>VOFF01000318.1_pt1 | contig 920001 bp, 913 predicted proteins | sample 5384061 | NCBI WGS metagenome assembly VOFF01 (sample SAMN12384725, study PRJNA508395) | human gut metagenome | isolation source: healthy gut E | host: Homo sapiens
ACGGGTTTCTTCGCTCATGGCGCTCCTTTCTCCGGGCGGGGCTGCGCCGTCCGGCAAAACAATTATTCGCTCTTACGGTTCACAATGTCTTTCGCCGCCTGCCTGGTGGCCCCGGCGTTTTCCTCCCGGAAGTTCTTCCCGGCAAAGAGGATCGGGGCGCACCGTTCCAGGATACGGTCATAGATACGGGCATGGGCCAGGTCGGGCGGGTTCTTGAGTTCGGCCAGTTTCAGGTTGGTGGTGATAATCATGGGCCTGCGGCTGCGGTATCGGCTGTCAATGACGAAAAACATCTGCTCCATCGCATACTCGGTGCTGCGCTCCACACCCAAATCGTCAATGATAAGCAGGTCGTACTCGTCAAAGCTGGCGATAAATTCGGCCCTGTCCTCGGAAAACATCCCTGTCAGGCGGTTCAGGATGGTGGGAAAGTTCGTCATCAGCACCGGCACATCCCGGTCAAGCAGGGCGTTGGCGATACAACCGGCGAAAAAGGACTTGCCGGTTCCCACATCCCCAAACAGCAGCAGGCCGGTGTTGTTCCTATATGCCTCCTTCCAGTTCTCCACATAGGCGCGGGCCTTGTCCATCAGGGGATTTTGGCCGTTGTCGTTGGCAAAGGTGTAGTCGTACAGATAACGGTCTTGCAGGCCCTGGGCCTTCCGGCGCTTGATACGCTCCATGCGGCGCTGCCGTTCCTCGGCGGCCTTGCGCTGTTCCTCGGCCTCCCGCTGGCACTGGCAGATACAGCGGGGCACGAAGTAGCCCGGTTTCCCAAAGCATGGCACAACGGTCTGCCTCTGGCCGCCGCACTTTTTACAGTGAATAAGGCCGTCTGCCGGGTCTATGTACTCGTCCCCGGCCAGTTCTATACCGGCGGCTGCCTTGTCGATCAGCGCCCGGATTTCTGCGGTAATTTCCATCATACGGTTTCATCCTCCTTTACGCTGTAATCCCGGTTGCGGGTGGGCGGGGCCGCTTTCTTCGCGTCCTCACCGGCCCAGCGCCGGATGGTGGCGGCATGGCTCTGATACCGCTTGCCGGTAGAAGCCATGTACTCGGACAGCTTTTCGATGTACTGGCCCCATACGGTGGGAAAGCTGGCCTGCAAGTCTGCCAGTTCCTCGTCCGTCAGGAAAACATTCTGGTAACGGCCATAGGCGCGGGCGCTCTCACTCTCTCTATTCTCTATACTCTTATCTCTAATATCTAATCTCTTATCTCTATTCTCTGGTGGACAAATGTCCCCCCGGCTATATGGTGGACAAATGTCCGCCCCGCCGGATGGGAGCAGTTTTTGGCGCTTCAACCGCATACGCTCTTTCTTTTTTCGTTCGCCCTCGGTAGAGGACTGGCCGATCAACAGTTGGATGTCGGCCATGTAGTAGGCCCCGTCGGTCAAAATCTCCACAAGGCCAAATTCAACGAACACCTTCAAGGCCCGTTCCACCGTCCCCACCTGATGGCGGGTAAAGGTGGCAATGGTCTGGGGCGTGTGGGGCAGATGGTCGTTGAGCATGAGGATACCGCCGCTTTTGAGTGACATGAGGTACATTTTCAGCAGCAGATTGGAGTACAGCAGGCCGTCCTGCATACTCTCCAAAATAACCATCGTTTCGCTGTTGTAGAAGTTTTCTTTCAGCTTGAGGTAGTAATATTTTCGATTGTCTGACATGGGTTCCTCCTTGGGGTTTATTTCAGGGGTCTGTACGCCTTTAGAAGGCTGTTTTGGGGGCCAGAGGATAAATCTATCAGGCCCCCAGCGACACCCTCGAAAAAGTCCTTGATTTACAAGGGTTTTTCAGCCCCTAAATGCGTAGAAAGGTAGTATCTTTTCCGCTGTCGTTCTGCCTCTTTGCGGCGGCGTACCTGAACAGCACATTCCGGGCAGTATTTGGCCCGGTTGGAGCCGGGGGTGAACAGCGCCCCGCAGACGGCGCACCGCTTGGCGTTCAGGCGGTGGAACAGGGCCGTTTCCAGTTCTCTGTCCAGCGGCAGCACTGCCGCCCGGAACCACCGGCATAACAGGGAGTAGGAAATGGCCTGGACGCAGACACATTCCTCTCCATCATCCAGCGCGATACAGTTGCCGCCGTCGTAGTTGCAGCACTCATGTACCAGCCGCCGCGCTCTGCGGTACTGGCGGTAGTCCATGACGGGGATGGGTTCAGGCTTGCTTTTCTTCATGCTGGCACTTCCCGCACCCGCCGCAGTTGCCGCAGCCCTGGCAGGCATGGGCCTCCGGCTCCGGGCCGGTGGGCGCGTCTGCCGGTTCCGGCTGCAAGAGGGCAAGGGGCAGGCGGATATTCAGGTGGACAGTGACGGGTAAAATAATCTGCTTCATAGGGCAATCTCCTTCCATGAGTGAATGTTGACAGTTCTGTGCAAAAGGGTGTCGTGAAACGCGACACACCGCAAGGGGTCGGCAAAACGCCGTACCCTTTACCGCTCTGGCCCCCGGTCACGGGGCTTGTCCCGTTCCTGCCGGGCCAGTTGGTCGGCGGCCTTGCGGAGCCGCTCCACGGCTTTCAGTTCCTCCCGCATGGCCTTCATGTCGATGCTGTCCACCTGCTTCTGGGCGGTCAGCAGGTCGATCTCGCGCTTCCATTCCTTCGGGGAAAGTTCCTCGCCGCTGGCTTTCAGTTCTTTCAGATACCGGGCCGCCGCGTCATAGAGGATCAGTTCCCGGCTGTGGCGCTGCTCGAACAGTTCCCGCTTCTCCGGCTTTACCCTGGCAAGCTGCTTATGGACAGCCTTGTACTCGTTGTACTGCGCCCACATCTCCCCGCGCTCGGTGAGGGTGGCAATCCGGCGCTCGGCCTTGACGATCCCTCGCCGCAGGTCATAGTAGCGGGTATTCATGTCGGCAATTTTTTCATGGAGCTGCTGCATGGACTGGATGCCGTTTGCCTGCAAAAAACTGAACAGGGCGGCGCCCTCCTGCAAAGCCCGGATTTTGCCGGTGCGGGTGTCGGGCCGCTTGAGCTGCTGCTGGGCCTCCCACAAGTCAATCATGCTGGGTTGCTGGCCCTCCGGCTTCTCGGCCTCGGCTTTCGACCAGTTGTAAAGCCGGGTAATGCGGGCTTTGATTTCCTTGAGCAGCTTGTTGTCGGCGGCGATCTGCCGGTTGACTTCCCCCTTGTCGGTGCGGATGCCGCGCTTCTCCATCTGGCTGGCCGCTGGCCCCAGGTGGACAGAGGGAATTTTATCAATGCCCCGGCGCTTGTAGCTGCGGTGGTCTACCAGGGCAGGCTGACCGGCGGCTTCCAATGCCCGGTTGGAATAAGCCGCCCATGCCGCCCGCCAAATCTCCACATTCCCTTTGTCGTTCCAGTCGGTGGTATCCTCCCGGTGGTTCTTCCAGCCGCCTTTCCCATCCGGGATGCGCTGGCCGTTTTCGTCCAAGTCGTATGCCTTGCGGCACTTCGCGCCCCATGCGCCATTTTCTTTCAGGGGCCGGACGGTCAGCATGATATGGACATGGGGGTTGCCGGTTCCCTTGTCGTGGATGGCAAAGTCAGCGCACATCCCCTTGTCCACAAAGTTGTCCTTCACATAGGCCCGGACAAGGGCAAGCTGCTGCTCCCTGGACAGTTCGCGGGGCAAAGCCGCCTCAATCTCGCGGGCAAGCTGGCTGTCCCTGGCTTTCTCGATCTGCTCCACACTGTTCCAGAGGGTGGAGCGGTCTGAAAATTCCGGCGGGGCGTGGGCGGGCAGCATGATTTCCGCATGGACAACGCCGCCTTTGCGGGTGTAATCGTGGGTCAGGCCGTCCCATTCATTCGTCAGCTTTGTCCCGCTGCGGTAGGCGGCTGCGGCAACAGCGGAACGGCCCTCGCTGCGCTTGATGATACTGACGGGGATATGGCAAAAATCTATGGGTGGCACCTCCTTTCAGTGAGGGGTATTCAGGCCGCAGGGGACGGGACAGCCGCTTGCGGATGTTCCGTGACCTGTGGCGCACAAGGGGTTTGGGGAGAGTAGCTCCCCATCGCGCTCGGAGAGCGCAACAGCCCCCGGCAGGGCGCACGACACCGGCAACGGTGTATAAGTGCGCCCTTGTAAACAAAGGGACTTACGGCTTGTCCCCGGATTTCGGCAGTTTTGCGGCCAGTTCCGCCGCCCCCGGAAGATGGGACAGGGCAATCAGGAACGCCTTGACCTCTACGCCGGGAAGGCCGGGGGCCAGCGGGAAAACGCCCTCCAAAATGGCCCCGCGCTCAATCAGGCGGCGGGTGCGGGCCTTGCGTTCCTCATTGCGCTGCTTGTTCTCCAAAATCTTCTGGCGGTTCTCAAGCTGCCGGATCTCTTTCAGGACTTCTTCGCGTTCGTCTTTTTTCTGTTTCGCTTGGGCGGTGCTGTCTTTGTGCATATCGCTTTCTCCTTTGGCGGCTTCATCCAGCCGCGCTTGATATAATATTTCTGCAACTTGATGATGGCGTTGCGTACCGTGACAATGGCCGCCGATGTGGTAAAGCCCTCGGCCCTGGCAATCTCCTTGAAGGGCTTGCCCTCCCAAAACCGGGCATGAAGGCAGCTCGCCTGCCGGGGCGTCAGGGTGGCAAGGGCCTCCCGGAGCCGTTCCATCATCAGGGCGCGGGCGGCCTCCTGTTCCCGTCCCGTTTCCTTCTCCATCAGAATATCCTCCGGGGAAGCGGCCTGCTCCGGGAAATAGTTTTCCATGCCGGGGGATGCGTCCAGAGAGTAACAGTGATAGTGCTGCTTGGCGTCATTGGCGTCCTCTGCGCGGCTTTCCTCCACAATGGCGTCTGCCACCTCGTCCGGCACTTCCACAAAGGTGTCTTTCTTACAAATCGGGTAGTAGTATTTTTTCAGGTTGATGGTTTTCATAGGCCGCTTGTCCATTTCCGGCGTATGAAGTACCGGCGCAGCCGCCGGAGCGCCGCATGGATGGACTTCCCCGCCTGGGATGGGGTAATACCCTCCATCGCGGCAATGTCCTTCACTTTCATCCCCAGCATATACCGGGCATGGACGCGGCGGGCCTGCGTTGGGGGCAAAGAAGAAATGGCCTCATAGAGCCGCCGGATCAGCTCGGCGTGTTCGGCCTGTTCCTCTTTCTGTACGATGTAGTCCTCCGGCGATGGCTGCGCCCAGCCGATGGCGGCTTTTTCAATCCCATCGTCACAGTCAAGGGAGTAGTGGGCCTTGTAGCGGTACATCTTGCGCTCCCTGGCAGCCTCGGCCCGCTTGTCCAGCAGGAACGCTTCAACGATTTCATCCGACACCTCCACAAAGGTATCCTCGGTGCAGAACGGATAATACTGTTTGAGGTTGATGGTCTGCATAGGCCCGCCCTCACTCTGATGGGAAAAGGCCGTCATAGCAGCGGCGCATATTCCGCAGGCCCCGCCGGATGGCAATGCTGACCTTGCTGCTGTGTACGCCCTCCATCCGGGCAATTTTCGGCTGGTTGATACCGGCGATGTAGTAGTCCCGGATGCGGCGGGCCTGGGTGGGAGTGGCATGGGACAGGGCCTCCGGCAAGGTGGCAATCAGCCGCAGGCGGGCGGCCCGTTCCTCGCGCTCCAAAAGGATTTCCTCCGGCGATCTGCCGTGTTCCAGCGCGTAGTTCTCCGTCCAGCTATATGCGTCCAGAGAGTAGTAGGCGCGGTGGTAGACCTTCCGGCGCTCATAGTTGTTCATCTCGCGCTGGGCCTGCCGCATGGCCTCCCAAACCTCATCGCTGACCTCTACAAACTCGTCGTGCCGGTAGTGGGGATAAATCCACCGCAGATTGATGGTTTTCATAGGCTTACCTCCTGAAAATGGGAGAGGCGGGCAGCTTGTCCGCTGTCCGCCTCCCGCTGGGATAAGGGAAACAATCCCTTTCACTTGGTAGCCCGAAAAGGGGTCATTCGTTAGGGTAGTTCGCAAAGAATTTCAAAAATTTTCCGAACCGCGTCAATGCTCTCATGGACGGATACTTTGGAGCAGCCGCACACCGTCCCCGATCTCCGCAAGGGTCAGCCCGTCCAGGGCATAGAGCAGGAACCGGCGGCGCTGGGCCTCGGTGCAGGTGTCCAGGACGGCCATCAGCTCGCCCAGCGTTTCCATGCGGCAAAGGTATTCCTCCGGCGTTTCGCCGTAGATACCTACGCCCTCGGTGGCAACTATGTATTCGTCAAACTCCCGGCCATCCCAATGCCGCCGCTGCTCATGGGACAGGTTTTCGGCTTTGTGGTCGGCCCGGTCAAGAAATTCATAGACTTCCAGCGTGACCTCCACGGCCACAGCTTGTCCGTTGTAATTGATGGTGACTTCCATCGGCCTTTCCTCCGTTCAGATTTTTGCGGGAAAATCTGAACGGGGCGGCGGGGAACGGCACCGGGGGCAAGGTTCGGGCCATGTTGGCCCGATGTTCCGGCCCCATAGGTATGAAAAAACGCCCGGACAGCAGAAAGCTATTCGAGCGCAAAAAACACGGTATTCAGTTACATTGTGACAATTTTCGCACTGGCTGCCAGACGGGGCCTGTCCGGTGGCCGGGATTTTTTTGACGATAGTGCAAACATCGTCTGAATTTGTCGGCGGTCAGTGTGCTTCATGGCGGCTCCCTCCTAAAGCCGCCGTATCATTCAGCACAGGGTCGTCATCCTCATAAGGGCATGGAGAACGGCGGCCTTGAAATGTATTTCAAAACCGCCGCCGGGGTGAAAATGTAAATTGCGCGCACAAAGCCACCTGCCCCGCAACGGTTTTTTTCTTTCCCCGTTTAGCGGGGCAGGATAGCTTGTCTTATTCGGTTTATTCTTGCTCTTGTGCGGCTGCCTCTTTCAGCCGTGAAAAGCTCTCATCGCTGATAATGTGTTCAATCCGGCAGGCATCGGCCTCCGCAATCCCTGGGGTCAACGCCTGCGGCGATAAGCTGCTCGGTAAAGAAACAATGGCGTTCATAGATTTTTTCGGCAACCTCGCGGCCCACATCGGTCAGATGGAGAAAGCGATCCTTCGTCCATTGTAAGAAAGCCGCCGTCCCGCAAGGTAGCCACCGCATGGCACACGCTTGGCTTTGACACCTCCATGTGCCGGGCCACATCTACGGAGCGCACCATACCGAGTTTCTTTCGGAGAACAAGGATGGTTTCCAGGTAGTCCTCCCCGGACGCATGAAGTTTCATTAAGACCTCCCTTATGCAGATAATTTTTGTTCGGCGTTCCACATGGCCGCATACTTTCCGCCTTTAGCCAGCAATTCATCGTGAGTACCGGCTTCAACAATCTTTCCGTCAGATACCACAAGAATTTGATCTGCATTTTTGACGATAGAAAGGGTATGAGCAATCATTACCACAGTCTTGTTCTCTTTCAGCAGATTGGCGATGGCTTGCTTTACTGCCAGCTCGTTCTCGATGTCAAGGGACGCTGTTGCCTCATCCAAAAGCAGAATTGGGCTGTTTTTCAGGATAGCGCGGGCGATTGAAATTCGCTGACGCTCACCGCCAGAGAGAAGGGTTCCGTTCTCGCCGGTCGGCGTATCGTAGCCCTTTTCCATCTTGCGGATGAAGCCGTCACAGTTGGCCTCACGGCAGGCAGCCTCGATTTCCTCGTCCGTGGCATTGGGGCGGGCGTGCCGGATGTTCTCACGAATGGTATCATCAAAGAGAAATACATCCTGATCTACCATAGAGATTTGTTCCAGTACACGCTCTGCGGCCACATGGTTGATTGGTTTGCCGCCGATTGAAATAGTTCCCCCATCCGCCTCATAGTATTTTGCAATCAGGTTCAGAATGGTAGATTTTCCGGAACCGGAGTCCCCGACAATGGCCGTGAGCTTCTGGTCTGGCACCGTAAAGGTGGCGTGTTTCAGCACCGGCTCTCCAGGTACATACGAGAAGTCCACATTGTCAAAGGTAATTTCATGTGTGGCAGTATGAAGCGGCTCCATACTGCCGGTTTCCTCTGGTTCTTCAATAATATCTACAACTTTATCTTTGGAGATTTTCAAGTTTTTGTAGCTCATCAGGCCACGGGAGATGGAGTCCGAAAGTTTTGCAAGCAGCATGGGTAGCATACAAATCAACAAATAGGAAATCGGGTCCAGTTTCCCGGACAGCATAGGGATAGAAGCCGCCCATATCATTACAGGTAGTCCGATCCACAAAAAAATACATTGTATTGCATTTGTCGGAATACCATGTTTCTCGTAGTTGTAGCTCACATCACTGAAATGTTGTAGAGTAGATGTTACCGTCTCATTTTTTGTCCCGCCAATACCATAGGCCCGAAAGGTCTGAATACCCGTGGCATATTCCACAATGCTACTGACTGTTTCGGCGCTGACAGCGTTTTTCTCTGTACCATACTTGCGGACAACCCGGAAAGAGAGCCAGAGGAATGGAATTAAAACCAATTCGACGCAGGCAAGGATGATGCCTCCCGGCAGCCAGATACAGCCTACAAAAATAACCATCATCGTGCAGAAGGTAATATGTTTCAAAATATCCCCAACTGTATGAGTAAGGATTTTTTCATAGTTATTGACATCGCTGGTAACGATGTTGATGTATTGTCCAGTCTGGCCTTGCGTAAACCTGGACAGAGGTATGCGCTTTATTTTATCTCCCAGGAATAGCCGGGTACGGTTGCTGACCGCTGCACCTCCGATCTGACTTTGTGTATAGCCAATGCTGTAAATCACAATACGCAGAATGAAAACGCCTCCTAAAAACAGGGAAAGCCGGAGCAGCGAGGGCGAGTTGATTGTACCATTCCACAGCATCTTCATCGCTTCATAAAGGAGCAGAAAGTTAAAACCGGACAGCATACCTTCCGCAACATTTAGAACCATGCCAAGATAAAACCGGCTATTTTTCTTTAATGGATTTTCACGCATGATCTGCACCTCCCTCCAACTGATAAGTAATATTGCGGGCCGTTTCATAATCTGTCCAAGCCTGGTTGTAATAAGCATTATCCTGCCGGACTTCATCATGCGTTCCTACACTCGTAATCGAGTGATTTTCGACAACGGCCACTCGATTACACATTTTCAAGGCCCCCAGCCGGTGAGCGACAACGATTACCGTCTTGCCTTTGCACAGGTTTTCAATAGCCTTATCAATCTCCACCTGATTTTCGGGGTCTGCGGCACTTGTAGCCTCGTCTAAAATCAGAATAGGCGCATTTTTCAGGATAGCACGCGCTATTGCAATCCGCTGCTTTTCGCCGCCGGAGAAGCGGGAACCGAAACTCCCCACCTTCGTATCGTAACCGTCCGGCAAAGACATGATAAAATCATCAATCTGAGCTTCTTTTGCGGCAGCCCGCACTTCTTCCAGAGTGGCATTGCTGCCCATACGGATATTTTCAAACACGCTGTCACGGGTAAGAAAGGTCTTTTGGAATACAATCGCTATATTCTGCAAAAGTGTTTCGTAGTTGATCTCCTTGACATTCTTACCGCCTATCAGTACCTCGCCTTCCTGCACATCGTAAAAACGGGAAATCAATTCAATCACGGTGCTTTTTCCTGCGCCGGAGCGACCTACCAGAGCCATACGCTCTCCATTTTTGACTTTTAGATTACAATGTTCCAGAACATTTACCTTACCATCGTAAGAAAACCGCACATTCCGCAGTTCAATGTCGTGTGCCTGGGGAAAATCACCGCCGCCCTCATAAATCGGCAGCTCTAAAATTTCCTCTGTTTTTGTAACCGCCTTGAGTACCTGCGCCATATTGCTGGATATTTCCTGCAAAGGACGGATCTCCGTCAGGTACATGGAACCGACAAAAGCAAACAACAGGAATACACTGGCTGTAATGGAACCATTCAGGAAAAGCATACCGCCCAGCGGCACCAGCAACAGCATCCCGCACTCAATCACAACGATAAAAGAAGCGTAAAATGGCCCCATCCGTTTAGACATTTCATTCCAAACATCATTTTCCTCTTTTACAGCAGCAGAAAATTTCTGAAATGATTTACTTCCCATGTTATAGGCTTTTATCAGCTTCATACCGCTGATATACTCCACCATTACGGAGTTCAAATTAGCAACAGATTGATTGGCACGCCCCATCATGCTGGATGCTCCCATAAACATCCCGCACATGACGAATAACGCCAATACCAAAGGCACCAGCGATACCAATGCCAAAGGTACATTTACGGTCAGAAGGTAAATAAACACCACCACCGGCCCTATAAGGTAACAGATCAATTCAGGCACATTGTGGGCCAGAAACAGTTCCAGCTTTTCAATGTCCTCATTCAGAACCGTTTTAATCTCGCCGGTGCTGCGTTCATTCAGCGCACCAAGAGGTACTTTTGCCATGTGGTCGATTACCATACAGCGCACCTTCAGCAATGCACGGTAGGCCCCTTTGTGAGATGCCACACCAGATGCACCAAACAATAAAAACCGGATAACGATACCGCCAGCGATTATGCCAGCATCCCGAATAACAAATTCTGTGGTACAGGTTCCTGTATAGACAGCACTCATCAGACTGTAAATCCCGTAATAAGGGATCATGGTACAAATTCCACTGAAAAAGGATAAGATGACCGCCAGATACATCCAATATTTCTTTTCCAGCCCATTGGAGCAAGAGCCTGATTGAACTGCTCTTTTTCTCCTTCTGCATAAACTCACTCCTTTCATATCCATTCAACGGCTATATAGAAAATAGCTTTTTTAGATTTTCTTCATTATCCGGAACCAACGGAAGATCATCGCACTGCTCTCCGTGGTCAATATGAAGAACGCGGGAACAGGTACGGCAGACAAATTCATAATCGTGGGTTACGACAAAAATTACTTTCCCCATAGCAGAGAGCTTTTGGATCAGCAACGCAACCTGCTCCATACTATCGAAATCCAAACCGCTTGTGGGTTCATCAAATACCAAAAGCTCTTTTCCACAAATCATGCTGACAGCAACCGCCACCCGCTGCTTTTGTCCCCCGCTGAGTGTGTTCGGATGATGGGTGCGATAGGGTAATAAGCCCAGGCTATCCATTGTTGTTTCAATTAGCGATTTGTCTGGATTGCGGATACCAAAGGAGCATTCCGCTTCTACACTATCAGCAAATAATTCAAAGTTGACATCCTGCATGACCATGTAGGAGCGGTGCAGCCTTTCTTTCCTGTCCTGTGGTTTTTCATTCCACAGGAATTGTCCACTGGCTTCTTTATGCAGTCCGCACAGAGTACGGGAAAGAGTTGTCTTTCCTGCACCGTTATGGCCGACAACACCGATGACTTCTCCCATTCCTGCTGAAAGGTTGATATGTTCCACAATGGCCTGTTTCTTATAATACAAGCCCACATCCTGCAATTTTAGGATTTTGTTCTCTGTCGCGCCTGGCCTTGTGAATTGCGGATGTACTTCATGGAGATCCACAGCCCGGAGTCCCATGCGCTTCCGCTCGTCTTTTTCAATAGCTCTGAATTGCTCTGGCGTGTAAATCCCGGCGATTTGCCCATGCTCCATGTAGACAATGCGATCCGCAACATCCATCAAATAATAGAGGCGATGTTCAGCGATTAAAATTGTCTTTCCCTGTTGTTTGACAAGTTTCAGATGCTTTCTTAAATCTTGTATGGCATCCACATCCAGATTAGAGGATGGCTCATCCAGCAAGTAAATGTCCGGGTTCATAGCATAAACTGAGGCGAACGCAACTTTCTGCTTTTCGCCGCCAGACAATGCGTGTAGGGAACGGTTACGAAGTGACTGGATTTCTAAATCCGCCGCTGTGGTTTCTACTCTTTGGCGCAATTCCTCCGTTGGCATTCCTTGATTTTCAAGGCCAAACGCAATTTCGCTGTCACTGTCAGTATTGAAAAATTGTGTGCGCGGGTTTTGGAATACGCTTCCTACCTTTTCTGCTATTTTATACATAGTCAGATCAGCAATATCTTTGCCATCAATCAAAACCTGGCCTGTTAATTCTCCGGCATAAAACCGGGGGATGAGTCCGTTTACAAGTCGAGTGATTGTTGTTTTACCGCAGCCGCTTCGCCCGCACAGCAAGATGCATTCCCCATTTTTGACAGTCAGGTTAATATTCCGCAAACCGCCTTGCTCCCGTCCCTCGTATGAGAAGGTTATGTTTTTCAGTTCAATCATTCAAAACACCTCCCCATAGAATTGCCCCACAAGAAACATGGCAAGGAAGGCAAGGACAACTATGAGGTCGGCTATGCCAAAGCCAATCCTTACATACGAAGTCCTTTGTGTGGGATTTTCAATTCCTCTTGTTACAGATGCAACCGTCAATTCATCTGCTGTTTTGGATGCAGCCATCATCAGCGGAACATAGATGCACTCGATTGTCATAGCCGGATGTAATATAAAATTTTTGAGATTAGGTGATACATCCCGCATCCGCATAGCGTCTTTGATAAAATGCCAGTCCTCTCGAATTGTAGGTACATAGCGCAGCATGACCGCAATGGGAATTACAATCTTCTGTGAAATATGGCTTCGGTTCATGGCAGAGAGAAATTCCCCCACTTTTGTCGTTGAAATGATAATGCCGGACAAAATGCCACAAGGATAAACCTTATGAACCAGCCCCAGGAACGCAATCAACATTACCTGCACATTGCCGGACGGCATCTGCAACACCGCCTGTGTCAGCAGATAGAAGCCACCATAGACAATAACACCGATAATGGAGTAGCGCACTTTCCCACAAACAATCCCAAAGCAGGCTACCAGTGCAACAATAAGCATTTCATAAAGAAGGGATGGAGCCATCGTTGCCGACAGGACACATAAGAGCAACAGCAGTATTTTGTGCGGGGGTCTATCCAAAGCCCCCCGCGTTTTTCCCCATTGCTCATGCGGTAATCCCCGCTTTTTCAAACTGCTTTTTGAGCAATTTCTTTCCTACCAGGCCGCTGATAATTCCCAGTACGATAGTTCCCAAAAGGATAACCGGCAACATTCCGGCAGGTGCAGAAGCAGTCATCATGTCAATGTATTCCTGCGAAGTTCCATTGTTCAGCATTGTTTCAGCCCACGCAGCAGGATCGGCGAAATAAGCCAAAAATACACCGGCAGGCCCAAGGCAGAACAGAGAAAAAGAAGCAATATTCCACTTGATGTTTCGATAACCTTTAACACCTGCGACGATTTCAGCCACGATACCCATGACGACATAACCCAAATCCATTGCCCAGTGCATCCCGAGTACATACCAGACAATTCCATTGATAATGCCCAAAATGACGATACCGCCGCGCTTTGGCACTTTTGCTACCATCAGAAGATATACAGGTCCGCAGAGCAGGGCAATCCCAAACGGCTGATAGAAAGTAAGCGCAGGGTTTGGAGCAAACGGAAGGGAGCCGATAAGCTCAAACACGAAAAATAGTGCAGTAAAAATACCAATAGTTACAAGGTCCTTGACCGTAAGACCTTTTTTGTTCAGATACGACGATTGTGCAGACATATCCAAATCCTCCTTTTCAGAGAAGCGTTACCTTGACGCTCCCCATTTCTTATGTTATATTTAGGTTAGATGTCGCTAACCTCAAATCAAAGATACTCTATTCGCATCCTTCTTACAATAGCTTGGAAGGATGTTTGCGTTATCAAGATATAAGTTTACGCAATCGTGGCAAAGGAGCGAAATGCGTTATGAAAAATAAGATTGAAGATTTCTATGTAACACAATTCGCGGAGCGGGGTTTTACACCAGCTCCGAACAATCTGGACTATTGCGAAGTCGGAACCACCTGGCAGTTGAATGACAATATTGGGACAGGGACATTCTGGATTTATAACAGGCAGAACCTTTTCGACATCAAAATCCACGACTTCTATCTTAATGAGGACACTATTCTGGATTTTAACTGGCCAGAGTGTTTAAGCATCATGCAGTTTGACTCTATCTCTGGTGAGGAACTATCCCCTTATCGCCGATTAGAAGCCGGGAGTGTAAAAAGTTTTATTGGCGGCTATTCCACATATAAAGTTCTCATACATAAAAAAATTCCAATCCGTACTGTTGGAATTGAAATAATGCCAGCTTATTATGAGGATTACTTAAAAGAGCAATATCCTGATGAATATGCAAATCCTCTCAAAGCATTTGAAGCCGTTGGGCAGACAGCGGATTTTCCTGAAATGTCCCGCCTATTAAAACAAGTAGAGGCATACAGAGGCAACGGTATTTCTGCGGGCTTGTTTTATGAAGGAAAAGTGGCCGAAGCTATCTCACTTATTGTAGAATGGAGCCGCTTACAACAGCAAAGAAAAGAAGTCCGAAAAAAACTATCCGCTCAGGATGTTCAGCAATTAGAAAACCTAACACTGTACCTCAACGATCACTGTATTCAGGATATTCCTTTAGAACAGATCGTGCGTATATCTTGCATGAGTGCCAGAAAACTTCAGACAGCTTTCAAAGAATATCACGGATGCACAATTACAGAATACATACAGCAACGGCGAATGAGTCAGGCAGAAACCCTTTTAGCGAAAACAGATTTATCTATTGGTCAAGTCGCGCAAAGCGTTGGATATACAAGCGCGAGTAGATTCGCGGAGTTATTTCGGAAGAGTACGGGCTTATTGCCATTGGAGTATAGAAAAGTCTCACAACGAAAGTAGAAATGAGCGCCAGAGATTGTTCTCTGGCGCTCACCCTATTATTGAAATATCAGTTCAGATTGTATAATTTCCTCTGCCTGCGCTTTCAGCGTGTTCATCAGCCCCACCCAGCGCATAGGGTCACGGGCTTTCAATTCCTCGGTAACGCCTGCCGCCTCCATCATGCGGGGCAGCATGGTCTCCATCTGTTCCCGCGCCGCCCGGTCAATCTCCAACAGGTGCGGGTACAGCTTTTCATTCAAAATCAAGCTGCTGTAAAGACCGGGCCGGTGTTCCTTCAGGTAGCGTTGCCGCATACGGCCATACTTGCCGATGGCGGCCTCCGGCTGCTCGGAAAGTTTCAGGTCGGGGATGTAGTAATCCCCGCAGCGGGTGTAAGTCAATTCGTTCATGTTCGTCCTCCTTTACACTGTGACGGTTAAACTGCGGCGCTGGCCGATACAGTGGCCTTGCGCGGCTCCTGCCTGGGTAACTGGCTGACGGTGGTAAAAATGCCTTTTTCCATGTCCTCGGCCCGGATCGCGGCCTTTGCCGCCTCAACTTGGGCCTTGCGCCTGGCATTGTAGCGTTCTTCCCATTCCTTCTGCTTGCCATTTGCCTTGCGGCGTAAGTAGTTCTGGTGAAGTCTGTCCTTGCGTTCCTCCTTCTTCCGCAGTTCTTCCTGTTCCTCCGGGGTCAGGGGAACCGGCTGCAAGGCGGGCGGGATATACCGGCCCACAAAGTTGAAGTAGATTTCAACCTCCTGCGTGGTGTCTTGGCTGCCTTTCCGGGCGCGCTCATGGACAAGGATTTTCTCTACAAACTCGTTGAGCATGGTGTTTGTCAGCGTGTCGAAATTCTCGTACTTATCAATCAGAGCGATAAACTTCTCCGCAGATTTCCGGCCCTGCTCATAGCCGATAACGGCCTTTTCCAGTTCCGCGATTTCCGCATTGAGGGCGTCCTGCTCTTTGGCGTACTGAGCGTCCAGCGCCTCATACCGGGCGTCCGGCAGCTTACCCAGGGCGTTGTCCTCATAGATTTTGCAGATCAGCCGTTCCAGTTCCCCGGCCCGCTTTTGGGCGGCGGCCAGCCGTTTCCGCTTTTTGGATATGTCGGCGGTCTGTTGGGCGGCCTGCGTTTCCTGGACGGTGCGGATAAACTCAGCCCGGTCATTCCTGGAATACTCCGCGATGGCCCGGAGCATATCGGTTATCAGGGTCAGGACAGCCTCGGCCCGGATGCGGTGCTGTGTGCCGCAGAGCGTCCCGCATGGGATTTTGCTGTACTGGCTGCAAGTAAACTGTGGGTCACGCTTGCCGTTATTGACGCGATGGACATACATCTTGCCGCCGCAGTCGGCGCAATACATCAGGCCGGTTAGGGGATGGGCCTCGCCCCAGCCGTCCGGGTAACGCCTGACATTTGCCCGGATACGCTGCACATTGTCAAAGGTTTCCTGGTCGATGATGGCCTCATGGGTATTCTCAAAAATCGTCCACTCGCTTTCGTCAACATAGTGGCTTTTCTTGTCCTTGAAGTGCTTGCGGGTCTTGAAATTGATGGTGTGGCCCAGGTATTCCCGCTTTTTCAGGATGTTCACAATGGTGGATGATCCCCAGCCGTAGGGGTCTTTGACCGGCTTCGTCCTGTTTACTCCTTCGTCAAAGCGTGCCAGATGGACAGCGGGGATTTCAACCTTTGCCTCGGACAGCAGCTTGGAGATTTGATAGGGGCCGTAGCCCTCCATCGTCAGGGAAAAGATACGGCGTACCACTTCGGCGGCTTCTTCGTCCACAAGCCAGTGTTCCCGCTTTTCGTCCCACAGATAGCCGTAGATAACGGTGCCGGTCAGGTGCTTGCCGCTCATGCCTTTGGATTTGAACACGGAGCGGATTTTCCGGCTGGTGTCGCGGGCGTAAAACTCGTTCATAATGTTGCGGAAAGGGGTAAAATCATCATCGCCTTTTAGACTGTCCACACCGTCATTGATGGCGATCAGCCGGACACCGCGCTGCCGCAAAATCTCCATGACCTGGCCGACTTTCAGATAGTCGCGCCCCAGGCGGCTCATGTCCTTTATGACGATGGCCTCCACCCGTCCGGCCTCGACTTCCTCCATCATCGCCAGAAAGCCGGGACGGTCAAAGCGGGTTCCTGATACACCGTCATCGGTGAAGTGGGTGGGGTTCGGTAGCCCATTCCGGCGGGCATAGTCCTCTAACATCTTTTTCTGGTTCGATATGGAGTTACTCTCGCCCTGTAACTCATCATCGCGGCTCAAACGCTCATACAGAGGGGTGATTTTCTCGTTTCTCATGGCTGTACCTCCTGAAATGAAAATGCTCTAAGTGACTGCTTCACTAACCATGACAAAAACCATGATTAAGAAGTCACTTAGAGCATACATCTCCGCTGGCGAGCTTGTATTTCTTATACTGCCTCACGGCGAAGTGCTGGGGGCTGCGGCGTTCCAGCCCGTCAAACATATAGTCCACCGCATTTTTGAAGGTTTCGTCATCCTCCCGGACTTCCATGCTGTTTATCATTTCCACCAGCGTATTCATGTTGCGTTCTTCCTCCGGCCCCTCAAAGACGATGTAGGCCACAAGGGCGCAGTACAAGAGGGTTTCGGCTTTGGTCCAGAACTCGTCGCCCTCCTTGCCGTCGCCCTTGGTGTTGGCGATCAGAGCGGTAACGAATTTCAAAACATCGCTTTCCGTCTTGATATAGGCCAGCGGATTGTAGTGCATGGATTTTGAAAAGTCGATACTGTTGAACACCCGCACCCTGTATTTCTCCCGTTGCAGGAACCGCCCGCATTGATCGAGGGTGCCGCCCTTCGGGTCTACCACCACATACGAGGAATGGGCTTGAAGGAGCTGCGGGGTCAGCCAGAACCTTGTCTTTCCCGAGCCGGACGAGCCGATGACACAGGCGTTTAGGTTCCGGGCATTGGCGGGTATCTTCGGACGGGTGTTCATGGTAAGGAACTCCGTCCCGGTCAGAATGACATTGTTCTGAAATTTAGGGTCTACAAACGGCTTTATATCCTCCTTTGTTCCAAAGCGGGCGGTGCCGTACTCTGCATCCCGCCGGAATTTTTTCGCCTGCCTGATCTTTGACTGTATCAGCAGATACACCCCAGCCGCACCGGCAAGGCCCACCAGCAGGTCAATACCTCCCAGCCCCGGCCAGTAGGTTTCAAAGGCTTTGGGGAAGGTATCGAGCATCCCCATGAGCTTTGTCCCGAAGTCTGTGCCGGGGGCGATCCGGTAGGCCGTCCCGATTTTGGAGAAGAACCAGAACACAAAGAGGTACGGCAGGTTTGGGAGCACATATTTTCTGATCTTGTCACTCAACGTCCGTCCTTCACCGCCTCTCTGGTTCGCTGCTTTTCCTTTGCCTGCGTCCTGATCTGCTCCGTGAATTTCCGAAGCTGGCCGAGGATGGAAGCCTTGTCCTGCTCTTTGTTCAGCACCTTTGCGCTGTACTTCTGGAAGGCCGCCGTGATAGCGTCCGCCTGATTGGCTTTGAAGAACAGCAGGTAATGACCGGGGCTCACTTTATGGAAAGCGTAGTCCACATGGAACTCCTTTGCGATCCGGTCAAAATCCTTTGGGGCTCCCACATAGGGCATGGCGCTTTTGCCGCCATAGTGGTTCATCAGCTTTTTTACACTCTGGCGTCCCTGCAGGGTCAGCGCCTTCCGGTGGTGCTTTTGCAGCGCCCGCGCTACCTTCCAAAGAGCGGCAGCCAGCACTTTTCCCGTGAGCTTCGTTGTCCTGATCGAAAGGGCAACCGTTTTTTGGTTTACTTCTTCCTGCATAAAACCTCCTTTCCGTCGGGGTTCCCGCTATCCGGGAGGCCCCCGTACAATCTCGGGGAACAGAAAACCTCGGGCCAATGTGGCCCGAGGCTTACCGCTCGGCATCTCTGCCGGACGGAGCTTTCTTTTCCGGCTCCGTCTGGACTTTTTCGCCCTGTTCCCGCATGGTCTGCAAGATAGAGGGCTTCTTTTGAAGCTGGGAGGGCTTTTCGCCGGACAGCGGCTTGATACATTCCAGACGGTCAGCCGCCCGGATGGCGTTGTCCGTGAGCTGCCTCTGCCATGCGCCCACGCTGGGAGCCCAACGAAAGCCGCTGCTTTTCAGCTCGGCCCGGGTGTCCGCGGCAGGCTTTCCGTCAAAGAACACCTGCAAGCGGTTGTCCTCCCGGTTCATTTCCACACGACCCCCATCGAACTCCCAGCCGGAAAATTCCTGCTGTGCCTGTTTGGAAAGCTGTTCGATACGGGCCTTTACCCGGCGGATCTCCGCATTGTTGTTGGTTAGCTGGTAACTTTCAAAGGGCCTCGGGTCGCTTCGCCAACTTGACGCCATGCTTGCTTTCAGCTTTTCAATCTGGTCCGGCGACAGCAGCGCACAGCCGTCCAGCTTGCCATGCTTGCGGTAATAGGCGTTGACCTCCTTCATAATGAGCTGGGAGCGTTCCAGCCCGTCCAGCTTCTTCTGGAGCTTTTCAATCGCTGCCGGGTCATCGGCGCTGATCCCGCCCATGCCGGTGCTGCGTATCTTATCCAGCAGCCCTTGAATATGCCGCCATTCCTCCATGTTGCTGTCCCGCGCCCGGTTCTGTTTTTCCTTCTTTCCCACCGGGAAATTGGAAGGTCCGGCGATCATCACAGAGGGAACCCTCGCGTCAATGGCAAAGCCCTGGTTCATGTTTTCGGCCAGCTTGCGGGCGTAGGTGTCTAACAGATGATCGATCTTCTCATGGTACATGGGGTCCACCCGGGATTTCTGCTGTTCCGCTATGGCGGCGGCCTTGTCCACCATTGCCCGGTATTCCGCCGTTGCGCTCCCTTCCTTGTAGTCGGAAAAGCTGTTCATTTCTTTTGCCCGGCGGGCGGCTCCTTCATTGATAGGGTAATAGTTGATGGTATGCACCTCCTTTATGCTTCGGGCCATGCTGGCCCGAAGTCTTACCGTTCTTCATGGGAAGGCCCCGCCTTGTCCTTTTTCGGAGCGGGTGGGGCTTCTTGAAACCGTTTGAGTGTAGCGAGAATGGAGTGGACAGGCTCGGCCTTTTCAGGATAGGCAAATATCCGGTGTTCCGGCGGAATGTCCTGCGGCCCGTGGTAATACTCCTTGAAGCCCTCCGGGACTGCCGACACATACCCACCGGGAGCGAATACGCCGCCCTCGTTGATACGCACATCCCGCCCGTATGCCTCATAATCGAAGTAGTTCTGAATGTGCTCCGGTATGTCGATAGTCCCAAGCTCGTCGGCGTAAAGACGGCCCAGCCCTTCATCATCGGAAATATCCGGGTAAAAGCGGTAAAGGTCAAGGTTCTGCGTCAGGTTTATCAAATCCTTCACGCTCCTTGTGTGGTTTCCCAAGACAAGAGCGGCTTCAAAGGTTTCCAGTCCGCCCTTATCCCGTACTTCCAGCAGAGCGTGGCCCAGCTCGTTCAGCTCGTCGATGTTCTCACATTCGTAGAGATAATCGTAGAGCCCCAGCACATCACTGTCAAAGCTGGTAAAGAACACTTCGCTGTACCGTTTCCCGTCTATCCCGATTTTGGCAAGGGCGGCCTGCAACTCCTGTGTCGTCATGGGGAAATGTACTGTTGTCCCTACCTCGATCCCCATTAAGGGGTATAGGGCTGTATTGGTTATATAGGCTTCAAACATGGGCTTATTCCTCCTTTCCGGCCCGGTCAGCCAGCACCTCATAGATCCCGGCCATAATGTAATCGGCACAAGGGAGGGCAATCGCGTTTCCCAGCGCCTTGTAGCGTTGCAGAGGCCGGATCTCCATACCGTCCGCCCCGTACTTTGTCCAGCCCTCCGGCAGCCCCATCAGCCGTTCACTTTCTGTTTCCGTCAGAAAACGGATACAGCCGCCCTCCGGGTCGCCCTCATACCAGAAGGCAAAGGGCGTTACATCACTGGCTAAAAGAGTGGGAAAAGGGTCAGTTGGTAATCCGAAGCTGTTTCGGAAGGCCGTTTCTTCCTGCCTTTTTGCCGCTCCCCGCATACGGAAGCACTGAAAGGGGTGGATGACTGGTATCTGCCGCCCTGTTTCAAAGAAGCTGTTCGATCTCCTTCGGCGGCGGCCCACCCGCCCTCTCCGCAAGGCGGAGGAAGTGGGAGCATTGGACGGGGCTTAAATAGTATGTCTGCGGCACGTCTGCCTCCAAAATCCGCCACGACGAAAATCCGCTGCCTTCGTGCCAGTCTTCGGGAGCCTGCCCAATACTGGGCGTCCATGAGTCGCCAGCACACATCAGGCGTTCCCCCTCGCACCATTCCGGCGTTTCCCCATCTTCCCGAAGGAGGCATTGGAACTTCGGTGTCCGAGAAGGCGGATAAGACGGCTCTAAAGTCCATCCGGTCATTTGTAGAAAACGCTCCCATGACGTTTTCCCAAACAGCGATAGCTGGATATAGGTTATCAGTAGCATCCCTCATTTCCTGTATGATACGAAACGCCTGATAGAACAGGCTTGATTTTGCCCCGGCAAGGCCGGAGCGGTTGCCGATCAGAGAAAGGTTCTGACAGGGGGAACCGAAGGTAATTATATGGACAGGTGGGATTTTCCCGCCGTCCACCTTCGTAATATCCCCCAAATGCACCATGTCGGGAAAGTGCCTTTTGGTTATGGAGATGGGCGCTTTTTCAATCTCACTGGCCCATACCGGACGGATACCGCACCGGGAAGCAGCCAGAGGGAACACGCCAATCCCGTCGAAAAGGCTTCCCAGCTTAATGTCCGGCATGGCCCGGGGTGCCGTGTCCCTTCACGGCAAGCACCCCTTCCAGTGTGGTCGCCGCAATGCCCAGCCGCCCGGCAACCGCAATATCATTTTTTACATCCTCGTCCACAGCGCTGCCGCAGACAATCAGGGTGTGGGAGCGCCGCAGCATATCCCGGCGCATATCAATCCCGGCTTTGTGTTCCTCGGGAACGCTGTCATTCAAAAACAGCGGCAGATACAAGAGCGGGCAGATCGGGGAAAAGCCCGCCTCATAAGCAAGACGGCAGTAGTGGGCCGCCAGCTCCATATCAACATCCGGCTCGCCGCTCCATGCGGCGGTCAGGTATGCTAAAGGTCGTTTCATTGGTTGAGCCTCCATTTCTGTTTTGGTTTAGGGAAAAGCAAGAGTTCGCCCAACCCCTCCGCCCCTTCCCCCGGGAAGGGGAACGGCTCTGGAGAATTTATATCCCCGTCGCTTGACCGGGAAAAAGCATAACCGGGAGAAATCCGTCAAGGGTGCCTCTGGCACCGCCTGCGGCGGCGCTGCCCTTGACTGATTTTCCCGGCTATGCTACGGAATAACTGGCGACGGGGAATAATTTATATCTCCAGAGCTTCGGGGGGGGGCGGGGCAGAGCCCCGCAATCCTCGGGCCATGCTGACCCGAAGTTTGGGCTTACTTTTCCTGTTCGGTTTTCTTCTCCGGCTTTTCATGTTCCTTCTGCTGACCCTTCCAGTCGTCCAGCAGCTTGATGATCTGGTCCTTCATTTCCCTCGGCGTAGTTTCCTTGCCGAAATACTTGCTCAGTTCCGCACCTGTCAAAATCACTTTGTCTACCTCCTTTTTGTCCTCCATCATAATGCCGTCGATCACATCCCCGTTGAGCAGCTTCTTTTCGTCCAGCTCACGCATACGCTTTGCCTGCGCCTGTGAAGGCGAGGACTGCTGGCTGTCAATGGCGACGGCGATATAGTTCTGGTTCTTCTTGCCGATATAGGAAAGCTCCACCGCCGTAGTAAAGCCCAGCTTTTTTTCATCCATCAGCTTCATCAGGTCGGGAACCAGCTCATTGAGCCGGATATACCGCTGCACCTGCTTGACCGCCATCTTATTGCGCTCGGCCACGATCTCGTTGGAGCGTTTGCCAGCGTCCTTCGGGTCAATCTGGCCCGAAGTGCGGGAGCCCTGGTGCTTGATAGCTTCAAGCTGCATTTTCAAGGCTTTGGCCCGCTCACTGGGGAGGATTTCTTCACGCTGGTTCAGATTATCCTCGACCATCTGGGTGATGGCTTCATCATCCGTCAGGTTTCGGACGATACAGGGCATATCCGCATATCCGGCAAGCTCGCTGGCTTTCTGGCGGCGGTGGCCGGACACGATCTCATAGCCGCCATCCTCACGGGGACGGACGATAGCGGGCTGGGTCACGCCCTTGTCTTTGACGCTGGACACCATAGCCCGCATTTCTTCATCATCCCGAACCTCAAAGGGATGGTTCTTGAAGGCGTGAAGCTCGTTCAGCTTGATATAGACGATCTGTTCCTTGCCCCGGCGTGGTGCATCCTTCGGTTTTTCGGGTTCCTTCGGAGCGGGAGCAGCCTGTACCGTTGGAGCCGTTTTTTTCTCCGGTTCCTTTTTGACCGCATTTTCCGGTTTCTGTGCGGGAGCTTTGGGCTTCGGGGTTGCGGCCTTGTCCTTATCTGCTTTCGGGGGACGACCCCGGCGCTTCGGCTGTTCCGGCGTTTTTGTGGTTTTATCATCTGCCATAAGCATTTACCTCCTGTTTTTTGGCATGAAAAAAGAGGCTCAACTTTTCAGTCAAGCCCCCGTGGGAAGTTCCTCCTTTCTCCGCCATGATACAAAAATACCGCCCGTAGTCTCGTTTGGGCGGTACTTTGTGTAAGATTGGCAGTCCATTATTAAGTTTTTTATTATGTTCCCTTTGTACACCGTTGCAAACATTCCATTTTAATATAATATTTATAATAACGCCTACCGTAAACTCCAGCAATGTTATTGCAGATGCACCTATCAGGCATTTCAAAAAAATATTGCAGTTACTCATCTTGATATTGATTATATACAGTATTAAAAGAGCTGTACCTCCTGTCAGAGTCATTGTCCAGTGCGTGTGTCCGCGCCATATTACTTCCATAAGGCCGTACATAATACCGCCGAACAGGTAGACAAATGCATATTCACGTGTTTTTGCCATTAAAATCACCGAAAATATTTTGTGAGCTTAGGCGTTTTATATACCGTGAGTATGGAAAAAAACTTACTATTATGTTACAATAATAAAATACAGTACGTTACTAGCTTAAATTGGATTTTTAGGAGCTAAAATGAAAGTCAAAATGCACACTCTCGGCTGCAAGGTTAATCAGTATGAAACCGAATCGATAACCGAGGATTTTTTAAAAAACGGATATGAAATAACTTTATCTGATGACGATGCCGACATATTTGTGGTTAATTCCTGTACGGTTACATCAGAAAGTGACCGTAAAACGCGCCAAACTGTTCGCAGACTGAAACATAATCATCCGAACAGCATCGTTATACTTACCGGCTGTATGCCGCAGGCGTTTCCGGAAATGGCTCAGGGACTTGAGGAAGCTGATATAGTTATCGGCAATAAAAACAATGCAGAGATACTTCCGAAGCTCCGCCGCTACTTATCTTCACATGAAAGAATGATTGATATTGAGCAGCATTGTACCGGAGAAAAGTTTTACAAAACGAGTATAAATGCTTTTTCCGAACGTACAAGAGCAATAGTAAAAATAGAAGACGGCTGCGACAGGTTTTGTTCGTATTGCATTATACCGAAGGCAAGGGGCAGGGTCCGTTCAAAGCCGATTGAAGATATTGTTAAAGAGACCGAGACTTTATCGGCTTCCGGCTTTACGGAGGTTGTACTTGTGGGAATCAATCTTTCTGCGTATGGTAAGGATACTGGAGAAAGGTTTTATGACGCCGTTAAGGCTGCCGCCGATGTTGATGGTATAAAGAGAGTCCGTCTCGGTTCACTCGAACCTGACCACCTTACCGATGAGGTTCTCTGTAATCTTGCCAAAATAGATAAGCTTTGTCCTCAATTTCATATCTCTCTTCAGAGCGGAAGCAATTCTACCCTTAAAGCAATGAACAGACATTATACCGCCGAAGAATATTACGAGTTGGCAATGAAGCTTCGCAACACTTTTAAAAATTGTACTCTTACTACCGATATAATGGTGGGCTTTCCGACCGAAACGGAAAAAGATTTTGAGGAGACTGTGGCTTTTGCAGAAAAAGTCGGGTTCGAGAAGATACACATTTTCCCTTATTCGGTACGCACGGGAACACGGGCGGCTCTTATGAAACCGCAAATCGAAAAGCACGTTAAAGAGGAAAGAGCTGCTGCACTTGCCGTTACAGCCGAAAAAATCAGAAGTGCTTTTCTTCGCTCGCAAATCGGTAAAACCGTAAGTATCATTCCGGAAACTCATGGAAAGGAAGGTTTTGTATTCGGATATACCGAAAACTATACTCCGGTTATGGCTAAGGTGAGCAAAGATACAATAGGTAAAACAGTACTTGTTAAAATTACCGACAGCGACAAGGATTACTGTTATGCAAAATCGGTATGAGTTGTGCATAACCTTTTTATCGCTTAATTATTACAATCATATTAAAATTTTTTTCATAAAACGCCGTTTTGTTAAAAAATGATAACAAAACGGCGTTTATAATTGACGATACAAATATATAATGATATATTGAGCTTGTAAACCAAACCAAAAGGAGGAATAACTCTTGATTGAGGTTGTTAATGTTACAAAAAAATTCGGAAACTTCACAGCTATACAAGATTTAAATTTTAAGGTCAGTGACGGTTCCATTTACGGTCTTATCGGATATAACGGTGCCGGAAAAACAACTCTTTTAAAAACTATAACTGGAGTTTACAAGCCTGACGGCGGAGAGGTCCGTCTCGACGGAGAAAATGCTTTTGACAATGCAAAAATGAAGCAGCATATGTTTTATGTGCCTGATGACATTTATTTCGCTCCGTATGCTAATATGGAAAAAATGGCTAAGTTTTATAACGGCTTTTATCCTGACTTCAGCTTTGACACATTCCGAAAGCTGTCGGAGGTGTTCGGTCTTGACACAAAAGCACGCATCAACGGATTTTCAAAGGGTATGCAAAGGCAGGCAGAGATAGTACTAGGTATTTCCACAAAGCCGGATTTTATTCTTTTTGATGAAACCTTTGACGGACTTGACCCTGCTAAGCGAGCACTTATTAAGAATTTGCTTAATGAATATATGGCAGATACAAATGCATCCGTTATTGTTTCTTCACATGACCTTCATGAACTTGAAGGGCTTTGTGACCATTTCGGCCTTATCAACGGCAAAAAGCTTGTGCTTGATTCGTCTATAAAAGAATTGAGCGAGGGAAGAGCGAAATTTCGTATTGTTTTTAAGGATGATGTTACAGAGGAAGATATAAAGAGCATCGGAATCAATGTGAAGTCGCTCAAGCGTGACGGCAGAATCATTGTTATAACAGTTAAGGGCAGTGAAAAAGAAACCGCTGCGAAGCTTAATACTCTTTCGCCGATAATGGTTGAACCTATGCCGCTTTCACTTGAAGAGGTATTTCTCGATGAAATGGAGGGAACAAATTATGACTTCTCAAAAATCTTTTAAAAACAATTTCGGCTTTGCATATCGCACAGGTCTTAAAAGCAACATTGCCGTAGCACTTATACAGTTTTTTATAGGTGCGTTGGCATTTGTATATGTACCGGCTAAGGCGCTGTTTAAAAAGGTCGCCGCTGACTCTGCGTCAGGCAAAATTGAAAGCTATAACGTAAAAAACGATTACTCTTTTTATTTGACCGATAATATGCAGTATCTTCGTTATTTACTTATTGCTGCTTTTTTGATACTTGGTATTATAATGGGAATAGTGACGTTTAAGTTTATGACCGGAAAGAAAACTATGAATGTTTATTACAGTCTCGGTATAAAGCGGACACATCTTTTTACAGCCAAGTATCTTTCCGGACTTACGCTTATGGCGGTTGCGATTTTTTTGCCGATATTGGCAGATGTAATAATGAATACCGTAAAGCTCGGAATGTCCTCTAAACTCTTGTTTTCCGCACTTTTTTATTTCTTGGGTTTATTTTCTTTGTCAGCCCTTTCATATTCGCTTACAGCGATGGTTTTCAGCGCAGTCGGAACTGTTTTTGAGGGCGTGGTATTTTCCGGTATTATAGTGTCTATGCCCGCAATTATTCTTTATTGCGTTCAGTCTTTTATCATAAGACTTGTGCCGGGAACGCCGTTTGGTGTGGTTTTTTCGCTGTCGGGATATTCGGGCAGCGAAGAATCAATATTTAATAAGCTTCCGTGGTGTACACCGTTTACCTATCTTTCCAAAGGCTTATATCAAAATATGTATGCCAATGCAAAGGGAAAGATAGCCGGATACGAAACAGGGAAATTAGTTGATTGGACCACTCCGGATTTCAGAAGCATATTATTATGGTTCGGAATAACGGTTGTATTGTTTTTCTGCGCTATGATTGTTTACAAAAAACGTAAAGCGGAAATAGGCGGCTTTATCGGCAAAAACAATGTGCTTAATTTCCTGTGCACCTTTACAATCGGATTTTACGGATTTGTATTGGCATACAGCTTTTCGTCGACATATATCGGCAAATGGCCGTCGCTTGCAATCTCTTGCTTGATATTTGCAGTTATATATTTTGTGTTGGATATTATATTTATAAGAAACCTAAAGCTTTTTGCCAAAGGTCTATATAAGCTTCCGATACATCTTGCAGCGGCTCTGTTGATATTTACATTCTTTGCTACCGGATATTTCGGAGCAGCGAGCAAAACACCGAAAATTGAAAAAATAAGCAATATAAAAATAACATCGGGGTACACAAGCTACTCTGATGATGCAGAGTCCGACAGCAGCTATTACGGACTTAACAATTTCAGCTTTAGCGGATGCTTTTATCCGAGCGGCGAATTTGAATCGACTGCCGATAAACAAAAAATACTGGATATTCATAATGCGCTCGCAAAATGCGGTTTGCTAACGGTTGCGGATACCTACAACAGCGATATTCATCCCATGTACATCAAAATTGTGTATACGCTAAATGACGGAAAGCAGGTTAAACGCGCATATTACGGAGTGAATCAGGATATCTATAATATGCTTTTAGACCTTGACAAATCCGATTATCGTACTGCCCGTCTTTATGATGCCTTTTTCGGTAAATACAAAACCGAAGCTCAATATTCAAAGGATGACATAAAGGCTTATAAAGATGCCGTGGAAAAGCGCGATCTTGAATATACCTCTCAATACAACTTTAATACCTATAAAAGGGCACTACAGGACGACAGCAGTACAATTACGTTTTATAACAAGTCTGCGTTTGGTACCGAGCTCGAAATTTCATCCGAGGAAAGGAAAAACCTTCTGGCTCATATTTACAATGATATATCAACCTTGTCTCCCGCAAAGCTCTATAATCCTACCGAGACATACGGCGCGTTGGCTTTTACCGCAGCACCGAATTCCTTCGAAGCACAGGATTCCTATATGTCAAGCGATTATTATTCAGGCAGCCTTGCCTATGCCACCGGAGTAGCGCAGTTTGATACTCCTTCACAATCCGCACCTGTTATATATATCACTCCCGATATGAAAGAAACCGTTGCATATTTAAAAGAACTCGGCTTCTTGGATGCTGCACTCAACACAAAAAATAATATTAAAGCTGTGTATGTTTCTAAAATATCCGATCTTTATAACAGTAACAACTACACAAGATATGTATCGAGATTATCAATGGGCAAAGAGGCGCTTGGTCAGTCTGTATATCCGGGCGGCGAATATCAATATAAATCGACAGATAAAAATGTGATAGACAAGCTCTATTCTGTTTCGGTAATGCGTCATATAGTTAGTATTCAGGATGATTATTTAGTGACCTTTGAGATTGTCGGAGAAGAAATGAAAAAACAGCATATGCCATGTGCATTTCGGGATCCAATGTTGCCTGAGGATATCAAACAACAGACAGACGGTGCGGTTTTGAATGACAACTCAAATTTCGGCGCAACTCCAAACTCCGACAGTAACGCATAAATCCATTTGAAAAGAGCGAGCAGATTTTATTAAAAATCTGCTCGCTCTTTTATGTTGTTTATTAAGCTTGAATAAATAGAAATATCATTGTATCATTTCGGCAAATTCATCTTCATTTATGATCTTAACTCCAAGTTCAGTTGCTTTTGCAAGCTTACTGCCTGCTGCTTCTCCGGCTAAAACATAATCTGTTTTTTTAGATACCGAGGATGAGGCTTTGCCGCCGTAGTTTTCTATTATCCGGCTCGCTTCGCTTCTTGTGTATTTTGTAAGTGTGCCGGTAAGGACAAATGTTTTCCCCGAAAATCTGTTGTCAATATGAGTATCCTCGGCTTTCATATTAACCCCGGCAGCTTTAAGATCCGCAATAAGCTTTTGCGATTGAGGCATAGACATAAAATCAACAACGGATTGAGCCATTACAAGGCCGAAGCCGTCTATCTTTGAAATATCTTCTGCCGACGAATTCATTATGCTGTCTATATCTCTGAAATTATCGGATAAAAGCTTGGCGGCTTTTGCACCGACATGACGTATACCGAGTGCAAATACCAGCTTGCTCAAATCGTTTTCCTTTGATTTCTCAATGGCCTTCTTTAAATTTTCGGCGCTTTTTTTGCCCATTTTATCCATTTCCGCAATTTTGCCGAAGTCAAGCGAATAGATATCTGCGGCGGTTTTTATCATATTTTTCTCTACAAGCTTATTAAGTAAAGCGTCACCGAGACCTTCTATATCCATAGCGTCGCGAGAACAAAAATGAATGAGCATACGCAGAAGCTGTGCCGGACAGTCGGGGTTATTGCAACGTATCGCAGCTTCGCCGTCTTCTCTGACGGCTTTTGCTCCGCACGACGGACATATTTCCGGCATTCTGTACGGAACTGCGTCGGGAATGTGCTCTTTTACCGATACGACCTCCGGTATGACGTCTCCGGCTTTGCGTATAATTATTGTATCACCTATGCAAATACCTTTTTCCTTAATGAAATCTTCATTGTGAAGTGTCGCTCTGCTTACGGTTGATCCTGCTATAAGCACAGGCGAAAATACCGCTGTCGGAGTCAGAACGCCGGTTCTGCCTACATTTACCTCAATGCTTAATAGCTTTGTCTCTTTTTCTTCAGGCGGATACTTAAAAGCAATGGCCCACTTTGGGAATTTAGCTGTGCTGCCGAGAATTCTCCGTTTTTCAAAGTCGTTTACCTTTATAACCGCTCCGTCGATGTCAAAGGGGAGAGTGTAACGAATATCTGCTATGCGTTTCAGTTCGTCTATTGCACCGTCAATATTTTTAAATTCGGTATAGAACGGAATCGTTTTGAATCCAAGCTCTTTGAGATAATCAAGAGACTGCTTGTGGTTGCTTAATGAGTGACCGTCTATTTGCTGCACATTAAAGACAAAAATGTCAAGCTTTCTTTTTGCTGTGATTTTCGGGTTTTTTTGCCTCAGGCTTCCCGCTGCGGCATTGCGCGGATTTTTAAAAGGCTTTTCTTCATTTAATTCCTGTTCTTCAACTAATTTGTGAAAAACGCTGTGAGGCATATACACTTCGCCGCGCACTTCTATAAACGGCAAATCTGTTTTCAGACGAAGCGGTATTGCACGTACAGTTCTGAGGTTGGCGGTTATATCTTCGCCCACAGAGCCGTCGCCCCTTGTAGACCCTCGAACAAATACACCGTCGCGGTATTCGAGAGAAACAGACAGTCCGTCGATTTTAGGTTCAACAACATAGGTTGCGTTTGTTACAGCGTCTTTAACTCTTCTGTCAAAATCTCTTATTTCGTCAAAAGAAAAGGCGTCCTGAAGGCTTTCCATTTTTACGGTATGGGCTACGCTTTCAAACATATTTGTTGCTTCGCCGCCGACTCTGCGTGTGGGGGAGTCCGGTGTTATAAGCTCCGGATATTCTTCCTCTATCGCTTTTAATTCGCGCATCATCATATCGTATTCATAGTCGTCAATGTCATTTTCATTGTCAACATAGTAGCGATAGCTGTAATAATTTAAATCTTTTCTGAGCTTTTCGGCTCTCTTTACCGTATCTTCGTAATTCATTTGTGCCCTCCGAAAACAGTTTACAGATATTGTAACATAAAATATAATTATTTCAATTCCGCTTTCATATTTATTATTGAATGTTTTTCGGGAAAATAAATTAAATTTTCCGAAAAACATCGTGCGGCGAAATATAAGCAAGGAATTTTTTACTATGGGCAAGTAACCGCTTGAAAGGGGTATGGTGTAAACTATGAAAAGGGCAGTATCTATAATGACGGCAACCGTAATTTTTATGTTGGTTTTTTCGGTAGGCACGTTTGCGGCAAATACGTCTGCCGAAGATTTTCCGCCTATGCAGGTTGAAATAAATGCCAAGGCCGCTTTACTAATGGAGGCTGAGACCGGTAAGGTTTTAATGGCTTCTAATCCGCACGAAAAACTGCCTCCGGCGTCCGTTACTAAAATTATGTCTCTGCTGTTAGTAGCAGAGGCGATTGATGATGGAAAAATATCACTTACGGATGAGGTCACCGTGAGCACAGAGGCATCAAAAATGGGCGGCTCGCAAATTTGGCTTAAAGAGAACGAGGTTATGACCGTTGACGATTTGTTAAAGGCAACGGCGGTATACAGTGCCAACGATGCCTGCACGGCACTTTCGGAATATGTCGGCGGAAGTACATCCGCTTTTGTGCGAATGATGAACGAAAGAGCAAAAGAGCTCGGAATGAACGACACAAATTTTGAAAATTGCACCGGCTTGGATGACACGGTAACACAGCATTACACAAGCTGTTATGATATAGCTTTGATGTCACGGGAATTGTTAAAGCACAAAATGATAACGAATTATACGACAATATGGATGGACACTCTTCGCGGCGGTAAAACGCAGCTTGTAAACACTAATAAGCTCATTCGATTCTATAACGGTGCAACAGGTCTTAAAACCGGAACAACAGATAAAGCCGGATGCTGTGTGTCGGCGACGGCGGAACGCGACGGAATGTCGCTGATAGCGGTAGTCCTCGGAAGTGATAACAGCAAAGATCGCTTTTCCGCCGCAAGAGCAATGCTTGATTGGGGCTTTGCCAATTACTCGAAAGTGACTGTATCCGTAGATAGCGACAAAATTACGAGTGTCAGAGTACTGGGGGGAACCGAGGATTATATTACACCGTTTTTGTCAAAGGAAATGACCGTGGTGCTGAAAAGAAGATATGAGTAAGCTAAGCAACGAAGTTGTTCTTTCGGAAGATGTTTCCGCGCCTGTTGAAAAAGGGCAAAAACTCGGTGCTGTTGTGCTGTCGCTTGATGGAGAAAAACAATGTGAAATACCGCTTACAAGCCCGATAAGAGTTGAAAAGCTGTCATTTAGAGATGTTGTTTTAAGATTGTTTTCCGCTTTGAATAATCCTTATTAAAAGTCCTTTTAAGACCGAATTGTTTAATATCTTATAAAAACACTTTTATTTTTAGAAAATTAACAAAATGATATTGAAATATTGCCGGGATTAGGGTAAAATAAAAGCAAATTATACAAGATGTTGAAACATTAAAAGGGGTAACAATCAGCAATGTCTATTAAACTGAACGCAAAATACACTGAAGATTTTGTGTCTAAAACCGATCTTGAGAGCATCGCACCCGAAATCAAAAAAGCTCACAAGACTCTTACTGAAAAATCAGGTGCGGGAAATGATTTCCTCGGATGGGTGGATCTTCCGGAGAATTATGATAAAGAGGAATTTGCAAGAATAAAAAAAGCAGCCGAAAAAATACGTTCGGACTCGCAGGTTCTTATTGTTATAGGTATAGGAGGAAGCTATCTCGGCGCAAGAGCGGCTGTTGAATTTTGTAAATCACAGAATTACAATTTGGTATGCAAAGATACACCGCAGATATTCTTCACCGGAAACAGTATAAGCTCTTCGGCTCTTTCCGATATTGTTTCTCTTTGTGAGAATAAGGACTTTTCTATTAATGTTATATCAAAATCGGGTACAACTACCGAGCCGGCCGTTGCATTTAGAATTTTCAGAGAGCTGCTTGAGAGCAAGTACGGCGAAGAAGAGGCTGCAAAGCGAATTTATGTAACTACCGATAAATGTAAAGGAACATTAAAGGAACTTTCGAATAAAGTCGGATATGAGACCTTTGTTGTTCCCGATGATGTCGGAGGCAGATATTCGGTTCTTACAGCGGTGGGTCTTCTCCCGATAGCGGTTTCCGGCTGTGACATTGATAAGATGATGCAGGGCGCAGCGGATGCGAGAAAAGCTTACTGCGACGAAGATTTAGATAAAAACGACTGCTATAAGTATGCTGCATTACGCAACATTCTTTACAGAAAAGGCAAGTCGGTTGAAATGATGGTCTCATACGAGCCTGATTATACAATGATGAACGAGTGGTTCAAGCAGCTCTTCGGAGAAAGCGAAGGTAAGGACCATAAGGGAATATTCCCGGCGTCTGCGGTATTTTCCACCGACCTTCATTCAATGGGCCAATTTATACAGGACGGTACCAGACTTATGTTTGAGACCGCGGTTGTATTTGACGAACCGAAGCATGAAGTAACAATTAAAGAGGAAAAATCAAATTCTGACGGACTTAATTTCCTTGCAGGCAAAACCATGAGTTATGTAAACCGTAAAGCGTTTGAAGGGACTGTGTTGGCTCACATTGACGGAGGCGTTCCGAATATCATTTTGGAGCTTCCCAAAATGGATGAGTATAACTTCGGTTACCTTGTTTACTTCCTTGAAAAGGCTTGTGCCGTATCAGGGTATACTCTCGGTGTGAATCCGTTTAATCAGCCGGGCGTAGAAAGCTACAAGAAAAATATGTTTGCTCTTCTCGGTAAACCGGGCTATGAAGATCAAAAAGCAGAGCTTGAGGCTCGCCTCGGCAAATAATTTCAGTTAAATCCCGCAAGGGCGGATATTAATAAACAGGAGGAGATTCTATGGTATCTCTTATAATTGGCCACAAGGGCTCAGGAAAAACAAAACTTTTGGTTGACAGAGTTAATGCAGCCGTTGAAAAGTCAAACGGCAATGTTATCTGTGTCGAAAAAGAGACTAAACTTACATACGATGTAAACTATCGTGCAAGACTTGTCGCAGCTGACAGTTTTTCTGTTTCCGGGTTTGACTCGCTTTATGGTTTCCTTAGCGGTCTTTGCGCCGGTGACCATGATATTACAGACGTCTTTGTTGACGCTACCTTTAGAATAGGCGGCAGAGATTATGAAGCTTTTGCAGACTTCCTTAAGAAGGTTGATGAGCTTTCTAAGATTACCGATACAGCGTTTACATTTACCGTTTCAACCGATCTTGAAAATCTTCCCGAAAGAATATTCGAGTATTGCGAAAAGGTAAATTGACAACAGTCTGAAATTCCTTGCCGCTGTGCCGAAAACACAGCGGCATATATTTTGCGGTATTATTTATGAAAAAAGTTTTATCTCTGTTTTTAATATTTTTTATGCTTACGGCATTTTTTGGTTGTACGCCGAAAAAAGACAATTCCGTGTCCGAAGCGGGCAGTTCCGAAAGAGATATAGTGTTTACTTATTCCTGTGTGAAATGTACCGACAGCGTTATGTATGAAACCTCCGACGATATAACGGTTGTAAGCTCTGTGGACGACCTCAATAAGTATAAAACAAAGCTTGCCTCTACCGTTGACACCGAAAAGGGCGTTCAGGGTGACGGTACCGCAACTGTTTCTCAAAAACTATCGGTTTACAATACAAGCTTTTTTGAAAATAAAAGTCTTATAATTGTAAGAAAAAACTTTGCTACCGATTCGGAAATGATTATTGACAACTTTTCGGTCGGTAAAACCGGCGGAATCATAAATGCCGAATTACGCAGCGGCGGAAATGCAGAAAAGAGCTTGAGGCTTTTCTTGGTGCAGGTAAACGCTTCCGACATATCAGACAAGCTTAAAGTTTCTTTAAATGTTACTGATGACGGAAGTGAAGCCGAAAACACGCCGTCGGTATCGTTGGTGATAGGTAAGGGCAATAACGAATATAAAAATGTAAGCAACAATGACGATTCTGCTAAGATTAAAGGCATCGTTGAAGCTTGCTCATATTCGGCGGCGTCACACGAAAAAACAGATTATACTTCCGGAGATACGGATATAACGGTTACTTATGACGGTCACAGTTATTTATTTTCCGATGCATTTATTTGTGTTGACGGGAAATATTATAATCCGGATTTGTCGGTTAAACAGCAACTAACAACGATTTACGACAGCCTTACGGAAACCGCTGTTTCGTCTCAGGACGGGGATATCCTGATTGAAGGCGAAGATTGACGCCGTTTAAAGGCTAAATATAAATTTTTATTGACAAAATGCGCCTTTAAATATATAATATCCTTTGCGTAAGTTTGACGAGGTATGTTATGTTTATCGAATTAGAGCCGATTTTTAATAATGTAGGCAGCTCAAAAAAGTTTTCTTACAGCTTTGTTCCCGACGGAATTGATTTTACCGATAGTGTTTCGGTAGAAGGCGAAGTCGTTAACAATACGGATATTGTCTCCGTTAAGGCTGTTGCAAAGTATGTTCTGAAAACAAATTGCGACAGATGCGGTGCTCCGGTTGAAAGGAAAACTGAGGTCCCGATTGAGCACATCCTTATTTCTCGTCTTAATGATGAAGATAATGATGAGTTTATTTTGGTCGAGGATATGAAGCTTGACCTTGATTCGCTTGTTCGAGAAGATATGATTTTAGCCTTGCCGGCTAAGATTTTGTGCCGTGACGATTGCAAGGGCTTGTGTCAGTATTGCGGTAAAAATCTTAATCTCGGCAGCTGTTCGTGCAAAAAGCCGATTGACCCAAGGCTTCAGACACTGGCAGATCTGCTGATAGATGAATAAATTATTTATTTTAACATAAGGAGAGCAAAAAATGGCAGTACCGAAGAGAAGAGTTTCATCAGCAAGAAGAGATAAGAGACGTTCAAACGTTTGGAAAATGGAGGCTCCCGAGCTTCAGAAGTGCCCTAACTGCGGCGAATATAAGAGAGCTCACAGAGTTTGCCCGGCATGTGGTATGTATAACGGCAGACAGGTCCTCTCTAAAAAGGAAGAAGCATAATTTATCTTATACCTTTGTTTGAGTGTTAAAAGGTGGAGAAGGTTTTCTTCCCCGCCTTTTTGTCGTCTTTAAAAATGGGAGGTGACTTTGTTGTCGGTTAAAATAAGCAGTGTTAAGCCGTTTTCAAAATGCTGGTTCCACGGTATTAAAAGCGGCGACGAGCTTTTGTCCGTAGACGGCAAGGAAGTTACCGACATCCTTGACTACGATTTCTATTTGAGCTTCCCGCCCGTGGTTTTGAATTTCAGAAACCGCCTCCGGTAAGCTTATAGATATTCCGTTTAAAAACGACGATACGGGTCTGAAGTTCCGCACTTATCTTATGGACCAGCAGCATCACTGTAAAAACGGCTGTATCTTTTGCTTTATAGACCAGCTGCCGAAAGGAATGCGCGAAAGTCTTTATTTTAAGGATGATGACAGCAGATTATCGTTTTTGTTTGGCAATTACGTAACACTTACAAACATTACCGAGCATGAGGTTGACCGTATCATACGTATGCATATAAGCCCGATAAACATTTCGGTTCACACCATGAATCCGGAGCTTCGCGTAAAGATGATGAAAAACAAAAACGCGGGTAAGTGTTTATCGATTATTAAACGATTGTCCGACGCGGGAATAAAAATGAATGCTCAGCTTGTTTTGTGCCCGGGTATAAACGACGGAGACGAGCTTCGTTACAGCATTGAAGAATTGTCAAAATATATGCCTACGGTTCAAAGCATAGCCTGTGTGCCGGTAGGCCTTACAAAATACAGAGACGGGCTTTTTCCGATGCAGCCGTATACAAAAAAGACTGCGGGAGAGGTCATTGACATCATCGAGGAATATTCGGAAAAATTTAAAAAGCAGTACGGAGTACGTGTTTGTTACCCGTCGGACGAGTTCTTCTTAAAAGCGGAACGCCCGATGCCATCCGAGGAGTATTACGATGACTATCCGCAGATTGACAACGGTGTTGGCCTTTGGACATCGCTTCGTGACGAGTTCTTTTACGAATTATCCGTCTGTGAAAAGGCACCGACGCATAAAAGCGTTACCGTTATAACCGGTGTTGCGGCTTATCCTCTTATAAAAGAGCTTTGCGACGCGGCACATGACAAGTACGGTATTGATGTACAGACCGAAAAAATAATCAATAATTTTTTCGGAGAAAATATTACGGTTGCGGGGCTTCTTACGGGAACTGACCTTATTGAACAGATGAGGGGTAAAATACGAGGCGAACTTTTACTGATTCCTATTGTTATGACTATAGATTATACGTCTCATTCAACAGAGAACAATAAGTTTCTTGACGATATAACGCTGAAAGAAGCGGAAAAAGCACTGAATGTTAAAATTATTCCCGTAAAAAATAACGGGCAGGATTTACTTTATAATATATTGGGAGTGAAATAGAATGGCAAGACCGGTTGTTGCAATTGTAGGCAGACCTAACGTAGGCAAAAGTACACTCTTTAATAAGCTTATCGGAAAACGTCTTTCAATCGTCGACAATACACCGGGCGTAACGCGTGACCGCATATACGGGAATTGCGAATGGCTCGGGCACAATATGCTTCTTGTTGACACCGGCGGTATAGAACCGTTTTCCGATGACGTTATACTTTCTCAGATGAGAAGACAGGCAGAGCTCGCCATAACGAGTGCAGATGTAATAATATTCGTAACCGATATACGCTCCGGCGTTGTAGCCGCCGACAGCGAAGTTGCTTCAATGCTGCAAAAGAGCGGTAAGCCGATAATTCTCTGCGTAAATAAGGTTGATAATATAGGTGCTCTTCCGCCGGAATTTTATGAATTTTATAATTTGGGACTCGGCGATCCGATAGCGGTATCTTCTGTTCACGGGCACGGAACGGGGGACCTTCTTGATGAGGTCATCAAAAATATCCCTGAGGGCAGCTTTGACGACACGGATGAAGATATTGTTAAAGTTGCGGTTATTGGTAAGCCAAATGTCGGCAAATCCTCGCTTATAAACAAAATTTCGGGTGAAGAGCGAGCAATTGTATCCGATATTGCAGGCACTACTCGCGATGCTACCGATACGGTTATACACAATTCTCACGGAGATTTTGTGTTTATTGACACCGCAGGTCTGAGACGCAAAAGCAAGGTAGAGGATCAAATCGAAAAATATTCTGTAATCAGAGCCAGAATGGCTGTCGAAAGAGCTGACGTCTGTGTAATTATGATTGACGCGAATGAGGGCTTTACCGAACAGGATTCAAAAGTCGCGGGAATCGCCCATGATCTCGGCAAGGCTTGTATTATTGCCGTCAATAAATGGGACGCCGTAGAGAAAACCGGTACTACAATGGACGTTCAACGCAAAAAGCTTATGAATGACTTTTCATTTATGAGCTATGCGCCGATTATATTCATCTCCGCTAAAACAGGTCAGCGACTTGACAGGCTTTTTGAGCTTATCAAGTTTGTTGATACGCAGAATGCAATGCGTATTTCCACCGGTAAACTGAACGATGTTTTGTCCGCCGCAACTACCCGAGTTCAGCCGCCTACGGATAAAGGCAGAAGACTGAAAATATATTATATGACGCAGGCCTCCACAAGACCGCCTACATTTGTATGCTTTGTCAACAGCAAAGACCTGTTCCATTACAGTTATCAAAGATATATTGACAACCAAATACGTGAGGTCTTCGGGCTTGAGGGAACGCCCACAAGATATGTCGTAAGAGAGCGTGAAAAGCGCAACGGCAAAAAGGATACGAAGTGATTAAACAGCTGAATACGTGGGATTTTCGTCTTGTGTATTCAGCTGTTTTTTAAGATGGGAGTTAAAGTATGCGCACTGTTTTAAAAAATTGTACTTTACTTGACGGTACAAAAGATATGCTGATTCAAAACGATATGGATGTTGCGTTTGAAAACGGAAAGATTACGGAAATCGGCAAGGTTAATGCGAAAAAAGGCGATGTTTGCTATGACCTTAACGGTAAATATGTTATGCCGGGTCTTATCAATCTTCACGTTCACTTACCTGCGGGCGGAAAGCCGAGAAATAAGCCGCTGAAGGCTGAAAAACTTGCAAAATTTGCTCTTTCAAACGAATTGATAAAATCTGTTGTGCTGAAAATGTGCCACGCATATGCTATGCAGGATTTGCTCTCCGGTGTAACTACCGTAAGGGCTGTCGGAGGTCTCGGAGATCTTGATACTCGTCTGAGAGATAAAATTGAAGAGGGGATGGATGGACCGCGCATACTTGCTGCTGATTATGCAATCTGTGTACCGAACGGTCATATGGCAGGTTCGGTATCAAGAGTTGCTACTTCGGTTGAAGAAGCCGTAGCGATGGTTGAAGACCTTGCATCTCACAATGTTGATTTGATAAAGTTAATGATAACCGGAGGCGTTATGGATGCCAAGGTTAAGGGTGAGCCCGGCATACTTATGATGAAGCCCGATATGATAAAGGCTTGCTGTGACGCCGCACATAAACATAATCTGCCCGTTGCGGCTCATGTGCAAAGCCCCGACGGAGTAAGAGCCGCCGTTCGAAACGGTGTAGATACCATTGAACACGGTTCTGTTTTAACTTCGCATGAAATTGATGCGTTCAAAGAAAAAAATGCATCATTGGTTTGCACGTTGTCTCCGGCACTGCCGATGGCAAAATTCCCGCGCGAAATATTGGGCATTACCGACGTTGTTCAGTATAATTCAAATGTTGTGTTCAATAATATGGTAGCCGGTACAAAAGCTGCATTGGAAAACGGAGTTAAGGTAGGGCTGGGAACCGATACGGGATGCCCTTACACAACACATTACAATATGTGGCGTGAGCTTAAATATTTCACCAAATATGTCGGTGTTACTCCCGAATTTGCGCTCTATACCGCCACGCTCGGCAATGCCGAGATAGCCGGGCTTGATGCGATAACAGGCAGCATTGAGGTAGGGAAATCCGCCGATATTTTAGTAGCAGACAAAAATCCTCTCGACGATTTCAGAAATATGTCGGTTCCTTATATGGTAGTGGCGAGAGGGAAGGTCTATAAAGAAAAGCCTGTTAAAAAATATGAAAAATGTGAAACAGAGCTTGATAAATATTGCTGATTAAGAAAAATTACTGTTACATTCTGTCTTTGATTTGCTTCAAAGGCAGAATGTTTTTATTTATAGGTATTTTCCTTGATATTTCAGCTGAAGTATGGTAAAATTTTTAAAATATTTTTATTAGGTGAAATAGGGCTGTTATGATTATATTGGGTATTGATCCGGGTTATGCGATTGTCGGTTACGGCGTAATTGAATTCAAATCAAATCGCTTTTCGGTTGTTGATTACGGTGCGATAACAACAACCGCCGGCACGCCTTTCGAAAGACGACTTGAGCTGATTTACGATGACTTAAATCTTCTTATGGGAAAGTTTCATCCAGAGGCTATGTCAATAGAAAAGCTCTTTTATAACACAAATGCTAAGACGGTTATCGACGTTGCTCAGGCAAGAGGGGTAACTGTTCTTGCGGCAAAAAAAAATAATATACCCATATTTGAATATACGCCGCTTCAGGTTAAACAGAGTGTTGTCGGTTACGGCAGAGCGGAGAAAAAACAGGTTCAGGAAATGACTCGTATTATTTTGAAGCTTGATAAAATACCGAAACCGGATGATACAGCCGACGCTCTCGCAATGGCTATTTGCCACGCTCACGCAAGCGGCTCGCTTATGGGTAAACTTAACAGTATGGGGATAAGATAATGTTCTATTCTATCACAGGCACTATATGCTATGTCGATTCGGTAAGTGTTGCATTGGATTGCAACGGAGTAGCTTTTAGGTGCTTTACAAGTCTTAATACTTTAAAACAAATCGGTGAAAAGGGTGCCAAGGTTACTCTTTATGCATATTTGAGCGTAAAGGAAGATGCGCTTGATTTATATGGATTTTCGACAGAGCAGGAGCTCGAGTGCTTTAAAGCGTTGATTTCGGTTTCCGGTGTGGGACCTAAAGCCGGAATTGCCATACTCTCAGAGCTTACACCGGAAAAGCTTGTAATTTGTATAGCTTCGGGTGACAATAAGGCAATTACAAGAGCGCAAGGGGTAGGACCCAAAATAGCGCAGAGAATTGTACTTGAGCTTAAAGATAAGCTTGCCAAAGGTCTTGATTTATCGGTGAATACAATTGATGTGTCCGCGGTGAATTCCGCAAGCTCCTCCGGCAATCAAGCCGAAGCGGTGAGTGCTCTTACTATGTTAGGCTATACACAAAGCGAAGCGTCGGTTGCCGTTGCGAAAATCGATGAAAATTTATCGGTAGAGGAAATAATAAAACAGGCGTTAAAAATTCTCTCAAGGCAGGTATAATAAATGGATTTTGATAACGAAAACAGAATAATATCTCCGGACCTTGAGGAAACCGATAAGGATATTGAATTATCGCTTCGTCCGCACACTCTTAACGAGTATATCGGTCAGGAAAAAGCAAAAGAAAATCTGAAAATATATATTGAAGCAGCAAAAACTCGAGGCGACGTGCTCGATCATGTATTGCTTTACGGACCTCCCGGGCTCGGTAAAACAACGCTTGCAGGTATAATTGCCAACGAGATGGGTGTACAAATAAGAGTGACATCCGGTCCGGCAATAGAAAAACCGGGCGACCTTGCGGCTCTTCTTACAAACCTCGGCGACGGAGACGTTTTATTTATTGATGAAATACACCGTCTCTCAAAGAGCGTTGAGGAAGTGCTTTATCCCGCAATGGAAGATCATGCGCTTGATATTATTATCGGCAAAGGACCTTCGGCGCGCTCAATAAGACTTGATTTGCCGAGATTCACATTAGTCGGTGCCACAACGCGTGCAGGGCAGCTTACCGCTCCGTTGCGCGACAGATTCGGAGTAATATTGAGACTTGAAATGTACACTCCCGAACAGTTGTCTCTTATAGTAAAGAGAAGTGCGGGAATACTTGAAATACCTATAGACGAGGACGGAGCAAGAGAAATAGCGTCAAGATCAAGAGGCACTCCGCGTATTGCCAACCGTCTTTTAAAACGCGCCAGAGACTTTGCGGAAGTTATGGGTAACGGAGTTATAACAGGCGATACTGCTAAAATTGCACTCGGCAGAATGGAAATAGACGAATTGGGTCTTGACCTTATCGACCGACTTCTTTTGACTTCAATGATAAAAAACTATAACGGCGGACCTGTAGGTCTTGAAACAATCGCAGCAACCATAGGCGAAGAAGCGGTAACCATCGAAGATGTATACGAGCCTTACCTTATGCAGATAGGATTTCTTTCAAAGACCCCGCGCGGCAGGGTTGTTACGGTAAAAGCTTATGAGCATTTAAAGCTGCCGATGAACGGTCAGCAAAAACTCGATATTTAATTATACGGATAGGAGAATGTAAAATGGGTAGATTATTCGGAACTGACGGCGCAAGAGGCGTTGCGAACAGTGAACTTACATGTGAATTATCAATGCAGATAGGAAGAGCCGCAGCAATGGTGCTTACGGAAAATCTTTCTCACAGACCTAAAGTTATGATAGGTATGGATACAAGGGCTTCTTCGGAGATGCTCGAGGCTTCAATAGCGGCAGGTCTTTGCTCTGTCGGTGCGGACGTACTTCTTTTAGGTGTTGTGCCGACTCCGGCTGTTGCTTTTTTGGTTAAGGAATACGGGTATGATGCGGGTGTTATGATTTCCGCATCGCATAACCCATGCGAATATAACGGTATAAAAATTTTCCAGTCCACGGGTTATAAATTGCCGGATGAACTTGAAAACGAAATAGAGAGTATTATCCTTGATGACGCAAAGGTTCCGCCTGTTATGATTGGCGGAGATGTCGGAAGAATAACACGCTCCGATACGGCGGCAGATGACTATATTAAACATGTACTGTCTACTATTGACGTAAGATGTGAAAACCTTAAAATAGCCATAGACTGCGCAAATGGTTCTTCAAGCGTTTCCGCAAAACGTATATTTGAATCCCTCGGAGCGGATTGCATAATTATAAACGCCGAGCCCAACGGTGTAAACATAAATGCCGATTGCGGTTCGACGCATATGGACGGATTGAGAAAATGTGTAATCGATAATCACTGTGATCTCGGTTTTGCATTTGACGGCGACGCTGACAGAATGTTGGCTGTTGACAACGAAGGCAATGTTGTTGACGGCGATCAGGTTATTGCGCTCTGCGCCAAATATATGAAGTCCGTCGGTACTCTCAAAAAAGATACTGCGGTTGTGACCGTGATGAGTAATATGGGCTTTTTCAGATTTTGCGATGATAACGGTATGTATTGTGAAAAGACTAAAGTCGGCGACAGATATGTGCTTGAAAATATGCTCGAAAACGGATATTCAATAGGCGGCGAGCAGTCGGGCCATGTTATTTTCCTTGATTACGCTACAACCGGAGACGGTCAGGTTTCGGCACTCCAGGTTTTAAAAGTAATTAAAAACACCGGCAAAACTCTCAAGGAGCTTGCAGGAGAAATGGAAATATTCCCGCAGGTTCTTATAAATGTTAAGGTGTCAAAATACGGCAGAGTCCGTTTCACAAGCGATATGGAAATAAAGAATGCTATTAAGCGCGCGGAAAATGAGCTTGGTAATGACGGGCGCGTGCTTGTCAGAGTTTCCGGTACGGAACCTCTTGTGCGCGTAATGCTTGAGGGCAAAGATAAGGCTAAAATACAGTCGCTCGGCGAAGCAATAGCCGATGTTGTAAGAGAAAGGTTAGTTTAATGCGTTATTCATCCGCTTGGAAAGATTACGAGCTTATAGATTGCTCCTCCGGCGAGAGACTCGAAAGATGGGGCGATAAAATTCTGATAAGACCCGATCCGCAGGTTATTTGGAATACGCCTAAGGATATGCACCTTTGGAGTAGGGCAGACGCTGTGTATCACAGGTCAAACACCGGCGGCGGTCATTGGCAGGTTAACGGAGCACTTCCGCAAAGTTGGAAAATTGCTTACAAAGACCTTACGTTTAATGTGAAAACCATGGGCTTTAAGCATACGGGTATTTTTCCTGAGCAAGCCGTCAATTGGGATATGGTAAGTAAGCTTATTAAAGCCCAAAACAGAGAAGTAAAAGTACTTAATCTTTTGCATATACAGGCGCTGCCACAGTGGCTGCATTAAAGGCAGGTGCTTCGGTGGTGCACGTTGATGCTTCCAAGGGAATGGTGCAGTGGGCAAAAGAAAACGCTGCCTCAAGTGCTGTTGCGGATAAATCCGTGCGCTGGATAGTTGACGATTGTATTAAATTCGTAAAGAGAGAAATACGTCGAGGTAATCGATATGACATTATCATAATGGATCCCCCGTCATACGGCAGAGGCCCCGGCGGAGAAGTCTGGAAACTTGAGAATGAAGTATACGGATTTGTGGATTTGTGTAAAGACGTATTGTCGGACGATCCTCTTTTGATGTTGATAAATTCATACACTACGGGGCTTTCACCGTCTGTTATGCAGTATATTTTAGGCTCCGCTGTAGCGAAAAAATTCGGCGGAACCGTATCAAGTGATGAAATAGGGCTGCCTGTAAAAAGTACAGGAATGGTGCTTCCGTGCGGAGCATCAGCTATTTGGACAAATAAAAAAACGGTTTAAGGATGTCAAGATGCAAAACGATAACATAATAGAATTTCAAAATGTGTCTTATCGATATGAGGCGGATGATGGCGAAGAAAAACTGCCGCTTGTTGTAAATAATATTAGTGTAAATTTTAAAAAAGGCGATTTTATCGCAATTCTCGGCCACAATGGGTCCGGTAAATCAACACTTGCCAAGCTTTCCAATTCGATTTTGATTCCGGAGAGTGGCAAGGTGCTCGTTAACGGAATGGATACCGCAGACGAGGATTTGTCGTATGACATTAGGCGTACGGTAGGTGTAGTCTTTCAAAACCCGGATAACCAAATTGTTGCCACAATAGTCGAGGAGGATGTTGCGTTCGGGCCCGAAAACCTCGGAGTGCCTCCGGAGGAAATAAGAAAACGTGTTGACAATGCTTTAAAAGCTGTAGGTATGTATGAATACCGTGGCCATGAGCCGCATAAGCTTTCAGGCGGGCAAAAACAACGAGTTGCCATAGCCGGAATAATAGCAATGCTGCCGGAGTGTATTGTTTTGGACGAGCCTACCGCAATGCTTGATCCGCGCGGCAGAAAAGAAGTAATGGATACTTGCATAAAGCTTAACAGAGAGATGGGTATGACCGTTGTGTTTATAACTCATTTTATGGAAGAAGCAGTTTTAGCCAACCGTGTTATTGTAATGGATGATGCAAAAATAATTTTGGACGGAACACCGAAACAGGTTTTTCATAATTCGGAGCTTCTCAAAAAAGTCGGTCTTGACGTTCCGGAGACGGCGAAGCTTGCAAATGACTTGCGTGAGAGCGGAGCTCCTCTTCCTGAAGATATACTTTCGGCTGATGAATTTTCTGATGAAATATTAAAACTACTTAGGAGAAAATAATGCCCATTTTAGAAACAAAAAACCTTTCATATGTTTATTCGGACGGTACGCCTTTTCGCGTAACTGCAATAAATAATGTAAATATATCTATTGAAAAAGGCGAATTTGTCGGCATAATAGGGCACACAGGTTCGGGAAAAAGTACATTGGTTCAGCATTTGAACGGGCTTTTAACGCCATCCTCTGGTGAGGTTTTGCTTGACGGGAAAAATATAAACGAATCAAAAATAACACGTAGACAGGCAAGATTTAAAGTAGGTCTGTGTTTCCAATATCCTGAATATCAATTATTCGAGAGTACCGTATATAAAGATATCTCTTTTGGACCCAAAAATATGGAATTGTCTGAAGATGAAATTGATAATCGTGTGAAAAAAGCCGCTGATTTTGTCGGATTAAAGCCGGATATGTTAAATAAGTCTCCTTTTGATTTGTCCGGCGGAGAAAAAAGACGTGTAGCCATAGCCGGTGTCATGGCTATGGAACCCGAAATTTTGATTCTTGATGAGCCGTCGGCGGGACTCGATCCGCGCGGCCGCGATATGATAGCTGAAATGATTTCAAGCTATCGTAAGACTACTGGAAGCACAGTTATTATTGTTTCTCACAGTATGGAAGATGTTGCGAAAAGTGCTGATAAGGTGCTCGTTATGAATAAATCCGAGGTTGAGATGTTCGGTACTGTAAACGAGGTATTCTCCAAGGTTGAGCGCCTTGCGGATATAGGACTTAATGTTCCGCAGTTAACACAAATATTTTTAAACTTAAAACATAACGGTATGGCTGTCCGTACAGATATATATACTATTAAAAACGCCGAGGCTGAGCTGTTGCGCCTTTTGCGAGAGGAGGGCGTTTTATCGTGATTAAGGATATAACAATAGGACAGTTTTTTCCGGGTAATTCAGTTATCCACAAGCTTGATCCGAGAATAAAACTTGTTTTAACTTTCGTATATATTGTTATTGTTTTTTTGTGCAAAAACTTTGTTTCACTTGCTTCCATTGTAGTAGCGTTAATAGTGGTAATACTTTTATCTAAGATTTCACCGAAGCTGATTTGGAAAAGTGTAAAACCGATATTTATTATTATTGCTATTACGTCGCTTTTACAGATTTTCTACAATAAAGACGGAACTGTGCTTTTTACAATCGGTAAATTTTCGTTATATACCGGCGGGCTTTATATGGCTATTTTTACTACGGTACGAATTATATGTCTTGTTATAGCAAGCTCTATGCTTACTTACACTACGTCTCCCACTATGCTTACCGACGCTATGGAACGTCTGTTTTCGCCGCTAAAGGTTATTAAAATAAACGTTCACTCAATAGCTATGATGATGACGATAGCCTTAAGATTTATACCTACTCTTATTGACGAAGTTGATAAGATAATGTCAGCTCAAAAGGCGAGAGGTGCCGATATAGAGAGCGGCGGAATTATCAAGCGCGGAAAAGCACTTGTTCCCATATTCATACCCTTATTTATAAATTCGTTCAGAAGGGCATATGAACTTGCGTTTGCAATGGAGTGCCGTTGCTACAGAGGCGGAGAGGGCAGAACAAGACTTAAGGTTATGCGTCTTGAGGGCAGAGATTATGTGGCGGTTGCCGTTATTATTTTGCTTACCGCCGGAATTATAGTTGCAAATAAATTTCTCCCTGCCGTTATCTGATTTAGTTTAGCTTCCGAAAGGAATGTTTTTCTCAATGAGAAATATTTTAATTACATTGATGTTTGACGGAGCCGACTTTCACGGTTGGCAGGTACAAGATAATGCTGTTACTATTCAGCAGACATTACAGAACACAATTGAAAAAATACTCGGTAAAAGAGAGAACATCATAGGCTGCAGCAGAACTGACAGCGGTGTTCACGCAAATATGTTTTGTTGTAATATGAGAACCGATTCGGATATCACTCCGGAAAAACTGAAAAAGGCGCTGAATGCATTACTTCCATCGAGTATATCCGTTAAGAACTGCGGTGAAGTACCGTACTCTTTCCATGCCAGGTATGACTGTACATCAAAAGAATATAAATATTTGATTTTAAACAGTGATTACAGAAATCCGTTTTTGTTTAAGCGTGCGCTGTATTATCCGTATTATATTGATACGGATATGCTGAATAGTGAAGCTCAGGATTTTATCGGTACGCATGACTTTTCAGCTTTTTGCGCCGCAGGAAGCAGCGTTGAAGGTAAAATACGCACTGTTAAAAATGCTTCTGTAATCAGAAATAAAGAAATCATTGAGGTTACTTTTGAGGCTGATGGCTTTCTCTATAATATGGTGAGAATAATGGTAGGAACTCTTCTTGATATAAATCGCGGGAAAATAGTACCAGGCAGTATTCCGCAAATAATAGAAAGTAAAGACAGAAACCAAGCCGGAGCCACGGCGGCACCGGAAGGGCTTTATCTTAATCGTGTAAATTACGACTGAACACGAGGTGCATTATGAAAGACGGCGAAAGAAAAGCGTCTGCAAGAGAGCAAGGGACAGGAGCATATAGTCAAACTGATAAAATCTGTTTCGACTGTGTTGGTAATACTGATTTTGCTGTTTATTATGGCTGATAAATTCGGTAATATCACTTTTTCTTCGGTTGGCGACTATATATCGTCCGCAGTTTCGGGGACAAAACGCGGAGACGGTTACCCGTATTTATTTGACAGCTTGCAGGTGAAGGATGTTAAAGCGATAGGCTCAGACCTTATACTCATCAATGATTCTTCGACTGTGGTGCTTGATTCTACAGCTCGTAAGGTAAGTGAAATACAGCATACATATTCGACCCCTTTGTGTTATGGGAACTCGGGTAGAGTTTTGCTTGCCGATATCGGAGGCAATACATTTAAAATTATGTCCAAGACCAAAACTCTTTACGAGGGGACAACAGATAAGAAAATAATATCGGCTGCAATAGGTAAAAACGGTACTGCGGCAATTGCTACGCGCGGAACAAATTCACAGTCGGATTTAACCGTTTATAATAAAAATCAAAGAGTGATATTCAGTTGGAAGTGTGCAAAAGAAAATATTGTAGCAATTGACATATCTGATAACGGTAAGCTTGCTGCAGTATCCGTTGTCGGTGCTGAGAACGGAGAGCTTTATTCGAGAGTACTTATTTTTGATTTTTCATACGAAGAGGCAGTAAGCGAATTTGATTTTGGTTCTGATATAATCTCAGGAGTGAACTTCTTAAAAGGAGATACACTTCTTATAACCGGCGAGAATGTTTTTTCTATTGTAAAAAACAAGACAGACAAGCAAGATGAGGACCTTTCTTTAAATTCTCTTTCGCGTATTTCTGTTTCGGATAACAATGTGGTTGCGGCTGTGCTCTCAAAATACGGCAGTTCTTCAGCCAAAATTTTAAATGTGTATAACAGAAATGGGGAAAAGCTGTTTACTGTTGATATAGCAAGTGCCGTTAAATCGGTTTCGTGTGATAATCAACGAGTGAGTGTGTTGACCGATTCGGATTTGATTTGTTTTGATATGAAGGGAAACGAAGTCAGCAGACATTCGGTTGAAAGTGATGGTATACGCTGTTTTTCTGACGGTACTTATACGTATGTATATTCCACGTCTAAGATTTCCGCATATAGTACAAACAGCAATTCCGAGGATGACACGGCAACAGTCAATGATAATAGTTAACATTTTGTTAATTTGTCTTTTGGGCTGTTGTATGGTAGTATAATATTTGTTACGGTGGTGATAATTTGGGCATTTATATAGATACGGCACTTTTAGCAATTATGTTGATTTTTCTTATTGTTTCGGCAAAAAGAGGCTTCTTGATTACTCTTTTGGAGGTGCTTGTTTTTGCGATTGCCGTTATTTCAGCCGCAAATTTGTGCAAGCCCGCGGCGAATAGTATTTATGACACTTTTATAGGCCCTAATATCACCGAAAAAGTATCTGCATCTCTTTCGGAAAACTCTGATATTATGTCATCTGCCGGCAAAGCATCTGCTGTGGTAGATAATTTACCGAAGATTATAAAGAATTATATCTTACGAACAGATCCTGATGAAAACAACATTACGAGCGAAATATTGAACGGGGATTTTTCCGGCACCGACGCTGCTGAAAAATTGAGCAGTGATATTGCAAAACCGATAGCGGTAACGGTACTGTCGCCTGTTATTTTTCTGCTTTTGAGCATTGTTTTGTCTTTGCTTTTAAGTGTAGTGGCAAAATGGCTCAATAAAATATGCAAGTTGCCCCTTATAGGGACTGCAAATACTGTTTTAGGAGGTGTTTTCGGAATACTTAAAGGGCTTATCGCGGTATATTTTATCGGTATTATTCTGTTGCTTTTATCCGCGAACAGCAAGCAAAATACTTCTTTTTATGAAGCTGTAAATAATTCTGCTATTATTACAATTATACAGAACCACAGTGTTATACCCATCGGGTGAGATACTACATAATTAAGTATTAAAATAACAATTTAAGGGGTAAACTTATGAAAGAAAATTTAAAAAGACTGTTTACAGGCTGTCTTACCGTTCCAAATCTTTTGTCACTTATCAGAATAATATTAATTCCCGTATTCGGGGTGTTATTTTATCATGACCATGTATTGGCAGCGGTAATAGTTTTGGCAGTGTCAGGACTTACAGATTTGTTCGACGGTAAGATTGCCCGTCGCTTTAATCAGGTCAGTGAGCTTGGAAAAATACTTGATCCCATAGCAGATAAGCTGACACAGATGACTATAGCTATTGTGCTCCTTGAGTTTAATAAATCAACCAATCCTACTATGAAATGGTTCAAATGGGTATTTCTTTTCTTTATTGCAAAAGAATTGCTTATGGTGCTTGTCGGTGCAATTATGATAGGCATCGGTCTTCGCCCGAGTGCAGCGGTAATGTGGGGCAAGGTTGCGACAACGGCATTTTATGGTGTTATGATTCTTGTTATTGCATTCGGACCGGAAGTCGGAGCTCTCAGAGCGTATTTTACACTTCCTGATCCTGTTATGATAGCTCTTGTAATAATTGCCGCTCTTTTGACATTTGCCGCTCTTCTCAGTTATGTACCTAATACCATGCAGCAATTTAAAGAGAAAAAATTAAAAAAGCAAACTAAGAAAGAGGATTAACAATCAGATGAACAAAAATATGCTGTGCAGCAGATGCCATAAAAATCCTGCTGTATTTTTCATCTCAAAAATAGACGGCGACAAAACCACCAATGAGGGCCTTTGTATAAAATGTGCTATGGAACTGAACATCGGTCCAGTAAAGCAAATAATGGATCAAATGGGTATCTCGGAAGATGAGATGAACGACGTTGCCGAGCAGATGAATCAGATGATGGAAAATCCGGACGGTATTGAAGGGTTTCAACCCGGCGGTGCTTTGCCGTTATCATTTTTACAAGGAATGTTTCCGGAGAAAAGCGATGATACCGAAGACGGTTCCGACGGCTCGGAGCCGGAAGATACATCAAATGATGGGGATAATACAAAAGGCAAAAAGAGGAAAGGTACAAAAAACAAGAAAAGAAAGTATTTAAATCTTTATTGTACCGATCTTACGGAACGCGCAAGAGAGGGTAAGCTTGATAGAATTATCGGCAGAGATAAGGAAATTTACAGAACGATTCAAATACTGTGCCGCAGAACAAAGAACAACCCTTGTCTTATAGGTGAACCCGGTGTCGGTAAGACTGCCATTGCCGAAGGGCTCGCTCTTAAAATTGCAGCAGGCGATGTTCCTGCAAAAATAGCCGACAAGGAAATTCATTTGTTAGACCTTACCGCGTTAGTTGCCGGAACACAATTCCGTGGTCAGTTTGAGAGCCGTATTAAAGGACTTATAGAGGAGGTTAAAAACGAGGGTAATATTATCCTCTTTATCGATGAGGTTCACAATCTTGTCGGAACAGGCGACAGCGAAGGAACAATGAATGCCGCTAATATTTTAAAGCCTGCTCTTTCACGTGGCGAAATACAGGTCATCGGTGCAACGACCTTTAATGAGTACCGTAACAATATCGAAAAAGATGCGGCGTTGGAACGCCGTTTTCAGCCTGTTAAGGTAGAAGAACCGTCAATCAACGATACGTATGATATGCTCCTTGGAATTAAGAAGTATTACGAGGATTATCATAAGGTGAAAATCTCTGATGATTTGGTTTATCGAGCCGTTACTTTGTCCGAAAGATATATTACCGACAGATTTTTGCCGGATAAAGCCATAGATTTGCTTGACGAAGCTTGCACTTGTGCGAACCTTAGAAACAAGGCTATAAGTGACTATGAGTTATTCCTTAAAAAGCGTGATGAATTAAAGAGCGAAGAGGAAGAGCTTACGTCTAAGGCAGAAACAACCACAGAGGATGCCGAACGCGATAAGGTGTATAAGGACTTGGCAACGGTTAAAACCGAATTACTGTCGTATGACGGAAAAGAAGAAGAATTAAAAGAAAAAGCCTCTCACAACGATGTAAAAGAGGAAGACTTGGCAAAGGTTATAAATCTTTGGACAGGTATTCCCGTTACCAAAGTTATGGAGGGCGACATAAAGCGCCTTGCCGGGCTTGAGGATAGACTTAAAGCACATCTCATCGGTCAGGACGAGGCAGTAGACCTTGTTGTTGCGGCTATTAAGCGCAACAGGGTGCAATTATCCGTCCAGAGAAGACCCGCTTCGTTTATTTTTGTAGGTCCTACCGGCGTCGGAAAGACCGAACTTGTTAAGCTGCTCTCGAAAGAACTTTTTGATACGCCTGAAACTCTTATCAGGCTTGATATGTCAGAGTTTATGGAAAAGCATTCCGTATCAAGACTTATCGGATCTCCTCCGGGATATGTGGGATACGACGAGGCAGGTCAGTTAACCGAAAAGGTCAGAAGGAAGCCGTATTCCATTATTCTGTTTGATGAGATTGAAAAAGCTCATCCTGATGTTATGAATATACTTTTGCAAATCCTTGACGAAGGAAAGACAAATGACGCTCACGGAAGAACCGTCAGCTTTGCAAATACCGTTATTATTATGACCTCCAACGCCGGCAGCGAAAGAAGAGAAAGTGCACTCGGCTTTGCTAAAGCTCCGTCAGATATAAAAAAAGAAAATGCCATTAAGGGGCTTAGAGAATTTTTAAGGCCGGAATTTATTGGCAGAGTTGACGAAATAGTTGTATTTAATGAGTTGACTGAGGATAACTATAAAGATATTGCGAAGCTGATGCTTTCGGAGCTTTCCGACTCTCTAAAGGAAAAAAGTATATCGTTCGGGTACAGCGACGATGTTCCGGCTCTTTTGGTTTCAAAAATGGATGGTACCGTAAGAGGTGCTAGAGATCTCAGAAATATTCGACGTAATGTTGAGGATAAAATATCTAATTATTTAGTTGACAATTATGATAAACCGTTGAAGGCTATTAACTTGTCTGCAGACGGCGATGAGGTTATCCTCGAAACAAAATAATAAAAAATAAGTGGCAGGTGGCAGCCTGTCGCTTATTTAAACGGATGTGGTAAAATGAATCTTATGATAGCCTCCGACATACACGGCTCGGCGATGTATTGCAAAAATTTAATGGAAGCGTTTGACCGCGAAAAGGCTGACCGTCTTCTTTTGCTCGGCGATATTTTATATCACGGACCGAGAAACGATTTGCCGGAAGAGTATGCACCGAAAAAGGTGATTTCTATGCTTAACGATGTGAGAGACAGGCTTTTTTGTGTGCGCGGCAACTGCGATACCGAAGTAGACCAAATGGTTCTTAACTTCCCGATACTTGCCGATTACTGTATAATACCGGTAGGCGATAGGCTTGTTTATGCAACTCACGGTCATAATTTTAATTTGAATAACCTTCCGCCGCTTTGCAGAGGAGATATTTTACTTCACGGACACACTCATATTCCCGCATGGGAAGAATTCGGAGAAAATAATCTTTATTTGAATCCCGGTTCGGTTTCAATTCCGAAAGAAAACAGTGCTCACGGATATATGCTTCTTGTAAATGAAGAGTTTATTTGGAAAACGCTTGACGGAGAAGAATACCACAGTTTAAAAATATAAATAATTTAGATGATTACTTAAAATCCGCAGAGCCTTGGCTCTGCGGATTCCTTTTTATACTATTGTGCCTTTATCAATATTAAACTTAAAGGTGTGTTCAATACCGTCCTGTGTGTATACGAATTTCATTATTCGTTTGTTCTCGTTTAAAAACTCGGCGCTTTTAACATCGATTTTGCTCTTTTTAAATGTGTCGAGAAGTACTGACATTTGCTCATCGCTATATTTTCCGACATTATCAGATGTAAATAAAACGCTGCCGAAAACCTTGTTTACAGTTGCTATTATCTTGCGCTGCTCAAACGTGCAATGGATGTTTTCGTCTCTCAAGAGGAAAACGTCCGGGTCATTGAGAAATGCTCTGCCGTCAAGCTGCCGGCGGAATATGGAATTGCCGAGGGTGTGGTACGTTGAGATGAATTCTCTGTTAGAAAAGAACGGAACTTTCCATCTAAGCCCCATATCCGCACCGATACGGCAATAATCTACTTTGCCGAATGCCGGCATCAATGGAACGCCGCAACCGAGTATCATTTTTTCGCCGACACATTCGCGCAGAAAATCCATAGCCTCACACATAAGCTGGCCGCGGCTTTTGCCGTGATTCGGTATTATTGCGGCAGCATATAAAAAGTCAAGCTTAACTAAATCAAACCCCCAATCATTCAGAATGACATCGAAAAAGTGTTTGATATAGTTTTTAACCTCCGGAACTTCAATGTCCAGGGCGTAAAAGCCTCCCCAGTTAATTCCGCAAGTTACCGGATGACCGTTTTTCTTGCGAATGAGCCAATCGTGGTGCTGCGTAGCGGTTTTGGAAGTGAACTCTGCGCCGAAAGGAGCCAGCCAAAGGCCTGCAAGCATTCCTTTTGAATGAATCTTGTCGGCAACAGATTTCATACCGTTAGGGAATTTCTTATTGTCTATAGTGAGCCAATCACCGGTTGCCGATTGATATCCGTCGTCTATCTGAAATATATCGATATCGGATTTCACCTTGGATAACGCCTCGAGGTCGTCAGATACTATTTTTTCATTAATTTTGCTGTAATAGTTATACCATGTGGTATATCCGTTTTTGGGGGACACAGAAGGCTTGGGTATATTAAGCTCGTCAAACCAATTATCGAAAACGGAATCCTCGTCGCCCACATATTCGGCGAAATTTAAAACTTCATATTCACCGTCAACAATTACTCCTTCAAGGTCTTTTTGTACGGTTATCATATTGCTGTTGAAATCGGCGGTAAATATTGTATATCCGGTTCTCTCAGTCAATGAGGCGAAAAGATCGTATTCTCCACCGTTCCTTACATACATATAAGAAAAGCCCTGAAAGACGCCGCGACGACTTACATTGTCATCGAATGTATAAGCTCCCGCCACTCCGAGGAGGGTGCGCCTGTAAGCAAAGCTTATAGGTCCGAATGTGTGTGATTGTCTCTCATCTTTAAACATTTCACGACATTCAGTCCAAGACTGATACCCATTGGCAAAAACTCTGCTGTCAGCTTTGAAGTTGTATGGAATGCTTGCTGTCAGATTTAAAATTTCCAATGGGACAAAAGCTGCCATTTTAAGTGAAATGTGGCTTTTGGTTGCTTTATAAGTAATTTTGAAATGTTCGGTTTCAAAAAGATTGGTGGAAAAAACAGCTTTTCCTACCTTGTATTCCAAATTGAGCTTGAATTTTTCCATGGGTTCCTCCTTTGTGTTCCGTGAGAATTTTAATAGTCTCGCTCGGTTTATGCTAAACCTTTTTTATTATAGCATAACAAAAAATAATATTCATCATTTTTTTAATTTGTTTGACGAGGAAAAGTCCTTGTGTTAAAATCAATAAAAAGCTATCGGAGATGAGCAATATTGGATATTCACGAAAAATACGAGTATTGGCTGACGTTTGATGACATTACCAAAAATGAACTGGAATCAATAACAGATAAAAAAGAGATTGAGGATAGATTCTATAAGGATTTGGAATTTGGTACCGGTGGCTTGAGAGGCATTATGGGAGCAGGTGCCAACAGAATGAATAAGTATACTGTCGGCAAAGCTACAAAAGGTCTTTGTGAGTATTTAAAAAACGAGTTTGCAGGAGAAAAAAGCGTTGTTATTGCTTATGATTCACGCAATAATTCGAAGGCTTGCGGAATGTGCCGCAGAGGTTCTGTGCTATAACGGGATTAAGACCTTCCTTTTTGAGGAGATTATGCCAACTCCCGTACTTTCTTTTTCAGTAAGATACTTAAATTGTAATGCCGGAATAGTTATTACCGCAAGTCATAATCCGAAAGAATACAACGGTTATAAAGTGTATGATAAATACGGTTGTCAGCTTGTTCCGCAATATGCCGATAAGGTTATATCGTATATCAACAATGTTAAAGATATAAAGTCCGTAAAGCATATGAATTTAAATATGGCACTGTCAAACGGTTATTTGACCTATATAGGAGATGAAGTGCTTAACAGCTATATTTCGGAAGTTGAAAAAATGGCTGTTTACAAAGAAGCGTCCGACTTAAAGATAGTTTATACCCCTTTGCACGGAACAGGCAATATTCCCGTCAGGAAAGTATTGTCCGATATGTCGTTTGACGTCTCTGTTGTCAAGGAGCAGGCTGTTGCCGACGGTAATTTCACAACAGTCAGATCACCGAACCCGGAAGAGAAGGATGCGCTTAATATGGCACTTGAACAGGCCAAAAGAGCAAATGCCGATTTGGTTATAGGAACCGATCCGGATTGTGATCGAGTTGGTGTAGGTGTTTTACATAATGGGGAATATACTTTGCTTACCGGCAATCAAACCGGAGCATTGCTTGTGGATTTTTATCTCAAATTTAAGAAACAAAGCTTAAATCCGAAGTCAACACTTGTTAAAACGATTGTTACAAATGATTTGGGCGCGGAAATTGCACGGAAAAACGGCTTGAATGTTGTTGAGACTTTGACCGGATTTAAATATATCGGTGATCAGATTACCAAGTATGAAAAAACAGGCGAGAACGAGTTCTTGATAGGGTATGAAGAGAGCTATGGCTACCTCGTCGGAACATATGCGCGAGACAAAGATGCGGTTGTCGCTTCAATGCTAATATGCGAGATGGCAGCATATTATAAGAAAAATAAAATGACGTTGGTAGACGCTTTAAATGTTCTTTATTCGGAATACGGGTTTTATCTTGATGCGCTTGATTCTTTTGTTCTAAAAGGGAAAGACGGTGCCTCGCGTATAAAGAATATTATGTCTTATTTCAGGGCTAATAAAGCAACCGTTTTTCCAAACATTACAGATGTTAAGGACTATAGTACGGGCATCGGCGATTTACCGAAATCAAATGTTTTAAAGTTTTTCCTTAAAGGCGGTTCTTGGATTGCCGTCAGACCATCGGGAACCGAGCCGAAATTAAAAATGTATTATTCCGTAAGGGGTATTGACTCTTCAACGTGCGAGCGTTCGCTTCAGAATATCCGAACAATTATAAACGGAATAATGGGTATGGATATTGAAACATATATAAAAAAAATAATAAGACCTAAAATTCAGGGCGACGGCGGTGAGGTTGAATTTGAGTCATTGTCTGATGACGGGACGTTAACTTTGATTTTCAGAGGAGAATGTTCTAAATGCCTTATCTTGAACAGATGCGTTGACTGGATAGCGGAGGAAGTGCTGAAAAATACAAGTAAGCTTGTAAAAATAAAGGCAGTTCGTAAAAAACCGTATTTTTGGGATAACTGAGAGGAGTAATTATGGCACATATTAAAGTCGTCAGGCGCAGTATGCGTCCCGAAGAATGGAATGATCTCAGATTCGGTTGGCTCAAAAGATATATTATAAACGACAAATTACCGATAGATAATATAGTTATTAAAGATGCCCGTCAGGTTACGGAAAACAACTATGAGTTTTATTCCGACGAATACAGACCGCTGAAAAAAGGAGACTTGTATTTTACTCCGGACGGCACAGCATTTATAAAAGCAGAAACGGAAGTGCCCGACAGTTTAAAAAACAAAGAACTTTGGCTTTACCTCAAAACGGCTGCCGAAATTATCGTCAAGGCTAACGGTAAGTTCGTTGGAGGTATAGACCCAAACCGAGACAGAGTGCTTCTTACCCCGTATATTGGTACTCCGGATAAAATTAAATTTGAAATGCAGGGATACAACCGTTCCAAACCCGATGATGAAAGAAATCCTGAGTCGTTAGCGGTTCGCGGTTGCAGGCAGATTTTTAACGGCGCGTACCTCGTAACGATTGACCGTGATGTACAAAGCCTTGTATACGATATCGAAACACTTTTGGACATAGCAAAATCGGAATTGTTCAACGAGGACTATCGAAAATTTGTAAACACCGAGCTGAACAATGCGCTTAATCTGATTGATTTTGACGCGGACAGCAGACCTACGGGGATTAAAGAAGCAAAAAAATATGTCAATGATGTCATTTTTGCAAATAGAGACTATAAGGGTAGCGGTGATGTTGCACTTGTAGCACATTCACATCTTGATATAGCGTATTATTGGCGCAGAATTCATGCTGTTCAAAAGAATTTGCGTACTGTTTTGATACAGCTTCGCCTTATGGACAGATACCCCGAATTTAAATATACGCATACTCAGGCATATACTTATGAATCCTTAAAGCAGTATTATCCCGAAGTCTTTGAAGAACTCAAAAAAAGAGTTAAAGAAGGAAGATTTGAACCTGTAGGAGCTATGTATATCGAGCCTGATTGTAATATTCCGTCAGCCGAGAGCTTAATAAGGCAGTGCTTTTACGGACAACTGTTTTTCAGGGAGAATTTCGGAAAAACCATAAACAATTGCTGGCTGCCTGATGTTTTCGGGAACAGTTGGATACTTCCTCAAATACTGAAAAAATGCGGAGTGGATTATTTTGTCTCTAATAAAATGTCCACTTGGAACGATACTAACCGTTTTCCCCACAATAATTTTATATGGAAAGGAATAGACGGCAGCGAAGTATATGCATGCGTTCCGCCCACACATTTTATTACTTGGAATATGCCGAGCCAAATACAAGAAAATTGGGAGGCGTATCAGGATAAAAATTCAGGCGGACAAACAATGTCTATGTTTGGCTACGGCGACGGCGGAAGCGGTGTTACCGAAGAAATGCTTGAGGTTATGAGGCGTTTTGATAAAATTTCCGTTATGCCTAAAACAAAGCATATGGGTGGAGCCGAATTTTTGGAAAAAAATCTTAAAGGCAATACTTCACTCGCTAAGTGGGACGGTGAACTGTACCTTGAAATGCACAGGGGGACATTCACAACAAAGGCGAACTTAAAAAAATTAAACAGAAGGCTTGAGTATAAAATACGCGAGGCGGAAATCATTTCTACGTTACGTGCAATGTCGGGCTTTGATTATCCCGGAGAGAAACTCAAGGAATGCTATAAAAAGCTTCTTATCAATCAATTTCACGATATTTTACCCGGCAGCCATATAAACCCTGTTTATAATGACGCCTTGGCAGATTATGTATACGTTGATAAAACTCTGAGCGGAATTATCGGCTACGGCGAAGCTTATTTTAATTCGCTTAACTTTAAGCGTAAAGAATTGACTTTCTTTGAAGATGAGGACGGAAGCGAGACGAGATTCGGTAAAAAGGGCTTTTGGACCGTACCCAATATAGCTCCTCTTGACTGTACAGTTATTGAAAAGCCTGACGAAGAATTCAGCGACGAATGGTGTATTGTTAACGGTAATTCAGCAGAAACACCGTTTTATAAAATCAAATTTGCTTATGACGGTTCTATCACCGGGCTGTATGATAAGAGACTTGACAGGGAATGGGTAAACGGAGCATTTAATCGCCTTGAAATATATGAGGATAATCCGGGTGTATATGATGCATGGGATATTTTACCGAATTATACCGATAAAATAATTCCTCTAAAGGTAGTTTCACCGCTGAAGCTTACGGAAAAAAGCGGAGAGGCTTGTTCCTTTAGAGTAACACTTGGCACCGAAAACAGCAAATGGGAGAGAATAATCAGGATATTCAGACGTTCTCCAATCGAAGTCGAAAACAATGTTGATTGGCACGAAAAAACATAAGCTCGCTAAGGTACTGTTTTCTCCGAATGTTTTAAGCCGTGAGGTTCTTTGCGATACCGGTGCGGGATTTATTGCGCGTGAAACTCACAAAAACACATCTTGGCAAAGTGCCCGCTTTGAATGTTGCCATCACAAATGGTTTGATGTTTCGGAAACTGACGGCGGTATAGCTGTGATAAACGACTCAAAATACGGAATAGGTATTTCGGAAAACACTTTATCGCTTAGCTTGCTTCGCGCTACCGAGCGCCCTGACCCTGAAAGCGACATAGGCAAGCACAGCTTCGCTTACCTTATTTATCCGCATTCCGGTTCGGCGGTTGACGCTCATATAAATGACATCGCATTTGAATTTAATATCCCGCTGACAAGGGCTGATGTTTCATGCCAAAATACATTTGACGGAATGTTCTTGCAGGCGATGAAACTTTCCGAAGACGGCGAAATGGTTGTTGTTCGTTTATCCGAACAGAACGGCAGACGCGGCAAAATGAAATTCCCACAGCAGGTTTATGTCCTTAATATGCTCGAAGATAAACTGTATTTGACAGATGAAATTGATTATAAGCCGTTTGAAATTATCACCATAGGCATATTAAGATGATAATTATTTAGAAGCAACATTGTATATGAGAAAACAGCCGCCTTATGGCGGCTGTTTTGATGTAAAAGCTTTAATTTGATATTGATATCTTATATGCAATTTCTTCAAGCTGCTCAATGCTCTCAAGGAGTCCTACGCTTTGGCGGTATTCGGCGGCATTTCTTATGCCTTTTATGTACCATGCGGCGTGTTTACGGGCTTCCTTTATGCCGATTTTTTCGCCCTTATATTCGCATATTTTTTTTACATGGTTTACCATAACGCGCATGCGTTCTGAAACGGGCGGCTCCGGTAAAATTCTGCCATCTGTCATATAAGCGTTTATTTGTGCAAAAACCCACGGTCTGCCGAGAGCACCTCTGCCGACCATCAGCAAGTCGCAGTTCGTTTTTTCAAACATAAGCGCAGCACTTTGACCGTCTGTAATGTCACCATTGCCTATTACAGGTATTGAAACGGCATTCTTTACTTCGCGAATTGCTTCCGTATCAACGGGGGGAGCATACATTTGTGCGCGCGTTCTTCCGTGTACTGTTATTGCGACCGCACCGTTTTTCTCAATCGTTGTTGCCGTTTTAACAGCATTTTTCGTTTCGTTATCCCAACCGATTCTGATTTTAGCGGTTATTGGTTTATCTGTAACAGAGTAGGCACTTTTCAGTATTTCTCCGATTACATCAGGCGTTTTCAAAAGAGCCGAGCCGGAGCCGTTACCGGCTATTTTAGGTGCGGGACATCCGAAGTTAAAATCAATAAAATCCGGATTTTCGGTTTCAACCGATTTCACCGCTTTTTCTATAACTTCCGGTGAATTTCCGAATAATTGTATACCTGTCGGGCGTTCACCGTTTGTTATATGCATGAGCTCATATGATTTTTTGTCACCCATGGAAAGTGCTTTGGCACTTATCATTTCGCTCTCTGTAAAAGCGGCACCGTAACCTCTGCAAATTTCTCTGAATGCTCTGTCGGCAACGCCTGCCATAGGTGCCAATGCCGCAAATCCATCTATGTGTAAATTTCCGATATTCATAATAACAGCTTTCAATAGTTTTTTATAAAGTATATCACATACTAAAAATATTAACAACTTAAAAATATAGTGCATTCGTATGTGTTTTATGATACAATATATTGAAAATTTATTAGGAGAATGATAAATGAAACTGTTGGTTTTGGACGGGAACAGTATTATTAACCGTGCTTTTTACGGTATAAAGCTTCTGACAACCAAGGATGGTAGATATACCAATGCCATTTATGGATTTATGAATATATTTTATAAGCTGTGCGACGAGCTTCATCCCGACAGCGTTGCATTCGCTTTCGATTTAAAGGCACCCACATTCAGGCACAAAATGTATGATGAGTATAAGGCGGGACGTAAGCCCATGCCTCCCGAACTTGCGGAACAGATGCCAGTCCTTAAAGACCTGCTCAGGGCGCTCGGATATAAGATAGTAACAAAAGAGGGGTATGAGGCAGACGATATTCTCGGTACCCTTGCTTTTTCCTGTAAGGACGGCGATGAATGTTATATTGCCACCGGAGACCGTGACAGCTTACAGCTTGTCGGAGATAATGTAAAGGTATTGCTTGCGTCAACGAAAATGGGCAGACCTGAAACCAATATTTATGATGTTAAAAGAATTAAAGATGATTACGGTGTTACTCCTCATCAATTGATAGACATTAAGGCTCTTATGGGTGACAGCTCCGATAATATTCCGGGAGTATCGGGCGTTGGGCAAAAAACAGCTCAGAGTCTCATTTCCGAGCTTGGCTCAATACAAAATATTTATGATAACATTGATACTATTGACATAAGGGAAACTTTACGCAATAAGTTGAAAAACGATAAAGACTCGGCTTTTATGAGCTACAAGCTCGGCGAGATTTGCAAAAGTGTTCCGATTGAGACCGATTACTCTTTTTATGTTCCGGACGAAGGTGACAAGGGCGAGGCTTTGTCTATTTTGCGTTCTCTTGAAATGTATAAGCTGATAGACAAAATCGGCTTAAATACCGTCACGTATGACGCTAAGCCGGAAAATACGACTGTAAAGGAATATAAAAGGGTAAACAGCTTAAATGACTTTTTGTTAAAAGCGAATAAGCTTTACTTTGTATACTCTGTTAAAGACGGTAGATTTGAAAGTCTTGCCGCTTGTAACGGCGATGACATATGTGAAGTAAATACCGAGAATGACAGCGAAGTCGAAGCTTTTATAAACATTCTCGAGGATGAAAATACAGAGAAATATACATTTAATATAAAGCCGCTGTATGCGTATGCATTTTCTCACGGATTTGAGATTAAAAATGTAAAAATGGATTTAATGCTCGCGGCGTATTTGCTTAATCCGTCGGCTAAGGATTATGACATTGAAAAATTGGCGGCAGAGTACAATGTGTACTATGAAGCTGATGGCGGCTTTTCGGCACTTTCCGAAACCGTATATCCTCTCACGGTGAAGCTTTCGGCTTTGTTGGAGGAACGTGACCAAACGGAACTTTTACGCAATATTGAATTGCCGTTGGCAGAGGTTCTTGCCTCCATGGAAAAAATCGGTATAAAAGTAGATAAAAGCGGCATTGAAGCTTTCGGAGATATGCTCGGTGAGAGAATAAAAGGGCTTCAAAGCCGCATATATGAACTTGCAGGTGAAGAATTTAATATAAATTCTCCGAAACAGCTCGGAGAAATCCTTTTCGTTAAGCTTGCCATACCGACTAAAAAGAAAACAAAAAGCGGATTTTCCACAAATGCCGAAGTTTTGGAAAAGCTTGCCGATGAATATGAAATAGTTAAGTTTATTTTAGAGTATAGAACCTACACAAAGCTGAAGTCTACTTATTGTGACGGTTTGCTCAAAGAAATAGCCGCCGACGGACGAATCCACTCGACATTTAATCAGACCGAGACAAGAACCGGTCGTATTTCGTCTACCGAACCGAACCTTCAGAATATTCCCGTCAGGACAGAACTGGGCAGAGAAATGCGAAAGTTCTTCATTGCTGATGACGGCAAAGTGCTTGTCGATGCGGATTATTCGCAGATAGAGTTAAGGGTTCTCTCTGATATAGCCGATGACAAAGCTATGATTGACGCTTTTAATAACGGTGATGATATTCACGCTATTACAGCGTCGCAGGTATTTAAAATGCCTTTGCAAATGGTGACGCCGCTTATGAGAAGTCGTGCCAAAGCGGTCAATTTCGGGATAGTATATGGCATAGGTGCGTTCTCTTTGGCAAAGGATATCGGCGTCAGCAGAGCCGAAGCAGACAGATATATTAAGGATTATCTACACCATTACTCCGGCGTTGACAGATATATGAACGAAGTGGTTGAAGAAGCAAAGAAAAACGGTTATGTCAAAACTTTGTTTGGAAGACGCAGATATCTTCCGGAACTCTCTTCCTCAAACGGTATGTTGAGAGCGTTTGGAGAGAGGGTGGCAAGGAATATGCCGATACAGGGAACTGCTGCCGATATTATTAAAATTGCCATGATAAGGGTATATACAAGGCTTAAAGAAGAAAATCTCAATGCTCGTCTGATATTGCAGATTCACGATGAGCTTATAGTAGAGGCACCTGAGAATGAAAAAACAAAAGCCGAGCTGATTGTTAAGGAAGAAATGGAAAACGCATGTAAAATGAAAGTTTTGCTTAAAAGCGACGCACATTCGGGAGAGAGTTGGTATGATGCTAAAGCATGATGGTGTTTTGTCATTTCATTCTATGACGGATAAAGATGTGATGTCGGTGTATGAGCTTGAAAGAGAGTGCTTTAGCGTGCCGTGGAGTATAAAATCAATTTCCGAAGAACTCCAAAATGCAAATGCGCGATTTCTTTTGGCTGAAATAAACGGAGAAACGGCGGGATATATCGGTTCATATTTTGTTTCCGGCGAAGTGTATATAACAAATGTTGCCGTAAAAAACAAATACAGGAGAAAGGGTGTAGCTGTGGGTTTGCTCTCGGAGCTTATCGATTTGGCAAAAGAGGCCGAATCCGAATTTGTTTCTCTTGAAGTCAGGTGTTCAAATACACCGGCAATATCGCTCTACGGTAAGCTGGGTTTTGAGAAAATAGGTATCAGGAAAAACTTTTACGAAAATCCGCGTGAAGATGCGTTGATAATGACAAAATATTTATAAGAAACAACTGAACGTCAGTCTTTTTAATGGAATGTGGTGGTTTAATGTTAATTCTCGGAATAGAAAGCTCCTGCGACGAAACTGCGGCTGCCGTTGTAGAAAACGGCAGAAAAATAGTTTCATCTGTAGTGGCGACACAGATTGAAAAACATAAAATATTCGGCGGCGTAGTACCTGAAATAGCTTCAAGAATGCACACGGAAGCAATATGTGCGGTTACAAAACAAGCGTTATCCGACGCAAATTGCAAAATGTCCGATATTGATGCCATAGCTGTAACCTATGCACCGGGGCTGATAGGCGCATTACTTGTCGGTGTAAATTACGCAAAGGGCTTGTCTCTTTCATCCGGAGTACCGTTGGTTCCCGTGCATCATCTTCGTTCTCATATTGCCGCTAACTATTTATCTTATGAAAATTTAAAGCCTCCGTTTTTGTGCCTTGTAGTCTCCGGCGGGAATACACTGATAACAGAAGTTAAGGATTATACGGACTTTAAAATTCTCGGTAGAACACGAGACGATGCGGCGGGAGAGGCGCTCGATAAGGCTGCGCGCACATTGGGACTTGATTATCCGGGCGGTGTGAATCTTGATAAAATTGCAAAGAACGGGAATTCCGACTCATATAAATTTCCAAGACCGCACGTTGACGGTTCTCCGCTTGATTTCAGCTTTTCGGGGCTTAAGACTTCGGTAATTAACCTGATACATAATGCAGAACAAAAAGGAGAGACTGTCAGTGTGCCCGATGTCGGAGCATCGTTTTTAAAGGCCGTTGTGGATTCTTTGGAAGACAACGTCAGAAAAGCCCTTGACTCTACCGGATACGACAAGCTTGTTTTAGCAGGCGGTGTTTCCGCTAATTCTGTTTTGAGAGAACGTATGCTATCTCTTGCAAAAGAGAAAAACGTCGAAATTTATTTTCCCGAGCTTTCACTGTGTGGAGACAATGCGGCAATGGTCGGGGCACAAGGGTATTTTGAGTATGTTTCCGGCACTCGCGGCGATATGACACTAAACGCCAGAGCAACGCTTGATATCGACAGTGTTCAATAACTTTTGCCATATCATTATGTAATATTTGTCATATCATTTCTATTTGTTTATTGTTCATCAAAAATACGATAAATATTGACAACTATTTAACACTTTTTTGCTTGCCAAAATGAAAGTTTTAGACTATAATAATTCATAATGGCGGAGGTTGGGAAAACCCTGAAAATTCGTCTGAATCAGTTAAATATTTCGGCTGTGCCGAATTAGTTAAAAGGAGATAATACTATGGCAGCACTTACAACTAACAAAAGCATTTTGTCATGGATTGACGAAAAAGCAGCTCTTGTTAAGCCCGACGAAATCGTTTGGATTGACGGTAGCGAAGAGCAACTTGAAAAGCTTCGCGAGGAAGCTTGCAAGTCAGGTGAGATGCGTAAATTAAATGAGGATTTACTTCCGGGATGTCTGTATCACAGAACAGCTCCCAACGATGTTGCTCGTGTTGAAGACAGAACTCTTATTTGCTCAAAGAAAGAGGAAGATGCCGGTCCCACAAACCATTGGATGGAGCCAGGCAAAGCTTATGAAATGCTCTATGCTATCGCAAAAGACAGCTATAAGGGCAGAACAATGTATGTAATCCCTTATTCGATGGGTCCCGTAGGTTCACCGCTTGCTAAGGCAGGCATTGAGCTTACCGATTCAATTTATGTTGTTCTTAATATGTCAATTATGACCAGAGTCGGCAAGAAGGTTCTTGACGTTCTCGGTGACAGCAATGACTGGGTTCGCGGACTTCATTGCAAATGCAATGTAGATCCCGAAAAGAGATGGATTTGCCAGTTCCCCGAGGACAATACAATTATTTCAGTTAACTCGGCTTACGGCGGAAACGTCCTTCTCGGTAAAAAGTGCTTTGCACTTCGTATAGCTTCTTACCAGGGCAAGAACGAAGGCTGGCAGGCAGAGCATATGCTTATCCTCGGTATTGAAAATCCGAAGGGCGAAGTTAAATATATCTGTGCGGCTTTCCCGTCGGCTTGCGGCAAGACCAATCTTGCAATGCTTATTCCTCCGGAGGGATATCGTAAAAAAGGCTACAAGGTTTGGACTGTCGGCGACGACATTTCTTGGATTAAGAAGGGTGCGGACGGACGTCTTTATGCAATTAACCCTGAGAACGGTTTCTTTGGTGTTGCACCCGGAACTAATGATAAATCAAACCCGAACGCACTTGCTTCAACAAAGAAAGGCGCAATTTTTACGAACGTAGCATTAAATCTTGACGATAACACCGTTTGGTGGGAAGGTCTTGACAAGAATCCGCCCGTTAATGCAGAAGAATGGACAGGTAAAAAGGTTAACGGCGTAGAGTGGAAGGCCGAGGGCAAAAACCTTGCTCATCCGAACAGCCGTTTTACCGCTCCCGCAAGAAATTGCCCGTGCCTCAGCAAAGAGTTTGACAATCCGAACGGTGTTCCGATTTCCGCATTTGTATTCGGCGGCAGACGTGCTAAGCTCGCTCCGCTGGTATACCAGTCAAGAGACTGGAACCACGGCGTATTTGTAGGTGCCACCATGGCTTCGGAGACAACGGCTGCAGCTGCTGGTGCTGTCGGTGTAATTCGTCGTGATCCTATGGCTATGCTTCCGTTCTGCGGTTACAATATGGCTGATTATTGGCAGCATTGGATTGATATCGGTGCTACTCTTGACCCTGATAAAGCTCCGAAGATATTTAATGTTAACTGGTTTAGAAAAGATGACGAAGGCAACTTTATGTGGCCCGGATTCGGTGATAACCTTCGTGTCCTTGAATGGATCATTAAACGCTGTGAAGGTAAAGTTGATGCTCAGGAAACAGCTATCGGCTATATTCCTTATGCAAAGGATATTAACATTGAAGGCCTTGAAGGTGAAGTTTCACTCGAATCGCTTGAAAAGATTCTTGATGTTGATAAGAATCTTTGGGAAGAGGAAGCAAACGGTATTGAAGAGTTCTTCAAGAAGTTTGGCGACAAGCTTCCCAAGGAGCTTAAAGAGAGTCTCGAAACTCTTAAGGCAAACCTTAAATAAGTCAAAATTTTTCAATCACCGCACAGTTATTGCTGTGCGGTGATTTTTTATGTTCATATAGATAAAGTGTGTTCTGCTGTGAGTTTTGACTTTTATTTTGCGCGATTATGTGTTATACTTTTGACATAAAAAAGAAAGTTGGTGCGTTATGGCTTCTCCGATAGGCAAAGCGAAAAGCTTAAAATTTAAGAAAGACGGCACTTTCCGCATTATGCAGATAGCCGACACTCAAGATACAAACATCACGTCAAAAAACACTGTGGAATTTATCGGTAAAGCGCTTGACAGCGAAAACCCCGACCTTGTAGTGTTTACGGGTGACCAGATAAAAGGCTACGGCCTCAGTTTTGCCACGGGTGATCGCGACAAAAAGGTCGCCGAAGCAATACGTAATATCGTAACACCGGTTGCCGAAAGAAACATTCCGTTTACATTTGTATTCGGTAATCATGATGATCAGGCTTTCGGTATTTCCAAGGAAAAGCAGATGATAGTATACAAGAGCTTTCCTACCTGTCTTGCAGAACCCGGCGATCCTTCTATCAGCGGATACGGTAACCATTACATAAATATTCTAAGCTCGGACGGCAAAAAAATATTATTTAATATATATCTTATAGACTCTCTTTCTGCGAGTCTTGACGGCCATTGCAGTTCGGTTTCCGAGGAGCAGATCGCTTGGTACAAGAGTGCCAGAGATTATTTAAAAGACGAAACAGGGGATTATGTACCGTCTTTATTGTTCCAGCATATACCGGTACCCGAAATGTGGAACGTGCTGAAAGAAGTTCCGAAATCACATAAGCCGCACGCTGTCGGATATAGGTCTCATTACGGAAAATACTATTGGATGGATGAGAAATATCATATCCCGGGTAACTGCGATTTCTTGCTTGAAACTCCGGCTACACCCGAGAAAAACAGCGGCGAATTTAATGCGGCGGCGGAAAAGGGCGATGTACTTGCCATGTTTTTCGGTCATGACCATAATAACAGCTTTATTGCACGTTATAAAAATGTTATTCTCGGTTATACACAGGGTTGCGGATTTAATGTTTACGGTCCCGATTTAAACAGAGGCGTGCGTGTAATTGACTTAGACGAAAACAATGTGCGAGAGTTCAAAACACATACGGTAATGTATAAGGACTTTTACACATCAAAGGACTTACATGATAAGCTGAAATATGCTTATTACAAATTTGCTCCGCCGAGCTTTGAATCCGTATTACCGCTTATAAAAAAAGGCGCAATTGCAGGAGGCGTTGCGGCAGTAGCGCTGGGTGCGGCACTCTATATTAAAAATAAAAAATAATATGATGCGTTAAAGAGATTACAATAAAAATAACCCTCGGAGTTGACCGAGGGTTATTTGCTGCCGTTTTATATTACAAATTTACTTTTTGCGGCATACCGTTTTCTTCGCGTGATTTATCTGCGAGATAAACGCACAGATGACCTGCCACCGAATCAAATATTGAGGTGCAGGCGAGAGAGGGTTTACCTCCTCTTAAAAACTCGACGAAATCGGCCGCAAGCTCGTCGCCGCCGCCGTGACCTCCGTAAGCGCCTACCATATCACCGTTTACATTTAGATCAACAACTTCGACCGTTTTTTCATCCGTTTTAGTAGGATGAATTTTAGCCACGGTGAATTTAGATTCTTCAAAATCACCGTAGATTTCGCCTTTTGTGCCTATAATATGTATTCTTCTCATCGGTCCTGCCGAACCGCCGACCATATTATGCGTACCGGTTGCTCCGTTTTTGAAGCTCACGAGCACCGACTGGTGGTCCACAACATTGTTGTCACATTTGTAAATGCATCTGCCATAGTTGCTGTCGCCTTTAAGCAGATTTATCCTGTCTTCATCTGTGGGGTTTTCAATTCCCTCAAGCTTATCCCAAATATAAAATGCCCAACGCTTAGGCTGATCAAGGTAGAGTCTTTTTGCTGAATATCGGCATGTGTCAACAAGCGGGCAGTCTACAAGACATTTTGTGCCGGCTTCTTTCGGTGCATTTTCCGGCTTAAATTGGAATTTGCTGCCGAAACTTGATATCATACTCGGCTGTGTATCGGACATCATCCACATCATCAGGTCTATATCGTGGCAGCATTTTGCAAGTAACATAGATGTGTGGCAAACATCGGAGTTAGCCCATTTTCCTCTTACATACGATGTTGACAAGTGGTGATAGCTCACGTGCTCGCAGGTTTGTATGTTTATAATGTCGCCGATTTCTCCAGAAGCTACTCTTTCTTTAATTGACAGATAAAACGGTGTATATCTCAGTACGTGGCATATCATAACTTTGTTGCCGTTTTCTTTTACACATGACACAAGCTCGCGCATCTCTTTTTCATTTGTTGCAAAGGGCTTTTCGAGAAGCATATCATATCCCTTTTTCAGCAGGGGAATAGATGTTTCAACATGCTGTTCATCCATTGTACCGTTGATTACGGCGTCTGCAAATTTAGGAACTCTGGAGAGCTCAAGTGCCGAGTCAAAGCAGTTCTCTTTCGGGAAACCGAACATTTCCATTGCCTTTTTTTGCCGAATTTTGTCCGGGTCGGCAACGCCGACAATTTTTAATTTATCCGGATCGGTAAGGGCAAGCTTTGAATATACAAAAGCCCTGTGACCGGCTCCCACAATAACGGCTGTGATAGGCTGATTACGCACGAAACAGACCTCCTTAAATATTTTAAATGGATTATACATCAATCTTTTTGCAAAATAAAGTCATAATGTGAAAAATAAAATTGTTTCTGTGAGAAAAGTATGTTATTATATAAAAAACACAAAGGAGTTGACGACGTGAAGCATTTGCGAAAAACAGTTTCAATATTGGCTTTGTCAGCCGCACTTTTATGTGTACTTTGTTCGGTAGCTTTCGCGGCTTCAAACAATGATTCCGCATTTGCGGTAAGCGAGAGTGGAGCCGCCGGCGATATAATAAATGTTGATGTGTATTTAAGCGGTAAAGATATCGGTTCTGTTTATATTGACCTTGAATATGACAATACTGCTCTGGAATTTGTTTCGGCGAGAACATTTGTTGCGGGTCTCAGGTTTAATTATAATTCATCAACTGTGCTTTCAGGCGGCAACATCGTTAGGTTTACCGGCTCTGTTGACAGTTATGACGCCCTTAATGTAAACGGTGCGGTTATGAGAGTTGAGCTTAAAATATTAAAATCCGATGTGCGCCCGCAAATTAAAATATCCGGTAAGTCATACGGTACCGACGGTGCATCAAGAGGCAGTCTGTCATACAGCGGGTTTATTAATGTTTATAACTATGATAGCGAAACGCTGTTTTGCAAAGATACAGAAACTGCCGGAAACCTATATTCCGCATACAAAAATATCTCCAACTCGGTAAAGATTGTGGATTATAACGGAGTTACGGTAAGGAATGACGGTCCTACAGTCAGGACGGGCGATAAGGTAATAATAAACGATAAAATCACAAAAAATATTAACACGTCAGAATCTTAACACAAAAAAGCACCGCAGATTTTTGAAATCATGTGGTGCTTTTTGTTGAATTTGTATTTATTATTTTACTGCAAGGTCTATAAGCTGAAGTACGGCATTTACATCACCGTCAACCGAAACTCTGCCGGTTGTATAAGCGATAGCTGGTTTAAGCTTACCGTCGAGTATCTTTAAGAGATTGGTAGGTGCTACGGTTACGATAGCTTTGTTGTCATGATAATCGTAAGGCTCAACATTAACCTTGCCGTCTTTTGCTTCTATGTAGAAAATACCTTCCACATTTTTGCCTGTAAGATTTATCTGAATAGCAACGGTTCCGCTAAGAGAAGAAGCATCTGCATCTGCATATTTCGCTTTAACTTTTGATACGATTTGTTCGTAAGTCATAAATATTAACTCCTTTTTAATTTGTTAATATAATTTTATCACTTTGATAAATGGTATGCAAGTTTATTTAATCGTCAAACAGACGTTTTTTATATATATTATTACTAAGATTTTATTCAAAAAATATACAAAATGCTTAATATGTCGATTATTGACGACAGAAAAGCCGAGTAAACAGACACTTCTATTAATTTATCTTTTGCAATTAAAAAATGATGACAAACGGCTGAAAATAATGTATAATACTTTAATATGAAAATGTATATAAAGTGGAGGAAAATGCCATGGCGATTGTTTGTACCGAAGCATATTTTAATTCTTCGAACGGAATTAACAAAATAAGAACGCTTATTTGGAAAGATGATGAACTCACTCCGCGCGGCGTATTCCAGATAGCGCACGGAATGGCTGAGCACATAGGACGCTACGATGAGTTTGCTAAGTATATTGCTTCTAACGGATTTGTTGTATGCGGAAATGACCATTTAGGCCACGGTAAATCGGTAAACGATGTTTCCGAACTCGGATTTATTGCCGAAAAGAACGGTGATAAGCGGCTTGTAGACGATATGCATATACTTACTAAGATTATGAAAAAGAGATATCCGGATTTACCGTATTTCCTTTTTGGTCACAGCATGGGTTCTTTTTGTGCAAGAGTTTATACAGCCCATTTTGGCGATGAACTGAACGGAGCTGTTTTTTGCGGAACGGGGGAGCTTCCGGCAGTTGCCGCCGCTTTACAGGAACCGATTAACAAACTTTGTGAAAAGCTCGGTCCGCACACTAAATATGAAATCATGGGCAGTGCTATGAATGCATTTTTTAATGTGATGGTTCCCGATAAAACTTCGCCGTTATCATGGATCAGTGCAAATGCAGATAATATTGAAGCATATAAGGATGACCCGCTTTGCGGATTTACATTCACACTCGGCGGTTACAGAGACCTTTTCGCGATTGCCAATGATGCATCACGCAAGGAGTGGGCGTCTGAGGTTCCTCTTGATCTTCCGATTTTAATTATTTCCGGCGCGCTTGATCCTGTGGGTCTTAACGGCAAGGGCGTTATGGCTGTTTCGGATAATTTGGTTTTAGCCGGAAAAGAGCCTACGGTGGTTCTGTACCCTGGTGACAGGCATGAAATACTTATGGAAAGCGATAAGGACGTTGTGTACCATGACGTTTTAGCTTGGCTCGATTCACAATATGTTGCCGAATGAGGTTGTTTAATTGTCAGAAAAGTATAATGTTTCAAAAGAAGAAAAAATAAGACAGGCAGAGTTTGCGGATAAAGTTAAGACAGTCTTGGCGGCTGAGTTTTACGAGTGCTCTCCTAAAGCATTTATTCATACATACGGTTGCCAAGGAAATGTTTCCGACAGCGAACGTATAATGGGTATGCTTAAAGAGATGGGCTATGAGTTTACAAATGATGCGTCAAAGGCCGATTTAATCCTTTATAATACCTGTGCCGTGCGCGAACACGCCGAGGACAGAGTTTTCGGAAACGTCGGAGCCGTGAAAAAATACAAAAAGGATAATCCGCATCTTATTATTGCTCTTTGCGGTTGTATGATGCAGCAGGAGCATATCAGAAATAAAATATACAGCAGCTATCCGTTTGTCGATCTTGTATTCGGCACACACGCGGTTACATCGCTCCCTGAATTGCTTTACAGGACGCTTTCGGGAAGTAAACGTGTTTTTTATGCACCGGATAGTCACGGCGAAATTGCGGAGGACATACCGATTTACCGTGACAGAGGTATTAAAGCTTGGTTACCTATAATGTATGGCTGCGATAATTTTTGCACATACTGCATAGTGCCGTATGTTCGCGGCCGAGAGAGAAGCAGAGAACCTCAGGCAGTTCTGAACGAAGCAGAGGATATCATCGCAAATGGATATAAAGATATAACGCTTGGGGCAGAATGTTAACTCGTACGGAAAAAACAATGTTTCCGATATGAATTTTGCGGGACTTCTCCGTGAAGTAGCTAACCTTGACGGCGATTTTTGGGTAAGGTTTATGACTTCACACCCAAAGGATTGTACCAAAGAGCTAATAGATGTAATGGCGGAGAACGATAAGATTGCCAAGCATTTGCACTTGCCTTTCCAATCGGGAAACGATCGCGTTTTAAAAGCGATGAACAGGCATTATGACCGTAAAAAATATCTTGAACTGATAAATTATGCAAAAGAAAAGATTCCTGATTTATCGCTTACAAGCGATGTTATTGTCGGATTTCCGGGTGAAACTTACGAGGAGTTCAAAGATACGTTATCGCTTATAAAGAAGTGAAATTTACATCACTTTTCACATTCATTTATTCTCCGCGAGAGGGTACAAAGGCGGCGTCGATGGAAGACCCTGTAACAAAAGATGAAAAATCAAGATGGTTTAAGGAACTTTGTGACCTACAGGAGTCAATTGCGTCAAAAAGAACCGCTAAGATGAAAGACAATATATATAAAGTTCTTGTCGAATCCGAATCTAAAAATCATCCCGGTATGCTTTCGGGCAGGACCGAAGGAAATATTATTATCGAATTTTCCGGTGACAGCAGTTTGATAGGTTCATTCAGAAATGTCAAAGTTACCGAACCGCTTAATTGGATATTAAAGGGCGAATTGCAACAGTAAATTATCCCGTGAGGGTTATTTAAAAACATCTTTTAAAGGAGTTAAAAATGGAACTTGAGAAAATGGCAAGGCAGCTCGGCGCTGCTATTCAGCAGGACGAGGCTTATCTTAATTTTGAAAAAGCAAGACTTGCGAATGAGGCTGACGAGGAGCTCAACGACCTTATGGGCAAAATAAGACTTATACAGATGTCTTATCAGGTTGAGGCTGCCAAGGATGAGCCCGATGAGGATAAAATGAATGGTTTTAACCAGGAATTTCAGGGTGTTTATTCTCAGATAATGGCTAACAAGAATATGCAGGAATACGAAAAAGCAAGACAGGCTGTTGACGATATGATGAATTATATTACCGGTATTCTCGGCCTTTGCGTAAACGGTGAGGATCCCGAGACCTGCGATCCGAGAGCTCATCAGCATGATTGCGGCGGCGAATGCTCTTCGTGCAGCGGCTGCAATCATTGATAAATTTGATTTTACCGAGGTAAAAAAATGGCTGAATTATCACCTATGATGAAACAATATTTTGAAATAAAAAAGGATTACGGCGATACTATCCTTATGTTTCGTCTCGGCGATTTTTATGAAATGTTTTTTGATGATGCAAAAACGGCGTCCAAAGAACTTGACCTTGTTTTAACGGGTCGTGACTGTGGCCAGGAGGAACGCGCGCCCATGTGCGGCGTTCCTTTTCACAGTGCTGACGGATATATTGCTAAGCTTGTCAGTAAGGGGTACAAGGTTGCTGTATGTGAACAGCTTGAGGACCCTAAAACGGCTAAAGGTATAGTAAAACGCGATGTAATACGTGTTATTACTGCAGGTACCGTTATCGAAAGCAGTATGCTCGATGAAACAAAAAACAACTATCTTTGCTCTTGCTGTCTTTTGTTTGACGGCTTAGGGCTTTGTTTTGTTGATGTTTCAACAGGCGAACTGTATTTAACTGAGTTTTCCGAAAATTATGATGAAAAAGCGGTAGATGAACTCGCGAGGTTTATGCCGAGCGAGATACTTATGAATAAAGAAACCTCAACTCTTAAAAGATTTTGTACCTTTGTCAGCAAAAAGACGGAGGCCACCGCCGAAACATTATCATCATCCGAATTCGACTTTGAAAAATGTAAAAATATCGTTCTTTCCCATTTTGAGAAGAGCAGTCTTGATTCACTTGATCTTGAAAATAAGAAAAGTGCCGTTTGCGCTTTGGGCGCTGCACTTTCATACTTATATAACGCTCAGAGAAATGACCTCAATAACATAAAAAGCATAAATTTCTACTCCGATTCGAGGTTTATGAAAATCGGTCTTTCCACAAGACGCAACCTTGAAATCACCGAAACTATGCGTGACCGTGAGAAAAAGGGGTCTCTTCTGTGGGTATTGGATAAAACCAAAACAGCTATGGGTAAAAGGCTTATTCGTAATTGGACGGAATGTCCGTTGTATGACTGTGCCGCAATAATAAGGCGGCAAAATGCGGTCGATGAGCTTTACGGAAACACGCCGTTACGTGAAGAACTTATGTCTCTTATGGGCGGAATATGATATGGAAAGGCTTATGACCCGTGTTCTTTATAATACGGCAAATGCGAAGGAGCTTTTGTCGCTGAAGTCTACGCTGTCTCCGTTGCCGAGAATAAAAGAGATGCTCTCCGGCTGTACATCTTCTATGCTGAAATCTGTCTATGATAATATTGACCTTCTCGAAGACGTTTATAATCTTGTCAATGACGCGATAAGTGAGGATGCACCGTTTTCCGTAAGAGAGGGCGGTATGATTAAGGATAATTTCAATGCCGAGCTTGACGAGCTTCGCGATATAGTAAACGGCGGAAAGACTTATCTTGCCGAGCTTGAAAAAAATGAGCAGGAAAAAACCGGCATTAAGAAGCTTAAAATCGGATACAACCGGGTGTTCGGTTATTTTTATGAAGTACCTAATGCTTTCAAAGAGCTTGTTCCCGATGAATACATAAGAAAGCAAACTCTGACAAATTGTGAAAGATACATATCGGAGGAACTAAAAGCACTTGAAACCAAAGTCCTCGGAGCTCAGGAACGAATAGTCAGCCTTGAATATGAAGTATTCAGCTCTGTGCGTAAAAAAATCGGTGAGCAGTATGAGCGCACTCAGCGCACTTCAAAGGCAATAGCGACCCTTGATGCGCTTTGCAGTCTCGCTTTTGTTGCTGTTTCAAATAATTATTCTCGCCCTACAGTCAATGCAGGAGATCGTATAAGCATAGTTAACGGAAGACATCCTGTCATAGAAAAAATGCTCGGCGGTGCGCCATTTGTACCGAATGATACGACTCTTGATTGTACAGATAATCGAACGCTTATAATAACCGGACCGAATATGGCAGGTAAGTCTACCTATATGCGTCAAGTTGCCATAATTGTTCTTATGTCTCAAATGGGAAGCTTTGTTCCTGCCGAGAGTGCCGAAATAGGGCTTGTTGACAGTATTTTCACACGTGTAGGCGCATCCGATGATTTGGCGTCGGGGCAATCGACTTTTATGGTCGAAATGAATGAGGTTGCCGAAATCCTTGAGAATGCCACAAAGAAGAGTTTGATTATACTCGACGAAATCGGCAGAGGTACATCGACATATGATGGAATGAGTATAGCAAAGGCTGTTCTTGAATATGTTACGGACAAGCATAAAATCGGTGCAAAAACTCTGTTTGCAACGCATTATCACGAACTGACAGAGCTCGAAAATACTCTTGATGGCGTTAAAAATTACAATATTGCCGTTAAAAAGCGCGGCGATGACATAACATTTTTACGCAGAATTGTACGCGGCGGTGCCGACGGCAGCTACGGTATAGACGTGGCAAAGCTTGCCGGCGTACCGGAAAGCGTTGTAAGAAGAGCGCGAGCTATTCTTAAATCACTTGAGGCAGAGGGAATTCCGAAAAAAGAATTCCGTGATGATAATAAGTCCGAATCCGGCAGTGATTTTCAGCTTTCGTTCGAGCAAAACAATAACGATGAAATCTTGGACGAACTTAAAGCGTTGGATGTCAATACTCTTACTCCGATTGAAGCTATGTCAAAATTATACGAACTTTCAAATAAAGCAAAGCAATAGGTGTTATTATGCCGAAAATTAACCGATTACCCAAAAGTATATATGAACTGATTGCCGCCGGAGAGGTTGTTGAACGACCGGCTTCGGTTGTCAAAGAGCTTGTTGAAAATTCAATCGACGCAGGCGCAAAAGACATTACGGTCGAAATACAAAACGGCGGAATCAAGTACATACGTATAACCGACAACGGCTGCGGAATTTCTCGCGAGGATGTACCGCTTGCATTTACAAGTCATGCGACAAGTAAAATATCAAGGGAAGAGGACCTTTTTTCAATAGGTACACTTGGTTTTAGAGGTGAGGCGCTTGCCTCAATTTCGGCTGTTTCGCATACCGAAATGCTCACAAGGACAAATGACAGTAATATAGGCACAAGAATGACCGTATCTGGCGGTGAATTTTCAAAATGTGAGGATGCAGGCTGTCCTGTCGGTACAACAATAGTTATAAGAGACCTTTTTTACAACACTCCCGCAAGAATGAAATTTTTAAAAACAGATCGTTCGGAGGGAATGGCTGTTGCGGGAATCGTGGATAAAATCGCACTTTCACATCCCGAAATATCTTTTAGATTTATTAAAGACGGTAAGCAACTTTTATGCACTTCCGGAAACGGTGAGCTCTATTCAGCGATATATTCGGTATTCGGTAAAGAGTTTGCCGAAACATTGATTCCTGCATCATATGACATAAACGGAATAGCCGTTCGCGGTTATATATCCAAACCTTTTAATTCACGCGGCTCAAATTCAATGCAGACTTTTTTTGTAAACGATAGATTTATAAAAAGCAGAACTGCGTGCGCCGCGCTTAACGAGGCGTACAAAAACTCCGTTATGGTAGGGCGATATCCTGCTTGTGTTTTGTTTATTACAACGCCTCCTCAGGCTGTTGATGTTAATGTCCATCCCGCCAAAACCGAGGTTCGCTTTTCAAATGAAAAAGCGATTTTTGACGTAATTTATTATGCGGCGAAAAATGCGTTGAACGGTGATGATTCAAGGCCGCAGGCAAGCTTTAAACGCAATGAATTGCTTGAGCCTGCAAAATCAGAGCCCGTACAGGAAAGACTTATAATTGATGAGACTTCGCCTGTCGCATCGAGTTCCGATATCGGTTATAATTCTTTCGCGGAGAAACACCGGAATGATTATATTCCGAATAAACCGCAACAAATTTTTTACGACAGCGGAAAAACGAATTACAATAAAAGCAATGACGACGACACAATAGATTTGTCGGTAAGAACAGCTGTACCGACTCAGTCTGTTACGCCTCCGATAAGCGAAGACAAAACGGAAATATCCGAAGAGTTCGGAGTTAAAATTGTTGATGACAATGAAAAGGCTGTGGATATTCGTTATATCGGCGAAGCATTTAAGACATATATATTTGCCGAATTTGACGGAAAGCTTATAATAATAGATAAGCACGCGGCTCATGAAAGAATGTTGTTTAACAAGCTGAAAAAAGAAAACGGAAAAAACGGTAGCCAAATGCTTTTGTCTCCTATAAGCGTTACTTTGAGTAAAGAAGAGTATGCTGCAATATTGGAGAATATAGGCACCGTGAGAGAGAGCGGGTTTGAAATTGACGATTTCGGTGAAGGAACTGTGATTGTCAGGGCTTGTCCTTTAAATCTCGAAAGGAAAATATTGTTTCTTTGATTACTGAAATAGCAGGATATTTGCTCAAAAATCAAAGAGACATTTTGCCCGAAAAACTCGATTGGATTTATCACTCAATTGCGTGCCGAGCCGCTATTAAGGCAGGCAACGATAACAGCGACTATGAGCTAATGCGTTTTGTAAAAAAATTGCTTACCGACAAAGATGTTCGGTATTGCCCTCACGGCAGACCTGTTATTGTTGAAATGACAAAGTATGAATTAGATAAGCAATTCGGGAGAATCCAGTAATGGATAAAATTAAAATATTGGTAATTGTCGGTCCGACCGCTTCTGGAAAAACGACACTTTCGATATCCTGCGCCGAAAAGTTTGGCGGCGAAATTGTATCTGCGGACTCAATGCAAATATATGAGGGCTTGGATATAGCTACTGCTAAGCCGACCGCAGATGAAATGCACGGCATAAAGCATTATATGATAGGCTTTTTGCCTGCCGATAAAACATACAGCGTAGCAGATTATGTCTGTGACGCAGAAAAGTATATTAAAGATATTCATGTGCGTGGGAAATTACCTATAATCGTCGGAGGTACCGGACTCTATATTGACAGTCTTGTAAATAATATAAAATTTACACAGTCGCCTACCGACAATGAATTACGTGTAAAATTACAAATGGAATGTGAAGAAAAGGGGAGCGAAGCTATGCTGTCAAAGCTTCGTGCAATTGACCCGGATTATGCCGCTTCGCTACACCCCAACAATGTCAAAAGAATAATCAGGGCTTTGGAGATTTATTATTCTACGGGAGAAAATATGAGCTCTGCATTGAAAAAATCAATATCGGAGCCGTCTCAATATGAACCGGTTTTTATCGGGATAAATTACAGAGACAGGGCAAAGTTGTATGAACGCATTGATAAACGTGTTGATTTAATGCTTGACAATGGTCTTTTAAAAGAAGCAGAGACGTATTTGAGTAATATGGGTAGCACAGCTGTTCAGGCAATAGGATATAAGGAACTAAAGCCTTTTCTTTCGGGTGAAGCCGAGCTTTCTCAGTGCGTTGAAAACCTAAAACGTGCAACGCGCAATTATGCTAAACGGCAATTAACATGGTTTCGCAGAAATCAAAATATCAATTGGATTTATCCCGATGAGTATGATACAAGAGCTAAAATGCTGAACAAGGTTTATGAAATTATAGAAAGGGCGGGTATTCTTGAGCGATGAAAAAGTCGTAAAGCTCGGCGGACGAAAAAAGAAGAAAAAATATCTGCCGTTTTTATATGCGGCATTTGCTTTGATTATTGTCGGCATATTTATGTATCAGGTGTATAAAATCAATTACAGCCCTGTAAAGACCGAAATAGCCCTTGAAAAAACTGTGTCAAATTCGGTATCTACTTCGGCATTTGTGGTGCGCGACGAAACACCTATAAAGGCGAATGTTACGGGAACTTTGGTTCCGCTTGTCGAAGACGGTAAGCGTGTGGCAAACGGTGACGACGTTGCAGTTGTGTTCGATTCCGAAAATGCGGCAAGAAATTATAACGAACTGAAAAAAGTAAAAGAGGATATTGCGTATTACTCATCGCTTCAAAACAAAGTCGGCGTTCAGACAAATGATGTTGAAACGCTTGATAACAGGATTTATTCCGCTTGCGATGATTTGGTTTCGGCGATAAATACCGGAGAAGTTGATAATTACTCGGAAAAGGAAAACACGCTGAGAGACGCCATTACTTCACGTCAATTATCAACAGGAACAGTTATAGACCCAACGCAACTGAGTGAATTAAACACAAGGCTAAACGAGCTCCAAAAGAATGAGGGCGGCTATACAAAAATACAGGCAAACAACCCAGGGTATTATATAAGCACTGTTGACGGGTACGAAAATGCAGTATCTTATACAGGTGTTTTAAATCTGACCACCGATAAAATCGATGCATTGATTGACGGCAGTACATTGCCGAACGCCGACAATTCAAGTTATATGGGTAAACTTGTTGACGCTTTTAACTGGTATATCCTCTGTGTTATAGATTATAAGGATGCCGCATCATTAAAGGTCGGAGGAAAGATAACCGTTGAATTTACGGGAACGACTGCCGAACCGCTGTCGGCTGATGTTGTAAAAATCAATGACGCTGCGGACGGAAGAACATCAATTATTCTTAAATGCAATCTCATGAACAAAAAATATGCGGTTTTACGTAAAAATCCCGTTAAACTTATTTTTAATACATATACGGGATATCAGGTAAACAATAAGGCTGTTCGTGAAATCAACGGGCAAAAAGGTGTTTATGTTTTAAACGGTAATATAGTAAAATTCAAAAAGATAAACATTGTTTATTCCGACTCTGAGTATTCAATTTGTTCCGTTCCCGACGGTGAGAGCGGATATTTAAAGCAATATGATGAAATTATAGTAGAAGGGACTGATCTTTATGACGGAAAAATCCTTGATTGACGAGAAATTTTCCGATATCGAATACAATCTTAAAGCAATCCGTGAGGATATAGCCGAGGCAGCGATAAAGAGCGGCAGGCGCCCTGAGGATATCGATTTTATGGCGGTAACAAAAACCGTAGATGAGATGTACATAAATCATGCCATCGACTGCGGGATTACGCTTATCGGTGAAAACAAGGTGCAAGAAATGCTTCGAAAAAAGCCAAACCTTAAGCTTACCGGTGTCAGAAAAAATCTTATTGGACATTTACAAACAAACAAGGCGTCTCAAATAGTAGGCGAGGTTGACATGATTGAGTCTGTTGACTCGATTAAGATAGCCAAGGAAATAGGAAAGCAGTCTGTTAAAAAGGGTCTGGTTACCGATGTTTTACTCGAGGTCAATATCGGCCGCGAGGAGAGCAAAACAGGAATAATGCCGGAGGAGCTTGACAGTGTACTTTATGAAGCTGCAGAAATTAACGGTATTCATATATGCGGACTTATGACAATACCGCCTATTTGCGAAGAAAATACTGAACTTTGTAAATTTTTGAGAATATATACAATATGTATGTTGACATTAAGAGCAAAAAAATAGATAATGTATGTATGAATGTGCTTTCAATGGGTATGTCGGGCGATTATAAAACCGCAATCCTTGAAGGTTCAAATCACGTAAGAATCGGTTCAAAGATATTCGGACCGAGAATATATTAAGCGGAGGACTGAAAAAATGAGTTTTTTGGACAAAGTCAAAAATATGGTCAATGTATCTGAAGAGGAATATTATGATGATCTGGACTCCGGCGATTACTCATCAAAAGACAGGGACGATGACGACGATGTTCCCGCACCGCGTTCATCACGTTCTTTTTCAAGAGACAGAGATAGAGACAGAAATGATCCCAATAAAGTTGTAAACATTAATACTACGGCTCAGCTTCAGGTTGTTCTTGCAAAGCCCGAGAGCTTTGAAGAGGCCAAGGCTGTTGCGGATAACCTTAACGAGAAGAGAACCGTGGTTTTAAACCTTGAATCTGCAAACAGAGATGTAGCAAGACGTCTTGTAGACTTTTTGAGCGGCGTTGCATATGCCAACGGCGGTCAGTTTAAACGTGTTGCAAACAGTACGTTTATAATCACACCGTACAACGTTGATGTTATGGGTGATCTTTTGGATGAACTCGAGAACAACGGTATGTTTTTTTAATTTGAATTTAAATAAATTTAATAAGGGGTAAAACTATGCTCAATCCTGATAAAATCAAAGAAAAAGAATTTCAAACGACAGGTCGCGGTTCTTACAGAGCCGACGATGTTGATAGCTTTTTGGCTGAAGTGAGTTCTTCATACGAACAGATGTTTAAAGAGAACGGGGAGCTTGTTAAGAAGATAAGCCTTCTCGCCAATAAAGTGGAAGAATATAAAAAGGACGAGAATTCTTTAAAAGAAGCACTTTTAGCGGCTCAAAAGCTTGCCGATAAGATTGTTGCCGATGCTAAAGAGAAAATTAAAAGTGATCTTGCCGATGCACAGGATAAAGTTGACGGTATGCTTTCGTCCGCGAAGGGTGAGGCTGCCGATATAGTGGCAAAGGCTAAAAACGAAGCCGACGGAACAATTCTTCAGGCTAAAAAACAAGCCGACGAAATTCTCGGAACGGTTAACAGAAAAGTAACTCAGGAAAGCCTCGCGTTTGATATGCTGCAGAAGGAGTCCTCGGATTTTCGCTCAAAGCTTATCTCGATGTACAAGGAACACTTGAATCTTATAAACGATCTTCCTGCCTTAGCTGAAGAAAAGCTTGCGGAAATCGAAAAGAAGGAAGCGGCTCTCGCTCCTAAAGAGGATGAAAAGCCGGAGGTCGAGCCTGAACAGGAAAAAATTGATGAACCCGATGAGCCTGCTGAGAATACGGAACCCGAGGTAATTCAGGAGGAAGCTGACGAAAAAGAAGACGACGATTCAGGATTGGAGCGGTTTTCACTTTCGGATATAGGCCCCGCTGATGAATATGATGACATTTCGTCCGATTCACACTTCGATGATGATTCAGATTCAGGTTTTTCTCTGAATGTTTCGGATGCTGAGTTCGATGATGAAGATGATTCGACAGAGAACAACTCTGTAGCGGAAAACGATTTGTCTGACGATGACAGCGGTGAGGCTGATGATGACGAGGACGATGAGCCCGTATCGTTCAAAAGCTTCTTTAAAAAGAAATAAGAAATAAATAGTTGAGGTGAACTGATGATTCAATTTCTCACCGTATTCATAATTGCTGTTTTGGTGGTAATTGATCAGTTGATAAAGCTCGCTGTATTAAAATACTTAGAACCGATTGGCAGCTTAACGGTCATTCCGAAAGTGATTCAGCTTTCATATCTTGAAAATACCGGAGCAGCTTTCGGTTCTTTTGGTAAATATACTGCTGTTTTATCAGTATTTACAGCTGTTATTTTGGCGGCACTTATAATTTTCTTGCTCTCAAAAAGGCTTAAATTCGGAGTTGCGTATTCGGCGATTACTTTAATAGTTTCCGGAGGTCTCGGCAATCTTATCGACAGAATATTCAGAGGGTATGTTATAGATTATATTGAGCCTTTGTTTGTGAATTTCGCGGTTTTCAATTTTGCCGATATTCTTGTTACTGTCGGTGCCGCAATTCTCATAGTTTATTTGATATATGATACTGCCAAAGAATCAAAAACCGGGTCTTCAAAAGGAAAAAAAGATGAATAGCATCAGTATTTTTGCCGACAGTGAATTTGACGGTGTACGTATTGATAAATACTTATCCGTAGTGTTTCCCGATTTGTCTCGCTCTTTTATTCAAAAAGCCATTGACTGTGGAAATGTAAGTGTAAACGGAAAGACTGTAGCCAAGAATTATAAGCTTAAAACCGACGAAAGAATTGAATATATTCCGTTAGAGCCTGTAAAGCTTGAAGTTAAAGCTCAAAACATACCTCTTGATATTGTATATGAAGATGATGATTTGCTTGTGGTAAACAAGCCAAAAGGTATGGTTGTACATCCGGCACCGGGGAATTATGAGAATACACTTGTCAATGCTTTGCTTTTTCATTGCAAAGACAGCCTTTCGGGAATTAACGGCGTTTTAAGACCGGGTATTGTTCATAGAATCGATAAAGATACAAGCGGATTGCTTATAGTTGCAAAAAATGATTTTTCTCACAGGGCTTTGGCGGAGCAAATTAAGGCTCACAGTTTTACGCGTGAGTATAGAGCTGTTACAATAGGCCATTTAAAAGAGTCGTCCGGCAGAGTTGTGGCACCAATCGGAAGAAATCCGAGGGATCGCAAAAAAATGGCAGTAACTGATAAGAATTCAAAGAATGCCGTCACTAATTATGAGGTTTTGCGAGAATACAGGGGATATTCTCTGTTAAAGCTTAGGCTTGAAACAGGTAGGACGCACCAGATACGCGTACATATGGCTTATTTAGGCCATCCGATAGCAGGCGATTTTGTTTATGGAACTCCGAGAACAAAAGAAGAGCTTTGCTCTTAACGGACAATGCCTGCACGCCGGGCTTATCGGTTTTATTCATCCGAGAACAAATGAATATGTGGAGTTTACATCTGATTTGCCATTGTACTTTAAAAAGTTTATAGGGGGCTTGACCGTTGACGAATGAAACTAAAACCGATTTTTCAGAGTGGCTTGTAGCTTCTGATATTGACGGGACCCTTAATAATAAATTCAGAAAACTTCCGCAGCGAAATTACGATGCAATAAAAGAGTTTGTTGTCAATAAAAAGGGGCATTTCACTTTGGCGTCCGGCCGAAATGTTGCAACAATGCGAGGCCCTTTTATGGGACTGCCGATTACATCAACACCGGCTGTTATATTAAACGGCGCGGGAGTTTATGACTACGAGCATGAAAAAATGCTTTGGTTTCAAGAGATAAATCCCGCAGGCTATGAAATCGTCAGTGCTGTTATGAAAAAATTTCCTTCGGTGGAGGTTGAAATATTAACTAAGGACAAAGCATATGCTGTTAATGCACATGTGTTTGCAAATGTAATGCTGCATGCCGACAGATTGTTGCCGCATAAAAGATTTTCAAAAATCAGTCAAGTTCCGCCGGAAGAGTGGCAAGGTTATATTCTTAGGCCTACCGACAGTAATCGCTTCCGTAAAAAAATACCTGCTTTCAATTGAAAACCCTCAAGTTAATTTTATGTCATCGAGCATCTCTTCTTTTGAAATGCTTGATAAAGGTGTACACAAGGGCGTAGGTGTTAAGAAAATTGCAGAGCTTTACGGAATTCAGCACAAACACACCGCAGCCATCGGGGACTATTTCAATGATTATGAAATGCTTAAAAGTGTATATTTATCCGCTTGCTGCGGGCAAGCACCAAAGGCAATACATGACATAGTGAAATTTGAAGCTTGTCATTGTAATAACGGCGCTGTTGCAGACTTGTTAAACTATATTATGTATAATTATAAGGAGGACTAATGTTATGGACGAAAACTTAAAAAAACAGTTGAAAATTTTTGCCTGTAAAGCTCGTATAGGTGCCATAGACGGCATTTATTGTGCTAAAGCAGGGCATCCGGGCGGCTCTTTGTCGATATGCGATCTGCTTTCATACCTTTATAATGTCGAAATGAATGTAGATCCTAAAAATCCGCAAGACCCCAAAAGAGACAGACTTGTCTTGTCAAAGGGTCATGCAGCTCCGGCTCTTTATGCTACTCTTGCACTTAAAGGTTATTTTCCTGTAGAGGACCTCAAAACCCTCCGCAAGTCCGATTCGTATTTACAGGGACACCCCAATATGAATAAGGTGCCGGGAGTTGATATGAGCACCGGTTCTCTCGGACAGGGTATATCGTGCGCTGTTGGTATGGCTCTCGGCGGAAAAATAGACAAAGAGAATTACAGAGTATACACAATTCTCGGCGACGGAGAAATTGAAGAAGGTCAGGTTTGGGAAGCAGCTATGTTTGCCGGCAACCACCATCTTGATAATCTCACCGCATTTGTTGACTACAACGGACTTCAGATTGACGGTACTATTGATGAAGTTAACTCGGCTTATCCGATAGCCGAAAAGTTTGCCGCTTTCAAGTGGAATACCATTGAAATTGACGGCCACGACTTCGATGCTATAAAAAAGGCTGTTGATGATGCTAAAGCCTGCAAGGGAATGCCTACTGCCGTTATTATGAAAACTGTTAAAGGTAAAGGAGTTTCCTATATGGAAAATGCCGTGAATTGGCACGGAGCAGCTCCTAACGAAGAATTGTATAACAAAGCCATGGATGAACTTAAATCCGCTTTGGCAGAATTGGAGGCGTAAACAATGGCTGATATAATTAAAACTGCTACAAGAGACGCTTACGGCAAAGCTCTTATTGAGCTCGGGCATAAGGATAAAAATGTTATTGTTATGGATTCCGATCTTGCAGAAGCTACAAGAACCGGAAAGTTTAAGAAGGAATTCCCCGATAGATTTTTTGACTCCGGCATAGCTGAATGTGATATGATGTGTATTGCTGCCGGTTTAGCTGCGACAGGTCATACAGTATTTGCAAGTTCATTTGCAATGTTCGCTGCCGGGAGAGCCTTTGAGCAAATCAGAAACTCTATTGCTTATCCTAATCTCAATGTTAAAATCGGTGCCACTCACGCCGGTATTTCGGTTGGCGAGGATGGTGCAAGCCATCAGTGCTGTGAGGATATTGCACTTATGCGTTCCATACCCAATATGGTTATTTTAAATCCTGCCGATGACGTTGAAGCTCGCCTTTGTGTGCTTGCTGCGGCAGAGCATGACGGACCTGTTTATATGAGATTCGGAAGACTTGCGGTTCCGAGAGTTTTTGATGATAATTATAACTTCGAAATCGGTAAGGGCAATGTGCTTGTTGACGGATCCGATGTTACCATTATCGCAACCGGTCTTATGGTAAACGAGGCTCTCATTGCCGCTGAGAATTTAAAGGCTGACGGCATATCCGCCAGAGTTGTAAATATGGCAACCATTAAGCCGATTGACAGCGATATTATTGTTGACAGTGTTAAAGACCGGTGCTGTTGTTACTGCCGAAGAACACAATATTATCGGTGGCCTCGGAAGTGCCGTAACTGAAGTTGTATGCGAAAAATGTCCTGCCCCTGTCCTCAGAGTAGGTGTTGAAGATGTTTTCGGCAGATCCGGTCCCGCTGTTGAGCTTTTGCATATTTACGGCCTTGATGCCGCTCACATTGAAGAAAAAGCAAAAGAGGCAATCAAACTTAAATGAGTGAGATTTTCGGGAAAGACGCTTTATTTAGTTTTGTAAATGAGCACTACGGAATTGAGCCGGATTACCCGTTTAGTGACGATGCAAGTGCGGTGTTGAGGCATCCGGAAAACAGGAAGTGGTTTGCACTTGTTATGAGAGTGTCAAAAAGCAAATTCGGCATTAAGAGCGATAATGCGGTTGATATATTAAATCTTAAAAGTGATCCCATTTTAATCGGTTCATTAAGACTTAAAGATGGCTTTTTTCCGGCGTACCATATGAATAAGGAAAAATGGATTACGATTTTTCTTGACGGTACGGTTCCAAAGAACGAAATATGTGATTTACTTGATTTAAGCTACGATTTAACAATTTAACAGAAAAAACAGCTCTGTTTTTTGTAACAGAGCTGTTTTTGTTGAAATATCAAGGAATGATTAAATATGTTTATTGATAAAGCCGGTTACAGCTTTCCAATAGAGTTCCGGATGAGCACAAACGCTTCTTGCGTGAGGAGCATCGGGAACAGACAGCATTTCCTTTTCGCAAGCGGCAGCAGAATAAACCTTGTCGAGCATTTCATACGGAACAAAGGTATCGGCTTCACCGTGAATGAACAAAGTAGGCGTAACGCTTTTCTTAACCTGCTTTACAGACGAAGCGTTTCTCAGATTAAAGTTTTCTCTGAGAAGATTTACAATGTTAGCACTATATAAAAACGGGAATCTCGGTAGTTTAATGCTCTTGGTAAGCCTTATGCCTAATATATCCCATGCGGAGGTGTACCCACAATCTTCTATTGCCGCTTTTACATTTTCAGGCAGCTTTTCTCCGGTTGCCATCATGGTGGTTGCAGCACCCATTGACACTCCGTGCAGAATTATTTTTGATTCTGGATGACGCTCAGCAATGTAGTTTATCCATTCAATTACATCGAGGCGGTCGTTCCAGCCCATTGTTATGAAATCCTGCTCCGAATCTCCGTGTCCGCGAAGGCTCGGCAGTAAGACATTATACCCCAATTCATGGTATTTTTTTGCATAAATACCCATATTTGCAGGTGAAGAAGTGTAGCCGTGAATGCATATAATGTATACGTTACTGGGCTTATCAGGACGAATAAGATCGGCATAAAGAGACTGTCTATGCTTTTTTTCGATTATAATTTTTTCTGTATCTTGATGCATAAACCAGTCGGCACCGTCATCAATCATACTGTCAAGCTTTTCCTTGTATTCGTTCTTTGGCTTTTTTGCGGCACTTTTAGCCACCATATCGGTAATAAGTTTGCTGTTTAGGCCTCCTCTTGAAAGTGAAAGTCTGTAAGAAATATCTCCGATTGTGAGATATATCAGTGATGCGCATCCACCGATTATCGCAATATCTTTTATTTTTTTGCCGGTTGTATTTGCCATAGTCTCACCTCTAAATCATTAACTGTTTTTTATTATACAACAAAAGTCTATTAAAATCAAATGTTGAAATCAAAATATGTGTTGTTTGTCGTAGAAATCTGATAAAATATTTTGTGTAATATTAAATTGGAGGAATTTTGATGGCATCCGAAAAAATATTTCGTTCTGCCGTATTCGGCGGATTTAATCGCTCAGATGTTATTTCTTATATTGAGGACCTGAGAAATGAGATAAGTGATCTTCAAAGGAAGTATGCCGATAAGGAAACAAAGATTAATGAGCTTGAAGACAAAGTCGGCGATTTAACCGAGAAATGCGCGTCTTTAAATGATTTGCAAGAGAAATACAATGTTCAGTGCGATACTGTTGAAGCTTTGAAAAATGAAAACGTTGAGCTGAACAACAAGGTCTCCGAATTGCAGAGTATTTCTGATAAGTATGATGAGTCCGTCAGCGAATTTGAGCTTAAAGAGCAAAAAATTAAAACCGCAGAGGCTCAGCTCGGTGCGGCATTTTTGGATGCGCGCAAGTATTCCGATGAAATTGTATCGGCTGCCAATGTTAAAGCCTCTGATATTTCGGCAAAGGCTTCGGCTGAAATATCGGAACAAGCTGTTGAGATAAGTAAGCTTACGGCAGAGGTCAATGCGATATCCGAAAGATTTAATCGCTCTATTGATGAATTGCATTCAAGCATCGCTGCGCTTGCCAATAAAATGTCCGTTTCTGCAAATGAGCTTTCCAAGAGAAAAAATGCACCTTCCTTTGTGCCGGATGTATCAATTAAAATCGATGATGAAAACAATATAACGCTGCAAAATACAGTAGATGATAATTCAAAGAAAATAGAGGACGGGTTTAATCTCGATTCCTCAACGGTTTTTAATTTTAACAAACATAAAGAGGGATAAGGTTGGCTCTTTACCACATTAATACAAAGAATATCAAGGCGGCTGCGCAAACCCTTAACGCCGGCGATACAGTATATTTGAGCGGAATCGTGTATACGTCGCGTGACGCTGCCCACAAAAGGATATTTGAACTTATAAATAAAGGAGTAGCTCTTCCTTATGATATAAATGGGGCTGTACAGTATTTTGCAGGTCCTACTCCGACTCCGAAGGGATTGGCAATAGGCAGCTGCGGGCCTACGACTTCAAGCAGAATGGATGTTTTTTCTCCAAAACTTTTAGATATGGGCCTTGGAGCGATGATAGGCAAAGGACCGCGTTCCGACGAGGTTTGCAAAGCTATCGTACGCAACGGCTCTGTATACTTTTGCGCCGTAGGCGGTGCCGGTGCACTTGCGTCAAAATGCATAAAGAGTTGTGAAGTTATTGCATTTTCGGAGCTTGGCTGCGAATCTGTCAAAAAGCTTGAATTCTGCGAGTTTCCGCTTACCGTTGCAATTGACTGTCATGGGGGGAAATCTTTTTAAACAATAATACCGGAGATATAAAACAGATGGATTATAACAACTTTTTGAATATAAGAAAAAACATAATCGAGAAAGAGTTTTCTCGAATGAATGATATGCAAAAAAAAGCGGTCTTTAGAATAAAAGGACCGCTTTTAATTCTCGCAGGTGCAGGTTCGGGAAAAACAACCGTGCTTGTTAATCGAATTTCAAATCTGCTCAAATACGGCGATGCTTACAATTCGGAAAAATCTTCAAGGACTCCGGATGAGTACGATGTTGAGCTAATGCAGCGCTATCTTGCAGGTGACAGCTCTGTGTACCATGAAATACGTGATGTATTATCCTATGACGCTCCCATGCCGTGGCAAATTCTCGCTATAACATTTACCAATAAAGCCGCAAATGAGCTTAAAGAACGCCTCGTTAAAATGTTAGGGGATAATGCTGCGGATATTTGGGCATGCACGTTTCATTCCGCTTGTTTGCGTATTCTGAGAAAAAACGGCGACAAACTCGGTTTTTCATCTCATTTTACAATCTATGACACCGACGACAGCAAGCGCGTAATGAAAGAATGTCAGAAATTGCTCGGTGTTGACGATAAATTTCTGTCGCATAAAACTATACTGAACGAAATCAGTAGGGCCAAGGATTCGTTGATTTCCCCGGATGAATATTTAAAAGCGGCAGGCAATGATGTCAGACTTCGCAAAATGGGCGAGTGTTATAAAAAGTATCAGCAACTTTTAAAAAATGCCGATGCTATGGACTTTGATGATATTATAGCCAATACAGTTGCGCTTTTACAAAACGAACCCGATGTTCTTGACTATTACCAAAACAGATTTAAATACATAATGGTAGACGAGTATCAAGATACGAACCATGCTCAATATGTACTTACATCTCTGCTTGCGGACAAATATAAAAATATCTGTGTTGTCGGTGATGACGATCAGAGCATTTATCGTTTCAGGGGCGCTACTATTGAAAACATTTTGAGCTTTGAAAATAGATATGAAGATGCAGTTGTAATACGACTTGAGCAGAATTACAGATCCACACAGAACATTCTTGATGCCGCAAATGCGGTTATAGCCAACAATACCGAACGTAAGGGTAAAAATTTATGGACGGCAAACGGCAGCGGAGAAATAGAACTGAGCACCGCTGCTGATGAGACAGATGAGGCGCGTTATATTGCCGAGCAAATTTTAAATTCTGTGGCGAAGGGTAGAAAGTGGAGCGATCATGCTGTTCTTTACAGGATGAACGCAATGTCAAACTCTATTGAGCGCGCACTTGTAAAAAATGCCATTCCGTACAGGATTATAGGCGGTCACAAGTTCTATGACAGAGCCGAAATCAAAGACATACATGCCTATCTTAACGTTATAAACAATCCGTCCGATTCTGTAAGATTGAGACGAATCATAAATGTACCGAAACGCGGTATAGGAGACTCAACGGTTGCCAAAGCCGGCGAAATAGCCGAAACTCTCGGTATTACGCTATATGAGGTTTTAAAAACCGCCGATCAGTACGAGGTGTTAAAGCGTACCTCCGGAAAGCTGATTCAATTTACTGCAATGATGGATAGACTGATGTCTCTCTCCGAAACAGAAGGCTTGCCGGAGCTATATGACAGTATTATAGAAGAAACCGGTTATGTAGGCTATCTTCGGTCCAATCCCGAAAAGTTCGACGACCGTATGCAAAATATAAACGAGCTTAAATCAAACCTTGTCAGATACGAAGAAGATAATGAAGATGCAACCCTCAACGATTATCTCGAAGAAATAGCTTTACTTACCGATATTGACAATTATAACGCGGGTGAGGACGCCGTCGTTCTTATGACGCTTCATTCGGCAAAGGGGCTTGAGTTTCCGGTGGTATTTATGCCCGGACTTGAAGAGGGAATATTCCCCGGGATACAGAGTATGTATAATGAAACTGAAGTTGAAGAAGAACGCAGGCTTGCATACGTAGGAATAACAAGGGCTAAAGAAAAACTTTATATTACGAAGGCTAAAAGCAGAATGTTGTACGGCTCTACTAACTATTTCCATCAATCCAGATTTATCTCCGAAATCCCCGAGAATTTACTGAATATCAGGCAGGAGACGGGATTCAGAGCAATGGCGGGACTCGATAGGACCGCAAAACACTCGCCGTATGTTGCTTCTGCAAGAGAACACCATATAGATCGCGGCTTCAGCGGTTCCGGAAAAGCTTCTCCGAAAGTCACAACGGGAGATATTGATTATAAAGTCGGCGACACGGTTATTCACAAGGTGTTCGGGGAAGGCGTTATTACAAAAACAACATCTATGGGAAACGATTTGCTGCTCGAAATTGCCTTCGTTAAAGCCGGCACGAAGAAAATTATGGCACGTCTTGCAAAGCTTCAAAAGGTGTAAAAATATTTTAGTTGCGAAAAAGAGGCTTTTTTGTCGAAAAAATATTGACCTTTTCTTTTTAATGGATTATAATAAGTTTGCTACCTGAAAAACGGTAGTCCGCATTTTGCGCAAAAGACAGCATTTAGTTTTTGAGGGGTTGGACTGGTTGTTTTTTGCGCTCACTCAAAAGAGCACGGACAAAACATGAGTTTGTCCGTGCTCTTTTGCTTTATTTAGTTTTATTTGGTGCTGTATAAACAGCAGACTATTTTTTTAATGAATCATATACTCTTATATTTACGGCACCCGTATCGCAGTTGTGTCTGTAAATACTCATAACTATGCCTATTCCTAAGTAGACACAAAGATTGGAAGAACCGCCGGCACTGAAAAACGGAAGTGTTATACCGATGACGGGTAGCAGCATTAAACACATGCCTACGTTTATAATCATTTGCCCGATTATCATTGCAGCCATTCCCGTACAAATCAGATTGGTGGATTGTTCGCTTGACTTTTTTCCGACATAAATAATTCTCACAGTTATTAAAACTATAAGAAGCAGTGCGGTTATACAGCCGATAAATCCCAATTCTTCACCGACAACGGAAAAAATCATATCATTTTGGCTCTCCGGGACAGCTCCTGCCTGTGTGTAAGCTCCCTTAAACAAGCCTTGCCCCGTAATACCGCCGGCACCGATGGCGTTAAGACCGCGTTGCTGCTGATATATAATATCAGGATATAAATCCGGATAAATAAGAGCTAAAAATCTGTCTTTTTGGAGCTGCTTTAAAACATAAGTCCAAATAAGAGGAGTTGCCGCTCCGACTAAAGCTATACCGCCGAGAAAATATCCCCAATGAACGCCTGCTACAAACATCATGACAATGGCAATAACCATAAATACGAGTGCAGACCCCATATCGCCGGTTGCCGCAACAAGAACTATCGGTACGGCAGCGTGTGCACCGAGTTGAAGGATACTGAAAATGTTGTTGATTTTTTCTTTCACTTTATCCAAATGCACACCGAACGTTATAATAAATCCGATTTTTACAAGTTCTGACGGTTGAAAATTTATAGGTCCTATTGAAAGCCAAGTTCTGGCGTCCGGTCTTGAAGACGGCCCTGTGCCCCATTTAAAGAGAACAAGCATTATGATAACACAGAAAACAGCTATAACCGGCCAAAACTTGGTATATACTTGGTAATCGAAATATGATAAGAACAACGCAGCAATGATTCCGAGGAAAATCGCAAGCAGCATTATTATAAATTCTCTCGAAAAATGAGCTCCGTCTTTAAGAGTGTATCGGGTGGCACTGTAAACCATTAACAATCCAAATGCGGAGGTAATCACACAAAGAGAAAACAACAAAATATCAGTTTCTTTCAAAAAGCTTTTTATTGTCGAAAAAACCTTTTTCATTTTTTTACCTCCGAATTCATTATTTAATATTATATTATGGTGAGCTGATATTTTCAAGCAAAAAAGTATTTACTGATAATAAATTTAATGCTAAAATAACTAAGGTGATTAAATGATAGAGTTTTCAAGTAAATCCGCCAAGGAAACAATTGCCTTAGGCGAAAAACTGGCAAAAAAGCTTGGCTGCGGAACGGTTGTGGCTTTTTACGGCGGTCTCGGAATGGGCAAGACAACTCTTATCAGCGGTATTGCAAAGGGTATGGGGCTCACTTGTAATGTTTCAAGCCCGACATTTGCAATTGTAAATGTTTACGGTGAGCATAATGAGCTTTGTCATTTTGATATGTACCGTGTTGAGAGCTGGGACGATCTTTATTCTACCGGCTTTTTTGACTATATAGATATGGGCTCGGTTTTGTGTGTTGAGTGGAGTGAAAATGTTGAAAACGCATTGCCTGAGAATACTGTGAGGGTATATATGGAAAAAGGCGGTTCAGATAATGATCGTATTATTAGAATAGATGGTGTTAAAGATGAAAATTCTCTCTGTTGAAAGCTCAGCTGCTTCTTGCAGTGTTGCGCTTTCGGATAATGGGGTACTTATAGGTGAAGAGTTCACAAACGTAAAACTGACACACAGCGAAACCCTTATGCCGATGGTGAAAAATATACTTGATAATACTAAAACCGATATAGGCACAGTGGATGTATTTGCTGTTTCAAACGGACCGGGTTCATTTACGGGTGTCAGAATCGGCGTGGCTGCCGTAAAGGGAATGGCCGATGGAGTCGGCAAGCCGTGCTGTGGTATTTCTACTCTTGAGACAATAGCGTATCCCTTTTTTGACCGAAACTGTGTTGTTTGTTCTCTTATGGACGCAAGATGTTCTCAGGTGTATACGGCACTTTTTGAAAACGGCAAAAGATTGACTCCCGACAGCGCGATGCTCATATCGGAATTGGCGGACAGCTTAAAAAGCATAGACAAGCCTATTGTATTTGCAGGCGACGGTGCCGCAGTAACCTATGAAAAGCTTTCGGGCCACTTTGACAATATCATATTGGCGGACGCACAAAACAGATATCAGCGCGCATCAAGCGTTGCATTTCTTACCGAAAAATATATCAACTCAGGTAAATTACCGGTTAGTGCCAACGAGCTTTTACCGGTTTATTTAAGACTGCCTCAGGCAGAGCGAGAATTAAAAAAGAAAAAGGAGCTTAAGAAATGACGGTTTATTTAGGAGCAGATCACGGCGGATTTGAATTGAAAGAGGCATTGAAAAAACATCTTGATGCAGAAGGCCATAAAGTAATAGACTGCGGAACTGATTCTACACAATCGGTGGACTATGCACCTATAGCCGAAAAGACTTGCTTAAGTGTTTTATCGGATGAGGGCAGCCTCGGTATTCTGTGCTGCGGAACCGGTATAGGTATGTCCATGGCGGCAAATAAAGTCAAGGGTATACGCGCAGCTTGTTGTTCCGACTATTTTAGTGCTAAATATACAAGACTTCACAATAATGCTAATATTCTTTGCCTCGGCGGCAGGGTAGTCGGTGCCGGCCTTGCTGCAGAACTGGCTGATGTCTTTTTGAAAACCGAATTTGAGGGCGGTCGCCATCAAAGAAGAATAGACCAAATAACAGAAATCGAAAACAAATAAAAATATCTTGTCTTTTATTGACGGCTGTTATATAATATTTTAGAAATTTAAATTATTGGAGGCTAATTATGGGTAAGGTTACTATTACCAACCATCCGCTTATTCAGCACAAACTGACATTGCTCCGAGATAAAAATACCGGTTCTAAAGAATTCAGAGCACTTGTTTCAGAGATAGCAACGCTTATGTGCTACGAGGCTACTCGCGATCTTCCTCTTGAGGAAGTCGAAATCGAAACTCCTATTGCCATTGCTAAAGCTAAAGTTATTTCGGGTAAAAAACTCGCATTCGTTCCGATACTCAGAGCCGGAACCGGAATGCTTGACGGCGTCTTGGCGCTTGTTCCCTCGGCAAAGGTTGGCCACATCGGCATGTATCGTGATCCGGTTACGGTAAAGCCCGTTCCGTATTATTGCAAGTTACCGTCTGATATTTCGGAGCGTGAAGTAATCGTGCTTGATCCTATGCTTGCAACAGGCGGTTCCGCTATTGATGCAATAGATCAGATAAAGACTTTCCATCCGAAATCAATTAAATTTATGGGTATTATCGCCGCTCCCGAGGGTCTTGAAGCTCTTACGACGGCTCATCCCGATGTTGATATTTTCTGCGCTGCTCTTGATGAGAGACTTAATGAGCACAGCTACATTATTCCCGGTCTCGGTGATGCCGGTGACAGAATATTCGGCACAAAGTAATTTACGCCTAAAATAATTTAAGAATATTTGTCCCTCCTTTGTCATATCAATTATTGATAGACTAAGGAGGGATTTGTTTTGAACGATACTGTTGAAGAACGCGCTGTGATCTTGGGAGAATATATTGTTGAAAACAGAGCCACCGTAAGAGCGGCAGCTAAGGTGTTTTCGGTGAGCAAATCAACAGTACATATGGATGTTGCCGAGCGACTTAGGAGGATAAATCCGGGGCTATATACAGAAGTCAGAGAGGTCTTGGAGGTTAATAAAGCTGAACGACATATAAGAGGCGGCCAGGCAACAAAGCAAAAATACTTATCCGAGAAAAAACAATAAAGCTAAAATTTTAAGCGGTTTTTATACCGCTTATATTTTTGTTTTTTTTTAACGTATAATATGTTATACTATCATAAGACCAATTAAAGGATGTGCATATCTTTGAGAAAGCTTGATCTTGTGATTCCTTGCTTTAACGAGCAGGAGTCTTTACCTCTTTTTTTTGAAGCGTTAAAAGATGTCAAAGATAAAATGAATGATGTTTCGGTAAGGTTTATTTTTGTTAACGACGGCAGCCGCGATAATACACTCGGTTTACTGCGTGATTATGCGGAAAAATATGATTATGTAAAATATATTTCTTTTTCGCGCAATTTTGGCAAAGAAGCCGCCATGCTTGCCGGTATGAAGATGTCGGACGCAGAATATGTCGGAATTTTGGACGCCGATTTGCAGCACTCACCGAATTTGATTCCGGATATGATGAATGTGCTTATTAACGAAGATTACGATATAGCAGCCGCAAGGCGCATAGACAGAAAAGGCGAGGCAAAGCTTAAAAGTGTTTTCTCAAAGCAGTTTTATAAACTTATCAATAAAATTTCGGACACGGGTATTGAGGACGGCGCGCAGGATTTCAGAATAATGAAGCGTAAGGTCGTCGATGCAATAATTTCCATGCCGGAATATAACAGATTTTCCAAAGGGATATTCAGTTGGGTAGGATTTAAGACGAAATGGTTTGAACATGAGAACAACAGCCGCGTGGCAGGTGAGACGAAATGGTCATTTTGGAAATTGCTACGATACGCGCTTGACGGTATTATAGGATTTTCGACTGCACCCTTAAAGATTTCGCTGTATATAGGGTCTGCATTCAGCTTGATTGGAATAGTTTATGCGATTTATATTTTTATACGAACTTTAATCTATGGTTCTGACGTACCCGGGTATCCTTCATTGATATGTGCCGTGTTTGTTATAGGGGGTCTCATATTGCTGTCTCTCGGCGTAGCGGGCGAGTATATTTCTCGAATTTATCTTGAAGTGAAAAACCGCCCTATATATATTGTCGATGAAACTAACATCATTCCGAAATTTAATGAAAAATAAGTAAAAAGCCTTGTAAATATTGACTTTTTTAGATATAATCTAAATATTATGGCTTTAATAATTGTGCTCTGAAAGGGGAAAAAATAAAGTGGCAGATGAAAAAAATATGTTCGTAGATATGGAACATGAAGTCATGGATTTTTGGGAAAAGGAAAAGTGCTTTGAAAAGCTCCGCGAAAAAAATCGTGGTCACAAAATGTTCCGATTCCTTGACGGTCCTATAACAGCTAATAACCCTATGGGTATTCACCACGCTTGGGGCAGAAGTATAAAAGATATTTTTATTCGCTATCATGCAATGCAAGGATGTGATTGCCGTTACCAAAACGGATTTGACTCACAGGGATTATGGGTTGAAGTTGAGGTTGAAAAAGCCCTTGGTTTTAAGACTAAAAAGGATATTGAAAACTACGGTATGGACAAGTTTACAAAAGCTTGTAAAGACCGTGTCAAGCATTTTTCGGGGATTATTACCGAACAGTCCAAACGACTCGGCCAATGGATGGATTGGGACCATTCCTACTATACTAACACCGATGAAAATATAGGCGGTATTTGGTATTTTCTTAAAAAATGTGATGAGCACGGATGGATTCAGCGTGAGTATAAGCCTATGCCTTGGTGTCCTAGATGCGGAACATCGCTATCGGAGCACGAAATGACAGGCTCATACAAAATGATGACGCACAATTCGGTATATTTTAAGCTCCCGATTAAAGAAATACCGTCTAAAATGCTTGTTTGGACAACAACTCCATGGACGCTTTCTTCTAATGTTGCGCTTGCAGTCAATCCCGAAATTGATTATGTTGAAGTAAAGGTTAAAAGCGATGAAAAAACTCTGATTCTCGCTAAGAATGCAATAGGCCATCTCGGCGACGATAAAGTCGAAGTGCTTCGTGCGTTTAAGGGATCTGAGCTTGTAGGCTATCATTATGAAACATGCTTCCCGGATATTCCCGCCCAAAGCGGTATTGACCATAAAATCGTTGCTTGGGAGGATGTTGCCGCAGACGAAGGTACCGGCATAGTGCATATAGCTCCGGGTTGCGGCGTCGAAGACTTTGAGCTTGGTGAAAAACTCGGTCTCGCAAAAGTAATGCCCATTGATGATATGGGTATATATCTTGACGGCTTCGGCTGGATGACCGGAAAAGACAGCCATACCGTTGCAGATGAGGTGTTTGAGCACCTTAAAGCTGATGATAAGCTCTATAAGGTTGAACCGCATGAGCATAGCTATCCCGTATGCTGGAGATGTAAATCGGAGGTTGTGTTCAGACTTGTACCGGCTTGGTACATCAGAACAGATGAATTACGTCCGAAGCTTATTGAAGCCGCCAATACCGTTAAGTGGGAGCCTGTATCAAACGGCAAACGTATGAACGATTGGTTAAATAATATGGGAGACTGGAACATATCCCGTAAGCGTTATTACGGTATGCCGCTTCCGTTTTATCCTTGCGATTGCGGTCATGTAACCGTTGTAGGTTCTAAGGAAGAGCTTCGTTCTCTTGCGGTTGACCCTAAACTTGTTGATGAACTGCCCGAGCTTCACAGACCTTGGGTGGATAAGATTAAAATTAAATGCCCGCATTGCGGCAAAGAGGTTTCGCGTATATCTGAAATCGGTGATGTTTGGCTTGATGCCGGCATTGTTCCTTACTCAACATTCGGCTATTTCCGTGATAAGGAAGAATGGAAAAAGAACTTCCCCGCAGAGTGGGTTACCGAAATGCACGAGCAGGTTAGACTTTGGTTTTATTCACAGCTCTTTATGAGTGTTGTGCTTGAGGGTAAAGCTCCTTATGAGAGAGTTCTCACTAATAGTGCCGTAATAGCCGAAGACGGCAGAAAGTTCTCGAAAACCGGATTTATGATTAAATTCGATGAGGCGGCCGAAAAAATAGGTGCTGACACAGTCCGCTATTTATATGCAGGTGCTCCTGTGTCAAACGATGTTCGTTTTGGTTATAATCTCGGCGATGAGGCGAGAAGAAAGCTTCTTTCATATTGGAATATTTTTACGTTTTTTGAGACATATGCAAAAATCGATAAGCCTAATTTTGAAAATTACACACCGGACAAGTCTGCGATGACTCCTACGGATATATGGCTTGTTGTTCGTACCAATGAATTCCTGAAAAAAGCTAAAGCGCTTTATGATGACTATAAAGTTTATATGCTTATAAAAGAATTTGAGGTGTTTGTTGACGATATATCAAATTGGTATATAAGGACAAATCGTCGTCGCTTCTGGAAAACCGGCGATGAAAAAGATAAGATGACTGCTTATTGGGTGCTTTATTATGCACTTAATACTGCAACTCTTGTTATGTCACCTGTTATTCCGTTTATGACAGAGCATATTTGGCAGAACTTTACGAGAAAAGTTATCCCTTCGTCACCGATCTCCGTGCATCTCTGCGATTGGCCGAAGCCGATAGAGGGATTTGAGGATGACGGAATTGTTGAAAACGGCTGTCTCAAGAGAGATAATAGCTACCGCAATGAGACTTCGCAATGAGCAGCAGCTCAAGGTTCGCCAGCCTCTTTCAACACTTTATGTTTGTTGTGACAGCGAAACGGCAAATAAAATAGGTGTATTTGAAAAGATAATACTTGATGAGCTTAACATTAAGAATATTAAATATATTGATGATGTTAATGTTCTTGAGGATAAATATCTGACCGTAAACTTTAAGGTAGCCGGTGCTGTTCTTAAGCAGAATGTTAACAAGATGAAGCAAACCCTTGAAACACTTTCAAAGGATGATATGACGAAACTTGTTTCTGCAGTTGAACAGGGAGACGAAGTTTCCGTTCCCGGTTGGGACGATAAATTTGCCGCTGATATATTCAGTGTCCAGACAAAAACTAAAGAGGGTATTGTATCTGCCGAGCTTCAGAATAATAAGGGCGTTGTGGCGTTGGATACCGTGCTTACCGACGAACTCATTAAAGAGGGCTTGGTACGTGATACGGTAAGACAGTGTCAGCTTATAAGAAAAGAAGCAGGGTATGAGGTAGAGCAGAGAGTTAAAATGGCAATTGAGTCTCTTGACACAGCCGTTATTGGTGCTCTTAAAGAAAAGACCGAATACATTAAGTCGGAGCTTCTTGCCGATGAACTTATACTCGGCGGAACTCTTTCTGACGCGGATCTTACCAAAGAAGTTGAGATAGGCGACGGTAAAGTCAAATTAGCGGTCGCAAAAGCATAATCGGAGGTTTTATTTATGACAGAAATCAATAAAGATATGACAATCGGCGACATTCTTGATGCCGAGAGAGATACAGCTCCTTTTTTCCTTGAAATGGGTATGCATTGCTTGGGTTGCCCGGCTTCGCGCGGCGAAACAGTAGAGCAGGCTTGTATGGTTCACGGTGTTGACCCGGACGTGCTTGTTGAGAATATCAACGAATTTTTAAAAGGAAAAAATAACTGACTTAAAAAGGCTGTGCTCAAAACACAGCCTTTAAATTACGGTAATTATGATTAACTTAACTCCTCGTTTGCTGAAAACAGCAGAATTGATTACTCCGTGCAAAAAGCTTGCCGACATCGGAACCGATCACGCATACATACCGGTCTACGCATTACAAAATAATCTTGCTGAAACTGTTGTGGCCTCTGATATAAACGAAGGACCGTTAAATAATGCGGCAAAAACCGTTAAACAATACGGTTTTGAAGATAGAGTGGTTTTACGGCTTTCCGACGGACTTAAAAATATTGAAGAAACCGAAGCCGACGCCGTTGTTATAGCGGGTATGGGCGGTGAGCTTATAGCTAAAATAATCGGTGACGCACCATGGCTTAAAAATAATAAACAGATTATTATGCAGCCAATGACTCATTTTGAAGATTTGAGGGCTTTTTTGTGCGATAACGGTTATAAAATTACAAAGGAAACGGTTGTAAGAGAAGGTAAAAGACTGTATCTTGCACTGTCCGCCGAATATACTGAAGAAGAGGCTGATTTTGGCGAGTGGTACTTCTATGTCGGAAATCTGATTTACAGCAATAATCCGGATGAAATTGAATTCTGTAATAGAATTGTAAACAGGCTTAAAAAAAAGTATACGGCGCTTATAAATTCCGGTTATGATGCAAACAAAATAGGCAAAATTTTGGAGGAAATTAAATATGAGCAGGCTAAGCGAAATATATGATTATATTGACAGTTTTGCACCGTTTTCTTTGCAACTTGAATGGGATAACAGCGGTATTTTGGTGAATTGCGGTGACTGTGTTATTTCAAAGGCTTTGGTTACGCTTGATATTACTGCAGAAGTTTTGAATGAAGCGATTGACGGAAAGTATGACCTTATTGTTTCCCACCATCCGGTAATTTTCGGTTCTTTATCTACACTGACCGAAAAAACACCGGCAGCAATTTGCTTTAAAAACGGTATATCTGTTATTTCCGCCCACACTAACTATGATTTATCTCCCATTGGTGTAAATAAGGTTCTGGCACAAAAACTTAATTTGCATAATGTTGTTTCAAGTAATGACAGCTGCTTTATGATAGGTGAGCTCGATAAACCGATGGCCTCGGATATGTTCTCGGAATATGTGAGCAAATGTCTTTCGGCGCACCTTAGATATAATGACTGTACAAAAGAAATAAAGACTGTTGCGGTTTGCGGCGGTGCAGGCTCGGATTTTGCATCGGACGCAAAAAAAGCCGGCGCTGATGCACTTGTTACGGGAGACGGAAAATATCATGAGTTTCTGGATGCAACCGATAAAGAAATATTACTTGTTTCTGCCGGGCATTATGAGACTGAGTTTCCGGCTGTAGTGAGCTTGTGTAAATTGCTTGAGGATAAGTTTAAAGATATACAATTTAAAGTTGCGGAACAAAAAACTCCGATTAAGAATATTTGAGGATATATCATTATGGCTCTTGACGGTATTACATTACATTTTATTAAAGACGAAATAGCCGAAAAGTTAATAGGAGCGAGAGTTGAACGGGTCAATCAGCCGTCAAGGCTTGAATTGGTCTTTAATATGCGAACAAGAAACGGTGCATATAAACTGCTTATGTCGGCAGAACCGAGCTCGGCAAGGGTGCATTTGACCTCTCATTCGCTTGAAAACCCGCAAAAACCGCCAATGCTTTGTATGCTTTTTAGGAAAAAACTTACAGGAGCAATTCTCCGAAACATTCGTCAATCGGGCCTTGACAGAATACTGTTTTTTGATTTTGACGCAGTTAACGAAATAGGAGATAAGGTTAATCTCTCGGTTTGCGTCGAGATAATGGCTCAACACAGTAATATTATACTTATAGGTAATGACGGGAAAATAATCGATGCGGTAAAAAGGGTTGACGAAAATAAATCATCCGTCAGAGAAATATTGCCTTCCGTAACATATGTGTTGCCGCCGCAGCAGAAAAAATGCAATATTCTCAAGGACGAAGTCGAAGATATTTGTACTTCGGTACTGTTGAATTCTCATTTGAAAATGAGCAAGTCTTTGTTGTTTTCAATTGAGGGTTCTTCGCCTCTTATGTGTCGTGAAATTGCGTACGAAGCTTGAAGAAGATCTTGCGGTTTCGGAGTGCGACAGCGATATACTCAAAAAAGCTGTATCCAAATTAAAGGTATATTTGGAGAGCGATAAAGTCGGTGTTACCGTATTGTTTGATGTTGACGGTAAACCATATGATTTTTCGATAATTGATATCAAGCAATACGGTAGGCTCTTTAGCAAAAAGACTTTTGCGTCGGCCTCGGAAGCTCTTGATGTTTTTTATTATGAACGAGACCTTGCGTTGCGTATGAAGGTGAAGGCTAGGGATATAATAAGAATTCTGAATAATACGACAGAGCGCCTTGTCCGTAAAATAGCTAACCAAAGGGCGGAATTGCAAAAGTGTGATGATAAAGACATGTTGAAAACATATGCAGAGCTTATAAGTGCTAACCAATATAAATTAAGCTCCGGCTGTTCGTATTATGAGGTTGAAAATTATTATGACAACAATCGTCTTGTTAAAATACCTGTAAATCCGGCTTTATCTCCCGCAAAAAACTCACAGAAATACTACAAGGAGTATAAAAAAGCGCATACTGCAGAAAAAATGCTCGCCGATTTAATTGAATCCGGGGAACAGGAATTATCTTATATTGACTCGGTAAAAGACAGCCTTATGCGTGCCGAAACAGAGAGTGAAATTGCAAGTATACGAAATGAGCTTGTTTTAGGCGGTTTTATAAAAAAGCATAAAAACGCAAAGCAAAAACAGCCTCGAGAACTTCCTCCGCTTGAATATGTAACAAGTGAGGGCTTCAGGGTTCTTGTCGGTAGGAATAATTTGCAAAACGATAAACTTACATTTAAAACAGCCAAAAATTATGATATGTGGTTTCACACCAAAGGTGTTCCGGGTTCACATACAATACTTGTTTCCGATAAACGTGAATTTACAGACCTTGCAATTTCAGAGGCTGCGATTATAGCGGCTTGTAATAGTTCTGCAAAGGAAAATACTAAGGTACCGGTTGATTATACATTAGTAAAAAACGTTAAAAAGCCGTCGGGAGCACTACCCGGTAAAGTCGTGTATTACACAAACAATATGATTTACGTCATTGCAGATAAAACAAAGATTACAGAAAAAAAGTCCGGCTGAGCCGGACTTTTAGTTTTATGCTCTTTTTTCGCCGTTATCGGAGGATAGAATTTCATTTTGCTTGAATAGCAATGATATACACCATACTGCCGCCAACGCAACAAGAGTGTATATTATTCTGCTGATAACTGCATCTTGACCACCGCATATCCATCCGACAATATCAAACTTGAAAAGTCCGATTGAACCCCAATTGATACCGCCGATGATAACAAGGATTAACGCAATTCTGTCTAACATCAGTTTTCAACTCCTTTAAATAGTTCATTGTTATTATGAACCAAAAAAAGAGTTTTATACAGTTTCTTAAATTCCGGCCGCTTGCTTCAACTCAACGGCTTTATCGGTTTTTTCCCACGGAAGATCAAGGTCGGTTCTGCCCATGTGACCATATGCAGCGAGCTGACGATAAATAGGTCTGCGTAAGTCGAGGCTGTCAATTATAGCCGCCGGACGCAAATCAAATGTTTCGGTGACAATTTCACTTAAAGTATCGTCGGAAATTATGCCTGTTCCGAATGTATCAATCATAACAGAAACGGGATGCGCTACGCCGATTGCGTAAGCAATTTGAATTTCACATTTTTTTGCAAGACCTGCCGCAACAATATTTTTGGCGACATATCGCGCAGCATAAGCAGCAGAACGATCTACTTTTGTGGGGTCCTTTCCGGAGAAGCAACCGCCGCCGTGACGACCGATACCGCCGTATGTGTCAACAATAATTTTTCTTCCTGTAAGACCGCTGTCACCTGCAGGGCCGCCTGTGACAAATCTGCCCGTAGGATTCACATAAATAATTGTATCGTCATCTAAAAGATTTTCGGGAACAATGGGCTTGATAACATATTTTACTATGTCACTTCTGATTTGATCAAGAGAGACATCAGCACTGTGCTGAGAGGAAATAACAATAGTGTCAACTCTTTTGGGCGCACCGCTTTCATCGTATTCAACGGTAACCTGTGTTTTGCCGTCCGGACGGAGATAGGGGAGTGTACCGTCTTTTCTGACTTTTGTAAGTTGCTTTGCAAGCTTATGTGAAAGTGAAATTGACAGCGGCATAAGCTCTTCGGTTTCGTCGCAGGCGTAACCAAACATCATACCCTGATCACCGGCACCGTGAAGATTATAACTGTCATCATACCCTTCTTTCAGCTCGTATGATTTATCTACGCCGAGAGCTATATCCGGGGACTGCTTGTCAATAGCGATTTGAACCTTACAGGTATGTCCGTCAAAGCCTTTTTCAGGTGAATCGTAGCCTATCTCACAAACAACATCTCTTGCAATTTTCTCAATATCGATTTTTGCCTTCGTGGTTATTTCACCCATAACCATTATTTGGTCGGTTATACAAGTTGTTTCGCAAGCAACTCTGCCGTCAGGATCTTGTGCGAGAATAGCATCAAGAACGGCATCGGATATATTATCGCATATTTTATCAGGATGTCCTTCTGTAACCGATTCTGATGTAAAAAGATGTTTCGCCATTTTTAAAATTACTCCTTTATGTTTAACAATCAAAAAAAGAACGCCCGTGCTGAATCCGCATAAGGCGTCCCATAGAACTCACCTTATCTCTCAGCACAAAATGCTGCGGGATTTAGCACCTTGCATCTAAGTGCAGGTTGCCGGGCTTCACAGGGCCGATCCCTCCGCCACTCTTTATAAGGATTGTTATTTATTTGATTATATTCTACTATTTTTGTCAACGTTTGTCAATAAAATCAACTCAAATATTCTTGCCTTTTAAAATAGGGGACAGCGGCTTATAAATAAGCGTTGCTATCAGAACATTTACAAGACCTTTAGCAAAAGTGAACGGTAAATTAAATATAAATAAAGCCTGCCAAAGATTTTTAATCGAAGGCAAAATAGAACTGTATGCAGCAATTATAACGTCCATCGGCATAAACTTGGTATAAATCGGATAAACAATATAATAGTTTGAAACCATACTGAATGCTGCCATTATTACGGCTCCGAGAAGTGCGCCGAGAACAGCACTTTTTTTGGTTTTCTTGTGCTTATAAATCAGTCCCGCGGGAAGCACAAATGCACATCCCAAAATAAAGTTGGATAGTTCACCGACTCCGCCGGTTTGTGTACTTAAAAGATTAATCAGATTTTTAATCAGACAAACAATAACACCGCTTAACGGGCCGTATGCAAACGCAGCAATCAGCGCCGGAAGCTCTGAAAAATCCATTTTGATAAAGCTCGGCATAAACGGAACATTAAAGCTCAGAAACATAAGGACGGTTGAAACAGCCGCTAAAATGGCTGTTACAGTCATTTTTCTGATTTGAAATCCCGACATTATTTTTTTCTTTTCATTTTTGTTGTTTGACATGGTATCAGACCTTTCATATTTTTGCTGAAATATGCTGCCAAACAAAATAAAAACCTCGCAGATATAACCTGCGAGGTGAAAGTGTAGCTTAAGTACATCTTCTTTCATCCGGACTGTACCGTCGGTTCGGGAGTTGCACCCGATCAGCCGAAGCTTGTGGACTTTTACCACCGGTGGGGAATTTCACCCCGCCTCGAAGACAGCAATATTTTGCATTAACATTATATGACGGTACAGATATATTGTCAATATGTCAATTTAAAAAGTCATACCCTTGTTTCAATTAAATTGACATTTCCGCATATTTTGAATTCTCCGCTATCGGCACTTATAAAATAACTGTCGCCTTTGCACAACGGAAATGTTTCGTTTTCGCAAATTAAAAAGCCGTTGCCGTCGATAACGAGAATGGATACAAACGAATTGCTGTCGGCTACGGAGGAATAGCTTTTGTTTACGGTAACGTCTTTGACCGAGAACAGTTCGCACGAAGTAAGGTGTTTTTCGTCATAGCCATCTTTCTTAACAACAGGTGGCATTACACCGTTATTTTTCGGTGGTTCGCATTTTGTAACGTCGAGGGCTTTTTCGGTGTGTAGCTCTCTTGGCTTTCCGTCAACTCCCAAACGGTTGTAATCGTATACGCGATATGTCGTATTGGAATTTTGCTGAATTTCCGCAAGAAGAATTCCTTTTCCGATTGCATGTAGTGTGCCGGATTCGATAAAGAAAAATTCACCCTTTTTAACCTTCACATGATTTACTATGTCTGTCTAAAAATGTATTGTCCTCAATGCGTTTTCTGAATTCTTCATTTGAAATTTTTTTCTTGAATCCGTATATCAGTTCAGCGCCTTCGTCACAATCAATCACATACCAGCATTCGGTTTTTCCGTATTCGCCTTCAACTCGAAGCGCATAATCATCATTTGGATGCACCTGTACGGATAAATTATCTTTAGCGTCAATCAGTTTTATGAGAATGGGGAAAAAGTCATATTTTTGTGCCTTTGTTCCGAGTATATCTTTTCCTGTTTCTTTAATGACTTCGGACAATGTTTTACCGTCAAATTTTCCGCCGTCAATAATGTTTTCGCCGTCTTTATGACAAGACAGCATCCAGCCCTCAGCGATTTTTTTTAAGTCGCTTTTAAATCCGAAATCATCACGAAGTTTTGTTCCTCCCCAAATATAATCTTTGAACGCGGGTTTTAATTTGAGTATCATCATAAGAAGACCTCCTTTATAGATATTTTATCAAAAAATGCTTGCAAATTCAATAATTTATATGATTCTGTTTGACAACGCTTTTTGATGTTGATTTTGATAATATGAACATTTATTGACTTTTTTAATACATTCTGTTAATATGATGACATGCCGTTACAGTAAACAACGTTTAAAATACAACTGAACGGGAGTGCAAGCCCCATGCGGTAAAATTTCACGGCTTGATAAAAAACGTGCGGCAAATTAAAAAACTTTAAATTTACGCACGGATAATATCTATGATATTGTCCGTTTTTCATATTTTTGATACTTTACTTATTGCGGCAATAAAGTAATTCGGTTACCAAAAGGGGTTTGTATATTGTTCTCTATAATTAACTCTTTAGACACACCGTCATATATTTCTTTAATATTGTTGATAATCACCACACTCACTTTCTATTTAATAAAATACAAAAAATACAAAATAAATAAACCGGGGCGAATAGTTTTTGGTTGTGAAATAATTCCAATGATTATGTTGATTGTAACCAGACTTTTAGAAGAATATAGACCATACGATATTCTTTTATGTAAAATCAGCCGTATTGCAACATATGTATCCGGTGGAGTATTTTTTATTGTACTAATTGTTATGGCATATATTGCAAAGAAAAAGCGTTAAAGCGGCGTTATTATCGGTGCCGTGTACATTAAATATTGCAATGGCAGGAGAAATGTTTTATGAAACGCAGAAGGGTTATATTTATTTTACCTATCATTTCTTTGATTGTTTTAAGCCTCAATATATGCTCATTTGCCATGAATACGGGTTTTTCAACAAGCGAACCTGACGAAAAAAAGCAACAGGATTTTTTATCCGGCAATGCCATATCGCTGACGTATGAAGAACCGAAAAAACATATAATTTCGTGTTTTGATGTAAGTGAGAGCGGATTGGTAGCAGTTGGCTCCGCTACTTACGGTAACCAATACATATATGTGTATGATGCAACCGGAAAATTTCAATATGGATATGCTTTTAATAATCCGGGGTCTTATGGCTTGCAATGGGACGGTTCTGATTTGATAATTTATTTTGTTCGCAGCGATATTGCGGCTTTGGTTGATTCAGAGGGCAATATCAAAGAATTAAAAGTCATAGACGATACCGAAGCCAACAATTCGTATTGGAACAAATATGTGTTTGCAAAAGAAAGAACACAAAACGGTAATACATATACAATGAAAAGCAATATGGGCTTACTCAATATTGTTGCAACTGGTTATTCGCAAATAATCATAACAGCCCCCGACGGGCAGGAAACAATGATATACGATGTCAGCAAGGCTCAAAAGTCGGGAACTGTCCTTGAAATTACATTTGCGATGTTGTTTGTGGGCGCGGTGGTATATGGGTTAACGCGTGAATTTTCAAAAGCTAAAAAGTGCGCAAAATAACTGTATCATTTTGCCGATTACAAATACCGATTGTCCTCAAACATTTCTGAGCAAAGATAATAAAAATTTATGCACGCCGTACAAACAATATTTAAAAGAGAGGTTTTATAATGATTGAATTTGTGGGTCATTTAACAGGAAATGCTTTTAAATACTACAAAAAAACTATGATAAAAACTTCACAAATAGTGTTCTTAATAGGATTTGGCATTGCAATGCCCATTATGTTTTTTGTATTCAATTTAATAGGCAGTGTGGATTTAGAATCTATACTTTTCGCGGCTTCGGTTTGTTTGCTCTCTGCTATTTTTTTGCCGTACCCAATTTTGAAACTTGCAAAAGGTGATGTAACACGGCGAATATATATAAATGACGGTTTGGTTAGTGCGGTTAGCTGCGAAGGAAGAACACGCAGTGCACAAATTTGTGCCATAAAAAAGGTAAAGGATTTCGGCGATTACTATGCGATGACCCTTCCCGGAATATGTGCAATTGTTTCCGTGTACTTTATATGCGAAAAAGACCTTTTAACAAATGGCACAATCGAGCAGTTTGAAGAATTGTTTGACGGTAAAATAGTGAGGAAACAGTCAAACTAAAAACATAAGTGTTTGGAAATGTACGTAACACATACTTTAACGGTCAGGTTGTAACCTATGACGAAATCGGCAATCCCATCACTTTCGGCAGTAAGTCGTTTGAGTGGTGCGGCAGGCAGCTTGAGCGTATAACCGACGGCGACAACACATTATTCTATGCTATATCAACAGTAGACAGAGAAAGCGAAGTATTGAAAATGGCCTCAAAATTAGGCTATGTAGGAGATTAATTTGGAGGAATAATTATGAATATTGAAAACAGAGTAATTTTTTATCTTGTATTTTTTATTGTTATGCAGGTGATAACTTCATTAAGCCGCAAAATATTATGGAATTCGGTATGTAAAGCCGGTGGAACAACCCCTGAGGGTGTTAGAGAAAAAAGAGGCGAGCTTATGCAACAGTCTACGGGCAGGCAAAACTTGCAAAATAGTTTTCGTGCATGGATGAGGAGTAATGCTCCCGACCCCAAATTGTATGATAAATTAGACCGTATATATACTTTTTCTATGATACCGAATGTTATATTTTTAATCCTTTCTTTTGCAAGTTTGAGTATGCCGATGGCTTTTCAAAAGGTTTTGACAGTAGGCTTGTTTGTGTCACCTGTTGTTATTATAGTTGTAATAATTCTCGGAATATATTATAAGAATTATCTTGATAAATAATGAGAAAATTATGGATGTCAAACAATTGGAATGAATATATTTGCGAAAAAGCAAGACCCGGAATTCGACTGAAATTTGATAAGAATGTAGACCCTGAAGTGAAACGTGCATGTAAGCAATATGTTAATTGGCTACGTACGCAATACTACTTCCCAATTCGAGTGCCAATATATTTAAAATCCAGTTGTGAAATTATAAGCTGTGCCGGAGAGAAAGCCAGTGCTTCTTTTTTTGGCCCATTTGATATAAAGAACGAACCTTTTATCAGAGTTGCTGTTGGCGACTATTATGATTTGCTAAATAGGAGTGGCAAAGATGATGCATTAGCTGTAATTCTTGTATCAATAACTCATGAATTAACTCATTATTTTCAATGGATAAAACATCATGATGAATGGTGTTATGCGGATGATATTTTGAATAATTATTACGAACGCCAAGCATTATATTATGCAAATGTTATTGTTTATAGCGATTATGCTAATATCGTTGATCACCCTTAACGAATAAAATAACAGAAAAATTAACACGGTGGCGGTTCTGTGTGATGAGAGATAGGAAAGGAAATGTTGGCATTATTGTATCGGCTAATACCGGAGGAGGAACACCATCTGCCTCACTTTCTAAATATAAAAGCAAAACTAACGCCCCGACAATTTATCATCAAAAAGGGACTTAGGCACAAATAGGGGGTAGTATAGATATAGGAACATCTTTAGGACTGGAATATGTAGTCTTTCCCGATTCAACAACTAATGATGTTTATCAAGGGACAACTATTGCTACTGGTTTTGGCGTTTCATGCATTCCGGCAGAAATACATGGAGAGATAGGTTATTCGTGGGTGTATAGATTTAATATTTACGATGAAATGAATAATATTTACAATAGGATAATGGAATGGTGATGAATGTGAAGAATGCTAAACTTATTTTTTGCTTCGTATTATTTGGTTTCCTAACTGTTCTTTCAGTCTTTCTTGGCGCTTTTCACACTTTCTTTTTGCGGATTTGCCCTTGACAGTCAAAAATTATTATACGTAGGAAGAGATAATGCAATAGAGGTTTATAGCGGAACAGAGAAGATTTTAGAGATAAATCCTCAAACTTCGCGGTCATATGCTTTTACTGTAACCGAGGATACCATTGTATTATCTACGGCAGAATTCGTGTATGAAATTGATTTGAAAGGTAATGTAATTAAAAAAAGTGAAGATGTTAATTCAAAAACATATACCGATATAGAGAAGTCAAAAAAACATTTCGTGACATCTGACAATGAGTATTTTTTAAAAAATAATTTCGGGCGATATAAAATTATTGATAAAAACAAAAATGTTTTATATGAAACCTGTGCCAAAGAATTTACAGTTAAATTATTATTTGTCGTGTCTGTTTTTATAGAATTATTGCTTATATGTATTTTTCTTAAAAGCAACGATGTATTTAAAACGGCAGAAAGCAAGTTTAATAATTTATAAACTATATTGGCACAATCGAGCAGTTTGAAGAATTGTTTGACGGTAAAATAGTGAGAATGCAGTCAAAAACTGAAAACGGACACAGGCACAAAAAACACCAATTCGCATATATACTAATCGAGAGGTATTATAAAAATGTATAGCTTTATCAGACTGCTAATCGGGTGTATATTTTTAATATGTTCTTACATATTGATAAAAAGATCTAAATACTCTCATAATAAAACTCTGTATATTGTTTTTTTATGTTTGTCGGGATTATTGCCGACGGTTTTATCGTTTATACCGTTTGAAAACAGTTTTATAACATTTAAATCTCTCGACTCGGCTTATCATTATGTTTACGGCAAATCTGACATGAAACTTGTTGTAGAAGGAGACGATTGCGATTTTGTTGTCGGCAGTCAAAAAGACAAATACAAGGTAACGTATGCATTTATGCCCAAAACCGCCGACGGATGGAAAGTAAGTAAAAATATCAATGCCAAAAGAATAATTGTACAAAATTATGATTTCTGTTTTTTAGATGTTTATCAGAGCAAAGGAACAAAAGATTATTTTATAACTATCCTTAATAAAACCGACAAAGACTTGATTATTTCCGATAAGTACAATAGCGAATTTGAACCTCTTAAAAGTGGCGAAGATTCTCTCGGACAGACGTATACTACTTACTATGCTCATATTCCCAACTTCGATTCGTCATACAGCTTAACTGTAAACGGTACAGAAATAGTATTGCAAAAGCCATAGTTTGACAACGTTTTTCAACCTTGTTACGTGTCGGGACATATTAGATATATCTAACTATATTTGTGCTGATACGTAACACCTTTATTAACCAGAGTAAGCAAAACCGTAAACGGCGTAAAGACCGAATATTTCTATAACGGAAGCTCGTGCAATGGAGCAGATTCTAATTTCTGCATATACACTTGATAATTTACTCAATGCTAGAAGAGAAATTGCGGTGGGAAATGTTGCTGGTTTTACAGGAGAATTGATAATGTTATTAGCATCTTTGAAGGTGTTGCAGAAGATGAGTTATTAAATTTGATGGGACGGTGATAAAATGGGTACTTGGGGCACCGGTCTGTATTCAAATGATTCTGCTTGCGATATTCGCGGCGATTATATAGACAAACTAAAGCGCGGAAAAACAAATGATGAGGCAACACAAGAACTGATTAACAGCAACCGTGATATTATGGGAGATGTTGAGGAAGAACCGTTATTTTGGTTTGCCTTAGCAGATACGCAATGGAATTACGGAAGACTGCTTCCAAAGGTAAAAGAAAAAGCGTTGTATTTTCTTACACAAGACAAAGAATTGCAGCGATGGAAAGAATCCGGTGAAAGGCAGCTGACTTCGTGGATAAAAACTCTTGATACGCTGAAAGAAAAACTTGAGTCCCCTCAACCCCCTGAAAAAAAGGTGTACAAATATAGACTTTACCGGTGCAAATGGCATCTTGGAGATGTTTATGCATACCGTTTTTCCGGCAATTACAGCAAAGAAAAAGGCTTCTATGAGAAATATACCGTTTTCAGGAAAGTATCAGAGTATTCTTGGTGGCCCGGACACATTGTTCCTGTTGTTCAGGTTTATAAATGGGTTGGCGACAATGTTCCGTCTTTAGATGAATTGTCAAGCTTTGGTCTACTTCCAACCTCATATGACTTGGATTTATCCCCTGAAGAATCGCCTGATGGAATTTTACTGATTTCGGAATCTGACAAGGCTATTCCGAAAAATAATCTTTTGTTTCTCGGAAATCTTCCCGGAAACGATTTAATTCCTTTCCGTGGTCATGATTATTGGCTGAATTATATCCCGATTGGGTGGGAAACAAGCAAATACAACGAAAAATTTGAGCATTACGTGATTGATATGTATCTTGCTTGTTGTAACAACAAATAGCGAAATTTTTAGCACAGTCAAACAGAACAAAGCGTTATTGGGCGATGTATAATGCGGAAACAATCAAGAATAAAAACATAAAATGACAATTTCAGTATAGCATCCTGCGATTTTTGTTACGTGTCGGGACATGTTAGATATATATTAACTATATTTGAGCTGATACGTAACAATACTTTAACGGACAGGCTGTAACCTATGACGGAATCGGCAATCCGCTCACTTTCGGCAGTAAGTTGTTTGTGCGATTGGAATTGTTGTTTTAGCTACAGATGATGTTACAGGAATCGGTGTTATTGACGATTTCTTGTTTGGACCGTTAGGTGCCGGTGTCGGAGAGGGCTTGATTCTGATATTTGGTTAGTTTGAGAAAGGTAACATTTATGTGGGAGACAATTCACACCAACGACGAAATATTGAAGTTTATGGAGAGTGTATGCCATTTTCACGATAGTTGTATAAAAGAGATAAGTTATATAAGTGGAGCACATGTTAGTGAAAACCTTTCAATGCATCCATTGAATGTTCGTAGGGTTTTGCGAGTTGTAATTCAACGACAATACGAAAAGGACTCTATGATAGAGATGGAATTTCAAGGATTAAAACACTTGAAACTTTTTCCAGTTGATGAAAGTTATACCTGCGAAATATTAGATTCTACAATGATTATGAAAGACGGAAACTTTTACTGGTGTGACTGTGGTAATGTGTCAGAATCTGATTTAGATGATTATGCGGGTACTTTGATTTGTGCTTCAGGGTTTAGATGGCGTTCTATCGAGAATCATATGGGGGATAAGGCGTTCTATCATTCTGACGTGTAAGGGCGAATGAGCATACACCATACCAGCAAGCATCTTCTTTTTGGGGATATTGTTGCTGCCGCGGGCGTTGCACTATTAACTGTAGGTGCAACAATGGAAGATTGGATAAATGCAGGTTCCGGTTCGATTTGGACACAAGCGGTTAAATCGGTTGTCGTTAAATGGGATGGAGGCTATTAAAATGGTAGATATTACAGAAATTATGGATATGCTCGATTGGCATATGCCCTCTGAAATTCAATCCAAAGGAATATCCTTAGCAAGAAACACGGAAACAATTATTCCGTTTATACAGCCGTTAACACCAAAGCATAATAAAAATGTATGGGAAAATTGTGCTGTTATCATTTCGGAAAGAAGCGACGAAGAAATCAAGCCACACTTACCTGAAATGTTAGAATGGTTGCAAGACATGAATTGGCCGGGGGCTTTTTGCATCTTGAATAGGTTGCAAAAATACTCAGATGAAAATTCTCTCTGTAATGCAATAAATGTTTGCATTAAAAAAGCAAAAAAGTGTAGGGATGAGGGTTGGGAAAGCAACTTGCGTTTGCTTCTGCACAAACAGTAAAGGCAATCCTAAAGAGTAAAGAGTTTATACCAGCAAGCATTTTCTTTTGGGGACAAAAGGCAACTGCATGGATAATCCCAAGCCCTTAAAGGTTTCAGGAGTACTCCTGACAAGTTTTGCCTTTGCGGTATCACAACGGCGACGCTTTCGGTTTCACCTATAACGGCGAAGAATATTACTACATAAAGAATGTACAAAACGATATAGTCGCAATAGCCAATAAAAATGGCACCGTAGTTGCAAATTATTACTACGATGCTTGGGGTAACGTAACTCAAATAACCGGCAAGGCAGCCTTGCATGGAATGGGCGACGGGGCATTGTCAGGTGCCGTTACTGGCGCAATAACAGGCGCTGCCGGTAGTGCGGTAAAAGTCTCACAAGCAGCGAAAGCGTGGAATAGTGGCACCTTTAAATCAGGATATCAATCAATGAAATACCACTACAATAAGCACGTAGTAAGCGAAGGATTGACAAAGGGAAATAATGTGCCCGAATATACACGAGATGCAGTAAGCTTTGCCAATCGAAATTCTTCGGCATTGAAGTATACCTACAACTACAAATATGGAAATGCATCTTGGAATTTTACTTATTTGACCGGACAGGGCGGAATGTTTACATCGACTGGTAAAACTTTAACGTTTTGGTATAGGTGAATCTAATGAAAAACAAACAACACGAGTACATTTTGAAAGCGTTTATAAACTCAAGAATTCCTATGGCGATTCGTAGATATTCTCCAGAACTTATTGCTATTGATTCTGTTGTAGGGGGGTATTGCTCTCAATTGATACATCGAGCAAAATTCATTGAACTCCCATCGAGTGAAATTATTTCTAAAACCGAAAAAGCTGCTTTTTCAGAATTGATAAATCAATCAACAGGAATGGAAAAAGATGAATTAGTGGTGTACTATCGACTTGCAATACTTGTGGAATCTATATTGATTCAATATCGCAAATAACATATGCCCGCAAGCAACGCCTTTTGGGGCAAAAGGCAACCGCTGGGATAATTCTAAGTTTCTAAAGATTTCGGCAGTACTCCTGACAAGTGCCGTGGTATTCGAGCGGCGATGCTTGCCGGACAAAGCTTTAACGCGCAATATGAATTTGGAATTAATGTTATCAAAATGTTTATGTAAGGTGTATATGAAAGATTATTATAATTTGTTTGTGGAGTTATCGCTACAACAGTGTACTAAAAACGACTATGGAAATAAACTAAAAGTAAAAAAACATAATGCAGCTTATAAAAAACTTAACAAGTTGCAAGACGAAATGATGAAAAACATCGGTGACGACGCATTACATGCGTTGCTTAATCACGAAGATGATAGAGTAAAAGTCAACGCCGCTTCTTTCTGCTTAAATTCAGAGGTCTTAGTTGAGCAATCCATTCTTACATTGGAAAAAATAATTGCTGGTTCAGACGATCCGACAATATGTTTTTCCGCAAAAATGTTATTACAAAAATACAGATGAATTATACCAGCAAGCATCTTCTTTTGGGGCAAAAGGCAACCGCTGGGATAATTCCAAGTTTCTAAAGGTTTCAGGAGTACTCTTGACAAGTTTTGCCTTTGTGCTATCACAACGGCGACACTTTCGGTTTCACCTATAACGGCGAAGAATATTACTACATAAAGAATGTTCAATATGTCATCAAAATGGCTATTTCATAACATTGCCTATGAATTACATCTTAAACGCAAATCAACAGCAGATGCTGACATTGAATATACAGGTGATTGTAGACCTTATGTGTATATTTCAACAAAAGTATTGGAAATTTTAGGAAGTGAGTAATTATGAACAAGAAAAGAGTTTATACACTACTGATTATATTGGGTGTTTTGGTTCTCGCCGTATTATTCTATGTATCCATTCCGTATATTGCAAACGCGGCAACGCGTCCCGTTAAGTCTTTTAACAAGGAAATTACCGCTATATCTTGCGAAAGCGAGGATATTCCTTATGTTGAAGCATACGGCAATATATATAAGGGCAAAAAAGTAATTTCGCTTTTTGATTTGTGTGAAAAGAAGCATAAAACTTATTATGATACACTTTGTATTTACGATAACAGAGCTTATTTTATATGTTCCGAGTCGGATAAAACAAATAAGCAGTGGTGTATATCTTCCGTAGATTTAAAGACGCATATTATTCAGACTCATTTTGTGTTTGAAAATCCTGCCGTAGCGTATGACGACTTTATGAATTTAGCAGAATACAGCAAGCGAAACGGATATTATTTTGACGGTAAAATCGTACTCAACGACTATGCTTCTGTTTGGGAATACGATTTAAAATCGGGTTCGGTAAAAGAATACGGTTATGACGATTTTGAATTTCCCGTACAGGAAATATACGGCGAGTATGTCGGCGATAATGCCATAAAGATTCATACTCCGCAATGGGAAAAGACGTTTTCATTTTATGACATAAGCCAAGAAAGCACCGGAGTTTCAACCGTTTATTCTTTTAAAGACAGAAAAATCCGTGTTACCGGTTGTAACTTCATAAACGATTTTTTCGTTGACAATGCCATTCAGTATATTAACGGAAAAATCTATGCGTTCGGTGAATGCACAGATGATTTAGGCGGTGCATATGCTGTTCTTTTGGAATATGATTTACAGCAAAACAAATGGTTGTATGTAACATCCATTTACACGTATAGTCCGGCTTCAGAAGCCTATATCATTCCGTCGGCAAGTTAAAAGTAGTACAAAGTTAGCACGTAACCGCCGATACCAACTAACGGAGATATTTAACAACATTTGTGCTGATATGTAGAATGTACAAAACGATATAGTCGCAATAGCCGATAAAAACGGAGATATAGTTGCAAACTATTACTACGGCGCATTGATTGGTGGCGTTGCAGGAGGTGGCTACGGCTATAACAAGGCTGTAAAAAGCAATATTCCAAAAGGACAGCGTTGGAGATACGTTGTTGGATGTGCTTTGGTTGGTGCAGTTATTGGAGGTGTAATAGTGTGATTTGTAGGCTATGGCGTAGGTGTTGCTCTGGGGGCAAAAACCTCACATCAGATATTTTAATTACACCGTCAATAATAGCATATCGGACGACAACATTATTTCTAACTGCTTTGTAAATTAAAGCTCTACCTTGTCTGTTAATCAGCGTCGTTGCACTTTTTTTATAGATGTATTGTGTTTCTACTTACAGATGAAAGCGACCTTGAAACAGATTTTATAACTAATCCACTTGAGGGTGAAAACAAGGTGATAATATGATTTTATACAGCGATGAATATACTCGAAAGCTTGAGCTTGAGGGAAAATGGATTGATTGTGTCCGGTATTCGCACGAAAAGCTGACAGCAGATAGAAAAAATGTTTCGCTGTTTTTGAAACTATCGGTTAACACTTGGTATACCTTGACTTTAGATGGACCGGTACTTTCCTTGAAAAAAGGCGAATATGACACATTGACCGATATGTTGTGTCATTGTTTCAAGTATTTCAATTCTGCATTTTCTGCTAATGAGAACTGCCAATGGCTATTTGGATATATGATGGAAGTTAGACCAGATTTGTTTCTCAATTCCGGAGTGGAGTATACTGCAATAGAACAGCAAGGAAAAATTCAAATTGAAAAAGCAAGCGAAAATGGTAACATGTTTGCACAACTACTATTTGCGTTGGACAACCGTTCTGATAAAGAAATTGAAAGGAAACGGAAAAGAGTCAGTGAACATATATCAGAATATTTTGACGAAAGTCAGGAGGTGGATAAGTATTTCATTGAAATATTAACGACAAATTTTTAACATTCTACTGGGATATTCACAAGCCCTTAAATGTTTCAAGTAATTCCTGACAAGTGCCGTGGGATTCGAGCGGCGGTGATTGCCGGTACATAGCAGAATCCAGCCGAGACGGGCTATTACCACCTCAAATCAAGGTACTACAACCCTGAATTGTACAGGTTTATAAATGCTGATAGTGTTGATGTACTTGATGAAGACCAAAATAATGTTCTTGAGAATAATTTATTTGCATATTGCCTTAATAATCCTGTAAATATGGTCGATTATGATGGAAATAGCGCAGTAGCTATAGCAGGAGGTTGTGGTTTATATGTATGGGCGTTTGCCGGGGCAAATGCATGGAATATTATTGGTCAAGTAGTACTTGTTGGAATGGCTGTTGTAACTATTGTATTAGCAATAAAAATAGTTTACGATAAAACATCTGGGAAAAAAACTACTAAAAATGGTTCACAGTCTGCCGGACACAGGACTACTAGAAATGGTTCAAAGAGAAAAACTAATGACAAACATACAAGACCAAGACCGGGGCGTCAAAGTGAAAAGAAAAAGATGAAACCGTCTTGGAAAAGAAGGAGGTAAAATAATATGGATATTATAAACAGCATAAAATTTTGTCGAGACAAGCGAAAGGTTGCAAGCGTATACCTCGATAAAGAGGACACATGCCATCATCTGACGGGATATATTACCGCCTGTAATGATGACGAGGTGCTGATAGCCCACATTAACACCCGCGGCGAATATGACGGATTTGTATATGAATATGCAAGCAATGTTTATCGTGTTGATTATGACGGAGAGTATGAAGATAAAATCGGGACGCTGTATAAATTAAAACATCAAAGTCACCCGCAATTTGAACCTGATGAAGAAAACATTCTCTTCTCATTGCTGAAATTTGCTGAAAACAGCAAACTTTTGGTTTCGTTGGAGGATGAAGAGAACAGCGTAACCGGTTTTTTGAAAAGCTTTTCCGACACCCAAATTGAGCTTGAAACCGTAAATGACTACGGTAAATACAGCGGTGTTACCGTAATTGATTTGGAAATGGTTGAAACCATTTCCGTTGACACCGATTACGAGCAAGACGTTAAATTGTTGGCAGATAATAATGCAGAGAACGGTTCTGGGTGTTGAAAGCCGCGCGGAACAGTTGAAGTGTGTTATAATACACCGCCTTGGCTCAAACGAACCCTCTGCGGTACAGAAGCTACTATTACGACAGCGAGACGGGGTTCTACTATGTATCCAGCCGTTATTACGATCCTGAGATCGGTAGATTTATTAACGCGGATGCTGCTATTGGACTGAAAATTAAGGAGATGAGAAAATGGGAACTTGGGGAGCAAGATTATATGAAAATGATACAGCACTTGATATTAAAGACCGATTTGCTGATTTGCGAAAAGGGAAAACTGTCCAGCAAATCACAAATGAGTTGATTGAAGAGTACACTTGCGAGTTAGATGATGTCTTTTGTGCACCAGTTTTCTGGTTTGCTTTGGCAGACACTCAATGGAATTTAGGGCGGTTATTACCAGAGGTAAAAGAGCAGGCTCTTGCATGGCTTGACAAAGGTGGAGATTTAGCGGTTTGGCAAGAAGAAAATCCTGAACTTGCGGTCACAAGAGAAAAGGTATTGAGGGAATTGCAACAAAAGCTAAATTCCCCTCAACCTCCTGAAAAGAAAATTTCACAGCACCGTCTTTATAAGTGTGACTGGAAAATAGGGGATGTTTTTGCCTATCAATTCAATAGCGAATATGCCAAAGAAAATGATTTTTATCAGAAGTATGTTTATTTTGTGAAAGTAGCCGAAAACACGTGGTATCCAGGTCACGTAGTACCTGTTGTGTATTTTTACAAAAAAAAGTTGATAATGTTTTATCGGACATAACTTCGTTAAGCAATATTGACTTTATACCCCAATTTTATAAGCCAATAGCATATAAAAATAATCCTGGTATGAAAAAGCAATATTTATTAACACTACTTAACACATCATCAAGAGCAATACCTAAAAATCAACTGACATTTTTGGGGAATGTAGGTAATATCAAGCGAGTAGATAATGAAGATTTAAATTCATACAATGTAAATTGGAAACGTTTCGAGACATATATGATTGACAATTTTAAAGCATGGCTTTAAAGATTATACTGTATTGTTAACAGTAATATTAAGACAACGCCGTACAAAGGTTCGCAAAAAGCGGTGTATTTTGCGGTGGAGTGGTGGTTATCACGACGAATAGAGTATTGAATGGAATTACCATAATGGCAATGTTTAATTCAGTTAAAGAAAAATCCGGTTGGATATGAAATTCTGTTAAACTGTTCTTAAATAACTTATACCAGCAAGCATCGCCTTTTGGGGCAAAAGGTTAATTTCACAAATTTAACTGCTGTATATACTGGAACTACAGAAATTAAGTGGGATGATAAAACCACGAAAACAATATATACCGATGTAGGTTTTAGTGGATATGCGCTTTTAGCCCTTGCCTATTTTCTAACCTCAGGTGAGCCAGTCCAAGCTCCGGAAACGTTTCCACAACCGGTGCCGGCACAGTAAGAAAGGAGAAAAAAATGTTGTATGGAATGTTCAGATTAGGCATTGGGTTCATAATTGCTATTGTTCTCTTTGTCCTTATTAAATATACTAAAACAATAGATAAGCGTAAATGTTGTATTGCAGCATTTATAGTTGTTTCAATAACTGTAAGCTTGTTGTACCTGATCCCGTTTGAAAACGCATTTATTACCTTTTCTACTCCTGAGAAAGCATTTCATTATACAAACTCTTGTGATATAGACGATATAGTCAGCGGAACGGATACAAGCTTTGTGATTGCAAGCAAAAATAATGTGAATACTTATAAAATTGTCCCTAAAACGCAAAAAGGCTGGGAAATTAGCAGTGCATTGGCAACAAAAGATATGTTTCAGTATTTTTGCAACGGAATATCTATTCATATATACAGATATAAAAACTCTTCGGATTATTATATCGCATTGTTTGATACTGATGGCGGTCAAATCAATATAACTGACAATCGTGGTTCCAACTTCATCTCCGTAATACAGAATCAGTCAGCAGATATTGAACCGGTTTATCATTACTATGCTTGCATAAATAATATGGATAGCGAATATGTTATTACCCTTAATGGCAAAGATATAAAGCTGCAATAACAAAATATAGCTGATACTTGCGGCCTTTGCGTCCAAGCGAATCGTTTTTAACCATGTAAAGCACCCTCTGCTTTTTAAATGAAAGTGGAGGGTGCTTTTTGCATTTAAGGGCAAATTAAACGTTTTTTTGTGAAAAGCAATCCGTGTTGTATTTGTTCATGCGAAAACTTTTGCCCTATAAAATACAATGGTACGTGTAAGATTTGGGTTAATCTGAAATCTGCATTATTTGCGGTTGATGAGGTAAAGGAATGATGAGAGAAAGGAAAATAAAGAAAGAAGAGGTGTAAAGAATGTCATTTGATATATCAAAAATAGACACGCAAGATGTTGTAAATGCTATTAAAATGTTACGTAACAGCACAAATGCAGTTAATAAACATCTAAAATGTGCTGATACGTAACATTTTTGTCGTTCGTAATATAATATACCCCTCTTGATGTAGGTAGCACATCAGGAGGGGCGCTTTTATGCTATAACTAATAGTGTTACATATTGGTACAAATATAAGTGCTATTAAGCTGATAGAATACATGTTTAAATGAAAACAGCTTAACTTATAGTGCTGAATTAGCGGTCTGAAAAAGACAAAAATATAAACCGGTCGAAAATAACCGGTTTATATTTCTCGATTTCCAAAATTTCAGTAAAATATAGTATGGCTTTTGTACTGCAATTTTACTGCAGTTATGGAGTGCACAAGAGTGAATGTAGGGGGATTGAAAGGGCGGAAACATCTAAAAAAGCTCTTTGATACGCCTATATTCACGCTTGTTCTTCGTGATTCACGGTTGCAGCCGCGAAGCGATGGTGCGGATAACAGGACTTGAACCTGCACGCTTTTCGGCACAAGATCCTAAATCTTGCGTGTCTGCCAATTTCACCATATCCGCAAATTTCCGTTATTATACCAAATGTTTTTTTCAATATCAATAGACAAATTAGACATTTTGTTATATAATAATTATCAATTATTGTACAAAAGGGAGTTGCAGCAATGAGAAGCATTTTCACCGACAAGGTTTCAGACACGATGCCGCTGCCGGAATATCCGCGCCCTCAGCTTGTGCGCGACGGATGGCAAAATCTTAACGGCCTTTATGATTATAAAATATCAGACAGCAGTGAGAAAAAGCCGAGTGATATTGACGGAAAGATTTTAGTTCCATTTGCTCCCGAGTGTTTTTTGTCAAAGGTCGAAAAGGGATTAAAGCCCACCGAAAGACTTTGGTATTTTAAAAAATTTTCATTAAACGACAATTTGAAAGAAAAGAGTATTCTTTTACATTTCGGAGCAGTTGATTGGGAATGCAAAGTATATATTAACGACACCTTTGTAGGTTCACATATCGGCGGTTATTGCGCGTTTACTTTTGATATTACCGATTTTTTGCGTGATGGTGAAAATGAACTTTCCGTTTGTGTATTTGACCCAACGGATTCGGGCTGGCAGCAACGCGGCAAACAGGTTAACAAGACGCACGGCTTTTGGTATACGGCTACATCCGGTATTTGGCAGACCGTTTGGCTGGAGGCGGTTGACAGCTGTTATATCAGAAAGCTTGATGTTGTTCCCGATATTGATAACAATCTTATATCAATCGATATAGACTTATCCGCCGAAATGAAAGGCGTTAAAATTAAAGCCCAAATAATGGACGGCGACAGCGTTTTAGCCGAGAAAACAGTTAAGCAGCATGACGAAATCAAGCTTAAAAAGTACGAATATTGGTCGCCTGAAAATCCCAAACTTTATGATTTGTTTATTACCGTTTCCGTTGGAGATAAAGCGGTAGATTCTGTTAAAAGCTATTTCGGCATGAGAAAGTTCTCAATAGGGCGCGACAAAAAGGGAATAACACGTCTTTTCCTTAACAATGAACCGTATTTCCAAAAGGGACTTTTGGATCAGGGTTATTGGTGCGAAGGAGGACTTACGGCGCCTACGGATGAGGCTATGATATTTGATATTTCTGAAATGAAACGTCTCGGATTTAATATGTTGAGAAAACATATTAAGGTTGAGCCGATGCGTTGGTATTATCATTGCGACAGACTCGGCATGCTTGTTTGGCAGGATATGGTAAGCGGCGGAGCGTACATCGGAGATTTCTACGCGGGAGTTTTACCTAATGTAGGTATTTATAAGCTCAAGGATAACAAATACAACAGATTCAGCCGCGGCGATAAAAAATGGCGTCGCAACTACTATGAAGAGCTTGAAGAAATGATAAAACAGCTTTACAGCGTCACGTCAATTTACTGCTGGGTTCCGTTTAATGAGGCATGGGGGCAGTTTGATGCTTTGAAAGTCTGCGATTTTGTCAGAAGCCTTGACAGCCATCGTGTTATTGACCACGCAAGCGGTTGGTATGATCAGGGAGGCGGAGATATTGACAGTATGCATAAATATATCCTCCCGATTCATCTGAGAAAATCAAAAAAACGCGCTTTTGTAGTTACTGAATTCGGCGGCTATTCGAATATAGTTCGGGGCCATACTTGGAATGAGAAAAAAGCATTCGGATATCTTATGTTTAAATCCAAAGAAAGTCTTACGAAGGCCTATAAAAAACTGCTGGATAAGCAAATTATCCCAATAATAGATAAGGGCTTATCCGGTACCGTTTATACTCAGGTAAGCGATGTTGAAAATGAAGTTAACGGAATTTATACATATGACAGAGCAGTTTTAAAAATTGATGAGAATGTTTTGAAGGACATTAACAGTCAGTTAAGATATTGAGAGGATATATATGGCGGCGACAAACAATCAAAAACTTAAGCTTCTTTATATATTAAAGTTTTTACAAGAGAATACAGATGAGAACCACATTGCGCATGCCGAGGATATAAAGCTTTACTTGTTAAATCACGGTATTGCCGCAGAGCGGAAATCAATATACAGCGATATTTCAATCCTTATTGATTTTGGATATGATATAATTAAGAGTAACGGTTCCGGCGGCGGCTACTTTCTTGCAAGTCGTGACTTTGAGCTTGCCGAGCTGAGACTGTTAAGTGATGCGGTTCAAGCTGCAAATTTTATTTCTGCTAAAAACAAAACAGCTTCTGAATAAGATATTTACTCTTACAAGCGCAGAGCAGGCAAAAAAAATCAAATCTCAGGTTTATGTTGATAATAGGCCGAAATGTAAAAATGAAGAGCTGTATTATACAATTGATAAGCTTGACCGTGCTATAAACGATAACCGTAAAGTAAAAATAATATATCGCAGACGTATATTATCGGACAATCCTGACCAAGCTTATGAGGAAAAAGAGCATATAATAAGTCCTTATTCTTTAATTTGGTCAAGTGACCACTATTATCTTGTCGGTAACAAAGAAAAATACGATAATCTTATGATTATGAGAATTGACAGAATCAAACACACAGAGATTATTGACGATTCTTTTTCCCGACCGTTTTCGGAAGTGTCTCCTTACAAATTCAGCTTTGATTCCGCCGATTATGCAAGCAAGCACTTCGGTATGTTTTCCGGCGAACCTAAGCCGATTTCTTTATTGTGCAGTAATGATATTGTCGAAAATGTGCTTGACAGGTTCGGAGAGGATGCTAATATACACAAAAACGGACCGTCAAAATTTGTTTTAAATGCCAATTCAGCCGTAAATGACGGATTAGTTTCATGGATTATTCAATTTGGAGGAAAAATTCAAGTAACCTCTCCAAATGAGCTGAAAAATATGGTGCTTAAAAGGGCGGAAGAAATCAAGTCTGCATATATAATTTGATTGTTGTGCAAAATTTACAAAAAATAATCAATATTTTCTGTCCATTATCCATAGCGATACTTGAAAAAATCTAAGTTTGTTATAAAATAAACAAGATGAAAAATGTTAATTAACAACCGAAAGGATGTAAAAAATGAGTAGTGCTTTAAACAAAATGACAGTCGAAGATTTCGATGTCAAAGGTAAGAGAGTTCTCGTTCGTTGCGACTTTAACGTTAAAATGGAAAACGGCGTTATAACAAGCGACAAGAGAATAGTAGCTTCTCTTCCCACAATTCAGTATCTTATAAAGAACGGAGCCAAGGTTATCCTTTGCTCTCATCTCGGCAGACCGAAAGGACAGGTAAATCCCGAGTTTTCTATGAAGCCCGTTGCAGCTCGTCTCTCTGAGCTTCTCGGTCTGAAAGTTAAAATGGCTGACGATGTTGTCGGCCCGAGCGCTCATGCACTTGCCGACTCGCTTAAAGACGGCGAAGTAATGCTTCTTGAAAATGTTCGTTTTGAACCCGGCGAGACTAAAAATGATCCCGAGCTTTCAAAGGCATTTGCATCTCTTGCAGATCTTTATGTAAATGATGCTTTCGGTTCTGCGCACAGAGCTCATTCTTCAACTGCCGGCGTTGCCGCATATCTTCCCGCAGCATGCGGATATCTTATTCAGAAAGAAATTAAGTTTATCGGCGGAGCTTTGGAAAATCCGAAGAGACCGCTTGTTGCAATTCTCGGCGGAGCAAAGGTTTCTGATAAAATCGGTGTAATCACAAATTTAATTGACAAGTGTGATACTCTTATCATCGGCGGCGGTATGGCTTATACATTTATGAAAGCTCTCGGCCACAATATAGGTGATTCTCTTCTCGAGGCTGATAAAGTTGACCTTGCTAAGGAAATGATGGATAAGGCTAAAGCTAAAGGTATTAAATTCCTTATTCCCGTTGATAATAAGGTGGGTAAAGAGTATAAACCCGATACTGAAGCAATGGTTGTTAATTCCGACGAAATTCCCGACGGTTGGATGGGACTTGACATAGGACCTAAGACTCAGCAGCTCTTTGCCGACGCTGTTAAAGATGCCGGTACCGTAATTTGGAACGGACCTATGGGCGTTTCCGAGTGGGACAACTTTGCAGCCGGAACAATAGCAGTTGCTACCGCCATTGCTGATAGTAACGCCATTTCGATTATAGGCGGCGGAGACTCTGCGGCAGCCATACAGAAGCTTGGCTTTGCTGATAAGATGTCTCATATATCGACCGGCGGCGGTGCTTCGCTTGAATATCTTGAAGGCAAAGAACTTCCCGGTATTGCAGCTCTTAACGACAAGAAATAATAAAAATACAGGTGAGTATTTTTACTCACCTGTTAATTATGATAAAGGAGTAATAATTATGAATAAAACACTTCGTAAAGCTGTTATTGCAGGCAACTGGAAAATGAATAAAACTCCGAGCGAAGCTAAGGCTCTTATTAAGGAGATGAAGCCGCTTGTAAAGGATGCAGATTGTGATGTGGTTCTCTGCGTACCTTATATTGATATCCCTGCCGCTGTTGAGGCTGCTAAAGGTTCCAATATAAAAATCGGTGCGGAAAATATTCACTTTAAGGCTTCAGGTGCATTTACCGGCGAGGTTTCGGCAGATATGCTCAAGGAAGCAGGAGTTGAATACGTTATTGTCGGTCACTCGGAGAGAAGAACATACTTCGGTGAAACCGACCAGACCGTTAACCTTCGTGCTCTTGCAGCTTTGAACGCTGGCTTTAAGACTATTATTTGTGTCGGCGAAACACTTGAGCAGAGAGAACTTGGTTATACTGAAACTCTTTTGAAATTCCAGACTAAGATGGCACTTACAAATGTAACAAAGGAACAGCTTGCAAATGTCATAATCGCTTATGAGCCTGTTTGGGCAATCGGTACTGGCGTAACAGCCACATCCGATCAGGCTGATGAGGGTAACGGCTTTGTAAGAGCTGCTATCGAGGAAGCCTACGGTAAAGATGCTGCTGAGAGCGTAACAGTTCAGTACGGCGGTTCAATGAATGCGAAAAATGCCGAAGAACTTCTTTCTAAAGTAAATGTTGACGGCGGACTTATCGGTGGTGCGTCTCTTAAAGCCCAGGATTTCTCCGTAATAGTTGCCGCTGCTTCTAAATAATGATTGAATAGTTAGATAAGGTGATTTGAATGAAAAAACCTGTTGTTTTATGTATAATGGACGGCTTCGGCCACAACCCGTCCGATTACGGCAATGCGATAAAAGCTGCTAATACTCCGCGGTTAGATGAATTTATGAAGAATGATCCCATGACATATATCGGAGCTTCAGGAATGGATGTAGGCCTTCCGGACGGCCAAATGGGTAACAGCGAGGTAGGTCATACAAATATCGGTGCCGGCAGAGTAGTTTATCAGGAACTCACAAGAATTACTAAGGCAATAACCGACGGTGATTTCTTTAAGAATCCGGCATTTATGGGTGCGGTTGAAAATTGCAAAAAATACGGTACGGCTCTCCACTTGATAGGCCTTTTATCCGACGGCGGCGTACACAGCCACAATACTCATCTTTATGCTTTACTGGAACTCGCTAAACGTAACGGCATTAAGGACGTTTATGTTCATTGTCTTCTTGACGGTCGTGACGTACCGCCGGCATCCGGAGTTGAGTATATAAAAGAGCTTGAAGATAGAATGAGCGAAATCGGTGTTGGCAAAATTGCTACCTTAATGGGCAGATTTTATGCTATGGACCGTGACAATATGTGGGACAGAGTCGGAATGGCATACAGGGCTATGGTCAACGGTGAAGGCGTACACAATTCAAACGCCGTTGATGCAGTCGAAAAGTCTTATGAGACAATCGATGGTGACGGTAAGCATCTTACAGACGAATTTGTTATGCCCACAGTATGCTCCGAAGACGGCAAAATTAAAGAAAATGATTCTGTGGTATTCTTTAATTTCCGTCCGGACCGTGCAAGAGAAATAACAAGAGCTTTTGTGGATCCTGAATTTAAAGGATTCGAAAGGAAGTATTTCCCTCTTTATTATGTTTGCATGACTCAGTATGATGAGACTATGCCGAATGTTAAGGTCGCTTTTGCACCTGAGGCTCTTAAAAATACTATGGGAGAATATCTTTCTTCTCTCGGCAAAACACAGCTTCGTATAGCTGAGACACAAAAATATGCGCACGTTACATTTTTCTTTAACGGTGGAGAAGAAAAAGTATATCCGGGCGAAGACAGAGTCCTTATCGATTCACCCAAAATTTCAACATTTGACTTGAAGCCTGAGATGAGTGCTTATGAGGTCTGCGACGCCGCTTGTGAGAGAATACTCAGCGGAAAATACGATGTTGTAATTCTTAACTACGCTAACTGTGATATGGTGGGGCACACGGGTGTTTTCCCTGCGGCGGTAAAAGCTGTTGAAACTGTTGATGAATGCGTCGGTAAGCTTGTTGATGCAGTCAATAAGATGGGCGGCGTTACACTTATAACCGCGGACCACGGTAATGCAGATAAAATGTATGCTGAGGACGGAACACCGTTTACTGCCCACACAACCAATCCCGTTCCGTTGATTGTAGTAGGTTATGATTGCAAGCTCAAACAAAATGGCGGCAGACTCTGCGACCTTGCGCCTACAATGCTTGACATTATGGGACTTGCAAAACCTGCTGAGATGACAGGTGTTTCTCTTATTGAAAAGTAATAAGCTTCACCATTAGGGTTGCTGTAATTACACTAACCATATTGGCACACAGCGAAGCAAAAGCTGTGTGCCTTATCTTTTTTATACCTATTGCTCCGTAATAAACGGTTATTACATAAAAAGTGGTTTCAGTTGACGCCATTACAGCGGAAGCACATCTGCCTATAAATGAGTCGCAGCCATAGTCTTTTAGCAGATTTTCAAATATGCTTAGGGACCCGCTGCCTGACAGCGGAGTTAGTGTTATCAGAGGTATCAGTTCGGCAGGGATACCGATATTTGTAAAAACAGGCGTTATAAGTTTTGTGAAGTAATCGCAGAGACCCGATTTTGTAAACATATTTACTGCCAGCATCATTGCCGTAATCGCCGGGAAGATGGCCAACCCGGTTTTGAGTCCTGACGGCACGCCATCGGTAAAATCCTGAAAGACGTTTCTCTTTTTCAAGAGCGAATAACATACTGTCCCTGCAATGAAAATAATGAATATGTAAGCACCTATTTTATTCATATTTGTTACCACCGAGCATCTTTGTCAAAATAATACCTGTTGCGACCGATGCAAATGAGGCTACGAGCGAAGCCGCCACAAAGTCCAAGGGATTTGCGGCACCGTTATTTTGCCTTACAGCTGCTATTGTAGACGGAAACACCTTTAAAGCTGTTGAGTTTAAGACTACAAACATAACCATATTGTTTGTGGCTGTATATCCGTTAGGTCTGTCTTTTGCAAACTCTTTCATAACCAATATACCAAGCGGAGTCGAGGCGTTTCCAAGTCCTAACAGTCCTGCTGCCATGCTGAGACTTATCGCGTCAAAAAGTTTGCTTTTGGGTTTTACATCTTTAAATAAAAGCTTAATAATAGGGGACAGGGCCTTTGAAAATAATTTATTTAAGCCTGATTTTTCTATAATATTCATAATGCCACCCCAAAAGCAAAATACCCCTAATACAGATAGCAAAAATTCAACCGATTGTTTGCCGGATGCAATAATAGCACTTGATAAGCCCTCTGTACTGCCACAAATAAATGAAAATATTACGCTTAGAAGAATTATGGCACACCATATATAATTCATCACTTCTATCACCGATACCATGTATATTCATATGAAATGATAAATAGATATTGCATTTTCGTTGACATAATAATTTTAAAATGCTATATTATGTCAAAAGGAAGTTCCGAATGTTGCTTTTTGTTGAATGTTAGGAGTGAATATTATGAAATCTACGGGCATGGTCCGTGGAATTGATAAAATGGGCAGGGTGGTACTGCCGACCGAGACCCGTAAGCTTTTGAACCTCGTAGCAGGTAAAAGTGCCGTAGAGATATATACTGATGACGACTCCATCGTTTTAAAAAAATATGTTCCGGCGTGTATTTTTTGCGATAGTGTAGATGATATTGTAGAGTATAAAGGAAATAAAATTTGTAAGCAGTGTATTGAAAAACTAAATGCACTTGCAGAAGAATAAAATGCGTATTTTTATTGATGCCGACGGATGTCCTGTCACCGAATCAGCCATTAATTTTGCCAAACAACACAATATAGAGTGCTATGTTGTATGTGATACTTCTCATGAATTTTCGTTTAATTATGCAAGTGTTATTACAGTTTCAAAAGGCAAAGACAGTGCAGATTACAAAATAGTCAATCTTATATCACCCGGCGATATTGTGGTAACGCAGGATTATGGTCTTGCTGCTATGTGCCTTGCAAAGAATGCAAGGGCTATAAATCAAAACGGTTTGATTTATACTGACAATAACATTGACTTTCTTTGCAGTCAAGGCATATTTCTCGTGAAATTCGTATGTCTGGCGGTAGAACGAAAGGACCGCATAAACGAAAAGATTTTCAAAATGAAGATTTTTTAAGGTCTCTTAAAAGTTTAATTGAGAATAAATAAAAAACGATATCGAAGATTTAACTTCGATATCGTTTTTTTGTGTTGATTGTAATTAAAGGTTACTTACATGATAACTGAGAGTCATAAGGCTATCGGAAAGATGTACATTTTCAACTGCAACATTTGGGTAATCCGAAGCAATATCATAATGACTGAAATTCCAAAATCCTTTTACACCGAGTTTAACAAGCTCATCAACAATTTCTTTTGCATTATCGCTTGGTATACAAAGCACTGCAACGGCAGGGGAGTTGTCGCGACAAAAATCATACAGACCGTTAATATGTCTTACGGGTATGTTACGTACAAGCTTGCCTGCAAGTGCTTCGTTTTTATCAAAAATACCGATGAGGTTAAACCCGCGTGCTTCAAAAGACATATGAGAAGCTATGGCGTGACCGAGATTTCCTGCACCTATTAGTATAGTCTTAAGATGATTGTTGACACCGAGTATAGAACCTATTTCTTTGTACAGCTGTTCGACATTATATCCGTATCCTTGCTGACCGAAGCCACCGAAGCAATTAAGATCCTGGCGAATTTGTGAAGCGGTAAAACCCATTCTTTTTGATAACTCACCGGATGATATACGAACTGTTCCGTTCTTTTTTATTTCACCTAAAAAGCGATAATATCTCGGAAGTCTTTTAACAACAGATAACGATACCGAATCATTTTTTGCCATTACTCAGTTCACCTCACTTTGAAAGCTTTTGAACGGTTTCCATTACATAATCGCCGAATTCGCTGCATGTTGCACCGTCTTCTCGTCCGGTAATTACATATTTTTTATCGGTGAACATACAGTAATCCAGAGCCTTTTCAAGAAGATCTGCTTTGTCTTGTTTACCGATGTGCGACAGAAGCATAACTGTAGCACGGAGCATGGAGCAAGGATCGGCATATTGACCTCTTCCTTCGGAAATCATACGCGGAGCAGAACCGTGTATAGCTTCGAACATTGCATATCTTTTCCCGAGATTAGCACTTCCTGCCGTGCCGACGCCGCCTTGGAATTCGGCAGCTTCGTCGGTTATAATATCGCCGTATAGATTCGGGAGAACAAAAACTTTAAAGTCTTTGCGGCGCTTTTCATCAATAAGCTTTGCTGTGGTTATGTCGATATACCATTCATCAGTAGTGATTTCAGGGTACTCCTTGCCGATATTTTTGCATATGTTGAGGAATTTACCGTCTGTCGTTTTAATAACATTAGCTTTGTTGATAATTGATACGCGATCTTTGTGATTCTTACGAGCATACTCATACGCCATTTTGGCAATTCTTTCCGAACCTTCACTTGTTGCTACAACAAAATCAAATGCAAGATCGTCGTCAACATTTATGCCCTTTGAACCTACGGCATAAGCACCCTCGGTATTTTCGCGGAAAAATGTCCAATCTATTCCTTTTTCAGGAACTTTTACAGGGCGAACATTTGCAAATAAATCAAGAGCTTTTCTCATGGCAACATTGGCACTTTCGATGTTGGGCATACCGCTGCCTGCTTGCGGTGTCGTTGTTGGGCCTTTTAAAATAACGTGACATGATTTAAGCTCTTCCAGAACATCGTCGGGAATAGCCTGCATATGGGCAATTCTGTTTTCTATTGTAAGTCCGTCGATGACTTTAAACTCAACTTTTCCGGCTTTAACATCGTCTTCAAGCATATACTCAAGAACTCGTGCCGATTCTTTTGTTATAATCGGTCCAATGCCGTCTCCGCCGCAAACGCCGATGACTATTTTATCAAGTTTATCATAGTCAATACTGTCCTTTTGAGCTTTAATTCTGTCTGAACGTTCCGATTGCTCGCGAACGAGTGCTTCAAACTTTTTTAAAGCTTCCTGCAAATTTTCTTCAGTCATTTTTATCCTCCTATTATAATGATTCTCTTGTGTAGTTGAGAAGACCGCCCGCAAGGATAATATCCTTTTGGCGTGTTGACAAATCATATTTAAGCTCGAACTTTTCGCCGGTTGTTTCGTTAAGCAACATCACGGGTTTGTCTGAGAGTATCTCGTCTTTTACATTTTTAAGACCGAGAAGGTCGCCCTCGGAAATCTTGTCGTAATCATCGGGGTTTTTAAAGTTGAGAGGCAATATACCGGCATTAATAAGATTTGCACAGTGAATTCTTGCAAATGATTTTGTGATAACCGCCTTTATACCGAGATAAAGCGGAACCAAAGCCGCATGTTCACGAGAAGAGCCCTGACCGTAGTTGGCGCCGCCGATTATAATTCCTTTGCCTTCTTTTTTACATCTGTCGGGGAATTCCTTGTCGCACACTCCGAAGCAGAACTGTGAAAGGTAAGGTATATTTGAGCGATAGGGTAGTATCTTGGCACCTGCCGGCATAATATGATCGGTGGTTATATCATCTCCGACTTTGAGAAGTGCTTTAGCTTCAATGCTCTCCGGTAATTTTTCGGTTTTTGGGAACGGTTTGATGTTTGGACCGTAAATAACCTCAACCTTGTCTGCGTCTTCTTCTGAAGCGGGCATTTCTATCATATTGTCATTAACAATAAATCTGTCGGGCATAAGGATGTGAAGCGGTTCTCCGTTTTCTCTCGGATCGGTCAATACACCGGTGATTGCCGATACCGCGGCAGTCTCGGGGCTTACAAGGTATATTCCTGCGTCTGCGGTTCCTGAACGTCCCTCAAAGTTTCTGTTGAACGTTCTGAGAGAAATGCCTTTTGAATTAGGCGACTGACCCATACCTATACATGGTCCGCAAGCGCTTTCGAGAATTCTGGCACCCGCATTTATCATATCCGAGAGTGCTCCGTTGAGTGCAAGCATATTAAGCACCTGCTTTGAACCCGGAGCGATGCTCAGGCTGACGTTTTCGGCAACGGTATGTCCCTTTAATATAGCCGCGACTTTCAGCATATCCATTAAAGAGGAATTAGTGCATGAGCCTATGCATACCTGGTCAATTTTAATTTTGCCTATTTCAGAAACCTTTTTTACTTTATCGGGCATATGCGGCATAGCTGCAAGAGGCTCAAGAGAAGAAAGGTCTATTTCAATAAATTCGTCGTATACCGCATCGCTGTCGGCAGAAAGCTCTGTCCAATCATCAACTCTGCCTTGTGCTTCAAGAAACGCCTTGGTTATTTCATCTGACGGGAAAACCGACGTTGTTGCTCCAAGCTCAGCACCCATATTAGTTATAGTTGCTCTCTCCGGAACGGATAAAGATTTAACGCCTTCGCCTGTATACTCGATTATTTTGCCTACACCGCCCTTAACAGTCATTCTTCTGAGAACTTCAAGGATTACGTCTTTGGCCGTAACATAAGGGCTGAGTTTTCCGGTAAGATGTACATTGACGATTTTCGGCATGGTAATATAGTATGTGCCGCCGCCCATTGCAACAGCTACGTCAAGTCCACCTGCACCCATAGCGAGCATACCTATACCGCCGCCTGTGGGTGTGTGGCTGTCAGAGCCAATAAGCGTTTTTCCGGGTTTGCCGAAACGTTCTAAGTGTACTTGATGGCAAATACCGTTTCCCGGACGAGAAAATCTAATTCCGCGTTTCTTTGCAACACTGCCTATAAAACGATGGTCATCTGCATTCTCAAATCCTGTCTGCAAGGTATTATGGTCAACATAAGCAACCGAAAGCTCTGTTTTAACTCTTTTAATGCCCATGGCTTCAAATTCAAGATATGCCATAGTGCCGGTTGCATCCTGAGTAAGAGTCTGGTCTATTTTGAGACCGACCTCACTGCCGACTTTCATTTCTCCGCTGACAAGATGTGACTTTAATAAGCTTTTGAGCTACTGTGTAACCCATATAGATCGCTCCTAACTTTTTCACATTTTTAACAATCTTATTTTAATCCATATGAAATACTTTGTCAATGAATTATCAAGTGAATTTTCATCATATAACCTGATTTTCTTTAATAATAGGGAAATAGAGATTATATCATAGCAAGTCTGCATAAATATAAGAGGTTTATGTGTACCGCTTTGCGCTTGAAAACAAAATAACCTAAAAAAAGCAAAAAAATAAAGCTTACCGCTTAAAAAGGCGGTAAACAATATTTTTTTGCCCAGAAAATATTTGATCCCCTCAATAAACTAAATTATATACGTCATAATGGAAAAAGTCAATAAAAATTTTAAAAAAGTTTAAATTCTTTTATAAATTAAATGAATTTTTGATTCGAACTTGAGAAAAAGTAAAAAACAAGTGCTTTTTTACACTAATGGCAATAACAGTATTTTAAATATCAACCTGGAACAGCTATTGCTATAAAAAAACATTTGTGCTAAAATAACTACAGTTATAAAATGAGTTATTATGGGCATAATGATATTTGACTTTATATGGGGGTATTGTTATGACTTATAGTAATTTGATTGAACCTATTTCTCCAAAAGAATCTCCCACGGAATTTCCGGATGCTTCGGTAGACGAAGATGACAATACGGACGGCGATATAAAACAGATTGTTGAGACGGGTTCGGTTACTGTTTCCAAAGACGGTCATTATATTCATTGCCTTACTGTGATAGGGCAGATTGAAGGGCATTTTATATTGCCGCCGCAAAATAAAACAACAAAATATGAGCACGTTATACCTCAGCTTGTTGCTATAGAAGAAAGTAGAGATATAGAAGGTCTGATTATAATTTTGAATACCGTCGGTGGAGACATAGAAGCCGGGCTTGCACTTGCGGAACTTTTAAGCGGTATGAGAAAACCTACTGTATCGCTTGTTCTCGGCGGGGGGCATTCAATCGGCGTGCCGTTGGCGGTTTCCGCTAAAAAGTCTTTTATTGTTCCGTCGGCAACAATGACTGTGCATCCGGTGCGAATGAACGGGCTTGTACTCGGCGTTCCTCAAACATTGTCTTATTTTGATAAGATGCAGGAAAGAATAGTAAGATTTGTTGCAGATAATTCTTCGATGAAATCAGAAAGATTCAGAGAACTTATGACTGCAACCGGAGAACTCGTTATGGATGTCGGAACGGTTCTTGACGGAGAAGCTGCTGTAAAAGAGGGCCTTATTGACAGTCTCGGCGGTTTATCCGATGCTCTTGATTGCCTTTACGGTATGATAACAAAGGAGAATAGGTAGTGGTTCTTTATTCTGTGATTTCGCCATATGAGATTTTTCCTTTTACGGCGCCGGAAAATTCAGTAAGGTCTATTGACGGTGGTTATGTGGAATATAGAAATATTAACGGAAAATGTACCGCAGTTTCTTTGCGTTCTACAAATCCGTATGATTATATATCTTCAAAATATTTTAATCCAAAAATTCATTATCGGAGGATATTATGAGTGTTTTAAAAGCTATTATTTTGGGCATAGTGCAGGGCGTTACCGAATTTCTACCGGTTTCGAGCAGTGGACATTTATCACTCTTCCATTATCTGTTGGGAACCACAAGCGATACATCCCTTTTGTTTGATGTAATGCTTCACTTGGGAACTTTAATCGCAGTCTTTATTGTTTATTACAAAACTATTTGGGCTCTTGTTATTGAGTTCTTTAAACTAATCAAGGACATTTTTACAGGTAAATTTAAATTTAAGGAAATTACCGGAACAAGAAAAATGCTGATCATGTTTGTATTTTCGTGTATTCCGTTGCTTTTCTTGCTTATACCTGTGGGCGGCGGTCAAAAACTTATGGACGTTTGCGGCAGTTTTGCTGAGGATGATAACCTTTGGGTCGAGGGATTCAGTTTCCTGTTAACAGCTGTATTACTTCTCACTTCTACATATATATCAAAGAAAAAGAAGCTTGTTAGAGAAGTTAATACGACAGATGCGTTTGCCGTAGGTGTAGCTCAGGCGTTTGCTGCGGCTTTTCCCGGGCTTTCACGTTCCGGATCGACGATATCAACCGGTATGATGTGCGGCGTAAACAAGGAGTATATGGTTCAGTATTCGTTCATTCTTGGTATTCCTGCAATAATTGCCGCTAATATATCTCAGACTAAAGATGCAATTGAAATTCATCAAAGCATCGAAGTGTTGCCTACCGTGATAGGCATAATTACTGCAATGGTAGTAGGTGTTCTTTGCATTAAACTTCTTCAATGGATACTGAAAAAAGATATGTTTAAATATTTCGGATATTATTGCATAGCAATCGGTATATTTACGCTTGCGTGCCAGATATTCAAAATTCACTTTTAATGATTTTAATGGAGCTGAATTAAATGCCGGCAACAAAAAATAAGAAAGTTTCTCCGCCGAAAAGAGGCAAAAGACCTTCTTCTACAAAAAGCACAAAACAAAATGAAGAAAAAGCGGCGGCTAACAGGCAGCTTGCCGCAATAATTCTCTTTTTGCCGTTTCGGTCTTTTTTATATGTCTTTCGTTTATTAACGGAGGAGGCTTGTGGGGTGTTTTACGGACTCTCAGTTTTGGCCTTTTCGGCTTCTCGGCATTTATATGGCCGTTGATTTTAATATATATTGCAGTTATGGCTACGCTTGATAAGACCGACCAAAAAATCGGAGTTAAGATTTTTGAGGCCGCAATGCTGATAATACTTTTATCCGCTGCTATACATATTTTCGGCTTTCACGGGGTTGTTGACTTTTCGGAAAATGTTATAGATGCCTACAATGCTTATAGATTTGACGGTTCACTTGTCGGCAGCGGCGCTGTCGGCGCAATAATAGGCGGTGCGATATTGCTTGCTACCGGCAGCAGCAAGCCGGCTGCGATAGCTATTATTTTGATATTAATGTTCTTGTTTTTAATGCTGATGACCGGGACAACCTTAAAAAAATTGATGAAGGGTGTTTACAGTCCTGTCAAGAAAGTCAGTGAGTATCGTGAGGAAAAGCTTGAGCAGCTCGCGAGTGCGGAAGAGCGAAATCGAGAGTCATTTAATCCCGATGTTGATTTAGGCCCGGAGCCGGTTACGGAAAAATCAGCAAAGAAATCAAAGAAAACAGCCGATATTGTCAAATTTGATAATGTGGATAAAAGAACAAGACGAAGCTGAAACAAATGAACTTACGGAGTCAAAACCGGTGCTTCTTGATGATATAATTAAAAAGATGAACGGTGACGAAGCAAATTCACAAATTTCAAAACCGATAGAAGAAGCTGCAAAAAGCTCTGCGTCTGCTTCTGCGTTAAAATCGGTAAAAGGCACCTTATCCGATGATGAAAATGACAAACCGAAAGCCGAATATCAATTGCCTTCGTTAGATTGTCTGGCCGAGCCTAAAAACGGCCGAAATGTTAAATATGAGGACGAACTCAAGGCGAATGCCACTAAGCTTGTTGATACTCTTAAGAGTTTTGGGGTTGAAACAAGAATTGTTGATATAAGCAGGGGACCGTCGGTAACTCGCTATGAAATCCAGCCTGCCGCAGGTGTTAAAATCAGCCGAATAACCAATCTCTCGGACGATATAGCATTAAACCTTGCAGCTTCGGGTGTCAGAATTGAAGCTCCGATACCTAATAAGGCGGCTGTCGGAATAGAAGTGCCGAATAAAAACCGTTCTACGGTTACTCTGCGCGAAATTATAGATACAGATCAATACAGAAATGCGAAATCAAAGCTCTTTGTCGCGTTGGGCAAAGATATTGCGGGAAATTGTACATATGCAGACCTTGCCAAAATGCCGCACCTTTTGGTTGCCGGCACTACCGGTTCAGGTAAATCTGTATGCCTTAACTCGATGATTGTCAGCATACTTTATAATGCAAAACCCGATGAAGTTAAGCTTCTTATGATAGACCCGAAGCAGGTTGAATTTACGGTCTATAACGGAATTCCGCATCTTATAGTTCCTGTTGTATCGGACCCGCGTAAAGCTTCGGGTGCTCTTGCGTGGGCGGTTACCGAAATGTTGTCAAGATACAAAACTTTTTCGGATAACAATGTGCGCGACATCAGCGGCTATAACAGCATATGCGAGAGTATCGGTCAGAAAAAAATGCCGCAAATCGTTATTTTTATTGATGAGCTATCAGACCTTATGATGGCAGCGCCGCACGAGGTAGAAGATTCTATTTGTCGTCTTGCTCAAATGGCACGTGCTGCGGGAATGCACCTTGTTATTGCCACTCAAAGACCGTCTGTTGACGTAATTACAGGTCTTATTAAAGCTAATATTCCCAGTCGTATTTCATTAAAGGTTTCCTCCCAAATCGACTCGCGCACCATAATTGATACGGCAGGAGCTGAAAAGCTTTTAGGTAACGGCGACCTTTTATTCTACCCGGTAGGAATTGCAAAGCCTCAACGTATACAGGGTTGTTTTCTTTCGGATAAAGAAGTAGAAACTGTTGTTGACTTCATTAAAAAGCAGGAGAAATCTTCTTATGACGATGAAGTAATGAATGAAATCGAGCGACAGGCTGCAATGGAAAAGAAGAAAAACGGCGGAGCTGTTTCGGACGGTGATGATTCCGACGGCGAAACAGACGAAATGGTTCCGAAAGCAATAGAGGTTGTCGTTGATGCGCAGATGGCTTCTACAACCCTGCTTCAAAGAAAACTTAAGCTCGGTTATGCAAGAGCCGCAAGAATTATAGATACTCTTGAAGAGCGCAATATTATAGGTCCGTACGAAGGCAGCAAGCCGAGAAAAGTCCTCGTAACAAAGCAACAGTGGTATGAGATGAATGCTTTGGCACAGGGTGGAGCTGCAGATTACACTGCCTCCGATGAAAAAAACGATGATACGGAAATTCCGGAGTAAATTATGAATGGTTTCTTACCTGTAACAAAAGAAGAAATGATTGCGCTCGGATGGGATAGCCCTGATTTTGTTTATGTTTCCGGTGACGCATATGTGGATCATCCTAGCTTTGGTGCAGCTATAATTACCCGTGTGCTGGCATCTCAAGGATTTCGGGTGTGTATGCTGTCGCAGCCTAATTGGAAAAACACATGCGATTTTATGCGTTTCGGCAGGCCGAAGTATGGCTTTTTGCTCTCTTCCGGCAATATTGATTCTATGGTTGCTCATTACACCGTAGCTAAAAAGCCTCGAAGTAAGGACGCGTATTCTCCTGGCGGAAAAATGGGAAAAAGACCTGATAGAGCCGTAATCGTTTATTGTAAAAAAATCAGAGAAGCTTATAATAACATTCCTATAATAATAGGCGGGCTTGAGGCTTCGCTTCGCAGATTTGCTCATTACGATTATTGGGAAGATAAGCTTCGACCCTCGATTCTTTTTGACTCGGGGGCCGATTTGCTTATTTACGGAATGGGAGAAAAGCAAACGCTTGAAGTGGCGAACAGGCTGAAAAACGGTGAGGATATACATTTGATGCATGACATTAACGGAACATGCTATGCTGTTCCTGTTTCCGAAACTCCGCTGTACGGTAAAGAATGTCCATCTTACGAGAATGTATTGAAATCCAAAAAGGAATATGCTGTTTCCGTGAGAATTGAGCAGGATGAGCAGGATCATATTCGCGGAAAGCTTCTGAAGCAGCGTCACGGTAATATGATGCTTGTGCAGAATCCGCCGATGTCTCCGTTAACAAGAGATGAGCTTGACTTCGTTTATTCTCTTCCTTATACTCGTGAGTATCACCCTATGTATGAAGAATTTGGCGGAGTTCCGGGGCTTGAAGAAGTTAAATTTTCAATAACACACAACCGCGGTTGTTTCGGAGCGTGTAACTTTTGCTCGTTAGCATTTCACCAGGGGCGGTTTGTTACATCAAGAAGTAAAACATCCGTTCTCGCCGAGGCTGAAAAACTGAAACAATTACCTGATTTTAAAGGGTATATACATGATGTAGGAGGCCCAACCGCAAACTTTAGGTATCCTTCGTGTGAAAAACAGTTAAAAAGCGGCTTGTGTAAAGGTAAAAAATGCTTGGCTCCGAGTGCTTGTCCCGCTCTTAAAGCGGATGAAACTGAATATTTAGATATTTTAAGAGAACTGAGAAGAATTCCGGGCATCAAAAAAGTTTTTATTCGCTCCGGTATAAGATATGATTTTATGCTAAAGGATAAAAATAATGATTTTTTCAAAGAACTTGTAAAATATCATATAAGCGGGCAGCTAAAGGTTGCACCGGAGCATTGCTCCGCTGCAGTTCTCGACAAAATGGGTAAACCGCATATAGACGCTTACATAGAATTTTCAAAAAAGTATTTTGATTATACTAAACGTATTGGGAAGGAACAGTATCTTGTTCCATATCTAATGTCTTCACATCCGGGAGCCACTCTAAAGGATGCGGTTAAGCTTGCGGAATTTATAAAAAAAGAACATTTACACCCAGAGCAGGTGCAGGATTATTATCCCACTCCGGGAACAATTTCAACTGCAATGTTTTATACGGAACTTGACCCGTATACACTTGAGTCTGTGTATGTGGCGAAAAATCCGCATGATAAGGCCATGCAAAGAGCACTAATGCAGTATTTTAATCCGAAAAATTATGATCTTGTTGAAGAGGCACTTAAACGCGCCGGGAGACAGGATTTAATCGGTCTCGGAAGCAATTGCCTTATAAAGCCGCGTCCCGGAACAAAACAAACCAAAGCAAAACAATCTTACGGTAAAAATGGTAACAACAGATATGGCAAAAAAGAAGAAAAACAAATAAAAAGCAGATATTGATATTCGCAATTATCGCTGTTTTGTTTATGGTTTCCGTTGTAATTACATATTTCCCGGGAAAGGTATTTCCTACTTGGAGTTCGATTTACCGTTATGCCGGAGTGAATGAGACTGCGAGTACAGACACATATCCGTTTATGGTAAGCTATTTGGACGTCGGTCAAGCTGATTGTGAGCTTATAACCTGCGGCGGTCAAGCTGTCCTGATTGATTCCGGAGATATAGACGCATACGATAAAGTTGCCGCATATCTTAATGCTCTTGACATTAAAAAATAGACTATTTTATTTTGACACACGCACATTCCGACCATATCGGCAGTGCCGCAAAAATTATTCAAAATTTTGAAATCACCAATATAATTATGCCGCGTTACACAGAGCAGAATATGCCCGATACAAACATTTATACAAATTTGCTTCAGACTATATCCGAGAGCGGTGCAACGGCTTATGCCGCAACTCCCGGAGACAGATATGATTTAAACGGATTTTGTTTTTCTGTTTTGGCACCTAATGCCGATTATGATGAGCTGAATAATTCTTCGGTGGTTATTAAGGCGACTTACGGTAAAAATTCATTTTTGTTTATGGGCGATGCCGAGAAAAAATCCGAAAAAGATATTTTAAATGCCGGATTTGATGTTTCGGCGGATGTGATAAAGCTCGGGCATCACGGCAGCAAGACATCTTCTTCGGAAGTTTTTCTGAAATCTGTTAACCCTACGCTTGCAATTATATCTTGCGGCGTGAATAATCAATATAATCTGCCGTCTGAAAAAACTCTCGATATGCTCGACAAGCTCGGTATTCAGTATAAGCGCACCGATGTGAGCGGTACGATTGTTGTTGGCAGCGACGGTGAACACATTTATGTATCAACGGAGAAATAGCTATGGATGAGTTTTTTGTTGTAGACAGGGTTGAAAACAATATTGCGGTTTTAGAGTGTCCCGACGGTAAGTTCTTAAATGTTGAGGTTGATTCATTACCTTTTAAAGTCAGAGAGGGCAATGTTTTATTAAAAAAATCGGACGGTACATTTACGTTGTCAAATGACGAAGAGAAAAAAAGAAAAGCCCAAGCCTATTCTCTTCAGGAAAAAATTTTCGGTAATAGGTGAAAAAGACTTGCATTTACATTTAAATAATGGTATAATGCTTCCGCAATTCGCACGCATGGTGATTATCGCAAAATTGCATTTTTATGTCTTGCGTTAAAGTGATCTGTGCGGAGGATAAAATAAGGAGGACAAAACAATGTCAGTAGTATCAATGAAACAGCTTCTTGAAGCCGGTGTACATTTCGGTCACCAGACAAGAAGATGGAACCCGAAAATGGCTGAGTACATTTTCACAGAAAGAAACGGAATTTATATCATCGACCTTCAGAAAACGGTCAAAAAGCTTGAAGAAGCTTATATGTTTGTTCGTGATCTTGCAGCCAACGGTGAGGAAATCCTTTTCGTAGGTACCAAAAAACAGGCTCAGGATTCTATTAAAGAAGAAGCCGCTCGTTGCGAAATGCCTTATGTTAACGCTCGTTGGCTCGGCGGTATGCTTACCAACTTCACTACAATTAAGCAGAGAATTAAGAGACTCGGTCAGCTTGAGGCAATGAAAGAGGACGGCACATTCGATATGCTTCCCAAGAAAGAAGTTGCTAAGCTCGAGCTTGAAATCGAAAAGCTTGAAAAGTTTATGGGCGGTATAACCGAAATGAAGAAACAGCCGGCTGCTATGTTTATAGTAGACCCGAGAAAAGAGAGAATAGCTGTTGCAGAGGCTAAGAAGCTTCACATTCCGATTATCGCTATTGTTGACACAAACTGCGATCCCGATGAAATCGATTATGTAATCCCCGGCAACGATGACGCTATCCGTGCCGTAAAACTTATTGCCGGTGCTATGGCTGACGCGGTTATCGAGGGCAAGCAGGGTATGCAGGGTGCTGCAGCTGCAGAAGCTGAAGACAACGCCGATGCAGAAACCGAAGCTGCTGCTGAATAATTTTGAAGGAAGCAAAGCCCGTGCTTTAGTGCGGGCTCTGTTTAAGTTTAATTAACTGGAGGAATAAATTATGGCATTTACTGCAAGTGATGTAAAAGCTCTTCGCGAGAAAACCGGCGTTGGCATGATGGATTGCAAAAAAGCACTCGTTGAGTCTGACGGCGATATGGATAAGGCAATAGATTTTCTCAGAGAAAAAGGCCTTGCCGCAGCTACCAAGAAGGCAAGCAGAATTGCTGCCGAGGGCGTAGTTATGGCTTGCACCGACGAAGCAAAGCAGACAAGCGTTATTATCGAGGTCAATTCCGAGACCGATTTCGTTGCAAAGAACGATAAGTTCCAGAGCTTTGTTCTCAGCGTTGCTAAGACTGTTATAAATGAAGATCCCAAAGATGTTGACGATCTTCTTACAAAGAAGCTTGACGGAAGCGATAGAACAGTTCAGGAAAATCTTCAGGATATGGTTCTTGCTATCGGTGAGAATATGAAGATTCGCCGTTTTGAAAGAGTTACCGGTATTGCCGCAACTTACATTCATGCGGGCGGTGCAGTAGGCGTTCTTGTATCTTTTGATACCGATGAAAAGACTGCCGCTGCTGCTGAATTTAAGGAGATGGGCAAGGACGTTGCAATGCAGATTGCCGCAATGTCTCCCGCTTATCTTGACAGAGCAAGCGTTCCCGCAAGCGTTATTGAACATGAGAGCGAGATAATAAAGGCTCAGCTTGCTGAGGATCCTAAGATGGCAGGCAAGCCCGATCAGGTTCTTGCTAAGATTGCCGAGGGTAAAGTCGGCAAGTATTATAAAGAAAACTGTCTTCTTGAACAGGAGTTCGTTAAGGACGGTAGCATGAATGTTCAGAAGTATGTTGACTCCGTAGCTAAGAAGCTCGGCGCAGACATCAAGGTTACTTCTTTCATCCGCTATGCTAAGGGCGAGGGCCTTGAGAAGAAAGAAGAAAACTTTGCCGATGAAATTGCCAATATGGTTAAGGGCTAATATTTTCTGATATTAAAGATAAAGAGCAAGCCAAGAGGCTTGCTCTTTTTTTGTTGAAAAATAATGCTTATTATGATACAATTTGTAAAAACATTTAGCATGCGGCAGTTTAAATAACTTTTGCTAAAAAATAAAGGAGGTGGAGAAGAAGTGAAGTACAACGGATATACGCTTACTGCAAAAGATGTACTAAAGATTTTTGCAGCCCTGTCATTTATGGGAATACTCACTTTTGTGGTGATGAAAGCAGCGTTTACTCCGATACCGTCAATAACAAGCGAACAATTCGCAACTATATTGAACGAAGAAGGATACCCTGCTTATGACAGTATTGCTGAGTGGACTACAGAAAGTCCCGGGTGGAGTTACAAAGAATGTACATCGTATAAAGACAGTTCACTGCGTTTTGATTTTGTTGTATTTGACAGTGGTACAGTAGCGGCTAACAAGTTCTCCAGCATTGCGTCGTATCTAACGAGTATTCCTCACGGCGACGACTATGTTGAGGGCGTTAATGGCCGCGAGAGCAGAGCAAATTTTAACTTTTGGACTTTAGAGGCAAATGGAAGGTATTATCATTTAATGAGAATCGATAACACATTATTCTATGCTATATCAACAGTAGACAGAGAAAGCGAAGTATTGAAAATGGCCTCAAAATTAGGCTATGTAGGAGATTAGTTTGGAGGAATAATTATGAATATTGAAAACAGAGTAATTTTTTATCTTGCATTTTTTATTGTTATGCAGGTGATAACTTCATTAAGCCGCAAAATATTGTGGAAATCGGTATGTAAAGCCGGTGGAACAACCCCAGAGGGTGTCAGAGAAAAAAGAGGCGAGCTTTTGCAACAATCTACAGGCAGACAAAACTTGCAAAACAGTTTTCGTGCGTGGATGAGAAGTAATGCTCCCGACCCCAAATTGTATGATAAATTAGACCATATATATACTTTTTCTATGATACCGAATGTTATATTTTTAATCCTTTCTTTTGCAAGTTTGAGTATGCCGATGGCTTTTCAAAAGGTTTTGACAATAGGCTTGTTTGTGTCGCCTGTTGTTATTATAATTGTAATAATTCTCGGAATATATTATAAGAATTATCTTGATAAAAACTTTTAAGATTGGTTTGACACTTTGATATTCAAACAGGAATGCCGGCGAATTTTAAAGTCTAGAGGTTTAGTGGTTTTGACTTGGAATACGAGAGACGAAAATGATTCGGTAACGATAAAATGCCGCGATGTTTTCTCAAAATATTGCCCCGAATTCAAAGGATTCAGTGACGGAATAGATCAAGACGATAAAAGAATAGAAGAGTTTTTTCGCCCTTGTATTTATGAAAAGAAAACATATGACAATGATCTTATGTTTACTAAAGAAAAATTTATCCAAAGGTGTTTGTCGAGTTCGTATGCGCTGTGTCAAGGAGATGCCGACTACAATGAATATCTGTCTGTGCCTACTCGCATATTTGATGATTTTAGCGTGTAAGAACACCTTTGTGTGAAGAACAAAACCATCACATATATAGGACGTTTTAATTGAAAACGGCAAGAAATATGATATACTGATAGATATAATAATCAGCACGAAAAGCTCATAAAATTTAACGGGTGATGTTTTATGAGCAGGGTGTTTCCCATATGTATATTTATTTTATGCTCTTTTTGTGTAGGCTTTTATGTTTTTGAATTTCTACGTGCCACAAGTAATGTGTCGGCTGAAAATTCACCGGGAAAATGTGAATACACAATCGTGATTGACGCCGGGCACGGCGGTGCCGACGGCGGAGCAGTTGCGAGTGACGGCATATCGGAAAAGGTAATCAATTTGGAAATCGCATATAAGCTGAATTATATCCTCAGAGCATACGGGCTTAATACCGTTATGACAAGAACAGACGACGAGTCGATACACGACAGTAACGCAAAAACTCTGCGTGAGCAGAAAGTTTCCGATATACATAAGCGTATGTCGATAATGGAATCAGACGAAAACAATATCTTCGTCAGTATCCATCAAAATAAATTTTCCAACAGTTCACTTTGGGGTACTCAGGTTTTTTATTCGCCTAACACTACCGATAGTGCAGTTTTGGCGAATTGCATACAAAATTCTGTTTGCAGTCTTTTGCAAAATGATAATAAGCGTGTTATTAAGAAATCAGGAAGTAATATTTATTTGCTGTATTACGCAAAAAGAACTGCTGTGCTTGTTGAGTGCGGATTTGTTTCCAATCCTCAAGAAAACAAATTGCTTGAAAACTCGGATTATCAAAGAAAAATGGCTTTTTCCATTGCTTTTGGAATAATGGAATATATAAATACAAAGGATGTGTAATAGTGGCATCAAAGTTAAAAACGGTTTTTGTGTGTTCAAAATGCGGGTATGAGTCTGCAAAATGGTTCGGACAGTGCCCCGGATGCCATGAGTGGGACACAATGGACGAGGAAGTGAAAGCTCCGCAAACCGTTACGGCAAAAAGAGCTTATTCGGACAATTTCCACGGAAAAGTATATAAATTAAACGATATTGTTACTGATACCGAGCATAGATACGACACGGGACTGCACGAACTTAATCGCGTCCTCGGCGGCGGTTTGGTTAAGGGTTCGCTTGTCCTTTTAAGCGGCGACCCCGGTATCGGCAAATCCACAATGCTTTTGCAGATATGTCAGTATTTAGACAGTAATCTTAAAATCTTATACGTATCGGGAGAGGAATCAGCACACCAGTTAAAGCTTCGCGCCTCAAGACTTGGGGTAACCGCCGATAACCTTTCACTTCTTTGCGAGACGGACGCACAGTATATATGTGAACTTATTTCCGCGGAAAAACCTGATATTGTTATGATAGATTCAATACAGACAATGAATATTGCGGAACTCAGCTCTTCTTCGGGAAGCATAACTCAGGTAAGAGAAACCACAAATATGTTTATGCGTACCGCAAAGACTTTGAATATTCCCATAATAATAGTTGGTCATGTGAATAAGGACGGCAATATTGCAGGACCCAAGGTTTTGGAGCATATAGTTGACGCGGTTTTATATTTTGAGGGTGACCGAAACTTTTCATATCGCATTTTACGTGCCGTGAAAAACAGATACGGCTCCACAAACGAAATAGGCGTTTTTGAAATGCTTGACAACGGACTTAACGAGGTGGAAAATCCGTCGATGATGCTCATTTCCGGGCGACCGAAAAATACTTCGGGCTCGTGCGTCGCTTGCATTATGGAGGGTTCAAGACCGATAATGGCTGAGGTGCAAAGTCTTGTAACGCCTACCGGCTTTGGCACTCCGAGAAGAATGGCAAACGGAGTCGACTATAACAGAATGTCAATGCTGATAGCCGTTCTTGAAAAGCGTGCCGGCTATTTTCTCGGCAATATGGATTGCTATATAAATATTATAGGCGGACTTAAAGTTGATGAACCTGCGTCGGATCTCTCTATTGCGTTGGCGATTGTTTCAAGTCTTAAGGACAAGCCTGTGCCAGAGGATGTTCTCGCATTCGGAGAAATCGGCCTCGGCGGCGAAATAAGAGCGGTAAACTCCTGCGAACAGCGCATTAAAGAGGCGGCAAAATTGGGCTTTGGAAAATGCATAGTTCCAAAATACAATCTAAAGAAAATTGCCGGAAACTTAAAAGTCGATATTGAAGTGATCGGTGTAAGCAACATAAGGCAGGCGTTTGAAGCAATAATAAATTAACATGAAGCATTTTTTAAAAAATCCGTTTTTGCCCGACTCTGATTTAAAAGAAATAATAGTAGGTGCCGCCGCAGAGCCCTTTATAAACGATTTTAACGCTTTGGGTATTAAAACTATTGTTGGGGACTCCGAAAAAGCTTTACAAGCTCCCGTGAGAGGGCATATTGATATGTCAGTTATGTCGTTTGGCAGTGGCTTGTATTATTTAAGCAAGACACAGCGCAGGATAGGGGAGTGGATTGATTCTGTCGGAGGTAAAGCTGTTATCGACGATGAAAATTTAGGTTACGAATACCCTTTGGACGTGCCTTTTAACTGCGTTATCATCGGGACCGATTTTATATGCAACAGTAAAACAGTTTCGCCGCAAATTTTAGGTGTTGCCATATCCAGAAATTTGCGTATAATCGATGTTAAACAGGGTTATACAAAGTGTTCGCTGTGTCCTGTAAGAGAAAACGCCGTAATAACTGATGACTCCGGCATCGAAAAGGCTCTGCTCAAATACGGATACGATGTTTTAAAAGTCAGCAAAGGCAGTGTTAGGCTGAATGGGTTTGATTACGGATTTATAGGCGGGTGTTCCGCGATGATTTCGCGAGATATTTTGCTTTTTTTGGGCAATTTTGAAATGCACAGCGATAAAGACCGAATAAAAGCATTTTTGCAAAACTACGGAATAACGCCGCAGTCGTTAAACGGCGATGACCTGACAGATATAGGAAGTATAATACCTCTATCGGAACAGCAGTTATAAAAAAGAAAGGACTACGTGATTATAATGAGAAAAAACAGATGGTCAAATCTTTTCGGTGATATTTTGGCAATAGGTACCGTCTCTACCGTCGCACTTTCAGCAAAGCACGTTGCAAAGAAATACGGTCAGAAATATAAGGGTATCAGCATTAACGGATTATATCTTCTTGACTATGCGGCAGGCAGGATTTTCGGCGATGGGGCAAAGGCTCAGGAAAAGCTGCTTGCGCTTCTCAGCAAAAATAAAAAAGACTCCGAAAACGATCTGCGGCAAATTTGTGATTGATTTTAAATTCACGTAAAATCGACATTTTACAATAATTTAACTTAAATAAGGTTGACAAATCAGCTTTTAACGTGGTACTATCTTATAGTACTTGAATATACAACGTCAAAGGGGACGCAATGAGTATTGCTTATACTCATCGTGTCCCCTTTATTTTTATGTTTGCAGGAGAAATGTCTTATGAGAATGAACAAAGACGGACTATTTAAAATTATGCAGATTACCGATATGCAGGAGATACCTAAAGTATCGCCTGACACTATGGCTCTGCTCGATGCGGCAATTGAAGACGAAAAACCGGATCTTGTTGTGTATACCGGCGACCAAATCAAAGGATATGGAGTGTCGTACAAGGGAAAGGGGAAAGAACTTGAGAACGCCGTTGCAAAAACGATCAACACCTTGCTTGAACCTGTTACAAAACGCAACATACCTTTTGCCGTAACCTTCGGTAATCACGATAGGCAGGTTGGTATCTCCAATAAAGACCAGTTCAACGATATATATAAAGCCCTGCCAAATTGCATAGGAACTCAAGCCGAAGGCATAGACGGCGGCGGTACATATAATATACCTATTAAAGCTTCGGACGGTTCCGACAGAGATGCTTTCAATCTGTATCTTTTTGACAGCGGCACCGATGCAAAAGGTGGCGGATATGAAGCATTTGATAAAAATAATTTCTTGGTATAAAGCAAAACGCGATGAGCTTAAAGAGAAAAACGGAAAATATGTGCCTTCGATAGTTTTCCAGCATATACCGCTTCCGGAATACTATTGTATTCTAAGAAGAGTTAAAAAGAATGAAAGAAAAGCTGTTCAAGCATACAGGACGCATAAACACGAGTATTACAGACTCGGAAAAACATGCAGAGTCGGCGGAACTTTTAAAGAGCCGCCGTCAATTCCCGATGTCAACAGCGGCGAATTCGACGCCCTTTCAGAATGCGGTGATATAATGGCAATCTATGTAGGTCACGACCATAAAAATAATTTTATCGGTACTTATAAAAACGTCGATCTCGGTTTTACCCCGTCATCCGGATTTAATGCTTACGGTAACAGAACTAAGCGTGGTGTCAGATGTTTTATACTTGACGAAAAGGAACCTGACAGCTATAAGACATACTCGAGAACATATGAAGATTTAGTCGGCAAAAAAGTGTCAAGACCTGTTTTTGATTATCTTTCCAGCAAAGCTCCGACTACGGTCGATGCCGCCATACCCATGATTGTTAAAACAATCGGTATTATTGCTGCAATTATAATTCTAATCATTTTACTTGCAAATTCTTATAATTACCGGAGGATAAAAATGAGCGAAACTAAAAAAGATAACGGATTTACGCGTTGGTCAAAAAAACACGCTGAGCTTTGGAAGTTTATTAAATACTCGATTGCCGGGGGCAGTTCATCTGCTGTTGAGTTGATTGTACATATGGTTTTACTGAATACAGCATTTAAAGTTCTTACTTCAGTGCCTGTTGTAAATGATGCACTTAATATGATCGGTATAACCTCAAAAGGCTATCTTTATACTTATCTCATTTCTACAACAATCGGATATGCAATTGCATTTATTCTCAATCGAAAAATTACATTTAAAGCTGATGTGAATCCGACGCTTAGTATGATTTTATATGCAATTATGGTTGTGTTTACAATTTTTGCCAACGGTTGGATAGGGTCTGCAATGACAACCTTTGCACAATCTCACAACCTTACCGGCAACCTTTGGGATCTGGTTATAAAGCTTATCGGAATGACGATTCCGACATTATGGACTTATCCGTGCAACAGATTTATTATTCATCGCAGAAAAAAATCAACAATAGAAGCAGAAATGGCGGCAGAATCATTATCTGCGGTCGAAGAGGCTTAATATGAAAACGGAAAGTATGCTGAGTGCCGGAATAGACATCGGCACTACAACCACTCATCTTGTTATAAGCCGCATCGGCATAGGTGTGACGGAGGGCTTCGGTACAGTTCCGAGCGTGCATATAACATCTAAAAAGGTTTTATTTAAAAGTGATGTTGTTTTTACACCGCTTTTACCCGACGGTAAAATTGACGCCCGTGCCGTTACAGCAATTATTAAAGAACAATATAAAAAAGCCGGCGTAACACCGGATGAGCTGAAATGCGGGGCTGTTATAGTTACAGGCGAGAGTGCCTGCAGAGAAAACGCCTCGGAGGTTATTTCTTCCGTATCTGAATTTGCAGGCGATTTTATTGCAGCCCAGGCAGGGAGCGAACTTGAATCTTATCTTTCCGGCAAAGGCGCCGGGGCAGACGTTATCAGCGAAAACGAGGGAAAATGTACCGCTAATGTTGACATAGGCGGCGGCACTACCAACATCTCGGTATTTGTAAACGGAAGTTGTGTTGAAACCTGTTGCTTAAATATCGGCGGCAGACTCGTACGAAAAAGTAACGACGATGGCGTTTTTATATCATCGTCGTTATTAAATTTGTGCCGCGCAAATGGCATAAACATAAAAAGCTTTGATGATGCGGATAGCATAAATTCGATTCATAAGCTTTGCTCTATACTTGCCTCAAAAATCAAAGAGGCTTTGGGTTTTTGTAAAGAAAAAACTATTGAAACCGAGTTAATAACCGATAGTTTGCTATCCGGGAAATACATCCCCGAAATCGTTACTTTTTCAGGCGGTGTTTCTGAATGTATGCAGGAAAAAACGGATAATTCATTTAAATACGGTGATATCGGCGTTATTCTTGCCGATGAAATTAGAAATGACACCGAAACTTATCCGTGCAAGGTTATAACTGAGCTTGATAATCCTATACGGGCGACAGTTATCGGAGCAGGCCAATTCAGTATGGATATTTCGGGAAGCACCATACAGTATGCCGATGTTGCATTACCGATTAAAAATCTGCCGTGTATCGAATCTCTTGAGCGTGTATCCGATAAGGCGTGCGCCATATGCATAAGAGGAGAGAAATCTCCGTCATTCAAAGATGTCGATACTCTTTCTGAAAAGATAGTAACTGCTTGTAAAGAATTGATTAATAACAATACAACATTAGTTGTGATTCTTAAAGAAGATTTTTCAAAAGCCTTGGGGCAATGTCTTCGCAGACGGTTGCCTCCAAAGTATCCCTTTATTTGTCTTGACGGTATCGAGTGTAAGTCAGACGATTATATAGATATCGGTGAACCTATTGCAGGCAATAAGGCCGTACCGGTAGTTGTTAAAACCCTTGTTTTCGGAGGAAAAAAGAAATGAAGTTAGAAACTGTACTTTTGGGCAACAGGTATAAATTCTCTTCAATTAAAGAGGTTTTGGCTAAAGCCAATGAGCAAAAAAGCGGTGATTCGCTCGCAGGGATTGCTGCCGCTAACGCCAAAGAACGAATAGCCGCAAAAGAAGTTTTGAGCGATTTAACAGTCGAAGAAATTACGGCAGAGCCTGCTGTTCCTGCAAATGAAGATGCGGTAACAAGAATAATTCTCGGTGATCTTGACACAAAAGAATATGACAAAATCAAATCACTTACAATAGGTGAATTACGTGAAGCTATACTCGACAATATGATTAGCGGAGATGAAATTCTAAAAAAAGCCCGTGGTATGACCTCCGAGGTTATAGCCGCTTTGGCTAAACTTATGGGGAATCTCGATCTGATGTACGTTTCACGCAAATTGCATATCGAGGCTACATGTAATACGACGATAGGCAAAAAAGGAACATTTGCAGTACGTTTACAACCTAATCATCCTACCGATAATGTAAAAGGCGTAACAGCTTCGCTGCTTGAGGGTTTATCATACGGCGCAGGTGATGCGGTTTTAGGCCTTAACCCTGCCATTGATAATGTCAAGAGCACAACTGATATTCTCAATCTGTTTAACGATGTAAAGAGCCGTTTAAAAATACCCACTCAAATATGCGTCTTGAGCCATATCACGACACAATTAAAGGCTTTAAAAAGCGGAGTACCCATGGATCTCTGTTTTCAGTCAATCGCCGGAAGCGAAAAAGCTCTCGCTTCTTTCGGAACAGATGTTGACATGCTCGCGGAAGCGAACGAATTGATGGCAAGTAAGGGTACGTCAATCGGTCCTAATTATATGTATTTTGAGACAGGGCAGGGAAGTGAGTTGTCATCTAATTCTCATAACGGCGCAGACCAGCTTGTTATGGAGAGTAGGTGCTATGGCCTTGCTCGTCATTACAATCCTTTTCTTGTCAACACAGTCGTAGGCTTTATAGGACCCGAATATATTTATGATACTAAGGAACTGATACGCGCCGCTCTTGAGGATAATTTTTGCGGACACATGCACGGTTTGCCTATGGGCTGTGATATTTGCTACACTAATCATATGAAGGCTGATCAAAATGACAGCGATTCACTATTGGTTATGTTGGCTTCTGCGGGATGTCATTATGTTATGTCGATTCCGCAGAGCGATGATGTAATGCTTATGTACCAATCAACCTCTTACCATGATATCGCGGCGATACGGGAAATGCTTGGTCTATCGCCGATAGAAGAGTTCAAGCAATGGCTTGAGGGTTACGGCATTTGGGAAAACGGCCATCTTGGCAAAAACGCGGGGAATCCGCGAATATTTCTGTAAACGGACGGTGTAAGGTATGGGCGATTATTTTGACAGTCTAAGAAGTGCAACGCCTGCGCGATTGGAAATAGGCAGGGCAGGCAGCAGATATAAAACAAAAGCATATCTTGACTTCAGGGCGGCACATGCTGCGGCAAACGATGCAGTTATGAGTGAAGTCAGCAAAGAAACCTTAGATGATCTCGGTGTTTTTGAAGTAAGGACAAAATGTCACGATAAATATGAGATGTTAACACGTCCTGATTACGGAAGATTGTTTGACGAAGAAACTAAAGACTTTCTGCTAAAAAACGCGACATACGGTGCTGATGTTCAAATTTATTGCGGTGATGGGTTGTCAGCACCGTCAATAGCAAACGTTCCAAATATGTTACCGATACTGCATCTCGGACTTGAAGAAGAAGGCATAAGTGTTGGAAAGCCGTTCTTTGTACGGTATTGCAGAGTAAATACAGCCCGTGAAATAGGCCCTTTGTTAAACGCAAAGGTTGTTTGCGTGCTTATAGGAGAAAGACCGGGACTTCTTACAGATGAAAGTATGAGCGCGTATATTGCATACAAACCTCATCCGGAAATGAGCGAAAGCGATTATACGGTAATTTCAAATATAAGCAGATTCGGTATGCCGCCGGTAGAAGCTGCGGCTTATGCTGTAGATGTGATCAAAGCCATGTTAGAACAGAAATGCAGCGGATATAAGCTGAAGCTGTAATTATAATTAAAAAGATAAAGTAAATGGGATTAAATCGCAGTGTTTGACTTAATCCCATTTTTCGATTTATAGCATTTGCTTTTAGTTGCTTCAACCGGAGCAGGTGCTAAAGCTCTTAGGCTTTTTTGAAATTGACAATTATACAAAATAAATGTTTTGTATAATTAAGGGGAGCTAAAAGGAGTTGAAACAGGAAAAATCCTTAAATTACTTTGAAACTACCATATAATCACTTTCGCTAATTTCCGGTAGTTTTAGGGTTATTGACGGACTTTTTGCCTTTTAAAGTTAATATATGGCTTAAGTCGGCGTTGTTAACTTTATCTGCAATGTTATCTACATTTTACTTAAATTACGGCATTATTTGCTTTATAAAAAATATTATAAATTATTTTAATAATTATTTCCTTAGCATTGTCTTAATGATTATTATTGTTTGGATTTGCAGAATTAGCAGAAGCTAAATTATTCTATAAATAGACAATTCTTGCAGTTTATTGTATAATTGATACAGTAATAATTTAATAACGTATTATCCTTACTTTATTTGCCTGGGCATAATTTACGAACTCCGGTTCAGTGTTATGGCAAATTCATATATTCAATCAGCATATGTGAAACGGTTTCACACGGAGGTGCTCTTTAATAATGAAATATAGTACTGCTGACGATCTACCTATTATACTTAAAGAATTTTTAAACCACATTTATGTTGTTAAAAATAAATCATCGCTTACCATTGATGAATATGCGTTGGATTTAAAAATGTTTTTGCGCTTTTTGAAGAAACAAAAAGCGCTTGTCCCCTCCTCCGAGGAGTTTGACAAGATTGACATAACTGATGTTGATATAGACTTTCTGAAAAATGTGACTTTAATGGATGCATATGCCTTTTTATCATATTGCAAAAATGAGCGCAATAATGATTCGGCGGCAAGAGCACGTAAAGTTACTTCAATCAGAATGTTCTATAAATATCTGACTGTACAGAGAATGTTTTTTAAGGAAAACCCAATGCTTGAGCTCGAAACGCCTAAGCTCAAAAAATCACAGCCGAAATATCTGACTCTTGATGAGAGCCTTAAATTGCTCGGCAGCGTTGACGGAAAACATAAAGAGCGGGATTATTGCATACTTGTTTTGTTTTTAAATTGCGGACTGCGTTTGTCAGAGCTTGTTTCAATCAACTATAATGATATAAGAGACAATAACACAATTACGATAACAGGTAAAGGCAACAAACAACGTACAATATATTTAAATGACGCTTGTATGGATGCTATTAAAAACTATATGGCGGTTCGGCCCAAAGACGGTTTAAAAGAAAAGGACAAAGACGCGTTGTTTTTAAGCTCACGGCTTCAACGCATAAGTCCTAAAACCGTACAGCATATTGTTTATGAGTATTTGGACAAAGCGGGTCTCGGCAACAGAGGTTTTTCGGCACATAAGCTTCGCCATACCGCCGCAACTCTTATGTATCAGCACGGGCATGTTGATGTATTGGTATTAAAGGACATATTGGGTCATGAAAATCTCGGCACAACGGAGATTTATACTCATATTGTTGATGAACAACTAAGAAAAGCCTCCGAAGCTAATCCGTTGGCTGAGGTTAAAGCAAGTAAAACGAATATAAATCCTTCTAAAAAGGAAGAGTGAGTTTTTCGGCTAAAAATCTTATATTTATTGTCGAAATTATTGAAATCAGTATTTCGGATACAAGCAAAACCGCATATCTAATCAAATACAGCTTTATAAATTTGTTCGGCATCACGGTATTATCCTTAATTTTCCTGTTTATGTCTCTGCACATAAGTATGCTTTCATGGCACGCCGCCAGCATTATTGATGAAGACAGTACAAACGGAATTAACATAACAATGCCGTAAAATTTCATACCGTCAATATTATATGTTCTGTATAAATATCCGGATATCAAGCCTATTCCGAGTCCGCGAAAAACCGGCTCAAGCCACGCTATAGGTTCGCCTATAAGACATAATCCGAATATAAACGGTATTAATAAAAACACGCAGTCGCGAAGTAGCGTCGTGGAAAAAATAGTGAATAACGACTGTGACGATTTGGCAAGAAAATAATTCTTAATAAAAGATTGAATTTTTAGTGCATAATCATCTCCCGGATTTCTTAAGCTCATAGTGCCAAAAACAAGTCCTATAATAAAAACCGTCATAAGTAAAAACATTTTTTGGCTCAATATTCCAATCTTTGCGGCTTTTATCTTTTTTGTTCTTAAAGCTTTGATTTCCATTTCAATTCCTCCTGTTTAAACTTGTACATTTTATGACTGAAGTTTGCGGTTAATGCCTATTATTTTTTTACTTTGACTATAACTACAATCACAGCCGACAAGACAAAACAGATTGGAATAAGCAATAAGCTTTTAATATTCAGCGTTAAATCATTTATAATTGCTATTGTCAGAAAATTTAGCAGCAATAAGCAGAGTTCCGATATAAAACAGCAGAGTGCCGCCTTGATTTTAGTTCTATTCATAGTTAATAACGAACAAACTATAACCGAAACGGCAAAAACAGCATAGGATATTAATGGATAACGATTGGCCGAAAAAGATTCTGATTTCAGTATAAAGGCTGATGCGCCCAAAAACATTAGGGATTCAAAAATGAATGATATAAATCCCGCTATAATACTTTTGAGCCAAAACGGTAAAACATAATTTTTTTGTTTACGCATAAAAACACCCCCTCATAGATTACTATGAGAGGGTGAATTCTTTTATAACGCTTATTCTCAGTCTTTGTTCTTTTTATCTGCCTTTTCTTTTGCCTTTTCTTCTTTAGCTTTAAGAGCGGCAGCCTTTGCAGCTTCCCTTTCGGCTTTAATCTTCTCATTTGCAGTAACATTTGTTTGAATAGCCCAACGGGTTATTTTCATCTTGTTTTTGTCTGCGCCTGTTTCGATTATAAGAGAATCCTCTTTAACGGTAACAACCTTGCCGACTATACCGCCGATGGTTGTTATTTCGTCGCCAACCTGAGTATTCTCACGAATCTCCTGCTCTTTTTTTTGCTGTTTTTTCTGAGGACGAATCATCAGAAAATACATACCGACAAAAAGCAAGACCATCAAAATAATCATTTGAAAAGAGCCTTTGCCCGAGGCTGAAGTACTGGCCTCTAATAACATTAAATAATTGTTCATTTGAGTTCCTCCAATTTATAATTCCAAATTATTATACATATAAATATAAAAATTTGCAACTATTAACATTAAAATTAATAAACTGTTTATTAAATATTTTCGCATATATCCTTATGCTTTCTTAAATTGCCTACCGGTAAGCAGTTTCTTTGCAAAATGACAACTCGGATTTTATACGTTTTATACGATAATCTTGACTGCTTGTATTATAAAATGTATAATGATGACGATAAAAGGGTTTGCGGCTAATTTTGCGATGGGTGCAACATTTCCATACTGCAATCTATTATTGACTTGTTTTAATCAGAGGTGATTGTATGAAAATATATTTGTCAAAATACTGGATAGCGGACCATATAAGTTTGGTATGTGTGGAGGTGGTTATTGTCGTTGCAACTGCTGCATTTTGTATTGAATATAGAGATGAAGAGAACATTCTTTTGATAATCTGTTCATTAGTTCTTATTGGTATTACTTACTATGTGCAATCAAGAGTAATATACCTTCTTGATTATGTTGAAGTAAGCAATAATCAATTTACTCAGTATTCATTTAGCGGAAAGCGGAAACGTGCCATTAATTCTGATGAACCTATTTACTATCAAATTGTGCCGCTGATTGAAGGAGTATATTCAAGAGCTGACTTCATAGTATTATCTAATCAGGAGTTTTCCCCTTATCGAAACGGCAGCGGTCTTGCTGCAGTTTGCAAAGAGGCAAGTGCCAAGGGCAATCAAATTATTATGCCTTACAACCAAAAATCAAGACCGTTATTGCATCTTAGAGATTGGCATAAGGTTTGTTTTTATTGATTTGTGCTATTCAAGCAAGTACCTCTGTGGAAAAAAAGCATGGATTGGCTATTAAAAAAGGAGAATTATATATTGACATTAATAAATTCTATGGATATGCCAACATACATGATTATGTTGTTGGTAATTTTCGGAATGGATGTTTACGGTCTTATAAAGTACAGGAAAGTAAAGGCTCCTTGGAAAGTGGCAGTATATTTACAACCGGTTACATTGATTGCTATGGCCATAAACAGAGTTATAAAGGAATACGCACCGTATACTCATTTACATAATGTCAGCGTTGCTGTAACTTTAACAATCGGTGGCATATGGTTTGTTATAATATGTATTACAGGATTTATTAACAAGAAAAGAAGTTGAAATAATTTAATCGTTAATATACTTAACTCTTAACGCAACAACTAAAGTACTCTCTACTTTTTAATGAAAGTGGAGGGTGTTTTACTGTTTATATTAAGCGTTAAATATCTTTTTAATGCTCGGTTTTGGTTCTAAAGAAAAAATCTGCCATTCAACGAACAGCAGATACGAATTATTTTTTATGTTTATATTATAGATAAATACAACATAGATATAAAATAAGACGAATTATATTCTTGTGTCAAGTATATCAACATATTGCTTCTTAAACTCGGTGAATGTATCATTTTCTAAAGATAATCTGATGTCGGCCATCAATTTATTATAGAAATAAAGATTGTGTGTTACGGCAAGTCTGAATGCAAGCATTTCCCCTGCTTTAAACAAATGTCTTATATAGGCCTTTGAATGATTCCGACAGGTCGGACAGTTACAGCCCGGCTCAATCGGGGTATCATCTCTTTTATATTTTTCATTATTGAGATTTATAATGCCGGCATGAGTAAAAAGATGGCCGTGCCTTGCATTGCGGCTCGGCATTACGCAGTCAAAAAGGTCAACGCCTCTGCTTACACCTTCGATTATATTGCCGGGCGTGCCTACACCCATAAGATACCGCGGTTTTTGCGCAGGCATATACGGTTCAACAGCCGAAATGATACAATACATATCTTCCTTGGGTTCGCCGACGGCAAGCCCGCCTATGGCATATCCGTCAAGATCCAAATCGGCAATCTCTTTCATATTTTCTATGCGCAAATCATCAGTGCACCCTTGATTGATTCCGAATAAGAGTTGGTTTTTATTTATGGTGTCAGGCAGAGAATTTAATCTTTCCATTTCTGCCTTACATCTTTTAAGCCATCTTACAGTTCGTGCGCATGACTGTTTGGAGTATGAATATTCGGCAGGATTTTCAACACACTCGTCAAAAGCCATGGCAATGGTAGAGCCCAAATGAGATTGTATTTGCATACTTTCTTCCGGTCCCATAAAAATACGGCGACCGTCTACATGAGAATTAAAGCTGACACCCTCTTCTATTTTGCGGAGTTTAGCAAGCGAAAAGACCTGTGAAATCCGCCGCTGTCTGTAAGAATAGGACCGCTCCACCCCGTGAATTTGTGAAGACCGCCGAGGTCGTGAATTAAATCATCCCCCGGTCTTACGTGAAGGTGGTATGTGTTGCACAGCATAACCTGTGTTTTGATATTTTCAAGATCAACGGCAGAAAGACCGCCTTTTATCGCGCCCGCCGTTGCTACGTTCATAAATGCCGGGGTGTGTATGGTTCCGTGTACTGTTTCAAAATCGCAAAGCCTTGCATTGCCGACCTTTTTAATAACTTTTAACATAAAATCTCCTTAAATCAAACAATGAGCATACAGTCGCCAAAACTGAAAAATCTGTATTTCTCTTTTACTGCTTCTTCGTATGCCTTCAAAACGTCGTTTCTGTTATAAAAAGCCGATACAAGCATTATAAGCGTACTTTCCGGTAGATGAAAATTTGTAATAAGCGCATCAATGCATTTGAATTTATAACCCGGATATATGAAAATGCTTGTCCAATCATCCTTTTCACATATTTCACCGCAGTATGTTGCCACGCTTTCGAGAGTACGGCAACAGGTAGTTCCGACCGCTACCACTCTTCCGCCGTTATTGTGTGTTTCGTTTATGAGATCTGCCGTCTCTTTTGGAAGATGATAGTGCTCCGAATGCATTTTATGCTCTTCGATATTTTCGGTTTTAACCGGTCTGAAAGTGCCTATGCCTACGTGTAAGGTTACATAGCCGATTTTTATGCCTTTATCCTTTATCCTTTGTAAAACCTCCGGCGTAAAATGAAGACCCGCCGTAGGAGCTGCGGCAGATCCGAGCTCCTTAGCATATACCGTTTGATAACGGTCAGCGTTCTCGAGTTTGTGCGTGATGTAATGCGGAAGCGGCATTTCACCGATTTTGTCAAGTACCTCAAAGAAATTACCGAATTTGTCGGTATCGTACGTAAATTTAGCGATTCTGTCTCCGTTGTCAAGCACAGTGGTTATTTCGGCATATAATATACCGTCGTTAAATGTAAATTTGGAGCCGGTCTTTGCTTTCTTTCCGGGGCCGGTAATTACTTCCCATACGTCTTTTTCTTTTTGCATTAAAAGCAGAAATTCAACCTTTGCACCGGTTTCATCTTTAATACCGTAAAGTCGTGCCGGCAAAACCTTGGTGTCATTCAAAATAAGGCAGTCGCCTGGATTTAAATAGTCTACAACATCATAAAAATGCTTGTGCTCAATTTCCCCTGTTTGCCTATTGACAACCATCATTCTTGACGCATCACGAGGCTCGATAGGAGTCTGCGCAATAAGTTCATTTGGTAAATCATAATAAAAATCATGCTTTTTCATGGCTTATCTCCGATATGTATATAAATTTTTCAAAAATATTTGACTATATATAATAAAAATGATATTATAAGTAAAACTGCGATAGAGGTGCAGAAATCATCAGTAGCATTTTGACAGACGCCGGACGTTGATAACCGTTATGTGAAAGGGATTTTTGCCGAAAAAAGCAATTGCTCCGGGCAATGCTTTTTGGGCACATTGTTAACAGCAATGCGACTGTCATCATTTTGTTGTGATGGAGAGCTATCGACATTATCTTTCCTGATAATGCAAGCCTTATTTTGACAAATGATGACCGGTTTTTTAACCGGTCTTTTTTTTGCAGACAATAGAATAACATTTTTTGGAGGTAAATACAAGTGGGAAAAAATTATAATGTTGGTATTATCGGTGCGACCGGCATGGTAGGACAAAGATTTATCACATTGCTGAGCGATCATCCTTGGTTCAACATAAAGGTACTTGCCGCAAGCTCAAGATCAGCCGGCAAACCGTATAAAGAGGCTGTAGGAGCCAAATGGTGCATGGATGAGGATATTCCCGACGCCGTTAAAGATATGGTAGTAATGAATGCTACGGAAGATGTTGAAAAAATCGCTTCTATGGTTGATTTTGTTTTCTGTGCCGTAGATATGAAAAAAGATGAGATAAAAGCATTGGAAGAGAGATATGCAAAGGCCGAGTGCCCCGTTGTCTCAAACAACAGTGCTCACAGACACACCCCCGATGTTCCTATGGTTCTTCCGGAGCTTAATCCCGAACACATAGAAATTATACCGGCACAGAGAAAGCGTCTCGGTACAAAGCGCGGTTTTATTGCCGTTAAGCCTAACTGCTCGCTTCAGGGTTATGTTCCCGCCTTGTTCCCGCTCTCGAAATTCGGTGTAAAAGATGTTTTGGTTTGCACTTATCAGGCGATTTCCGGAGCAGGAAAAACATTCGATACGTGGCCCGAGATGGTCGATAACGTAATACCCTTTATCGGCGGCGAGGAAGAAAAATCCGAAAAAGAACCGCTTAAAATTTGGGGTCATATTGAGGGCGACAAAATTGTTGACGCCACCTCCCCCAATTTTACTGCTCAGTGTCTTCGCGTTCCCGTTTCAAACGGTCATATGGGCGCGGTTTTCGTAAGATTTGAAAATAAGCCCACTAAGGAGCAAATGCTTGAAATTTGGAAGAATTTCAAAGGCAGACCTCAGGAACTCGAGCTCCCCAGTGCTCCCAAACAGTTCCTTAACTATTTTACTGAGGATAATCTTCCTCAGACGAAACTGCAGAGAGGGCTTGAACACGGTATGGCTATATCAATTGGCAGACTTCGTGAAGATACCCAGTACGACTATAAATTTGTATGCCTTTCTCATAACACGCTGAGAGGCGCTGCAGGCGGAGCTGTTCTCCTTGCGGAGCTTCTTTGTGCCGAAGGCTACATGGACTGATTTTATTCGGAGGGATAACAATGAAAAAGCCGATTTTTACAGGTGCAGGTGTTGCGATAATTACCCCGTTTACTTCTGACGGTAAGGTGAACTATCCGGCACTTAAAGAAATTCTTGAATACCAAATAGCTAATTCAACCGATTGTATCGTTATATGCGGTACCACAGGTGAAAGTGCCACACTTTCTCATGAGGAGCACACAGAAGTAATCAAGTACGCAGTTGATGTTGTTGCCGGAAGAATTCCCGTAGTAGCAGGAACCGGAAGCAATGACACAGCATATGCTTTGAATTTGTCAAATGAGGCCGAAAAAGCCGGCGTTGACGGTCTGCTTATGGTAACTCCTTACTATAACAAAGCTTCTCAGGAAGGCCTTATTAAACACTTTACTTATGTAGCCGACCGTGTCTCCACACCGATTATTTTGTACAATGTACCGAGTAGAACCGGTTGTGAAATTAAACCGGAAACTTATGCCGAACTTTCAAAGCATAAAAACATTTATGCCGCTAAAGAGGCTACAGGAAATTTGTCTTCAATAGCAAAAACCATTTCCCTTTGCAGCGATGATTTTGCCGTTTATTCAGGTAATGATGATCAAATAACTCCGATTATGTCTCTCGGCGGCAAGGGCGTTATCTCGGTTCTTTCAAATGTTATGCCGCAGGAGGCTCATAATATTGCCGCTGCCGCACTTGACGGTGACTTTAAAAAGAGTGCCGAGCTTCAGCTTAAGTATCTTGAGCTTTGCAACGCTCTGTTTATGGATGTTAATCCCATCCCCGTCAAGGTTGCAATGCGTATGATGGGCTTTGACGTCGGTCCTCTCAGACTGCCGTTATGCGATATGTCCGAGGAAAAGACCGAACACTTGAGAAAAGTTTTGGCAAAGTACGGACTTATTAAGTAATTATTAAGATTTACGGATGTGAAAAAATGATAAGAATAATCTTAAGCGGTTGCTTCGGCAAAATGGGCCATGTTATACGAGACTGTGTTTCCTCGAGAAACGACTGCGAAATAGTTGCCGGCGTAGATATAGGTGACGGAAAAGCGGAATTTCCGGTGTTTAAATCTTTTGACTCAATCAGCGGTGTTGATGCCGATGTGATAATTGATTTCTCTCACCCGTCTGTTTTGAGCGGACTTTTGGAATATGCTTCTGCAAAAAAGTGCCCTGCGGTTGTAGCTACCACAGGCCTCAGCGAAGAGCAAATTGCCGATATAAATGAGTGCTCAAAAACAGTCCCTATGTTTTTCTCGGCGAATATGTCTATCGGCGTAAATTTAATATCGGAGCTTGCCGCCAAGGCTGCACGTGTACTTGAAGGCTCTTTTGATATTGAAATTGTCGAAGCGCACCATAATCAAAAGATTGACGCGCCATCAGGAACAGCTCTTATGCTTGCAGACAGCATATCAGATGCATTGTCTGTTAAACCGAAATATGAGTTTGACAGACACTCGAAAAGAGCAAAGCGCAGCAAAAACGAAATCGGCATTCATTCGATTCGCGGCGGAACAATAGTCGGTGAGCATGAAATAATTTTTGCGGGTCATGATGAGATAATTACAATTTCTCATTCAGCGCGTTCCAAGGAGCTTTTTGCAACAGGTGCAATAAATGCCGCTCTCTTCTTAGAGGGAAAACCTGCAGGACTATACAATATGCGTCAGCTTGTTGATGCTAAATAAGGAGGTCGTTTGTATGAAAACCATTCAAAATATATCAGTAGTCGAAGATGTGACGCTTGTTTCACTCAACGATTCACCTGCCGATATGAATACCATATCAAAAATTTTCGATATGATTTCGACAAATAATATCGATGTTGATATGATTTCTCAGACACCGCCGCACAGCAACAAGCCGCATTTGTCATTCACCGTCAGCGGTGACGATTTGGGAAAAATTTTGGAGCTTTCCGCTAAAATAAGAGATTTGTATCCCGATGTTAAACTTTCGGTAAGCAACGGAAACTGCAAAATATCTGTCTTCGGAGAAGCTATGAAAGGTCAACCCGGTGTAGCCGCCAAGGTGTTTGCGGCTGCCGCAAAAGCTAATACAGACATAATAATGATAACTACTTCGGAAGTAGATATATCAATGCTTGTTCCTCAGAGTGACCTTACAGCAACGTTAGAGTCAATTAAAGGCGCTTTTAACAATTAAATTGTTACAGACATAAAAAAACGCTTGATTTTCATCAAGCGTTTTTTATTATCATTTATTTTATTTGTCAATCCATTCTCTGACTTCATCATTAAGCCAAGTAGCCAATTCTTCAATCCCCTCGCCTGTTTTGGCGCAGATAAGAAAGATTTTTGCGTTTGGGTTTCTGTGCTTGATATATTCCTTGCACTTTTCAACATCGAAATCAAAATAAGGTAAAACATCGATTTTGTTGATAAGCACAACATCGCTTACCTTAAACATAAGAGGATATTTAAGCGGTTTATCGTCACCCTCGGGAACAGATAATATCATTACATTTTTAACGGCACCTGTGTCAAATTCTGCAGGACAAACAAGATTTCCGACATTTTCGAGAATTGCAAGTTCAACCCCATCGGTGCCGAGAGCCTCAACACCTTGCTTAGTCATGGCTGCATCAAGGTGGCACATCCCTCCTGTGTGCAGCTGAATTGATTTTACACCTGTTTCGGCAATTTTTATTGCATCAACATCGCTGTCAATATCTGCTTCCATAACACCGATTTTCAGCTTATCTTTAAGCGCATTTATTGTAGCTTTCAGTGTGGTGGTTTTACCTGAACCGGGAGAGGACATAAGGTTTAATAAAAATACCCCTTTGGATTTAAGCTCGCCTCTCAGCTTTTCGGCTTGTTCGTCATTATTTTTAAAAACACTTTGTTTTATTTCAATTACTCTTACTTTATCCATAATATTCACCCGATAAAATTTATTTGGATATATTTTACGCTTTTAATCATACAATTGTCAATAATCATAAGAAAATAAGTCAAAACAAAAAAATCTGTTTATTTATGAAATTTTAGACAATTTTCAATTGACAAACTTCTATTAAAGAATTATTATATTATTAGTATTGATAAACTTTTATCATTCAAATTTTACTTTACCGGAGGTAAATTATGGCTTGTTTCGTAGTACCGGCTGCAGAAGCTGTTATTGCAACCGTAGCTGTGCAAATCGCAAAAAAGCATGAAATTTCACAGGAGAAGCTTGAGTGTAAGCTGCCTGAGGGTGCTGTCCAGGCTCCTGAGTATAAAATTTCGGTTTCAAGAAAGCTTTCTTGGCTTCGCAATTTACTTTGGGGCGGTGTTTTACTTCTTGCCTTTGAACACCTTTGGCACGGAGAGTTAACTCCTTATTTCCCCTTCCTTACAGGCGCATCAAACGCCGAGGATACAGCTACAATGCTTCATGAAATGGCAACCGTCGGTGTTGCAATGTCTCTTTTGGTTACTGCCGTTTGGGGAATTATGCTTTTGGTCGTTAAGATTAAAGAAACAAAAATTTCCAAAGAAAAGGAATTAACGGAATAATGACATTACTTATCAGCGTATTTGCAGCAATTATTTCAACTGCTGTTTGGTACTTTTGTGCTGAACGAAAAAAATATTTGCTTAACGTTCCGTGCTATCTCTTTTGGGGTGCTTCCGTTATGTGGTTCGTTGATGCGGTTTTTGAGTACTCCGAGTTGAAGGCAGCATATTTTACTCCTGCTCCGGAGGATATGCTGAACGATGCATTTTTAGGTTTTTCGATTATTGCATTGGGTCTCATTGTTTGGATAATTATATTGTTGATAAAGGACCCTAATAGTGTTATCAGAGATGCCTTGTTCAGCAAAAAAAATAAATAGTAAAATAATAATTTTTCAGCGAAGTGATTTTTCACTTCGCTGTTTTTTATGAATATAATATTTTTTGCGGTAAAACATAACATCGGTGATAAATATTAGTACGATAAAGAAATTCCTGATTGGCATTCCGATAGGTATCATAAATGTTACTCTCGGCGCAGGCGGAGGAATCATTTCGGTTCCGATTCTTAAAGCTGCCGGTATGTCACAAAAACAGGCTCAGGCAAATACAATCGCTATTATTCTGCCTCTCTCCGTAATATCATTTTATATGTATATTAAAAAGGGATTCACAAGCTTTAACAGTATAATTACAATTCTTCCCGCTTCGGCTTTGGGAGCGATAATAGGTACGGTTGTTTTCTCTAAGCTTTCAAACAGATTCTTGTCGGTAGCATTTTCTTTTTTTATGATCTATGCCGGAATAAGGTTATTATTTAAATGAATGATTTTGTGAATTTACTTGCCGTTTTCGTATCTTCGGTAATAACTTCGATGGGTCTCGGCGGCGGTAGTTTTTACATTTTATATCTAACATTTTTTACTGACACTGAGCAATTTACTGCTCAAGGTTATAATTTATTGCTTTTTCTTCCATGCGCTGTTATATCTGTGATGGTTTATGCCGGAAAGAAAATTATCAGCTTTAAATATATTTGGCCGATTGTTTTAGGCGGAATTGCTGGGGTTATTGTCGGCTACACAGCATTATCTCATATTAGCAGCGCGATTGTTAGGAAGATGTTTGCAGCATTTTTATTGCTGTCCGGCATCTTTTCCCTCATAAAGTCTGTAAAAGAATAAATCATTGTTAAGTGTCCGTTTTTTATGTTAAGATAAAGGAAAAACATTTCCCGAAAAAAGATTAGGAGAGTGCCAAAATGGAATATAAGATGCTATTCACCCCTATGAATATCGGTACGGTTCAAATTAAAAACCGTGTTGTTATGCCCCCTATGATGCTTGGTTTCGGTCAGTTTAACGGTTGTCCGACAAAGGAAATGATGGATTATTACGAGGAACGTGCTATCGGAGGAGCCGGGCTTATTATTACCGAGATAACGAGAGTTGATGATTTCAGTGGAGCATCGGCTTTCGCCCAACTTGCAATCAGCCACGACTATCATATTAAACCTCTTGCGGAAATGATAAGCAGAGTTCACTCACATGGTTGCAAAATGTTCATTCAGCTTCACCACCCCGGCAGACAAAATCTGGGCTTACTTATGGGTACCGTACCGGTGTCGATAGGTGCCGAAAGAATAATGGGTAAGCTATATGATAAAATGTTTTATAAGGTTGCTCCTGCCGGCAAAATGCTCATGCAGAAAGACCTTGTGCTTCGTACATTTTCTCCGTCAAAATGTGACAGAGCATACTCTGCTGAGAGTTTAAACAGGGAAATGTCCGTTAAGGAAATCAAAAAGATAATTTCAGAGTTTATAAACGGTGCGATTCGTGCGCAGAAGGCCGGTGCGGACGGTGTAGAATTACATGCGGCACACGGCTATTTGATTCAGCAATTTTTGAGCCCATACACAAATACGCGGAATGACGAGTACGGCGGAAGCTTTGAAAAAAGAATGAAATTCTTAATCGATATTATCAAGGGAATTAAAGCTGCATGCGGCAATGATTTTCCGATTGTTGTTCGTTTATCTGTTGATGAATGTTATTCTATGATTGGTAAACCCGAAATCGGCTATAAGCTTGAAGACGGAGTTAGGATGGCGAAAGTTCTTGAAAAAGAAGGGATTGATGCCATTGATGTCTCCTGTGCCGGTTATGATACATATAATTATTGGTTGGAGCCTACCTCTTTTGAGCCCGGATGGAGAAAATATATGGCCGCAGCAGTAAAAAAGGAAGTAAAAATCCCGGTATTGGCTGCCAACCTAATTCGCTCTCCTAAACAAGCGGAAGAACAGCTCGAGGAAGGTATTCAAGATTTTGTCAGCCTCGGCAGAACTCACATAGCTGATCCGCACTGGGTAAACAAGGTTAAGGCGGGCAAAGAGGATGAAATCAAAAGATGCATCTGTTGCCTGTATTGTATGGAAAGTATGCAGAAAAACGCATATAAAGGAACACATGCCCATTGTTCTGTGAATCCTAAATTGGGCAAGGAATCGGAGCATCCAATTGCCAACGGCAACGGCAGAACTGTTGTAATTGTCGGAGCCGGCCCTGCCGGTCTAATGAGCGCGGAAGTTTTAGCTAAGCGAGGATTTAAACCGATAGTTCTTGAAAAGAACGCTTTCCCAGGTGGGCAACTACAACTCGCTAATAAGCCGCCTCTTAAGGAAAAAATCAATTGGTGCATTGAGGACTTGGTTACAAACGCAACACATTACGGTGCCGAAATTAAATATAATGTAATTGCCGACGAAAGTATTATAAAGTCATACAATCCATATGCTGTTATAATAGCTACAGGCGGTAAAGCAATTAAGCCTAAATCAATCAAGGGCTCCGATAAAGATAACGTTTTCACGACAACCGATATTCTTGATGGTTCGGTAGTGCTAAAAAATAAGAAGGTTGCGGTCATAGGCTCCGGCATGACGGGCCTTGAAACATCTGAAATGTTGGCTGAAAACGGCAATGATATTACCGTGGTTGAAATGGCTGATTCGATAGCTCCCGGCACTTGGATGCAGCACATTGATGATTGTATGCCGAGACTTAAAGCACACGGCGTTAAGTTTATTGTAGGTCATAAGCTTACGGAAATTACCGACAGAGGAATAGAGCTTAATAAGGTGGATACGGAGAACATACTTTTGGTCGATGCGGACTATGTTGTTCTGTCTCTCGGCGTAAGACCCGAAAATAAGCTTTACGATGATATAAACGGCAAACTTAAAAATGTTTATCTCATTGGCGATGCGGAAAAAACAGGCCGAATTGCAGATGCAACCTCTCAGGCGTATGAGCTTTGCAAAAATATTTAACTAAAAATATATCGTTATAAAATTAACAAAAAAGGGAGGCCGTAAAGTCTCTCTTTTTTTCTTTTTAACCAAATTTATTTTTGATGTATTTTTTATGTTGATAAACAAAACTATATATTGTATAATTAATATTAAATTGGAGCAATTTGGATTTTATATTGTGTTTGATATTATTTTGTTACTTTTTTGGAGGTAATATATATGAAAGTACAGTTTACTGAAACCGTTTTAAGAGACGCAAATCAGTCTCTTATTGCAACGAGATTGCCTTACTCCGAATTTGACGGCATTCTTGAAACAATGGACAAAGCGGGTTATTATTCACTTGAATGCTGGGGCGGTGCAACATTTGACTCCTGCCTTCGCTACCTCGACGAAGATCCGTGGGAAAGACTCCGTAAAATCAGAGCAAAATGCCCCAATACAAAACTTCAAATGCTTTTAAGAGGTCAAAATTTGCTCGGATACCACCATTATCCCGATGATGTAGTAAGAATGTTCGTTAAAAAATCAATTGAAAACGGCATTGATATCATAAGAATATTCGATGCTCTTAACGACGTTAGAAATATTGAAGTTGCAGTTGACGAGACTTTAAAGAATGGTGCCATTGCATCCGGCGCAATTTGCTATACTCAAAGCCCTATACACAATCTTGAATCATACATCAAGCTTGCCAAGCAGATGGAAGAGCTCGGTTGCCAGACTATATGCATTAAGGATATGGCAGGCATTTTAGGTCCAAAAGAAGCTTATGATATGGTAAAAGCTCTTAAGGAAAATGTAAAAACTCCCATTATTCTTCATACACACTGTACCACAGGACTCGGTATGCTTACTCTTCAGAAAGCCGTTGAAGCAGGATGTGATGTAATCGATACTGCTATATCCTCATTCTCCGGCGGCACTTCACAGGCTCCTACGGAAACTATGGCTTATGCTTTAAAACAGGAAGGTTATGATATTGACCTTGACCTTTCTGTCCTTAAAGATATCAACGACTTCTTTAAGCCTATAAAAGATGAATATTTAAAAAAAGGCTCTTTAAATCCTCTTGTGCTTTCAACCGACACAAATGCACTCAATTATCAGATTCCCGGTGGAATGCTCTCTAACCTTGTTGCACAGCTTACCGCACAGAACAAAATGGATAAGTTTAATGATGTTCTCCTTGAAACCCCCAAGGTTAGAAAGGATCTCGGTTATCCCCCGCTTGTAACACCTATGAGTCAGATGGTCGGCGTTCAGGCAACTGTTAACGTTCTTGTCGGAGAGAGATATAAGAATATTTCCAAAGAAGTAAAAGCTTATATTAAGGGTGAATACGGTCGTGCCCCCGGCGAAATCGATAAGGACCTTATGAAAAAGGTTCTCGGCGACGAAGAACCTATCAAGGGCAGATTTGCCGACTCTCTCGAACCCGGTTTTGAAAAGGCTAAAAAAGAAATCGGAGAAAAGGCAAAGAGCGACGAAGATGTTCTTTCTTATATTGCATTCCCGACTCAAGCTGAAGCATTTTTTGATAAACGTGAAGAAAAAGAAAAAAATACTTTTAAATATTCAATAAAAAGAATTGACTAAGGGGTGTTAAGATGTATTTATTAGACAGTGTTATGTCCATAGGTGAAGCTCTTAATGTTTCAATAACCGGCATTGTAGTTGTGTTCATTGTCCTTGTTGTTTTGGCAGTTCTTGTTCAGCTTCTTTCTAAGCTCATCAGATTGTTTGTAAAGGAGCCGAATGCAAAGAACGCAAAAAAATCCGATGCCGTTAAAGAAGTTGTAAAACCCCAAGGCGGTGTTGCTCTTCCGGAAAATCAAACATTGGGAACGTTGGATCTTTATAAAACCGATGAAAAGACTGCGGCTGTAATTATGGCAATAGTCAGCAAAGAAAGCGGAGTTCCTTTGAACAGATTAAAATTCACTTCAATTAAGCTTATAGAAAACAAGTAAGGGGTTAACAATATGAAATATGTAGTTACTTTAAACGGAAAAGACTATGAAGTCGAAGTTGACGAGTTAAGTGAGGCAATAGTAACAAGCGTTGCGCCTACCGCAGCTTCTGCTCCGGCAGCACCTGTGGCTGCACAGCCCTCGGCGCCTGCTACTCCCGCACCTGCTCCTGTTTCAGAAAGCGGAACCGCTGTTAAGGCTCCCATGCCCGGAACAATACTTAAAGTAAATGTTACCGCAGGTCAGAGCGTTAAGGCCGGCGACATTATGTTTATTCTTGAAGCAATGAAGATGGAAAACGAAATTGTAGCTCCTTCGGATGGTACAGTTTCACAGGTTGTAGCCGCAAAAGGCAGCTCGGTTGCAACTGATGACGTCCTTGCTTATTTGAACTGAGGAGGTCAATAAATGTCTGTTGTAAATGCTTTGGTGGAGATATTTCAAAGCTCCGGTTTTGTATCGTTGTCATGGCAAAACTGGGTTATGATTTTAGTCTCCTTTGTTCTTTTATATTTGGCTATTGTCAAAAAATTTGAACCACTTCTCTTAGTTCCAATTGCTTTCGGTATGTTACTTGTTAACATATATCCTGATATTATGTATGATCCGCTTATGATGTCGTCATACAGCGGCCAAGTTGTGGAAGGTGCCCATTGGTATGATACCGGCGTCTTGCGACTGATTTACGCAGGTGTTAAATCGAGTATATTCCCCTGCCTTATCTTTATGGGTGTAGGTGCTATGACCGACTTCGGACCGCTTCTTGCGAATCCTTCAAGTCTTCTTCTCGGAGCTGCTGCTCAGCTTGGTATTTATGTTGCTTTTCTTATTTCAATCGCAACCAACCTTATCCCCGGTTTTGAGGGCTTTACGCCTCAGGAAGCAGCTTCAATAGCTATAATCGGCGGTGCAGACGGACCGACAGCTATTTATTTAACGAGTAAGCTCGCTCCGCAGCTATTAGGACCCATTGCTGTAGCGGCATACTCTTATATGGCTCTTATACCGCTGATTCAGCCCCCTATTATGAAGCTTTTAACTACCAAAAAAGAGCGCGAAATCAAGATGGATCAGCTTAGAACCGTAAGCAAAACAGAAAAAATCATTTTCCCGATTGTTGTTACTGTTCTTTGCGTACTTGTTCTTCCGTCGGTCGCTCCGCTTATCGGTATGTTTATGCTCGGCAATCTTTTCAAAGAATGCGGCGTAACCGAACGCCTCAGTGATACTGCTCAGAATTCTCTTTGCAATATCGTAACAATAATGCTCGGTACAACCGTAGGCGCCACAGCAGAAGGCAAAACATTCCTCGCTACCAAAACTATACTTGTAATAGTAATCGGTCTTGTCGCATTTGCTTTCTCAACCGCAGGCGGCGTATTGTTCGGCAAACTTATGAACCTCGTAACTCATGGTAAAGTTAATCCACTTATAGGTTCCGCAGGTGTTTCGGCTGTTCCTATGGCGGCTCGTGTATCTCAGGTTGAGGGAAGAAAATACAATCCCTCTAACTTCCTTTTAATGCACGCTATGGGTCCGAATGTTGCAGGAGTTATCGGTTCTGCTGTTGCGGCCGGATATTTACTTCTTACTTTTGGTAAATAATTATTAAGTTATAGAAAAGGTCACGGTAACAAATTTAGTTACCGTGACCTTTTTATATATTCTGATATAACAATTGAAAACTTATTTATCTTTTCTTGACTGCAACATTTAATATAATATATGCTAACACCAGCACAACCACCGAACAACACAGAACAGCATACATCGCTTCTATACTGACGCATTTATCGAAAAAGTACAAGTTACAGTCAATACTGTCTTTAAATACGGTGACAAATTCCTTCGGCATACCCATTTCGGACAGTTCACTGAAAACACCATTTAAAGCGTGATTGCGTAAAAGTCCCGTACCGTATGTTCCCGGCAAAAAAGAAATAACTTTTTGCAGTCCGGCAGAAAAGCTTGAGACGGGCATATATGCGCCACAGATAAATCCATATCCTGCGCTGACTATGGTCCCTACTGCTGAAATCTGACCTTGTGAGTTTAAAAAGAAGTTGATTATAGAGCTAAGCGCTGTTCCGAACATTACAAGTAATATCACATCGAGTAAGAATAAAACCGTCTCTTTAAATGAAAGATACCAGCCAATATTTGACAAATAAATAAAACAAATAACTGAAGCCGCAACACATATTGCAAGTGTAGAAATAAGCGTCGAGATATAATAACTTACGGCAAGCGTTGATTTTTTTACAGGAGTTACGGTTAAATCTGCACGCGCGCCGCTGACCTTATCCTGAACCATGAGCATATTTGAACAAAACGAAACAGTTACGCAGCATACGGCAAGAAGTGATGACACAAGCTGGCCTGCAACGACCGCATTTATGAGTTTTTCCGACAACTCAAAGCCTGTAGGTATTGCGGATAAAAAGCTTTGCTTGTAAACATTTCCGAGAAAAGTTGTATACAAAATGAGCAATATAATCGGAGTTATAAGTGAAGTAAAAAACATTGCCTTATCTTTGAAAAACAGTTTGCTGTTTCTTCTGATAAGATTGCCGAGACCCATCATTTTACGTCACCTCCGCTCAGGTTTTTACCTGTAACCGCCATAAACATCATCCATTTTTCCTTTAATTACCTCATAGTCTTTAAATATATCAGGATTTTTAATTATCAGTTCGGTTGCTTTTTCGGAATTCGGAACAGCAATGCGAACGGCACCGTTCAATTTTTCAGACGGCAGATCAAGACTCTCGGCAAGAGCGGCTGATTCCCCATACAGAGTAATAAAGTCACCTGTATATTTATTTTTCAGTTCTAACGGAGTCCCCTCTGCCGAAATTTGCCCGGCATCAAGTATCACTACATAATCGGAGTCCGCCGACTCTTCCATGTAATGTGTTGTGAGAAAGACGGTAAGCCCATGAGTTTTGCGAAGCATTGTTATAACCGACCATAAAAGCTGTCTTGTTTGAGGGTCAAGTCCTGTTGTCGGCTCATCAAGGATCAGTATTTTGGGATTGTGAAGCAAAGCTCTTGCTATATCAATACGTCGTCTTTGCCCTCCTGACAGTTTTCCGACAGTTCTGTTAAGAATATCTTCAAAACCGAAAAGTTCCGATAACTCATCAAGACGATTTTTAAATTCTTTGCCCGTTATGCCATACAGAGCGGCTCGACTGCGCAGATTATCTTTTACCGACAACGCTTTATCAAGTACGGAGTTTTGAAAAACTACACCGATATCCGATGAAACACTGTTGAAATTTTTCTCAGTATCTTTGCCGCAGATTACTATTTTTCCGCTGTCCTTTTTTATCTGCCCACACATAATTGAAATGGTTGTGGACTTTCCTGCGCCGTTTACGCCGAGAAATGCAAACAATTCACCGTGATAAACACTAAAGGATAAATCATTAACAGCCTTTATGTCTCCATACGACTTGCTCAAATGAGATATTTCAATGATTTTATCCATATAATGCTCCCCAATAAATTCTTTATAAACATATTAACAAAAGCGCAAATATTTGTCAATAAAATACAAAACCACTCGTCATAAACGAGTGGGAGTAGTTCCCTTTGGTTTAGATGTGCCGAAAAAACCAGTATTTATGCGCCTTTCGGGACTTGGCACTTTTTGAGTAACCGTTTTTGCAACACTTTTTTCAAAAACGTGTTTTCTGGCAGATGAAATAGTTCCCCTTGGTTTGCAACTAAACCTAAAAATCGCATAATTTTTAAGGCTTTTGCCCTGTTTTGGGCAGAAGCTTTTTTTTATGAGACTATTTTGATTACCGGCAGGCACGGTTTTTAGGTTTTTGGGGTGATGTTCTCTTTGCATTTATCATAATTCTCGCTTTGTGTCCTTTACATTTGTGGAGGCTCGTGCTATATTCTCATTGAAAGGGGTGACAGCTATGGACCAAGAAAAAATCGGTAGCTTTCTTGCAGAAAACCGTAAGGCAAAAGGCTTTACGCAAATTGAATTTGCGGAGAAATTAGGCGTTTCCAACAAATCGGTATCTCGGTGGGAAACCGGAAAAAATATGCCGGATGTGTCTCTGTTTTTGCCTATATGCGATGCGTTGGATATTTCCGTTAATGAATTCCTTATCGGCGAACGCATCACAACGCAAGAAAACAAAAGAGCTGATGAAATTCTTGTTGAAACAATAAAAGCCTCCAACAAAAAGCTCAAATCCGCACAAATAGTGATTTATATATTGGCTGTTTTGGTCAACGCATTATTTATGATTGGTGTGCCTCTGACCGCAACACCCTCTGACGCAATGGCGGTGCCACTTGCCGCACTTTTAGGCGGTGCAGTTTCTGCCCTGTTGTTGTCCTGCCTCAACATCAAGCCTATATGGTTGTTTATATTCATTCCGATTTCGGTAATTGAATTATTGGTAGGAAGTATAATCTATTGCGGTGAGTTGTATGACTACGGCTTGCCCTATGCAACAATATTGGCTTTTGTTCAGCTTACATTATTTCTGTTGGCGATGGGTATTCGAAAAATTATAAGAAAACTTATAAAAACCAAACGCAAAAATAAATCTTCATAGCATTAGCAAAAAGAGCTATCAGATTTTGAAAGTCTGATAGCTCTTTAATTTATAGTGGAATATTTTTATATCGCACCAATTTAATTTAAGGTGCAAGCCACCGGGAATTATTCTTTTGCCATAATTGTAACATATTTTGCAACACGAGTGATGATAAAGAGAATAAGACAAAGAAAAACGACGCTAAAACAGCACTAAAATGGCTTGAAATAGAGGTAAAATAAGACAAATGATAATCTCGGAAAAGAGTGGTTTTAGCTATAAATGTGAATTTTACTGAATATGCCTAACATCATTGCGATAACACTTAAAACAATCAGAATTATCAAAATTACCATAAGAAAACGCAGATATTTTTTTGCGGTTTTATCATCCTGAGCTGTTGCATTTTCTCTTTTGGTTTTTTTATAAAGCTTTTTTAATAAAACAGCGCTGAATAAAACACAACATATTATGGTAAAGTTCAATATCAACATCAATGTTTTTTGAGTTTGCATATTATATAAATTTTATCTCCTTCTCTTTTATTATAATACACACGCTGTGCGCCGCAATTCCTTCCTTTGCTCCTGTAAAGCCAAGCCCCTCTTCTGTTGTCGCCTTCACGCTTACATCCGATAGCGGAATTTTACACACTTTAGCTATATTGGTACGCATCGCCGCAATATACGGCGCAAGCTTCGGGCTTTGAGCCAAAACCGTGGCATCTATATTTCCGACAGAATAACCGTTCTCCTTAAGTAAATCACACACTTTAGATAAAAGAACCATACTGTCGGCATTTTTATAGGCATCGTCTGTATCGGGAAAATGCTTTCCGATATCACCGAGCGCAGCTGCCCCGAGTAAAGCGTCACTAACAGCATGGGCAAGTACATCTGCGTCTGAATGGCCCAAAAGGCCAATTCCATCATTTTCAATATGAACTCCGCCTAATATTAATTCTCTACCCTTTTGAAGCTTATGAACATCATATCCATGCCCGATTCTATAATTCATCTTTTTTTTCTCCTTTGTTGATAATTGCTTCGGCAATGATTAAATCCTCAGGAGTCGTAATTTTGATGTTTGTATTATCTCCATCAACAATTTTGACAAGTTTACCGTATGCTTCAATTAAGCCGCAATCATCCGTAAAAAGTTCACTGTTCGGAACGCCCTGCATAGCGCTTAAGTACATTTTTTTATTAAATACCTGCGGCGTTTGAATTGCCCTTAGCGAATCCCTCGCCGGCGTTGAAGTTACTATTCCTTCATCACTAACGGTTTTTATTGTATCTTTAACCGGGATACCGGGCGCAGCGGCATCAAAATCAAAAGCCGCAAAAATCGTTTTTTCAATTGTTTCTCTGTCCACAAGAGGTCTTGCACCGTCGTGTATGGCAATATAATCGGACTCTGTCATGCAACACTTAACAGCATTAAAAACGCTTTCCTGGCGCGTACAGCCGCCTTTAACGATATTACTGACCTTATTAACCGAATAATCTTTTACCATAGCAAAAATTTGAGGGATGTCCTCTTCGCGTGCCGATATGATTATTTCATTAATAAGATCCGAATTTTCAAATGCCTTCAAAGTCCTGATAAGCACAGGGACGCCGTCAATTAGCAAAAACTGCTTATTGACGCCGCCCATTCTTGTTGAATTTCCGGCAGCTACAATAATCGCGGAAACATACGGATAAGAAGCTGCCCCATTATTATATTTTTTTGTTTTCAGCATACTCATAACCCCTTTGTAATACTTAGGGCAAACAAATAGATTTTATGAGTATATTTTACACCAAAGCCTCTATAGTTGCAAGCTTAACTGCAAGGCAAAGAATATCGGCTGCTTTTTGAAGCTCATCAGTTGAAGGATAAGAAGGTGCAATTCTGATATTTCTGTCATCGGGATCTATTCCGTACGGGAAGGTTGCACCTACGGTAGTAAGAACGACACCGAGTTCTTTGCAAATTTCACCCACGCGTTTTGCGCTGCAATGATTAACGTCAAGACTTATAAAATATCCGCCTTTAGGAGATGACCAGGATGCAAGATCATTGTCTTTAAGCTCTTTTTCAAGCGTTTCAAGCACTATATTGAATTTAGGTGCAAGAAGTTTAGCGTGTTTCTTCATATGTGCCTTAATACCATCGGCATTTTTGAAGTATTTAACGTGTCTTAACTGATTCATCTTATCATAGCTTATTGTCTGCGACTTTAATCTGTCTTTAATCATCGCAATGTTCATCGGTGAAGCAGCTATTGCCGAAATACCTGCTCCGGGGAAGGTTATTTTTGATGTTGAAGTAAATTCAATGAAATTATCCTCTGTTCCGAATTCTTTGCAGGCGTCAAAAATATTGAGCAAAGTATCAGCATCATCGCAAAGGTCGTGCACAATATAAGCGTTGTCCCATATTACACGGAAATCGGGCGCAGACGGTTTTAAAGCGGCCAACGCACGAACTGTTTCATCCGAATACGTTATTCCGTCGGGATTGGAATACTTCGGTACGCAGAACATACCTTTTACAGAAGGATCTTTAATAAGCTCGGCAATTTTTGCAACATCAGGTCCTGTTTCTGTCATTCTGACATTTATCATTTTAATGCCGAAATGCTCGCATATACCGAAATGTCTGTCATATCCGGGAACATTACATATGAATTTAACGTCGCCCTGACGGCACCAGGGCTCGGCACCTGCACCGTGCGTATAACACTGTGAAATATAGTCATACATAAGATTCAAACTTGATGCGCCGCCGACAATAATGTTTTCTGGAGCGACACCGAGCTCATCCGCAAAAAGCTTTTTGCATTCCGGAATACCGTCAAGACCGCCGTAATTGCGGACATCCGTACCGTCTTCGGATATCCAATCGGAAGCCGAAAGCGATGAATTAAGCATATCCATGGAAAGCTCCAACTGCTCGGGCGACGGCTTACCTCTCGCCATATTGAGTTTAAGATTTTGTGACTTAACGTCATCGTATTGCTTCTTAAGCTCACTTTTTAAATCCTCAAGTTCTTCCTTTTTCATTTTGCTGTATTGCATTATTCTTGCCTCCAAGATTTAAAAATACTTTTTTAACCTTATAGATTTTATAATATTTTACTCGATTTTGCAATATTTGTTTTTAATTCTTGCAATAATTATAAAAAAAGACAAGCTGCTAAAAATACAGCCTGTCTTTTTGTCTATTTTAAATAAATAATAGTTCAGTCTTTTACAGCGGAACTCAACTCATGCTCTTTTTTACGTATCTCTTCAAGTTCATTTTGTATTTTTTCTTTCTTCTTTCCGGTATAATCATTGAAAAACATCGGTATCATAGTTAAAAGGAACCCAAGAGCAGGAAGAAGAGTTACCATAATCAGAAGCCATTTTTGAGTGAAAGGTGTTTGTTGAGCCAAAATCTGTTTGCCGTTTATATCAAGATTACCGTCAATCGGCTTTTGATACTTGCCTATTTCGAGAACCCAACCTGTTACAACTCCGGCTATACCTGCTGTAACCTTTGAAAGGAATGTCTGGAAAGCAAAACACACACCCTCTGATCGTTTACCTGTTTTCCATTGCATATAATCAACCGAGTCAGCTATGAAAGCATAGGTAATTACATTATAAATTCCGAGAGGGAATCCCATTAAGAACAGACATACCCAAAGAATATAAATATTAATATGCCCCGGATCATTCATAAAGAGGAAATAGCAAACACAGTGTGCAATGACTCCGAAAATAGACGAGCCGATGTAAATCTGCTTCAAATCAAATTTCTTGCGAAGCATCGGGAATACGACCATGGCCGGCACCATACCGGCACCAATGGCAACAGTTAAAGTCGTGAGAATAGTTCCGCGCGGTATCCAAAATCCGCCCGCTTTATAAGCGGCTACAACATCGTTTGTAGAAGCAAGAACATCAAAGTCCGTGTAACCTTGAATTATTAAATAGTTAGCTATATAGTCGGCAGATATATTGGCAATAACCATTGTAGAACCGAGTATCGCTGCTGCGATTACAAGTAAAAGCAGTTTGTTTTGACCGACAACATGAACAGTCTCTTTAAAAGTAGGTGTCGTTGTTGACGGCTCTATTCGCTCTTTAGTAGTAAAGAACGCAAGACTTGAAAGAAGCGCGCCCATGACACCAAAGAGAATTGCGCCGAAGATAACCGCCGCGCAAGCCGAGAGAAGACTGTCGTAAAATAGGAATAAGAAGTGCCGGAAGTATACCGCCAAATGTAGAACCCAAACGTCCGTTTGAAATAAACTGTGTACGTTCTTTTTCGTTTGGTGTTATAACCGAAGTCAGTCCCCAAAAAGGAACGTCTTGTATCGTAAAGCAAACACCCCAAAGCACATATGTACACGCAGCATATACAGTAGCCGCCGCGCTGCTTTGAAAAGGAGCAATAAACAAAAGGATGGTCGACACACAAACCGGTATCGGAGAGAAAAGCAAATACGGACGCATTTTTCCCCATTTACTTCTCGTCTTATCTACTATCATTCCCATTATTGGGTCGTTAAGCGCATCAAAAATACGACCGCCGAGTATAATAGCACTTGCTGTAACAGCGTTAAGTTTAGCAACGTCAACCAAAAAGACAAGATAGAACATTGTCATTATAGTATATATTCCGCTTCTGCCGAAAGCAGAAAGCGGAAAACATATTTTTTCTTTTAAAGTTAAATAATTCTTTTCCATTCCCTTAACTCCTGTTATTTTTTTCTTACAAATAAAGCCGGTAAAATTTTTGGCCTACGCTCCCCTGCTTTGACCATTTCGTTTATCAACATATCTTTGAGTTCAGCCCTTACGGAAGCATACTCCGGAGATTTTATTAGGTTGTTTTTCTCAATCGGATCAACTGATAGATCATATAAATAATCTTCAAAATATACATCTGAGTTGTGGGCAACATATCCGGTAGGAGCAAGAGTCCTTACGGAATACTTGTACTTTTTGGTGCGTATAGCTCTTCCACACTGACTTTCGCTTATTTGAATAAATACGCAGTCGCGTTCCTTATTTTCACGCATTTCCTTGAGCAGTGATATGCCCGAATAGCTTTTCGGTATCGGTATTCCTGCCATATCAAGCAATGTCGGAGGAAGATCTATAAGACTAACAAGCCTGTCATCAACTACACCGCCTTTGAACATCCCTCCGCTGATAATCAGCGGCGTATGCGTTGCGCTGTCATGGCAACTTCTCTTATACTCAAGATTGCGGGTCTTAAAATGAGAGCCGTGATCGCTTGTATAAATAATAATTGTGTTATCGTAGAGTCCCTTTTCCTTCAGCTTTTTAACGAGCTTACCGACATTATCATCAAGTCTGTTTATTGCTGCTATGTAATCCGGATACATTTTATTATAATCGCCGGGTAAAAACGACAAGTCGGGTGGTATAGGATAGTCTTTAAATTTATCTACAGTATCCTTAGGGCCTTCATAACAATGATGATCATTTTGATGATGTGGTTCAATATGAGATACAAACATAAAAAACGGCTTATCCGATGTCTTTTGCTCAAGATATTGAAGGGCGAAATCGTTTATGCAATCAGCGCGGTAGCCCTTGAAATCAACTTTTCTGTTTTCATTGTCAAAGACATATCCATCATATCCGTGTGATGTAAACTCAAGTACATCGGATGCACGCCACCAATCTTTATAACCGCCGCGCAGGTTCTCCGGAATTGCGCTTTTTTCGCAGTGGAAGCCTACGTTCGGCAGTCTGTCGGAGGCTAAGTGCCACTTCCCGACATAAGCAGTTTCGTATCCTGCTTCGTTGAAGTATTCCGCTAACGGCTTAATGTTTTGCGGAAGCGGAATTCCATTCCAATAGCATTGGTTTTGCGTCGCATAAAGACCGGTTTGAAGGCAAGCGCGAGCCGGTCCGCAAACCGGTTGACACGTATATGAATTTGTAAAATTCACACCGTTTTCGGCAAGCTTCATAAGATTTGGAGTAACGGTTTCATTAACAGTATCCCATCTCTGTTGATCGCTGAAATAAATAATAATATTTGGCCTCATTATGTTCCTCCGTTATATTATATAAATGACATTACAGCATTGTATAAAGATAGTGCCGCAACCGAAGATACGGCAATTGTAAACGTGACTTTAATTGCTTTTTCATTGCATTTCCTATTTAAAATCGAACCTATGAACCCTCCGATAACCGCAACAGGGATAATCACAAGCAATACCTTCATATCGAATCCGGAAAATCCCGTTTTTATATATGTGGATATAATGTTTGCGCATTGGGAAAGAAAATAACAGCCACCGAATACACCGCTGCATCTCTCATCGTAAACGAAAACATAAGAGTTAAAAAAGCAACATTTATCGGTCCGCCGCCAATACCCAGAAATGCCGCCGCGGTACCGAGCAGTAATCCGGACAGCAAAATTGCTATGGGATTTTTAACATTAAATGTTTTGAAATTACCGGACACAAAAATAATAACGCACACTAAAAGAACAGCCAATATTGCAGACTGTATGCCTCTTACGGTATTCGGAGTTGAAGAAACACTTAACGCATAATTAAAAAGATAATTTCCAAGCAGACCGCCGCCGACCGAGCCCAAAGCAACCAACAACACAATAGACGGCTTTATCGGCGTTTTTTTAATGATGTGACGTGTAGTTGATGTTATCGACATCGCAAAAACAGCACAAGACGAAAAGAAAGAAATTTCGGTTAGGGAGTGTGCATTGATAACATCGAGGACCGGCTTGATTATAACTCCGCCGCCGAGTCCTACAAACGACCCTAAAAGTGTCGCCAAAAAACAACAAAACCATATAAAATTAAAACCATTTTCAAAACCTCTTTTGTATTATAACACAAAAAAACGCAACACACAATTGCTGATTATAAAAAACAAGCGATTGTATGACAAAACAACCGCTTGTTTTAATCATTTAGCAAAAAATTGTTTATATTTTTTCTTCAGCAATCACTTTTATGTTCTTTTCCATAAGATCAAAGAACTTTTCAACTACAGTTTTGTCTTTTTCATTTCCTCTGACACACATTGATAAGGTAAGCTCACCGTTAAGAGAGGTTGCCGAAAGCAAAACATACGGCTTATATTTTACTGCACCAGTCATAAATCCGTCGATATAATCCGCAAAGTTTTCATTTTATCCTGCTTGGATTTTCTAATAAATAAGATAACATAAAATTACATTATGTTCAATATTTTAGTTAATTGTGCTCTCTTTAACAGTTGATTTTTTTCTTGCACTTTTTTATTTTCGTGCTATAATTATATATTATTCGGAGGCATAGCTCAGTTGGTTAGAGCGCACGGTTCACATCCGTGAGGTCGAGGGTTCAAATCCCCCTGTCTCTACCAAAAAAGGAACGATAATCTTCAACGTAAGATTGTCGTTCCTTTATATTATGAACATTACTCCTTTTTGATATTCTCTATTTCTCTATTTACGGAATCTCATTGTGACAGGATTTACACGTTAATCAACTACTGTATAGAAAAGTATTATGATTTCGATAATTTATACTTGCTTATCAATAAGCATAAAAGCATAATCGCCGGGAAGATAATTGCCGACAAAATACCAATATGGAGATTATTGTTAAAGTTTCCCGAAACCAAACCGGCAAGAGTAGGACCGCCGGAGCATCCGAGATCTCCCGCAAGAGCCAACATTGCAAACATAACAGTTCCGCCTCTTTTGATTGCTGCAGAAGATTTGCTGAACGTGCCCGGCCATAATACGCCGACAGAAAATCCGCATAAAGCGCAGCCTATAAGACCTATTGCAGGAACGGGAATCAACGCAATACATAGATATGAAATAAAGCAAAGACACGCTGAAAAAAACATACACTTATTGAGATTTAATTTATCACCGAATTTGCCGTATAACAAACGTGAAGTTCCCATAAGAGCGGCGAAAGCAAGCGGTCCTGCGAGATCACCGACGGTTTTGCTGACTCCGAGACCTTGCTCCGCAAATGTTGACGCCCATTGACTTACTGCCTGTTCACTGGCTCCGGAACACACCATCATTATCATCATTAGCCAAAAGACCTTGTTGCGGCAAAGTTCCTTTAGCGTTAATCCTTTTTCCCCTTCCTCCTGCAAAGAATATATAGGTACCTGTGTAAAAAATATGGCGTTTACTATCGGGATTAAAGCCCAAAATATCGCTAATATTCTCCAATTTGATATACCGAAAGCCGTAAAAAACAGCGTTGAGAGCAAAACTACCGCCATATGTCCCCAACAGTAAAATGAATGAAGTAAGCTCATAGCTTTTTCTTTGTTTTCGGTAGGGCACGCCTCCATAATCGGGCTTACCAAAACCTCAAGTAAACCGCCGCCGACGGCATATATGATAACAGCTATTAAAAGCCCGACAAAAGGTGATGTAAATACCTCGGGAAGTACCGTTAACAAAATCAGACCGACCGCGGCAAATACGTGCGATAATACAGCCGATGCCCGATAACCTATTTTATCGATAAATCCTGCCGATAAGAGGTCAATCAGCAACTGTATGACAAAGTTAACCGTAATCAGAGCGGTTATCTGCGATAACGGTATATCAAATGTTTTTTGAAATGTTACAAATAAAAGCGGCGCAAAATTATTAATAATTGCTTGCACAATATACCCTGTAAAGCAAGCATACATCGTTGATTTATAGCTTTTTTTCATCGTTCGGAACCCCATAAAAAAATCTTTCAACATTTTATAATAAAAGCGCAAATAAATCAATAACATATCGATAAAAATCCCGACAGATAAAAGCTCTGTCGGGATTTAATGTTTATTTTATTATAAAATCAAAGCTTCATAGCTACGTCCCAAGCACGCCATATAACTGTACGTAGGTTACCGACGTGATCCGCGTCGCCAACCAAATGGACATTTTTGCTCTCAGGGAACAAAGGCATTGAATGATAACCTACAGACAAAATAACTGAATCGGCAGATATTTTTTGTGTTTTACCGTCGCTTGTTTCAACAATTACTCCGTCCTTTAATATCTCTTTAACCTTTGTATTAAGATAAACAGGAGCTTTTTTGTATTTTAACATTTCTCTGAGAAACGATGAATTGGCAAGGCAAACGCCCTTAACTGCTATAAGGTCATTTTTCATTTCGATAACAGTCGGCTTTTTGCCTTTGAGGATTAAGTCGTAAGCAATTTCGCAGCCGGTTAAGCCGCCGCCGATAATTGCAACATCCTCCCCTACATCTATGCCGTCAAGATATGTTGTTGCGTCCATTGCATACTCAATTCCCGGAATCGGAGGTTTATTAGCTGCCGAGCCGGTAGCAACAATAATCTCGTCTGCAGAAATATCCGAAAATCTTTTAATCTCACTGTTAAGCTTAACTGTTACGGACGAATTATTTATTGCTCGCCTGTACCATTCAATTAAATCACGGTCTTTCTCCTTAAATGAAGGAGCGGCAGCTTCAATAAATATACCTCCGAGTCTATCGGTCTTTTCATAAAGAGTAACGGCATGGCCGCGTGCAGCGGCAACTAAAGCAGTCTCCATACCTCCGATACCGCCACCGATAACAGCAACGGATTTTGAAACTCTTGCCGGGACAATCTTATACTTCTTTGACTGCATTGTCATCGGATTAAGCGCGCAGCGAGACATATTCGAAGTGTCATCCATATCTTGAATATTCGGCACACCCTCATAATGTGCCATATTAAAGCAGGCGTTATGACAGCAAATACACGGCTTGATATCTTCTTCTCTGTCTTCCATCAGTTTTGTAACCCATGCGGGATCGGTAAGAAACTGTCTTGCAAATCCGACAGCGTCAATTTTATTTTCTTTAACAGCGCTCGCTCCCTCTTTAGGAGTCATTCTGCCGGCACAAACAACAGGTATGTCGACAAACTTTTTTATATGTTCTACATCTTCCAAATTACAGTTCTCCGGCATATATCCAGGAGGATGAGCCCAATACCAAGCATCATATGTACCGTTGTCGCAGTTGAGCATATCATAGCCTGCGTCCTGCAAGTATTTTGCGGCACGCTCAGATTCTTCCATATCTCTGCCGACTTCCGTATACTCTTCGCCGGGCAATGCCCCTTGGCGGAAGCCCTTGGTCTTTGAAACAACCGAATATCTGAGGGAAACCGGGAATTCTTTTCCGCACGCCTTTTTTACGGCTTTTACTATTTCAACGGGGAAACGGTAACGGTTTTCAAAAGAACCGCCGTATTCGTCCGTACGCTGATTGGTGTATTTCATTGTGAACTGGTCAAGCAAATAGCCCTCATGCACAGCGTGAATTTCAATGCCATCCACTCCTGCTTCCTTACATAATTTAGCGGTTTTCGCAAAAGCGTCAATCATTTCGTCGATTTCCTTGATTGTTAAGGCTCTCGACGGGACCTTATCGCTCCATCTGTTCGGATTGGGAGATGCGCTTGCACAAAGGTACTCAACATCTAAAATGGGCTTTGCAAGCACACGTAAAGCTTTGTTGCAATACACCTTTTCCATAAGGTCATTTACTGCCATAGAACGACCAAAGCCTGCCGTTAACTGTATAAAAAGCTTTGCGCCGGTTTTATGGTACTCTTCCATAAAAGCTTTAAGCTGCTTGAATTTTCCTGTATTCTGATATAACCATTTACCACCGAAGGTGTCGCGTATAGGTGCTATTCCGGGCAAAATCAAGCCGACATTGTTTTTAGCTCTTTCAAGTAAAAAATTTGCGGCCTCTTTGTCAAAATGGTTCGGCTCCATCCAGCCGAATATAGAAGTACCGCCCATTGAGCATTGAACAATACGGTTTTTAATTTCTACATTACCTATGTGCCACGGCGTAAACAACGCCTCATATTCTTGTTTCATATTATCACCGTCCTATAAAATTTTACAATCGTTATTCTACCGTGACGAGTCCGTCATCCCCGATTGAGACCGTCATACCGTCCTTAACATAGTCAAGAAATTCATCACCGAGCATATCAACTACCGGCATAGACGCATTTGTCCAATTTGCTTCAAGTATCGCACCGGAGGCAGCAAGCGAGTCAATCGGCTTAGAGAACAACATACAAGCGGGCTGCTTAGAGAGAGCACAAGCCGCATAAAGTACCATTCCACCTGTTGTTGAACCGATGGTTTCCGGTAAACAAAGCGCTTTGCCTATCATGGGCTTTTTATAAATATCACTGTTATTTTGGTCACCGCACTTAACCTGTTTATCGCCGAACATCAAAGCCATTTGAAAGCTTGCAAGCGTATTAAAACCACCGTGTGAAACGAGGGCTTCAGCTTTAACTCTGCCCGGAGTAACAACGCGACCTTTAAATGATTTACTCATCTTATTTGCCCTCCTTTGTTATAATACGTACAATTTCGTCATCAGAATAAAACTTTGCACTTGTATATGTACGAAGCTTATTTGATGAAGTAATAACAGGCATCTTCTTTGATAACGGATTATTCATATACATAAGCGGGCAAATATAGCTCAATATAACGCCGGTATTTTTAAGCCGCTCGGCATACTCGGTTTTGTTAAACTCTTCTATTATATCCGGAGCGGATGTAAATACCGTCGGAACAAGAACCTTTTTATTTCCTGACTCCTTTAAGCCGTTTTCAACGCGTTCCGTCCAAATTTCAAGTTGTTTCAATGTCATATGCGGACAGCCCATAAAGCAAAGCTTAGGCGTTGCATTCGGGTCTTTCCAAATACAAGGATAACTGTTTTTAACACGTTCGAGCTCGGCGTCATCAATAATGTATGTAGGCGCGTTATCCCTTAAAAGCTTTTTACCGTAGTCAACGGCTTCCGGCGTCAGGTTTTCTATATGATACAGACCCACAGAGCCGTTGGATGCTGTCGCGGCACCGAAATCCTTGAGATAGGCACAAGCCTCGTCATTCAATTCGGTTCCTATCCATTTATCAAGGCCCCTTATATAAGGTACTTTTTCCATTACCTTCATTCCTATGGCAGAACCGAGTATCTGGGCCTCAGGCTTTTTGGTTGTTTTGATTTCTATTATCCAATCTGCTTTTCTGCCTTCATCGGTAAGCAATCCAAATTCAGGAACAAATCCTGCTATTGAACCCATCAACTCAATAATACCTGAATTTCTGTTGCACCTCGCTCCGAGAACGCTGTTGGCATATACAACAGCCGAGGACTCAGCCCAGGACAGAATTTCGCCGCGTTTAGGAGTATTACCAACCTCCGGAAGATAACAGGCGCACGTATACGCCTTATCACCCATCAGTCCGAAGTGTTTGAGCTGTGACTCATACCTCTCTTGCTGACTGTACATAAACTTAAATACAATGTCCTGCAAAAATGATGACGGCACGTTTTTATCAAGCGGTCTCGGGTCGGCCGAAAATGGCTGCTTACTGACAGCACCGGCTTCAAGAAGAGTATCATACAGCTCATATATCGGCTTCATAACCCCTATTCCGAAGCTGATAACTGTATGCCCATACTTGCTTGTAACGGGAACCATACGCTCTGCGCCGAAGGCTTCACCGTACATAACAAGAGTTTTCATAACCTTTGCCATGGTTTCGCCTTTTTCGCCGTCCAAAAGTGCTTGTTGCTCTTTTGTTAAGACCATAAATAACAACCCCTTTTTATATTTTTGCGTTAATTGCAGCAAATTATATAAATTACACTTGCTCAACATCAACATTTTGTTAATTATATCACAAGCGATGCCGGATTTCAATATAAAAGAATAGCGGCGATAAAAAATCCGCGGGTTTTGTATCATTTATTCATAATATTCAATAGTATAAATTGTTTTTTTCTCTTGCATATGAATAATATGCTGAAAAATTTCCTAAACAAGTGAATTTTGTTTATTTTTTACAGGCTTAATGATATACTAAAAAAGTAATGTTGTATAAAAACGTACAACAGCAAGCAAAGAAAGGATGAAACAAATGAACACATACGGATTTACAAAGAAAATAGCCTTGGTTGGCACCGGTTTTGTAGGAATGAGTTTTGCATACGCTATGCTTTGCGAAAGTGTTTGCGACGAGCTTGTGTTGATTGATGTAAACAAACAAAAAGCTGAAGGAGAAGCCATGGATCTTAATCACGGTTTATCCTTTGCTAAAACAAATATGAAGATATATGCAGGCTCTTATACCGATTGCAGAGATGCGGACATAGTAGTTATATGCGCCGGTGTAGGTCAAAAGCCCGGAGAAGACAGGCTGTCGTTGCTTCAACGAAACACAGAGGTTTTCAAAACAATAATTTCTCCTATAATATATTCGGGTTTTAACGGAATTTTCCTTGTTGCAACCAATCCTGTTGACATTATGACAAAGATTACATGGCAGCTTTCCGGATTCGACTGCAAAAAAGTTATAGGCACCGGTACTACGCTTGATACTGCAAGACTTCGTTATCTTCTCGGTGATTATTTTAACGTCGACCCGAAAAATGTTCACGCATACGTTATCGGCGAGCACGGAGACAGCGAGATGGTACCTTGGTCGCAAGCTTTCGTCGGCACAAAAAGCATAATGAGCATTGTTGAAAACAATCCGGATAGATTCAAGCTTACCGACCTTGATGAAATAGCAAAAGATGTTACAGGAGCTGCACAAAAAATAATAGAAGCAAAAAAAGCCACCTATTACGGAATAGGAATGGCTTTAGTAAGAATCGTAAAAGCTATATTCGGCGATGAAAAAAGCGTATTAACCGTTTCTTCAATGTTCCGCGGAGAATATGACATCAACGGAGTATATGCCGGTATACCGAGCATTATAGGAAGAGACGGAGTCAGAGAAATAGTTACTCTTGACATAACAGCTGAAGAAGAAAAGAAGCTCAAAGAATCCTGTGAGCTTCTCAAAAATGCAAGCGAAGGCATCAAAATCTGATTATACTTCGCGTACCGTTTGAAATGTATAACCGTTATTGGTTAAATATTCAATATCATTGATTGCCGCAGCGGCGCCGTTAACTGTTGAGTACATGGCGTCCTCGGCAATTTTTGTTTCTATACCGGTTTCGTTTTCAACAAGCTTATCCATTCCCCACAAAAGAGAAGTGCCGCCTGTCAAAGTAACTCCGTTATCCGAAATGTCTCCAACAAGCTCAGGAGGTGTTTTTTCCAACACATCTTTTATACCTTGTATCATCATATTTATTTGCTCGCTTATTGAGTCAAAAATCTCAGTGGAAGTAACTTCAAAGGATATAGGCATATTGTCAAGGCAGCTTTTGCCGGAGGCTATAACCGCAAGCTCCTCTTCACGCGGAACAGCACTGCCCAAGCATATTTTCAGTCTTTCAGCAGTTTGAGGACCGATTAAAATATCACGATTTTTCTTTAAATAACGCATTATTGCCTCATCAATTGAAATTCCGCCTATTTTCAGCGACTTAGCCACAGCAATACTTCCCATGGTTACAACCGAAACATCAATTGAGCCGCCGCCCATATTTACAAGCAATCTGCCGGAAAGAGAGTCATTTTTTATTCCGATGCCGACGGCAGAAGCAAGTGACTCTTCAATCAGGCAAGCACGCCCGGCACCGGCTGCCGTAACAACATCTAGGAAAGTACGTCTTTCAAGCCCCGTAGCTCCGCTCGGTATCGATATTACGACATTCGGCTTAATAACGCTGTTTTTTAAAATCTTTTGCAAATAATACTTAAGTATATGCTCTGCCATAGTATAATTAGAGATAATACCTCCTACAATCGGACTTATAACCTCAATACTATCATCTGTTCTACCATTTATAGTGTATGCCGCATTGCCTATTGCTATCGGCATACCGGTTTCAACATCAACAGCAATCATAGTAGGCTCATCAAGAATGACACCTTTCCCCTGAACATATAATTCCGTTGAGGAAGAACCAAAGTCAATTGCTATATTTGTTCCTATCATTCTTAATCACCTACCTACAATTTTATTATTAAATATTTTATCACAGCGAATAAAAAAAGTAAATTAAAAACGTCTGCAAATTCGCAGAAAAAGCCCGATGCAACAGCACCGGGCTTTAAACTGATTGAATTACAGCAGAGAGTTTTCTTCGATAACATCGACGCCGTTTTCCTTAAGGTGCTCGCAAGCTTTTTCGTTATTATCAACTCTGAAAATAACATAGGCATGCCCTTCTTCCGGAGTTAAGAAAGCATAAGCATATTCAACATTTTCTCCTGCATCGGAAAGAAGCTTGACAACTTTGGCAAAAGCACCGGTAACATCCGGAATAGAAATCCCGACAACATCTGTTATGGAAACGGCAACACCGTGTTCCTTCAATACTTTTGCAGCCTTATCGGTATCCGACACAATAAGTCTCAAAATGCCGAAATCCGTTGTATCGGCAATTGAAAAAGCACGGATGCTTATTCCGCCGTCAGCCAAAAAGCCCGTAATATCGGCAAGCCTGCCGGGTTTGTTTTCAACAAAAACTGAGATCTGCTTAATTGCCATAACATTTGCCTCCTTAAATGTGTCTATTATCTATTACTCTTACTGCCTTGCCATCCGAACGAGGAAGAGAGCGAGGTTCAACAAGCTTAATAATTGCAGAGATACCGAGAGTTGCATGCATTGCGTCTTTAATCCTTTTCTCCTGTTCTTCAATCACACGAACCGAGTCAGAGAAAAGAGCATCCGACATTTCAATTTTGACCGTCATTATGTCAAGATTATTCTTTCGATCAACAACTATTTGATAATTCGGCTCCATGCCGAGAGACAGAATTACATGCTCAATTTGCGACGGGAAAACATTAACGCCTCTGATTATGAGCATATCATCACATCTGCCCTTGGGTTTAAGCATTTTTACAAGCGTTCTTCCGCATTCACATTTTTCGTGAGTAAGGGCGGAAATATCATGTGTTCTGTACCTCACTAAAGGAAGGGCTTCTTTCCCAATGCACGTAAACACAAGCTCGCCGAATACTCCGTCCGGCAAAACTTCAAGTGTATCAGGATCAACAATCTCGGGATAAAAATAATCTTCGTTAATATGCATACCGTTTTGCTCAGAGCATTCAAAAGCGACGCCGGGTCCTGCAATTTCTGAAAGACCGTAAATATCATAAGCTTTGATATTAAGTGACCTTTCGATTTCCTTGCGCATATTTTCACTCCATGCTTCCGCACCAAAAATTCCCACTCTTAAAGGCAGTTTCGTGGAATCGACACCGGCAGCTTTCAGTGATTCGCCGATATACATGGCATACGACGGAGTACAGCAAATAATGTCTGAACCGAAATCCTGCAAAATTTGCATTTGTCTGTTAGTATTGCCGGATGACACGGGAATGGCGGTTGCTCCGAGTTTTTCAGCGGCATAATGCAGTCCGAGGCCGCCCGTAAAAAGGCCGTAGCCATAAGATATATGTATATAGTCTCCTTTTGTAGCACCTGCTGCCGATAAAGCTCGTGCAGCACTTTCGCTCCAAATGGAAATATCATGCTTAGTATAGCCCACAACAGTCTGTTTGCCTGTCGTTCCCGAAGAAGCGTGAACTCGCACAAGCTTTTCTTTCGGAACGGCAAAAAGGCCGAAAGGATAATTATCGCGAAGGTCCTGTTTAATCGTAAACGGCAGCTTAGTTATATCCGCTATTGATTTAATATCACCGGGCAGAAGACCGATCTCATCAAACTTCTGCTTATAAAAGGGCACGTGCTTGTAGCAGTTTTCAACCATTTTAATCAGTCTTGCAGACTGTATAGCAGTAAGATAATCTCTTGAAGCGGTTTCAATGTCCGGGGTGAAATAGTTTTGCATTTGAATATCTCCGTTCTTTCTTACTTATTATAATTGTAACCGAGGTCAAATGCTTTGAGATTCATCTCAAGGAATTTCTCAGGTACAGTATTCTTAATAGCGTTAATCCAAACATCACGATTCAAATCCATATGTGAGGCCATAACACCGATAAGAACGACATTTACGGCTTTGGCAGAGCCTGCCGAGACAGCCAGAGAAAGTGCATCAAGATTTGTAGTTTTTGCTCCTGCTTTATTAATAGCATCAAGTACACCGTCAGGATAAATCGAATTTCCGATTATTACTGACATCGGGTCGATTTTTTGCGTGTTTATTATAAGTGTTCCGTCTTTTTTAAGATACTGAAGCCATCTTGCAGCTTCAAGCTGCTCAAATGCAAGAATCAAATCGGCTTCGCCCTCATTAACTATGGGTGAATTAACTTTTGAACCGTATTTTACATAAGTAACAACCGATCCGCCGCGCTGACTCATACCGTGTACTTCTGAGACCTTAACGTCGAAGCCGTTACTTATAAGCGCCGCGCCAAGTATTCTGCTGGCAAGAAGAGTGCCCTGTCCGCCGACTCCGACAATCATGATACTTTTTGTTTCCATGTTATTTGCCCTCCTCTATTGCGTCAAATTTGCAGAGCTGACTGCATACATTACAGCCGACACATTGTGTAAAATCAATCTCCGACTTTCCGTCTCTCATGCTGATAGCCGGACAGCCAATCTTCATACACATTTTACAACCGACGCATTTATCTTTGTTTATCTTAAGCGGAGGATTGTGTTTAACATATTTTAAAAGAGCACAAGGTCTTCTCGAAATTACAACCGACGGTTCGTCTGCGGCAACTTCTTCACGGATTACATCTTCACATTCTTTAAGGTTATACGGGTCTACTACTTTGACTCTGTCGATACCGACAGCCTTTGCAAGAAGCTCTAAACTGACTGCGGTAGTTGGATCGCCCTTAATTGTCTTTCCTGTAGTCGGATTGTCCTGGTGACCGGTCATACCCGTAATGCTGTTATCAAGTATGATAACGGTTGAGTTACTTTGATTATAAGCAATATCAATAAGTCCTGTAATACCGGAATGAATAAATGTTGAATCGCCGATAACCGCTACAGAGTTCTTGCAGTTGTTTTCATCGGCTTTATTTCTGCCGTGAAGCGCAGATACCGAAGCGCCCATACAAACACAGGTATCCATCATACCGATAGGCGGAAGTGCACCGAGAGTATAGCAGCCTATATCGCCGCTTACCGTCAATTTTAATTTTTTCAGCGCATAATAAAGACCTCTATGAGGACAACCGGCACAAAGCACGGGCGGACGTGCGGGAATATCAATATCCGCTTTCATAGTCGGCTTTGTTTCGCCGAAAATGACTTTTGCTATAAGGTTCTGTGAGTATTCGCCCTGCAATGTGAATTCATCTTTACCTATAACATCTATTCCTATCTGCTTGCAATGCTCCTCAATAAACGGGTCAAGCTCTTCAAGAACATAGACCTTGTCACAGTTAGCGGCAAAGTTCTTAATAAGTTCAATCGGAAGTGGATATACACAGCCGAGTTTAAGATACGAAACGCGGTCGCCCAATGCCTCTTTTGCATATTGATAGCAAATACCGGAAGAGATAACACCGATTTTCTTATCGTTATATTCAACGGTATTTATAGAGGCGGTTTCAGCCCATTCGCGCTCTGCAACCATTCTGTCCTCTACAACAATATGTCTTTTCTTTGCCATGGCAGGCATCATAACATATTTACCCGGATTTTTAACATATTCCTTAACGCCTATATCGTTTCTTTCACCGATATTAACTATGCTTCTTGAATGGGCGACTCTTGTTGTCAATCTTAATATGACGGGAGTATCAAACTTTTCCGAAAGCTCATAAGCCGCTTTGGCATACTCGAGACATTCCTCGGAGTCAGACGGCTCAAGCATCAACATCTTAGCAGCTTTTGCGTAATGACGGCTGTCCTGTTCATTTTGTGAGGAATGCATCCCCGGATCATCGGCAACAGCTATAACCATACCTGCATTAACACCTGTATAAGAAGCGGTAAACAACGGATCGGCAGCTACATTTAACCCAACATGTTTCATACCGCAGAAAGAACGTGCGCCGGCAATAGACGAACCGACAGCAACCTCCATGGCTACTTTTTCGTTAGGAGCCCATTCACTGTAAACATCATCATATTTTGCGATGCATTCCGTTATTTCTGTGCTTGGCGTACCGGGATAACTTGAAGCTACCCTAAGGCCGCCCTCGTAAAGTCCGCGGGCAACAGCCTCATTACCGATTAAAAAAGTTTTTTACTCATTATTTCACCCCAAATTAGTCTTTTTCGTGTCTTAAATCTATCACTCTTTTTGCTTTTCCGACAAATCTCTCAATTGTCATCGGCTCGACAATACTGACCTTGCACTGAATACCGAGAACTGTATGAAGGTTATGTTTTATGGAATTCTGAAGATCCTGAATCATACCGAAACTTTCAAGAAGAGAATTATCGGAAAGCTCAACCTGAACTTCAAGAGTGTCAGCAAAGCCTTCTCTTCTGACGATAAGCTGATAATGCGGACTGACATTTTTCATTCCGACAAGTACGCTCTCAATTTGTGACGGGAATACGTTAACTCCGCGTATTTTAAGCATATCGTCGCTTCTGCCCTTAACTTTTTCCATCCTCGCAAATGTTCTTCCGCATTTGCAAGGTTCATATATAACATTGGAAATGTCTCTTGTTCTGTACCTCAATAACGGGAAAGCTTCCTTGGAAAGCGGCGTTACAATAAGTTCACCGTCCTCACCCTCGTCAACGGGTTCAAGAGTTTCCGGGTCAACAACCTCAACAAGGAAATGGTCCTCGTTAATGTGAAGGCCGCATCTCTCGGTACATTCACCCGAAACACCCGGACCTATAAGCTCACTCATTCCGTAGTTATCGGTTGCAAAAAGTCCCCAGCCTTTTTCGATTTGTGTTCTCATTTCCGGTGTGCATCCTTCGGACCCGAAAAGACCGAGACGCAGATGATAATCACTCATTGGATAATCGAGTTTTTTTGCGGTTTCTGCCATATAAAGGGCATACGAAGGTGTAGCAACAAGCGCGGTGGTCTTAAAATCGCGCATAAACATTAGAGCTTTTTCCGTATTGCCGCTCGAATTCGGAACAACGGCACATCCTATTTTTTCAAGACCGAAATGAAGCCCAAGAGCACCGGTAAACATACCATAACCGAAAGAAATCTGAACTATATCTTCTTTTGTTGCCCCTGCCGCTACGGCGATACGAGCAACACAATCCGACCACATATCAAGGTCTTTTTTTGTATACCCTACAACGGTCGGTTTACCGGTAGTGCCGGATGAAGCATGGATTCTGACAATATCGCTCATGGGCACTGCAAACATCCCAAACGGATAATTGTCTCGCAAATCTGCCTTGGTTGTAGGAGGTATGTACTTAATGTCAGAAAGAGACTTGATTTTATCAGCCGTAACATGAGCTTCATCAAGCTTTTTTGTGTAGAAAGGAACATTACGATAACAATAATCTACCATATGACGAAGCTTTTCGAGCTGAAGAGCCTCAATATCCTTTCTTTTCATTGTTTCGACATCTTTTTGAAAAAACATTTTACCATTTCCAATCTTCTGAATTTATACAGACAACAAGCCGCAGTTATCAGCTGCGGCAGAATATATAAATTTAAATAATTATAGCATAATTATTCGTTGTCTACAACACCATTATAAAAGAATTCGACATTTTCTTTATCTGTTTTGTTTTTTGTGACAAAGCTTACAACAAGGCACATAATTATTGAAGCTATCATAGCTATGCACGCATAAAGCGGCCCTTGTGCAAGTAATTTTAAAACAAGTCTGCTATTTACACCGCAGAGGTTAAGTATTTTGCATCCGGCAGGAATTATCGCAATTACAAACCCGGCTATAATGCCTGCCCACGCGCCCTGCTTATTAAGCTTTTTACTGTACAAAGCGAGTACATACGGAGCAAGAAACGAGCCGGAGATTATGCCCCAAGAATAGCTCATCATATCAAGTATCGGGGTCTTTGTATTTGCGACCACATAAGAAAGCATAATAAACAGCACACAGAAAATTTTTGTAAGCCTGCTTTTTCCTTTATCGTCAATATCAGGCTTTATTTTCGTCGCAACAAGATCAATGGTAAGCGTAGAGCTTGCCGAAAGAGTTATGGAACAAAGCGTCGAAACCGAAGCCGACAGCAAAAGCACAACTATTATTCCGAGAAGTATTGAAGAAAGATTAGCTGCTTTAAGCATATTAGGTACAATGTAATCGGCTGACGGCATATCTACACCTACCGTGAAGAAGCGATGGCAAAGCGAACCGATAAAGTATCCGCCGCCCGCAACAAGCAATGCAAAAAAGGTTGATATAACAACTCCCCTTTTCGCCTGTTTGTCGTCCTTTATACCAAAGTATTTCTGTATCATTTGCGGAAGACCCCATGTACCGAAGCTCGTCATAAGAACCGTTGCCATAAGCGAAACCCATTGCGAACCGTTTAATTTCGGCAGACCTGCGTCTGTATGCGCATATTCAATTAGGCCGTCAATTCCGCCTACCTTATCACATCTTACAATTGCAACTATCAGGAAAACAACACCGAACATCATAACAATTCCCTGCACAAAATCAGCACGTGCCTGTACAAGATAGCCGCCGAGAGTTACCAAAAGTATTGCAAGAACGGCAATTATTATAAGGAAAATCGTATCGTCTATTCCGAGTAAAACATCAGCAACGCTGGCAAGACCGCTGTAAACTGATGCCGAATACGGAATAAGAAATACAAAGATAACCACAGCCGAAAAAATTCTCATGGCTCTGCTGTTATATCTTTTTTCAAAGAAATCGGGCATTGTATGTATTTTAAGTCTTCCGGAAATCTCGCGCGTTCTTCTCGCTAATACGAGCCATGCGAGTAATGAGCCGAAAACAGCATTTCCGAGACCTGCAAGAATACCCCAAAGTCCAAAGCTGAGACCTGTTTTGCCTGCATATCCTACAAACATTACAGCCGAAAAATAAGCTGTTCCGTAAGACAATGCCGAAAGCCACGCGCCTGCATTTCTGCCGCCTACCGTCAAATCGGCAATGCTTTTTGCCTTTCTGCCTTCCACAATACCTATTACAACAAGACAAATTATGTATGCTGCAATGGTAATCCATAAAACGGTGTTATTTTCCATCTCTTCATTCCTCTTTAATGATTTTGTGCTTTAAAGCTTTTATCTGTTAAAGCGTAATGGCATAATTGTAACCTCTTAACCGAAATAAGTCAAGAGGTTATTTTATTTATTATAAATTTAATAGCTTTTCAGCGTTACCCGACAATATTTTCTCTTCATCCCGAGCATTTAATCCAAGACTTTTAATAAAGTTAACTTCATTAACAGAAGAACTCCAAGGCATATCACTGCCGAACAAAATCCTATCGGGAGAATGTTTGTCGATAATTTCTTTTGCGTATCGCGGAGGCATTTTGCCCGATGAAAACGCGGTATCAAGATAAATATCGGTGCCGCAGAGAACATCATAAACTTCTTTCCACAGAAGATATCCGCCGAAATGCGCAGCAACAACCGGTGCGTCACCGAAAGCGTCTAAGACTCTCAAAAGCATCGTAGGTGTGCAATGCACCGGCTCCGGAAATCCTATGTCAACACCGGCGTGAAATACGGTAATAAAGCCCAGCTCCGAAATCTTTTTATAAATCGGCAGCATACGTTTTTCGTCCACAAAAAAGCCTTGATAGTCGGGATGAAGTTTAATTCCTTTTATACCGGCCGCTTTTAACCTTTCCAATTCGTCGAAAACATCGGGGCTGTCGGGATGGACGCTTCCGAAGGGAATTATTCTGTCACTTTTAAGAAGCGAAACAGCAAAGTCGTTAACACTTTTTTGCTGATGCGTATTAGTAGAAATGTTGAGGGCAACCGCTTTGTCTATACCGTTTTTACTAAGAAACGATTCAAGACCGTCAACGGTTGCATCATAAACAGGCTCCATACCACCTGAACCAGCAGCAAGCTTAGGAAGTGCCTTAGCCACAACTTTATCGGGAAAAACATGAGTATGGAAATCTATAATCAAACAATCACTTCTTTCTAAATTGCTGTTTAAGTCGCTGATCCTTTGCGAGTATACGTTTACGGAGCCTTAAAGATTCGGGAGTGACCTCCAAAAGTTCATCATCTTTGATAAACTCCATACACTGTTCAAGGCTGAGCACGGTATGAGGAACAAGACGAAGTGCATCGTCAGAGCCTGCCGCACGGGTATTTGTCATTTGCTTCTTTTTGCAAACATTACAAACAATATCCTCGTTTCGTGAGCTTTCGCCGACAATCATACCCTCGTAAACTTCAACACCGGGACCTATGAAAAGTCGACCTCTGTCCTGCGTATTAAACAGACCGTAGCCTGTGCTCTCGCCTGTTTCATGAGCGATTATCGAACCACGCTCACGGGTTTCAATATCGCCCTTGTAAGGCTCATATCCCGAAAACACGTTATTCATAATGCCGTTACCGTTGGTATCTGTCATAAACTCGGAACGATAACCGATAAGACCTCTTGCAGGTATTTTAAATTCCAGATGTGTTGAACCGCCGTCGCGCGTTCCCATATTCTCGAGTTCGCCTCTTCTGGAGCCTATTTTCTGCATTACAGTCCCTACATATTCCTCGGGTACCTCAATTATCAAAAGTTCAATAGGCTCTAAAAGCTGCCCGTTTTCAACCTTTGTGATAACCTGCGGACGAGAAACCTGAAACTCATATCCCTGACGTCTCATTGTCTCAATAAGAATAGAAAGATGTAGTTCGCCTCTGCCGGAAACCTTAAAGCAGTCTGTGGAATCAGTCTCCTCAACCTTCATGCTGACATTAGTTTCAACTTCTTTAAACAATCTGTCACGAAGATTGCGAGAAGTGACAAATTTTCCTTCTCTTCCTGCAAACGGACTGTCATTTACCATAAAGTTCATTGAAAGAGTAGGCTCGTCTATTTTAACAAAAGGCAATGGTTCTACACATTCGGGGTCACATATAGTCTCCCCGATATTGAGGTCCGCTATACCGGAAACACAAATAATATCTCCTGCAGCAGCCTCATTAACTTCAACTCTTTTAAGGCCTTCAAACTGATAAAGGCGAGAGATTTTTACATTCTCCTGCGTACCGTCGGTTCTGCAGAGCACGACTTTATCATTAACCGTTATTCTGCCGCGCTGGACTCTGCCGACACCTATACGTCCAATATAATCATCATAATCCAAGCTTGAGAAAAGACACTGAAGCGGATCGTCAACATCGCCCTCAGGCGGCTGAATTTCACTGATAATTTCTTCAAAAAGCGGTCGCATATCACCGCTTCTGTCATCGGGATTATGCGATGCATATCCGTCTTTAGCTGAAGCATATATAACCGGGAACTCAAGCTGATCGTCATTCGCGCCGAGTTCAATAAACAAATCAAGGACCTCGTCTATAACTTCGGCAGGACGAGCCCCCGGCCTGTCAATCTTATTAACAACAACTACTACTTTTTTATTAAGTGCAAGTGCTTTTTTTAAAACGAACCTTGTCTGCGGCATACAGCCCTCAAAGGCATCAACAAGCAAAAGAACACCGTCAACCATTGTGAGTATACGTTCAACCTCACCGCCGAAATCAGCATGACCGGGAGTATCGACAATATTGATTTTTATTCCTTTATAATGAACAGATGTATTTTTGGAAAGAATGGTAATTCCGCGCTCGCGTTCAATATCATTTGAATCCATAACGCGCTCCTGAACCACCTCATTATCCCTAAATGTACCGCTCTGTCTTAAGAGCTGATCCACAAGTGTAGTTTTACCGTGGTCAACGTGAGCTATAATGGCTACGTTTCTGAGATTTTCTCTGTATTTCAAACTATTCACCCTCACAAATTTTTTCACAGACATATATTTTACCATTACTGTTTAATATGTGCAAGCAAATTATAACACAATTGCGGCTTTACAAACGACTCAATTTTTTGTAAAATAGACAAAAAAGTATCCGGATGTGTTAATTTTGTTAAAATCAATTAAAGCAGTCTCATCACTTGAAAAAATTTTCATCGATTCAGATGTATCGGACCTCACGGAGTTAAAGCATTTTTCAATGCTGAAAAATGAAAAAAAGTCTTTTCAAATAGCTTTAGATATAACTGATAGTGAATTTATAAATATTGATATAGCCTCCTCGCTAAATGATTTTCTTAACATCTCAGTTGTCAAAAACGTGCCTAGCGACTTGGCGGCACCGAAAAGAACCGATAACTTTTACATAAAAAAAGTACCGGGACTATATCCCGATCTTTTACTTCCTGTTTCCGAAGGCTGTTCTTTTGACTCTTCAGGAACCTTCGCCTTTTGGATTGAAATTTCTCCTAGCGGGGAAAAACTTTTACCGAGCGGCAACCACAATATAGTAGTAACAGCAAGAACAAAGAGCATCTCATATAAAACAGAGTTATCTGTTGAAGTAATTGACGCACTTTTGCCAAAGCAAACTCTTATTTACACAAATTGGATTCACACCGACTGCCTTATGACGTATTACGGCTTCAAAGCATTTACCGATGAATATTGGGAAACATTGCGTAATTATTTAAATAAAGCCGTAAAATACGGTATGAACTGCGTTTTAACACCGATTTTCACACCGCCGCTTGATACCGAAATCGGCAAGGAACGTCCTACCGTTCAACTCGTTAAGATAAATACTGCCGGAAACGGTGCTTACTCTTTTGATTTTTCGCTATTGAAAAAGTGGATAAGCATCTCTAAAGAGTGTGGAATCGAATACTTTGAGTTGTCACACTTTCACACAATGGGGAGCGAAACACGCGCCTAAAATAGAAGCTTGCGTAAATGGGAAAGAGGAGAAAATCTTCGGGTGGAACACAAAAGCAACCGGAATTGAATACAAACACTTTTTACGTCAATTTGCCTTTGCGTTAAAAAGTTTTTTGCGAAAAGAAAATCTTGAAAACAATATATTGGTTCATGTATCTGATGAGCCCCCGTTCAGTTGTCTTATGTCATATAAAAAAGCAAGCAGAATAATCCATCATCTTTTCCCGGAATACAAAATAATAGATGCTATGTCTTCTTATCCGCTTGCTAAAATTTGCAATGTTCGCTACCCGATACCTGCTAATGACTATATTGATAGCTTTATAGGAAAAACCGAAGAGCTTTGGACATATTATTGCAGCGCACAATCGTCAAAAAATGTTTCTAACAGATTTTTTTCAATGCCGTCTGTCAGGAACAGAATTCTCGGTTACCAAATGTACAAATACTCAGTCAAAGGATTTCTTCACTGGGGCTACAATTTTTACTTCAGTCAGTATTCCAGAAAGCCTATTGACCCATACAAGGTGACCGATGCCGGAAAAGCTTTTGCTTCGGGAGATTCTTTCGTAGTTTATCCGGGAGATAACTTTACGCCATTAAATTCCCTGAGGCTAAATGTGTTTTATGACGGACTGCAGGATATGATGGCGTTGCAGCTTTTAGAAACAAAAATCGGAAAAGAAGCCGTTGTTAAGCTTATGGAGGATTCTACAGACAAGCCTATAACCTTTTCCGAATATCCGCACAGTAATTCTTGGCTGCTTGAAAATCGCGAAAAAATAAATCAGAAAATAAAAAAATATATTTAATATCGATTCAAAATCAACAATTAAAAAACGCTCTCATTTGAGAGCGTTTTTTATTACATAAACAAATACTCGAATTTTCGGCTGGTTGCCATTGAAAAGTAATTTTTTCCTGCAACTATTATATGGTCATTTACCCTAATTCCAAGCTTTTTAAGCATCAAAATAAGGGCTCGCGTCGCATCAACGTCGGCAGCAGAAGGAGCCGCAACTCCTGACGGATGATTATGCGATATAATTACCGAAGAGGAATTTGTGTTGATAGCCTCACTTACAAGCTTTCGCATATTAAGATCGGTGTAATCAGGATTACCTTCCGAAACTTCAATAAACTTTTTCACTTTGCAATTATTATCAAGACAAACAGCATAAAGCTTTTCGGTATTAGCCCCGATGAACCGCGACATAAAATATTTACCGGCAGCCTCAGCAGAATCAAGAACAATACTTTCGTTTTTGATTTTATCCTGCTCATAACGAGAAAACAGTTCCGGCATAAGCTTAATTAAGGTAGCTGTATTCTCTCCTACACCGACAACATTCATAAGCACATCTTTAGGTGCATCAAACACAGCCGAAAGAGAGCCGAATTCGTCAAGCAATCTGTGAGCAATATCATTTGTATCCTTTTGCGGAATGGAATAAAAAAGTAAAAGTTCAAGCACATTATGGTCGGCAAAAGTTTTCAAACCTTCGTGTTCAAATCTTTTCCTTACTCTTGCTCGATGGTTTTCGTGCAAATTACGGCTTGAGTCGGACATTTTATTTTATCTTTCTGCTGCCGGGCTTGACAAGCGGTAATCCGCTTTCACGGCAAAGCGGACAATTATCAGCTTCCCACGAAACAACGTCAGCCGAATATACAGCCTTATACGGAACGCCGAAATCAATTTTTCCGTCGGTTCTGTCTACAATAGAACCAACACCGACAACAACACCGCCTGCTTCTTTGACAAGATTTATTACTTCTCGAACAGAGCCGCCTGTGGTCACAACATCCTCTACAACAAGAACACGCTGACCCTTCTCAATAACAAAGCCTCGTCTGAGAGTCATCTTGCCGTTTTCGTCACGTTCGGTAAAAAAGTTTTTACATTTGAGAGCGCGGCTGACTTCATACGCCATTTGGACTGCTCCCATGGCGGGGCCGATTACTACTTCCACATCGTCATTTTTGAACTTATTAGCAAGATCTGCGCAGAGCTCTTCGCTGTACTTTGTATTACAGAAAATCTTTGCACACTGAAGATATTTATTTGAGTGTCTGCCTGATGTTAAAAGGAAATGTCCTTCCTGTAAAACACCTGCTTCTTTTAATACCTCAAGTACTCTTTCTTTAGAAAGCATAATTAACCTCCGAAATGTTTTATATTATAACTCATATTTTCTCTTTTGAAAAGAGAAACAAGCGTAAAAAAAGTTCCGTTTATGATTTAAATATCCTTTTAAAGCTTTTACGCCACTTCAGCATATATAAAGTAATGAGTCGCGTAAGAGCTATATCATAGATTAAAAACACAACATTGCCGAGAGCCAACAAAATCCAAGCGGCCACGGCACCATACTTTTTCATCTCTTCAAACGGCACCTTGAATACATAGGTGACAATCAAAAACGCCAATATCATTGAGATATTAAATATTATAAATTTAACGGTCCAAGACAGTGCTTTGTTGAGTTTTTTCTCAACCATAGCCTTAATAATCGGATAGTAGCCGAAAAACATCACATACATAACGGCCGCCTCTTTATCGGCAACAAGCAACATCGAGAGCAAGCCGACTACGAAATAAACACCGAAAGCCCATTTTTTGTTAACTTCAATAACTATTATAACAAGCAAAAGGCCGGCAATAGCAGGTATGGCATACGTAAGTGTCGGTATCGCCGAAGTCAAAAGCATAAGAACAATTGACAAAGCAGCAATAATACCGCCGATTGCGGTTTTCGTCGAATTTTTATAAAAGCTCTTATTCATAGCTCAGCACCATGGGATTAAATCGCCGCCCATACATTCGCAACAGCAATCGGCACACATAAGTCCCGAACAAATGTCACAAGCACTACACCCTGTTCCTTTTTCATGAGAAGTACGGTATCCGCCTGATGCGTTATTATTCAAATTGTTAAAAGCATCTGTGTATTCTCGATTCTGAGGTTCCATACTGCAAGCGGTGGAGTAATTTTTATATGCTTCATCAAACCAACCGCGCCTCTGCTGAACCTGACCTTTTAAAAAATACCACTCGGCATTTCTGATATCCTTCGGAATACCGTCAAGAATCGTTTCAGCATCATCAATTCTTCCGGACCGAATTTGCGCTCTTACATCCGGATACTGTGAATTTCCATAGCCGTTATCAGCACCGTAATAACCGTTGTGTTGAGCGGAAGTGTTGTAAGAAGGACCATAAGATGCAGCGTTGTCTCCATAGCGTTCGGCCATGATGGCATCGTATGCTCTGTCAAGTTCATCCATTTTTCTCGGCAATATCGGAGAGCGGACTGCTCGAATAATTGTCCGACTGATACTTTCTGGATAACGTTCGGTATGCTTCTTTTATTTCATCGTTTGAGGCATTTCTGCCGACACCAAGAACTCTGTACGGATCTGTATTCATTTATCTGCTCACCTCTTTATCTTTTTCAGTAATCATTTTTTGTTGATTCTCAAGACCATCAAAAATAATGTTTTCAAGAATTTCTTTATAGCATTTTATATCGAGCAAATTAAAAGCAAGCGCAGCTTCATTTGCGGTAAGCCGCAATGATTTGATTATAGGTTCACGATCAAACGCTTTGCTTTCAATCTTATATTTCTCAATGAACGGATTGTAATTATGACTCTTTAAATCTTTTGTAATATCATCGTATGCATCGGTCAGATATACCCATCTGCCGAGGCAATAACCGACTCTTTTCGATATGAGTCTCTTTTCTTCGTTTTGTATGCCGTAAGTCATTATAGCAGCCAAAGCCTTTGCACTTGGATCGGCCGCAAGATCTGTTGATAAGGTCTTTTCATTTTCAATTTGAGCTTGTTCGTTCATAGTTTTTTCTATAACGGCACACAAATTCGGATAAAGAGCTTTTGCTTTTTTATATTTTCTTTTCATATACAGTAATGCGAGTCGACAAAAAAGATCTTTTGAAAAAGCCGCTGTCGTTAATACTGTCAATCAATTTAAAATACGATAAAATTACTGTAACCGACGCAACAAACTCAAACGCTTTGTCTTGCCCGCATATATAGCCGCATTTCTTGAGAGGATTAAACGGACACACACCTTTTTCGTATTTGCAATCCGCAACTTCGGAAATTGCAGCTCTGTACAAATAAAGAAAAGTTGCATCATAGCTCAAAAGACCTCTTGCAATAACGCCGTAATGTCTTCCGAGCGCACGACATACCGAGCAATAAGCGGCTTTATAGATTTCGTAATCTTTAATCTTAAGCTCAGGCTTATAAATCCTTACGTAGCCGAACATGTAAATCACCTCGCAGAAAGTACCGAGGACAAGTTCTCCATTATCTTTCCGGCAACCTCCGGTTTATTCATTGTATATATGTGTATGCCACTTACGCCGTTAGATATCAAATCTATTATTTGCTCCGTGGCGTATGCTATACCGGCTTGCTTTAAAGCTTCCGGATTATCAATAAATCTGTCCATCATACGTCTGAATCGCGGCGGTAATGAGGTCTGAGAAAGAGCGCAGGAACGCTTAATTTGTTTAGCGTTAATTACAGGCATAACGCCTGCTATAACCGGAACATCTATGCCCGCTTTCAATGCTCTGTAAAGAAAGCTGTACATTACATTGTTATCAAAAAACATTTGTGTAACTAAAAAATCGACGCCGCTGTCAACTTTTATTTTTAAATTTTCAATATCCTTTTGCAGACTTTCGGCTTCCGGGTGACATTCCGGATAGCATGCAGCACCTATGCAAAAGTCACCTTTTGATTTAATAGCTTCAATCAATTCATATGCGTAATGATAATAATCGGGATTATCAGGGTCATATCCGTCCGGAAGATCTCCGCGAAGAGCAAGTATATTATTAACGCCGGCAGCACCGAGATCGTTTATAATTTTGTCAAGCTCTTTTTTGGTAGAAGAAGCACACGTAAGGTGAGCAAGTGCAGGAATAGAGAGGTCATTTTGTATATGAGCGGCTATTTTCGGAGTATTAACAGATGTACCCCCGCCTGCCCCGTATGTAACGCTGATGAAGTCGGGACGATAAACGGCAAGCTTATCAACGGCGTCCTCTACCGGCTTATAAGGTGCATTATTTTTAGGCGGAAAAACTTCAAATGACGTTGACAATCCGTTGTCCTTAAATGTCTCGGTTATTAACAAAAACGGTCACTCCAAATTTACTTTTATATTTTAATATAATAGCATAGCAAAAAATAATAGACAAGTAAAAACACTGATTTATCAACGAAATTTACACTTTGTTAACAAAACAATGGATAAAAAAAGAAAAACCTCGGGTGAAAAGAATATCACCCGAAGCTTTTTATAGTAAAAATCAAACATCATTACCGAGGTTACATGTAAAAACGAACTCTATTTTGTCACCGTTCGTCAGCTTGTAGCTTTTGCATGAAACATTTGGCAGCACACCGTTAACCTTATACATCCATCCGCTTCCCTGACCGCAATCAAATTCTGCAAGACCGCTTATACTTCTTACATATCCTCCTGATGTAATCTGATAAGAAATGCCGTTAGCCTTTAATGTGCTTTTTAACACTCTCATAACAGAATCTCCGGTGTTAAATTCGTCTGTAACAGATTTTAGTATTACACCGTCAGACGGAATTGCGGCAGGCAAAGACATATTATGGCTGTTCGCATAGTTAACCGCATTAATGCAGGTTATTGATAATGTATAAGTGTTAGCTGTATTGTTTTCAATTTGTTCCGCATCGGTGCCGACGTTATTGTTGTCGTCAGTCTCCTTAACAGTGCCGTTATCATTTTATGTGCTTCTGTTTGGCTGAATTTTTTTCGATAGAGCGTAATTCACTCGCCGGTTCCGAATCAGCACTAAAGCTTTCATCGACATATTTTCGGTTGCGGATTCTGTTTCACACAGCGACGTACTTTCTGTGCTGTCAACAACTGTATCAGAAACAATGTCTTCACGTTTACATGAAGACATTGAAAATGCTAATATAAAGACTAAAACAACATAACAGAGCCTTTTGAGATTACTGCTCTTCATTATTCTTTTTTGAAGCAATAATGACACCCGAAAGTACCATTAAAGCGGCAGAAGACATTAAAATTATGTTTGAACTGCCTGTTCTCGGAATGTCGACAGTCTTAACGGTTGTTGCTTCAGCCGTTTCGGTTTTGGTAACCGATGTAGTACCTGACGTCTTATCAGAGCCGGGTTCCGGAGTCGGAGCATGCTCAAATGTGTAAATGTTGGCCTCGCCGTTTTTTAATCTCTCGTATGAATTAAGAGCCATAAGCATTTGATAAGAAGAAAGTGTATTCGGCTGATTGCTGTAGTCAAGCGCCGCACCCGTAGAAGAATCGACGAACTGAGCCAATGCAGACACGGGGTTGCCGTCGGCTTTAGAATATTCGCTTCCCGTGGGATCAATTCCAAGCATGCAAAGTGCGATTATCACCTGAGATGTGCTCTCACCGCTTTTAGAGTTCCAAGCCACATATCCAAAAGAACCGTCATCAAACTGTTGGGTTTTGATATAAGCGAGGGCTTTGTCAACAGAGTCTTTAACTCTTTCATCGGTATTATAGTATTTAGCCAAGGCCTGAACGGTCATAGCGGTTGTATCAACGTCCGATGATATTCCGTATCCCATATCTACGGTGCAATAAGGGAATCCACCGTCGCTTTGCTGACCGGCTATTATTGTTTTAAGCATTGTATCAAGCATCTCGGCACTTATATTTTCTTCTGCAAAGTTAAGAGCCGTAAGAGGATAAGTAATGCTGCTCATATAGGTTTGAGAGGAATAATCAACTGACTTCAGTGCGGAAATGAGGTCTTTTCCTCCGATATTTTCAGGATCCAATCCATACGCTTTAACCGAGAGCGCAATTCTTGCTAAATCACTCGGCTAATGACGCATAATTTTCTTTGACTGCGTTATTTATGTATTCCGAATATTCCGGATATACATCTTTTTCACCGCATCTTGAAAGTACAAAAACAGTCCAATCGGCGTCATTGTCAACAACCGAGGTATCCGAAAAATCAAATTGTGTGTTTTCGGGATTTGAAAGATATTTTTTAAGACCCGACGAAAGGCCCTTTGTGTCCGCAGCAAAACCAGTAACAGTCAATACCGAAACGGCAACAATTACCGATATTAACGCTGCAAAAAATTTACTTGTTTTTCTTTTCATAGTGAAAACTCCTTTATAAATCTCACAGATAAATATTTTAGTAAATATCTGTAAAAGTCTTTACAAACGAATCGCTTAGGTTCTGCCTGTACGCTCCGCCCTTTCTGATTATTTCTTTGTGAATCGCTGAGCTTTCATGAACATCTTCGGATTTTTCATCAAAGTTTTTGATTACAAGTGCCTTCATAACCGACAAAGCCGTCGGCAGAGCACTGTTTACCGCACAATTCAAATGCTTAATACCATCAGTATCAATATATGTTCCGCTGTCTGAGACAAAAGGCGTGCACACTATTGAAATATCGGCTTCCGCATTTTGTTTAAAGTCAATTGCAATTAAAGTGCTTTTTTTAACATTATCGAATGTGCTCTTTACAAGAATACATACATCATTATAAGGCATATCATCAACTGATTTTACCCCGTATTTTTCAAAAGCTCTGAATGCAGCGGCAGACGGATTAAGCTCTGCAAAAACATTATCTGTAATATTAAATGCAGACTTGATTTCTTCCACGGTGACAGATGGACCGAGAACAACCGAAATATTACTTCTGTCAGCCTCCGAAACAATCTTTTTGACCGCTTGCAGCATTTTTCTTTGGTTAGTTAACGCCTGGGCTTTTAAGTCGTTAAGGGCAAACACAGAGAACTTACCCGCTTTGCACAGCAGACCGTTTTCCCCTGACGGTTTAATTCGAATTACAGTATTTCCGATTTTGTGGATTTCGGTTTTGCAAAGTGCGGAGCAAAGATTACACACAGAATTTACGATTTCTTCCTTAACGGTAAGGTTTTTGACACACGGCTGCTTTTCGATAATTGCACCCGTCGGACAAACAACCGCGCACTGACCGCAAAAAGAGCAATCCGTTTTTTCGAGTGGCAGTCCAAACTCAGGCGAAACAACAGTATCAAATCCGCGACCGATAAGACCTAATGCCGTATTGCCCATTGCTTCGTCACAGACTCTGACGCAAAGTCCGCAAAGAATGCACTTGTCAACATTTCTTATTATAAGCGAAGATTTGTTTTCATTGTTTCTGCTGTGCTTCGCTCCATTAAATTTTTCCGGCTTAACATTGTATTTATTTGCATACTTTATAAGCTTACAATCAAAGAAATCATGGCAACCGCATTCAAGGCAGCGCATTGCCTCGGCTTTGGCCTGCTCCTCGGTAAATCCCTTAGAGACTTCCTTAAAGCTGTTTTTCCTCTCGAGTGCAGGTAAAACATCTGCAGTCTGGCGTTTTGCTTTTTCAAATCGGGCAAAATAATCCGATGGCAATTCTCTTTCAACTCGGAAAGGCTTTTTGTATTTTACGCTTTCGCCATTTAAAAATCTGTCAATGACCACGGCTGCTTTTTGTGCTTCTCCGATAGCCGAAATTGCAATATCGGCGCCTTTATTTGTAATGTCACCTACTGCAAAAACTCCGTCAAGCGACGTTCTGAATGTTCCCTCATCGGCAAATATAGTATTACGTTTTGTCGTATCCAAACCGTCAAGACCTGATAAATCCGGATGTTGACCGATAGCCATAACGGCAGAGTCTAGATATAACATTTCCGTGTCACCGACAATCGGTTCAGGCCTGCGCCTTCCGCCCGAATCCGGCTCACCGAGCTTCATTTTTTGCAGATTTACGGCTTTAAGCTTTCCGTTTTCTCCTACAAATTCAATGGGATTATTGAGAAATTTAAACTCAACACCCTCTTCGGTTGCTTCAGTTATCTCAAGCTCTTCGGCAGGCATTTCATTTCTTGTACGGCGATAAATAACATAAACCTTTTCAGCCCCGAGACGAACTGCGGTGCGACACGCATCCATTGCGGTGTTTCCGCCGCCTATAACGGCAACAGTTTTGCCTATTACCGGAGCATTCCCAAGCGACACTTCTCGCAAGAAATCAATACCACCAAAAACACCGTTCAATTCTTCACCGGGAATTCTCATTGAGCTGCTTTTCCAAGCTCCGGCAGCTACAACTACGGCATCAAAATCGTGTCGTAATTCTTCAAGTTGAATGTCGCGGCCGAGCCTAACATTATTTTTTAAATTAACTCCGAGAGCTTCTATCTGTGAAATTTCTCTGTCAAGAAGCTTTTTAGGCAGTCTATACTCAGGTATACCGTATCGGAGCATTCCGCCCATTTTCGGCATCATATCAAACACATTGACGCTGTGCCCCAGCCTCCTGAGAAAATAGGCGGCTGTCAGTCCTCCCGGCCCGCCGCCGACAATTGCAACACGTTTGCCCGTGTCAGGCTCGACGTAAGGCACATACTTGTCGTTGCTTGCCATATCCATATCCGAAGCAAAAGCTTTGAGACCGGCTATTGAAATAGGTTCGTCAACAAATTGTCTTCTGCACTTTTTTTCACAAGGATGCGGACAGATTCTACCTATGGATGACGGCAGAGGAATTTTATCTTTTATCAGCTTAACCGCTTCTTTATATTCCCCGTTTGCAATAAGCCCCACATACCCTTGACAGTCCGTATTAGCCGGGCAAGCAAGTGTACACGGTGCTTTACAGTCTCCATCATGATCAGATAAGAGAAGCTCTAAAGCCGTTTTACGGGCACGCAGGATTCGCTCACTTTCAGTATGTATAATCATACCGTCATTAAGCTTTGTTGAGCAAGCACGTAAAAGCTTCGGTATTCCCTCAGCCTCGACAACACAAAGTCCGCAGGCACCGTACAGCTCAACTCTTCCGTCAAAACAGAGATTCGGTATTTCTATGCCGTTGTCGGCAGCAGCCCGTAACACGGTAGTGCCTTCGGGTACATTTATTTTTTTTACCGTCAATAATAACACTGATTTCTTTCATCATAACACCTCTATCGCACCGAAACGACAGTTTTCTTTACATTTACCACACTTAATGCATTTAAGCGAATCTATTTCGTGCGGTTTTTTCACAGTACCGCTTATTGCAGATACAGGACAGTTTCTTGCACATAATGTACATCCGACACATTTATTTTTATCTATTTTATAAGTAACCAACGCTGTGCATTCGCCGGCAGGGCATTTTTTATCTTTAATATGCGCTTCATATTCATTCCTGAAATATTTAAGCGTCGTAAGCACCGGGTTAGGTGCAGTTTGACCTAGGCCGCAAAGCGCACCGTCTTTAACGGCATAGCAAAGCTCCTCAAGTAGCTCTATATCGCCTTCCTCACCTTTACCGTCAACTATTCGCGTAAGGATTTCAAGCATACGCTTTGTTCCGAGACGGCAGTGCACACATTTACCGCATGACTCTTTAGCGGTAAAATCAAGGAAGAATTTCGCCATACCGACCATACACGTGCTCTCATCCATAACAACCATACCGCCCGAGCCCATAATTGCCCCAGTAGCACCGAGTGCTTTATAATCAATAACGGTATCAAGTAAGTCATTCGGAATACATCCGCCGGAAGGACCGCCCATCTGAACGGCTTTAAATTTTTTATCTGATTTAATTCCTCCGCCGATGTCAAAGATAACATCACGTAAGGTCTTTCCCATCGGAATCTCAACAAGACCGCCTTTTTTAATTTTACCTGTAAGCGCAAATACCTTTGTACCCTTGCTGTCGGCGGTTCCCATAGAGGCAAAAGCGGCTCCGCCGTTTAATATTATCCACGAAACATTGGCAAAGGTTTCAACATTATTTATATTAGACGGCTTATGCCAGTAACCGGCCTGTGCCGGAAAAGGAGGCTTGAGGCGCGGCATACCGCGTGAACCTTCAAGAGACTCAATAAGCGCGGTTTCTTCTCCGCACACAAAAGCACCGGCTCCTGCCTTAATTCGCATTTTACAAGAAAATCCACTACCGAAAATATTGTTGCCGAGATAACCTTTTTCGGTTGCTTGTTTTATGGCTTTTTCGAGTCGTTTTATAGCAAGCGGATATTCCGCCCTTACATAAACAATTGCTTCTTTCGCACCTATGGCATACGCACCTATAAGCATACCCTCTATCAGGTTATGCGGATCGCCCTCGATAACAGCCCTGTCCATAAATGCGCCCGGGTCACCCTCATCAGCATTACAAATCAAATATTTTTCCGTGCCGTCTGAAGAACGCGCGGCATTCCATTTAAACCACGTCGGGAACCCGGCACCGCCGCGACCGGCAAGGCCGGAAATTTTGATTTCCTCAATTACCTGCTCAGGCGTCATTTCGGAAAGAACTTTTCTTACAGCCTTATATCCGTCTGTATTTTCGTAGTCGCTGATCTTTTCAGGATTTATAATGCCGCAATGCCTCAAAGCAATTCGAGTCTGCTTTTTTAAAAAGAGCTCGTCGTCCTCGGATATTTTAAGGTCCTCTACCGTTGACAAATCATCGGAGTTAACTGCCTTTGCTATTCTCTCGCAGTCGTTTTCCGAAACCTTTACAAGCCGCGTAAGAGTGCCGTTATCGTAAATGTCAACAATCGGCTCCAAGAAGCACATACCTATACATCCTGTTATGGTAAGTTCGTTACTCTTGTCCAAAGCAGACGCAAGCTTGTCATAGACCTTAGCTGCTCCTGCAGCTATACCGCAGCTGCCTTCTCCAACTACAATTTTCATAAGGCGCACTCCTTATCTCTTATATCGTTGATTATTTTTTTTGTCTTATCCGGGGTAAGCGAACCATATGTTTCACCGTTAATCATCATAACCGGAGAAAGACTGCAGCAGCCGAGGCACGCAACATTTTTAAGCGAAAACAGACCGTCGTCGGTTGTTTCACCGTCGTGTATGCCGAGGGTTTCTATAATAGTTTTTTCAATCAGATCGGAATTGTTTACGTGACACGCAGTACCCTTACACAACATAATAAGGTATTTGCCGACTGGTTTTAACCTGAATTGAGTATAAAAAGTCGCAACGCCCATTATCTTAGCGGGTTTTATACCCGTTTTATCTGAAATATATTTTATTACGTCGGTCGGCAGATAGCCGTAAATATCCTGTGCTTTTTGCAGTATTGTAATAAGGCTGCCGGGAACAGCTGCATATTCATCCAACACATCGTCAATCAGCGAAAGATTGATTTTATTCTTATCGCAATTACATGGACTCATGATTTCTTCCTCCAAGGTCAGTTAAACTTAATATAATAATATACAATCACAAAAAAAGCAATTTAAAAATATTGTAACTTTAGCAGAAAAAACTGTTAACTATCGACACACAGACGAAAAAGTTGTAAAATAAAATTAGTTTTTTCAGAGGTGTATATATGATAAATAAATATTTAACTGAAATGCATTTGCACACAAAAGAAACCAGTAATTGCGGTAAAATGCCGGCGGCGGAAACAGTTGAAAGCTATATATCTCTCGGATATAATACAATAGTCGTAACCGATCATTTCAGCACACACACTTATTACAAATATAATTATGACAGTCTTAATTGGCAGGATAAAGTTGACATTTTTTTGAAGGGCTTTAATTCAGCCAAAGAAGCGGCAAATGGTCGAATAAACATATTACTGGGCATGGAGCTTCGTTTTGATTCCGATAGCGACCCGAACGATTATCTAGTTTACGGCGTAGAAGAGAGTTTTTTGAGAGATAATAAAGATCTTTTAAATATGAATATATCAAGCTTTTCCGCGCTTGCGCAAAAAAACGGCTTAATGATATATCAGGCTCATCCGTTCAGATTCGGAATGAAAATAACAAATGTCAAATATCTTGACGGGATTGAAGTGTGCAACAGAAATATTGAACATGACTCACACAACGACATTGCTGCTCTTTGGGCGGAAAAATTCGGGCTAAAAGAGACAGCCGGATCAGACCACCATCAAAAAGGAAATGAGGGACTTGCCGGAATTATCAGCAGACATGAAATTACTTCGAATAAAATACTTTTAGATACTCTGGCAAATCAAGATTATACGCTTTACGAAAAAAAGCTCTGAGATATCTCAGAGCTTTTTAATATTATCTTGTCGGCTTAACTCCGGCAGGAAGATTCGGCATATTATCGTAAACTGGAATAAGAAAAGTAAATGAGTTTGAAAGCTGCCCCATATTACTGTACTTATTATATGTTCTTATTCCTTCTGAGCTTGCGGCCATTATGTTTGACATGTACTGATGTGAATACAGACCGCCGTTTGCAACCACATCAAACTTTTGAAGATACAGAGTATTTTGACCGACACTGATATAGCCCGTAGCTATGTATTTAGCCCCGCCGAGTATCGCTTTATATCTGCTGTTCCAAGGACGCAAGTATTTTTCATTGGATGAGGGCGTTGAAGCCCATTTAAGCGCATTTATTACCGGATCGCTGCTTTGATAAGCACCGATATTATAATAATTATATATTCCCTCATACCCGGGCTCTGTACCGCTTACGGAGCGACTGCCGTTAGAGCCAACCTCCTGAATAACTCGCGATACCAAATGATATGGACTGACGTCATACAATTCGGCGGCGTTCATAAACGCCTGTGCATATGTTACCGTAACATCAGTCTCTGTATTATTACCGATCGTTTTTCTTGAACCGCCTACATATTGAAATAATATCATAGCATCGGCAACATCAATCTCACCGTCTCCGTTAAGGTCGGCAATATCTTTGCCGCTGCCTAAGTCAGCAAGGTTGCCTGCAGAATACTGAAACAGCATCATGGCGTCCGCTATGTCGGTTTTATTGTCCGAATTTAAATCACAAGAGCCTCCGACATTCTCTTTTTCTCCGGTACTGATTTTGGAATCTTCCATAAAAGTCCCTTTTAACATTGATTCGACGCCGGAAAGCGTTTGTGCATTTTTATCATAGGACAATGTTTCGAATTGGAAAATGTCGCTTTCTTTTGTCAAAAAGTTTCTCGGATCAAGATAATATGAGACAACATCGCTTGACGCTTGAAACCAAGTCTTGCCGTCAATCGGTGTCCAAGTGCCTGTTGACGGATTATATGTTTTATCTGTCGTGGATAAGTATTTTTTATCGTACGGAGGGACTTGAAGAGCACTTCTGCCGCTAACGTTTTCATTTTCAAGCACCTCATCCCACGAAAGACCAGTATATAAAAACTTAAAATTCCAATTCGAATGTGCTTTTTTTAGATTATCTATATAGCTTTTATAGAGTTCGGGGGCTTCGTCCGAGATACCGCTGTCGCTTGTAACGGTAACAAGTCCCGTTGAAATATAACAGTTTTCGTAAAACTTACCGCCGTAATTAAATTCAACTCTGTACCAATCTTTAGAAGTTGTTCCGTCGTTACACTTGACCCTGTCGATAATGATTATCTGAGTGTTCGCCGGAAGATTTTCATAAACCAATGAGTACGATCTTCCGGGCCCGCTTCTGACGTTTGCTTGACTTTTAACTACACCGTTTTTTGCAGTCGCAAAAGCCGGAATAGACAGAACAATCACCAATACGGCTGTAATTAATATTATTTTAAAAATTCTGCGGCTTTTCATAATACTGTCCTTTTATTATTTATAACAATAAAATAACAAAATATCGACAAATAATCAAGTCTTATTTTCAGATATCACATCATTCAAATAGCAAATTATGCCTTTTGCTATACCGTCAGCTATAACTTCTTGTGAATCACGGTTGCTGAGTACGGTACACTCTATGGGATTTGAAAAATAACCACACTCCACAAGAACCGACGGACATTCCTCAATTCTTGTAACCTTATACGGAAAGAAGCGTTTGCTGCCGTCCGGCTGTATAATTTTAGCTCTCATACCGGGGTTATCTGCATAAATATTTTTCCAACTCTCTTCAAGTCCGCTTAAAATAAGACGTGCAGGCAATTCAGAATTTGCTCTGTAATAATACACTTCGGGACCCGAAAGAGACGATGCACTCTCGGAAAAATTGTTATGTACCGAAACAAACAAATCAGCGCCGCTGTAACGAGCCATAGACTGTCTTTTATCAACAGACAAAAAAGTATTATCGGAACGTGTCAATATAACATTTACTCCTGCTTTTTCCAAATTTTCCTTAACCAAAATAGTTATATTAAGGTTAACCTCCGACTCATATATACCGTTCACACCGATAGTTCCGCAATCCTTACCTCCATGGCCGGCATCAAGTGCTACGATTGCATCTGACAGTTTGTCCGGCGCATCCTTGAAAACAATTGACAGCTTGCCGTCTGCCGTATAGGAAACGGTGTAACCGTAAAACACACCCGGTGTTTTAAGATACAGACGCAATACACAAGTTCCGTTATCACATTTTAGCCATTCGCCGCGATCTATTATTTTGCTGCCGTTAAAATTGAGTTTTCCGACAGCACTGTCAGTATAGTAAAAAGTAAAATCCAAATACGATGCATTAAAAGATTTAACATTATATGCACGTTCAAGATAACCGGTATAGTATTGTTGATCGGGAAAATCTGTATTAAACGGTACTTTCCAATCAGTTTTAAGCAATAAAACTGTCTGATTTTCTGTGTTTACGGAGGCAACGCTTATTGAATTTTCAGGCAAAACAAAGCCGTCAACAACATTGCACTCGTCTTTTTATTATTTTGCCTGAACCGAGGAACACATATTCTTTATTATCAATGATTTTTTCATCAACGTAGTAATCAATCGTACCGTCCGGAAGCGGTGAACAATGCGGATCAGATTTATCACTCACGCTGTCGGCAGGTATAGTTTCGGAATAAGGAACGTTTATTATACACAGCTTTGCCTGTCCCAATCCATAATTATCGGTATAAGAAATATTTTTCACAGCGGAATTATTATCGGTATAACGAAAAACAGATAATGACTCAGCACTATTTGAACTGACAGCAAACAATGCAATTGCCGCCGTTAAAATAACGAGACACAATATGAGTATTACACGTTGTTTATTAAACAATTCTTTTAATCCTTGCATCTTAACATCCCACATCAATTTTAATTATTATAACACATTTTTCATGTTTAGGTATTCCTTTTCGGCATTTTCCGACTTGTTTTCCGCAAATAAATAAGAATAGGAGTACACGGAAAAACCGCAGTAATTATCCTTCCTTCTTGAATATCTTATTTCTTCTGAACATATATTGCCGTTTTCACACCATTCATTTATTCCGTCCCCCGCATTGTCGTCCGTTTTTCCGCTTTTATAATATGCCAGACCTACACACAGCTTAACATTACCGCTTTTAACCGCCTCCGACCATAGATTTAACATTTTTAAAAACGGCTTACTGCTGTTTTTAAAACCATAATAAAGCTGTGGCATAATAATGTCCGCGTATCCCCTTTGTGAGCACCACTTTAAAACGTCCGCGTACAACATTGAGTAATTTTTTTCTATATCCCCTGCAGGACTTATCACAACTTTCACGTCTTGTTTTATTGACTTAACGGAGGAATACAGCCCGCTTATAAAAGTATTAACATTTTCCCTGCGCCAATCATCAAGAGACAGCTCACCCCCTTCATTGCGATAATTTGTATATAAATCAACATCAATTCCTTCATCGACGGTCGGATAAAAATAATCATCCATATGTATAGCCGATATATTGTAATTTTTCACTATTTCGCGAACGCCGTCGATGATTATTTTCTGTGCTCTTTTTGATGATGGATTATAATAAATTCCGCTGCCCGTTATTATCAGATCATCTGTCAAAGGATTATCTGTGTACCATTGTTTAGCCGGGTTTAATTCGCTTAAGTCGTCAAAATTATCTTTATAGCTTACGCGGTACGGATTTATCCACGCCTCAATTTTCAATCCGTATTTTTCTGCTTCATTTGTTGCTATAAGAAACGGATCATATCCGGGATTCTTTCCCTGCTCGCCTGTTATATAAGATGACCATGGAAAAATTTCGGAGGAGCAGAAGCTGTCAGAAAAGGGTCTGACCTGAAAAATAACAGTATTAAGCCCGAATGCTTTGATATTTTCAAACATTGTATCGATCTTATTTTTAAACTCTTCGGCAGTTCCGCCACCGACTGATTTCATTGACAATTCATTGTAGTTTATCCACACGCCGCGATATTCATCAGCGATAATATCATCGGTGTTAGGGCAGTTGTCGTTACCGCTGTCAAATGATGCGCTTTCGGGTTCAGAAAGATTTAAGTTCTTCAGGCTGCATGACGATAGAAGCAGCAACACAAATAAAATAACAGTAACTTTTTTAAACATTTAAAGCCTTCCTTTTCGCATTGACAAGCAAATGATTAAATTATATTATAGTAGCGGTGATATTATGGATGCTTGGCAATACATACTTGTCTACTACATTTCTATTTCAATCCCGTCGGTAATTATAACCGTTTACGACAAAATAGCTGCAATAAAAAAAGCCGTGAGAATTCCCGAAAGGACTCTAATGACTTTTGCCGCCCTCGGAGGAGCTGCCGCAATGTATGTAACTATGAAGGCAATAAGGCATAAAACTCTTCACAAAAAATTTATGATAGGTTTACCGGTATTTATTATTTTACATACATTGATTATAGGTCTTTCGTATTACTTTTTAATAACAAAATAGTAAAGATTTGGTAAAAACCATGTTGATGCAACTTAATTTTTTTGTTTTTCCCCGACCGTAAACAACCTTAAATTAAAAGATGCAAATAAAATATTTTTTCAGATAGCAAAAGACAGCATAGAGAGTAAAAAATTACTCTTTATGCTGTCTTTTTTGATTAATATTTTGCTGTAATCCGTCTTTTTAAAACAACAGACGGTTTAGAAAGTATAATTACTTGAATTATCGGTCCTCTCTGAAATATGAAAGTCCGAGTGATGCCGGTCCCTGGTTTTCTTTCTTATCTCTTACACTTACAAGAATAAGAACAACTATGGTGACTACATAGGGTATCATCTTGTAAAGCTCCTGTGTGCGGAGTGCACCCGGAACATAAAGATAAACAATATAGAGTCCGCCGAATACTATAGAACCGAGTATGCTGAGATTCGGACGCCAAATAGCGAATATAACAAGCGCAATTGCAAGCCAGCCTCTGTCGCCGAAGCCGTCATTTGACCAAACGCCGTTGGCGTAATCCATTACATAATAAAGACCTCCGAAGCCCGCAATAACACTTCCTATACAGGTAGAGAGATACTTGGCTCTGTTTACGTTTATTCCTGCAGCATCTGCTGTTGCAGGATTTTCGCCTACCGCACGAAGATTTAATCCGTGACGGGTATGATTCAGGAAATATGAACAGATAATTGCTATTATTACAGCTGCATATGCCAAAAATCCGTACGATAAAAACAGCTTACCGAACCATCCGGTGGTTTCTGCTCCCGGTAATGTTGTTCTGAAGTAATTGCTTGTTGTTGTAAGTGCTACCGACGGAACGTCTGAACCTACAAGTTTAATAAGAGATCCTCCGAAAAAGTTACCAAAGCCCGTACCAAAAGTAGTAAGTGCAAGACCCGTTACATTCTGATTGGCTCGTAAAGTAACTGTGAGGAAACAATAAATCAAACCTGCGAGTAAAGAACCCAAAGCGCAGCACAAAAGCGGAATCATAACCGCAAGAAATCCGACTGCATCGGATGGAGACGAGAGCGAATTTTCATAAAGAAACGCACCTATAACACCGCTCATACCGCCGATGTACATAACACCCGGGATACCGAGATTAAGGTTTCCGGACTTTTCAGTCATAATTTCGCCCGTCGAACCAAAAAGGAGCGGTATACCCTGCATTATAGCTCTATGGAGAAAAGTAATCAATGAAAACATTTTACTTTACCTCCTTTTTCGTTTTTCTGAACTTCAATTCGTAGTTAATAAAGAATTCACTACCTATGATAAAGAACAGAATTATACCGGTCAATATATCAGAAAATGATTCGTTGAGATTAAACACCATTGAAATCTGACTGGCACCCGCATCGAGGAAAACAAGTAGGAAGGATGTCAAAATCATATAAATCGGATTAAACTTTGCAAGCCAGGATACCATTATTGCAGTAAATCCCCTACCGTCTGCCGTTGTCGACGAAATGGTATGATCGGTTCCGCCAACAAGTAAAAATCCGGCTATACCGCAAATAGCACCCGAAAGAAATAAAGTTCTCATAATAACCTTTTACATTGATACCTATGTATCTTGCCGTATTTTCAGATTCACCTACAACCGAAATCTCATATAGCCGTGCTTACTGTACTTGAGATATACATACATAGCAATCATTATTACCAAAACAATTATTATATTCAGAAGATAATCATACTTACCGATTGTGGGAAGCCAACCGTCCATGGTATTGCTGTTAATAACACCAATCTTGCCAGAGCCCTTGGGATTTTCCCAATACATACAGAAATACGAAACAATCTGAATTGCAACATAGTTCATCATTAATGTAAATAAAGTTTCATTTGTATTAAACTTAGCTTTAAATACCGCGGGAATCAAAGCCCAAACGGCACCTGCAATAATGCTTGCAACAAGCATTATAATAATCAAAAATGCATTGGGGACTTTGCCGCCGAGCAAAATCATACATGCCGCGGTAGCAAGACCTCCGATAAGCACTTGCCCTTCACCGCCGATATTCCAAAATCGCATTTTAAACGCCGGCGTAATTGCAAGCGAAACGCACAGAAGCATTGCAAGACTTTGTAAAAGCTTCCAAATTTTTCTTTCGGTTCCGAATGCGCCCTCAAACATAGTTTTGTAAACACTTATCGGATTTTCACCGGTTAAAAGCATAGTAACAACAGCACATACCAAAAGAGCAGCAACAATTGAACCTAGGCGTATAGCCCAAGATTTATATTTAGGAACATAGCCTCTTTTTGCAACGTGAAAAAGAGGTTCACGAACACTTTTATTACTCATGCTTTTCCCTCCACGTCAGTATTTTTCGTCATAAGAATGCCAATCTCATCTTTTTTCGCAGTTCTGCCGTCAACTATACCTGTTACTTTTCCGCTGTTCATAACCATTATTCTGTCGCAGAGTTCAATAAGAACATCAAGATCCTCTCCTACAAATATAACGGATGTCCCGTGCTCTTTTTGTTTGTTGAGAAGGTCATATATCAGATATGAAGAATTTACGTCAAGTCCGCGGACGGGATATGCAACCATTAAAACTGTCGGATTTGACGCAATTTCTCTACCAACAAGAACCTTTTGAACATTACCGCCGGAAAGCCGACGAACCGGAGTTTCTGCACTCGGCGTAACAACTTCAAGATCTTTGATAATCGCATTCGCGAGATCCTTAGGGGCTTTGCGTTCAAGAAAAGCCGTATGACCGCCCTTATAAGATCTCAACATCATATTATCAATAATATCCATATTGCCGACAAGACCCATTCCGAGCCTATCCTCCGGAACAAAAGAAAGAGCAACTCCAAGCTTTCTGATTTCTTTGGGAGATTTCCCGACTAACTGACTTTCTTCTCCGTCTTTAGACTTGTACAATATGCTTGAGCCCTTTACAGTCTGCTGTAATCCCGCTATTGACTCAAGTAATTCTTTTTGCCCGCATCCGGAAATACCGGCAATACCGAGTATTTCGCCGCTGTTAGCAGTAAAGTTGATGTTATCAAGCACAAGCTTGCCCTCGTGATTTTTAACGGAAAGATTCTTAACATCAATACGTAGTTCGGTATTCTTAGGCTCAGTTCTCTTTATATTGAGAGTGACTTTTTCACCCATCATCATTTCCGTAAGGGATTGTTCCGTTGCATCTTTCGTCTCAACCGTTCCGACATACATACCTTTTCTGAGAATTGTTACCCTATCGGATATTTCAAGCACCTCATGCAGCTTGTGTGTAATTATTATAATCGACTTATTATCCTCACGCATTCTTCTGAGAACGTCGAATAATTTTTCAGTTTCCTGCGGTGTTAAAACAGCGGTCGGTTCATCAAGAATTAGTATATCAGCACCTCTGTAAAGCACCTTAATTATTTCCACTGTCTGCTTTTCCGAAACAGACATTTCATAAATTTTCTTATCGAAGTCAATGACGAAACCGTATTTATCACATATAGCCTTAACTCTCTTTTCGGCCTCTTTCAGATTATATTTGTTTCCGTCTTTTACACCCAAAACAATATTTTGGACAGCGTTAAAAACATCAACAAGCTTAAAATGTTGATGTATCATTCCAATCTTTAAATCAAAAGCATCTTTCGGAGATTTAATAACAACTTCCTTACCGCCTACATAAATCTCGCCGGAATCCGGGTAATATATTCCCGAAACCATATTCATAAGTGTTGTCTTACCGGAGCCGTTTTCTCCGAGTATAGATAGTATTTCACCGTTTTTTACTTGTAAGTCAACGTCTTTGTTAGCTATTGTACTGCCGAATGTCTTAGTTATCCCTTTCAACTCCAAGGCAAAAGGAGAACCCATAAATATCCACACAGCCTTTCTCACGCAAATTTAAAATTCAAAACCATGCTCATTCGAGAATAAGGTCCTGTAAAATAATTGAAAACAGTTGAAAAACTATTTCCCAATAAATAACTATACCGTGGCCGATTTTCATCGGCCACGGATACAGTATAAATCTGTGTATTTAATCTTAGAACTTTGTATCAAGAAGAGTGATACCGTCTATCTGTACATCGAAGCAAGGAGCAGAACGCTTTTCTGACTCATGGAAGTAACCGTCAGAAACAACCTCGGTATCACCGGTGTTATCTGCATCGGAGTCAATATCAGCCTTGTATCCGGTAAGATGACCGTCAGCATCAACAGTAGCATTCTTGTTTTTGCTGTCAGATACGGTTACAGTGAATGCAGAGGTATCAAATACGTGAAGCTTACCGCTTTCAAGCTCTGCCTTAACTTCATCAATCTTAGCCTGTGTACCTTCGGCAGCTGCCTTAGTGTTAACATCGGTAAGAACAACAGATCCTGTGCTGAGAGTACCCGTCCAATCGGTGTCAATTGCTTTGCCGTTTTTAACGCAATCAATAGCATACTCAAGATAAGGAGCCCAATCTATTCTTGAAGATACAATAAATGTGTTGGGGCAAGCACTTACTGTTGAACCATTGTATGAAACATTGGGAACACCTGCAGCTTCGCAAGCAGTCGGAGCACCCATTGAGTCAGCATGCTGGCTGATAAGTACGCAACCATTGTTTATAAGCTTCTGAGCGGCTTCTTTCTCGGCAGTCTCATCATACCAAGAACCGGTAAAGGTAACCTCCATGGTAACTGACGGGCAAACGCTCTTAGCACCGAGATAGAAAGAAGTGTAGCCAGAAATAACTTCTGCGTAAGTATAAGCACCGACATAACCCATCTTGGCTTTGTCAGCTGTAATCTTACCGGAAGAAATCATTTCGTTAAGCTTCATTCCGGCAGCAACACCCGCAAGGTATCTGCCTTCATATATTGAAGCAAAAGCATTATGATAATTAGAAAGGCCTTCGGTATGAGCTTTAGTTCCTGTTGCATGTAAGAACTGAACCTCCGGGAACTTTTTAGCTGCTTGAATTACATAAGGCTCATGGCCGAAGCTGTCCGCGAAGATGACATTGCATCCTTCGTCAACAAGCTCTGCTGCTGCATCATAGCAAGCCTGTGTTTCGCTGATGTTGGTCTTTTTAAGAATTTCAACACCGGCTTTTTTGCAAGCCTCTTCAGCTGCAGTAATAAAGTTCTTGTCATATGTTGAGTTTTCGTCATGCAGGAATATGAATCCTACTTTGACATTTGCTGCTTTGCCAGTCGAGCTTTTATCGCCGTCTGTCTTGCCGCACGCTGCAAAACAAAGAACGATCATAGCAACTGACAAAAGAATGCTGAGAACCTTTTTCATTTGTGTTTCCTCCAGTTTTTTGACATAATATTATGAACAGAAGCTCTCCCCCTGTATCATACAAAATAAAAGGTCACTGTTCCTTAAATACGATGTTTCCACTATCCGCATCCATGCTCTCAATAATGGCAAGAGACTCGACACGTATACCTTTTTGCCTAATAAGTTCGCCACCGCGTTGAAACCCTTTTCAACCGCAATACCGACGCCTTCAACAGTAGCACCGGCTTTTTGTGCAATATCCAAAAGCCCATTCAAAGCGCACCCGTTAGCTAAAAAGTCATCAATAATAAGGACGTGATCTTTTGAAGAAAGATATTTCTTTGAAATTATAACATCATACACCCTTTTATGAGTAAATGATTCAATTTTAGTGGAATAAACCTCTCCGTCAATATTAACAGTCTGAGATTTTTTTGCAAAAACCACAGGAACATTATCAAAATACTGCGCCGCAACACAAGCTATACCGATACCAGAGGCTTCAATGGTCAGTATTTTATTTATAGGGGTATCATTGAAAAGACGTTTAAATTCCTTGCCCATATCATTAAACAGAGAAATGTCCATCTGATGATTCAAAAAAGAATCAACTTTGAGTACATTGCCGGGCTTAACAATACCGTCTTTTACAATTCTGTCTTCAAGCAGTTTCAATAAAATCGCCCCACGTAAAAATATATCATTATTATACATTAACTTTACAAACATTTCAACTAAAACTCGAGAAAACTGTAAATCTGTCTGAATTTATCATTTTATGTTCACAAATCGCTTTCTTTTAGGTATAATTACTAATACAAAAGCAACGGGGGAAAAAAATGGTCACAGATCTGACTAAGGGAAATCCTGATAAAACACTTTGGAAATTTACATTACCAATGATAATCAGCGTTATGTTTCAGCAGCTTTACAGCACTGTTGACAGTATAGTGGCAGGTCAGTTTGCCGGCGTTAACGCACTTGCCGCTGTCGGCGCGTCATATCCCATCACAATGCTTTTTATCGCTGTCGCAAACGGTTCAAATATCGGATGCTCTGTTGTAATCTCGCAGTTGTTCGGCGGGAAACGCATTACGCATATGAAAACGGCTGTCAATACCTCTATTATCTCATCTCTTATTTTATCTCTTATACTGACTGCAGTCGGTCTTTCATCATCAAAAGTGCTTTTAAAGGCAATGGGAACACCGGATAATATAATGGCTGATTCGGTTACTTATCTTAATATTTACGCCGCCGGAATGGCGTTTCTGTTTATATACAATATAAGTACAGCTGTTTTTACGGCTCTCGGTGATTCAAAAACACCATTGTACTTTTTAATTTTTTCTTCTCTTACTAATATTGCGCTCGATTTAATATTTGCCGGTCCTATGAAAATGGGAGTTGCCGGAGTTGCTTGGGCAACGTTCATTGCGCAAGGAGTGTCCGGCATTTTAGCTTTTATTGCATTACTGAAAAAGATACGTAATATCGAAAGTGAAAAACCTAAATTTTTTTCGGGAAGAATGTTGCTGAGAATTACAAAGGTTGCCGTACCCAGCATATTGCAGCAAAGCTTCGTCTCGGTAGGCAATGTATTCATACAAGGCCTTATTAATAGTTTCGGTGCTGCCGTTGTTGCAGGTTTCGCTGCAGCAATGAAGCTGAATACATTTACAATAACAACACTTGTCACATTAAGCAACGGCATTTCAAGCTACACAGCGCAAAATATCGGAGCACATAACACCGAAAGAGTAAAGAAAGGGTTCGGATCGGGCCTGAAAATCGCATTATTGGTTGCTATTCCGTTTTTTATAGCATTTTTCATTTTTCCGAAATATATGATGATGATATTTGTCACACACAATAATACCGATGTTATAACAGCCGGCGTCCAATTTTTAAAAATCGTATCACCGTTCTATTTCTTAGCAACAGTTAAAATAATTGTTGACGGCATATTACGTGGATCCGGAGCTATGCTAAGCTTTATGGTTTCAACCTTCACCGACCTCATACTTCGCGTGATATTCGCATTTATTCTCACCCCGCATATCGGGCAACTCGGAATTTGGTGGTCGTGGCCGATAGGTTGGATAGTCGCAAGCTTAGCTTCTCTTGCGCTGTATCTCTCAGGCGTGTGGAAAAAAGCAAAGGTTTAATCAAATATTTATAAAAAAATGACCGCTCGGCAAATTAATCCGGGCGGTCATTTTAATTAACTGTTTATGATATTTTCATACTAAGTCTTAATTTATCGCTTATCATGGCAATAAACTCAGAGTTAGTGGGCTTTCCGCGAGAGTTTTGTATTGTATAGCCGAAGTAAGAACTAAGAACATCAACGTCGCCTCTATCCCATGCAACTTCTATTGCGTGGCGTATGGCACGTTCAACTCTTGAAGAAGTTGTTGAAAAAGTTTTAGCAACAGTTGGATACAAAACTTTTGTTACAGAGTTCATCATTTCGCTGTCGTTTATTGATAAAATAATTGCCTCTCGCAAATACTGATAACCTTTTATATGAGCCGGAACACCAATTTGATGCATAATATCGCTGACAACGACTTCCAAATCAGCAGAGCTGTCAGCAGGGTGAAGTTTCCCGAACTTCGAATTGTCTCTCCAGCCTGTCAACTGAGTTATTCTTTCAGCCATCATATTCATATCAAAAGGTTTCAAGAAATAATAATCTGCCCCGGCAGATAATAATTCCTGCTCAAATCTTTGATTGTCGACACTTGACATAACCATCATTAAAGGCTTCTTTTCGAGTTTCATCTTCGGCATTTCTTTCAGCACACCTAAAGCATCGATTGCTGTCATAAATGCGTCCATAACAACGACATCAGGCTTTTCGGTCTCGGTTTTATGTAATATTTCAGCACCGTTTTTCGGCACCATTTTCACATCGCAACCGTAAGAGCGCAGAACTCCCGCACAAGTCTGCCCGAAATCATTGCCCTCTGACACCATCATTACTTTTAAACCGCTTTTCATTTTGTATACCTCCAAATTTTTTATTTCTGACATATTTTACCATATTAGTTATATCTTGACAAGAGCTTTTTTATAAAAAGCAAATATTTTTTTCAAATTAATTCTATTATCGCCATAACAACAGAAAAAGTGCAATAAAGGTAGCTGTTATTTTTTACGCAATATCATACCGTTATTAAAGTACCGGAACGGCAAATACCGTTCCGGCACCTTTCACGATGCTTTTTCAAGCAGCCTCTCAGCATTTAAGGCTTCGGATACTTTTAGCATATTATCGGCAAAAACAGCATATCCGCGAATCGGATCATTAACAAACACATGCGTTACAGCACCGACAAGCATACCGTCTTGAATAATGGGACTGCCGCTCATACCTTGAATTATACCGCCTGTTTTTTCTATTAAAGAGCTGTCTGTAATTTCAATTATCATATTTTTAGATGAGCTGCTGTCGTTATTACAAATTCTCACGATTCTTACATCATAGTACTGCGGACCTTTTTCATCAACAGTGGATATTATTTTTGCCGAACCGGTTTTAACCTCTTGCTTTGTTGCAATGGGTACGGCCTCATTTGTTGAAACTATATTATTCAAAAACCCGTATACTCCGCAAGCTGTATTCAACGAAAGTGTTCCTATATTAGTATCCTGAAATACGCCGCAAAGCTCACCTGTTGAACCGCAAGAACCTTTATAGCAACCGGTTATCTTTGTTTTGACGGCATCGCCGTCGGCAAGCGGCATAACTATACCTGTATCAACATCACATACCGCATGTCCGAGTCCGCCGAACACTTTGCTGGCGGAGTCAACAAAGTTATTGTGCCTACCCCCGCCATACTGTCCCTGACCCATATACCGGCTTTATAACAATTATCATTTTTTGACAGAGCAGGCGTCAATTTCAGATTCAGAACTTTTTTTCCGCGCTTTACCGACAACTTCAATTCATTACCGCCGTTTTCCTGTACCGCTTTTTCAATTTCCAATGTTGAGTTCACATTGTTTCCGTTTACAGTCAATATTATATCCCCGGCATTAAGGCCCGCTGTTTTAGAGGGATTTGAAATTCCTTCTTCAGTATAGACATCATCAGAACCGACAACCACAACGCCTTTTGTAAACATGCGTATGCCAAATACATCGCCTGAGGGAATTACATATTTTCTCTCAGAAACAATAACATCGGCGGATTTTACCGGAATAACCTTCAGAGCGGAAATATCCACAGTGTATTCACTAAGCAGAGTGCCCTTTGCCGCATTCTCGGAATTAACGGAAACCGAAACGTCACCGCTTGATATCCGGTATGAATATATCTCGTTAAATTTCAGCTTTTCGTCACTCACCAGGTGAATACTGTCCGGAATGCTTTTTATACCGTAAATTACAAATGCAAATATAACAGAGGCAGCTAACAATCCGAAAATGCTGAGAACTTTAAAAAATTTTTTCATTTTTCACCTCCGTATATACAGTGATCACTGCATTTATAATTTTTACTTTTTTACGGATTTTATGTTATGAAAAAATAAGGCTTTACGGTTAATTTACACGGAAATATTATTTCCGAATAAACCGTAAAGCCTGCATATAATATATTTAATTTTTTAATGAAAAAATAATCCTTGAAACCGTTTCTTCCGGAGATAAATCCGCTGTATCAACGGTAATATCGGCATACTTTTTATAAAGAGGAAGTCTCTCAAAAAAAATATCGTCTATTGTCTGATTTTTAGGCGCAGCAACGCCTCGCGTTTTGATATTTTTAAGCCTTGCCTTTACATTTTCAAGCGGAACATCTATAAAGACAATCACGGAATTACGCTTAAGCTTTTGCATAGCTTCATCGCGAAAAACAACGCTTCCGCCGGTCGCAACAACACAATTTTCACACTCAAGCGACAATATTGCGTCTCTTTCTTTATCAAGAAAGCATTGAAGCCCTTTTTCGTTTATAATGTCCTGCAAAAGTGCATTTTCACGTTGCTGTATTACAAGATCAGTATCTACAAAGCCAATACCAAGAGTCTTTGCAAGGATAACGCCGACTGTGCTTTTGCCCGAAGCCGGCATTCCGATTAAAACAATATTTTTCATCAAATAGATATCTCATGAGCCATCTTATAAAGGTCAAGATCAATCGACTTTTTCATATTGAGAGCTTCGAATATGTCAAAGTCAACAATTTCATCCTTTTGCATAGCTACCACACGATTACCTATCCCCTGCTTTAAAAGCTCAACCGCTTTATAACCCATTTGGCTGCAACAACTCTGTCGCGAACTGTCGGCGAGCCGCCGCGCTGCACATGGCCTAAAACAGTTGCACGGGATTCTACGCCCATTTCCGCTTTGATTTTTTTCGCCATTTCTTCTACGCCGCCGACACCTTCGGCAACAATGATTATAAAGTGTCTTTTTCCTGTTTTTTGAGTTTTCTTCATTCTGTCGATAACGTCACGCTCAAAATCGAAATCAACTTCCGGAATAAGAATTGTTGTTGCACCGCAAGCTATACCGGCGTTGAGTGCTATATAGCCCGCACGTCTTCCCATAACTTCAACAACCGAGCAACGATCATGAGACTCTGTCGTGTCACGAAGTCTGTCAACCATTTCCATAGCCGTGTTCATTGCGGTATCATAACCTATTGTGTAATCACAGCAAGCAATATCATTGTCAATCGTTCCGGGAATACCCACACAAGGGATGCCTCTGAGCGAAAGGTCACGAGCGCCGCGGAAAGAACCGTCTCCGCCTATAACAACTACGCCCTCCATATTATGCTCTTTGCATATTTCAATTGCCTTTTTCATACCTTCTTCGGTCTTGAATTCTGGACTTCTTGCAGAATAAAGAATTGTACCGCCTCGGTTAATAATATTAGAAACACTGCGAAGATTCATTTCATACATATCACCATGCATAAGACCGTTCCAGCCTCTTCTGATTCCCATTACACGGAAGCCGTTTTCACAACCCGATCTTACAACGGCTCTGATTGCGGCATTCATGCCCGGAGCATCTCCGCCGCTTGTCAATACGCCAATCGTTTTCATTAATCACCTCAAATAAATACATTCAAAATATAATGATACACAAATGAAAAATATTGTCAAGCAATTTTGACATTTTTCTTAGAGTTGTACAACAACATTTTTTTCACCGTTAATTCTTTTCAACTCTGAAATCATAGGGTCATTGGCAGTCGTCGAAAATTGCTGTCTCTCGTAGCTTTTAGCATCATCAAAATAGTAATATACGGGTAACATCCCCTCAAAAATAGTAATCAGATTTGTACTCTTTTTAACCTCCTCACAGTTCTTTGTGCAAAATCTCACAAAAAGGCCCTTTCTCACCGATTTTTTCGGCTTGTCGGAATTTTTGGAAGCTGTGTCGGCGGTAACAATACTGTTTTCATCCGGAGGTAAAGAAACGCTGTCCATAACTATTTTCGGTTCTTCGTCCTCTCTGAGAGACAATCTGCCGCACAGCAATACAACGCTTCCGACATTTAAAAGCTCTGAATACTTGAGCAAAAGTTTGGGAAACACTATTACTTCAATAGCTGCATGAACATCTTCAAAACCTAAAAAAGCCATGGTACTGTCTGATTTTGTAACTTTTTTCTTTATAGAAGTTATTATTCCGAGGACACGTACAGGGCTATTATCCGTATATTTTCCCGAAACATTTTCTTCCGTATTCACCATTTCAAGAACGCTGTCGGAATGAAGCTTTTTAGAAAGCGTCTCGTACTGAACCATAGGATGCCCCGTAAGATACAAACCGGTCATTTCCTTTTCCATCGATAAAAGTTCAAGTGCCGGAAATTCATCACAATGCTTACATTGCGGTTCATTGCCGCCAGAAGCCACTCCACTCAAATCAAACAAGCCGAGTTGTCCGTCAACATTATTTCTCTTGTCACGCTCGATATTCTCAACAATCAGAGGTAAATTTGTAAGCATTTCACGACGATTAAGTCCGAGTCCGTCAAGTGCTCCGCTTTTAATTAAGCCCTCAACAGCTCGTTTATTAAAATCCTTGCCATATGTTCTCTTACAAAAATCATAAAGTGATTTGTATTTTCCGTTAGAGCTTCTTTCTTTGACAATAGTATCAATAAAATTGTAGCCGAGATTTTTAATAGCAAGTAGCCCAAAACGAACGCTCTTGCCGTCAGAGGTAAATGCTCTGAAACTCTCGTTGACGCTCGGCGACAGAACGTTTATTTTCAGCCTTGCCAAATCGTCTATATAAAGTGCTATTTTTGTTGAATCATCAATAACACTCGTGAGAAGTGCGGCAGTGAATTGCGCCGGGAAATGGCATTTCAGATATGCCGTACGATATGCAATGACAGCATATGCGGCAGAATGAGACTTATTGAACGCATATGAAGCGAAAGATGACATATCGTCGAAAATGCTGTTGGCAACTTCGGCAGGTATTCCGCGCCTTACGCATCCGTCGCACGCATAAGTACCGTCGGAATTTTTCAATCCGTTTACAAAATACTCCCTCTCCTGCTCCATTACCTTGTGCTTTTTCTTTGACATAGCTCGTCTTACAACGTCTGCTCGTCCGAAAGAATATCCCGCAAGTTCCCGGAATATTTGCATAACCTGCTCTTGATATACCATACAGCCGTAAGTAACATCAAGAATATTTTTAAGTTGCGGCGTCTTATATCTGATGCTTTTCGGATTATGTCTGTTATTTATATACATATCAATCGAATCCATAGGGCCGGGTCTGTACAAAGAAATAACAGCAATTATATCCTCTATATTCTGCGGTTTCAGACGGGTTATAACATTTCTTATTCCCGCCGACTCACATTGAAATACACCATAAGTATACCCTGCCGACAGCATATCATATGTCGCCTTATCGTCAAGCGGAATTTTTTCGATATCAAAATCGGGAATATTGTTTTCTCTTACCGATTTTACGGTATCACTTATTACCGTAAGTGTTCTGAGACCGAGAAAGTCCATTTTAAGCAGTCCGAGTTCTTCAATGGTAGTCATGGTATACTGCGTAACCACGGACTCATCATTTCTTGCTAACGGAACATATCGATCAACAGGTTTATCGGTTATAACAACGCCCGCCGCATGGGTTGAGGTGTGCCTTGGCATACCCTCAACTGATTTTGCCGTATCGACAAGCTCCCTGATTTTGGCGTCCTTATCATAAAGCGCTTTAAGCTCCTGATTTTTCGTAAGAGCCTTTTCTATTGTCATGCCGAGCTCGCGCGGAATCATTTTGGAAACCGTATCAACTGTATTGTACGGTATCCCGAGTGCTCTGCCGACATCGCGAATAGACGCTCTTGCGGCCAAAGTACCGAAAGTCACTATTTGCGCAACGTGATCCGAGCCATATTTTCTTATAACGTAATCAATTACTTCTTCGCGGCGTTCATAACAAAAATCAACATCAATATCCGGCATACTTACACGCTCCGGATTTAAAAAACGCTCAAACAGCAGATTATATTTAATTGGGTCTATACCCGTAATTCCCATACAATAAGCGGCTATACTGCCGGCTCCTGATCCCCTGCCGGGACCTACGGGAATACCATGGCGTTTTGCATAGCTGATAAAATCGGCAACAATAAGGAAATAGTCAACATAGCCCATTTTATTGATAACCGAAAGTTCGTATTCGAGTCTGTCGATATATTTCTGCTCCGGAGCAATTCCGTAATTTCTGCGCAAGCCCTTATAGCACTCATTACGAAAATATTCAAAATGGTCCATATTATCGGGAACATCAAAATGCGGTAGTTTAGTTTTGTGAAACTCAAACTCAACGTTGCACATATCAGCTATAACAGAAGTATTATCAACCGCATCTGGATAATCTTCGAATAATTCACGCATTTCATCTTCGGATTTGAGATAAAAATCATCGGTTCCAAATTCCAAACCAGTATCTTCATCTATTGTATGGTTAGTTTGAATACAGATAAGAACTTTTTGTACTTTTGCGTTTTCTTTTTTTATATAATGGACATCGTTTGTAGCGACAAGCGGTATACCGGTTTCACGCGAAATTTTAACTATCTGAGGCAAAACCCTGAGTTGCTCGGCAATTCCGTGATTCTGTATTTCGAGATAATAATTGCCGCGACCAAAAGTCTTGTCATACCAAAGTGCAGCTTCCTTAGCTCCGTCATAATCGTCTTGCAACAGTTTTCTCGGAATTTCTCCCGCAAGACAGGCAGACAGAGCAATAAGCCCCTCGTGATATTTCTCGAGGAGCTGTTTATCAATACGCGGCTTTGTATAAAATCCTGTCACCCACGATTCAGACACAATTTTGATAAGATTTTCATATCCCGTATTATTTTTACAGAGCAAAACAAGATGAAAACGCTCGTTATCAATACCGTGAACTTTATCAAGGCGCGAACGTGGAGCAACATAAACTTCACAACCGATAATGGGCTTTATCCCATTCTCTTTAGCTGCTTTATAAAACTCAACGGCACCGAACATATTTCCGTGGTCTGTTATGGCTAAAGAATCCATGTTGAGCTCTTTTGCAGCATCAACAAGCTGTCCTATACGGCAGGTGCCGTCGAGCAGACTGTATTCTGTATGAAGATGCAAATGAGTAAAAGACATTTAAATTCCTTTCATTTTAAACATCATTACGTGTAATATCTTCGTATGTTTCACGTCTTATAATTATACGCGATTCTCCATCCTTTGCCATTATTACTATAGGACGCGGAATTCTGTTATAATTTGAAGCCATTGAGTAGTTGTAAGCACCTGTTGAAAGCACAGCTAAAAGGTCTCCTGCCTCAACTTTTGTATTGGAGCATTTTCCTGTATAAGGTCACCGCTTTCGCAGCATTTACCGGCAACGGTTACTTTTTCAGTCTTAGGCTCGTTTGCTTTATTGGCGCACATTACATCATAATCCGATTGATAGAGAATATAGCGCGGATTGTCTGTCATTCCTCCGTCTACCGAAATATAGGTTCTGATATTCGGAATATGCTTAACGGCTCCGACTGTATAAACGGTAACGCCTTCTGCTCCGACCACAGAACGACCGGGCTCAATAAGTATAAACGGAAGCTTAACATTTTTCTTCTCTGCTTCATTCTTGACAACAACAGAAACTCTCTTCATATATTCCGAAAACGGCTTCGGGGTATCCGATTCAAGATACTTAATGCCGAATCCTCCGCCGAGGTTGAGTTCTCTGATTTCATATCCTACGGTTTCTTTGATTTCAGAAATAAAATCAATCATAACCTTTGCAGCAAGTTCAAACGGCGCAATATCAAATATCTGCGAACCGATATGGCAGTGAAGTCCGCAGAGGTCAATGCTGTCGGTTTCAACCGCAAGCTTAACTGCGGTCATAGCTTCGCCCGTCTCAAGAGCAAAGCCGAATTTAGAATCAATCTGACCGGTTCTTATAAAAGAATGTGTATGCGCATCTATACCGGGTTTGATTCTCAGCATTATCTTTGCAACCTTACCGATTTTCGAAGCCAACGTGCTCAGCCTTTTAAGCTCCTCCACATTATCGACAACTATTCTGCCGACATTATTGTCAAGAGCCATTGTAAGCTCATCATTAGTCTTATTGTTGCCGTGGAAACAAATACGTTCTGACGGGAAGCCGGCCTTAACGGCGGTAAAAATTTCTCCGCCCGAAACAACGTCTAATCCCATTTTCTTCTTTGCATATTCTGCACATTTCAAGGCAGGAAAAAGCCTTGCTCGCATAGCATACAAGCCCGTTACCGTCGTAGTTTTCTTCCATTGATTTTACAAATTCACGGCAGTTTTTTCTTATCATATTCTCATCATAGCACATATACGGTGTCCCGTATTTTTTTGCAAGAGATACGGTATCGCAACCGCCGACGGTCAAATGGCCGCTCTCATTAACTCCTAATCCGTCTGATACAAACATTTGGTTCTCTCCTTTTAAAGTGCATTATTTATATACTCGGTTATCTCTTCCCTGCCCAATCCGTTAGTTGCAGAAAAAGGAATAATAGTAACATTTTCAGAATCCGGTATTTCATCGTAAATTGCCGCTGATCTTTCGGCAAACTGCGTTTTGTTAAGTTTATCACTCTTAGTCATAACAATAACAAACGGATAACCGGTTGAGCGCAAAAAGTCAATCATCATAAGATCGTCTGCGCTCGGTTTGTGCCTCATATCGATAAGCTGAACGACAAGTCTTATGTTACGACCCGTCTTAAAATAGCCTTCAAGCATTTCAGCCCATCTTATTTTCTCGGATTTCGATACTTTTGCATATCCGTATCCAGGTAAATCCACAAATCTGGCATCGTCAACCTTGTAAAAGTTTATCGTAGCGGTTTTTCCCGGAACTGAGCTCACTCTTGCAAGTGCCTTTCTGTTAAAAAGGCGATTAAGCAAAGATGATTTTCCAACATTTGATCTACCCGCAAAGGCTATTTCCGGCAAATCGGAAGACGGCAGCTGCGACGATGTTCCAAATGCCGCTTCAAATTCAGCTTTATTCAAATTCATTTTTTACCTCTTAGTTCTGTTGGCATACAGAGGCCGTTTGGCTTCTGTCCTGTTTGAGCTTTATGCTCCTTTGTTTATTATCTTTGACGACTACATTTTTGGATAGCGCTAGAGACAATACCTCGTCGGCTTTTGACACCGATATGAAATCGACATTTTCTTTAACAGCATCATCGATTTCTTTCAAATCCGAAACATTTTCCTCCGGAATAAGAACGGTTTTAATTCCGTTTCTGTATGCTGCCATTGTTTTTTCTTTCAATCCGCCGATCGGCAATACATTACCGGTCAAAGTAACTTCACCCGTCATAGCAATATCGGCTCTTACCGGTATACCCGTGAGTGCGGAAACAACCGCAGTTGTTATTGCTATTCCGGCAGAAGGGCCGTCTTTAGGAACAGCTCCCTCGGGGAAATGAATATGAATGTCAGTGTTTTTATAAAAATCCATATCAAGAGGCAATGCTTCCGAAATACTCCGGATATAACTGTATGCCGTCCTTGCGGATTCTTTCATAACATCGCCCAAAGAACCGGTAAGCTCAAGCTTTCCCGTTCCCGGCATCTTAACTGCCTCAACCTTCAGCATTTCTCCGCCTACAGAAGTCCATGCAAGACCGTTTACAACACCGACTTCATCCTTATGACCCTGAGATTCCGGCTTATATTTTTTTGGACCGAGATAGGCCTCAAGGCCGGTCGGCTTCACAGAGATTTTTCCGGTATAGCCTTCGGTTATTTTAACAGCAGCTTTACGCATTACCTTTGCAAAAGTGCGTTCAAGCGTTCTGACTCCGGCTTCTCTTGTATAACCGTCTATTATACTGTGTATGGCATTATCGGTAAAGTGAAGCTGTGACGCTTTGATGCCGTTTTCCTTGAGTTGTTTCGGTATAAGATGTTTTTTGGCTATATTGAACTTTTCCTCGTGTGTGTAACTGAAAAGTTCGATAACTTCCATTCTATCCAATAAGGGAGCTGGTATTTCGTTCTTATCGTTAGCAGTTGTAACAAAAAGCACCTTGCTCAAATCAAACGGGATTTCAATATAGTGATCACGGAATGTATTGTTCTGCTCGGGATCAAGAGCTTCTAATAAAGCACTTGACGGATCACCTTTATAGTCGCTGGCGAGCTTATCAATTTCATCAAGTAAAATCAAAGGATTAGAGGTTTTAGTCCTGATAACAGCTTCAATTATACTGCCCGGCATTGCACCGATATAAGTCTTTCTGTGACCTCTTATCTCTGCCTCGTCGTGAACACCGCCGAGAGATATTCTCTCATACTTTCTGTTCAGCGCCTTGGCAAGAGACTTTGCAACAGAGGTTTTGCCAACACCGGGAGGGCCGACAAGACATATTATCTGCCCCTTAATATTTGGCGACAGTTTTCTCACAGCAATAAATTCAAGAATTCGCTCTTTAACGTCTTTAAGTCCGTAATGATCTCTGTCAAGTATTCTTCGAGCATTATCGATATTAAGATTTTCTTTTGAGTAAATATGCCACGGAAGCTCCAAAATCTTATCAAGATAATTTCTTGATACTGCACTTTCGGGGCTGCTCGGCTGCACATATTTAAGCCTGTCGCACTCATTTAGCAGCTTCTTTTCGCTGTCGGCATCAAGATGCAGCTTGAGTATTTTTTCGCGATAGCCGTCAGCCTCGGAAGCGGGATTGTCTCCTTCGCCGAGTTCGGCGTTAATAGCCTTTAACTGCTCATGAAGGTAATATTCCTTTTGATTTTCATCTATTTGGCTCTGTACTCGGTCATTTATATCCTCTTCAAGCTGAAGAAGCTTAACCTCTTTGCCGAGTATATCTACAAGTTTTTGTATTCTCTTAAGCGAATCAATTTCGGATAAAACCTCCTGCTTCTGCGGATAATCAAGAGGAATATTGCCGACAATATAATCGGCAAGCGCACCGGGCTCAGACAGCTTGGCAACACCCATATTTATATCATTTGGGAGTTTCTGAGCTATAATAGAATACTCGTTAAACAACCCTTTGGCATATCTGACAAGTGCTTCTGCTCTCAAATTGTACTTTTCCGAATAAGGAATACTGTCTATTCGTTTGACAACAGCCGTAAGATATGGATTCACATCCGAAAAAGCTAATAATTCTGCTCTGTACTTTCCTTCAACTATTACTCTTAAGCAATCGCTTGAGGGTATTCTTACAATTTGCTTTATTTCGCAAACAACACCTATATCGTACACCGCATCAATATTTTCGGCCTCATCCGACATATCCTTTTGTGTAGAAAGAAATATGTCCTGCTTTGTTATCATTGCTGTTTTGACGGCAGAAATACTTTTTTTCCTGCCAACATCAAAGTGCAATGTAATATTAGGGAAAACAACCAATCCTCTCAATGCAACCATAGGCATATTAAGAGCATTATTGTCAAAAAGGTCCATTTATGTAATCTCCTACTTAATTAATTAGAGTTTATTATACAATGAATAAGATTTATCTGCAATAAAAAAGTGTCAACAAATAAAGAATAAGCTAAAATTTTAGTAAGATTGTTAATTTTTGCAACAACTTTTATGTACAAAATGCAGAATATGCATTTTTCTTTGTTATTTTTTTGTCAATTCGTTGACTTTTATTAACACAGATTGATATAATGTAGCGGAAATAATTTTTGGAGGCAATATCAACATGTCCAGAGTTTACAATTTTTCAGCAGGTCCGTCTATGTTACCGGAAGAGGTCTTAAAAAAGGCTGCATCCGAAATGCTTGACTATGAGGGTTCGGGTCAATCGGTAATGGAGATGAGCCACAGATCCAAAGTTTATGACAATATCATAAAAACAGCTGAAAGGCTTCTCAGGGAGCTTATGAATATACCCGACAACTACAAAGTTCTGTTTTTGCAAGGCGGAGCTTCAACGCAATTTGCGGCAATACCGCTGAACTTTATGAACGGTTCAAACAAAGCCGATTATGTTATCACCGGTCAGTGGGCTAAAAAGGCATTTGCCGAGGCTCAAAAATACGGTGATGCAAAAGCCGTTGCTTCTTCTGCTGACAAAACGTTCTCATATATACCAAAGCTCGATAAATCGATGTTCAGAAGCGATGCGGATTATGTATATATTTGTATGAATAATACTATTTACGGAACCGTTTATCACGAAATTCCGGATACGGGTAACATTCCTCTCATCGCGGATATTTCATCTTGTTTCCTTTCGGAGCCTATAGATGTAACAAAATTCGCCATGCTTTACGGCGGAGCACAAAAAAATGTTGCCCCCGCAGGTCTTACGATTTGCATAATACGAGAAGATATGCTTGGCAATGCACGAGACATAACACCAACAATGCTCAACTATAAAATTCACGCAGACGCAAATTCGCTTTACAATACACCGCCCTGCTACACAATATATATATGTAAGCTTGTTCTTGAATGGATAGAAAAGCTCGGTGGTCTTGAAAAAATGAAAGAACGCAATGATAAAAAGGCAAAGCTTCTCTATGATTTCCTCGATAACAGTAAAATGTTCAGAGGTACGGTTGTTCCGGAGGATCGTTCTTTAATGAATGTACCTTTTGTTACCGACAGTGACGAACTCAACGCAAAATTTATTGAAGAAGCAACCAAAAACGGTCTTGTTAATCTTAAAGGACATCGAACAGTGGGCGGTATGAGAGCGTCAATTTATAATGCCATGCCTTACGATGGCGTAGAAAAGCTGGTTAATTTTATGTCCGATTTCGAAAAAGCTAATTCATAACTCAGGAGAAATTCACAATGAACAATATTTTAACACTAAATAAAATTTCAAAAAACGGACTTGACAGATTCGGTGAACGCTATGTATGCTCGAATGACGTCAAAGACCCGGATGCGATACTTGTCCGTTCGGCATCAATGCACGAATATGATTTTTCAGAAAATACTCTTGCAATAGCAAGAGCCGGAGCCGGAGTCAACAACATTCCCCTTGAAAAATGCAGCGAACAGGGAATAGTAGTTTTTAATACTCCCGGTGCTAACGCGAATGCTGTTAAAGAACTTGTTTTGTGTGCGCTGTTTTTATCATCAAGAAAAATCGTGCCCGCAATCGAATGGTCAAAAACGCTCAAGGGTGAGGGAGATGCAGTTTCCAAGCTTGTCGAAAAAGGAAAATCCGCTTTTTCAGGACCGGAAATCAAGGGTAAAAAGCTCGGCGTTATCGGTCTTGGCGCAATCGGGGTGCTTGTAGCAAACGCAGCTCATTCTCTCGGAATGGAAGTTTACGGTTACGATCCTTTTCTTTCTGTTGATGCGGCATGGAAGCTTTCCCGTGCCGTAAAGCACGCCGCTACCCTTGATGATATTTATGCAAATTGCGACTATATAACGCTTCATGTTCCGCTGACTGACGAAACTCGCGGCTTTATAAATGCCGAAACAATCGCCAAAATGAAGAACTCGGTACGCATACTTAATTTTGCCAGAGGAGAACTCGTCAATACCGGGGATATTATTAACGCTCTCGCTGACGGTAAAGTTGCCGCATACGCCACAGATTTTCTTAAAGATGAGTTAATTGACGCAACCGGTGTGATAACAATCCCGCATCTCGGAGCTTCTACACCGGAATCCGAAGACAATTGCGCCGTTATGGCCGTTGATGAATTAAAGGACTATATAGAAAACGGCAATATAACAAATTCCGTAAATATGCCCGCTGTATCTGTACCGAGAAGCGGCAAAACAAGAATTACCATCATTCATAAAAATGTCCCTAACGTTATCAGCCGCATTACAGCAATCGTCGCCGAAGAAAATATAAACATTGATAACATGGTGAATAAATCACGCGGAGAATATGCATATACCATGCTTGATACCGATACGGAGGTTTCAAACGATGCAATAACCGCAATTTCGTCTCAGGACTTCGCCATAAGAGTAAGAGTCATCAAATAAAAGCTACTTTAAATAAAAAAATACAAAAAAGAAACCGACTTCATTTTGAAGCCGGTTCTTTTTTTATTTAACACTTATTAAGCTTTAACATTTTCTTGAGATTTATCTACTTTGACAATTTCGGAAAAAGTTCTTTTAATATCAATGCGGTCATAATACTGCTTAAATCTTACGCACAGCTTAAAGTTGCGATCGCAATTAGGACAATAAAAATCCGCTCTGAAAGATTGATTGACAAAACGCCAGTCCTTCTTTTTTTTAACCTTTCCGCCGCAAACATCACAAACGCAGTTAAACACCGAGCGGTCAACTATCGGATTATCTATATCACGTATAATGTGCGGTTTATATGCAAGCTTTTCATAAAACACGCGATTGCACGGGGTAATGAACCGCTTTAGTCTCTCCGAGTCGTTTACTCTTTTCAAACAAGCTGCAGTAAGCAAGCTGTCATCAAGTGCCCTGTGATGCGGAAATTCATCCGGATTAACTCCAAGCTCGAAAGCAGCGGCAGAAAGCCCGATTTGTTGCGAAGACGAAGCCGAGGTTATAAAAGACTGACAATATTTTTGTGCGTCACAATAGTTATTGACAAACGGAATACGATTTTTCTTTAAAAAGAACTCATAGTTTTTTATTAGAGTTCTGATGTCTCCGTCTCCCCAAGAAAAGAACACATTTTCATCGTCGCCGACCCAATTTCTGAACATTGAAAGGGCTTTAAAAAACGGAACTCCGTTAGATATATCCTCATTAGTAATATGCGTAAGCGCCTTTACCCTACCCTGTAGCTTCTTTCCGACCTGTGCTTTTACAATTACCGAAAACTCATCAATCACATTAAAATCTTTATCTACCTTACAGGCACCGAATTCTATAATTTCATTGATATACCCCTTTAGCTTTTTGCAATATGCATTATTCCATTCGAGGTCCATTATAATAAACTGCATAAATAGCTTTAATGCTCCTTAATCATCTTATAATTCCGAATAAAAAGTAACCGTATTGCCATCACAGTTTTTGAAATTTTCCGAATAATCATATCCAAATATTTTCATATCCGGAAAAATATCATGCAGCGGATAAAGAACAAACGCTCTTTCTTTTACTCCTGGATGCGGCAACATCAACTCCGGTGTATCCGCCGTCTCATTTTCATAAAACAGCAAATCAAGATCAATAACACGCGGCCCGTTTTTAATTGTGCGCACTCTTCCTATCCCCGCTTCAATTCCGAGGCAGACCCCAAGCAAAGCACGTGAAGACAGATTTGTTTCAACAGTCATAACACAATTTAAAAAATTATCCTGTTGGTCATATCCCCAAGGTTCTGTTTCGTAAACAAAAGAAACCTCCGTAACTTTTGTTTCGGGAACAAGCCCAAACGCTTTTTTTGCGTCTCTGATATTTTGAAGTCGGTCTCCTACATTTGTTCCGACACCGATTACTGCTTTCATACTGCCACTCCGTTTCTGTTGCGCTCAATTTCAACCGCAACATAATCAAAATCAGCCTTAATAGGCGCTTGAGGTTTCTTAACAGTTATTTTCAAAGCTTTAATTTCGGAAAACTCATTTAATACAGCGTCGGCAACTGTTTGTGCCGCCTTTTCGAGCAAATCAAATTTTCCGCTTAAAAAAAGCTCTACGCGCCGTTTTTATTATTTTAGCATAGCTCACGGTATTCTCTACCATATCCGTTTGGCACGGAACATAAAGAGAAAGAAATGCGGTTATATCTAAAATAAAAAGCTGTCCGTCTTCCTTCTCTTCGGGATTTACACCGTGATATGCATAAAGCTTTAATCCGTTTACGATTATTTTATCCATTGCATCACCCTCTGAAAACGGCATCAGCCATATCCGCCGCAATTTTCGACTCCTTCACTTCATGCACACGTATCATATCCGTTCCGCCGAAAACAGCAGCTGTATCTGCGGCTATCGTTCCAAACAAACAGTTTTCCGCGTCGGAGTGTGATGCTGCTTTAATTACACGTTTATTTGAAAGAGCGGTAAGCAACATAACATCCTGCCTTTTCAACCGCTTTATATTTTTTATAAGGGTAAGATTATCCTCATAATCTTTACCGAATCCGATGCCCATATCAAGACATATCTGTTCTCTTTTTATGCCGAAGTTTTCACTCTTTTCCAACATATAGTCAAAAAAAGCATTGACATTTCCGACAACATTTTCTTCGTAATCGGTCATTCTGTCGGCATCACCGCCGCCTGTATGCATGACTATCCAACCGGCATTGTAATTTTTCACTAAGGAAGCAATATCCGGATTGAATCTTCCGCTTACGTCATTTACAACAGCCACTCCGTGCATTAAGCAGTATTCAGCTACCGCCGGATAAAAAGTGTCAACAGAAGTCGGTACCGAGAGCTTCGGAATTATCGCATCAATATACTCCTTAATAATTGAAAGTTCCTCTTTCTCCGAAAGCTCTTTGTGCCCCGGTCTTGTGGATTGCGCACCTATATCTATTATATCGGCTCCGTCGTTTTGCATTTGTAAAGCGTGGCTAAGTGCTGCACCGGGCGAATTCCATTTACCGCCGTCATAAAACGAATCCGGAGTTACATTTAAAATGCCCATTACATATGTACGTGTATTTAACTCAAAGCTGAAGTTTTTTCCTCGAAAAAAGAACACTTTATTTTGCTCCTCTCAAAAGCGACATTACTTCTGCGCGTGTTCTGGCATCTTTTCGCATTGAACCACGCAGTGCCGACGTAAAGGTAGTGGCTCCTGCCGCTCTCGCTCCGCGCATTGTCATACAAAGGTGCTCTGCCTCAACAACCACCGCAACGCCCTTCGGAGAAAGATTTTCCTCGAGGAAGTCGGCAATCTGCGAAGTAAGACGTTCTTGCAGCTGTGGCCTTTTAGCAAAATCCGAAACAATCCTTGCAAGCTTTGAAAGCCCTATCACCTTTCCGTCTGCCGGAATATATGCGATATGAGCTTTGCCGATAAAAGGAAGTAAGTGGTGCTCACACATGGAATACATGGGTATATCCCTAACTACAACCATTTCATCATTATCGCCCTCATCAAACACCTTTAGCAGCCTATGAGGATCGCTGTCAAGTCCTGCAAATATCTCTTCATACATATTAGCTACACGTTTAGGTGTTTCAACAAGGCCTTCCCTGTCGGGGTCCTCACCTATTGCTATCAGAATTTCTCTGACAGCTTTTTCGATTCTTGCTTTATCCATTTAATTAACCTCTATTCAAAAACAAACTGTACCGTATATATATCATCGTCTTCGGCATATGTAACAGAAGAGAACTTTTTACCGCATTGCTTATTGACATCATCTAAGACATCATAAATACCGCTTTTATCAGCTAAATCGGTAATAGCCTTATTGAATGCGTAAGCGTTAACGAAACACACTTCTACTTGGTTACAGCTGTTTCTCACATTTTTTACCGCAGTAGAAGTCATAGCTTTCTTTTCGTTTTTGGTAAAACTCTCGAACATCAAATTATTTACTTTAAAATAGTTTGCATCAGTTGAAACACAATTGTTATCACTCGGAGCAAGATTGAAATGATTTGCTTTAATCATATCATCGGATAAATTAAAATATGAATGACTTACTGCCGCACTATCGTTATCATAATCGTCCCAGGTTAAATCAAGATGATAGTTTTTACCGTCAATATTTACAATATTCCACATATGACTTTCGGTTTTGCCATCCGAATTAGTAGCATCACCGCAAATCAAATAATTGATTACAGACAGTTTATCAAGAAACAGCTTTGCAGCCCGCGCATAGCCTTCACACACAGCCTCGCCGTTTATAATCGCATCATAAGACGAACCCTTTAAGCTTTCACCCTCATTATATACATAAATGCACTTGTCGCAGATATAATCATGTGTAAGCAATTCTTTTTCATAATCACTGCTGTTCTCCGGAACAGTCTTTAAGAACTCCGAAACAGCTGTATTAAGTTCATTTGTTTTTTTGTCACATTCTTCCTTATTTGCCGAATATTCCGGCACATAAAAGAATTTATTTCCGTCGGCTTTAACAGAACTTGACATACCGAAACATAAAATTCCCGGATTATCATATGTAACCGCATAAAACACTTTGCCGAATTCATCCTCATCAATTTGAGGAATTTCAATTTTTTCCGGATGTTCGCTGATATTATTTACAATAAGAGTGTACGCTGTCTTACCGTCATCAGTAAGCTGATTATAGTAATATCTTGACGGGTCATTTTCGTATATTAACTCGACTGATGAAAAATCGGTCGGAAGGTTATAAATCGAAAATCCGCACGACGATAATAACAACGCCAAGCACAAGGGTAACAGTAACAAAAAGCTGATTCTACTTTTCATTTTTCTTTGTTACCTCCGGAAATTCATTTGCGGCAGAAGCAACATTTCCGCTCTTTTCCTGCACAAACAGCGTCAAAGCGGAGGAAACCTTCGAATAATCCACAACGGAAATATCAGTATCTGTATTATTCATTATAAAGTTAAATAAGGTATCCTGCGCGGTAACATTCTTTGCTGTCATTAAAGCATTCAGTAAGGAGACAGCTGCATCTCGCTTACCTGAATTATCGGCATATAAAAAGTACTTACAAAACAAGTCGGAAGTAAGATTTTGATTACCTGCATCAAGCAACAGAGAAAATCCGCACCTTTATAATTAATGTCAGACGGGATTCGAACAGTAACATCACCTATTTTCGATACAACCTTTTTAAGCTGTGTCTGACTCATTTTAATATACTTAGTAAAGCTGAGCCCCGATATATCCGTAAGCGGCTTTTCAAGTGCGGCAGCACCGCCCTTTTGATAAATGGCTTTAAGACTGTCGGAACCCACTGAGGTTTCAGCCGGCAATTGCACCACGGAAATACACTTGATGTCCATATTACAGTCGAGAGCTGAAACGCTGATCAATTCCCCGGAATCATCGGTAAACACAAGTAAAATACCTACCCTACCCGATAAAGCATATGATGCGGTTGTCAAATCTGAAGTTGATTCGTCCGAGACGGTCGTACTTTGAACTAAATTGTTCAAATTAAAATCAACCGACTTCATAAATATAAATACCGAAATTGTTCCCAATATGATAACAAAAGAAGAAAGGCGATGATAAAAGAACGCATTTTTTTCTGTTTGGCTTGTTTTTCACTCGAAAAATCCAAATTACGTATTTTTTTCTTAGGTTTCATCTTCTCACCGCCCTATAATAATTTTATTATATTATAACACAAATACAGCAATAATTAAAGATGTTATGGAGGCAATTTAGTCTTTGCCGTAAAGAGTAAAGAAACTGCTAACACAAAAAAGGCCGGCTGCAAAAGCAACCGGTCATACATTCAACCAACATTTTTAGGTCCGGCAGAAGTTTTAGCTTTGAATTTTTCCTTAACAGATGTTTTAGCTGTTTCGGTGAGCGGCTTTTCACCGTTCAGTACGCACTCCTTTGTTATAACGACCTTTTTTACATCGCTGTCGGACGGAATATCATACATAATAGGTAATAGAGTTTTCTCAATTATCGAACGAAGGCCTCTTGCTCCGGTCTTTTTTTCAAGGGTTAAATCCGCAACCGCAGACAGCGCGTCATCGCAAAACTCCAACTCAACTCCATCCATTTTAAAGAGTTCCTTAAACTGTTTAAGAAGCGCGTTCTTAGGTTCGGTTAAAATTCTTATAAGTGCTTCTCTGTCAAGATTGTTGAGCGTTGTTATAACGGGAAGTCTGCCGACAAGCTCCGGTATAAGACCGAATTTTACCAAATCCTGAGGAATAACCTTCGAATATATCTTTTCAGTTTCCAAATTGGATTTATCCAAAACTTTACCGCCAAAGCCGAGAGTAGACTTGCCGGTACGGTTTTCGACGATTTTTTCTATTCCGTCAAAAGCGCCGCCGCAGATAAACAGGATGTTAGTTGTGTCTATTTGAATGAACTCCTGCTGAGGATGCTTTCTGCCGCCTTGAGGCGGAACATTGGAAACAGTTCCCTCAAGAATCTTCAGCAAGGCTTGTTGAACGCCCTCACCGCTGACATCACGTGTAATAGACGGATTTTCAGACTTTCTTGCAATTTTGTCGATTTCATCGACATATATAATGCCCTTTTCGGCTTTTTCAACATCGTAGTCGGCCGCCTGAATAAGACGCAGCAAAATATTTTCAACATCTTCGCCGACATAGCCCGCTTCGGTAAGAGTCGTGGCATCAGCAATTGCAAACGGAACATCCAGGATTTTAGCAAGTGTTTGGGCAAGCATTGTTTTGCCTACACCTGTGGGACCCAAAAGAATAACATTGCTCTTTTGTATGTCCACGTCACTTTTAGCACCATAATATATTCTTTTATAATGGTTATATACCGCAACGCTCAATGCAACTTTTGCGTCGTCCTGCCCTACAACGTATTCGTCGAGAAGTTTTTTTATGTCGTGAGGCTTCGGAAGCGGTTTATCGGTTTGCGCTCTGTTTTTTCTGACTTGTTTAAATCCGCCGCCGTCTTCAATTATCTCGAGACAAAGTTCAATACAGTTATCACAAATGCATACACCGCCGGGACCGGCAACAAGCTTACCGACTTCATCCTGCGTTTTACCGCAAAAAGAGCAACGCATGGTCTTACCTTTGCTGTCATTATCTCTTGACATCAAAAAATCCTCCGAAATTATCTTTTGTAAAGTATTTTATCAACAAGACCGTAATCAAGTGCTTCATCAGCAGACATAAAGTTATCGCGCTCTGTGTCTTTAGCAATTATATCTATGGGCTTACCTGTATTATCGGCAAGTATCTTATTAAGTCTTTCTCTTATCTTAAGAATCTGCTTTGCGGTAATTTCAATCTCGGTAGCCTGCCCTTGAGCTCCGCCTGAGGGCTGATGAATCATTATTTCACTGTTGGGCAATGCAAATCTCTTTCCCTTTGCACCGGAAGAAAGGAGAAATGCTCCCATGCTGGCAGCCATACCCATGCAGATTGTCGATACGTCACACTTAATATACTGCATAGTATCATATATGGCAAATCCGGCAGTAACAGAACCACCCGGGCTGTTAATGTAAAGACTGATATCCTTTTCGGGATCCTGCCCCTCAAGGTATAAAAGCTGTGCAACAACAAGACTTGCAGTAGCATCATTTACTTCATCGGATAAAACTATTATCCTGTCATTTAAAAGACGGGAAAAAATATCATACGAACGCTCTCCGCGAGATGACTGTTCAATTACATAGGGGACTAAAGCCATGGTTTTTCCTCCTAAAATCCTGCGGCGAAACGCAAAAGCGCCCGCCGCATAAAATAGCATTTAGATTATTGGAATAAAATTCGAATCTTATTCCGCTTTATCAGCTGACTTTTTATCATCAGCCTTTTCAGAAGTCTTTTTGGCTGCCGGTTTCTTTGCGGTTGTCTTTTTGTTGCCGGCTTCTTTTCAGCTGTCTTCTTTGCAGCTTTTTCCTCTGTGACAACAGCGCTGTCAACAATTAAATCAATTGCTTTTCTGGAAGCGAGCTCCGGCTTAAGAGACTCAGCGGAAACAGCCTTTTTGATAGTGTCTATATCCATATTATATGCATCTGCATATTTCTTGTATTCCGCTTCGATATCCTCTTCGGTAACCTCTATTTTTTCTTTTTCAATTATTTTTTCAAGAGCCAAATTAAGTCTTACCTGTGTTTCTGCTCTCTCTTTGAAGCCTTCGCGGAAGCCCTTCATATCCATACCGGTATATTTGAGGTATGTTTCGAGCTTTAAGCCCTGTGACTGAAGACGATATGAATACTCATTAACGTCATCATCAATCGTTTTTTCAATCATTGCCTCGGGAATTTCAGCTTTTATACCCTTTGCAACTTCCTCAAGGAGTGTATTATGAAGCTCGTTTTCGGCATCATCATTTTTTCTCTTTTCAAGCTGTTTCTTAATATCCTTTTTAAGCTCATCAAGAGTATCGAATTCACTGACATCCTTAGCAAATTCATCATCAAGTGCCGGTACTTCCTTAACCTTTATACCATGAAGCTTAATTTTGAACACAGCATCCTTAGAAGCGAGATCAGCCTGATAATCCTCAGGGAATTTAACATTAACATCAAACTTGTCCCCGATTTTGTGGCCGATAATCTGATCTTCAAAGCCGGGAATAAACTGATTTGAGCCTATGGTAAGCTCATATTTTTCAGCCTTTCCGCCATCAAACGCCCTTGCCGTCAACAAAGCCCTCAAAGTCGATAACAACTATATCGTTCTTTTTAACCGCTCTGTCATCAACATCCGAAACAGTTGAATTCTGCTCCTGCATCCTTGCAAGCTCAGCTTTAACTTCATCTGCCGTAACCTTGGTAGATTTCTTTGTAGCCTTAAGGCCCTTATACTCGCCGAGCTCAACCTCAGGCTTAACAGTTACTTTGAACTTCATGGTTACACCGTCATTGCCCATCTCGGGAATTTCAAGGTCATAAGGTGTATCAACCGGTTCAAGCTTCGCTTCCTCAATAGCGGAAGCTACCGCATCGGGATATATAGCCTCAAGAGCGTCCTCATAGAACACACCCTCGCCGTAATATTTTTCAATAAAAGCACGCGGAGCCTTTCCTTTTCTAAATCCCGGAATGGTAATGTTCTTTCTCTGCTTAAGATAAGCCTTTGTAACGGCATCCTTAAAAGTGTCGCCATCTACGCTTACTTCAAGCTCCCAAACATTGGTATCCACCTTGTTTGAAGATTTTAAACTCATACAAATTCCTCCTGAATATTTACAGTAACTATGGTATTATAACAGATAAGACCTTAAATTACCATACTTTTTTATTAATTTATTTTTTCTATCAGTTTAGGGCAGAATTTAAGATAATCTGCCGATAAAAGTTGAAAATGAATACCGTCTTTTTCACCGTTAAAAGAATTATGAACAGAGGCACTGTGAAGATGTGCATAATAACATCTCTTTATATTCTTTTCAACCAGCACATCATAAATCGTGTCGCAGATTTGCAAGTTGTTTATCGGCGGATAGTGTAAAAATACAACAGGCTCACCGCCCAATTTTTCTCCGCACTCTATTGAGCGGCGAAGTCTTTCGGCTTCACGTTTTACAACTTTTTTGTCGAGATCGCTCTCCGCGTCAAAAAACCAACCTCTCGTTCCGCAAATACTGATGTCACCGACCCTGTATGCATTGTTATGCAAAACAGACAGAGTTTCAAATTTGTTTTTGAAAAAAAACTCGTCCATTTTTTTCTTGGTGTTCCACCAATAATCGTGATTGCCCTTCATTATTATCTTTTTGCCGGGCAAAGAATTCAGCAGTTCAAAGTCCTTGTATGCTTCGGAAAGAGACATTCCCCAAGACACATCACCCATTATAACAACAGTATCACCCGGGTCAACTACCCTATTCCAATTTGAAACGAGTCTTTCAACATAGTTGTCCCATCCGCGAAAAATATTCATCGGCTTATCTGTGCCGAGCGACAAATGGGTATCGCCGATAGCAAATAATGACATACCAAAGCTCCGTTCAGACAACAAAAATCCGGAAATGAACAGATTAAATGTTGAGCATTTTGAATACTACATTTGCCATATCGTCTTTAGTCGTTACATCACCGAATCTTACTTTCTTATCTTTAAGCGTAGCAAGCTGCGGCGGTACGGGTTCGCCTGTAAGCGTGTGCAATTCATCAACCATTGAGAATTCGTCGGTAGATTGAATATCACTTGTAAGAGCTGACAAAACACTTGCGGAGAATTTATACGGATTTGCAGTAGAGGCTATTACTGTAGGCGTTTTATCGCCGCTTTCGCTGACATAATCCTCATAAACTTTGACAGCGACAGCCGTGTGCGTATCGCAAAGATAATGATATTTATCAAAGTTTTCCTTGATAGTCGCCTTTGTCAAGGTATCATCACAATAGCCGGCTCTGAATAATTCTTTGATTTTTTCAAAGAGCTGTTCCCCTACAGTATATTTACCGCTGTTTGCAAGCAATTTCATATATTCTCTTACTTCAGCATCATTTTCACCCGAAAGGTGGAACAAAAGCCTTTCAAGATTACTTGAAATAAGTATATCCATCGACGGAGATGCCGTGCAATAGAAATTACGATTTTTGTCGTATGTACCTGTTTTAAGGAAATCTGTCAGTACATTATTAGAGTTGGATGCACAAATAAGCTTACCTATCGGCACGCCCATTCTCTTGGCATAATAAGCGGCAAGGATGTTGCCGAAATTGCCGGTAGGAACTACAACATTCATTTCCTCACCGAGCTTTAGCGAACCGTTCTCGACCATATCACAATATGCCGATACATAATATACTATCTGAGGAACAAGCCTGCCCCAGTTAATTGAGTTAGCCGATGAAAACGCGAGATGGTTTTCTGCAAATTTCTTCTTAATTTCCGAATTTGTAAATATAGACTTAACTCCGCTTTGTGCATCATCGAAATTGCCTTTGATAGCACACACGCTTACATTATTACCCTCTTGTGTAGTCATCTGAAGCTTTTGCATAGGACTCACACCGTCAACAGGGTAAAAGACAAGTATTTGAGTATTATCCACATCTTTAAAGCCCTCAAGTGCTGCTTTTCCTGTGTCACCCGAGGTTGCGACAAGAATAACAATCTTAGTATCCTTGAGAGTCTTGGAAGCAGATACGGAAAGAAGATACGGTAAAAGTTGCAAAGCCATATCCTTAAAAGCGCATGTGGGACCGCGCCAAAGCTCAAGTATGCTTTCCTTATCAGATATCTTATAAAGCGGCGCAATTTTTTCGGAGCTGAAGCTCGACTTTTTATATGCACCCTCTACGCAATAATTGAGCTCATCCTCGGTAAAATCGGTAAGATAGAGCTTCAAAATCTCTTTTGCCCTGCCGGTATACGGAAGTGTACCTATTCTCTTTATATCATCAAGCGTAATATGCGGAATTTCCGTGGGAACAAAAAGTCCGCCCTCGGCCGAAATACCTTTTGTAATAGCCTCAGCCGAAGAAATCCTGATTGATTTGTCTCTCGTACTTGTGTAATACATAAATTTGCACTTCCTAACTGAAAAATCAGATGTATTTTAACATATAAATTACATATTTGCAACGATAAAAGCGTTTGCATTATCAAAGAAAATGCCGTTTATCAATTCATCGCTGTAATTTTCTCTCGCAAGCCCGTTAGCTATTTTGTACAGTTTATCTATCCCGCAAAGGTCATCGCTTACTGTGCATCCGTCAAAATCGCACCCAAGGCAAATAGTGTGTTCAGCTCCAAGCGAGCAAAAATGCTCTATCTGTCTGATAACCGAACAAAGGCCTGCTCCGTTTTCCACACCGAGAAATTTCTCATAAAGATTAAGTCCGATTATACCCTTTTGCTCTGTAATAATTCTAATCTGAGCGTCTGTAAGATTGCGTTTTTCGGCAAACGGATTATCAACAATATCACAATCCGAATGGGTTGCAATAAAAGGTTTTTCTGAATACTCCGCCACATCGTAGAAGCCGCGTTCACTTAAATGCGAAACGTCAACAATGATTCCTTTTTTCTGCAATTTCTTGACGCAGTTAACACCAAACGGCGAGAGTCCTTTTGCATTTTCGGTAAAGCAGCCGTCGCCGAGCTCGTTTTGACCGTTCCATGTAAGGGTAAGAATTCTAACGCCCTTTTCATACAATGCATCGATCACATCTATGTCGCCGCCGAGAACCGCACCGCCCTCAACAGACAAAAACGCAGCAATTTTATTTTCGCCAAAGGCATTGTCCATTTCACCGGAAGAACAGCAGAATGCCACAGTATTATAATTCTTTAAAAGCTGTTTTTCAAAGAAAGCGTAAACATTATTAAAATAGTCGTATGCCTCGTCGCCTCTTTTTTCATCCGGTATCCAAACGGCAAACACCTGACAATATTTATTGAATACTCTTTTTCCGCGCTCTAAATCTATATGAAGGTCATTTTTATAAAGCTCGGACTTTCTGTTATAACATTCACTTAAGGTGTCGCAATGGAAATCAATAAGATTCATTTTCCCTCTCCGTCAAAAGCATTTGTAATAAGGTTAATCTTTGCAACCTGATTTTTCTCAACGAACACCTCAGCGACATCAAATCTCGGTTGCAAATCAACATTGTGTGACGCAATATATAGCTTTGCCGCCGCTATTATCTTTTTCCTTTTAGAAAAAGTAACGGCGTCGGCAGGTGCGTACTTATAATTTTCAGATCTCGTCTTAACCTCAACAAAGCATATATATTTGTTTTGCTTTGCAATTATGTCAATTTCTCCAAGACGGCATCGGTAATTGGCGGTAATTATTTCATATCCGTTTTCACGCAGATATCTGCCGGCCGCAAGTTCACCGAGCTTTCCCGTAACAGCCTTATTCACCTTTTGTCCTCCAAATTTTTAAGGAAAGTCTTGCGGTGTACATCCGAAATGCCGTATTCTAAAAGCTTCTCATAATGGAGCTTGGTCCCGTAACCCTTGTGCTTTTTAAACTCGTATTGCGGATACTTTTTATCAAGTTCAAGCATATATCTGTCACGCGTTACCTTGGCAAGGACCGACGCTGCCGCTATTGACATCGACTTGCCGTCGCCTTTAATAACGGTAACTTCGTTAATGCCCGTATGCGGCTTTTGATTTCCGTCTATCAGCGCCAAATCAGGTTTCACGCCAAGTTTTTCCACGGCGCGTTTCATAGCAAGGAAAGTTGCGTTAAGTATATTCATTTCGTCAATTTCCTTTTCGCTTGCAAAAGCGATACCGTAAGACACAGCCGTTTCTTTAATAACGTCATAGAGTGCCTCGCGCTTTTTTTCGGTCAGCTTTTTCGAGTCGTCAAGCCCGGGTATCACGGCTCCCACAGGCAGTATAACCGCAGCAGCACATACAGGTCCCGCAAGCGGTCCGCGTCCTGCTTCGTCCACTCCGCAAATACAGTTAAATCCATCGGAAATGTATTCTTTTTCAATCTCAAAATTCACCATCAATAAATTCCGTCCAAAGTAATTTTTCCGAGCTTACCCCCACGGTACTCGTCGAGCAGCATTACGGAAGCTCTCTCGGTATCGACGACGCCGCCGCGCATAATCATACCGCGCTTTTTGCCTATAAGCTCAAGTATTTCATACGGTTCAAGCTCTTCAAAGTTTTCAATTTTATATCTTTCGGTGAGCCTTTCGGGATAAAAATCGCGCATAACGCGAAGAAAACGAACAGCAAGCGTTTCAATATCAACAACTTGATCTTTAACCGACCCGACAAAAGCTAATTTATCGCCGACTTCCGGATCTTCAAATTTAGGCCACAAAACGCCCGGAGTATCCAGAAGCTCAAGCCCTCCGCCTATTGCAAACCATTGGTTATGCCTTGTAACTCCCGCTTTATCCGCAACCTCGGCTCGTTTTTTGCCGGCCATTTTGTTTATAAATGACGATTTGCCTGTATTGGGAATACCGACTACCATAAGACGTATTTGTCTACCGGCCATGCCTTTATCAATATTACTCTGTATTTTATCTTTGAGGACTTCATTTACAAGCGGAACAAATCGATTTAAGCCCTTACCGGTTTTACAATCAAGTGCCAAAGCATATATACCGTTTTGCCGAAAATATTCAAGCCATTTTTTTGTAGCCGCATCATCTGCGATATCACACTTATTAAGTATTGCTATATGCGGCTTTTCTCCGATTATTTCAGCAATTTCCGGATTTTGGCTGCTTCGCGGAATGCGAGCATCAAGTATTTCAACGACTGCATCAACAAGCGGCAGGCTTTCCTTTATCTTTCGGCGCGTTTTCGCCATATGCCCGGGAAACCATTGTACATTTTGTTTTATAGTATCATTCATAACTAACACCATAGCTCGGCAAAAGCGTTTTATCCCCTACCCTGTAAAAAGCCTTGCCCATTATATATCTTTCATCAATAAGTCCGATTGATTTATAGCGACTGTCCGTAGAATGATTACGGTTATCACCCATTACAAAAACATATCCCTCAGGAACCGTCAGCGGAAAATTCATATTGCCCTGCGTTAAAGTTTGCTCTCTTATATACGGTTCATATAAAACTTTGCCGTCAACCGTAACAGTACCCGCAGTCGCGTCCACATCAACAGTTTGACCGCCAACCGCTATGATTCTTTTAATAAGCACCTCATTATATTGATTGGGCTGAGATATTATAACAACATCACCGTACTTCGGCTGATATCCGGCAGCAGTAATAAAGACTCTGTCTCCGTTGTGAAACGAATCCAACATCGACGGGCCGTTAACCGAAGATATTTTAAACAGAAAAGTAAATATAAACGTTACCGCGATAATTGCGCTTACAAGCACCGAAGCAAAATCATAAATACCGCTTGCTCTTTTTTTGTTATTTTCCATTGCTATCTATCTTCCAATCTCCCACAGGGATTAATCTAAACTCAGCAACACCGAGAATATACCTCGTGTCTATAAATCCTATCACGGATGATCGACTGTCAAGCGAGTGATTTCTGTTGTCACCCATCACAAAAACACAGTTTTGCGGAACAGTCAACGGAAAAGATGTATCAAATGATCTCTCGGTTTTTTCCGCTATGTACGGCTCATCCGAGACAACTCCGTTAACAGTAACCTTACCTGTACGAAAATCAATATCAACTGTATCACCGGCAACAGCTATCACACGTTTTATAATAGGCTCATTCAGCTTGTTTGGCTGCGTCACAACCACTATTTCCCCACGGTTTATTTTTGTATTAACAGCGCGCACCGCAAGCCAATCGCCGTTATGTAAGGTCGGTTCCATAGATTGCCCACTCACACCGACGAGTCTGAAAAGAAAAGCAAATATCACAAAAATAGCAAGCAGAGCATATATAACCGAATCGAACCAATCAAATACAGCCTTTATGTGCTTTGTGTGTGCCGCCGGAGCTCTGCAAAGCTCACGATAATCGACTTCGAACTGCTCTACTTTTCTCAAAAAACTCACCAACTTACATTTTAGCATTATCAAATATTTTACAACAAAAACGCTGAAAAAGCAAAGCATTTTAAAAAAAATAAAGGGCGGCAAAAAGCCACCCTCTTTTTCAATCAGCTTATATACGCTCTTTAACCTTAGCAGCCTTACCGACTCTGTCACGAAGATAATAAAGCTTGCTTCTGCGTACCTTACCGGTTCTGACAAGTTCTACCTTAGCAACGTTGGGAGAATTTACAGGGAATACTCTCTCAATACCAACACCGTAAGAAATACGACGAACGGTAAACGTCTCAGAAACACCGCTGCCCTTGCGAGCTATTATAGTACCTTCAAAAACCTGAATTCTTTCTCTTTCGCCCTCGCGAATCTTAACGTGTACCTTTACAACGTCGCCTACTTTGATATGAGGGCGTTCTTCCTTAATCATACCATCGGTAATAACTTTTAATGCGTCCATAATGTCCTCCTAATTTTTATCAGACGTTCGTGCACTAAATACAAATGCAGAGGACCGTCAGCTTTAATGTTGCCATTAACTGCCGTTAGTGTTTATAAAAACCCAACGCACAAAATGCTTATATATATTATCACATTGTTTTTCTAAAAGCAAGCATTTTTTAAATGATTATAAAATTTATTGTTTAAAAAATATTATTCAAAGCTTTTGAGATCTTCGGTCATCATTTTTTGCTTTAATATTTCGCAAAAATCGACATCATCTCCGAGCTTAAGCGCGTCAACAAAAAGATTTGGATTGATGTTATTTTTACTGCCTGCCGTAAGTACTACAGTAAGCACCGTCTTATCATTTAAAGAAATAACGCTGTAAGAATTGACGAACTCTTTCAGATTGATTGTTTTCAGCACTTTTCTCTTCCCTTGTTTTCCCATCTTTTCGGCAAGCAGTTCATCGCATAACAGTTTCTCTTCTATTTCATTTTTTATCTTTTCGTTTTTTCTTGTGTGGAACGTAATTTTATATTCGGCAAAAGCTATGTCGTTTGCTTTGTAAACCGGCACGGCAACATTAGTTATTCTGATACCGTCAGGCAAATTAACATTCAGTCTGTTTTTAACCTCCTCAAAGCCCATTTCCTCCGTTAGCCTGATATCCATGGATTCACACAAGCTTTCAACTCCGAGAGTCAACGGTAAAGCGAACGTAATAAAAAGGTGCGGATTAAAGCCCTCCGTATACCATGCGGGTATCGCCGCACGTTTTATGGCACGCGTCATACAACGCATAAGATCAAGATGCGATATGTATTTCGTCATACCTGTTTTTTCAAAAAAGACTCTAACATTTTGCATCGCATTTTCCTCCGTTAAGCTTTGCTGCACCGCAGGCGGCGCACTTTTGTCTGCAATTTGGAGTTGTAACGCTCATATGCGCTTTCTTATTTTCATCAATAAGAAATTCTTTTCTTATACCGTAATCAAGATGGTCCCATGGAAGGATCTCATCATACTCACGTTTACGATTAGCATAAAACGAAGGATTGACGCCGCACTCTTCGAACGCTTTCATCCATTTATCGAAATCGAAAAATTCATCCCAGCTGTCGAATTTGCAACCTTTTTTCCATGCGGAATAAATAACGTCACAGATTTTTCGGTCACCGCGAGCCAAAACGCCCTCAAGAAAACTTGTGGGAGACTGATGCCATGACACCTGAATTTTTTTTGAATGTACGGAAGACAACAAATGCTTTTGTTTTTCGACGAGCATATCCATGGTATCTTGCGGTTCCCACTGAAAAGGAGTGTGCGGCTTCGGAACAAATGAGGCTACACTTATGCTGACGGTAACACCTTTGCCTTTAGGCTTATTTGGATTACTGTAATAAAGCTCAACCACCTTTTGAGCAAGCTCGGCTATTCCTGCGATATCGTCAAGAGTTTCCGTTGGCAAGCCCATCATAAAATACAGCTTTACGGCAGTCCATCCGCCTGCAAAAGCCTTTTCACAAGTGTTTATAACCTCTTTTTCCGTTACGTTTTTGTTAATGGCATCACGCAATCTTTGCGTACCGGCTTCCGGCGCAAACGTAAGACCGCTGCGACGGATTTTTTTAAGCTCGTCCATAAGTTCATCAGAAAAATTATCGACTCTGAGCGAAGGGAGCGAAACATTTATATTTTCTTTTAGCGCCCAAGAAAACATTTCCGGTATCAACTTGTCTATTCCCGTATAGTCGCTTGTACTGAGCGAACAAAGTGATATTTCATCATATCCGGTGGAGTCACAAAGTCTTTTGGCCTGACGGTTTGCGGTTTCGTAGTTTTTTTCACGAATCGGACGATAGATAAACCCTGCCTGACAAAATCTGCAGCCTCGAATACATCCGCGAAAAATCTCGCAAACAGCTCGGTCATGCACAACATCAATAAACGGCACAACAAACCTGTCAGGATAATAAACCTTGTCAAGATCACTGATAATACGTTTTTTTACTCGTTTCGGTGCAGTGGCTTTATTCTCAATATTTTTAACCGTACCATCGGCGTTATAACTTACATCATACAGTGACGGTACATATACGCCCTGTATTTTGGCCGCTTCACATAAAAATTCATATTTATCCGAGCCCATTTCCTTGTGTTTTTCCAAAAGGTCAATAAGCTCGTTTGTAACCTCTTCGCCCTCTCCGAGCATAAACAAATCAATAAAATCCGCTATAGGCTCCGGATTGCAGGCGCAGGGACCCCCGGCCACCACAAGCGGAGTGAGACTTTTTCTGTCCTTACTTTTAACCGAAATGCCGCCCAAATCCAACATATTAAGAATATTAGTATAACTCAACTCATACTGCAGCGTAAATCCTATCATATCAAATTCGGACAAGCTGTCGCCGCTTTCAAGAGCGAACAGAGGAACATTGTTCCTTCTCATCTCCTCTTCCATATCCACCCAAGGAGCAAAGACTCGCTCACACCATGCATCTTCGCGTTCATTAACAAGGCTGTAAAGTATTTTCATACCGAGATGTGACATACCTATTTCATAGTTGTCCGGAAAGCAAAAGGCATACCTGAATTTAATTTTACTTTTATCTTTTACAACGCTGTTTACTTCGCCGCCGATATATCGTGCCGGCTTTTGTACTTTTTGCAAAAGAAACTCTTGTTTTTTTGACAGCATACCATACCTCATAAAAATTAGTAGAGATATCATACAACAAATGCAGATTTTATGCAACCGCTAAGCTTATTTTAACCCTTTAAAAACAAGAAGAATCAAAAGATAAACAGACAACAATAACAACGAAAAATTATATCTGCTTTTTACAAGCGTCAAAAATCCCGCCACCGTAAGCGGAATTAAAACAACAAGCGACGTAACACATAATATTATTTCGGATTTTTCGACAGAAAATCTTTTCAAAAGCACACACTCGAGTATTCTGCCGCCATCAAGCCCCGACACAGGCAAAAGGTTAAACAAAGCAAGTGCAGCATTTATAGCAACAACCGAAAACAAAGCTTGATTATCTCTGTAATTAAGATAGAACAACAGTGCACATACACAAATCGCTATATTCACAAAAGGTCCGCAAAAAGCGGTAATTATTTCGTTTTTATAATTTAGCTTAATATCGTTACGACGCAAAACGGTGAGACCGAAAAGGCCAAAACAGATTTTCTGCGGACGTTCTCCTAAAAGCAAAAGTGAAAAAACATGTCCGCCCTCGTGGAGAATTCCAGAGAGGACGGACAATTGCACCTGCGGTCCGACATCAAAACACAAAAGTGCTGCAACAGATGCCGCGAACAAAAAGCCGATTTTAATTTCGGTATCTTTAATAAAAAAAGACATCAGATATCAAGTATCCAAACAGGGTTACACCACAACCCGTTTATTTTGAGTTCAAAATGGAGATGCGGTCCTGTAGCCTGCCCGGTCATGCCTGCAAGCGCAATGATGTCACCTGCCGAAACGATGTCACCTTCCGAAACAAAAAGCTCTTTGCAGTGGCAATAAACAGTTTCGACATTATCTGAATGAGAAATGACAACATAGTTGCCGCGAAGCTTGGATTCCTGTGCTTTTATGACGGTTCCGCCGAAGGTCGCTCTTATAGGCGTACCCTCACGCACCGCCAAATCGAGTCCGGTGTGAAAGCCATATTCCTCCGTAACAGGATTTACACGATAGCCGAATTTTGATGTGATTTTTGCATTTTCTACCGGCATTACAGCTTTTTGAGACATGCTTACCGGCGCAAATGATGTTTTCTTTTGCGGTCAATATATCCTCTCCACCGATTCCGGTAAGCTCGTTATCATCATACGAAGCAAGTGAGAAAGCTTCTTGGCTATACGATTCGGTTTCGTCGTTTTTTTTGACTTTGTCGGTATCGTTTATAGGCTCAAAAACAAAATCGGCAGATTTTTTAATGCTTTTCACAACCTCCGCAAACGGGATATCGGTAGATGAAATATTATAATAGGACTCACGAAGAAATAAAAAGACAGACGATTGAGTTTTAAACATTATAATCATAAAAATTCCTATTGCAATACAGAGTATAATTTGCACCTTCAAAACAGGCAGCAAGAAGTCTGTTTTCACTTTGGGTTCCCCGGACTCGTGTCCTCTTCGGTATTCACAATAATCGTATTTTTTGCCGGAGGCGATACCGTTAGGCTCATGCTCGTAAGCGTTATACATTTAAATCACCCGATAATGTATATTAAAGCAAAAAAAGAAAAATGCCTTTTCATTTTGAAAAGACATTTAAAGCAAATTTCATTTATTAAAATTATATTCTTCTGTCAAACATCCGGCTATAACACCCGATTCAAAGGTGCGGTGATTTGCTATATAATCAATCGTCCCGAAAACAAGCATTAAAGACACCGCAAAAGCAAGTACTATCAAAAATATTGCTTTGAACTTGTTTTTTGGCCCCATAGGCTACTCCTCATATACAAAATATTAAGAAAATAATACCATTTCAAATAATCACAGTCAACACAAATCAGGCAAAAAAATAACATCCGGCTAAAGCGGATGCTATAAAAACGGTACTTTTTGCTTACGAACAAATTAAAGTCCTGTTTAAAATGGTGGACGTTAACGGACTCGAACCGCTGACCCTTCGCACGTCAAGCGAATGCTCTACCAACTGAGCTAAACGTCCATATCGGCGACGGGTGTTATTATACAATATGAATCAATAAAAATCAAGAGGTTTTTCTATATTTTAAAAAGTGTATCGGTTATAAGCAGCATTACGGTTCCGGGCAGTCCGCCGAGGCCGCACACACCGAGTGAAAAAGCATTAACACTTAAATGCACACCGAAAAATCCCCCGATAAAATTTGCGGCTATAAGCGAGGCTATACCCTGTAAAGCCGTCATGAAAAGCGATAATAAAAATTTCTTTGTGCGGAACATCGAAATAATTATGATAAAACCGAATATACCGAGAACAATATATATTGCAGTTGTCATTACATTCTCCCCTTTATACGCTATACTATGAGGACAACATATGCTTTTATGACAAAAGTGCCGTTTTTTCCCAAACGGTGAAATACCGCTATATTTTAAGTAGGTGATTTTATGAGAGAAATAGTAAACACATTCGAGCAATTTTGCAAAAAGCTTGACAAAAATATAATTGTTGAAGAAAGAATACTGAATGACGGTAAAAGGATTTTAAAATGTCGCGGTTGTACCGATTGTAAAAGCAACTGCAAGAGTATAGAGAGATTAAAATATTACAAATTTTCAAAAACTACGCAAAAATAGTCAAATGCGGTTGACCGAAGGGGAAAAAACGAGTATTATATTATGTAATTAAATATAATATTAGTTTTTTACATATAACGGTGATATAAAAATGAAAAAAATAGTGGATTTTGAAATCTGCGATATAGTTCCGTATTCAAATGGAATTATTTTTGCTAAAAAAGAAATGCTTGACGATAACAGATGCAAGGTTACGTTTTATGGATATGATATAAAAAGAGCGAAACCGATTCCGGTCACAAAAAGCGTTTATCAGCTTAATAAATTCGGCAATGCTTTTAAGGCAATTTGCGATAATATAGGTGATTATATCTCCTGCGACACGGCCGTAATGAGAAATAAGGATATTGCAGTTGTCTATCCGAGTGGCGAAACCGGAATTTTTGATAAGGACGGCAACAGTAAATGGAGCGGGGATTTATTTTATCATGACTCCCCTGTTCAAGGCGTCGCTGCCGACGGTCCTTTAATTTGGTGTACCGTACCGGAGCAAAATGCAATTATAAATTACTCTGTTACACACAAAAAATTCAGTTTACGTATCGGCGGAGATTCTTCAACGGCTTTTGATAATCCCTATTCGCTCAGTATATACGGTAACGAGTTGTTTATCTGCAATGCCGGCTCTTGCAAAATAAGAACTATCAACCTTAAAGATTTTTCGGTTAATGATTTTCGCCTTTTTGACGAACCGATTTATCGTTATCTCAGAGTTTGCGGCAGAGAAATAGCCGTGCTTGAATCCGGCGTTTACATATTGTAAATCTTAATAGTTAAAGCCTGTTCTTATGAACAGGCTTTTGTTATATTAAATCATTATTCGTCCGACTTCTTGGCTCCGAGCTTGTTTTCTTCACCGCGAACCATTCGCTTGATATTCGTTCGATGCATAAAAATTATGAGCAAGGCTATAACTGCAGTTGCAACGGTCGGAACAACCGGAGAAGATTCGGGATACCAAAAGTAATATACAAAGTAAGTCGCTATCGGTAATATTGCCGCCGAAATAATTGAACCGAGAGAAATCATTTTAGAGGCGGCAACAATAATAACAAATGGAATCATCACTATCGGAAATGTTTGCCATGCGAGAGCTGTTGTAACTCCGAGAGCAGTAGCGACACCCTTTCCTCCCTTAAATTTAAAATATATAGGAAACATATGACCGAGTATTGAAAAGACGGCAGCAATATATCCGCAGACCAGTGGGTCAGCATCTCCGCAAAGCAGTTTTTTTGCCAAAACAACAGCAACTATCCCTTTTCCGACATCACATATAAAAGTAGCTATTGCCGGGGCTTTTCCGAAGGTTCTGAGCATATTGGTCATACCCGCGCTTTTAGAGCCAAAATTGCGAATATCCTTATGATAAAACAGTTTTGATATAATTATACCGAAGCTCAGCGAGCCTATAAGATAGGCCGAAACGGCACATATAGCATAATTGATTATGGGCTGCATAAAAACCCTCCCGTTCAAATGATTATTTAAAGTCCTTTAATTATAATTACACACATCGGTTTTGTCAATCGCGCATAAAGGCCAAAAGCAAAATAGGTTTACACAAAGTTTCAAAAAACGACTTTTTCCTATTTACTTTTACACTTTGATATGGTATTATACCAAAAAGTAGCAGTCCTTTAATTCGGTACGAGATGCCGACAAGGTAACGCGAAGAAATATTTGGTGTAGGTGTACCTTGTCGCATTGCGTCAAGGTATTTTTTGTTGCGCGGATGGTATTAAAGATGAGCTCAAAGATAATTATTGACACCCAAACTTTGACAAGAACATTAGCCCGCCTTGCTCATGAAATAATTGAACACAGTGAAGGCTATGAAGAGGTCTATCTTGTGGGAATTAAACGCCGCGGCGTACCGCTTGCTAAAATGCTCAAAACTAATATTGAGAGTTTTTCAAATTTGAAAGTGCACCTCGGCGAGCTTGACATAACTTTATACAGAGATGATTTGTCAGAAAAGTATTCCTCTCCACAGCTAAACGGTACTCAAATTGATTTTGATGTAACAAATAAAAATATCATTTTGGTGGACGATGTGCTTTTTACCGGTCGCACAGCAAGAGCCGCAATGGATGCGATAATCAAGCTCGGCAGACCCGCTAAAATCCAACTTGCAGTCATAATAGACCGAGGCCACAGAGAACTTCCGATATGTGCAAACTACGTCGGTAAAAACATACCTACATCAAGTGATGAGTTTGTAAGTGTTAAGGTAAATGAAATTGACGGAGCATTCAGAGCTGAGCTTTACAAAAACAGTTAATAAGGTCTCGTGATTTTATCCGAACCTAAATATATTCAGGAGGCGTAGTAAATGAAACTTATTTACGACATCAAAGACAAACCCAAATTCGGGCAAGTAATCGTTTTTGCATTTCAACAGTTGCTTGCGATTCTTGCAGCTACAATTGCAGTACCGACGATAATCGGTCATGATATGAGCCAATCGGCAGCACTTTTCGGTGCCGGCATAGGCACAATCGTATACCTTCTCTTCACAAAGTTCAGAAGCCCGGTTTTCCTTGGTTCTTCATTTGCATTCATAGGACCAATGCTCGCGGCGTTTGCAGGCAGCATCTCAATGCAGCTTGGATATTTAGGCCTTATATTAGGTGCATTCTTCGCAGGCCTTGTTTATGTTGTAATTGCCATTGCCGTAAAGATTTCCGGCGTAAAATGGATTAACAAGCTTATGCCGGCAGTTGTCATCGGTCCCACAGTTTCGATCATAGGTCTTTCGCTTGCCGGCAATGCTATTTCCGACCTTACACAGGGCAAGGTTATGGCAGACTCTGTAGAGCAGGTTGTTGAAAACGGTACTATTGTTGATAAGGTGACTCAAGTATCGACCGCAAGCCCGTATGTTGCACTCATTTGCGGCCTTGTCACCCTTTTCACCGTTATTCTTTGCTCCGTATACGGCAAAAAAATGATGAAGCTTATCCCCTTCATCATCGGCATTCTCGCAGGCTATGTTGCCGCTGCTATATTTACCGTTATCGGCATAAAAACAAACAATACCGCTCTTCAAATAATTGATTTCAGTGTATTTTCGAATATGAAGCTCTTTGCTGTTCCTGACTTCACATTTATTGAGGCTCTTAAAGGAACAAAAGAAATAACCGGACAGTATGTAGCCACCATCGCCGTAGCTTATGTTCCGGTTGCATTTGTTGTTTTTGCCGAGCATATCGCCGACCACAAAAACCTTTCATCCATTATTAACAAAGACCTTCTTGAGGATCCCGGCCTTCACAGAACTATTCTCGGTGACGGCGTAGGTTCAATGGTAGGTGCTGTTTTCGGCGGTTGCCCGAACACAACATATGGTGAATCGGTTGGTTGCGTCGCAATTACCGGCAACGCTTCTGTTGTTACAATTCTCGCTACTGCTATAATGGCAATTATAATTTCATTCTTCGGCCCGTTTGTTACATTTCTTGCCTCCATACCCAACTGTGTAATGGGCGGCGTTTGCATTACTCTTTACGGCTTCATTGCCGTAAGCGGTCTTAAGATGATACAGAAGGTAAACCTTGACGAAAACCGCAACCTTTTTGTTGTAGCGGTCATTCTCATAGCCGGCATAGGCGGACTCACAATAAACTTCGGCAGCGTAACGCTCACTTCCATCGCTTGTGCGCTTATCCTCGGTATAATTACCAACTCAATCCTTCCAAAGGATAAGGAAATATCCGCTGCAGAATAAGTTAATTTAAAACGCTCCTAAAGACGCTGTAAAAATACAGCGTCTTTTTATATATTATGGACTTTTTCAATCAGTAATGATAATATTAATTAACACTCAAAAAGGAGTTGATTATATGACAAATTATATTGACAACGGTATTATCAAAGTCGGCGTTAAAAGCTTCGGTGCCACCCTTACAAGTATCGTTTCGAAAAAAAGCGGATATGAGTTTTTATGGCAAGGCAATCCGACGGTGTGGAACGGTCAGTCCCCTATTCTGTTTCCAATAATCGGTAAGCTGTTAAATGATGAATGTATTATCAACGGGAAAACATACAGCATAATCCGTCACGGTCTTGCAAGGCACAGAGAGTTTGAACCGGTAGTATTGACAGAAAACGAGATTGTGTTCTTACAAAAGGAAAATGCGGATACGCTGAAATGCTATCCTTACAAATATGAGCTTTATATCACTTTTAAAATTACCGATAATAAACTGACTGTTACTCACAAGGTCATAAACACAAACGCCGAAGAAATGTATTTTTCAATCGGAGCTCACCCTGCATTTAACTGCAATCTCGGTGACACATTAACTTTCGAATATAATGAGACCCTTTATTCCGAGAGAATCGACCGCGATTCGGTGATTACGGGAGATAAGGATCTTATATTGCAAAATAGCAATAAAATAGAAATAACGGAGCATCTGTTTGATAAGGACGCACTGATTTTTCCAAATGTAAAATCCAATTACGTTATACTTAACGAAAAAAAGGCTGGCAAACACATAAGGTTCACATTCGGCTATTCTCCGTTCCTTGCAATATGGGCAAAGCCGGCTGCACCATTTGTCTGCATAGAACCGTGGTACGGTGTAAACGACTCTTATGAAAAAGCTACGGATTTTTCAAAAAAACGAGGTATTCAAAAGCTGAGTTCGGGTAAAAAATTTGAATTTTCGTGGAGTGCTGAGTTTAAAGAAGACTAAAAAACGAGGAACCGGTTTTTAATCGGTTCCTCTAACTTTATAAACTGTGTTTACTTTACGGCTTACATATATATTGAATTTTACTTTGCCACTCATCCGATCACATTACAGCAACGCAAATTCGTTATTATTATGTACCGGTCAACCGAAGTAGAACATTCAATAATTTTGCCTATACGATATTTAAGTACTCACTTTATTAACTCTGTCTCTACGAGATCGGATGAGCGGCGAAACATGATGTCTGCGGCTCTATGCCCTCTGAACAGTACATCGGAAACGCCTCCTTTAAAATATTCAAGGGATTTATTTTGTTTTTCTTTTCTTTCCCTTGTCTGATTATATTATAACTCATATCTATATAATGTCAATAGTTTTTTTGTAATTTTTTTATATTTTTTATTAATTTTATCTCTTTATACTTAAACTTTTATACCGCATACAATATAATCTCGCAATAATAAAAAACATCAATTAGAGCGATACTGTGATGGCCTTGCTGTTGGGAGAAATATAAAAAATGATTCAACATTAAATCTATGTTTTTTGAAACAAAAAGCCTTTTCAGGTTGACGAAAGTATAGTTTCGCGGTAAAATATAAAGCAATCGGAGGTGAAATATATGGCTGATAACGAATTTACTGCCGATCTTGTAACAATTGAAGATGAAGACGGCGTTACGCATACTTTTGAAGAGCTTGACAGAATAGAAACCGATGACGGGAAATACCTTGCGCTGACACCTGTATATGACGACGCAGAAGAAATTCTTGACGGTGACGGTGAACTTATTATTGTCAAAGTAAATGATGAAAGCGATGACATTTATTTGGAGCCTATCAAAAATCAAAAAGAATACGACGAAATAGCCGAAATTTTTGAGGATAGACTTCAAGATCTTTATTTTATTAAAGATGATGACAAGAATAAAAGCTGATTAAAATCGTAAAATATAAATACCTGCCCGATGCGATAAATATACGGACAATATTGACCCAACACCTATATTTTAGGGGTTCGGATTCCGATGCTGTGGAGCAGACCTCCCGCCCATTCGGCGGATGTTGGGAGCACGAATGCTGACGATAGATCCCCACCTGCTTTTGAATGCAGGTTAATTATTGCCGTGTACGGTCGGGCGGGCCTATAAAAAACAGAAGGAGCTGTAAAAACAACTTTACAGCTCCTTTTAATATTGTTGTTATTTTACCGATACAACTCAGCTATACTGTTTACAATTTTATCCTCATCAGCCGTCGAGGTATTGATACACAAATCGTAATTCTCTTTTGCTCCCCACTTTTGTCCGCTGAGAAACGCATAGTATTCGGCGCGCTTTTTATCTATCTGAGCCATATGTCTTTGAAGCTCTCGATCGCTCATTTTTTTAGCATCGTCTCCTCTTTCGCGGCAGCGTTTCATTTTGAACTCAAGTTCCGCATAAAGGAATATGCGAAACGGCTCTTCGTCTCGCAAAACATAGTCTGCACATCTTCCTACGATAACGCAGTCAGACTTTTCGGCAACTTCTTTTATTATAACGCTCTCTGTTTTAAGTACTTCAAGCTGCTGATCCATTACCGGATTCGGCGAAGCCCAAAAAGTATGCCCGGTTGTAATACTCATAAGCGGAAACGGACGTTTTTCCTCAACACTTTGTATGTATTCAGTTGCAAGATCAGTACGTTTGGCAATCTCAACAACGATTTCGTGGTCATAATAAGCAAACCTGAGTTTTTCAGCCAGCTTACGACCTATTTCACGCCCTCCGCTGCCGAATTCACGACCTACTGTTATGATTTTTCCCATATAAATTCTCCTCTCTCAAAACAGAGCCAATAGAGTTAACTTTAATAAATACTATATCACAAACAATAATAAAAAGTAAGTAAAAATCAAAAATATAGGATAAAAATCTTTATGTAAAAATTTGTAAAAAATACAATAAAAAAACGGCACTCTTTTTACAAAGAATGCCGTTTTTTTGGTGCCGGTGACCGGGGTCGAACCGGTACGGTATCGCTACCACTGGATTTTGAGTCCAGCACGTCTGCCAATTCCATCACACCGGCGAACTGACGGAGACTATTATAACCGAACCGGCAAAATCAATAGCAAACAATGCAAAATATAAGATATTATTACACAGCAAATTCACACAGCAAATTTTATGGTTTTGATGATAATCAATTTCCTTTTTCAAACACATTATATATATGCTGCAAAAGAGTATTTTCGTCAGCTAAGGACAATTCCGCAGATTTATCCAATAATTGAAGCGTCAGAAAAATGTGTTTGTCACCTTCATCGGCGTAGATAACAATTGCCTTTTGACCGTTATAGTCCTTCGTATACATACTGTATTTCATATTTTCATAAGTTCCGTTTGTGTATATTCCGATATTTGTTGCGTTATCACCTTTGATATGCGAGTTGTCTATATCCTTAACTCTGAGGCTGTCTTGCATTTTTGCAACGCAATCAACTTCACCGGAAATAAACTTCGGTATACCGCTGTAATATATCAATTCGTAGTCGGAGCATAAATCTTGGTATCCGGTATCCGCCATGGACCAATCATATTTTCTGACCTCGGTATATTGCATACCGTAGACGGACCAAGACTCACCGGAAAGGTTTTCTCCGATTTTTTCTATATAGTCGGTATTTTCACCCTCGAAACATTCAGACGGCTTTAATTCATGCATAATATCAGTGTATTCGGCGGCATTCATAACAACGCCTTCATATCTGAATGTACGAGGCACAAACACACCTAAAAAATATACAAATATCAACAAAACAGCAAACAAAACGATTTCGGTTGCATAGCGTTTTTTTGTGTGTTCTTTTTTATACGAAATTACCGCCAGCACAACAAATAAAGCAATAAAAATTATGATTGCCGGATATGTAAAGCAGAGTTTAAAAACCTGCATGTCAAATTCGCCGTACGTCATATCATTTAATGACAGCGGTCCGAAAAAAGCCAAGCAAAAAGCGATTAGCGCCGCTATTGCCGCCTCAATTACAAGTGTTATTTTATATGTTTTGCTTTTCATCACTTATATACTCCCATCTGATATTTTTTGCCATAAGATATATAAAAAACTTTGCCTGTAAAAAGTAAGCCTATTAACCGCCGCCGTATAATTATTTCATAAAAGCTCCTCCTAAAAAAATAAAGCCGCACTTATAAGAAAAGCGAGCCTTAATAATTATCATATATTTTTAATTCCCCGCCCCTTGTTCAAATTATAATATATATGTGTGTATTGTCAATATATTTTGTGAATTTTGTCTGAATTATGATGTTTTGGTTATATTCTAAAACGTCTATACAGCAAAAACGAATTGTACATTTTCTTATACCTACATAAAAACAGCCGTAAACAACTCAGTTTACGGCTGAATTCGCAGCAATATTCTACTTACATTTTTCCGCTAACGCACAAAGCTTTTTAAGCCTATGGTTAACTCCGGATCGAGTCATTGGAACGCTCATACTGTCGCCTATCTGTTTCAGCGAAAAGTCTGGATTTTCTGTTCTCAACTCAGCAATTTCACGAAGCTCCGACGGCAAATCGTTTAGCATTCCGCACTTCTTCAGTCTGTTAATCGCATCTATCTGAACAAGCGCCGCATTTACGGTTCTATCAAGATTTGCGCTTTCAAAATTAAGCCGACGATTAACATTGTTTCGCATATCTTTATACATTTTTACGCCCATAAGCTCAAGAACGCAGTTTGAAGCGCCCATAACCGTCAGCATATCCTCGATTTCGCCGCTATCCTTAAAATACAAAACATAGGCGCCGTTCCGCGTAACCTCTTTTGCCGCCATATCGTTATCAGACAAAAACTTCTGAAGGTCTCGACTCAAATACATATGCGGAACAACAAATTCGAGATGATAATTCTTTTCAGGAGAATTGACCGTTCCGCACGCCAAAAAGACTCCGCGCAGAAAAGAACCTATACAGCAGTCTTCTGATATATTTGCCCAATTCAGCCTACGTGTTCGCTCCTTGCCGTTATATCCGAAAGCGTTTAAAACAGCTAAGCGATCCTGCTTATTTCCGACGCTGACTTTAATTTTACCGGATGCCGACTCTGAAACATTACACGGATTTTCCGTAAAACGCTCAACAAGTTCTTTATATCTGAGCGCAACATTTTTATTTTCTGTGGATATATAAACCTCACCTGCCGAAAAACCCCTGCCGAAAAGCAGAAGCCCGTAACACTCAGCCAATATACAGCAAGGCTTTATTGTCTCAACATTTAATAATTCATCTTTAACCTTGGATGAAAAAGTCATAGCACTACCTTTTAATATCTCTGTGGAATACACTTGAATTAGCTCCGTTTTCAAGAATATGTTTATTTATTGCTTCGGCAAATACAACAGACCTGTGTTTTCCCCCTGTACAACCGACCGCAATAGTTAACTGACTTTTCCCTTCCGTTCTGTAAAGAGGCAACAAAAAGTCAAGAAGATCAAACAGCTTTTTCTCGAGAGCCTTTGACTGGTCAAATTTCATAACAAAATCACGCACGGGAGTCTCAAGCCCGGTATGCTCTTTAAGTTCGGGAATATAAAACGGATTGGGTAAGCACCTGACATCGAACACCAAATCAGCTTCCTTCGGTATGCCGTATTTAAAGCCGAATGATATGCTGTAAATTTTAAGAGAACTCGAAGCATTATCAAGAAAAAGCTTTGCAATACGCTCCTTAAACTGAGAGCTTGTAACATTCGACGTATCTACTATATAATCCGCTTGTAAACGTGCAGGCAACAGTATCTCACGTTCTTTTTGGATGGCTTCAAGTATTGAAGGGGTGTTAAATTCATCGGCAAGAGGATGCTTACGCCTTGTCTCTTGGTAACGGCGCATAATTACATCGTTGTCCGCATCTATAAACAGAATTTTGTAATTAATCTCATCTTCTTTTAACTCATCCAACACTCCGAAAATATCAGAGAACGAGTCGCCGAGTCTGATGTCGGCAACAATGGCTACCCTGTCACGTTTTTCGTTAGAATTAAAAATCAACTTGACAAAAGTAGGTATGAGCTTCGGAGGCATATTATCAACACAAAAAAAGCCTATATCCTCAAGAGCGTCAACTGCTCTTGACTTTCCTGCTCCCGAAAGTCCCGTAACAATAACAAGCTCTGTCTTTTCTACAGATTTCTTACCCAATATATTTCACTTCCGTTTCGAGATGCACACCAGTTTCGGTAAACACCTTATTCTGTACATATTTTATCAAACTTAAAACATCATTAGTTGTTGCGCCGCCTTTATTTATTATGAAACCGGCATGCTTTTCGCTAACCTCGGCGCCGCCTATACTGTATCCTTTTAAACCGCACTGCTCTATAAGTCCACCGGCAAAATATCCCACGGGGCGCTTGAAAGTACTGCCTGCGCTCGGATATTCTAGCGGCTGTTTAGACTTCCTCTTATTGAGATTTAAATTCATTGCAGCCTTAATTTCATCATAATCGCCGTTTTTCAGTTTAAGTGTAAGCCCGGTTATAATAAGATTACTGTCGGTATACGCGCTGCAACGATAGCCGAGCTTTAAGCTCTCTTTTTCAAAGCACCCTACCTCACCGTCAAAATTTATGTGCGACACAGAGCACAGAACATCTTTCATTTCCCCACCGTAAGCTCCGGCATTCATATATGCGGCTCCGCCGGCTGTGCCGGGAATTCCATAGGCAAATTCAAGTCCCGAAAGATTTTTGGAAAGAGCAAAAGCACAAAGCTTTGACAAAGGAACACCGGCATCGGCATATATCACACCGTCACCGAGGCACTTGAGCTCAGATAAACCCTTTGCGAGCCTTAAAACAACTCCGCGCAAACCGCTGTCAGATACAAGTATATTACTGCCGTTTCCTATGATATACGGCTTTATTTCGCTCTCACGGCAAGCAGATATAAGTGCTGAAAGAGCTTCTATGCTGTTAGGCATTATAACAAGCTCGGCAGGCCCACCGGTTTTAAACGACGTATAATCGCTCATAGGAGCATCTTCGCGAAATTCGCAGCCAAACTTATCTGCAACAGCTTTTATATTACTTAGCAAAATAATTTCCCCTCAAAATTATTCGTCAAGAAGTGCTGCTCCGATTATACCGGCATCATTTCCGAGCTTAGCAGAGCATATTCTTGTTTGAACAACGCTGTGTACGCTGTAATGCTCTTGATTTACTATTTTACGTACAGGTTCAAGAAGTGACTCACCCTCATTACCGATACCGCCGCCCACACAGAGTATTTCCGGTTGGAAAAGGTTAATCATATTTGTAATACCCATCGCAAGATAATGTATGTATGTATCAACAACCTTTATGCCTGCCGGATCATTTTTGCGCATAGCATTAAAGGCTGTTCTGCCGTCGACCTTATTTATATCTCCGTCAACAAGAGTCCACATAGCAGAATCGAGATTTTTGCCCATAGCTTCTTTCGTCTGGCGAATAAGTGCCGTTGCTGAGGAATATGCCTCCCAACAGCCTTTTCTGCCACAGGTGCATTGCTCTCCGTCAGCAAAAATGACCATATGGCCGGCCTCGCCTGCTGCATCATTACAGCCATTGAGCAGCTTGCCGTTTACAACAATTCCGCTGCCAACGCCGGTACCGAGAGTAACTGCAACAAAATTTGCAACTCCCTCGCCGGCACCTGCTTTTGCTTCGCCGAGCGCCGCACAGTTAGCATCGTTTTCAAGATAAATCGGTTTGCTGAACTTAGATTGAAGAATATCTTTTGCCGGAACATTATCGAATCCTAAATTATTGGCATACTCAATAATTCCGTATTTTTTATTTACCGAGCCGGGAGTTCCTATGCCAATAGAAACCACCTCATCAAGCGAAATTTTCGCTTCTTCGAGAGCCATATTTATTGACAAAGCAACATCGTTGATTATCTCCCATGACGGACGCGGACAAGCAGTAGGCATCTTTCCTTTGCCCACTATGCGATAATACTCATCAACAACTCCGGCTACAATGTTTGTTCCTCCGAGATCAACACCAATTCTATACATCATAATCCTCCGTTTTTATATTCTCTTTAATAATTTTGCCAAATCTCAAGCTCTTCGTCCTTTGACTCGCCCTCTTCCATGCCGAGTTGATGAAGGAGCTCGCGCGCGGCATTATATCCCATTTTTTTCTGCCTGTTATTCATGGCGGCTACTTCAATGATTATCGCAAGATTCCTGCCGGGTTTTACAGGCACAACAGTAACAGGCACCTTGATGTCCATAATTGAAATATAGTCATTATCAAGACCCATCCTATCATAGACCTTAGCGGAATCCCAAGGCTCAAGTTGAACCACCATATTTATTTTTTCGGTAAGCTTTACGGCTCCCATACCGAAAATGCGGCGAGCATTAATAATTCCTACACCGCGAAGTTCGATGAAATGTCTGATATTGTCCGGTGCAGAACCGACAAGTGTTTTTGAAGAAACCTTACGAATTTCAACGGCATCATCCGCAATCAGACGGTGCCCCCTCTTGATAAGTTCAATCGCAGTCTCACTTTTACCTACGCCGCTGTCGCCGACAATCAGCACGCCCTCGCCGTACACTTCTACAAGCACTCCGTGTCGTGTTATCCTTTCGGCAAGTTCTGTTCCCAAAAAAGAAATAAGCGCAGACATACAGCTCGATGTGGATTCACCGGTACGTAAGAGCGGCACCTTGTATTCTTCTACAAGTGAAGAAAGATGCGACGGGATCTCTAAATTTCGTGTAATTAAAATAAACGGCGGTTGAGTTTCGACAAGCCGTTTAAGGCTTTCATAACGCATTTCATCGCTTAGAGTTTTAAGAAATTCTATTTCCGAAAGCCCCAAAAACTGCACACGTTCCGGGTCAAAATAATCATCACGTCCGGCAAGAATAAGACCCGGCCTATTAACGTCCTGCGATGTAACGGATAAGTCGTGTGCGTCTTCCGGCAAATACAATGTTTCAAAGCCGAATTCTTTTATCAGTTTATCTAATGAAACGGAATACTTTGAAGCCAACCCATAGCCTCCCTTATTTAACTGTTATAATGTAATATTATAATCTATTATTACAGACTTTCCAATAGCTTTTTAGCATTTTTTTAATATTTTGAGCTAGTATTTTAAACGTTTCTAACCATTGAATAACCTTATGTTATTTGAAAATAATATTTCGGGGTGATAAAGTGAAGCTTATTGTAGTCTCCGAGGATTTTAACAGCCGTTTATCAGGTGAACTTTCTCAGCTGCTGAGCAAGCACGGAGGCGTATTGCTGCTCGGAAATAATATAATAGAGGCAAGCTATATTGATACACCCGAATATGTAATTACAGACATCGGTGCAAAAGTTGACAACAGTTTCAAAAATACAATTTCCGTGGAAATATCAAAAAACGGCGATATCATTAACGAAGCGTTAATATATAATGATTCTGCCGGGATAAAACAAAAGCTGAACATTGGGACAAATTTCAAAGACGATATAACACTGTCAAGCTTAAATGATGGAGAAATTTACTTCGGAATACAAACGATTATCAAGGATTTATCCGGGAAAAATATATATCCGTGTGAAATAAAATCCAAAACATCAGATATTACCGACATTCACACTCTTCTAACTGCAGCCGGAATTCTTCTGATTTCCGGAAAATATCATGAAAACAATGGGATTTTAAATATATAGAAGCAAAAAGGCTGTACCGCTTTTTCAACGGTACAGCCCTAAGCTTAATATATCTCAATTATCGATTTCCGCAGTTGCTTTTATTCTTCTTTTTTGCAGCTCATCGGCTATATCTTGTTTTTTCTTACCGACTATATCATATTTAAAAATCGGGAATATAGAAATGAGAGCAAGAAAGCCGGGCACCACGGTATAAGCAAAAAACACAATGTCTTTTGTTTTCTCACTAAATCCGCTTGCAGTACCGGCAGCAATTTGAGCAACAGTATCCGAATAGCCCGATACCTGTATAAACACAAGGCCTAGAGCAGTTCCGAGTGCAAGGCAAACCTTTATGGTAAGGGTTAAAATAGAGTATGCTGCGCCCTCCATGCGTTTGCCGGTCTCAAACTCATAATAATCAACACAATCGGCTGTCATTATCATGGGCATAAGCGTAACAGCGGCAAACTGAAGGCCGATTAAAAACAGCGATGCATAGAATAATACAGTAAGCACTGTATTATCGGGATTTTTGAACCAGAAGTGCCCTACAACGAACGATAGTGCCGATGCAACAAAGCCATATACCGAGAGAAGGATATATACCTTTTTCTCACCCATCTTTTTGATAAGTAATGGACAAATCGCCATACTTATCATAGAGCCGACAGCAGTAACTATACCGAGTACCGCGACAAGATTTTGTGAGCCGAGTATTGTATTAGCGGCCTGCACTTGTATACCCATTGACATTTGTCTGCCGAACCCGAGAAAGTATGATACAATAACAAGCATAAGCGGCTTGTTGTCTTTGAGAGCTTTAAACATATCCTTGGCAGTAGTTTTTTCACCGGATACATACGGAACACGCTCTTTGTTTAAAAGCGGTATAAGTGCAAATAACGCACAGCCGAAAACAGCCGTAAGAATAGCCGTCCAAAGATATTCCGAAGCTATCATAGGCATATCGGTTTCACCGGATTTAACAAATACTTTTGACCCTCCGGGAATTATGAGACAAGCTATCGGCACAATAACAACACAAGCCGAAAAACCTATCTGCTTAAATGTATTTGATATCGACACTACATTTGTGCGCTCTGTAGGGTTAGGCGTTAAAACCGAAGCAATACCCTGAGACGGTACATCGCCGAGCGTCATAGCAAGACTCCATACAAGATATGTAACAAATATCCAAATGTACGTTGCCGTGCGATTCTCTTTAAACGGAACATTAATAAAAACGGCTGCCGTCATAACAAGAAGAGGGATAATTGACTTCAATATCATAGACTTAAACTTTCCGCGTTTACTTTTTGAACGATCTATCATACTACCTACAACCGGATCAAAAACCGCAGACAATATTTTGGCTACAAGAATAAGTATGCCGACAACCGCAATGTCAGCTCCTAAAATAGATGCGTCAAAATTCCGCTTGATATGAATTTAAAAGACCGACTATCGCCTGAAACCCGAAAAGGCCGAGCGAATATGCCGCAATTTCTTTAAAATTCATATGCTTCTCTGTTGTCGCTCCCAAAAAAATCATCCTCTCAATAAAAAATAATAAATAAATAATAATTGTTTTGCGTGCATTCGTCAACAAAAAACACAGATTTTTTCGAGATTTTTATTCATTTTTATACTTCTTTTTTCAGTAAAGCAACAGCAAATTATTAATATGTTTATAAAACGCTAATTACCGAAGCTGTGGCTATAATCAAGCAGCATATTTTTCAACTCACTCGCAGCAACGCCGAGACTGACATTTTTATTTTCGGCAATACAAATCTGTCTTGACGAAATTTTCTCTTTTAAATTAAGTTTAAATATTTCGCCGCTTTCAAGATCGCTCTTTACAAGATTTTTCGGCAAAAAGCCTATACCGAGATTGTTTTTGACAAGAGGTAATATAAGATCGGCTGTCGCAACTTCAGTATCGGGAGCGTACTTCAGCCCGTTTTCGGCAAATATTTTGCTATAAAAATCATATGTCGAGCTACCTTTGCTAAGACTTATGAGAGGATGCTCTTTAAGCTCTCCAATGCCGATTATCCTTTCTTTCAAAAAAGCCATTTCTTTTCCGCAAACGGGTACATCGTCGAAATCTTTAATATTAACTATTTCAAACTCATCGTCATATTCAACCGGAGATGTTACGACCGAAAAATCAACAGAGCCGCTTTTAAGCGCATTCATAGCCGCCGGCGTTGTGGAATTGTTTATCCTTATGCGAATATCCGGAAACTTCTTATGAAACATATCAAGAACCGGAAGCAACACCTCGGACAGAGCAGTTTCGGTAGTGCCGATTGAAATAATGCCGCTTTTAAGTTCTTTTGCATCAGGAGTTCTTTTTCTCCTGCTTCAATTTGTAAAATGGCAGGAACTATATGGGAATATAGGGTTTCACCCTCGGGTGTCAGCTTAACTCCGCGACTTGTCCTACTGAATAGTACACATCCGAGCGTGTTTTCAAGATTTTTAACAGACCTTGATATATTGGGCTGATTATTATCAAGCTCAACCGCAGCTTTTGTGAAATTCTGATATTTCGCAACGTAATAAAAAATTTTGTAATATTCGTAATTTACCAACATTTAATTCCTCTCAATATAAAAATTACATATTAGCCATATCAACAACATATTTTAAATATAGATATGTATGTATTATAATAATAAAGATTTGGATTGTCAAACTTTGTTAGAGGACAGGTAAAATATGATTAAAACCAAAATGGCAAAAAGATTAAAATCTAATCAAATGTCAGACACCTTTACAAATGCAATTTTTCTGACTCTTTCCGGAGGATTTCAGGACGCTTATACATATCTTTGCCGCGGAAAGGTTTTTGCAAACGCTCAAACCGGAAATATTGTGCTTATGAGCACACATTTTTTTGAGGGAGAATTCGGGTTAATATTGCATTATCTTATACCGGTAATTTCTTTATATTCGGGATATGCGTTGCCGAAATACAGCATATTTTCTTTAAAAATTACAAAAAGATACATTGGCGTCAAATAGTTTTAGCATTTGAAATAGTTATACTTTTGGCCGTCGGTTTTATCCCGATTAACTTAAACATACTCGCTAATGCTCTTATTTCTTTTGTGGCGGCGATGCAGGTTCAAACATTCCGCAAGTTGCGCGGAAACGCCTATGCAAGCACAATGTGCATCGGCAATATGAGAAGCGGCGCGGAAGCTTTGTGCGGCTATTTAAAACACGTAAAAAAATATTGCTTATAAAGGCAATTGAATATTTCAGCATCATATTCATGTTTGCTGTAGGTGCCGGATTCGGTAGTCTTGCGGCAGACAGATGGGGTATACGCTCAATTTGGTTCTCATGTGCATTTTTGTTTATAAGCTTTATCATTATGTTTATCCGCCTTGAAATTGAAGAAGAAAAAGAAGAAGAACTTGAAAAGGCTGTTGAAAACGAATTCAAATAAAATTTAAGCAGGCAAAGCATTTAGGCCTTGCCTGCTTTTTTACTGTTTCTTTGCAGCGTTTTTCATATGCAGTTCTTTCATACCCTCAACCTCGTCGCAAATTGATTTTAAATTGCATGTGTTGCAATCAAGAAGCACATTGTCAAGTATGTGATTCAAAGCATCGGTTGTTTGCCTTACTTTATCGCAAATCATACCGAGTTCATTAAAACGGTCGAAATCGGTAATAAATATTATCTGCACGCTCTTCACCATAGGGAATTCAAGATAAGCCTTAATAAGCGATGAGCCGTAGTCCGAGAATGTCACACCGTTTTTTACCGCTTTTTTGCTGACTCTTATCTGCTCCCGCATATTAAATGCAGATGCTCTTGTCATAAATTCCTCAGGGCAAAAGCTATATTTAAGACGTTCGAGTTCTTTTATCTTATCAAAAGCCGATTGCTCTTCACCAATATCTTTGATTTCAAGAAAAACTATTTTTCCGAAACAGCAATCAGACCTTATTTCCGGAATATCTTTTCCGTAAAGATATGTGCAATTGTCACTTTATACTGTCGCTCACCGCGACCGTGCTTACACACGGCTTTTGACTTCCGCCGAGTTCATACGCCGTTTCCTTCAATAAAAGTATTGAATTGTCTTTTTTTATTTTAAGCGTCGGTTCACTATAAGAAAACCTTTTGGCATTTTCAGGCAAAAGGTTTTTTATTTGCCCGATAAGCTTGTCATAAAGTTTCATTAAAGTTTTTTGTCCTTTTCAAGCGAATCATAATGTTTGCCGAGCGCATCATATATCTTACGAACAAGTTTCATATCGAGATTGAAAAAATAGATGCAAAATGTGAGCACAAAAAGCGCTGCAAGAACGATTAAAATTATAATTAAAGCTTTCATTTATGCCATCCCCTTTTGCCTTGCATACTCGGCAGCACCAAGCGCGCCCATAAGCTGAGGGTCGATTGGAAGGTCAACAACCTTAATTTTCAGGACGTGCTCAATAGCACGCTTGAGACCTTCGTTTTTAGCACAACCGCCGGTAAGCGTTATACTGTCGGTAGCACCTGCTTTTTTTGCCATAACGAAACAACGTTTGGCAACTGCGAGCTGAATACCCGCCGCTATCTCATCCATGGGTTTGCCCTCGCCTACAAGAGAAATTACCTCCGACTCAGCAAATACAGTGCATTGTGCCGTTATAGGAATAGTATTTTTGGCTTGGAGAGACAATTTACAGAAATCCGGAAGTGACATTTCAAATGCGTTTGCCATCGCCTCAAAAAAGCGCCCTGTGCCTGCGGCACATTTATCATTCATTGCAAAATTCTTAACCGTACCGTCGGTGTCTATTGCAATGCCCTTTACATCCTGACCGCCGATATCTATAATCGCCTTTACACTCGGGTCTGTGACATGTACACCCATTGCATGGCAACTGATTTCAGATATATTTTCGTCGGCAAACGGAACTTTATTTCTGCCGTAGCCGGTACCTATAAGATACGTAAGCTCCTCTGGAGAAGACAGTTCCGGGACTTTCGATATAGCCTCACCGAGAGCAAGCTCAGCACTCTTCACCGGATTTATTTTACTTCTTACGGTAGCATCGGCAATAATTTTACCGTTTTCATCTAAAATTACACATTTTGCATACGTTGAACCAACGTCGCATCCGCCAAAATATTTCATAAACACTCTCCTATCTTTTTACCAAGCCATTGTATCGTCGAAATCAACCAGCGTCGGGTCAACGGGTTCTTCCTGAAGAACAGTTGTCATATATTTATTGATCTGCTCACGCATATCGCGACGCGAAACGGTTCTTGGATCCATAAGGTCCTGATCAACCCAAATGAAATTGATATTTCTTTCTCTTGCCTGGTCATCAAATATGCCGTTAAGACCATCCATTCCCTTGCATGAAATCTGATTATACATTATTACGGTATCGGCATTATATTCATCGCAAATGCGCCAAAGTTCATCAAGTACGTTTTGATAACCGCCCTTGGTATGCTTACGCATTGTGGTGCGCTGAAGAGTTTTTGCATATGTGGCAAGCGATCTTTCTTTATCCTCGGTATCGTACATTATATAAGATATCATCGTCTCCATATCCATAACAACATTTATGCCCCAGCAATTTTCAAGCCAATTTGCAAGGCTCGTATAATAGTTTGCAGGACACGACCAAACTATAGCTCTGTGTCGCATTTCCTTGGAAACATGTTCTTCTCTCATAGCCTTTCATCATAAGCTTATTAACCTTTTTATCGGTTTTAATAAATATCTTATCGATTCCGCCGGAGAGATGGAAGTAAAAAAGTCTGTACAGCCAAAATGTGGCACCGGTCATCTGAGGATAATCGGTTTTGTTGACATCCCATTTTTGCAGCTCATATTCAAGCTGTTTGTTGTATATCTTCATAGCGGAAAAATATGCGTCCCAGTCAAACTTTTCGCCTGTCTGTTCCTCGATAAATCTGATGCAAGATTTAACCTCGTCAACGGCATATTTCTGTACTTCTTCTTCGGTGTATCTAAGCGGAACATTAACAACATGAGACGGAAGATTAAAACGCCTGTCGATATATGACGAGTTCATTGTTGAGCCGTCGCACGGCATATTGCATGATAAAAAGCATTTACCGAACATCGGGTAATCGTCGTTTATTGCCACGCCTGCCTCCGCGGAGGGAAGAGGACAAACATCGGCGGGAACGCCGTAACTCTCGGTTATATCAAGATACGGCGGCGTTATGTTTTGATCAACCATCGATGATAAAAAAATCGGTATAGTCTGTACGGGAACACCATATAAGTTCGGGAAACCCGCCATTATTTCAAAAGAGAAAAGTTCATCCATACAAACTGTTTTATCTGAAAATTTGTCATTCGGATGAAAATGCTTATCATGTTTAAAAAGCATATGTATCATATTACATGTATGCTTAATCATCGCGTTAAAATGAAGATGTGCTATACGAAGGTGTGTTCCGCGCGTACCCTCCGTATGACGGTCTATCCACGCAGGAGCCGCGAGATAACTTGCCATCCAGCGATAATTCCACAGACCCTTTATCGTCGACACGGGTGCTTTTAAAACCATAACTATCATATCTTTCCAAGTTATGAGCCAACGATAGTAATCATACATAGTGTCTTTAAGCCCACGCCACTCGCGGTGCTTTAAAAGTCCGGTCTTATCTTCATGCAACAGACCGAGATTTAGGCTGATTTGCCACGTTACTTCGCCTCCTTTGCTTTTTGAATATTCTTAATTTCAAGGCTTTCTACAAATGCCTGAACACGAGTTCGTAGCTGACCGGATGCACTTGCCGTATACTGTCTGTCAACCGAAACCGACGGAATTCCGAATTCATTTGTTATTATATGTGATGCAAGTGCCCTTTCGTATCCCCAGTATTCACAAAACTTTATCTGCTCATATATTACACCGTCTGCGTGATACGTGTTTACAAGGTCACGAACATAGGTTTTTCTGCCTTGCACCTTTTCCTTGCTCATATAACGTGGACATTGGCATGTTTCCATATAATGCAATACAATCTGAGATAAAACATCATCGGTATCGTTAAGTTTTATTTCTTCTCTGCCGGGAAGCGAACCAAAGCAAAAGCGATCGGCAACTACAAGAGCACCGGATTCTTCGATAAGCTTTGTGAAATCCGGATCGTCCATTTCAGAACCCACGACAACAACTTTAGCACGATAATTTTTCTTTTCGTCAGGAACCCTTGTTTTAAGCTCCTCTGCGGTTTCTCTGAGCTTGTCGATTATCAAATACTTGGGGCAACAATATGTAACAAGATTTATGACGTGAAATTCATATCCCGTTATTCGCGGATTTTCCTCTTTGCGATATTCACCTATTTCTGTTATGAGACGACAAACTTCGTTATGCTCTTCAACAGCTTTACGAAGCATAGCATCGCTTGTATCAACACCGTAAACATCATGTAGCTTATCGAGCACCTTGACTCTCATCTGCTCTGTATAATGCCTGACTGTATGCGGCTCAATTTTAAAAGGAATATCGGCAATGGAAACGAAGAATTTATCGTTTCGTACAAGATTCAAAAGCATGAAATGCTCATATGTACGATTCATTTCCGAGCATGATTCCGAGCCTATAAGAGCGGAAAGGAAATTATAACCGCCTTCAATACCGCGCTCCAAAAGAGCCTTGGAATATCCGCACAGGTACGAACTGAGATAATAAGTTGCAATATCCATAGAACCTGTTCTCGGAGCTCTGAGTCTTACCGAAAAACAATTATCGACATTGAGCAGAACTTCCGGGATATGATAGCAGGTATACGCAATCGCTTTTTTGCCATCGCTTATTGCCCGCTGCACAAGTTCATTGTTTGCCTCCTGAAGCAGATTCTCAAAATAAATCAGATGTTTCAGATCTTTCATTACAGCACCCCTATTTTTGTTAAAGTCTCCCGTACTCCCTTTACCACCGGTGAAGATTCCGGCAAATTAAATACATTTTCGCCCTGTATATCAAACATAGCGAGATTTGTATCATTCGGAATATAACTGAGAACTTCAACACCGTCGATATTAATATAATCCTTTAAAGACTCGTCCGTCATACGATTAACTATTGCACCGATTTTATCATACATAACAAGATCATCGGCAACATCTTTTATTGTTTTTATTACTTGGCAACCTTTTTTGCTGGGATCCGTTATTAAGATAAGATGCGTTACTCTCTCCATAACACGTCTGTTAATTTGCTCTATTCCCGCCTCACCGTCAATAACAACATAGTCAAATTCGTCGGAAAGTATGGAGATAACCTCTTTAAGATATGAGTTTATTTTACAATAGCACCCCGCGCTCTCGGGTCTTCCAACAGCAATAAACGAATATCCGTCTGTCTCGACAAGAGCATCGAAAATACGGTACTTGGCTTCGCCTAAAAGCTCAACGGCTCCTCTGGTATCGCCCTCGTCCACGGAAGCTATAATCTCTTTACGAATATCATCAATGGTCATTTTGACGTCTATTCCGAGAGCGGTCGAAAGACCTACTGCCGGATCGGCATCTATGGCAAGTATCTTTTTATCGGGATACTTTTCTGTAAGGCACCTGACGATAGTAGCCGATAATGAAGTTTTGCCTACACCGCCTTTGCCCGCAACTGCAATAATTGTTGATTTACTCATTTCACATCACCGAAAATTATTATACAACTTCGTTTTAAAGTGTGCAATAAAAATTGTTAACATTTTGACAACTTTTTCTTAAAAAGAGCGGTGTTGTTAAACACCGCTCTGAAATACGGAACTGAAATCATTCCGAAATCCCAACCGATTCCGAACTAAAGATATCAGACCAATGCGAATAGTATTCAAGCTGCTTTAAAAGCTTTCGCGCCTGAATATACGCATATGCTTTTATGGAAATGATCAAGCTCTTTTGACGCTTCTTTAAGTGCCGCTGATTTTGAACGTATTTCTTCTTTTGTAGACTCGCTCATCGCATTTGCGGCGTTGTATTTATCCATCGTGGGCTCTGTTATTCCGTAAAGCTCTTCTATCGAATGAGACAAAAGCTCTTTTGCTTTTTCGGTTTTCTTCATCATTTTAGGGTCATTAAAACGATCTTTTTCGTTTATAATAATTTGAAGAGCTTTCATTTTATTTTTAAGCTTTCTCTTCTCCTTGCCCTTTACTTTGTCTATTCTGTCACGACAAATCTCGAGTTCGTTTACTGCATCGGCATAAATATTTTTGGCTTCTTCAAGCTCACCCTCCGACAAGCATTCTGTCGCATAATCCTCGAGTGCCGCCCTGATTTTAAGAACGGAAATATGTGCCTCGTGTTCCTCTTCTGTCAGAGTGTACATTGTAATAAACGGAATTAGTGAAATTACATATCCCACCGCCGCAAGAGCAATCATACCTTTTGAAAGCGGCTCTCTGAAAGACACATTGTAAAGGTCATCATAATTATTTACAAGACCGTAATGATTTTGCATTATTATCGTCTGTATAAGATAAGTTACACCCATAGAAACAAATGTTCCGATTATACCTACAAATTGACTCATAAGCCCTTCAAGGCGCTCCCCCGTCTTGTATTGCTGATAATCAAGCACATCGGCATTCATAGCACCATCGGTTATAAGCGTAAATGTCGAGAAAAACCCCCTAAGCCATATAAAAACAAACAGCACCCATATTTGCTCTATAAAAACATACATACCGGCAAAGCAGAAAACAGAACAAACAACATACATAATGAACAAATTGCGTTTGCCGATTTTCCTTATCAAAAAAGGAGACAAAAGCATAGCCGGTGTTGCAGCTGCTCCGATAATTGTTGTAAGAGTGCCGTTTAAAACGCCCTGTTGTTCCGTTGTAAGACCTAAAGTATCTTTAATACCGTAATAAAAATACCATGTTGTAACATTGCCGACGCCAGCCTGTAAAAGAATAAACCATGAAGTTATTGAGCGCGCCCACTGGTACTTATTCTGGATACCTGCTCCGATTCCTTGGAAAAACGGTACTTTAGGGGAATAATCCTTGGATACAATTATACGTTCTTTAGTTCCGGCATAACTGAAAATTCCCAAAAGAGCACCACCTATGCCAAAAACAGGCATAATTACGCGATAGGCATTTATATGCTCGAGTCCGCCGGCAAATCCGGCAACTATCGGTACAACAAAGCCCATTACCGAAGGTGCCAAAGAGTATATAAATGTCGATATTGTTATAACATCCGCACGCTCCGTCGAATTCGGGCTCATAACCTGCACAAGAGTTGTATACGCTTGGTCGTAAAACGGATAACAAAGCTGGAGCATCATATAGGTAATAAACAGCGACCATAGTTTTCCGTCATAACTCATACTTTCAAACGGTAAAAAAGCAAACACCGTGGTTACAACTGCCGACGGTATACCGGCATAGATAAGATACGGTCTGAATTTACCGTTTTTACTGCGCGTATTATCAATTATCATACCGCGAAGCGGACCTAAAAACATACCAATTACCGTTGCTATCAGATTGAGCTTTACAAGATCTCCGTTTTTAAGTCCTAACGCAGCTCCGGCAAGAAGACTTGTTGCCGAAAGTCCGATATACGAGACCGTGTACAATACAAATTTGACTCCGATACCGCCTATCGAATAAGACAAAATCTCCTTATACGGTATATACCGGCCATCAGGCGGATTTTTCCAATGCTCTTTTACCGATTTTAAAACATTACCGACTTTATTCTTTGACTTCTCCATAAAAAGCTCCCTAACGCTCTTCTTGTTTTTGGCATAATGCACAAAATACCATTACAGTTTAAATGAAATATATTAAATTGTCAATAGAAATATCCGCCGCAGAGTTGCATTTAGACTTACAGATAAAAAATCATAAAATAAAAGCGCATAAAAGCATTTACAATATACAGAGGGATAAAGTATAATACCAATGATGTTTCAAAGAGAGGGATTTGGAAAAATGAAAAAGACACTAAACGGGAAATGGCAATTCAGAAAAGTCGGTGATAAGCTATACAAGGAAGCCACCGTCCCCGGCTGCAACTATCTTGACCTGATGGCAAACGGAGATATTCCGGACCCATTTATCGGCCTTAATGAAAAGGATGTATACTGGGTCAGCGAAACAAATTGGGAATACAAAAAGACTTTTGAAATAACCGAAGAAGAATTAAACTGTGATGATATACTGCTGACCTGTGAAATGCTTGATACAATATGTGATGTTTTTGTAAATAATATGCTTGCTTTTTCCGCTAGGAATTGTTTTAAAGCTTACAGCGTATCAATAAAAGAACGTCTTGATAAGGGTGAAAACGAAATAAGAATATTGTTTCGTTCCCCGGTAAATTATGTTAAAGAAAAATACAAGTCCTGTCCTACTCCCGTAAATTCAAACGGTCAGAACGGTATTGTTCATATACGCAAATCGCAATGCCATTTCGGTTGGGACTGGGGTCCCGTATTGCCGTGCAGCGGTATAACAAAGGAAATAAGTCTTGAGTTTGTGAACGGTGCAAAAATCGAATATCTTTTTGCATCACAAGCGCTCAATGACGACGGTACTGCCGTTATCTCCGTAAGAGCCGATATAAAGGCATATAAAGATTACGAATGTTCGTTAAAGGTTGTATTGCCGGACGGCAGCATACTTGAAAAAAGCGGCACAGAAGCTGACTTTACAATAACCGATCCTGAGCTTTGGTGGACATACGAATTATCCGGCAAAGCAGAGCAGCCGTTGTACGAAATAAGTGCAGCAGTAGTATCCGGCGGCAAAGAAGTCGATTCCACTTCTAAAAAAATAGGAATCAGAAAAATTGAATTAAACAGAGAAAAAGATGAATACGGAAGAAATTTCCAATTCAGATTAAACGGTGTCCCTCTTTTCATCAAGGGCACAAATTACATACCGCCCGACAGTTTCATAACGAGGTTTACTTCCGACAAGCTCGAATATTTAATTGACACAGCCCTGTTTTCAAATATAAATATGATACGCATTTGGGGCGGCGGATACTACGAAAGCGATGAGTTTTATAATCTCTGTGACAAAAAAGGAATACTTGTTTGGCAAGATTTTCAATTCGCCTGTCAAGCCTATCCGTTCTTTGATAATGACTTTCTTGACAATGTAAAAGAAGAGGTTAAATACAATGTAAAACGCCTCTGTCATCATCCCTCTCTCGCTGTATGGAACGGCAACAATGAAATTGAGGATATGCATATGGCTTGGGTACATATGCAAAAGTATGTCAAATGGACCGAGAAATTCTTCTATCATATACTTGAACCCGAAATAAGAAAATATGACAAAAACACTCCATACACACCCGGTTCGCCTGTAGGTGAATCTCATAACGTCGGAGTAGAAAGCGACAATGTAGGCGACACCCATCTGTGGGGCGTATGGCACGGTTTGAAGCCGATGAATTATTACCGCAAACGTATGACACGTTTTTGCAGCGAATTCGGCTTTGAAAGCCTACCTGATATGAAGGCTATCGAAAAGTTTGCAAAGCCTTCCGACTACTCCCTTTCGAGCGATGTGTTTAAGTCTCACCAAAAATGTGCCAACGGCAATGACAAAATGATATATTATATAGCATCCAGGTTTAATTTACCAAAGGAGTTCAAGGATTATGTCTATTTGTCACAGGTAACGCAAAACGAATGTATCGCAGATGCCACCGAACATTGGCGCAGAAACAAGGGCAGATGCAACGGTTCAATGTATTGGCAGTTTAATGACTGCTGGGGTGTATGCTCTTGGTCAAGTCTTGATTACTATGGCAATTACAAGGCCTTACAATACGGTGCAAAGCACTTTAACGCGCCGCTCAGCATATCGATTGAGAATACAAGCGACTATATACGTGTTTTTGTGCTGAATGATTTAAACGAAAGCAAAACAGTTGATGCGGAATATGAAATATTTGATTTTGAAAACGGAACTCTTGAAACAAACAAAAGAACATTAACCGTCGGTGCTGTAAAAAATTCTGTTGTTTTTGATTTAAATGTTCCGTTCATTTGCTCGGAATACGATAAAAAAAGAACAGGCATTGCAGTAAGACTTTATGAAAACAGTGCCCTTATTCAGCAAAAAACTGTTCTTTTCTGCCGCGAAAACGAGCTTCGCTTGCCAAAAGCCGATCTTAAAACCGTTTTTGAGGAAACGGCAGACGGATTGAATGTTACTGTGTCATCCGACAAATATGCTCGCCTTGTCAAAGTTGAAAGCAGCAAAAGCACTTTGCCGTTCAGCGATAACTTTTTCGACCTGCTTCCGGGTCAGAAAAGACTGTAACGATTAAAAATGACACGTCTATTTCAACTACCGAGCTCAGAAACAGTGTATTACGACATACTCCCTCTCTGACATACCGTTCAGCAATAATAAGCTTGATACAAAGTTTAAACAGCTCAAGGTCTTTTTATCGCCGACAAATATATCAAACGCTATATACCACGGCAGACTTACAAAGGATGCCGAAATTACCGAATAAGCTAAAAAAAGAGTCTCAACGGTTGCTATAAGCAATCATTGAGACTCTTTTTATTCAAGAACAATTTTAAAGCATAACGGCAAGGTCGTTTGCGGAATTTCCATAAGTTTAAGTTCCATATATTTTTCGGTTCGGCTGATTATTATCGGTGAGTGATTACCGAGGAGCTTTACCGAATATACAATTGCGTCCTGCGTTATCTTTTTAAAGTTCTTAATTCTTATTACACCGTCATGTGTCGGTTTCATTTGGAAAACGTAGACCGCTCCGTCCTTATATGTAAAACGAAAATCCTTTTCGGTATACTTTTTTGTCTTATTATCCTTAAAGGAACCGTCCTTTGTGTTGACTTTTCCTTCGCCGAAAGTTTTCCACGGAACCGTATCGTATATCCCCTCACCGTTAGTTTTCAGCCAATCGCCGATTTCATTCAAAACCGCAGTTTCTTCATCTGTAATCGTGCCGTCGGGTTTCGGGCCGACATTTAAAAGCATAACACCGTTTTTACTTACAATATCGATTAAATCGCATATAACATGGTATGCCGACTTAAACTTGTTATTTTCGGTATATCCCCATGAATTTTTTGCTATTGAAGTGCAGGTCTGCCACGGTACGGGCGAAATATCTGTCAAAGCTCCCCGTTCAACGTCAAACGTAGCACTTCCCGGAGCAAAAGCCTGAAGCTTATAATTTATCGTAACTTCGGTTCCCCATTCTGCGGCACGGTTATAATAATATGCCGCAAATTTCTTTAAATACGGTTTAAACGCCCTGTTATGTATCCACCAATCGAAGTAAACAACTTTCGGCTTGTATTTATCTATCAGCTCACATATGCGGACAAGCCAATCTTTTAAGAAATCATCCGTCGGAGGTACAGAACGGCAGTTTGATGCCGTTACACCCATTTTATCGGATGACAACTCCTTACAATAATAAGCAGGTCCGTAAAAGTCGGCATATCTTTCATCGCACACATCGCTGTCAAATGTTCTGCCCATATTCATAAAGAAATAATGTTCGGCACGATGATTTGACGCACAAAAGGCAAGACCGACATTTTCCACAGCCGTTTTCAGTTCTCCGAGAACATCTCGTTCCGGTCCCATATTTACACTGTTCCAACGATTAAACTCGGTATTGTACATGGCAAAGCCGTCGTGATGTTCAGCAACCGGCATTACGTATTTTGCGCCGCTGTTTTTAAAAAGCTCCGCCCACTTTTCGGGATTGAAGTTTTCGGCTTTGAACATCGGTATAAAGTCCTTATATCCAAAGTCCTTTTGATTACCGTACTTTTCACGGTGGTGCCGATATGCCGGCTTTGATTTATCATACATCTCACGCGAATACCACTCATTGCCGAATGCAGGTACGCTGTAAATTCCCCAGTGAATAAAGATGCCGAATTTAGCATCCTTATACCATTCCGGTGTTTTATGTTTACATAAAGATTGCCAACTGTCTGTATAAGGTCCCGATTCGATAACGTAATCAATTTGTTTTAAATAATCCTTTTCTGTCATAATTTTTCACCCCCCAAAAAAATCTCATTGCTCAATATAATACTTTTATGTGAGAGAATCATTATCCTGCGGAAGTGTTTTTTTCGACGAAGAAACGATGTTCTTTTTTTGCTCGGGACTTATATTTTCCGCCTGTTCCAAAAGATCGAGGCGGCGATTTATCTTCTTTTGGTTTTCAAGAACAAGATCCATCTTTCTGTGCAAATCATCGATTATAAGTTCACTTTTTAAATTGACTTTAAAATCATTTTCCGCACGCTCTCTGTCCTTGGCCTCCTGCCTGTTTTGGCTCATCATAATAAGCGGAGCCTGTACTGCCGCAATACAAGAAAGCACCAAATTCAAAAGGATAAACGGATATGCATCAAAAGCCTTATCTTTAAGTACTATATTCAGAACCATCCAAATAACCATTATAGCTATAAAGCTGAATATAAACGCCCAACTTCCGGCAAAACGCGCAACAGCATCCGCCGCACGCTGACCGAAAGTGAGTTTGTCGGTTTTATCCGAATCCTTGGAAAGCTCGGTGTTGATAAGCTGATGTATCAGTTCCTCATCCGTAAATTCCTTATCCGTAACGTCAAGCAATTCCTTTACTATTCTGCGACGTTCTTTTTTGTTGCTCATAATTTTTAACCCCTTTCACGTTTTCATATATTAATTATACTAAACACCTGTTACGATGCAAGAATTTCTCAACAATCAAAAACCAAACGAGCTTTTTTGGGAAATACAACAATATATTCCAAAAAGCTAATTACTTTCGCTCAACAATAATTATTATTTTATCACATCTTACTTTCCGATTCTACAAAAACAAAAGCTAATAAAACTAAAAAAGGATTTAGCTTATGCTAAATCCTTTTATGGTCGGAGTGACAAGACTTGAACTTGCGGCCCCTAGACCCCCAGTCTAGTGCGCTACCAACTGCGCCACACCCCGATAAATCGTATGCTTTTTTACTGCCCGAATATATTAACATAATACGGGGGATTTTGCAAGCCCTAAATTATATTTTTTATTTTAAATCCGATTACCTTTTTTCTTCCGCATAATTAAAATTATAACTGCGGCAATAATAACAAGAGCCAATGAAACTATCAGCGATATGATAAGCGCTTTACGGCTTTTGGAAGAATGTTTCACCGGAGTACCGGCAGAAGTTTCGTCCGGCAATACATTGTTAATGTCTTCGGCAATCGACTCAGGTGAAAAATATGAATCATTACTTGGAAAATCGGTGCTTTCCCTAACAGAATCTGTATTCTTACCGTCCGCAACAACAGATGTGTCAACACTGTTTTTATCAGACAAAGCATTAAACGAAATAGCAGGAGAAACCGACTTTTCGTTGGCTATGAGGGACGAATTTACATCATACAGTCTATACTCGGATACCGAAAATCCGACAATGTAACTTTGTCACCGCTCGACGAAAACTTTATTGTTGCCAAATTTTCCCCATTACTTAAAGCGTTGGCCGAGGCAAAAACGAAACGAACAGTATTGCCTTTATTTTGATAGTCCGGATTTATCAGCATCATACACCTTTCGGAGTCCGTCGAATAATCAACAAGTTTAAGCTTGTCGCTGTTATATACTAAATTCATACTGCCGCCGCATACCTCTTTACCGTTATCGATAAATCCGAGATAAACCGTATATTCGTTACTTGCGGTTTCAACTATATTTACGGATGCGGTATTATCCACCGCAAAGGCACAAAAAGAAAATGTACAAAGCATGATTGCAACAAGCAAAACAGAAACAGTCTTTCATTATATCACCACATTTATAATAGCATAAATTTTTCAAAAAAATACAAAAAGAAGAAGTCTGCCCGAATTAACGAACAGACTCAGCGAAACATATATATTTAATTTATGTTAAAACTATGCCTGCTCTTCTTTCATCTTTGCAAAGCACTCGCTACAATAAACAGGACGATCATCTTTGGGCTGGAAAGGAACCTTTGCCTCGCCGCCACAGCGTGCACAAGTTGCTGTGTACATCTGTCTATCGCCTTTAGCAGCGTTCTTTCTTGCATCGCGGCAAGCCTTGCATCTCTGGGGCTCGTTTACAAAGCCTTTTTCAGCATAGAACTCCTGCTCACCTGCTGTAAAAACGAACTCTTTACCGCATTCCTTACAAATAAGGGTTTTGTCTTCGTACATTTTGCTACCTCGCTTGAAAATTATTTTTACCCTAAGCGGAATTGCACCGCCGCAAAAATGCTCTCCTAATGAGAAAAGGGCTTTTGATGAAGTATTAATTACCGCCTTAGTTATACTTCTTCAGCTTTCGCCTAACCCTTTGAAGCGCATTGTCAACGGATTTGGATGAAGAACCGAGTTTTTGGGCTATTTCGCCATAGCTTAACCCGCTAAGGAATAATTTTAAAATGCTGCGTTCTCTTTCGGAAAGCTGTGTTTCGATAAAGCCAAAAAGCCTGTCACATTCCTCTTTAACAACAAGACCGTCATCATAAGAAAGCTCCGGCACAGATAAAAGCTCTGTTTCCAAAGGAACCAAAAGGTCACGGCGCACACTTTTGCCGCCTGACGCTTTTTTTACAGCCGAAATGATTCTGTTACGTATGCAAACCGAGGCATAAGTTCTGAATGACGCGCCACAATCAGTTTTATAGGAACGCGCGGCAGACAAGAGCCCTATCATACCCTCCTGAAAAAGATCGTCGGAATCGACGCCGACAGCTCCGGAAAACTTAGAAGCCTCACGACGCACATCGGGAATCATTTTCGATACAAGCAGAGATAAAGCTTCATTATCACCTGAAGACGCCAGCTTGACCAACCTCAGAAGATCATCATTATCAGTCAAAACAGGCACACCCCTTGGCTAAACATTGCTAATAAAACTGCAAGCTTAATTATTATAGCATATTTTAAGCATTTGTCAACCACACTTTTTGTGTACATTACACAATGCGAGCAATAATGACAAATTTTACATATAAACTAACACGCCGCGACAAATGCGACGTGTTATTTCAATTATTTAAAGTAAAAAACATTAAGCAAAACCGTAAGTGTTGTTGCCACCATAAGCACAGCCAATACTATGGCTATAACACGAACGGCCCATTTCTTTTGCATCATTTTCAGAATCTTCCTTTAATTCTTAATACCGAGTATTTTTTCCATATCGTCGCTTATCTTATCGGTAACAGTCTTAGCCTCATCGCGCGTGTTGCCTACTGCCGTAATATAAATCTTTATCTTCGGTTCTGTTCCCGACGGGCGAACTATTACGCTGTTGCCGCCCTCAAGGGTGTATGCAAGCACATTTGATTTCGGCAGAGTAATCTTAGTCTTCTCGCCTGTCTTAAGATTTGTCTCGATGCTTGCCTCATAATCCGAAGATGTTATGACACCCATACCCGCTATATTTTTAAGGCCGTCAGCGCGGAGTGAATCCATCATTTCAGCCATCTTCATTCCCGCGGCACCTTCAAAACCGAAATTGAGAAGAGTATTAAGATAAAGGCCGTACTTCTTGTATATGCTCTGCATAAAGTCATAAAGACTCATACCTTTAAGCTTATAGTATGACGCCATTTCGCAAACAAGCATCGAAGCTACAACGGCATCCTTATCTCTTGCATGTGAGCCGCGGAGATAGCCGTAGGATTCTTCCATACCGACTACAAAACGGTCAGCCTCATTTTTACTTTCAAGCTTTGTAACAAGCTCTCCTATATATTTAAATCCGGTAAGCAAGTTTGCCGTAGTTGCGCCGTGGGCAGCAGCAATGGCCGAGATAAGCGGAGAAGTAACTATTGTTTTAACAACAACAGGAGCTTTCGGAAGTTTATTTTGCTCAGTAAGAGTTTCAAGCAAATATTCTGTAAACATTGCTCCCACTTCGTTACCGGTCATAAGCTTATATTCGCCGTCATCAAGCACAGCAATGCCGAGTCTGTCGCAATCGGGATCGGTTGCAACAAGAAGGTCTGCCTTTTTTGTTTTTGAAAGGTTTATTGCACACTCAAAGGCCTGTTTGATTTCGGGATTGGGATACGGGCAGGTTGGGAAGTTTCCGTCGGGCAATTCCTGTTCAGGAACAACGGTTACATCCTCAACACCTATCATTTTAAGGATTTTGCGGACAGGCTTGTTTCCGGTGCCGTTAAGCGGAGTATAAATTACCGAGAGTCCCGCTTTTTCACATATGCCGGGATTGACTCTTGCTTTCAGCACTTCGGTAAAGAACGACTCATAAACCTCATCGCTGATATATTCAATTTTTCCGCTCTTGACGCATTCTTCGAAGTCGGCGGTTTTAACGCCCGAGAACATATCAACACGGCTTATAAACTCATAGGTTTTGGCGGCGGCTGCATCGGTCATCTGATAGCCGTTTGGGTCGTAGCACTTATAGCCGTTGTACTTTGAGGGATTATGACTTGCGGTTATGATTATGCCCGAGCTGCAATGAAGCTTGCGAACCGCATATGACAGCATCGGAGTCGGTACAAGTTCACGATAGATATATACCTTAATACCGTTAGCGGCAAGCACCGAAGCCGCGGAACGTGCAAATACATCCGATTTTATACGCGAATCATAGGCAATGGCAACGCTCGGCTCTTTAAACTCGCTGTTAAGATAATCCGAGAGGCCCTGTGTTGCCTGATTAACGGTATAAACATTCATTCTGTTTGTACCGGCTCCTATAACTCCGCGCAGACCTGCCGTACCGAATTCAAGATTTTTATAAAATCTGTCGAGAATCTCATCCTGATTTCCCTCAACTGATTTAAGCTCCGGAATAAGGTCTTTATCATTCACGGCTTTTTCGCACCATAATTTATAAAGAGAGTTAATATCGTTCATAATAATACCTCCTTAGAATTCATCACTCATATTATAATATCTTTTTTTATCAAAGTAAATAACAACATTTGTGAAAACTCACGTTATATGTTACAATTAATACCGAACTTTTGCAGAAATAAAAAGAGTGGTTATAATGCTTGATAAAATGCTGAAATCTCATTCTGTATGGGAAAAATTAAAAGACGCCGACCTTCCGATAGTTTGCTACGGAACCGGAAACGGCGCCGATAAAATATTTGACGAATTTGAAAGACTGGGTATAAAAATATCTGCCGTTATGGCAAGTGACGGATTTGTCAGGGACAGAAGCTTCCGCGGATTTAAAGTTAAAAGTCTCTCTGACTGCGAAAATGAATTCGGCGATTTTTACTGTGTAATATGCTTCGGTTCTCAGCTTAAATCGGTCACTGATAACATTAAAAGCGTTGCAGCAAAGCACAAAACTTTTGTACCGAGCGTGTCGGTTTACGGAAACGGCATAGCAAACAGAGAATTTTTTGAACGCAACAAAAGCCGCATCTGTAACATTTATTCGCTGCTTACAGACGAAAAATCCAAAGACGTATTTTTTAAGTTTGTCAATTTTGAATACAGCGGAGGCTTAGACACACTTCTATCCTGCGAGAGCGATAAAGAAGAAGTGTTTAGCGATATATTAAGGCTCGGCAAAAACGAAAATTACCTTGATCTCGGTGCTTATAACGGCGACACAATAAAGGAATTTTTGTATTTCTCCGGCAACGAATACGGCAGTATAACAGCTGTCGAACCTGCTCCGCGAAATTTTAAAAAGCTTATGGAATACACAAAAAGTATGAGCAATATAACTCTTGTGAACAAGGGCATTTGGAGCGGAGAATTGGCTATGGGTTTTGCGGGAAAAGGCGGCAGGAATTCATATCTTTCAAATGCCGCACAAGCAAAGACAGATACTGTTTCGGTGGATGAAATTTCAAAGAGTGAAAGCATTACATATATAAAAGCGGATATCGAAGGAGCGGAAAGCGAAATGCTTGACGGAGCCGAAATTACGCTAAAAAGGTTGAAGCCCAAACTCAACATTGCGGCATACCACAGAATCGAAGATATATTTATTTTGCCCGAAAAAATACTTGAGGTAAATCCCGAATATAAAATATACTTCAGACATCATCCGTACATTCCCGGATGGGACACAAATTTCTATTGTGTTTAAACAATTTAATTTTGTTCTTTTGCCAAAAGCAGCCTGTATATCATATGACATACGGGCTGCTTTTGATTTTATTTTTGATTTTTCGTTTTTCTCAAGTAATCTTCAAGAATTATAACTGCAGAAACAGCGTCAACAACCGCCTTACGCTTTTTACCACGGGTATTTGTGGCGTTCAGCGCATTATGCGCCGAAACGGTAGTCAATCTCTCGTCTTCAAAATCTATCGGAAGATTAATCCTTTTCGAAATAAGCTCTGCCAGTTGCCGACAAGCCTCGGCACGAAAGCCCTCTGAACCGTCCATATTTTTCGGAAGCCCCAATACTATTTTTTCAGCCTTCTTTTCTGTGGCTATTTCAGTTATCTCATCTGCCAAAGCGCCGCTGTCGCGCTCGACAATAACCTTAACGGGTGACGCCAACATACCGAATTTATCGCAAACGGCAATTCCGGTTCTGACATCGCCGTAATCAACCGAAAGTATTACCATGGTTCAACCTTTCCGACTATCTCGGACACACTCTTATACCCGTTTTTGTCGAGATAATTGTTTATACCGTCTATAATTTTAAGCGGTGCGAATGCGTCTGTAAAGCTTGCGGTACCGACCTGAACCGCACTTGCTCCGGCTAAAAGCATCTGTACAGCGTCCTCCCACTTTGTTATACCTCCGAGACCGACAACGGGAATTTTAACCTTTGATGCGGTTTGCCAAACCATACGAAGTGCCACGGGAAAAACCGCCGCACCTGACATCCCGCCCGTATTATTGCGAAGAAGCGGTCTTTTTGTGTTTATATCAATAATCATTCCAGTAAGCGTATTTATAAGAGAAACGGCATCTGCACCGGCACTCTCTGCGGCAAGAGCCATTTCAGTTATGTCGGTTACGTTAGGCGTAAGTTTTACCATAAGCGGCTTTTCGGTTACTTTTTTGACAGCCGACGTTATCTTTTCGACGCTCGCGGCACTTGTTCCGAAAGAAGCTCCGCCCTCTTTAACATTAGGACACGAAATATTAAGCTCAATCATATCCACACTCGTACCGTTAAGCCTTGATGCGGTTTCAACGTAATCTTCTTCTGCGCTTCCTGCAATGTTAGCGATTATAACGGTACCTGACTTTTCCAAAAAAGGCAAGTCATCTTTTATAAACGCATCAACGCCCGGATTTTGAAGTCCGACGCAGTTGAGTATACCTGACGGCGTTTCACAAACTCGCGGAACAGGATTTCCCGGGCGTTCTTTCAGCGTAGTCCCCTTGCAAGATATACCTCCGAGGCGCGAAATATCATAAAGACGGGCATATTCCTGCCCAAATCCGAAAGTTCCGCTCGCTGTAATTACGGGATTTTTAAAATGAACTCCGGCTATATTAACACCTAAATCAGCCATCAGAATACGACCTCCTCGGAATCAAAAACAGGTCCGTTTTTACAAACATGTTTCATATGCTCGCCGTCTTTATCGCGAGTCTTGTGCACAGCAAAGGCAAGCACCTATTCCGCACGCCATACGCTGCTCCAGCGAAACGTAGCACTTAATGCTTTTTTCCTTACAAAGCGCAGCAACGCTTTTTAACATTGGTGTGGGTCCGCAGGCATAAACTACGGCATTTTCGCCGTTTTGAACCATATTTTTAAGCACATCGGTAACAAAGCCTTTTGCGCCGAGGGTACCATCGTTTGTTGTGATTTCCACCCGCTTAGCGACAGACTTAAACTTATCTGTAAGTATTGCATTTTCTTGGCTTCTGAAGCCGAGAATCACCTCTGCATCGCTGCCGTATTCTTTTGCAGCACCTAGCATAGGGGGGCAGCCTATACCTCCTCCGATAAAAATTCCGCGTTTTGTTTTATCGGGGAAAAATCCGTTGCCGAGAGGTCCTAAAATATCAAGCTCGTCCCCTGCTTTTCTCTCCGACATCCATTTTGTTCCGTCTCCGCGGACTTCAAATACGATTGTTATTGTACCGTTTTGCTTGTCAATTTCAGAAATTGAAATCGGGCGGCGCAGAGTCTTTTCTCCGCATAAGACATTTACAAATCTTCCGCACCAGCTTTCTTCGGCAAGCTCCGGGCAGGAAATAACAAAGCTGAAAGTTGTATTATTCAGTTTTTCGGTCGACAGGATTTTATACGATTTTTGAAACATAAATCATTCACCTATAATTATAGCTTGCAAACCTTTATTTCTTCAAGAATATTGTTATTTTCGAGGCACTTTGCAAATGCAAAGGCAGTATCAACCGACGGAAGCACCGGAATACGGCGCAGAAGAGCAGTACGACGTATGCGAATGTCGTCCTCATTCACCTTAGGCCCCTGCTCCGCAGTTGAAACAACATATGATAATTTATTATTCTTAATAAGCGACATTGTATTCGGCTCGCCCTCATGTATTTTACGCACGGAATTTGCCGCAACATGGTTTGAATTTAAAAGCTTAGCAGTATTGGAGGTAGCATATATCTTAAAGCCCTGCTTTAAAAATTCACCGGCAAGCATAACGCTGTCCCTCTTATCGGTATCGGCAACGGATACAAGCACTCCGCCTGTGCGCTTTATACGCATTCCCGAAGCTATCAAGCCCTTCAAAAGAGCTTCGTCAAATGTATCTGCTATGCCCATAACTTCACCCGTTGACTTTTCGGTATCGCCTATCTGAACATCGGTACCCTGAAGTTTTTCAAAACTGAATACCGGTACTCTGACAAAATACCTTGTAGGCTCCGGTAAAATACCGCATCCCATACCGATATCACTGAGCGTCTCGCCGAGCATAAGCCGCGTAGCCATGGCAACTATCGGCAACCCCGATGCCTTAGTCATAAACGGCACGTTTCGCGTTGCCACGACGCTTGCCGACGAAACATAAACTTCGTTATCATATATAACAAACTGGATATTTATAAGCCCTTTAATTTTAAGTTCTTTGCAAAGCTTTTCGGTATATTCGTATATCTTTGCTTTATCCGACGAGGTAAGCGTTATCGACGGAAAAACCGTAGTAGTGTCACCGGGATTTACACAGGCCTTTTCAATATGCTCGCAAATTCCCGGAACCAGTATATCGCTGCCATCGGACAGGACATCCACCTCGGCACCCTTACCAATCATAACGTGACGGTTATTTGTGTGACGTATACCGAGATCATCAAGGATATCAAATAACTCGATTTTGTTTTTTAGTCTGCGGTGAGCCTCGTCATCCGAACCGAAAACCTTAACGCCTAATGAACGAAGCATTTCGGCTTTTCTGACGGCGTTACCACCGCCGAACGGCAAAACAGCTCCGTACGGTTTTTCGGTGAGCACAACATTTCTGACATCTTCGTCTGTAATGGGGTCAAGATAAAGTGTATCGGCAACTCCCGGATCTGTGGAAACAGCCGCAGGATTATTATTAAGCAAAATAGTGGAGTAACCGAAGTCCTTAAGTGTATTTATACAGTTTACCACCGCATAATCGCGGTCTGTTCCAAGACCTATGGATGTAGGGCCGGAACCCACTACAAGGATTTTCTTTTTCAATGTCGGGTGCGCTTTTCCGAACATTGCGGCTTCGTTATCCTCGTCAAACGAAGAATAGAAATAGGGCTTTTTAACGTCAAATTCGGCTGCGCAAGTGTCTACGGTGTTATATCCTGCAGCTATGGGTGCCGAAATCTCCTCACCGGTTATTTTTTCAATTGTACTGTCGAGAAAACCGAGAGTTTTTGCACGGAAATACAAATCATCCGAAAAGCCGTTACCGAGAGATGTTTCCGTATCGGCTATATTCTTGAGCTTAGTTAGATAATAATTATCTATTCTTGTAAGAGACTGTATTTCAGCAATGTCAAATCCGCGTCTTATAGCTTCGTAAACAGCAAAAATTCGCTCATCATCGGAGCCTAACAGCAACTCCTTTATCTCATTGTCGGTTTTTTGCTTCATTTTGGGCATTGATACGGATTCGGTACGCGGATTCATCGAGCGTATCGCTTTCATAAGAGCCAACTCAAACGAAGTGCCGATTGCGAGTGCCTCACCCGTAGCCTGCATAGTTCCGCCGAGCTTTCTGGTGGCGGCATCGAAGTTTTCAAAAGACCATCTCGGAACCTTTACGGCACAATAATCAATGGCAGGTTCATTTGCCGCTGTGGTAACGCCTGTTATATCGTTTTTGATTTCGTAAAGCTTATATCCGAGAGCAATTTTGGCAGAGATCTGCGCTATGGGATAACCCGTAGCCTTTGAAACAAGAGCGGTAGTACGGTTAAGCTGTGGCTCAACTGCCAAAACCATATACTCGCTGCCATCCGAATTTATTGCAAAACGGACATTGCAGCTTCCTTCAATATTTAAATAATCGGCTATTTTTCTTGCGGCTCTGCGAAGCCTTACGGTTTCGCTGTCTGTAAGAGTCTGCGCAGGAATAACAACAATACTGTCGCCGGAATGAATGCCGACGCTGTCAATATTTTCGGTACTGCTTACGCTTATGCAGTTGCCGAAGGAATCGCGCATTGCGACAAATTCCACTTCTTTATAATCATCGACGCATTTTCTTACGTATACCTCGTTTACGAGAGATCGCTCGGCACAACTGCCGAAGCCTGACAAAATATCATCTGCATTTTCGCAACGTATCGGCTCTGAAAAATCAGGCGTGAATGCCGGACTTATAAGTACGGGAAAACCGATTTCACCGGCGAATGTCACGCATTCCGCATCTGTCGGCAACACCTTTGCGGATACATACGGTTCGCCCACATTTTCAAGAGTATCTCGAAGAGCCTGCTCGTTTCTTATTGCCTTTATGGTTTCCGGCTTAATTCCGAGAAGCTTGGTACCGTGCTCATCAAGATAACCGTTTTGCAAAAGCTCAAGGCAAATTTCGAGCCCCGCTTCTCCTCCCGTGGTGCCAATAATGGCATCGGGAATTTCTTTTTCAATTATTTTCTTTACTGTTTCGCCGTTTAATGGCTCAATATAAACTGTATCCGCAACATTTTTATCTGTCATTATTGTATCAGGATTTGAGTTTACCGAAACTACTGAAATGCCCTCTTCCTTCAACGCTCTGCAAACAGATACAGCCGAATAATCATATTCAGAGGAAGAGCCTATAACCACAGGGCCAGCTCCGAGAACAAGTATTTTTGAATATTTATTTTCTGTCATAACTCATTCCCCCATCATATCAACAAAGCGGTCAAATATCCAGGATGTACTGCTGTCGCGGTCGCTGTCCGGTGTAAACTGAACCCCGAAACCGTTGAAGTTTTTGTACTCAAGTCCCTCACAGGAGCCGTCGTTGACATTTATCATTGTAATATCGGCTTTATCGGCACTGATGCTCGAAACTTCAACCGAATAGCCGTGATTCTGCTCTGTAACCATAAGCTTTCCGGTAGATTTTATAACTACAGGCTGATTTGAACCGCGGTGCCCCTGCGGCATTTTTTCAATTTTAAAGTCTTCCGAAAGAGCCAGCATCTGATGGCCGAGACCTATTCCGAACATCGGAACACCGAGTTTTTTAAACTCCTTGATATTTTCTATAAGCTTTGGGTTATCGTCAGGATCGGCAGGACCGTCGGAAAGGAAAATACCGTCCGGTGAAATGTTCTTTAACTGCTCAGCCGTAAAGTCAGCCGGGACGACGGTCAAACTACAGCCTCGTGACAAAAAGCCGTCAAGAGTTCTGCGCGGCGAACCGTAATCAATCACCGCAACATTGCATTTCGGATTTTCCGACGTGAATTTCTGCGGTTCTTTTACGGTAACAGCCTCAACCGCCCCGGAAATTGTATAATTCTTGATATTTTTAATAAGCACGTCAAAATCATTGAGATTGTCGGTTATAGCGCCCTTCATATAGCCTTTGTCGCGGACGGCGCGCGTAAGACGGCGTGTATCAATACCGCTGATTCCTACTATACCGCACTCTTTTAAATAGCTGTCAAGCGTTTCTTCGCCGAGATCGCCGGTGTCGCACCATTCACGCACAACATAGCCGCTTGCCATTATTTTTGAACCGTTTTCTCTTTTTTCTACGCCTCTGTTGCCTACAAGAGGATAGGTTTGCGCCACTATCTGACCGTAATATGTCGGGTCTGAAAGCAGTTCTCCGTAAGAAGCCGTACACGTATTGAAAACAACTTCTCCTAAAGCTGTTCCCTCTTTACCCATAGAAATTCCGTTAAATACGGTTCCGTCGGCCAAAACAAGGTAAGCCTTTTTATTTTTCATATAAATCACCCTTTATAAAACGGAATTGATTTCGTCCCTCATTCTGATAGCTTCTTTACGTGCGGCAACGGCATAATCTTTTTCATCGAAGCCGCCTTTTTTGTATGCGCACATTATACCTCTTGAGGAATTTATTACGGCTCCGCGTCCGTTCTCATCAAACGCACCTGCAATATCTTTGGCGGCTCCGCCCTGTGCACCGTAACCCGGTACAAGGAAAAATGTGTGCGGCAATTCTTTGCGAAGACTTGAAAGCTGTTTCGGATAAGTTGCTCCGACGACCGCACCGACACACGAGTATCCGTAATCCGTTATAGAATCCTTGCCCCAGTTCTCGCACATTTCACCCATAGTTTCGTAGACGGTTTTGTCGCCGAGCAATCTGTCCTGAAGCTCACCGGAGGATGGATTAGAAGTTTTCACAAGCACAAAAATGCCTTTGTCCTCTTCCTTGCAAATATTTAAAAGAGGATTTATACCGTCGCTTCCGAGATAACCGTTAACCGTGAGGGCATCGGCGGAAAAGCTTTCAAAGGTTTTACCGAAAGCCTCTGTTTTACCGATATGTGCGGCGGCATACGCCTCCATGGTAGTGCCGATATCATTTCTTTTACCGTCAGTTATTACAAACAGGCCTTTTTCTTTTGCGTAAGCTATTGTGTCATAAAGTGCTTTTACTCCTTGCCACCCGTACATTTCATAATAGGCGCATTGCGGCTTTACGGCCGCCACAACATCGCAAAGAGAATCTATAAGCCCTTTGTTAAATGTCAAAAGCGCATCTGCCGCAGCCTCAAGCGTATCTCCGTATTTCTCACGCGAGTCTTTTTATAAACTCGGGAACGTAGTCAAGCTTCGGGTCAAGCCCTGCCACAGTAGGATTTTTCTTTTCGTCAATTGCACGGATAAGTCTGTCAAAAGCCATTTGTCAATCTCCTAAATCATTATATACTATTCTGCCGCTGAGAACGGTCATTTTTTACCTTGCCTTGAAGCTCACGGTTTTTAAAGATGCAGTTTTTGGATTTACCGTGAAGCTTATTTATGTCTACTGTAAATTTTTCACTTTCATCTATCAAAATAATGTCCGCAACACTTCCCTTTTTTAACGTGCCTATCGGTCTATTTAAAATCTCGGCCGGTTTACACGCCATTTTATCAATAAGCTCATAAAGGCTGATAAGTCCCGACGCAACAAGCGCGGTATATGAAGCGGAAAAAGATGTCTCCATACCTATAACGCCGTTGGGAGCTTTGTAAAAATCTGCCTTTTCTTCCGGTGAATGAGGTGCGTGGTCGGTTGCAATTACATCTATTACGCCATCAATAAGCGAGTAGAGAACGGAAAACTGGTCCACGGCACTGCGAAGCGGCGGATTCATTCGATAATCCGCATCCTTTAACAAAAGCTTTTCATCGTTAAATATAAAATAATGCGGACAAGTTTCAGCAGTTACATTAAATCCGTTTCTCTTTGCGGAGGCTATAAGAAGTGCTGAATTGCCCGTACTGACGTGACAAATATGCAACCGTGCATTTTTGGGGGCTGACATTAAAAGGGCTATCTCGCGCGCAGTTCCCACGTCTTCTGCCGAAACCGGTATCTGAGGCATATTAAGGTCTTTTGCAACATCGCATTCATTCACAATGCCGTCGCGTGAAATTGTTTTTTCTTCGCAATGGGCAAAAACAGGCATATCGAGTCTTGCTGCCTCTTTGAGTGCTTCACGCATAAGCTCTGCAGTTTTAACCGGAACGCCGTCATCCGAAAAAGCGCAGCAACCGGCTTCTTTTAAAGCCTGCATATCGGTGAGCTTTTCACCGTTTTCGCCGACGGAAACGGCACCTATTGGGAAAACGTGAGCATCGGCATTAGCCGCTTTTTCAAGTATATATTTTACCGTTTCTGCGTTATCGCATACCGGTTTTGTATTAGGCATGGCGCAAACCGTTGTCACGCCGCCCGCCGCCGCCGCACGGCATCCGGAAATTATATCCTCTTTATATTCAAGGCCCGGGTCACGCAAATGCACGTGTAAATCAATAAGCCCCGGTGCCAAAACAAGCCCCGAAGCATCAATGATATTATCGGCAGAGCAGCTTAAAGCCTTGCCAAAATCGGCAATCTTACCGTCGACGACAAGAACGTCGCCGACAGTATCAAGCTTTTGTGAAGGGTCTATAACGTGTGCATTTTTAAACAACAAATTGCCCATAAAAACTCCTTTGATTATTGAGCTTTGGTAGCCTCTGCGGCTTTTGTGGCCTCGGGAGCTTTTGTCGTCTCAGCAGCCGCCTTTGTTGTTTCTGCCGGCTTAGTGCTGCCGTCGGTTGTCTTTTTGGTCTCTCCCTCGATCTTGCCATCCTTACTTCCGCCGCCGGAGCAAGATGTACAATAGCCCGGCATATTGCTCTTTGAGAACCAGCCGGTTGCGCGACTCGAACATCCGCTGCCCGCAAGCAAGCCCGTCTTTGTACAATACTCTTTTTGCTCAACAATAGATGAGAATTTTGTAAAATCTTTAGAAGCGAGTCCTTTATGAACTCTGTTCAAAACCTCATCAAATATTTTACCCGCCGGATTGCCCGAAACATAATTCGAAAGCTGCTTAGGAGTATCGCAGCCATACCAAACTGCAGCTACATAATACGGGGAACCTCCGCAGAACCAACGATCCTTATCCTCGGTTGTGGTACCGGTTTTCGCAAACAGTTTCATATTGTTAAGGCCGTAATTGCGTGCAGTAGCTTCACCTGCCGTATCGGTAACAACGGTTTGCAGAAGCTCATTCATAATATCCGCAGTATCCTGAGACATAATCTGATCGCCATCGGTCTCGTCGTGTTGAAGGTATACCATAGTACCGCTTGAATTTGTAACCTTATAGTAACAGTATGGGTCGTAATATTTACCGCCGTTTCCGAAGGTGGCATATGCGGCTGCCATCTGAAGAGTTGATACTCCCTTACTTGTACCGCCTACGGCAAGCGACGAGGCGTTCTTATCAACATCATAGAGATGATCGAGTCTGAATTTGCCGTTGGCATACTTAAAGCTCAATTCATAACCCATCTTTTTAAGAAGCTGCGCCGGTACGGTATTGTAAGACTTACAAATAGCTTTTTGTACGTTTACATACGAATCGGGAGAACCGGGGTCATTACCGTAGTTGACGGGACCCACTCCGCCGTCGCGGTAATAGTGAGGAATACCATAGTTCTTAACTCTTGTGCTCCAATAAGCATATTTTTCCTCTATTGCCGGTGTGTAAACAGAGAGGGGCTTTATTGATGAACCGGGCTGCCTATACGAATTTGCCGCACGGTTAAGTCCGCGGTTTTCGGTCTTTTCTCCGGCTCCGCCTATCATACCGAGCACTCTGCCGCTGTAATCCATAATTGTCATAGCCGACTGAGCATCGGGAACATTTTTATTATAGGACGGGAATGATATTCTGTTTACATATACGTTTTCGAGAATATTCTGAACATTCATATCCACAGCAGAGTAGATGCGAAGACCGCCCGAATAAATGAGCGTAGACGCCTGCGGCTTTGTATAGCCGTATTTATCCATAAGGTCTGAGATAACTTTTTGAATAACGTAATCGACATAGTAGCTCTGAATGGTGGTAGTGGTCTGCTGCTGAGCGCTTGTAAGGTTTTCGCTCGGCACATAGCCCTCACTGTTCGTGAACACCATTGTGTAATTTATCGCTTCATTATACTGGTCTTCTGTTATTTTGCCCTGCTTAAGCATATTGTCAAGACAGACCTTTTGACGTTTTTTGTTTTCTTCGGGGTGAATAAGCGGATCATATTTTGACGGAGATTGAGTTATTGCCGCCAAAGACGCACACTCCGCAAGATTAAGGTCCTGCACATTTTTCCCGAAATACTTTTCGGAGGCGGTCTGTACGCCATAACAGCCGTGGCTCATATAGACCGTATTCATATACGCCTCAAGTATTGTCTGCTTAGAGGCATTTTTCTCAAGGTTCAGCGCAGACAGTATTTCATAGAATTTACGATTTACGGTTTTGCCGTTTTCTCCCGTAAGATTTTTAATAAGCTGTTGAGTAAGGGTCGAACCGCCCTGCTTGAAGTGGTATCTAACCGCCGACGATAATGTTCTGAACCAATCGACACCGCCGTGATCGTAAAAACGCTTATCCTCAAGTGCAATATACGCATTCGCAAGATTTTGCGGTATAACGCTTTCATCCGGATTTTCGCTGTATGTTACCCAAACTCGGTTTTGCTCACCGTGAAGGCGCGAAAGCTCTGTGACTTCGTTGTTGGTGTCATACGCATATATAATTGTGGTTTGATCTTGATTCTCTTTATATTCCTCAAGATTTATCTTACTGTCGCCGTTTACGTAAGACACCATAAACACAAGAAGATATAAGCATACAAAAACCGCGGTAAGCAAAACGGTAAAAAGAACCGACAACAAAACCGTTGTGCCCTTACTGCGTTTTTTTTTTCTGTTTTTAGGTACTCTCTTTGTGACTGCGCGTCGCTTTTGAGTCATATTTTAAAGTCCTCCGTTTAAAAGATCGGATACGATATAACTATACTGATTTATTGTAACACAAACCGTTGATTATTTCATCATAATTTTGAAAAAAAAAATATTATATTTTTCCTATTCTTGTCAAAAATAATATACGGAAGTGAATAAAATGAAAAAAGCCTTACTTAAATGTATCGCCGCATCGGTGGCTGCTCTGACTTTATTAGGTGCAGTAACAGTGATAATTTTAAAATCTCCTAAAAAAGAGAAAAGCAGCTTTACGGAAAGTGAAGAAACTACCGTTGCAGCACTTTACACCATAACCGACTATAACGGTAAAATAGCTTTATTTAAACGCGGATACTCTATGCCGGTGGAAATCTTTGACGTAAATACAAATTCCCTGCCGCAAAGCGACAGGGAGCTTATATTAGTAGGTGTTACGGCTTATTCCGATGAAGAAGCACAAAAGCTTGTAGAGGATTACACAAGCTGAATTTCAATTTTTACACGTTTTTTATCAGAGGGTAATTTTATTTCAAATGTTCCTTTGCTCCGCTCGATAAAATCGGCTTTTTCTCCGTCAACTGTTACGACATAATTATTTTTGTCATTCATAACAACAAGCATTATGCTGTTTTTACCGTTATAATGCGAAACGTCAGCGGAAAAATGAGTGAAATCGTTTTCGAAGCTGTAATTTTCACAAAAGCTGTCAAAACCGAGATTAAACGTGCCTGCCTTAAAGTATGCAGAAGCCCAAATGTTCACGGGAGCGGAAAGGCCTCCGAAATTATGGAACCATCCTCCTCTGCCCGTAGTTATCGAAAGCATTTCAAAAGTATAGTACGAATACTCCACCTCACGCTTCCACGAATCGAGCGCGACCTTGGCTATTTTATATGCAAAATCAGCCTCACCTATATCTAACATGGTTTTCCAAACAAACCATTGATGCGAAAACCATACGTTGCCGTTCCAATAGCCGTTAGTGGCATAATAGCCGGCCTTCATATTAACGGCACTTATACCGACCTTGCTCATCATCTCATCTTCGCTTTTCAAATGAGACAGAATTCTGCCAGTCTGCTCGTCCGTAGTTATTCCGGCTATAAGAGGATATATACCGTCCATAGTCTTATTCATATTTTCGCCCGAATCAGAGCGCAGTTGTTCTTTTGCTTCGCCGTTTTCATCGTGAATTACATATGAATAATATCCTGCATCATCATCCCACGCATATTTCTGAAGCCCATTTGATATTCTCTTTATATCTTCCGAATAGGCTTTTACATCTTCGGTTTTGCCGAGATGTTCGGCTATCACAGAGAGAAGCTTTGCCGTCCTTATAACCTGAGAAGAAGAAATACACGGTGCGGTTTTAAGTTGCAAATTATTTTTGTACATCAGAACTTGAGGCGGAAGATCGTCCATACCGGAACAATTGTAAAAATACTCAAATGTAGTTGTTAGACCGCTCTTAAATTTAGCGGTGGTTGAACCGTTTATTTTTCCCGCAAGGAAATCATAAAACATCTTTGCCCGGTCGTAATAATCATACAGCTCGGATTTATCAGATGTTTTTTGGAGCATTTCATAATACTGATAAAGATGGACGGGCACAGGCGAACCATGCAGCAAAAACGCATAGTCCTTATTATCCTTATCGCTCAAATACAAATCGAGGATATAATCCGCTATTTTCGGTGAAAATTCAAGCATATCAAGCCCTATAAAGCCCGAATCCCATGTGTAAAAGGAATCCCACCTCTTGCCGGGAGTGTGATGTATAACATATTCTCCGTGATGATAAAGCGGATACACGGTGTTTTGGAACATTGCAGCTCGCAAAAGGCGGTTTGAAAACTCATATTTTTTTCCGCTGTCATTATAGCTTAGCTTTTCAACCGAGCCGGACGCCGATAAATAGATCTTTTCATAATCTTCCGGCGTTTCATATTCTGCACCGCCATACGAAATAACCGCATATTCGGTATGACTTTTCCCCGGCTCTATGTACAAGGTGTGGACAAGAGTATTCTGATAGTATCCCTCGTCGCTGTGTTTCCAACTGAATTCTCCGGAAAAAGTTTCCATCATATTGTCAAAGCTTTTATCCGGTTGAGATATACGGGGAGTCGGTACATCCTCAAGACAGCCGGAGGGTATGCTGCGAAGTCTTGTTTCATCATTAAATGTTCTTAAAACAAAGGGCTTTTCAACGCCCTCGTATTTTATCTCAACGGTTTTACCGTTTATTTCGTCGCGAACCTTAACATCCGGGACAAAATTATTCTTTTTTGCTTCAACTAATATTTTATTGGTTTCGTCTTTTTCGCATATTGCAAAGAAATCAAATTCTATGCCGCCTTCGCCCTCGGAAACGAGAACGAGAGTATAATCCCCTTTATCCACATTACCTATCGGTATCGTGATTTCGCCCATATCCTGTGCAGGCGGAAACACAACGTTGTCACCGTTCACGGTAAAAGCCGAAGGCTTATTATCAACGGTACGGTATCTGACATATAAAGCAGCATCTGAAAAGTTTAAATCATTTTTTATTTTATATACGATTTTGTCGCCTTTTTCTTCTCCGAGACGCGGATATTTCGGCAATATATATCGGTTGTCGTCACGGTCTCCGAGACCTCTGTGCGAAGTAAAGCAATCGTCAAAAAACTCGCCTTTATGCATAGCGTCCATAGTTTCATTATCCCACGGACGGCTTGTTTTATATGTAAACTCGCTGTAATCAAGCGCGTCAAACATAAGCGATTTATTGGGAAGAGAAACTCTGTATGATGTTAAAAACGGAAATTGCAGCGAAGAGAAATAATTGACAAGGCAATTTTGCATAAGCTCTGAATTATTGAAAATCTCTGTCCTGATAAGCACACTCTCATCGCTGAGTTTTGTAAAAGAAACGTCGGAATAAATAACATCCTTCCACTCCAGGTCCTGTCTGTAAGAATAAAAAGAATAATCACTTTTTACATCCCAAGGATGCACACCCACCGGTATAGTCACATTCGGAGCCTTGGCATCGGTATTTGAAACTGCGGGAAGCGAAATGAAATCAAACCTGACGCCTTTTTCCGTTTCGTGCTCTGTGACTCTTGACACACCGCTGTACTTTTTTGAATAAGGCCCCCATTTAGGCATTACTTCTGACATTTTACTCATAATTCTTACATAGCCTTTCCATTTACAGAATAAAAACCAATCGCTGCAAACATTACAGTTCCGTAGAAAACACGCTGATATTGTATCAGAAAAAAAGCTCTAATTCAAGAAAAAAAGAAGTCGCAAAACACAGTTTCTGCGGCTTCCTTTTGTTTAATTAAATAAAAGCTTACTTATTTTTCTGTCTTTCTTCAATGTCGGATATCATTTGCACACGACGTGCGTGTCTTCCGCCCTCATAAACACCGGAGAGCCAAGTGTCAACAATCATAAGTGCAAGGTCAAGGCCGACAACTCACCGAAAGCCAAAATATTGGTATCGTTATGCTGCCTCGAAAGAAGTGCCGAATATGGCTCACTGCAAACTACCGCTCTTATACCGTTAACTTTATTTGCCGCAAGAGAAATACCAACACCTGTACCACATATAAGTATACCCTTGTCAAATTCCTTTGATGCTACCGCGTTTGCCACAGCCTCACCGTAAATCGGGTAATCGGTACGCTCGGTGCTGTTCGTTCCAAAATCCTTTACCTCTATACCCTTTTCTTTCAGGTGAGCAATAACCTTGCCTTTAAGTTCGTATCCTACATGGTCGCTACCTATTGCTATTTTCATATTAAAACCTCTTTCAATATTCCGTTATACAGCTCGACAGCACCGAAAAATCGGTGCTGTCTGAGCTTGGGAGTTAGGGAGTTCGTTTATCTAATAAACGGATGGAAAACACCTTTTTAGCTATCCTTTGTAACTATATAAGAATCAACCGGGATAGTTTCGGGAGTAGCATTAACATCAATTGCTTTGCCTGCTTTTACTGTCTCAACCATCGTTTTAAGTGAAACAGCACCGATTCCCGCTGAGTCCTGAGCAACTGTTGCTGAAAGCTCGCCTGCTTTTACGCTGTCTATGGCTTCGGCTGCACCGTCTGTACCTACTACCATTATCTTACCGAGCTTGTTAGCGTTTTTAACTGCCTGTAAAGCACCGAGAGCCATGGTATCGTTGCAGCAATATATAGCCTTAAGATTCGGATATTTCTGAATCATTGAAGCGGCAGTATCAAGAGCCTTCTGTCTGTCCCAGTCAGCCGGCTGAGAAGCAACAAGCTTGAATGCGCTGTTTGCGGTAAATGCAGTTGTTGCACCGTTCTTTCTGTACTCACCTGATGCGTTGCCTGCCTTACCTTCGATTATTGCAACCTCGCCGCCGTCCTTTAACTGTTCCATTATATAGTTTGCGCCTTTTTCACCGACTTTTTCGTTATCGGTTGTAGCAAAAGCTATAACACTTCCGCCGGCATTCTTAAGGGTATCCATATCAATCTTTTCATCAATATTCATTACATAAATACCCTTTTTGTTTGCCTCAACTATACCGTTAATAAGGTTAGTCGGGGAAATCGGTGCAACACCTATGGCCTTGTAGCCCTTGGAGATGCAGTTTTCAAGAATTTTAAGCTGACCCTCGGTATCATCCTCGGATTGCGCGGCGAAAACATCAACGGTTACGCCGAGTTCTTTAGCTTCCTTCTCTATTCCGGCTTTCATATTTGCCCAGAAATCGTTAGAAAGCGGTTTAAGAATGATTGCGTATTCTGCGGTTCCGGAAGAAGGGCCCGAACCGTCGGTCGTTTTCTTGTCGTCGGGCTTACTTCCGCAACCAGCGAAAACAATGCCGATAACTACCGTCAATGCCATAACGATACTTAAAATTTTCCTTCATAATAAATTCCTCTCTCTTTTTTACTTATTTTTTCAGCAGTCGAAACTACTGTTTAAGCTGATGCCATGCAAAGTCTCCACTCCCGTAAACTCCGCTCTGTTGTGTATGCTCCGAAAAAAGGATTCTGAGATTTTTTTCGGGGTAAGGCTTTCGTGTATGAAAGTGTACCGAATCTATCAAAATGTCCTTCGGGAAATTCTTCATATATACCACTCCGCCGGCGATTATAATATAATCGGGATCAAGTATGTTGACTTCGGTAGCTATAGGAATGGCAAGATCTTTAACATACTTGATTATTCTCGGATCGTCGCCGTGTTCGAAAAAAACATTTTTTATATCGGTTTCGGGAAAAAGCTCCGCGGTAATCTTTTCAAGATACTTGCCTGAGCAAATTACTTCGCTGCACCCGACATTTCCGCACGTACACTTTTCCTCAATATTCGGAAACGGTATGTGCCCGAGCTCTCCTGCCGCTCCGTTGCGTCCGCAGTAGAAGCTGCCGTTTAAATAAATGGCATTTCCAAAGCCGGTTCCGATATAAAAACCGAGAACAGTAGAATCTTTCGGAAGACCCAATGTAACAATATCATTTTGAAGAAGAAAATTTACATCGCGGTCAACATATACGGGTATGCCAAGCTTTTTGCTGAGCGTATCTCCGAACGGTATATTATCAAATCCCTTAAGATTAGGAGTGGATATAACAGTCTTTTTATCCTTGCTGACCATGGACGGCAATCCAATTGCTACCGCTTTTATCGAATCTGACGCGTTATATCTTTTCATATAATCCGAAATGTTAAGATACAGGGTCTCGATTACATCGCCTTTATCAAAAATTCTGCTTGAATTTTTTTCGAAGTTGATAATTTCACCGTCACGGCCGACCATTCCGATGCGAAAGTTTGTACCGCCGATATCTATACCGATTGTAAAATCCAATGGTCGGTCACCTCCTTTAAAAATTGCTTTTAATACTATGCTCCTGTTGCTGTACGAAATTCTTCTCTCATTATGTCCCAAGCCTTTTTAAGGTCTTTGTCCTTTGAGAAAAGTCCGGACGAGCCTACAATAAAGACCTCGGCTCCGGCTTCGTAAAGCTCCTTAAACGTCCTCTGATTGCAGGAACCGTCAATCTCGATTAAAAACTTATAACCGTACTTTTCTTTAAGCTCCTTAGCTTCTCTGATTTTGCCGAGCATTTCTTTTATAAAAGGCTGTCCGGCAAATCCGGGATCCACCGTCATAATGGTAAGCTTATCTATGCGGTCAATATATTCTCTGATATAAGAAAGCGGAGTTGCAGGATTCAAAACCACACCTTTTTTGCATCCTAATGCTTCGATTTTATTCATAATACGGAAAGCATCGGTGTTTATAGTTTCAGCGTGCGGACAAATATAACCTGCTCCGTTTTCAGCGAGAACTTCAATATAATCATCGGGATCGGTGACCATAAGATGGCAGTCAATAGGCTTTTTGGCGATTGTTGAAAACGCCTTTACAAAGTCCGGAGACAAAGTGATGTTTTTCACAAAATGTCCGTCCATTATATCGACATGATAGAGGTCACATCGCTCATTTAATATTTCCGTCTGATTTTTAATATCAAGAAGATCCATACACATGAGCGACGGGTTAAACATAGGTTCCATAAAAATACCTCCTTTAAGCTACACGGTTATTTTTTGTTAGCTACGAATCGGTCAAGAGCAACGGAGCCGATGATAAGAGCGCCCATTACAACCTGCTGAAGCGTACTCGAAAGTGAAAGTATATTCATACCGAAGTTGATAACGCCGATGATAAGACCGCCCATTACAACTCCGAAGATCTTACCCTTGCCTCCGAAGAAGCTTGTTCCGCCGATAATCGAAGCGGCTATTGCATAGGTCTCAAAGCCTGTTGCCGCTGCCGGCTCTGCCGAGCCTACACGACCGAGAAGAACCACACCGGCTATACCGGCGCAAATACCGGAAATAATGAAAACTATAAGGGTATGAAGATTTACGTTTATACCCGAATACCAAGCGGATTCTTTGTTTCCGCCGAGTGCATAGATATTACGACCAAGCTTCGTTTTTTTAGTGAGATACGCAAGGATCAAAGCTACAATAACCGCTATTATCGCAACAAGAGGAATACCTATAACAGATTTTGAAATAACTCTTGTAAAACTTGCCGGGAAGCCGTAAACCGCGCTTGAATTTGAGATTATAAGCGTAACGCCGCGATAAATTGCCTGTGTGCCAAGCGTAATGATGAACGGATGAAGTCCTGTAACATTTACAAGTAACCCGTTAAGGAAACCGAGGAATGCACCGAGCAAAATTCCGAGAAGAACAGCAACTATCGGGTTTACCCCTGCCACCATTAACTTTGCCATACACATTCCGGTCAGGGCTACCACAGATCCTACTGAAAGATCGATGCCGGCAATAAGAATTGCAAAGAACTCACCCATTGCAATAAGTATATTTACCGAGCTCTGTGCCAAAATCTGAGGTGCCGTAGAGCTTGAGAAAAAGTATGTTGGTTTTAGTATGGCCAAGATGGCAAGAAGGATTATAAGAATACCAAACGTACCGTACCTCTGCCAGATCGTGTTAAAGGTTAATTTTTCTTTTTTTAATGTTTTAGACTGTGACATTTTAATTAGTCCTTTCTTTAAGGTCGGCAGTTGAAGCCATAATTATTTTTTCTTCTGTTGCGTCTTTATGCGGGAAGGTTTGTACGATCTTACCCTCACGGAAAACCGCTATGGTATCACACACCGCCAAAAGTTCCGGAAGCTCTGATGATACAACAAGTACGCCCTTACCCTCATCGGCGAGCTTACGCATCAAAGTGTAAATCTCGCTTTTAGAACCAATGTCGATTCCCTTTGTAGGTTCATCAAAAATAATTATTTGAGAATCTGCGGCAAGCCATTTTCCGAGTATGACTTTTTGCTGGTTGCCGCCGGAAAGCTCTGTTATATTTTGATCAACTGAAGCGCATTTTATATTCAGGTTTTTCTTTTGCTCCTCTGCACATTCCTTTTCAAATTTATTGTTTGTAAGACCTATGGTGCCTTTTCCCTTTGAAGTCTTGATAAACGGAAGAATCGAAATATTCTGCTTAATATCAAAGTTATAAAAGAAGCCTGTCTCACGACGATTTTCGGTTACCATTGCAAGACCGTTCTTTATGGCGCTGTAAGGACTATTGATTTTAACCTGTTTGCCGTGAATGAATATATCTCCTGCCGAGCGAGGCTCAGACCCGAATATTGCATTCATCATTTCACTTCTGCCGGAACCGACAAGTCCCGAGAATCCGAGGATTTCACCCTTATGAAGTTTAAACGAGACATTCTTAACCTTTTGATCCTTACGAGACAAATTACGAACCTCAAAAATGACTTCTGTATTCTCGTAGGTATCGGGAGCATCCTCATGCTGATAAGTATTCTGAATTGTTCTTCCTACCATCATGGTAACGAGATCGTCTGCCGTAACATCTTTTACGTCTCTCGTGCCGACGTAAGCTCCGTCTTTCAGCACCGACACCCTATCGCCTATTTCAATAATTTCACCGAGCTTGTGAGAAATAAAGACTATTCCCTTGCCCTCTTCCTTAAGCTGACGAACTATCTTAAAAAGATGATTTACTTCCTCACTTGTCAAAGACGCAGTAGGCTCATCCATTATGATTACTTTACTGTCGGCGGCAAGTGCCTTGGCTATTTCAACCTGCTGTTTTTCGGAAATACTTATATCCTCAACAAGAGTTTTGGGGTCTCGTTTTAATCCTACCTTCGAGAGCAGCTCTTTTGCACGCTCATTCATATACTTATAATCTACGACCTTAACAGGGCCGTATTTTTTCATCGGCAACTTACCGACAAAAAGGTTTTCCTGAATTGAAAGTTCGTTTATGACGCTCAGTTCTTGGTAAATTACGCTGATGCCATTTTCGGCGGAATCCTTGGGAGTCAGCCTTTTATAGCTTTTTCCTCCGACAATTATTTCTCCCTCAGTGGGCTGATAAACGCCGCTGAGAATTTTCATAAGTGTCGACTTTCCGGCGCCGTTTTCACCGAGCAACACATGTACTTCGCCGGGCTGTATGTCAAATGTTATATCTTTAAGTGCCGTTACGCCCGGAAACTTTTTAACGACGCCCTTCATCTCAACTAATGCGCTCATTTTTTCCTCCTTGAAATCTATTATTTCCACATATTAGTTGTGTCCGTATGTGAATAGTATATACATTTTATTGGGTAAAGGTTTACTCAATTTCCCAAAATATGCGGGAAATAATATTTCCCGTTTGCATATGTTAGCTGATTTTTTATGCGGTTGTTCTTTTAACAAGCTTTACGGGAATAACATAAATATCATTTTTGTTTTTTATCTCATTATTCTCGATTAGATTTAAAAGAGTTTCAACTGATTTTTTACCGAACATATCGGTATCCTGCTGTATTGTGGTTATCGGCGGATCACATATCTCTGACAGAGTAATGTCATCAAATCCGACGATTTTGCATTTTTCAGGCACAGATATTCCGGAATCCTTAAGAGCCTGCAAAGCACCGAGTGCCATCATATCGTTATTACAAAAAATTCCGTCAAACTTTTTGCCGTCGGCTATGACTTTTTTTATCGCGTCATAAGATGAAGCGTAGCTGACATCCGTTTTTATAACATTTTCCTCGTTAAGCGGCAAAGAATACTTTTTGTGAGCGTCAACATAACCTTTATATCTGTTTCGTGTGGTAGAATAATAGTTTTTGTCGCTCAGCATCAATATATCCTTACAGCCATCCTTTATAAGAGCCTCCGTAGCTAAAAATCCGCCCATCTCATTATCAGAAATTATAAGGGTACCCGCATGCTCAGGACGACGGTCTATGTGAACTACCGGTATTTTGTAATCTTTATATATCTGCTTAACATCGCTCTTTGTACTGATATAGATTATACCGTCAACGTCTTTGGCGGCAAGCGAAGAAATATGCTTGTCCTCTGTGCTGCTGTCCTCGTTAGAGTCGCACACAAAAACGGTATAGCCTTTTTGCAACAGAGACGTCTCGATGGAACGGATAATCTTAGCAAAGAATTCATTTGTTATGTCAGGAACAATAACACCGATGCTCTGCGTTTTATTGGTTCTGAGCCCTTTGGCATTAAGATTTACTTTGTAGCCGTACTTATTAACAATATTCATAACTTTTCTTTCGGTCTCTGAGGAAAATCTGCCGTTATGATTTAAAACGCGCGAAACGGTGGCGATGGACACACCGGACATTTCGGCAATCTCAACCATTGAAATTTTCCCTTTCAATTCAAATACCTCCGAAAAATTATGTAATCGTTTGCTAAGTTTGTAATAAATAACGGGTAATCGTTTACCCTACGCCCATAGTTTACTTCCGGTTACAGCAAAAGTCAACTCTTTTTTTGCAGAAAAAATATCTTTGTCAGAAGTGCTTAATTCTTCATATTGCACATTGGTTAAAAAGTAAACATCAAATTGCAAACGTCAAATTTGCGGCTCTCCGTTTGTGCATTTTCACACAAAAAAACGCGTTGCTCTAAAATGAGCAACGCGTTTTTTAAAGCAATTATTTACTTGTTTTTACCAAACACCTTTTGGAACCAATTTTGTTTGCTGCTTTCTGCCTGAGCATTAACCTCCGCAGCCTTTTCAATACTCGGTGTTTTCATAACGAACATTACGCTTGACTCTATACCGTCGGCAACCGAAGAGTAAATCTTATATTCTTTACCGTATTCAATCATTTTGGTGGCTTTCTGTAAAAGCTCATCGGAATTATCGGTAAGCACACCATATTTTTCAAGCTTTGATGCAAAATCAGCCGCGCTGACGGAATTCATCAGATTTGTTATCTTTGTCATATTGTCTTCATTTAACAGAGTGCTGAGACTGTTAAGAAGCTCCTGGTTGCTATCAAGTTCGCCCTGGATATCCGAAATCTTACTCATGGTATCAGGCAAATTATCTATTGCGGCCTGTACCTCCGGATCCTGCATATCGTTTGATAGACTCTGAAGAAGCGGAAGTGCGTCTTTAAACTCACCTGAAGCCGACGGAAGAAGGCTTAAAAAAACTGCTGTACATTGGGGTCAGAAAGCAGTTTTATCATCTTCTGGAGGTCGGAATTACTTGATGAATCGAGAAGAGTTTTAAGCGTTTCTATATTTTGCGGAGTAAGGTTCTTGGAAAGAACATCAATAAGAGGCTTATTACTCTCATAAAGCGATGTTGCATCATTTATCATCTGTGCAAGCTCGCCGAGCTTGTCGGGATTTGACATAAGAGTCGATAAGACGTTATTGGGGTCTATTGACTTAATCGAGGATTCAATTTCCTTGAGCTGATTAAGGCTTGATTTTAAATCATCAACGCTTGAAGGAACAGCCATATTATTACTTACTGCCGAAAGAGGAAGGACCGCAAAATACATATTTGTAAGTTCAAAATCCGTTACATCGGCGGTAATTGTAAAGTTATCGTTAAAGGTGATATCGGCAGCGTCCTTGAGAGTTTTGGAATCTAAGCCAAGCGTCTCGTTAATTCCGGGGAAGCCGGCCACCACAGCTACTTCCTTTGAACCGTCTCCCTGAGAAATGCCGTTTTCCACTTTTACGTTTTGAAAGTTGGTTTCGGGAAGAATCATACCGCCGACGGCAAGCACGGGATTGCAAACCTTGACATCCTTACCGTTGATTTTTTCGGTTTTAAAGATGTTGTTTGTCATCTGTATTTCTATCTTTACCTTACCGCTCTTGCCGGCAAGATCGGAGGCGGCTATTTCTTCATCATTAAGATAGTATTTAATAGAGATGCTTACAGGAAGCGTCTTATTACTTGTGCCGCGATAATAAAGGTCGGTAGTCGGCATATTCCAAAACAAGCCGCCGTCCTTAAAATAGGGTTCGGTATCACTCTTAACATTTGTTACATTTTCAAGGTCCGTAACATCTCTGAGGTAAACCTCGGGGGTGTCGGTGTGAATCCAATCGGTAACGGATATATTTTGAACCGCACCGGAGTTATCAAGTGTAGCGTAAACCGTTTCGGTTTTTTTATAATTATTGATTCTGTTTGTGTAAATAGTTTCCTCGGCCTTTTTATCAACCTCGGCTACCGTGTCGTCGTCCTTTTTGGACGAGCAACCGGTAAAGGTGACACAAAGCATTGAGAAAACAAGCAAAACACAGATTATACTTTTGATTTTATTTGTGTTTTTCATTTTGCTGCCTCCGATTTCTTAGCCTTGACGGCTTTTATTTTTGCCTTTGATTTCTTAAATTTTTCTTTCGGCATTGTCCGCCAATTAAACGAAGTTTTGTTTATGAGTTTTTCACAGATATAAAGTATGGGCGGCAAAGTACAGATTATTATAAACGCACTTATGATTGCACCGCGTGCAAGCATACCGCAAATGCTCTTAACTATCTCTATATCGCAAATCAGATAAACACCGAAGGTCGCAACAAAGAATACCATTGCGCTTTGGAAAATCGAACGGTCGGATTCGTTGGCAGCCTTTCTGATGGCTTCATCCTTAGACAGACCCTTTCTCAGTTCTTCACGGAACCTCGAGGTTATGAGTATAGCATAGTCAACCGTTGCGCCGAGCTGTACGCAGCCGATTATTGTAGGCGCGATAAACGGTATCGTCTCGCCGAATATAAACGAAAAACTCTCGTTTATAAATATTGCTATCTCTATCGACGCAACAAGTATTACAGGTATTGATATTGACTTGAAGATAATCGCTATAAGTATAAATATTGCCGCGACGGAAATTATATTGGTTATTATAAAGTCTCGGTTCGTTACATCAACAAGATCCTTAGTCATAGCACCCTCGCCTGTCAGATAACCGTTCGGGTCATACTTCAATACAATACTCTTCAGCGTATCTATCTGTGCATTTTCTTCATCGGTAGCCGTAGCGTAGCTTGTATTTACCATCATAAGCTGATAACCGTCTTTAATGCAGATATTACGAATATCATCGGGAATCATATCGGCGGGTATTGCAGAACCTAAAAACTCGTTCATTGCAACTACGTTTGTTATACCGTCAACATCTTCAATTTCCTGCTCCATAGCTTCAAGCTTCTGGCTCGGTATATCATCGCTTACTATAATGAAATGTGTAGTTGCCATATTGAATTTATCTTTCATTTCGTGAAGTGAAACGATAGACGCGAGGTCGGAGGGAAGAGCCTTATCCATATTGTAGTATACATTAACGCTCTTCGAAGCTCCGTATGCGGGAATTATAAGAAGAAGGAAGATTATTGCAATTACACGGCGATGCTTAAGGGTGAATTCATTAAGCTTGCCGAAATGAGGAACCAAGCTCTTATGCCTTGTCTTTTCGATTTTATCGTCAAGCAAAAGTATAAGTGCCGGAAGGAATGTAACAACCGTGATAACACCGAGCAATACGCCCTTTGCCATTACAAGACCTATGTCAAGACCGAGCTTGAAGCTCATAAAACAAAGTGCGAGGAAGCCGAATACCGTAGTCAATGAGCTGCCTGCCAGCGATACAAACGTACTGCTTATTGCCGAAGCCATTGCCATGGTTCTGTCGTCATTATGCTTGCATTCCTCTTCGTAACGGTCCATAAGGAATACCGAGTAGTCCATGGTAACGCCGAGCTGCAGTATAGCCGCTATACACTGTGTAATATATGATATTTGCCCGAAGAAAATGTTTGTACCCATATTATATACAACCGCGGTACACAGTGCCATAAGAAGCACAAACGGCAAGACATACGATTTCAGGGTAAACATCAAAACGATAAGAGCGAGCACTATTGCAATAACTACATACAGCGGAGCCTGCGCGTCGGCAAGTGCCTTAGTATCATACATTATTGTGGAAACACCGCTCATAAACATATTTTTGTTCATACATTTACGTATGGACTTTATAGCATCCATTGTTGACTCGGAAGCGCCGCCCTGCGTAAATTGAACCATCATAAGTGTGGCATTACCGTCTTTACTGTAAAAAACGTTCTTTAAATCATCGGGAAGCATATCCTCGGGAATCGATATATCAGCGATATCATCGACCCACATAACATTGCTTACTCCGTCGATTTCGGAAATTTCTTCCTTCAGCTTGACAGCGGTTTTTTGATCCTCGTTTTCAATAACAACAATGGCACTTGCAGCGTTATTGAATGTTTTATCAAGGATATGCTCGCCCTGTACCGAATTAAGGTCTTCCGGCAGATAAGACAAAATATCATAGTTTACGAATGTGTTAAGATAACATATTATCGACGGTATCAATAATATAAGGCAAACTATAAGGACTGTTTTTGGGTGTTTTGCAATTCCCCTTGCCATTTTGTCTATCATCGTATCTCCCCTTTGCTATAATAATTTACTAAGCTAACATTTTTTTGACGGCCAGATGAATTTCAGGCCTTATTTCTTCTATTGTAAACGGAGATCTCGAAAGGATGGCATTCGAAGCGGTTGTGAATATCATTGTAGAAACGAGTAACAACAGCTTTTTGGCATTCTCGGGAGGATTTCCGAGTTTAACTATTATATCTGTAAGATAATCAAAATCGAGTTTGATGTTATCGTCGCCGTTATCGATTATCAGCGAATACAATATTGAGCTTTTTTCGCTTATCACGGAAAGCATTTCTTTATTTTCGATCATATAATCTATAATTGCGTCAACAAAAAATGTGAGCTGATCGATAGCCTCCATTTTGTTATCGGTGTTTATATTTTTCATCTGCGCTATAACAGACTTTATAATCGCTGCGCTCTTATAAAGAATTATCTGATCCATAAGGTCGTATTTATCATGAAAATAGAGATAAAACGTACCCTTTGCCACGCCTGCACATTTGACAACTTCATCTATCGGTGTGGTGTTTATACCGTTTTTTGCAAATAGGTTATATGCGGCATCTAAAATTTTATTACGTTTTTTAAGCTTGTTTTCTTCCACACTCGGCATTTTACACTATCTCTTTCGGTTGAATTTCTGAGGCTTAACAGAATTTTATCATCCACCGCAAATTAAAGTTCTGCGCTCTTTAAAATGACCGTTAGTCACTTTTTACATTTCAAAATGCTACTCCAAAAATGACCAACAGTCAATAATTTATTTTAATTGTTAACAAACTGTTCACAAACGTTGAATTTGTGTACACAAACGCTAATTAATAAATTTATTGTTTGTGCATTTTGCCAGACAGCTTGATTTGTAATAATTTACAACATAAAAAAACAGAGCACGGAAAAACCGTACTCTGTTCGATGCAAATGCAGATTATTCGCCCTTCATATCAAGGAGCTTAACCTTGCCCTCATAGGATTCCTGAGAAACCTTGATAGAATCGGTTATAGCAGCCTCAATGTCGTCATCCTCAACGCCGAGGTCACGGGTGTACTTATCCGTTATGAAGAGATCATAGTCCATAATGTAGGGAAGCTGAAGCGGATCCATACCGGAATCAATGCCTCTCTTCTTATAATCTTTAACAATACCGTACATACCGAGTTTCATCATAAACGGAGGTATGCCGACAATCTTTCTTTTATGCATTCCGCGAGCCTCATATACAATACCGAGGAATTTATCCCACTTCATATTGTACATACTGATCGGAATAGCCTCAAAGCCTTTGGCACCCTCTTTGGTTGCGGCACCGGCAATAGCCTGTCCAACCTGACGGCAAGTAAGCATCGCTGTGCCACCCTTCGGATAAAGGGTGAAAGGAAGCTTGTCCATACCGGAAATCTGCTCAATAAGAACAGTCCAAACAGGTCTTCTGCCCGGCTGAGTACCGAATATGTAAGGAAGCTCAAGAACTGCTACGCTGAAGTTGTCATCGCAAGCCTTTTTACAAACATCTTCCTGAATAAGACGAGATTTGAAGTAGGGGTTTCTCTCTTCAAGATTCATATCAGGCTTGATTTTAGAAAGATATGAGAAGTAAGAACCAAGAACAACAGCTCTCTTAACGCCTGCTTTTTTGCAGAGCGGGAAGATTCTCTCAAGCGGAGCAATGTTGTATTTGTAGTAATAATCCATTACGGGCGCCGGGAATTCTTTTCTCTCGTCAACGCCTGCTGCGAAGATAAAGCAATCACAGCCTTCGAGCATCTGCTCAATTTCCTCATCCGTCTTCTTGTTGATATCGCCGAAAACGAGTTCCATTTCCTTCGGAATGGGAGCTCCCTCCGGAAGAGGCGGAAGAGCAACGCTCTTTACCTGGTGACCTCTCTTAATGAGAGTCGTGGCAGCTTCACAGCCGAGAAGGCCTGTACCGCCGATCATAAAGATTTTCATAGCAATTCTCCTGTCTAACTATATATTTTTGCTAAATTAAAAACTAAATCAGTCCTTGAATACGGGGTCAAAGAGCGGAAGCTTTGAAATCTTCATAACGCTGCTGAAAATATGGCCGCCGAGTACCGGCATAAGTCTGCCGAAATAATTCATAAATGCAGCGTCAAAGCCATGAACGCCGAGAGGACGTCTTGTTCTGATGTCATGCATTATCATCTTTACCATTCTGTCGCAGGAGGTGCTGACAGCATTGAGCATCTTCTGACCCTTTGCGTCTGAAGCATCCTGACTTCTGAATATATCTGTCTTTGTAAAGCCGGGGCAAACAATGCCGACATAGCATTTACCGCGAAGCTCTTCTCTGAGTGATTCGGAAAGTGACTTAAGAGCAGCCTTACTTGCGGAATATACCGAAGTACCTGCAAGAGACATAAGAGAAGCCGAGCTATCGATGTTGATGATTCCGGGAGTCTTTGACTTGAGAATCATCGGAAGAAGCGTATGTATCGAATAAACCGCCGAATAGAAATTGATATTCATAGCCTTTTCAATATCAGCCATTGAATAATGTTCAAATCTGTCGAACTTCGGCAAAATTCCCGCATTATTGACAAGTATGTCGGGATGAATGTCATTATCCTCAAGGTACTTTGCAAAATCTATCCAATTGCTCAACCGATACGTCGAAAAGCTTATAGCTGAATTTTTCGGCATTGGGGCCGAGCTCCTCAACTACCTTTTCCATTTTTTTCTCGCTGCGAGCGATACCGATAACGGTGCAACCATGATCAACGATAAGGGATTCGGCAATTCCCTTGCCCATACCGCCTGACGCGCCGGTTACGATAACGGTCGTATTATTCATCCAATTTTGATCCATAACTCTCTCCTTTGGAATATTGAATTTTTATTCACTCGTATTATTGTAACTCAAAGGTAAATATATTTCAATAGTTAGTTGTCTCAAATTTAACAAAAATATGCACAAATTTTAAAGCGTCGACGTATTTTTGTTAAACTCAGTCCAAATCTACATCTTCTTTTTATTATCGGCAAGTCCGTGATTATATATTTTTCGATTGTCAAGTGCCCAAAGCCGACCGGAGAAATCATCCTCTTTAAGCGGTGTAATTGCCTCATGTATCTGATATACTCTCGCATCCATAAGGTCAAGCTCAGAGAGAAGCTCTGCCTCAAGAAAGAGAGGTCTTACCGCTGCCCCGAATTCCGGCTCGCCGTGATGAGACAAAATCATATGCTCAAGCAGCATTTCACGTTTTTTATCAGTTCCGAGCTTGTCGGCTGCCTCTCGTACCATCATAGCACCCATAACAAGGTGTCCTATAAGATTGCCCTCTACGGAATATCCGTTCGCAAGCCCTGTTTCACCCACGTTAAACTCAAGGGTCTTGGCTATATCGTGGAGAATGGCACCCGACAGCAAAAGATCTTTATCCACAAACGGATAAACCTCGCATACGCCCTCGCAAAGCTTCACAATAGACAGAGTATGCATTAAAAGTCCACCGCGTATGGCATGGTGTAACTTATATGCCGCCGGCCATTTCAAAAGCTTTTCTTTGTTTTCTGTAAAGATTGTACCGACAAGCTTTTTCAAATCCTCATCTGAAAAAGCGTTTATTGTCTCCGTGATCTTATTATACATATATTCGCCGGTGTACCCCGCGTGCCTGACATAATCGGTAATATCCACATTATCCTCGGGTGTTACTTTACGCATTTTTTCAACGCGCAGCTGATCGGCACCGTTATACTGTGATATTGTACCGCGAACCTTGACAAACATATCGGTTTCAAATTTTCCGTGTGTATTTTCATTGTAGTCCCAAAGCTTTGCGGAAATTTCGCCGTCGTTGTCGGAAAGAATCATATCAAGATATGCTCCGCCTCGTGAGCTTGTCTTTTTTTCACATTTTGTCAGTATTCCGAACCCGTCAACAAGACCGTTATTGTTAAGCTTAGTAAAATTCATTTGTTTTCTCCGTTCTTCTCTTCTGTCTTTGCTTCGATAACATAATCGTCCTTTGTATCTTTAACAAACTTATTAAAGCTGTATGTGCCCCACATATCCATAACACCGTTGAAAACAAAGCAGATACCGATAAAGCGGAACGCAAACATAGCAGTTTCAAAAGGTCTTATCGCCATAATGAGTCCGAGCACAATCGCTACAACGGCGAAAAGCAGCGACAGCCACCACATCGGAAAATGATTGCGAGCAAGCATTACGGCACGTTGGATATTGATAAGTCCGTCAATTATGGCGACTATACCGAAAATGAACGGAATTACAGAGTAAACAACGTCTTGCTTAAACATAAGGAAAATGCCTATTGCGGCAATTATAATGCCGCTGACAAGAGTTATAGAAAACAGCGACGAAACAGAACGGCATGAAAAAAATTTAATTACGAGATAAATGCCCGCAAGAACAAAAAGACCGCCGAAAAGATAACATGCCACTTTAGCTATCTGCTCGGGAAAAATCATAAGAAGCATTCCCGTGACAAGATAAATTGCCGCCGAAGCAAAAAAGCTTGCCTTAAGGTTTTTAAAGAATTTTTCAAGTTGAGTCATATAAGCATCTCCTTTTAGTATTTTAATGCCTTAGCATATTCACGCGGAGTTACACCGTACTCTCGTTTAAAGCAATATATGAAATAACTCTCGGAGCAAAATGACAAATAACAGCTTATCTCGCTGTAATCATATTTGCCATTGAGCAATGATTTTGAAAGCTCCAATTTTTGTCTCAAAATAAAACGGCTGATATTCTGACCCGTCGTTTTTTTAAACAACGCGGAAAGATAATCCGGTGACAAAGAGCACACCTTTGAAAGCCCGCCGAGCGTAAGCTTTTTTTCAAGATTTTCCTTGATATAGCTTATACACTTTCTCACAGGCGGCGGATAATCCTTGCCTATTGATGAATAGCGTACAAGATTTGTAAGCTCTATTGCTTTTTCCTGTAAAAACGGCGGTATACTCTCAGACGAAGTCATGGAATCGACGCGGCGTATCATTTTGTCACTCATCTCATATGCCTCGGATTCACAGAGTCCTCCTTCAATGGCATACCGTATAGCGAGGGTTATACAGCTTACCGCCCAATACTGCATTTGGCGCAAGTTGTTTTCGGAAAGTTTGCCTATTACGAGCCCATTGCTAAAAATTCGTCCATGGTATAGCTGAGACGCTCTGTGTCTCCCTGTTCGATACAGGTATAGAACAGTTTTTCCGCCTCATATGCAGTATGAGCTTTGCTTTCAAGTTCATTGTATATAGGATTTGCGTTTTTTTCGGGCAAAATCTCAATTTTTTCAAGACGAAATTTTTTCATATTGCTCCCCTTCCGTGATAAATAATTGTAACACTAAGACCTGCAATTTTCAACGGCATCTTTATATAAAAATAAGAATTTTATAAAGCAGGGAAAAACGAAAGCGTGTCCAAAAGGACACGCTTTCATTTTTTATAAAATCAGTTTCTTTACCGGTTTCATCGGACGAATTTTTCTTTTCATCCGAATCAACTTCCTTTTCCGCCTCTGAGGCTACATCCTTCGTAAGATATTTCTTTTCGTTGTTGAAATTATCTTCAAGGTCCTTTACCGCCTCGTCCGCGTTTTTATCATCAGCGGCTGACGGCTTGTCTTTTTCGACAGTCTCGGTTTTATTTTCAACTTTTTCACTCTTTGGCTCATAAGGGGGAAGAGTTCCGCCCTCCATAAGAATTTTAAACTGCTCGGCGTCTATCTTCTCTCTCTCGACAAGAGCCTTTGCAACGGCGTGAAGCTTATCAATGTGCTCGTTTAAGATTGACTCTGTACGGTCGTAAGCCTTGAGAATTATCTTCTCAACTTCCTCGTCTATCTCGCAGGCAACCGCCTCGGAATAATTGCGCATATGATTGTAATCTTTTCCGAGGAAAACCTCATCGTTTCCTGTACCGAAGGTTATCGGTCCGAGTTTTTCGCTCATACCGTATTTTGTTATCATCTTACGAGCCGTATCGGAGGCTCTTTCGATGTCGTTGGACGCACCTGTTGAAATATCGTTGAAAATTATCTTTTCGGCAACACGTCCGCCGAGGAGCCCGACTATATCGTCAAGCATACGGGACTTCATAAGATGCATCTCGTCTTTTTCAGGCTGATACATGGTAAAGCCGCCTGCCATACCGCGCGGAACAATCGAAATATGCGTTACAGGATCCTTATGCTCAAGATAATACGAGGTAACGGCATGACCTGCCTCGTGATATGCGGTAATTTTCTTGTCGCGCTCTGTCATACGGTGCGACTTCTTTTCTGTTCCGACAAGGACTTTCATTGCAGCCTCTTCAATGTCGGGCATTGTAATAGCTTTCTTTTTGCGCCTTGCCGCCAAAAGAGCGGCCTCATTAAGCAAATTTTCAAGATCGGCACCCGTAAAACCGACAGTCTGCGATGCTATTGACCTCAAATCAACATCGGGTCCTAAGGGCTTACGCTTCGCGTGAACCTTTAAAATAGCCTCTCTGCCGTCAATATCCGGATACGAAACAGTTACCTGACGGTCAAAACGACCGGGTCTTAACAGCGCAGGGTCAAGTATATCGGGGCGGTTTGTTGCCGCTATAACTATTACTCCCTGATTTTCTCCGAAGCCGTCCATTTCAACAAGCAACTGGTTAAGGGTTTGCTCACGTTCATCGTGACCGCCGCCCATACCTGCGCCTCTGTGCCGTCCTACGGCATCAATTTCATCTATAAATATTATAGACGGAGAGTTCTTTTTAGCCTGATCAAAGAGGTCACGGACTCTTGACGCACCTACGCCGACATACATTTCAACGAAGTCCGAACCCGATATTGAGAAAAACGGAACACCCGCTTCACCGGCAACCGCTTTTGCAAGAAGAGTTTTACCTGTGCCGGGAGGTCCTACAAGGAGCACACCCTTCGGTATTCTTGCGCCGAGCGCGTTAAATGCCGACGGATTTTTAAGAAATTCAACTATCTCTTCGAGTTCCTCTTTTTCTTCATCGGCTCCTGCTACATCATCAAAGGTTTTTTTCTGTTTGCCGTCATTGGCATCTTTAACCCTTGCTTTTCCGAAAGAGAGTGTGCGGTTATTCTCGTTTTGGAATGACTGATTCATTTTGCGGAACATCAGCAGCATAATGACGGTCAACACTATCATTATGACAACCGTAGGCAACAGGCTTACAAGCCACGAGCCCGAATTACCAGATTTATAGTCCATTTTAATCTGATTATCGGGATTTTGCTTATTGTATTCAACAACGCTGTCGTGAATATCGTCAACAAACATCGAAACATTCGGCACGGTATATTTATAAGTAGTGTCGTCGTCCCCGAATAACTTGTACTCCAAGCTTCCGCTTGCAAGATTCAAGGTGTACTCTGATACCTCGTTATCTTCAAACAAATCAACTATTTCGTAATATTGTTTTTTATCTCTCTGCGTATCGCCCATTGTTGCGTAAATCGAAATACACAAAACAAATATAAGCGGAATTACGATATACGGAGCTATTGCTTTCCAGTCAATTTTTTTCAATTCACTAATCACTCCTCAGAGTTGTAATTTTGCACTATCGGTTGTTACTTTTCGTAAACCTTAGGCTTTAATATGCCCACATACGGAAGATTTCTGTACTTTTCGTCATAGTCAAGGCCGTAGCCTACAACAAAAGCATCCGGTATCACAGCGCCGCTGTAATCAGCCTTGAGGTCTACAAGACGTCGCTCCGGTTTATCAAGCAAGGTACAAATCTTAAAGCTTGCCGGATTGCGGCGAAGAAGAATATCTTTAAGGTAACTCAACGTTTTGCCGCTGTCGAGAATATCCTCTACTATAAGCAAATCTGCGCCCTCAACAACATTTGTGTCGAGGTCCTTGATTATTTTGACTACGCCGCTTGTTGAAGTACCCGAGCCATAGCTCGATACCGACATAAAGTCTATACAGCACGGAATATCTATGGCGCGCATAAGGTCGCCCATAAATACCACCGAACCCTTCAACACGCTGACCAAGAGTAATTTCCTGCCGCTGTCGCGGTAATCGTCGCTTATCTGCTTACCGAGCGACGTAACTATTTCCTTTAATTTTTCTTCGGACAAGAGAACACTCTCAATGTCATTCTTATAGTCTACCTTCATTAATTCTCCCCCGTTAAACCTGTTATAATTATAAATCTTCTTGTACCTTTATCGACGCGAAATTCAGATGATGTACCGAAGCCCTCAACCCAAACGGTTTTTTCTCCGCTGCTGACAACCGGTATACAAACTCTCTTCGACTGCGGAATTTTCGCTTCGTTAAACAGCTTTTTAAGCGTCTTTGTATTCTTTCTGCGCGCAGAAGAGAATTTATCCCCTTCTTTTCTGCTCCGCACCGAAAGAACATTGCCTATTTTATCACAATCCACGGCATTATCCAATAGTACTTTGTTAAGATTTTGTAAATCTTTTTGAGTGAAAATCTGAATTTTAAGCTTACCGTACGGATATTCCACGATGCCGTCTTTTACATTGAATGTTACGGAAAATGGTAAATACTCCTCTGTTTTTTCGGAAAGGACGAGCGAACCGTCCTTGTGAGCGAGTATTATTTTACCCGGCAAGGTTATGCTTTTAGCCGTACCCACCGTATTTTCGGCATCATATATGTGGACTGCGGATATATCCTTTTTAATATTTTCGCTTAAAAACTTCATTAAGATCCTGCGGCGCAATGCCTTGGGAAAACCCGAAAGCTTCTCTTCGTCCAAGCCGAGCGAAGTTTTACATTCGGAGTATTTAAGCTCTGTGATTTCTTCTATCAGTTTTTCGTCATCCGTCGCATTTTCAGTAAGTCGGGAAAATGCCGAAAGAACGGACGGATTCATTTTTTGCAGAGTCGGAAAAACTACGTTTCTGATAACATTTCTCTTATATTCGTTTTGAAGATTTGTGCTGTCGGTAACAAAATCAAGAGAATTTTCTTTACAGTACAATTCAATATCGTCGCGCGAAGTCATAATGAGCGGTCTTATTATATTGCCGCGTATCGGCGGTATACCGCAAAGTCCCTTGCAGCCCGTGCCGCGTACAATGTTCAAAAGTACGGTTTCGGCACTGTCGTTAAGGTTATGTGCCGTTGCGATTTTTGCGTTTTCGCCTGCCGTATTTTTAAAGCACTCATACCTTTTTCGCCTGCCGCACTCCTCTTCGCTCTCGCCTGTCTTTTTACACTCAAGCGGTATGTCAAAGCGGAACACGGTCAATTTTATTCCCAGGCTTTTGCAAAAATCGGAACAAAATTTTTCATCTCGCAGAGCCTCTTCGCCGCGTATACCGTGGTTTACGTGAACAGCTTCGACTTCAAGCGAAAGCGAATCCCTGAGTGAAACAAGAGCATGTGTAAGACACACCGAATCCGCTCCGCCGGAAAGCCCCACAACGATTTTATCGCCGTAAGACAGCATATCATATTTTTGGGCTGCTAACAGTACATCACGGTTCATTTCTGTTATACTCCGCGGTCGTAAACAAGGTATACTGACCGTTCCAGTTAAGGTCCACGTCGGTAGTGCCGCCGTGACGGTTTTTGGCTATTATGACCTGCGCCTTATTCTCGTCTGCAACAACACTTTCGCCCTTGTCCTCATCAAAATACGATTCACGGTACAAGAGTAAAATTATATCGGCGTCCTGCTCTATTGAACCCGATTCACGAAGCTCCGACATAGTGGGCTTGTGATCCTTGCCCTTGCCCGACGCCGACTGACGGTTAAGCTGAGAGCAGGTAACCACCGGTATTTTAAGGTCTTTTGCCATAAGCTTTAAGCTTCTTGTAATTTCAGCTACCTCTTGCGCACGGTTATCGGTACGCTTCGTTCCGGTCATAAGCTGAAGGTAGTCAATAACTACAAGGTCAACATCTTTAAGGCGGCGCACTCTTGCTTTCATTTCTGGAACGGTTATATTTGACGTATCGTCAAAATAAAGCTCCGCCTTTGAAAGCGCGTCGGAACACGTGGCAATTCTGACCCACTCTTCGGGAGAAATGTCACCCGTTCTCATTTTTGAGCTTTCAATTCTCGCTTCGGTGGCAAGGATACGCTGTGCAAGCTGTTCTTTTGACATCTCAAGTGAAAAGAAAAGAACCTTTTTGCGCGAAGTAACCGCGGCATTGCGTGCAATATTCAGCGCGAAGCTTGTTTTACCCATCGCAGGACGAGCTCCGATAAGAATAAGGTCGGACTTGTTAAGTCCTGTCATATATTTATCAAGCACGGAAAACCCCGTAGGAATACCCTTTCGATCCTTGCCCTCGGGAGTTGAAAGCAATGTCACGTTGGGGATAACGTCATTTATCACTATATCGCCGAGCTTAGTCGGTCCGTCGGTTGTTTTGCCCTGACGAATGTTATATATGCGCTGCTCCGCCGAATCGAGTATAGTTTCGGCATTTTCCGATTGTTCCGAACACTGGTGAAGTACATCGTGCGAAACATTCATAAGCTCACGAAGAGTGAATTTTTCCTTAACTATTTTGGCATAGTTCATAACGTTTGCCGTTGACGGTACTGCCTGAGCAAGCTGTGCCAGGTAATTTTTGCCGTCGGCATCGTTATAAACTTCGTTCTTTTTGAGCTCCTCAAGAACTATCAACGGGTCTATCTTTGAACCGAGAGCGTCAAGCGTTACAATAACCGAATAGATATCGCGGTGCTGCGGAATATAAAAATGCTCAGCCTTAAGTACCGTCATTACATCCGAAAGACATTGCGGGTCAATGAGTATAGAACCCAAAACAGCCTGTTCCGATTCAAGCGAATACGGCTCTGTTAAATTGTCAAAAGTCAGGTTGTCCATTTATTTCACATCCGGTTATGTTTTATTCTCCGACTTCAACGTAAAGCTTTGCGGTAATTCCGTTGTAAAGCTTCACCTCTGCCATATATGTGCCGAAATTTTTGATGTCAGCCATAGACATCTTGCGCTTGTCAACGGTAACGCCGAGCTGTTTGCCGACTGCATCTGCAGCTTCTTTAACCGTAACCGAGCCAAAAAGCTTGCCGTTTTCACCGGCCTTAGCCTTAAGTTTTACAGTCTTGCCATCGAGCTTTGCCTTTGCTTTATTTGCATTATCTATTTCGACCTCTATCTTATGCTGCTTGGAGGATTCGCTGTTGCGAAACTCCGTGAGAGTCTGAGCATTTGCCTCAACTGCAAGTCCCTTAGGAAAAAGAAAGTTACGGGCATAACCATCGGACGCCTTGACTTTTTCGCCGGCTTTGCCGAGTCCCTTTACATCTTTTTTAAGAATGACCTCCATATTTATCAATCCTTTCTTTTATACGGCACCCGTTTTTCGGAACCGAAATCATAAATTACTGTAATAATTATCAATGGCGGTTTTAAGCATATCTTTAATTTGGCTCTCGGTAATATCCTTGAGTTGAACCGCCGCCATGGTCTGATGTCCTCCGCCACCGAGCGCCTCCATTATAAGCTGGACGTTTACCTTGCCCATGGAACGCGCCGATATATTTATGATATCATCAGTCTTAAATATAACAAATGACGCATCGACACCGCTTACAGAAAGAAGCTCATCCGCAGCTTGTGCGCAAACCACACGTATATCGTCAGATTCAATATCGGTAACCGAAATCGCACAAGCACGATACATTTCTGCATTCATAACAACCATACCGCGAAGCTTTCTTGACTCCATGGAATTTGCAAAAAATGATTTTACCGTTACGGTGTCCGCTCCACGGGAGCGAAGATATGCCGCCGCCTCGAAAGTACGTACTCCGGCTCTTAAAACAAATTCCTTTGTATCAAGCATAATACCCGACATTAAGGCCGTAGCGCAAACTGAGTCTGCAACAGGATGCTTGCTAATATACTGCAAAAGCTCCGTTACCATTTCACACGTTGAAGAAGCATGCGGCTCGTGATAAAAAATAACAGCATTATTTATGTAATCGACTGTTTTCCTGTGGTGATCTATAACTATTACATTTTGAGCTTTTTCATATACATTTTTCGAGTCAACGAAATCCGCCTTGTGAGTGTCGACTACAATAAGTAAGGTCTTTTTGACCGTGAGACGCTCACCCGTTAAAGGAGAAACGAAGCAATCATCGTCACTTTTTCCTATATAGTCAATAAGAGGTTGGGCAAGCGTTGTTTTTCTGTTTACCACTATTTTTGCGTCTTTACCGAGCGCCAAAGCCGCCTTGTACATACCGTATGCGGCACCGACGCTGTCAAGATCGGAGAATTTGTGACCCATTATAACCACATTAGACGCATTTCTTATAAGCTCCGACATAGCGGAAGCCACGACTCTTGTGCGAACCTTTGTACGCTTTTCGACGCCCTTTGAAACGCCTCCGAAGAACGTGTACTTATCGTTATCCTTTACGGCAACCTGATCGCCGCCGCGGCCGAGAGCCATATCGAGAGCCTGACGTGCGGCACCTTCGGCGTCGCTTAAATTATCTCCCCTGCCGACGCCCGCGGAAAGCGTTATTCCGACAGTAGCACCGTTATAAGTATAGCTTCTGACGTTTTCAAGCACATTGAATTTTTTTGAAATCATCTTTTCAAGCTCGGATTCGGGTACTATTGCTATAAATCGCCCTGTTCCGAGTTTGCGGAAAACGCCGCTGAATTCAGAAAACCAGTTTTCGGTAAGTCTTTCAACAGCACTTGTTATTTCGGCATATTCGCTCTCTTTATACACTCTGTAAAACTCGTCTATGCTGTCAACCGCAACAAGAGCTACGGCCGGCTTTGACATACGATATTCTCTGACAATACTCTTAAGGTCGGTATCATCCACAAAGTAAAAAACCGTACAGGACTCACCGGAAGAGTCAAGCGTTTCACTTATAACGGTGTAATCTCGACCGTCATAAGTCGCTGAAAATGTTTTTTTTGCGGCAAGCTCCGACAAAGCCTTACCGCCTATAAAAACGGATATATTGTCTTCTCTCGGCTGACGGTTTCTTATAACGTCAGCTTTAAAAAGGTCGTTAAACCAAATAATTTTCCCGTTTGTCTTGCATATTACGGCAGGAAGCGGAAAATATTTTAACATATCCTTATCCGACAGCGACGCATTGAGTGAAATCACCGCATTTTTTATTATACGAAATTCGTTGTGCATTTTAAGGATTGCGGAAACCGCAAGCACAACGGAAAGAGCCGCCTCGCCTATGGCAAGAGGCAAAAGCACTCCTTTTGCCGCCGTCACAGCTGAAGCCGTAAACAGCGCAATAACCGCAAAAAATGTAATCGGATAGGTTTTTACAAGATGACTTATTTTGAATTTCATTTTTACTCCCTTTGGCACTGCGGCGTAAAATCAAAGCTTTAACTATTAAAGCCCGACGAACCGCGGCACTCTGTAAAAAGCAAATAAAAAACAGTTATATTTCCATTATAACGGGAAGTATCATGGGACTGCGCTTGGTCTCGTGGTACATAAGGTGAGAGACTTCGTCGCGAAGGCGATTTTTAACGGTAGTCCAATCGCGAACCCTCTCAAACATACAATCGGCTATAACGCTGTCGCAAAGCCGTCTCGCCTTATCTATAAGCTGCTCTGACTCGCGCACATAAACAAAGCCGCGTGAAATAACTTCGGGTCCCGAAAGAACATCTCCCGTTTCTTTATCTATTGTGGCGACAATAATTATAAGACCGTCCTCGGCGAGTCGCTTTCTGTCTCGCAGCACAACCGAGCCTACATCTCCGACGCCTGAGCCGTCAACAAAGACCATACCTGCCGGTACATCGCCTGAAATTCTTATTTTATCCTCCGTCAACTCAACCTCCTTGCCGTTGTCGGCAATAAGGATGTTCTGAGGAGGTATTCCGACACTTTTCGCGAGTCCGGCATTTACGCAGATGCTTTTGCTCGCCGTGCACGGGGATAAAATACTTGGGTTTCGTAATGCTCATCATTATTTTGAGTTCTTCCTGGCAGGCGTGACCCGAAACGTGAACATCATACATTTTTTCGTACACTACCTCTGCGCCCTGCTTTAAGAGCTCATCAACTACCTTGCCGACCATTTTTTCGTTACCGGGAATAGGTGTTGCAGAGATTATTACATAATCATTGGGGCAGATAGCAACACGTCTGTGCTCGGAAAACGCCATTCTGTAAAGTGCCGACATCGGCTCGCCCTGGCTGCCCGTGGTTATAATAACAAGCTTATCAGCAGGATAGCGGTTAATACTGTCGATTCCTATAAGTATGCCATCGGGAATACGGATGTAACCCATCTCGGCTGCTATCGAAACAACGTTTTCAAGGCTTCTGCCGGAGAGAGCTACCTTTCTTCCGAGACTTTCGGCAACATCGATTATCTGTTGCACACGGTGAATGTTCGACGCAAAGGTTGCTACGATAAGACGCCTGCCGTTAGCTTTTCTGAACTGCGTTTCAAACGTCTCGCCGACCTTCCTCTCGCTCTCGGTAAAGCCGGGCTTTGCCGCGTTTGTGGAATCGGAAAGAAGTGCGAGCACGCCTTCCGTTCCGAGCTGAGATAAACGTGCTATATCAATAACTCCGCCGTCTATCGGAGTTGTATCAATTTTGAAATCGCCCGTCTGTATAACGGTTCCGGCGGGTGATTTTATAGCAAGGGCTACGGCGTCGGGAATTGAGTGGTTTACGTGTATCAGCTCAACGTCAAAGCAGCCGAGCTTTATATGGTCGCCCGGATTAGCAACATTAAGGCTGCACTGCTTTAAAATACCGTGCTCTTTAAGCTTACCCTCGATAAGGCCTATTGTAAGGCGTGTTCCGTACACGGGAATGTTAACCTGCTTTAAAAGATACGCAAGTCCGCCTATATGGTCCTCGTGACCGTGTGTTATGACTATACCGCGTATTTTGCTTGCATTCTCGGTTACATAGGTAAAGTCCGGTATTACAAGGTCTACACCGAGCATTTCCGTATCCGGAAATTCAAGTCCGCAGTCAACAAGCATCATATCGTTGCCGCACTCATAGAGCGTCATATTCTTGCCGACTTCATTGAGTCCGCCGAGAAATGCAATTTTAAGCGGCACATTATTCTTTTTGCCGCGGCGCTTACTCTGACCCTTTGAGTTGCCGGTTGCTTTGGTTGTCTTGCGTTCGTTTTTCACAGGCCTTGAAGTACCGTTTTTCTGAACGGATTTTTGCTGTGTTTTTGAATTTTGATTTTTTGTTTTTTGCGGATTTTGTTTTTTCTGACCGGCGGAATTTTTCTTGCCGGAAGTTGGTTTTTTTGCTGTTTTGCGGTTCTCAAGACTGTTTTTTTCGTTAGAGAGAGCGTTTTGCTTCGAGTTTTTGGGTACAGTTACCTTTCCGCGGCTGACCTGCTTTTTAGGCTGATCCGACTGCGGAATAAGTCTCTCTGTTTTTTTCTTTAACATTAAATATCTCCTTAATAAAAAATGAATATATGTATCCTGCTTTTTAAAACGTACAAAAAGCAGGTAAAATCCTAATCAAGATACGGCACCACTCCACCGCATAATCATGGATTATAATATAATACTATTTTTTGCCTCGGATGTCAATTGAGAACAGAGCCTAAATCTCTCAGTTTATTTTCAATATCATCACACAGCTCACACGACACCTCATAGTTCAGTGCCTCTGTGACTATCTCGATTGTTTTGCCGTTTTCAGACGGCTTCAGCAGCACTCTGCCGCCGCTGCGATACATTACCGCCCCGTTATAAGACGGATAAACGGTGTCATTTGGGAAAGCTCTGCAAATATCCTCGGGAACAGAAGAAAAGCTGACGGTTTTGTGTTTTACAAAGAATTCCGGTATCTGTGAAAGCAGTTTTGGGAAAGAATATCCGGTCTCGCGCATTATGCCGAGTATTTTTACCGCCATAAACAGCCCGTCACGCAAAAAAATCTGTTTTGATGACAGATATTTGAGTTCATCGCGAACAGGCGTCTTCGCCTGCACGGGGTACCGCAAAACACGCTTTTCATATCCGTCTGCCATATCATTTATAGCTGCCGGAGCATCATACGGCACAGCAACATCATGACCACATTGAAACTCATACAGACAGCACAACGAAAGCAGTTTATCCATATTGATCCACCCGCATTCACGGCAAAATGCCGAAACCTCCGTGCCGCCTCTTGTTATCTTAAACGTGATGTCATCGCCTTTACCGCAGCCGAGTGATAAAAGACAATCCTCCATAAGTAAAAGTATGTCCTTATTATCGCTCATTACATTGGCCGAAATACCCGAAAGCATATCTCCCGATTGTCTCAAAAGTTCTCGGCGATACATACTGCTCATGCTTGACATATCGGAGACGGCTCGCATATTCTGTGCCGAGCAACGGCGAAATTCGCCGTTTTCTGCACGGCGCTCAAGTTCCTGCTCGAAATCGGGCGATAACGGCAATCCGCCGTTTCCGTAAAACGCCGAATGAATACCGTTCTTTTCCGAATAAATGTAAATTCCGCAGCCGAGAGAACAAAAAGAAGAGAAAAAAGCGACTTCTGACAAAAAGCATCTGCCGAAATCAAACACGTGCGAGCCCGAGGATATAAGTCCCGCCGTAACGGCCTTTACCGCCGCTGCGGAAGAAACGCTGTCATCGTACCCTATTCCTGTTCGCGTACCGAATTCACAGCTGCCCAAGGCTCTGCCGACTTTGCAAAACAGGCCTATATCAAAATCGCCGAAAAGCGAATCGGTACCGCGGCTGCCTAAAGCGGTAATATTTTCGCCGTAATAATAAGCCTGCGGCTGACTTTGGGCGCGGAAATACCGCCGTGCGGTTTCGGTGTGACTTTTACATTTTCGCCCACCGCCATATTTCTGCCGACAGTCGTTTTCTCACACAGCACGCTGCCTAAAGACATTTTGCTGTTTTCCTCCGCAACCGAATTTACACCCATAACGGCTCCCGATATATCGGCTCCGCGTAAGGCTGCGGATTTATTGAGCATAATACTGCCGCGAACAAATGCTTTTTCGCCTATAAAACAGCCGTCGCCCACTACGGTATACGGTCCTAAATCCGCTCCGTCCGAAATTTCGGTATTTTCACCTATAAACACAGGCGGCGTAATATTGTATTTGCCGCAAGGCAGTTCGCTGTTTGAATATATGCCGTCGCATATTTCCGACAGAGGAAATACTGTTTTTCCGTCAAGCATATCGCGAGTACATTTTAAATATGACAATACCGTATTTATACCGCGCCTGTAACCGGCACACCGAAATGCAAAAAGACTTTTATTTTGTGAGAGCAATTCAGGCAGTATCTCATTTGAAAAAGCCGTGATTGTGCGGTCGCGAAGCATTTTTAATATTTTGCCGGAAATTATATAAATGCCCGTGTCCGCCTTATCCGTAAGAAAGCCGCACCTGCCGACGCTCCCCGAAAAGCCCGTAATTCTGCCGGACGGTGACGTGAAAACAAGCTTCTCTCCGGTAACTCCGTCACAATGCGTGATTATTACGGTTACATCCGCCCCCATACTTCGGTGATATTTTTCGGCTTCGCTCAAATCAAAGTCAAAAAGCACGTTGTCGGTTATCAGTAAAACGTTGTCATCCTCTTTTTCATCAGAACAGAAAAGTGAGTTTAAAGCGTCGTTTATACTTTTTCCGATAACCGGCTTAACCTTTGCTCCGCAAGTCGGATTATTTTTTAAATACTCGCTTACTTTTTCCGATTGCGCATCAAGTAAAAGCACAATTTCGTTCATTCCGTAAAAAGAAAGCATATCGGTCATATAGCCGAGCAGCGGTTTACCGAGTAAAGGCAAAAGAATTTTAGGCGTACCGAAAAAATCATCATTAAAAAATCCGTTTCTGACTTCAGATGCTATTACCGCTTTCACAAAACCACCGTAACCTTTCATACGTATTCCGCACTTCGGGAAAAAAGAGGGATATATGCATAAAAGTATTATTGCCCCGTCGCTATAAAATAATCTGTTGTTTTAATGCGAATTTAATGTTAAAATATCCGTGTGATTTTATAGCAAATCGGATGTGAACACATGAAAAAAGAGCTTGACAAAATTGAAATGTACACCGACGGTGCGTGCTCCGGAAATCCCGGTCCCGGAGGGTGGGGTACAATTTTGCGTTTCGGTTCGGCTGAAAAAGAGCTGTCAGGCGGAGAACGCAGCACCACAAACAACAGAATGGAGCTGACCGCGGTAATAGAGGGCTTTAAGGCGCTTAAAAGGCCGTGCGACGTAACTCTTTATACGGATTCAAAATATGTTGCGGACGCCATAACAAAAGGCTGGGCAGAGGGCTGGAAAAGGAAGGGCTGGAAAAAGAGCGACGGCAAGCCGGCGTTGAATTCCGATTTATGGGATGAGCTGTTGACGCTCATATCAAAGCACAGTCTTAATATTGTTTGGCTCAAGGGGCATGCGGGTCATCCGGAAAATGAGCGATGCGACAGTATGGCAGTAAGGGAAAGTCATAAATTCATTAAATAGATTAAAATAAGCAAAACAGGACGCTTCCTTCGGAGAGCGTCCTGTTCTTTTACGTCAAAAAAGCTCCCGTAAAGGGAGCTTTGCGAATACCGCATCAACTTATTCTTTTTCGGAAATCATTTTTAATTCATCGGCTGTTATTTCGCGGCACTCGCCGTCTCTCAGCCTTTCATCGAGGAAGAGTCGTCCCATTTTTATACGGCGAAGATTTGTAACCTCGTTTCCGACGGCGCAAAACATACGCTTTATCTGATGATATTTACCCTCGCAAATAGTAATTTCGCACTCTTTATCGGAGAGTATTTTTATTTTTGACGGCAAAAAAGCCGTCCCGTCACGAAGAGTAATGCCGTTTTCGAGCAACGAAACGGCCTCTTCTTCGATATTGTCACGAAGAGACACAACGTACGTTTTATCAATGTGGTTTTTCGGTGAGAGAATACGGTGTGCGAACTCGCCGTCATCGGTTATCAGCACAAAGCCCGTAGTATCTTTATCGAGTCTGCCGGCCGGGAACAGCCCACGGCGCATAAGCTCCTCGGGGACAAGGGCACAAACGGTTCTTTCGCCCTTTCCGTCGCTTGCCGAAACAACGCCCTTCGGCTTATTGAGCATTATGTATATATGTTTTTTTATTGTGAAAATTTCACCGCATACTTTAATCTCGTCCGAATCGGCATCAGCCTTTTCGGAGCCGCTTTTGACAGTCCTGCCGTTAAGTGTAACATTGCCGTGAGAAATCAGACCTGCCACGTCTTTTCTGCTGAGTTTACCGCTGCCTGCTATAAGCTTATCTATCCGCTCTTTTTTCATCCGTTTCTCCTTATTTATTCGCCGGTGTTATCAGGCTTTGCAAAGCCGTGCATAAAGCCGTTAAGCTCTGTTGAGCACACATCTCCGCCTATCACCTTGCCGTCATACACCAAGATATTTGCGTGGATAAAGCCGGTATTTTCATAGCCCGTATAATTTGTAATCTCATATGTCCAACGCTTTACCCGTTTCGACGCATACAAGGATAAATCAAAGCCTTGTTCCTTTTGAAGCTCATTGTATTTTTCGTATACATCATCAAATTCCGCGGGAATAATCACTTCGCAAACCTCAACCGGATCTTCTTTTACGCTCCAGCCGAACTGCGAAAGATACGCGATTCTGTCCTCGGAGGAAGCTGCTCTGATATTCAGCGCCGCCGTTTTCCCCGCCTCTGCCGTATGATGAGAAACAATAATCAGCGCGACTGCAAGCAATGCCACAAAAAACACAAGCAGAGCCATTTTTACCTGCCTTTTCTTTACGGAGTATACGAACATATAAATTCACCTCGAAGCAAATATATGCAACGAGGCGAAATAAAATACTATATAAGGCAGCAAAAATTACTTGCTCTCTTCGGGAGCCTTTTTGTGCTGAGCGGCAGCCTTGAGAGACTGACGCACGCGTCTTATTTCATTTACGGAGTTGGTAAGACCCTCGTCTGCCATAGATACAACCCTCTCAACGTATTCGCCTGCGCTTTTACGCATATCGTTTGACCACTTTTGAGCCTGCTCCGTAAGCTCCGCTGCAGTCCCTCTCGCCTGCTCGACGATACCGTTTGCCTTTTTACGTGCTTCCGCCATAATATTTTCAGCCTCGGCCTCGGCGCCCTTCGTTATCTCGTGCTCGGAAATAAGCTCATCGGCCTTTTTCTTTGCCGCGGTAATAATCCCCTCGGCGGTGCTTTGCGCCGCAGTAAGTATTTCCTTTCTCTCGGAGGCTATTTTTCTCGCCTGCATAAGCTCATCGGGCATATTAAGCCTCATATCCTCGATAGTGGTTCTGAGCCTTTCGACGTCAACTATCTGATTTGAAGTAAAGGGAACGGATTTTCCCTCATCAATAATCTGCTCAAGCTCCTCTATTAAGCTTTCAATAGTCATTTGTTTTACACCTCTTATTTGCTGTCTCTCAGTTTATTTTTTTATTCTTTTGATGATGTCCTCACGTATTTCAGCAGGAACGAATGTGCTAATGTCACCGCCGAGCTCACAAACCTGCTTTACCACGCTGGAGCTTAAGTACATATTCTCGGCTCGCGTTGTAATAAATACCGTTTCAAGCTCGTTATTGAGTTTTTTATTTGTGAGCGCCTGTTGAAATTCGTACTCAAAATCCGAAACCGCTCGAAGGCCCTTTACTATGGCAACCGCCTCTTTGCGGCGTGCATAATCGGCAAGCAAACCGTCGTATCGGTCCACATCGACGTTTGGCATATCTGCGGTACAGCGCTTCAAAAGCTCAACTCTCTCCTCCGATGTGAAGGCATAATTATTTTTTTTATGATAATTTGTCATTACGACAACGATGACCTTATCAAACATTTTCGCGCTTCTGCGGATAATGTCAAGGTGCCCCATTGTAACAGGGTCAAAACTGCCGGGACATATAACCGTTTTCAAGAAAACCCCTCCGAATTACTTTTTATAGGTAGTGAGTTTAGTCTTGGAATATTTATATTCCTTAAATTTTTTAATATCACCGACTTCTTCCGGCAAGTCCTCGCGGTAATCGGTTTCACACATTACAATGCCGCCGTCTTTAAAACACCGTCGACAAGAGACAGAGCTGTTTCTGCCATTTGCCTGTTATACGGCGGATCAATGAGAATTATATCAAACTTTTCTGCGGTGCTGCGAAGGAAACCAAAGCTGTCGGAATTTATAACCGTTGCTTTATCAGATAAACCGCAGGTTTTAAGGTTTTGCTTAACAACGGAAAAAGCCTCTGCGCTTTTATCAACAAACACAGCCTTTTCGGCACCGCGTGAAAGAGCCTCAATTCCGAGCTGACCCGACCCCGCAAAAAGGTCAAGCACAGATTTCCCCGGAATATCAAACTGTATTATACTGAACATAGCCTCTTTTACCCTGTCGGTAGTGGGACGCACCACTTCTTCGCCCTCAAGAGTCACAAGCTTACGTCCTCTGGCTATACCGGTAATAACTCTCATAAGATCTCTCCATAAAATGCTTCTAATATTATTTCATTATTTTATCACAATTGTCAACAGTTTTCACTATTTTTTTAAATTTAAGAGTATATTCTTTAATTCTTCGGCATTTTTCGCGGTTTTTTCCGCTCCGGCTTTTTTGAGAACCTCTATATCGCGATAGCCCCAAAGCACGGCAATAACACTCAGTCCCGAATTTTTTGCCGTTTCGACATCAACCTCGCTGTCGCCTACATATACGGTCTCGCTCTTTTCGGCACCCATCTTATCTATAGCGAACAAAACATTGTCGGGATAGGGCTTGTTTCTGCGCTCTTTTACGCTTCCGACAACGGTTTTAACGTAATCGCCGAACATTTCGCCGCAAAGCTCCTGTGCGGCAAAATCAGCCTTATTTGTAACTATGGCAAGCTTAAAGCCGTTTTCATAAAGGGTTTTTAGCATATCCGTAATTCCGGGATACGGTTTTGTTTTATTCGCCATATTTTTTTTGTAATTACGGCAAAATATATCAAAACACTTATCTATTTCCGCCTTATCGGTGCCTGTGGGAACGGCTCTCTCGATAAGCTTATATATACCGTTTCCGACAAACCTGCGCACCTCGTCGCGCGTCCTTTCCGGGTAGCCCGCGGTTCTGAGCGTGTAATTAGTGCTGTCTGCAAGGTCGTCGAGAGAGTTAAGAAGAGTTCCGTCGAGATCGAATATAACCGAGTTAATCATTTTAAACAATCCTTTGTTCTGTAATAATCATATATATTTTGTGCAACGGCAGAGGTTATCCCCGGAGCCTTTGAAAGCTCATCGACCTCAGCGTTTTTAATTGCAGTCATGGTTTTAAAATATTTTAAAAGCGCGGATGCTCTTTTTTCTCCGACGCCCTCTATCTCGGTAAGAGATAGCGAAAGCCCGCGTTTTGCATGCTTTTGGTGATGATATGCCACAGAAAATCGATGTACCTCATTTTGTATTTCGGAAACGAGCGTAAACACCTGCCGTTTTGAATTTATGGCTATTTCGCCGCCGTCACCCGAAATGGCACGCGTGCGGTGTCGATTATCCTTTACCATACCGAAAAGCGGAATTTTAAGTCCGAATTCACGAAGCACGGGTTCTACGGCATGGACCTGCCCAACGCCGCCGTCAAGCAGTATAAGGTCCGGCAATTTGCCGAAGCCCTCGGTTGAATCCTTGCTTTTTTCGTATTCGGAAAAGCGTCTTGTAAGAACCTCATTCATAGCGCGGTAATCGTCGTTACCGTCAAAGCTCTTTATGGAAAAACGTTTATACGCCTTACGATAAGGCTTACCGCCCTTAAAAACTATCATACCCGCAACAGAATCCTGCCCTGCGGTATGCGATATATCATAGGACTCAATGTACTCCGGCGTCTTTTTTTAGGCCGAGCAAATCCTTAAGTTCGTCGAGAACGGCTATCTCTCTTCCTGTTCTGCCCTTTTTAATCGCCAGCTTTTCCTCGGCGTTTTTACGGCACATATTAACTATTTCGAGCTGTTCTCCCCTTGCCGGAACAAAAACCGTAACTTTTTTGCCCTTTTTCTCGGAAAGCCATTGCTCCAAAAGCTCTCTGTCGGCAACCTCGCCGTCTACAGTAACGCGCTTCGGAATATTGTCTCGCATAGAATAATAGGACGTGATGAAATCGGAGCGCATACTCTCTTTATCACCGGGGTCATCGAAGAAGAAATGCTCGCTGTCAAAAAGTCTGCCGTTTGAAAACCTTAAAACAGCAAGGCACACACTGCCGTCAATATCAGCGGTTGCAAACACATCCTGCTCTTCGACGGATTTATAAACAACCTTTTGCTTTTCTTTAATTCGCTCTATGGAGTTAATGCGGTCGCGCAGCTTTGCAGCCTGTTCAAAATCAAGCTCCTCTGCCGCCTTTTCCATTTTGACACGCAAATCGGCGATTATATCGCGGCTGTCACCCTTTAAAAACGCAATCGCGCCGTCCACCGCCTCGTCATAATCGGATTTTTTTATTTTACCCGTACAAAGTCCGCAGCACTGCGAAATATAATAATTAAGGCATGGTCTGCTCTTGCCGAAATCGCGCGGAAAGACCTTGTTGCACTGCGGTAATTTGAATATTTTATTGGCCGCGTCCACACTTTGCCTTACCGAATACGAACTGAGATACGGACCTATATACTCCGAACCGTCATCTTTTTTATTGAACACGGCGGAAATCTTGCGATATTCACCTTCGGATATGCGAATGTAGCTGTAACCCTTATCGTCTTTTAAAAGAATATTGTATTTCGGCGAATGCTGTTTTATCAGACTGCACTCAAGAACGAGAGCTTCGAATTCGCTTCCCGTTACTATATAATCAAAACGGTCGACATTTTCCACCATTTTACGTACTTTTATCGGATGGCGATTTTGCGATCCGAAATACTGGCTGACGCGGTTTTTAAGTGCTTTTGCTTTACCGATATATATTATTTCCCCATCGGCGGCATTTTTCATAATATAAACGCCCGGCAAAAGAGGCAGGCTCATCGCCTTTTTTCTGAGTATTTTCATTTTCGGATTCAAAGCACTCACCGCCCTTCGTTAAAAAATAAGGCACACCGAAGAAAATACGGTGTGCCGTTTTAATTGAATATTTAAATTACTCGGCAAAGCCTGATTCAACAAGCTTAACAAGCTCCTCAACGGCCTGTTCTTCGTCGGGGCCGCCGGCAATGATCCTGATCTTTGTGCCACCCATTATGCCGAGTGAAAGAACGCCGAGAAGGCTCTTTGCGTTAACTCTTCTCTCTTCCTTTTCAACCCAGATAGAAGATTTAAACTCATTGGCTTTCTGAATGAAGAAGGTTGCAGGACGAGCATGAAGTCCTACCTGATTTTGAACAAGAACATCTTTAACGTACATAGTTATTCTCCCCAAATATTGATATATAATAATGTTTTCTTCGTACCGTTAACATATTATACCACAAAACTTTGTCCTCGTCAACGGCTTTGACACGATATATGGGGGATTTTGCAATAATTCGGCTGTACCTCCAAAGACAAATCAAAACAATTTTAAATGTTTGTGCAAAATAACAACCGCAAGCTTTAGTTCATATTGAATATACACAAAAAAATCGGGCACACATCAATTATTGACTTTTTGATGCACCGGATATGTTTTTTCGCTTAAAACGCCGAAGCTGTAACCCATACTTTTATAATATGCGATTATCTCGGGAAGTGCCTCCACAGTTGTGTTCACCGCAGAATCGTGCAAAAGCACAACTATTGTGTTGGTTTTCGGTACTTTTTTTACAATTCTCTATTATAGTGTTTTTAGGCTGTTCCCTTGAAACGGCGTCACCCGAAGAAACGTTCCAATCAAAATAGCAGTATCCTTTTTCTTGCACCTCTTTTGTCAGCGTCGTCATAATCCCCGGCGAATACTTGCGGCTTATGGTATTGCTGCTGCCTCCGGGAAAACGAAATATGTTTGTACGGACTCCCGTTTCATTGTATACGAGATCGGATATTTTCTGCAAATCGTCAAAAAACGCCTGCTCCGAAGCATACACCTGCGGATAATTGTGAGAATATGAATGAAGCGCGATTTGGTTTCCCGATTCGGTTATGTTTTTCATATACCCGTTATACTTACCGCCGTTTTTCACAAAAAAAGTCGCCTTAACTCCGTTCTCATTCAGGATATCGATTATCCTCGGAGTGTTAGGCGACGGGCCGTCATCAAAGGTCAGGTAAACAACTTTGCCGGCATTGGCTTCGGCGAGTGCCCTGCTCTCTTGTTCCCTTTTAAGCGACACCTGCTCATTAAGCTTTGATATTTCGCCGTTCAGACTGCCCTTTTCATCCGCAAATAACGATTCCCGTTCACTCAGCGATTGCTCCACAGCCGCCTTTTGTGCCGCAACCGTTTTTAGATTTTTCTTGGTTTTATTATATTTGACTCCGAACACCGCAAGCAGTATTGAGATTAAAATAATCAACAATGACAGAACAAATATCATTTTTTTAAACAAATTATTTTGTTTTACAACAATGCTTAACCTTTGCTTTTCCACCGCAGTTACATCCTTTGATTTAATTTACAACTCCATTATATAATAATGTTCGACAAAATCAAGCAACAAATAATTACAAGAAAATTAATAATTTATTAAGCGCAAAAATGCCGTGTGAAAGAATTCTTCACACGGCATAATATCAACAAAAGCTCTTATAAATACAGTTTATTTATTCCGCCGCAAGCGGAACCTCACTCTGAGTATCAACATTAACAAGGCCCTTGGTGGTAAGCTTTAAATGCGGTATTACCGGCAAGCTCAAAAACGACATAATCATAAACGGCTCAAAGCCCTTCGGCACACCGAGAGAATACACACTTTCACGCACCTTTTCGTTTTCTTCCGCCGCTCTTTCCGCTGTTTCACACGACATAAGTCCGCCTATCGGCAGAGGCATTTCGGCCACGACTTTTCCGTTTTTAACCGAAACTATACCGCCGCCGAGCTCACGTATACGGTTTGCGGCAAACGCCATATCATCGGTATTTGTGCCTATCACAATAAGATTGTGCGAATCATGCGCCACGGAAGATGCTATGGCACCCTCCTTAAGTCCGATACCCTTTATAAAAGCATTTCCTATATGACCCGTGTTGTGATGTCTTTCAATAACGGCTATTTTCAATATATCATGCTCGATATCTATGCCGTTATTGCAGTCGAAATCAATGTCCGATACCAAATCATCGGTCAAAAGCTGCCCGTCCACAAGGGAAATAACATGGCATTTTCTTTTACCATTATAATCGACGGCAAAATCAGACGAAGACAGCATGGGCAAATTAAACGAGCTACGCACTTTTCTTTCGAGAGAATCATTTATTTTCGGCATATCAAAACAAAGCGTTTTGCCGTCCGAAACAACCTTTTCTCCGTTTTTGTATACATCGCGCACGATTACCTTATCAAGGTCATCAAGGACAAGCAAATCCGCTTTGTAACCGGGTGCTACGGCGCCTGTATTTTTAAGTCCGAAGCACTCCGCAGCATGGAGGGTCGCCATTCTTATACCCGTGACGGCGCTTTTGCCCATTTGCACGGCAGAGCGGATTATACTGTCTATATGGCCGTTTGAGATAAGGTCAGCCGGGTGTTTATCATCGGTCACCAAAAGGCATCTCTGCTCCCATGGGTCGTCAAACAGCGAAATCAGCCCCGAAAGATTTCTCGCCGCAGTACCCTGCCTTATCATTATTCTCTGCCCCTTGCGTATGCGCTCCTTGGCTTCATCGGCCGAAGAGCATTCATGGTCATCTCCTATTCCCGCGGAAATGTATTTATCAAGCGGCTTGCCCGACAAAAGCGGAGCATGACCGTTTACAACAAGTCCGCGAGACAATGCGGATTTGATTTTTTTCTCAAGCTCGCCGTCCCCGGCAACCACGCCGACATAATTCATAACCTCGCCGAGCCCGAGAACACGACTTTCAGAATAGAATTCCTCTATATCATCCGCCGAGAGAACCGCGCCCGATTCGTCAAAGCTCGTTGCCGGAACACATGACGGTATTACAAAATACACGGTAAGCGGAAGGCCCTCACTTGATTCAATCATATAGCGAAGGCCGTCTTTACCGCTGACATTGGCAATTTCATGCGGATCGGCTATTACCGCGGTCGTACCGTGAGAAACCGCCGTTTTGGCAAATTCCGGGCAAGTGAGCATTGTGCTTTCGATATGTATATGCCCGTCTATAAAGCCCGGGCAAATATATTTTCCGGCAGCGTCGATTACTTCATCTGCTTCATCGTCACCGTAGTCGTCTACGCCCAAAATAATTCCGTTTTCAAAAAGAACGTTCGTCTTTATGAGCTCACCCGTAAAGACATTGACTACCGTTCCGTTTTTTAATAATCTTTTCATAGCGCGCTCCTTAACAAGTCAAAGTATATTCTGTAAATGATTGTATCACAAAAACAATTTCATAGCTACAAAAAGTTGCGGATAAATAAAAAAAGGTAAGCATCTTACGATACTTACCGTTTTTTGGTCGGAGTGACGGGACTTGAACCCATGGCCTCTTGGTCCCGAACCAAGCGCGATACCAAACTTCGCCACACCCCGAAGTGCTTTAGTATTATATTATATCGGCGCGATAAAATCAAGTGGTATTTTGATTTTTTATTAAATGTTTTCAATTTTTAGGCAAATCGGAGGAAAAACAAGTTTTAAGGATGATGCCGAGATATACTAAGCAAGCCCAAATTTTTGTAGGCAGGGCTCAAATCGCAATCAAATTACACAAGCCCGTAAGGCTTTAAGTTCGCCTCACACGGGAATAGGAAGTTTAAAACTATATTATATCCGTCTATTCCTCACTCAGCTCACCGGTGGTTTCATCATTTTCGCTGTTTGTGGTTGGCTCCGCCAAAAATCCCAGTTTGTTTTTCAAATTCTCAAGCGCATCAAAAAGCTTTGCTTTTACTTCCGGCTGATTAACAAAATCGATGTCCGATTGCGCGGAATTATAAAGTGTTTGTGTTCTGAACAGCTGATATTTCTTTATGCTGTTCTCCGCATTCAGAGCGTTTTGAATATCCGTGTCGGAATCAAAGAACGCCACGCTGCCGCCCCTGTCGCTCATATCGTCATTATTGCCGTAATCAAACAAAGCTATGTTTATGTCGGTGTCATTCGGAATTCCGTTTACCCTACCCTTGGGTGTATACTGCCATACCTTATAGTCATATTTAAAATCCGTGGTTTCACTCGTATAATGTGCAACCCAAATTTCATAATTTGAAAGGCGCGAAAAATTCAGCTCATCGGTATAAAACGTTTTGCTCGCATAAATTCCCGGTTTGTATCCTGCATTTTTTACGGCCTCGCAAAATGCAACGGCAATGTTGGTTCGCTGACTTGCCGTGAGGCGGTCTGCTCTGCCCGAATGCTCACTGTTTGAAAACTCCGTATCAAAATATATGGGTAACGTTATATTATATTTTCTCGAATAGTTTACAGCCACGCTCGCTTCCTCAACGGCCTCGTAAACCGTAACCGCCTGGCTGTAAAAATACACGCCTACCTGTATGCCGTTATTTAAAGCGCCCTCAACATTTTCGTTAAAGCGTGAATCAAGCTTGAGTGTTCCCTTGTCGCCGTATCCGCGAAATCCGACACGTATTATAGCAAAATCAACGCCTGCAGCTCGCACCGCCGCCCAATCTATCTTACCATTATGATGAGACACATCAATACCTACCATAGAGGAAAGAGCACCGTTATCGTTGAAATAATACTGCATATCGCTTATGGCTTTATGCCCTCTTATCGGGTTGTGTGACGAATCAAAATTAAAAAGTGTACCATCTATATCGATAAGTCCCGACATAAAATCACGGTTCACGTATTTTAAAGGCAGCAGAGAGGACGTGTACATACTGTCTGATGAAAGCGGAACGCCCGTTAATCTGCCGTTCAGCCGCGGAGATTTTGCCGGCGCAAGGCGCGACGAATTGGTACCGTAATCACGGTTGATTTCGGCGTCCTCATCTTTTTTGCTGTCACCAGTGGCAACCTGCACGTTTTTCATTTTTTCGTCAATTTCAAATAAAATTGCCGAGGTGGTTTCTTCCTCTGACGAAACAGACTCATCCTCGCCGAAAACTTCTAACTCCGCATCGGTAACAGCGGCCTCGGTCTGAGTCTCGCCGATTACTGCAGCATGCTTCTTTTTATTGCTGCGGACAATTAACACCGACGTCAATACTATTGCCGCCGCTAAAACAAAAACAGCCGCAATCAGCATTATTTTTTGCGAAGGCTTTAAAGCTTTAAGTTTTTGCAAAGGCTTTAAAGCTTTAAGTCTTTTCTTTTCCTTTTTCGGGTCGCTGTTTTCAGTTGTAATCTGTGTTTTTTCAGATGTGTTTTCCAATTATGTATCCCCTTAAAGCCCTTATCAACGCTTGAATAATTAAAGAGCAAACTTCTTTATTGCTGCCGCTACGCCATTATCATCGTTGGAAAGAGTAACAAAGTCGGCTGCGTTTTTCGCAGGCTCCTGAGCATTCTCCATAGCTACACCGATACCGGCTTCGCTTATCATTGTAATATCGTTGTATCCGTCTCCGCATGCCATAACCTGCTCGCGCCTTATACCGAGACTGTCGGCAAGCCACATAAGTGCGGTACCTTTATCTACCATAAGAGGCGTTATCTCAAGGAAAAACGGTTCGGAGCGAAATACCGAAACTCCGCTAAGCTCGTTTTTAAACAGCTTTTCTGTCTCGGTTATATAATCGGGCTCACCCGTTATAAGATATTTAGGCACGGGATAAGTAACCTCTTTCCGCAGACTTTGAACTCTTTGCAGTCCCAAGTTATTGAGATTTACCTCAAGATAAAAATATTTGTCGTCGGCATTGTCGGTAACCGCTGTATCGCCCTGTATGTGGTTATCGGGACATTATACTTTTCGGCGACATCGATAATACGGGCACTCTGCTCCGCCGAGAGATTTTTTTCGTACAAAAGTTCACCCGTGCGCGCGTCAAAAATGCGCGACCCGTTGTATGTTATAACATAACCTCCGCCGACGTTAAGCCCCAGCTCCTCGGCATAACGCGTAACGCCGCTTATCGGTCTACCCGATGCTATTGTGACTATTCCTCCGTTTTTCATAAATCTCCGTATAGCTGTCTTATTGCCTGCCGGTATATTTTTTTCGGTGGTAACAAGAGTTCCGTCTATATCAAGAGCAAGTAGTTTTATATGCATATATTTCACCTTGGAAGAAAGAATATCGGTATTGCATAACCGCGATACCGATTATAATTATATCAATGGGCAAGCAAAACATCAATTTGTAGAAATGCAAATAATTCGGTTAAAAAAACGAGAATTTTATATATTATGCGTCATACGGCTTTTCTGCCTTATTTCGTTTTTTCGTCAAGACATTCGATTATCCTGTCGAGCTTATAATGCATATTTTTAAGCAGAATCTCACATTTTAAATTTATTTTATAATCATTTTCGCTGCGCCGACGATCTTTTTCATCCTGTCGCTTTTGACTCATCATAATAAGAGGCGCCTGAATAGCCGAAACGCACGACAAGACAAGGTTCAACAGAATAAACGGGTACGGGTCGAACGACTTTGCCGCCAAAACCGTATTTACTGTTATCCAAACGAGCAAAAGCAGAGTAAAACCTATAACGAACGTCCAGCTTCCGGCAAGAGAGGAGAGCCTGTCTGAGGCCCTTTGCCCAAAGCTTTCTTTACACTCGTTGTTTTCTGAAACCGTTTTATTCAAAAGCAGATGCACTTTTTCTTCATCGTCGAGATCCTCGTTTATATCGTTTAGGATATACTTTATAATCTCATAATCGCTCATTTATATATCACCGCCACACATAAAATATTAAGGCTTCGCAAACAACGAAGCCTTAATATTTTCGGTATAATTTGTTTTTATATACACATGAGAAAAACGCAAAAACCGATTACTTTATGCGCTCAACCTTTAACATATTCGTTGTGCCGGAAATCCCGAGCGGAATTCCCGCGGTTATTACAACAATATCGCCTTTTGAAATAAGACCGTGCTTACGTGCAACCTCAACAGCGTGAGAAAAAAGTGCATCAGAGTTGTTTTTTTCTTCGCACATAAGAGGTATCATACCCCAAGACATATTCATCTGACGGCAAACGGTTTCATCGGTCGTGCAGCTGATTATCATGGAGGACGGGCGATGCTTTGAAATCATACGGGCAGTCGAACCGCTCTTCGTTACCGTAATAATCGCCTTTGCGCCGAGGTCGTGAGCGGTTGTAACGGTGGCGTGTGAAATAGCGTTTGTTATGCTGTTATCGTACTCAGACGAATCATTTTTAAATTTAGTGAGATAGTCTATATCTGCCTCGGTGGTCTCGGCTATAAGTGCCATTGTTTCAACAGCCTCGACAGGGTGCTTACCGGCAGCAGTTTCACCGGAAAGCATAATTGCCGAAGTGCCGTCATAAATTGCATTTGCAACGTCGGTAATCTCTGCTCTTGTGGGACGGGCATTCGTTATCATCGACTCAAGCATCTGAGTTGCGGTTATAACCTGCTTACCTGCCGTATATGCCTTTTTGATGAGCTTTTTCTGTATTGACGGAATAAGCTCAAACGGTATTTCGACGCCCATATCGCCACGCGCTATCATAATACCGTCCGCAGCGGCAATAATTTCATCAATATTGTTGACGCCGCTCATATTCTCTATTTTTGCAATTATTTTTACCTTGTGAAATCCCACGGAATTTGTAAAATTACGAAGATAATCAACATCCGCGGCCGAGCGAATAAATGAAGCCGCTATGAAATCGAATCCGAGCTTTGCCCCGAACGCCAAATCGGACATATCGTGCTCGGAAAGATAAGGCATTGATAAATTTGTATCCGGAACATTTACGCCCTTTTGGTCTGAAATAACGCCGCCGTCAACAACCTTACAATAAATATCGGGGCCTTCGACCTTTTCGACCCTGAGAGATACAAGACCGTCGTTTATTCTGATAATCGTGCCCATTCTGACATCCTGCGGCAGTTCCTTAAAGGAAACGCTCGCCTGCTTTTCGTCGCACTCTATATCTCGCGAGGTGAGAATATAATCATCGCCATCTTTCAGCGTTACGGCTTTGTGGTCTTTAAAATAGCCTATACGTATCTCCGGACCCTTAGTGTCAAGCATTGTAGCTATGGGGAGATCAAGTTTGTCTCTAAGAGCCACCAGCTCATCAAACCTTTTTTTATGCATTTCATGAGTGCCGTGAGAAAAGTTGAATCTCGCAACATTCATTCCGGCTTTTATCATCTTTTCAAGGACTCCGTCCTCATCGGTAGCCGGACCGACGGTGCATATTATTTTTGTTTTTCTCATTTAAAAGCACCTCCAAAAAATATATATAAATATGTTTTTCAAATCTTCCTCAGATACATTGTATAATTAGTTTTGTCAAATGTCAATCATATCAGGCATATTTTTTAGGTTTGTACGTTAATATATTTTTATGCTACGAAAGAACATTATTTTGTATTATTTTAATTTACAATACCTTGTTCGACAAATGCCGAAAGAAAAATAAAAAAGACAGCTTGAAAAACAAATCAAGCCGTCTTTAACTTAAATTACGCATTGAATTTAAAACAGAATATTCCCTAAATTCAAAATCCGTCAACCTTCGTAATCGTCCTCATTTTCCCAGTTATGGAAAACATTTTGAACATCGTCGTTATCATCAAACATTTCGAGCATTTTGCCCATATTGTTTATATCCTCTTCACTTTCGAGCTTTGTATAGGTAGATGGAATATAATCGACCTCGGCTGTCAGGTATTTATAACCCTTGGCCTCAAGATCGTCGCGTACTGCACCCATATCGTTAGGCTCTGTGCGAACTTCGAAAACATCGCCGTCTGTGAGAAAATCGGTGGCACCCGCTTCGAGAGCGTCTTCCATAAGTTTTTCCTCGTCAACATCCTCTTTGTCGATAATAATTACGCCCTCACGGGTAAACATAAACGAAACACAGCCCGAGGTTCCCATATTGCCGCCGAACTTATCAAAATAATGACGCATATCGCCTGCGGTTCTGTTGCGGTTATCTGTAAGAGTCTCGACTATTACGGCAACACCCGACGGACCGTAGCCCTCATAGATTATGCTTTCGTAATTATCGGTATTGCCGTCTCCGGCAGCCTTTTTAATGATTCTTTCGATATTATCGTTCGGAACATTGCAAGCCTTCGCCTTAGCTATGCAATCCTTAAGCTTTGAATTACCGGCAGGGTCGGGTCCGCCCTCTCTGACGGCAACAGCTATTTCACGGCCGATTTTAGTAAATACCTTTGCACGGGCATTATCGGTCTTTTCCTTTTTACGTTTGATAGTACTCCATTTTGAGTGCCCTGACATATTTTTCACCCTCTGTCAAAATTTACGGAAAATATTTTAACATACAATCGCTTTATTATCAAGATTTTTTTGTTTAACGAAACGCAATACGGTTTTAAGCCGCCGATTTTATGAGAATCACACCGAAACGAGTAAAAATACGAAAAATCAATTCACATATAATAAGCTCGTCTTTAAAAGAGTTTTATATAGAATCAAACAACGCATTTGAAATATCCGCTTATTAAGTTACAAAAAATAACATTTTTAGCATTTATTTTTCGGTTTCACTCCCACAAAAATCGGCAAATGGTGGGACAGAAAAGATACAGAAATTGATATTGTCGCAACAGATAATTCCAATAACATCATCTTCGGCGAATGCAAATATACCAAAAAGCCACTTGATGTTAATGTATATTATGATTTGCTTGAAAAGGCGAAAAAAGTAAATTGGAACAAGCAAAACAGAAATGAATATTTTGTATTCTTTTGCATTAACGGCTATACGGAAAAAATGCAAAACCTCGCAAAAGAAAATTCAAATATCGTTTTGTATTGAAATAAATATAAATCTTGTAAAACAGCACTGATGCTTAATAGAGCATTGGTGCTGTTTTTCTTTTCACCGTGAAAGAAAAAAGCCTTTACCTTTCGGTAAAGACTTTGTTTGCATGAGAGTCAATATTTTTTGGTATTATTTGCTTTTCTTTTTTGCCTTGATAACGCCTTTTATCGTTTCAATGCCGTGAATGGTACCCACAAGCGGATGATAAAGCATGATTCTCGGCCCGGAATAGCGCATAACCTCTTTTATTTTTGAACGCATATCGGGTTTGTAGCAATGGCAGGGACATTGCGAGCAGAAGTTTTTATCGTTTCCCCAGCGGCAATGATCAAGCCTAAAAAGCGCATAATCAGTAAGTTCTTGGCATTCCTTGCAAAGAGTTCCTTTTTTTGATTTATGCACACCGTGGCAATAAATTTTTACCATTTCGGGTAACATTTCTTTTTCTCGTGTGATTCTGTCTTTTTTCATGATAATCTGCCTCTGTAAACGGTGTAAGCTTCGTCAGCGATTTTTGCCGTTGACTTTCTGTGAGAAACCAAAACAATGCTTTTGCCGTGCTTTGCTTCGTTTATGGATTTTAAGATGTTGCCCTCGTTTAAACTGTCCAAATTGCTTGTGGGTTCGTCAAGCATAATCATAGGAGAGTTGCAAAGGAACGCTCTTGCAAGACCTATACGCTGTTTTTCACCATCCGAAAGCAAATCACCGAGTTCGCCTACATTTGTGTTGTATCCCTTAGGCAAAGTCATTATAAAATCGTGAATTGAGGCTTTTTTTGCGGCAATTTCAACTTCTTCTCTTGTTGCGTTGTAATCTGCAATTTTAATGTTATTTTCAATCGTATCGTTAAACAATTGAGTTTCTTGGCTTACAAGGCTCTGATTGTTACGAAGTGATGATGTTTTAATATTTTTAATGTTTTCACCCGACATATCAATTTCGCCGCTGTTTACATCCCAAAAACGCATCATAAGTTTAAGCGCAGTCGATTTGCCCGAACCGCTCGGTCCGTTTATAGCAATGATTTTGTTTTTTGGAATTTCCATATTGAAATTTTCAAGAATTTGCTCTTTGTCATATGCAAAGCCTACATTTTTACATTCCATACCGTCAAATTCAACTTCTTTGCCGCTGATGTTTTCTTCAACAACAGGACTTTCATCAAGAATTGACAGCACTCTTTCACCGCTTGCAAGGGTGTGAGTCAAATTGCCTGCAAGGTTTGAAAGTGCGGCAACCGGACCGAATGAACTCATCATTGCAACGGTTGAAACAATAAGTCCGTCAAATCCGATTGTGCCCTTTTGGTAAAGGCAAATTGCAACTAAAAGCATTGTGATTGAAAAGAAGATAATCGAAATATCCGTAATTGAAATATTATGCCCCTCAATTTTCTTTAATTTCTTTTGAAGTGAATTAAGTTCATCGGTTTTTTCGTTCATTTCATTAAGGCGGATATCGGTTGAATTGTATCTGATTGATTCCAAAAGTCCCCTCATACTGTCAAGCACATAGCCGGAAAGTGCACCCGAATTTTCACGGTAGGTCATACCGATATTTTTGTTAAATTTGGATGATGCAAGCGGAATAATAATGCCGACTGTAATGTAAGCCGCAAGTGCAACAAGCATAAGCCAACTACTGTATCTTCCGATAAATATCAGCATAACAAGGCTTGTTAAAAACGCAATACAAATCGGAGAAATCGTGTGAGCATAAAAAACTTCTAAAAGTTCAATATCACTTGTTATGAGCGATATCAGATTGCCTTTATCTTTACCTTCAAGTTTTGCCGGTGTTAGCCTACGAAGTGATTTGAATACTTTATCACGAATAAGTGCAAGTAATTTGAATGCAATATAGTGGTTGCACGCTTGCTCGCCATAGTGTAAAAAGCCACGCAAAACCGCAAAAATAATAATGCAAATACAACCCGTTTTTATTGCAAGTCCACCGTTTATACCTGCAGCTGTAAGCAGCGTCATACTGCCAAGCACCGTAATTTGAATTGCGCAAAGAAAGCCTGTAACGCCGAGTATAACTGCAAGTACCATGAAGAAAGCAAGCGGCTTAACAAGTTTTATCAACCGCATCATAATTTTGAAACCTGATTGTTTTCTTTTCATTACGCTTCCTCCTTTGCATATTTTTCAAGTTCTGCTTGAGTGGAATACATCAGCTTGTATTTTTTATTAAGAGACATAAGTTCAGAATGAGTACCGCTTTCCTCAATTTTGCCTTTATCAAGCAGAAGAATTTTGTCACTGCCTACCACATTTTCAAGCCTGTGGGAGATAAGAATAACGGTTTTGATTTTAGCCATATTGTGAATAACGGTCATAATGTCGTTTTCGCTTTCGGCGTCTATGTTTGAAGTTACTTCATCAAAAACATATATCGGTGTGTTGTGAAGCAAGGCTCTTGCAATGGCAAGCCTTTGCCTTTGTCCGCCCGAAAAATTGCTGCCTTGTTGATTAAGTTTAGTATCAAGTCCGTCTTGCTCACTTAAAAATGACCAAAGGTTTACCATTTTCAATGCTTCAATCATCTTTTCGTCACTGGCACTGTCAGCTATGAGCATATTTTCCCTAACCGTTCCTGCAAAAATGTAGGAATTAAAGTTTACGGCAGTGATGTTGTTCATAAGTGTTTTTTCATCAATATCTTTAATTTCAACACCGCCGATTGTTATACTGCCGATGTAGCCTTTAGTTGTTCCGCAAAACAGGGAGGCAAGCGTGCTTTTGCCGCAACCCGATTCGCCTACTATGCTTATAAGCTCGTGCTTTTTAAAGGTTGCCGAAATATCGTTAAGTACGGTTTTTTCGCCGTCATAAGAAAAGGAAAGGTCTTTAATTTCGATATCCCCGTCAAGATTTTCAGGAATCTCCGCTCCGTGTTCGTCCTCTTTTGTATCAAGCAACTTAAAGAGTTTGTCGCTTGCCGCCATACCGTTCATAGCCACATGGAAAAATGAACCGAGAAGCCTGAGCGGTAAAAAGAAATCAGCTGCAAGCATAATGATTAAAAATGCCTGAGGTAAAGTGATTGTGCCGTTTTTTACCTGAATGATTGCAATTACTACACCTACTGCACTTCCTGCATATGCAACAATATCCATAACGCTTACGGAATTGAGTTGCATTGTAAGAACTTTCATAGTAATTCTTCTGAATTCTTCGGCTTTTTCATTCATTTCAACATTCTTGCGTTCATCCGCCTGATAAACTTTGAGTGTTGTTAAGCCTTGGATATTTTCAAGGAAAGTATCGCCGAGGTTTGTGTATACTCCCCAATATTTGCTAAGAAGTCTTTTTGCGATTTTTTGAACTGCAACAATAGAAAGCGGAATAAGGGGTACACAAATAAGAAGCACCAACGACGCTTTCCAGCTTACGAACACAAGCACGGCAAAAAGCGTTATCGGTGCAAGCATAGCAAAGAAAAACTGCGGCAGATATTTGCCGAAATAAAGTTCAAGCTGGTCTACACCCTCAACAAAAACTTGAAGCACCTCTGATGTTGATACCTTTTCGCTGTAAGATGCTCCCATTCGTGTAAGCTTTTTATACATTTTTTGCCTAAGCACTTTTTTTACTTCGCTTGAAGCGAAAAACGCAGTCTGAGAACTTGCGTATCCGCAAAGATAGCGCACAAGCATAACCGCCGCAATTGCGCCCAAATAAGGCAAAAGTCTTTTAAAATCAAACGCTTTACCGTCGAGAATTTGCGCAAGTAGATTTGAAAGAATGAAAATCATAACGATGTTTGCAACCGTTTTCAACCACTGCGCAAGAACTGTTAGGGCAATGTACTTCTTTGAAGAAGGCACTTGCTCTATAAGTCTTGTTTTAATCATTTCTTTTCTCCCTCAATTAAGTTATTTATCCAAAAATTCATTTGCGAGGCGGTAATCGCCTTGCCGGGATATTTTACCGTTTTCCATAATCAGCACTCTGTCTGCAAGAGCACCGGCACATCGTTTATCGTGTGTTACGGTAACAATTGCTGTGCCAAGGTTCTTGTTTATTTTATTTACGGTTTCAACTGTTTTACAAAGGTTTTTGTAATCCTGACCCACCGTCGGCTCGTCAAGAAACAGTACGGTCGGCTCGCTTGCACAGACGGCAGCAATGGAGGCACGCCGTTTTTGCCCTTCGGAAAGTGATTGCGGATGCCTCTGCTCAAGTCCCGAAAGTCCAAAGGCATTTATCATTTCCCTTGCCATTTCCTCGCTTTTTGCCTTAAAGGAAATCTCGCTTAAAAGCGTTGGCATAAAAAGCTGATAGACTGGATTTTGGTAAACATATCCCACCTTTGAAAACCATTTGCTGTTTGCTTTTTTGCTTTTTGTTATTGTTTGGCTGAGCATACCGTCATTCGGCTTATTCAGTCTTGCAAGCATGCGCATAAGGGTGGTTTTTCCGCATCCGTTTTCACCGAGCAAAACTATTCGTTCGCCTGCCCGAATTTCTATATCAAGTCCATCTATAATATTTCTGTCACCTGCGGCAAAGAAAAGTTTTTCGCCTTTTATAAGCACTTCACCTGGCAAAGAGCCATCGGCGTGAGGAATTGTTTTTATTCCGCTGTTCAAGTCGTTTATGTCCGTACTTGTAAAAAGCTGTTTATTTTCGATTCGCATAACTTTATCTATGTAGTTTTTCACAACATCAAGCCTGTGCTCAACTATTAAAACGGCATATCCGCTGTTTGCCAAATTACGAAGTGCTTTCAGCAAAATGTGTGCTGTATGAGTGTCCAAATTTGCAAGCGGTTCGTCAAGAATAATGATTTTTTGCTCCATCGCAAGGGTAGAAGCGGTTATCAGGCGTTGCTTTTGACCACCGGAAAGTGTTTTTGTTTTTGCGTTTTTTTCTATTTGCATAAGCGTTGTGAATCGTTCAATGCGTCTGTCGATTTCTTCGGACGCAATATTAAGATTTTCGCAGCCGAAAGCGATTTCTTCGTTTACTAAATCATAAATAATTTGTTCGTCCGCATTTTGAAGCACAGTGCCGATTAACTTTGAACGCTCGCTGATTTTCAGCTTTGTAACATCCTTGCCGTCTATTTCCACACTGCCCGAAAATTCGCCCGAATTAACGAACGGAATAACACCGTTTATTATCGAAAGCAGGGTGCTTTTTCCCTCACCGGAAACGCCCGACAAAAGCACGGTTTCGCCGTATTCCACGGTGAGATTTATATTTTCAAGCACATTTTCTTTAGCACCGTCATATTTAAAAGAAACTTCTTTCAGTCTTATCGCTATGCCCATATCATAACACCTCCGCCTGCGCAAAGCACGATAACACAGGCAAGAAATACGAAATCCCTTGCTTTTATTTTTATTACTTTATATACCGAGCTTGTACTGTCATCAAGTGTAAATGCCCTTGTTTCAAGCGAAAGGGAAAGAGTATCCGATATTCCGATGATTCGCATAACAAGCGGAATAATAAACGCACGGTAAATGCAACTCGGTCGGTACCAATTCATATTTGCACCTCTGACCTTCATCGCCTCCCAGATCTGCTTTATTTCACCCACTAAAACCGGAATAAATTTAAGTGTTACAAGCATGCCGAGCGTTATAACTCTCGGGCATTTCAGCTTTGCAAGACAGCGTGTTAGATCGCAGGGTGATGTGCTTACCATCGGCACGGCACACAATCCCAAGAGAATCATTCTTAAAAGTGTTTGCCAAAATGCGTCCAAGCTTGTTTGTCAAAAATGACAGACCGCCTATAATAAGTCCGCAAATCGCCATTGCAACGGTCATTTTCCATGTGCTTTTAAAAAGACCGAATGCCGAGTAAAGCACAAAAATTGCCGTGGCAAAAGCAAAAGCCAAAAGATTGTTGGAAAAAAGCATTCCGAATATCAGCACTATTACGGAAACTGAAAATGAAATCAGCGGATAAAAAGGCTTTTTAGCCTCAAATGTTTCAAGCATTATCATCTTCTCCGTACGGTTTTAATTTGCCTGCCTTTTGAAGTTCTGCGGCGATTTTCATTCCGATTGCCGCACCCAAAAATGCCAATATAATTGTGCCGATTGATGTTAAAACAGATATTTTCGGATTTGCTGTAAGCTGAGCGTAACTTTGCCCATTGAGCCAAAGACTGAACAGAACCGAAATCGGCAGTGAAAACGGCATATATATTCCCGTTGTAACGAAAACGGAAACTTTCTTTTGATAACCTCTGAAAATCAAAAGCATAATCAATTCCGCTATGATTGCGGAAACAAAATTGTTAAAAAACATAACCGTCGAAAAGAAAATCAGCGGTGCGCCCGAAAAAAGTCCGATAATTGTGAGAGCACCCGGCTTTCTTACTTTCATAAGTCCGATTGCTACGAAAATCGAATAAATAGGTGCGGCTGCCATGTTACGCAGTCCGAAAACGGTGGTGTGCATAACAAGCGGCATCGTTATTCCGCCGCACAATGTCATCGCTGCGGATAAGACAGCCAAAAACACAAAATCCTTAACTTGAAATTTCTTAAATATTTTTTTCATACTTCGCCCCAATCAGTCATGTTTATTTTTCTTGATAACAGCAGTCATTACAAGCACAAATGCAACCGCACCCACTACGCCGCAGGCAATGGCGATCGGAACTTTTTTATTTTTAACCGTTTCCTCTTTAGGCTCGGTAACGGTTGGTGCTGTAGTTGTAGTAGTTGTTGTAGTTGTCGTTGTAGTATTTGTTGTTGTCGTTGTAGTTGTAGTGGTAGTGGTTTTTTTGGTGGTTGTTTCTTTTTTTACATCTCTGATTTTTTTTGCACTGTCATAATCTATTTTAATTCTTGCAGAAGGTGATAAAGGCATAGCCGAAGCGGCAAATTTTACGCCGACAAATTCATTGTCGCTCTTAATCGGAAATTCAAAAGCCGTTTCATATTCAGTTCCGTCAATTTCAACATTATTCTTTTGCTCAACTTCTACTGTGTCGCCCTCAACAGAGCCGTCCTTGTAATACCAAAAATGCATATCGCTTGTTGTTTTGGCAGGAGCTATTGTAAGCGTTTTTTCATCACCGTCAACTGTAAGAAGTGCGGTGTGAACAATATAGCTGTCACCCATAGATGTTCTTTCTTTTTCTGCGTGCCACATTTCAATCGGCACTTCGTAAACACCGTCCTCGCTCGGACCCATTGCAAACGCACCGAACGAAGTGCAGGTAAGTGCAAGTGCAAAAACTATTGCAGTCAATGAAATCGATAATTTTTTAAACATATTTGTCCTCCGTATTTTATTAGCCATTGCTAACTTGACATTAAAATTTTTAGTTAGCACAAGCTAACCGCGGTTATTCTATCAAATGACAAATAAAAAGTCAATATTTAAAACTATAAAATAATTAAAATTTGGCACATTTACAGCCTGCATTTGATAGACAGTTTAATAAGTCATAAATCATCTTACAGCCCAATTATTAAGCAGCGGTATCCTTTTTCAAACAATATTATTCTGGTAACTTTTCCATTCATGTGCACCTCTGTTACTTGCCTACATTTTGGGCAAACCTACTTTTCAAGTTAAAAAAATATAATTTTAATTTGAATGCGCTATCGTATTTTGCATATAATATTTCTATAAGAATGCAATATTTGCACATTTACGGTTGACAATGTGCAATTACTGCATTATTTTTCAATCAGAGGTGCAATTATGAATGTTCTAAAAAACTTGAGAATTGAGAAAGTTCTCGTAAAACGACATTCCCGAACTGTTTGATATACTAAAAAATTAAATATCTAAATTGTAAAATGATATTGATAATCCTTGCCTGTATGGTGAGGATTTTTCTTTTGCGTGAAAATAATTTGTAAATTTTTTCTGAAAACACCCGAACAAAACGGGGAGTTTTCTCCGTATAGCAGAGGGAGTTTTTTTGAACGGTGTTTTTCTTTTTGGTTTTCACTTTATAAAAATATTCTCTCGAATAATTTGGAAGGAGGTTTTCGTATGCGTAAAAATTGCAGTGGTCAGTTTTTTCTTTTGCCGAACAGAATTTTTGATGAACGGTTATCGCCTAACGAGTTCATCGTTTATTCTTTTCTCGTTCGGGCAAAAGACTCGGCAGGGCAAAGTTTTTGGTCGGTGCCTATGATTGCAAAAAGCTGTTCGATGTGTGCATCCACTTGCAGAAAAGTTTTGCATTCGCTGGAAAGCGGCGGGTACATAACTATCTCGAAGCGGTTTATCGGCGGCGAGCAAAAGAGCAATCTATACACGGTCAACAAGATTTAATGCACCGTGCTTTAGGGTTTATCGGCAAAGAATATGAAAGGCTTTGATTTGGAAATTTTATGATTTTTGAAACGAAAATTGACAGCTTTTGGGTGGGTTTTGAAGCGAAATTCAAGCCGCCGATTTTATGAGAATCACACCGAAACGAGTAAAAATACGAAAAATCAATTCACATATAATAAGCTCGTCTTTAAAAGAGTTTTATATAGAATCAAACAACGCATTTGAAATATCCGCTTATTAAGTTACAAAAAATAACATTTTTAGCATTTATTTTATTTAATATAAAAACGCTCAATGTAAATAGTAATGCAAACGCAAATTGTAATGAAAAGGAGTGTTTTCAAATGTCAAGTTCCAAGAACGTTGTTCCGGAAGCTAAGGAAGCTCTTAACAGATTCAAAATGGAAGCTGCTAATGAGGTTGGTGTAAATCTCAAGCAGGGTTATAACGGCGACCTTACTTCTAAGCAGGCCGGCTCTATCGGCGGACAGATGGTCAAGAAGATGATCAAGGCTTATGAAGACGGCATGAAATAAGAAGTATAAATACCCTGATTCTTCAATAAATTTCGGACAAAATGAAGGTCTGTCGGTTTAACCGGCAGACCTTCTTCTGTGTTTGTTATTAAATATTTCAGCGGACGGATACGGCTTTATATCCGATATCATAAAATATTATTATACACTAATTGGATTTAACAGGGCAAAAGAATCCATTCCGTCAAGATAAGCTAATATCGCGTCATTTGACAGTACCACCGAGTTATCCTCGTTATGGTTGCCGGCTACAACAATCACATACAGATAACCGTCTCCCTCGTTTTCCATAATTCCTGTAAGGTTTGTGTACTGTCGGAAGTTCTTAAAGGTAATAGCGGTATAGTACTCCTCCGAGCCGTCGTTACTTCTTATTTTTACTTTAACAGCCACACCGTTGTATACATCATCCGGCATTCCCTCGGCTTCTACCAATGTAACTGTGTTGCCCGCCTTAGCCTCATAATATTTTATGAGGGCAAGAGCCTGTGCGGCGTCGGCAACATAGCCATCATAATCTATGGCGGCACCGTTTCTGAAGGTGTATGTTTTGCCCGTACAATACATCGCCTTGCCTTTGTAGTTCCAATCAAGAACGCCGTTTTCAACATAATACCAAGTATCGTAATACTTACTATGTCAGAAACGGAATTCTTGCGTAATACGCATTGTATTTGATTGTTTCTCGCTTGCTTAAAGACTGCTGCATACAAAATATTGCAAAACCGTTCATTAATTTGAACGGTTTTGTGTTTTTTGAGAAATGTGTCAACGCAACACTTTTGCATAAAAATTATTGCAATTATATACAGTTTGTTGTATAATTCGAATAAGCGGCAGGGCTTTATGCCGTAAAAATCAGGGAGGATATTAAATTTATGAAAAATTTCAAAAAGTTGATTGCGGTTGTACTGACTGTTATTCTATCGCTGTCTGTAATGTCGGTCGTCGCTTTTGCGTCTACTACCGATTCACTTAAGCGAACGGATGACGGTACTTGGCTCTATATGGAAAACGGTGAACATAATGCCGACTACACAGGCCTTGTTAAGTATTATGACACTTGGTATTATGTTGAAAACGGCGAGCTTAATTGGAACTATACAGGCCCTACCGAGTATTACGGCACAACATATTATGTCATAAAAGGTGTACTTGAATGGGATTATTCAAGCCTTGTTTGTGTTGATGATGTTTGGCATTATGTAGAAAATGGTGTTTATTCGAATGATTACACCGGTCTTACAAAATATTACGGCACTTGGTATTATGTTGAGGACGGCGTCCTTAATTGGGATTATACCGGACTTACTAAGTATTACGATACTTGGTACTATGTTGAAAACGGCGAGCTCAATTGGAACTATACAGGTCCTACCGAGTATTACGGCACAACATATTATGTCATAAAAGGTATACTTGACTGGGATTATTCAAGCCTTGTTTATGTCGATAATGTTTGGCATTATGTAGAAAAAGGCGTTTATTCAAACGATTACACCGGTCTTACAAAATATTACGGCACTTGGTACTATGTTGAGGACGGCGTTCTTAATTGGGAATTCCTAGGTCTTACCGACTACTACGGTACTTTGTACTATGTAAAAGACGGTGTACTCGATTGGGGCTTTTCGGGTTTCGTTATTGACACTGACGATGTTGACAACATCTATTATGTTGAAAACGGTGCGGTAGACCGAAGCCTCAACGGACTTTATAATTATTACGGTAATAATTGGTGCTATCTTGTAGACGGGCTGGTTGACAGCAGTTATAACGGACTGTTCAATTACTATGGTACATGGTACTATCTTGAAAATGGTTTCCTTAATTGGAATTATTACGGCCTTACAAATTACTACGGCACATATTACGGCGTAGAGGGCGGTATTCTTGATTGGAACTACTCGGGAGCCTTAAGATACGGTGCATCTCTTTACTATGTAAGAAACGGCGTTTTTGACAGCAGCTTTAACGGAGAAGCCGAGTATTGCACGGGCAAAATATATAACTTTAAAGACGGAGTTTCGGTAGATTATGACGGCTATGTTGCCGACGCCGCACAACTTGTTAAACTTATAGTATATTGCGAATTAAATGATGACACTGAGGTTGAAATCTTCAGTGCGCAGGGTTTACCCGACCTTGGCCCTTACGGCGGTGTGGCAGTTACATTCAGTATAAAACATAATGATGGTACAGAAGACTATCGTACTTATATTGTTACCAAGAGTTATTTTGAAACTCCGAAGTTTCTCGGCGTCAGAGAAAATATAGGCGACGGTACTCTGTTTGTAACCGAACGTATATCGGGTGACTTAGAAACAGAAAATTCTGTGGGCTTGACACTTGATGATGTTATTAATTATTTTAATGGTATAAACACTTATTATGTGTTAAATGATGATAAAGCATGATAAATTTTAATTATCGCGGCAGGATATAAAGCCGTATCCGCCAACGAATATTATTAAATAAATAACTCGGAAGAAGGTCTGCCGGTTAAACCGACAGACCTTCTTCTGTGTTTGTTATTAAATATTTCAGCGGACGGATACGGCTTTATATCCGATATCATAAAACATTATTATACACTAATTGGATTTAACAGGGCAAAAGAATCCATTCCGTCAAGATAAGCTAATATCGCGTCATTTGACAGTACCACCGAGTTATCCTCGTTATGGTTGCCGGCTACAACAATCACATACAGATAACCGTCTCCCTCGTTTTCCATAATTCCTATAAGGTTTGTGTACTGTTGGAAGTTCTTACAGGTAATAGCGGTATAGTATTCCTCCGAGCCGTCGTTACTTCTTATTTTTACTGTAACAGCCACACCGTTGTATACATCATCCGGCATTCCCTCGGCTTCTACCAATGTAACTGTGTTGCCCTCCTTAGCCTCATAATATTTTATGAGGGCAAGAGCCTGTGCGGCGTCGGCAACATAGCCATCATAATCTATGGCGGCACCGTTTCTGAAGGTGTATGTTTTGCCCGTACAATACATCGCCTTGCCTTTATAGTTCCAATCAAGAACGCCGTTTCTTACATAATAAAGGGTAGTGCCGTATCTTAAAACACCAGAGAAATTCCAGTCAAGAACCCCGTTTACCACACCGTAATATGTTCCGTAGTAATTTGTAAGGCTACAATAGTCCCAATTGAGGAAGCCCTCCTCTACGTAATACCATGTGCCATAATAATTTACAAGTCCTGTATAGGAAGTGTCGATCTGACCGTTTGTAAGATAGCACCATTCATTGCCGTAGTAATTATAAAGACCGTTTTTATTCCAGTTAAGAACACCGTCCTCAACATAATACCAAGTATCGTAATACTGAGTAAGTCCGGTATAATTCCAATTAAGAACACTATCCTCAACATAATACCAAGTATCGTAATACTTAGTAAGTCCGGTATAATCCCAATTAAGAACGCCGTCCTCAACATAATACCAAGTGCCGTAATATTTTGTAAGACCGGTGTAATCATTCGAATAAACACCATTTTCTACATAATGCCAAACATCATCAACATAAACAAGGCTTGAATAATCCCATTCAAGTATACCTTTTATGACATAATATGTTGTACCGTAATACTCGGTAGGGCCTGTATAGTTCCAATTAAGAACGCCGTTTTCAACATAATACCAAGTGTCATAATACTTAACAAGGCCTGTGTAGTCGGCATTATGTTCACCGTTTTCCATATAGAGCCAAGTACCGTCATCCGTTCGCTTAAGTGAATCGGTAGTAGACGCAAAAGAGACGACCGACATTACAGACAGTGATAGAATAACAGTCAGTATAACCGCAATCAACTTTTTGAATTTTTTCATAAATTTAATATCCTCCCTGATTTTTACGGCATAAAGCCCTGCCGTTTATTCGAATTATACAACAATCAGTATATAATTGCAATAGTTTTTATGCAAAAGTGTTGTATTGACACATTTCTCAAAAAAACAAAAAACCGTTCAAATTAATGAACGGTTTTGCAATATTTTGTATGCAGCAGTCTTTAAGCAAGCGAGAAACAATCAAATACAATGCGTATTACGCAAGAACTCCGTTTCTGACATAGTAACGCGTGCCGTAATAATAGGTGTATCCCGTATAATTCCAGTCAAGCACGCCCTTTTTGACGTAATACCAAGTGCCGTAATATTTTGTAAGCCCGGTGTAATCCCAATTAAGTACACTGCCCTCGCAATAATACCAGGTGCCGTAATAGTTTGTGAGCCCCGTATAGTTCCAATTTAAGACGCTGTTTTCGACGTAATACCATGTGCCGTAGTAGTTCGTGAGCCCCGTATAGTTCCAATTAAGAACACTGTTTTCGACGTAATACCATGTACCGTAGTACTTTGTAAGACCCGTATAATTCCAATTAAGAACACTGTTTTCGACATAATACCAAGTACCATAATACTTAGTAAGACCTGAGTAATCCCAGTTCAGCACACCGTTTTCGACATAATAATAGGTGCCGTAATAATTTACAAGCCCGCTGTATGAAGTATCATTTTTGCCGCTAACCATATAGTAATATTTATCTCCTATATATTTCAGCGATATTGTGTTTGCGGGAGCTTCCTTTACGTCAAAGTCACATTTTGCGGTTTTATCAGAGCCGAGAAGCTTTGGAGTTTCGTCTCCGCTGTAAATATCAAATGCAGTTACAGATATGCTGCCTTCTTTATAGTTGCCGTCAAAATAAAAAGTATAACTTCCGTACAGTTGCTCCGTCGAAGAGGATTTCGGCGCGGCTGCCGAGCATCTTAAAGAATCCTGTGAAAAATTATAATTTGTTATTGCCGTACCGCCGTTTTCGTACGAAGTAACCGACGTCTGCTCGCCTTTTTTATCCGCATCCGGCTTTGTGAGCCTCAAATATGAGGAATCGTATTTAAGCGTATAGCTGCCGCCCGCGGCCCCTGCCGGAGCATATATTTTTACCTCTACCCTGTTATAGCCCATAATCTGCGCGTCAACTCTGAAGGATGCGCTTTCGGAAGAAGTGTCAACGGCAAACGACGTCGCAAGTACAGCGAACACGCATACAAGTATTGCGAGAGCCATAACAGCCGAAATTATTTTAGTTCGTCTTTTCATATTAACCTCCGTTAAGCCCCGAAACAGACATTTACTTATATCGGAATTATACAACATCCGAAATGCATAGTCAACACTCATGCATTCTCGGTTGACACCCGAAAACAAAAAAATATACCTAATTCCGAAAAACGAATTTCGAAACACGGTATATTTTCTAAGTTAAAGTGTAAGCTGCTCGCCGACATCGTCAGCCGACAAAGTCGCACCGGCGGCAGGCAAAGTTCTCGTCCTGTATCTCGCAGGCTTTACAAACTCACCATCGGCATACTCTTTTACGGAAGATACCCTATGCCCTTTTTTGAGAGTCATAACCGATACGCCCATAGAATCCTTGGTCGTTTTGACGGCTATTGCGCCGGTATTGAGAAGAAGAATTCTGCCGGAGGTGGACTTCATAACATACTCCTTATCCTCAGTCACACAGAACATATTGACTACCGGGAATTTCTCACAATACGCCTTAATCAGCTTCTTGCGGTTCGTTTTAGTCTCATAGGCGGAGAGGTCTATTTTGGCAAGCTTGCCGTTTTCAAAGAAGAACAGCATAAAGCCCTTATAGTCTGTTGTAACCGCCATATACACGGCGTTTTCATCGGGCTCCATCTCAAGCTTTGATGCCACATAATCACCGAGAACACTCGCCTTGCTGTCGTCAAAATCGGCAGCTTTGGCTTTATAAACACGGCACTTATCGGTAAAGAACAAAAGCTCGGTATTGTTTGCAGCCTCAACGGTCTCTATTATTTCATCGTTTTCCTTTAGCTTTTGCTCACCGCTCATACGCAGTGACTGCGGAGTTATCTTTTTGAAATAGCCCTCCTTGGTAAAGAATAGCGTAACGGGATAATTCGGTATCTCCTCATCGGGCTCCGATTCGTCATCTATATCACTCGTGTAGATTATTTCCGAGCGACGCGGCTTATCGTAATTTTTTAACGACATCCGAAAGCTCGTTTACGATAATTTTTTTAACTCTTGAGCGACTTGCGAGAATATCCTCCATATCCTCGATTTCGGCTCTCAGCTTTTCTATATCTTCCGTTTTCTTTAAAATATACTCACGGTTTAAGTGGCGCAATTTGATTTCAGCCACATAATCCGCCTGTATCTTATCTATTCCGAAGCCTATCATCAAGTTCGGAACAACCTCGGACTCCTCGTCCGTTGAGCGTATTATTCTTATTGCCTTATCAATATCGAGAAGAATTTTTTGAAGTCCCTCTAAAAGATGCAGCCTGTCTTTTGCTTTGGAAAGGTCAAAAAAGACACGGCGATTTACACATTCGGTACGGAAAGCTATCCATTCCAAAAGCAGCTCGCGCACTCCGAGAACTCTCGGCGTTCCCGCGATAAGCACATTAAAGTTACAGCCGAATGAATCTTCGAGCGGAGTCATTTTATAGAGCTTTTTCATAAGCTTGTCTGCATCTGTGCCGCGCTTTAAGTCAATTGTTATTTTAAGACCCTTTTTATCGGTCTCGTCGCGGATATCGGAAATTTCCTTAACCTTGCCGCCCTTTGCGAGTTCGACTATCTTATCGATTATCGCCTCCGTAGTGGTGGTCGCCGGAATTTCGTATATATCAATACAGTTATTCTTTTTATCATAGCTGTACTTTGCGCGAATTTTGAAGCTTCCGCGACCCGTGCGGAATATCTCGTTCATCTTATCTTCGTCGTAGAGTATCTGACCGCCGCCTATAAAATCGGGAGCCTTGAGCGTTTCGGTTATATCGGCGTCGGGGTCCTTTATAAGCGCCACGGTAGTATCGCAGATTTCTTTCAAGTTAAACGAACAAATATTTGAAGCCATACCGACGGCTATGCCCATATTGGCATTTACGAGCACCGACGGGAATGTAACGGGCAAAAGCGTGGGCTCGGTCATGGTATTGTCGTAGTTCGGTACAAAATCGACCGTGTCCTTATCTATATCGCGGAAAAGCTCGGCTGAAATCGGGGCTAATTTTGCCTCGGTATAACGCGAAGCCGCATACTGCATATTTTTTGAATACGATTTACCGAAGTTACCCTTTGACTCAACATAAGGGTGAAGGAGCGACTCATTGCCGCGCGCCAAACGAATCATCGTCTCGTAAATTGCCGCGTCGCCGTGGGGGTTCAGCTGCATGGTGCGGCCGACTATATTGGCGGATTTTATAGTGCCTCCCTGAAGCAGTCCCATTTTATACATAGTATAAAGCAACTTTCTGTGTGACGGTTTAAAACCGTCTATTTCGGGAATGGCACGCGACATAATAACACTCATGGCATACGGCATATAGTTCACTTCAAGCGTATCGGTTATATGCTGCTCTACCACCTCGCCTGCACCGAGAATATGAGCGTTTATGTTAAGTTCCTCCGAATTTCGGTCTGTTTCGTTTTTCTTGGTTCTTAGCCATTTTCCGACTCTCCTGATTTGCCGTGATAACGTTAAGAAAGGTCAGTCATATCAATGTACTGAGCACCGTTTTCGGCAATATAATCTTTTCTGCCCTGTAAATTGTCGCCGAGTAAAAGGTCAAATTTATCGGCGACAGCCTCGGGTGAATAATCCGGCTCAACCTTTATAAGACGACGGGTTTTGGGATTCATTGTGGTAAGCCACATCATCTCGGGTTCGTTTTCACCGAGACCCTTTGAACGCTGTATGGTATATTTTCTGTCTCCGATTTCAAGAAGGGCATCCTGCTTTTCCTTTTCGGTGTAGCAAAACCAAGTCTCGTCCTTGCAAGTTATTTCGTAAAGCGGAGATTCGGCTATAAACACCTTACCCTCTTTTATAAGCGTGGGCATAAGACGATAAATCATCGTTAATATCAGCGTCCGTATCTGATAACCGTCAACGTCGGCATCGGTACAAATTATGACCTTGCTCCAACGCAGATTATCCATATTGAAAAGCGACAGATTTTTATTTGCCTTGGAGCTTACCTCAACGCCGCAGCCGAGCACTTTGATAAGGTCTGTTATAATGTCGTTTTTAAATATTTTGGGGTATTCGGCCTTAAGACAGTTGAGTATTTTCCCTCGTACCGGCATAACTGCCTGAAAGGCACTGTCTCTCGCCTGCTTGCAGGCACCGAGAGCCGAGTCGCCCTCCACTATGAATATTTCACGCTCCGAAACGTCCTTTGAGCGGCAGTCAACGAATTTTTCGATTCTGTCAGTCATACTGTTGCCGCTTTGAAGCGTCTTTTTAATGTTGAGCCTTGTGGATTCGGCCTTGACGCGCGAACGCATATTTATGAGCACCTGCTCGGCAATTTTTTCGGCGTCTATTCTGTTTTCTATAAAATACACTTCAAGCTGATGGCGGAGAAAATCCGTCATAGCCTCCTGAATGAATTTATTGGTTATAGCTTTTTTGGTCTGATTTTCGTATGATGTCTGGGTTGAAAAGGATGACGAAACAAGCACAAGACAATCCTCCACATCTTGGAAATTTATCTTGCTGTCGCTCTTTAAATACTTGCTGTTTGCTTTTAAATAGCTGTCAATCTGCGAAACGAACGCACTTTTTACAGCTTTTTCGGGAGCGCCGCCGTGTTCGAGAAAGCTGGAATTATGGTAATACTCCTTAAGCTGTTTTTTATTGGAAAAACACAGCGCAACATTGAGCTTAACCTTGTATTCGGGCAAATCGGCTCTGTCTCTGCCCTTTCTCTCACCCTGCCAAAACTGCACGGAAGAAAACGCATCGTCGCCGACAAATTCCTTTATATAATCGACTATACCGTTTTCGTAGCAGTATTCGTATTTATCAAAGCTCTTTTCGCCGGTTTGATTGCGAAGAACGAATTTTATTCCCGCATTTACAACCGACTGCCTTAATATAGTCTCCTGATAGTATTCAAGAGGAATATCAATATCGGTGAACACCTTGATATCCGGTTTCCAGCGTATTCTTGTCCCGGTATCTTTTTTATTGTACGGTTCCTTTTGAAGCTCGCTGACGGGCTCGCCCGCCTTAAAATGTATCTCATAGCGAAATCCGTTTTTGTGCACCTCGGCATCCATATACTCCGAAGCATACTGTGTGGCACAAAGTCCGAGTCCGTTAAGTCCGAGTGAATACTCGTATGTTCCGCCGTTGTTTGTATTATATTTACTGCCGGCATACATCTCACAGAAGAGCAGCTCCCAGTTCCAGCGCTTTTCCTTTTCGTTGTAGTCCATAGGCATACCTCTGCCGTGATCGACAACCTCAACGGAGCCGTCGAGAAAACGGGTCACGGTTATCTCTTTACCGTAGCCCTCCCTTGCCTCGTCTATGGAATTTGAAAGTATCTCAAATACAGCGTGCTCACAGCCCTCAATACCGTCCGAGCCGAAAATAACGGCAGGGCGAAGCCTAACCCTGTCAGCACCCTTTAGCTGCGAAATACTTTCTTCATTGTATACCGCTTTTTTTGCCATTTAAATAAACCACCTTTTAAATTCCGAGCGGCGGAAAAAATGCACGCAGGAAAATCCTGCCGAAAAATACCGCCATATATTTTACACTATATATAGCGGTCAAGTCAAGTTATTTGCCTTTTCAAACGGATATTTAGGGCTCATACGCCCAAAGCCGACAGCTCAAGTCAGCTTTTATCGTCATCGGTATGCTTTTTAACCTTATGTTTATTTCCGTTTTCATCAACGATATACGTATTTTCAAGATTTGCGACAAGATTTCTTTTAAAAGAGTCGATATACTCGCGGCGCAAAATTGCCTGCTCCTCCTTTTCTTCGGGAGTAAGCCCATCCCCTTTTTGCTTTTTGGCAAGGAAGTTTATACGCTCAATTTTACTTTGCTCCATAATCATCACCACGTAAAGGTTATTTTTTATTATTTTATAATATTTTTTAAATAAAGTAAAGGAGCGGCTCAACACTTGAAAATATTAAGTGAATATCATATAATTTCATTATGATGAAGGAAGGATTACGATATGTTTAAATATGTTCTGATAGACATTGACAATACGCTTTTGGATTTCAACAAATGTGCCGAAAAAGCTATGACAAACGCTTGTAAAGCTTGCGGAGTAGGTTTCAAAAAAGAAATGCCGTCGGTTTTTCATAAAATCAACGACTCTCTCTGGCAAAAACTCGAAACGGGAGAAATCACAAGGGATCAAATACACGAAAAACGGTGGAATATGGTTTTTTCGGTTATGGGTATCACTTTTGACGGACGCGAATTTGAAAAAGAATTCGTAAAAGGGATATATGACAGCCACGAGCCTGTAAACGGGGCTGTGGATACGGTTAAATATCTGTCAAAAAAATACATACTCTGTGCCGCAAGCAACGGTCCCTTTGAGCAGCAAAAGCATCGGTTGACACTTGCCGGAATGATAGACTGCTTCTCTCACCTTTTTGTTTCGGAGAGAATAGGCATACAAAAGCCCCAACGGGAATTTTTTGAGCGGTGCCTCAATGAGCTGCACGAAACCGACAAATCAAAATTTATACTTATAGGCGATTCGCTTACCGCAGATATATCCGGAGGGAAGAGCTTCGGAATCACCACCTGTTGGTATGACCACAACGGCACGGGGTATGATAATGTGGGCGCGGATATAAGAATCGACAATCTCTCAGAAATCAAAAGCATACTTTGAGGAATTATTATGATAAAGCTCCCCGAACAAGTGAATAAGGCAATACGCCTGCTGAAAAACAGCGGTTTTGAAGCCTATGCTGTCGGCGGTGCGGTTCGTGATTGTCTGCTCGGCAAAGTCCCGTTTGACTGGGACATCACAACAAGCGCACGCCCCGAAGAAACCGAAAAGGTGTTTTGCGGCGAACGGATAATAGAGACAGGTATAAAGCACGGGACGGTAACTGTTATAATTGACGGTATGCCGCTCGAAATAACCACTTATCGCATAGACGGCGACTATACAGACCACCGTCATCCGCAAACGGTATCATTTTCGGATAACCTCAGAGACGATCTCTCAAGGCGTGATTTCACAATAAACACGCTTTGCTGTAATTGCGACGACAAAATAATTGATGCTTTCGGCGGCAAAGACGATTTGAACAACAAAATAATACGGTGCGTCGGCGACCCCGACACCCGTTTTTCGGAGGACGCGCTCAGAATAATGCGTGCCGTCCGTTTTTCGGCGGAGCTCGGATTCAAAATAGAAAAAAGCACATCGGACAGCATACTGAAAAACAGGCAGCTGCTGTCGGATGTGTCAAAAGAAAGATTACAGGTTGAATTCACAAAGCTTATCACGGGAAAATACGCAACCGACGTTATACGGAAATATCACGCGGTTATAGAGGTATTTATCCCGGAGCTTGCCCCACTTGCAGAATGCGAGCAGCACACAAAATATCACAAATACGATGTGTTCGAGCATACGCTTCACGCCGTAGACGCGATAGATTTTAATGACAGAATTTTGCGTCTTACAATGTTTTTCCATGATTTCGGAAAGCCCGACGCCAAAACCACTGACGAAAACGGCACTTCGCACTTCAAAGGTCATGCCGTGATAAGCGAAAAAGACGCGAGACATTCTTAAAAGGCTGAAATTTGACAATAATACAACAAACGAGGTATCAAAGCTCGTTTTGATACACGATATGAAATCCCCGCGCGACAAAATTCAGGCAAAAAAAATGATGTGCAGTCTCGGAGACGAAACATACCTTAACCTTATAAAAATCAAGCGTGCCGATAACAGGGCAAAGGCCGATCCGCACGCAATAGACGAAAAGCTTAAAAATATGCGTTCGTTCTATGAGGAGATAAAGATAAACAACGAGTGCTATAATTTAAAATCTCTCGCAGTAAACGGTGATGATATTAAGGCCTTCGGTATTGCCGAGGGAAAAGAGATTAAAAGCTCGCTTGATTTTTTACTTAACGGCGTTATAGAGGGTAAATGCCAAAACAGAAAAGATGTATTGTTGGAATATCTGAAAGAAAATACAAAATAATTAAAAGCACCGCGATTTTGGTAAAAATAATCAGCGATGCTTTTTTATTATGCCATAAGACCGCATGACCTGCGAAGCAGTAAAACCGCGTCGCTCTCATCTACGGCTCCGTCTCGGTTTAAATCGGCCTCTTTGAGTTTTATCGGAGACAAGCCTGTTAAGCCCGCCGAATATTTAAGCATTATAACAGCGTCCGCACTGTTCGTTTTACCGTCTGAATTCACATCGCCGAAATTCACTCGCGCAACGTAATAATAATCCGTTTTGCCTTTGCGTATGCGAATACCTGCACCGTCCTCGACAACGGCGAAATCAGGCAAAATATTGCCGTTTTCATCAAACACGGTTAATTCATCCGCAGCATCGATAACTCCTTTGAATACCAATATCTCCTTTAGCGTTTGTACCGTAACACCGACTGCCGTATTTACAACACCGGTTTCTTTCTCCTCGGACACACAATCGAAAGACACCGTTGCATTTCTTATGCCGCTTGCCGCTTCGGATGAAAACGCGGAGCTTCCGTATATTGCATAAAGAGAGGTACATCCGTCTAATGCCGTAGCCGACATCTTCAGAGCTTCGCTGAAAACGGTAACGGTTTTTAAAGACGTACAACGCGAAAAAGCTTTGTCTGAAACAAGCTCGGTATTTGGGGGCAAAGTAACTTTTTCCAAAGATGTATTTACCGAAAAGGCAAAAGCCCCTATCTCTTTAAGAGACGGTGAAAAGCTTATCTCCGAAAGTGCGGCACAATTATAGAACGCTCGATCCCCTATTGTTTTTACGCCGCGAAGCTCAGCTTTTGAAAGAGACGAACAATTTTCAAACGTGCTTGTATGAAGTTCCGTAACACTCTCGGGCAACGTAACTTTTTGTAACGCAGAGCAACCGAAAAAGGCTTTCTCACCGATAAATGCCACTCCGTCGGGAATTGCGGCGAAAGAAAGCGACGAACACCCTTTAAAGGCTCCCTTGCCTATATATGCAACTCCTTTTTTAAGCTCTGCTTTTTTTAAGGAATAACAGCCCGAAAAGGCATTGTCGCCTATCTCGTTTAAATTCGCGCCGAAGCTGACATATGACAGAGCCGTGCAGTCGGAAAAAGCGTTTTTGCCGACTGCGGTGACGGAATCGGGTAAGCCGATAAATTCCACGGTTCCGTTTGACGAAAATGCGTAATCGTCAATCGCTGCCACCGTTTTGCCCTTAATTTTTTCGGGCACCAAAATCGTGTCGCTCATTCCGCGGTAGCCGCTTACGCAAACCTTTCCGTTCTTAATATAATACACAAAGTCGCTGTCACCCGAGGCAAAAGCATCGAGAGGCAGCGACAATATAACGCAAATAACCGCAAATGCAACTATTGACTTTATTTTATTACAAACAGCTGTCATTTCATTCCTCCGCCCCTTTTATGAGCTTGATTGTATCACCTTTTTCGGCTTTTTTCGGAATTTGTGCTGATTTATCACATAACCTCATTTCCGCCGCTTTATATTCTTTTTACAAAACATCGCATTCAAGGTAACAAACGGCGTCATAAAATAATATGCGGCTAAATGCCGACTAAAACAACACACCGGATATTGGTTGTGTGCTGTTTTCTGTTCTGATTTATGTTTGAAACGACACTTACTGCTTATTAAATATCAACGGTCAGGCTATTCAGGACTATAACTCATTGACTTTTATTTATGCCGATGATATACTTCTAATGTTCGCTCAGGGAGCGATTGTTCAGTAAAGACGTAAGCCGAACAGGGTGCAGACTGAGAAAGCTGTATCTTGTTTGGCTTTTTAAATATAACATTGCTTTTGTGCTACAATTCTAAGAAAACGGATACATAAATTAAAAGGATAACGCAAGTGATTTTCAGGAGAATATTAAAATGACAAAGGACGAATATTTAATAACCGATCCGCCGCTCAAGGCTTTGACTGTTTTTGCGATGCCTATGATTTTAGGCAGCTTCTTTCAACAAGTATACAATATGGCCGATTCAATTATCGTCGGTCAATTTGTCGGCTCCTCTGCCCTTGCGGCCGTCGGAGCTTGTGCCGCACTTACAAATGTTTTTATTTGTATAGCACTCGGTGCAGGCGTGGGCGCAGGTGTGCTTGTAAGCCGTTATTTCGGTGCTCAAAATTACGGCAAGATGAAAACAATCATATCAACCTCGTTAATAAGCTGCTTTTAAGCATATTTCTCGGTATCTTTGGATTTTTCGGTTCTAATTGGATGATGAGCATACTGCAAACGCCTGCGGATATAATGGAGGATGCGGTACTGTACTTGCGCATCTATTTTGCGGGCTTTCCGTTTTTATTTATGTACAACATTCTTTCAACCATGTTTACTTCAATCGGCGAATCGAAAATTCCGTTATGGCTTTTAATATTTTCATCTGTATTGAATATCATCATGGACCTTTGGATGGTAGGCGGTCTTAAACTCGGAGTATTCGGTGCGGCTCTTGCCACCCTTATTGCACAGGGCATTTCTGCAATACTTTCGCTTTTGATTTTTCTTTATCGAATGCGAAAATACGCAAGTCCGTTTCATCGATTTGACAAAAGCGAACTGCGTTTAATGCTTAAAATCGCCGTTCCGTCTATTCTTCAACAATCCACGGTATCAATCGGTATGATGATTGTGCAGGCGGTTGTAAATCCGTTTGGCACGCAAGCACTCGCAGGCTACGCGGCAACGATGAGAGTAGAGAATGTTTTTTCACTGATATTTGTATCTATCGGGAATGCTGTGTCACCATTTGTTTCGCAAAATTTCGGTGCCGGAAAAATTGACCGTATTAAAAAAGGCTACCGCGCCGCTTTGCTGTTAGATGTATGCTTTGCTGTACTTGCATTTGTAATTATTGAAACAATGCACACACAAATTTCTTCACTTTTCTTAGGAAAAGACGGAACGGCTTTAGCATATCAAGTGTCAGGTGATTATATGAAATGGCTTGGATACTTTTTCATATTTATGGGTATCAAAATGGCAACAGACGGTGTTCTTCGCGGACTTGGAAATATGCGCCCGTTTTTGACTGCAAATATGGTCAACCTTGCGATTCGGTTATCCGTAGCATTGATTTTTGCACCGCATTTCGGCATTGCATTTGTATGGCTCGCAGTTCCGGCTGGCTGGCTTGCCAACTTTGTAATTTCCTATGCGGCACTGAGAAAATCTTGGCCGAAAAATGCTTTGGATCAGGATATTCACCATATCTAAAAAAAGCAGTCACCGTAACGGTGACTGTTTCTTTTTGTCTTTATAGTTTTTGTTGAAAATTGATGCTATTTGTCACTTTGAATGTCACTTTGGATTTTTTTCATTGCTTATGATAAAAATTAATATAAATTTTTACTTGTTTACCTTAAATTTTTTTGAGGCAATTAAAGTTCATCATCATAAACTGCTTATGCTTTCATCACATTATCCGTCTAAAGCTCGTATTGCGTTATGACCTTGTGATTTCTTCAATAATACCATTTATTTTATTTAAAGCTTTTAAATAATCTTCTGATGTGGTTGCTCCTCGATTACCATTATAATCTTCTACAAGCGACTCAAATCTATATGCATAACTTAGTTTCCCATCAAATGTATTTATAAGATCATCGTTAATAAAGGTGTTAAGGTTATCGTAAATTCTTAGATTGTGTAAATAAAAATATTCTTGTTTTAAAATTAAGTTAACGTTATCAATTTGTTTCATAGCGTAATCATATAATTTGTCTTCGATAAATTCTTTCTTTATACCTTTATCAATGAATTCGATCCACAAGTCGTTGAATCCGTCTGTGTTTAAAAATTCTTCAAGAAAAATAATAATTGCATCATAAATTCTTTTTATTGATTCGAGTTGATATTGTTCATATTTCATTTTCGGTATATCCTTTCTGATTTTTTTTAATAAATTTTTATAGTCTATTTTAAATATGTCGGATAATATCTTTATCATTTCTAATTCTGAAGGGCCATTTTTTATGTTTCTCCAATTGTGAACTGCGCTTGATGAAACATTTAATTTTTCAGCGAGTTCTTCTTCAAAATCGCCTTTCTTGATACGGCAAAATTGACAATGCTTATTAAACATGATATTAAACGCTGAAAAGTCAAATTGGTATTCAGAATTATCTATAGTGAATATTTTAGTATTTTTACTAGTCATAATAAAACCTCCTGTGTATATTTTTGCAATTGCAAACAGATTATAACATACAAAAAATATTATTGAAAGATAGATGTCAATTCCTAATCATCTAACTAAATTTGAGTGATTTGAATTACTTTTAGAAATGTTGGATAGATTATTTAATATTATTAAAGCATTTTAAAATATTGGAAACTTCTGATATCAGCCGAGATTTTGTTTTGTTTAAATGTGTGCGCAACTTAATGTTGCAACGCAAAATTTGATTTGTTGTGATTGTTATATCGGCCTGTTGCAAATAATTGGGCTTTGTGTAGATATTACTCAAAGATTTTTTGAAAACGCACAACAAAGTAATATCTACACAGTTCATCAAATATAGTGTACCCCACTGAAAGAGTTGATGACAAATAATCTAAAAACCTAAAATTGAAAAAAACAGCGGTTTTTCTTTTGATTTTTTTGAATTGATTTTTAACTCGGTTTTGGATGAAATCTCGGCTCTTTTGAGTCGATTTTGAAGCGGATTTCAAGCCGTCGATTTTTAAACAGGATAAAGGGGTATGATTTTCGGGCGTTGAAATGCCCGAAAACGCCGTCCGGCAAAGCCTGTCGGCTTTTCAAATCGTAATACTTTTGCGTATGATTCCAAATTCGTATGCAGTAAAGGCTATTTTTCGCAGAAAATCAAGGCTTTTGCGTATTCAATCAAGCGTTGCGGTATGATAATTAAAAATCAAAGAATTTTGGCAACGCTATAACCAAAAATTGACGAGTTCAATCTAAAATAGAGTAACTCGTCGGACTAAAACTAAAAACGGCTTGTGGGCGATTTGTGACAGCTTTTTGAAGCTAAAGTAACAAAAGCAAACACACAATCTTTGGTCTGGATATTGAAAAAGGTTTGTGATATTGTGTGTGCGAAAGGAGTGATAAAATGCAAAAACAACTGCTGACAAACGGCAATGCATTCAAACGAACGGACGGCAGATGGGGTGGTGTTGTATGGTACAAAGATGAGAAAGGCGAGCGAAAACGCAAGAGTTTTTCCGGCACGACCAAAGCCGAAGTCAACAAGAAAATGACGGACTACATAACCAAGTTTGAAGAAGAAATCATTGATGCCATTGAGGGTAACAAAACTGTAAAAGACAGCCTGCTTAATTACCTCCAAGTGTTTAAGTACCCGAATGTTGAGCGAGTAACCTATGACCGCAACGAGCAGATTTATAAAAATCAAATCGTCCCTTATATGGGTAAACTCATTGTTTCTAACATAACAGGTGCAGACATTAAGAGGCTGATTAGCACACTGACCGACAAGGGATATTCATTCTCAACAGTCAAGCAAACATACAATCTGCTCAATGAATACTTCGATTATCTTATGCGTGAAGAGTTCATAAAAAAAGAATCCGATGAACGCTGTGCCGACGATAAAAAAGTCAAATTATCTTGCAAAGCAAAACAAAGAAGTGCTTCCCGTATGCGAAACGATAACCGTATTCACTGATGAAGAAATTGAAAAATTCAAAGCGGAAGCATACAAGAAGTACCCTTCAGGCAAGCCGAAACACAATCAAGCATCAGCATATATTCTTATGCTGAACACGGGACTCAGAACCGCTGAAGCATTAGGTTTAATCAACAGCGACATAGACCTTGAAAAGAAAGTGATGCACATTCAAAGAGGTGTTAAAGAAGCACAAAAGCGTGACGGAACAGAGCGAAAAAGCGGACGAGAAATTGTTGTAGGCAAGCTGAAAACCGCTTCAAGCAAGCGTATCGTGCCCTTAAACGAAACGGCTATTCAAGCGATTATTGAGTTACGCAACGAGCGATATTTCGGTAAGGATGCACCATTGATACCAGATGCAGACGGCAATTTTACAAGACCGTTAAACTTGCGAAAGCGGTTTTATTCCATACTCGATGCGGCAGGAACTGAGAAAAAAGGCTTACACAGTTTGCGACACACCTTCGCAACAAAGCTTGTAACAGGTGTGCGAGCAGAGGACGGAACGGTAAAAGCGTTAACACCGAGGCAGGTGGCAGACCTACTCGGACACACGACTTCGGAGATAACCGAAATGTATTATGTCAAACGAAACACGGATATGCTGTTGGGCGTTACAAACGGATTTGAATTGTGATTGATGCTTTTTTGATGATGTACCAAACGGATTGCGTGGACTGTGTGGCACAAAGTGAACAAAAAACGGTGTGAAAATGAAAAAGCGGCGTACGGAAAAGACCGTGCGCCGTAGTTTTATCTATATGGAAGCAAGCAAAATCGCCGTAAAACGGCGTAAATAAAAGAAAAAAGCACCGAAAATTCGGTACTTTCTTTGGCAGGGGCAGAAGGACTTGAACCCTCGGCACGCGGTTTTGGAGACCGCTGCTCTACCAACTGAGCTATACCCCTATATTAAATTCTTCCTTACGGAAATCACTTTGATATTATACATATATTGCATCATTTTGTCAACAATAATTATTTCAAAATGTTTTTATGAAGCTTCTTTTTAAATCTAATACACAACAGAAAAAACGATAACAATCGGCGTCGGTGCTATTGCTCGGAAAAGCTGCAAACGGATGATGCATTACCGATGACAAAAACCGGTTTCCGCATAATTTTTCTCTTGTCTGTTATCTTTCAAATCAGAAAAAGAAAAACGAAAAGATAAACATACAAAACAAAAAGAAACGACAATCTTCTCACGAAAATTGTCGTTTCTTTGGTGGACCATCATCAGGGACTCGAACCCCGGACCGCCCGGTTATGAGCCGGATGCTCTAACCAACTGAGCTAATGGTCCGCATCTAAACTGCTTGACTATTATATATATAAACGGCACAATTGTCAAGAGTTAATTTTTCTTTTTTTAAAATAGTTGTCGTTTCGAAGATCGCCGCCGAAACTTGTGTAAAAACGCATAATTTTATATGTTTTTGACGCTTTTACATATTGCAAATCCGTAGATTTATTATATAATTATAAAAACAGACTTTTATCCGGTTTTGTTTTTGTACAAAACATACATCAAGTGAGGTGAGAACTTGTACGGACTTATAGATCATCAGGAAGAAATTAACCGTCTTATGTCACGTTACGGCGTAAAATTCGGACTTTATAAAAACAACAAATTCAATGAACGGCTTTTCCCCTTTGACACAATACCGCGCATAATACCGAAAAACGAATTTGAATTTCTTGAAAAAGGCTTGAAGCAGCGCGTTTACGCTCTTAATTTGTTTTTAAACGATATTTATTCCGACAAAAAAATCATACGCGATAAAATAATTCCCGAAGAATTCATATATACTTCGCCGGGCTTTTCCGCACCGTGCGACAAACTGACTCCGCCTAAAAAGATATATAATCACATTTCGGGTATAGATTTGGTACAAGGCAAGGATATGTGCTGGTATGTACTTGAAGACAATTTACGCATACCTTCCGGCGCGTCTTATCCGATGATAGCGCGCGAGCTTTGCCGCAGAGCAAGTCCCGACACGTTTCAAAACAATTCGGTAGACGACAACCGCGACTACGGCGAGCTTTTGCGTCGTGTTCTCGATGATGTAAACACCGGCGGAATCAACGTTATTTTGACCCCCGGCCGATACAACTCAGCTTTCTTTGAGCATTCGTACCTTGCGGAGCGCACAAAGGCTGTATTTGCTATGCCGCAGGACCTTTTCGTTGAAGGCAACGTGCTTTATTACAGTGAATATTCCGGCAAGCGGCAGCGCGTAGGCACGGTTTACCGCCGAATTTCAGATGAATATATTGACCCTATGACATTTTACGCAGGCTCTCTTCTCGGAGTACCGCATATCATAGATTCTTACAGAGCCGGAAATGTTGCGATTGTAAATGCGCCCGGAAACGGCATAGCGGATGACAAGGGCGTATATTATTTCGTCCCGCAAATGATAAAATATTATCTCGGCGAAGAACCGATACTAAACAATGCCGTTACCTATCTGCCGATAATAAAAAAAGATCTCGATTATATAACCGAAAATCTGCCATCGCTGGTTATAAAAGATGTATCGGAGTCCGGAGGCTACGGGGTCATATTCGGAAATACTCTGTCTAAAAACGAACTCTCTGCCATAAAAGAAGCCGTTAAAACGTCGCCGCGCCGATTTATAGCGCAGGAGGTAATAGACTTTAAAGGGCTCAAGGTTTTTGAAAACGGCAGGCAAGTCGAAAGGAAAGCGGATCTTCGCGCGTTTGTGCTCTACGGCGACGAAATAACCGTTTGGCACAGCGGTCTTACACGCTATTCTCAAGATCCGGATTCTTTTGTTGTGAACTCATCTCAGGGAGGAGGATTTAAAGACACATGGGTATTATCTCGATAAAATCCACGGACAATCTCTTTTGGCTCGGCAGATATGTGGAGCGCGTCTTTACCACTCTTCGCGTTTTTTCGGAATATTACGATAAAATGATAGACAAAGACGAAAACGCCTATGTTGATTTTTGCCGCAAACTCGGTATAGAAAACACATATTCATACAAGCAGGAATTTATAACGAAATATCTTTTTGATGAAAACGACCCGAATTCTGTTATGAGTAATTTACTCTGCGCCTATGATAACGCCGTTGTCATGCGTAACGAGATAAGCTCCGAAACGCTGTCATATATTCAAATGGCGGTAAATTATATGGAGCAAGGCAGGGAGAGCAGCGCACCGATGCTTAAATTGCAGGAGGTATTTGACTGCATATTTGCCTTTTGGGGCAGCGCCGACGACTTTGTTGAATCGGAGACAACGAGAAATATACTGAAGTTCGGCAGAAGTGTTGAAAGACTTGACCTCTATACCCGTTTTTCCTTTTCTCCGACTCTCATCAAAAAGGAATTCAGTATACTTTTAAACCGTCTTTACAAAGTCGGCGTAGACTGTAACATAGACGCTATCAACACCCTTATGAACATCATTCTCGAAAAAGATGAGTACAGCGACTACGACCTATATACCGTGCGCGACGAGTTGTCTAAGGTATTTATTACGGCACCGCAGTATTGATCAAAAAAGGAAGATAAACGTGAAGCACATCAAATTTTTTTACAGTATGAAAATTGATTTTTCGTCCCCTGTGATAAGGCACTGCTTTTCTTTGAGATGCTTGCCGTTTGATACGCCGTCGCAGAGGATAGAGCTCATAAACGTGGACATAGAGCCGCATAACATGCTTACCGAAACGGCCGACGGCTTCGGCAACAGAGTCCTCACCGACAGAATTATCGAGCCTCACTCAAAATTCGTTGCAATAGTTGAGGGAAAAGCGAGTTTAGACTTTTCAAAGCGCGAAAAGGAAGAGCTTAACTGCATTTATAAATATCCGTCGCAGCACACGGTACCCGGAGAAAAATCATTGAACTCGTGTCGGGGCTCGGTGATATGGCAAACCTTACCGCGTTTGAGACCGCACAGGCGGTTTCAAAAAGAATCGGCGAAGTATTCAGATATAAAAGCGGCGTAACAAATATAAATACCACAGCGGAAGAGGCACTGCAACTCGGGTGCGGCGTTTGTCAGGACTACGCGCATATATTTTTATCGGCGGCAAGACTTTCGGGCGTTCCGGCAAGATATGTTGCAGGCATACAAAAAGGAACCGGTGAAACGCACGCCTGGGCAGAGTTTTACGACGACGGAATATGGGTCGGAATTGACCCGACGAATCACAGAATGTGCGATGAAACGTACCTTGCGCTAAGCCACGGCAGAGACTTTGCGGACTGCGGTATCAACCGCGGACTGTTTATCGGCGGAGGCACTCAAACCCAAAGCATCGTGGCTACGGTGGAAGAAATATAAAAAAGAGTGGTTATCCATGGCCCATTAAACAAAGTGTTCTCATCTTTTCAGAGCGAGCGAATACGAATGCTCGAATTGCGGCAACAAAAGCGACAAGCCCTATGCAGAGTGTCCGTACTGCGGCTCGGAAATGACATCTTATCAAAGCTACCACAGTTATGACCAGAGTTAAATTGACGAGACGGCGGATTACGACGAGATGTTCGGCGACGATGACGACTGAAAGCAGAATTTGTTTCAAAAAAAGAATCGAGCAGCGTATATCTGCTCGATTCTTTTCTCTTTTATCGAATGTTGTTTTTTATCACCGACCAACTGTCTGTTAACCGTTCGAGATTATATGACGCATTGGCGGGACTTGTTGACGGCAAAGCCACGGTATCTCTGCCTACGGTATCTTTAATATACTTATTAAACAATTTTTCGCTTGTTTTGCCGTTTGAGTAGATTTGTCTTATACCGCAGGAGGATAAAATCACCCCTATATCATTCGGTACAACATTTTTAATAGAGCTGTCGGAAGAACCCACTATATCGCAACTTTTTATAACGTCCCAAAGCGCGATATTATGGCTCTGCAAAAGAGCTGTTTTTTCTTCATTAGACGATGGCACCGCACAGCCGAGTACGGCGGCGAGCACACGCCAAAAACGATTTTGGGGATGCCCGTAGTAAAAGGATACTTCCCTTGATTTAACCGACGGAAATGAACCGAGAATCAATATTTTGGAATTGCCGTCATAAATCGGCGGTATAGTATGTAAAAGATGCTCCGAAGTCATTGGTTTTTATCCTCAACTATTCTGTAATATGTTCTTGCCGTTACAGCATACACCAAAACGTAAATAATTGCAAATACGGATATTGTTGCGACGGTGCACCAGAAGAACAGCGTAACATTGCTGAGGTTCAGCAGCTTTAACAGCTTTGTAATTACTTTAAATCCGAAGCAGATATGAATTACGGCTGTAACGAGCGGCAGGAAAAATACGGTGAGCACTTGGGAATGGATACTCTTTTTGACCTCTTTTTTGCTCATTCCGACATTTTGCATTATTACATAACGCTGCTTATCGTCATAGCCCTCGGAAATCTGTTTATAATAAATTATCAAGACCGTTGCAACAAGGAAGAGAAGTCCCAAGGTTATGCCTATAAAGAACAGACCGCCGTACAGAGACATCATACTGTCGCGAGAGATTTCGGCACAATTTAAATCGACTGCGGAGGTCTCGCTTATATCGCAAAAAAGAAGCGATATATCCTTCATATACCCCTTTTGCACGTCTTTCGGCGCATCGGTATCAAAGCCGTAGGCGAAGCTCAGGCCGGTGTGAGAGGCGTCTGCACCCTCGCTTTTGTAACCCATGGAATTATATATCGACATGGCGGCTTTTTCATCGGAAACAATATAGTAACTGTAATTTGAGGTAAACGCCGAATAAGAGTCAATAGTAGGGAAAACGTCCACGGTATGCTTTATTTTATATGCGTCGTCGCCGAATTTAACCGTACCCGAAAAAGCCTTGCCGCGCGGCGTACAAGACAGCACCTCATCGCTTTGGAGCGTTTCGTTTTTTCCTGTTATCCTGTTGTATTCCGATACCGGTATCAGCGTCACAATGTCTACTCCGAGTCCGTCGTTGTAGTCTGGGGTTACGGTAGCCGTATAGCCGCTGTCGTTAGCGTAAGACGAAAATGAGAGATAGCGGTAATAAAGCTCGTTCTTACTTTCTATACCGTATTTTTGAGCCTGCGTCGTCATAACATCGGCATAATCTTTGCAATTTTCCGTTGTTGCGTTTTGCACGTCGATATAAATATTGCGAGGATACCGCGTGCGCATAATGTCCTCCGTACCGGCATACAGCGATACCGTAGTGGACACGGTGACAAGCACCGCGGTGGAAAGAATGCAGATGCTCGCAAGTCCTGCCGCATTTTGCTTCATACGGTATATCATACTTGAAACAGAAGTAAAATGCTTTGCTTTATAGTAATATTTTTTATTTTTTCTGAGAGCTTTTAATATCCATATACTGCCCGAGGAGAAAAGCATAAAGGTTCCGACTATTACGAGCAAAACCGCCGCAAAGAACGCGCCCATCGCCGTTATCGGTGATTTTACAACGAGAGCTATGGTATAACCCGAAGCTAGAAAGGCTGCACCTAAAACAGCCGTAAGTACCTTTGCCTTCGGCTCTTTTTCGCCCTTATTTCCACCTTTTAAAAGTTCAACGGGATTTGATAGGCTGATGCATAAAAGATTATGTGCAAGATTCAAAAGAGCTATTGCGCCGAATACCAAAGCAGTAATGTCAACTGTTGACTGATAAAATCTGAAATCAATGTTTCCGCCGAATTTCAGTATTTTAAGCAGCAGCAAAAAGGTCAGCTTTGAAAAAAGCGCACCTATGGCGATGCCTGCCGCAGTTCCGAAAATATAGGTATAGGCAGTTTCAATAAAGAGTATTTTCGCTATATGGCGTTTTTCCATACCGAGAATGTTGTATAATCCGAATTCCTTTTTACGTTGTTTAATAAGGAAGCTGTTTGTGTAATAAAAATATGGCAGAGAAAATACCGACTGTTGCAAGGGCAAACGTCAAGAGGGAATGCAGAGCGTCGCTATCTGCCCATTTTATGTTTGCTATTGTGCCGACCACAAAAAACATAGCTGTTGTAAATATACACGTCAAAATATACGGCACATATGTTTTACGATTATTTTTAAGATTTTGAACGGCAAGCTTTGAATAGAAAAAATTATTCATTGCTCTCACCTCTCGTTGCCATTGCGGTCAGAGTGTCCGAAATCTTCTGGAACATCTCGTCGTTATCCATACTTCCGCGATAAATCTGATTGAACACCTCGCCGTCCTTTATGAACATAATCCTGTTGGCGCAGGACGCCGCCTTTGTGGAGTGAGTAACCATCAAAATGGTCTGACCCTCCTCGTTAAAATCGCCGAACAGCTTTAAAAGAGCATCGGAAGCCTTTGAGTCAAGCGCACCGGTGGGCTCATCAGCCAATACAATCTGCGGATTTGTTATGAGAGCTCTTGCGACGGCGGCACGCTGTTTTTGTCCGCCCGAAACCTCATATGGAAACTTTGAGAGTATATCGGTAATTCCTAACTTTTCGGCAAGAGGCTTCAGTCTCTTTGCCATTTCATCGTACGGCTTGCCTGAAAGCACAAGAGGAAGGAAGATATTGTCCTTTAAAGAGAATGTGTCCAAAAGATTAAAATCCTGAAATACAAATCCGAGATTATCGCGCCTAAACGCCGAAATTTCTCTCTCTCCTATTGCTGATAGACTTCTGCCGTTCAACAGCACCTCTCCGCTCGTAGGCTTATCAAGCGACGCCAAAATATTAAGCAAGGTTGTCTTACCGGAACCCGACTCTCCCATTATTGCAACATACTCGCCCTTTTCCACGGAGAAACTGACATTGGAAAGAGCTTGAACGTGCGCTCCGCCGAAACGGGTCGTATAAACCTTTTTCAAATTGTTTACTTCTAAAAGCGGCATAATAATTACCGTAGCCTTTCCGCTACAAATATTACATAAACAAACACGGTTAACCCTTGCTGTAGCCGTACAAGGCGTGACGGGAATTTCGTCTGTCTCAAAATCATAACCGAATAGCTTTTCTTTTTCGGTGTGATTTTACGTACCGAATGTATCCCTTTGTTTATTGCACGTTCAGTATATCAAAACGGAGAATCGCAAGCCATCGAAAAGGCTTACAATTCCCCTTTTAAACTTACATTTATGTAAGGTAGCGTTATTCCACACCGAGGCTGACGGTGTCAAGACAAAGTTTGACCGCAGTCCCCTTTCCCACCTCGGAGGTCACCGTAATTGTGTGGGTGAGCTTTGTAAGTATCTTTTTGCAGAGAAAAAGTCCTATTCCCGTAGATTTTTTATCCTCTCTGCCGTTGAAGCCCGTAAAGCCCTTTTCAAAAATACGCGGTAAGTCCTCAGGTCTTATTCCGATACCGTTATCGGCAATAACGAGCGTTTTCGCAGTATTTTCATCCAAATAAATATTGATTTCACCCTCGGACGTATATTTCAACGCATTTGAAATAAGCTGTTCGATTACAAATGACAACCATTTCATCCGTCAACACCTTGCAATCAACATTGCCCACAACAATCTTTGTTTTTTTACACAAAAACTGCTTTCTGTATTTTTTAACCGCCGCTCTGACTATTCCGCCTAAATCATAGCTTTTGATTTCGAGGTCGGAAGAGATGCTGTCGGAACGGATGTACTGAAGCACCATTTCAACATATTGCTCTATTTTAAAAAGCTGCTCTTCAAGCTCGTCGTTTTCCGGAGAGTCGCCCGTTTGCAGCAGCAGCCTCATAGCGGCTATGGGAGTTTTTATCTGATGCGCCCAGAGAGTAAAATAGTCCGCCGAATCGCTGTATTTGCGATTCATACGTGTTTCGGCATCTGTTTTGAGTGCGGACATCTTTTCGGCAATATCGGCAAGGTCCTTTTTTTATCGGGTCATTATAATCCGGCAATTTAAGAACGGCATACTCTGCGTCGTTTTTAATTTTTTCAAGTCTCTTATGCTTTTTGTATACCGAGGAAAATCGCAGAACAAATACAATCAAAAGAATTACGGCGGAGATGAGCGTCGCATACAGCACCGGCTCCGTTTCCACTCCGTAAAGCCAGAACACCGTATAAAATACCGCCGCTGCAAATACAAACGATAATACGGACAAGATATTGCCCGCCGTATATCCGAAAAGTGCTTTAAACCAATCTTTCATAAAACCTACCTGACTATATAACCGAGACCCTTTTTGGTAACTATAAAGTCGCAAAGCCCGGCATCTTCAAGCTTTTTGCGAAGCCGCGTTATATTTACCGTGAGTGTGTTGTCGTCAATAAAGCTGTCGCTTTCCCAAAGCTTATCCATAATCATATCGCGCGGGACAACCTTGCCCGAATTCTCCATAAGCAGCTGCAAAATTTTAAACTCATTTTTCGTAAGCTCGGTTTTTTTGCCGTTAAAACCTATCGTCGCGTCATTGAGGTTGAGTATTGCACCGCCGTGTTCGATAACCGACGTTGTCCCCGAAAAAGAATACGTGCGGCGCATTACCGCCTGCACCTTTGCAGTGAGAACGCTCAAATCGAACGGTTTGGATATAAAATCGTCACCGCCCATATTAACAGCCATAACTATATTCATTTTGTCGCTTGCCGAGGAAATAAATATTATAGGCACATTTGAAAACTTGCGTATTTCGCCGCACCAGTAAAAGCCGTTAAAATACGGCAGAGATATATCAAGGAGTATAAGCTGCGGCGCAAACGACACTACCTGTTCGGTTATATTTTTAAAGTCAACAACAAAATCCGCATCATAATCCCATTTGCAAAGATGCTCTTTAAGGGTTCTCGCTATGACCTTATCGTCTTCAATTATAAGTATCTTTTGCATAGTTTCACCTTCATATGTATTTTAACACGAATACGACAACTTGTCGATATAAAACAAAAATCGGCGCGGTATAAGACAATACTACCCTATACTGCGCCGAAATGAGCGGTTAAATTATATCAGTCTACTCTCTTGTCGCCGAAGAAGAAGAGCGCAACGGTACCGGGGCCCGTATGTGAGCCGATAACGGTGCCAACGCTGTTGATTTCGACCTTGCCGTTGAGCTTTTTGAATTTTGCCTCAACAAGGTCGGCAACAGCTCTTGCGTCATCATAGCAGGCGGATTCGGAAATGTAGCACTTGCCGCTGTAATCAAGACCGCCGTCTGCGTGCTCGACCATACGGTTAACTATCTCTTCAATAACCTTTTTCTTTCCGCGGTACTTTGTTCTCGGTATAAGCTTGCCGTTATTATCCATATTGAGGAGAGGACATATGTTGAGCATTGTGCCGAAAATCTGCGCGGTCTTTGTTATTCTGCCGCCGCGATAATAGCTTGTAAGGTCGGTAGAAAAGAACCAATGATGAACATTGAGCTTACGCTCCTCGGCAAAATCACGAACCTCTTCTATGCTCTTGCCGCTGTTTTTAAGCTCTGCCAAAGTGTCCATTAAAAGACCGTAGCCGGAGGAAGCACCGAGAGAGTCTACTATATATATTTTTCTGTCGGGGTACTCTTCGAGGAGCTCGTCACGCGCAATGCAGGCGGAATTATATACACCCGAAAGTCCGGTTGAAAGAGAGACGTGAAGAATATCCTTGCCGTCCTTTAAGAACTCTGAAAAATACTCCTTAAACTGACCGACGTTGACCTGGGAAGTGGTGGGCTCGGCTCCGTCGGCTATTCTCTTGTAGAACTCGGCGAACGGCATTGATTTACCGAGGTCATCGGGATACTCCTTGCCGTCCATATTGAAGTGAAAGCAAACATAATGCACTCCGATTTTATCAAAATGCTCCTGTGAAAGATCTGCCGTGGAGCAGCAGCTTAAAATATAATCTGACATTAGATATACTCCTTAATTTTCTGTATCTGTCACCGGTAAAACTTCCGGTATTTTTGTTTTAGGTTTGCTCTGAACGCTCCAGGCTATGTTAATTGCATGGTCTGCCACACGTTCAAAGTCTGTTATTGTGTTTATAAACAGCATTCCCGCACGGGTTGTACATTCGTGACTGTTGAGCCTGTCAATATGAGCTTGCTCAAAAGTCTCCTGCATTTTATCAACCTGCGCCTCAAGGGAATTGAGTCTTTCCGCCGTTTGTACACTCAGATTTTGCTCCGAAAAAGCATCTACCGAGCCGTCAATCAGCGAAATGACGGTACTATGCATAGTTTTTAACTCTTTTTCACCCTCCTCTGAAAGCTCTATATTTTCATTTACACGCGACAAGGCGGCTTCCTCAAGGTTTGTCGCGTGGTCGCCTATGCGCTCTATGTCGTTTATAACATGGAACAGTCGACCGATATATTTAGCGTCCTTGTAGCTTAAATCAAGAGAGTTTATCTTGACCAGCACGGGCGTTATATTGTGATTGAGATAATTGATAATCTTTTCGGTGTGATTTACTTCGTCAAAATGCTTAATTTCCTTGTTTATAAGGTCGCTTGACGCAATATCGAAATTGCGTCTTGCCAAAGCAGCCATACGAAGGACCTCTTTCCCCACCTGCACTACGGCAAGCGGAGGGGTGTTAAGCATTCTCTCGTCAATAAACTGAAGGTGCATTCCGTCGTCCTCTTTACCCTTTTTGTCGGGAACAAGAATGCAGGAAAGCTTTACAAGGGCACCGGCAAACGGGAACATTATTATGGTGCTAACTACGTTAAATATGATATGAACAAGCGATATCTGCATCATCACGTTGTCACTCATAGCCTGTATCCACTTTGTAAACGGAAGGAACATAGATATGACAACAAAAACAACCGTGCCGATTACATTAAAGAGAATGTGCATAACCGCGGTACGTTTTGAATTTGTCTTTGTACCGATTGTCGAAAGAAGCGCGGTAACACAGGTACCTATATTCTGACCGAAAATAATATATACCGCGAACGAAAGCGGCACAAGCCCCTGCGATGCGAGAGCCTGAAGTATGCCTACGCTTGCCGCAGAGCTCTGTATAACGCCCGTAACTCCGGCGCCTATGAGTATGCCTACAATAGGATTGTCCGCATTTATAATCCAGTTGCGGAAAACCTCGGAATCCTTAAGCGGATCCATGGCGTTTTGCATAAGCTCCATACCCATAAACAGCATGCCGAAACCGGCGAGTGCCTGCCCGACATATTTCAGCGAATTCTTTTTGGCAAAAAGAATCATAAACGCGCCTATAAATATAGCTATCGGAGCTATCCCGGTAAGATTCAGCGAAACAAGAACGCTTGTGGTTGTGGTACCGATATTTGCACCCATAATAACGCCTATCGCCTGCGTTAAATTCATAAGACCCGTATTAACAAAGCCCACAACCATAACCGTGGTTGCCGAGGAGCTTTGTATAAGCGTTGTTATGAGAAAGCCGACAAGTACCGCAAGAAAGCGGTTTTTTGTCATTTTTTCAAGTAAATGCTTAAGACGCGACCCGGCTGCAAGCTCAAGTCCCTCGCCCATCAGCTTAATACCGTACAAAAGCAAGCCGAGACCGCCTGCAAAGGTCAGATAATTAGTAATACTCAAATTTTTTCCCCTTTAAAATACTCAGTTTTCCGCTTCTCTGCGTTTTTCGCTGAGCTTGAATTCCTTGCCGTCTTCACCCATGTGATATATTGTTTTGCTCACGGAAATGCCGCTTTTACCGGTTACCCTTGAATAGTTTATGCCTTTTTTGCGAAGATAAGTTTTATACCACTCAAGTCTTCTTAAAAAGTCCTTGTATCTTCTGTTTTCAAGATTTGTCCACGCGACCTCGGATAGTGCCAAAATACGCGGATAGACGGAAAACTCCAATGCACGCTCCGAATCTACCCATTCAGTCCACATTTCGGCTTCTATGCCTATTACGCGCTGCCCGGATTTTCCGAACCCGGATTTAACGGTATTATATTTATACACTTTTTTAAGCGATATAACAGAATATTTGCAGTCAAAGTAAAAGTACGCCGTGGGAGAAAGAATAATATCACGCTTATATGACTGCCTTTTGACCTCGCCCGAATTTGACGGCAGCCAATACTGACACGTAATATCGGGAGAAAAGCTGTCATTGATGCAATCGTTCCAGGCAATGGGTGTTTTGCCGTATTTTTTAAGAATCTCGCCTATGCGAGTCATATAGTAGCCCTGAAGCTCCTTTGAGTTTTTAAGACCGTTTTTCTCTTTTGCCGCACGGCACTTAGGACAATCATCCCATATTTTGTGCCCCTTTGAGGCCTCGTCTCCGCCTATATGGAAATGTGTGCTTGTAAAGAGCGGACAAATCTCGGAAAACAGCTTGTCAATGAAATCATACGCATCTTCGTTTCCCGGGCAAATTGCAGCGTCAAATATACCGTTTTCGCAAGTAGGCTTGAATTCACGCGGTTTACAGGCAAATTCCGGATATGCGGCAAGCAGAGCCGAAGCATGACCCGGCAAATCGATTTCGGGAATAACCTCTATATTAAGCTTTGCGGCGTACGCCACAATATTCTTTATTTCATCCTGCTTATAGTAATAAAAATATTCTCCGCCGCGGTGCTTTAAGCCGAGTCCCTCAAGCCCGGCATATTCACGCTTTGAGCCTATTTCATTGAGCTTTGGGAATAATTTACTCTCTATTCTGAAACCCTGATCATCGGAAAGATGCCAATGGAACTTATTTAATTTCAGCATTGCCATATTGTCAAGCAATTTTTTTACGGCTTCCGTGCCGAAGAAGTGGCGGCACTCGTCAAGCATAAATCCGCGATATTTAAATGCAGGCTTGTCGCTTATGTAAAGTCCGTTTATAACTGCCCTGCCGTCTGTTTTTTCGGCCTGCATTATTATGGTTTTCAGCGTGACAGCCCCGTAAAATGCACCGGAAGAAGATGAAGCCTTTATCATTATACCGTCTGTGGAAACCGAAATAGAGTAAGCCTCGTTTTCCATTCCGGCTACCTTTTGAAATTTAATTGCACCCTCGCCTTTTACGGGCTTTGTTCTGAGATAATCGGTCAAATATCTACCAGCAGAAACAAACTCGGGTGAGCAAAGGACCTCGGTATTTGAAGAAATTACATATGTACCGTCCTTTGAAGTATAGTTATTCGGCTTGGGAATAATATTGTATTTAAGCATTTCCAATAACCCTTTCGCAATAAATAATATCCTTTTATCTCAGAAATTACCATTGTGGTAATTATAACAAAAATAAAAGGATATTAAAAGTCTTATTTCAATTTCTGCGTTAATTTCTCATAAATCTCTATAATTTTAAACCGAGGTTCAAATTTTGGGTTACTTTCTACAACTTTAAGCTCATCCTCTGACAAAATGTCTTGAAGCTTCGCATCATCGGATGACTCGGCTGCGGGCAGACACATAGGCGGAAACATAACGCACCACCAATTTTTGCCTTTCCCCTCTCCTATTATGATGCGCACAGCCTCATATTCACCGGCAGGCAAAGTTATACGATCATCATAAGTTCGCGTCGAAAAAAAGTCCTTGCCTATTTCGAGCCTTACATCATAATCGAAGCCGTTTTTACGTATTACCTCGCGCGCCGTCTCTTCAAGCCGCTCCTTTTGCGGAATAAGAAGCTTTTCGGCATTCGCACTTGTCAAAGAACCGTCAAATATCTCCTTGCCCTCCATGAGCACGGCATCGCGCACCTTAAGCTTCAGTATTTGGTCCTCGTCGCTGTCGGAATTAGCTATTACATGCATACGCAAAACGTCGCGTCTTACATCGCCGCACGACGCGGCAAATGACACAAAGCTGAAAATCGACGTTATGACAAATGCTGCGGCTAACGATATTTCAAATCTTCGAATAAGCTTTTCTGTTTTTGATTTCATATGTTTTTCATCCTTTCGTAAGGTAATTATTGGAAGAAAAATCATATTTATACAAAAAAAAGGAACGCAGGGAATTTTCCCTGCGTTCCTGAAGCTCGATGTTTAAAGCTGACTCAATGCGTCGCCTATGCTCTTCTCAAGAGCTTCTTTACCGTATTTGTCTATCTCGTTTTTATCTTTTGCCTCATGGGTAAGACAGCCTGCGCCGCCGATACATCCGCCGACACACGCCATACCCTCGATAGTTATTTTTAAGGATTCCTCTTGAAGCCTTCAAAAGAGCCGTTTTGCACTCTTCTATGCCGTCGCACGGAAGCGGATCAACGGTGAAATCTATATTCTGCTCCTTAATTGCCTGACCGACAGCCTCCGAAACGCCGCCGCTTCGTGCAAATATTCTGCCGTAATAGGAAGCATTGTCAAGGACGTCCTCAGGGAGCTCGGTAAGCTCGATATTACGCGAATCTATGAGAGCCTGAAGTTCCTCAAAGGTGAGAACGCAGTCGACATACTGTGCGACTCTTTCCTGCTTCGCCTCGGCTTTTTTTGCCGTACAAGGGCCTATAAATATAACCTTTGCAGTCTCGTCGGTCTCTTTTATATATTTTGCAATCGCCGCCATGGGAGACAGATTGTGTGAAATGTTCTCGGTAAGCTTCGGATAGAACTTCTTTACATAGTCAACAAACGCCGGACAGCAAGAGCTTGTAAGGAAACCTTTTTCGGCAAGCTCTTTTGATTCGCTGTATGCTACAATATCGGCACCGAGAGCAGCTTCAACCACGCTGTAAAAGCCGAGCTTTTTAATCGCGGTCACAACCTGACCGAGCTTTGCATACACAAACTGACTCGCTATCGACGGAGCCACAACTGCATACACATTAAAACCGTCGCCTTTATTACTGTCTTTTAAAATCCTAATCGCATCAAGTATAAACGACTTGTCCATAATTGCGCCGAACGGGCATGCATAAGAGCAGGCGCCGCAGTTTATACATTTATTGTTATCAATCTGAGCGGGATTCTTCGCTGTCTGCCATAGAAATTGCCTTTATTTTGCACGCCTTTTCACACGGTCTTGTATAGTTTGAAATTGCGCTGTACGGACAAACCTTGGCACACTGACCACAGTTTACGCACTTTGTTTTGTCAATATGCGCTTTCTGATTTTCGTCAAAGGAAATGGCTCCCTTGCGGCAGGCACTCTCACAGCGGTGTGCGATACAGCCACGGCAGTCGTGTGATACCTGATAACCGCTGGCAGGACATTCGTCGCAGGCTATATCTATAACCTCTATTATGTTCGGATTTGCTCTGTTGCCTCCGCAGGCGAGCTTTATACGCTCGGCAACTATTGCACGCTCCTTGTATATACAGCAGCGCATAGTTGCCTTGTCACTCGTTACGGTCTTTGCAATATCATTGAAATTGTTGGCAAGGGAAAACTCTCCCTCGTCAAAGGCTATTCTTGCGACCTCACGAAGGACCTTGTATTTTAAAGCTGTACCTTCGTATCAAATTTTCTCATTCAATTCACCCTTTGTTAAAAATAGCTTACTTTGATTCGCTTACCCATTTTTTTCAGATACTCCGAAAGCTCTGTAACAAGCTGCATCTTGATGTTAAAGTTTATGGGAAGATTTGGATTTTGATGTGCCGGATTTATTGCAGTTCCGACAAAGAAATTTATATCAGTCGCCTCCTGGAAAAGTATGCGCGCTATCTGCGACGCACCGTCCGCACGGACGCTCCAGTCGGCGTAAATATCATCGTCATTTAGATAACTCTTGGCGTATTCAAGCACTCGGCTCATTGTAATTACACCCTCGGTCGTCAAATCGACGCCCTCAATTTCGGCGACAGGCGGTATTTCGGGGTCGAGATATTTTAAATCCGTCTTAACCTCTTTGCCCAAAAAATCCGCCGCAAGAGTTGAAGTTGTTCCGCCGCATACAATATGCTTGCCGGTCTTGCCGAAAAACAACGACATCATTTTATTGACATCTGCGGGGTCCCTCGGCGGTCCCATGAGAAGATTCACGGATTTTCTCTCGCGGATTTTGACAACGCAAACGGTTGTATCGTCGCCGGGCCTTCCGCCATATAGTTTATCACACTGGTCAAGCAGTAATGATGAAAGCGTTTTAGCCGTAAAATCGGAGCGATAATATTCCTCCATAAACTCGATTATCTGGTCGCGCTGCCAACCGAAATTCATATTTTCACCAATACCGGCATAAACCGCTCCGTCACTCGTAAAAATGAGCGTATCGTTAAGCTTTAACGATATTTTCGATTTATATATCATCTTACCGTCGATTTCCACTGCGCTCTCGGGATACACAAGATTTTTTCCGTCGCGCAGCAGAATGACATGCGGATTGTCGTATTGGGCTATTTCTGCCTCTTTGTTGTCTATTACACGCACTATTGTAAAAGTGCTGTATGCCACCTGACGTACCGAACATATAGGCAGTGTTTTCGCTATTGTATCAACACACATTTCAAGCGGCATATTATTTGCAATCATGGTGGATATTATTTTCGAAGTCAAAGTAGAGAGAATATTTGCTTTTACACCGGAGCCGAGTCCGTCCGCAAGCACAACAACATAATCGTCATCGCCCTGCTCTATAACCTCCACCATATCGCCGCACAGCTCCTCGCCGTACTTGGTAAGACTCATATGGCCTATGTCCGTGCAAAGATTATTCATCCTTCAACGACTCCTTAAGCTTAGTGAGGGCTATCTTTGTCTCGGCGGTAGTCTCGCCAAGCAGAGAAGCTATCTCCTGAACTATGCGCATTTGCTTTTCGACGACCTTATCCGTTATTTCTATTGTTTGACGGCTAAGCTCCGCCTTTTTCTCTTTTTCTGTCTCCTCGGCGGTAACGTCGCGCATAATGCACATAAGTATATGGTAGACATGGTCGTATACTATTGTTTCTTCAATGTATTTTTTATATTCGGCGAGGTATACGCGTTTTTCGTGAATATCCCTGCCGTTTGAAAGAACATCTATAAAATCAAAAGGCTCCAAAATACGCACAACCGGCTCACCCACAACATCCGAAGCATAACGAATGTTCATAATCTCCCTTGCCGCTGCATTTATCTGCTGAACCACCATATCCTCATTTAAAATGAGTATGCCGTTGGGAGTATTGTTGAGTATATTGTCGGAAAATTTTTCTGCTTTATCCTTAAGGAACGGAAGGCACATCTCGAGATTTGCCTTGCCCTCAAAAACCGCCTGAGCCTTTTCGCGACAGGTATTATAGCCGCACGAACCGCAGTTAAGCTCATCCTCCGGCTTTTGCTTACCCATTTTGCGAAGTATCTCCTCTATCGCTCTGCTGCCTGCCATATTGCGCGGTGAAGCAAGATAAATAAGATTTTTTGAAAGCTCGTTTTCGCTCAAGGCGTCATATTTAAAATCATTGTCGCCCGCGTCTTCGGCAAAGCGACGCACGGTTATATAATCACGCACCGGAGCGCGGTGATTTTTTTCCATAGCCGGACCGCCTATACAGCTCCCCGGACACGCAGACATCTCTATAAAGCAATGGTGTATATTACCTTTTTCAATATCCTTTACGGCATGGATGCAAGACGACATACCGTCAATCGACATATACGTGTAATCGTCGTTATCACAAAGCATTGTTTTGAGAATTCCGCCGGAGGTCGGGAAAAACCTCGTTTTCCCCTTTTCAACTCCGTCATCATCAGGCTCCTGCGCCAAAACAGTATCGGTTTCGGCAAGCCAACCGGAAAGCTCTTCAAATGTCAGCACACAGTCAACCGTACCGGGATACTCCTCGGCCTCTGCCTTTTTTGATATGCACGGACCTATAAATACTGTTTTAGCCCCCGGATGCTCTTTTTTAAGTTTCGTACAATGCGCTTGCATTGGGGATACCACTTTGGCAAGATAGGGTATTACATCGGGGAAATGCTTTTGTACCAAGAGATTTACGGTATGGCAGCAGGTTGAAATAACAACATCCTGCTTTTCACCGTCAACTATTCTGTCGTACTCGTCCTTTACTATTGCGGCTCCGACCGCCGTTTCTTCAACGCCGGCAAAGCCGAGCGACATAAGCGCTTTTTTCATCGCGGTAAACGACACGTCGTAATTGGCAATAAACGACGGTGCAAGACTAACATAGACCTCGCTGTTACCGGACAACAATTCCTTTGCCTTATAGACGTCGTCGCGTATGATTTTGGCATTTTGCGGACACGCAACAAAGCACATACCGCAGAGAATACACTCATCCTCAACGATCTGCGCCTGATTGGCCGAAAAACTGATAGATTTGACAGGACAATTCCTGATACATTTATAGCAGTTTTTACAGTTTGATTTTTTAAGCTTTATGTACCCCGCCATATTATACACCTTTTTCCTTGCGACGCAAGATTTTTATGACAGTTTGTCAAGCACGTTGGTTTTAAAGAATTCCTCAACGGTATCGGGAGAAACGGAGAACAGCTCCCCGTCTACGGTAACGCTGACGCCGTTTTGGCAGTTACCCATACAAAACTTTCCGCTGAGAGTGACTTTGTCTTTCAGGTCATTGTCGTTTATGAGGTTCTGAAGCTTTTCAACGACTTCACGCGAACCCTTAAGGTGGCAGGAGCTGCCGATGCAAACTACTACTTTCATATTATTACAATCCCTTTCCCGTAAAACTTTGCATATGAATTTTACTTTAATTCATTTTACCAAAACTTAAATAAAAAGTATATAGGTTTTTTCGGAAAATTCTTATTTCGCAAACAGGTACGGAAAGAAATATTCAAGCCGTACCTGTTTGTAGTTATTGTTTTGTTTTAAGCACAACTTTAGCGAGATTTGTTCAGACTCTCCCGGCGCCTGTTAAGGTACACAAGAGAGTGAGCAAAGTGGATTTATCGCGAAAAATCGCCGAAAAGAATCATTCGTAATCTACTACATCTGCCCATCTCAAGAGGAAATCCCTCTCTTCGGGGTTCCCCTTAACGCTCTGCGAAGCCGCTACGATAGGAAGCCATTTCTGAACATACTGCTTTGCGGTATCGGTCTTTTTGCAGAACAAATCGAGATACTTATCGGCAAGCTTCTGATCGCCTCTGAGGCAGAAAAGAAGATACGTTCTTGCGGCATCGGCCGCTCCGTTACCCTGTGTTACGTGCGCCCAGTCAATTACGTAATTCACGCCGTCATTGCCGATAATAATGTTACTCGGTCTGAAATCACCGTGGCAAACCTTGTTATGGGTATGCATACCGGCAAGACGTGTGTGAAGGTCGTAACGTGTTGTTGCGTCAAGGTCGGTCTGAGATATTTTACCCTGCATTTTATCCTTGAGCTTGTTGAGCATAGGGCAGGTCTTAGCCAAAATGCTCATTTGAATATCAACAAAGAGGTCAAGATATTCCTCTGTCTTAGCAGGATTTTCGTCCATAAGCTGCTGAAGAGTTTTGCCTTCGATATAATCTGAAACAATTGCCCATTTGCCGTCAAGCTTGCAAACCTCTATGAGCTTCGGCATAGGAATGCCGGTTTCTTCAACACGCGCCTGATTCAAGGCCTCGTTTAAAATATCGGATTTTTTGTATTCGTCACCGAAAACCTTAATGGCTTTGTCACCGTCTCTGTAAACTGTTTTTGCTGTTCTGACTGCAATAACTTTTTTGAGTTCCATAAAATAATCCTCCCTTATTTACCGTAATATGCTTTAAGGTACATCTCTTTGATTTCGCTCATAAGCGGATATCTGGGGTTAGCACCTGTGCACTGATCGTTAAATGCCTGTTCAACCATTTGGTCAAGTGTGTCAAGGAAGTATTTTTCATCAACGCCGTATTCCTTGATGCTCTTCTTAATTCCTATGCGGTCCTTGAGCTCGTCTATTTTCTTAATAAGATTGTCAAGCTTCTCTTCGTTATTCTTGCCCTTTACACCGAGAGCGTCGGCGACCTCACAATATCTTTCAAGTGTGTGCGGATGGTCATACTGCGGGAAGGTACCCATCTTTGTAGGAACCTCGGCGGCATTGAAGCGAAGAACATAATCTATTAAAAGAGCGTTGGCTATACCGTGAGGAAGATGGTGGAATGCGCCGAGCTTATGTGCCATGGAGTGGCATACGCCGAGGAAGGCGTTGGCAAAAGCCATACCTGCCATAGTAGCGGCATTGCCCATCTTTTCACGTGCTACAGGGTCATTGGGGCCGTTATCATATGCTCTCGGAAGATATTCAAATATCATCTGAAGAGCGCGAATTGCAATACCGTCGGTGTAATCGGTAGCCATTACCGAAGCATAAGCCTCAAGGCAGTGTGTAACGGCGTCGATACCTGAAGCCGAAGTCAGACCTTTCGGAGCATTCATCATCATATCGGCATCGACTATTGCCATATTGGGCATAAGCTCATAGTCGGCAAGCGGCCATTTAACGCCGGTGTCGGCATCTGTGATTATTGCGAAAGGAGTAACCTCCGAGCCTGTACCTGCCGAGGTGGGTACAGCTATGAAGTATGCTTTCTCACCCATCTTCGGGAATGTATAAACTCTCTTGCGGATATCCATAAAGTCCATAGCCATATCAGAGAAGTCAACATCCGGATGCTCATACATTACCCACATAATTTTTGCTGCATCCATTGCGGAACCGCCGCCGATTGCGATAATTGTATCGGGTTCAAAGTGACGCATCATATCGGTACCCTTGCGAGCGCACTGGAGAGTCGGGTCGGGAGCAACCTCCGAGAAGCAAGTGTGCTGAATACCAAGCTCGTCAAGCTTATCCTCAACAGGCTTTGTATAACCGTTATTATAAAGGAACGAGTCAGTTACTATAAACGCCTTTTTCTTACCCATAACGTCACGAAGCTCATTGAGAGCAACGGGAAGGCAGCCTTTTTTGAAATATACTTTCTGCGGAGCGCGGAACCAAAGCATATTTTCCCTTCTTTCTGCAACAGTTTTGATATTGATGAGATGCTTTACGCCGACATTCTCGGAAACCGAGTTGCCGCCCCAAGAACCGCAGCCGAGTGTAAGCGACGGAGCAAGCTTGAAGTTGTAAAGGTCACCGATACCGCCCTGTGAAGAAGGTGTATTAACAAGTATACGACAGGTTTTCATTCTCTCGGAGAATTCGGCAAGCTTATCCTTTTCGGTAACAGCATTAAGATATACGGATGAGGTGTGACCGTAGCCGCCGTCGGCTATAAGATGCTCAGCCTTTGAAAGTGCGTCCTCAAAGTCCTTAGCCTTATACATGGCAAGCACGGGAGAGAGCTTTTCGTGAGCAAATTCCTCGGAAATGTCAACACTCTCGACCTCGCCTATCAAGACCTTTGTTGTTTCGGGGATTGTAACGCCTGCGAGTGCAGCTATCTTATATGCCGGCTGACCGACTATCTTTGCATTAAGCGCACCGTTTATGATAATTGTCTTTCTTACCTTATCAAGCTCATCCTTTTTAAGGAAATAGCAACCGCGATATAAAAACTCGTCCTTAACCTTTTTATATATTTTTTCGTGTACTATGCACGACTGCTCGGAAGCACAAATCATACCGTTGTCAAAGGTTTTCGAATGGATTATGGAGTTTACAGCCAAAACTATGTCGGCGGTATCATCAATAATTGCGGGGGTATTGCCCGGACCGACGCCAAGAGCCGGTTTGCCCGACGAATATGCGGCTTTAACCATTCCGGGGCCGCCCGTAGCAAGTATTATATCGGCCTCCTGCATAAGAAGATTTGTCATATCAAGCGACGGAACGTCTATCCAGCCTATTATGCCCTCCGGAGCACCGGCTTTAACTGCCGCTTCAAGAACGATTTTTGCAGCCTCTATTGTGGACTTTTTCGCTCTCGGGTGTGGGCTTATAATAATGCCGTTTCTGGTTTTAAGACAAATCAAGGTCTTGAAAATTGCGGTAGATGTAGGGTTGGTGGTGGGGATAACCGCCGCAACAACACCTATCGGCTCTGCAACCTTTTTCATACCAAATGCGCTGTCTTCCTCTATTACACCGCATGTCTTTGTATTTTTATATGCATTGTAGATATATTCTGCGGCATAGTGGTTTTTGATTATCTTATCTTCGACTACGCCCATTCCCGTCTCTTCAACAGCCATTTTGGCAAGCGGGATTCTCGCTTTGTTTGCTGCGATAGCCGCCGCTTTAAAGATCTTATCGACCTGCTCCTGAGAATAAGTCGCAAAAATCTTTTCTGCCTCTCTGACTCTTGCGAGAAGGGCTTCGAGTTTTTCTACCGAATCGACAATCTCATGCTTGTTTTGAGTTTCCATAGGTATATAATCTCCTTTTCAGATATTACAAAATTTACAAAAGTTCTTTTCTGATATGAGAGGAAAGAACCGCCAAAGCCGAAGCAATATTCATATTCTGTATAAGTATGCCCGGACCTGCCGTAAGATGAACCGGAGTGAAATTAAGAATTGCAAGTATTCCGCTTTTGACAAGCTCGTCGCAAACATCCTGAGCACTGTCCGCCGGCACAGCTATAACCGCCATATGCACCTTGAGTCTTTCGCAAAGCTCGCCGAGCTTTCGCATGGGAAAGACGGGCTTTTCCTTTTTGAACGGCTCTTCGTCAAAGTTTACCGCGTCAAATCCCGCAACTATACGAAACCCGCATTCGGAAAATCCGTCGTAATGTAAGCGAGCTGCCGAGACTTCCGACTCCTACTACAACGGCATCGGTTGTGTTGTCGTAGCCGAGGAATTTTTCCAAATCCTTTATAAGCTTCGCGGTCTCATACCCGATTTTAGGCTTCCCCGCACAGGAGCTTACCTTTGCAATGTCCTTTCTTACTTGAACCTCATTAAGGTCAAGGTCTGCCGCCACCTTCGGCGCGGATATATACAATACCCCGTCAGCCTCCGCCTTTTTGAGATATGACAAATAAAAAGGTAATCTATAAAGTGCCTGCCTTGATATTTCACGGACAGGCAAAGCCTGCTCTCGCATATCTTTGACCTCACTATCAGTAATTACTTACTGATAAAATCATAGCTTATTGTTAAATGTTTGTCAATGGTAAATTGTTATTATTTTAACATTTATAGCCATAAACAAATTAAGCGGTTCGGCGCGGCGGTTTTTGTACGATTTTACAATCGTTTTTTCGGCCGATGCTTTGTGCCGGGCTTTCACTTGCTTAAAATATCAGAATCCGAGATAAAATGCCACTACTGTGCTGCAAGATGAATATACTCAGCCCAAATTCCATGGTTTTTATTTAGATTGCACATTTACAACAAAAAGCAAAAATGTTAAAATATATTTTTAATGCGTATACAAAAGTAGAGGTTGATGGGTAATGAAGGTAATTTCAATAGCAATAGGTTTGCTCTTTTTGGGACTTGGAATTCCGATGGTGAGCGGCAAAGCGGAGAATTTTGTCGTCGGAAGCGCCTCGCCCGACAATGAGCTGAGGAATAATTTCGATACAAAAAAGCTGTGCAGAATATTCGGCATATATTTGATTTTTGTTGCAATATTTACGGCACTTTTAGGATTCTTCTTTAACAGGGAATTCTTTACCGCCTATTTCATCTGCGTTCTTGCCGGTGCTTTTATATGCATCGCCGCCGTTGTATTAACTTGCCGTAAAAAGTCCGAATAATTCTGCCGCGAATGTCTTATCAGGCTACATAAGACATCCGCCTTAATTAAAGTTGTAGCCGGAAAGGCCTGAAAAAAATGGATTACGCTAAGGAATCTCTCAAAAAACATTATGAATGGCACGGAAAAATAGAAATCAAAACACGCGCCAAAGCAGACAGTAAGGACGCGCTATCGCTCGCCTACACACCCGGTGTAGCACAGCCGTGCCTTGAAATACAAAAGGACATAAGCAAGTCTTATGAGCTCACAAGGCGTTGGAATACCGTGGCCGTTGTAACGGACGGAACGGCGGTTCTCGGACTCGGAGACATAGGGCCCGAAGCCGGTATGCCCGTAATGGAGGGCAAATGCGTTCTCTTTAAGGAATTCGGAGACGTTGACGCCATACCGCTCTGTGTGCGTTCAAAGGATGTTGACGAGATTGTAAACTGTATTTCTCTCCTCGCCGGCAGCTTCGGCGGAATAAATCTTGAGGACATTGCTGCTCCGAGATGCTTTGAAATAGAACGCAAACTCAAGGAGAAAACAGATATTCCGATTTTCCATGACGATCAGCACGGCACAGCGGTAGTTGTTGCCGCAGCAATAATAAATGCGCTCAGAGTCGTTAAAAAAGAGCTCAAGGACTGTACGGCCGTCTTTTCCGGTGCGGGCGCGGCAGGCATAGCCATTGCAAAGCTGCTCATAAGTCAGGGAATCAAAAATATAATTATGTGCAACAGTCGCGGCATTATTTGTGACGGCGATGAAAAGCTGAATCCCGCACAGAGGGAAATCGCGAAAATCACGAATAAGGAGCACAAGAGCGGTTCACTTGCCGACGCATTCAAGGGGGCAGACATATTTATAGGCGTTTCGGCTCCCGGAATCGTAACAGAAGAAATGATTGCCTCCATGGCTGAAAATCCCATCGTACTCCCCATGGCAAATCCTGTTCCGGAAATACTGCCCGATAAGGCAAAAGCCGCAGGTGCCGCCGTTGTCGGCACGGGCAGAAGCGATTATCCCAACCAAATCAACAATGTACTTGCGTTCCCCGGAATCTTCCGCGGAGCACTTGACTGCCGAGCTTCCGAAATAAACGAGGAAATGAAGGTAGCCGCAGCAAGAGCGATAGCTTCGCTTGTCTCTGATGATGAGCTTTCCGCCGAGTACATTTTACCGAAAGCATTTGATGACAGAATAGGGAAAACCGTTGCGAAAGCGGTTTATGACGCAGCCGTAAAATCCGGCGTAGCAAGAATATAATCTATAAGAGAGAAAAAGCGCCTTTAAGGGTTATCCTTAAAAGCGCTTTATTTTTGCTTAGATTTTTTTGAGTCCGACAGACAGGCCTTTACCTATCGCAGAACCGAGAACGGCGCACACAACAAGCTCAATTGGAGCGTTGATTCCCGCCGCTATACCTATAACGGTGGTAAGAATATTTTCAGCTCCGCCGAGAGCGGCTGACTGCTCTGGTGTAAAGGTTGTATTTATAAACAACAAAGCTAAAAATCCAAGGAAAAAGATAGTATTAAAAGCCGAGCCGCAGATACTCGCGACAAGGTAATTGGCGCCGTCTTTTTTTGTCTTTTTTGTCACGGCGTTAAAAATGAGACCTGTGAGCCAACCTGCAAGCACGCGAGGAACTACGCAAACAACAAGCGTTTTAAATACGCTTATAGAAATAAGTATCGCACCGAATGCGCTCAGAGAAAAGCATTGAATAAAGCTCGATGCACCAAAAACGAGCCCCAAAAAGGCTCCTGCGGCAGGCCCTAAAGTAACTGCGCCTATGATAACAGGTACCATAATAAGTGTCAGTTCAAGCGGCCCGAGCTTCAAATAGCCTATCGGCGTGAAGGTCATAACGGCGATGATTGCGGTAAGGAGAGCCAGCTCGACTAAGCGAACGGTTTTTTGCATCCTTGCCTTGTTTGTGGTTTTTGACATATATAATCCTCCTTGCTGCTGCTCCGCAGAGCGGATGCAACGCAAAATAATAAACTATGTAAAAACTGGATACGATATTTAATTTTTAATTACGGTTAATTACTGTTTTTATCGTAAATGGCTTTAAGCCCGTATAAAAGAAGATTGTCATCATGAATTATATTGTGACGGCAATATCCTATTACATAGGAGGAAAGCCCACCTGTTGCAACAATGGTTTTCGGCTCACCGAGCTGTTTTGCAAAACGGTCAAGCATACCGTCAATCATATCTGCGGTACCGAAAATGATGCCCGACTGCAAACACTCTATCGTATTAGTGGCACAGGCATGCGGCGGAGAAGCAAGTGAAAATGACGGTAAGAGAGAAGCCTGCCCCGAAAGTGCTTTCATAGAGATTTCAACACCCGGTGCTATTGTGCCGCCGTGATAGCCGCCATGCTCATCAACTGCATATATTTTTGTGGCTGTGCCGAGGTCAATGACAAATGCGGGCATTTCATATCTTGCCATAGCTCCTACTGCACCTGCTACAAGGTCGGCACCGAGCTCTGCCGGATTATCTATTAAAATATTAAGCCCTGTTTTTACACCGGGGGCTATTATAACAGACTCAATGCCGCACACCTTATTAACCGCTGTTTTAATTTTCCCGGTAAGCTCAGGAACAACAGAGCTTAAAACAGCTCCGGTAATTTCAGCCGACTCCAAATCATGCATTTTAAACACGGCAAGAAATTCAACGGCAAACTGATCGTCAGTTCTGTTACGCTCGGTAGCAAGTCGCGAAACAAAGCTCAGCTTATCGCCGTCAAACACTCCGAAGGTAATATTAGTATTACCGATATCGATCGTCAGTATCATAAATTAAGCAAAAGCACAAAATGTGCCGTTCCTTTCATATTGCTTTTAAATCTTGAGACATTTATATTTTAATACATCCGGCAAAAAAAATCAAGCGGCTTTGCTTTTACAAAGCCGCTTGTAATAATTACAGGGTTAATTATTTATCCTCTTTTTTCTTCTTTGTGAGAACAAGAGCAATACCTGCTGCCACAGCTACGCCTGCTACTGAGAAGAGAGCAACGTCGCCGGTCTGCGGAATCTTACCTTTTGTGGTTGAAGAGCCGCCCTTAGAAGTTGTTGACTTCTTGGTTGTTGTGTTTGGATCTCCGCCGTTGCTTCCGCCGCCGAAGAGACCCTTAATTGTCTCAAAAGCCTTACCGATGAAGCCCTTAACGCCGTCGATAGCACTTGTGGTAGCCTCTGTCGGGCCTGCAGTTGCTGCATTGTTCTTGGAAACCTCTTCCTGACGAACAACCTCGGCTGAAAGAGCAGCGTAAGCGCCGTCGGAAAGAGCGGGAACATACTCGTCTTCTCCCTCGGGAGCCGGCTGAGTAGCATGAAGTTCATCAAGAACCTTCTGGATGTCGGCATAATCCATTCTGCTCATAGCATTGATAAGAGCCGTAACCTTTGCCGGGTTGTAAGCAGTAGGATTGCCATCGGCATCGGGCATATAAGGATTGTTATCGAAGTCTGAGAGAAGGTAGCTTTCAATAACATCTGCTATATAGCTTCTTTGTTCATTGGTGAGAGAATCAAGAGCACTTCTTACGGAGCCGCCCGCCGGAGCGTCGGGTTTCGGAGTGCTTCCGCCGGAATTGCCGCCCTTGGTAAGAGCGTTAAGAATTTTAAGTAAAGTCTCAGGTGTAACTTTACCGCTATTGGCAAGTTTACCAAGAATGGTGATTATTTCTGCGATAACAGCCTCATCCATCTTGCCGTTGCTGTTGATGATGATGCCGACAAGCTGCTTAATGGTATCGACAGCTCCGCCTATATCAACATCGGGAAGAGTGATACCGCCGAGTATGTCGCCGATTCCGCCGCCGCCTGCAGTAGTGTCTTCAGCAAAAGCCGGGAGGCAGAATGAAAATGCCATCACTAAGGAAAGCAATACTGCTAAGAACTTTTTCATAATTAAATCCCTCTTATTTCAATTATTTGAGTTGTCACTCATTGTTTAATGACATTTTACTATATGTTTTTGCGGTTGTCAACTATAAAAAGAGAATATTTTTCCGTAATTTTGGTGTTTTTTTAATAATTCCACACTTTGCGGCGTCAATGTTTTAAAAAACCGATTTGATGCGGTGTTTCCGCCGATTTTGTGTTGACGGCAAAGGCAGACAACTATATAATGTATATAAAAATCAAAGGAGGCACTTATGCGAACGGAGGAAAAAGTATTTTTCGGAATCGGAACGGCGTCGTTTTTGCTTATGCTCTCGGACCTGCTTCTTGAGGTCTTTTCCGCATCGCTTTTTATAGGCTCTAAGCGGCTTATTTCTTATATCGGTATACTTATTATAGTATGTGCCGTCAGCTTCACGGTCTTATGCTTTCTTGTTGTTAAAAATCACCGAGGCCGTTTTAAAAGCAAAGGAACACGGATTTTTTTAAGAGTGCTTTCGATAATAATTTGCATAATGCTTTGCCTTGCCGGTATTACAATTGACGGAATATTATACACCGATACCGTAAAGAAAGCCACATCGGATGACAAGCGCCATACTATTATAATAGACAGCGAACCGGGCTCGGGCGAATGGAATATGACCGTTTACAGACGATACTCCCCCTTTCTTATGTCCGCTCGCGGAAACGGAAAAAAAGTCGTTGATATGGCAGACGAGAACGGAGATATAGACGTTGTATGGACCGACGGCGGCTGTCTTGTAAGTTACAAGGCTTATAAAACCGATGCAACAAGCGTTGATGACACCGAAACCGTAACGCTGCGATTTTTTTACAATGAAAAATCAGGCAAATAATTATACAGCTGCTTATAAGAGGTGTTTTTATGTGGCTCGTTTTAGCATTTTTATCTGCCGGATTTGCCGGAATAACGGCAATTCTTGCTAAAATCGGCTTACGGAACGTCAACTCAAATCTTGCCACGGCTCTGCGCACAATAGTTGTGCTGTTGTTTTCGTGGCTGATGGTTTTTATTGTCGGATCAGCATCCGAAATAAAGGATATAAGCGTCAAAACGTTTATATTTTTGATTTTATCGGGACTGTCCACTGGGGCTTCCTGGCTTTGCTATTTTAAGGCTTTGCGTCTCGGCGACGTAAACAAGGTAACTCCGATTGATAAGTCAAGTACGGTACTTACAATGATACTTGCCCTTATCTTTCTCGGAGAAAAGCTGACCGCAGTTAAAATAATAGGTATGGTTCTTATTGGCACAGGAACATTTCTTATGATAGAAAAGAAAAAAGCAGATAATTCCTCCGCCGACAAAAGGAGTGGAGCTTCGCTTGTATATGCCATGTTCTCCGCTGTTTTTGCGGCCTTAACATCGATTTTCGGAAAAATCGGCATAGAGGACGTTGAATCAAATCTCGGCACGGCGATAAGAACCGTGGTTGTTCTTCTGATGGCGTGGATTTTGGTCTTTGCGGAAAAGAAGCAGAGCGAAATCAAGAACATTGATAAAAAGAGCTGGCTGTTTTTGGTCCTTTCGGGGTTCACCACAGGCGGCTCATGGCTTTGCTATTACGGAGCCCTGAAAAACGGCCCCGCAAGCATCATTGCACCGATAGACAAATTGAGCATCGTTGTAACCGTAGCGTTTTCATACATAATATTAAAAGAAAAGCTTTCAAAAAAAGCTTTTCTGGGACTTGTGCTGATAGTGGCGGGTACTCTGTCGCTTCTTATTAAATACTGATTGAAACGGAGACTTATATGTACGGACTTTTGGGTGAAAATTAGGTCACAGCTTTTCGCCGCAGATACATGCTCTGCTCGGCGATTATGAATACAGATTGTTTGAGAAGCAAAAGAATGAGCTTGACGACTTTTTTAAAAACAGAAATTGGGATGGCATAAATGTTACAATTCCGTATAAAAAAAGCCGTCATCCCCTATCTCGACCGTCTTTCGCCCTCCGCCGAGAAAATAGGGAGCGTTAACACGATAGTTGCCGAAAAGGACGGCACGCTTACGGGATATAACACGGATTACGACGGGTTTTCATATTTAATTGATGTTTCCGGAATATCGGCAGAAAACAAAAAATGTCTCGTTTTGGGTTCCGGCGGCGCATCTTTAACGGTGATAGCGGTGCTGAAGGATAAAAAAGCGCGCGAAATTGTCAATATTTCACGCTCGGGAGAAAACAATTACGAAAATATCGACAGACATTTTGACGCGGACATAATCGTAAACACAACGCCCGTGGGAATGTATCCGAACAATCTGAAATCGCCTTTATCGCTTGACGGATTTAAAAATCTTTCCGGTGTTCTGGACATAGTGTATAATCCGCAAAAGACCAAGCTGATACTTGACGCCGAAAAGCGAAATATCAAAGCGCTGAGCGGTCTTTCAATGCTTGTTGCTCAGGCCAAAAGAGCTGCCGAGTTGTTTTTGAATACAAAAATACCCGACAGTAAAAATGACGATATATATCATAAGCTCTCACTTGAGATGAAGAATATTATTTTAATAGGTATGCCCGGTTCCGGCAAAACGACTGTCGGAAAAAGAATCGCCGAGACCTTGAACCGCGACTTTATAGACACGGATGAAATGATAGTAAAGAACGTCGGCAAACCCATTCCCGACATATTTGCAAACGGCGGTGAAAAGCTCTTCAGAAAATATGAGCACGAGGCGGTGCTTGCGGCGGGCAAGCTCAGCGGCAAGGTAATTTCAACAGGCGGCGGAGTCGTTGTAAACGATGATAACTTCGACGCCCTGAAACAAAACGGGATGATAATTTTTTTAAACCGCAGCACCTCTTATCTGCCGACAGACGGCAGGCCGCTGTCGCAGAGCAACGACCTTAACGAGATGCTCAAAAAAAGACTTCCGCTTTACAGAAAATTCTGCGATATTGAGGCGGACGGAAATGACACGATAGAAAATGTTGCGAACAATATTTTAAAGGAGCTGCAAAATGAAAATACTTGTAATTAACGGCCCGAACATCAATATGCTCGGCATAAGAGAGCCTGCGATTTACGGCGACAGAAATTACGAGGCCCTCATAAATCAGATAAACGTCTGGGGCGCAGAGCTTCACGCCGAGGTTGAGTGCTATCAATCAAACCACGAGGGCGATATAGTAGACAAAATACAGGACGCATTAGGTAAATTCGACGGTATAGTCATAAATCCGGCGGCATACACACATACAAGCGTTGCAATACTCGACGCGCTGAAGGCTGTTTCCATACCGGCTTGCGAGGTACACATTTCGGACGTTAACGAACGCGAGAAATTCAGACATATTTCATACGCCGGTATGGCGTGCGAGGCGCACTTTATAGGGCTCGGATTTGACGGATACAAAAAAGCTATAGAATATCTGTGCGAAAAGTACAAGTAAAAAAGCATAAAATAAACGGGGCTGTAAGGCTGAGCGTTCATAAGGAAGTATTGGTTTCTCGCATAAAAATCTCTTATGCTTTTGTCAAAAAGCCTCGCAAGGCGACAGCCTTGCTTCATTTCTTGACTTCGGCATAAAAAATTTTTATAGCTATGAAACTGCGAAACACTTCAAAATGATATATTTTTGATACAAGAAAATGCACCCCTCAGATAAGTTTGGGCTTATCTGAGGGGTTGTGCAAAAAGATGTTATTTTGAAGCAATACTGCCTTATAAGCACTCAGCCAAGACGTATGGTTTTACGGCTCCGTTTTAATTTTTACACATAAAAAATTCTTTGCGTTTATTCCACGCCGCGGTACAAAAGTCCGCGGGTAAATTCAAAATCCGGCGAAGAACCGTTTTGATACGCCTTGAGCACCGAGCTTATCTGTTCTTTATCCTCGGTTGTAAACTCCAAAAGCACAAAATCCGCGTTTTTGACTTCGCTCATTCTGTCTGCCATATATATGGGTCTTGAATTGAACAGTTCGGAAAATCCATTTGTACAGCGAACCGGAAATTCAATGCCCTTTCTGTCGCGTAAAAAGGATTTTCCGCCGCACTCGCGACAGCTTTTCCCGTTTTTTACCGGACAATTTCTTGTGAGCATAAGCGGTACTCTGCCGTAGACGCAAACACCGCGCCGACATTCTCCCTCAAGCGCAGTCAGCTGTTTCAAAGTCATTTCATATGAGAGCACGCACTCCGCCGCTCCGAGCTTTTGAATTTCGTACAGAGAAACCGAGTTAAAAATATTTAAAAACGGTCCGCCTATTATCTGAACACCCGCCTTTTTTGCCGCTGCAACCGAATCGAGCGTATTGCAAAGGGCATACCTTGCGCCGCTTTTTATAAGCCTCTCGACAATCTCGTCAAAAATACCGAATATACCCCTCGGCAAAACTGCACCTGCGGAATACTTTTCAAAAAGCTCCGGCTTTGAATACAGCGGAATAAAAAGCTTATCACATTCCGCATTTCGGGGAATAGCGGATGTATCGCGGAACGAAATATACGTCTGCGGCTTTTTATTCGGCTTGCGATTTCGAAAAATAATATTAGCTTTGTTTATGCGGTACGGTGCTCGTTCTTTAAGCTTGTCGGCAAGGCGAAGCAGAGCCTCCCTGCGGAGCGCATTCATTTCTGCCGCCGACACACTCAAGCCGTCATCTATACAGATGTCGGCATCGCCGAATGAAAATACAGTTCCGCCGCATTTTTTAAGTCTCAAAAGAGCCTCTTCTTTGGTAAAAGGTCTGTTTACGGCTTTTTGCGGCAAGCTTTCGGATAAAACAGTAACGCTTAAATCATTTGCGGAAGCCGTAAGGCTGATTTTCTTATCGGATTTCACAGAGAGAACAAAATGCACCCTGTAAACCGCACGCTCTTTTTCGTAAATACGCTCATATTTTTTGAGAAGCGAGGCAGTAGCAGAGGTTACATTTTCCTTTTCGCGAAAACCGAACATATTTCTGCCCAGAGCATTTTCGTAATATCCCTTTGTAAATCCGGAGCGTGAAAACAGGGAGCAAAGATCTTCGGAATTCTCGCTTGAATACTCTCCCGTCAACGAATTTTTCAGAGCAGTAACAGCAGCTGCGACATACTCAGGACGTTTCATTCTGCCTTCTATCTTAAATGACGATATTCCCGTTTTAGACAATATCGGTGCGTACTCGATAAGCGATAAATCCTTTAAGCTCAAATCATGTCCCGTTCCGTTTTCCGCCGCAAAAGGAAGCCGGCAGGGCTGAGCGCACAGACCGCGGTTGCCGCTTCGCGACCCTAAAAACGCACTCAAGAGACATTGCCCGGAAACACACATGCAAAGAGCCCCGTGGACGAACATTTCGAGCTCAATCGGCGAGTTTTCGCACAGATATTTAATCTCGTCTTTTGATAATTCGCGAGGCAAAACAGCTCTTGAGAATCCTAAATCGGCAAGAGTACGTATGCCGTCCAACGTTCCCACCGACATTTGGGTGGAGGCGTGCAGCTCTATATCGGGACAAATATCCTTTACGACGCGCAAAACGCCGAGGTCCTGCAAAATAAGCGCATCTGCACCGCTTTTGCAGATACGCCTGACGCTTTCCTTAAGCTCCGACATTTCACTGTCTTTAACAAGAGTATTTAAGGTTATATGAACTTTAACATTTCTTTCGTGGCAAAAATCCACCGCGCGCTGCAAATCGTCCCCCGAAAAATTCGAGGCGTTTCTGCGCGCGTTAAAGTTGCCGGTGCCGAAATACACGGCGTCCGCTCCGCTTCTTACCGCGGCAGTTAATGCTTCAAAGCTGCCTGCGGGAGCCAATATCTCGGGCTTTATCATTTAGCGGAATCCGGCTCTTTTTCGGAAGAGAACAGATTTATCTGCGCCGCTCCGGCTTTTTGCTCTGTTTTAAGGCGGTCTATCTCGCGCTTATAGAAGTCTCTTTCGGACTTCGACTGAGACGCATCCTCAAGATAATCCTTTATCTGGGCACGGAGATTATCGGCGCTCTGCTCTGCCTTTTTAGCACTGTTGGCATAATCAAGCGCTATCAAAACAGCCGCCTGATTCGTTGAAATAAACGGATTTGCAGCGCGAAGCTCTTTCATCTTTTCGTCGATTTCGGCAGCGAGCATAGTAGTATATTCGGGAGTCTCCTCAGTCGTGAGAGCATAGTCAACTCCGGCAATAGTTACTTTAACCTTGTTTTTTTCCAAGACATTCACACCCCTGTTTTTATTACAAGCATTATTATACTTTATATTTCAAAAAACTGCAACATCATATTTTGCGGTAGACAAGTATACCGAATTCGGCACTAACCGAAAGCTTTTTCAGCTCCTCTACCCTCTTTTGTTCTTTAACTCCGGTTTTGTAATAGTAAGGAGTCATTTTAAAAAGAGAAGATATATCCTCGCCTGAATTTAAATCGAATTTGTATTTTACATCGATTCTGTCTGTAAAATCAAAGCCGTCAAGGTATGTGTCCGAAACCTCATTTTTATAAGGTGTATCATATGCGGCGCACTTTAACTCCCACAGATGATTTTCAAGTGGTATCACCATTATAAAAACAGCATCTTTTTTCAATACTCTTTTAAATTCGGTACCGCAGTACGGCGAAAAAATTTCGAGTAAAATATCGATGCTCGAATCCGCAAAAGGAAGAGAAAAAGAACTCGCCACCGCAAAATCTACATTTTTGGCGCGTTTTGCGGCAACGGTCAGCTCGTCCTTGGAAATATCCGTACCGAAAACCGAAGAAAGCGGCAACACATCGGCAACAGCCTTTGTGTAATACCCCTCGCCGCAGCCGCAGTCAAGCACATTTCCTTTTTGGGCGGCGTACTTCTGTACTGTATCGCACAGAGCACGTCTCAGCGGCTCATAATATCCTTTGGACAAAAATTCTCTGCGCGAATCCGTCATAAGGCGATTATCACCGTGATTTTTTCGACTGCTGCCCGTCAGCAAATTGACATAACCGCTCTTTGCAATATCAAAATTATGTCTGTTTTCGCAAATATAACTTTTTTCGTTTTTTACAAGTGGTTTTTTGCACACAGGGCAAATAAATCCGATACTATTCTTCACAATGCTTCTCCAAATACATTTCGTCCAACAGCTTTTTGCCTGTTTCCGTTCTGAAAATATTTTTTCTTGCCGCACTTACGGCTTTTTTGTCGAGCGAATCCTCAAATGCGTTTACGATAAAATCCGCTTCAATCAAAATTCTGTAATCCGGTGACATATCATCGGTATATGTGTGGTGATGCGCCACAAGATAACACACACGTTCAATATCGTCCTTAGAAAAGCCGAGAGAGGTCATAAGCTTACGAGCTTCACTCGGTCCCTCCTTTTCCTGATAAGTGCCTGCCGTACTGCCGTATTTTTTCTCACAAATATGTATTCCGATATCGTGCACCGCGGCAGCAGAAAGTAAAATATCCTTTATTTTTCCGTCTGTTTTTTCTCCGTCGGCAATCAGTTCGGAAAAAGCACGCACCTTAAGCATATGGTTAATGCGTTTTACGTCTCCGTTTAAATATTTGATCATTTCGCGCGTAAGTTCTTTGTTCATTTCATTCACCGAATTTATAATACAACCGTTAAAACAAAATAGCAATAGTCGTCATTGACAAACAGGGGTTAAAAATGTATAATATCTAAGCATTCAGCCGGAATTCAATACATTTTCGTGCAAACAGCGGACTGTTATGCTGTGTTTCTCAAAAATAACAAAGTAAAAAATCAAATATAACGGGGTGTAGCGCAGTTGGGCGAAGAGGTTCGCCGCGTCCTGCGGACGATTCAGGCGAGGCTCTGAGGTGAAAAAACAACGAGCAATGCGACGCGCTCCAAACGAGCAGTGCGACTATGTTTTTGAGGTAAGCGCAGCGGATTGTTATATCGAAATTCACAGGACTGACAAAGTAAAAAATCAAATATATCGGGGTGTAGCGCAGTTGGGCGAAGAGGTTCGCCGCGTCCTGCGGACGATTCAGGCGAAGCTCTGAGGTGAAAAAACAACGAGCAATGCGACGCGCTCCAAGCGAGCAGTGCGACTATGTTTTTGAGGGAAGCGCAGCGGATTGTTATATCGAAATTCACAGGATTGACAAAGTAAAAAATCAAATATATCGGGGTGTAGCGCAGTTGGGCGAAGAGGTTCGCCGCGTCCTGCGGACGATTCAGGCGAAACTCTGAGGTGAAAAAACAACGAGCAATGCGACGCGCTCCAAGCGAGCAGTGCGACTATGTTTTTGAGGGAAGCGCAGCGGATTGTTATATCGAAATTCACAGGATTGACAAAGTAAAAAATCAAATATATCGGGGTGTAGCGCAGTTGGTAGCGCGCCTGCTTTGGGAGCAGGATGTCGGGGGTTCGAGTCCCTTCACTCCGACCAAAATTTTGACCGAAAGCGGAAAAAAATCTCTGCTTTCGGTCATTTTTATATATTTTTAATTGAGAAGCCGATTTTAAAATTCAAAGCTGCTTTGATATACGTATTTATATAAAAAATGTTAATTTCCGCATTCAATACTTATCTTATTAAATATTGCGAGAATATCGTCTATCGACGTATTCTTTTTATCCTCGCCCGCCTTATCAAGTATAATATTGCCCCTGTCCATCATAACAAGGCGCGTGCCGTACTCCACGGCATAGCGAAGATTATGCGTTACCATAACAGCCGTAAGTTTTTTCTGCTTAACTACTTTATCGGTAAGCTCCATAATTATTTCCGCGGTCTTGGGGTCAAGTGCAGCGGTGTGCTCATCAAGGATAAGGAAGTCTATCGGTGTCAGCGTTGCCATAATAAGTGAAACCGCCTGACGTTGACCGCCCGACAGCGAGCCCATTTTCACGTGTAATTTATCCTCAAGTCCGAGACCGAGCGACGAAAGCTGTTCGCGGTAAAAATCATATCGTTTTTTATTGAGCGCAAATGACAAACCGAAGGGCTTTCCTTTATTGTCGGCAAGCGACATATTTTCGAGTATCGTCATATTCGGGCAATTGCCCATTGAGGGATTTTGGTACACTCTGCCGATATAGGCATAGCGTTCAAAATCCTTCTTCTTATTCACGCACTTGCCGTTTATAAGAACTTCGCCTGCGTTTACGGGTATACTTCCGCAAATTATATTCAGCATGGAGGTTTTTCCGCTGCCGTTTGAGCCTATTACGGAGACGAATTCCCCGTCATTTACGGTAAAATTAAAATCGTCGAAAAGGCACATTTCCGTAACGAGCCCAGGATTATATATTTTTGAAATATGCTTAAGCTCCAACATTCTTCACCGAGCCTTTCTGAAGATTGCCGAGAACAAGTATTGCCAGGAACAAAACAGCCGTTATAAGCTTCAAAAGATTCGCAGGCAAGCCGAGGCTTATTGCAATTTGTATGCAAGCTTTGTAAATTACGCTGCCGAATATTACGGCGGTGGTGCCCTTTATAAAGCTTACGCGCCTGAAAAGCGTTGTTCCTATAATCACCGCTGCGAGGCCGAACACTATCTGACCGGTTCCCATCGTCGCGGAAAACGAGCGCTGCTCCTGACAGGCAACGGCACCCGAAAGAGCCACAAGAGCGTTCGATATTACAAGTCCGATTATTTTTATTGTGCCCTTGTCCTTTGAGAGAGAGGTTACAAGTACGCTGTTATCGCCTACCGCGCGAAGCAAAAAGCCGTTTTTTGTCTGAAAGTAAAGGTCAAGAAGCACCTTACAGACTATCATCAGAATTGCGGAAATGATAAGTTTTCTTAAAATAAGCGACATCGACCCGAAAACCGACATTGTAGCGGGAGATGTAAATATAGTATCTTTTTCACGCGCGATTGAAAGATTTGAACCGGCTATCTGCAGATTTATTGAAAATAAAGCCGTCATTGTTATAATACCCGAAAGCAGGTCGCGTACCTTCAAACGGACGTGGATAAATCCCGTGACAAATCCGGCAAGAGCTCCGACAAGAAAAGATATTAAAAGAGCGAGATACGGATTTACGCCCTTTACAAGTAAAACAGCCGTTACGGCAGCTCCCAAAGGGAAACTGCCGTCTACGGTGAGATCGGGAAAATCCAATATTTTATATGTAATATATACGCCGAAGGAGAGAAGAGCGTATATAAAGCCTTGAGTTAACGTGCTTATAATAAGATCCAGCATTCTTTTACACTACCTTATTTACATTCTATTGCCTTTGCGGCTACATCCGACGGAACGGTAATTCCCATAGCGCTTGCTGCGTCGGAATTTATATATGTGCTGTACTCGGTCACTGTTTCGTACGGAAGGTCGGAAGCCTTAGCTTCTCCCTTTAAAATTTGAGCGGCAAGCTTACCTGCCATTTTGCCGAGCTCCACATAATCGATACCGGCAGACGCCACACAGCCTTTTTTAACCTGCTCAATTTCGCTACCGTATACGGGAATACCTGCGGCGTTTGTCTTTTCAAGTATTGACGGAAGAACGCCTACAACATTATTGTCGGTAAGGTTTGTGATGCAATCAACCTTCTTGTTTATAAGAGTATCGGCAGCCTGTGTAACGGACGCCTGATCGGCAACACCTATGGCTTCGATAGTAAATCCGTAGTTGCCTGCTTTTTCTTTATACTCGGCGATTGCCGATACCGAATTCGGTTCGCTTGTTGTGTAGATAATACCGATTGTTTTTGCATCAGGCTGGAGTTTTCTTATAAGCTCAAGCTGCGGGTCAACGGGAAGCTTATCCGAAACGCCCGTGATGTTGCCTGTTGTAAGACCTGCTTCACCGGGGTCTGTTATGGCGTTGAATACAACCGGAATGTTCTTATCCTCTGCCGCAGCGTAGCAAGCTGTTGCCGAGGGGGTTGCTATGGCGCACATAAGCGCGACGTTTTTGGAAGAGAAGTTATTAGCAATCTGTGTTGCGGTGGCATTGTCAAACGAAGCATTCTGATAATCTATTGTGTAATCCTCACCCTCTGTGAGTCCGGCCTCCTTAAGACCGAGAAGGAAGCCCTCGCGGCAATTATCAAGCGAGGCGTGCTCACCGTACTGACTGATGCCTATTACCGGAACCTTGTCTTTTTTCGCCGTACAGCCTACGAAGAATATTGTTATTGCCGCTAAAATTACCGCTACCGTTATTTTTACTTTTTTCATGATGATGACTCCTTAATTTTTAAAAAAATCAGTGTACAATGTTATAATTTAAAAATCGCCATCGTCTTAAATAATATTTCATTCTTTTCTCCTTAATAAGAAAATAAAAAAAGCCTTATCCCATATATGGGACAAGACTTTGAATCCTGCGGTACCACCCAAATTGCCGGAAAAACCGACCGCTCGTTTCTTATACTTACATATAAGCCGCTCTGATAACGGGTACGGAACCCGTCGGCCGCTACTCGCAAACGCTTTCGTGCCGCCCTCATAAGTCCATTCGCTGTACTCTCCCCTGCGGTATTTCCACCGACAACCGCTCTCTGCAAGCTTTAAGTAAAGCTACTCTTCTTAATCACAGGTTTTTTAGATGTTGCCACAATGTTATCACGCCGTTCTTTCTTTGTCAAGAAAAAATTACAAATATTTTTAAATCGTTATTTAGTGGGCAAAATGTCTTATATCGGTACATATCACGAAAAAATGCTTTGTTTTGCGGAATAGTTAAATAAATACAAAGCAAATCTTGATTTTAGTGAGCCATTGTGCTAAAATGTACAAATAATGTCGTCAAGAATACCTGTGTTTTAGCAATAATTGGTTATTTGAGACAATAATATAAAAAGACTTCTATGTCTTTTGAAAAAAATACACAAATTAACAGGGGGTCTATCATTTGACCAAGTACATCATCAAGCGCATAGCAATGGGCTTGCTCAGCATTTTCATTGTTGCCACGCTGACGTTTTTCCTTATGAACCTTGTTCCCGGCGGTCCGTTCGTTGCGGAAAAATCCATAAGCAAGGCTGCACAGGAAGCTCTCGCGGCAAAATACGGATTGGACAAACCTTTATTTGAGCAATATATAACCTATATCACCGATTTTATCAAGGGCGATATGGGCGTAAGCTTACGTCAAAGAGGAAGAACCGTATCGGACATTATTTTTTCTAAATTCCCCGTATCGGCAAAACTCGCCGGAATAGCTGTTCTCGTCTCTCTTCTTGTAGGCATACCGCTCGGATGTCTTTCGGCATACAACCGAGGTAAATTTGCCGATAACTTTATTATAGTACTCGCGACGTGCGGTATCGCAATACCGAGCTTTATAATCAGCGTAATTTTACTGTATACATTCGGCAGTAAGCTGAACCTACTGCCAACGGTAGGTCTTAACACGCTGTCATCATATATAATGCCGGTGACGGCGCTGTCGGTTTACCCGACGGCATATATAACGCGGCTTATGCGCTCAAGTCTTTTGGACGTTATGGGGCAGGATTATATAAGAACGGCAAAAGCCAAAGGCCTTTCAAACTTCAAAATACTCTTCAAGCATGCTCTCAGAAACGCAATACTCCCCGTAATAACATACGTCGGACCAATGCTTGCAAGCCTTATGACGGGTTCGTTTATAGTAGAACAGATATTTGCAATACCCGGTCTCGGCCGTGAATTTGTTTCGGCCATTGTCAACCGCGACTACACCATGATAATGGGAACAACAATTGTCCTTGCGACACTTATCATAGTTGCAAACGTCATAGTTGACATACTGTATAAAATAATCGACCCGAGAATCAAACTTAAGTAAGGAGCGGCATCGCCGATGAACAAAAAATTTCCGAGTCTGCATTTGAAGGCAGACGATTTTATACCGGCTACAACAACGGAAAAAGAAAACCTTGTTGTAATGCGAGACAGCGTCAACTTTTGGAAGGACGGCCTCAGACGTCTGCGTAAAAACAAGGTTGCCATGATAAGTCTTGTCTTTATTTTACTGATAGTGGTTTTTGCTTACATTCTTCCCAGCTTTTGGCCGTACAGCTATGAGCAGCAAATAAAATACAGCGAGAACCTCTCCCCGTTTCAGTACAGCGAAACAGAACAGGCGCAAATAGACGCGGGTCAAAAGGTATTTCCTCACATCTGCGGAACGGATAAGCTCGGCAGAGACTTTGCCGTTCGCCTTATGATGGGCACAAGAATAAGCCTTACGGTAGGTCTTGTGTGCGCAGCGCTGGTTCTTATAGTCGGCTCGCTGTTCGGTGCAATAGCCGGTTTTGCCGGCGGTTGGGTCGATAATATAATGATGCGTTTTACCGACATTTTATATACCATTCCCGATATACTTTTAATAATTCTGCTTGCAACCTCCCTAAAGCCGCGACTCGAAGCGCTCTCTGCTAATCCGGGTTTTACTTGGATGCAGAGAATGGGACCGAACCTTATAGCAATATTCCTTGTATTCGTTTTGATATACTGGGTAGGTATGGCAAGAATAACACGTTCTCAAATACTTGTACTCAAGGAGTCCGAATACGTTACCGCGGCAAGAGCACTCGGTGCAAGCAATTCGCGTATAATCAGAAAGCACCTTTTGACGAACTGCATAGGTACTCTTATAGTAACAACCACGCTTCAGATACCCTCCGCAATATTTACCGAAAGCTATTTGAGTTTCCTCGGACTCGGCGTTACGGCTCCCATGCCGTCGCTCGGTTCTCTTGCCACGGAGGCCGTAAAGGGTATGAACACTTATCCCTATCTGCTGTTTTTACCGGCGTTACTTATAAGCGTTATCATACTTGCCTTTAACCTTCTCGGAGACGGGCTGCGCGACGCGTTCGACCCGAAGCTCAAGAACTAGGAGGGTAAATATTTTGAGTGAAAAACTTTTGGAAATAAAAGACGAGAAGCTGTCGTTCTTTACTCCCGCAGGCGAAGTCAAAGCACTTAACGGCGTTTCGTTTTCGATGGATGAAGGCGAGGTTCTCGGAATAGTCGGTGAATCGGGTTCGGGAAAATCCGTCACGGCATATTCAATAATGGGGCTTACCGCCTACCCGGGCAAGCTTATAGGCGGAACAATCAGATTTAACGGTCACGAAATTGAAAAGATGACCGATAAGGATTTCAGAAAGATAAGAGGAAACGAGGTTTCCATAATATTTCAGGACCCTATGACGAGCCTTAATCCCGTTTACACAATAGGCAACCAGATAACAGAGGTTATAAGGCTGCATACGGATAAAGACAAAAAACAGGCATATGAGCGCGCTAAGGAGCTTTTGGAGCTTGTAGGCATTAACGAGCCTACCAAGCGTCTTAAACAGTATCCGCACGAGCTTTCGGGCGGTATGCGCCAGAGAGTTATGATTGCCATAGCTCTTGCCTGCGAGCCGAAGCTTTTAATAGCCGACGAACCTACAACGGCTCTTGACGTCACAATTCAGGCGCAGATACTTGACCTTATGCAGGATTTGCGTAAAAAGCTCGGAATGAGCATAATTATGATAACTCACGACCTTGGCGTTGTCGCGAGTATGTGCGAAAAAATTGCAGTTATGTATGCGGGTCATATAGTTGAATACGGCACGGCAGACGAGATATTTTATGAGCCGAAGCACGAATACACAAAGGGTCTTATAAAATCCATTCCGAAGCTGAATGTCGAAAGTAAGGAAAGGCTTGTACCGATTGAAGGGCAGCCGGTCGATCTTCTCAACCCGCCGGCAGGGTGTCCGTTTGCACCGAGATGTTCAAAATGCATGAAGATATGCTTAAAGCAAATGCCGCCGAAAACGGTTTTAAGCGACACACATTACAGCCATTGCTGGCTGCTTCAAAAAGAAGAATTTGAGGAAGGAGAGAAAGACTGTGAGTGACGATAAAAAGCTCATAGAAGTACAGCACTTGCAGCAGTACTTTCCTGCCGGAGGCAGAGGCAAAAAGAAAAAATACGTTCAGGCGGTAGACGATGTTTCGTTTTATATAAAAAAAGGCGAAACTCTCGGGCTCGTCGGCGAATCCGGTTGCGGTAAAACCACAGTAGGGCGCACTCTTTTAAGGCTTTACGAGCCCACAGACGGAACAATAATATACGACGGAGACGTCATATTTGACAAAAAGAAAAAAATCGCGGTGAATATGCTCCCCTATCGAAGAAAGATGCAGATGGTATTTCAGGACCCGTATGCGAGTCTTGACCCGCGTATGACGATAGGAGATATTGTCGGCGAAGCTATTGATATTCATCATCTTGCCGCCAACAAAAAGGAAAGACGCGACAAAATCATATCGCTTCTTGAGACCGTCGGTCTTAACAGCGAGCACGCCAACCGCTATCCGCACGAGTTTTCGGGCGGTCAGAGGCAGCGCGTCGGCATAGCGAGAGCTCTTGCGGTAAATCCGGAATTTATCGTATGCGACGAGCCTGTATCGGCTCTTGACGTTTCAATCCAGGCACAAGTCGTCAATATGTTTGAGGATTTGCAGACCGAGCTCGGTCTCACCTACCTTTTCATAGCGCACGATTTAAGCGTCGTAAGGCATATTTCAAACCGTATAGGCGTAATGTATCTCGGCAAGCTCGTAGAGCTCGCCGACAGCTACGAGCTTATAACACACAGCGCGCATCCATACACTAAGAGCCTTATTTCGGCTATACCGGAGGCGGACCCGATAATTGCACGCTCATCTCACAGAATTCCTCTTGAGGGCGATGTTCCGAGTCCTCTGAATCCCCCGAGCGGATGCCGTTTCAGGACCCGTTGCCCGTATGCCGACGGCCTTTGCGCCGAGAAATGCCCGGAGCTTCGCGAAATCTCGGCAGGCCATTTTGCAGCTTGCCATCACCTTGACAAGGTAAAATAGTTGTTTATTGTGCATCTGGAGCACAATGGATATATTTTTAAGCAGCGCGAGTTGCTATAAGAAGGAGATGTATTTAATGAAAACCAAAAGACTTATTGCTGCGATACTCGCAGTTGTCATGTGTCTGTCGGCAATGGCACTCCTGAGTTCATGCGGCAACAGCAAAAAGGACGACGCCGGCATAACGGTCCAGATAGGACCTAACCCCGAAACGCTCGATCCCGCTCTTAACAATGCTGTTGACGGCGGCAATATGCTCATCACGCTCTATGAGACACTTCTCATAATTGATGAGGACAACAAGGTTCAGCCCGGTCAGGCTGAAAAGTACACTGTAAGCGAAGACGGTCTTACTTGGACTTTCACAATGCGTGACGGTCTTAAATGGTCTGACGGCACCGAGCTTAATGCCAAGGACTTTGAGTATACCTTTAAGCGCCTTACAAACACAGAGCTTGCCGCTCCCTATGCCGAGACTGTTATCGGTATGGTTGAGGGCTATCAGGACGCTATCGGCAATCCGGATAAAGACGGTAAGCCCACTACTACTCCCGATCCCGACAAGCTCAACGTTGTAGCAAGCGAGGACGGCAAAACTCTTACAGTCAAGCTTGCTTACCCCTGCTCTTACTTTGACAAAATCGTTGCATTCGGCACTATGAGCCCCGTACAGAAGGCTACCGTTGAAGCTAACGGTGACTCTTGGGCTACAAAACCCGATACTTATGTCTGCAACGGTCCGTACATGATTACCGAATGGACTCCCGGTGAGCGCATTGTATGCAAAAAGAACCCGAACTACAAAGGTGGTTGGGATTCAAAGCGCATAGTTAACAACAAGCTCACATTCTTGCTTCTCGAAAACTCAAGTGCTTCCTTCACCGCATACAACAGCGGCGAGGCTCAGCTCATTAAGGATGTTCCCACCGAGGAAATCCCGACTCTCAAGAAGGCTGCTGACGGCGGAGATTTCTATGTTGACACCATTCTCGGCACCTACTATCTCAGCATGAACCTTAACAAGGCTCCCTTCAACAACAAGAATGTCCGCAAGGCTCTTAACCTTGCAATTGACCGCGACTACATTGCAAACACCATAATGCAGGGCACATACTCCCCCGCCTATAACTATGCAGGTCCCGGCGTTGTTGATAACGAGGGTATGTTCTTCGATAACGCAGTTAAGGAAAACGGCGGAGAGACCTATATCAGCAAGGATTATCAGGCTAATCTCGAGGAGGCTAAAAAGGCTCTCGCAGAGGCAGGATATCCCGACGGTAAGGGCTTCCCGACCATCACCTACTCAACAAACGATGCAGGTTACCACAAGGCTGTTGCAGAGTATCTCCAGAGTGCTTATGCTCAGCTCGGTATCACTATGAAGATTGACATTGTTGAATGGTCTTCATTCACTCCTCAGCGTCGTGCAGGCAATTACGATATGGCTCGCAACGGCTGGGTAATGGACTATAATGACGCCTCAAATATGCTTGAGCTCTTCGTTTCTACCAACGGCAACAACGACGGTAAATACAACAGCTCTGCTTTTGACGCTGACATTGCTAACTCTAAGGTTGCAGACTCCGCAGCTCACTTTGCGGCTCTCCACAAGGCTGAAAAGACCATGATGGAAGATTACGCCTGCATCCCCGTTGCTTATTACAATGACTTCTGGCTCCAGAAGCCCGAGCTTAAGGGCGTATGGCACAGCCCGTACGGCTATTGGTACTTCCAGTATGCTACCCTTGAGAAGTAATTTCTCTTAAGACACTAAGCACAAAAACAGATCGCCCGTATCGTTTAAGGTACGGGCGGTTTTTATATGCTTGAAAAGATAATAGCCGTATGTTAAAATCATTTTGTACCGAAAAGGCATAATTTTTTCAGATAGGAATGAATAAGATGAGTGTTATTGACAGATTTTTAAGATACGTCGAATTCGAAACGACCTCAAACGAAAACAGCGAGAGCATACCGTCAACGGAAAAACAAACAGTTCTTGCGGATTACCTTGTAAAAGAGCTGAAAAGCATAGGTGTAAGTGACGCTTACCGTGATAAATACGGTTATGTTTACGGACATATACCTGCTACAAAAGGATTTGAGAAGCTTCCCAAAATCGGATTGATTTCTCATATGGACACGTCTCCCGATGTCAGCGGAAAAGACGTCAAAGCAAAAATAATAAAATTTGACGGCACAAATGCGCCGATGATAGATGCCAAATATTCGGGCGAGGATATTATAGTTACCGACCGAACAACGCTTCTCGGCGCGGATGACAAGGCCGGTGTTGCCGAAATAATCGAGGCGTGCCGCGAAATTTGCGATGACGCAGAGCTTTGCCACGGCAAAATTTCAATTTGTTTTACACCCGATGAAGAAATAGGCAGAGGTGCCGACAAGTTTGATTTCGAAACCTTTGACGCGGATTTTGCATATACCGTTGACGGCGGAGAGCTTGGCGGAATAGAATATGAAAACTTCAACGCGGCAGGTGCAAAAATAACCTTCAACGGAGTCAACACGCATCCCGGCTCGGCTAAAAACAAGATGAAAAACGCTGTTTTGTATCTTGCTGAATTTATAAATATGCTTCCTGCCGCCGAAGCTCCCGCGCACACCGAAAATCGCGAGGGATTTTATCACGTTTCATCGGTTAACGGCAACGAGAGCAAGGCAACTCTTCATATGATAATCAGAGATCACAACAAGCAAAGCTTTGCAAAGCGCAAGGAATTTATTACCGTACTTGTTGAATTTTTCAACCGCAAATACGGAGAAAACACGGTTTCGGCTGAAATTAAAGACAGCTACTACAATATGCTTGATGTCATTAAAGAGCATATAGACATAGTAGAACGAGCAAAAAAAGCAATGCGTAAAGCCGGTGTGGAGCCGCAAATTACACCGATACGCGGCGGAACCGACGGTGCAAGGCTTTCGTTTGAGGGTCTGCCCTGCCCCAACCTTTCAACCGGTGGAATGAACTTCCACAGTATTTATGAAGCAATACCTGTAAATGCTATGCTCAAGATGGTTGAGGTCATTAAAAACTTAGTAAGCGAATAATTGAATAAGAAAAAGTCCCGTGAAGTTTACTCTCCTTCACGGGACTGCTTTTATGTATTATTTTTATAACTGCGGTATTCTCTTTCTATCCAAGCCATTAACAGATTAACTATCCGCCTTTGCTCGTCATAAGACAATTCTCTGCCCTTTTCTACATGATACCACTTATTTAAACACCCTCGACAGCAGCAGGCGCAGGCATGCTGAGCCTTAAACACGGGGTGACCGCGCATCGGCGTTTGCTTGCCGTCGTTTGATATAACCGCCGGTGCAAGACGTTTCTTTATAAAATCCTCCGCATGGCTTTTTACGGTATCCAAGCCTTTTTTGTCGATATAATTTATGTCCTCGTCGGACAGATGAAATTTAGCTCTGAAAGCAGATTTTTGAAGCCTTGAGAGTGCTTCGTCAACAGTCAACCGGAAACTCCTCTTTTCAGTAAAAATCAAGATAAGCATACACCCTTTTGACTGCTTTTGCAATGACTCGTTTTTTGCTCAGCAGCAGAACACTATCTTGACAGCTTCACTTTTTTCATCATAACAGCCGAATACACAAATACAACGGCTTCTGTGATGGGCATTGCCCACCAAACTGCATTTCCGCCGAAAGCAACAGGCAATAAAAGTATCAGAGCACCGCTTATTACAATACCTCTTGCAACGGATGCGATAAGTGATATCTTGGCTCTCATAATAGCCTGGAAATAGTACGTTGAATAGATATTGAACGGCAGCAGTATAAATGAAATCGCATAAATTCTGATTATTCCGGGAGCTATTGACAGCACCTCGGGAGTGGGCGTCATAAACAGCTTTATAAACACCTGCGGCATAGCCATAGAAAGAACCGTCCAAATTGCTCCGAAAACGGCAGCGGTTATGATATTGTACTTAAGCATTGTCTTAATTCTGTCTGTAAGTCCGGCACCGAAATTACGCGAAATTACGGGCTGTGCCGCCTGACCGATACCGTAAGAGCAGCACTGTACAAGAGTGCCTACAACAACTATTACTCCGTAAACCGCAAGTGCGTCCGTACCGAGATACTCCATTACACGGCGGTTAAACAGCATTGTGGCTATGCCCATTGCCACGTCAACTATAAATGAAGAAAATCCGTTGATGCTTATCATTTTAAAGCTGTTAAGTATTCTGAGAGGCTTTACGAATTTCAACGTATTCTTTTTGCTGATAAAATGCGTAAGCATCACAAGAACGGACATTGAAGCTCCCATTGCCGTTGCAATTCCCGCGCCTTTAATTCCCATATCCAATGTGAACACAAAGAAATAATCTCCGAACACATTGAATATACCGCCGAAAATAACGGCTTTTGTGGCTCTGCCGGGGTCACCGTCATTACGGAGAAACGACGAGAGCAGATTTATAAATACATATACGGGAACAGTAAGCTTTGGGGCTACCATATATTCTTTGCAAAGCGGCATAAGTGCGTCATTTGCGCCGAAAAGCCTGAGAAGCGGTTCCTCGCAGACCCACACCAAGACCCAAAGTATCAACGCCCATAAAACTCCGAGTATAAATGCAGAGGTAAAATATCCGTTTGCCTCTTTTACGTCATCGCGTTCTCCCCTTGCGACGGCATAAATCACCGAGCCGCCTATACCGCACAAAAGCCCAAAGCTGTATATAATATTCCAAATTGGGGAAATTACCGCCATTGCGGCAGAGCCGTCCGGTCCGTGATACTGCCCTACCATAGCCATATCCACAAGTCCGTAAATGCACGCTATCAGTGCACTTCCGAATGAAGCTATAAAAAATTTGCGGTAAAGCTTACCGACATTATCCTTTAAAAGATCCATACCTACTCCTTGAATATTAAAAAAGACCGGATATGGAACGGGCATTTCAGCCTGCACCTTATCCGGCTTGTTATTTCCATACGATAACCAGCCCTCCGAGTGAGCTATTGTATTGTATCAACTTTTGTAATCAAAGTCAAGAATTTTCAAAGAGGAGGAAATTGAGCAGAGCGTTGCAGCCCATTTCGATGTCATTGTATGCTTTGTCAAAATCGCCCGAATACCACGGGTCGGCAACGTCGGATTTGCAAAATAGAAACAAATATCCTTTTACATCTAAAAATAGTATTTAAAATTATTAAATACTATATTGACAAATTTACAATCTAAGTATACAATGTATACATAAGAGGTGATTGTAAATGAATAAACTTATTTCAAAATGTCCCGCATGCCACGGAGCGTTACAGATTACTACCCTGCGGTGTCCCGATTGCGGAATGGAGCTCAGAAATGTATTTGACATCAGTGCTTTTGATCTGCTCGACAGCGATCAACTTGATTTCCTAACAGCTTTTTTAAGGAACAGAGGAAATATGAAGGAGGTACAATCCGATATGCAAATATCATATCCGACAGCTAAAAAGAAATTAGATAACTTGCTTGAGGCCCTAAATCTCGGCGGCGCGGCGAATGATGCGTTCCCCAAGGAACCCGATGTGAGTTGTATGAATGTAGATTATACAAGCAACCTCGCGTCCGAAATCATCAAAGCAAAGTTGAAAGAACACGGCGGTCATGTAACCGTATATACAGCAAGAGGACTTCCTTGTGAGATTTACGCAGAACCGGACGGAACAACATTTACAAGCGATAAGCTCCCGATTAAGCCTGCGTATGATTATACGGTGTTTGACGTTATTGTTGATTTGCTTTACAGACAGGGCGGCAGCGCCAAAGGAAACGGCAGAAACTGCAAGCTCGGAGAAGCGGGTTGTGAGGAAAACACCGTGGTCGGAACGGTAGCACTTCACAGAGGACGAAAAACGGGTGATTCTGTTTTTGATCCAGTATTTGTTTTAGCAGCGGTTTTAGAGTGGGCAGGTATAGCCGAAAACGGGCGCGGCGAGTTGATTCTTACCAAGGAGTACGCAGAGAAATTATGATATGTTTTTTACTTACTCTCTTTCTTAGATTTTGGTATGATATTTTGTTTAAAAATCCGTATTAAATCCTACTGTGTACCATTTGGGCGTGAGGCGGATATTTTGCTTTAACAAATAGAAAATCGTATAAAGAATTTCACAAAAATATAAAAGGCGGTTATTATATGGATAAATTGGCAATAGAATTTGAAGAAGAATTACGGTCCAAAATGATTGAGGCGAAAAAAACGTGCGGATATAATCCGACACGCTTTAATCAGATGTTATCACGATACGGCGGTGTTGAAACTGCACGGCGGCTGATAGCAAATGCGCAAAAAAGGGGAAATCCGGCAGAGGGACTTTCCACACTATGGGCTCACAAGCGTTTAGACTTATCTATGGAAGCTTCCGTCTGTAACCCTAAGTATGCACCGCTTTTTTCCGAAGCCGAAATCAGATATTGCAAAGAAATGCTTGAAAAATTGATTTGACGATTAATTGCGTGAAAACAAGAGGTCATATCTTATTGCAGATATGACCTTTTGTTTTTTGACTTACAAATATAAATTTTGATGGAGTTTGGGGGAACTATTTCAGGTGTTCTCGGATTAATTTTAGAAAACTAATCCATATTCTAAATATCGTCTTGCTTCATTTCGCTTCGCTTTATACAGTTGTATTTCCGGCAAATTGCATTTCACTTTAGGCTCATCAATTTTCACAGCATTGTTCTCTTTTAAACCTGAAGAATTGCTGAATTTAATCATAGGCTTTTGGCGAGTGAATGCAGAATCTTTATTTAACCTCATATTAAGCAGATATTACCCTCAAACAACATATTTCTATATTTCACGTCAGCATTGCTAAACAGCTGTTATTTTATGCATTTGATACCTCAAGCAATTTTTTACTTACCCTCGCCTGAACGTCAATATAATAAGCCTGTTCCGCTGCATTAAGGTTTTGGCTTTCCCACTTATCAAACTTATCGCACATATCGGCATACTTGCTCATATATTTTGCATAATCCGCCAACAGCTTGGTATCATTCGGATTGCTTTGATATTTCTTCATGAATTCAACATATTCGTTCATAAATGCCTCATAGCTATCCATTGCCTCTTTGAAATCCTTACGCATTCCGTTGACAAGCTGCGTGTCGTTCGCTTTGGTTTCATCGGGGGCTTTTGCGGTTTCGGGCGCAGCCGTTGCCGTGACGTTGCTGTCGGTCGAGCTGCCGCTCGGCTTATCAATGTCTATGCTCATAATATTGAAGCCTTCATATTTAATTGAAACACTCCAACCCTCGCTGTTTTTGGCTCTGTAATAATCATCGCCCTTGTCGTAATCCACCGTGAAGCCCTTTTCCGAGCAAGCCTTTACATAATTGTTATAGCTCTCCTTGCTCGTGTTACCAATATACACATAAAAATCATCATGCTCGTAAGAAAATTTGCCGACGGTAGATTCGGGCACGGGAAGCTGATTTCCCGCGTTGCTTGCGGGCCCAGGATATTTCCGACATTTCCATAGGCTTTTGGAGCTTAATACTCAAGCTTTTTAAGCTGTCATTATATGTTAAGTTCAGACAGTAGCCGTCAAAATTATATGCCGTGTATGAATAAGAAGTCGATTTTGCATCGGTTGTAAAGCCCTTTTCCTTAGAAGCGGCAACATAATCTGCATATTGGCTGCCGGAGATATTTTCAACCTCGATATAAAGCGTCTCAGACGTATTTTCGTGAATTTTTCCTTTATTTGCAGCAGGCTCAGGCAATTGTGCACTCAAAACCATTTCATTCCATTTGATTTTTTCGGTTTTCTTTCCGCTTGCAACTGCGCCGATTATCGAAATTAAGGCTATGCCGATAATCACATAAAACCACCATTTTTTATATATCGGCTTTTTGGGTTTATTCAGCTTTTTACGCCCTTTTTTACCCGCCTCAAGCGGCTGATTGACCTTTTGCCGTTGAAAATTCACCTGTTGCTCCGTCATTGACGGCGTCGGTGCCGGCTCCTGCGTTTTTGTTCCGCATTCGGGGCAAAATTTGCCCTCGTATTCGGTTCCGCAATTAACACATTTCATTTCCTTTTCTCCTTTGTTTTTAATTGTTATGTCCCGTCGGCGAAGGCAAAGCACCCTCGCCGAGACATTCATACCGCTATTTCCGTCCGATTGAGTGTTCTTTAATCATTTTTCTGATCCATTTTTCGCTGTACCCGTATTTTGTAGCAAGCTGTCTGATATTTTTGCCGTCATATTCCGCGACAATTCTTGACGCAATAAATTCGTGTGTAAAAAAGTTCACCGGAAACGTGATTTGTTGCCCACGATATGTAGAATACAGCGTCATAGCTACCTCTATACCGAGAGCGTTCGCTATTTCGTTATATACGCCGTTCAAATATTCGCTTTCAATTTCGCTTGGGTTCATATTCATATAAACCTCTCTCATTTTTACTGCCTCCTATTATGATTTATCGTTTTGGATTTGTATAGAGCGACAATTCATAGGAATAATTCCTTGTAAAGTTCCTTATCCGCTCATAATAGGGTTTGTAAATTTCGCGAAAGAAAAAAAGCACCGTCCGACAGCGGGCAGTGCATAAAAAAGGATTTGATTATTAAATTTTTGCTTGATACTTAAACAGTGATTACCTTAATAGGAAGCAGTGGCGGAGGCTCCTCATCCTTCGGTGCTGCTTTTTTCTTTATACAATTTCTGTTTTTTAAACTATTAAACTCTTACTATACCCCATGTATACTTATCCGCTTTTCCTATTTGATATGCTGTTATCTCGTCGAGCCGCTCCTCCGGCTTAATAAATGTAACGGTCTTCATAATAAGCGAAAAAGCGAACAGTTTTTTAATCAGCGTCACACTCGTCTGAATCCGCATAAAATTATAAATTACTGTTCTTTTTTGCAATATACTTAACTTTTAAATCGTCAAAAATATTTGATAATCCTTCCCATGTGAGCTGTCGTTTTTCAAACCAAATCCTCTGTAAAAAACCAAGAGCCCTGTTCGGATTTGCAAAATACAGCTTTGAATATCCGATTCTGTTTTTTCAAATAACGGAGTTGGGATAATATGAGACATAAAAAAACCTTTCGCATAATCTTTATATTAATAATTATACACTTGACTTATTTTATTGACAACCGTCCTTATTATGATATAGTTATACCATATCATCGGCAGAAGGTGTATTATGAATAATAATAAAAGAGCTTTGATAAAAAATGGTACAGCGAGGAGTTCTTAAACGAATTAAAGAGCACAGCCTACGCGGAAGCCGACGGAAATTTAACTTACACAGCCAAGTATGCGCCCGACGCCGTATCAAAATACGGCATAGATCTGCGCATGCTCGGCGGACCCATAGGCAAAATGGCAAGGAAACTAAAGCTTGTCCCGGATTTTGTTCTAAACAGTATTCATTTAAATAACCGAGAGAAGCCTCGGTTTTTTCAGAAATGGCTGCGACAGGATTTCTTATGCAAACTGTCATATAAAAGGCGTTTCAATCAAAAACAAACACATTAAAGCTTCCGACGGATTTGATATTCCGATCAGAATATATGAAAATGCGGAATGTGAAGGCACAAGGACGGCAATGATTTTCATTCACGGCGGCGCATTTGTCGGCGGAACGCTCGCGCCGTATGACGAGAGCTTAAAAATGCTCGTTGATAAGTTCGCCGTTAAGGTAATCAGCATAGATTACAGACTTTTGCCCGAAAACGCCTATCCCGCACCGTACAGCGATTGCTTTGACGTATTGGAATATATAAGCCGCAGCTGTGGCGAATTCAAAATAGACAAGGATAGAATTTTTGTCTGCGGTGACAGTGCCGGAGGAAATATTGCTCAAGCGTGCTCTACCAAATACAAGGGTACCGGAAAAATCAAAGCGCAGCTTCTGCTCTATCCTACCTTGAATATGTTCGGTTTTACCGACGAGTATTATAAAAAAGGATATTCCGACTACAAATTTGAGCCGTCACAAAAGGCCGTTTCAAAAGGCGTAATAAAACAAATGCAAATGCTTACACACTGCAATTTTAAGCAGATAGGCATACTCTCGCCCGACGAATACAATAATCCGTACATTTTCGACGCAAGCGGCAATGTTCCGACATTTATTACAGTAGGCGCGCTTGACTATCTGAAAAAAGACGCCGTTGCTTGGGCTCATAAGCTTTCAAACGCAAATGTAAAAACAAAGCTTGTCGTATACAACGGGCTAGGCCACGGATATTTAAACGCAACCGGAGTTTTTCCGCAAGCAGAGGACGTGATAGACGAAATGGGCAAATTCATATATACGATTTTAGAATTGTAAAAGCAATCGGGCAACGGGTTTCCCGTAAACACCTGAATATATACTCGCAAAAAGCGTCGGAGATTTGCTTTCTCCGACGCTTTTTGGGTTTATTCTGTGTTACGGTAAAATTTCGAGCCAATAGCCGTCCGGGTCCTCTATGAAATAGATACCCATTTCAGGATTTTCAAAGCAGATACATCCCATTTCTTCGTGCTTTTTATGCGCCGAATCAAAATCATCTGCCTTAAATGCCAAATGAAATTCACATTCGCCCAAATCGTACGGCTGCGGATGTTCTTTAAGCCATGTAAGCTCAAGTTCAAAATCGCTTGAATCATTGCTCAAATAAACGATAATAAAATCGTCGGTGGTTTTTCGTCTGACCTCGTGCAAATCAAGCGCATCGCCATAAAACTTAATCGACCTATCCAAATCAGAAACATTATAGTTTTCATGAATCATTCTAAAGCTCATATTTCTACTCCTTTTGCTGATTCTGTATTTTTTATTCGTGATTTATACTGCGGATATTCGGTGATAAACCTATCAATCACGCTCGGCTCGTTCCAATAATGCATAGGAAAAACGGCGTTGCAGTCGACATGTTTCAAAAAATAAAGCATACCGTCGGCATAGTGTTCCTCCTGCCTTGGGTCAAGCGGAACGAATGCAGCATCAAAATGAGCGCCCTTGATTTTGTCAATCTCTGCACGGTACATGGAGGTCATTTGGCGGTTGTCATCTTCCGACTCACCCTCCCAATGCCAATCGTTCAAATCACCTGCGTGGTAAATTAAGCCCTCGCTTGTTTTGACGATAAAAGCAACACCGCTGTCGGTTGAAAGAAGTGTACTAACCTTTATACCGTTGTCAAGAATATAGGTTTGATCGTGATAAGCCGTCGTGATTTTCACCCCGGCAGGATACTTCTTTTTGCCGATGTCCTTTGCCAAAACAGCCTGATAATTCACACCCATATCATCAAGAATTTCAAAGATTTTCGGGTTGAAATGGTCTTGGTGAAAGTGACTGCAAAAGACGACGACTTCCTTGTTTTTGTCAAGCCTCGGCATCTCGCCTTTGTAGTAATCAAAAACATAGTAGCAGTTCTCGGTTTCAATCAAAAATCCGCTGTGGTTAATGTATGTTATTTTCATAATCCACCTCTATTACTCTCATCTTATTATATCAAAGCGATAAATCGGAATCAATACCGCACAATATTTTCGTTACGGAGCAAAACGCTTGAAACGGTCTACTTGAGCCTCTTTGCTTTAATAAAAAAACAGTTCTAATTGCCGTATAAAATATATAAATAGCAAAAGACTTGAAACAAAATTCGTGAGTATGGTATAATTTTAAAAAATGACGGAGGAATTTCTATGAACAGAAAAAATGCAGGTGCGGTTTTCGGCACTCTCTGCGGACTGACGGCATTGACCGCAATGTCGGCTGAAATATTCTATGATTTCTCGATAAACACAAAATCACCTATACATATGAGTAAGCTCAACAATCTCGTTCAAAAGGTCACGAACACATCCGGCAGTGAAGAAGACGCGAGCGAAAAAATACAGCGGACTTACCGGTACGCCCGAAATGAAAAAATGGTACAATGAGCACGGTGAGGATGTTTACATTATGTCCGACTCTCTTCGTCTGCACGGTAAGATATTTAAAAACAACAGTTCAAAATATGTACTTGTCTGCCACGGATACACAAGCAAGGCCAAGCATATGGCCGGTTTTGTAAACAAATTTTACTCACTCGGGTATAATGTTTTGGCAGCAGACGCACGTGCACACGGCGACAGCGAGGGCACGAAAATAGGTATGGGCTGGCCGGAGCGATTTGACGTTATCGAATGGGTAAAGCTTATTATTTCTTGGGATTCGAATGCACAAATAATCCTACACGGCGTATCCATGGGAGCGGCGACGGTGCTTATGGCATCCGGAGAAGAGCTGCCCGAAAATGTCAAGGCTATAATTGCGGATTGCGGCTACACCTCGGAATGGGATGAATTCAAATGCGAAGCAAACGCTCTGCATATCCCGTGGTTCCCCGTACTCAACGCCGCATCTGTGATGTCAAGACTTCGCGACGGGTATGATTTCAAGCAAGCGAGCGCTCTTGAGAAGGTCAAACAAAGCCGTATTCCGACTCTGTTTATTCACGGCTCCGATGACGAGCTTGTTCCATACAGTATGCTCGATAAGCTGTATTCGGCGGCGGCCTGCGAAAAGGAATGTCTGACCGTCAATGGTGCCGGACACGCGCTTTCATCCTCGGTTGAGCCGGAGCTTTATTGGAACACGGTTGAGAACTTCATTGAAAAATATTTAGAAAAATAAAATTTGAGCCGTGCCGTTCGGCGGAAATAAACATATGTATTTTAAAGACTATTGCGAATAATGTGCAGAATGGATTGTAGCTTCGATGGTAAATACGGAATATGGTAAGGTCAAATTGTCATTGACCTTGCACTTTAACGAGTATAATAAATTTCGGCTTCTGTTAGACGGGAAAGAACCTGTGGAATTCGAAAATACAGAAAAAGCAATCAATTATGTATTTGAAGCAGAAGTCGGAAATCATATTTTAACATTTGAAAGCATTCCTTTTGAGAAAAATCAATTAGGAAAAATGAGATTTTCGTTTTTATCCGAATCATTTCAAAAGAGAATATTGAATCATTTGTTTGCTTTCAGATATGATTTAGCCTGTTTCAAAGTAACATACATGCTGTATATTCATCGTAATGCAAAATTGGAAATTGCCATTAAAACAAGCTGCTATAATAATTTCCTTTATATAAGGGCTAAATGTTTGCATCCCGTAATTGTTCAAAGCTCAAATATAAAAGTTAGAAAAGAAGAATTTTCTGTATTATATAATAAGCTTTTGAAGAAGAAATTTTATTTTTCTCAGATGGTTATTTGGACAATTTATTTTATTTTGTTAATAACGGTTTTTGGCGGACTCGCTATCTATGATATTATACATTGGGAATCAGATGCCTACATGGCAGGGTTTAATAAAATTTCAGCATTGTTTTTGGGCGTTTTTCCGCCGCTTATTATGATTTTATTTTCTTATTTTTTCTGTATTGTAAATCTCGTTAAACAATACAACAATAATTATTTATGCGAATAAATGATTATATGTTTTTGTAAAATATGAAGCAAAAGAAAATGCCCGAATGCTGCTGTAAAAAGCAGTAATCGGGCATAAAAAAGCCATTGTTCCGAGGTGATGGCAGCAGGTTCAAAATTGAATTAGAATGTAATCGGATCACTGTTAAACTTGCATTTCATAGCATTTTCGGTTAATCCACGAATCACCTTTTCCGAAAGGTCAGCCGAATAGTATTCAGCCATACCCTCAAGTACGGATTCAAGAATGATACCCTTAGAGCCTTCGCTGATATTTTCATTTGCAGATATTACCTTAACACCGTTCTTGCGAAGCTGTGCCTTGTAACGAGCCGAGTCATAACGATTACGGGCAAACCTATCCAGCTTCTAAACAATGATAACATCAAACATATTCTTTGCAGAATCCTTAATCATTTTCTGAAACGCAGGACGCTTGTCGGTAGTAGCAGAGAAGGCTCGGTCAATATATGAATCAATGATTGTAATGTCATTGCGTTTTGCAAAGTCGTTGCACTCACGGAGCTGACCTTCAATGGACTCTTCACGCTGATTATCACTTGAGTATCGTGCATAAATTACACCGTTCATATTCAATTTTACCTCCTGTGTTGTGTGTTATAGCTCTAAACGACAGGAAAGTCAAATTATTTTTATAAAACTTGTTGCAAATAAGTATTAATATCAATTGCTTGATATAATTTATCTTCCGTCGTCCAAGCTACAGTAGTATTAATGCTTAATAGATATTCAATAAGTTGGTCTATTTTTTCCACGTCAGCATCTGTATACAAATATAGTTTTCTTAGTGTCTTATCTTGAGGATGCCCAACTGAAAGTTTTCGTGGCCCAATGAATACCGTTTTCTCATCATCTGATATTCTGTTAATTATTTTACAGTTATCACGCAAATTATGTTTTCTTTCTTTTCTACTTATAGTTTTTGGGATATTGGCATTTAAACATTCCAAAAAATCTTTAAATTTAAAACTATTGCCATCGTTTACGTTTAAGTTTAATTCGTCTAAAAATGCCTGCTGATCACGATCCTTAAAATAAATCAAAAATTTATCTTTAAAATGATTACCATACATTTTTAATTCAAGTAAACGGCGTGTATTTCTCATATATACAAATAATTTATCCTTGCTTTTTTCATCTTCATCCGACAAAAAAATCATAAATAAAAACTTTCCGTTTGCATATTTGAAATCAAAAGCAACGGCTTTTTCTGGTGATTTCATTGTTTCAATATAAATTCCGCTCAATTTATTCAAATCAAATGCAATTGTCATAAATAACTCCTTTACAATAATATAAGTGCATATTTTTAATTCATTTATTAATTGCTTTCAAACCATACATTTATCTCATCTTTACTTGGCTCTTCGAATTTTGACAACATTTTATTCAACAGACCTTCATCAACATAAAAGTCGGAGCCACCGTTTCCATTTTTAATTTTGTTATTTCGTTCTTCAATCAACTGTTTCCATCGTAATTGTTCTATACCAACATAATGCCATTCAACATCAATACCGAATTGATTGAAATATTTGGTTGTTTCCTGTCTTTCTGCTTTTGTCCAAAAGCCCCAATCCAAGATAACATTGCAGCCTGCTTTTACAATTTCAACAGCCTTTTTCATAAGATATTTATTTACTATTTCGGCAAAAGCATTGTAAAACTCACCTTGCTCATTATCAATCAAATCATAGGTAGCTTCATCTATTGACAGTATAACGGCATTTTCTTTTTCTTTAATTTGCTTTGCATAATATGATTTACCACAACATATTTTACCGCATATTGCAATTATTTTTGACATACTATACTTCAATCTCCATTGCTATTTTTGCACTTGGCACACCTTGATATTTTTGTTTATTAGAATATTCGGCTTCATTAGTGATACACTTGATAACGTTAATAACTCCACCATGAGTTACCAACAATACATTTTTATCATAATCAATAAGTGTTTTCCTCAGATTATCCCAAGCATTGCTTATTCTTTCATAAAATTCCTTTGGACTTTCACCGTGATGATAATGTTCTTCCCAGTCTAATTTTCTCCAGTAGAGATTTGGATATTTTTCTTCGGCAATATGATTATCCAAGCCTGCAAGATCACCGTTATTAACCTCTCTGAAATCCATATCATACTTCACAGGTACGGACAACTTCTCCGAAATAATTAATGCGGTTTGTTTTGCCCTGATTATATCACTTGAAACAATCATTCCGATATTATATTCATCAGATTTGCTTAATATTTCATCAGCCAAATCAACAGATTGTTTAACTCCTAAATCTGTTAACGAACAATCACTCCATCCACCTCGAACGCTATCGTCATCCTGACCGTGCCGTGCTATGTATATCTTCACTTTTACAATTCCTCTTTTGTCATTGAATAAATAATTGCATCATTTCTTTCGCCGGTATGTTTGTTTATTCTTCTATCTCTTAAAACTGCGTCCTTATGCATTCCTGCTTTTTCCATAACTCTGCCGCTTGCAGGATTTTCGCTGATATGCCTTGCCTCGACTAAGTAAAAATCACATTCCTTCAACAAATACTCAATTACTGCTCTTAATGCTTCTGTTGCATAGCCATTGCCCCAATACTTTGAGCCATAGCAGTATCCGAGTTCGCAAGTAGAATGTTTTTCTAATGCAGTCATAACGCTTATGCTACCTATAATTTCGTGAGTGTTTTTAATTTCTACAACCCAATTATAGCAGCCCTCGTCATATGCTTTAATCCAAAACTCAAGTAGAGTTTTTGTTTCGTCAATATTTTTGTGAACATTCCATTCTAAATATTTACAGCATTCAGTATCGCTCGCCCAATTATTGTACATATCATCAGCATCAGTAATAGTAAATTTTCTTAATATCAATCTGTTTGTTTGAATAGTTTTTGTACTATCCTTAAACATGTTTTTCTAATTCCTTTAATAACTTTGCTTTCATTTTTTTAAGCTCTATTTCATTTGGGATATTATCCTTATTCCACATTATTCCCTGTGGCAACCACCACACAGGACCTTTGCCGTCATTTCCATATTCACCAAGGTCCCCTTTAACTCTTGGAAACAAATGCCAGTGCAAATGGGTATCACCGTTGCCGAGGCACTCATAATTCATTTTGTCACATTCAAATGCTGTTGCAACAGCTTTTGAAACAATAACCATTTCTTCCATAAACTTTGCAAGAAACTCGTCTTCTAATTGATAAAGCTCGGTTGCGTGCTTTTTGCACATAAAAATGTTATATCCGTAAAAATGTTGATTCCAACCGAGGACGACAATTCCTGTTTCGAGCTCTTTAACAAAGAACGGATTTTCACCATATAAGGATTTTTCTATCGCATTGCAAATATCACACATTACAATTCCTCCGACGATTTCAAATATAAATTACATTCGTATCTGTCGCCTTGATAATATTTATATTTCTATTTCCATAAAGCCTACAGTAAAGGGTAGATGTTCAAATTTCTGCGTGCCTGTATGAACAAAGCCTATTTTTTCATACCATTCTTTCAGTATTGTATTTTCTTCAACAATTCCGATTTTAATTTTATTTGCGCCAAGAATGTTTTTTGAATATGTAATAGCATAATCGACTAACTCTTTGCCTATCCCAAGATGTCTGTACTCAGGCAAAACTGCTAAATTGTTTAGCTCAACGCTATCATCATTAATTGACAAAGAAAAATATCCAGCAAAGCACCCGTTATACTGATACAAAAGCATAGGTGTATTATTCTCAAACTGCGAGATTAGTTTTTCAATAGGCATAAACGCTGTATAGCTTGAACAATTATCCTTTGTTAAAATCATTTCATCTGCAACTGTTTGGAAGCTCTTGTGAACTATATCAAGGCAAATATCCAATTGTTCTTTTGATTCTACTCTAATAATCATATTGAACTATCCTTAAGTAATATCTTACAATACAACAATATCATAAAATTACAAAATATCCAAGTATAATTAATTATTGATAGGGTGTATTTGACATACCCACCGAGAGCATTAGACTGCACACAAATAATAGAAATCACTTTCTAAAAAATTAGGCTACCCCCTAGTATGATAATTTATATAATAACAATAAGAAAGGGCAAACTTAAAACGAGGGTTTAAAGTTTTATTACTTTAAGCCCTCATTATTTTTTGAAAAGTCTCTCAAATTTTTTGCTCATTTCAATTCGTGTTACGATTTCGATTTGAGCGTTGTCTCTCAAAAGTCTCAGTCATAAATGCCCTAAATCACACCAAAACGGATTTGGAATTTTGAAATTAGCTGTCTCTTAAAATCTCTCAAAGACTCTCACGATATTTTGAAGCAAAGAAAAAATGCCCGAACACCGCCGTAAAAAGCAGTATTCGGGCATAAAAAAGCCTCGGAACAAATTGTTCCGAGGTATTGGCAGAGGTATAACAACCTGTCAAGTCACGGTAGTATTTGCTTTGCAAATCTCCACCTTAAAGACTTGACAGAACGTTTTTACGGGTTTAATTGCATTATAAACCCGTAATAAGAACATCACCCATTTACAAAATCACAGATTTTGAATGGGTCCCGATAACCTTGTTACTCGCTTCGCTCGTAATAAGGATTCGAACCCCAACAAACAGAGTCAGAGGCTCGCAATCTTTTTTCAAAGCCGCCTATCTAAGCCGTTTTTCAGACTTTGCGTCTCTCAAAAATCTCTCAGAATTTTATTTTTGCTTATAACCGCAAATTCGTATGAGGAATTGCGAACCTTACACTGAGGTGTCGAAAGAAACTCTAAATCCGCATCATCTTTTACAGCAGGATACTGTGCAATTTAATGACGAAGAATATAAAAGCTAATTATTCAATCAGATTTAATCCAAACTCAAGTCTCGTATATTCTATTCAATAATTAGGTAACAAAAAAGCGCCGTATTTCTACGACGCTTTTGTCTTGCTCAAAAGATGGAGCAAGGGAATGCTATTCAATTATCTGTTGTACTTTTTCTTTCTGCTGGCAACCGTTGTAGCAAGGGTTGCGCCGCCGCTGGCTAACAGTAGGGAAATCCACAGTGCAAGGTTGCTTGTATTGCCAGTCAGCGGACTCTTATCTGATGTTCCCAGTTTAGTACTGGCAGGCTTTTTCTCAAGAGCAGCAATCGCATCTTCGATAGCCTTTGCCATCTTGTCTACTTCGGATTGCTCTGTAATATTTTTACCACGGACAACAGCATTGACAGCAGCTTCCACACCGGAGAAATCCTTGTAATCATTCTTGTTCAAGGCATTTGCTTTAGCAATGGCTTCGTCAACCTTAGTGTAATCAGCATCCTTGTATTGCAGGGCAGTAATCGCATCTTCAATAGCCTTAGCCATTGCATCAACTTCGGTCTGCTCCGTAATATTTTTACCACGGGTCACAGCATTCACAGCGGCTTCCACGCCGGTGAAGTCCTTGTAGTTATCCTTGTTCAGTGCATTTGCTTTGGCAATGGCTGCATCTACCTTTGTGTAATCTGCATCCTTGTATTGCAGGGCAGCAATGGCATCTTCAATAGCCTTAGCCATTGCATCAACCTCTGTTTGCTGGGCTTTGCTTTTTGCTCGGTCAACAGAGTTAATGGAATCTTTTACCGCAGAATAATTTGTATAAAGGCTGCTATCAAGAGCCGTTGCCCTTGCGATGGCTGCATCAACAGCTGTGTAATCAGCGGGGATGTTATTGTCATCCCACACAAAAGTTGGATGACCGATTCCGGCAACCCATTCAACGCCCGCACCGGCATTGGTTTGCAAGCCAGCAAGGACATCTGCGGAGGTGAAGTTGGAGACAGCAGTGCCGCACGATGACTGGTCAAATGTCGGGTCGGCACTCGCAGTACCTGCATCCCAATCAACCACCAGCTTAGCAACGGCTAAGTAATTGCCTTTATTATCAGGATATTTTTCTTCATCAAGCGTTACACCATCAGGAGGGGTATCCGGCCAAATGCAGTCGGTAACATGGGTCTTTACAACAGCTGTAATCCAAGTGATATTGCCAGGCTCAGCGCAAGTGATGTTTTTTGTTGCAACTATGCAATTTTTGATTATTACGCCAGGCTTGTTCCCAGAGAAGTTTTCAAAGTTTGCACCGAGAATACCACCTACAGCTGAATAGATATTATTGCAGGAAACAGAACCGCCAAACCAACAATCGGTAATCGACGAGCTGTCCGCAGAGTTTTCCCACTGACCAATCAGCCCGCCAACGGTATCAACATCATCTTCATTGGACTCTGTACTGATAACCGTGGCGTCTGAGCCACAGCCTTTTACCTGTGTACTCCAAGTGCATTGACCAATCAGCCCACCAACGAACTTGCTGCCAACATTGTTTTCTATTTTTCCGCTTGTATAGCAGTTTTCAACGGTGCCGCCATTGACCCAATCCGCCAAAATGCCGGCAATTAATGAACCATCATTTGAGTCAATATCAGCGTCTATAACAAGTAGATTCTTTAATGTACCACCGTCAGAAACAACTCCGAAAAGTCCATTTCGAACAAGTTCGTCCCCAGTATAGTGATGGTTCAGATTCATGATTTTATGATGCTGTCCATTAAAAGTACCAGCAAAATATCTGCCAAAGTTGCCGCCATTTCCAATGGGGGTCCACTGGGTGCCGGATAAGTCGAGGTCATTATCCAAGTAAATCGTTTTTCCTTCAAATGATACAGATGCAGTTTTGTCATTGACTAACTGCGCTAAACCAGCCAACTGTTCGGCAGTGGTGAAATGGTATTCAGTATCCGTCTTATGGTCGGTGTACCAGCTTGTATCTGCCGTACCGTCCCAACTATCTACTGAAGTTCCTTCAGCAAACGCTGTCATCGGAACAAGTGCCATCACAAAGCACAACGCAAGCAGAAGGCTTAGAAGTTTCTTCTTCATTTTTATTCCTCCAAAATAATTCTATCCGCTATTTACTTTCTCCGGCAGCGGACACGCCGAGAAAAGATGTGTTTACGGGTGGTGGTTAGGACTTCAATATCAAACCACCATCCTTCCGGCAAACGCAAAAAGCCGAAGCCAAGGCATAATGCGCCCTGTCTCCGGCAACTGGTTCGTTATAAATTGTATGAAATAAGACTTGACACACTGAAAAAACGGCGCTATGCTCCTGCCCATCCGAGCCGACAATGATTGTCGCATTTCCGTTTGCCATAGTCAAATCCTCCTTCCATAATTTCTAAGGAAAAAAGGATATAAATCCTCCACTATATAATTACGCAAAATATTATAGCAGATTTTTCCCGAAATCTCAAGAGGTTTTCAGAATATTACACTTCTCTTTTTCTCAAATCATTGCCTTCTTCCATTACTCACACGGAACTGTATGACTTCTTGAATACTTCCCGAAAAGGAAAAGCCGCCGTCTGTGACAGCGACTTTTCTATTTAGCGGGTAAACCGTCCGAGAAAACATTGTTTCCGCCTGCTTGTTAAGGTCTGTATGGTAATCGCTCAGCTTGTTGGTAGTCAGTAGCTCGGCATACAAGGGACCTTGTGATTGCTGATATACCACAGGTGTCGCTGTCCCCAACTCTATCTTGTATGTGAAAAAATCATAAGACAAATTTTTAATCCGTAATTTCTATTGAAAAAGAACCATTGCTATTAAGCACCAACTTAAGATTGTTCATTGTAGTGTTGTAAAGGTGGTCTCTCGCCGTAGACGATAATGAGGCACGAGTTTGCGTAAGTGCTTCTCTAAAGATTTGCTCTGCATTTGGCAAAACAAATGAGTTTGCAATTACTTTTTCAAGTTCTTTCTTGAATACTGTATCAAAGAACTTGCCCTTTTCAGGTGTCATAAACTTATCAAGATAGCAATAGAAAATAATGTTATTCCAAAGAAGTGATTTGAAGTCAGAACCATATTTTGTCTTTTCAAGAAGAACAAAATAATTTGCATCAACATCCTCGATAACAGACCAAAAGTCAGAATCACTTGAAGCAAGAATTATAGAATCCACATCATCCTTATATACTGCTTTTGAAACACCGGCAAGAGCTTGTAATCTACAAGAGACTTGTCCTCTTTAATACGCTCAACAACAACGGTTCCGACTTCCACATTATATGTAAAGAATTTCAGTTGCAGCCAAGCCTTTGATGAGTTAAGTTCATCATAATAAACTACTACTTTATCAATCTTCTGTATTTTATAACCATTAAGGCTATCAAACATAGCCGCTAAGCGATAAGGATCGCAATTTTCACCATCAACAAAAATTCGAAAAGGGTTGATTTCTCGAACCCTTTTCGACAAACTGAAGGATATAGCTTTGGCTATATCCTTTTAAACACTTAAAATCTAAATGTTTTACTCTCCCCTGCTTTAAATTCAACTGTTTGTGATTTACCGCCGGCTTTAATATTAAGCTTTTGGTCAATATCCGAAGTAACGGTTGCGCTTATTGTTTTACCGCCGTCTGCCCATTTTAATTCAGTTACGGTAGCACGGTTACGGGTTTTAATCCCTTTAAGCGTTCCGTTTTCAAAACCCGAATTCGGGAGGGCCGGAAGAAACTCAATATCATTATTATGTGAATAAACAAGAGCTTCATTTATAATTCCGAGATAGCCTATCGCAAAATCAGTACAATAGCAACTGCCTTGGTCATAATCGTGGTTAGTCATTAATGAATCGTACCTGATTTTATGGTTCATAAGTTTAACGAGGGCATCTGTTAAAGAATCTGAATCCTTTAACCTTGAAGCAATAAGACTGCGGTGAACAAGTGCGTGTGACGCTTCATTTTCACTCTGTCTGTTTGCAATTGCCTGCTCGCAGGCTTTTGACAGTTCATCATTTCCCTGCGTTTCAAAAAGCGGCCATACACCGTAAAGATGACTTAAATGACGATGTTTATTATTTTCATCAAATGAAGTTGTTGCCCATTCTTTAAGAGCGCCTGTTTCATCATAAAGATACGGCGGAAGATTTCAAGTTCCTGCCATTTAGAAGTATCAGCACTTTTATCAACGTCGCCCATAACTTTAATAAGCATATTAAGATTATCACGGCAGGCAGAAATATCAATAGCACAGTTAGCATCCGATGGGCTGTTATAATTTGACGGATTATTTTCAGGCGAATAGCTTGGCAAAATGCAATATGTTTCACCGTCATTTAATGATGTTTTGCCATCTTCATAATGAATAGAACCGTCTTTTGCGGTATAATATTCAGGGCTCATCAGCTGACTCCAATAATTTGCACTTTTCAACAAGAGCGGATATAAAATATCTTCTTCAAGCCTTAAATATCCACGCTTTTTAATTTCTTCAATTTGACTTTCTGTTAAGTCTTTTTCGGTAACGGAGAGAACCGATTTAAGATTTTCAAGGTCAAATTCATCACTTAAAGGAATATTGATATTACCATATGAAAGAAGAGTTTCATAAAGCGGGTTAATCATCCAAGATGTGCCGGCGTTCCAATATCTGAAAGGATAAGGATAGCAGGTTTCGGTGATTACTGCTTTATCACCATCGGTATTGACCGGAGCCTGAATAGCGTCTTTAAACCCATGTGTTGCATATGCATTTTCTTCCCAATCAGGAAGTTGCCGCAAAATGAAATATGCATAGCCGATAGGGCTGCGTGACATATTGCTCGTATTCATTGAAGAAGTCTGCAAATTAACATTTGCGTCCATTGTATATTTACTGCCCCAGCCGGTGTTAAATTCACCTGTCCACATACCGTAAAGTCGGCTTGTGGAATAACCCGAACAGCAAAGATACGCATATCTGCCGGCATAATATGTACGCTGGGCAAGAGCAGAATTTATTTTCTTTTTACCCTTTTGCATTTTTAAAAGTGTTTCATTTGACTCAAAATTATCATCACCCAACGAAAGTGTAACGCTGTCGAATTGCGGCTGATAAATTTCCAAGTGATTATTTAACGCTTTATCATAATCAAAGTCATTATTACCTGCATATTTTGCAGCTACACATTCAAGCTTTGCTATACAATCTTCGACAAGGTTGAAACCATTTTGCTTTTCAAAATCATCAATTTTTCCCATATCGTAAGTTCTGTCGCTTACGGTAAGAAGATAAACACTGTCGGCATCGGTTATTTTAATACCTGTATTTTCACCCAAAAACTGTGTTTCGTCTGTTTTCTTATCTATCAGCACTTTTTCTTTGCTTCCGCCTGAAGTAATTACATAAGTTACTGTTGCATAACCGCCGTTTTTAAGTTCACTTTTTTCATAATCAGGATAGTGTGAAACAAGCGCAAGGTAGTTTGCATTATCATCAGTTAATTTTTTATACTTCATATTAGCTTCGTCACTGTCGCCGAAATTTGCAAGAGTTGAAAGGTTATCAAATGATAAAGTTAAATTAAGCTTACTGCCGGAAGATGATTTATTAAGCTTGGTAATCACAACACCATCTGCCATTGAAGTGAATGATGTACGCTTCCAAGTGCCGTTTTTATCCGTAAAATCAACACCGACCTGCGATGTTTCATAATCTGTATAGCGAATATATTTTTTAGTGCTTTTCTTATCAAAATCAAGCCGTAATTGGCCGCCCGGGTGATAACGGTATACGTCATCATAGTTTGCATTATCCGTAATATCTTTACATTTAATAATACTTTGATTTACTGTTTCAAGTTCATCATAAGTTTGAGGACAAGTACGCTGATTTTCATTAGGCATTATAAAATGCATATTTTGAAAAATAAATGTGTCGCTGTACGGACTGCCGCTTGTAATAAACCCTTGAAGTCCGTTTCCGGATACCATCCCCTGCCTCCAAGATTTAGTTTTATTTTTTCTCGAATCTTTAAGCTCGGTATAATTATATGAAAATGAAATTTTAGAAGTATCTTTAAAGAGAGATTTAATATCACCTTCGCTTACTTTGCCCCCTGAACAAGATGCCAACGAAAAAGCAAAAGTTACAGTTAATAACACACAAAGTGATTTTTTTACATATCTATTCATAAACTCACCTCGTAAAAATTATAACATACAGGCATAAAAACAACACGACATCATCTTTATGTAAATGTCGTATTATGTTATAATAAGCAAGGTGATTTAAATGGATTTCATTTGGAACAAAATACAATTTGTAATAACAGATTTGGGTGGCGGCAAACTCGGCGAAAAAATACCGATGCACGTTCACGCAAAAGGCTGCTATGAACTGCATTTTATAACCGAAGGTAAAGGCACGCTTATAGCCGATGGCAGAGAAATTGAATTAAAGAAAAACGATTTTTTCATTACAGGGCCGAATATTAGGCATAGCCAAAATTATGATGAGCAAAGCCCTATTGAAGATGTATTTGTATTGATACAAATTAAAAACGATAAAAGCAAAAATGTATTTTCAAGTATTTTTACACAGCATAATTTTTGTTATCTTGAAAATGTTGACAACAAATTTGCAAAAATGCTTTTAAGCGAATGGAAAAATAAAAATCCTGATTATAAAAGTGTGATATCGGGATTGATGATAATTATTTTAACACAGATTACAAGATTGCTTTTGCCAAAAGATTTTCAAGAATTTGCTAATAAAGAAAACTTGAATGACAAAAGATTTGCAATAATAGAGCAAGCATTTTTGTACGAAAACGAAATTACTCTTACAAAGCTTTCGCAGATGATAGGTTTGTGTGACAGGCAAACACAAAGACTTTTAAAAAAATACTATGGCAAAAGCTTTAGAGAAATAAAAGAAGAATCCGGCAGATAAAAACAGCGCTTTACTTTAGCAAAGTGCCGTCAGCAGGTAGGGAAACCGAATTTTAAATTTCTACACGCCGGTAGATTTTGAGAAGGTGGTATGAATTCTGCGTTTTGCTTTGGCAAGAGTCATCTTTGCTATAAGATATAGCCTCTATGACAAGTATTATAACGCGGCGCGTTTTAGCCACTTTATCGACAGTCTGAGAGTCCTTACCTTTTGGCAAAGATTCCGTTTTTATGACTTAACCTCAATAATTGCATTCTTTATCGTCTTGAAATCCTTATTCTGCGATAGGGGAACACGAACCAGCTTTTGATTGCTGTAAATATCAATAATCTGTTCTTTATATGAATACCATGTATCATACAAATCAGAAATGATTGGATCTTTCATTTCGTCTACGATGGAATTTACTAAGCGTTTACCTTTTGTACTGAAATAGCCATATACCTTTTTACCTTCATAATCAGAAAGGTACTCCGATAAAGAAACCAACAAAGCTTCTATCTTTGGATTATCATATAATCGAGAATTCACTTGGTCGATAATATCATAAATTTGTTGTTCTCCGGCTTGTCGCAAATTATCTCTGCTTTTACTGGCTCACCCGTAAACGGGTCTATATACTCTTTTAACGTCATTTGATCATATTCTAAATCTTCTTTTAATTGATTTTGAATATACTCCTGTATTTTCTTTGCATTCTTTCCAACCGTGTCAACATAATATCCTCTACACCAGAAATGACGATTTCCAAATTTATATTTCAAATTTGCATGCATCTCAAATATCATTAGGCAAATATCATTAGTGTACTTTTTCCTTTCAAGTATCCCACAAAACTTGATACACTTATACTTGGCGGAATTTCTACCAACATATGAACATGATCCGGACACATTTCTGCCTCCACTATTTTGACACCTTTTCGCTTACATAAAGCACTTAATATATTGGCTATGTCCTGACGTAACTTCCCATATATTATTTTTCTACGAAATTTTGGTGCGAATACAATATGATACTTACAGTTCCATTTTGTATGTGATAAACTATTATTGTCCATTATGGATACCTCCTGTGATTAAATGCGGTTGGCGAACCTGCATTTACTATATCACTGGAGGTTTTTTACTGTAAGCTAAAGCGTCTTCAACCACTCGCATAGCAAGTGGTTTATTTGTTGAGCTTTGCTCAACAGGGCCTTGCCCTAACAATAAAAGGTCTGGCTACCCAGCCAGACCCTCATAAAAGACCCTATCGAAGAACCCTAAAAAACTATGCTTTTTTTAATGCCAGACCCTATCGACAAACCCTAAAGAACTTTGATTATCCAAAAGATATGTAGCCTTTCTTATCTTATTGTTTAATAAATCATTTTTTTACTGATAATCTTTCAGCTCATCCTATTGAAAATCTTCATGTTATTCCAGATATACATCGTTTAAATATACCATTACAGCATATTTACGTTCGTTTCAAAATTCACTCAAACAGATATGAAAAGTCATCAATATTGTAATCTCTAACTTCATAAACGATGTCATTCACTTTGACTTTATTATCCATAAAAGATATTAGAGTAATTTCTCCCCCTCCCCCCTTTTTTTCTATTTTAATCAAATACTGCCATCCTTTATCTTTTTCATCTGTTATTTCTTTTAACGAATACGAATTAAGTTTACTTATCAAATCCTCAAATTTTTCTTTTTCTATTATAACATCTTGTTTCTGTCCAGTAGTTTGAGTTGATACTGTAATCTGTTCTATCCCATCTATCTTTATGTTCATAGATTTTTCATCTCCTAAATTATTCGAAATACAACCTACTAAAAGCACAACTGCCAATAATGCACTAAAGGTTAAACCAAATAATTTCCGAATAAACCGCTCCATATTTTCCTCCTTGTTTTTTGAAAATTCTACACACTACCTCAAAAATTAGAATCATAGTCTGCCAATTATCTATCTCCATTTGTACCTCTGAGGATTACTATAATACATAAAATCTCATCTCTCTTTTTCATTTTAATCAGTGAAACAAATTATTGATTACTATCGACACTTACAGTTCTGACACTTACAGTTCTGACACTTATAAGTTCCTGTTCCATCCAAGTCGAAAACCGAATAAATACAAGTCCCCAGTTCTCTTGCTATTTCATTTGCAACTTTCATTGATGGTTCTATTTCATTTTCAAGCAAACTTATATATTGCCTTGAAATATCCATATTTTCGACAAGCTTTGCTTGTGTAATTCTTTTTTTCCTAAGTTCTTTTATTCTATTTTTCATTCCATTACTCTCTTTTCATTTTAAATATATCAGTTTACAATAGATTTTGCAAGTATGATTTGCAAACCTAACCATATTACCATATTTTTTAGATTTCAATAATCCCAGCTTTTCAAATTTCAGCACAAAAGAGCGAATGGTTGCGTAGGCGCGTTACCGAAATCTTTTTCAAGTTGTTTTGTTGAAAAGTCGGATATGCCGTAATTTGCTACAACGAACTGCCACAGTTGTTCCTCTTTTGCGGTTATTTCACCTTTTGACAATGCTTGTTTGAACAAATCGAAAACGTCAACACAAATTTCCCGATTTTCAAACTTGCCGTAAACATTTTCGGCAAAATAGATTATAAACGGAGTGACATCAATTACACCTGTTATTTTTTGATTTTCTTCAATCAAAGTGTATGCCTCATAGTATTTTTTAACGCTTTTCATTATATAACTCGAAAACGGAATAAACAGTGTATTGCTAAAACCCTGCTGCACCAAATACCACAAATGAACAAAACGAGCCATACGACCGTTTCCGTCGAAATACGGGTGCAGATATGCGATATAAAAGTGAATAATCGAAGCTTTTACAAGCTCGTTCATACCGTCATTTGTATTGATAAATTTAACAATATTTTTCATTGCATTCGGCAAATTATCACAGTTAATTCCCATATGCGCAATCTCGCCTGCAAGGTCTTGAATATGCACGCAGTCGTAACGATAACTGTTACCCTTAAGCAGTTTGTTCTCTTCATCAAAAAAATCGCCGACTGTCATCATATATAGCTTGTAGATATTTTCTTCTGTAATGATATTATTTTTATCAACAATGAAATCAAAGCCTTTTTTATACCGAAAATGCGAGTTTCTTCATCATCTTTAGGTGCATAGCCTTTAAGGATACTGCGAACACTATCCCTGTTGTAATCAATGCTCTCAATTTTAGCAGTTGAAATAATTTCCTCCTCAGCAGCCTTTGCCCCATAAGCCTTACCCTGATTCATCATCAAAAGTTTGTAACTGTCCATATTGATATTAGCCTTGCTTTCAATATACACAAGATTATAAAAGGGCAAACTTAAAGAGAGGGTTTAAAGTTTTATTACTTTAAGCCCTCTTTATTTTTTGAAATGTCTCTCAAGTTTTTTGCTCTTTTCAATTCGTATTACGATTTTGATTTGAGCGACGTCTCTCAAAAGTCTCAGTCATAAATGCCATAATTCGCACTAAAATGACTTTGAAATTTTGAAAATTGCCGTCTCTTAGAATCTCTCAAAAGCTCTCACAATATTTTCAAGCAAAGAAAAGACACCCTAACGCCGCCGTAAAAAGCAGTATTCGGGCATAAAAAAGCCTCGGAACAAATTGTTCCGAGGTATTGGCAGAGGTATAACAACCTGTCAAGTCACGGTAGTATTTGCTTTGCAAATCTCCACCTTAAAGACTTGACAGAACGTTTTTACGGGTTTAATTGCATTATAAACCCGTAATAGGGATTCAAACCTAAAATGGCGGAGTCAGAGCCTCGCAATCTTTTTTCAAAACCGCCTATTTAAGCCGTTTTTCAGACTTTGCGTATACTCCGTATTTCAGCACTTTATTCACCTGCGATTGAGATAATTTTCGTTCGGTTACAGTATGTATTCCATCATTCTTTCTTTGTTTTCAGCCCCATTTTTTCATAGAATTTTTCTGCCGGAGTGTTCCCTGTCCATACATTCAGTGTTACTTCGTAGCAGTCCATCCTTTTTGCCTCTTTTTTGACGTAATCAAACAGAGCCTCGCCGATATGCTTTCCTCTTTGTTCCTTGTCTACGCACAAATCGTCGATATACAGTGACTTGAACGGTACTGTATTGTTAGAAACAGACTGTTCCTGTAACTGACAAAAGGCATAGCCTACACAGATGTCACTGCCGTTTACGGCAACATAAATCGGCTTTTTGTCATCATTTATCATTTTCACCAACTCGTCAGTCGTGTATTTGGTGGTGCCGGATATAAAAATATCCGGGCGTATGTCGGCGTGTATTTGGAGCACCTGCTTCAATAACTCGATAATCCTCGGTATATCCTTTTCTTCCGCTCTTCTGATATTCATACAGTATTAGCTCCTAATGAATAAATTATCGAATTCATTATATAAAAATTATTCTTGTCAGTCAATTTAAAAGTTAATACCTGAATATACTCCGTAGTGGTCGGACACATACCCGTTGTTCAGGTCGTTCAGCACGGTATAATCTACTGCTTTTCCGTCGGTAAATATAAAATCGATAGGCTCATTACCGGTAGAGCGATAGCCCCACTCTTGATATGTGGCTGTCTTTTTTGCTCGGTTCGTGCAGTCGTTCAGCTTGGACGCAACGAGCTTATAAGCCGTTCCGTCTTGGGTTTCGTTGAAATCACCGGTCAAAACGGTGCAGTCGGTATTGTTGTATTTTTCTTTAGCTCATTGAGTTTGTTCATAACTACATTTGCACCGAAATCAGCTGCCTGCTCCGATGCGTTATCCAGATGAGTGTTCAAAAAAATGATGTTTTTGCCGTTCTGCTTATTCAGCAGAACAACATAGCTGCAAATTCTGTAGCATCCGGCTTCACAGTGATTACCGTCTTTGTCGGTGTAGGTGTATTTGCTTTCCTTTTCGGGAGTTTCGCTGAGCCAGATTGTGTTCTTTTCCACAGCGGAAAACTTGGTTTTGTTCCAAAATACAGCATTCATTTCGCTGTTCTTTTCTTCGCTGTCGCCGCCTCGCTTTACTCCGTAGTTTTCATAATCCGGCATAGTAGATTCAAGCTTTTTCAGCCAAATAGAATTCATTTCCTGCGTGCCGATTATGTCCGGTTTTATACTGTTCATATAGCTTGCAAATCGGTCGCAGCGTTCTGCACTTGAAGTGCCGTCTAATTTTTCACCAAAAGCGGCAGCAACATTGAATGTTACTGCACTTATGTCGCAGTCAGCGTTTTTCGGAGGTGTATATGTCACTTTAGGTGAGCGATAAACGAAGCAAGAAGAAGCGATAACAGCGCCGACGATTATCAGAGCCGCTACGGTATTGTAGGTATTGACTCCCTTTTTGTGAACTGCGTTCTGCAAAATGAATCTAATGAAATATATCAAAAGAGTCAAAATCAATCCTGCCTTTGTCCTTGCGCCAAAGCCGACAGCGCAAAATGACATCAGTACCGTCACACCGAAATTTACGCTGAATGCAATAATATCACGCTTGTATCCGCTTTGGCAGAAGTGAAGAAGGAGCAAATTATTTCTGCAATACCAAAAATCACAACACAGAGTATTGCCGACACAGCAAACAGATATGCCCTGTCGCTCAATATGGCGGTTAGGTCTATTCCGTGGTTGTGTATGCTTGCCGCAAAAGTGATTAGCGAAACATTTTTGTGACCTGCATAAAACATCGGCAGGCACAACACAGCAAGGGATGCTAAAAAAGAGAGCAGCCGCATTATGTGCCACGGGGTTTTAGCCTCGGAATCTTTTAATATGCTTCCGAATTTTTTGTTTGTTTTTGAATGATTATCCATTTTTATTCTCCAAAATAAACAGTAGCGTTTCTGTCGCTGTCCGCACCTCTGTTTACCAGCGGCAAAACAGCCTCACTAATACTCGATAGGCCGATTGAATTGAGCTTTTTACCGAATGGTTTTGCAAGACGGTCGGCTTTCTTCAACACCGAACATATCATTTTGTATTCTGTGGAGGAAGTAGGTATGTTTCCGTCGCCTCTGTAAAGATTTGCCGCAATGTTGATAACAAAGGGGACTACTTTTTTTGAGCTGATTTTGCTTATTTCGCTCTTGCTTACACCACTCGAAAAACGAACGAAGTGCCATACCTTTCCGAATGTAAGATGATTTAGAAATTTAGCAAAACGGTGAATAATGGGCTTGTATTTTTTACTCGTTTCCTTAGAGATACTCATGCCTACGGCAAAGTCGGCAAAATTGTCGTAGTCATATTCGGCATCGTACAGTGCTTTTGATACAACGCCCAAAAACAAGTCTTTTGTGTACTCCTCGAGGGTAAGCCCGTTTGTATCAATGCTGTCTGCGCAGTCTGCACAAATGGTTTTTATTTCTGCTTTTTTCTGTTCTTTGTTCAGCACTATTTGGCGATAATACGGCGGAAATCCCGTTAATGCCGCTGTAGAAATGTCATAAAACTTTTTGTTTCCTATTTTGCAATAAGAAATGTTGTGCATATGCGTGTGACCGGTAAGCACAAAATCAAAGCCTAAGTCGGAAAGCTGCTTCCTGCGCAGCTCATAGTCATTCAGCATATCACCCTTTGCAACAGCCGCATATATAGGCGACGGCGGCACAAGAGGGTGATGTGTCATTGCTATAATGTATTGACCGTCTCTTTTTGCATTGTTCGCTTCTGTTTTTACCCAGTTCATCAGTTCGTCGCTGAATCCGCAATCGGGATCGCCGTAGTCATCGTTGAGTGCAAACAGGCGGTATCCGTCTGCAAGCTGTGCCACATACAACATTGTGCTTTTGTGCTTTGCGATGGCGTTGTTATAGCCAAAATCGCCGTAGTATTTCAAAAGTTGTGTTCGTTTTACTGACTCAACCTCTATATACTTGTCGTTTTTGTCTATGCCGTATGTGGGCATACGAGGAGTGGTATAGTCGTGGGTTGCGGTTATGACATACACTCTCTTCCCATTTTGCTGCAGCTTTTCAGAGCGGCTTTCATCTCGTCGTGAGAGGTCCTTTCGCCGTTATATGTAAGGTCACCGCTTATTAGAACAATGTCAGGCGTATCATTTTTGCACAAGCAGTCAAAGGTGTGCTCAACGATTTCTTCGCTCCTGCTGAAAAAGAGCTGGCCCGGCTTTGGCTTTTTGTTTTTGTCAAAGCCGTCCACAAAATTCTTTTTTGAATAGTAATGTGTGTCGCTGATAACCGTGAATTTCAGTTCATCATTCATTCTTCTTTACCTCTGTTATTGGCTTTTATGAACTCGTTTTTGTCGTTTAGATTCCATACACATTTACCTAAGATGTATTCAGCCTTTTCTTTCTTGCTCATTTTGAATGTAAAAGGTCTGTTGTTTTGGATTTCGTCATAGACAGGAGCGGCGAGAGTTGCTTTTCCGTCGTGCAGTGAGCAAGCCGCCAAAATTACAATGTCGCTGTCATTAGGCAAAATGACGGTGCTGTTTTTAGGCACATCAAATTCGACAATGTAAAAGTACATACTTTTTGCAATTTCATCCTTGCCGTTTTTGTGACAATGGGTTGCTTCATATGCGATTTTGCCTTTTTTGATATATGCGGTTTCACCGAAGTCGTACAAATCCCATCTTGCAAAACGCTCAAAGCAGGAATTTACCTTTGCCTTTACTTCTCTGCCGTTTATGACAAATTCGGCGTCTTTATCCCCGACCAATGAGGCACAAAAGAATGCAATTTTGCTGTCTTTACTGCCCGTATTTATCTTTTGCGCAGAGGCAGTAAGAGCGTTGTTTCCATTCTTGTTAATGATGAATTTGTATCCGTTTGAATTGATTTCATCAGGCACAATTTCAAACGGAACAGTGTAGTCATAGTCGCCGCATTTGCCTTGCTTTGTGATATTTTTGTCGAGAGGCAGTTCAATCGGTACAGCCTTTTCCGCTTTTACCTTTTCACCGCTCTTTAGCTTGAGTGCAAAACTTTTGATTTCGTATGGTTTAAAGCTTGTAATAAGTTTTCCGTCCTTTATTTCAGCCTTGCCCTTGTATTCTTCACTTGCAAAAACTTCTTTTGCATCCTCTATGCCGTTTCCGAGTGTGAGCGAAAATTTGTTTATGGTTTTGTTTGCGCCCTCATTGAGCCTTATGATAATTTCATCGCTGTTTTCGGCTTTTTTGATAGCACGAACAATGACATCATTGGAAGAAACACTGCCGAAAGAATAATTTGTACCCAAAGCCCCGTTATGCTTTTTGCAAATATATGCAGTCATAGGAGTAATGAATTTTCGTGCCTCAAGCTGTGTGTCTGTGCCGACATCTCCCTTGTGGCTGAAAATTGCGAATGAATATCTGTTGAGCCCCAAGTCCATCATTGACTGCATAGAGTCGATTCGATAGTTGTGCTTAGGCGTGTGCAGAACGGTAAATCTCAGCGTGCTGTCGTTGAATTTGTCCCAACCGTATTTACATTCGCTGATTACGGACACACCGCTTTTTCCGTTTTTGTCTGTAATGTCTGCCCAATTTTGAGCAGGTACCTCATAGAGTTTGTCGCACATATTCTGCCTTTTTATTGCACCGAGTCCCAGGTCAAATGTGGCTGTGCCGTTGCTTACATTAAAGCTGAATTGCTCTTTTGCCAATGTGCGCAGAGACTGCCATTCTATTTCGGAATATACCTCTACACATTTTCCGCCGTCCGAAAGTGCAATAATGTTTGTAAAGGTACTCTTTTTGTCACGCTGTGTAACCTTGAATGCGACACGGCATGGGCCGTTTTCGATTATTTGCATTTTAGATTTAACGGGGATTCTGTCTGCCGCATTTTTGTTTTCGTTATAATCCATTTCCCACGCAGGCCAAACGCGTGAGCCGTTGTACTTGAGCAGCCCGAGAGAAACAGGCTCTTTCAGAATTTGAAAATTGTTTTGTTCCTTGTCAATAATTGACTCAATATCGCCGTTTTGATTTAGGGTGACGATATACTTTTGATTTTCCATTCTGTTCTTTGAGATGGAAACAGCACTTTCTGCGTCGCACGGTATATCGCTTACTCTCGCATCATAAATTCTTGTACCGAGACTCTTTACATCTGCAATGAACAGAATTTCGGTATAAGTGTTGGTTCGGTTTATAACTTGACTCTTAATCTCGTTTCCGTCATCATCGAACACTCTCACATTTTTATTGCCTATACCGCTCAGTCGGGCAGTTATGGGCTGCTGCCTTTGGGACTCAATCGGGTTGTATACCATAATAGGTGTACCCTTGCAAAAATCTGTTTTCATATTCAGTGCCAGTGCCGATGCAGAAGCTTCCAGCTCGTTTGCAAATTGATTCATTGACACGGCATAGTCGTTCCATGAACGCTTGTAAACTCTTTGGCAGCTTGTACCCGGAATATCATCGTGGAATTGGTGAGCAATGAATCTTTTCCAGGCTATGTCGATAGTACTCTTGTTATATTCTTTGATGCCGAGATAAGATGCTGTTACACTTGCTCTTTCTGCAATGTCAGCCAGTTCCTGACATCTTCTGTTCCAGCGTTTTCCCACCGCTCTGGAAGTGTAACCGCCTACTGCGTGGTCTTTCATGACCAGCTCATTGTTCCAGACAGGGAGCTTCGCCTTTTGCTCCGGTGTGAAATTTTCGTCAATATCGTGATAAATTCGGTCGGCTGAAGATGCCAAAACCTCAATATCACTGCTGTTGTTTTTGCTTATTTCTTCTTCAACAAATTTTACGCTTTTTTCCTTGGGTGCGCCGCCACGGTCACCGATTCCGTGGAAAATATAAGTCATATCGAGATCGTATTTTTCATTCTCTTTCAGTTTGTTTTGGACAAAATCCCAGTCACGCAATTTTTTGAGCGTAAAGTAGTAGTCATGAGGGTTTACACTCGCATATATCTCGTTGCCGTCTACGCCTCTCCATCGACCTATGTCAAACGGCACTCCGTAGGCACTGCCCCAAGCGAGCTTTTGGGTGGTGAATCCCATCAGATTGGCGTGACTTGCGATGCTCGGCAATGCCCAGCCGAAGCCAAAGCAGTCCGGCAAATATATATCAACGCTTCTTTTTCCGAATTTTTTGTCAAAATATGAGTTGCCGAAAAGAATGTTTCTAAACAAAGCCTCAGGTGACGGAATGTTTACGTCTCCGTTTTCAAATGATGAACCGCAAACATTCCATCTTCCTTGTTTTATATATTCTTTCATTTTGTCAAAAAGTTCCGGATAATACTCCTCCATCAGCTCGTATCTGTATGAGCCTTCAAATGAAAAAGTGTATGTAGGATATTTTTTGAACAACTTGAAGTTGTCAACAAGTGTGTTGTAGATATATTTGCTTACGGTAGTTTCAAAGTCCCAGCTCCAAACGGTGTCGAGATGTGCGGTTGCGACTGTATAGATTTTCTTTTTATTGCTCATTGTTTTTATTTTCCTCGATACTTTTTTTATACTTTTTGTGTAGGTACAATGTGAGTATTTGGAGCAGAATTACTGTTGCCGCCCCTGCATAAATGCTTGCCCCGTTTATAACAGCGGCTGTGCCTAAAGCTATAAATGTGCAGATTTGTATGCCCGACAAAATTATATTTCGCTTATATCCGTTTTTAGTATAAGAAAACAGGGATATAACCGCACAAACCAGCGAAGTCAAAATAACTGCCGCAAAGGATATAAAGCAAAGCAGCATCGCTTTGTTTTGGAACACCGATGCGGAATCCGAAATGATACTTTTAATTATTGATATAAGATTTATACCTGCACCGTTCACTTTATATACAGGTATCAGCAGTGCGACTATCGGCAGAAACGATATGAGTCTGACGATTGCTATGGGCGAGCCGATGGAGGACTTTTTAAGTCCGTTCAAAAAATTATCAAATCGTTCCCATTCTTTTTCTGCCCTTATCTTGTCGCTTTCGAGCCTTTCGTCAAAGCCATATTGCACGATATTCACGCCGCAGCTCGGACAGTTTGGCTTGAGATAAAACGGGCTTAACTTGGCACCGCATTTAGGACATTTGTTACTCATTTTCGTTGCCTCCTATCGCCTGAACTTTTGCTTTTTCTTCTCGTCTGTTTTTTAAGTCCTCACGAATTTGCTTTAGCTTTTCGCCATTCAGATTGTAGAATGCGTACGGAATAAGAGTAATGAGACCTAACAGTTTAGGTATCAGAATAAACAGCGCCCATATCCACAAGTCAGTGTGTTCTCCTTTTACGGCTACCGAATTACCGACTGTGTCTTTAGTGAAAGTTAAACCTATCAGAGGCAGCAGTGCAGTACCGATAGAGGTGGACAGAGAACCGGTCAGCTTGCCTACAAAGGTGAGTACGGAAAAGCTGACTCCCTCATTTCTTTCCCGTTTTCCATTCCATATAGTCTACCGTGTCGCCTATCATCTCAGTAGGAATGACATTGTTGACAGTTTGGAAAAAGGCAAAGAAAAAGTTTTGGAGCATAAGCAGAACAGAGATGGCAACAACATTTGTTTTATAAAATCCGAGGCCGCAGAAGAATACTGCCGTGCCCAAAACAGCGTTGAAAATAATATTCATCATAACTATATGCTTGTTGTCCATTTTTTCTTTCAGCTTTGGTATCAGCAAATATGATATAAAGCCAAGCAGAGTACCCGGCAGAGTTATCCACAAAACAGCAGAGTTCAGGTCGAGTACCTCCGAATAGTAGTAGGTCTGAAAAACATTTGATATACCGCCGAGACTTCCGAGCACATTCGCAACAATAATCAGGAGCAACGGCTTGTTTTTAATGAGAACTTTGAAGTTATCAAGCAGTGACGGCTCCTTTACGCTTTGACTTACTCTTTCTCTTATTTTCAGTCCTGCAAGAGAGAACAGCCCCATACCGAACACACCTGCTATACAAGCGAGAATCAAAAAGTCCTGTGCAAGTGTGATATTCCAAACACCTTTGTTACTGAAATCCATCATAACCACAAGCATTGTTGTCGAAAGGCCGCCGATAAGGCCTGACAAAAATCTTGCAGTTGAAATAACCCTTGTTCTGTCACTCGTCGACGGCGAAATAGCCGCACTCATACTCCAAAACGGAACATCACCGAGAGTATAAAACAGTTCCCATATAAAATAGGAAACATACATATAAATGATTTTTACGGTCGTCGATTTTACATCTGCCAATATTTCGGGACCGGCAAACAACATAATCGTAGTTATTGCAAGAGGCAGCGGCACAAACAAAAGATAAGGCCTCAGTTTGCCGTATCTCGTTCTCGTTTTGTCAATTATTCCGCCCATAAGCGGATCGTTTACTGTGTCCCAAATGCCCAGAAACAAAATCATTGTTGACACAGCAGCAGGAGGAATTTCAAAAACCTTTGTAAAACAGCGAAAGGTATCCGCCGGCTATCAGATTGTATCCGAACACCTGACCTGCATTTGCAAGACCGTATGACAGCGTTTCTTTTACGCCTACATACCTTGTTTCTTTTTCCATAAAAATTAGCTCCATTCAATAATTTTTATCTGGTTTTTTATTTCCATCCGCCGCAATAGTTTTTATTGTGCTCTATAAATTCATCTACAAGTTTTACCGCTATCGAGTAGCTGTTTACGAGAGGGTGGAGTGTAAGCGCCTGAATTGCGGCAGAGCGGCTCCGCTCCCTTATTGCTTTGGAGGAGAGTCTTTCATAGTTTTTGACTCTGCGTATCAGCTCGAGATTTTGCTCGTCTACCTTGCCGATACGGTGCGGTGTGCAACCGTTTTTATCGACATCACAGGTGATTTCGACCACATCGTCGTTCCTTAAACCGTCAATAGAGCCGTCATTTGGAATACACATAATCATAGTACCCTTTGTTCCGCTTTGAGCGGTTTCGATAAACTTGAGTGCAACGCCGGCATATCCGCCGTCATCTTCTTCGTAAATGTCAAAGTGCCATGGCTGAGTACGCTTTTCACCTGTTTCACTTGCCATATAACTGCCCTCACGCATACCGTACCATTTGCTGAAAATCTTTAAGCAGTTTTCAAAATCGTTTTCTATATCCATTTGCGAAAGTTCCGTCGTCATGGATTTATTTATATCTCGTATTTGTTCGCCACGGGTTTGGTCGGCTTTGAGTATGTTTTCAACAGCTTTTTCACGATAGTAAAAATAATAGAGATATTCGTTCAAAACGCAGCCTCTGTCTCTTAGAAGCTCCTTTTCGAAATAACGCATATCGCTCTTTTTGTATGCCTCGTCATTTTCGATCAGTTCCGGCATTATTTCTCTGCCCTTTAGCTTTATACTCTTGAAATATGACAGGTGATTAAGGCCGTAACATTCGCCCGTTATGTCATTGGGACTTTCGCCGTACATGAGTGCAAAGGTGCGAAGCATTCCCGATGGAGCGTCGCATATTCCGTATGTAAAATCATATCCCATATCACGCAGGGTTTGGCTCACTACACCGGCAGGATTTGTAAAATTAAAAACTTTTACATTTGGTTTAGAAAATTTTTTGATAAGCTCGCAATATTCGGCAAGAGCCGGTACGCTTCTCATTGCAAAAGAAAGTCCGCTCGCTCCCGTTGTTTCTTGACCGAGGACACCGTGATTGAGTGCGATTCTTTCGTCCTTTGCTCTCATTTCATCTTCGCCTACACGGATTGTGGTTATAACATAGTCGGCATCCTTTACTGCCTCAATGCTGTCCGTCGTCAGCATAAATTTCATTTTAGGACAAAGGAGATTTGCAACATGACTCGCCATACCGCCGTAAATTCTTAATTTTTCTTTGTTGTTATCCATAAAGCAAAGCTCGTCTATCCGCAGCTTTTCTGCTTTTTGTGCTATGCTTTTTGCGAGGAACATTGAGCGGACTCCGCCCCCTCCGATGACTGTTATTTTCATATACATATACCTCCGGCTGCTGTTCTATACACATAATTATAGTATTGTTGTGCCGCCAATAAAAGAATATAATACGACAATAAATTAAATATTGTGTCGTATTATATAAAGTTTTTATTGAAATAAATTTCGGTTTGTATTATATTGTTTGTATAGACAGAGAGGACTTTAATATGATTTTATCATTTAATTATAACGGCTGCCGAATTCAGCTTTTCAAAATATTTTCCGATACGCTCGATTCCGTGGTTCAGATGCATTCTCACGCAAAAAACGGGTACGAGATTCATTATATTGCCAGGGGCAAAGGTGTACTCGAAACAGAAAAAGACCGGTATGACATAAAGAAAAATTCTCTCTATGTTACAGGTTCAAATGTGCTCCACAAACAACTTTCCAGTAAGGATGCCCCGGTGTTTGAAATCAGTGTTTATCTGAAAATTCTCGGCAATACCGATGATGCGGCAATACGGTTTTTTGCCTCCAAGTTTTTTTGGATAGGAAAATGCAGTCCTCAGCTGCGTAGGATATTTAATCAGCTCGTCTCCGAAAATTCAAAAACAGGTCTGTGGAGAGAAAGCATTCTGTCCGCCCTTACCCTACAGATGATTACGGAGATGACACGCCTCTACTATCCCGACAATGCCAGCTCTCTGCTCCCTCCCGAAGATTGCGACCTGAATGAAAATCGCTCATGGATACTTGATACTCTTTTGCTGGAGGATTGCAGTGATGTAACCCTTAATGACTTTGCCAGAGGTATGGGTGTGTCACCCCGTCAGGCAGAAAGAATTATCAAAGATTATTACGGTTCATCTTTCAGAAAGCTGCGCTATGAATCAAAGATGGCTATGGCGGCATCGCTCCTTGAGAGCGAAAACATTACTATAAATGAATGTGCCGCAAAATGCGGCTATACGAGCCTAAGTTCCTTTGCCGCTGCGTTTAGACGAAAATTCAATATCAGCCCAAACGAGTATAAAAAATCTATAATTGCCAAACGAGACAGTTCAAAATTATAGCTCTCCGCCGATTTTTCTTCTTATTCCCGGCTTATCGGCAATGAGCATCAAATTGTTCACGTCTCTCTAGACGAGCCTGCCGTTTTTGTTCTGAGGCAGATTTATTGCCATAAGATTGTTTGTCTTTTCGAGAATACGGTAGTTGTTGGCTATTTCGTCTGTGTCCTACAAAGTTTTGACGTCGTATTCGTCCGAATAGAACCAAACTCCCTCCTTGCGTGAACATAATGTTTGTTCAAACGGCATGATTGTTTTGGGACTAATTAACTGTAATTTGATAGGAAAAACTAAAACATTTATATTAGTTGACCTAATATGGATTGCAAGTAAAAAAGCGGTCTGTAATAAACAGATCGCTTTAGTTTTTTATTGATGTCTATTGTTGGTTTTAATCACGGGATAGCATATGGATTAAAAGGTTGAAATAAAATCACTTGAAATTGCGATTTTTTCCTGCTATAATAAAAATATAACGTGTGGCATTTCTGCGTAAATCCAGTTGCAGAAGTCACACGCTTTTTTTATGAAATCGTGTGAGAAACGATAAATAAAGCGCAATTACATTAAAAATCGAGTAGCAGAAATGCGTAAGTCCGGATTTTAGGGCTTGCGTGTTTTTATTTTTTGAAAGAAAGGTGATTTAATATGGAAACAGGAAATCAATTTTTAGGGACGGAGCGTATCGGCAAGCTTATGCGTCAGTACGCAATCCCTTGCATCATATCATTGTTGGTTGGTGCGCTTTACAACATTGTTGACCAAATTTTTATTGCAAATGCAAGTTACCTCGGCTCTTACGGAAACGCTGCCAACACAGTCGTTTTTCCGTTGACGGTTGTGGCTCTCGCTATCGCCGTAATGGTGGGTGACGGTTGTTGTGCTTTTGTAAGTATGGCGCTTGGCAGAAAAGAATCAGACAAAGCAAAGCGTAGCGTGGGCAATGCTGTTGTGCTGACCGTTGCAGGCAGTGTTATTTTGACGGCACTGTATTTGATTTTTGCAAACCAAATCATTGCTATGTTTGGCGGAACGGTCAATGAGGAAACATTTCGCCAATCGCAGGAATATTTTTTTTACATCACTTTGGGTATTCCGTTTTATATGTTCGGTCAGGCTATGAATCCTGTAATTCGTGCAGACGGAAATCCAAAATTTGCTATGGCTTCAACTTTGGCAGGTGCGGTCATCAATATCATTCTTGACCCTATTTTTATTTTCTGCTTCAAATGGGGAATGATGGGTGCGGCTGTTGCCACGGTAATCGGTCAGGTAGTGACTGCAATTCTTGCCGTTTGGTATATTGTGCATATGAAAACAGTCAAGCCTTCACGCAAAGATTTTGCTTTGCAACGGAACATTTGCGGAAGAATGTTGTTGCTCGGAATTACAAGTTTTTTGTCTCAAATCAGTCTTGTTGCGGCAATGGCTGCAATCAACAATATGCTTCGCAAATACGGTGCGCAAGACCCTGTTTTCAAGCAGGAACAGTATGCGCAAATCCCAATGGCGGTAGTTGGAATTGTTATGAAATTCTTCCAGATTGTCATTTTTCAATAGTAGTCGGTATGGCGGCAGGCTGTATACCTATTATAGGATACAATATGGGTGCAGAGAAAAAATTGCGTGTAAAGGAACTGTTTACCAAGTTGCTTGTTGCCGAAGCGTTGGTGGGTGCTGTTGCACTTGTGTTGGCAGAGGGCTTCCCTCATCAGCTTATCGCCATTTTTGGTGCAAAAAATGAGAGTGTTTATTATACCGAATTCGCAATCAAGGCATTCAGAATTTATCTTTGTATGATGATTTTGGCTTGCGTCAACAAAGCTTGCTTCATCTTCCTGCAGGCAGTCGGCAAGGCATTGTCTTCAACTATGTTGTCAATGTTCAGAGAGGTTGTGTTCGGTGTGGGTTTTGCATTGCTCTTGCCTGTGTTCTTCGGCTTGGACGGAGTGCTTTATTCAATGCCTGTGTCCGATATTTTAACCTTTATCATCTCGGCAATTATCATCGTGAAAACATATAAAGAATTGAATACGAAAGGAGCGCAGAGCATATGAAAAACAGAGTTATAACCATCAGCCGTGAGTTTGGCAGCGGCGGACGCACAATCGGCAAAAAGGTTGCAGAAAAACTCGAAATTCCGTGCTATGATGCAAAAATTATTCAAGAAATGGTTAAAGAAACGGGCTTTGCACCCGATTATGTAAAAGAGGCAGGAGAATACGCACCCGGTGGCTTTCTCTCTAATGCTTTTTCTAATCGAATGTTCGGACCGACAAATGAGGATATTCTGTGGGAATATCAGTATAAAATCATCAAACAGCTTGCAGAAAAAGAGCCGTGCGTAATTGTCGGTCGTTGTGCGGATTACATTTTGCAGGACAATGCAGATTGCTTGAAAGTGTTTGTTCACGCTGATATAGATTTTCGAGCAAAGCGGATTGTTGAAGTGTACGGCGAGCGAGAGCAGTCTCCCGAGGATCGATTGAAAGATAAGGATAAGCGCCGTGCGGCATATCACCGTTTCTACACCAATATGAAGTGGGGACACGCTCAAAATTATCATCTGACTTTGGACAGCGGAGTCCTCGGAATTGATAAGTGCGTGGACATTATTACCGAATTATTTTGACCTGAAAATGAAAAAATCGATTTAAGTGATGTCTCTCAAAAGTCTCAGTCATAAATGCCCTAAATCGCAATTAAATAACTTTGAAATTTTGAAATTTGCTGTCTCTTAAAATCTTTCAAAAACCCCCGCGATATTTTAAAGCAAAGAAAAAATGCCCGAATACCGCCGTAAAAAGCAGTATTCGGGCATAAAAAAGCCTCGGAACAAATTGTTCCGAGGTATTGGCTGGGGAATAGGGATTCGAACCCCAACAAACAGAGTCAGAGTCTGTCGTGCTACCGTTACACAATTCCCCAATAGCGACAACTTCTTTTTCGTTGCGAATGATATTATACTATGAGGCACAGACAAAGTCAACATTTTTTTACGGTAATTTTAAAAAATCCAAATTGTCTAAATTGCAAGATTAAATAGGACACATCGGAAAATATAAGCAGAGGGCGGCAGCCGTAAAATCCAAGAGGAAAACGGCAGGCTTAATCAATCATGGTACTGCTGTGCCGCGCCAAAACAATATTAAGTACAGGCAACCGCCGCGGCATAAAATACCGTTAATCGCACTTTATGTTGGGATGATAAAGCTTAGCCATACCGCCGGTGCTTGTTTCGCGGTACTTAGCGGAGAGGTCTCTGCCTGTTTCATACATTGTTTCTATTATGAGGTCAAGCGAAATCTTTCGCGTTGCGGTAAGGAAATTGGCAAGGTTAATGGCATTTATGGAACGCATTGCGGCTACGGCATTCCGCTCTATACACGGAATTTGCACGAGGCCGTATATCGGGTCGCACGTAAGTCCCAAATGATGCTCTATGGCGTTTTCGGCGGCATACTCTATCTGCTCAAGGCTCATTCCGAAAAGCTCGCCGAGAGCCGCTGCGGTCATGGCGCACGCCGTTCCGATTTCTGCCTGACAGCCGCACTCTGCACCGCTTATCGATGCATTTGTTTTTACCAAAAGCCCGATAATCGCCGCCGTAGCGAGTGCTTGTTCTATTTCTCTGTCGCTGTATCCCCTCTTTTTTTGGAAATACAGCATTACGGCAGGCAAGACTCCGCTTGCACCGCACGTGGGCGCGGTAACTATGCGGCCGCCCGCGGCATTTTGTTCACCCACAGCGTAAGCATACGCGCAAACAATGCGGTTTTCACGAGTTTCGGGAGATTCGTCAATATGGTTCTGCCTGAATAAAAATCCTGCTTTTCTCGACACGCCGAGTCCTCCCGGCAAAATTCCCTCAGTACTCAGTCCATCTTTTATGCAATCACGCATACAATCCCAGACTTCGCCGAGAAAATCCCATATATCGCTCCCCTCGGTCTTTTCGACATACTCCCATATACGTATATCGTTTTTGCGGCAATGCTCCGCAATATCTTTAAATGTGCTGAATTCGTATATCGGCTTGCTCTCAGCCATTTTCATACCCTTGATTGTGACTTCGCCGCCACCTATGCTACAAGCGAGCATACTGTCGCAAAGCTTATCATCCTTATAGGCAAAAAGCTCCATAGTATTCGGATGCGGAAGGTCGATTTTTGCAAAATCAAATTCAACGGTTGTGTCAATCGGAGACAATGTTTCCTTGACTATGCGGTCGGTGCCGTGACCTCTGCCTGTTAAGGCAAGAGAGCCGTATAATATCACCTTGAATTTATCGACATCAGGGTTTTTCTTCTTAAAAATACGGCAGATTTTTTCCGGTCCCATAGTATGCGAGCTTGAGGGTCCTCTGCCTATTTTATACATCTGCCTAATTGACTGAAGCCCCTTTGGCAGCTCTTTTTCGGCTTTTTGTGTACCCGAGCCGAATGCAAAATCATCAAGTGACAGATGGAATGCGCTGCAAAGATTGCATATTGCATCAAACGATGGGGATGTCTCCCCCTTTTCCCAACTTGAGAGGGTACTCACGCTGACGCCGAGAATATCAGCCAAAGCGGTTTTGGTTATGCCATGCTGCTTCTGCAGGGTCGCTATTTTTTTACCGAAAGAATGATTTTCCATTTTAACACTCCGAACCTTTAACTCAATATTGAAAAATTGCTGTACCGCTCGTTTTCGAACACAGTAAGGAAACCTACAAATGCCGAAACATACAGAATAAGAGTAAATATAATGTAAGCCGTGAATTTAAGAGCCTTTTGATTATCCGGCACAGCCGAATAGAGATTTATAATTATAAGGGTGCCGAAAAGCACGGCAATAAACGCAATATCGGCGAGATACCGTATATTGACGCCTCCCAAGCACATATCGAGAAAAGCCACCGCAATGGGCATTATCACGCCGAGCAAAAACGTTGCTCTTTTCCAATTCTCCGTTTTTTTCGTAAGAACACACGGAAATCCGAAAAGGCCGAGTGAAGCGGGCAAATTAAATATACCCATAGTTCTTGTCAAATAGATATATCCTTTATAGCCGCCTTTGTACACACTCGCGCTGAGGTGAAAAAACGGAAATTCGGTTTTAAAGTCCGGTAATTGCAGAAAGTAATGATAAATCGCAGGCAAAAACAGAACCGGGGTCACAGCATATTTTGAAACGTCGGCAACGGTCAGCTGATATGCAGATCCGAAGTCGAACACCGACGAAAAGCGCGCGTAATTGTACCACATCTGAAATGCCGCTCCGACAAAAACCGGTAACGCAAAAGATAAAACGGATAACAGCTTCACTTTCGTTTTTATATTCTTACGGCAAAGGACATTTAAATAAAGCGGCACCATAACAACAGACATAAGTGCCATATTGGGTCTTGACATAACCGTAAGAACCAACGAAATACCCGCAAAAAAGAAATCGGCACATTTTGCCGCCGTCTTTTTCTTCTCGTAAGCAGCAAGCGAGAACATCATAAACAGAGATAAAAAGCAAACTCCGCTAATCACAGCCGTATAATACATATCGGCACTTGTTAAAAGCATAAACAAAAGGCTTCCCGACTCTACCGCGGCAAATCCGAAAAACACAAGAGCTTTATTCGGTTTTTCGCAAAATATTCCGACTGCTTTTAAATACGTAAGCGCGACAGCAGTTACAGCCGCCGTAAACAGTATGAAGCATACCGTCGCCGCTGACGGCACCTTTCCTGTTATAAAGTAATAAGGATAATAAACCGTTATAATGGGTGTTATTCCGAAATAAGAATAATATTTACCGTCGTACAGTGCTCTGTCCCACAGGAAGCGTATACCCGTTCTGCTCGCTCGGTCATATGGGTTTGAAAGAGCCAATAGTTCCTTTGCCGGTTCAATATCTATAGATAGCCGATGCTTTAAAAAGGCGTCGAACTGCTGCTCATAAGCATTTTTATTGTAGAGCGTTTCAAACGGATACGTCGCCGCGGGCTTGAAAATACCGACATATATGAAAACTCCGAATAAAATACACAACAGCCAAAGAAAACCAAAGGCGATGTTTGTACTCTTTTTGTTTCGGCCAAGTACGCACGTGTGAAGACGCGCCTTGCCGCTGAAAAAATAAAACAGCACAAAGCTTAATACCTCTACCGTGACAAATCCAGAAAAGCTCATTTGGCTATGCACTCCCGTTTTCGCTCATACTTTCTCAAAAATCATATCGCTATTGTAACATATCGATGCGAAAAATAAAACAGTAAAAAAGCTTTAAGTGCGGACAATATTTAATTGCACAAGATAAGCTGTTATGATACAATATTTATAACTTATATGAGAGGTGATTATTTTGGAAGATTATATAAAGGCTTCCGATCTTGCTCTGCTGACCGAGGGCTATGAGCTTACCATGGCAGACGGGTTTATGGGCGCGGGTATGAAAGATACCGTAGCATATTTTGATTTATTCTTCAGGCGCGTTCCCGATAACGGCGGTTTTGCCATCGCGGCAGGCCTATCAAAGGTTATCGATTATCTTGAACATCTGCATTTTCGCGAGGAAGATATAAAATACCTCAAATCAAAGGGCATCTCCGACGAGCTTGCAAGCTATCTCAAAGATTTCAAATTCACCTGTGACGTATGGGCAATACCCGAGGGCACTCCGATTTTTCCGAACGAGCCTATCATAAAGGTAAGAGGCCCGATAATAGAGGCTCAGCTTATTGAAACAATGCTCTTGCTCTCAATAAATCAGCAAAGTCTTATAGCCACAAAGGCGAACAGGCTTGTAAGAGCGGCGCACGGAACAGCGGTCGCGGAATTCGGCACAAGGCGCGCTCAGGGCGTTGACGAAGCGGTTTACGGTGCAAGAGCCGCTTACATCGGCGGCTGTGTCGCAACCTCAGGCGTAATACCCGAAAAAGAATTCGGCATACCGTCGGTCAATACAATGATACACTCATGGGTACAGCTTTTTGACAGCGAATATGACGCATTCTGCGAATATGCGAGACGTCACCCCGACGACTGCACTCTTGTGGTTGACACATATGACACCATCCGCTCCGGTATTCCAAATGCAATAAAGGCCTTTGACGATGTTTTGGCTCCGCTCGGCAAACGGCCGAAGAGCGTAAGAATAGATTCGGGCGACATCACATATCTTTCAAAAAGAGTCAGAAAAATGCTCGACGTTGCAGGCTATCCGGACTGCGACATCATGGCGTCAAATTCGCTTGATGAGCACCTCATAAGCGATATGGTATCGCAGGGTGCAAAGGTAGACTGCTTTATAGTCGGCGAAAGACTTATAACCTCGGCTTCTTCTCCCCTTTTCGGCGGCGTTTACAAGCTCTCCGCGATAGAAAAGGACGGCAAAACGGTGCCGAAAATAAATCTTTCGGAAAACGTCAGAAAAATTACCATTCCATCATCAAAACAGGTATACAGGCTTATAGACAAGGATTCAGGCAAAGCGATAGCGGACGTACTTACTCTTGATGACGAAATAATCGACGAAACAAAGCCGTATGTACTCTTTGACCCGGATTTCACCTGGAAGAGAAAAGAAATAGAGAACTTTGTAACGAGAAAGCTTCTCGTACCGATATTTGAGGGCGGCAAAAAGGTCTACGAGGAGCCATCGCTCAAAGAAATACGCGATTACTGCCTGAGACAGACAGACACGCTTTGGGACGAAGTAAAGCGTTTTGAAAATCCTCATAAATACTATGTCGATCTCTCAAAAAATCTTTGGGCGGAAAGAAACGGTCTTATAGAGAAATTTAAGGGCATTAAATAATTTTACGGAGGGTTCACTATGAATATATGGCATGACATAAGCCCGGACAGAATAACAAAAACCTCGTTTGACGCGGTTATAGAAATCAGCAAGGGCAGCAAAATGAAGTACGAGCTTGATAAAGAAACCGGTCTTTTGAGGCTTGACAGGGTTTTGTATACATCCACCCACTACCCTGCCAACTACGGGTTTATTCCGAGAACATACGCAAAGGACAACGACCCTCTTGACGTGCTTGTTCTCTGCTCTGAGCAGATAGAGCCGATGGCCCTCGTCAAATGTTATCCGATAGGCGTTATAACCATGCTTGACAACGGTTTTCCGGACGATAAAATCATTTCGATTCCGTTTGATGACCCGATGTATAACTCATACACCGACATAACTCAGCTTCCTGCCCACATTTCCGATGAAATGAAGCACTTTTTCTCAGTTTATAAAACACTCGAAAACAAAAAGACGGTTATTGACGAGACAAAAGGCGCTTTTGCAGCGGCTGATATTGTCGAGGATTCAATAAAGCGCTATACACAGGTATTTGAAAAGTAGTTTTTGGTGTGGGGTGAACAAGTGAAAAACAAGGCTGTAAAAATTTTTATGGTGCTGATTGTGGCGGTCGTGGCCATATTCGGCACAGTGGCAATAGTAAATTCTTCAAAAAACGGTTGGGAGCCGTCTGTTAAAGAAACCAAAGAGCCGAAAACCAAAAAAGCGGCACCTGTTGCCGCGGTTTCCGATGAAACCGTGACTGCGGAGAAAAAAGAACCGGTTAAAATCAGTATGCTCTCCGTTGGGGATAATCTCATACACGACGGAATTTACGAGCAGGCAAAAAAGCGTTCAAAAAACGGCGGTTATGATTTTTCATACGCATACAAAAATATTGCCTCCACAGTGGAAAAAGCTGATTTGGCTACCATAAATCAGGAAACGATAATAGCAAAAAGCTATGAGCCATCCGGATATCCGCTTTTCAACTCTCCTCAGGAGGTCGGCGAAGAAGTTAAGAAAATAGGCTTTGACGTTGTAAACCTCGCAAACAATCATATGCTTGACAAGGGTGCTAAGGGACTTTCGGAGGCTATTGATTTTTGGAACAACATAGGTGGCATCACAATGACCGGTGCTTACAAGGACGAAAACGATATGAACCGCCTCGAATACAGAAAAAGACGGCATTAAGATAGGCCTTGTAGGCATAACCCCGCTATACAAACGGTCTGTCATTGCCTAAAGACAGTGCTCTGAAAATAATATACACCTCAGACGAGGACACAATCAAATCAAAAATTCAGAAAGCCAAAGCCGAATGCGATATTGTTTTGGTAAACGTTCATTGGGGTGAAGAGTACACGACAACCCCCAACAACGACCAACGCGAGCTTGCAAGCAAAATGGCGTCGTGGGGTGCAGACGTAATTATAGGGCATCATCCTCACGTCATACAGCCCGTAGAATGGATAGACAACGGGAACGGCACAAAAACACTTGTGGCATATTCTCTCGGCAATTTCATCTCGCAGCAAAACACGGCATCGAGAGTTATAGGCGGTATGCTTCACTACGACTTGACAAAGGACTATGACACCGGAAAAACAACGGTTGACAATGTGGTTTTTGAGCCTATCGTGACCCACTATGTGCGGGGCAGCCACGATGCTCAGATCTATCCCCTTTCGCAATACACCGATTCGCTCGCAAAAGCCCAAGCCTCAAGACTCAAGCAAAACGATTTCAGCATTAAATATATAAACGACTTTGTGGGTAAGGTCATTGATAAACAGTTTTTGAATCAAGCGTAAAAGATAAAAGACGGGCTGTAAAACATACGGTCCGTCTTTTTATATCAGGCTATTACATAAGCGTTAGTTAATTTTTGTCTAACTCTTTTTCGGCTATTCCGACGATTGCACTCGTACCGAGCCTGTCGGCTCCCTCCGAAAGGAACTCCGCGGCATCCTCCAGCGTGTGAATACCGCCTGCCGCCTTTATTTTTACGGACGGAGACACGTACTTTTTAAAAAGCTTTATGTCATCATGCGTTGCGCCGGCATTGGAAAAGCCAGTTGAGGTTTTGATATAATCCGCTCCGGCCGCACTTACAATGCGGCACATTGTTTTCTTTTCGTCCTCGGTCAAAAGACAAGTTTCGATTATTACCTTGAGGCATTTGTCGCCGCAAACCTCTTTCAGCGTTTTTATCTCATTTTCCACATAGTCAGCATTGCCGCTTTTAAACGCGCCGATGTTTATTACCATATCTATTTCGTCCGCACCGTCAAGCAGTGCCCGCTTTGCTTCAAATGCCTTAACCTCGGTCGTGTTATACCCGTTAGGGAAACCTATAACGGTGCAGATACGCATTTTACCGACTGCATATTCCGAAGCAAGCTTTACATAGCACGGCGGAATACAAACGCTTGCGGTATTATACCTAACTGCCTCATCAATCAGACGTTTTATGTCATTCGGAACGGCGGTCTGTTTTAAATTTGTGTGGTCGCAATGCGATAATATTTCGTTTATATCCATTTTTATCCTCCATCGGTCAGATACTGTAATTATTTTACCATAGACTTTAGATACTATCAATTATAAAAAGTCGCCGCAGAAGCTTACCCTCGGGGCCCCCTACATAAGGAAATTACCCAAAAATACATGAAACAGCAAAGTCCGTACCCTGAAAAGGGTACGGGACTCTTACTTTTACGGTGTCACAATCCGATGCTTGCTAAACCTGTGGACACAGTTATTTTGGGAGTGAACTCATATGTTAACCTCTAAGCCAACTACCTAAAACTATAATATTGTTGACTTAACAAATAGCTGGTCAATTGAGCCATATATTGTTTCATAATCACCTAATTTTTCGAAGCCGTATTTTTCATATAAACCGATTTCTCCGCTCATGATATATATTTTTTCATATCCCTAGCTCACGCGCATATAAAATTGCGCTTTGAATCATCAACTCTGATAATCTCTTACCACGGTATGGTTCATCAACAAAAACGAATCCTATAAATGGTGTAAACTTGTATTCCTCCGGCAGCTCGTCCTTTTCAGCAAATGTGCAGAATCCCGCCACTTTTCCATTTACGCAAGCAACAAACACCCTTTCCCATGTATTAAAGTCATTGTTTTTCATCTTTTGAGCCAAATAGGGACCCGCTTTCCACGGGCATTTTTCAGCTAAACAAATGGTTTCGTTCCAATATTTGTGTTTTTGGGTCATGCAATAAATTTCAGTCATATATTCCCCTAATAAAAATTTCTATTTATCATATTATAAGTGTAGCACATAATCATAATAGAAACAATACTGCTTCGGCAAGTTATCATGTATTCTGGCCCGCTGACAGAAGTGTAAAGGGACACTTCCTTATGGAGTGTCCCTTTCTGCGGCGACTTTATTATTCCGACATTACTTTGTCATAAGATTGCAAACAAGATTTGAAAGCTCCACCGGGTCGTCAACCGACATACCGCCTATAAGACGCGCCTGAGCATAAAGAATCTTTGCGTAATCACAAAGACTGTCTTTATTGTCCTTATAAAGGGACTTGAGCTTTTCGGCTATGGGGTGATTTGCATTTATTTCAAGCACTACCGTAGCCTTGGCGTCCTTACCGTCGGGCATCGCATTCAGCACCTTTTGCATTTCGAGAGAAATAGCCCCCTCGCTCGATAGGCAGACGGGATGGTCCTTGAGCTTATCAGTAAATCTAACCTCATGAACATTTTCTCCGAGAGCCTCTTTCATTTCTTTGAGCATATCGGCGTTATCCTCATTTTCCTTTTTGAGGGCTTCTTTCTCCTCTTCGGTTCCGAGGTCAACATCTTCCGTGCAAACGTTAACAAAGGTCTTTCCGTCATATTCGCTGAGTGCGCGAAGGGCAAATTCATCGACATAATCGGTGAGATAGAGTATTTCATAGCCCTTGTCCTTAACCGAATCCACCTGCGGAAGCATATCTATTTTGTCGGTTGTTTCGCCTGCTGCGTAATAAATGTCCTTTTGACCGTCCTTCATACGGGATACATATTCCTTTAAGGTTACGGGCTTCTTTTCGCTCGATGAATAGAACAAGAGCAAATCCTTGAGGCTGTCCTTGTGAATACCGTAATCGCTGTATACGCCGAATTTAATCTGCATACCGAACGCTTTAAAGAATTCTTCGTAAGCTTCACGGTCGGTTTCGAGCATTTTTTTAAGCTCGGAATCTATCTTCTTTTCTATGGTTTTTGCAATAAGCTTTAGCTGATGGTCATGCTGAAGCACCTCACGCGAAATGTTAAGCGAGAGATCCTCGCTGTCTACAAGACCCTTAACAAAGCTGAAATGGTCGGGCAAGAGGTCCTTGCACTTGTCCATTATCAAAACGCCTTTTGAGTAAAGTTGCAAGCCCTTTTCGTATTCCTTTGTATAATAATCAAACGGAGCGTGTGACGGAATGAAAAGAAGCGCGTCATATGTTGCCTGACCCTCGGTTTTATAATGAATAACCTTGAGAGGCTTTTCATAGTCCATAAACTTATCTTTATAAAAAGCTTCATATTCCTCAGGCTTAATCTCTTTTTTATTCTTTTTCCAAAGAGGAATCATACTGTTTAAGGTCTCATCCTCTTTTACCGTTTCGTATTCGTCCTCTGTACCCTCCTTAAGACGTCTCTTCTCTACCGTCATTCTGATAGGATAGCGAACATAATCCGAATACTTTTTAACTATTGTCTTGATAGTGTATTCCTCAAGGAACTGAGAATACTTTTCTTCATCCGTATCATCTTTGATATGGAGAGTTATCGTAGTGCCGACGTCGGGCTTGTCGCATTCCTCAACGGTATAGCCCTCAACGCCCTTAGACTGCCAGCGGTAAGCCTCGCTTTCGCCGTAAGCGCGACTTTCAACGGTTACACAGTCGCTCACCATAAATGCCGAATAAAAGCCTACGCCGAATTGACCGATAACGTCTATATCCTTTGAGTCGGCGTTTTCCTGCTTAAAAGCGAGAGAGCCGCTCTTTGCGATAGTGCCGAGGTTTGCTTCAAGCTCCTCCTTGGTCATACCTATACCGTTATCGGAAATTGTCAGAGTTCTGTTCTCCTTATCCGGAGTAATTCTGATTTCGAAATCACCGTGCGACATTCCGACATTTTGGTCGGTCAGCGAACGGAAATACAGCTTATCAACGGCATCACTTGCATTTGATATAAGCTCTCGCAAAAATATTTCTTTATGCGTGTATATGGAGTTTATCATTAAATCAAGCAGCTTCTTTGATTCGGCTTTAAACTGTTTTGTACGCATACAAATCACCTGTTTCCATAAAAATAGCCCTTTTTCAAAGAGTAATAATATTATATCACCGCAAAATTAAAAGTCAAGAAAAGTCAAACAGAGTTAATAAACAGTTTACATATTAACAGACAAAATTCTATTATTTTGTTTTGGGCAAAACTTTTCAAAAAAAGGCTTGACTTAGAGTAAACTTCAAGTGTTAAATTATATTTAAATGTAAGCACACTTAACATCAACGCCCGCAACGGGCTATGACGATACCGCAAAAGGAGCTGACTGCAATGAATAAAAAGGTTCTCATTGTTTCATCAAGTCCGAGAAAGCACGGCAACTCGGATTTACTCTGCGATGAATTCGCACGCGGAGCAAAAGACGCAGGAAACGAGGTCGAAAAGGTCTTTCTCGCCGACAAAAGCATAAATTACTGCCGCGGCTGCGGAATATGTAATTCTACGCATAAATGCGTTCAAAAGGATGACATGGCGGAGCTTAATGACAAAATGGTCAAAGCCGACGTTATAGCTTTGGCCTCCCCCGTGTACTTCTATACTGTTGACGCACAGCTTAAAACATTTATAGACAGGTGCGTGCCGCGTTACACAGAGATGTCGGACAAGGATTTCTATTATATTCTGACTGCAGCGGATTCCGATAAATCGGCATTTGACAAGTCGATAGAATGCATAAGGGGCTTTACGCTCGACTGCCTTGACGGTGCAAAGGAAAAAGGAATAATCAGGGGTGCCGGTGTATTTGAAAAAGGCGAAATCAAAGACAAATCGGAATACAAAGAATGCTACAATATGGGCAAAAACGTTTAAAACAATTTAAGGAGACCGATATTTATGGAAAACACCTTGACAAGAAAAAAGCAAATCATAACAGCTAAAGCTCTCACGACGGTAATAGGAATAACTCTGTCGGTTGCCATACCTCAGCTGTTCCACGTTATAGGTATCGTGAGCGGTACCGGCAGCTTACCCGGCTCGGCATTTCTGCCGATGCATCTCGGCGTATTCTTCACAGCTCTTTTGGCAGGTCCCGCGGTGGGTGCCGTAACGGGAGCGGTAAGTCCCCTTTTGAGCTTCGCGCTCACGGGTATGCCGTCGGCGGCACTTCTTCCGTTTATGATGATAGAGCTTACCGTATACGGTCTTGTATGCGGACTCCTCAAAAACAAAAAAATGCCCGTCATTTTAAAGGTACTCACGGCTCAATTACTCGGAAGAGCCATACGCGCGGCTGCTATTTTAATCGCGTTTTACGGCTTTAAAAGCACGGCGGTTTCACCGACAATAATACTTTCAAGCATCGCTTCGGGTCTGCCGGGTCTTATTTTACAATGGACGCTGCTTCCGCTTCTTATATACCGCGTTAAGGGGTTAAACAAATTCTATGAATAATATCGAAAAAGCAAAGGAACGTCTTAAAAACGGTGCTTCGCTCGTGCTGTATGACGGCAAAGAGTTCATCGAAGAAAAAGGCAAGGGGCTGTCCCCTCTTTGAAGCTGCTCAGCGAAAAAAACGATTTATCGCGTTTTTGCGCCGCCGACAAAATCATAGGAAAAGCCGCTGCCCTGCTTTTTGCGCTGCTTAAAATCAAAAATGTGTACGGTGAGGTTTTAAGCCGCAAAGCCATACCGATACTCGAAAAATACGGTATAAAGTATTCTTTCGGCACCGTAACCGACAGCATAAAAAACAGATATGGCACGGGGATTTGTCCGATGGAGCAAACCGTTGAAGGCATAGACGACGCCGACACGGCATTAAAAGCCATAAAAGAAAAAATTAAAACTATGAGGATGAATAATATGAAAAAGCTCGGATTCGGTCTTATGAGATTGCCTGTTCTTGACAGTAACGGCCCCTCTAAAATAGATATTCCGCAAGCCGAAAAAATGGTAGATAAATTTTTGGAGCGCGGTTTCACGTACTTTGACACAGCATATATGTATCACGATTTCAAGAGCGAGGAAACCGCAAAGAAAATCATAGTTGACCGCCACCCGCGTGACAGCTTCACACTCACATCAAAGCTGCCCACTATGATGTTGAAAACAAAGGAGGATAACAGCCGCATATTTGAAAAGCAGCTCAAAAACTGCGGTGTTGACTATTTTGACTACTATCTTCTTCACAACCTGAACGTATCAAATTACGAGACGGCAACAAAGCTCGACTGCTTTGATTTCGTGGCTCGCATGAAGGAAGAGGGCAAAATAAAGACCGTCGGATTTTCGTATCACGATGACGCAAAGCTCCTCGACAGAATTTTAACCGCGCACCCCGAAATTGAGATAGTTCAGCTTCAGATAAACTATCTCGATTGGGATAATCCGGGTATTCAGTCGCGCCTGTGCTATGAAACGGCGGTAAAGCACGGCAAAAAGGTAATTGTTATGGAGCCTGTAAAGGGCGGAACACTCGCAAAATACCTGACGAAGCCGAAAAACTGTTTAAAGATTATGATCCGGACGCGTCAATTCCCTCTTGGGCGGTAAGATTTGCAGCAAGTCACGACAGCGTTATGACGGTACTCAGCGGAATGAGCACATACGAACAGCTCCTTGACAACACCGGATACATGGAAAGCTTCAAGCCCTTATCAAAGGAAGAATTCGAAATCATAGGCAAGGCAGTAGACATTATAAAAGCTTCTATAACCGTGCCCTGCACAGGCTGCAGCTACTGCACGGCAGGCTGTCCGAAGCACATTCCGATACCAAAGTACTTTGCTCTTTATAACGAGGAAAAACGCGCTACATATAAAGATTTTTCGGTTAACGGCCAATACTACGAAAATCTCGCTAAGGAATACGGAAAAGCCTCGGACTGCATAAAGTGCAGGAAATGTGAAAAAGCGTGTCCGCAGCACATTAAGGTAAGCGAGCTTATGCCTCAAGTTGCAAAAACTTTTGAAGAATAATGGCGCAAAAAGAATCGCAGAACTTGAAAGCACTCTCGCAAGACACAACAGAAAGATTGAAAATCACGAGAGCAAATGCATTCCGTTCGAGGAAAAGCTAAAAGCGAAAAAGACAGACCGATAACTAAAATCACCATAGTACATTTTTTGCTTTTGCCGCTCCGAAATACATTGATACAAACGACTTATTGTGTTAAAATGGAGTTTATATCAATTGTTTTTCGGGGTGGCATTTTTTATGTATATAAAAAGTCAGAATTTGAAACAGCTCTACCGCATAATTTTTTATTGTGCTGTGAGGCAGGGATGATTTTACAATATATTGACAGTCTGCGACGCGGCAACGCCGACACGCTTTTATATTACTACACGGTACAAAGCGGCATACTCTGCTTTTTATACTTCTTTTTTCTCGCCGTTTTCAGCCCGAAAAAGGAGAAGGCCGTAATCAGAGGTGCCGTAACCATGTGTATAGCCGTGACCGCAATAGCCTATTTGTTTATGCCGAACGGTGCCAAAGAGGCAGCGTCCTCCGATAAGGCTTTTTACACAGGCTATATTCTTATGCACTATATCGTTCCTCTCATGGTGATACTCGACTATCTGCTGTTTTTCCCTAAAGGGTTATACAAGGCTTTGCACCCGCTTTGCTGGCTGATTTTGCCCTATCTGTATATCGCATTTACAATGATTTGCGCTAAATTCGGCAGCAAGATCTTTTCCGCCTTCGGCGGCAGCAGCCGTTATCCGTATCCGTTTCTCGACGCAGACCTTTACGGCAAAAACAAGGTTGCGCTTATAATTGTCTTTATTACGGCGGCGTTTTTGGCTCTCGGTTATCTGTCGTTTGTTATTGACCGCCTGCTCGGAAAAAACGGCAAAAAGCTTAAGTAATAAAAGCCTCAAAACATATTTGAAGGAGCAATAAAAGTGATAATATATTTTACAGGCACCGGAAACAGCCGCCATTTAGCAAAAAAGGTCGAAGAAGCAATAAACGAAATTCCGGTCAACTCATTTGAATATATAAAGGAGTGTAAAAAAGGCAGCTTTGACAGCGATACACCCTATGTTTTTGTATGCCCGACTTACGCTTGGCAAATACCGCACATTTTTGAAAAGCTCATAAGGGAATCCGTGTTTCACGGCTCCGATAAAGCATATTTCATAATGGATTGCGGCGGCGAAATAGGAAATGCAAGGAAACAATTACAAGCGCTTTGCTCTGACAAGGGTTTCGAATTTATGGGTGTTTACGAGGTTGTAATGCCCGAAAATTACACGGCACTTTACAGCGCACCTGATGAAAAAACCGCAGAGAAGCTTATAATAAAAGCGGATAAAGCGGCTCTTGACGCAGCAGAATACATCAAAGCCGAAAAGCCTTTCCCCGATATTAAAGTCGGCATTGCGGACAGACTGAAAAGCGGCATAGTAAATACGGTCTTTTACAAATTCATCGTATCCGCGGACAAATTCTACGCCACCGACAAATGCATAGCTTGCGGAAAATGCGTAAGAAGCTGTGTGCTGAACAACATTGAGCTTAAGAACGGCAAGCCTGTTTGGGGCAAAAGCTGCACACACTGTATGGCGTGTATTAACTTTTGTCCCACAAATGCCATTGAATACGGCAAGCATTCAATCGGGCTGAGGCGTTACACTCTGACAGACTGAAATACGGAAAATTGCTTTTACCGAATGTTCATAAAGCGTTTCATAACCAAGCGGTATTTTTATAAATTAAAGGCATAGATAAAGCAGACCTTGTCGGTACAATTCACAAGGTCTGTTTTTTTTACAGTAATAATTCATATATGAGCCTTTTGTCTCAATATTGCATTTTTTGTCTAACGAGAAAGGCAGTCGCCGCGGTGATTTGCTTGCTTACACCTATATACGAAGAAAATTTGCCCTTTTGGGAGAAAAAAGAAACCGTTACCAAACGGTAACGGCTTCCTGAATTTTTTCCGAATGAATTATTCTGCGGTTTTTGCAGCCTTAGCGGCTTTTCTTTCCTCTATTTCTTTTACATACTCTCTCTGCTTACTCTCGGTAACCTTGTAGAAGAGCATGGGGATAATGGTGGCAACCATCGAAATAGCACCCGAAAGTATGAGCACAGCCCAAAGCTTTTCAGAGCCCTCCGGAGTTACGGTATTGTACGGGTCTGACGGAGAAATGCCGGAAATTCCATATGCCATAACGCCTATGAATGCGCCGACAGCCATACTGATTTTATTTATGAAGGTCTGCATTGAGAAGCAGATGCCCTCTGCTCTCTCGCCCGTTTTCCACTCAAGATATTCAACTGTATCGCCTATCATAGCGTAGGTTATTACGTTATTGATACCCTGCGGAAGTCCGAGGAGAACAAAACCTATGGCAAGCCAAAGGAGATTTGAGGAATTGTTATAGCCGCCGTTTCTGCCTATAAAGTACATAGCGAACATAACTACGGCGCCGAGTACATGTACATAGATATATGTATTTTTCTTTCCGAAATGCTTTGTGAACCACGGAATAAGCACGGTTGCAATTGCTCCGCCGGGAACAACAAGTATTGTAAGAATACTGTATACTGCCTCGTTTCCGAGAACATACTTTGCAAAATAAAGCGAGCCCGTGTACATATAAACGGTTCTTGCCGCACCCAAAATACCGGAAATGAGTATGAGCAAAAGCTGATCGTTTTTAAAGAGAAGGCCAAGGTTATGGCCGAGTGAAGGCGGAGTTGTGTCGGAGGTATATCTCTCTTTTGTGTTTTTAAAGCCATAGAAGAACATCGGCAATGACACAATAACGAGAACAACTGCGCAAATAAAATATGTCCATTTAAGTGTGTTTGCGTTTGCTACGGAATTAGCCGCTATAAGCACACCGTCGGCATCCTTATATTTTGCGGTTACAGCCGAAGTAATTACGGGTACAAATACCGTTACGGCGCCTGCGCCTATGGTGCAGCAAAGACGCGCAACAGTAAGAAGATTACCGCGAATGGTTGTGTTATTTGTCATAGCCGTTGAAAGGCCCCAATAAGGAACATCGGCTACGGTAAATACCATTGACCAAATGACATAGATAACCGAAATAATGATGAATGATTTTGCCGTGCTGTTATAGACAGGCAGGAAGCAGGCTATGGTAACCAAGCCTATCGGAACAGCCATCCATTTAAGATACGGGCGGCATTTGCCCCATTTGGTTCTTGTTCTGTCAACAATAGAGCCCATAATCGGGTCATTGAGAGCATCATACACCCTCGTGAAGAGCATAAGAAGCGCTACTGCGGTGGCGCCTGTCGTTTTGCCGATCCTGGCGTCCGCCATTAAAAGTGCATCGGTCATAAATATGGTAAGATATGAGCCGATGATGGTGCAGATAAAGTTTTGGCCTATACCGGTAATACTGTACGCAATAGCTTCGCGCGGCTGCAAATTACCGTCATTCGGCGTGGTGCCGAACAGCTTATGCCAAAAACCTCTCTTAACAGATTGATTTTCCATTAAGTTAACTCCTTTTCCTTTTTTACAACTTTATACAACTTAAAAAGTCATAAAAAATATTATAATCCAGAAACTTAAAATAGTCAATTTGAATACAACAAATTTTTCATCTTTATTTGATTAAAGACACAAAACTCGTTTGTGACCGTTATTTTTTCACATTTGGAAATGATATGCCCTTTTTGGCGGTCAAACCGCATATTTCTATTTGACTTATTTCTCTTAAACATTTATTATATAGAGTATATATTATTTGTATTTGTCTGAAATCGGAGGATGACGGCGTGAAAAAATCAAACAGTTTACTGAAAAAATTACCGGGGTACATAGGCTACGGCGTAGGTGCCGTGGGGCTTGACCTCAGCTACGGAATGTTCTATTCGTTTTTGTCTTACTACCTTTCAAGCGTACTCGGACTTAAACCCGCATTTCTTTTGATACTCACCCCGATAGCACGTATTTGGGACGGTATTAACGACCCGATGATGGGAACGATAGTTGACAATACGCGCACAAAATTCGGTAAATACCGCCCGTGGATACTCATAGGTGCATTCTCGAACGCGGTGGTTCTTACACTCCTCTTTACATCCTTCGGTATGAGCGGAACAAAGCTCTACATATATATAGCCGCCATGTATATTCTTTGGGGAATGACCAACACCATGGCGGATATTCCCTATTGGTCGATGATACCCTCATTTACAAGCGAAGCTAAAGAGAGAAGCTTAGTAGCAACAATCGCGAGAACCTTCTCGGGTCTCGGCCAGGGAATCATAACAATATTGACTCCCATAATTCTTCCTCTGCTCTCAACAGGCATGACCACAGAAAAGGGTTACAGCGCAACCGGATTTTCGCGTTGGGCTATGATATGCGGAATAGCACTTATACTTTTTTTCGGCTACATGCGTATTCAATACAAAAGAGACAAACGTTGTCTACAACGAAAAGCAAAAATTCAGCTTCAAGCAGATATTCAAAACCGTGGCTCACAACGATCAGCTCGTCGTATTTATGATATTCGCCATGCTTTCAAATGCAGGCTGGTACCTGACAAGCTCTACGGCTGTTTACTATTTCACCGATGTTTTGGGCCAGCCTAAGGGTCAATCGCTTTTCCAAACAATCGGCGCAGTCGGCTCGGTAGTCGGCCTTTTGGTAATACCCATGCTCTCGGAAAAATTTACCATGCGCTCAATATACACCATATCGCTCTCGATGACTATTTTGGGATACGCCCTGATGTTCCTCTTCGGCCCGGTGCTTAAAATCGCAATAGCACTTGATATTTGCTATATTTTGGCCTCGGTGGGCATAAGTTCGATGTTTGTTTCGCAAACTGTATTCCTTGCGGACATAGTCGATTACGGCGAGTACAAAAACGGTTCGCGAAGCGAGAGTATAACCTTCTCTATGAAGGGCTTTTTACAAAAAATGGCATACACCATTCAGACTGTTATTCTTTTCGGCGGTCTTGGTATATTCGGCTACAACGAGCAAATTAAAGATGGCGTTATAAACAACGCCACCAAAAATGCGATAGGCACAATAGCCTTCGGAATACCGCCGATACTTATAATAATTTCAATGATAGTTTTCCGCAGCAAGTTTAAAATTCACGGCGAGCTTGCCGAAAAAATTCATAGCTATATTACTGAAAAAAGAGCTGCTGACGGTGACGAAAAATGAGGATTCTCATTATAAGGCACGGTGACCCCGACTACGAAAAGGATTCGTTGACTCAAAAGGGGTGGCACGAGGCCGAGCTTCTTGCGGACAAAATGGAAAAGACCGACGTTACGGCTTTTTATGTCTCTCCGCTCGGCAGAGCGCAGGACACTGCAAGCGTTACACTTAAAAGGCTCGGAAGAAGCGCAAAAACTTATCATTGGCTCAGGGAATTTCACGCGCCGATATATGACAAAAAGACAAAAAAGCTCCGCGGTCCGTGGGATCTTATGCCGTCATTTTTCACTAAAGAGGATGACCTTTACGATGTGAAAAAGTGGGCGGACACAGAGTTTATGAAGCAAGGCAGAGTAAAGCAGGAGTACAGAAAAGTTTCTCAGGGTCTTGACAAGGTACTTAAAGCGCACGGATACGAGAGAAAAGATAAATACTACAAGGCCGTAAATGCAAACAAAGACACAATAGTATTCTTTTGCCATTTCGGCGTGGAATGTGTAATGCTTTCACATCTTCTCAACATTTCGCCCGTATGCCTGTGGCAGGGCTTTTTTGCGCTGCTCCGACCTCGGTCACTACACTGTACACCGAGGAGCGAGAAAAAGGCATAGCGGTATGGCGCTGCAGCTCATTCGGAGATATTTCTCATCTGTACGCAGGGAACGAAGAGCCCGCATTTGCCGCGCGGTTTTGCGAAATCTACGACGATATGTCGCAAAGACACTGATAAAAGCTATAAAAATGGGGCTGTAAAAATTTCTCGTTTTTACAACCCCGTTTTATATTGTATTTTATCTTAACTTATTTAAGCTTATCTATCATAATATGAGCCGCCTTATATATATCACCGCATCCGAGAGTCAGAACAAGGTCGCCGTCCTCGGCATTTTTAACAACATAATCGGCAACCTCCTCAAATGTATTAAACCACACGGAACCCGGAATTTTAGCGGCAAGCTGAGAAGTGTATACATTATAGGTATTGACTTCACGCGAACCCATTATTTCGGTCATAACGCAATGGTCGGGTATGCTGAGTACCTTTGCGAAGTCATCCATCAGCATATATGTGCGCGAATAGGTAAACGGCTGAAACACCGCCCAAACGCTGTGATATCCCATCTCCATAGCGGCGTCAATGGTAACCTTGAGCTCAGCCGGGTGGTGAGCATAGTCATCTACAAAAGTAACGCCCTTATATTTGCCGAGCAGCTCAAAACGTCTGTGAGCACCGCTGAATGCATCAAGTCCCCCGCGGCAAGACTCGGCGTCCGCGCCGGAATACATTGAAGCCGCCAAGGCTGCAAGTGCATTAAGGACATTGTGGAGCCCGGGAACTCTGAGCTTTATGTGGCAGAGAAATTCACCCTTGTGCATAGCGTCAAATTCATAATAAGCGCCGTGTACGGGAGCGATATTTTCGGGATAATAATCATTTTCTTCAGCCATGCCGAAGGTAATAAGATCCTTGCCGGAAATACCCTCCATAGCCTTTAATGTGTTGGCATCATCGCCGTTGTAAATTACCGCCTTTGTCGCCATAGAAGCGAACTTATGGAAGCTTTTAATCAGATTATCAAGTGTTTTGAAATAGTCGAGATGATCCTCGTCTATATTGAGTATAACGGCAACATCCGGTGACAAGTCAAGGAATGTATCGACAAATTCGCACGCTTCACAGACAAAATTTTCACTCTTGCCCACTCTGCCGCTTGAGCCCATCATCGGAAGCTTTCCGCCGATTACGGCAGACGGGTCAAGCTTTGCGGTTATCATTATCTGCGTAGTCATAGATGTAGTTGTGGTCTTGCCGTGAGTTCCGCAAATGCCTATGCAGTTTTTATACATTCTCGAAATTGCGCCGAAAAGCTTCGAACGCTCAAAGGTCGGTATTCCGCTTGCCTTAGCAGCTACAAGCTCCGGATTATCTTTAAGCAAAGCCGCGGTATAAACTATCATCTCGGCGCCTTTTATATTTTCCGCCCTTTGACCCATGGTAACTGGGATACCGAGCTTACGTATTCTGTCAAGCGTATCACTCTCGTTATTGTCCGAACCGGAGAGCTCATAGCCCCAGCTGTGAAGTATCTCGGCAAGCGGGCACATACCGCTGCCGCCTATCCCAATAAAGTGTACTCTCTTTACTTCTTTTAAAAGTGTATCTATGTCTTTCATAAAAGTCATACCTTTCGGTTTATTGTGTCAGTATTTCCGACTAAAATATATTATATTGCATTTCGGCAAAAATTTAAACCCTAAAATTATCTTTCACAATATATTTTCGGCATTCATATTATAGTGTATAGATATCCATCCGAAAAAGGAGGGAAATAAATGAAAAAAATCGTTATTGCCGGCGGAGACAAAAGAATGAGCTGTCTCGCCGAGCTGCTTTTTAACAGCGGGTATTCTTTCGCGTCATATGCAGTAAACGGCGGTCTTACCAAAGACGAGTTTCTTTGTTATCTGCGCGAAAACAATAATATACTGCTGATACTGCCGCTCCCCGTAAGCCGCGATAAAATTCACCTGAACACCGGCAAAGCGTTCGAAGACGTCAGACTATCGGAAATCGGCGAATGTCTCGGAAAAAGCGATACGGTAGCAGGAGGAATCATCGACGACAGTCGCACTGTTTTGTCGGCAAACGGCACAAAAGTATATGATTACTATGATGAGGAATTTATTACGGACAATGCCCGTTTGACCGCGCAATGTCTTAAATTTGTGTTAAATGAAAACGGAATATATGATTTCAGCGGCAAAAAGACGGCGATTACCGGATACGGCAGAACCGCGAAGGCTATTGCCGAATTCATGAAGGAAAACGGCGCAAAGGTACTGATAACGGCAAGAGACCCTCACGCACTCGCAGACGCGGTAAAAAAGGGATACAGCATATGCCTGCTGAGAGATTATGACTGCATAGCACACGACGCGGATATTTTAATAAACACCGTTCCCGCTGAAATAATAGATAAAAATATTTTGAGTCGATTGAGAAAAGACGTTCTGCTTATAGATATAGCTTCCCCCCCGTTCGGAGTGGATATCGGGCTTGCCGACTCTTACGGGATAAACGCTGTCAGAGCATTGGGGCTCCCCGGAAAATACGCCCCCGAAGAAGCCGGCAGGCTGATATTTAAGAAAGCTCAACCGCTTCTGTAAGGAGGGAAAAAATGTGCTGAACTTAGGATTTGCAATGTGCGGTTCGTTCTGTACGTTTAAAAAGGTGATCCCGATTATGGCTAAGCTTAAAAGCGACGGGTTTAACGTAGTGCCCATAATGTCTGAAACGGCATTTACGACCGATACACGTTTCGGCTCGGCTAAAGACTTCGCCGACGAAATAACCGAAATAACGGGAAACGATATTATAAGTACTCTGCCGAAGGCCGAGCCGATCGGCCCCAAAAAGCTGCTCGACTTACTTATTATCGCGCCGACTACGGGAAACACTCTCGGGAAAATGGCGAACGGCATAACTGATACGACCGTAACGCTTGCAGCTAAAGCGCACCTTCGCAACAGACGTCCGGTGGTAATAGCCGTTTCCACAAATGACGCGCTCGGTGCCACCGCTAAAAACATAGGTCTTTTAATGAACTGCAAATATATTTACTTCGTACCGATGAGGCAGGATGACTGCATTAACAAACCGAATTCCATAGTTGCGGATTTTGAAAAAATACCCATAACCGTTTTGGATGCTTTAAACGGCAAACAGACTGAGCCCGTAATAATATCGTAAAGCCACACAAAGAGAAGAATGGCACAACTAAAATATCCGCATTCGTTAAATATCGAGTGCGGATATTTTCGACAAAAAACGGACCGTAAAATTTTTACAGCCCGTTTTTTAAGGGATTTAACAAGAAAAAATACTGTGTAAAAAAATTACTTCTTGCCGTTGAAAATGTCAAGAACGTCCATATATCCGTCGTCGCTTCCGAAGCCCTTGCCGTTGTCGGTAGTGCTGCTTACATCCTCAAAGCCGTCATCCTTGCCGCCGAACGAAAAGTCATCGGTCTTGTTGGGCTTTTTAGGCATACCGTTCTCATCAGTACCGAAGCCTGTTGCGATAACGGTAATTGTCATCTCGTCTTCTTTTTCTTTATCGAGATCTACGCCGAAGATGATGTTAGCATCCTCATCAGCCGCTGCACGAACTATACCTGCCGCGGTGTCGATATCGTCAAGGCCGATATCCTCAGAAGCGGAAATGCTTATTATAACGCCCTTAGCGCCGTCGATTGTGGATTCAAGAAGAGGGCTTGAAATAGCTCTCTGAGCCGCCTGCTCAGCCTTATCCTTGCCTTTGGCGGTACCCACGCCCATATGAGCATGGCCCGCATCTTTCATAACTGCGGTTACATCGGCAAAGTCAAGGTTTATAAGAGCCGGCTTAATAATAAGGTCGGAAATACTCTTAACGCCCTGGCGAAGAACATCATCTGCTATATCAAACGCATTGAGAAGAGTAATCTTCTGCTCGGATACCTGCTTTAATCTTTCGTTGGGAATAACAACAAGGCTGTCTACATGGCCTGCAAGCTCTGCAATACCTGCCTCTGCCTGCTGCATACGTACCTTACCCTCAAAATCGAACGGCTTTGTAACTATACCTACGGTGAGTATTCCCTTTTCCTTAGCAATCTCGGCAATAACGGGAGCTGCGCCTGTACCTGTTCCGCCGCCCATACCTGCGGTAATAAACACCATCTGTGTATCATTGAGCGCTTCAATAATTGCGTCGCGGCTCTCCTCGGCAGCTTTCTGACCGATTTCGGGCTTTGCCCCGGCGCCTCTGCCCTGCGTAATCTTTTCGCCTATCTGAATTTTCTGACCGGCTTTTGAAAAAGCAAGCGTCTGCTTATCGGTATTTATAGCTATAAGCTGAACTCTGCCGAAGTCATTGTTTGCCATACTGTTGACAGCATTTCCGCCGCCTCCGCCAACGCCTATAACTTTAATATTAGTAACGTCATTAAATTCGTTGTCCATTTCAAAATCCATTTGAGAACATCCTCCATTATGTAAAGTCTTTTATTTCACACCTAAATAAAGTTAAACTCATACCTATTTAGGTTAGTATATCATATTATCCCGTTATTTTCAACGTTTTTTTGCATTTATATTGTATATAATTACGGAGATATAAACGGGACCGTTGTGTTATCCTCACGCTGAGGACTGAGATATGCTTTTTTGTCAATCGTGAAATCTATACTGCCCGTAAAATCGGGATTATCGCTGTCAAGCCTTGTCAGGGCAGCTTTTACAAAGTCCATTTTATCGTTCACGGAGGACGAAAGTCCCAAAAGCACGGTAACGCGCTCCTTATATACCAATTTAATATTGGAATGGTTGCTCACATCTATACTTGTTATTCCGCTGAGCTCATTTGATTCAAGCAATGTCAGCACATTTTTTATAATGCCGAGGTCGTCGTTATCCTGAAATTCCACGGTTTCCCCCGGTACCGCCGAAATCACCGGTGAGGAATCAATTATGATAATACCGTCGCCGATAGTCATAAGTCCGTCCTCAAGCACTTTGCCCTTGTCGGAAACCAACGTAAAGCTGTCGCCGTTGTCTATTGCAAGCTTTGCAGTTGCAGCCGTGATTTTTATCGTTATTGTTCCCGAAAGATTGCGTTTTATTTCGGCCGACTCAACATAAGGAAGGGTACATTCGATTCCGGAGGCTGTTTTTTTCTTGCTTGTCATAAACATATTGTCGCCTATATTTATCTGCGACGCAGCTATAACATCCTCATTGTTGTATATCTCGTCACCGGTAACCGCAACATTGTCTATACGGAAAAAGACCGTAAGCGAAAGAGTTACTGCGACGGCAATTATAATTATAATACCCAGGATAAGAGCAATCAGCTTTTTTATCCTGTGTTTTTTCATTTTAATGAGCCTGCTGCGACGGCGCATTTCATCGCGCGAGAGCTGCTGCCTGCCGCCCTGCGTGCGCTCATTTGCCCTGCCGTATGTTACATCGGTCGTCTGCCTCCTGCGAGTGCCGGTCGGTGCAGTCTTCTGCCGACTCACCCGCGGGGTTCCCGATGTTTTCGGCGAGCTGCCTTGTCTCTTGTTTTTCGGTCCCGTCATTTTCATTTATCCTTCTCACGTCTGCTCCGAGCAGTTTCAGCACCTTTTCAGGAGCTTCATATCCTCTGTCCAAATGCTGCGTACCTGTAATAACCGTCTTGCCGTTTGCGGCGAGACCGGCCGTTATAAGCGCAAAGCCTCCGCGAAGATCCGGAGCTACAACATTTGCGCCCGTCAGATACTTTGAACCCTCTATAACCGCCATTCTGCCCTCGACGCTTATTTTTGCGCCGAGCCGCATAAGCTCAGTTACGTGTTTAAATCTGCTCTCAAATATATTTTCAATTATTACGCTCGTGCCGTCCGCTACAGACAGCATAGCTCCGACTATTGCCTGAGCATCGGTCGGAAAGCCCGGATACGGCATGGTGCGTATCATTTTTACTCTTTTAAGTCTCGGCGGTGCAGACAGACATATCCACCTGCCGCTCGTCGTTATATCACAGCCTGCTTCGGAAAGCACCGGAATCAGCGCGCCGATATGTGCCGGAATTACGTCCTTTATGCAAATTCTGCCGCCGGTTGCCGATGCGGCTATAAGATAAGACGACGCCTCTATGCGGTCTGGTATAACGGTATGGCATGTGCCGTGAAGCCTTTTAGTGCCCTCTATTACTACCGTGCTGTCGCCGGCGCCGGAAATTTTAGCGCCGCAGCCGTTTAAAAAATCGGCAAGGTCGCTGATTTCCGGTTCTCGCGCCGCATTTGTGATAACGGTGGTTCCGTCCGCCGCGGCGGCGGCTATCATTATGTTTTCTGTGGCTCCGACACTCGGAAAAGAAAGCGTAATATCGGCACCGTGAAGACTTTTGCCGAGCGAGCAGTACAGTCTGCCGTGCTCTTCGGTAATTTCGGCGCCGAGCTTTCGCATCGACGACAAATGCAGGTCAATAGGTCTGAGGCCTATTTCACAGCCTCCCGGCGAAGATATTTCCGCTTTGCCCGCACGTGCGAGCACAGCACCCAAAAAGACTATCGATGAGCGCATCTCACGCATTAAATCATCGGGAATTTCACTTACGGTGATAACGGACGAATCCACCTCAACCGTGTGACCGTCGCGTATCACCTTGCAGCCGAGATGCCGAAGTATTTGAATAGCGGCGTCTACATCCGAGAGAGCCGGGCAATTATGTATTTTGCATTTGTCGCCGGTCAAGACCGTAGCCGCTAAAATCGGCAGCGCGCTGTTTTTCGAGCCGTGGACTTCAATTTCTCCGCAGAGCCTTCGTCCGCCCTCTATTATTATCTTATCCAATACATACACACCCCTTAGAAAAAGGTAACCCTTTTTCATATTATGCAGGGCTGTATGTTTTGGAAACGACAGCTGTTATTTTTTCTCCGCTAACTTTTCTATTATATCACAAATCATCGCAGAAGAGTTTTCAACCGCCATTTTTTTTGCATTTCTGCCGAGTCTTACAAGAGTCTCGCGGTCTGCAACAAGTGAGTCAAACTCGGATATGAGTTTTTCGGAGGTTAAATCCTTTTCCTCAATAACGCGCGCGGCATCGTTTTCCACAAGAGCCATGGCGTTATGGTATTGATGGTTTTCGGCAACATTCGGTGAGGGAATAAGTATTGACGCTCTGCCGACTGCTTCGATCTCGGAAAGTGACGACGCACCGGCTCTGCCGATAACAAGGTCGCTTGCCGCAAGGCAGACATCCATATCATCTATATATTCGCGTATTACCACGTTGCTTGCTTTGTTCTCGTCCACGCCGAGCTCTTTTAGCTTTTCGGGAACCCATTTACCGTATTTTCCGGTAGAATGCATAAAGAACAGATTTTTATTTTGCCAACGCTCGGCTATCAAGGCAGTCATATTTTCATTTATCGCCTTTGCACCCAGACTGCCGCCCATTGAGAGTACCATTATGCTGTCGGGCGAAACACCGAGCTTTGCACGTGAAAATTCCCTGTCCGCTTCTATGATTTCGTTTCTTACCGGAAGCCCAGTAACTACCGGTTCATTTTTACATTCAAGGTGTTCCTCTGCCTTTTTAACCGTGAGCATAACCTTGTCCACCGTTTTGGCGAGAGCCTTGTTTGTAACGCCGGGATAGGCGTTTTGCTCATGAATGGCTGTCTTTACGCCAAGCTTACAGGCCGTTCTGACAACGGGACCGCTGACATATCCGCCGAAGCCTACTACAACGTCCGGTTTAAATTCTTTGATTATTTTTTTGACCTCTCTCGATGAGCTTATCATAAGAAAGAGTGTTTTAATATTTTTAGCTATATTTTTAGCGGAAAATTTTCTCTGGAAGCCGGTAATTTCAATGGTTTTAAAGGCGAAACCCGCCGCAGGTACGAGCTTTGATTCCATATGCTCCTTTGTACCTATAAAAAGTATGTCGGCATCCGGATGGCGGCGTCTGAGCTCGCCTGCGGACGCAAGCGCCGGATTTATATGTCCGCCGGTACCGCCGGCAGCGAATATGACTTTCATATGTTTACTCCTTATTCTTAGGCTTTTTATTTTTCTATTCGCGAATACCTTGATACCGACAGCACTATTCCCATTTCAATAAGCAGCATCATAAGCGATGTACCGCCGTAGCTGAAGAAGGGTAAGCTTATGCCCGTATTCGGCAACGTATCAGTAACAACGCCGATGTTAAGCGCCGTCTGAAGTCCCACCTGAAAGACGATGCCCATTGCAAGCATGGCACCGAAGCGGTCCTTTGCCTTTAGTCCTATAACGACCCCACGCCAAACAAGCAAAACGTACAGCAAAATTATTCCTACCGCTCTGATGAAGCCGAGCTCCTCGCAGACAATCGCAAAAATAAAGTCATTTTGCGGTTCGGAAACATACAGATGCTTTTGTTTTGAGTTACCGAGACCGGTTCCGAAAAGTCCGCCGGAACCTATGGCATAGAGCGAGTTGTTGGTTTGCCATCTTGCTCCCTTAGGGTCGTAGCTTTTATCGAGCCACGCCGTAATTCGCGCGCCCGCGTATTTTTCAAGAAGCTGCGGATTGAGCACGAATATGATAATTGCCACGGCGGCAATTACCGCTATAAGCACAAACCAATGTCTCTTTATCTCGCCGAGATACATCATAATTACTCCTATGGCGAGAATAAGAATGGTGCCGGAAAGGTGATTTTCAAGATAGACAAGACCTGCCGTAACAGTTATAACCAAGGCATAGAAAAGGAGCTGTAAAAACGAATTATACACGACGATATGTCCGCCCGACAGTTCCTTTACTCCGTCTGCAAATTTGGAACGGTTTATTGACTTGCCGACTATTTTTTTATGATTTCTGTCCATTTCGTATGCGCAAAACAAAATTATGGCAAGCTTTGCTATTTCCGACGGTTGGAAGGTAAAAAAACCGAGATTTATCCATCGGTGGAATTCACCGAACGACGCCGGCAGTATAAGAACTATAACAAGCAGACCCCACGAGACAATAAGACCGGGAACAGCAAGTATTTTAAGATAATCATACCTGAGCTTTGAGATAAGGAGCATACAAACAACGCCGACAACGGCAAAAATCAGCTGACGCTTAAAAAAGTATGTGCTGTCCCCCTTTTGTTATAAAAGGCGTAGGTGTAGCTTGCCGAAAACAGCATTACAAGTCCTATTGTAAGTATTGCGATTACAAGAAGAAGGAAGAATACGTCAATTCCGCCGAGTGCGAGAAAATCGGGTCTTCGCGAGCGTTTTTTTGTCTTTTGAGGACGCGGTTTTGCATTTTGGGCGTTCCCTGCCATAATTCTTCCTCCTTTTCCTAAAAATTAAAACGGACATCTGCCGAAATCGGCAAATAAAATTATTTCATTCCGTAATACAAAAGAGCGGTTCCTATAATTCCGCCGAAAAGCTGAACGAGTGTAAACACGACGCATATCTTGCGCTCTTTCCAGCCGCACATTTCAAAGTGGTGGTGTATGGGCGCCATTTTGAAAATTCGTTTGCCGTGTGTTGCCTTGAAGTAGCATATCTGAAGCACATCCGAGAACATTTCGACTGCATAGATTATTCCGTAAAGCAAGATTATAAGCGGACAGTCTATGGCATAAGCGAGGGCTACAACCATACCGCCGAGGAACATTGAGCCGGTATCGCCCATCATAACCTTTCCGGGATACCAGTTCCAAATAAGGTATCCGAGACATCCGCCGAGAAGGCAGCCCGCAAGAAGGCTTACACCGAAGAAACCTCTGATAAGTGCCGCCGCTATAAATGAAATTGCCGCCACGGAGGTAACGCTTGCACACAAGCCGTCTACGCCGTCCGTGAAGTTTACGGCATTTACCGTGAGATAAATAACGGCAATTCCGAATATCCAAAAGAAAAATTTAAGGTCGACATTTCCGACGAACGGAATGAACATATACGTGTTTCCCGACATATAGAGTGCCGCAAGATACGCCAGCATCACAAGAATCTGCGCGCCGGTTTTCTGCGCTATGGTAAGGCCGAGATTACGTTTTTTGGCAACCTTAATATAATCGTCCGCAAAGCCGATAAGTCCGAAAGCGACAGCCATTAAAAGTCCCGCGAATATTTTGACCTTCATATCGTCGCCTATGACAACGCTTCCCGAAGTCAGAATATGCCCGCCGAGCAGCTTATCGGTTATCAGGACGACAGCGAACGATACAATTATGCTTATTATAAACATAAGACCGCCCATTACGGGAGTACCCTGCTTTGATTTATGCCATGCAGGACCTATGTCAAGAATAGTCTGCCCGAAGTGAAGCTTTCTAAGCCACGGAATTATAACAAATCCGAGCAAAAAAGCTATTAAAAAGCTAAGCAGAACGCCGAATATTAACGCAACCCAAATTTTCATTTACTCTTCCCACTCTCTGTATAAGCTGTTTATAACATCCTCGAGCTTCATTCCGCGACTCGCCTTAAAAAGAACTGCGTCGCCGTCCTTAAGCGTTTCGAGAAGCGCTTTTACAAGCTCGGTTTTATCGTCAAATGATTTTATTTCATCGACAAATCCTTTTGCTCCCTCGGCAATGTGTTTTGCTTTTGCGCCGTATGTAAAAAGAATGTCGATATTTTTGTTTTCGGTATATTTTCCGACATTTTCATGAGAAACATCGCTGTATTTTCCGAGCTCAAGCATATCGCCGAGAACTGCTATCCTGCGGTTTGATTTAAACGAGGACAACACATCCAGAGCTGCTTTTTGCGAATCCGGACTTGCGTTGTAGCAATCCTCTATAACCGTTATTCCGCCGACTTTTTTAATACGCTGACGCATTCCGGACGGGGCAAAGCTTTTGAGCCCTGCCGCTATTTTCCGCGGCTCCATTCTCATTTCATATCCCACGGCAAACGCCGCAAGAGCGTCATATACGTTGTGAATTCCGACGGTAGGCACGGTGACGCGCTGTGATGCGCCGTAAAATTCGACCGTGAAGGATGTAAAACCGTTTTTTTCTTCAATATCCTTCGCCCTGAAATCAACATTCGGATTTTCGATTCCGAAGAAAACAAGCTTATAGTCGGGCTCCCTTACGGTAACGAGCTTATCGTTATCGCCGTTTAATATAAGCGGCGCACCCTTTTTCATACCCTCGAGAATTTCAAGCTTCGCTTTTAGGATTCCGTCACGTGAGCCGAGATACTCTATATGCGAAACGCCGATATTGGTTATTATACCGATGTCGGGACGAGAGCTTTTTGTCATTCTCTCGATTTCGCCGAAATGATTCATACCCATTTCAATAACCGCCGCCTCGGTATCATCTTTAAGGCGAAGCAAAGTTTTGGGCATCCCGATTTCATTATTGAGGTTGCCCTCGGTCTTAATCGTTTTAAACTGCTCGGCAAGCACGGCGTAGGTCATTTCTTTTGTCGTCGTTTTACCAACCGAGCCGGTAAGGCCTACAACCGTCAAATTATCAAGCGTACCGCGGTAATATCCCGCAAGGTCAAGCAGAGCCTTGCCGGTATCCTTAACTGTGATTACAGGTATGCGGCTGTCAACCTTTTTACGAACAAGCACCGCCGCAGCTCCGTTTTGAGCCGCCTGCGACACAAAGTCATGCCCGTCAAATTTTTCTCCCTCAAGACATATGAAAAGGCACCCCTTTGGTATGTCGCGGCTGTCGGTCGAAACCGATGTCACAATACAATCATAGCCCGAGAGCCTGCCGCCTACGGCTTTTGCAATACGCGAAAGAGTTAATTCCATTACTTATCTTTTCCTTCTGCTAATATACCTGCCACAACTTCACGTTCATCATAGTGTATTTTGCCGGTATTTAATATTTGATACGTCTCGTGCCCTTTGCCGGCAAGTAGAACGACATCGCCCTTCTTCGCTTCGCCGAGGGCATATCTTATGGCCTCGGTACGGTCAACAAGAACCTTGATTTTCGCTTTGCAGTTATGCATACCCTCTAAAACATCGTCAACTATAAGCTGCGGGTCTTCGCTTCGCGGATTATCAGATGTTACAACCGCAACATCTGCAAGGTCGCCTACTATCTTGCCCATTTTAGGGCGTTTGGTCTTGTCTCTGTCGCCGCCGCAGCCGAATACGGCTATAATTCTGCCGTTTGTGGTTTCACGGACCGATGATATTACATTTTCAAGGCCGTCGGGAGAATGTGCGTAATCTATAAGAACGGTATAATCCGTATCCGTCGGAACTACCTCAACTCTGCCGGGCACGCCCTTGCTCTTTTTGAGCGAAGAAAGGACATCGGAAAAATCAAGTCCCGTGAGTATGGCGCAAATTGCGGCACCCATCGTGTTATAAACGGTGAAGTGACCGGGTATGCCTACGTTTGCTCTGCCGATTTTATCGTTCCAAAGGAGTTCGTACTGCACAGAGGAGGAGGTGCAGACAACATTTTTTGCCACAAACTGCGCCTCGTTGTTTTTAACCGAAAATGTCACGACCTTTATCGGGAGTCCGTCCACCATATAATGTGCCGACTCGTCATCGATATTTATAACAGCCGTGTCCGCTATTTCAACAGCTTGCGCTTGGCGTTTCGATAGTTTTCAAAGGTTTTGTGATAGTCAAGGTGATCCTGCGTGAGATTTGTAAACAATGCTATGTCGAAATGACATCCGTCTACCCTCCCCTGCGCGAGTGCTTGGGAAGAGACCTCCATAACGCAGTATTTACAGCCGCTGTCAACCATTTCCCTGAAGAGTCTCTGAAGCTCTTTGCTGTCGGGAGTGGTAAGCGACGACGGGTACTCTTTGTCGCCCGTTACGTTTTTAACCGTGCCTATAAGTCCGGATTTTATTCCGAGATTATCGAAAATTCCTTTTAAAATAAAGGTTGTTGTAGTCTTTCCGTTTGTTCCGGTAATGCCTATAAGATGAAGCTTCTCGGACGGATTACCGTAAAAATTGGCGCACAATAAAGAATATGCATCTCTTGTGTTCTTAACCAAAATCTGATTTTTAACACCGGTATCATACTCCGCCACTACCGCACGGGCTCCTTTATTCACAGCCTCCTCGGCGGCAGAGTGGCCGTCAAAATGTGCGCCCTTGATGCACACAAACGCAGCCCTCGCAAAGCTTTGCGGTATTATCGGTAATATCAGTAATTTCCGTGTCATTAAAATTGCTTTTTGTATCAATGCCCTTTAAAAGCTCTGATAACAGCATCGGTTTTTTCCTCCTGTTTTTTACTTTAATATTATGCGGGACCGTCCTGTACGTTTACGGACGACTTGAAGTAAACTGTAATTACAGAGCCCTGCTCTGCCTCGGTGCCCTCCGCAATGCTCTGCTTATAAGACACAAAGTCATTTGAAGAAGAATTGCCGGCTACCTTTATGTTAAAGCCTGCGTTAACAGCGGCCTTATTGGCTGCGCTGATTGACATATTGCAAAGATTCGGAACGGTGGCAACTGCCTTTTGCGACGAAGAATCGGTATATACCACTATTACTCCGCCCGACCTCATTTGCTGGCCTGCCGCAGGCGTCTGTGAAACTACCTTAGCACCGTCTCCGACAACCTTTACGGTATAGCCCGAGGCTTTTGTCTTTGCATCCTGAGGAGACAATCCGACAAGACTCGGAGCTACGGACGATACGTTTGCCATTTCCTTATCGTCATATCTCGGCTCAACATTCAAGTAGGTCAGCACCTTTTCAAGTATATCGCCTGCTATGGGAGCTGCTACCGCACCGCCACCGTGAGCACCTGTCGGCTCATCTATCGCTACAAGTATTGCTATTTGCGGATCATCGGCGGGGCAAAGCCGGCAAAGGAGGCAATATACGCTCCCTCGTGTCCGATTTTTTCGGAGGTACCCGTTTTGCCTGCCACGTGGTAACCCGCAACATATGCGTTTTTACCTGTTCCCACGGATACAACCTGCTCCATCATATTAGATACTATCGAAGCGGTTCTTTCGGATATGACCTGTCTTTTTACTATAGGCTCCGTCTTTTTCATAACATTGCCGTCACCGTCAAGCATAGATGATACTACATACGGCTGCATAAGCTTACCGCCGTTTGCTATCGCCGAAACCGCCGTTATTATCTGAATGGGCGTCACCTGGAAGGTTTGACCGAACGAGCTTGAAGACAGCTCCGAAATACCCATTTTATTGAGAGAGTGATATGTCACGTCGGCTACGGGAGTCGCCTCCGCAGGCAGGTCGATGCCTGTTTTTTCGGTAAAACCGAACGCTTCAAAATATTTATAAAAAGTATCTTTACCGAGCTTTTGCCCTATTGTCACAAAGAACGGGTTACAGGAATTCATAAGTCCCTGCGTCAAATTTTCCGTACCGTGGCCGCCCGGCTTCCAGCACTTCTGATAATTATTCGCAACCTGAATACCGCCGGTGCAGGTATATGTTGTATTGAGGTCCACAACACCCTCTTCAAGAGCCGCCGAAACGACTATCGTCTTAAATACCGAACCCGGCTCATATGTATCGCTTATATCGCGGTTTCGCCACTGAGCATAAAGAGCGTCCGTCGTAGCCTTTTTTTGCTCGTCGGGAGAGGATATTGCGGATATGCTCTCGGCAAGCACCTTGTTTGAAATCTTATTAGGAGAATTCAAATCAAAGTCGGGCTTTGACGTCATACCGAGTATAGCGCCGGTTTTGACGTCCATTATTATGCCGTAAGCATATTTCGCGCCCGTGTCCGTAAGTGCCTGGTCGAGCGACTGCTCGAGGTAATACTGTATTACCTCATCTATTGTAAGCACAAGGCTATAGCCTGCCTTAGCGTCATATGTGGTTTGATAATCCGTGGACATAGAGCCCTGTCTGGCATTTTTAGCCGTTATTATTCTGCCGGCGGTGCCGGTAAGCTCGTCGTTGTATTTCAGCTCAAGCCCGAGCCTGCCCGAATCATCGGAATCCGTAAAGCCTATTATTGTGGAAGCAAACGACGAGTAAGGATAATATCTCTTTGTATCGGGATCAACACCGATTATTGAGGAAAGCTTGTTTTCGGAAATAAACGTTTTAAGACGGTCCTTAACATCCGTCTCAACCTCGCCGGCTATTTTTTCGTAGCCGCTGCTTGTGCGCTCCGCCTTTTTGCGAACCGTCTCTTCGTCCACACCGAGCATGGTACTGAGATTTGTAACCACAAGGTCGCGCTGCTCGTCGCTTGTTATCTTTGACGGATTTATATAGACAAGCCACGCCGAAGCACTTTTGGCAAGAGCTTTCATATTTGAATCGTAAATCGTTCCGCGCTGAGCCGAAACCGTGGTGTCCGAAAGCTGATTTTGCTCGGCTTTAAGCTTATATTCGTTGCCGTGAATAAGAGAAATATATGCGAGCGAGCCGACACATACAAGAAAAGCTGCGGCGATGAAGCACAGCACCGTAACAGCTCTTTTACCCATTCTCTTTGAAGGTCCGGTCTGCATATTTTTCTCCTTTCATTAAATTTAAGTCTGATTTTGTTTTCCGTTTGTCGAATTGAAAAGCGAAAAAGGTGCAAAAGACGCGCTTTCTCTGCCTCTTATTCTGAATCGTGTGCATTTTGTGCATTTTTGCGACGACTTGTATTTTTGATACACGAGGAGCGAAAAAGGTGCAAAAGGCGCGCGATTCAGACAAAATAAATAGCATAACGAGAGTTAAGTATAGCTACCTTAACCCTCGTTTTATTTTATTTCATTTTACGTGTATATATTCCAAAAGTTTGGTTATAAGCGACTTTGACTCTTTTGAGTCGGCGGACGATGCTTTTCCTCCGGAAACAGTTACCTTATCATCGCCGGAAAGGTCTATATATTCTATCTGATAATTTTCCGCCTTTACCATTCCGAGAACATTTTGTGCATAATCATCGACCTTTTCAAGAGATATTGTCGAATCGAGCTGCATATTAAGTCTGACGGTCTCGGCCTGCGCCGCCGTAAGATTTGACTCAGTCTTGGCGATTTGACGGTCAAGCTCGTCCACGCGCAGCTTACTGTAAAGCAGAGCCGCAAAAAGCGAGAGCAAAACAGCGGCAACCGTAAGCACCTTTGCCGCACGCAGAGCCGTGGCCCGCATTTCGTTTTTTGCCTCGACTGTTGTTTTCTTTTTTCGTGTTACAAGCCGCATACCGGAGTCGGCCGTACGCTCTCCGACGCCGGGCAGGGTAGCTATTTTTCTCGCGGCATTATGATCGAATGAGACGGGTTTCGGCTCAAACATGGAAAAATCATAATTACCGTACTTGTCGTAATTACCTGCCATTTTTTCTCCTCCGGGAAATTTATCTTAAAATCTAATCATCTTTAATCTTTTTTATTGAACGAAGCCGCGCCGAACGCGAACGAGGATTACGTGACAACTCTTCGTCGCTTGCCGCAACACCCTTTACGGTAATCTCACCGCGCGGCGTTTTTCCGCAAACACAAACCGGAAAATCCTTTGGGCAAGTGCAGCCCTCACAAAAGTGTGCAAAGCGTTTTTTCACCATACGGTCCTCAAGAGAATGGAATGTTATTACCGAAAGGATTCCACCAACCTTAAGCGACGAAAACATATCATCAAGTGCCGAATCAAGCTTTGTAAGCTCACCGTTTACCTCTATACGGATCGCCTGAAAAGTTCTGCGTGCCGGATGCGAGTCTCGCATTGCACGCTGAGGCATTGACATTTTAATAATATCGCAAAGCTCAAATGTTGTTGAAATTCTTTTATTTTCACGTTCTTTTACTATATTTTTAGCTATACTCTTTGCATACCGTTCTTCACCGTAGTCTCTGATTATACGATAAAGATCATTTTCGGAATAAGTGTTAACAACATCCGCGGCACTTTTGCCCTCTTTGCTCATACGCATATCAAGCGGTGCGTCCATATGAAACGAAAATCCGCGCTCGGCAGTATCTATCTGGTGAGAGCTGACGCCGAGATCCGCCATAATTCCGTCGGCTTTTCTGCCGTTTAATATTGCGGATATATTATCAAATGTATTGTGAACTATCTCAACATTCGGAAAAGACGCAAAGCGCGCCTTCAATACCTCAATAGCCTCAGGGTCGCGGTCAATGGCTATGAGCCTGCCCTTATCGGAAAGCCTTTGAGCCACAGCGTGGGAATGCCCCCCACCGCCCGCGGTACAATCGACGTAAAGGCCGTCGGGCTTTATTTCGAGTGAATTGACAGTTTCGTTAAATAATACGGGAATGTGTTCAAAATCCATTTTAAATACCTATCAGAACTGAATCTGCGAATAGTCGAAGGTCTGACGAATGTTTCTCGCACGTTCCATGGTCTTGTAGTATTTATCTGCATCCCATATTTCAAGGCGCTTACCTACGCCGGCAACGACAACATTCTTTTTAAGCCCGGCAAAGTCGCAAAATTCGGTAGGAATGGTAATCCTACCCTGCTTGTCCGGCTCAACCTCAACCATACCGCCGAAGAAAAGACGCTGCATATCAAAATTCTGAGTATTGATAACAGACTCGGCTATCTTGCTCCACTCTTCGTCGGAATAGATATAAAGGCAATCGCTGCCGTCTATCGGGCAGAACACTCTGAAGGTAGAACCGAGCTTATTACGCATCTTGGCAGGAATGAAGGCGGTTTTTGGCGTCTATGGTGTGTTCTTTATAGCTGCCGAAGCTTTCGGTACGCTTTTGCGCCGCCGATGTTTCGGTAGTTTTTTCTTTAACATTTTCGTCAGCCACTTTATTCATTCCTCCTTTCTGCTCCAAAGTGTGGGTTTTTACTCCCCAAATATGGGTTTTTTAAACATTTCTCACCTATTGACTGTAATTATAAAGCATACTCACCCATTTTGCAATAACTAAAGCAAAAAAAACTTTGTTAAATTTAAATGAATTTTCGACATGATTTTTGGGCATAAAAGAACGGTATTCAGCATAATAGCCGAATACCGTATCGTAAATTATCGTATTTTGACCTTAAAAAGGCCGTTTTTAAACAGGTCTTACCGGAATATTTTTCTCCTTGAGATATTTTTTCAGCGATTCTATCGGGATTTCATTAAAGTGGAAAAGCGACGCCGCCAAAACAGCGTCCGCCTTGCCTACCGTAAAAGCATCGTAAAAATGTTGCAGCTCACCCGCTCCGCCCGATGCGATAACGGGAATACCGACGCTTTCGGAGACAGCTCTTGTAAGCTCAAGGTCGTAGCCCTTTTTTTGACCGTCGCAGTCCATACTCGTCAAAAGTATTTCGCCTGCGCCGCGCTTTTCCGCCTCCGTCGCCCAAAGGACCGCGTCAATTCCCGTGGGGATTCGTCCGCCGTTTAAATAGACCTCCCATTTTCCGTTGTCGGTACGCTTTGCATCAATGGCGCAGACAACGCATTGACTTCCGAATTTGTATGCCGCGTCATTTATAAGGTCGGGATTTCTGACAGCCGCGGAATTCACCGAAATTTTATCGGCACCGGCTCTTAGCAGCTCCTTAAAGTCGTCGGTAGAGCGGATTCCGCCGCCCACCGTAAACGGAATGAATATAGAATTTGCTACTCGCGAGACTATATCGAGCATTGTGCCTCTGCCGTCATTGGTAGCGGTTATATCGAGAAGCACAAGCTCGTCTGCGCCCTTTTTATCATATTCCACGGCGCATTGCACGGGATCGCCGGCGTCGCGTAAATTTACAAAGCTGACACCCTTGACAACCCTGCCGTTTTTAACGTCAAGACACGGGATAATTCTTTTAGCGTACAAGCGCGTCACCTCCGAGCTTCGCAAAATTCTCAAGTATTTTAAGTCCTACTCTGCCGCTCTTTTCGGGGTGAAACTGTGTAGCATAGAGGTTTATTTCGGGGACCGCCACGGAAGAATCGAACGAAATTCCGTATTCCGTTTTCGTAGCGACGTCCGAGCGATTTTCGGCGTCGAGATAATAGGAATGAACAAAATAGACAAACGAGCCGTCTGCAATTCCGTCATATATGGGGCAAGGCTTTTTGATGTCTGCGGAATTCCACCCGATGTGCGGAATTTTAAGCCCCATATCCGGCGGAAAACGCTTCACCTTTCCTTTTAATATGCCGAGCCCGGAAACGCCGGGGCTTTCCTCGGAGGAGTCAAAAAGAAGCTGCAGACCGAGACAAATTCCCAAAAACGGCTTGCTTCCGAGTGCCGCCTTTTTAACGGCCTCACAAAGTCCGCTTTCGGTCATACAATTCATGGCATCGCCGAACGAGCCGACACCCGGCAAAATGCAAGCACTTGCATTTTCAATTTCGGACGCTTTGCTCGTAATAAGGCTCTCGGCTCCGATGAAATCAAGAGCTTTTTTACGCTTTGTAAATTCCCGGCGCCGTAATCTATTATTGCTATCATATAATACTTCTCCCCGAAGAAAAAATATGAAATATTGTACCATTATTTCTTTTTTGTTTGCAACCGTCGGAGACACAGCATTTATAACATTTACAAAACCCGTAAAGCTTGAGCCATGTTTGAAATTTATAAAACCCATCGGAAAATAAAAATCGGCAAGTATCAAAAGATACTCACCGATTTTGGTGGGAGAGAGTGGATTCGAACCACTGAAGTCAGTGACGACAGATTTACAGTCTGTTCCCTTTGGCCGCTCGGGAACTCTCCCATATTAAATTATGATGCGTAAAATGGAGCTGGTGGACGGACTTGAACCCCCGACCTGCTGATTACAAATCAGCTGCTCTACCAACTGAGCTACACCAGCGTTTCGAACGCTTGAATATATTATCATAAAAGGTCGGTTTCGTCAACACAAATTTTAAAAATTTTTAAAAAACTTTGTAAAACCCGTTTCTCGGTGAATCGGTAATTAAGAGCACTCGGCGAAAACGGGTTTAAAACCCCTTGCAGATATGACTGCCTGCCGACACAATACATACTCTTGCTTTTTACCGCGCAATACTGTATAATTTATTCCAAAAATAACGATAAAAGACACATTAATTACTCGCTGCAAATGCAGCTGTTTCCGGTAAGGCGTGTTATTGCAACAGTAATGATACAAGCCTTATCTTATAGGAGTTTTTATATGAAGGACAAAGCACAAAAAAATATTAAGATGCATTCGGTTCAGTTCAACTTCATAATGAACGCCATACTGACCGTTTCTTCATTTATTTTTCCGCTGATAACGTTCCCGTATATTTCGCGTACTCTTTTGGTAGACGGTATCGGAAAGGTGAATTTCGCAACGTCGGTAATTTCATACTTTACCATGTTCGCTTCGCTCGGTATACCGACATACGGTATCCGCGCGTGCGCAAGAGTTCGCGACGACCGCGAAAAGCTCACAAAAACCGCACAGGAACTTATAATAATAAACCTTATCACCTCGGCTATAACTTACGCTGTATTTTTTATACTGCTCTTTACCGTTGACAGGTTCTATCAGGACAAAACACTGCTCACCGTAACCAGCGTTTCGATTATACTCAACACCTTGGGCGTTACATGGCTTTATTCGGCTCTTGAGCAATATTCGTATATCACGGTAAGGAACATTGCCTGCAAGCTTGTCTCCGTAATATTGATGTTCATATTCGTCCACAACACATCGGATTATGTGATTTACGGTGTAATTGCGGTCTTGGCATCGGGCGGCTCGAACCTTTTGAACTTTATCAATCTGAAAAAATATATTTCTCTGCGACCCGTAGGGCATTATGATTTTAAGCGGCATTTGCAGCCGATATTCATTTTCTTTGCGACATCGATTGCGATAAGCATTTACACAAACCTTGACACGGTTATGCTCGGCTTTATGACCGACGACACACAGGTAGGCTTATACAGCGCCTCCGTTAAGGTTAAAACCGTTTTGCTCGCTGTGGTCTCTTCACTCGGAAACGTTCTTTTACCAAGGCTGTCGGTATATATACACGACAATGATTACAGTAAATTCAGAGAGGCGCTGTCAAGAGTTCTGAACTTTCTGCTTTTGATAACTATACCTTTGACGTTATTCTTTACGCTCTACGTTAAAGACTCCATTATATTGCTTTCCGGCGAAGCCTTCTTAGACGCCTCTCTTTCAATGAGACTTTTGATGCCCACGGTATTTTTCTGCGCCCTCAGCGGAATGACCGGCAATCAGATGCTGGTACCGCTCGGAAGAGAAAAGGCTGTAATGCTGTCGGTAAGCATAGGTGCTGTTTTTGATTTTGTTTTAAACTTCTTCGTAATTCCGAAAATGGGAGCTGCCGGTGCGGCACTCTCGACACTTCTTACGGAATTTTTGGTTTTGGTGGTACAGACATTCTTTTTAAAGGACCATCTCGGCAAAGTCATACGCGGAGTAAAGGCATTGCCCATTCTTTTAAGTGCTGCCGTATCCACGGGTGCCGGAATCGTGATACAGCACTATATGGGTGTTTCAAACTCATTTTTACGGCTTGTCATCGGTGCGGTTTCGTTCTTTGGAATTTATTTTGTTCTGCTTCTGATTTTAAAGGAAAAGTTCCTTACGGAAAACCTTACGCTTGCACTTGAAAAGCTGAAATCGCTGCTGTCTTCGAGAAAGCAGCAGCCGAAGGATTAGTTATTTTACGGTTTTACAAACCGTGAAATAAGCATTAAGCAAATCGAATAAGCCGAATTGTACAAACCCCCGATAGAGGTCTTTGCTCCTATCGGGGGTTTATGTTGAGATTTTGCCGAAAAGCCTTTATTCCGCATATCTTCACAAAAGTTCAAACAGGTCTTTGTGGCATTTGATTTTTCCGCTTTTTTTAAGCTTACCTATAACAGCGGACAGTCCCGAACGGTCAACCTCGAGATAATCCGCAAGCTGCTGACGGTCATAGGTAATGTGAAAACTGCTTTTCCCCTGCTCCTTAGCCGTCTGCATTAAATATGTCATCAGCTTTTCCTCCGTGGAGCGTTTACTTGTCACCTCAAGTCTTTTCATAAGGACAAGATTTTTCACCGATGACGTTCGCAGCAAATTTAGAATAAAACAGTTATATATATCCGTATTTTTGAGAGGAATATCCGGAAGACTGAGGAGCATTACAACGGTTTCGTCAAGGGCAACGACATCTACCGGAATACTTTTTATTCCGGCACATACAAACGCTTCACCGAACACCTCCGAAGGCTCCAACACAGCGACTATGCTGCGATTGCCGTAGTAATCCGTCCGCTCTATTTGCGCGTTACCGTGAAGTACAACACCTATATGCTCAGGTTTTTCGCCCTCGGAGAAAATAACGTCGCCTTTAGAGTATTTAACAACCTTAGAGTTCAAAATCTCGGTCAGGCACTTTATGTCGTCTATGTCAAGTCCCATAAACATACGACACTTTTTGAGTATTTCAAAATAATTTTCCATTTTGCCTCCTTTTGTTGAAAATTCAACATACAATTCGGTTTTATTATATTATAATGTCCTCACAAGTCAAGAAAAATAAATTTCGGAGGATATACCATGATAAGAAAAATCATTAAAATAGATGAAGAAAAGTGCAACGGCTGCGGCGCCTGTGCCGCCGCCTGCCACGAGGGCGCAATAGATATGGTAAACGGCAAAGCCAGGCTCATGCGCGAGGATTACTGCGACGGGCTCGGCGACTGCCTGCCCGCCTGCCCCACTGGAGCTATAACATTTGAAGAAAGAGAAGCTCCCGAATACAACGAAGAAGCCGTTAAAAAGGCAAAAATGCACAAAGCGGCGGCTATGTTTCACGGCGGATGCCCCGGTTCACGTTCAAGGGCAATTGAGCGCAAAAACGAAGTCCCAAAAAGCACGAACACGGTTTCGGAAAGCCGTCTGAGGCAATGGCCCGTTCAGATAAAGCTCGTTCCGGTAACCGCTCCGTACTTTGAGAATGCGGATTTACTCATATCAGCCGACTGTGCTGCTTACGCATACGGAAATTTCCACGCAAATTTCATAAAGAATCGTATAACTCTTATAGGCTGCCCGAAGCTTGACGACACGGACTATTCGGAAAAGCTGACGGAAATTATAGCGCTCAACAACATCAAAAGCGTTACCGTGGTAAGAATGGAGGTTCCCTGCTGCGGAGGTATTGAAAACGCCGCAAAACAGGCTGTAAAGAGAAGCGGAAAATTTATACCGTGGCACGTGGTGACGATATCGACCGACGGAAACATTTTGGATTAAAAAGCAAAATAAACAAAGAAAAAATGAGCTGTAAAAATTTACAGCTCATTTTTTGTATCAAGAATTCTCTTTAATGTATTTGCCGTATTTAATTCTGTTAACTACAAAGCCTACACCGAGAACCAACAGAAGCGGAATCAACAGTATAATAAGAGCCAATATACCGCAAACGACAATCGGAACGCCTTTTTTGCTCTTTTTGACGTTGCACTCGGGCTTTTTCTCTTTTTGAGGCTTCTTCCCCTGCTCGCCCTCTTTATAGAACGGTCTTATAGGAAGTATGGCGTCATATGACGGTATGCCCGAATTATGCAAAAGCGGTTCCGCAAAATCGGTAAACGAATCAGCAACCTTTATAAGCTTGCGCGGCTTTATATGCAGAGCGGCAAAAACCGAATCTACAATGTGAAGAAGCCCTACGGTTATTTTATATTCGTTATCGTCAACACTGTAAAGGTCTTCTCCGCCGTACAAATTAACTACAAGGTCACAGATAAAGTCAACAACGCTTTTATCGGCAATATCGGCATAATCCTCGGGCTTCAGCCCTGTTTCGGCACGGGTCAGCTTTGCGACTTTACCTATTGTAAGAGCGTTAAGCTTTTTGGCAAACGGTTTTATAAGCCAGCCGATTTTATAAATGAGTTTTTTCTTTATGCTCATTGCCGTCGCCATATCGGCAAGCGTCGGGATATCCGTTCCGGCGGCTTTTATCATATCCTTTACCATACCGATAAGCTGATATTTGAGATACTCCTGAAGGGTTTTGCCCTCCAAATCGAAATCCACCGTTTCGGTTATGAGGTCGGTGGTGGTTGAAACCATTTTTACATCCGGGTCCAAAACAATGGTGCGTATCGGTGCGGGATAACCTACGGTTGCGGCGGTTGCTATATCGTAAAGCGTATTTCCGCGGTCGCTCGTTATCACGTCTATATCGTGTACGTGAGTATGACCCGTAAGAATAAACTGTATGCCTAAGTCGGCAAGCTCGTTTCTGCGCGTCTCGTAGTCGCCGAGCATATCGTTTTTGCCTATCAGCTCATAAATCGGCGACGGGGCTATAAGCGGATGGTGAGTCATGGCCAAAATAAACTGGTCGTTTTTGCGTGCATCCTCCGCCTGAGCCTTTATCCACTCAAAGCACTCATCCGAAAAGCCGCTTTTTCCCGAGAGATTGCGGTCGTCATTAAGTGCAAAAAGCCTGTAACCGTCGGCAAGCTGCACTACATACGACATACTGTCTCGGTGAACAGCAATCGCTTCATCGGGGCCGAACTCTTTATACATATCATAGAGCTGCTCACGCTTTGCGGCAGGGATTTTCACCTTTTCATTGCCTACAAAGCTGTCTGTCAAGCCGTCATCCTGATAGTCGTGGGTTGCCGTAAGAACATAAACGCGTTTTCCGCTCTTTTTTAAATCGCGGAGCATTTCGATAAATTCCTCGTGTGCCTCAATTTCACCGTTGTTGGTGGTATCGCCCGAAAGCAAAACGATATCGGTTCGTTTATCTTCTTTTATCTGCTTAAAGGCAGCTCTTAAAAGCTCCTCGCTGTATTTTAAAAGCTTTTGGCTTTTGGCGTTTGCCGCATCGTAAGCCTTACCCTTAGTGCCGGTCTTTTTTGAATAGTAATGCGTGTCCGTTATCACGGTCACGGTAAGAGGTGTTTTTGCCAAATTTACTGACCCCCTTTTATTACTTTATCGCTTTTGTTTTGACTTCGTCTGCAAGGCGGTCGCAAAGAGACGAAAGCTCCATGGAGCCTATATCGCCCTCGCCGCGATGGCGAACGGAAACAGTACCGTTTTCAACTTCTTTGTCGCCGACAACGAGCATATACGGCGTCTTTTGAAGCTGCGCCTCACGTATTTTATATCCGATTTTTTCGGAGCGATCGTCAACCTTTACGCGGATACCGTATTTTTTAAGCTCTGCCTCGATTTCATGCGCTCTGTCTGCATGGCGGTCGGCAATCGGAAGAACGACGGCCTGTACGGGTGACAGCCAAAGCGGGAACGCGCCTGCAAAATGCTCTATAAGAACGCCGATAAATCTCTCTACCGAGCCAAAAACAACGCGGTGAATCATAACGGGGCAGTGCTTTTCGCCGTCGGCACCCGTGTATTCAAGATTAAATCTCTCGGGAAGCTGGAAGTCAAGCTGAATAGTACCGCACTGCCAGGTTCTGCCGAGCGAATCTTCAATGTGGAAGTCAAGCTTCGGACCGTAGAACGCACCGTCGCCCTCATTTACGGTATATTCCTTACCGATGCTTTCGATTGCGTCGGAAAGCGATTTTGTGGCTTTGTCCCATTCCTCTTTTGTGCCCATATGGTCCTCGGGCATGGTTGAAAGCTCTATGGTATATGGCAGCTTAAAGAGATTATAAACCTCGTCAAAGAGCTGTGATATTCTTACAACCTCGTCGCGTATCTGGTCGGGAGCGAGGAGTATATGAGCATCGTCCTGAGTGAAGCAACGTACACGGAAAAGTCCGTGAAGCGCGCCCGAAAGCTCGTGGCGATGTACTCTGCCGAGTTCACCGTAGCGAAGAGGCAATTCCTTGTATGAATGAGGCTCAAGCTCATAAACAAGTATGCTGCCGGGGCAGTTCATCGGCTTTATGGCGAAATCCTCACCGTCGATAACGGTTGTATACATATTATCCTTGTAGTGATCCCAGTGACCCGAAGTCTCCCAAAGCGAACGCTTCATTATCTGAGGAGTGGATATTTCAAGATAACCCCACCTCTCGTGAACCTCGTGCCAATAATCAATAAGAGTATTGCGGAGAATCATACCGTTGGGAAGGAAGAACGGCATTCCGGGAGCCTCGTCGCGAAGTGCAAAAAGCCCAAGCTCCTTACCGAGTTTTCTGTGGTCGCGCTTTTTAGCCTCTTCAATTCTTTCGAGATATTCCGTAAGCTCGGACTGCTTTGTGAAAGATATACCGTATATACGCTGAAGCATTTTATTTTTTTCATCGCCGCGCCAATATGCACCTGCTATGGACGTGAGTTTAAACGCTTTTACCCGGCCTGTGTCGGGAATATGCGGCCCCGCGCAAAGCTCGGTGAATTCCGCCTGCTTATAAAATGAAATCTTCTCGCCTTTGCCGGCATGCTCTTTAATAAGCTCAACCTTATACGGCTCGTCCTTTTCCTCCATAAGCTTTAAAGCCTCGTCTGCGGAGAGGTCGAACTGCTCAAGCGGAATATTTTCCTTTACGATTTTCTTCATTTCAGCCTCGATTTTTTCGAGAATTTCGGGAGTGAAAGAAAAATCCACGTCAAAGTCATAGTAAAATCCGTTTGCTATTGACGGTCCTATTGCAAGCTTGGCACTCGGATAAAGACGTTTAACAGCCTGTGCGAGTATATGCGAAGTTGTATGCCAAAATGCCTTTTTGCCGTCCTCATCGTCAAAGGTAAGTATTTCTACATGACAATCCTTTGTTACCGGAGTGCGAAGGTCGCAAGTCTCGCCGTCAATCTTTGCAAGGCAGGCGGCTTTGTAAAGCCCCATGCCGATAGACTTTGCTATATCCATTACGGTCGTGCCGCTTTGGAACTCCTTTACAACATCATCCTTCAATGTAACCTTTACCATAAAAACTACCTCCATTATAATTAAAAAGCACTTCATCCCAGTACTCTGGGATGAAGTGCTATGCATTCCACGGTTCCACCCGAATTGACGATAAAAATCGCCCGCTCAACTGCTTTTAACGCAAGCTTACGTCACGCCTTAATCATCTGTTTTCGACGCGCGCTCGGGAGCGGTATCGGGCAGCTTTGCACGCTCTTCTTTCAGCCAACGAAAGAGCTCTCTTATGTGCAAACGACTTGCCGTCATTCTCCGTCAACGGTTTAACCTTTTTACTTTGGCTCTATATTATACTCATTTTTCCGATATGTCAAGAGATGATTTTAATTAAAAATTCTATTACAAAAACAGCGACGCAGGAGGACAGCGCAACCGTGAGCAAGCCCTTCTCAAAAAACGCAAGCAACAGCGCCACTATGAGCCCTGCCACAGCCGACCACACGCTTCCCGTAGACGAAAAAACCGCCGGAAATGTCATCGCCGCCAAGACTGCATACGGAATGTAATAAAGAAACGATCTTATAAATCTGTTTTCGATTTTTTTGCGAAAAATCACAAGCGGCAGCATTCTTATAAGATATGTGACAAGCGCCATAACCGCTATATATATAAATATGTTCTCAGCCGTTTTCATTTTTGTCGTCCTCCTTTACGGGTTTTAAGAGGGCGCCGACAGTCGCGGAAAGAACGGCGCAAATGATTATTACAAATCCCGAAGAGACTTTACAAAGACCCGGCACGTATTTGAAACATATACTCAACGCCGCCGACAATAATACCACAACAGCCACAGTCTTATTATGCTTTGCGGGCGGTATAAATATAGCTATAAACATACCGTAAATCGCAATGCCGAGAGCAGAGCGCACGGACAGCGGAAGCACGGTGCTCGCCGCAGCACCTATAAGAGTACCGAGAGTCCACCCGACTATTGGCAAAAGGGCAAGCCCGTACATATATTTTTTGCCGACCTCTCCTTTTTGACCCGAGGCTACGGCAAATATTTCATCGGTATTGCTGAACGCTATTAAAAATCGGTCAAGCAAATTTACGCTCTTGTGAAGCTTTTGCGACAGAGAAACCGACATCAGCGCATAGCGTATGTTTATGACAAGCTGTGTTAGTGCCATTTCAAGATAAGCACCGCCGGCGAGAATTAAATCAAGCCCTGCAAACTGACCTGCCGAGGTCAAATTTGTCATAGAGATAAGCACCGCCGTAAAAACGGGCAAGCCGCCCTCGACAGCCATCATACCGAATGTAAACGAAACCGAAAGATATCCGAGCGCTATCGGCAAACCGTCCTTCAGGCCTTTTTTAAAACTGTTTTGAAATTCCGTCATTTTTTATTCCTGCGTTTTCTTCCCTACGATATAAAAAGCACACCTCGGTGAAGCCCCGAACGGTGTGCTTTTAACAGCATTGAATATTATAATCACAAAGTCGTTTTATGTCAATATTATTCGGTTTTATTCTTTAATCGAAGTGCTCTTGTGGCGTTGATAACCGCTACGACCATAACTCCGACATCGGCGAATATGGCGACTCCCATATTTGCAATGCCTACTGCGCTGAGCACAAGGCAAACAGCTTTCACAAGAAGGGCAAACGCAATGTTTTCACGGACTATTTTCAGCGTGTGAACCGAGATTTTTTTCGCAAGCGAAATCTTAGCCGGATCATCGTCCATAAGCACTATATCGGCCGCCTCTATTGCCGCGTCCGAGCCGAGCGCGCCCATCGCTATGCCTATGTCGGCTCTTGAGAGCACGGGAGCGTCGTTTATTCCGTCGCCGACAAACGCCAGCTTTTCTTTGGGCTCTTTTTTGTCAAGGAGCTTTTCGACCTCCGAGACCTTATCGGCAGGGAGAAGTTCAGAGTGGACCTCGTCTATGCCTATTTCCGCGGCTACCCTGTCGGCAGCGGCCTTGGAGTCGCCCGTGAGCATTACCGTCTTTTTGACACCGTGCTTTTTGAGTTCGCTGAGAGCAAGCTTTGTATTGGGCTTTACAACATCTGATATTACAATACAGCCGGCATATTTTCCGTCCTCGGAAACATACACAACCGTACCCTCGTTATGCTCGGTTGAGACAGCGATATGCTCTTCCTTCATCAGCTTTAAATTGCCGACTAACACTCTTTTACCGTCAACTGCAGCCGAAACACCGTGGCCTGCAATCTCTATATCTGTAACGCCGTTTTCGTCAATATCCTTGCCGTAATATTTTTTAAGGCTGAGGCTTATTGGGTGACTCGAAGCACTCTCGGAATACGCCGCCAAGCGTACAATGGAATCCTTTGTGTATCCGTTTTCGGGATATACTCCGGTTACCTCAAAGACTCCCTTTGTAAGAGTTCCGGTTTTATCAAACACAACATATTTCGTATCTGAAAGCCCCTCAAGATAATTGGAGCCTTTTACAAGTATACCGTTCGCCGAAGCACAGCCTATACCCGCAAAAAACGAGAGCGGAACCGATATTACAAGAGCGCACGGACAGCTGATGACAAGGAAGGTAAGCGCTCTGAATATCCAATCGCTCCACATGGCCGTGTGACCGGCAATAAGCCTTATAACCGGAGGTAAAATTGCGAGTGCAAGTGCCGAAAAGCAAACCGCCGGAGTATAATATCTCGCAAATTTTGTTATGAAATTCTCGGAGCGCGACTTTTTCATACTTGAATTTTCAACAAGGTCAAGTATTTTTGATACGGTTGAATCGCCGAACTCCTTAGTGGTTTTTACCTTGATAACGCCGGTCATATTAATGCAGCCGCTTATAACCTCATCGCCCGTTTTGACATTTCGCGGCAGGCTCTCACCGGTTAAAGCACTTGTATTGAGCGATGTGTCACCGCTTGTAACAACGCCGTCTATCGGAATTTTTTCACCGGGATTTACGGTTATTTCGGTACCGACCGCCACTTCGTCGGGATCGACCTTTTCGAGCTTTCCGTCAACCTCGACATTTGCATAGTCGGGTCTTATATCCATTAAGGCGGAAATATTGCGTCTGCTCTTGCCGACAGCTATGCTTTGGAAAAGCTCGCCTATCTGATAAAAGAGCATAACGGCAACGCCCTCTTTATAATCGCCGAGTGCTATGGCACCGACGGTAGCAACCGCCATAAGGAAATTCTCATCAAAGACCTGACCCTTAAAAATACCTTTAACGGCCTTTTTGAGAATGTCGTAGCCGATTATAAAATACGGTATCAGGTTTAAAACAAGCCAAATGTATTTATTGAGAGTTATAAATTTGCCGAGGACGGAAAGACATACTATCAGCACAGCCGAAGCAATTATCCGCCACAGAACGTTTTTCTGTTTTTTACTCATAAATATCTCCCTCACTTATTTATTTGCCGAAAGCGGCGTCTCATAACATCAGATATATATTTCGCAGTCGTCCTCTACTCTTTTGCAATTTTTGAGGACTTTTTTCATAACGGCTGCCTCATCGGCACCGTCGTCAAATTCTACTTTCATTTTTTGTGTCATAAAAGATACAACGGCTTCACGAACGCCGTCGGTCCTTTGAGCGGCTTCCTCCATCTTTGCGGCACAGTTTGCACAATCGACTTCTATATTGTATGTTTTTTTCATAATAACAACCCTTTCTTCAGCTGCTCTCTTTCGGAACAGTTGAGCAATCATTCATTTGTTGTCTATATTATAGTTGAACATATGCTCAATTGTCAATATGTTTTTTAAAATTTTTATTTTGGTGAAGCATCATTTCTAAAGCGAAAATTCGCACGGATAAAAGTCTATCTGTCTGTACGATTTCACATAGAAAATGAAAAAAGCCCCGAATAATGTTTTCGCATATTCGGGACCCTATAAATTATTCAATTGTGACGGAATATTATATCGACAATATAATCGCCGATTTTATGTCATGTATATTTAAGAAGCCTTAATCGCCCAAGTGCTGATGGCGGATATGCTCATCCGCTATTTCGATAACGGTTGTAATGTGCTCATCGTCAAAGCTGTAAAACACATGCTTGCCGTCTCGGCGAGCCTTAACTATGTTGTTCGCCTTTAAGAGCGCAAGCTGATGAGACACGGCTGACTTAGTCATACCGAGTGCTGCGGCAAGGTCACAAACGCACACCTCGCGCTTATCAAGTGCCATAACTATTTTGGCTCTCGTGGGATCACCGAGGACTTTAAACAGGTTTGAAACACCGTTTATCTCCTCCTCAGAAAACATATTGTTTTTTATATCGTCAACAACCTCTTGCATAACGGCATTACAGTCGCACTTATTATCAGCCATTATTTTTCACCTCATAAACATACGGTATCGTACTGTTAAAAATATTATATATCTTAAAAACAAATATTTCAAATAAAATGTGTATACACAAAGGAACGCTAAACGGTATTGCAAAAAAAGGACTCAGCATACGCTAAGTCCTTTTTGGTGACCCGGACGAGATTTGAACTCGTGTTACCGCCGTGAAAGGGCGGTGTCTTGACCGCTTGACCACCGGGCCGTTATGGTAGCGGCAGTGGGACTTGAACCTACGACCTTCCGGGTATGAACCGGACGCTCTAGCCAACTAAGCTATGCCGCCATATATGCCGCTTTTTCAGCGGCTTTGATATTATAATATAAAGTGTGCCGGTTGTCAATAGTTTATTTATGACAAAATGAAAATTACATTGCAATGCGGCATGCCGTTTTTCAAAAGCCGCATTGCAACAAAAAAGTCAAACTATTACTTCTCCATGAGCGTTACCATTACCGCCTTTTGAGCGTGGAGACGGTTTTCGGCCTCGTCAAATATCTCATCTGCGTGAGACTCGAACACATCTGCGGTTATCTCTTCACCGCGGTGAGCAGGCAAGCAATGCTGAACCATACAGCCGCTGTTTGCAACCGCAAGCAGTTCCTTATTGACCTGATATTTGCCGCCGAATATTTTTTTGCGTTCTTCGGCTTCACCCTCCTGCCCCATTGACGCCCAAACGTCGGTAAAGATGACGTCGGCACCGCTTGCAGCCTCCATCGACTCTGTAAACATCGAAAATCCCGCATAATTATTTGCAAAGTCAAGCACGCGGCTGTCGGGTCTGTACCCCTCGGGGCAAGCCACCGATACCTGCATACCTGTTTTAAGTCCGCCGACTATAAGAGAATTTGCCATATTGTTGCCGTCGCCTATGTAGCACATTTTAAGGCCGTCAAGGTGCCCCTTGTGCTCACGTACCGTCATAAGGTCGGCAAGCACCTGGCACGGATGGCAAAAATCGGTAAGGCCGTTAATTATCGGAATAGAGCCGTACTTCGCGAGTGCCTCAACCTCGGACTGCTCAAAGGTTCTTATCATAATACCGTCGATATAGCGCGAGAGAACTCTTGCGGTATCCTGTATAGGCTCGCCGCGTCCTATCTGAAGATCGCGGTTTGAAAGGAAGAGTGCCTGACCGCCGAGCTGATACATACCGGTTTCAAAAGAAACCCTTGTTCTTGTTGAGGATTTTTGAAAAATCATACCGAGGGTTTGACCCTTGAGCCTTTGATGCGCTATGCCGTGCTTGTTTTCATATTTAAGCTGATCGGCAAGATTTAAAAGGTCAGATATTTCACCGGGAGTTGTCGATAAAAGACTTAACAAATGCTTCATTTTAATTCACAGAGCCTTTCCGGCTACAAATATAGTCACGTTGCCCCTGCCGTAGCCGTGCAAGGCGTGAAAAACCGCATAGGAGTTTATTCAGAAAGGGTCTTTTCGAGAATCTCAAGTCCCCTGTCTATTTCGTCATATGTTATGGTGAGCGGAGGAAGCATACGAAGCGACTGCTTGGCGGTTAAAATAAGAAGCCCGTTTTCAACACAGCGCGCCGCCACATCCGCCGCCTTTTGATTTTTAAGGTCTATACCTATCATAAGGCCCATACCGCGCACCTCGGAAACATCCTTAAACGAAGAAACCTTGTTTCTTATGTATTCGCCCTTTTCGCGGACGTCATTTAAAAATTCTTCGTCAAGTCGGCTTAATATCTCAACCGCGCCCGATAAAACCACGGGATTTCCGCCGAAGGTGGTACCGTGAGTGCCGGGAGTCAAAACGCTGCCGAACTGCTCTTTTGCAAGGCACGCTCCTATCGGCAGTCCGCCGCCGAGACCCTTTGCGGATGTCAAAACGTCCGGCTTTACGCCGATATTTTCCCAAGCATAGAGCTTACCTGTTCTGCCGACGCCTGTCTGCACTTCATCGAATATGAGAACAATATCGTTTTCATCGCAAAGCTCTCTTATGTATTCTATATAATCGCGCGGAGTTATTACGACTCCGCCCTCGCCCTGTATAACCTCAAGTATTACCGCGCAAACCGTTCCGTCGAGAAGCTCGGAAAACGCTTTTTTGTCGCCTGCCTCGGCATATTTAAAGCCGCCCATAAAAGGCATAAAATACTTGTGGTAGTGCTCCTGCCCCGTTGCGGTTATTGTAGCCATGGTTCTGCCGTGGAAAGAATTCACAAGCGATATTATCGTATTTCGGTTTTCACCGTAGCGGTCAAAGCTGTATTTTCTCGCAAGCTTTATGGCGCACTCATTTGCCTCCGCTCCGGAATTGCAAAAAAGCACCTTATCAAATCCGCTTTTTTCGCACAGAAGCTTTGCCGCCTCGGCAACAGGCTCGTTATAATAGAGATTTGATGTATGCTGAATTTTATCTATCTGCCCGATAACAGCCTTTTTCCAGCCATCATCGTTTACGCCGAAAATATTAACGCCTATACCCGAAGTAAAATCAATTACCACTCTGCCGTCGGAGGCCGTCAGAGACGCATTTTTGCCGCCCGTCAAGGCTATCGGAAAATGACCGTAAGTCGGCATTAAATATTTGTCGGCAGTATTTTTAATTTCGTTAAAATCCATTTTATCAGTCCTTAATAAACTAATCTTATTATATATACAAAGTCCGAAAAATGCAATTGCCGTTTAACGCAAGCTGTTGTTTAAGATGCTGTATGTTATATACTTGCTGTCTGCACAAGACAAAGTATTACGGAAATAGGCACAAATCTTGATTTCGTGAAAATTTTTTTCGTTAGACGAGGCGTGTGCGGCGAAGCTGTATGTATTTACCGCGAATCGCACAAAACGAAGTTTAGCAGAAAAAAGCGCAAAATCTTGATTTTTCAGTATTTTTTTCGTCAGACAAGGCGTGTAAAACGAAGCTGTATGTATATACTGCGAGCTGCACAGAACGAAGTATGGCGGGAAAAAGACGAAAAATCACCCGTGAAACATTGTGCCGAAGCCCTCATCCGTGAATAACTCCATAAGAATAGAATGCGGTATACGTCCGTCGATTATGTTGGTCTGAAGAACTCCGCGGCGGACGGCCTCTACGCAGCAGTCGATTTTCGGTATCATACCGCCGGAGATAACGCCCTGAGACTTGAGCGACGGTATTTCGGAAACCTGAACGTCGTGAATTAAAGTGGAATCATCGTCTTTATCCATTAAAAGTCCGCTGATGTCGGTCATAAGCAAAAGCTTTTCCGCGTGGAGACTTGCGGCTATTGCCGCCGCGGCGGTATCGGCGTTTATATTGAACACCTCGCCGTTCTCGCCCGTTGCAACGGAGGAAATAACGGGGATATATTTATTTTCAAGAGTGTAATCTATAACGTCGGTATCTATTTCGGTTATCTCGCCTACAAATCCGACGTCCGATTTTGTGTATTTTACAGCCTTCATCATTTCGCCGTCGATACCGCAAAGGCCTATCGCCTTGCCGCCGTGCTTTGAAATGAGCTGTACCAAATGCTTATTCACCTTGCCTGCCAAAACCATTTGAACAATATCTATTGTCTCTTCGTCGGTATAGCGCAATCCGTCTACAAAGCGGCTCTGCTTGCCGACACGTTTGAGCATATCGGATATTTCCGGTCCGCCGCCGTGAACAAGCACAATATTTACTCCGACGGAACGAAGAAGAACTATGTCGGTCATTACGGCATCCTGAAGCTCTTCGTTTACCATGGCATTTCCGCCGTACTTTATGACGACCGTTTTATTTTGATATTTCTGAATATACGGTAAAGCTTGAACGAGAACCTCGGAACGGTCCGAATTTGTAATATTTGATATTTCCATATTTCTCCTCCGATAAATGTCTGTGGATACTGCGTTTATGCGTTTTACGCTCAGGTGCGGTAATCGCCGTTTATCTTGACGTAATCGTATGTCAAATCACAGCCGTAAGCCGCGGCAGAGAAGCTGCCTGATTTTAAATCGACAAGGATATACACCTCATCACAGACTAAGACTTTTTTCGCAAGTTCTTCGGAAAACGGAATTCCCGAGCCGTCCTTGCACACTTCTATTTCTCCGCCTGCCGAGCTGAATTTCACATCAACCTTATGAACGTCAATATCGGCTCCGCTGTAACCGAGAGCGCAGAGAATTCTGCCCCAGTTTGCATCCGCTCCGAACATAGCCGCCTTAACAAGCGACGAGCATATAACCGACTTTGCACATATTTTTGCCGTCCTTTGGTCTGCGGCACCCGAAACAATACATTCGACAAGCTTTGTTGCACCCTCGCCGTCTTTCGCCATAAGCTTTACAAGCTTTTCGCAAATTGCCGCAAGCGCACAAGTAAAGGCTTTATAATCTGCGTTTTCGGAGGTTATTTTCTCGTTTCCGCAAAGTCCCGACGCCAAAACAGCCACGGTATCGTTGGTGGATGTGTCGCCGTCTACGGAGAGCATATTAAAGCTGTCTTTAACCACCTCGAGAAGTGATTTTTTAAGCATTTCCGCCGAAATGTCGGCATCCGTTGTAATAAAAGCAAGCATCGTTGCCATATTCGGGTGAATCATACCGCTGCCCTTGGAAATGGCACCTATACGGCATTTTTTGCCGCCGAGAGAAAACTCACAGGCAAATTCTTTTTTTACGGTGTCCGTTGTCATTATTGCATTTGCCGCAGAATCAGAGCCGTCCTTATTAAGGCCCGAAACAAGCTTCGCCATACCGTTTTTGATGGGCTCAAGGTCTATTGGCTGACCTATAACTCCGGTGGAGGCTACCACAATATCGCTTTTTGAAATGCCGAGTGCGTCCGCGGTTATTTTGCACATTTCCTCCGCTTTTTCAACTCCGTCGGCATTGCAGGTATTGGCTATGCCGCTGTTGCAGACAATTGCGCGCGCCTTGCCGTCGCTTATATTTTCGCGTGTGACGGTTATCGGTGCTCCGCACACAAGATTTTGCGTATAAACAGCCGCCGCGTCACAGTCCTTTTCACAGTAAATAAGTGCGAGATCCTTTTTCTCCTTATTTTTACGGATACCGCAATGAATTCCGTTTGCGGTAAATCCTTTCGGTGCGGCGACACCGCCGCCGATAAAACTTAATTCCATTATAATTTACCTTTCATTTATAATCTTACAGGTCAAGTCCGTATTCGGGAGGTAAACCCATAACAATATTCATACATTCCAAAGCCGCTCCCGACGCACCCTTGCCGAGATTGTCGTAAAGAGCCATAAGAAGAAGTCTGTCGTCATTTCCGGCTACGGTGACATCCATACTGTCAAGCTCAGCTTTAGAATTTGCCGCGACAAAGCCGCCGTTATCAAAAGCCTCTTTATATTTAACTATGTCCGAAGCGTATTTTGAGCGGTAAACCGCTTTAATGTCCTCTGCGGTTTTTCCGTCTTTGAGATCCGTTTTAAACACCGGAACCGTGACGAGCATACCGCTGAAATAATCACAGACATACGGACAAAATATCGGTGTAACTGACAGGCCCGAAATTTTTCGCATTTCTTTAAGGTGCTTATGCTCCTGATTTAAAGCGTATTCACGGGGAGCAAAAAGTTCCGGTGCTTTCTCGTCGCTTTCATACATAGCGATACCTTTTTTGCCGGCTCCGCTGTAACCCGAAACGGCGTGACAGATAAATCCGTGGTCCGGAGAAACAATACCCTCGTCCAAAAGAGGCTTTACAATCGCTATAAATCCGCTCGCATAACAGCCCGGCGACGCTATACGCTTTGAAGAAGCCACGGTTTTAAATCCGTCTTTAAATATTTCGGGGAAACCGTAAGCCCACCCCTCGCTTGTACGGTGAGCGGTTGATGTATCTATAATAACCGTGTCGTCATTTGTAACAAGCTCTGCCGCCTCGATTGCCGCAGCGTCCGGAAGGCAGAGAAAAGCTATATCGGCACTGTTGAGAGCTTCCTTTCTTGATTTTATGTCCTTGCGAAGCTCATCGGGAAGAGTTAAAAGCTCAATATCATCTCTTTTTTTCAGACGGTCGAATATTTTAAGACCCGTAGTTCCCTGACTGCCGTCTATAAATACTTTTTTCATATTATTCACCATAGCCTTTCAGGCACCAAACAGTTTATTAAAAATCACCGTATATTCTTTGAAGCCTTAACGGGGCACGACGGGTGATTTTCGCCGTCTCAAAATTATGCCGCAGGCAAATTTTGATGGCAATATAATTTAAGAAGTGTAACTTTTCACACTATTTGTCTTGTTCTTTCAATATTCTATTCTCTTTGCCTCTTTCAGCACGTTCTGCGGTGCCGGTCCGCCGAGCGAAGTCCTGCCGTTTACGCACTTGTCGAGATTTATGGCGTCATAAACGCCGTCGTCAAACAAATCGCATATCTTTTTGTATTCTTCAAGAGGCAACGTTTCAAGCGTAAGTCCTTTTTTAATGCAGAGAGCCACTATTTCACCTGTGGCCTTATATGCGTCACGGAACGGCAATCCCTTGCCGACGAGATAATCGGCGCAGTCGGTAGCGTTGATAAATCCGCCTGCCGCGGCTTTACGCATATTTTCGGGAAGAGCCGTCATTGTGTCAAGCATGGGGATAAATGTGGTAAGGCAGATTTTAACGGTGTCAAAGGCGTCAAATATAGCTTCCTTATCCTCCTGCATATCCTTATTATAAGCGAGCGGCAATCCCTTCATCATTGTCAGAAGTGTCATAAGATCGCCGAAAACACGACCGGTTTTGCCGCGGATAAGCTCGGTTATGTCGGGGTTTTTCTTTTGCGGCATTATTGACGAGCCTGTTGAAAAAGCATCGTCAAGCTCAACGAATTTAAATTCCCATGAGCACCAGAGAATTATCTCCTCCGAAAAGCGCGAGAGATGAACCATAAGTATTGACAAAGCGGACGCAAGCTCCATACAAAAGTCTCTGTCCGATACGCCGTCAAGCGAATTGAGCATAGGTCCCGTAAATCCGAGTGCCTCGGCTGTCATTTCGCGGTCGGTATTATATGTTGTACCGGCAAGTGCACATGAGCCGAGCGGGCAGTAATTCATTCTTCTCTGCGCGTCGGCAATACGATCGCGATCACGCAGAAGCATTTCGGCATACGCCAAAAGATGATGGCCGAATGTTATGGGCTGAGCGCGCTGCATATGAGTGTAACCCGGCATAACGGCGTCTGCATACTTTTCAGCCTTTTTACACAGAACACCTATAAGCTCCGTGACAAGCGAATAAACGCTGTTGCACTCGCGGCGCAAATACAGCCTTACGTCAAGAGCTACCTGGTCGTTTCTGCTGCGCGCGGTATGAAGTCTTTTGCCGGCCGCGCCTACGCGCTTTGTGAGCTCGCCCTCAACAAAGGTATGTATATCCTCTGCATTCGGGTCTATCTCCAACGTACCGTTTTCGATTTCCGCCTTAATGGCTTTTAATCCGTCAACAATTTTTGAAAGGTCGTCCGCCGATATAATATTTTGCGCGCAAAGCATAGCGGCGTGTGCAATACTGCCATCTATATCTTCCTTATACATTCTGCTGTCAAACGCTATTGACGAATTAAAATCGTTGGTTTTGGGGTCTAAAGCCTTTTGAAATCTGCCCTGCCAAAGCTGCATTTTTTTACTCCTATCAAATACCACACAGCGACAAGAGACAGAAACATCTCTTGTCGCACGTGGTAGTGCTAAGCACTGTTGTTTATTTTTTCAAGCGGTTTACAATGATTATTTGTTATCTCTCTTTGCGTCAAGTAAAGCTTTTACCTTTGTGGGGAGTCCGAAGAGATTGATAAATCCGGTAGCGTCGGTCTGATCGTATGCGCCGCCGTCATCGCCGAACGAAGCAACATTTTCATCGTAAAGAGTATACACAGAGGTGACGCCTGCGTTTATAACGTTGCCCTTATAGAGCTTAAGCTTAACGTCGCCGGTTACGGTCTGCTGAGTGTTGTCGACAAAAGCTGCAAGAGCTTCGCGAAGAGGTGAGAACCATTTGCCGTTGTATACGAGCTCGCCGTATTTCTCGGCAACGAGTTTTTTGTAATGAGATGTGTCACGGTCGAGAGTTATCATTTCAAGAAGCTCATGAGCCTTGTAGAGGATTGTTCCGCCGGGAGTCTCATAAACACCGCGTGATTTCATACCTACAAGACGGTTCTCGACTATGTCAAGAAGGCCTATACCGTTTTCTCCGCCGAGCTTATTGAGCTTTTCGACAAGGGAAACAGCGTCAAGCTCTTCGCCGTCAACAGCTGTGGGAACGCCCTTTTCAAAATGGATTGTAACATATGTAGGCTCATCGGGAGCTTTTTCGGGAGAAACTCCGAGCTCAAGGAAGCCGTCTTTATTATACTGCGGTTCATTTGCCGGATTTTCAAGGTCAAGTCCCTCGTGAGAGAGATGCCATACGTTTTTATCTTTTGAGTAATTTGTTTCACGATTGATTTTAAGCGGAATCTGATGAGCCTCGGCGTAGTCTATTTCTTCATCACGCGATTTTATGTCCCACTCACGCCAGGGAGCTATAATCTCCATCTCGGGAGCGAGTGCTTTAAGAGCAAGCTCGAAACGAACCTGATCGTTGCCCTTGCCGGTGCAGCCGTGGCAAATAGCGTCTGCGCCCTCTTTTTTTGCTATATCGGCAAGACCCTTTGCGATACAGGGACGAGCGTGCGATGTACCGAGAAGATACTCTTCATACTCGGCACCTGCTTTAAGGCAAGGCCAGATATAGTTTTCGATATAATCCTTTTTAAGGTCGAGTACATAGAGCTTTGAAGCGCCGGTCTTGAGAGCCTTCTCCTCAAGTCCGTCGAGCTCAGTTCCCTGACCTACGTCGCCGGAAACCGCTATAACTTCGCAGTTATTGTAATTTTCTTTAAGCCACGGAATGATGATTGACGTATCAAGTCCGCCGGAATAAGCGAGTACGACTTTTTTGATGTCTTTCTTGTCCTTTTTCATAAATGTTACCTCCGAGCATCGGCAAAAGCCTTTAATTTTTGATTACGAAGAGATTATACACCAATCACATTTAAAATCAAGTGTTTTTTGCATAAATATTCAAGTTTTGTGTATATTTGTGCGATATAACGACATAAATATACATTGTGCACCCTGTTTTATGCAATATTTAACCTGATTTATGAATTTTTATTCAAAAACTAAAGCCGAGCGAGAATTTTCGCCCGGCTCAGCCGTTATTTTTGGTTATTTTTTAAAGCTTTTTTCGCCTTGGACTTTTTGACTCCGCGCGTTATAAGCCCGGCCGTCAGGGCAATTATCACAGCGCCTGCCGAAAAAGCCGCTATCTTAATGTTATGTACATACTGTCCCTCATAATATCTTGCCTTGTTTGAGCTCTTGTAACCGACAAGGTCATTATAATACATCATATAAGTGCTGTAATCGAGAGTGTTTTCGTCTATATCTATAACGCGCGACCCGTGGAGAGGTCCGTTACCGTAAATATAAAATCCGACTCCGCTCGTATGCACCATATCAATGCCCTCATACGTGCCGCAAAAGTCATTGTTGTGATCGTGCCCGAAGAACGCCGCCTTAATGTCTCCCTGCTGCTTCCAAGCGTCAAATTCGCCGCCGTTCACCTCTGCGGGACACGGTCCCTCGTCAAGATGACCGCTTGCAATATCCGTATTAAGCACATAATACTTGCCGTCTTTTTTTACCGCACCGTCCGTGCCCTTGGGAACCTCCTTTAAAAGTTCATATATTTCGGGAACGGGTATATGCTGGAAAAGGAGAGACGGCATAGGTTCGCCGCCGTTTTCAGCTTTCAGGGCATCGCTCGTTTTTTTGTACCAAGCAAGCTGGTCCTCGGCAACGTGGGCATATCCGCCGTTTTCTTTATCATATGTACCGGAATCTATAAACCAAAGATTAAAGACGTTCTTTGCGCCGTCCGAGCTTTTTATAGGAAGATTATAGTTGCCGCAGCCGGTCATAGCTTCTCCCTCGGAAGCGAGGCAGCCCGGCATAGAATTATAGACCTCCATTTGGAACTGTTTGGAGACCTTACCCTCGTCATCGTGGTTGCCGTATACTATTGCAAACGGTATGTTCTGTGAGGTAACGGGCTCCATAATCTGCCTGATTGCCTTTTCGACACGCTTTTTGCTTCTGTAAAGCACGGGCGACGGGCCGTGTATATTATCGCCGGTAAATACAACAAGGTCGGGCTTTGCAGCTTCAATCGAAGCATACATAAGATCAAGCGTCTCTTCGCACGGATTTAAATCATCCTGCGGATCCGCAAATACGAGTATACGAAATTTACCGTCTTTAAATTTAAGCGTAGTTTCATCCCCTGTTTCGGCAAAGCTCTGAATTGCAAAGCACGGTGAAACCACCGATAAACAAAGAATTACCGATAAAATAATGTTTAATACCTTTTTCATTTTATCCTCCCAATGCGCGTATCCTCTCGAATACATTTCTCCTGCAAAATAAATAATGCCGCCGCAAAAGCTATTGCGACAAAACAGCATATAAAATAATATGCTGTTTTGAACAATAAAATCAGCGAAGGCTTAATGATTTTGTATAATTATTCTAACATCGGGACGGTTTTAATTCAACAGCAATAATCAACAATAAAAACGTGCTTTCGACAATTCGAGCAGCTCATTTTTTTATCGATTTCAAATACTCTTTATCCCTGTCCGAGAGTTCCGCATCAAGAAGCAATTCAGGGCGTTTTTTTAATGTAGTCTCAAGCGCCTTTTCGTGTCGCCACTTGTCGATATTCGCGTGATGCCCCGACAAGAGTATATCGGGAACCTTTTCCCCGTGCCATTCGTATGGTCTTGTATATTGCGGATATTCCAAAAGTCCGTTATAGTGACTTTCAAGCTCCTTAGCTTCGTCATTCGGCAGGACATTTTCGAGCATACGTGAAATACTGTCGGCAAGCACAAGCGCAGGCAGCTCGCCGCCCGTCAGGACATAATCGCCTATTGAAATCTCTTCATCGACTATCTCATCGAGAATTCTCTGGTCCACGCCCTCATAATGACCGCAAAGCAGCACAATCCGGTCTGTAAGGGCAAGCTCCTTTACTCTCTGCTGCGTCAAAGTTTGCCCTGCGGCGACATATATATAAGGTGCGGTTTTTCTTCGCCGGCACCGTAAAGGCTCTTATAGCAGTCATATATGGGCTGCGGACCCATCAGCATACCCATTCCGCCGCCGTACGGCGCATCATCAACACGGTTATGCTTATCAAGTGTAAAGTCTCTTATATTTACACAGTTTATCTCGACGTAGCCGTTTTTTCGCGCTCTGCCTATAATACTTTCGGACAGCACCGACTCGCACATTTCCGGAAAAAGCGTCATTATGTCTATTCTCATTCTCCGTCCTCCCTTATTGCACACTCATCGGAGAAAAGGCCTTTGAGCGGACGAAGATATACTTTTTTGTTTTCGACATCAAGTTTCACTACCACTGAGGGAATTACGGGAACCAACGTCTCTTTTCCGTTTTTATCTTTGACAGTCCAAGCGTCATTTGCAACGCCTTTCATAACTTCGGTAACTGTTCCGTACAATACATCGGTATTATCCGCGTCATACACAGCGCAGCCTATTACATCCTCAACGAACGCTTTGCCGCTGTCAAGATGAACATCCTTTCGGTCAAAATACAACACTCTGCCGCGGTATTTCTCTGCTTCTTCGATTGTAAGAACGCCGTCGAGCTTTAACAGGGCTGCATTTTTATGAGGGCGCACCGAAACAACGCCGACTGCCCTCTTACCGTCGGCATCAAGATACAATGTTTTGATTTTTTTCAAAAAGTCCGCGCCGTCGCACCATACGTCAAAGCGCATTTCGCCTCTGACGCCGTGCATACCGACTACCTTACCGGCCTCAAGAAATTGTTTTAACATATAAATTCACCGATTGCCGCTTTAAAACGGCACTAAATAAAATGAGTACAAGAGGAAGCCCCCCTGTACTCGTTTACTGTCAGTCGATCTCAACCTGAACCCTTGTGCCGTCCTTTGTGGCTCGAGCCTTAACAACGGTTCTGATAGCCTTGGCTATTCTGCCCTGCTTGCCTATAACTCTGCCCATATCGTTTTCGGCAACGTGAAGGTGATACACCGTAACGCCTCTGTCATCAGTCTCATCTACCGTAACGGAAACCGAGTCCGGCTCATCAACGAGTCCTTTAGCGATCTGTTCGAGAAGCTCTTTCAACTAAAAGACCTCCTATTATTTAATGATTCCGCTCTGCTTTAATACAGATTTAGCGGTCTCTGTGGGCTGAGCGCCGTTTTTGAGCCACTGCTCTGCCTTTTCAGCGTCAATCTTAATTTCAGCCGGAGACTTCATAGGATCAAAAGTACCTATTTCTTCGATAAATCTGCCGTCACGCGGAGCTCTTGAATCTGCAACAACTACACGATAGAAAGGAGCTTTTTTAGCGCCTACACGACGAAGTCTGATTTTTACTGCCATTGTTTTTTCCTCCAAATATATAATTATTAAATTTATAAACTACACTTATAAAGTGCGATTAACAAAAGTTACATTCCGTAATTGCCGAAATTTCCCATTTTACTGAAGCGACGACGTGCGGATTTTGAATTAAACTGTTTAAACAGCTTCTGCATATCGCGATACTGCTTCAAAAGCTTGTTGACATCCTCAACCTGCATACCGCAGCCTGCGGCAATTCTGCGCTTACGTGACGGATTTATAATATCGGGATTGGAGCGCTCCTTATATGTCATCGAAAAGATGATTGCCTGAACGCGGTCAAACTGACTCTCGTCTACGTCCATATCCTTTATCTTACTGCCGACGCCGGGGAGCATACCGAGCAAATCCTTCATAGAGCCCATTTTTCTTATCTGCTGAAGCTGAGACAGAAGGTCGTTTAAATCAAACTTGTTTTTTCTGAGTTTCTTTTCAAGCTCGGCGGCCTTCTTTTCGTCAAGAGCCATTTCCGCCTTTTCGATAAGGGAGAGCATATCGCCCATACCGAGAATTCGCGAAGCCATACGGTCGGGGTGAAAATAGTCAAGCTCCGTGAGCTTCTCTCCCATACCGACAAACTTTATAGGCTTACCGGTAACAGCTCGCGCGGAGAGCGCCGCGCCGCCTCTTGTATCACCGTCAAGTTTTGTAAGTACCATGCCGTCGATGCCGAGCGCATCGTCAAATGCACTTGCCACCGTGACGGCGTCCTGACCGGTCATAGCGTCCACAACAAGAAGAATCTCGTGGGGATGAACCTCGGCCTTAATGTTTTTAAGCTCGTTCATCAGCGTTTCATCTATATGAAGACGACCTGCCGTATCTATGAAAACGTAGTCATATCCCTTATCCTTGGCAAGGGAAACTGCATCTTTCGCTATTTTAACCGGGTCGCCCTGACCCTCTTCGAACACGGTGACTCCGGCCTGCTCGCCGACTACCTGCAGCTGCTTTATGGCAGCCGGGCGGTACACGTCGCACGCAACAAGCAGCGGTCTGTGACCCTCGGTTTTAAGCTTCAATGCTATTTTAGCACAATGAGTTGTTTTACCGGAGCCCTGAAGGCCGCACATCATAATGATTGTGGGTCCGTGTGAAGCGTATGCGAGCTTTGAGCCGGTTCCGCCCATAAGCTCGGTCAATTCCTCATTGACTATTTTTATAACCATTTGAGCCGGTGTAAGACTCTCTAAAACGTGTGAGCCTATTGCGCGCTCGGTAACTTTATTTGTAAAATCCTTTGCGACCTTATAGTTAACGTCCGCTTCAAGAAGAGCGAGGCGAACCTCACGCATAGCTTCTTTAACGTCGCTCTCGGTAAGGTTGCCTTTGCTGCGAAGCCTTTTAAAAGCGGCTTCAAGTCTGTCCGATAATCCTTCAAATGCCATAAACTTACCTCTGTAATTACTCTATGATAGACAAAGCAAGAGATTTTATCTTTACCGTAGTGTCGTTTATCTCTCGAGAAAGCCCGTGATTTAAATTATAATCGCTGATTTCCTCGGCACAGTTTATAATATCGCCAAGAGTGGTTTTTATGCCATTCCATTTTTTTACGAATCCGAGTCTCGACTCCATCTCGTAGAGCTGCCCCTCGGCACGTTTTATCGCATCGCGCACACCCTGACGGGTTATGCCCTCGTTCTCGGCAATTTCGGCAAGAGAAAGGTCGTCGTTATAATAAAGATTGATAAAATCACGCTGTTTCGCAGTAAGCATATCACCGTAGAAATCAAGCAAAATCGTTATTTCAACATTATTTGCCAAAACTACCACTCCTTAAAGAAAAAGTCCCTGTAAAGCCAGCGACTTTACAAGGACATATTATACTAAATTATATTGTAATTGTCAAGAAAAAGTTTAGTTCTTCTTGGTTGTTCCGCCGCCCCAGTCAATAACGGCGTTCTTTGAGGGGTCCCAGTTGGAGTCGGCGGTTGTGGGCGTTGTGGCGGGTTCGGTGGGCTTGGTTACGGGCTCAGAGGGTTTTGTAGCCGGCCGGGTGGGCTCGGTTACAGGCTCCGTGGGCTTCGTAGTATTTTCCGTTGTCGGCTTCGTTGTTTCTTCGGTTGTCGGCTCGGAACCGGACGAAGTCTCTTTTGCCGTAGTCTCGGCATCGGGAACCTTGAGCCCTGCCGCTATACGCAAAATGTATACGGCGTCGCACGAATCAATTTTACCGTCACCGTTTAAATCGGCTCTTTTGATTTCGTCATTTGAGAGGCTCAAAAGTCCGGCATCACATTTCATAACAAGCATGGCATCTGCCGAATCAACTTTACCGTCGCCGTTTACGTCTCCGCGGTTTTTACCGTCGCCGACAGCAAAAGCCATTACCGCCGCAACCGACAGCACAATTACGGCCGCTGACAGAATACTGAATAGTTTTTTCATTTTAGTTCCTTTTATTATCGAGCACTCCAATCAATAACAGCCGCATGGCTCTCATCCGCAGGATCACCTGTTCCTATTTTTACGGTACCGCTTTCGCCTTTAGTGGGAGCATCATTCGGCTTTTGGGGCTCATCCTTGCCGTTCGGCTCGGTCTCGGCAGCCTGCTCGGAGGTCTTGGTTATAAGGTCTTCGTAGAACTCAACCGAACCGTCCTTGCCGGTGGTTACGGGAATAAGCTCTCCGTTTATGTTTGTTACGAATTTTTCGCCCGATTCATCGGTTGTGTATTCAATGGACGTTGTTTCGGAGGGGGCGGCTGTAGTATCGTCCTTTTCCCAGCTTCTCTTTTTTCCGCAGGAAATAAACACCACCGAAATCATAAGTATCAAAAGTGCGACAGCAATAATTTTTTTATTCATATTTTTCTCCTTTGCGGCTTTTGCTGAAATTATTTTAGCACAATCGTCATTTCAATGCAACACACCGTAATAATCTTACAAATAATATATGGCGAAATCACTTTAATTCGGCTATTGTAACGCCCTCTTCACCCTCGCCGTATACACCCGTTCTGTACGATTTTATGTTCGGATGATCTTTTAAGTGCTGCTGTATGGCTCTTCTGAGCGTGCCTGTTCCCTTACCGTGAATTATTGTAAGCTCATTAAGACCGGAGCGAAGCACTCCGTCAATAAACATATCGAGGTCGGCTATTGCCTCCTCAACCGATTCACCGCGCAAATCCACGCTTGACTTACCGCTCGGCAAAGACTTTTCCTTTACGGAACGGTAAAGGCTCTGCTTCTTCGGCTTTTTCTTCGGAGCCAAAAGACGAAGCTCCGATGCCTTGACCTTCATCTTCATAACGCCTGCTTTTACCTCGGCGTTACCGTTTTTATCAAGCGATACGACCTCGGCCTCGGTGCCGAGCGTTTTAACAAATACATTATCACCCGTCTTTAACGGTCTCGGCAAAACGTAATCGTCGTCATCGCCGTCAAAGTCGTTTTTCTCGTATGTCATATCATCTATGGTGTTGAGATGCTGCTTTAACGCCGCCTTTGCCTTGCGTGCCATCTCTGATGCGTTTTTCTCATTCGACTGCTCGCGCTTCAGGCGGTCAAGCTCCATCATAAGAGACGCTGCGGCACGCTTTGCGTTTTCAAGTATGCGTTTCGCCTCGTTTTGAGCCATAAGTATTTGCGTTTCGCCCTTTTGCTTTGCAAGTGACAGCTCGTTTTCCGCCTTTTTCTTTATCTCGTCTATCTCGTTTTGCATTTCGGCGGTCTTTTCTTTTTCCTTTTCCATTTCGAGGCGTGTTTTTTGGAGTGTATCAACAACATCCTCAAATCTGGTATTTTCCTCCGAGATAAGCTTTGCCGCCTCTTCTATGACCTCTTTTGACAAGCCGAGCTTTTGAGATATCGCAAATGCGTTGGAACGACCGGGTATACCCGTTATCAGCTTATATGTAGGCTTCAAGGTATCGACAGAAAACTCGCAGGATGCGTTTTCGACTCTGTTCGTGCGAAGCGCATATTCCTTAAGTTCGGAATAATGGGTTGTCGCCGCTATTTTGGCACCCTTACGGCGAAGATCCTCAAGCACCGCAACAGCCAAAGCTGCGCCCTCTACGGGATCAGTTCCCGCTCCGAGCTCATCGATTAAAACGAGAGAGCTTTCATCAACGTTATTGCTTATATTTACAATCGTCGTCATATGTGCCGAAAAAGTGGAGAGCGACTGCTCAATACTCTGCTCTTCGCCGATGTCGGCAAACACGTTTTTAAATACGGCTATACTGCTGTTTTCGTTTGCCGGTATAAAAAGACCGCACTCCGCCATAAGAGTTAAAAGGCCTATTGTTTTTATAGAGACGGTTTTACCGCCGGTATTGGGGCCTGTTATGACAAGAGAATCATATTTGTCACCGAGCGACACGTCTATGGGCACGGCTTTTTTCGGGTCAAGTAACGGATGGCGAGCTTTTTTAAGCTCGATAACGCCGCGCGAATTTATAATCGGCATTGTAGCCTTCATCTTATAGGCAAGCTGAGCCTTTGAGAAAATCAGGTTAAGCTCCGCCGCCGATTCGCAGCTTATTTTTATTGTATCGGCAAAGCTCCCTGCCTCCTCTGACAGTTCCGAAAGAATTCTTTCTATTTCATCGCGTTCACGGCTTTCAAGCACCTTTATACGGTTATTTGCCTCTATTACAGCCGCCGGTTCAATAAATACCGTGGCACCGCTTCCGGATGTATCATGAACCATACCCGAGACCTCGCTTCGGTGCTCGGCCTTTACGGGAACGACAAATCGGCCGTTTCGCTGTGTGATTATAGCGTCCTGCAAGCTTGATTTGTATTTCGGAGAGCGTATCATACCGTCAAGCTTGTCGCGTATTTTGGACTCCTCGAGTCTTTTGTGCCTGCGTATATCTTTAAGTGCAGGTGAAGCATTGTCCGACATTTCGGTATCGGACAAAACAGCATTGTTTATTTTATCCTCAAGATATTTATTTGTGTAGAGCGAATTAAATAGGTCGTCTATCGCGGTATCCATACCGGCACTTTTTGAGCGCCACTCGGTTATACCGCGTATCACGCGCAAATCGCAGGAAATATCCAAAAGCTCACGCATGGACAGCGTGCCGCCGGACGACGCACGACTGAGCTGATTGTTAACATTTATAAGGCCTCCGAACGAGGGCGCGCCGAATTTTGCTATGAGTATATGAGCAGCCTCCGTTTCGGAAAGGCGTTTTTGCACCTCAAAAAAATCGCCGCTCGGCTGCAGCGACAACGCCGCAAGCCTTGCCTCCTCGCAGGAGGTCATTTCCGAAAGAGTTAAAAGTATTTTCGGAAGCTCAAGTGAAATGTGGTATTTATTCATAATTAGTCCTTTACAGAATAATAAAAATCAAGTGTTTTAAACGGTCTGTCCGTCTTTGAGGCAAGGTATTTCTCGGTGATGTAGCTGAGGTCCTCGCTCGCTTCCGGCGACAGCTTAAAATTGTATAATATATCTATTTTGGCAAAAACTATATGGCGCATTGCGCTGACAACGCCTATCTCAAGAGGGAAAAGAGCGTTCTCGTCGGCACAGTTATCGCAGTAAAGCAAGCCTCTTTCCATATCAAAATACATTATCGGCGTCTCAAATGCTCCGCACCTTTCGCAGGCGATAAGGTTCGGCATATAGCCGGCAAGAGAAACAAGCCTTAATTCGGTTATTGCCTTTAACAAAAGCGGAGGTCTTTTTCCGCTTGCCAAAAAATACAGCGAATTGAGCACCACGCGCAAAAAGTCCGTCGCATCGTCCTCCTTAGGCGACAGCTCAAAGGCTATATCGCAAAAATACTGTGCAAGCGACAGCTTTTCTATATCGTTTCGCAAGCCGAAAAAGCTCTCTATGCTCTCGGCCTCTTCTATTATGTAGCTGTCCTTAGTTTTGTAAAGCGACAGTTTGGAATAGCACAAAAGCCCAGTTGCCGACTGCTTTTTGCTGCTTAACTTTTTGGCGCCCCTGACAAATGCGCGTAACACTCCGAGGTTGTCAGTCAGCACCGTTACAAGCTTATCGTTCTCGCCTATATTCTGTTCTTTTAAGATAAGCCCCTTTACATTCACACCCATCGTTTTTGCCCTTTTCGGCTGAACAACCGACGCTGTTTTGCTCTCGGCGGTATATAAGATAGTCCTCGATTTTACCGCTTTTCGCAAACAAATTCCAATAAATCTCGTTATAGATAAAAAACACCGCCCTCGGAAAACTTATATATTTAAATTCTCCGTGTGCGGCGGTATTATGTCTGTCAATCAAGACCAAAATTGTGTATAAGTCCCTCTCTGTTACGCCAGTCCTCTTTAACCTTGACCCAGCATCTGAGATTGACCTTTATGCCGAAGAATTTTTCCATATCTTCACGGGCAAATGTCGATATTTTTTTCAACATGCTTCCGCCCTTGCCTATAATTATTCCCTTGTGGGACTCGCGCTCGCAGTAAATAGTAGCTTCTATGTCCATAATATCGCTCGTATCACGCTCGCGCATAAGCTCGATGGAAACCGCAACACCGTGAGGTATCTCTTTATCAAGCAGGCGGAGCATTTTTTCGCGTATCATCTCAGCTGCAAGCACTCTTTCGGGCTGATCGGTCAACGTGTCATCCGGGAAAAAGTGCGGGCTGTTTTCGGCGTGCTTTTTAAGCTCCGAGAGCAAAGCCTCTATACCCTCGCCCGTTTTTGCGCTGACGGGAACAATCGCTTCAAAATCATACTGCTCCGAAAGAGCCGCAATTTTAGAGATAAGCTCTTCCTTACGGCTTATCATATCTATTTTGTTAAGAGCTGTTATAACAGGCATTTTTGCCGAGCGAAATTTATTTATAAGCTCCTTTTCCGCGGCGTTAAGCTCTTTATCCGTCGCATCGACGACAAACAGGCACTCTTCAACGCCGGATATACTGTCGTTTACCGCCTCAACCATATATTCGCCGAGCTTGTCCTTAGGTTTAAAAAAAAATCCCGGAGTGTCGGTAAAAACAAGCTGCACATTATCATCGGTAGTCAAAACGCCCATAATTTTTGTACGGGTGGTCTGAGGTTTACCGGATACTATGGCTATTTTACTGCCTATAAGTCGGTTGAGTATCGAAGATTTGCCGACGTTTGCCTTGCCGACTATGGCTGCAAATGCTGATTTTGATTCGTTCATTTTTTCTCCTTATCCGCTCTGTCGGAAGATTTTTCTTAATTTGCGGAAAACCTTTAAATATAAAAATAAAAGCGACAACAAGGCTTAAAAGAAACAGCACAAAATAGAATATGTGTTCCTTAAAATAAACATAAAGTGCCGAAAAGGCCTTTGGCTGCCACATTATCATAATTCCCGTGAGAACGGCAAATATTGCCGATACCAAAACGGCTCCTGCCGCGGTATCCTTTGCCGCCCTGCCGTTATCAGTCCATTCGGTGCTTGCCAAATCGACGGTTCTTTCAACTGCGGTGTTGACAAGCTCAAGAGACACAACAAGTGCGTTTGCAAGAAATATTATCGCAAACTGAGTTCTTGTAATCTCAAAAAAGTCCGCCATCAGCAAAAAAGAATACATATATATCATACAGACAAAATGTATTCTCATATTGCGCTCGTGTTTAAGTGTGTAAAATATTCCGCGGAAAGCATAGCCGAAGCTCCTTATGAGCCCGCGCATCAGATTTTATCCTCACTCTGGTCTATATAATAGCTGCCGTTGCGTTTGAGACCGAGCTGTGTTAACACAGTCTCCTCTTTTTCGCGCATATGTACCGCTTCAAGACCGCCGTTCACATGGTCATAACCAAGAAGATGCAAAAGAGAATGGACGGTCAAAAACGCGATTTCCCTCTGAAGAGAGTGTCCGTATTCCTCTGCTTGAGCTACTGCATGCTCGATTGATATAACTATGTCGCCGAGCATTTTTGCACCGGTGTCATGATTTATATCGTAAACGCCGTTTTCACCGAGCGGAAAAGACAAAACATCTGTTGACGCGTCAATATTACGGTGTTTTTTGTTAAGCTCTCTTATCTCGGCGTCGTCCACGAAGGACACGCTGATTTCGGCGGAGCCTTCAAATTGCTCCATTGCGAGTACCGCATTGCAGCAGCGACGGACGAGCATACGCACACCCGTAGGTATTTTTACTGTTTTCTGTTTGTTTGAGATGATTACCTTAATTTTGTCTGTCATTTTCTTTTCTCCTCATTTTTCTCATATGCTTTGATTATATCCTGTACTAATTTATGCCTTACTACGTCCTTTTCGGTGAACGTATTTATTGAAATATCCGGAACATTTCTGAGTATTCTCATAGCGTCGGTAAGTCCCGACCTTTTCCCATCCGGTAAATCTATTTGGGTAACATCGCCGGTTACTACCATTTTAGAGTTGAAGCCGAGACGGGTCAAAAACATTTTCATCTGCTCGCGAGTGGTGTTTTGCGCCTCGTCAAGTATTATAAAGCTGTCGTCAAGAGTTCTGCCGCGCATATACGCGAGCGGTGCCACCTCAATAGAGCCGCGCTCCTGATAACGGGCGAACGCCTCTGCCCCAAGCATATCGAAAAGCGCGTCATACAGCGGTCTTAAATAAGGGTCAACCTTTTGCTGCAAATCGCCCGGCAAAAATCCGAGCTTTTCGCCTGCCTCAACCGCCGGACGTGTCAAGATAATGCGATTGACCTCCTTTGCGCGAAAGGCAGTGACAGCCATGGCGACGGCAAGATATGTTTTACCCGTGCCGGCAGGACCCGCACCCAAAACTATTGTATTTTTTCGTATTGCCTCGACATACTTTTTCTGACCGAGCGTTTTCGGCTTTACGGGTTTGCCCTTAGATGTTATGCAGACGCAATCGCCCGATAAGGACATAAGCTTGTCCTCTTCGCCGTCCTTAACAAGAGATATGACATATCGCACGTTTTGATCGGAAAGAGCTTCGCCCTTATTTATGAGGGCTAAAAGGCGCTCTATGGCGGTTGTGGCCTTAGCCACATTTTCCGCCTCGCCGCTTATTTTAAGGTCGGAGCCGCGATTTAAAACCGTAACCGAAAATTCACTTTCTATAAGTCTTATATTCTCGTCAAAGCTGCCGAATAAGCTTACGGCATTTTCCATACGGTCAATACTGAGGACCTGCTCAAACACTGAAAAACCACCTTAGATAATTTTCTGTCGATATTTAATATATAGTATCACAATTTTTGTGATTAGTCACTAATTTTTTTCAACAAAAATCTCGCTCTCAACGCCTATTTGTTTTTCACATTTGTATGCTCCGCTGAGGCTTGAACCGTTTTTTTGTATGTCAGAGGAAATAATCTTACAATTTTTCAATTCGCTCCTGCAAAGGTCTGTGTATTTTTTTGCCGACAAAAGCTCACGACAGCTTTCATCCTCCAGCAAAAAATCTCTGTTGTATTCGGTAGCACGCACCCTTATTATACCCATGGGCAAGACGGTTTTATCCGTTGACGCGAGAAAGCTCACCGCATATTGTTCTCCGTAATCGGGAACACCTCCGAGCGGAATTTTAACATTGAAAAAATACAGCGCATACCTTATTTTTTCACGCGAAGGCGCGCAAAATTCCGAATTTTCAAAATCGGAAGAAATGTTTTTTTCGACTTCCGCATACACGTTGCCTGCCGCATGTACGAGAGATTCGGTCTTGTCTTGATTTGTCTTTACCCCGGATATGAGAAGATTGCCCTTCAGCACGGCAGAGCCTGCCTTTATCTCCTCTTGACCCGAATACAGTTGCACCTTTGTCACCACGCCGTCCTCCGACGCAACTATATTACATGGGGTTTCGTTGTCCTCTATCTTCGGTGGCGGCACGCTTTCACGCACCTCCACGGACGCATTAGAGCCGTTCAGATTGACAACCGCAAACGACAAATCACCGTCAAATATTTTTAAAGCCTCGTCTGAAATCTCTTTTGCGTTTATATCTCGGCGCTTTGCTCCGGGTTTTACTCCCAATGAAGAAAATACATTGAGAATTTGCTCGTCTGATATGTTTTCGTTTCCGCTGACGGATACAGTCCATATCATAGTCGATAAATACGAAACGGTGATTATCGCCGCGGCAACGCCTATTACAAGTCCCACTCTCTTTCGCTGCTTAAATGTAAAAAAAGGCAAACCCGTTTTTTTGATTATTCTTGTTTTTACTCCGGAACGCCTTACCGCCTCCCTGATATTTTTATAGTCTCGAAGCATAGTTTTTGCATACAGCTTGTCTTTTACTCGTTTTACATCCCACAATCTTATGTGATAAACGGAGCACAGATTTATAAAGCGTTCGGGAAAACCACCCTCCGCGCAAAATTCAACATATCCGAAAATAAATCTCAAAAAACGTATTATCGACATAAAATCCACCTCAGCCCGTAAATTCAATCGAAATTATACTGCCCTTTATCACTGTCTGTTCGTCGGAATAAGAACACAGCGTAAGGTCGCTGCCGCAAAAGGTAACGGTCAGAGAGCCTGCATTAAGCGAAATCCTGTCATTGTCATATTCCGTTATTCCGAAGCAGCCGTCAACGACCGCCTCCTTATTGCCCTCCGTCTCAATATGCGGCACAGACGGGCTCAAAATTTTAGGCATATCAAGCGCGCCGACAATTTTTTGCTCGGACGCTTTTTTTCGCTGCTTTCTTCTTGCGGTCAAAACCGATCCCTCCGAAAAGTCATTTTAAGCTCATATATAAATATGCCGCCTCATATATTTAAATTACGGAAAAGGGTGAAAAGAATGGATAAAAAGCAATGCCGAAAATATATAGTTCCGGTTATATTGACTGCTTTGGTGTGCCTGTTTTTGTTTACAAGGCCGGAGATATGCTCCGAGGGCGTCAGAAGCGGAATACTTTTGGCGGCGGAAACGGTCGTGCCGTCCCTGTTTCCGTTTATGACGGTGGCCTCATTTCTTCTGCGCTCGGGTCTCGGAGAAGCCGCGGGAAAACCGTTTGATAAGGTGTGCGAAAAGCTGTTCAGGCTTCCGGGCGTTTTGGCTCCGGTTATTATTATGTCGCAGATAGGCGGATTTCCCATAGGCGCAAAAATGACATATGAATTGCTCAAGAAAAATGCTATAACCGAAAACGAGGCGCAAAGAGCTTGTCTTTTTTGCATAAACGCGGGCCCCGCCTTTGTGATAGGGACGGTTGGCTCGGAGATGCTCGGAAGTGTCAAAGCCGGCGTGCTGTTATACATATCCACCGTTTCGGCATCATTTTTTACCGGTATCTTTTCAATGGCTCTGTATGATAAAGCGGCGGAGGAAAAGGGTAAAAGCGAAATTCCGTTTACACTTTGCGACCCTGTCGGAGCTTTTGTACGTTCCGTGGGCGACGCCACAAACGACGTAATAAAAATATGCGCCTGGGTAGTTATTTTTAAAACCGTATGCGACGGTTTATCTACCTTACCTATACCGCCCGGAGCTGCTCTTTTCTTTGAATTCATCCTCGAGGTCACAAACGGCTGCCGCGCTGCCGCCGGAAAAGCTCCGATACCCGCCTTAGCCGCAATAATATCCTTCGGCGGTCTGTCGGTACACTGCCAGATAATGTCGTATCTCAGATACACAAAACTCAAAATGCGGTATTTTTACACGGCAAGAGCGGTATGCGCGTCTTTTTCGGCAATAATATGTATGGAGCTTTTAAAGGTCTTCCCATGCGAGGTATCTGTCTTTGCAACCGACAGCTCCGTAACTCCGGCAGCCTATTCGGTTTCCGTACCGGCTCTTGCGGCACTGCTTATAATGAGCGTGCTGCTCATCTTAGAGGTTGATTCGGATAAAAAAATGTGTTAGCATAGTAATACACAATGTAATCGGGGTGAAACGGATGAAGGATAAGATGCTTGGCGGAAACATTTCTCCGAAATGTGAATACTGTGAATTTTCAACGCCGACAAATGACGGCGATACGGTGCTCTGCCCCAAAAAGGGCGTTGTGTCAAAAGATTGGTGCTGTAAAAAATACAAGTATGATATTTTTAAACGTGAACCGAAACTACACCCGACAGCGCCCGAATTTTCAAAAAGCGATTTTGAGATTTAACATAACAGCCGTCCGAGAGACAAAAGCAGTTCTCGGGCGGCTGTTTTCGATAAAAAAGCGAATATATACTTAAGAGATTGAAAAAGAGAATAAAAGTGATATACTATTATAATTAAAATTTCATTCAAAAGGAGCAACTATGAAAAAGTATTACGCTCTTTATAAAAAGCAATTTATCTTAGGGCCGGCGTTTAAGCTCGCCGAGGCCATACTTGAACTTTTGGTCCCGCTCGTTATGGCTAAAATCATTGACGTGGGAATTAAAAACGGCGATGTGCCATACATTATAAAAATGGGGCTTTTGATGGCAAGCCTCGGTATACTGGGCCTTTTGTGTGCCATAGTATGTCAATACAGCGCTGCCGTTGCCCAACAGGGAGTTGGCACGGAAATCAGAAACGATATGTTTAAAAAGATAAATTCCTTTGCACAAAGCGATATTGACGCCTTTTCTTCGTCATCGCTTATAACGAGAATTACGAACGACGTAAACCAGATACAGTCGGGCGTTGCAATGTTTATACGTCTTATGTTTCGCTCGCCGTTTTTAATAGCCGGTTCGCTTATTATGGCAATGAAGCTTGATCTTAAAATGTCAATAATCTTCTTTGCAGCAGGTCTTTTGGTCAGTCTTATTATGTACTATGTTCTGACTAAGAGCCTGCCACTTTACAAGGTGATACAAAAGGTACTTGATAAGGTCTCGCTTGTTGTCAAGGAAAATCTTTCCGGCGTCAGAGTTATACGCGCATTTTCAAAAAGCAATCACGAAAAAGAGCGCTTTGGCGATAAGAATGATGAGCTGACAAGAATAAACTTCCGTGTGGGCAGCCTTTCGGCACTTCTGAACCCAATGACATTTGCCGTGATGAACCTCGCAATAGTAATTTTGCTGTATTTCGGTGGAAAAACGTATATTCGGGCGAGCTGTCGCAGGGAAAAATAATAGCACTTATAAGCTATATGACTCAAATACTTCTTTCAATAATCGTATTTGCAAACGTCATAGTCGTATTTACAAAGGCACTCGCAAGCGTTCAGCGCGTTAAAGAGGTATTGGACGCCGAGCCGAGCATAAAGGATGACGACGCGACATATCAAAACGGCGATGAAGCCGCTACGGCGGTCGAATTCACCGATGTCAGCTACGCATTCCCAAAATCCGACGAAAACGCCCTGTCAAACATCAGCTTTACAGCCGAGAAGGGCGAAACGATAGGAATTATAGGCGGTACGGGCGCAGGCAAAAGCACACTCGTAAATCTGATACCGCGCTTCAGCGACGTTAAAAACGGCAGCGTCAAGGTATTCGGCCACGATGTGCGAGACTGTAAATTCGGGTATTTAAGGCACGTCATACATGTTGTACCGCAAAAGAGCAATCTTTTTTCGGGTACAATAAAGGACAACCTGCTGATGGGTGACCGCTCCGCCGATGACAGAGACATTGATTTTGCGCTCAAGGTTTCGCAAAGCGCGGAATTTGTATCAAAGCTAAAGGACGGCACAAACACCTTAATTGAGGAAAAGAGCAAAAATCTGTCGGGAGGCCAAAAGCAGCGTCTTTGCATAGCAAGGGCAATAATGGGGCACCCTCGGATATTGATTTTTGACGATTCATCAAGCGCGCTTGACTTCGCCACAGATGCAGCTCTGAGAAAAGCTTTGAAAGAAAACTTAAATGACACAACCGTATTTTTGGTATCGCAGCGTGTCAACACGGTAAAGAATGCCGATAAAATACTCGTTCTCGACGACGGTGAGCTTGTGGCAACCGGTACGCACAAGGAGCTATACAAAACAAATGAAGTATACCGCGACATTTGTCTGTCACAGCTTTCAGAAAAAGGAGGTTGCCTCCGTATGAAAAACACAAAACGTCTCATAAAATATATAAGTCCGTTTAAATCCAATCTCTTCGGGGCGATTTTTTCCGCATTTGTCGGCATTGCGCTGTCGCTTATGGTACCCATTCTCATCGGTAAAGGCGTAGACTGCATAACGGCTAAGGGCGACGTCGATTTCGCAAGGCTTTTTAAGGTCGGCGCGGTTCTCGCGATATGCATTGTTGTTTCGGCGCTTTTCCAATGGATAATGACGTATAATTCAAATAAGCTCTCATTTAAAACCGTTCAAAAAATGAGAACCGAGGTCTTTGAAAAGCTTACAAAGGTGCCGCTTTCATATATTGACTCCACGGCACACGGCGACATAATAAATACTGTTGTCACCGACATAGATATTGTCTCCACCGGTCTTTTACAGGGCTTTACCCAGATATTCTCCGGCATTGTGACAATACTCGGTACGCTGATATTTATGTTCACGATAAACTGGTATATCACGCTCGCAGTTGTGGTGCTGACTCCCCTTTCGTTTTTTGTCGCTTCGTTTATAGCAAAGCACGCGCACAAAAATTACGTAAAGCAGGCAAAATACCGCGGTGAAATAACCGGATTTGCCGCCGAGATGATAGAGGGAGCCGATATAGTAACAGCATTCAACGGCGAAGAGGACGCTTACCGTCATTTTCACGAAATAAACGAAAAGCTCAAAAAAGTCGGTACAACCGCGCATTTCTATGCGGCACTTACCAATCCCTGCACGAGATTTGTTAACGCTATGATATATGCCGTTGTTGCTGTTCTCGGCTCGATACTCACGGTAAAGGGCGGTATTTCCGTAGGTAAGCTCTCTTCGTTTCTCACATACTGCACACAGTATACAAAGCCGTTCAACGAAATATCAAGCGTTGTTGCCGAATTTCAGAATGCACTTGCAAGCGCCGAACGTGTATTCAAGCTTCTTGACTGCAAGGACGAACCGTCGGACGAGGGCGCAAAGGAGCTTAAAGCCAAAAACGGCACGGTTGAATTTAACAATGTTTCGTTTTCATACAACAAAAACAAGCCGTTTATCGAGGGACTTAATATAAGGGCTGACAGCGGCAAAACAATAGCCATAGTAGGACCCACAGGCTGCGGCAAGACAACGCTCATAAACCTTTTAATGAGATTCTACGATGTCACCGGCGGTGAAATTGACATAGACAACGTAAATATAGCCTCTGTCACGCGCGACTCGCTGCGTTCCGGATTCGGAATGGTTCTTCAAGACACCTGGCTGTTTTCCGGCACAATATTTGATAATATAGCTTACGGAAAACCCGACGCCACACGCGAGGAGGTAATTGAGGCGGCAAAGGCGGCTCACGCTCACAGCTTTATAAAAAGGCTCGAAAACGGCTATGACACTTTTATCTCGGAGAGCGGAGATAACCTCTCGGAAGGTCAAAAGCAGCTTTTGTGCATAGCACGAGTAATGCTTACAAAGCCACCTATGCTTATATTGGACGAAGCCACAAGCTCCATTGATACAAGAACCGAGGTCAGAATACAGAAGGCGTTTGCCCTTTTGATGGAGGGCAGAACAACATTTATCGTTGCACACCGCCTCTCTACCATAAAAAATGCCGATGCAATCCTTGTAATGCGCGACGGGAAAATAGTCGAACGCGGACGTCACGATGAGCTTATAGAGCAAAACGGATTTTACAAAAAGCTCTATAACAGCCAGTTTGCTGTGTATTAAATCCCGACAGAATAATAAAAAAGCTCCGCAGTTAAGGTCACAAGCCAAAACTGCGGAGCTTATTTTTTTGTTTACTTGCCGAGTTTAATTTTTACAAATTCCTCTATATACTTTGCGGTCTTATCAAATCCCGCCGACGAGCTGTTTATACACAGGTCGTAGTTTTTAAAGTTGTCCCACTCGCGGCAGGTATAGTAGCGGTAATAATCGCTGCGGTGAGCGTCTATCTTTTTGATTTTACGCTCTGCTTCCTTATCGCTGAGCGACGGCTCAAGCACCTTGACGTTCTTAATGCAATCGCTCATGGGTGCCCAAACAAACACCTTCACGACATTCGGCATATCGCGAAGTATATAGTCGGCACATCTGCCAACTATTATGCACGAGCCCTTTACGGCAAGGTCTTTAATTATTTTCGCCTGATAATTAAAGATGTTTTTATGTGAAACAAAAGCACTGCTCTCCGGCGGAATCAAATCGCCCGTATATCTGTCGCTTGCCGGAGAAAAAATACTTTTTTTCACGGACTCATCGTTTTGGCCGAACAGCTTTACGTTTATTCCGCTCTCCTCCGACGCCATATAGACAAGGTCGCGGTCATAAAAGGGAATCGAAAGGTTTTTTGACAGCATTTTGCCTATTGTTCTGCCGCCGCTTCCGTATCCTCTTGCGATGGTAATTACAAATTTTTCGTTCATAAGCTCACCGAACCTCTCAAAACGATATGATATTATTCGCCGAGATAAGCCTTTTTAACCGACTCGTCGTTTATAAGGTCTTTTGCGTCTCCCGAAAGAGTTATTTTACCTGTTTCGAGTACATATGCCCTATCGGCAATCGAAAGAGCCTTCTTGGCGTTTTGCTCAACCAAAAGAACGGTTGTTCCGCTCTCATTGATCACCTTTATTATATCAAAGATTTCCGAAACAAGCAACGGGGAAAGTCCCATGGACGGTTCATCCATCAAAATAATTCTCGGCTTGGACATAAGTGCTCTGCCCATTGCAAGCATCTGCTGCTCACCGCCCGACAACGTGCCTGCAACCTGATTTTTACGTTCCTCAAGTCGCGGAAAACGCTCGTAAACCATTTTTAGAGTTGAGGCAATTTCGGATTTATCCTTGCGGGTATACGCCCCGAGCTTTAGGTTTTCGAGTACCGAAAGCTGCTGGAAAATACGTCTGCCCTCCGGAACGTGTGCCATACCCATGGAAACTATTTTGTGCGGCGGAGTTTTAGTAAGCTCTTTGCCGTCAAACACAATAGAGCCTTTTTTAGCCTGAATAAGGCCGGTGATCGTGTGAAGAATGGTTGTTTTACCTGCGCCGTTGGCTCCGATAAGGGCAATAATTTCGCCCTCGTTTACATCAAAGGAAACGCCCTTAATAGCCTTTATAACGCCGTAATTAACTTCAAGATCCTTAATTTCAAGTAATGCCATAGCTGCTCCTCCTTATTCGCCGAGATATGCTGTGATAACTTCGGGATTATTGAGCACATCGGACGTTTTGCCCTGACACAGGACATGACCGAAGTTAAGAACCGTAAGCTCCTCGCATATGCCGGAAACAAGCTTCATATCGTGCTCTATAAGAAGTATTGTCATATCGAACTCATCGCGGACAAAGCGTATTGTCTCCATAAGCTCCTCTGTCTCATTGGGATTCATTCCCGCCGCCGGCTCGTCAAGGAGCAAAAGCTTCGGCTCAGTCGCAAGTGCTCTCGCTATTTCAAGCTTGCGCTGCTTTCCGTACGGAAGATTTGAAGAAAGATAAGACGCTTCTTTATCAAGGTCGAAAACCTTTAAAAGCTCCATGGCCTTTTCGTCCATTGCACGCTCTTTTTTGAAATATGACGGAAGCTTGAATATACCTGCTGCCGTATTGTACTTATAATGATTGTGAAGTCCTACCTTAACATTATCAAGAACCGACATCTGACCGAAAAGACGGATATTTTGGAAGGTTCTTGCAACGCCTGCCTTGCATATATCAATGGTCTTTTTGCCCGTTATAACGGTGCCGTCGAGAGTAGCCTGACCCTCTGTAGGCTTATATACGCCCGTAAGAAGGTTGAATATGGTCGTTTTACCTGCGCCGTTCGGTCCTATAAGACCATAGAGCTCGCCTTTTTCTATTTCTACGTTAAAATCATCAACGGCTTTAAGACCGCCGAAGGTTATGCTTAAATTTTTAGCTTCGAGCAATGCCATAATTACCGTGCCTCCTTTTTGGTCTTACCGTTTCCCTTTTTGAAGAACTTTTTTATCGAATGAGTCTCCCAGAAAGCGATTGCCTTGGGGCTTGAGGTCATTATCATCATAACAATAAGCACTACCGCATATATGAGCATTCTGTAATCGCGAAGTCCGCGGAGAACCTCCGGCAAAGCCGTAAGCACACACGCTGCGATTATAGAGCCGCGTATATTGCCTATGCCGCCGAGAACTACAAATACGAGTATCATTATTGACATATTGTAGCCGAAATTCTTTGATGTTGCGGCAAGTACGCTGAGGTTATGCGAATACAAAACGCCGGCTATGCCTGCAAAAAATGCGGAAAGCGAAAAGGCGATAAGCTTATATTTAGTCACGCTTATACCCACCGATTCGGCGGCTATACGATTGTCACGCAGAGACATTACCGCTCTGCCGGCGCGCGAATGAATAAAGTTCAGAATTACAAACAGCGTGATAAGAAGAAGAACTATACCTATTATAAATGTTGAATCGTTGGGTGTTCCGGTTATACCGAGCGGCCCGTTTATAAGGACAGTACCGTCAGCCTCAAGATTTAACGACGACTGACTCGTAAAGGAAGCGTGAATACCGTGGCTGTCATATCCGACGTATATTGTTCCGAGTATGTTCTTAATTATCTCGCCGAACGCAAGCGTTACTATTGCAAGATAGTCGCCCTTTAATCTTAAAACGGGTATGCCTATAAGCACGCCGAATATTGCCGCGCAAAGTCCGCCGACAAGTATGGCGAGCGGAAAACGAATCCATGCATTTGTAAGAGTGTTTTGCGTAACTACCGAGAAAATCGAGCTTGCATACGCACCGACGCACATAAATCCCGCATGGCCGAGCGAAAGCTCACCGAGATAACCGACTACAAGGTTAAGAGAAACGGCAAGTATGGAGTACATACACAGAGGAACCAAAAGGCCCCTCAAAAGGCTCGATATATTTCCCGTGGACTTGAGTATTTCGACTACGGCAAATACAACTAAAACCATAGCATAGGTTATGAGGTCGCTTCGGGTACTTTTTTTAATCAGTTTTGACTTTGTTGATGCCATCTTTGTACCCTCCTTAAACCTTTTCAATATACTTCTTGCCGAGAATGCCCGTCGGCTTAACAAGAAGCACTATAATAAGAACGGCAAACACGATAGCGTCAGCCATCTGCGAAGAAATATAAGAGCGGCTGAGTATTTCTATAACGCCTATAAGCACACCGCCGATTACAGCGCCCGGAATAGAACCGATACCGCCGAGAACGGCAGCTACAAATGCCTTAATGCCGGGCATTGCGCCTGTCTGCGACGAAAGTGTGGGATAAGCCGAGCAAAGGAGTACGCCTGCAACGGCCGCCAGCCCCGAGCCTATGGCAAATGTGAGAGAAATGGTCGCATTTACATTTACGCCCATAAGCTGAGCCGCTCCCTTATCCTCGGATACTGCGAGCATTGCGCGGCCCGGCTTTGTCTTATTTACAAAGAGAGTAAGCGAAACCATTATTATGAGCGAAACTATTATGGTAACTATAGTTTCGGCGCTTATTGTTATTTTACCGCCGGCAAGCGTAAGTGCCGGTAGATTTACAATAGAGGTAAAGCTCTTTGCCTGCGAGCCGAAAATCAAAAGTGCCATATTCTGAAGAAAGTAGCTGACACCTATTGCGGTTATAAGAACGGCAAGAGGAGAAGCGCCTCTTAACGGCTTATAGGCAAATCTTTCTATTGCCATACCGAGCAAGGTACACGCCGCCATAGATATAACGAGTGCGAGATAAGGATTTACACCGGCGTATGAGGTCAACGCAAATACTATGTATGCACCGACCATTATTACATCGCCATGTGCAAAGTTAAGCATTTTGGCGATACCGTAAACCATGGTGTAGCCGAGCGCTATTACGGCATATATACTGCCGAGACTGACGCCGTTTATAAGGTTTGTTATAAAAGTCAATTTACTGCACCCCAAACTAAAAATGTTTCTTGTTTAAAATATAAATAGTATAACATATCCTCTTTGCCATTACAACGAGAAAAATATGCAAAAATGAATAATCAGGCGGCGCGCTTTTCATTATATTTCACCCAATTAAAGCGATAATGTAGGAAACAAAACGGGCCGGCAGCCGTAAGCTGCCGACCCGTATTCAGCCTTTAACCGAAGAAATCAGTCCATCGGCTGATATTCGCCGTTTTCAATCTTAACCGCTTTCGGCTCTTTGTTTACTTCGCCTGTTGCTTTCCAGGTCATACCTGAACCTGTTACACCGTCAACGGTGATTTCGGTCATGGCTCCCTTGAGAGCATTGCAAATATCGGAAACGCTCATATCGCCTGTAACACCTGCTTTTTCCGCAGCTGCCTTTACAACATAAACAGCGTCATAAGCGTCTGCCGCAAACTGATTAAGAGTAGACGGGTCATACTTTGCATTGTAAGCGGCAACGAACTTCTTGGTTGTCTCGTCGGTAGCATTAGCTGCAAACGGGGTAAGAAGCATTACGTTTTCTGCAAGAGACTTATCAAAGTTCTCGATGTTAAGAAGTCCGTCAAGACCGTCACAGCCGAAGAACTTAGCTGTAATACCGGCGTTCTTAGCCTGAGAAAGGATAAGAGAAGCTTCCTGATAATAAATCGGGAGGAATATAAGCTCTGCGCCGGAAGCCTTAATCTTTGAAAGCTGAGAAGAGAAGTCCTGCTTGCTGTCGCCTGTGAATGCTTCGGAAGCTACAAGGTCAAGACCCTTTGCAGCCGCTTCAGCCTTGAAGTTGTCATAAATGCCCGAAGAATAAGCGTCGGAGCTGTTATAGATAACAGCTACCTTTGTAGCAAGACCCTTGCTTGCGATATAGTCTGCGGAAGCAGTACCCTGGTTGGGGTCTGTAAAGCAAACCTGGAAGCAGTTGTCATTTGCTATTACCTTAGCTGCCGAAGCAGAAGGTGTTATCTGGAACATATTATCAGCCTTAGTCTGGCTGATAACAGAAAGGCAAGCACCTGTGGTAACGGTGCCTATGAATACCTTCATACCGTTATCCTTAAGAGTATTGTATGCGTTTACTGCTTTTTCGGCATCGGCTTCATCGTCCTCCATCTGGAACTCAAGCTTCATACCGTTTACGCCGCCTGCAGCATTAATTTCGTCAACAGCAAGCTGTATACCGTTTTTAACGGCAATGCCGTAAGCTGCCGCGTCGCCTGTAAGCGGTCCGCTGGAACCTATTTTAAGTGTTTTACCGTCTGAAGAGCTGCTGCCGGTTCCCTTACTGCCGCAAGCCGTAAAGCAAGCTGCAAGGAAAGTCAAAGCAAGAACTGCTGCCAGAACCTTTTTCAATGACATTTTCATAAAATGACCTCCTGTAGCTAATTTTGCAAGATTTAAAAGCGAATCCTGCAATAAATCATTTATGATGAAAATTATCTTACACGCAAAAATAGGATTTGTCAATAAATTGCCGAAATTTAGTCGCGAAAAAATGACGAAGTTGCACAAACACAGCACTCTGTTTTTGTACACTTTTGAAAAGCCGTTGATTTTGTCGTTTTATGTGCTAAAATCCATACGGCGTTTCCGCAGTTTAAAGACTGCGAAAAAAGCAAGGAGCCGCGGATAATACCCACGGCTTCTTGCTTTAAGACTTTATATAGAAATGGAAGATTAAGCTACGTGAAAGCTGCCTCTCTCGGCACCCTTTCTGCCGCCGTCAACAAGCTTGAATTCACGGTTTTTACGCATTTGCTCAATACGCTTTTTTCTCTTGTATCTGCGGTAATTGACAACTATAATCATCTTGACCTTTTGCTCAAAGGCGATGAACTTATCCTCCTTATAAAATCCGTATATAAGAAAGATAATAACTGCGAGCTCTATCATAGAAGAAATGGCTGTGAATGCTGACATATACAAGACCTCCGGTTCTTTAGAACATTTGTTTGTGTTTCATTACACCCTTATTATACCAACAATTTATATTTTGTCAATACAAATGTTCGGATTTTTCGGTATATAAGTCCTAAAATTAGGACATTTGCGTTGCAGTGCTGATACTTTTTTAATTCCAAATGCATAATACCACAACATATTGTGTTAGTCAATACTTTAGGCACAACTTATGCTATTTATACATAAAACGACCAAATAATTGTTTGTTCGGTATTTATTATGGATAATATTTATGGTACAATAATACGGTCAAATACATGTAATTTCAGTAAGGAACGGTAAAAAGAAATGTTCGTAGATATAGCTAAAATAAACATTAAAGCAGGCAACGGCGGCAACGGTGCGGTTGCTTTTCACAGGGAGAAATATGTGGCTGCGGGCGGTCCCGACGGCGGCGACGGCGGAAGAGGCGGCAACATAGTATTTCAGGCAGATGACAGTCTTGCCACATTATCCGATTTCAGATACAAAAGAAAATATAAGGCTCCGAGCGGTGAGGACGGCAGAGGCGCAAGGCAAAACGGCAAAAAAGGTCAGGACCTTATAATACGTGTTCCGCGCGGCACGGTAATACGCGAAGTAACAAGCGGAACGATTATGGCGGATATGTCAACCGACGAGCCGTTTATAGCGGCGAAGGGCGGTAAGGGCGGATGGGGCAATTCTCATTTTGCCACCTCGACACGCCAAACTCCGCGCTTTGCGAAAAGCGGCGCTCCGGGCGAGGAGTGGGATATTTCGCTTGAACTGAAGCTCATTGCCGACGTTGGTCTTATCGGCTTTCCGAATGTAGGTAAATCCTCGCTTTTGTCTGTGGTGAGTGAGGCGAAGCCCATTATAGGCGATTATCATTTCACAACTATAATACCCGTTCTCGGCGTTGTCACCATGGGTCCGGAGCAGAGCTTTGTAATGGCGGATATTCCGGGTCTTATAGAGGGTGCTGCGGACGGTGTTGGTCTCGGTCACGAATTTTTAAAGCATATAGAACGCTGCCGTATGCTGGTGCACGTAGTTGACGTCGCCGGCAGCGAGGGAAGAGACCCGAAGGAGGATTTTGAAAAGATAAACGAGGAGCTTGTAAAGTTCAATCCCGAGCTTGCAAAATGTCCGCAGATAGTGGCCGGCAACAAAATAGACCTTGCAACCGACGAGCAGCTTGAGGATTTCAAGAGCTTCATTGAGAAAAAGGGACTTCCCTACTTCCCGATAGTCGCACCGATAAAATACGGCACAAAGGAGCTTATAAATGCTGTTGCGGAAAAGCTCTCTACCCTGCCTCCCGTAAAAAAATACGAGGCGGAGGAAATACCGCTTTCGGTACTCGAGAGCAAAAAGAACAACGGCTTTAAAGTTACCGTGAACGACGGCGTATATTCTGTTGAGGCGGACTGGCTTTACAGAATACTTTCAAAGACCGACCTTGACGACTACGCGTCGCTTCAGTATTTTCAAACGGTTCTAAAGTCGAGCGGAATAATCGACGAGCTTGTAAAGCAGGGAATTCAAGAGGGTGACACCGTTTCGATTTACGATCTCGAATTCGACTATATACCGTAATTACCGCGGTATCAAAAAGGGGTATATAAATGTTTGCTAAAATCATAAGCGTCGGGCTTTTCGGCATGGAAGCCTATATGACCGGCGTCGAAGCGGATATTTCGGGCGGTATGCCGCGCTTTGACGTTGTAGGACTTCCCGATACGGCAGTCAGCGAGAGCCGCGAAAGAGTCCGCTCCGCCATTAAAAATAACGGATTTGACTTTCCGCCGTCACGCATTACAATAAATCTCGCACCGGCGGACATAAAAAAAGAGGGGCCGATTTACGACCTGCCCATTCTTATAGCAATACTTAAATCCACGGGGCAGCTATCCTGCGATACCGACAGCTCGGCTTTTTTGGGAGAGCTGTCGTTAAACGGCGAGGTGCGCAGAATTAACGGCGTTTTGCCGATGGTTATTAAAGCACAGCGTTGCGGTGTTAAGGAAATATATATACCCGCTCCGAACGCTGCCGAGGGCGCTGTTGTGCGCGGCATAACCGTATATCCCGTAAGGAACGTCGGGCAGTTGCTGTCACATCTCACGGGCGGAGAAAAAATAACACCCGTTTCCGAATCCGATTTCAAATCTTACAGCCTGCCTGATAATCTGCCGGATTTCTCCGACGTCAAGGGTCAGCACGAAGCTAAAAGAGCCTTAGAAGTTGCCGCCGCAGGCGGACACAATGTTATGATGATAGGGCCTCCGGGCTCCGGCAAGAGTATGCTCGCGAAACGCATACCGTCAATCTTGCCCGATATGACATTTGAAGAATCGCTTGAAACAACCAACATATACTCGGTAGCGGGAGTTTTGCCCAAGGGAATATCCCTTATAAAAGCGCGTCCTTTCCGCTCGCCGCACCACACCGTCTCCCCTGCCGGACTTTCCGGAGGCGGCACGGTACCGCGCCCAGGTGAAATATCCTTAGCGCATAACGGCGTACTGTTTCTTGACGAGTTGCCCGAATTTTCGAGAACGTCAATGGAAGTTTTACGTCAGCCGATAGAGGATGGTAAAATAACAATAGCGCGCGTTGCCGCAACATTTTCATATCCTTGCAGCGTTATGCTTGTATGCGCCATGAACCCGTGTCCGTGCGGTTACTTCGGACATCCGACAAGAAAATGCACCTGTCCGAAGGGCGCGCCGCAAAAATATCTGTCAAGGGTATCGGGCCCTCTGCTTGACAGGCTTGACATACATATTGAGGTTCCGCCGGTTGATTTTGACGCCCTCTCACAAAAGGAAGGCTCCGAAGAATGCTCATCCGAAATTAAGGCAAGAGTCAACAAGGCAAGAGAAATTCAGCGCCGCCGTTTTAAGGGGACAAACGTCACCTGCAACGCTAAAATGGATTCTGCACTCACAAGAAAATACTGTATTATGACCACGGCAGCGGCCAACATACTGCGGCTCTCCTTTGATAAGTTGGGTCTTTCGGCAAGAGCCTATGACAAGGTGCTGAGAGTGGCAAGAACAATAGCCGACCTTGACGGCAGCGACGTGATAGACACCAAGCATATAGCCGAGGCGGTACAATACAGAAGTCTCGACCGAAAATTCTGGAAGGAATAAATAAACGCAATACAAAACGGCTGTAAGAGCAAATCTTACAGCCGTTAATTTTATTATTATTTTTTATATTCCGTCGTAATAGCCTTTGTCGATAAGCTCGCCTATCGAAGCTACAACAGCCGGCTTATCCTCCTTATACGTTACGCCGTACCACTTATCCTCGGCGACGAGAACATTAACCTTTTTGGTTCCGCTCTCGATAAGAGAAGATACGACGGACGGGAGATAATACTCCGATTTCGGAACATTCAGCTTTTCTTTGAGAAAAGAAACAAACCCATCCTCTATGTATTTGAATACGTCGGGACGAAATCCCCAAAGGTTCATGGAAACGACCGTATCCGGCGACAACGCATTCCAAGTCTTGCCGTCATCCTCGGTAAATGAGCAATCGCTGCGAATCTTTGTATATTCGGTGACGCTCTCTAAGGCTTCATTATCCGTAACACAAACGCCTCTTGAAACGGTACCGTTTTCCGTAAGCGTATTCTTGAGTCTGAAGCCGACCATACAATAATCCTCTGAGGCCGATGACAGCTCGTCGTAAATCTTCTTAAATGCGCTTCTGCCGTAATAATCATCGGCATTTACAACCGCAAACGGCTCTTTTACAACATTCTTGCAGCAGAGAATTGCATGAGCGGTTCCCCACGGCTTTTGACGGTCTGCAGGGCAGGTAAAGCCCTCCGGAAGAACATCTGTCTCCTGAAAAACGTACTCAACCTTAACCTTTTTTTCTATACGCGAGCCGACGATACGTTTAAAATCATCCTCGATTGCGTGTTTTATAACAAAAACAACCTTATTAAAGCCTGCCTTTACCGCATCGTAAACCGAAAAATCAAGAATTACCTCTCCGTTTTTTCCTATCGGCTCAAGCTGCTTTAATCCGCCGAAACGACTGCCCATACCGGCAGCCATAACAACCAAAGTTATGTCCTTACCCATTGTTTTTCTCCTTTAGCCCCATTGGCTTGTTTTATTTATTATTTGCCTCTTTTTCGGTTTGCTCGGCTATTGCCTCGTCCTTTTCAGCCTCTTTTTCGGCTTCCTTCGCCTCTTTTTCGGCTTCCTGTGCCGCCTTTTCGGCTTTATCAGTCTTAATTTCTTCCGCTGCCTTACGAGCCTTTTCGGCTTTTGCCTTTGCCTCTGCCGCTTTGGCTTTTGCTTTTTCGGCTTCTTTACGGGCTTTTTCGGATTCCTTGCGTGCCTTTTCCTCGGCATCGCGTTTTGCTTTTTCCGCCTTGGCAACGGCTTCTATTTTTGCTTTTTCTGCCTCTCGGCGTGCCTTTTCGGCTTTTTCTGCGGCATCTCGCTCGGCCTTTTCTGCATCCTTGCGCGCCTTTTCAGCCTCTTTTTTCACCTTTTCATCGGCTTTTTTAGCTTTTTCCGCCGCTTCACGTTCGGCTTTTTCTGCGTCCTTGCGAGCTTTCTCGGCTTTTTCCGCCGCGTCACGCTCTGCCTTTTCCGCATCCTTACGTGCCTTCTCGGCATCTCTGCGGGCTTTTTCGGCAGCCTTTTCTGCATCCTTGCGCGCTTTTTCACGCTCCTTGCTCTGCTCGTACTTTGCTTCGCGCTGTTCACGCTCAACCTTTATTTCAGCCATATGTTCCTCGCTGATACCGGTGTTGCGCCAAGTATGGATTATTTCCGGAGCGGCAAATATCTCATCAAGACGTTTGATAAACGGAACAATCTCGCCGAAATCAAGTGCTCTGTGGTCAAAAGCAATACAAAGCGGCATAACCTGACGAATGGCTATTTCCTTTTCGCCCGCTTCATTTACAACGACTACGGGCTTATCCTGAACGGCACCGACCGCTATGGCACAAACCTGCGGCGGAACAATTTCAAGCAAGCAGGTTTCACCGCGTTGCGCACGGTAAACCGAGCCGATATTTGAAACGGTTATCGTACCCTGCTCGATATCGTGCTTTGTAAGCCTGTCATTTTCGGGAATTTTATAATAATTGCTCTTTTCCTTTCCGCTGAGGGTCTTAACCTTGTGCTTACCGGTTTTTGAGCCGATAAGACGATAAAGGGTTTGTTTGATTTTGCCCTGCTTTAAAGCTGTAAGCGTGTTATCAAGAGAGACATCAAACATAACCTCGTCAAGATTTGTGTTTGCGACACGGCGGTTTACGTCCGCGATATACGCAACCATCTCATCAAGGTTTTTGTTCTCAAAGTTGTGAAGATTTATTGTCATCATCTCGCCGTTCGGCAAGACCATCGGCATAGAAATATCAATATTTTCAAAGGTATGTATTTCTCCTCTGACAAGCTTGCGGTCAAATTCGATATGAGAATTCATAATCGGATCCGCTTTGAGCCCCTCAACTATTATTTTGAGCATAAGAGTATTTAAAGTGACCTTTTTCTCGGGCGGACAATCTTCGTTAAGCCTTTTATACTCTATCATAAATTCGGTGACGTCCGGCTCATAGTTGTATGTAACGTGAGGAACATTTGCCCACGATTCGGTCGTCATATTGGCTACAATCTTGCGCTGAATACCGAAATGTATGGTGTTGGTTTTTTTCATTTTGTTTTTTGCCATAAATATTCCTCCATACAAACTTTACTTAAATAGTATAATACAAATCATTTTAGAAATAAACTTTTTTTGCGAAAAAATCACATTTTACATATTATGTCAAGCAGCTTAACAGTTGTCTATAATCGCACGAGCGGTATTTGTGTATTTCCGACAAAAAAACGCAGATTGAATTTGTATTTATATTGGAGTATAATAATATAAAATTTATAAAGCGAGGAGATTTTGGATAAAATGAACAAACAGACCGAAATATAAAAGAAAGCACCGTCCTTCTTATGCCGGACGGGAACCTTGCAAGACCCGGCTATTGTAAGCACAACCTTTTCAGATATAATCCCGAAATGATAAAACGTGAAAATACCATGCGCCTTAAGGAATGGGATTATTACCAGATAAGCGACGGAAATATAATGATACAGCTCAATTTCTTTAATATATCGCTTGCCACCTGTGCCACTTTCGGACTTGTTAACCTCAAGACCGGCAGAAAAATAAGCGGTATGGCAACTGAGCTTTTCACGCCGCACAAGAACCGACTCAGCAAAAACGGCGACGTTCCGAACTATACCGAATATAAGCGCGGAGGAACAAAGCTTATATTTGACGTTCGCGAAACGGAGAGACGCCTCTATTTTGAAGGCACGGCTTCTGGCAAAAAGGTTAAATTCGACGTTACTTGCTATAAGCTTCCCGAGCACGAAAGCATAACAATAGCGACCCCGTTTAATGAACAGGGATGCTTCTTCCTTACTCAAAAGCTCAACTGCCTTGCGACAGAAGGCACCGTTGTTGCCGGAAACGAGAAATACACATTTACAAAGGATAAAACCTTTACGGTTCTTGACTGGGGACGCGGTGTGTGGCCGCACACGAATACATGGTACTGGGGAAACGGCAGCACTTATCTTGACGGCAAGCTCTTCGGCTTCGAGCTTACATGGGGCTTCGGCGACGAGTCAAATGCAACCGAAACAGCTATATTCTATGACGGTAAATGCCATAAAATAGGCGCAGTGCATCTTGAGAAAGACCCTGAAGATGATGCCGGATGGATGAATGAATGGCATTTTATTTCGGAGGACGGCAGACTTGATTTGACTATGAAGCCGTACTACGACCACTATACAAACCTGCTTCCGCTCAACCTGTTCGGTATGAAAACGCATCAGGTTCACGGACTTTGGAGCGGCAAGGTCGTTCTCGACGACGGCACGGAGCTTAATATCAAAGATATGTATGCATTCTGCGAAAAGGTTCACAACAAATTCTGATAAAAACTCCGGCTGCTTACTAAACAAAAAACGCTTATTCCGAAAAATCGGAATAAGCGTTTTATTTTGGGCTTGCTTTACTTTATTCGCCTGCTTTATATTTGCCTGCCATAACGAGGTCAAGCACGGAAGCGTCGGAGAGATCAACAACACCGTCTCCGTTAAGGTCCGCCGCAGCAAGCTGATCATCGGTAAGAGTTTCAATGCCGAGCGAATGATATATGATAAGGTTGTAATCCGTACTGTCAACCTTGCCGTCGTCGTTCACATCGCCGAACAAACGTATTTTAACCTGTACGTTAAATTCACTCTTATCACTGACAAGACCCGAGCCGCTGACAGCGCGGAATTTGTAATTATATGCTCCGCTGCCGTTTGTGGTGAGAGTGTTGCCCTCAATATTTGTCCACTCGCCTCCGTTAAGCGAATACTGATATTTAACGCCCGACGAAGCCGAAGAGCTGAGAGTAAATGTCACATCCTGCCTTACAAGCGAACCGGAAGCCACATTTTCTTCACCGCAAGCCGCCGTTACCGTAACGTCCGTCGGAACGCTCTTATCAATCATAACGACAACACCGTCCGACACATCGCTCTCAACGCCCGCTTTATTAACAGCCTTAAATGTATAAGTCTTATTGCAGTTTTCGGCAATATTGAGAACGCTGCCGTTCATCTCCTTAAAGCCCGATCCGTCGTCATAGTAATATGTAACGCCGGTATTGCTTGTAGCCGAGAGAACTATTGTAACGTCGCCGCTTGTCCACTCGCCTGTTTTACCGTAAGAAGATACGGTAAGCACGGGCTTATCGCCGTCGATATTTGTAACCGTAAATATCTTTGTTGCAACTCTGCCGTTTTTGCCTACTACGGTAAATACGTATGTACCGTTCTGTGACACGGTGTAAGAGTCTTCATTGGTTATATCCTGACCGTTGCAGGTAACCTCGCGAAGTCCCGACTCGCCTACCTCGGTGCTTATGTTTATCTTATAAGGATTCGGAGTAACATCGGTAACCTCGGGAGTAAGAGTTATTTCGGGAACCTTTGCATCTATCATTACGTGATAGCTGTCAGAGGGATAACTCTCGGTGCCGGCATTGTTAACGGCTTTAAATCTGTAAACGGCATTGGTTGTATCGGTTATCTCAATGCTCGCGCCGCTGTCGATAAGAGTCCAGCCGTTTCCGTTGTCATAATAATAGTTAATACCGGAAAGAGAAGCTTCCTCGGTAGAGAAGTTGAATGTAACGCCTTCACCAGTCCATCTGCCGAAGGTACCCTCGAACGAGACGCGGATAACAGGCACCTGACGGTCTATCTTAACCGTAAACGCGGTGACGTTGCTCTCAAGAGCCGCATAGCTCTCGGCCTTAAATTCGTATTTATGCTCACCTGTTTCGGTTGCGGTAAAGGTATTGCCCGAAAGCTCCTGCCATTCGCCGCCGTCAACACGGTAATAATATTTGTAAATTCCCGAATAAGCCTCGGAGGAAAGAGTTATATTTACATCTGTTGCGCTCCAAGCACCCTCTTGATATTCCTTATCACCGCCGTATACAGCGGAAACGGTAACATCGGTGGGAGCCGTACCGTCTATAACCACGCCGTCCGAACGAAGTATCGCGGAAACATTGCCTGCCTTATCGGTAGCTCTTGCCTCTACAAAGCCCTTGAAATCGGGGTCTTTAGCCGGTTTGTTTTCGCTGTCATAGACGCTCCAGTCGGAGCCGGTCGGCTGACCGTTTTCATCTACAAAGCGATATTCAATTTTGTCTATTCCCGATACGCCCTCATCCGACGCATCAACGGTAATTTCAACAGTCTTGTTAAAGAATCTGCATAAAGTGTCCGCCTTGCTGAAGAAGCTTCCGGAAACCTCTCTTGCGACACCGCCTATGTCCTTATGTAAAACGGTTATGCTGTTTACGGTGGGAGCAATTTTATCGATATTGTTTATAACGATGCTTTCTTCTGCCGTAAGGCCGTTACCCGCAGTTACAACTACGTTGTAGGTTCCGTTCTCAGCAACGGTAAACGAATCATGAGAAGCAGTTATATCCTCACCGTTTAATGTAACGGAGGCTATTCCCGAAGCGCCTACGTTAAGACTTCCTATTGTAACATCATAGCTCTTATTTGTAAGCTCGGTTACGGCGGGAGTAAGAGTGAACGAAGGCTCTACATCATCACGCATAACGGTGTAGCCCTCTGTGTAAGCGCTCTCAATACCCTTGGAATTTACAGCTTTAAAATAATATGTATCGTTGCTGTTCACATTTACGGTAAACGTGTTGCCTTCCAATGGTGCTTCTACGCCTGCGGAATCGGTTTTAAAGTAATACTTAACTCCGTCAAGCTCGTGAGTCGATGAAAGAGTAAAGGTTACGTCCTTGCTTGTCCATCCGCCGTTATAATCGCCTTTATCAACGCTGACAACGGGTTTACCGTATACAATTACGGGGAATGTAGCCGAAGCGCTGCGCCCCGCATGTGTGTATGTAACGGTTATATTCTGCTCTACGTCGTAAAGCTCCGGGTCAAATGACGATGTGTCGACCGTATAATCGGTGACGTATTCGGACTCGGCGTTGCTGTAATTTGCCTTAACCTTAAGGCCCGAAAGATCAAGGGTCTTATCGCCCTCGAGATAATCCTTTTTAGGATTTTCAAGCTCAATTGATGTTACCGCCTTAGAGTGAACGGTTATCGGGAATATTGCGTGATATGTTTTGCCGGCTCTTACTACGTTAACTATAATATACTGCTTCGAATCAAGTATCGAAGTGTTGACGGAGCTTACCGTATAATCCGTTACCGGAACGGAAAGCTGATCGTCGGTATAGGCGTTTGCCGCCTCTTCACCGTAATACTCGGCAATATCCGCACGATTATATGTAAGCTTAACCTCCATACCGGTGAGATCGAGCTCTGTGCTACCCTCTACATAATCGGTCTTAGTGGGCGCGGTAAACGCAATACTTACCGGCTCAACCTCAACTACCGTTATATTCTTTTGAGTTTCTACGTATGCGCCGTCAACCTTTGTAACGCCGTTCCTGCCGAATGCATGTAGTGTTGTATCGCCTGCCGAAATACCCGTGACAACACCGTTTGAATCGACCGAAGCATATGCGTTCTTCTGATTTACGTCGCCGATATTCCAGTCGGAGGTCCAGGGAGCCGAGCCGTCGTCCTTAGTGAGACCCCAGCGCTGCTTATCGACCGAAATTCTCTCGGGAGAGAATTTAGCGGTGTAGGTAACCGGAAAATCCTTGATTACATAATCATTTCCCGTTATGGTAACTCCCGTGAGGTGTCTTATTGAGTTACCGCGTACCGTTACCTCTACGGATTTAGACACGCTTCCGATGGTTGCGGTTATTGTGACCTTTTTGGTGTTCCAAAGGGCCGTTCCGCCCGAATCAAGACCTTTTACAAGACCGTTTGCATCAATAGTGGCTATTGACGGGTCGGAAGAAGTCCATACGACAGTTCCGAGAAGGGCTTGGTCGTAATCGGACGGTGCTATATTCGCGATTGAAAGCTGCGTGGTCTTGCTCTCGTTAACCGTTGTGCTGCCGCCGATGCTGAAGTCTGTTATCGCCTTGCCCGCCGTTACGGTAAGAGAGTCCTCAACGGTTTTATCGTTAAGAGTTGCTCTTACGTGTATTTCGCTAATACCGCTCGATTTCGGGGTGAATACACCGTCGGACGAAAGCGTAGCAAGCTTTGTCTCGGCGGGAGCCTCGGCGGTTGCCCATATTATTTTATTTGTATCGGGATTTGTAAGTCCCCACTCTCGTTTTATCGACGAGTTTGTGTTTAGTCTTGACGGCAACACATTTGCCTTAAAGGTAGTCGGCGTATCATTGGGAACGGCACTGTTACCCTCAATTTTAACAGAGGAGATACTGCCGACAACACCGGCTCTTGACACCTTTATTGTAACATTTTTGGAAACGCCGCCCGCCGTTGCGGTAAGGGTTGTGGATTTACTGTATTCAACGAGTCCGTCGCCGCCGTCAAGGCCGGTAACCGTACCGGAGGCATCAACCACGGCAATCGATTTATCGGCGATTTCCCAAGTAAGGTCGCCGGTATATGCTCCTGCGGGAACAACATTTGTAATTGCAAGCTGCGTTGTGGAGCCTTCACTTACGGATACGGATGAATCTGTTACGGTTTTTGTGCCGCTTATAATATCAAAGGATTCAACCGGGAGATCCTTCTGCTCAACTACATTAAAGGTTATGGTATCGACAAAAGCTACATTGCTCGCGTCGTATGCCCTAACCGTTACCGAGCCTGCTGCAGTAAATGTGACAAGTCCCGTATCGGAAATCGTTGCACGCTTGCCGGAGCTTGTATCAAATACGCTGCCGCCCATCTCCCATTTTACAGAGTGTTTAAGTCTTACCGGTGTTACCGCCGCGTAAAGCTGAACCGTTTTGCCCACGGCAACGGTAAGAGGAACGCTCTTTTTATTGGTTATATGAGTTCCGGTCGGAAAGATGTTCGCAATAACACTCTTTTGAACCTTTATTTTAATTTTGTCACTTGCAAGCTTTGCTCCGCTTGCGTCATATATAGTAGCTGTTATTTCGACATTCATATTGGCAAGAGCAGACGCAAGGCTGTCCGCAAGAGTATCACCTGCAATGCCTCTGACAATAGAAACTATCAGGTCATCGTTCATACTGTCAAGATTAACGCCCGACTTTTCAAGCTGTTTCATAATCTCGTCAGCCATTTTATCGCCTACGAGAGGAAGCACGCGCACGTTTTCATCAAGCCAAAGCTGAATTATAGCCGTCTTTGACGAATCATATGCCGTAACCTTACCGTTATCGTCTACGTCGGCAAGAAGCGGTAGGTTACTCTCCCACTTTACCGTAGTACCCTCAGGCAATTCGCCTGTCGTGGTATACTTTAGTTGAAGCGTTTTATACTCGGTCAACTGCTGTATTTCGGTAATGTCATTACCGTTTTCGTCCGTAATGTTAAGCGAGACTTCTGCCGCGTAGCTCACAAGAGCAGACGGAACCAAAGTCAACAGCATAATGACAGACAGCAAAACACTCAAAATCCTGGTTGATGTTTTTTGCATACAGATCTACCTTTCCTAAAAAACCGTTTTTACATACAAATAATAACAAATTCTACATATTTTTTCAATGCACACATTTTTACAAATAGTATTATAAGCCGGTCTGTGTTTTAGTGATTATACAAATACGAACAAACAAAAAAGCGCGGAATTACACACTCCGCGCTTTAATAACATATTGATATACCGCCTTACCGCATTGATAAAGCGTTTATTCCTCAAGCTTTTTCTGAGACTGCATTTTGAGATACGCATTTATGAAACCGTCAATATCGCCGTCCATAACCGCATTGATGTTACCCATTTCGTAGCCCGTGCGGTTATCCTTGACAAGTGTGTACGGCATAAATACATACGAACGTATCTGATTGCCCCAGCCTATCTCTTTTTGGTCGCCCTTAATATCCGAAATTTTGTCAAGATGCTCACGCTCCTTGATTTCAAGAAGCTTGGATTTTAACATTCTCATGGCAACCTCTCGGTTCTGATGCTGACTTCTCTCAACCTGGCATGCTACAACAATTCCCGTCGGGATATGAGTAAGTCTTACGGCAGATGAGGTTTTGTTTACCTTTTGACCGCCTGCACCGCTTGAACGGTAAACATCCATTTTAATGTCCTCCGGAGCTATTTCAACCTCGACCGTATCATCGATTTCGGGCATTACCTCAACCGAAGCAAAAGAGGTATGGCGTCTGCCTGCCGCATCAAACGGGGAAACTCTTACAAGACGGTGTATGCCCGTCTCACTTTTCATAAATCCGTAGGCATTTTCGCCCTCTATGAGGATACTTGCCGATTTGAGCCCTGCCTCGTCGCCGTCAAGGAAATCAAGCGTAGTAACCTTAAAGCCGTGACGCTCGCCCCATCGGCAGTACATTCTGAAAAGCATCTGTGCCCAATCCTGCGCCTCGGTTCCGCCTGCACCGGCGTGGAAGGTAAGAATTGCATTTTTGGCATCATATTCACCGCTCAAAAGGGTTGTAAGGGTCATGGTGTCAAGATCACTTTCAAACTTTTCTACGCTCTCGGTGCACTCATCGAGCATACCCTCGTCCTCTTCTTCATTTGAAAGCTCAATCATAACAAGCGCATCGTCATAATCCTGCCTGAGCTTTTCATAAGCCGCCACTTTGCTCTTGAGGTTGCTTGTGCGCTGAACGACCTTTTGAGAATTTGCTATATCATCCCAAAAGCCGTCAACAGTCTGCTCTTTTTCAAGCTGCGCTATCTCTTCTTTCATCTTATCAAGGCCCAGAGCCTCGGAGAGGTCATCAAGAGTCTTTTCGTGATTTATAAGTCGCAGTCTCAATTCTTCGTATTGAAGCATAAATATAATTCCTTTACTTATAATTTTTATATATTTACAAAGCTTAGTGCCTCGCCGACTATTTAATATCGGCTATGTCATAAGGCGTTTTTTGATACACAAAGTAGTTAAGCCAATTTTGGAAAAGTAGGCTTGCCGCACCGCGCCAGGTGTCTACGGGCGTTTTTTTGATGTCGTTATCGGGGAAGTAATTGTGCGGCATCTTTATGTCAAGACCCTTTTTTAAATCGCGGAAGTACTCGCGAGCCAAGGTGTCGCTATCATATTCGCAATGACCCGAACAGTAAAAATTTCGACACGCCATATCCGACACGAGATGGACTCCGGCTTCCTCGGAATAAGACAAAATCTGAAGGTCCTTTACTCTTATTATATCCTCTTTTCGGTTTTCCGTGTGACGTGAATGCGGAACATAAAAGAGATCGGAAAATCCGCGCAAAAGCGGATGATACAAATCAAGCGGTTGATGGCGAAATACGCCGAAAACCTTCTCGGGAAGCAGATGCTTCGGAATACCGTAATTATAGTAAAGCGCAGCCTGCGCTCCCCAGCATATATTAAATGTGGAATACACATTTGTTTTTGCCCAATCAAATATTTTGCAGAGCTCGTCCCAATAATCGACCTCTTCGAAGTCCATCATCTCAACGGGCGCTCCGGTAACTATCATACCGTCGAATTTTTCGTCCTTGACATCGTCATAGGTTTTGTAGAATTTGAGCATATGCTCCCTTGACACATTTTTTGAAATATGGCTTTTTACCTGCAGCAAGTCTATTTCAAGCTGAAGCGGAGAATTACTGAGAAGCCTTAAAAGCTGAGTTTCGGTCTCGATTTTTGTAGGCATTAAATTCAGTATTATAATTTTAAGCGGACGAATGTCCTGCTTGACGGCTCTGTCCTCCGTCATAACAAATATATTTTCAAGCTCCAGGCTATGATGCGCCGGAAGCTGATTATCTATTTTTATGGGCATACAGCCACCTCTTTCAAGAAGACGAACCTCGGTCTTTTACCCGTTTAAGTTCTGACAAAGTATTATAACATAACACATCACCGTTTGCAATGCCGATACACATAAAAATACCCCGACCGCAGTCGGGGTATTTTAAACTTATTTATTACCGTTTATATCAGCAAACGGGTTTTGTGTTTTCCTCTTCCTCGTCATCCTTACGTTTTTTACGAAGAATTATGAAGAATATAAGTGACAATCCACAAAGGAAAACAGCAGCTGCGGCGAGCGGATTTTCACGGATAAGTTCACCGGTTTTGGATATTACCGGGTTATTCATTATCGGGTTGCCGCTGTCGCTCGGTTTGGTTACCGGAACTTCGTTTGTCGGCTCCTCTACGGGTGTGCCGGGAACAATATTAATAGTACCGTCGTCGTTAACGACAAAGTCGAGCCATAAGGTATTGGTGCCCTTCGGAACAATTGCAATCTGCGAGCCATCATCAAGTTTAATAACGGTTGTTTCTGTTGCCGTATCACTTACGCTTACCGAGAAAGTAGTCTTGCCGGCTACTTCACCGTTTTCGTCGGTGATTGTTACAACATGGAAACCGTCTTTAATAACGTCAACGCTGTATGCACCGTCTTTTCCTGCCTCAGCCTTGATTTCGCCGAGGTCAATGTCGAGCTTAGCGCCCGGGAAAAGGTTTTTACCGCGATACACATTACCATTCATACCCATACGAACACAAGGATCTTCGTGATCTCCGCCGGGATTTGTGGTGCCCGAAGGATTGGTAGTACCTGAGGGATTAGTGGTGCCTGAAGGATTTGTTGTGCCTGAGGGATCTGTCGGAGCTGTCGGCTCTGTGGGTCTTGTCGGATCCGTCGGAGCTGTCGGCTCTGTGGGTCTTGTAGGCTCGGTAGGTTCTGTGGGATTTGTAGTCGGCTCTGTGGGTCCGAAGCATTTTTTAAATGTGAACACAATGTTCATATCGGTGGTAACCGAATCAAATCTCAACATACCGTACTGCAATTTATCGGTATAATCTTTACCGTTTACCGTGACACGCTCAATGTGGCTGTCAAGCTTTGCAACAGCTCCGAGAGAAAGCGAATCAAAACGGTCAACGGAGAACTTAGCACCGCTTGCAATAAGGTTGCCGTCTTTAAGGACATAACCTCCGTCGTTATACGTTACGGTAATTTCATGGGTATTCGGGACTACAGTTTTAAGCTGTGTTTTACCGATTTCACCTGCCTCGGCGAAAACGCAAAGCTGCATGGTGAATATAAGCAAAACAGACAACAGCACACTGCAAGCCTTTTTCATGAAACCACCTCCTTAAAAATTTTAAAAATCAAAATCTGGCAATGATTATGCAGCAACGTACTCTACGGTGTAAGTCATGTGGCCGACATACTCAGCTATGGGAGCATTGAAGTCAGCGATTGTAACGGTTGTCGAAGACTTAGCAGCGGTGTTAAGCTCGGGATATTCAGCAACATCTCCGCCTGCTACGGTGAAGGTGAGGAATTTATCGGTAGCAGCGTTCGTCATTTTTCCTGCATCTTCAGCAACAGCCGAAACCTTGAGCTTAGCGCCGAGCTTAAGCTGAGAATCAACGGTGTAAGAAGCGTCCTGAGCTGCGGTGTCATTCCAAGCAACTGTGATCTCAGCAGGAATGGTAACGGTGTAGTTTTCGGGATCGTTGTTCTCCTTATCGGTTGTCTTTGTCTTAACCTGAACATCTGCGGTCTTGGGGTCTGATTCCTTGGTTATTGTAGCTGCGAATGAGGGAACTGCTATAGCTGCTATCATCATAACAGCAAGAAGAATTGATACTATCTTTTTCATAATTATAACTCCTTAATGAAATAATGTTTAACTGTTAAACAAATTATTGGTCAACAACTGCTGCTGTGAAGGTAACGGTAGCATCGCTGTAATCTGTGATGGTAGCGTTCCAAGCTACTGCTGCAACGTCAACGTTAATGTTGTAAGTATTGTTTACTACCTCGGCAGCAGTCTTAACGGAAGTGTCGCCGCTGAAGGCGTAAGGAATGGTATAGCCGTTATCGGTAGCGGGCTTCATTTTGCCGTCGGCAGAAGCAACCGAAACGGAAAGACATTTGCCGGTCTTGAGAGTTGACGTAACATTGTAGGTGAAGGCTGTGGTTTCAGCGCCCCATTTAACGCTCATTTCAGCAGGATATGTTACTGTGAAATAACCGTCTGCGGGAACGTTTGTTGTATCGGTTTTAACGGTTGCGGAACCCTTGCCGCCTGCTGTATCCTGATTGATTTCAGCTGCAAAGGACGGAACAGAAACTGCCGCGAGCATAGCAGCCGCAAGAACTATTGAAAGTAACTTTTTCATAATATAACTCCTTTTAGGATTAAAAAATTAAGCTATCGCTTCAACAGAAGCTGTAAATGTAAGAGTATCTTCATACTCATCAATGGAAACGGATCCCCAGTTTTCCTTAGTAATATTGACATTTACCGAATATGCGCTGTTGGTAACTGTCTCGTGACCGGTTGTTATGTTGGTATCACCGGCTATAGTGTAAGGAAGAAGTCTGCCGCCGCCTGTATGGAGATTTGCGTTGTCCTGAGCTACAGTAACACGAAGGTTATTTCCGCTCACAAGCGTACTCGATACAGTGTAACCGATTTCGGTACTTTCGGTGCCCCAATAAATGGTGGTTTCGGCGGGATAAGAAACGGTAAAGGTACCGCTTATTCCGCTTCGGTCGGTAACTACCGAGGAGTTACCGACGCCACCGGAAGTAGACTGATCTATTGTCGCAGTTGCAGCAAAAGCGGGAACCGATATAGCCAAGAGCATCGCAGCTGCAATGACTATTGAAAGAATTTTTTTCATAATTGGTTCTCCTTGTATTTTGGAAGGGTTTCCGACTCTTAGATTGTAGCGGGAGCTATCGAAACCGTAAGTGTAAGATTACCCTCGTACTCATCTACCGGAACCTTTGCCCAATCAGCTGAGGCAATGTTTACTGCAGCGTTAACAGCTTCATCTGCAACAACTGCAGAAGCTGAAGTATAAGCTGTGGTGCCTGCTACGCTGAAAGGAAGAGTAGCGGTATTGCCTGATGCGATAGCCTTGAGGTCGGTTGTACCGTCTTCCTTTGCTACCGTAACATTAAGACGGTCGTTTGATTTGAGCTGGCACTTTACGTTGTATGTAAAGTCTGTGCTTTCTACGCCCCAGTAAATAGTTGTTTCTGCCGGGAAGGTTACCGTGTGTAAGAAGTAGCCTCGGGACCGTCGGGACCGGTTTTTGTAGAAGTAATAACCTTAGCCGTATCGGAGGTATGGTCGCTTGTAAGCGTCTTGTCAGCTGCAAATGACGGAACGGAAACCGCTGCGAGCATTGCCGCCGCAAGAACTATTGAAAGTAATTTTTTCATTGTGGTTATCTCCTTTCAAAATCAAAGGCTTACGGTGAAGGTAAGAGTATCGCTGTACTCGCCGACGATGGCGTTGTTCCAATCGTCTGCGGCAACCTTAACCTTGAGGGTAAGTGCCTTTGCGGGATTGATAACGGGGCCGTCAGCTATAAATTCGAGGTTAGAGTCAGCCGAGAAATCGTAAGCCAATGTCTCGTTTGCATCCTCGGTAAGCTTCATAAGTCTTGAGCCCTCAACGCCGATTTTAAGCTTCTGACCGTATTTAAGGTGAGACTCAACAGAAAATCCGTCAAGAGCTGTTTCCTCTGCGCCCCAGTAAATTGTGGTATCGGCCGGAATTGTAACGGTGTATTTAGCAGCGTTGTCATCGGGAGCATCGGGGCCTGTTTTTGTGGAGGTCTTAACAATAGCTGTACCGGTATTGTCAGTCTCCTTGGTTATGGGGTTAGCTGCAAAAGCGGGAACCGAAACAGCTGCGAGCATAGCCGCTGCAAGTGCAATTGAAATAAGCTTTTTCATTATAGTAGTCTCCTTTCAATAATTAAACCTCAGCGGTAAAGGTAAGGGTGTCGTTGTAAACATCAACAACAGCTCTGTTCCAGTCCTCGCTGCTTATTGTAACCTTGAGATTTTTGTCAACGGCCGGAGTTTCCTTGTTGCCGTAAACTACGGGGCTGTCTGCCGTGAAAGCGGTGTCGCCCGAAAGAGTATAGGGAAGAGTGTAAACCTCGCCTGCTGCGGCATCGGTCTTCATAGAGCCTGTGCCTGCTACGGTAACCTTGAGAGCCTGGCCTCTCTTGAGGTGAGACTCAACAGAGTAAACAAGATCTGTCTCCTCGGTGCCCCAGTAAATTTCTGTATCTGCCGGAATAGAAACGGTGTATCTGACAGCAACATCCTCAGGCGAATCGGGGCCTGTTTTTGTGGATGTCTTAATTATGGTTGTGCCGGTCTGCTCTGTTTCCTTGGTTATGGGATTAGCTGCAAAAGCGGGAACCGAAACAGCTGCGAGCATAGCCGCTGCGAGTGCGATAGAAATAAGCTTTTTCATAATTTATCTCCTTATATTTATTACGCGTTAGTATATTCTGCCGTAAAGGTAAGAACATCTGTATGCTCACCCGAAGCGGCTTTTTGCCATTCAGCCTCTGCGATGTTCACGGAGAGGTCATAAGACTTCATATAATCGCCCGGTAAAAACGCCATTTGCTCTGCGCCTGTAAGCGTGTAGGCGATAGTCTTTGAGCTGTCTAAAGTGTTGACAAGCTTTGAGCCGTTGAGCGACGAAACAGCCACCTTAACGGTCTTGCCGGGAGACAGCCACATTTTAGTTGCCGTAACCTTGCCTATTGCGTAAGAAGTAGCTTCCCACGGTATTTCGGTATCGGCAGGAATTGTAAGCTCATACTCATCCTGTTTGCCCTCGCCGGTAAAAATCTTTACGGAGCCTACGGGGTTCTCTTTGTTCAGCGTAGCCGGAGCCGCGAAAGACGGAACAGTCACGAGCGACAATAAAAGCACTGAGAGCAAAACTGATAATGTTTTCTTCATAGAACCACCTCCTTATGGTCTTGATAAAGCATTTAATTTGTTAATTAACCTTTAGTGTAATCTACGGTATAAGTAAGAGTAGTCGAATACTCGGCTATCGGAGCGTCCGTCCAACCGGAAATTGTCAATGACGGTTTTTGAGCGGGAAGCGCTCCCTCATTTGTACCTGTAAATTCTGTGGAAGTAAAGTTCTGTGAAGTATACGGAAGAGCGTATGTCGATGTTGCTGCATTGGTAAGAGTGTCATTTGCGACAGAAGCGCTGCGTGCTACGGAAACACCAATCTTGCTGCCCGTATCAAGCGAAGACGTAACCTTATAGGAAACATCAACGGCTTCCGTCTCGCCCCAAGGAACATCTATTTCCGCAGGAATTGTAACCTCAAAAAAGTCGTCTGCGGCAAAATGAATATTGATTGTTTTTCTGACAGGCTCGTTTGTTGTCTTGTCAACAGCAACCTCACCGGTAGCATTATCGATAAGCTCTATTGTAATAACATCTTCACTCGTTACGGTAACGCCCGTGACGGTAAACGTAAAGTTTATTGCCTTGGGAGCTGCCGCCGAAGCGGTGTTATTTGCGACATCCGCGGTTTCGGGAGAAGTGTTAAGAGCTTTTGCCGTTACGGTCTTTTCAATCGCACCCGTCATTGCAACGTTGTAATCGAGGATGTTGCCTGAAACGTCCTTAAGACCTCCGTTTTTAGAGGTTACACGAAGTGTGTAGCTTCCGTCCGGATAGTTAACGGCATTTGAAAGAGTAAAGACTGCGGTTCCCGTTGTTGCATCCTTATTGAGAGCGACGCTGTCTTTGTCTACCTCCGAAGCAAAGTTCGGGAAAATACGGAGGGTATCTATAATACCGTGGAGAGCTTCGCCGTCCGAGGAATTAACGGTGTTACCGTCGTTAACCTCTTGAACCTGCCTTATATAGCCCTTAAACGAATTGTACTCTTCAACCGCTTCCGTTATTGCGGTGAGGTCCTGAATACCGTTATTGTCCATTTGACCCTTAACGGTATTGTAAAGAGCCGTGTACTTTTCTTCAAGTCTAACAACGCCGCCCTTAACCGTCTTACCGGTGATGTCGTCGGTGTAAGTTTTGATATTGGCAAGCACCTTGTTAACCGCCGCGGCCGCCTTAGCATAATTCTTATACTGAGGAGCACTTGCAAATTTGTCGGCCTTATCAGTTAAGATATACTTAGCGTAATAATCAAGGTCGTTATACTTTTCGAGGTAGTTTTCAAGCGCCGCGGTCTGACCGGTAGGCATAAGCTTGCAGTCGGTCGTAAGGTCGGTCGCTTTACCGGTCTCGCCGTACATTGAAGCAACAAGAGTGTTAAGGTCTTTAATACCGGTTATAGCGGTACCGGAGTCACTCGTGTAGCCGTCACGGTAATTTTCGAGAAGTCTCAAACGTTTTGCAACCTTATAAAGGTTTTCCATTTTTGTGACGTTCTCCGCACCGAGCGCCGCAATCGCCTCGTCGGTATAGCGCTCATAAGACTGCTCATACCAATTGATTATGTTCTGTACGTCAGCTGCGGTGAGAGAATATGCGCCGTAATTTATAAGCGGCTTCTCTATTCCGCTCTCATCGGTGCCGATAACAAAACCGGGATAAGGTAAGGCGTTGCTGTCTGTTACGGAACCGCCGGTTGCTGCAGCCGGCATAGCCTCAATCAAAGGTTTCAAATCGGCAACCGCAATTTGCGGCTGATCGAGCAAAGTGATGCCGTCGTCGATGCTCTTGTACTTTTGAAGCACGCTGTATGCTCTTGCAACGGAAGGTATTGTCTTTTGATAATCCGAAAGCTGCGCATAAAGAGCAAGTGCCGTGTTTATCTTTTCGGTACGAGTGTTCGCTTTATAAATATCAACATCCGCTACCGCGTTTTCAAACTGCATTGAAGTAAGAGACTTAACCTGTGCATAATCGTCGAATGAGACGTCGCCGGTTCTGTTTTGTACGCCTGCGCCGTATGCCGAGGTACCCTGTCTGTATGTAAAGCCGACAGAGCCTATTGTAAAGCTCTTACCGTTCATTTCGGCTGCGCTCGTTGCGTTTACGGTCGAATCGTCGTAATTTGACAAGGGCGCTATACCTATGGTAACACGGAAAATGTTGTTAAGGGACTCGGCTTTTTCATCTATACGATAGTTAGAGGTTGCCGAAATACCCTGAACGCCTCTCGAGAACTGGAAGAGCGGAACCATAACATAGCCCTTGTAGTGAGAAAGGGTCAGGTAATCGCCGTCTCCCGTATCTATGCCGTACTCCGAGGTGTAAGCGTAAATTCTTCTCTTGCTTTCATCCTTGGGAGTACATTTAGCCCATTCACCCGTCTTGGGGTTAATGAGATAGAAGTAAGAAGCCGCGTTGTTGCTGCCGAAGTCGAGGGTGTAGTCCTCAGCGGCACCGTCATAGTATGAGCTGATATTAAACGCCATTGAGAATGTGTCAAGCTGAGAGAAGTCTGCGTAGAATACAAGTGCCAGACGGTCGGTTTCGCCTATGTCGTTTTTGGTATATGACTTAGCAAAATCGCCGAGACTCTCAGACGACATATTGTTGGCTCTCAGCGCGGAGTAATCGCCGCTGCTGCTCGGTTCTTTGTCAACAAGTCCCTTTGTAATGCTTATGCAGTTATACCAGCCTTTTCTGTCTTCGGCATACTGGTTATTTATGGTAACCGTTGCGGCGTTTTTGCCTTCAAGGCCGTTTGATGTAATGATTGCCGAAGTACCGTTTTGACGATAGCTTGTAATACCGTTTCTCTGTGGGTCACTACCGAGAGCACCGGTTGGTATAAGTGTAGGAGTTGCGGTATCCTGAGAGTGCGCCGAAAGTGAAGCAAAGGGAACCTGATATGTCAAATATCCCTTAGAATAGTAGTAATCCTGACCTACCTTGCCGGCATATTTTGAGTTTTCAAATTGCCAGCTTCTGGTGCCTTTTTCTAAGGAATCGAAGTCGCCGAACGGTATAACCTTGTTGTTTGTAAGCGCCTGGCCTATTACAACAGAGTTGTCGGCAAGTTTTTCTTCTATGAAGCTGAAGTACTTTAAGAGCTTCTCCTCTTCCGCTCTGCCGAGCATTGTGAGCTGGCTTAGGGTGAGGCGGATATAAACCTCGTAAAGGCTCTTAACAACGGCTTTATCCTCATCGCTTACCGCGAGAGTATTTTCGTCGAAATCGGGAAGCTGCTCAAGCTTCGTTGAAATCATCGGAATGAAATCCTCTGCCCCCGAGTTAGCAGAGCCGTAGGTTTTACCGTCTATACAAGCCTGCTTGGCGGTCTTGTACTTTTCCCAAGCCTCGGTCATACCGAGTGCTGCCGCCTTGGTATCGAGCGCAGAATCCTCAAGGAAAGATGCATCGATTATACCGGATTTTCCGGCTTCTTCGGATTTGTTATATTCCTCAATTGATTTTTTATAACCGGCTATCAAGTCCTCGATATACTTAACGGCGCGGTAATCGTAGGAGTTCGGATCTTCAATGTACTTTTGGCAGGCATTGAAAATAGCGCGCGGAATTTCTGTTTCCTGGTCATAATATGTCTTAACGGGCGTGCCTGTGTTTGTTGCTCCGTTAAGGGTATTTTCGCTGTATTTCTGACCGTCTGTACGGTAGAACAATACATTATCAAGGAAAATCTTTTTGCCTACGCTGCCGTTGTTGGTTTCAAGGCTCGTAGAAGCCGGATCATACGAGCAGCCTGTAAACTTAAAGCCGGCGGACATAATATCCTCGATAGCTTTAAAAGCATTTGTACGATTAACTACCGGATCTTCACCCGTACCGATTTTGGTCTTATCGATATAAGCTCTTTTGGGCGAATCGGCTGTTGTCTTGCTGCCGTCCGCCGTAGTCATACACGGAGCGAGCATTGTGCCGCCGTCGATATAGTATTCGCCGCTAGTCCATGATGTCTTGTTGATTCTGAAGGAATAGCGTCTAATAAGCAGAGCATCGGATATCGAAGTACCGGCAGGGTCAACAACTACCGACTGCGAAAGCTTAATTTTCTCGTTATAATACTTGTCGGCATTTGCTTTAGTTTTATCCGAGTTGTTCCACACATACAAATCCGATACCGGCTTATTTACCCCGAAATCCTCATTAGAATCAGTAACAACCGAATCCGTCTCGGAGCACATAAACTGAAGTGGTATACGGACATAGCCCTTGAAGTGGTCAAGGTCAACAGTACCGTTGTTTAGCATAACTTTCCAGCTGCCGTCCGTTTGCTGCAGGAATAAATATGGGTCCTCACCCATATAGCCTGCTTTTGTGGTGCCGACAGTTGAGTAAATTATATCGCCGTATCTGTTAAAAGCATTATTGCTTTCACTGTAGCTGTTGTCAAAATCCTGTGCAAAATACTTTTCGTTTGAACGAAGGCGGAATGAAAGCCCCGTTACGCTGACCTCGGAGAAGTCGAGATAGTACCAAATCTCGGAAGCACCCGTCGGGTCCCAAGTCTGACGACTCCATGACGTATCAAAGGACTGAGGGCTGTCGGTGGTTGCGGCGGACTCGATACGCATTGCGTAGCCGTAGCTGTTGCCCGTGTCTTTAACGCCTACACCATCGGTTCTGCCTTCGAATGAAATGTGATTACCCTCCTGCATATAGTCAAGGGAGCCTGACGTACTGCGTACATTGTTGACTTCGGCGGTTCTCTCGTTGATTCCGGTATCCGAAAACGAACCGTGGTCATCTGCGTTACCTTTTTTATCAAAGGTAAGAATTTCACGCACGGCAAGAACGTTGTTTGTAACGGGGGCATAAGCGGACGCATCGTATACATAAGTCGGAACATCCGAAACGTATGCGTTAACAGCCTCCGAGAACCAGCCGTCGCTGTCGTACGCCGTTATCGTAATATTGTAACGGTGATCGTCAGACAGACCCGCAGGCACCTTTGTTTTGATTTCGTCTGCCGTAATCTCAGCCGTGTACGGTGCGGTACCGGTGGGACTAACCATCTTGCGCAGCAAAACCGTGCTTGTGTGAACTTCGGTATATGTTCCGAGATCAACAAGCTCTAACATATACCCGTCAATTGTTTTTGTGCTGGTTTTGCGCTCGCTAACCTTAGCCGCGGGGAAGCTGACCGTAATTCCGCCGTCGTCATTAAGTGTTGCAGCCGCTTCCCTTTTATCCGATTCGGTAAAGGTCGGTATCGGGTCATATTCGCCCTCGCCGGCCGCGAGAACCATGGGAATCGACGTTACCAAAAGCACTACGCAAAGCAGCACAGCAGTTATGCTTTTTCCGATTTTAATCTTTGAAATTTTTTGCATAAACTGCAACTCCTTTCCTCAAAATCTGTATTTTGAATATAGTTTCTTATGAAACCACGATGGTCGTTTTTAAATCCATATTGTTAAGTTTACGCTGCTCTTTATCAAAGCTGTAGGTCTTAACATGGATTGTTGCAGGATAGGTTCCTGCCGCAAGCTCACGGTTCAGCGTGAACTTTGATATTGAATAGCCGGGCGGCAAGAGATTTGAGGTATATATAACCTCGCCTGTATCTGAAAGCTCTATTTCTATAACAAAGAAGCACGGGTTTTCCTCGGGGTTTGAGAATACAAAGCTTTGCTCCTTGGTATTTGCCGCCAAGGGAAGCTCGGGAATACCGTAGACCTTTATCTGCCTGCCCCTTGTTTTTGTTTTATCGGGAATCGAGATTTCGCCCTCGCCCAATACGGCATTTTGGTCGATTACGCCTGCGGGGGGCGTTGTGGTTCCGCCATCGCCGCCTGTCGGTATAACGGCCTTTAAAAGGAATATAAAACCTATTATAAGTGCCGCTATCAAAAGCGCAAACAAAAGCCAAAGCAAGAGCCTGTCTTTAACTATCGCAATGAATTTGTCAGCCTCTGTCTCTATGTAGCCGACTACCGCTGTATGAGGCATTTTCGTTGCGGCATACACCTTTTCGGTTTGCCCGTCGTCAGACTGCAAATTACCGATTTCGCGTTTGCCCTTCCCTATTTGACCGACAACCATATAGCCGCCCGAGGGATAGCGCGAGTCTATTTCTTTCTGAAATAAGAAACCGAGAAGCCGGTTTTGCCGTTTTTGTAAACGCCCTCGCCATCGGCTCCTGTAAGATGCCGAAATATAAGATCTGCCAAATAAAAAACCTCCGATAAATTGATTAAAAACGCTATATACAATAGTATACGATAAATCCGCACCGCTTCGGGTTTGCTTTAACGCTTGTTTCTCATCATTTTGCGAAAGAGCATCTATTTACCGATTTTAAGGCGCAAATGGGTACACTATTACACCGTATATTTATACTTAAGTTTACACTAAAAATGCTTTGGTGTAAAGAGTTTTTATCTAATTTAAAAACACATTTTAAATAGTCTTTAAACCAAATGTTAACAAATTGTGAACGCAGTTTGACATTCTTTTGTCATTTTGAAATGAAAATATGTAAAATTTTAGATTGCAAGCACACTTCGACAAAAATTGCCGCCGCTTTTGGTAATCTTTTACAAATTATACACCGGAAATTCTATGTAATCAATTCTCTTTCATAGAACTCTTCCGTTTAGCCTCTTGATTTTATCACGTGCTGTGCGACAAAAAAACGCCATTGTAACAAAAAGCCGTTTTAATTTCACAAACGCCCGAAAAGCACAAAAAACGGGCTTGTAAAGCAAATTACAAGCCCTGAAATATTTATATCTATAAGATAATTTCGGATATTACGGAGTTGGAGAGTAAAAATCCGCGCCGCGTCAGAAAAATTCCGCCGCTCTCACAGCTGCAAAGTCCGTATTTTTCGTATTGCTTTGCGCTTTCAAGCATTTTTTGCGGTATGCCGTGATGGAAACGGGCGTAAACGCTCTTGAGTAAGCCCCTCGCGAAGCCTTAAAGCGAGCATACAAAATTCCTCTTCGTCGCCGCCGTCACCCTCAGTTAAACGCTCGTTGCCGCTTATAAAATACTCAATATCACGCGGATAATATGTGCGTTTTCCGCCTAAAAACGAATGTGCCGAAGCACCTATGCCGAGGTACTCCTCATCGTGCCAATATTTCAGATTGTGGCGGCTCTCAAAGCCGGGAACCGCAAAATTTGATATTTCATACTGCATAATACCGTGTTCTTCGAGGTATTCGCACATAAAAAGGTACATATCGGCCGTATCGTCGTCAGAGGGGAACGGCAATTTGTCTCTCATACGAAAAAACGGCGTATTCTCCTCTATTTTGAGAATGTAGCAGCTGAGATGCGGCACACCCGAAGAAATGCAGAAATCAAGCGTGCTTTTAAGGCTCTCTTTTGTTTGACCCGGCACGCCGAGCATGACATCAAGCGAAATATTATTTATTCCCGCTTTTTTGCCCGTGAAACGACACTTTGAACCTCGCTTTTGCCGGCTCGTCTGCCTAAAATCCTACGTTCGCCGTCATTTGCCGACTGCAAGCCAATGGAAAGCCTATTCACTTTACACTCGCTTACTTTTTCAAAGAATTCGTCACCGAGCGAAAACGGGTTGCACTCTACCGTTATTTCCGCATCATCGGTCAAAAACGTTGATTTTGCGCCGTTTATGATTTGGCAAAGATAATCCGGAGCCAAAACCGACGGAGTTCCGCCGCCAATGTAAAGAGTATCAGCTTTACAATTAAGCTGTTTTGAATTGTTCCGAAGTTCTCGCAAAACAGCCGAAACATATCTGTTTTTTGTATCGTCATCGGCGCGAAACGAGTAAAAATCGCAATACGGGCACTTTGAATTGCAAAACGGAATGTGAATATACAGTCCTATATTATTCATCGTCTAATTTAAGCACAGCCATAAACGCCTCTTGCGGAACTTCTACCGTACCGAACTTGCGCATACGCTTTTTACCCTCTTTTTGCTTTTCAAGCAGCTTCTTTTTACGCGTTATATCGCCGCCGTAGCATTTAGCAAGCACGTCCTTACGCATTGCCTTTACGGTTTCGCGCGCTATTACCTTGCCGCCTACGGCTATCTGAATGGGAATTTCAAACATCTGGCGCGGAATATTGTCCTTAAGCTTCTCGGCTATTCTGCGCGCTCTCGGATATGCCTTTTCGGAGTGAATAATAAACGAGAGGGCGTCTATCATATCGCCGTTCAAAAGAACGTCGAGCTTTACAAGGCTTGACCTTTGGTAGCCGCAAAGCTCATAGTCAAACGAAGCATAGCCGCGCGTACGCGATTTTAAGACGTCAAAGAAGTCATAGATTATTTCGTTAAGCGGGAGTATATATTTCAAGTCCACCCTGTCGGCGTCAAGATACGTCATTTCTTTATATTCGCCGCGTCTGTCCTGGCAAAGGTCCATTATGGCTCCCACATAATCCTTAGGAGAAAAGATGTGCGCCTCAACCATGGGTTCCTCCGCAAAATCGATTGTTGCGGGGTCGGGGTAGTTGCACGGATTGTCTATTTCGACTACGTTTCCGTCGGTAAGATGTATTTTGTAAACAACCGAAGGTATTGTTGTTACGAGGTCGAGGTCATACTCTCTCTCGAGGCGTTCCTGTATGATTTCAAGGTGCAAAAGCCCCAAGAAACCGCACCTGAAGCCGAAGCCGAGGGCACTTGACGTCTCGGGTTCAAACGAGAGCGAGGCGTCATTCAGCTGTAATTTGGCAAGAGCATCCCTAAGAGCCTCATAATCCGCTCCGTCCGCCGGATAAATTCCGCAGAAAACCATCGGATTTACCTTGCGATATCCTGCAAGCGGCTCCGAAGCCGGATTTTCGGCAAGAGTCACGGTATCGCCTACGCGCGCATCGCCTACGGTTTTAATCGAAGCGGTGATATAACCGACCTCGCCCGAGGACAGCTGCTTTGTCGGCTCCAAGCTCTTGGCGCGCATATATCCCGTTTCCACAATTGTAAATTCGGCACCCGTAGCCATAAGACGCATGGTCTGCCCCGGCCTTACCACACCGTCAACTATTCTGACATAGACAATTACACCGCGATAGCTGTCATATACGGAGTCAAACACAAGCGCTCTGAGCGGCTTTGAATCGTTATCATCCGGAGGCGGCACAAGGTTTACGATTTCCTCGAGCACAGCGGGGACATTCTCGCCCGTTTTTGCCGAAATTCGCGGCGAATCCATACACGGTATGCCTATAACGTCCTCCACTTCTTTAGCAACGCGCTCCGGCTCTGCGGCGGGAAGGTCGATTTTATTTATTACCGGTACAATTTCAAGGTCGTGGTCAAGCGCAAGGTAGGTGTTTGCAAGAGTTTGAGCCTCTATCCCCTGTGACGCGTCAACTATCAGCACAGCTCCCTCGCATGCCGCAAGGGAACGCGACACCTCATAGTTGAAGTCAATATGACCGGGAGTATCTATTAAGTTCAGTTCATATTTTTTGCCGTCGGCAGCCTTGTAATCAAGCTTTACGGCACGTGCCTTAATGGTTATGCCGCGTTCACGCTCAATATCCATATTGTCAAGAAGCTGCGCCTCCATATCGCGCTTCGCCACGGAGTCCGTAAGCTCCAACAAACGGTCGGCAAGCGTACTCTTGCCGTGGTCGATATGGGCAATTATGCAAATTTCTGATGTAGTCCTTTTTACCTGACATAAATTTCCTCTTTTATCTTTTTTAAATCCCGTATATTATATCAAATTCGGAGTTAAATGTGAATACCGAAAATTATTTCTCACGGTCATAAAAAGACAGCATCGGCTTTATCTTTTTGCCGCCTATCACTCTCTGCTCGTAGTTTTTGGTTATTTTAAACACCGTCCCCGACAAAAGCAACAGACCTATAAGATTCGGCAAAGCCATAAGACCGTTAAACGTATCGGAAAGATCCCAAACAAGCTGAATGCTCGACACGGCACCTATAAATATCATTGCGAGAAATATTATTTTATACACCGCAGTCAGCTTTTTTCCGCCTATATATTCTGCGGCGCGCGAGCCGTACACCGACCAGCCGAGTATGGTTGAAAAAGCGAACATAACTATACCTATGGATACTATATAAGAGCCCCATTTGCCGAGCACGCTCTCAAAGGCATATATTGTTATATTGACTCCCTCAAGTCCGCTTTGCAGATTTGCCCCGGTAGTCAGTATTACGAGTGCCGTAAGGGTGTGCATATAACAATGGTGTCAAAAAACACCTGAAATATGCCCCACATACCCTGTGTTACGGGTTCCTTGGCATCAGAGGAGGAATGGACCATTACCGACGAGCCGAGGCCAGCCTCATTAGAAAATACTCCGCGCGCCACACCGAAACGCATGGCTCTTGAAATACCGTATCCCATAACGCCTCCTCCGACGGAGCGCATACTGAACGCCCCCGAAAATATCTCGCCGAAAGCGTCGCCTATATGGCGGAAATTTACGATTATTATTATAAGCGCGCCTATTATGTAAAACGCCGCCATAAAAGGCACAAATTTTTCCGTCACCGTGACTATTCTTTTCAGTCCGCCGTAAATTATAACGGCTATAAGGGCGCAAACGACTATCCCCGTGACAATGCCCGGTATATTAAACGAACCCTTAAGTGCCGTGGATATTCCGTTGACCTGAGCCACCGAGCCTATTCCGAACGATGCGAACAGACAAAAAACAGAAAATATAACCGCAAGCCACTTTTGGCCGAGTCCTTTTTCAATATAATACATAGGGCCGCCCACCCACTCGCCTTTTTCGTTTTCTGCGGAAATATATGCCGAGCGCATTTTCGGAAAAGCTCGTCATCATACCGAGCAAAGCAGAAATCCACATCCAAAATACCGCACCCGCTCCGCCGGAGGAAATCGCGGTGGCTACGCCTACAATGTTGCCCGTGCCTACCGTTGCGGCAAGAGCCGTTGCAAGTGCCTGAAACTGCGATATGGCTTTTTCGTCCTTGGTTTTTGTTACCTTGCGGTCTTTAAAAATTGCGGCAACCGTATTTTTAATTGTGTAGCAAAAACGGCGTATTTGGAAAAATCGCGTACCGCACGTGAGATAAAGACCGGTAAGCAGCATCAATATGAGCATCGGAGGCCCCCAAACGACACTGTTTACCTTACTGTTGATATTCTGAATAAGCTCTACAAAATTTTGCATAGTACCTCCGAATGTGTTTTTATTGAATAACAAGAAAACGGGGCAAAAGCAGCTAATAACAGTATTGCTTTACGCCCCGAATTATTAAGAATAAAGCTTTCCGACTATGATGTTCACAAGCGAAACCGGCAATGCCTTTGAAAGTGCCAAAAACAGATGATATTTAGTGCCTTTTGTAGACAAAAGCTTCGGACGAGCTTTGATTGCCGCAGCATACACCGCATCGGCTATATCGTCCGGCGACATACCGTTTTGCTCGTCGCGCTCCATACCGGCAACCGCTCTTTTAAGTGTTTCGCCGTAAAATTCGTCACCGGCGGTATTTTTCTCTCTTGCCGCGGTAAAACCCGTTTTAACATCGCCCGGCATTACGGCGCAGACCTTTATATTAAACGGTCGCACCTCGTTTGCAAGAGCCAGAGTCAGCGAATTTACAGCCGCCTTTGACGCCGAATAAAACGCCTGAAACGGTATGGCAAGCGGAGCTGCGAGAGAGCTGAGATTAACAATTCTTCCGCCGCCTTGAAGCCTCATATATTTAATTACGTTTTTTGAGCAAATAAAGCAGCCGAAGAAATTGACGTCAAACTGTTTTTTAGCTTCTGCAAGCTCTGTGAATTCAACCGCCCCTGAGATGCCGAAGCCTGCATTATTCACAAGTATATCAATGCTTCCGCTGTCATTATATATTTTTTTGAATGCCTCTGAAACCGAGTGCTCATCCGTGACGTCGCACGAGATATGCTTAACGCCTACCGTTTGAATCTTCGGCTCGCGGCGACTCAGTTCATACACCCTGTATCCGTTTTCAAGAAACTTACGGCAGCAGGAAAGTCCTATTCCGCTCGAACCGCCCGTAACAACTGCAGTTTTCATCAATCTCAACTCCGTTAAAGCAGGCAAAGGCGCAAAGCCGCCGCGCCCGTAAAATACAAAAGAATTTTATCACAGCGGAAACGTTTTCGCAACTAAATGCGAAAAAATATCCGTAAATTCTGTATGTGCAGCCGTATGTAAGATTATTATATTGCCTTGCCGTATAGTCCCGTATTTTGCCAAATCGTCCGTTATTTTATTTTATTAAACAAGTCGATAATAAATACGTCTATATTGCTTGCGGCATATTCGGCGATGCCAAACGGCCGAGCTTTCTCAGACCGATTGCCGATTTTCACAATTTGCGGCACTTTTACCGTTTTTTAACAGAATTACAGTTGCACATTTTGCTCATAAGCTTTAAAATTACAGTATATAGTTATATTGTCGCAGGCATTAAAAGCGGCACAAGAATCGGTATAAATCCGAATGAAATCAGCCGTTTCATATTCGCAAAAAAGGATGGAAAAAACAATGAAAAAGAAAAAAGAGAAAGGAATTAACAAGGGTTTATCGAGATACCTTGTGTCGGTATTACTGTTTTTGTTGTTCGAAACGGTGGCAATCACACTATGGCTAATAAAGGATAATCTGTTTTATTTGCTGAATTTCAGCTACATAGGCACCTGTCTCGCATTGGGGACGGCACTTTTTACCGCCGAGAAACGCTATGCGCGTCATTTTGTACAGCTGGCAGTCGGAAGCTATATGCTGCTGTATCTCGGCATAATCTCCCGAGAAAATATGCAGATTGAAGGCTTTTGGTACTATCTGTTCCTCGGCGTTTTTGAAGCAGCAACCATTCACTATGCCGTAGCCAAAATCTTCGGACCGTTGCTGTTCGGACGCGGATGGTGCGGCTATGCCTGTTGGACGGCTATGGTTTTGGACTTTCTTCCTTATAAGCAGCCACGGAAGCCGCGAAAAGAAAAACTCGGAATTCTGCGCTATGTGATGTTTGCGTTATCATTGGCTCTTGTGTCGGGTCTGTTTTTGTTCAAGGTCGCAAATCTTGAGAAAATTATGTTTTGGCTGTTTCTCGCCGGAAATGCGCTTTACTATATATCCGGAATTGCGCTTGCCTTTATATTTAAGGATAACCGCGCATTCTGCAAATATCTCTGCCCTATCACAGTATTTCTGAAGCCCATGAGTTATTTTTCGCTTCTGCGCGTCAGCTGTGACGAGAGTAAATGCGTTCATTGCGGCAAGTGCCTGAAAGTATGCCCAATGGATGTTGAGGTTAACAAGGATTCACGCAAGCGAAAAAACGGAACAGAGTGTATTCTCTGCTACGAGTGTACAAAAAACTGTCCCACAAAGGCACTTCATTAAAGCGAAAAATAAAACAAGGTGCAATTCCGAATGAATTGCACCTTGTTTTTTACAAATTCAAAAAGTCTTTTCTGTAATCAACTCCGAAGAATTCAGCGAGCTGCTGCATTTCGCTGTCCTTTATCGTGTTGACTCTCGGCATATTACAGGTAAGCATATAAATCTGCGCCGCTTTTTCCACGGTTTCGATAAGCCCGAAGCAGTTCTGCCGTTGTGCCGCTCCGCCATTGGTTTTATCCTGCTGTTGTTAAAGCTCTCCCGGCAGAATATTATAGACATAATACTGCACAAGTGCTAAAATTTAAGCAAATTCTAATTGAATTTAATTTTTAAAAATACTTTGGAAGAGTTGGCAAATGACAAAACAAAATTCTATGCTTACCGGCAAGCCGATAAAAAGTATAATTAAATTCTCGCTGCCGATTATGGCTTCATCGCTTTTACAGTATAACTATACATTGGTCGACAATATACTTGTCGGGCGATATGTAAGCACGGACGCTCTTGCCGCAGTCGGCGGAGTCGCCTCGATAAACTCGTTTATTGTCGGTGCGGCACTCGGCCTTACAAGCGGATTTACAATACCGGTGGCGCATGCTTACGGCGCAAAGGACCAAGACAGGGTCAACAGATATTCCGGAAGCAGCATTACGGTGTCGTTCTTGCTCGGCCTATTACTTGTTGTTGTCGCGCACATTATTTCCACTCCTCTTTTGAAGCTTATCGGCACGCCGGACGAAATTCTCGGTCTTTCCTCGGCGTATATAAACATTCTTTACTTTGCAATACCGTTTCAGATGCTCTCAAACAATTTTACCGCAATTTCAAGAGCCGTCGGTGAGAGCAGAAAACCGCTCATATATTTTACGGCAAGTATTTTTGTAAATTTCGTACTTGACATGCTGTTCATAAAGGTATTTCGCTGGAGCGTTGAGGGAGCTGCGCTTGCTACGCTTATTTCTCACATTACGGCAGCCGTCCTTACGGGAAATTACATTTTAAGGCGCAATACAAGCGTACACATTTCAAAAAAAGAGCTCAAACTCGACCTCAAAACAGCATTCATACAGTTAAAATTGGGAATACCCGTTTCGCTTCAGTTTACCGTTACCTCTATCGGGTCGATGTGTCTTCAAAGCGCGGTAAATTCATTCGGCACGGCGACTATTGCAGGCTTTACCGCCGCAGGAAGGGTCGAGAATATTGCAAATATACCGCTGAGCAGACTCAGCGTCGGTACACAAACCTTCGTCGGGCAAAACTACGGGGCCGGAAAGTACGATCGAATAATTAAAATCGGTTAAAAAAATATTTACGCTCAACATACTTCTTTCCGTCGCTTTAAGTGTTGCTCTTCTGACGGCAGGTATGCCGATAGTCAGGCTGTTTATGACAGAGCCTAATGAAGACGTCTTGTTTGCCGCCCACAAATATCTTATCGCCACGGCGGAGTGCTTCAGTCTTGTCGCGGTGCTGTTCGTTTTAAGGAACACTCTGCAGGGTCTCGGCTTTACATATGCAAATGCGGTTGCGGGTGCCGGCGAGCTGATAGGAAGAATATCAATAGCGCTTATTTTCACTCCGCTTATCGGCTTCAATGCAGTATGCTACGCAGCCCCTGCCGCATGGCTTCTTGCAGACATCCCGCTTGCGATTATATATTTAAAAAAGAAGAAGAAATTTAAGGCGTTAGCAATGCGGAATATGAATACAACAGCGGATATATAGCCCTTGAAATTTCTTTATCCGCAAACGAAATAAAAAGAATTATCATTAAACAGTCGAGTGAATCTCGTTTTATATATCGATTTCATAAAATTATTTATATTGAGTCAGCCGAGAAAGGAAATAATAATGGAAAAAAAGTGGTTATACAAAGTTGAAAACGATAAAATAAGTGTGCTTTTGTCTCTGATAGTAACGGTCATATTCGCTGCTGTTACGGCAGTATTGCATGGGTTTATTATCACCTTGGTATTTACAATAGTAATGGCTGCATTGACTCTTTGTTCTGCTTATCGTTTTATATTTATAAAACTTTTGATAGGAGAAGACTCGTTTTGCCATTGCAAATCACCTTGGGATAAAAAGGAATACAAGTACACAGATATATCAGAAGTTTGGGAAAGCACAGGTAAATCGGTAAACGGTGCGAGCCAGAACTATTTGAATTACAGAACTCCGAGCGGCGAAGTAAAAAAATTTTATTTTTCGCCGTGTCAATATGATGAAATTTCTTTTCTTATTGAGAAAATTGACAAGGATTATGACTTGTCACAGAACAAAAAAGGTTTACTATAAATCGAAAATATGTGAGAAAGATTGGAGATTTTATATCATGAATATAGTAGTTTTGGCAGGAGGATTAAGTACAGAACGAGATGTTTCATTTAAAACTGGAGATATGGTATCAAAGGCATTAAGAGAGAATGGACACAAGGTAATTTTACTGGATGTTTTTATGGGATACAGTGACAAGGAAGAAGATCTTACCGGAATTTTTGATCGGACAGAGGAAGTAAGTGTAAAGGTATCTGATATTCCAGAGACTGCACCGGATCTTGAAAAGGTAAAAGCTTCAAGAAAGGATCAGTCAGCATGCTTTTTCGGACCGAACGTGATCAGAATGTGTCAGATGGCAGATATTGTCTTTATGGCATTGCACGGAGAAAATGGAGAAAACGGAAAGATCCAGGCAACCTTTGACCTGTTTGGAATTAAGTATACAGGAACCGGATATTTGAGCAGTGCACTTGCTATGGATAAAGGAATGGCAAAACAGCTGTTTTTGGCAGGAGGAATCCCAACGCCACAGGGAATTTCCATGAAAAAAGAGAACCGTGGTGATTCTGCAAAAGAATTAGGATTAAAGCTACCATGTGTTGTGAAGCCATGCTGTGGTGGTTCCAGCATCGGAGTTACGATCGTATGGACAGAGGATGAATTTAAGAACGCACTGGATGAAGCTTTTAAATGGGAAGACAATCTGATCATTGAAGAGTATGTAGAAGGACGTGAGTTCTCCATCGGTGTCATTGATTATAAGGCACTTCCTGTTATTGAGATTGCACCGATCCAGGGATTTTATGATTATAAAAATAAATACAAAGCAGGCAGTGCAGTGGAAACCTGCCCGGCAGAATTACCAGAAGAGATCACAAAGAAGATGCAGTATTATGCAGAACGTGTGGCAGAGGTATTGGGACTGGATACCTATTCAAGATCTGATTTCCTTTTAAATAAAAATAATGAGATTTATTGTATGGAAGCAAATACGCTTCCGGGAATGACACCTACCAGCTTACTTCCGCAGGAAGCAGCGGTCCTTGGTATCAACTTTAATCAGTTATGTGAAAAATTAATAGAGATTTCCCTGAAAAAGTACGAGAAATAAAAAGGCATAGCCACTGGTTTAAATTGGGATGAACTGGTGGCTGTTTGCTTATTATAGGAGAGAAAAAATGACAGGAATGACACTTGGACATATTGCAGATGTGTGCAACGGAACTTACATAGGAACGGAAGCTGACAGCGCAAAAGAGATTGCAGGAGCAGTTATCGACAGCCGTTTAGTAGAAAAAGATGATTTATTTATAGCAGTGCGTGGAGAAAAGGTAGATGGACATAGTTTTATCCCAGCTGTTTTTGAAAAAGGGGCATTGGCAGTTCTTTCAGAAGAAAAATTAGAGAATCCGGTGGGACCATACATACTTGTTGATTCCACATTACTTGCCATGAAGAAGATTGCTGCGAATTACAGAAGAAAACTTGACATTAAGGTAGTAGGGATCACGGGAAGTGTCGGAAAAACAAGTACAAAAGAGATGATCGCATCGGTTTTGGCGCAGAAATATAATGTGTTAAAAACAGAATGAAATTTAAATAATGAAATCGGATTACCACTTACAATTTTTAAAATCAGGGAAGCGCATCAGGTTGCAGTTTTAGAAATGGGAATTTCTGAGTTTGGAGAGATGCATCGTTTAGCGGAGATGGCATATCCGGATATTTGTGTGATTACGAATATTGGCCTTTGCCATTTGGAAAATTTACATACCAGAGATGGAATTTTAAAGGCAAAAACAGAAAGCTTTGCACATCTGACACCGGATGGAATTGCGGTTTTAAATGGAGATGATGATAAACTCTGCGATAAGAAAACAGTAAATGGAAAACCTGCAGTGTTTTATGGAATTGAGAAAGAAGCAAAGACCGTAGAGACAGAAAACGTCAATGAGAAGAGGCGGCGTTGTCTGTATTTATTATTTTTATTTCACGGACAGCGACAACAAAGAGCGTAAGTTTTTATTTGACAAATCCTTGTATGAAAAGGAAACAGACGCATTAAAGAATCGAATAAACAGGGTTCCTTGACAAAAAGCAAAGTCCAATGCTTAATATTTTTTGCAGCACAAGCTCACTTTTGCCCTGTTGCGTATTAACCGAGCGATAATTATTTAAAATGAGGTGCCTTTATGAAAAAATATAATATAACGACATTGATTTTAATGATATTGGTTTGTCTCGGACCGCCGCTGAATCTTTTATTTGAGTATTTTGTTTTACATCAAAATCCGTCTCCTGTTTTGTGGGGTACAACGATTTTCTCGCTGACAGGCTTGCTGCTTTTCATCATCTACTATATAAAAATATTAAAGTAATAATGTATTTGAATATGCAGCTTTGACCGTTACAGGTAAAACAGCTTCAGCTTAAAGAGGTGTTCATATGAAAAACTATTATACGATATAGCTCCGTTTTATTTGTCCGAAGGGTGTATAGATGAGCTACACGCCAAAAAAATGATAGGAACGGCCGTATGTGCACCGGAGTCTTGTATAACTGAAATTCTAAACGAAGCTCTCTCTTTACTTTATAATCGTTTTTCCGGGATTGTTTTTATAAGGGCTGATGAAGAAACAATTTTAAAGACAACCAACTATCTTAAGACGGATTATGATTATAAGCAGATGAAGCCATCGGGTTTTTTGTCATACAAATTGCCTGAGCTCTCATTTCCGTTGAATTCTGAAAATTTGCCCTACATTATAGATAATTTTGCTGATTTTTCTTCACTTGAAATTCATTTTGCCAAAAAAGAATCTATCAATTTTGTTTATGAAAGCGTTAAAAATCATCCGTATAAAATATCAGCTGAAAATTTATCTGATTTTGTAATGGAAAGATATGTGATTTTAAATAAAAGCGGAGATGCCGATGAGCTTGAATGTGTTATAAAAGAGCCCTATATACAGGAGATTTTAGATATTTTTTTGAAACATTTCAAATCGAATAAACGAACAAAATCTCACTCCGTGAAAAAGAGTGAGATTTTTTTTTGTTGCGAATTGAATTTTGAAATGCGTTTCAGAAAAAAAAAGAAAAAAAATAAAAGGCAGAGATTATCTCTGCCCTTGGAGCTACTGGCCGGACTTGAACCGGCGACCTGCTGATTACGAATCAGCTGCTCTACCAACTGAGCCACAGTAGCAAATGTTATTCAAAAAAACAAAAACAGCCTTGATTTAGCTGCTCACATATTATAAATGAACCGCGCTGTTTTTGCAAGAGTAAAAAGCAAAAAAGTTCAGTTTTTGACAAACATATCATCTTGGATTGTGAAATCGCCGTATATGTGATAATATATTATAAGCTTGCAGGCTGTCTGTAATCGGATTTTCCGATTACTTCGCACACAAGCTGTACTTTTTTTATTTAAAGGGGTAATATAATGAGCATAGCCGTAGTTACCGGTGCCTCCGGAGGTATCGGTGCCGAAATTGCAAAACGACTGGCACAGGACGGTTTTTCCGTTGCACTTATATATAACAGAAACGCCGAAAAAGCACAGAAAACGGCTGACGAAATAACTTTTTCGGGCGGCAGCGCAAAAACGTATAAATGCGATGTACGTGACAGCTCGGAAATAACTTCGGCAATTGAAGCAATAGAGCGTGACTTCGGCGAAATAAGCGTACTTGTAAATAATGCCGGAATATCTGAGCAAAAGCTCCTCACCGATATTACGGATTCGGATTGGGAAAATATGATAAGCACAAATCTAAGCGGTGCTTACTTTTGCCGTGCCGTACTCCCCTATTTTGTTCACAGAAAATCGGGTAGGATAATAAACATCTCCTCTATGTGGGGCGAGACGGGAGGCTCGTGCGAGGTGCATTATTCCGCGGCAAAAGCGGGCCTTATAGGTCTTACCAAAGCACTTGCAAAAGAAGTTGCTCCGTCCGGAATTACTGTAAATGCAGTATCCCCCGGCGTTATAAACACCGAAATGGTGACAAAGCTCGGTAAAGATACCGTAGATATGCTGCGTGAAGAAATCCCCGTAATGCGGCTCGGTAATCCCGAAGACGTGGCAAATGCGGTTTCATTCTTAGCCGATGACAAATCGTCATATATCACGGGGCAAATAATCTCCGTAAACGGCGGCATAGTTATTTAGTAATTACAAGGTTCAGCATACAAAATCGTATAAGCAAAAAACGGGATGTAAAACTTATGTTTTACATCCCGAATTTATTATTTGTCTTTTTTATCGCCGCCTACTCTTGACCAATCGACAAGAATATGCTCGTTATAGAAATTGCTTCGTTTTTCAAGCTCTTCGTTTACAAAATCGGTTCCGTCACGCTCAAAGAGAGTCGGTGTATCAGAGAAGAGGTTTGTTCCTATACCGAGCTTATTGCCCTCTATCTCAACGCCGATACTTGCGAGCATTGTCGGCAGCATATCAAACGTCGCCCACTCGCGGTTATGGAAGCGAGTATCGGGAGCCGAGGTGCAGTTAGGTGTGGGATTAAGTATAAGGTTAAAGCATGTACGTCTGTAATTCGGGTCAAAGTCCTTAAAGAAATTCTGATCCATACTAAGGTGGTCGCCGTTAATTACTATGGTAGTATTCTCATAGAACGGCTGAGACTGTATCCAACGTACAAACTTAACCGTCTCTGCCTGGCTGTAGAATATTACGTTTGCATACTGCTTATCAAACGGAGTCTTGGCATTGGGAGAAAGGTAGCCGTCCGGGAAGTGCGTATCAGCCGTTTCCATAACGAAATAGAACGGTTTGTCCTCGCCTGCCAAGCGTGTAAGCTCCATCTTTGCATATTCATAGAGCTTATCATCCTCATAGCCCCACCAAACACTGTAATCCTGAGGAATGAAGTTATCTTGTTTTGCACGCTTGTAGTCCATTATATTGTAATCGCCGTGCTCCTCAAAGAAGTAGTCAAGTCCGCCGAAGGATGCATCTGCACCGAACATAACGGTTTGATTATAGCCCTGTTCTTTTAATATATCACCTATTGTGGTAGCTCCCGGCAGGAAATTGTCGGCAGAGCCGTATGCATTGGCACCGACCGGCACCTTCATGGGCAAGCCGCTACTCATATTCACCATTGAAGCCACAGACCAGTTGGCGCCCGTCGAGGACGGATTACCGCCGAAGCCCTCGGGAAGATCCGAGAAATTGTAGCCCTCCTTTGAGAGCTTTCCAAGGTCGGGAAGAAGGTTTGTATCCATATATCCGCCGAGCTCTTTTGAGAAATACGAGTTCTCCATAGATTCGAGATAAATATGGACAAGGTTGCGCTTTTTCTCCGGGAAGGTCATTTTCACCTTTTTGGGATCGGCAAAATTATCTTCTATGTACGGCGAATCATCAGCATAAGCCGCATAGAGCTTTTGAAGAGAAAGCTTTTTTACACCGAACACCACGCCGCCGGAAAGCATAAGAAGTGCCAAGAAAAGAGCCGTGAGACGTCTTGCAAGTCCCGAAAATACGGTGCGCTGTTTTTCGTGAAGCTTGTACAAGATTTTTCTCGTTGAAAAAGCAAATACGCAAAACAGAACTGTTACCACAGCCGTAAGCAAAACAGGACCTTGGAACAGCGTATTCATAACCTCGGGGCTTGCGCCGCCGGTGTCGGAATTCAAATTTATCATCATCTGGTCGGGTGTAAGTCCGGCAAATGTATCTGCCGCCCAGATGGAAGCCGTGAATGCCGCCATACCGAGAGCAGCAAAAAGCATCGACAAAATACGAAGTATCCATGCGCCGACCTTGTGCTTCGGCTTTGTGTGTGAAAAGGATATTACACCCTCGACAACACCGCGGCCGAACAAAAATACAAGCCCGACAGCCAAAACAAATACAAAATACTTGAGCGGATACCATTTACCGTGCACCGATGTCAAAAGCACATTCGGTATTTTCAGTATCAGCGACATAATTCCAAGTGATGCCAAGTTACTCACTAGAGTATCGCGTAACACAGCAATGATGCAAGCAGGCGCGTTTTTCTTGCGCGTCAACAGAAAAATATCCGCAACGCTCAAAAGAAGTCCCGCAAGAACTCCCAAGAACCAAAACATATATATCCCTCTTTCATTACATTGTAACGGTAATTTTACCATACATAAAATCCGTTTGCAAGGATATTTTTTCGCAATTTGCACAAACAGGAAACGCATGAAGTAAAATTCCCGTAATTCCTGATAAATAAGGGGTTTTACGGACACAAGAATCCGCAAAACCCTTTATTAAATATATTTAGTTGTAAATTACACTTGCCGTATCAAGCTTGTTTCATTGCTCATCGGAAAACAGCCTTTCCGCGTATCGCACAGCGCCCATGGCGTCCTTTGCGTAAGAATCGGCGCCTATTCTGTCGGCATAATCCTGAGTCATAACGGCTCCGCCGACCATCACCTTACATTCGGGATAACGTTTTCTTAAAAGGCGAATGGTCTCCTCCATATTCACAACCGTTGTAGTCATAAGCGCACTCAGGCCCACGAGCTTGACCTTCTCTTTTATTGCTGTATCGACTATAATTTCCGGGTCAACATCTTTGCCGAGGTCGATTACGTCAAAGCCGTAGTTTTCAAGCAAAACCTTAACAATGTTTTTCCCTATGTCGTGAATATCGCCCTTGACGGTGGCTATAACTACCTTATTCTTTTCTCGCTGCCGTTCGCTTCGGCAGGTATGCTTGCCTTGATTTCGTCAAATGCCGCCTTTGCCGCATCGGCACTCATAAGAAGCTGAGGCAAAAAGATTGTTCCGTCCTCAAAGCCTTTACCGACAATATCAAGTGCCGGTATCAAATATAGATTTATAATGTCAAGAGGCTGTTCCGTCTTTAAAAGCTCTCTTGCATTCTCCCCTGCCGCTCCGGAAAGCCCGTTTATAACCGCAGTTTTAAGGTCGGTTTTATCATTTTTTGCCGTCGGTGCCGAATCCGACGTCTTGCTTATGTACGTCTCAAAATTTTCATCGTACCCGTTAAGCGCACAATAGGAATAAAAAGCATTCATCATACTGTCGGATTTCGGATTTATAATACCTGCCGAAAGTCCGCTGCCCATGGCAAGAGTGAAAAATGCCGCGTTTATGTTATCGCGTTTCGGAAGGCCAAAGGAAATATTTGAAACTCCCAAAACCGTATTTACGCCGAGGGTGTTGCGAACATATGACAGAGCCTGTAACGTTCTCTTTGCGTTTTCCGCCCCGGTGCTTACGGTCATAGCAAGCGTATCTATTATGAGGTCCTTATCTATACCGTATTCCTTTGCGGTATTTATTATTTTCTCGGCTATTTTGATTCTGCCCTCGGCACTTTCGGGAATACCGCTTTCATCAAGCGTAAGGCAAACCACGACTCCGCCGTATTTTTTAGCGAGCGGAAAGATTTTTTCCATACTCTCTTTTTTGCCGTTTACCGAATTTATAAGCGGCTTGCCGTTATATATGCGAAGTGCCTGCTCCATTGCAGCGGGATCGGAGGTGTCTATTTGAAGCGGAAGATTTGTAATTCCCTGTATGCCCCTAACGGTATCGCACATCACTTTCGGCTCATCGATTTCGGGCAAACCGACGTTAACGTCAAGTACATCCGCTCCGCATTCGACCTGAGACAGAGCCTCGGAAAAGATATATCCGCTGTCGCCCGAAACGAGTGCCGCTTTAAGTTTTCTTGCCTGTCGGGTTTATTCTTTCACCGATTATTATAGGTCTTTCGCCTATTACAGCCGTTTTTGAGTATGATGTGACTGCTGTAATGTTTTTTTGCTTTACAGGTAAAACAGGGATATCCTTGCACAGCTTTACAGCCTCTTTCAGGTGCTCAGGCGTAGTTCCGCAGCAACCGCCGAGCAGCGAGACACCCATTTCGGCAAGTTCCTTTAAATCATTGGCAAATTCCTCCGGTGTGACATTGAAAAACGTGACTCCGTTAACACATTCTGGTAGCCCCGCATTGGGATTTACTACCAAAGGCGTGCTTGAATATTTTAAAAGCTCCGGTAAAAGAGAAAGCATCTGACGAGGTCCGAGTCCGCAGTTAAAGCCTATTGCGTCAACACCGAGCCCCTCAAGCATAAATACCGCCGTCTTGATGTCGGAGCCGGTAAGCAGCTTGCCGCTCTCATCAAATATCATGGTTACGACTATCGGCAAGTCACAATTTTCCTTGGCGGCAAGAACCGCCGCTTTTATTTCGTATGTGTCACCCATCGTCTCAATAAGCACAAGGTCTGCGCCCGCTTTTTTGCCCGCGATAACCTGCTGCTTGTAAAGCTCGTATGCCGTCTCAAACGGTAATTCGCCGTACGGCTTTAAGAGCTTTCCCGTAGGTCCCAAATCAAGAGCGACAAAGGTTTTATCCTTGCCGGACACGGCCGTTTTAGCTATATCTATCGCGGAAGTAACAATTTCCTCCACCGTGTAATCGGTACCCTTGAATTTCAGCGCGTTTGCACCGAAGGTGTTTGATTTTATTATATTGCAGCCGGCGTCCGCATACGCCTTGTGAATGGCATAAACGGTATCCCGATGAGTAATATTCCATGTTTCGGGAATTTCGCCGGCAGAAAGTCCGTTTTTTTTGGAGCATTGTACCCATGGCTCCGTCAAAAAACAATCTCTCTTTACCTAAAAGGTCGATAAATTTCATAGCTTAACCTCTTCTGAATTCGCAGTTTTTATTTCCGCATGCGGCGCAGGCGTTAAAATTACAGTCCTTATCCTTGGTAAGCCCTATAAACGCCGTAACGGACTTTGTGGGTATCATCATACAATTCTCCGACAGGGTAAGCCCTATGCGCTTGGTGCAGTCAAGCAGCTTAAAAAACTCCTTTTGGCTCTCAAGCGACAAATCGGCATAACCGGGGCTGAAGCGCGGTCTTAAATAATAGCCTCGCTTCTCCTCTTCCTTTGCTATATTTTCGCAGACGTCATCGCAAAAGCTTTCGACAGCCGCCGCCGTTGCCGCTTGCATAACCGCCGCTCGCGCGGTGTCAACTCCCGCGTACCGTCTTACGAGAATATCGCTCTGCATACCGAGCGTTGCGGCAAAAAGCAATATTCTGTCGGAATTTCTCAAATGCTTCACAAGCTTTTCGGAGTGAAATTCGATACCGTCAAGCTTTACGGCACTGTCGGACAGGTATTCGAGTTTGCACTCTCTGTACAGACTTCTCGGCTGAATCGACGTAATTATTTCAATTTTAACGTGATTGATAAGGTCGAGGGTTTTCGTCCGCCTCACGACCTTTATAGCCGAGATAGCGAAGAACTTCCTTTGTGTTTATATCCATAAGTGAAACATCCTCTGTGCCGAAAAAAATCGTTATTACATTCTTTTTTATAATAATACAAAAGCAGTAGGAATTCAACAATTTAATTTCTTGACTTAAAGCGGCTCTTATTTTAAAATTAAGCTGTAAAGGGAGTGAAGAAATGCGACTTGACAAATTTTTAAAGGTTTCGCGTATCATAAAAAGGCGTACTGTGGCAAACGAGGTGTGCGACGCAAAGCATGTCAACGTAAACGGCAAGCCGGCAAGAGCATCTTATGATGTAAAAGAGGGCGATGTTATTGAAATCACCTTCGGGCAAAAGGTCACAAAATATCAGGTCTTGAATGTAACCGAATACGCAACAAAGGAAAGCGCGTCGTCTATGTATAAGGAGCTTTAAAATGGGCTATATCGAAGATTTACGCAAGCTGATAGGTCACAAAAGAATTGTTCTCAACGGCAGCCTTGTAATCATAGAAAACAAAGACGGAAAAATTTTGATGCAAAAAAGAACATACCCGAAGGGCAAGTGGGGGCTTCCCGGAGGTCTTATGGAATTGGGCGAGTCAACCGTTGAAACAGCTGTAAGAGAGGTTCGGGAGGAAACTAATCTCACCGTCGAAAATCTCAAGCTGCTCGGTGTGTATTCCGGCAAGGATCACCTTTGCAAAGCGGAAAACGGCGACGAATGGTATGTTGTCGTAACCGCCTACACCACAAAGGATTTCAGCGGGACGCTTATGATAAACGACGGCGAATCGGAGGCTCTCGAGTGGTTCTGTCCGGAAGAGATACCGAAAAACATCCCGTCTACTCACCGCCTTGTGATAGACGATTACAAAAACGGCTTATAAAAACAGACTTTTTAAAAATAAAAAAGGACTAAGCTCTTGCTTAGTCCTTTTTTGGAGCTGATAGGCAGACTCGAACTGCCGACCTCATCCTTACCAAGGATGTGCTCTACCACCTGAGCCATATCAGCAAACCGCACTACTTGCGAATGCTTGAATATTATACACAAGGAACTACCCTTTTGTCAACACTTAATTTGAATAAGGAGAGGCTTTTACGTCAATAATTTTCAAAGAAGTGCGAAACAGGGCTGTTTTAAGTCTATTTTCCCCGAGCTCGGCACAAAAACAAAAAAATATACTTTTTTTAAGCTTACGCATATCCGGATACTTTACAAAAACAACCGCAAATTCAATTTCACATATACAAAAAGTCGTCTGTTTCTTGTGCGAACTCACAAAAATGTAACAATAATATCGTCACTTATACATATTGCATGTCTAAATACTACAAATTACCCGTAAAAAGAATATTAAACTTGCAAGAACTTCGCGAAAAGTGTATAATATTGTCATATTATATTGAGGGATTTTGCGCTTTATTTATCATTTTTTTGGTGTAAATTACTCATTCAGTGTAAAAACAGTATGTATGTAAGGTAATTCAAGGAGGAACATTTTGGGCGGAGATTTACACTGCCACACCAAGCTGTCCGACGGCTCACTCGGAATAGAGGACTTGGTTCTTTTGGCAAAAAAGAAGGGAATCGAGACAATAGCCATAACAGACCATGACTGTCTCGCAGGTACAGTAAGAGGAAAAATAATCGGAGACAGATACGGGGTGAATGTCATTCCCGGGGTAGAGCTGTCATCAAGAGACGAAAAAACAGGAAAATACGTAGATATACTTTGCTATCTCAGCGACGCACCGGACAGGCTCCAGGGACTTTGCCACAAAAACTCGCTTGCCCGTAAAAAAGCAGCTCATTTTATGATGCTTCAGATTACAAAGCGTTATCCGGTATCGGCCGAATTTATCATCAAATGCGCCACCGGGTCAACAAATATTTTTATTCCGCATATAATGCAGGCTCTTATGGAGAGCGGCTATACAAACACCATTTTCGGTGATCTTTATAACAAGCTGTTCAACAAAGAGTCCGACGGCAACATTTTGGTAACGCCGAAATACCCCGATATCGAGGAGGTTGTCGGTGCGATTCACGACGCGGGCGGTATAGCGGTTCTCGCTCACCCGTATCTATACGAAAACATCGACTCAATACCTCGTCTTATAGAATGCGGAATTGACGGAATTGAGGTTTGGCATCCGTCGGCAACCGAAGCACAGCGCGCCGAGCTTAAAAAGCTCGCTACCAAAAACAAGCTTTTAATGACAGGCGGAACAGATTTCTGCGGTCTTTACAACAGGTATCCGGTTTCCGTAGGCGACATTGACGTTCCCGATGATGCCGTTACAAAGCTTCTCGGATACAAGGCCAAAATCAGAAGAATGCAGAAAAAGGCTCAAAAAGCCGCTGAGGAAGCCGCAAAGTCAAATTAACCTAAGAAAGGCAGCCTTTAAAAGGCAGGGTTTACTATGGACGACAGCGATGTAAAAATTTTCAAAAAAGAAAAAAGAGATGACAAATTCGACGAGATCGGTCTTATCTCCAAAATGAACGAGGAGAGAGGCAACGGCAACATCGACAAATCAAAGAGGCTCGGCTCTTATCTTGCTTCGATTTTTCTTGACAAGGACGTCCTGCTTCAAAAGCTTCGTCCGATTATCGGCGATAAGGAGTACACAAAGGCCGAGAGTTTCCAGATAAAAATTCTTATGTTCTTTGCCGCCGAGTATCAGCTCAACTCGCTTTTGCCAAATAACATACTCCGGAACACGGCAATAAATGCCCTGTACGATGACATACACGACAAGGCAGAGGAATTCTACAAAGAGTTCTCCGATGGTGCCGAGTACAGCTTTTATTACCTCGCCGTCAGAAAAAACGACGACATATCGCAAAACATAGGTAAATGTTTCTCAATGCTATGCGGTAAGGGTAAGGAAAACGAGGAATACGCCTCCCTCGGCTCGGAGCTTTGGAGCGGCGTACTCGAAGAGGTAGAAGAAATAATACGCAGGTATGAATTTGTCGGTATGAAAAAATAAATTTAATATTGCGTTCGGGGACTGTAAAAGCTTATGTTTTTGCAGTCCTCTTTTGTGTTGCGGACATTAGAACATAACGGAAACACCGCCCCGTTTTACCGAGGCGGTGTTTCCTATGCAATAAATTAAAATGAAAAGGGCAGGTTTGCCCCCTTGCCTCGGCGGGAAAAAAGGGCAGAGCCGCCGAGACAGTTGCAAGGGGATGAGGAAAATGTACGGAAAAGCCGTTCGGAATATAAGCCCGAAGCTTTTCGTATGACAGAAACCGACGGCGTTTCTATCAATCGGTACGAACCAAACGCCTGTCGATTAGCACGAGAGTTAAATGTAATACGGATTTAAAATAAATCCTTTTAAAAGCTCTCGTACAAACAAAAAAGGCGCTGTGAACTACATCACAACGCCTTCGCTGTTTATGCTTAGATTTTATACCGAAAATATTGTTTAGTCAAGATTAAATGCGACGCAAAGTCATATTTCGTAACATTTCACTTAACTAAAGCGTTTTCGGTTTGCCTGTTTGTTGTATTTTACAACCGGATTACTGTTTTGCCCCGTTATCAAACATCTCAAGAGCCTTAACGCTGACGGCATAGCAGCCTGCAAGACCCTCGGCGTTCATATTGTCATATGTATCGCGGCGAGTATGATAGTAATCCTCAAGCTTATGATTAAGACCCGTAACGCCTGTTGCTCTGAAGCCCGCCTGTGCAAATGCGGCAGAGTCGGTAGCACCGCCGAGCGGAGGAACCCAGCCCTTTTTGCACGGAATATTCAATTCTTTTGCTGCTTCCATAAAAAGGTCGGAGACGTCCTTATCGGCTTTAACGGTACCGTTAAGGTCGCGATAATTCGTCATAAGATATTTCGGGTCATGAATTGTATCATATGAGAAAATAAATGTGGGAACGTCGTCAAACTCTCCCTTGTGAGCCTCGCACCAAGCTTTTGCTCCGCGAAGGCCGGCTTCCTCAGAACCTGTAAGGATAACGCCTACCTCTGTGTTTTCAAGCTCGATGCCGTTATCCTTGAGAGCCTTGAGAATTGCAATACCCATATAGCAGCCCGAAAGGTTATCGTTGGCACCGTCAACAATACGGTTTTTATTCCACATCCAATAAAGGCCTACAAGGAACGGAACAAAAAGAAGTCCCCAAAGAGCCATTTTGAAAAGATAAGAGGAAGTATCTATAACACCGAAGGAAATACCGTTTTGGGCCATATAAATAATGGATATTACCATATAATAAACTGCGCCGAGGGCGCAGATTACGGCATGACCCTCAAAGCCTATGCCGCCGAGCGCATAGTTTACAGGCCACTCCCAAGCAGCGTCCGGATGTCCGTTAAAGAATATGCGGCGTTTTACTTCGCCGGTGCACTTTTTAACTGCGGTAACATTGTGACCGGTAAGCTCGGGGAAGAAACGGTCAACGCATTTTTTGTAAAGGCCGAACTGTAAAAATACTATTGCAAGACCTGCAACAATGAGAATAAGCGAAATAATCGGTGCCACAAAGTAAAGCGCGATTGCCAAAAGAACGAAGGTAATCGTAAAGTATATCCAGCCGAAGAATGAGCCGGGGTTTTCTTTAAACGATTCAACGTCCGCACGTTCGCAGCCGCAATCCTCTTTAAGAACTTTTGCCATATACTCGCAAGCCTCTTTCTCTCCCTTAGTGCCGGGGCTGCGGGTATCCATATCCTTACAGATATGCGTGATTTCGTCAATCATGTACTTTGCTGCTTCGTCTTTTTTGTCAATAAGCGGTTTAAAATCCATATGAACTCTCCTTCTCAAAAGTATATCTAATATTTTATTATAGAAACTGTGCAAAGTCAATAAAAATTACCTTTGAAACGATTTTTTATATTCACGTAGTACAATACAATGTTGTGAACTGTCAATTTATGCATTTTATACCTCGACTTATGAGACAAAATGTTGTATGATAACAAAATAAAATATATTTTCAAAGCAAGTGAGATGAAAAACAAATGTCTTTTATAGCCGGTACCGGTAAAACAAACGTCGATATTCTTTATGCGGGTCTTAAAAGGCTGCCGCAGTTGGGCGAAGAGCTTTATTCAGACGGTTTCAAGCTGTGTCTCGGCGGAGGAGTCCCCGGTACAATGGTGAATCTCGGCAGACTGAACATTCCGGTTAGAACCGCCACGTGGCTCGGTCTTGATATGTTTTCGGATTTTGCGTCCAATGAGTACCGCGACAACTCCGTGGAAATCACAAACCTTTATGAAGGCGGTGTACTTCCGCTTAACATAACGTCGGCAATGATAACTCCGGAGGACCGTACATTTGTAACCTACGGCCCCGACGCCGAAGAAAATGATGTTACCGCGGAAAAAATTTACCGAATGTCAAAGGGCGCCAAAATAGTTGAGGTTCAAAACGGATACTATGACGTATACAGAAAATTAAAAGACGAGGGCACGCTTCTGGTGCTGGACACGGGATATACCGACGATATGAGCCTTTCGCTCTACCGTGACCTTATAGAGCTTTGCGACTACTATGTCCCAAATCAAAAGGAGGCTATGAAAATAACCGAAACAGCATCGCCCGAGGACGCCATTTCGGTGCTGTCAAGGTATTTTGAAAATCCCATGGTCAAGCTTGACAAAGACGGCTGTATGGGTATGGAGGGCGGCAAGGTCTTTACCGTTCCCGTAATAGACGAATATGTGCGCGTGGACTCTACAGGAGCAGGTGACGCATTTCTTGCCGGATTTATGTACGGACTTTTCAACGATTACCGGTTCAGGGACTGCATACTGCTCGGGAATTTAACGGGTGGTAAATGCGTAACGGGCGTCGGCTGCCTCACCGAGTATCTCACGGAGGAAGAGCTACTTAAAAAATTCAACGAATACAAAGCCGAATTTTTTGAATAAGGAATAAATAATGGAAAATAATATAAATAATTTAAGTCCCCTGACTCTTGCGTTTCTCGGCGACGCGGTTTACGGCTTGCTTGCAAGAAAACGCCTTGTGCTTGAAGCGAATCGCCCCGCCGATAAATTACATAAGCTTTCGGTTAAGACGGTTAACGCCGCTGCTCAGGCAAATGCGGCAAAGCTTATAATGCCGCATTTGACCGACGACGAGCTGTCGGTTTTAAAGCGCGGCAGAAACGCTCACACCAACCACACACCTAAAAACCAATCCGAGGGTGATTATCACTATGCCACCGGACTTGAAAGCTTATTCGGATGGCTGTTTTTAAAGGGCGAAGAAAATCGTCTTGAAGAGCTGTTCCGTATGATATGCGAAGGCGGCGAAGAAAACGCGGACAGAGAAAATAACTTATAAAATCGCAAGAGAATTTACGGTCAGCATATTTTATTTTTTGGGCGGAGGCATTTTGTATGCCGTATCCGTAAACAGCTTTCTTGCGCCAAACGGCATAATAAACGGAGGCTTTACAGGGATAGCCACCATACTCAACAGGCTTTTTTCGTTGCCTATCGGCACAGCGGTATTCATTATGAACATACCGCTTTTCTTTTTGGCATACAAAAAGCTCGGCAAAGGCTTTATAGTCAAAACGGTTTTCGCAACATTTACAGTATCGTTTATAATAGATTACACCTCAGCTTTTTTGCCGGTATATTCGGGAGACCGACTTCTCTCGTCCCTTTTCGGCGCGGTTACCGGAGGCGCAGGGCTCGCGCTTGTCTTTGCCCGCAACGCAACCACGGGCGGAGTTGATACGGCGGCAAAGCTTATAAAGCTGAAGCATCCGCACCTGTCTATGGGACGGATCATTTTATTTTTCGATATTTTGGTTGTCGGCTCGTCATTCTTCGTGTACAGAAGCGTCGAAAACCTGCTTTATTCAATAATCGTAATATATCTAAGTTCAAAAACCATTGACTACCTGCTCTACGGTACAGGCGACGGCAAGTTGATATTCATAGTGACCGAGCACGGCAAAGAGATAAAGGAAAAAATAACAAAGGATTTTCGCCGCGGCGTCAGCGTATTAAACGCACGCGGAGGATACACGGATAAAGAAAAGAGCGTTTTAATAACCGCCGTAAAAATACAGGAGGCAGCATTTATTACGGCGGCAGTCAAGGAGACCGACCCAAAGGCTTTTTCCGTAATTACGGGCGCTGACGAAATAATCGGCGAGGGCTTCAGATATTAAATTTTCGGCTCCCGAAAACGCTGCCGCTCAATCCTTTAAAAGCCCGTTGAATTTTTCGGTAAACACCCTTGCCAGCGTAGCGTGCCCGTGCTTTGTGGGGTGAATATCAAGCTTTTCATCCGTGCCGTAAAAGTTTTCGGCATCCTCATTCATCTCCGGAGCAACATCAAAAACAAAAACCCTGTTTTTTGTTTTGCAAACATTTTTTATCGAGTCATTAAGTCTCGTAACATACCTGTTTGCCGTTTTCCCGACGTTTATATATGAAAAATTGAGCGTTTGCTTTAGAAACGGGTTGTAAACCGTTTGCACTATGATATAGGCATCGGGATTCATATTTTTTATTTCATCGATTATGCGCGAAAGATTTTTTTCGTATTCATCGTATATATTTGTCACTTCCTCCGGGAAGAAGCCCTCGCCGTGCAGCAGGGCGTTTTTAAGTGCGTCTATCATAATGTCCTTGCGGTGAAAAAAATCATTCCCTCCTACGGATACAACAATCGCATCGGCATTTTTTATATCTGCCGCAGTCTTTTCATCCGACAGACTTTTCAGCACCTCGCCGCTGTCATAACCGCTGACGGCATCATTATTCAATACCGCTCCGATATTATCGGAAAACAGCGTCAAATAATTATCCTCCTGTGAATCCAGTCCGTAGCCTGCGGCTATCGAATCGCCTATCGCGGTAACGACTCGCTCGCCGTACGGCGGAAATGATGTAATTTTTCCGCTGACGCTTTCGTTTCTTCCGCACGCCGAAAAAACAATAAGTACAAACAAAATCACAGCCGACATTTTAAACAGCTTTTTCATATGAGCACCCCGACACTTTTTATTGCATTCAGTATTTTGTGCCGACAAAGCCCCGATATGCAAAAATCCGATACGGTATACGCCGTATCGGATTTTTTATTTGCCTTTTTGGTTTAGCTTTTCACTTTTTCTTTGCTTTCAGGCTCATATGTATTAAAAAGGTCGTTTACATTGTGCTTGCCTGTGTGGTGATACGGGCGAAGCTTTAAAATTATCCAGCCCACAACAGCACCTACCGTATTACACACAGTATCCTCCATGGTATCAATAAGTGCATAGCGCATCGGATCTCTTGCAGCTATGACATTCGGCAGGCCTATGCCGTGCTCTTCCGCCGCCTTTTCGGCAAGAGCAAGCGACCAATGCTGAGCGTCGCCTATCTGCGGAGCCACCTGGTCGAACACAAACTCGAAAAGTTCCCATGCGGTACCGGCAAAAAACGATATACCGAACGCTCCGAAAATCACAATCGGCAAATCGACCTTAACCTTGTCGCGCTTTTGCATACATACCAGTATTTCGTATCCGACAAATGTGCAAAGAACTCCGCCTACGCTGTGCATTACAAGGTCATACGCAGGGAAGCTGTAATAAAGGTCCATATATGCGCCGCCGAACGACCCCATAAACAGCCCTGCCGCCAAAAAGTCCTGAATATACGACGGAACATAATGCATCCACCGTTTTTCCGGAAAAATCATAAATATTTCCCACAGGAACATAAGCAGCAAATTAGCCGCCGTTTGCAGGCTCTGCTGAACGTCCTTTCTCACAAAAACCGAATCAATGAACGCCGCAACCATAACGGCTCTGAGAACCCACCAATATATTATTTCCCATTTTTTCGCCTTGTTTTCACCGTGCAATATACGATTTATATAAGCCTTCGTATTTACCCCTCCGATTCTTTTTCAACACATTTTGAAATTGTGTCAAATCTTTTCTTATAGGATAACACATTCGAAAGGATTGTAAAGAGTAAAATTATTAAAAATAAATTAAAGTTTGATATTCCTTGCGTTTTTAAGGCTTACAGCGGCAGTAGGCATTATTCGCTTATTACTATGCCCTCTTTTACGCGCTTCTCGGCGAGCTCTTTTGTCACGCGCTCTTTTTTATCGCCGGTGAGGTCATAGAAGAACATCGGTATCATACAAAGAAGAAGCGATATGCCCGGGACTATCGAAATAAGCGAGAACATACCCACTCTTATGCCGTGCGACATGGTGAGCGGATTTACCGTATAAGAGGTTCCGATTTTGTTAAGGTCAAGCTCGGTCAGGATGTACATAAGCACTATGACGCTTGTTGAAACTGCATTCCCGAGCTTACTTACAAAGGACTGGCAGGCATTTCCGAGCCCATTCTGCCTGCGGCCCGTGGTCAGCTCCATATAGTCAAGGCAATCGCCGACCATTGCGGAAGATACGCAGTTTATAACTCCGCACGGAACGCAAGAAAGAATAACAAACGGTATACACGCCCAGAAATGATTGTAGCCTATAAAGAATGTGATAAAACTCGAAACAAAGCCGAGTATGCAGGAAACGACTATAAGCTTTTTGTAGGACACTCTTTTGATAAGCTTCGGAACTATAAGCATTGCCCCGAACATACCGACAGCCGTCGCTACGGCAAACACCGTATTTACAAGCGATATACTCGACTGTAAAGCCTGCTCAGTCTCCTCCGGCGACAGGCCGGTAATATCCTTTCCGATATAAAACGAATATCTTGCAACGTGTATTGCCGCCGCCTGATACATATATCTGCCCGACGCCAATATGCCCATTATAACAACAAGCATAAGCGGCTTGCATTTAAATATGAGCTTTAAAGAGGACGGCTCACCCTTTTTACGCTTCGGCGGCTTGGGTATTTTGACGCGCTCCTTAACCTTGAAATACGTCATTACAAAAAGCAAATTGCCTATTATAGACGCCACCAAAGCAATCGACATATACTTTGTCTTTTCAAGCGCAAGTCCCGAGAGTCCTGTAAGAGACGGAAGTACAAAGCCGAGTATCATAAATATAGCCATGGGTACGGCCGAGCCTATACCGTTTGTGGTTCTCGCTATTGACAGTATACTGCCGCGCTCCGAAGGATTCGGAGTCATCGCGTTCGGGAGGCTCCAAAACGGGACATCGGACATTGTGTATATCATTCCCCATAAAACATACGTAACCGACGCATATATCATCTTTGCGGTCATTGAAATATCGGGAGCGTAAAACAGCGAGAGTGTAAGCAAAGCTATCGGAATAGGCGTTGCGATAATATAAGTCAGCATTTTGCCGTGCTTCGGCTCGTGGGCGTCCATTATCATACCCATAAGAGGGTCATTGATTGCGTCCCATATTCTTGCCAAAAACATTAAAAGCAATACGAATATAGGTGTTACTCGAAGCACATTCAAGTAGAAATCGGATATATACGACGACATTATCGCATATATCATGCCCTGCCCGAGTGCTGAAACGGAATATGTTATAAATTCTTTTTTAGGAACGTATTTCCTGTTAGGGTCATCAAGCATCTTGTTTTCCATTGTCTTCCTCCCAATCATAAATTTATCTAATTTTAACATAAAAATATAAAGAGTACCACATTTTAATGTTAAATTCACGTAAAAAACAAGATATCCTTATTTGTTAAATATAACGAACAACGACGTGTAAATGTATATTGCTTTACATATATTGTCGCTGCGGAATATGAAAATTGCCGAAGAGACGGTATACGTTCAAAAGGAACGCTCAGCCGTCACTTCGGCGTTTGTGTAAGCTATATTTAATTGCTCTCTCCGAAAAGCCGGAGCACAATGCCGCGCGATGACTCCGGAGTGCGCATCTCGCCGCCGCTTGCTCAAGACTTAATATCGGGCTGCACAGTATATACTATGCAGCCAAAGGGGTATCGGCAACCGCGCTTGCTTCGCAGCATCATCATGACGTTGCAACGGCATTTGCGTAAACCTTGTCGAGAAATTCATCCGTATAGTGCTTATCCATAAACTGCTCAAAACGATTTTGCGGCGCAACTCCCTTGTCACGAGCATTTCTGCGAGATACGGCTTCACAGGACAGAATAATATCTATAAGAATAAGAATAAACATTATCCAGAAAAGCACCTTACCTATTTTAAGCGGTATTTTATGTATCAGCTTCATAAACAGCGGATATATGAGTTTAACCCATACAAGACCCATAATCCCCCAGAATACCGAATAAAGAGCGCAAACTCTACCGTTGATATTAAGCGGCATTTTGCTGTAATCCCAAGATACGTGACCGAACACCAGCTCTTCACCGAGAGAACAGATGTATTCGGCAACGGTGCCCCAAATATATGACTTGATAAATACTTTCCACCAAGCCTTTTTTGTATCCTTAAACAAAAGATAACTCAAAAGCACGCCTCCGAGACCGTAGGCAAGGCCGAAGGGCCCGTAGATAAGAGATTGGCGACTCTCCCAATATCCGTGCTTCAGATAGCAAAACACCATCTCCACACAGTAGCCTATAACGTTACATATCATAAAGATATAGAAAACCTCATAGCCGCTGAGATGATTATCGTCATCTGTTTCAAAAAAATTCTTTTTTAACTTTTGATTTGCGTTTTTTATTTTTTTCTTGTCGAGCCTCTTTTTCTCCATAAGTTATTCCCCTTTATAGACAATTGTTGATAAATATAATACAGTCTATTTGTGAACGGAATATGAACAGAAGCGTACTTTTTAGGCAAATAAATAACAATAACGTTGTTTTATGTCAAAATAAACAGTGTCAAGTATTGCTTCATTAAAACAAAAAACTCCGACCGGCACCCGAGTGCCTATCGGAGTTTTACAGTCATTTCAGCCAAAACAATATGTAAAGCTGATTACTTTAACAGCTTGCAGACGGTATCGGGAGCATAACCATAGCGTGAAATTCCCTGTTTTTATCATCATAGAACCACGAATAGCTGCCGCCGTATTTCTCAGCTGTCTTTTTAATACTTTTTATTCCGTATCCGTGAGAATTTGCGTCCGGCTTGGCGCTCACAAGAGTTTCGTTTTCGCATTTTGGTGCTGTCAAGGCTGTATTTATGACGCTGACCACGCAACTCTTACCGTCAATGGTATAAAGAGAAAACTCAATTTTACCGTTTTCTGCTTGCTTCGCCGCCTCAAAAGCGTTGTCAAGCAGATTGCCCACCATTGCCGAAATATCGCTGTCATGCACAAAGGACAGATTCGAGGTTAAAGCCTTGGCATTAAAATCGAGGCCGTTTTTACTGCAAAGAACCGTATATTTGCCTATGATAATATCAAGCATCTTATTTCCGGTAAGCTGCGATACCGCGTAGTATTTACCGATATTACTGCAAAGCTCACCTATATAAGCCGTAACCTTGTCATTATCCGCTATGCTCTCTATTACGCCGAGATGATTCTTTATATCGTGAACCATAATATGCATATTCTCATTTTGCTTGTCAAGCACGGCGTAATAATCTCTGTTTATATCCTCTCTCTGGCGTTCCATATTGACCTTCATTATTTCTTCGGACTTGCGCTGCATATTTTCGTATACCGCAAATACCATTATATCAGATATGAAGAGCAAAACACTGCCGCCTATACAGGCATAAGCAAGAGTGCCGCTTATGTCAACGAGCAGTGACAATTTCGCTATAAGAACTATGATATACACACTTGAAAAAGGAGAAATCAACAGATACCAGGAATGGCCGTGGTCTATGTGCTGTTTTTCACGCGAGGTGAAATTGGAAATCACAAGGCAGGAAATAAGGTACAATGTTTTGGCGATTACCGCCGCCATGGCATACAGCACATCGTTTGACCTGTAATCGGCTATATTTATGCCGAAGAAGCCCGAAATCAACAGTATACCTATAAATTCCGTCGCCGTAAGTACGCCGGCAAGCAAGACGCTGTGAAAAACCGCCGACTTGACATTCGCCTTGAAGCCGAGCTTCAATATCACGTAATTTACCAAGAAGCCAAAGATAATATTTACCGCCACATTGTTATCGGCAAGCTTATTTACGGCATAATAAACGGCAAAACAGGCTATGCCCATAAGCAACGTCGAGGGTATCCTACGTCTTACTCCGAACACTCGGTAGCAATACAAAAGAAGAGAGCCGAGCTCTATCAGAAAAACATATACGGTTGTTACCTCTCCGAGCATAGTTCATCGCCTGCTTTCAAAATAACTCATAAGTATACGCTTTGTCTCCGCCTGACGCTTGGGTGCCACCGACACGGTATAATGCTTTTTGCCGCCCTCAAGTTCAATTTCCGTTCTTGAGAATTTTACTATTTTATTCATATTTATGATAAAGCTGTTATGCGGCATCATAAAGAACGGCTCGGTCAGCTCTCTTTGCCACTCGGAAAGCGTTTTCTTTGTGCGGAAAACTTCCGCATCGGTATAGACCTTTGTTCTGCGCCTGTCCGTTTCTATCATAATAAGGTCGCAAAGCAGTATCTTTTTATAGTCCATATCGCCGTCACGCAGGTAAAAGCCTACCGTGGTATCGTTTAAAGTGTCTATGGCACGGTCTATACCGGCATATAGCCTTTCGCTGTTTATCGGCTTTTCGAGAAATCGCAGAACCTTTAAATCCAACGCGTCATCGAGATACTTTGAAAACGCCGTAACAACTATAAAAACGATGTTCGGATTGTTTTTTCGCATCGCCTTTCCCACATCGAGCCCGCTGACAGACCCTATCTCGATATCAAGAAAGGCAATGTCGAATTTCACTTCGCTCCGAGCAGCCGCTTGCCCGTCGGTGAACACATATATTTTGTGCGGAACCTCTCTGCGCGTAAAATAACATTCGACGTGCTTTTTTATCTCGTCCGCATAAAGCTGCTCGTCGTCGCATATTGCAATATTCATTTAGCTCCCCCTCCGAATAAAAAATAAGGCATATCGCTTTGCCTTTACCGATATTGTATTATATTACAAAATCCGATTAATTTCAATCTTTAAGAAGTTCGACAATCTTATAGATAAGGTTTAGCCTTTCCTTTGAGCAAAGCTTTAGAGAATCTTCGATATTTCCGACAATATCATCTCTGATGTGTCCGAGCAGGAAGAAGTCGGGCGTTTTGCCCAATGTAACGCTTAGCTCCGTAAAGGTTTCCAAGCTCGGTATGGTATACCCGTTTTCGATATTAGATAAATAGTTGTTACTTATGCCCACAGATTTAGCAAGTTCTTTTTGGCTGATTTTCTCCTTTCTGCGATAAGAACCCATCATTTTTCCCGCCGCTTTGTAGTCAATATTCATCGTTTATCCCCTCTTTTTAGTGTAATTTACCCTTTCACTTTAATTTTAAGCATTTTAGTTTCAACGATTTAACACTTTAGCAATTTGCATTGACTTGTGTTATTATAGCACATATAATCGTGTTTGGAAAGAGGGTCAACACCTCAATCTAAAAACATAGGGAGGAAATACCAAATGAAAAAGACAGGAAAAACCATGAAGAGCTTTGCCAAAGCTCTCATCACGGCATCGGTTAAGGGCAGTGCCAATTCGGCGGCTACCACATTTATGTATCAGCCGAAAAAGCCCGAAGGTCTTGAGAAATTCTCAAAGCTCGGTAAATGATCGGTTCTTTATCGGAACAGATCGCAAAATGGCTGAAAAGCAAAAAAATTATTGAGGCCGAGGATGTCGATGTCTGCGGATACGGCATCTTTTGGCTGCTCAATATAATAGAATTTTTGCTTGTTTCGGTCATTCTCGGCACGGTCTTAAGGATTTTACCGGGGGCGCTCGCATTTTTTATATCCTTTCTTTTGCTGCGTCTTTTCGGCGGAGGCTTTCACATGGATACGGAACTAAAATGCCAGATAACGTCTCTCGCAATAATAACGGCGTTCATAATTGCGGTAAAAATGACCGCCGTACAAAAGGCTTCTTTTTTCATGCTGCTTGCGGCGGCAGCCGGTACCGTAGTTCTTTTTATTCTTGCTCCGACAGGAACGGGATATGAGGACGGCAGGATAACGGCTTATCGCAGAATATGTCGGCTCGTTTGCGCGGTATCACTTTTGACGGCAATCATTATGCTTGTCTTTAAAGTGTACTCCGCCGCATCGGGTATAGCGGCCGGCATTATTGCAGAGAGCCTTTTGTGCCTTGCGGAAATACTTAAAGAGCACCGTGCAACAACAAAATAATAACCCATATTCAAACACAAAAGGGACTGTAAAGCATAAAGCTATTACAGTCCCTTTTGCGTTATATGATAGATAATATCCCCTCAAATTCAAAGTCTGAAAAGCGTATCTATGGGATTTTTCGGCTTTTGCGGCATAAGCTCTTCAGGACAGTCAAAATTTACAAGTATGGTGTCGTCGCCTATGACCTCAATTTCGTCCCATTTTATTTTGATGTCCTTCGGCTTGCCGCTCTTAAACGGAAATCTGCCCTTGCCGTATATGACTATTGAAACGATTGAGCCGCTCAGGGTATCAATCTCAACATCACAGACAGAGCCGAGCCTTGCGCCGTCCTTTAAATTTATAATTTCACGTTCTCTCAAATCCTGCACACTGCAAACCATAAAAAACACCTCCGCCGTAAATACGTATGACGCAAAGGGCGAAAAAATAACACTATTCTTTGATTTTCCTGATAGCCCCCTTCTCAAGCCTTGATACCTGCGCCTGTGAAATACCGATTTCAGACGCCACCTCCATTTGCGTTTTCCCCTGCATAAATCTAAGTGCCAGTATCTTTTTTTCGCGCGGTGACAATTCCTTTATGCTCTCCTTAATGGATATTTCGTCAAGCCAATCGGTATCCGTCTCACTTCCTCCGACCTGATCCATAACATATATGGTGTCTCCGCCGTCAGAGTATACAGGCTCAAAGAGCGAAACCGGCTCCACTATCGCCTCAAGTGCCAATACTACGTCAGAACGGCTCGTGCCAAGCTCTTTTGCTATTTCGTCAACCGTCGGGTCTCTGCCGAGCTTTGCCTGTAATTTTTCTTTTGCCCCGAGGGCGTGGTATGCCGTATCTCTTACAGAGCGGCTGACGCGCACCGTGTTGTTGTCCCTGAGGTATCGCCGTATTTCACCGATGATCATGGGTACCGCATAAGTGGAAAAGCGTACTTTTAACGACACGTCGAAGTTATCAATCGCCTTTATAAGTCCTATTACGCCGACCTGAAAAAGGTCGTCAAGGTTTTCTCCGCGGTTTGTAAAACGCTGTATCACACTTAACACAAGGCGCAAATTGCCGTTTATCAGTTTTTCGCGCGCAGACTTATCACCTTCCCTGATTTTCTTGAGAAGCTCAAGCTTTTCCTTTTCCTTAAGGACCCTGAGCTTAGAGGTATCGACACCGCAAATCTCAACCTTGCTGTACTGCATGGCGCTCTCTCCTATAACTATTGTCATTAGGATTATTGCCGTGCAGCTCACTCTTAATACAAAACGCACCGTGAAAAATCGCGGCCGATTTTTTGGTGATATTTATTTAAGGTTAAATATCGTCTCCGGCAGCGAGTAAAAGCACCGTAACCAAAAATCGACACATATCGTCTGCTTTTTTGTTGACTTTTTTTATACATTCTGTTAATGTTAATATGAAAACATACCGTTACGGTAAACAACGTTTAAAATGCAGCTGAACGGGAGTGCAAGCCCCATGCGGTAAAATTTCACGGCTTGATAAAAAACGTGCGGCAAATTAAAAAACTTTAAATTTACGCACGGATAATATCTATGATATTGTCCGTTTTTTTAGTTTTTGATAATTGTCGGCAACAGAACTTCGACAACAGTAAAGTCCCTCGAAACCGCAAACGGAACATACACATATACCTATGACGCGGCCGGCAATATTCTGAGTATAAACGACGGAACATATACCGTAAGCTATGTTTATGACGGATTAAATCAGCTCGTGCGTGAAAACGACCAAAGAGCAGACACCACAACCGTATATACATATACAAACGGTAACATTACCGGCAAAAAGGTATATAAATACACTCTCGGCAATGTCGGAGAAGAAATAAAGAGTACGAGCTACGGCTATTCAAACAGCGAGTGGCGCGACCTTTTAACAAGCTTTAACGGTCAGGCTGTAACCTATGACGAAATCGGCAATCCGCTCACTTTCGGCAGTAAGACGTTTGAGTGGTGCGGCAGGCAGCTTGAGCGTATAACCGACGGCGACAACACATATGTTTACGCTTACAATACCGACGGCGACAGAGTAAGCAAAACCGTAAACGGCGTAAAGACCGAATATTTCTATAACGGAAGTATATTGGCAGGTCAAAAGACGGGCGACGAAACGCTTATCTTTATGTATGATAATAACGGCGACGCTTTCGGTTTCATTTATAACGGCGAAGAATATTACTACATAAAGAATGTTCAAAACGATATAGTTGCAATAGCCGATAAAAATGGCACCGTAGTTGCAAACTATTACTACGATGCTTGGGGTAACGTAACCCGAATAACCGGCAACACCGCCTTGGCTCAAACGAACCCTCTGCGGTACAGAAGCTACTATTACGACAGCGAGACGGGTTATTACCACCTCAAATCACGCTATTATTCTCCCGAAGTCGGCAGGTTCTTGAATGCGGACGGTTATCTTGCAGAACTTGGTGGCAACATCAATGGTTACAATCTTTTTGCCTACTGCTTCAATAACTCGGTTAATTTGTCTGATACAACGGGACATTGGCCTAAGTGGATAAAGGAGGCTGCAAGCTGGGTAAATAATAATATTATTCAGCCAGTAAAAAATTTCTTCTCCTCATCGAAGCAAAACAATGTGGTAAATGCCTCTTCACATGATGCTAATCGACGCCCATACACTGGCGAACCCGGAAGTACTTACACAGCACCTAATGGCGATTCGAGAACTTACGGACCGGATGGAAATCCTGAACACGATTATGACCACGATGACCATGGAAGGCCAGATAAGCATCCTCATGATTCTAATGGGGGTCATAATCACGATTGGAAAAACGGCGTTAGAGGTCCAGCATACAGCATTGGATTGGAGCCAATTGCAGGAGTTGCATTGGTGACCGTTTGTGCGATTGGAATTGTTGTTGTAGCTACAGATGATGTTACAGGAATCGGTGTTATTGACGATTTCTTGTTTGGACCGTTAGGTGCCGGTGTCGGAGAGGGCTTGATTCTGATATTTGGTTAGTTTGAGAAAGGTAACATTTATGTGGGAGACAATTCACACCAACGACGAAATATTGAAGTTTATGGAGAGTGTATGCCATTTTCACGATAGTTGTATAAAAGAGATAAGTTATATAAGTGGAGCACATGTTAGTGAAAACCTTTCAATGCATCCATTGAATGTTCGTAGGGTTTTGCGAGTTGTAATTCAACGACAATACGAAAAGGACTCTATGATAGAGATGGAATTTCAAGGATTAAAACACTTGAAACTTTTTCCAGTTGATGAAAGTTATACCTGCGAAATATTAGATTCTACAATGATTATGAAAGACGGAAACTTTTACTGGTGTGACTGTGGTAATGTGTCAGAATCTGATTTAGATGATTATGCGGGTACTTTGATTTGTGCTTCAGGGTTTAGATGGCGTTCTATCGAGAATCATATGGGGGATAAGGCGTTCTATCATTCTGACGTGTAAGGGCGAATGAGCATACACCATACCAGCAAGCATCTTCTTTTGGGGGCAAAAGGCAACTGCTGGGATAATTCCAAGTTTCTAAAGATTTCGGCAGTATTCCTGACAAGTGCCGTGGTATTCGAGCGGCGGTGATTGCCGATGCTTAACAGACACAACGGCTCAAAGGACTGTTTGACGGTAAAATAGTGAGAAAACAGTCAAACTAAAAACTGATACAGGCGCAAAAACGCCCCTGCTTTCAAAACGAAAGTAGGGGTGTTTTTTTGCATTTAAGGGCAAATTAGATATTTTTTTCGTCATATATAGATGTGAAAACCAAGTAGTCCCTTTCGTATGACTTGCGTAAAAGCCGCCGTAAAAACAAGCGGAGAGTTTGTGGTGAAACCATCTCGTCAAAAAAACCACGTTAAATATGGCACGGGGAGAGCTTGGCTCCCCACCTTTATATGCAAGATTAGTGTTAACGGTCAGCACATCAGTTTTCCAAACTGAGGGTGGGAGTTCAAATCTCCTATCTTGCTCCAAAACGCTCCGTAAAAAAGTAAAAAGGGGAGATTCTTTTGAATGCAGAAAACAAGTTCCAAAAGGTCGGGAAATACAAAGTTGATGTTGCAGACGAAACAAATCAAGCAATACGTTATGTGAAAAGCAATCCGTGTTGTATTTGTTCATGCGAAAACTTTTGCCCTATAAAATACAAGGGTACGTGTAAGATTTGGGTGAATCTGAAATCTGCATTATTTGCGGTTGATGAGGTAAATGAATGATGAGAGAAAGAAGAGGTATAAAGAATGTCATTTGATATATCAAAAATAGACACGCAAGATGTTGTAAATGCTAATAAGATGTTACGTATCAGCACACTTTAGATGTTTATTAACTATATTTGTGCTGATACGTAACATTTTTCTGTGAGCTATGAGAATTTTTCCCTCTTCCCCGCGCCAAATACATCTTTTAATTCAGGCATAAAAGTAAAAAAACGGACCGCGAAAAACGGTCCGTTTTATCATTATTTATTTTGGTTAACCGTAGCTTTTGTATCTTGTTCCGACTTTATTTAACCGATAGCTTACCTGCTTGCGTAAGCGGTGCAAAAATGCGCGCGGACTGTTCATCGGTAAGAGTTATACCGAACACATCGCCGTAATACTCCTTGGTCTTTGCGGTTATATCAATATCCTCAAAGCGTTCCGGATAAGTCGCCTTTGCGAGCCAAAGAAGAGTTATCGGGGTATCAACTCCTGCGGTGTAGGTACGGTACATACCGAGAGGCATTTTATAGACATTCTTATCCTTAACTGCTTTTATTCCGCTCCAATCAAAGCTGCCTACGGTATTGTTATAAATATCGTCGGGCTTTGCGGTATTAAAATTTGTGATGAAAATAAAATCGGGGTTCCATTTGTAAATCTGCTCCATATTTACATTGGTGGATTTATCGGAATCGAGTTCCTCGCCGACATTTTTTGCGCCTATGGCAGTTGCCCACCACTGACCGAAGAACGAATTTCCCGAAGTGGAGATGTTTGACGCGCTGTATTGGAAGAGGAAAAATACCTTTGCCTTTTCCGCGTCCGGAATTGAGCTTACTCTTTCCTGAACCATATTATAGACACTCTCGCTGTAAGTTCTTACTTTTTCCGACTTATTGTTTTCGGGGAAAAGCTGAGAGAGAAGATCTATCCAGTTATTGAGGGTTTCAATGGCATTATATTGCCATTTATTCGCCGAAATCGCTATTGCGGCATAACCTGCATCGGTAAGCTGCTTACCGAGCTCTTTATTGCCCGAGCTGTAAAATACAACGTCGGGATTTAAAGCCGCGAGTGCCTCCATATTAACTGTTGTTCCGTCTATAAATCCGGTCTCGGCATTGAGTATTTCCGGATAAAGCTCCGACAAAAGGCTGTTTTTTGCAGCTGCCATACTCGGCTGTGCCATACCTACTATTTTTGAAGCCGAATCAAAGAACACGGCAAGCACCGATGGGATAGGGTAAATATCGCATACCACTATTCGCTGAATGTCCTTTTTAACGGTTACGGTATTACCGTTATTGTCAACAACGGTGACAACCTCGCTGTCACTGCTCTTTTGCCGTCGTCTTTTTTAGCGGAGCAGCCTACCGCCGACAAAATAAGCACAAGACAAAGAAGCAAAGCTAATACTCTTTTTGCTTTTTTCATTTACATTACCTCTTTCTTAATTATATTAAAAATGCTATTCGCATTTATTTCGGATTTTTTCGAAACCGTCGGCCGCACTTACGGGCACTATCGTTTTAACGGTTCTGCCGCCCGACGTGACCTCGGCTATTTTAACATTCACACCGAATGTCTTTTGTATATTTTCCTCTGTCACTATATCGGTTGTCTTGCCGCAAATACATCTTCCGTCATCTCCGAGAAGCAATGCCCTATCCGCTATTCTCAATGCGTGATCGGGAAAATGAGTATTGAATATACAACAAATCCCGCTGTCGCGAAGCTTTGACAAAACATCAAGAACCGTTATCTGATTTTTAAAATCGAGGTTCGACTCCGGCTCGTCCAAAATCAAAATTTCGGGGTCGCACGCTATTGCTCTCGCTATCAATACCATCTGCTTTTCGCCGCCGGATAAATCCGAGCATTTTTTATAGGCGAGATTTTCTATATTCAGCCTTCTTAAAACGGAAAGCGCTTTTTCCACATCGCTTTTTCGCGGCTTTCCGAAAATCCCGATACTGCTCCCGAAGCCGAGCAAAACGCTGTCAAGCACGGTATAGCCGCCGAATGAGGATTTTGCCTGCGGCACGTAAGATATTTTGCTCCAAAGCTCCCTGCTTTTTATATGCAAAACATCTCTGCCGTCAAGGAAGCTATGTCCACCGCTCCATTTGAGCAAGCCCACGCTGCACTTGAGAAGCGTTGTTTTGCCCGAGCCGTTTTTTCCGAGAATCGCCACTATCTCTCCCGGTGACGCGCAAAAGCTTATGTCTGACAGCACCGTGTGCCTGCCGTCATATGAAAAACAACCGTTTTCAACAGTAAGGGTCACAGCTGCCACCCCCCTGTTTTTCGCATAAGAATTATAAAGAACGGTGCGCCTATAACTGCGGTCAGCACAGAGATGGGAATCTCGGCGGCTGTGGCACTTCGCGCAACGGTATCGACAATTATCATAAAGGTCATACCCATGCTGATACAGGCAGGCAGCAGCGACACATGATTGTTTCCGAATTTCATACGGCACATATGCGGCACCAGAAGCCCTACCCAGCCCACCTGACCGCACATTGAAACGCACGAGGCGGTAATTGCCGTTGCACATATTACCGAAACGGCACGCAGAGCCTTAATATCCGTGCCGGTCGCCTTTGCCTCATCATCGGGAAGAGTTAAAATATTAAGCCGCCATCTTATAACATACAAAACAGCCATTCCGATAAGCATTACCGGCGCACCGAGCATAAGCGAGCGATAGCCTGCGCCCGCAAAGCTGCCCATAAGCCAAAAGGTTATTACCGGAAGCACTGAATTTACATCCGCCACCGATTTTATAAACGAGACAAGTGCCGAAAAAAGCGAGCCTATCATAATTCCTGCCAAAACCACGCTGTTAAGTGATTTGCCTTTACCGCTACCTGCGAGATAAGTCAGCAACACGGCAATAATTCCAAACAAAAAAGCAACTGCCTGAGTGACAATAAAATCAGCCCCAAAAAAAATCGCAACAGCCGCTCCGAAGCAGGTTCCGCTTGAAACTCCGACTGTATCGGGCGTGGCAAGAGGATTGGAAAAAAGGCTTTGAAATGTACATCCCGAAACCGAAAGTCCCGCTCCCACAAGGGCTGCAAGGATTATTCGCGGCATTCTTATATTCCATAAAACAAGCTCGTTTTTAGATTCCAAATCAGCATTTCCCGTTATTTTACCGAATATCGATCTTATCACCTCGGCGGGAGAAATACCGAGTCTGCCTATACAAAGCGCCAAAACAGCGACAACAAGCGGCAGTATTAAAAGCAGGACCTTCGAAAGCGTGGCAAGCTCCAAGCCTTTACATTCTTTTCTTCCTGTCATATCTCTGTTACCACATTTGAGTACGCGGTTTTGGCACTTACGCCGTCGAGTTTTCCGATTTTACCTGACATTGCGCTTATTATATCCTGAGGAGCGTCCACCGCTATACTTATAATATTTATTTTTTTCTCTCTGTAAGGAATACCCATTCTGCCGACAATGTATCTGCCGTATTCGTGTAAAACACAGTTGAGTTTTTCCACAGCGTCCTCGTTTTCTACTATTATCCCTATAAGGGCTACTCTTGATTCCATATTATTATCCACCTGTAATTAAAATAAAAAGGCTGTATCTTTAAAGATACAGCCTAAGTATGCCGTGCAAACACACAGCAGTTTTACTTATTCACCGTATCTTTCGTCTCAAAACAGATTTCGACGTCAGAAACCGCATTTATTGATTTTTATCATAGCATATACCGGTAAAAATTACAACCCTACATATTTTTATCGCAAAACGCTCTGATATCAGCCTTTTCGCAGCCACCCACGTGGCGGTCTGCCTCCTTGCCGTTCTTCACTAAAATCATCGTCGGTATAGACATAATACCGTACATCGCGGCAAGATCTGCGGACTCGTCCACATTTATTTTACACACTTTGACGTCGTCGTATTCCTGCGAAAACGCCTCAAGCTCGGGAGCGGTCATTTTGCACGGACCGCACCAATCGGCATAGAAATCTATAAGAACGGGTTTTTCGCTGCGCGATACCTCGTCAGCATAGTTCTGAAGTGTTATTTTTGTCACGGACATATTTCATCTTCCTTTCAAAAGCGCCGAAAAGCGGCACTTTTTTAACCGTATATTATTTTTGAAAGCTCAAAAGCACGGCGCAAATCGTCCTCTTTGACACCGCCGTTATCGGTATCTTTGGCAAGTACGCCGCCGACAAGCTCGGTATTCATAACGGAAAAAGACAGCTTAACCTGCTTTTCTATTATATTGTATCCGTCGTCCTCGTCATCTCCGGCGGTTACCAAAAGTAATGCTTTTTTGTGCTTTGTTATAGGTTGCGCAATTTTTCTTCTGAAATGCGCCTCGTAATATCGCTGAAAGCGGTCAAACAGGGCTTTCATAGGTGCAGGAAAAGACAGATTGTAAACCGGAGTTGCAACAATTACCGCATCGGCGTCTTCGAGCTTTGCCATAAACTTTTCAAGGTCTTTTTTAGAGCAACCGTTTGCCGCCTTACAATATCCGCAAGCATTGCACGGAGTCGGTTGCAATGAAAAAAGATGGACTATTTCAACATCATCGCTTTTTCTTATGCCCTTCATAAAAGCACCGGTAAGCTTTGCGGTGCTGCCGTTTGTCTTCGGCGAACCGAAGAGGATAAGTATTTTCATTCTTCCGTCTCGCTGTCGCAGTATTTGCAGACAAGCTTTCCTCCGTTTTCGTAGAAGAGGTGCGGTACATAGCTCTCGCTGTTTGTGACGCATCTCGGATTTTTGCACTGCTTATCATGGGTGCTGTATGTCTTTTCGGGAACTTTGCCACCGCGGTTTTCAAGCATAAGTATAATAAGAGCCATTCTCGCATACATACCGTATTCGGTCTGCTCGAAATACTTGGCACGGCTGTCATCATCAACTCCTACGGTAATCTCATCGACTCTCGGGAGCGGATGAAGCACAACAAGGCCTTTTTTTGCAAGCTTCATTTTTTCCTCGTCAAGCACATAAACGCCCTTTTGGCGCTCATACTCCTCTTCGGATTTAAAGCGCTCCTGCTGAATACGAGTCATATAGAGAACGTCAAGCGAAGAAATTGCTTCTTCAAGACTTGAAGAAAAGCTGTATTCGCATCCGCTCTTTTTAAGAATATCAATTATATATTCCGGCATTTGGAGCTCGGGAGTGGAAATCATAACAAATTTATTGTTTTTATATTTAGACAGAGCCTTAACGAGCGAATGTACGGTTCTGCCGTTTTTCATATCGCCGCAAAGGCCTATGGTGAGGTCGGAAAGCCTCCCCTTTTCGTGCGACAAGGTCACAAGGTCGGCCAAGGTCTGAGTGGGATGGAGATGTCCGCCGTCACCTGCGTTTATAACGGGACTTTTTGAATAGAGCGATGCCGCATAAGCGGAGCCTTCTATGGGATTACGCATAACCAAAATGTCGGCATAATTGCTGACCACCCTTACGGTATCCTTCAAGCTCTCGCCCTTTGACACGGACGCATTAGACGGATTGTCAAACCCTATAACCTCGCCGCCGAGACGAAGCATGGCGGTTTTAAACGACATCTGAGTTCTTGTTGACGGCTCATAAAAAAGCGTCGCCATTATTTTGCCGTGGCAGGCGTCGGTAAAAATCGACGGATTTGCCTTTATCATACCGGCAAGGTGAATTATCTCGTCAATATCCTCAAGGCTGATGTCCTCAAGGTCAATAAGATTGCGTGCTTTCATAAATTACCATCCCTTTATTTTTTTACAGTAACGGTATGCTTCCGTTTCGTAAACATTATAATCTTTTTTGTATTCTTCTTCAATAGCGGCAATGAAAAATTGAGAGTTTATACAAATTTTACCGAAACCCGTATATTGTTTTTTACCTTTTCAAGCTGTTTACAAATGCTTTATCGCTGTCGGACACACGGTATGAGTCTCTGATTTTTTGTATTGCCCTGTTTTGAGTTGCGGCGTCTACATTCCCCGATGAAAATACTTCAAGCGTTCTCTCTCGGAATTTTATAAAGCTCTCCGAAAGAGCCCATGCAACCGCCATACCGACATAGTATTCTGTGCAATCGATATTTTCCAAAATCGAAATGACGTCCTCTCCGAATTCGTCCGTTAAAAGATAGCGCATCATCAAAACAACAGCTGTACGAGTCTCATATGTATTCTGTGAAAAAGCGTGCTCCTTACAGAATTCAAAAAGCATATAAAGCTCGTTCTTCTTAGGCTTCAGCGCCGTGCAAAACGAATCACATACCGCCCAATTATCAATATACGGCAAAAACTCCTCTATATATACGAATTTTTCGGCTAACGGCATTTTGAGCTTGGCCGTGACAAGTCCTCTTATCATAATCTCTTCATACGACTGCACAGAGGCCGCCATAAGAAAATAAAGCGGCTTGCCCTTTACTATTTCGGAGGAAATCTTTTGCATTATCGGGAGCCTTACTCCGATTATCGGATATCTCGATGTCTTGCAGAGCCCGCTGTGAAAAGCTCTGTATTTTTCATCTGAAAACGACAATAGATAATCTCTGAATTCCGCATATGCCCTGCCGTTCCACTGTACCTTAGAAAGCTCCATAAAATCCACCTGCGTCCTTTCGGCTTATTTTTACGCAAACTGCATAAAAAAGCGCTTGATACTTTTACCTTAAAAAGTATAATATATCGCAATTTAATTGTAAATAATTTAATTCTGTGTTAAACTGTTTGCAGATTGCAGAAAGGGGAAAATTTTGTGATATACAAGCTAAACAGAGATAATTACAGAGATTTTTCGGCACTGAACATAAACAGACTGCCTGGAAGAGCTTACTCGATTCCCTTCAGAGAGCTTTCGCGTCTCAAAAAGACCGATTGTCTGACCGAACGCTATAAGAGCGATATGGTTACGGTTCTCTCTGGAGAATGGGATTTTAAATATTACGAAACGCAGAATGTTTTACCGTATGAAATGGACACGGAGCGTATCCGTTTTGATAAGATACAGATTCCGTCCACCTGGCAGAGAACCGGGTACAGAGAGCCTGTATATTTAAATACAAGATACGAATTTCATCTTTTTCCGCCGGATCTTCCGAAAGAGGTTGCCGTAGGCGTATACAGAAAAAAGATAACCGTTGACGACGAAACCAAAACTCATATCATTTCATTTTTAGGCTTCAGCGCGTGCCTTGAGCTGTATGTAAACGGTGAGTTTTGCGGCTACGGCGAGGGCTCACACAACAGTGCGGAATTTGACATTTCAAATATGCTGATTTCCGGTGAAAACGAACTACTCTGCGTTGTTTACCGTTGGTCCACGGGGACATATCTCGAATGTCAGGATATGTTCAGAGAAAACGGAATTTTCCGAGACGTTCTGCTTTACACATATGACAAAGCATATATAAACGATTACGAGGTTAAAACACGCTTAAACGGCGGAAGAGAATACGACCTCGATATAGACGTATTCCTTGAGGGCGAAGCCGCAGGAAAAAAAGTTTCGGCAGAGCTTCTCAGGCAGAAAAAAGATATGCTCCGACGAAAAGGATGCCGACGTCTGCGTCAAATTTTCCTTCTCGGCACTCGACGTAAAGGAATGGACTGCGGAAACGCCGAATGTTTACGAGCTTTATTTAACGCTTAAGGACGGTGACGATACACTATGTACCGTAAGAAATTATACCGGCTTCAAGCATATAGAAATTCTCGGCGACGTATTTAAATTCAACTGCGAAAAAATAAAATTCAAGGGTGTAAACCATCACGACAGCAATGCAAAAACCGGCTACGTGATGAGTGCCGCGGACATAAAAAAAGACCTTGTTCTTATGAAAGAGCTTAACGTAAACTCGATAAGAACGTCGCACTATCCGCCTGACCCGATGCTCATTACGCTTGCGGACATTATGGGATTTTACATAATAGACGAGGCCGACATCGAGACACACGGCTGCGGAAGTCTCGGCAAATACAACCTCTATAAGCCCAATTTCATAAGCAACGACCGCTCTTGGGCACCGAGATACGTTGACAGAGTGAGCCGTATGTATTTCAGAGACAGAAACCACCCGTCAATCACGATGTGGTCTCTCGGCAATGAATCCGGCGGATACAAATGCCAGGACAAATGCTATGAATTTTTGAAATCTGTATGTCCGGAAATACCCGTACACTATGAGGGCGCTATTCGCACAAAGAGAGTCGGGTATGACGTAATATCGGAAATGTATACCGACATAGAAAACGTTATAAAAACCGCAAAGGGCACAAGAGGCAAGAAGTACTTTGAAAAGCCGTTTTTCCTCTGTGAATACTGCCATGCCATGGGCGTAGGCCCCGGCGCGCTCGAAGAATATTGGGACGTCTTTTATTCAAGCGACAAGCTTATGGGCGGCTGTATATGGGAATGGTGCGACCATGCGGTATACCATGGCAAGGATGATAAAAAGTACAAGTACGAATACACCTACGGCGGCGACCACGGCGAGGAAATGCACGACAAAAACTTCTGCGTAGACGGTCTTGTATTCCCCGACCGCACGCTCCATACCGGCGCGCTTGAAATGAAGCACGCATACAGACCCGTAAGGTCAGTGGTATCGGGCGGCAACACGCTTCTTCTTACAAACACATACAGATTTTTAAGCACAGATGTTCTTACCGTAAAATGGGAGCTTTGTTTCGACTGCGAAAAGGTAAAGGACGGCGTTATCGACAAGGTAATAGCCCCGTCTGCTACCGCGGAAGTAACGCTGCCGCTCGGCCGAATACCGAGCGACCGCCTTGTAACGCTCAACATATTTTACGAAGACAAGAACGGAGCCGAAATATCAAGAGAGCAGCACGTACTCTGTGACGCTCCTGCCGCAATCGAAACAGGCGATAAAAAAGTTCTTCTCACAGAGAGCGACTCCGGTTACTCGGCGGAATTTGATAACGGAAAAATCGAATTCTCACGTTCCACCGGAGAAATTCTCTCATATACGGCAGACAGCACAGAGCTTATCAGCAAAACTCCGTTGAGCGGCATCTCAGGCTTCTTACCGAATATTTACCGTGCTCCGTCAGACAACGAAGAGGTAAATCCCGTACCGAAGTGGAATCGCGAAAAGCTAGCTAAGGTCAAAGCGGTCTACAAGGGAATGAGAGCCGAGAGCGAGGAAAAAGAGGTAAAAATAACCGCTTATTACGATATGACCGACGGTAAAAGGCTCTACTACAAGAGCTTTATAGAGTACACCGTATTTTCCGACGGCACGGTTAAAGTTCGTTCCTCTCTCGCGAAGAAGAGATACGGCTGGAAAGAGTTGCCGAGATTCGGCCTTACAGCGGAGCTCCCGAAGGAATTTTCAAACGTGAAATACCTCGGCAGAGGGCCATATGAAAACCTCTGTGATTTTAACGGTCAATCCCCGATAGGCTTATATAAAACAACCGTTAAAGAAATGCACGTTGACTATATCAAGCCTCAGGATAACGGCAACCACGGAGCCGTAAGATTTGCGGAATTTACCGACGGTAACGGAAAAGGCTTAGCGTTCCTCGGTGCTCCGAAATTCAGCTTCTCGGCACATGATTACACACAAAAAAATCCTTTGCGCCGCACGTCACCGCGAGGACGTAATACACGAGGACACCACGTTTGTTTCAATTGACGGTTTTGTTCGCGGAACAGGCACGGCGAGCTGCGGTCAGGACACGCTTATGAAATACAGATTTGTATTAGACGACACGATCGAATTCCGCTTTGCCATGAAGCCGATAGCAAGATAAGCTCCCGAGAGAGCCGGAAAGGTTAAGGTTATTTTTAAGCTATGATAAAAAGCACTTGGTTTTTAGGCGGCACAGCCTGCCCCGACGGCGATGAAATCAGAAAAAAGGTATTTGTGAGTGAGCAGAAATACCCTATTTCCGTCGAATTCGACGAACATGACAAAACATGCGATCATCTGCTTTTAACGGTTGACGGCACACCTGCCGCAACGGCGCGCGTTATGACGGACGAGCAGACGGCAAAGATAGGCAGGCTTGCGGTATTAAAGGAATACCGCGGTCAGCATCTCGGCGCCGAGCTTATAAAAGAGCTTAAAAAGAGGTCTAAGGCTCTCGGCGCAAAAAAGATATACGTCAGCGCACAGGTATATGCCGTTCCGTTTTACGAAAAATACGGATTCAGGGCATACGGGAATGAATATCTCGATATACACATTCCGCATATGGATATGGACTGCCCGTTATAAGCATTAAGAGCAAAAAAAGACCCGGGGAGCTGTCGCTCTCCGGGTCGCGTTATCTTTTGATTATTCAATCTCAAGATGCTTTGAAGTCTCTTTCGGAGCTTCCTTCTTAGGCATTGTGAGCTTCAGGACACCGTTTTCGTATTTAGCCGAAATCTTATCGGTATCAATACCGGAAACGTCAAACTGTCTTGAATATGAGCCGTAGGAACGCTCGCAGCAGATACTCCTGCTGTCCTTGTCCTTTTTCTCGGTTTCGGTGTGACGTTCTGCCTTGATGGTGAGGATATCGTCCTTGACATCAAGCTTAATGTCGCCCTTTTCAAATCCGGGAAGATCTGCTTCAAGGATATAATTGTTGCCGCTCTCAATAATGTCGGTATTGAATTCGGCAAGCGCCTTACCGTCGAAGAATCTGAACGGGTCATCAAAGAAGCTGTCCATTTCACGGAACGGATTATAGGATGTAACATTGTTTTTACGGTTATAGGGTCTTAAATCAAACATATAAATTCCTCCGATATAAGTTGAATTATGCTGCCCGATTTATTTTTTGCTCGCTCGGTCAGGTGACTTGCGAGCCGTAAGCTGAAAAGAGATTCCGTCGGCCTCTCGGCCTCTCGCTCTCTCTTTCTGTTTACAATTATCATTATACCCTGTAATGTTATCCGTTTGTTATATAAATATGAACAAACTGTAAACTATTAGCACTCTACCAAGCAGAGTGCTAATTTGATAAATTCCTTGCTTAATTTCGTCGTTAATATTATAATCAAAATAGTAATAACACACCAAAAGAGAGGTATATAACATATGAAAAGGGATTTGGGCAAAGCCGATGAAATATTTGACGTCCCCGCAATAAACTTTTTTACAAGCGGAAATGATTATTTCGGAAGCAGCGGCAGCAAATTCAGATACAGAATATCGCACACCGACGAGAACATAGTCGGTGAGGTATGGCACGAGGATCTCTGCTATGAAAAATGCACCGTTACCGATAAAAAAAATGATTTCCCGTTGACGCCGGACGGTCTTACAAACTGCATAAAATGGCTTTACGAAAAATACGAAAGCACATACGAAGCCTAAAATCAAACAAAACAGAGAAAGCCGCCCTCGGAAGCATTTCCGAGGGCGGCCGTTTATTTGTTATCGCTTATTATATATCGCTGTCGGCAACGCACGGGCATTTTGTCTCACGGCAAAATTTCATTCCACTTTTTCGCGAGTACAGGCATCCAAAGTCCGCCCTGAACAGGTCGGTGATATCTTCCCTTTGACTTTGCGCTCTTTGTATCATACCAGTCCGTAAACGGATATTTATCTTCGGTATGGTCAAGCATACGCATTATATCCACCGACAGCTTTTGGGTCATAAATCCGGTATCATCAAGGGCGCACGCCCACATCGTCCAATCGGTACGAGCATAGTCTCTGCGCGGCCCGAGCGGCAGGCCGTATTCGTTTTTAATTTTGATATATCGCGCAATTTCATTTTTGGCCGTTTTGAGCGGGAACAAATCGAACCCGAATATATAATTCCACACAAGATTATACTTAAGGCTCCAACTCTCCTTCTTTAACAGAGTAAACGAAAGGCACTCCCTGCCCTCGTCTCTTTTGAGAATATCCGCCGCATTCTCGGAGGCGGCCTTAAGATATTTTTCTCCGTCAGAATCAAGCATTTTGCATATTTCTCCGCAGCAGCGCAGTGCTATGCAGGATTTAACGGCAAGATTTACGCTGCCCGATATCGCCTTTGCATAGTCGTCGGCATTCTTTTGGTTAGCTATATCATTACCCGTTTTGGCAAGATAATCTCCCCACTTTAAAAGCAAATCTTTATTTTCGGCAATAAAGCTCCTGTCGCCGGAAAGAACCGTCGCGGCATAAGCGAGTATAAGTACATCGCCGCTTGTTTCGACGGGCATCTGCTCCTCCTCGTCATATATGTTGTCCGAGGACGAATATACCTTAGCCTTGTCGCCGTCGAAGTCGGCTTTAAGACCGTATGTCTGCCCGTCAGCTATGGGATATGTGCCTATATCGTGCGGCGCAAAATCAAATTTCCACGCGGCAGAACGCGCAAAATCGCATATACCGTTAAGCTCGGCAAAAACAAGACTCGGATTATACAAAAGGAAAAGCGGCGACGACGCGTACGTTACATCGGTCTCGGCGGCAAATCCGCCGGCGGTGCAGTTTTTGGAAACATACAAAAGCTTTCCGTCATCGGTTTTTACAAGCTTATGAGACGCTATGACCTCTCTGTACGCGGCCGACAAAAGCATACAGTAATCATCGCCGAAACGCTGACCGTCGCGCAAAATCCGCGTATTTCGCAAAGAAACCTGTTTCCTCAATTCGTCGTGTTTTTCGTCGCAGTATTTGAGTGCCGAAACGGCGTCGGGAAATTTCTCGGTCCAATATCCTCTGAGCTTTTTGCCCATATATTCTATGCTGAAGCCATCGTCAAAAAACAATGTGTCGTGCGCACAGAATTTGTCGCTTACAGGCTCATATGCCTTATGCTCGCTGTGAATGTAGTTTACAAAGCCGTCACGCTTATTGCGCTTAATTGTGGGTTTGCCAAATGAGACAAAGCCGCCCGTAACATAAACCGTTCCCCAGTTTATGGCATTGAAATCACCCGAATACTCAAGAACGTTCTGCTCATTTTGCCTCATATATGCGTAGTATGAGCTGTCGGTCTTAACCGCATCGCCGATAATTTCCTTTCCCTTTTCGCTGTCATAGCAAAAGTTTTCATCCACAAGAAGCGATATCGAAACGGAATGCGGTCTTTTGTCAAGAATCGTAACCTCATAATCTATAAAGGCGCACGGCAAAGACAAAAGCAAAATGTCATCGGGAAAAGCCGGAGTCCAAAAATCGACCTTGAGCTGAACGTCGTGCTTTTCAAACACATATGTAGTGCAAAGCGGAGTGACCTTAAGCACCTTTTGGTGCATATGATGTACTCCGTTTTCGCCCATAAAACGATACGGCTTGTCATCTATCATCATAAGGCCGTGGAGGCACTTCTGATACCCTGCCCACATTCTCGTATTATCCTTATACAGCTTTTTATGCTTCATGCTCCAAATACTGATATACGGATCTACCGTCACAAGCGGATATGCGGGTAAATGTTTCATAAGTACAACCCCTTTCAAATTCTCATTATAGTTATTTTACCACATTTATTTTGCACTTTAAATATACAATTTTATGAAAAATATACATTAAATATGCTTTTTGTAGAATTCAAAGCAGCTGTCAAACCATCCCTCCGGTTCTTTGCCGTTTGCAAGACCTATGCCGTGTCCGCCGGTTTTAAAGAGTTTAAATTCATGCGGTACACCGTTTTTGCGAAGCGCATCGCACAGCATTACGCTGTTATTGTAATCGACCGTACCGTCATCCTCGCACGCCCAGACAAACGTCGGCGGAAAGCTCCCGTTTGCAAGCTTTTCAACGCTTGAAGCATTAATCTCGGTCTTGCCGGGAAACAATCCAAGAAAATTCCTGCGCGATACCTTATGAGTTTTTTCGCCCATGGTTATGAGCGGATAGCAGAGCATAAGGGTTTTGGGGTTTAAAGAGTATTCCTTGCCGCAGTATTCGGTTTCGTATCTTTCGCATTGTGAAGAGAAGAAAGCGCAAAGATGGCCGCCCGCAGAGCTGCCCATAAGAGAAATATTGCTTCCGTCAACACAGAGCCTTTCGGCGTTTGCCTTTATGAACTGCATACTTCTTGCCACATCTTTAACGGGGCGCGGATACCTCGCGTTGTAGCCCACGCTGTAAAAAAAGCACAAAGGCATTTATTCCCCTTTTGTTAAATTCGCGCGCAAACGGCTCCCCCTCGTTAAAAATCCGAGATGAATTTATACGCACCTCCGGGGCATATGAGCACCACGGGCGCATTTTCTCCGACAACATATCCGAAAAGCTGTACTTTTTTGCGGTACGGCTCCTCTTTGCACTCGCGTTCCGTATAAATCTTGTACTCTGTTTTTTTAACCATTTTCTTTTCTCCAAATCGTTATATTTAACGTATCCGCGTTAAGCTTACCGAGTTAATTGTATTATATAACACCGCAGCGACAAAATAAAGAGTGAAGTTTAAGCGCGTCAAGCCCGAAAAACTATGTTGCAAGTTGACAAAAGACAATAAAAAGCGTAAAATATCGCATATATCTGTGTAAAAAAATATGTTTCCGACAGGGAGTAAATATAATGAAGTTTTTACAGAAAACCCAAAGGACGGTTATGTTTCTCTTAAAGGTACTGCTGTTCTTTATTTTGTTTGCCACTTTTTTTGTTTTTTTCGGTATTGAAAACGAATGGCTGCTGCGCCTTTCGAGAACCGCCGCGGTAACCATGCTTACGTTTGTCGTTCTCGGCTCGGCACTTATGTCAATATACGGCGGATATTCCGTGGGAATAACAAAGAGCAAGCCTATAATCTACTCTATGACGCTCTCCACTGTATTCACCGACATAGTAACTCATTTGCAGCTTTGCATAATGAACACAAATGCGGCAAACAACCAAAAATTCCAGTATGAGCACCCCCTGCTTTTACTGCTTGTTATGGTCATTCAGATACTCGTTATTATATTTTTCGCATACTTCGGAAATTTCGTATACTTTTCAATAAACTCTCCCGAAAAATGCTGTGTTATAACAACTTCAAAGTATTCGTTAAACAACATCGTCCCTAAAATCAAGAAGTATAAAAAGCAGTATTTAATAACGGACGCAATACTTTTCACAAATCCGGATTTGTTTGACATCATAAACCGCTGTGACACCGTATTTGTATATGACGTACCGGCAGCCTCACGCACAACGATTGTCGAATACTGCTACGCAAACAACAAAAACATCTACTATAATTTTGAGATGTGCGACGTTGTTTCTCTTCGCGGCAGAAACGCAATGCTTGACGACAAGCCGATGATAGCTTCAACCGTTAAAGGGCTTACGGTTGAACAGCGCATAATGAAACGTGCCATGGACCTTTTTGTATCTACCGTGGGTTTAATTATTACAAGCCCCATAATGCTCGCCTGCGCAATAGCCATAAAGGCTGAGGACGGCGGTTCGGTATTCTTCAAGCAGAAACGTGCCACAAAGGACGGAAAGATTTTCAAGGTCTACAAATTCCGCACGATGAAAGAAAAGAACTCAATAAACAAATCCGTAACCGAGGACGACGACAGAATTACAAAGGTCGGCAAAATTCTGCGCAAATTCCGCATAGATGAGCTGCCGCAGATAATCAACATTTTCAAGGGTGAAATGAGCGTTGTCGGCCCACGTCCGGAAATGATAGAAAATGTAGACGAATACACACAGGCATTGCCGGAATTCAGCTACCGTTTGCGCGTCAAGGCAGGTCTTACGGGCCTTGCTCAGATCGCCGGCAAATACAACACTTCGCCTAAGGACAAGCTCGTGCTCGACCTTATGTACATCGAGAAATACAGCATATGGCAGGATATTAAGCTTATCTTCCAGACGCTTACGGTCTTCTTTAAAGCCGACGACAGCACAGAGGCATTCCACCACAGCGACAGCTACGAGTTTTTCACCGCGGACGAGTCTCCCGAGCTTATAGGCGAACCCGAAAACGCAGAATCAAATGTCTGCGAGCAAGAAAGCAAACAGTAAAATTTAAATTAAAAACCGTCTTGCGCTGTTTTGTGTGACGCTAAGGCGGTTTTTTGTGAGTAAATATATGAGGTGAAGCAAAAGATGTTAGAAGCGGTAAACGTAGGTTTACAATACGGCGGCAGGACGCTTGAGCACGCGGACGTGAAGTTCACAAGCGGCAACTGCTACGGTCTTATCGGTGCGAACGGCGCCGGCAAATCCACATTTTTAAAAATTCTTTCGGGCGAAATAGAGCCTACAAAGGGTGAGATTATCCGCACACCCGGCGAGCGTCTTTCGGTTCTCAGGCAGGATCACTTCGCTTATGACGAATACGATGTTATACGCACCGTTTTGCTCGGCAACCCCAAGCTCTGCGAAATAATGGACGAAAAAGAGGTCTTATATAACAAGGCAGAGATGACAGACGAGGACGGTATGAGACTGTGCGAGCTCGAAGAGCAATTCGCCGAGATGGATGGTTGGAGTGCCGAGAGCGACGCCGAAATACTGCTCAACGGCCTCGGCATAACAAACGACCTCCACTATCTCAAAATGAGCGAGCTTACGGGTGACCAAAAGGTTAAGGTTCTGCTTGCGCAGGCTCTTTTCGGCAACCCCGACATACTTCTTATGGACGAGCCGACAAACCACCTCGACCTTGAAGCCATAGCTTGGCTTGAGGAATTTCTTATCGACCTTGATTCCACCGTCATAGTTGTATCGCACGACCGTCACTTTTTAAACAAGGTTTGCACCCACACGGTAGATATTGACTATAAGAAAGTCACCATGTATGTGGGAAATTATGATTTCTGGTATGAATACACACAAATGGCTCAGCGTCAGATGCGCGAGCAAAACAAGGCTGAGGCAAAAATCAAGGAGCTTCAGGACTTCATATCCCGTTTCAGCGCAAATGCATCAAAATCGAAACAGGCCACAAGCCGCAAAAAGCTTCTTGACAGCATAAAGGTTGAGGATATTCCCGTATCGTCAAGACGTTTTCCGTATGTTGACTTCAAGCCCGACCGCAAAGTAGGCAACGAGGTGCTGACCGTAACGGGAATCTCAAAGACGATAGGTGACAGAAAAGTTCTCGACAACGTAAGCTTTACCATACTGCCGAGACAAAAAGTTGCTTTTGTCGGCAGTGACCCTCTTGCAAAAACAACACTATTCAAAATTCTCATGGAAGAAATCGAGCCGGACGAAGGCACATTCAAGTGGGGTGTAACCACATCACGCAGTTATTTGCCGACGGACAACTCCGCTTATTTCGACGGCTGTGAAGATTCTCTTATAGATTGGGTAAGGAACTACTCTAATCTTGTTTTTGAAGCCGATATAAGGAGCTGGCTCGGCAGAATGATGTTCTCGGGAGAAGAAGCCACCAAAAAGGCAAACGTGCTCTCCGGCGGAGAGCGTGTAAGATGTATGCTCTGCAAAATGATGCTCTCGGGCGCAAATGTACTTTTGCTTGACGAGCCGACAAACCACCTCGACCTTGAATCCATCGCCTCATTAAACGACGGCCTTATCAAATATCCCGAAACAATACTTTTCACATCGCATGACCATCAGTTTGTGGAGACGGTTGCCGACCGTATAATCGACGTAACGCCCGGTCACTTCTTTGATGAAGCGATTACCTTTGACGAATACGTTGAAAAAACATCGGAGCAAAATGATAAAAAATAACGATAAATCCAAACCATATTCACACCCAAGGTGGAATGACAAACAGCTTCCCGTTGTTACAGGCTACAAGGAGTTGACAAAAGAAGAAAAGGAACGAGTAGACAGAGATTTCAATGAGTATTGTGAAAATCACGGGATAGAGATAGTTGAAGATTTATAGAAGCGTGATAATAATATGAAATATGATATTTGGCAGATAATTTAATATGCCAAGCACTTTGCAGAAATGCAAGGTGCTTTTTTAATGCTGTTTTTCAGCTTTTTAGCTGTTAAATATAAAATCACGGGATAAAACCCGTTAATCAAACAGCGAAGCGGTATGGATGAAATGATAAAGCGCATAAAACCGTATGCAATTTTAGTATATGGCGAAGAGGTTGAGTACGATTATAAGGACATTTCTGTGTATTACTACGAAAACAAGGTTACCGAGAGATTGAAAAGTGTAAAGGGATAGATTATAATATATTTGCAGAAAGGAGAGTTTCAATGAATAAGACCCAAGAAAAATTCTTAACCGATGAAGAATTTGAAACTCAAAAAGATGATATTACTGCTATTGTTTCAGCCGAAATGGAAAAGATTGAAAAAGAAATTGATAAAAGATACGATAACAATCCCGAATACAAAGCTCAAATTGATGCAGAGGTTGAAGAAGAGTTGCGTATAGCGGCTGAATACCGTGCTTGTAAAACTCAAGAGGAAATGGAAGAACTCGATAGAAAATACGGGGTAGAAGTAATTCACTAAAAAGAATCAGGTTAAAGGACATTGCAGAAATGCAATGCCTTTTTACTTTGTTAGGAGAAAGTTAAATTGTTACAAATAAATATTCAGAATTTTGGCGGAAGGAAAAGCAGACGGCTATAATTTACGTGGTAGTTCGCTTGCTCTCCCCTATTAATTATGTACGGACTTTTCGGGCATTTTTACGGACTTTTTTTCCTATTTCGGCACTTTTCATTTTCATAAAAAGGCAAAACATAAAACCCCTAAAAAGCTTATAACATCAAGCTTTTTAAGGGTTTTATGAATGGTGAGCCATCGGAGATTCGAACTCCGGACACCTTGATTAAAAGTCAAGTGCTCTGCCAACTGAGCTAATGGCTCATATAAAAAGCGTTTTACCGCTTTTATATTTTAGAAAAAGAGAAGCAGAAGTGTGGCACCGAGTGCAAGCACAAAAAAGAATAAACCGAAGTATTTCGTGAATCTGCTGAGCTTAGCCTCCATGGTTCTGCCTTTATTCTTACCGAAGAAGGTATCGGCACCGCCGGCGATTGCACCGGAAAGGCCTGCCTGGCGACTCTCCTGCATAAGGATAACAACGGTCAGTATAACAGATGATAATATAAGTAATACAGCAAGAATTATTTCAAGAGCCGACATTTTCTTCCTCCGTTCAAATTTGAATTCGTTTTCAGAATGCTAAAGCATTCTATCATACTGGGTGTAAAAAAGCAAGTCTTTTTTATAATTTTTTTATATGCCGGGAAAATTCATTGCATATAACGCCGATTTCGGAGCATATTATTTAATGCAGAAGCTTTTACACATAAAGAGCGTTTGCCGTAAAAGCTTTTGTGCCGCTTGCAGCTTTCATTGCCGCGAGCGGTTTTTTATCGGCTCGCATAAAAAGCATTGTGAAACAACATCATTGGCCTGTCGTGATGCTCTCTCCGGATGAAGTCTCGCTTTCCGAAGTCTCTGCGGAAACACCGGAGTTGTATATGTAATTTGAGCCTTTGTCGGTATCCGCCGCGGCTTCAGTCGTTGTTTCCTCAAAAAGGCCTGTATAATTTTTAATGATGCCGAACCCGGTTAAAATCGAAAAGGCACTTACCAAAGCAAGCAGCACCGCCGCCACGGTCAAAAACACCGCAAGCCCCTTTTCTGCGTTTTTGCTTCCGCCGCCGTTCTTTGCTTTGACAGCTTCTTCAAACATCATCGGCTGATTTTCGCCGTAAAAATATGTTTCCTCGGGTGGTCTTGCCTCGCTTCGCTTTGTGCCGTTCGAAAAATCATATTGAAATTCCTCGCAGGCACGTTTTTTGCTCGCCCGCACGCGGCAAAGCAGGCTTGCTGCCGTATGATGAATTCTTTTCCGTATCCGTTTCGAGCATGACACAGCCTCCTTGGAAATCAATTTAAATAATTTTAGCATTGTGCGCATAAAAAGTCAATTACTGCCGGTTTTTGTAAAAAAGTTCGCGTGCTTTGCGGCAATATTCGCCATATGAATGTTCACCATATGATAAATATAAAATAAATTACCGTAAAATTATTGAATTAAGGAAATCATTATGCTAAAATAATAAAAATATTTTTATTTTTTACAAATGATTTCCGGGATGTGATTTTATGGAAGAAAATGCCACAAGTACAGCTGTTGCGGAGCCTTCCGAGCAGGAGCTTGAAAAAGAGGTAAAAAAAGCTTCCGAGCAAAACAGACGTTATATCCGTCCGAGCGAGCTCGTAGCGTTTTTGCTTACGACCTTCGGCCAAAAGAACCTTGACCAGTTTGTAAACGCATACAGGCAGTTCTTTATGATAAGCTTTCTCGGAATTTCGGGGCGTGCCTACGGTCTTATAGTCTTTATCGAATCAATATACGACGCCGTTGACGACTCCCTTTCGGGTCTTATCATAGACAGGACAAGAACCCGTTGGGGCAGACTTCGCCCGTATATGATAATCACCGTGCCTATTTGGGGTCTTGCCACGCTGATGCTTTTCACAACGCCGCAGTTCCTCTCAGGCAACACATCAAAAATCGTTTGGGCTGTAATTGCAATATTCGCATACAATCTCGGTATGTCATATTTCAACGCCTGGCAAATACTTCTCTACAACATCACCCCGAGCCTGCGAGAGAGAGACAACCTCATAGCGACTTCAAAGTTCTTTGAGCTTTTCGGCACGTGGATTCCGTCTTTGGTGCCGCTGTTCGTTTCGTTTATGCCGAAGATTTCGGAAAGTATCGGTATGCAGGACGTCTACTCCGGATTTGCCGTTGCCATGATGGTAATAGCCGGCGGCACGGCGATATACGGCTTCTTCGCAATGAGAGAAAGAGTGCCGCTCGCCTCACGTGAACAAATGGAGGAAATCAGCGTTCTCGACTCGTTTAAAAATGCAATTAAGAACAAGCCTATGTTTATACTTATGCTCGCAAACTTTTTCAACGGATTCAAATCAGTCGGAGCCTCTACCGAAAGCTTCTTCTGGCTTCACAACACGGGCAGCCTTGCAAACGGCACAATAGCCGGCGTATTCACGGGTATTCCGAACTTCATAATAACGCCTATCACTCCTAAGCTTATACATAAATTCGGTGCCAGAAACACCGCAATCGGCGCAGGTATTTTCGGCGGCATAGCATACACGCTGATGTTCATAATAGGTTATGCTCCGTTCGGAAGCTATTCCGGTGCGGAAAGGTACAAGAATTACAGCGGCGGCAGCGGAGTCGCAAATATGGTTTACATTACCATAATGCTGACAATATGCGGTCTGCCGAACTGTATAATCCGTGTTTGCCAGGCGGTTTTGCAGGGCGATGTTTACGATTACAGCGAATGGAAATACGGTGTCCGCAATGAGGGCCTTGTAGCAACGGTATCAAACTATTTTACAAAGCTTGCCAATGCCGTTACCGGACTTCTCTCGGGTCTTGTCATAACCTTCGTCGGCTACACCTCGCACAAGGACGCACTCGGTAACGTACTACGTGACACAAGTCCGAAGGTTCTCATGGGATTTTTTGCGGTATTTGCCCTTATGCCTGCCATTGCAAGATTTCTCTTTGGTATAATACTTATATTCTTTAACGTTCACGGCAAATTCAAGGAAGATATGATGAAAGAGCTTGAAGAGAGACGCCTTGAAAGAGTACGCAAGATGACCGAGGAGGAAAAAGCACTCGAAAGCTCGGAAACGAACGGCGAAATTCCGATAAACGCCGACAACTGACGCTTCGGCAAAATCACAACAACAAAAGACGTGAAGTGAGAAAAATCTCGCTTCACGTCTTTTTTATATGCTGATTACGCAATCAATATCCCACGCTGCCCGTTAAAGTCTCGTCATCGTCAATCCACTTTTTCACATTGACTATGCGGTAATCATCGTGAGTGTCACGGATAATAACATGGTCTATTCCGGAATTTATTATCACTCGTTTGCAAAGTGCGCAGCTGCTCGCCTCTTTTACGTATTCGCCGGTATCGCATTCTATTCCGACGAGATACATCGTGCTGCCGAGCATTTGATTTCTCGCCGCGCTTATAACGGCATTCATCTCGGCGTGTACACTGCGGCAAAGCTCATATCTCTCGCCGCGCGGAACATTAAGCCTTGTACGGACACAGTAATTTAAATCAGTACAGTTCTCTGCCCCTCGGCGCGCCGCTGTAACCGGTTGATATAACCTCATCATCCTTTACTATGACCGCACCGAAATGACGTCTCTCAGGCAAGTGCTTCGCTGAGCTACCGCCTCAGCCAAATCAAGATAATAATTTATCTTATCGCGTCTCTCCATATGTCTCCTCCGTTTACAAATCTCTGAAGATATTTTATCACAGCGCAAAACCGTGTTCAAGACGTAATAATCAACAAATTTCGACATTAGCAAAACTGCATATAAAAAAAGTCGGACTGCACTAAAAACGCAATCCGACTTTTGCCAAATTAATCTTCTTCCGTAAAGGAGTCTTTACCTAAACCGCATACGGGGCAAACCCAGTCCTCGGGAACATCCTCCCACGCGGTTCCGGGAGCTACGCCGTTATCGGGATCTCCCACTGCGGGATCGTAAACATAGCCACAGGGGCATACATATTTTTTCAAAGCAAACACTTCCTTACAATACATTTATTTAACAAAGCTTAAAAAATTAACCGAAATATCTCTTGAGAAGACCCTCAAAGGCTCTGCCGTGTCTCGCTTCGTCACGAGCCATCTCATGAACGGTATCGTGAATAGCGTCAAGGCCCTCTTCCTTAGCTCTCTTAGCAAGTTCAAACTTACCGAGTGTAGCGCCGTTCTCTGCTTCGGCTCTCATCTCAAGGTTCTTTTTGGTGCTGTCTGTGATGACCTCACCGAGAAGCTCTGCAAATTTAGCGGCATGCTCTGCCTCTTCATAGGCAGCCTTTTCCCAGTAAAGACCGATTTCGGGATAGCCCTCTCTGTGAGCTACTCTTGCCATTGCAAGATACATACCGACCTCGGAGCATTCGCCTGTGAAGTTAGCGCGAAGACCCTCAAGGATATCCTCGGGAACATCCTTCGCAATACCTACAACGTGCTCTGCAGCCCAAGATTTTGACTCCTCTTTAACCTCTTTGAAGGTTGAACCGGGAGCGCCGCACTGAGGGCACTTTTCAGGCGGATTTTCGCCTTCATAAACATAACCGCATACGGGACATACAAATTTTTTCATTTTTAATTCCTCCAAGAATTTAATTATTATCTTTATTATTTGACACGGACAAATGCTTTAAACATTCTTCGCATTTGCCGTAAAAGATTAGGCTGTAACCCTCTGCCCTGCCCTTAAAATCGCCCAAGCAACGTGCCGTAACGGACGAGTCAAGCGGCTCAGAGGGTAAATCGAAATATCTGCCGCAGGATGTGCATTTGAAATGATAATGCTGATTTGTATTAGCGTCAAAATGCTCCTCCCCGCCGAGGGTAAGGCTTATGATTTTGCCGCTGTCACGAAGAAGAGTAAGATTGCGGTAGAGAGTACCGAGGCTTAAATTCGGAATATCCTCCCTGACGGAGAGATAAAGCTCCATGGCAGTCGGGTGGTCATACCTGTTTTTTAAATTTTCAAGGATTGCCTCCCTTTGACGACTGTAACGCTGTTCCTGCAATATTCAGCCTCCGTTCTTAATATATCGGATAACGTGCGCCGTAAAAAGCCGTGTCTATATCATCGGCTTTAACTGCGTTTTACGTTGCGGCTTGTAACCGCTCAATAATCAGTAACGATTATCGTTATTATTATAATAACACAGATTTTTATTTTTGCAAGTGTTTTTTGAAAATTTTTTAAAATTTTTTCAAAGCTGTAAAATCAACTGCATATCCAATTTGCACAGCGGTGTAATATTGCGGACAGGATTTGAATAAATATTCTTAGAAACGAAAAATACATTTCAGCAAAGAGGAGAGACAGTAATGGATTTTTGTGCGGAAACGAATGAAGTTTCAAAAAGAAAAACAGCCTGTCGGGAAGCTTTGGAGCAACCTATTGAATGTGATATAACGCTGCCCGAATACCTCCCCGATATTCAAAGAGTATTAAAATGTTCGCTGACTGCACATATAAGCAGCGTTCAGAAAACCGGTGACAGGGTAACGGCAGACGGAACGGGTCGACTCTCGGTACTATACATGAGCGATACCGGAAAACTGCAATGCCTTGAGCAGGGCGTCCCCTTTTCTCGTTTTTTTGAAAACAGAGCGGTTGAGGAATGCGAATGCTGCGTCAGAGCGAAAACGGAATATGTCAACTGCCGTGCCGTTTCCGGCAGGCGACTTGATATTCACGGCAGTATAAGCATAACCTTTTCATGCTATTCGTGCGAGCGTAAAAAACTTATGCGCATGCCGCGGCGGCGGTGTCGAAACCAAATGCGAAAAGAATGAAGTGTGCAATATGCTCGGCTGCTCGGAAAAGGGCTTCACCGTCAGCGAAATATACGAAATCGGAGATGCAAAGCCGGCGATATCGCAGATAGTGCGTTCCTACGCAAGTGCCGTAATAGAGGATACAAAGGCGGTATCGGGAAAAATTCTTATTAAAGGCGAGCTTACCGTAAAAACTCTCTATATTGCGGAGACAAATGACAACGAGCTGCAAACAACCGAGCACACCATGCCGATAAATCAAATAGTTGAAGTAGAAAAAGCAGATGACGAAAGCATCAATATAATAAAGCTTGTGATTTCGGATTTAGCCGTATCCGCTAAGTCCGACGCCGCAGGAGCACTTCGCCTTTTGGACGCAGGAGCCGAAATACGCGCATACACCGAAACATACAAAAGCGAAGAAATGAGCATGGTGACGGACGCATATTCGGTAAATTACGAAATTGAATCAAAGCTGACACCGACGGAGATACGGCGGCTTGACGACAGCTTTACCGACACTCATCTTTGCAGGGGCAGGCTCGATTTATCGGGTACCGATACCGAGAGAATTTTAGATATGTCAGTCGCCGGCATAGAGTACAATACCTCACGCGTAAAAGACGAGCTTTTAATCTCGGGGGCAATAAAAGTTAACCTGCTCACCGTAAGCAAAGAAAACGAAATATCGTTTTTTGAACGGCAATTTGATTTTGAATACCGACGCCGTGAGGAATTCTCGGGCGAAAGAACGGAGTTTTCGCCGTTTATAACCGTCACGGGATCTGATTATATACTTAATTCCGGTGACACTCTTGACGCCCGTGTGGAAATTACAATATCCGCAGCTGTTTTTTCCGTAAGCACGGTAAACGTCATTACGGATATTACCGTTGACAGCGAAAGGCCGAAAAAGCCGTCCGAAGCCGCACTTACGGTATATTTCGCCGACAAGGGCGAAAAGGTATGGGATATAGCGCGACATTACAACACGACAGCCGACAAAATTATAAGTGAAAACAATCTTGAGGGCATGCTCGTCACCGAAAAATGCAGGCTGCTCATTCCGCGTGCATAAGGAGGAGCCGAAAATGAAAAAAACAAGTATTTACAACGATATTGCAAAAAGAACCGACGGCGACATCTACGTTGGCGTCGTAGGTCCCGTGAGGACGGGAAAATCAACGTTTATAAAGCGATTTATGGACACCCTTGTGATACCTAATATAGATAACGCCGGTCAGCACGACCGAGCAGTAGACGAACTACCGCAATCCTCCGCCGGCAGAACAATAATGACGACCGAGCCGAAATTCATCCCCGAAAATGCGGTAGAGATAAATCTTCCGGATAACGCAAGCTTTAAGGTTAGGATGATTGACTGTGTCGGTTATATTGTTCCGAGCTCGCTCGGCTATATTGAGGGCGACGGGCCGCGAATGGTTCACACTCCGTGGGCGGAGGACGAAATGCCGTTTGACAAGGCCGCCGAAATCGGTACACGAAAGGTCATAGCGGAACATTCGACAATAGGTCTTGTCATAACGACAGACGGCAGCATAAGCGACATTCCGCGTGACGAATACGAAGAGGCGGAAGGTCGCGTAATAAGCGAGCTCCAAGAATTAAACAAACCGTTTATAGTCCTCTTAAACTGTATGTACCCACACGCGGCTCCCGCGAAGGAGCTGTCCGTAAAGCTTTCCGAAAAATACGGCGTTCCCGTGCTTCCGATAAACTGCCTTGAGCTTACCGAAACAGAAATTAAAGAGATAATGACGCAGCTTTTGTTTGAATTTCCCATTCGCGAGGTATCGGTAAAGCTTCCGTTCTGGCTGACGGCTTTGCCGCACGACCATTGGCTGAGGAAAGCACTTTTCGGCGCAGTGGCTTCCGCGGCAAACGAAATGGAGCTTGTACGTGACGTATCCTTAATGACGGAGCGCCTGAAGGAATGCGAATATACGGACGACTGTTCTGTAAGCAGCATGGATCTGGGGTGCGGCAGCGCAAATATTTCGGTACGCGTAGGGTCGGGGCTTTTTTACAAGGTTCTTTCCGAATCAACCGGTCTTACCGTGGAAAACGAGCAAAGTCTTATGGCCACAATGCGCGAGCTCGCTTCGGTAAAGAAGGAATACGACAGGCTGAAGTGCGCGCTTGACGAAGTGGAAGCGACAGGCTACGGAATAGTGATGCCGTCGATAGACGAACTGACGCTTGAAGAGCCCGAGCTTGTAAAGCAGGGCGGCAAATACGGGGTTAAGCTGTCCGCCAGCGCACCGTCAATTCATATGCTCAAAGCCAACATAAAGACCGAGGTTGCGCCGATTGTCGGCAGCGAAAGCCAGTCGGAGGAGCTCGTAAAATATCTGCTTCAGGGCTTTGAGGAAGACCCTCAAAAGATATGGGAGTCAAATATATTCGGGAAATCGCTTCACGAGCTTGTAAACGAAGGGCTCAGAGGCAAGCTCAATCATATGCCGTCAGACGCGAGAATGAAGCTTCAAGAGACGCTCGAACGAGTTATAAACGAGGGCTGCAATGGGCTTATCTGTATAATTCTGTAAAAAACAACCGGCAAGGCACAGTTTGCTGCCTGTCGGTTGTTTTTTGTAATGTGATATGATTTACACACAAGAAAATATGTAATTGTAATTGCCTTTACAGCAAAGTTGCAAGCTCCTTTAACGAGCCGACGACCTCACTCGCACGAATATCGCTCTTTTTATATTGCTCGGGGTTCGTAACACCCGACAGCACAAGCACAGACGGTATACCGTTAGCCTGCCCTATCAGTATGTCGGTTTCAAGTCGGTCGCCGATGAAGCACAGCTCCTCTTTTTTACAAGACAAAAGCCGAGTAAGATAATCGACCGTGTATTTATGCGGCTTGCCCATTATCATATCGGGTTTTCTGCCGGTTGATGCCTCAAAAAGAGCCATCATAGAGCCCGTGTCGGGCATAAACCCGTCAGCTGTGGGACAATTGAAATCGGGATGCGTCGCAATATACTCCTTCCCCTCCGCCAAAAAGCGACAGGCTCGTCTCAGCTTTTCGTACGTAAGAGTGGTATCAAAACCGAGCACCACTATATCCGGGTCCTTGTCGTCAAGAATAATTCCCGCATTCACAAAATCAGCCGTGAGCCGTTCGTTGCCGAGCAGGTACACCCTTTTGCCGTTCCTGTTGGCTTTGAGGAAATCTATCGTAACGTGAGACGAAATTACGATTTTGTCCGGTGAAATATCGTAACCCATATTGTGAAGTCGTGTTCTGCAAACCTCAACATTGTTTGACGAATTGTTGGTGTAAAAGAGAAAATCCTTTCCTTTTTGCTTCACCGTATTGAGAAAATCAACAGAACCGGGTATAATATTACCGTCAAGGTAAAAAGTGCCGTCCATATCTATAATAAAATATTTGGTTTCGGCAAAAACTGAATTTGACAAAGCTGACACTCCTAAAAAACAAATACAATATATTGTAACATTATTACGACAAAATGCAAGGTGAATTTATGACAGGCAAAGTCCATTCATTTCAAAGTCTCGGTACAGTAGACGGCCCCGGAGTACGCACAGTTCTGTTTTTGCAGGGTTGTCCCCTGCGTTGCCCATACTGTCACAATCCGGACACTTGGGACAAAAATGCCGGAGAAGATATTGTTGATGACGCGGTAAAGAAGATTTTAAGATACCGCTCATATTTCGGCAAGGACGGCGGAGTTACCGTATCGGGCGGCGAGCCGCTTTTGCAAGTCGAATTTGTATACGAGCTGTTTACAAGGCTTAAGGAGGAAGGCATAGGTACTGCGCTTGATACCTCCGGCGTCATAATGAACGACAGCGTAAAAAAGCTTCTCGGCAAAACCGATATAGTTTTGCTCGACATAAAATTTTCACGTGACGACCTGTATAAAAAATACATAGGAGTGAGCCTTTCCGCTCCGCTTGCGTTTCTTGCGGAATGCGAAAAGGCAAAAAAAAGAGTTATAATCCGACAGGTTATAACTCCCGGCATTAACGATACCGAAGACGATGTTCTGAAGCTTCGCGAAATATTAAAGCCCTTTAATTGCGTTGAAAAAACAGAACTTTTGCCGTTCCGCAAGCTTTGCAAAGAAAAATATGAAAGCTTAAATATTTTCTTTCCGTTCGGCGACAGAGAGGAAATGCCGCAGGAAAAGCTGAACGAGCTTCAGAAGCTGCTGTAAAAGAGGTTCTTAAATTTGAATTACGACATAAAAAAAGTAGGACTGCCGCAGTCGCTGCGCGAAAAAGCGGATGATATATGCACAAACAGCAAAGCTAAAATCAATGCGCTCTCGAAGCTGTTTTTCCCATTTCCCGACATACTTAAGGGACAATCGGATATGGTAAGACTCGCGGTTGTTTTAAAGAGCTTTGAGCGAACTCACGATTTTTACAAGAGCAAAATAATAAGTGACGATGTTTTTTACGATACGATAAAGGATGTGGCCGTCTGGTGCGAAAACAATCAAAACAACGGTCTTAAAAACTACCGTTGGCTTCATGATCACGCATCGGGCAAGCTATTTAAAATAGGTAGGCTGCAATTCCAAATATATAAAGCCCCCATGGGGCCAGACTACATAAAGCTGCCGTTTAAAAGAGGCGACAACCTCTTATACATTCACATTCCTCAGGGAGAAAAGCTGACAAGAGAGAGCTGTACGGACTCCGTAAGGCGTGCCGAGGAATTTTTCAGAAGCCATTTTCCGAATTACGAATATGATTACTTCTTCTGTGAGAGCTGGCTTTTGTTTCCCGGCAACCGAAGCTTTATGGCAAAAGACAGCAACATAGTTAAATTTATGGACTTGTTCACTCCGGCATATTCGACGGAAAACGATTCGCAGGCAATAGAGCGCATATTCGGAGAAAGAAAAAACGATATAAACGACTACTGCGAAGATACCTCTTTACAAAAGAGTGCAAAGGAATATATGCTCGGCGGAAACAAGCTCGGCTTCGGCACGGGCTACATAAAAAGGCAGTAGGCTGCAAAAATACATCTTGCGTTTTGCAGCGCCGCACCTAAAGCAAATATTATTACAAAAAAGGAGCACCCGAAAGGGCAATTACCGCAATGAAAAAGATGATATCATGGAACGTAAACGGACTGCGCGCCGCAGTCGGTAAAAATTTCAAGGAGGTATTCGGTTCTCTTGATGCGGATATCTTTTGCATACAGGAAACAAAGCTTCAGGAAGGTCAAATCGACCTGGAATTTGACGGCTATAAAAGCTATTGGAACTATGCCGAAAAAAAAGGCTATGCGGGCACAGCGATATTCACAAAAGAGGAACCAAAAGACGTATTTTACGGCATAAACGAGCCGTTTTACGACAATGAAGGCAGAGTCATAACGCTCGAATTCGAAAATTATTTCTTTCTAACCTGCTACACACCGAATTCTCAAAGCGAACTCAAAAGGCTTGAATACAGAATGTCGTGGGAAGAAAAATTCCTGACATATCTTAAAAAGCTTGAAAAGACAAAGCCTGTTATCCTTTGCGGCGACCTCAATGTGGCACACAAAGAAATCGACTTGAAAAATCCGAAAACGAATATGGGTAATGCCGGGTTTACCAACGAAGAAAGAGAAAAATTCGGGACCCTTTTAGACAGCGGCTTTATAGACACCTTTAGGTATTTTCACCCTGACGAGCCGGGCAGATACTCTTGGTGGTCTTACAGATTTAACGCGCGTAAAAACAACGCAGGATGGAGAATAGACTACTTTCTTGTATCGGAAGAACTCAAAGACAAGCTCGTTTCCGCCGACATTCTCTCGGATATACAAGGCTCAGACCACTGTCCCGTGGAGCTTGTGGCGGATATTTGATATTCCCGCTTAATCAAACGCCGCTCCGTAGTCGTTTATAATTCCGGCAAGCTCGCTCGGCGAGCCTATCACGTTTGTGAGTGCCTCAGGCAGCACGCCGACTATAACGGTTTCCGCAACAACGGCGGACGCTGTTACGGACAAGCCGTCAGTCTTTCCGAGCATAACAAGCCTGCCGCTTGTCTCTATATTGAAAACAATGCGGTGTATTACCTGGTTGAGCCCGGCCTCCCTGAATTCGTTTGAAAATGTCACAACCGTACCGGAGGTCAGCTGAGCATTAAATTTCACGCGCGGGCCGTAGCCGTTTGTGTATTCACTTCCCAAAAACGTTCCGATTGGTATAGATATGCTGAATGTTTCGTTTTCTGCGGCAATTTCGGATACGGCAAGGGAAATATTGCTTTGAAGTAAATTTATTTTAACTGTATCAACGTGGAGAGAAGTTACATTTCCCTCCGCATTTCTTTCTGTTTTAACTATATCGTTATATGCTGTTTCCGATTCGGCGAGGACCTCGGCAACCGCTTTGTTTGTCGAGTTTAAAAGTATTCTTTCGGCTACTGTCTCGCTGTACCTCGTAATGACGGGGCGCATACGACAGGTAAAGGTGAAAACAAGCACCGAAATGCTCATAACGAACACAGCAAAAGAGAAGAACACTCTTTTTGCACAGCTTTTCCTTTTCATTACTTTATCTGCCTCCCCTGTTTCTATTCTACGCAGAGAAGGCATTGTGCGTTAAAACGCCATAAAAAAGGAGCTGTAAAAAGCTTTACAGCCCTCAAAAAAGTATCTTTTTTCTGTATTCAGCCGAAAATCATCTCTGTTATTTTTTCATCTATCGCATTTAGAAATTCTCTGCCGTTTTTTGCCTCTTTCGCGACGCTCTCCAGTATCTGCTTTTCGGTATAAACGGAATCCGATACTCCGCGAGTGAGCTGAGACGTTCTGTTTGCCGACTCAGACACTCCCGCAAACAGCGCAAAGGCACACAAAACAACGGTCAGTACCGCGAGATATTTTTTAATTATCCTGTCTTTTTTCTTCATTTTAATACGGCCATTTTGCCGCAACGGGTCACCTCCGTATACGGCACAATGCTCCTTTCGTTTATTTAATGCTTCAGACGTTGGAATTTATAAATTCGGCAATAGCTTTTCCCATAAGGTGCCCGGAATATTCCGCCTCGGCTATTGTATTTGAATCGCTGCCGAACTCAAGCAGCACCGAGCACGGCGTTACGTCCATATTGTATTTTCTTGCGGAAAACAATATCGGCCGCATAAGCCCCGGATACATGGTTTCGGCTGTCTGCTGCAGCTTTAGCGCGAATGTAAGATTTTGCTCCCATGTCGGAAACGACGTGACCTTGCCGTCCTCACAGCCTGCGATTATCATTATCTGCGCCGCTTTTCTGCCGTTTACCGTGGTTGTCGGCTTTATGCGCGTACCGTCGCTTTGCTCAATCGCGTCTCGGTGAACGTCAAGAACTATCTTTACGGACGGATTTTCTTTCATTATTTTAAGTATTGTCTCACGCGAGCGGTCATATGCACCGGTATACGCTCTGTCGTGTATCTCGGTGTCATGTATTACGCCTATTCCCGCCTTTTGAAGCTCCTCCGAAACGGCGTCGCCCACGCGCACCATATTACGCGACGGGTCATCGCTCCTCAGTTCAAAATCGCGCGTATACCAGCCCTTATCCATAAGCTGATAGCACTCTGTGGTATGGGTGTGAAAAATAAGAACCGTTGGCGCGCTCTTATCGGCAATATTGGGATTACACTCGCCGTTTAACGAGCTTTCGATATTTATGCTGTGCGACGGCGTTGTGTTTCGTACCGATATATTTTATATGTCGATGTTGCGGACGATGCATCGAATTTCTTTTCGACTATTGTGCCGTCATGATTTGCCGAGGCGTATTGTTTTTCGGCGTCAGCCATCATTTTAACTATATCGCGAGGAACAGTCGGAGTGCTTCCGACGACGCTTTCGCTCTGCTCGTTTTTTTCGCTCGGCAATGAAATTACGGCGTTTTGCTGTGAGCTTTGCGCGGAAACGCTTTTTTCGATTGACCTTACCGCACTGCTTTTTGCAGACAGAACGGCACCCTCGGGCAGCATAAGTCCCGCGCCTATAACGGCGGTTCTGCCGACGGCATTTCCGAAACGGCTTCCGCACACAAATGCCAATATTATGATTATCGGCAGGGCGACAAGCACTTCATTTCTTTTTTTCGGAATTTTACCCGTATGTCTTTTTCGTTTTTTCATTTGATTTACATAGCCTTTCCGGCCGCAATTTGTTTTTTCGCAAGTCATACGCCGTATGTTGCAGCCGTATACGGCGTATAACAAAAGGCTTAGGATGATACGGCAATATCACACAGCTGCGCATATGACCTTTGTAAGATTATATGCGCGTTTTTCCGATGTTATACGAGAGAAAGAAGAGTTTTCATATCCATATCGGGTTGCAGAGCGGAATTTATCGCAAGAGCCAAAAGGCGTGAAGCACGGCTTATCATAACGTCGATTTCGCGCGGTGTCACCATCATTTTTTCGGCTCTTTCGCGTTCCGGCTGCGGTATATTTTCATTCCCCGTTATATCATAGACAAGCGCGGCGGCATCTACCACCGTCGGCACTCCTATCGCTATTACCGGCACTCCTAGGGTCTTTCGGCTTATCTCGGCGCGATGATTGCCGACTCCCGAACCCGGAACTATACCGGTATTTGTCATCTGCACCGTACAGCCGAGCCTTTTTATGCTGCGTGCCGACAGCGCGTCCACGGTTATTACAGCGTCTGGGGAAGTCTCATTCATTATTCCGCGAATCATCTCGGCGCTTTCTATGCCGGTCTGACCGAGCACTCCCGGAGAAGCGGACGATACAGGCCGAAGAGACGGAAGCCCCACCTCCTCCGCCAGCGATTTTGTGATATGGCGCGTTGAAAATATATCTTTTGCGGTCTTGGGACCGAGAGCGTCGGGTGTAATATCCGAATTGCCGAGCCCCACCACAAGAACTCCCGAGGTGTTTTTCGGCAACAGCTTTTTAATTTCATCCCTCACGGCAAACATTCTGCTGTCTGCATCATCAAATTCCGATGAAAACGGCGGCAGCTCCACCGTGACATATGTGCCGACGGGTTTGCCGAGCTTTTCGGCACCGGCATCTGTTGTAATTTCTATTTCGGTGACCGACGCGCTTTTTATCCTTCGCTTTTTTACCGTCACGCCGTCATTTTTGCCGCTGTTTGTTATCTCTCTGCGCTCAATTGCGAGATCGGTTCCGAAAATCATATAAATACTGCTGCCTTTCTTTCGATAAATGTTTGTGTGCTGCAGCCCGTTTTGCCGCATTTTGCGAATTTCGGGCGCGCTTTACGATATATTATTTGCACCGGCATAAATTTTATAGGCTGTTTATGAAAAAAAAACTTGCTTGCTTTTTTTCGGAAAGAATGGTATTATATATTCCGCTAATGTGATACGCAAAGGAGGTTAAACTATGCCGAATATTAAATCAGCTAAAAAACGTGTAATCGTTAACAACAAGAGAGCAGACCGCAACAAGTCAAGAAACACCGCTCTCAAGACAGCTATCAAAAAGGCTAATGCCGCTATTGAGTCAAACGCTGCCGACAAAGAAGTTCTTGTTAAAGCTGCAGTTAAGAAAATCGACCAGGCTTCTGCAAAGGGTCTTATTCATATGAATAACGCCGCTCGCAAAAAGTCAGCCCTCGTTTGCAAACTCAACAAGGCTTAATGTTGTTTTTAATGCACCTCGGTCTTTAGACCGGGGTGTTTTGCTTTTTCGGTCAAATTTACATTTTATTCATTGACTTTTGCCTTTTTTACGTATATAATAAACACATAGTTTTACAAAAATTAAGGGAGGCATTTACCTATGAAAAAAGTTCTTAAAGTTATCGGTATCATCGCCGCTGTTGCAGGCGCTATCTTCGGCGTTTATGTAATAGTGAAAAAATATGTTGACAGCAAAAAAGTAGTTATCGGCAATGACGCTGAAAATTATGTTTCATGCTCCTGCTGCGACGACAACTTCGTTTCCGAAACCGTTGCGTAAATAAAAACGTATTATAAACGCCCGATTGGCTGAGTGTTTATAAGGAAGCTTTGCGTCAAAACAATATTTTGTGCAATAATAATTGACCCCTCAAATAAGCTCCGGCTTATCTGAGGGGTTTTCATTTTCTTGTATCAAAAATATAATATTTTAAAGTGCTTTGCAGTTTCGCAGCCGTAAAAATCTTTTTATACCGAAGGCAGGAAACTAAGCAAGCCTGTCGCCTTGCGAGCCTTTTTGACAAAAGCATAAGAGTTTTTATGCAGGAAACCAATGCTTTCTTACGAACACTCAGTCTTTGAACGGGTGTTTTTTATTTGCTTTTCGGTTTTGCAAAAAACGAAACCACAAGTCCCGACAGCACCGCCGCCGCAATTCCTGCGGAGCCCGCACACAACGGTCCCGTAAGAACACCGAGCAAGCCTTTTTCGCGGATTGCCTCCTTGGTTCCGTTCACAAGGACATTACCGAAGCCCGTAAGCGGTACCGTAGCCCCCGCTCCGGCAAAATCAACAAGCTTATCATATACTCCGGTCGCACCGAGGATAACTCCGAGCACAACAAAGGTAACGAGTATTCTTGCAGGCGTCATCTTTGTCACGTCTATCAGTATTTGTCCTATAACGCATATGAGTCCGCCGACAAAAAACGCTTTAAGAAAAATCAGCAAAAAACATTTCCCCTTCCGATTTTCGGAATTATTTTGTGCCGATTTTCAATAATTATTCCTTTCGCAAATCAAATCCGCCGGGCAAAAGCTCCGAGAGCGTATGCACCTCATATTCGCCCTTGCCGTCGCCGAGAATTATTTTGAAATCACCGCCGCAAAACTCCTTCATAACCTGACGGCAAACGCCGCACGGATAGCAAAGGTGCTTGTATTCGCCGTTGTATTTACCGACTATCGCAATAGCTTCGAAATCGTTTTCGCCCTCGCTGATTGCCTTAAAAAAAGCTGTTCGCTCGGCACATATCGTGGGTGAAAAAGCCGAATTTTCGATATTGCACCCCTTATAAACTCTTCCGTCTGCGGTAATAAGCGCCGCACCGACGGAAAAGCCCGAGTACGGCGAATATGAATTTACCATAGCGTCCTCGGCGCATATCAAAAGCTCACAAGGCGTCATAATATCGTCTCCCGTCATATTATCTTTATTTTATAATAATTCATAAGTCCGCAAAAATCAAGCTATGCCGTTTTGCAACAAAGTGCCGCCGAATTCGTATAATATAATAAACGTTTTGGGAGGCACGAACATTTTATGAATTATCAAAACAACAAAACAGAAACATCCGTAATACAGCTGGCACTTAAAAGGGCCGGGTTTTTAGATGGTGAAATCGACGGCATTTTCGGAAGCGATACAAGAAACGCCGTAATTTCTTTTCAAAAGGCCGCTTCTCTGTCGCCCGACGGAATTGTCGGTCCGAAAACATACGCCGCACTTTTACCGTATCTCAAAGGGTACACGATTCACCGTGTAAAAAAGGGAGATTCGCTCTATTCGATTGCCGCCATGCACAATACAAGCATAAGAAAAATTATGCTTGCAAATCCGACGGTTGATCCGCTGAATCTGCAGATAGGCACAAATTTAACCGTTCCGTTTGCTTTTTCGGTAGTTCCCACCGACGTGCCGTATTCATATATGCTTTTAACATACATCTGCGAAGGACTTTTAATGCGGTATCCGTTCCTTTCGGGCGGAGTTATAGGAAAAAGCGTTATGGGAAAAGCATACCGTATCTAAGCATAGGTCAGGGCAAAGACGAGGTATTTTACAACGCGTCGCACCACGCAAACGAATGGATAACAACTCCACTACTTTTAAAATTCATCGAAGAATATTCGGAAAGCTTTGCAAACGGAGGCTCGCTGTACGGTACTCTCGCGGTACAGTTATTTAAAAAGGCAACTCTTTATATTGTTCCCATGGTTAACCCCGACGGCGTTGACCTTGTAAACGGTGTACTCCGTAACGACAGATATAAAAATGAGACGCTCAAAATTTCGGCACGCTATCCCGACATACCGTATCCGAACGGTTGGAAAGCGAACATCGCCGGAGTTGACCTGAATCTTCAATATCCGGCAGGCTGGGACGAAGCAAAAAAGATTAAGTATTCGCTCGGTTTTACGTCTCCAGCTCCGCGCGACTTTGTCGGCTCGGCTCCCCTTTCCGCTCCCGAAAGCGAGGCTGTATTTAATTTTACAATGAAGCATAATTTTGCGCTTACCCTGTCATACCACAGCCAGGGTGAAATCATATACTGGAAGTACCTTGACTTTGAGCCGCAAAAATCACGTGAAATCGCAGAATATTTCGGGCAAATCAGCGGCTATGCGGTAGAGGAAACACCGTATAATTCGGGCTTTGCAGGGTACAAGGACTGGTTTATACAGTATTATGACAGACCCGGATACACAATAGAGGTAGGCTTAGGTCAAAGCCCCCTGCCCCTTACGCAGTTTGACAAAATATACAGCGACAACGTGGGGATTCTTAAAGGCGGCATAACCGAAATATGATAAGATATAACGACAGCGGTGATAAATTTAAGGTGTAAAATCGCCGCATATTGTGATACAATATACTCATCTTTGAAATGAAGGTGAGAATTTGAAAAGCTTACAGGACAAATATATACTCAGAAACGGCGTAGAAGTACCGTGCATAGGTTTCGGCACATGGAAAATGCCGGATGAAGTCGCAGAGAATGCCGTAAAAGCCGCAATAGATACAGGCTACCGTCATATCGACACCGCAGGCGCTTACAGGAACGAAAAAGGCGTCGGCGACGGAATAAAAAAGAGCGGCGTTAAAAGGGACGAAATATTTTTGGTAAGCAAGCTGCCAAACGACGACCACGGCTATGAAAAAGCCATAGCTGCGTGCGAGAGCTCGCTTTTAAAGCTCGGTACGGATTACCTCGACGGCTATTTAATACATTGGCCGGTGCTTGTCACAAACTGGGACCGCCTCGAAGACGACCTTTGCGATACTTGGCGCGCAATGATGAGACTGCGCGACGACGGCAAGGTAAGAGCCATCGGCACAAGTAACTTTATGACGGAGCATATTGAGATTTTAAAGAAAAATCTCGGCGATTATCCGCTGATAAATCAGGTTCAGATGCATCCGCAAAATCCGCAGGACGAAATGATAGCATACTGCAAAGAAAACTCTGTTTTGCCCGAAGCCTGGAGTCCGCTCATACAAGGTCAGGCATTTAAGCGCGAACTCCTAATAGAGCTTGCCGAAAAATACAAGGTTTCGGTAGCCCAGCTTTGTATACGCTTTATAGTGCAAAAGGGTGCTGTTCCCATTCCTAAGTCGGCAAATCCCGACAGAATTCGGAACAACGCCGATGTATTCGGCTTTGAAATTTCCGACGAAGATATGGAAAGAATAGCGTCGCTCAGGGTCTACGGCAGAATAGGCGATCCGCCGTCGGTGCCGAGAACTCATCAGGTAGTCGGATTTTAAATCACGTATAAAAAAACGGCTTATCGGGATCAAGCTCCCTATAAGCCGTTTTATCTTTGTTTTATAATGTAAAAGAATCAAGTTCTTTGCGGAATCTTTCTTTTTCGCGGAGGATTGCTTTTTTGTATCTGTCCTCCTCGGAAAAGATACATCCGCAGTATTTTTGCATATAAAAGCCAAGCTCTCTTGCCCTTTGATTGCCAGCTCTGAAATTCGGTCTGAAATCGCGGTAGAGAAATTCCACGCCGAACTCTTTTCCGAAACGCTCGCCTGCTGCGGCTATAAGCTCGTGCTTTTGGTAAACGCTCGCGAGAAGCGTGGTTGTAAACTGCTTAAAACCGTGTTCCGCCGCAAATTCGGCTGTTTTGCGAAGCCTCGTCTCATAGCAATAGGTACACCTGTTATCTATATCGCCGACAACATTTTTCACGAATTCGCGAAGTCCGTAATCCTCTTCGACCAAAACCCTCATATTTATTTTCGAAGCATAGTCGATAAGGCAATTACGCCTTGCCTCGTATTCTTTCCAAGGGTGGATGTTTGGATTATACCAAAACGCGACCGGCTCTATTCCCTCGTTTCGCAGAGGGTCTATGCAGGAAAGCGAGCACGGCGCACAGCAGCAGTGAAGAAGCACATTATTCATCGTCTTTGTCACCGCTTTTACGCTTATCCTTTTCCTCGGACTTTTCATCAGTCGTTTTTTCGTTGCCGAGCTGTTCCTCCGGCAAAAATTCGACCTTGACCTTACCTATACGGCGCTCCTCTACGTTCAACACGGTAAACCTGATGTTTTTATACTGAACGGTGTTCATATCGCCGTCAACCGGCAAAAAGCCCAAAAGGCTGATTATAAATCCGCCGAGAGTATCGTAGTCTCCCTCGGGCAGCTTTATGCCGAGTTTTTCCTCAACCTCTTCGATATCGGTAATACCGTCTATCGTAAAGGTGGTATCGTTTATCTTGGATATTTCTTCGTCCTCGTTGTCATATTCGTCCTGAATATTACCGACGATAGCCTCAACTATATCCTCAAGGGTTACAAGGCCGGCAGTTCCGCCGTACTCGTCAACCACTATTGCCATCTGAATATGCTTAGCGGTCATTTCCGAAAATAATTCGCCGCAGCGCTTTGTTTCGGGAACGCAATATACCTCGCGCATTATGTCCTTAGGCGTTTTTGTTTTAGGCAGATTGGACCCGACATATTTTAAAAGGTCTTTAATGTATATAATACCGACAACATTGTCGGGGTCTTCCTCATATACGGGGATTCTCGAATAGCCGTGCTCCATTGAGGTTTTGACTACGTCCTGGAGAGAATCCTCGACGTCAACGCACTCCATATCGGTGCGGTGAGTCATTATATCGGCAACGTCAATATCATCAAATTCAAAGACGTTGTTTATCATTTCTTTTTGGCTGTCCTCAATTACGCCCTTTTCCTGACCGACGTCAACCATCATACGGATTTCCTCTTCTGTGACGGTTTCCTCATCAGCGTTGGGGTCAAGACCGAACATACGGACTATAAGGTTTGTGGAAGCAGAAAGAAGCTTTACAAACGGCTTTGTTATCTTACTGAAGCCGAGAAGTATCGGAGTGACTGCAAAGGAGATTTTTTCAGACTTCTGCATAGCGAACTTTTTGGGTGCAAGCTCGCCGAGAACGAGTGAAAAATAAGACATAATAAGCGTTATAAGTATAGTCGAAATTACGCTTATCGCACCGACCGGAATTACCTTAACAACAGATGTTTTCGCAAGAGCGTCGGTCAGCATTACCGCAAAGTTCTGAGCCGCGACAGCCGAAGTAAGGAAGCCGGCAAGGGTTACGCCTATCTGAATGGTCGAGAGGAAGTTGCTGGAGTTTTTGGTAAGCTTTAATACCTGTTTTGCTTTTTTGTCGCCGTCCTCCGCCATTTTTTCCATCTTGGCGTCATTCAGCGAAATGATAGCTATCTCCGACATTGCAAAGAAAGCGTTGATCAAAATAAGAATAAATAGTAAAAAAAGTTTAAGAATAATACTCGCAGGTCCTGCGTCGTCCATAATGATTTGTGGACTCCTTTCAAAATAATATATTAGGAAAAATTATACTACAAACCCTCTGTTTCGTCAACCGTGAAAAGCTTCGGCGGCTTTTCATTATTTAAGGCCGTCAAGCCGAAATTTCTCGGATATTTTACGGTAAGCCGGAAGAGAGAGTCCGTACTTATCGGCAAGGCGTACAACCTCATATATAAGACCGTCTATTTCCGACTGCTTACCGGCAGCAATGTCGCGCTGCATAGAGGTAGAGGCGTCCGGCGACAGAGCGTCGAGAATATCGAGATTTATTTTTACAAGGCTCTTTTCGTATTTTATTCCCATTGCAGCCGCAAGCGTTTCAATTTCGGAGATGAGCGCAGAAAAAAGCTCGCGCTCCGCTCCCGGTTTTTGCATCTCGGCGGCATTTGCTCCGAAATACAGACCGCATCCCGCCATAGGCGAAACATATGAAAATTTTTGGAGAGTGTCCTTTTCGACATTATCGGAAAAAACCGGCGTTATGTTTGCCAGTTTTAAGTCGCTTTCGATTTTTATAAGCCGCGAATCATCCTTTTTGTGCGAAGGCAGCCCGTAAACTATACGAAAAATCGAACCGTACATATGTATTTTCCCCGGAGAGACAAGACTTGAGGAAACATATATACACCCGTCCGTCACCGTAAGAGAGGGAAGCTCTTTTTGCATATGTCTGCCCGTGCCGTAAATATTGAGTATCGGTATTACCACGGTTTCGGGCTTGGATACGCTTTTTATAAACGGTATTGTGTCTGTAATGCTATACCCCTTTACGCACACAAAAATCACATCGGGAGAAAGAGCTGCGCCGGATTTCACAGCATTCTCAAAACCGTTCATATCAAAGGCTTTTACGGCATTTGTGTATTCGTTGTTATCTATACTCAAAGTAATGCCGTTTTCCCTGAGAGCCGACAGATTTTTGCCTCTCGCAATCAGAGTTGTATCTATTCCGGCCTTTGTAAGGTACGCGGCTATTGCGCCTCCCGTTCCGCCGACACCTATAACAAGATATTTCACTGTTTCAGATCCTTTCAAAAATACAACGAGTAAATTTTCGGCGCTTTTAACCGACCGTTTTCACCGTTTTGATTTCATCGCCCGTTTTAATGCGTGCCGTCTTTTTGCCGCAGGACGAATATACCGACAGGCTCTTTATTTTGCCGTTTTCCCACGTGAAATCAAGAGAATATCCTCCGCGGGCACAAAGTCCTTTTACGCTGCCGTTTTTCCACTCCTCGGGGAGTGCCGGCAAAAGCTCTATAATATCATCGGAGCTGTAACACAGCATTTCGCAGACACCGCTTGTGTATCCGCAGTTTCCGTCCATCTGATACGGCGGATGGAAATCCCAAAGGTTCGGCGCGATGTTTTTGTTTATAAGCTCACGCAGCATTGAATATGCTCTGTTGCCGTCCTTCGCCCTTGCCCAAAGGTTTACCTTATTCGCCTTGCCCCAGCCCGAACCATTTGCGCCGCTCTTTTGGCCGAAGCCTCTGTCAAGCAAAGACACTTTACAAGCCTCGATAAGTTCGGGAGTTTTATCGGTTATCGCGTTTCCGGGATAAAGTCCGAGCAAATGAGATGCGTGTCTGTGGCGGTTTTGGCAGGAATGTAGCTTATATTTAAGCTTTCTGAGCTTCAAGGACTTGTACCATTCGTCCTCCTCATACCATTCCTTTATCTGACCCCAGCGTCCCTTTGTAATGGGCTTTAACTTTACACGCACTCTTTCAAGTTCAGCCGCAAAGTCGTCGTCTCCGAGAACCCTTGCCGCCTTTTCGGTATCGGTAAACAGCTGCCATATAAGCGTCTGCTCGTATGTATTGCCTATACTTATGGGCCCGTGCTCAGGAGAATAAGACGGAGACGAAACATATCTGTCCTGCTCTTTACTGTAAACAAGATTTTGAAGCCAAAAAACAGCATTTTCTTTCATCATGGGATATATGTCGGAGCGAAGATAGTCCGCGTCCTCGGTAAACGCATAATAATCAAAGCAATTCTGCATCATCCACGAGGATGCCGCCGGAGACCAACCCCAATAGAAATCCCACCCGGGACAAGTCCAACCGAAAGGCGTATTTTGAGTATGGCACACCCAGCCGTTCTCGGGATTTTTTTCATCGGAAACGATATTGTGGTAACACCGCGCGGTAACTCTGCCCGGCTCACGAAGCGACTCCATATAGCGTATCATCGGTTTTGCCGCGCCGAAAAGTCCCGTGACATACGCATGCCAATAGCACATCTGAAGATTTACGTTCAGATGATAATCACAGCTCCACGCAGGCGAATTGGAATTGTTCCATACGCCCTGAAGATTGGCGGGCAGCTCATCGTTTTCGGCAGAGCTTGAAATAAGCAGGTATCTGCCGTATTGGCACAAAAGCTCTTCCAAGTACCGCCCGTCCTTTGAATCGGGGTTTTCACGGTATGAAGAAAGGAGTTTATCCGTGTATTCGGTGCTTGTGAAGCTTGTAACCTCAAATAAAAAACGGTCAAACAGCGATTTGTATTCGGCAATCGCCTCTTTTTTAACCTCGTCATAGCCCTTTTTCAAGAAATCTTCTATTGCGGTATTTACTTTGCCTTCGGGCATTTCGCCTCTGTAATTCGGATATTCGTTTTTATAGTTTGTTCCGGCAGAGAGGGCAAAAACAAGATATGAAGCGTCTTTAATGATGAGCTTACCGTCGCCTTTTACCATTTCACCGTCCGTTGTAACACAAAGGCGCGCATAGTATGCGAGGTCATTATCCGAGAGCCTGCCGCACAAAATCAGGGAATTATCCTGCACTCTTATGCTGTCGGTCTCGTGAGACGCCGAAAATGAAATTTCGGTGTTCAACGCACCATTTTTATCGGCGGTGATTTTTTCGGCGATAACCGACGGGTTGTGCGACGCAAAACACTCGCGTATAAAGGAAGCTCCGCCGCTCTTATATTTCACCGTGCAAACGGAATTTGTTATATCGAGCTGTCTTTCATAATCCGAAAAAACATCGTGAGGAAATTTGAGCACTATCTCCCCGAAATTTTGATACGCCCCGTAGCCGTCCTTTACGCCTACAAGCTTATCCTTAAATTTAAGGACGGCCTTTTTATCACCGCGGCGCAGTGCATCTCTGATTTTTTCAAGGTATTCATAGCTGTTTTCGACATTTCCGCCGATATAGTCCTTTCTGCTCTTTGACGGGCCGCCCGTCCAAAGAGTTTTTTCATTAAACTGCAAATGCTCCTCGGAAACACCTCCGAATACGCACATACCGAGCATGCCGTTGCCTATGGGCAAAACCTCGTTTTGCCATCCGTTTTCGGAATACTCCGCAGGCTTGTTATATTTGAGAACGTAATTTTTCAAGACAAACGCTCCTTACCGTTTTATTTATAAAAACAATAGCAAACGGAAGCGAAAAAGTCAATATTTGAGCCGTTTCACGGAAAATCTTTTTGTTTTTCCTTGACGAGCAGGCTCTTTTATTATACAATTTCAATGCTTTGAAAATCTCATAATCAAAGTTGTCAGTTCGAGATCCGCCTGACAGGGCAAATGCCCAAATCAAAACTAAGGAGTTTGAAAAATGAATAAGAAAAAAGATGTTAACTTTCTCGTCTGCGGTGCGGTAATTGCCGCACTCTATGCCGCGCTGACCTATGCCGCATCCGCCGTAAATCTTGCCTACGGAGCGGTACAGTTCAGATTTTCCGAGGCTCTGACGGTTCTTGCGGCATACACACCGGCCGCAATACCCGGGCTTACAATAGGCTGTATTTTGGCAAACCTCGGAAGTCCGTACGGTATTACGGACATAATATGCGGCTCGGCAGCAACGCTTTTGGCCGCCGTATTTACGTATCTCACGAGAAAGGTCAAGGTAAAGGGGCTGCCGCTTCTCGCGCCGGTTTTTTCGGTAGTGTTCAACGCCGTTATAGTCGGGGCAGAAATAGCCGTATTTTTGCCCGAGGGCTTTACGTTCAAGGGCTTTCTTATACAGGCAGCATTTGTAGGTCTCGGCGAGCTTGTGGTATGCTACGCCGCCGGAATGCCGCTTTGCGCAGCAATAAACAAAACGGGACTTCGTAAATACCTTAAATAACTCTTATATATTGAAACAAGCTATCGGTTTGTGATAAAATAATCTCAGTAACGGCACCTGCTGTTTTTGAGATTATTTTTTTGCGCCGATATGTCGGCAGGAAACGGGAGACGATGTCATAATGGCAAAAATAATAGTGGCAGACGATGAAATGCTCATACGGCGACTTGTGTGCGATTTCCTGATTAAAGAGGGTCACACGCCGCTTGAGGCCGCGGACGGCAAAATGGCCGTAGAGCTTTTCAACCGGAATCCAGACACCGCCCTCATAATAATGGATATTATGATGCCCGAGCTCGACGGCTGGGAAGCGACAAGGGAAATAAGACGGCACTCTGCCGTGCCCATTATGCTGCTTTCGGCAAGAAGTCAGGACTTTGATCAATTAACCGGATTTGAAAGCGGTGCAGACGACTATGTAACAAAACCGTTTTCCCCTGCCGTGCTTATGAAACGAGTGGAGGCTCTTTTGCGCCGCTCCGGGAGCGGATTTGTCTCCGACACCGACGAGCTTTGGGGGCTGTCGGTAAACAAAGACGCACACGAGGTCAAGGTCTACGGCGAAGCAGTTTCGCTGACGCTCAAGGAGTACAGTATTCTAATAAAGCTGCTCGGCTTTGTGGGCAGAGTTTACTCACGCGAACAGCTGCTTGACGATGTTTGGGGCTTTGACTACGACGGCGATATAAGAACCGTAGATTCTCACGTTGCAAGGCTTCGTACAAAGCTCGGCGACTGGGGAACAAAGCATTTACATACCGTATACGGCGTAGGCTATAAGATAGAGGAGTGAATATGAGCAAAAAGACTAAGAGTAAGCGCTTCATAAGTATAAGGCTGCGGCTGTTTTTACAGGTCGGAGCCATAGTTCTTATTGCCGTAATGCTGATACTCGCCCTCAACAAATGGTATCTCTCATCAATATACATACTCAATCAAAAGCGTACCATGCAGTATCTTGCGGAGGAAATCGACACCTACGACGTTTCCGCCGCCGATTACAGCTCTAAAATCGCATTGCTCGAAAAAGACAACGGAGTTACCATAGACGTATATATGTCGGACGGCACTCCCCTTTACTACGGTGCCGTGCCTACCGGTATAACCGGAGGTAAAATAGTGATAAGGGACCGACACGACAACCCCGACGGCTCTTTCTTTGAAATTCAGGAAAACGCTATGAGCGACACGCAATTCATAGTATACGGAAAAAGTCTTAAATTCGGCGGAGACCTTGAGATGTACAGCAAAAAAACGACGATAGACTCATATGCCGATACAGCCATAAACGTAATGCTTATAACCAGCATACTCGCTCTTTGTGCCACGCTTGTTGCAATATATTTCTATTCAAAGAAATTTACAAAGCCGCTTATTGAAATGAGCAGCGTCACCGGCGGCATGGCAGATATGGACTTCTCAAAGAAATGCGAATACGGCGGAAACGATGAAATAGGCACTTTGGCAAGCAGTATAAACGAGCTGTCCGATTCGCTCAACAGCACGCTTGTCGATTTAAACGAGAAAAACCGCAGGTTGCAGGAGGATATAGAGAAAGAACAGCAGCTCGACAAAATCCGCAAGGATTTTATCTCTAATGTTTCGCACGAGTTGAAAACTCCGATTTCAATAATACAGGGCTATTCGGAGGGTGCCAAGCTGATGCTCGACAGCGGCGACACAAAAGGTGCTTCGGAATATTGTGAAATAATAACCGATGAAACTCACAAGATGAATATGCTCGTTTTACAGCTTCTCGAGCTTTCAATGTATGAATCAGGTAACGTCAAGCTCAGTATGGATAAGATAGACATTCGCGCAGCCGCTGAAGAATACGGCGAAGAAAACCGATTAAAATTTGAGAGCAAGGGAATCAAATTTATAAATGATATTCCGAGCGACTGCTTCGGACTCGGCGACAGCGTTAAAATACGAATGGTATTTAACAACTACATATCGAACGCCTGCTCACACGTTTCCGGCGACAACATTATAAGAGTCTATAAAGGGCAAAGCCCGAACGAAGGCAGCATACGGATTTGCGTATACAACAGCGGAAGTCATATAGACAGCGATGATATGGATAAAATATGGATAAGCTTTTACCGCGCCGACAAGTCACATTCGCGCGCAGAGGGGCGTTTCGGACTCGGCCTTTCGATAGTCGGTGCAATACAGAAGCTGCACGGCGAAAAATACGGTGCCGAAAACACGGACGACGGAGTTGTATTTTGGTTTGACATAAAAAAAGCCTGAGCTTGCGGAGGTGAATATTTTGCTTAAATTTGCGGATAGGCTTCTTTCCGTCTTTTTCCCAAAAAGGTGCAAATACTGCGGAGAATTGATAGTCCCGGAAAAAGACGTCTGTGAAAGCTGCGAAAGCTCCCTGCCGCGTATTTTGCCTCCGTGTTGCCGTTTTTGCGGTCACAGCAAAGAGGACTGCTTATGTAAGCAGGCAAAAAGCGAATATACCGCCGTCGCCGCTCCGTTTTACTATGAGGGTGCCGCCAAAACCGCAATACACCGCCTGAAATTTGAGGGAAAGGATTTTGTTGCACGTACTCTCGCGCAGGATATGGCAAAAACCGTAAAGAGCAATACGGCGAAAAGAAATTTGATATAATAACCTTTGTGCCGTTTTCAAAATCCGAAAAACACGACAGGGAATTTAACCAGAGCGAGCTTTTGGCAAAACGGCTCGGTGAGGAGCTTTGTTTGCCGTGTCGGGAGATGCTCGTAAAGCTCTATGATGTTCCGCGCCAGCACACTCTCCCGGGAACCAAACGGCGCGGCAATGTATTCGGCATATTCGCGACAGCGGAAGAGTTTTCATATCTTGACGGCAAAACAATACTTCTTGCAGACGACATAAAGACCACCGGTTCCACGCTTTCGGAGTGTGCTAAAATGCTGAAAATAGCAGGCGCAAAAGAGGTTTGCGCCGTAACCGCCGCCATAGCTAAAAAAATATAACAATGGTATTGCAGGCTTTTGCTGCGTATCAGTACTTTTTTGACATATATTAACTTCGCTTGTACCGATACGCAGCATTTCGCGGTACGTGACACTAATAGGCACAGCCGTGTTAGATTGAACGGGCGACGGTGCGTTATCCGAAGCTTTAATATTACAACTTATATTACCGAAGACGACAGCCTTATATACTTTGAGCTTAGCAGCGAAGTCGTTGTTAGGGCTGTTCGGCGAAATTTCTTAACCGGCAAAGCAGTTTACAGTGTCGGCAACTAATCGATTTTCAGGTGAAATATCGGTCATTACCGATTCAGAGCACATAGCAGAGTAATATCTATAATACTTAATGAAAGAAGAGAAGCAATGAAGGATAATTTCAAATATATGCTTTCCAATTGGCTGAAATGGGATAAAAAAAGCCTCAAATTCTTTTTCCTTTGGGTACCGGCATTAGTGTTGCAGCCGTTAGTTACGGCGTATATACCGAAAGCAATGATTGACGCTATTGATAATGGCGTTACCGTTGGTGATATGACAGTCATCGTTGCGCTTTTGAGCCTCCTTTTAACGTTGACAATATGGCTTGACCCGTTTATGAAGGAGCTTGTCAGAGGCGGCGCAAGAATAGTTCGTATGCGCTATGCCGTTGCAGCGTTCCGTAAAACACTTACAACCGATTATGTCAATATTGAAAGCTTTGAAGGCAGAGAAAAGCAAAAGCGGGCCGAAGCATTTTATAATGCGCGCTTTTCCTCCGGTGCGGATTTTGTGGAGCAGTGCGCTCATTTTCTCGTTTGCGTTATCGGCGTTATTGCCTCCTCCGTTCTCCTTTACAAAGTCAATTACTTTATTATTTTGTTGATACTCCTTACCTGTGTATGTGAGTTCTTTCTCCTTAAAATCCTTAAAACGAAGCAGAGCGAAACAACCGATAATTACTCAAAGCTGTCGGGTAAATTCGAGTATTTCTACAAGCTTTCCAAGAACGCCGAAGCTTCAAAGGATATTAAGCTGTACGGCTTTTCGGATTATTTGGTAAAGACTGCAGCGGATTTTATTTATCAGATTGAACACATTAATGCAAAATACACCAAGCAGAGTGCTGCAATCAGCGGCGTGAGAGCCTTGCTGAATCTTGTTCGTGAGCTGGTCGCTTATGCATATCTCACATACTTGGTGCTTAAAAACCGTCTTTCCGTTTCAGAATTCATTTTCTGCTTTGGCATTATTACGGGTTTTTCTAACTGGATAATGAATCTTGTTTTTAGCTTCATGGAAATTTCTCGTTGCTGTACGGACTGTGCGTTGTACCGTGAATTTGTCGAAGAAAGCGTAAGCGAGGGTAAGCCGGAGGTTGACTTCGGCGAAGTTCGTTCAATTGAATTCAGCAATGTTTTCTTCACTTATCCGGCAAGCGATACCGAAACGATACGAAATATGTCCTTCAAGGTAAACAAGGGTGAAAATATAGCTATCGTTGGTGAAAACGGTGCAGGAAAGACGACGGCGATTAAGCTCCTTTGCGGACTGTATTATCCGAGTGAGGGAGACATTCTGATTAACGGCAGAAGCAGCAAAGAATTTTCCTCTGACAGCTACTTCGATCTGTTTTCCGCTGTGTTTCAGGATTATTGCTTTATGCCAATGACGATAGCAGAAAACATTACCGCAGAACAGTCATACGATAAAGAACGCCTGTTTGCCGCATTTGATAAGGCAGGCATCACCGACAAAATCAATTCCCTTTCCGAAAAAGAGAACACCTTGATGGTGAAAGATGTGTATAAAAATGCCGCCGATTTCTCCGGCGGTGAAAAGCAAAAGCTGCTTTTGGCAAAGGCGGTTTATAAAAATGCGCCAGTTCTGATTCTTGATGAGCCGACGGCAGCACTTGACCCAATAAGCGAAAATGAGCTATATCTCAAATACAATGAATTGACCGAAGATAAAATTTCCTTCTTTATTTCTCACCGTCTTTCCTCAACCCGTTTCTGCGACAGAATTCTGTTTATCAAAGACGGAGCTGTTGCGGAAAGCGGCACGCACGAGGAGTTAATGGCAAAGAAGGGGGCTTATTACAGAATGTACCAAACCCAGAGTATGTATTACAGGGAAATGGGGGTGGCTGTGAATGAGTAAAGCAAGGCTGATAAAAAGAATGTATTGTGAGGTTAATTCCCTTGATCCCCTCCTTCTTCCCGCTACTGCCTTTCAGGCGGTAATTGACAGTATTAAGCCGTTTATCAACATCTACTTTTCAGCAAGATTAATAACCCTGCTGACCCAAAAAGCGGATGTTAAAACGATTGTGTCAAATATAGTTTTAGTTCTCGGATTAAATGTAATTATCTTTTTCTTGGCATCCTTCCTTAATAATTACAATGAAACTCACAGGATGATGCTTCTTGACCTTGAAAACAAAAAGGTTGAAGAAAAGCTGTATAATGCGGACTATGCGCTGCTGAATGACAGTGAATTTAAAGAGCTTTTGCATCGTCACGAGGAAGCGGGAAAGAGCCGTTGGGCGAGACTTCCGTACTATATGTGGACAACGCTTCAATTTACACGAGGCGTGCTGACCACGATTATCTCGTTTATTATCATCATTCCTCTTCTGAAGGTCGGATTTGTCAAAACGGGCGATACTTTCTTTGAAAGGCCGCTGTTTATCATTACTATAGTTGCATCAATTGCAATTATGGCGGTGGTAATATTGATTGTTGCGTCAAATATCAATAAATCTTATCTTGAAGCAAACGAAAAGTACGCCGAGCTCGACCGCATTTTCTATTTCTTTATCGACATTTTAGGTGATTACAAAACGGGCAAGGAGATTCGGCTGTATAAGGAACAGGGCTTGGTTGACAGTATTGCAACGCAAAAGATACTGACAGACGGTGAATTAACGCTTCGAAGGATTTCAATGAAAACAGCAAAATCGAGCTCATTTATTGCCATACTCGGCGCAACGGTCGGGTTCGGCGTATATTTGTTTATCGGCGTCAAAGGCCTATTCGGTTTGTTCGGTATCAGCTCGCTTGTATTGTACTGCGGCTCATTTATGCAAATCATCAGCGGTATCATGATGCTTGCCAACACACTCGGTAAGCTGAAAGAAATTTTGCCGTTCGCCGCGGATTATTTCAAAATACTCGAAGCCGAGAGTACAATGGTTTACGGCAACCGCGAACTTGATACATCTGACGGATTTGAGATTGAATTCAATAATGTTTCGTTTAAATATCCAAAGAGCGATAATTATGCCCTTAAGCACATTAACCTGAAAATCGGTGACGGCAAAAAGCTTGCCGTAGTCGGCAGAAACGGCAGTGGCAAAACGACTTTTATTAAGCTGCTTTGCCGTTTGTATGATATTGACGATGGCGAAATTTTAATTAACGGAATCAATATCAAAGAATACACAAGAGAAAGTCTGAGTAGCCTTTTTTCAGTTGTGTTTCAGGATTATAAACTCTTATCATTGACAGTTGCAGATAACATTTCGGCAAGTAGTAAATGTGATGAAAGCTCACTTTATTCTGCTCTTGAAAAAGCCGATATTAAGAATAGAATTGAGGAAATGCCGCAAAAAGAAAGGACTTATCTATATAAGGATTTAGATAAGTCAGGTGTGGAAATCTCCGGTGGTGAGGCACAAAAGCTGGCACTTGCCAGAGCATTATATAAGGATTCGCCGATAGTAATCCTTGATGAGCCGACGGCTGCGCTTGACCCGATAGCTGAAAATGAAATATACAATCATTTTAATTCATTTGTTGAAAACAAAACAGCAATATATATTTCACATCGGCTTTCAAGCTGTGCCTTCTGTGATGAAATCGCTGTATTTGATAACGCCGAACTGGTTGAGACAGGAACGCATAACGAGCTTGTGTCGGCTAACGGTAAATACGCAGAGCTCTGGAATGCACAGGCAAGCTATTATTTAGAATAAGCATTCAGAAGGCAAATTTGAGAGGTAGTGTTTGGCAGTTTTGTTACGTATCAACACATTTTAGATATATATTAACTATGTTTGTGCTGATACGTAACACTTTTTTATCTGGTACAAAGTAAAAAATCCCCTCTTGATGCAGAGTACACATCAGGAGGGGTATTTTGTTATTCGAGTTAAGCGCTGAATTATTATCAAAACAATCTTTACCGGGAAATAAAAGTATATCCGTTACTTTTAGCTCAAGTCCCGACATATGAATCGGCTTCAATGGTTTTGACACATTCATCGTCCCACGTATATTTGTACAAGAATATATATTATGTGCGACTAAAGCAGAGAATTATTCATGTGAGCATTTCAACGTAACAGTCTTTGGATTCCATTCGTTACCGGATGTACAGTCAACCGATATATCGCAATCAAATTCCAATGTTTTGAAAATTTCGTCTACCTGACTTTGGGTTAAATCTTTTTTTACCCAAACAAGCGATTCAAAAGTTTGCTGTGAGTGCGAGCTTACGGAAGGACCATACCAATAGCCCCAATCTGTATTAACCTCTGTAATAACGACATCGGAAGAATACTGTCCGCAAATATGTGTGCTTTCAATGTTATAATCCGAATCATTTTTTAAAGTGTATTTGATTGTATACGGAACATAGTCACTGATTTTTAAATCTGTTCTTACCACAGTATCGCCTGTGCCGTTATCATTGATTTTATACTTACAAAAAACATCGCAGTTGTTAACGGTATAAGCGGGAAATTTGCTCAAATCATTTTCATTCGTCGGATAAAATTCAGACCACGAAATATTGATTTTTTGAATGTTTTTATTTATGGTTGCCTCACGGTCTTTGTGCACGGATATTACAGCAACCGCAATCAAAATCAGCACTATTAAAATTACCGATACAACAGTAACAGCCTTCTTATTTTTCTTGTTTTTCATATAATATTCCTTTCAAATCCAACAGAACAGTTATATGAATTTAAGAATTCATATATAAGCTTACACGGACGCACCTGTAAAAGCCCATTACGCATATTGGAGCAGATTATAAAATCTACACTACAACAACCGAATATGGTATATCCAAATCGACCAAATTTGTTGACACGGCAATACCCGTTTTACCGTCAACTATATAGACATCGGAGCACTCGCCCAAAACCTGTCTACATTTGACGGCAAGCTTGCCGTCCGACGAAGCTTGAACAAATGTAGCGGATTTGCCGTATTTCTGCTGCTTACCGCCGTAAACCGACACAGCCATCGTCTTATAATTGCCGCTTTTGTCTTTATATAAAAATCGGTTATCTGTATTAAGTCCCACGTCAATAGTATCATCAGGATTAAATGTAAAAACGTCGGTTTCCTGTCCGTCACAGTCGAGCACAAGAGAGACGTTTCCGTCGTTTTCCTGCCTTGAATATACCAAATCCCCTTTATCGGTAATAAGCATATTTAAATGGTAATTATGGGTATAAACATTGTCTTTATATAGGCTTTCGGTATTATCCGCTGTACTTAAACGGTAAATTTTACCGTTTGTCAAGCAATAAATGCCGCCGTCGGTTGCCGCAATTTCATCGGGGCAAAAGCTTAATTGATGTTTTTTCAATATTGCCGTTCTTTATCAGCAGCACATCAAAAAAATGAATTTTCGCCCTTGGAAACACAGCAATATTCCCCGCCGATATACTTGCCGACAAGCAAATATTCCGAATATCCATCAAAAGAAATCCGGGTTTCCGCTTTCTCGGATATTTTATAGGAAATCAACTTATTATCATTTACATCGGCATAAATCAAACTGTGCTTTGATATGCTGTTCCTTTTGAGCATAACCGAAGTCGCCGCTCCGAGAGCAATCAGAACAGCACAAAGCGATATTATTAAAATCTTCTTGTTTTTCATATTTTCCCCCACTTGTTTTTTTATAAAGAACACAATATGTGTTACTTCCGCAATTCGTTGTTTATGTACAAGATATTATATTATTATTTTGATAATTTGTCAATATTGACTACAACGACGATGCTGTAATTCTAAAATGTTTTGCTACTGCATAAGTATGATATAAGCGACACCCGTAAACATACAAGAACACCCCTACTTTCGTTTTGAAAGCAGGGGCTTTTTTGCGCTATGGTTAATAAAGATGTTACATATCAGTACAAATATAGCTAACAAACGCCTAAAATGCGCCGACAAGTAATAAGTGTAGGCGAATAATATTGCTTCAACGCTTTTCCTTTATCTTTGTAATAATTCCTACAACAAATATAGAAGCTATAAATATACCACTGGATATTAAAGCTACATTAGAGCTGATTTTTTCCAAATGAGTATTGGATTGATATTCCTCTATAATTCTGTTAATCATTAAAACAATAGAGTTAACAGCCAAGAAATACATAAGTATTATCCAAGGCGCTTTAGCCCTTCTGTATTTTATTATATAATAGATAGACATAACAATAAGTATCAACATCAAGCCTACGTATGTTGGCATATCCATAGATTTTATTATATGAAACAATATATAATCCTCCTTTTAATAGCCAATCCATGCTTTTTTCCATTGGTCTTCTCCAATAGATAGTGAAGCTCCAACTAAAGATGTTAACAAGACCTCGGCAACAACCGGAAGATTGAGGCTCCCAATTAGGGCTCCATTTTGAAAAACCTTCTGTTTACTCAAATTATATAAAAAGTTTCGGTGAAAGTCAAAAAGGAATTTACCGCTGCACAGTACGGCGTTTTCTCCAATTATCACAGCATTTTTTCGGGACTTGCAAATACGGCTTTTCACAATCATATTCTTAATATGAAAGAGAGGTCGATTTTAATGCTTTTGGAGCTTTTATCCGCCATAACCACAAAAATGCTTTATTTGATTCTGCATATTGAAAATGCCGGGTCGTTTCCGAAGCCGCTGTCCGCAAAAGAAGAAAAAAAGGCTCTTGAACAAATGGCTTCCGGTGACACAGAAGCCAAAAATCGCCTGATAGAGCACAATCTGCGGCTCGTGGCACACATAATTAAAAAATATTATTCAAATTACTCCGACCAAGAGGATCTTATTTCAATCGGCACAATAGGGCTTATAAAAGGCATAAACAGCTTTGATTACACCAAGGGTACACGCCTTGCAACATACGCCTCACGCTGTATTGAAAACGAAATACTCATGCACTTTCGCAGTCAAAAAAAGTCGGCTCAGGATATTTCCATGAGTGAACCTATCGATACGGATTCCGAGGGAAATCCACTGACACTCTCGGATATTGTCTATACAGACGATACCATCGCAGATGATTTGGATAAAAAAATCAAAATAGAAAAGCTGCGCGAATATATCGACGAAATGGACGACTCTCGCGACAGAGAGATAATTTTAAAGCGATACGGGCTTTTTATGTCAAAGCCGATGACGCAGCGTGAAATCGCCGAAGAAATGGGAATTTCGCGCTCCTATGTTTCCCGAATAGAAAAAAGGGCATTAAAAAAGCTCCGTGAAAAATTCACGGAGTAAAAAAACGCAAAAAAATAGCTCCCCTATTGGAGAACTACTTTCATAAAATGTCGGCATCGACCTATTTTCCCGGGCCGCTTCCAGCCAAGTATTTTCGGCACGAATGAGCTTAACTACCGTGTTCGGAATGGGAACGGGTGGACCCTCATCGTAATAAACACCGACTTTTGAGAAACTTTGTTTTTGAACTCATCTCTCAAGTGCGAGAGTAAGTATATCACAAGGTTTCTCAAATTGCAAGTGTTTTTTGCAAAAAAGTTTAAAAATTTTTAATATTTTTAAAATTATTCCGAAATAAGCGTTTTTTCGATTGTGCCGACGTAAATTCTGTGGTAATCTTTATTTGTATACCACTTTTCTATTGAGCTGTCCAAAAATCCGTCGGGAGTCATATCCTTAAACGCTACCTTTTTGCAGACAAGCACTTTCTTAGCCTGCTTGAATGTGACGGCATTATCTATATATTCCGGGACAAGACCCGTCTCGTCGGCCTTATCAATATCCCTTCCCGATTTTGCACCGCATATGCCGAGCTCCTTTTTATATTCGCCGTCGAAGAACGAGAGCGTGAACTCATCGTATTTTTCCATAAATTCGAGGGTATATCTCTGAGGACGGACAAAAACAAACACTACATCCTTGCCCCAAAGCTCTCCTACGCCGCCCCACGAAACGGTCATAGTATTCCAATCGCCCTCTTTGCCGGCGGTCAAAAGAGCCCAATCATCACTTATCATTTGTATCGGCGAACGGTCCAGCTCGCGCACGTTTATTTCTTTAAACATATTTATCAACTCCGTTAAAACATTTCTTTTTATAATATATTACGAAACGAGGAAAAAATCAATGACAGAAGTAAAAGGTTTTTTGAGAGATTTCAGACTTAGTGTCCCCGAAGCTATTTATACCTGCAACGGGATTAAAATATGCGGCAGACGAATAAAATCGGTTCTGTTTTCAACCGATGTCAGCATAATAAGAAATTCCAACGCCGACGCGGTTATTGCCGTGTACCCGTTTACGCCGCAGCCTGTCATCACTCAGGCAGTAATGATGGCAGCGGACACGCCGGTATTTGTCGGAATAGGCGGCGGACTTACAAAGGGCGAGCGAGTTCTCGGCCTCGGCAGACACGCCGAATATCAAGGCGCGTTCGGCGTTGTTGTAAATGCACCGACGCCTAATTCAACCGTTAAGGAGCTTAAGGAGGCTCTTGACATACCGGTTATTGTCACCGTGGTTTCAGAGGAGGACGATATTGCCGGAAGACTTGAGGCGGGTGCGGAGATATTCAACGTATCCGCGGCGTCTAAAACTCCGGAGCTTATCGAAAAAATCCGCAAAAAATATCCAGATATACCGATAATGGCAACGGGCGGTCCCACAGACGAAACCATCAAGGCCACAATCGCCGCCGGCGCAAACGCCGTAACATGGACGCCGCCGACAAACGGAGAGGTATTTAAGGACATTATGGACGCTTACCGCAAGCATCAGGAGCACCCTACATATTAAACGTCACACATCCCACTCATAGTCGCGAAGCTTACCCTCGCACAGAAGCTTTGGGTAATTCCATTGGCGTAAAACCTCGTACACACCTATCGCCACGGAATTTGAGAGATTTAGGCTGCGCGCGTCGGGATTATTAAGCATAGGTATTCTCACAGAGGTCTGCGGATTATCGTGTAAAAGATTTTCCGGCAGACCTTTTGTTTCCTTTCCGAAGAAAAGATATACATTGTCGGGATATTTTACATCGGTATGACGATGAGTCGCTTTTGTCGTGAAATAATAAAAGTTTCCGTTATCCGGATTTTTGCGAAAGAACTCTTCGAGGTTCTCATAATATGTTATATCCAAAAGGTGCCAATAATCGAGACCGGCACGCTTTAACTTCCTGTCGTCGATTTTAAAACCCATGGGGCCTACAAGGTGAAGTCTTGCGCCTGTCAGAGCGCACGTACGTGCCACGTTTCCGGTATTCTGCGGAATTTCCGGTTCGACCATAACCACATTCAATATCATTTTTATCACCGTTTTCAAAATTTCAAAAACAATTTTACCATATTTTTCAAAAATATAAAGAACTAAACAGTATTTTTACCGTCCGTTTTGCACAAGATAATAATACAATCTTATAAAACGGAGGAAAAAATAATGAATAACAATATGAATTCGGCAATGAAAACAGTAGGCGTAAGTCTTGCCGTGGGAACGGCGGCCGCGGTAATGTCAACCGCCGCTAAATCGTCTTCGAGAAAACGCAAGATGAAAAAGGCTGCAAAAAAGGCGGCAAACACCATAAATACCATTGTCGATAATATGCAGGATATGATAAAATAGTCGTATCAAAGCATTCTCTGAGCAAAGCGGTTTTCGCCGCTTTGTTACATAGGAGGAAGAAAAAATGAAAAAAATTCTCTGTATTTTTTCCGCATTGCTGATAGTGCTCGGAGCAGCTTTTTTCGGATGCGGAAAAAAGAATGATAAAGCCGCTGCCGAGCAGAGCGAAACCGCCGCCCCCACGACAGAAAGCACGACCGCTCCCGACCCGAAGCCGGTGTTATCAGGCGACGCCGCTTTAAATGACGGCGAAACCTACACGGGTAGGGCTCCGCTGCCGCTTGTCGATTTTAACGTTTCCGATCCCGAAAACACACGCGGTCTTTCGACCGAAAAGCACGGCTACGGCTACGGCATAGCGAAAGACGGCAAGCCGAACGATATATCCGTAAACAATCAAAAATACTTTGAGACAAACGGCTACAAAGCGGTTTGCCTCGACACCAAATCAACTGACAAGGTATTATACCTTACATTTGACTGCGGCTACGAACGGCTACACGGCAAAAATTCTTGACACATTAAAGGAAAAGCAGGTTACCGCCGCATTTTTCTGCACACTTCCGCAGGTAAAGGAAAATCCCGAAATCATAGCGCGAATGATAAACGAAGGCCATATTGTCGGAAATCACTCCGTAACCCACCCCTCATTCCCGACATTAACAAGACTCCAAATGGCAAACGAAATCAAGGGCATGGACGATTATTTAAGAACCTATTTCGGATACAGCGCGCCGTTTTTCCGTTTCCCGATGGGAGAATACTCCGACAGCGCACTCGACGCGGTAGGTTCGCTCGGATACACAAGCGTATTTTGGTCTGTGGCGTATTCCGATTGGGATTTGAAAAAGCAAAAAGGCGAAGAATTTGCATTTAACACCGTTATGTCTAGGCTGCACCCCGGAGCCGTAATACTTCTGCATGCGGTATCTCCAGACAATGCGGCGGCTCTCGGCAGAATTATTGACTCGGCAAGAGAGCAGGGATACACATTTAAGTCGCTGTACGACTATCCGCAGGAATAATAATCAATCATACAAACAACAAAAACCGCTTCTCGCCGAAACGAAAAGCGGTTTTATTTATCTTATTCAGTCGTTGTTTGTGGCGACTATATTTACCCCTGTGCCGAGAACATCCTCGATTACAACATCTCCGATTGAGACGGGAGCTTTAAGTGTGACCTTATTTATTTCGGTCATACATTCGAAAATCTTCTCCTTGGGTATAGGCGAGCTTGTCTTTACCGGCACTACGGGAAGTCTGCCTCCCTCAACCTTAACGGTGGAGGTTACCATTCTTTCGGGGTGTGTGCACTCGGCTCTCGCGTAAGCGTCACCGCGTTTACACGTGTTTCCCGTAACGGAAAGAACTTCTCCGCTGTCTGACAGCTCAACCGTTATGGAACAGCCGATAGGACATGAAACACATACAAGTTCTTTTAGCCATATTACGCATCCTCCTTTACGGAAACTACCATGGTGCTGTCTACGGGCAGAGAATGGATAATATCAGCCTTAATCGGAACATATTCCATTTCGCCGGGGCACATTTTCTTTTTCTTCTTGGTATAGATAACCTCGCCGTTGCATGTAATGGTGAGAGTTACGTTTTTAAGGACTCTGCCAACGCGGAAATAGAGCTTAACGTCCTTGTCGGTATCGTGGGAAATTCTCTGCGGAACTATGTATCTTACGCCGTTTTCGCCCTTTGTATTTACAAATTCGTCGCAGTTCTTTTCACCGCGGATATATTTTGCGGCACCTGCGCCTGCAAGCTGGCTCTCCTCTGTTACATAGTCAACAAGATCGTGCACCTGCAAAACGTTTCCGCACGCAAACACGCCCTTGTGCTTTGTCTCACGGTATTCGTCAACTATCGGGCCGTTTGTTATACGGTCAAGCTCGATACCGGCATTCTTTGAAAGCTCATTTTCGGGAATGAGACCTACCGACAGCATAAGCGTGTCACAGGGTATATACTCCTCCGTGCCGGGAATGGGCTTCAAATGCTCATCTACATTGGCAACGGTAACACCCTCAAGACGGTCCTTGCCGTGAGTGCTGACAACCGTGCAGGAAAGGCGAAGCGGAATACCGAAGTCCTCAAGGCACTGAACGATATTTCTCGTAAGTCCGCCCGAATACGGCATAAGCTCGCAAACAGCTTTAACCTTCGCGCCCTCTAAGGTCATACGTCTTGCCATAATAAGGCCTATATCGCCCGAGCCTAAGATTACAACAGTTTTACCCGGCATATATCCGTCAATATTAACGTATTTCTGAGCGGTTCCGGCGGTCATAATACCCGACGCACGGCAGCCTGCTATTGAAAGCGCACCTCTCGGTCTTTCACGGCAGCCCATTGCAAGCACAACAGCCTTTGCCTTTATTGTAAGAAGCCCGTCCTTATTGTTAACGGCAGTTACAACGTTGTCGTCTGAAATATCAAGAACCATTGTATCGACTTTAACGTCAATGTCGGTTTCCTTAACCTGCTTTATGAATCTGCCGGCATACTCGGGGCCGGAGAGCTCCTCGCCGAAGTAATGCAAGCCGAAGCCGGTGTGTATACACTGCTCAAGTATACCGCCGAGAGTATCGGCACGTTCCAAAATAAGGATTTTTTTAACTCCCTTGTCATAGGCCTCAAGCGCAGCCGCCATTCCGGCAGGGCCGCCGCCTACAACTACTAAATCATAACACGTTTCCATTATTCCACCTCATTTCGTCCTGTCAAAGATAATCTTTGACTCGCCGCCGAATTTTGTTATCTCGTTCATCGGAACGCCGAGTTCCTTCGAAAGTATCTCGACTACCTTTGAGCCGCAGAAGCCGCCTTGGCACCTGCCCATACCTGCTCTTGTGCGACGCTTAACCCCGTCAACGTCTCTTGCGCCTACGGGAGCGTGTATGGCGTCGAGAATTTCGCCCTCGGTAATGGTCTCGCAGCGGCAGATAATCCTGCCGTAACGTTTATCCTTTGCAATAAGCTTTTCACGCTCTTCCTTTGTCATATTGCGGAAACGAACGGGTGCCGGACGACTGCCGTTAAAGTCTGCTCTTTTGGGGAGCGGCCTTTTCGGCGAAAAGCTCCGCGACATATTTTGCAATGGCGGGCGCAGCGGAAAGACCCGGAGATTCTATACCCGCAACATTGATAAAGCGGTCGTTTTTATCGGAATAGCCTATGATAAAGTCATCCGTAACAGGATGCGCTCTGACACCTGCAAACGATGTTATTGCGCCTCTGACATTTACGTTCGGAACGGATTTCAAAGCCTTAGAGAGAATAAACTCAAGACCCTCGGGAGTTGTATCCACATCGTCCTTATTATCCTCATCCGTCGCCGACGGGCCGACAAGAAGGTTGCCGTCACCCGTAGGAGTTACCAATACGCCCTTGCCCATTTCGTTGGGGCACTGGAATACGGTGCGGTCAACAAGATGGCCGAAGGACTTATCGAGAAGATAATACTCGCCTTTACGGGCTACTATCTTTATGGAATCGTCGCCTATCATACGGGCAACCTCGTCGCTGTGAGTACCTGCGGCATTTATTACATATGACGCGGTTATATCGCCCTTCGTGGTATCGAGAACAAATTCCGAGCCGTTAAAGCTTATTGCCTTTACAAGACAATTTCTTATAAATTCAACGCCGTTTTCGCAAGCATTCTCAGCCGCCGCTATTGTTAACTCATACGGGCATACTATACCCGCGGATTTTGAGTAAAGTGCGCCGACTGCCTCGTCGCTGATATTCGGCTCAAGCTCATGGAGCCTCTTTGAATCAATTATTTCGAGCTCGGGAACGCCGTTTTTAATTCCGCGGTCATACAGAAGATGCACATGCTCCATTTCCTTTTCGGAAAAAGCGACTACCAAAGAGCCGTTATTTCTGTACGGAACATTCAGCTCTTTACAAAGCTTCGGCATAATAGCCGTACCCTCAACATTCAGCTTTGCTTTCACGGTACCCGACACAGCATCAAAGCCGCCGTGGACGATTGCGCTGTTTGCCTTGGTAGTTCCCATTGCAATGTCGTTACACCTTTCAAGCACTGCTGCCTTTACGTCATATTTCGAGAGTTCTCTCGAAATAAGAGCGCCGACAACGCCGCCGCCTATAACGGCAACATCGTACTTCATAAAAAATCCACCCCTTGTTTTTATTCAGCTTAGTGAGACTTCACTAATCTATATCCTGGCCGGCAAAATCGTCCTTATCCTGCTTGCTGACAAGAACAATGTCTCCCGAGCCTTTGGTCCCAGTGAGTATTTCCGATATTTTCCTGTTGAGTCCGAGAAATTCATCTCTGAAAGGAAATGTATCGGCGTAATATGTATCAAAATCCGAAGTATAGCTCTTATCAAAAAGTGCCGTGAACGAAAACTTGGGCTTTGCCGCAAGCTTTCTGTTTTCCTCTTCGGATACGGTTTTATCGGTATCGAATATCGATATAAGTCCTACAACGGTCAAAACAAGCGCAAAAGCGAGGCTTAAAACCGCCCTGCCCGTGTTTGACTGCGGACTGAATAAGCCGTGTCTGTGCGCGGCACAGTAGCTTTTTATATGCAAAAAAGGTCTTCCCTTCGTTAAAATCTGAAATAAAGGAACGGATTATAGCTGTTCCCGACAAGCGACGCCGTTGAAATTGCAAGCGAAAAAATCACAAACAAAACCGATAATACGTCCACGGTAACTTTTCCGCTTCGCGTCTTTGAAAGAGAGCAGGCAAAATTTTTGATGCGCGGCAAAAGCGGCATAGCACACACGGCACCTATTATAAGCAGTACCGCATAATTTACAATTACGGTCTTTTCCGTAAGCGTAACAAATCCGTTTGCGGCACCGAACGCCGCTTTGAAAAAGTATTTAATCTTGGATAAGTCGTCGAAATAGAAGAACACCCATCCGATAATTACAACAATCAGCGAATAAATATGCCCGACTGCTCGCGGCAATTTCTCGAGAAACTTTCCAATATACATTTTTTCAAGCATCAGGAACACAAAATAATAAAGTCCCCAAAGGACAAAGTTCCAGCTTGCACCGTGCCAAAGACCGGTGAGAAGCCAAACTATAAGCATATTCAGCGCCCAGTTTTTACGGTTACCGCCAAGCGGTATGTAAAGGTAATCTCTGAAAAACGACGACAGCGTTATATGCCAGCGGCGCCAAAAATCAGAAACAGACACGGCGTAATACGGGTAATTGAAATTCTCGGGGAACGAAAAGCCGAACATATGCCCGAGGCCTATTGCCATATCGGAATAGCCCGAAAAATCGAAGTAGATTTGCAGGGTGTATGAGATTATACCTATCCACGCTCCCGCGCTTGAAAGCCCGGTCAAATCTCCGCCTATGAGCTTTTCCGTGAGCTGACCCGCAAAATTTGCTATAATTGCCTTCTTCAAAAGTCCGGCCGAAAAACGCATAACACCGGCGGAAATATTTTTCAGCGTGACTGTACGCTCTTCTATTTGCTCCTCCACATCGCTGTATCGAACTATGGGTCCTGCTATCAGCTGCGGGAACATAGACACATACAAGAGTAATTTGTAAAACGACGGCTGCACCTTGACGCTGCCGCGGTATACGTCGATAACATAGGTAAGTGCCTGAAAGGTATAAAATGAAATTCCTATCGGCAGCGCAAGCTTGAGGCTCGGCAAATTCAGCGAAAAAAGAGAATTAACATTTTCGCTGAAAAACGAAGAATATTTAAAAAGCGCGAGCGAAGACAAAGTTATAACCGCCGCAAAAGTGAGAAAAAGCTTTGACTGCCATCTGCCGCGAAAGCGTTCGATAAGAAGCCCGAAAACGTAATCCACAAACGCGGTGGCAATCATCAGAAATATATATTTAGGCTCGCCCCATGCATAAAACACAAGAGAAAAGACAAGCAAAATCACGTTGCGCGAGGATGTTTTTTGCACTATGTAATAGCAAATAAAGCACAGCGGTAAAAACAGGTATAAAAAAGTCAGACTTGAAAAGACCAAAAGATATCACCACAAACATATATTAGCTTTAGTATTGTATCACAAAATCCTCAAAATTAACAGCCTTTTTTGATAAATATTATCAACGCACCGTATTTCAGCTCCAAAGACGTATTTTTCACGAAACTTTTTCTATTTCCGTCTTCAATCTCGCTATTATTCGTTTTTCCAATCTTGAAATATAGCTTTGGGAAATGCCCAAGATATCCGCCACTTCCTTTTGAGTGTGTTCATTATATCTGCCGAGACCGAAGCGCATATTCATAATCAGCTTTTCACGGTCCGGCAATGCGTCAACCGTTTTTAAAAGGAGCTTCTTCTCGTCATCGTATTCGATATTTCGATTTACTTCGTCCGGCTCGCTGCCGAGCACATCCGACAAAAGCAACTCATTCCCGTCCCAATCGACATTCAACGGCTCATCTATGGAAACATCGCCCTTATGCGAATTTGTTTTGCGAAGATGCATAAGTATTTCGTTTTCGATGCAGCGCGAGGAGTAAGTAGCAAGCTTGATGTTTTTTTCGGGTCTGAAGGTGTTTACGGATTTAATAAGACCTATTGTGCCAATCGAAATCAAGTCCTCTACCGGCACACCGGAATTTTCAAATTTTTTTGCAATATAAACCACAAGTCTCAGGTTGTGAGTTATAAGGGCTTGCCTGGCCTTTTCGACATCGTTTCCGTTGCCGATGCGTATATCGGACAGCAGCTTTTCCTCCTCCTTTTTTGAAAGCGGCGGAGGCAGCGTCTCAGGTCCGTTTATGTAGTGTACGTCATTTAAAAGGAAAAGCTTTTTAATCTTTGCCAGCAGTTTTTTTAGCGCGTTCATTTTTTTGATTTCCCTCTCTTATCTCAAAAATTTTCGGCCCTAAAAGCACCGAATAATCACCTGAAGAAAACGGAGTCTTACTCTCCGCCAAAATGACATTTTTTACTTCTCTTGCTTCTTTTTTTCCGATTACCGTAACCGAATCTATAAGCACGGCTCGCAGTATGCTCTCACCGCCTACCGTTCCCGCCGGAATCAGTCTTATGCTTCCGTCATCGGCATTTATCGGCAGAGCGGCTTCTCCGTCAATAAACGAAAAGATTCCCTCCGGCACAAGCTTTTTCACAACAGAGCGTTCGGCTATAATTACGGGCGTATCCGAGAAGCCGTCGGAGAGAAGATTTCCCGTATCAAAAAGCGCCTTTGTAAAAACAGCCGCTCCTTTATTACATAGTTTTACGTCAAAAAGCTTGTCGTCGGGCGAATTTCGTTTTAAAAGCTTTGAAAAAAGCGTCAAGACCACATAGCAGACAACCGTAGACAAAACGAGAAGCTTCACATCTATATCAAAATAGACTGCGGCGTTGTTATACACCATACCGCTCGGCTTAAAAACGAGCCAGACGGCAAGCATAAGTCCGGCGAAAATAAAATTCACGGCAAAAAGCGGCAAATTCTTTTATGAACACCGTAATTTTTTTCGGCGCAAAGGCAATAAGAACCAAAAGCACCGACATACAGAAATTCATAAAAACAGACAGTATATTCGGGATATTGGGCAAAAAAATCACAAGAGAGTATGCCCCGCCCGTAAACGCGCCTGCCGCAAGCCGTATTCTTTTCGGCTTTAGCCTTACAATCAGCGAGGCCGCCGACAACAAAAAATAGTTTATAAAGATATTTATTACAACAAGCACGTCTACATATATTTTCGTTTTAATCACTCCGCAAGGCAAAAAATCAATACTGTTCTTTTTGTAATTATACGATAAAACCTCTCCGTAATTTGTCGCATTGTGCAAGGCAGCAAAAAAGCTCCGAAGCCTTGTGTGCTTCGGAGCTTATAGTTGTATTTAAATTAAAGAAGGCTTGCGGCGTCCTTATCGAGATAAATCACGGTATCGCGATGGAACTGAAGAATCGACGCCGGGCAAGCGGGCGAAACCTCACCGTCAACGAGAGCCTTTACGGCGTCTGCCTTGGCTTTGCCGGTAGCTATAAGTATAATTTTTTTCGCGCTCATAATAGAACCGACGCCCATGGTAAGCGCATAGTGCGGCATGGGGTTTTCATCAAAATATTTTGAGTTTGCCTCAATGGTGCTCTCTGTAAGCTTTACCTTAAACGAGCCCTTTGTAAAATGATTTGACGGCTCATTAAAACCTATATGACCGTTTCTGCCGACGCCGAGAAGCTGAATATCAATACCTCCGGCATTCCTTATAAGCTTATCATAGGCGCGGCACTCCTCATCAACATCATCGGCGTTGCCGTTCAGGAAATGCACGTTTTCTTCTTTTATATCAGTATTATTAAAAAACTGAACGTGCATAAATGTGTAATAGCTGTTTTTGTCGTTTTTGGGCAAAGCCACATATTCATCAAGGTTAAAAGTTTTGACATTTTCAAGACTTACAAGTCCGTTTTTATACTGCTCGCAAATATATTTATAAGTCGGTATCGGAGACGCTCCCGTGGCAAGTCCGAGTACGATACCCGGCTTTGCATTGACGGCTTTTACAAATTCCGAGCCGACCTCTTTTCCTATTTCTTCGGCATTGTCATAAATTTTGATTTCCATGTTTTTCACTCCGTATGCTTTAAACTCATAAACGCCTATTATTATAGCATAACAAAAACTTTTTTCAACATTTATTTACCTGTCGCACAAAATATGATACAATTAATCAAAAGCGAATTCGGAGGAAAACCATGATAAACTGCGGCACCGATATTGTAAAAATATCAAGGCTTGAAAAGGCGTTGGAAACGCCCGGCTTCTATGAAAAGGTTTTCGGCAAAAACGAGCGTGCGGAATTTGAAAAACGTGGCGCAAGGCTCGAAAGTCTCGCCGCCGCATTTGCGGCAAAGGAAGCATTCGGTAAAGCCCTTGGAACCGGAATACGTGGCTCCCTGTGCGAAGCGGAAGTTCTGCATAAGGAAAACGGCGCACCGTATCTTTTTCTGTCCGGAAAAGCAAAAGCCGCATCGGATAAAATACACGCCGAATTCTCGCTGTCGCTCTCGCACGACGGCGACTATGCCACGGCATTTGTAATCTGCGTTACGAAAGGTGAAAACATATTATGATGAAAATATTGCCGTCAAATGAAATCAGAGAGATAGAGGCGAAGGCAAACCAAAGCGGTATATCGTATTTAAGACTTATGGAAAACGCCGGCAGCGCCTGCGCCAAGGCGATACGCAAGAAATTCGACAAGACGACAAGACGAAACGTAACCATTGTGTGCGGCAAGGGCAAAAACGGAGGAGACGGATATGTTATAGCGCGAAAGCTTGCCGAAAATGAATATAATGTCAACGTTGTACTTACATCACGTGAGCCGTCCGTAGGAGACGCAGGCGAGATGCTGTCGCGAATTCGCGGCACGGATATAGGCATCTATCTTTACGACGATGACACCGAGCTTTGTGAAGAGCTCATAGTCGGAGCCGACATCACGGTTGACGCTGTTTTCGGAACCGGATTTAAAGGAGCCGCCGACGAAAAGAACGCGCACATCTTCAAGGCTATATCAAAAAGCCTCGGATACACCGTAAGCATTGACATACCGAGTGGCATCGAGGCCGATTCGGGATGTGTAAAAGGTGCTGCCGTTAAGGCTCAAATGACAATAGCGGTTATGGCGCTGAAAAATTCACTCGTGACATTCCCGGCTGCGGAATTCGCAGGCAATGTTATAGTGGTACCGATAGGTATCCCTGAGGAAATATTCAGCGAATACACGGGAGCTTATACCCTGAGTCCCGATGAAATACGTTCTAAATTTCCGCACAGAAAAGAAAACGCAAACAAGGGCGACTTCGGCAAAGGCCTTATTATTGCCGGAAGCTATGATATGCCGGGAGCCGCGGTCATAGCGTCCGCAGCAGCCGTAAACAGCGGAGCGGGGCTTATAAAGCTCGCCTTTCCGGACAAAGCATATCCCGCGGTAACCTCATCGTGTCCGGAAAAAATACTGTTGCCGCTTATGACAAACAATAACGGCAGAATTTCATCACAAAACATTAAAAAGATAGAGGACGAGCTCGGCAAATGTGACGCCGTTTTAATCGGCTGCGGAATGGGCTGCGACCACGACACCGCCGCCATAGCGGAAGCCGTGCTGAAAAGCTCCGCCGTGCCCGTAATAATAGACGCAGACGGCATAAATGCCCTTAAAGACAATATAAATGTTATAAAGAGCTGTTTGTCTCCGGTAGTCATAACCCCTCACCCGGGCGAAGCCGCAAGAATTCTCGGCTGCACGGTCGGCGAAATCGAAAAAGACAGAAAAGCCGCCTGCAAGGCCATATTCGAAAAGACAGGCGCGGTGGTTGTGCTCAAAGGCTCGCGCACAATTGTGACCGCTAACGGAATAGACTTCTACGTAAATCTCACCGGTAATCCCGGTATGGCAACCGCAGGCTCAGGGGATATGCTGTCGGGTATTATACTGTCGTTCATCTGTCAGAAAATAAAGCCTTTTTCCGCGGCGGTGTGCGGCGTATTCGTACACGGAATGGCGGGAGATATTGTAAAAAGCAAATACTCCATGATGGGCACCACGCCCACAAGGATGACAGAGGAGCTGCCGAAGATACTCAGGTCTCTTGAGCGCTGATTGAAGGAGTATATTTAATGAAAAAAATCCTTTCGCTTCTTTTTGCACTCATTTTACTGCTGTGCGGATGTTCCGGAAAGGATGGTAAAAAAGGCAGAGGTCAAAAATATGTGTTTCCGCCGACAGACGCCTTTTCTGCCGAAATAACGGCAAAGCAAGGCGACTTTACGTTTTCGGGCTTGCTCACATTTTCATCGAAAAGCGGTCTTACGCTCAGCTATTCCGAGCCGTCGGACATAGCGGGCATCACCGTGTCACTCAAAGACGACACAGCAACGGTTACCTGCCCCGAAATGGAGCCTGTTATCGTGTCTTTGCCCGACTCATCGGCACTGTGCTTTACGGAAAAGGTTTTTGACGCTCTGAAAAACGGCGAATGCGACGGTTATGCTTTCGGCGGCAGGATAATCAACGAGGGCACCTTCGGCGGCACCGATTTTCGAGTGACAAGAGACAAAGCCACGCACAATATAATGTCTGTCGAATCGAGTGCTTACGGCATATACATAGAGTTTAAATACACAGCATAGCGCAAAAGAGCGGTAAAGGCTTGTACCTTTACCGCTCTTTGCTGCATTATTTGGAATTTCTCTTAATAGTTTTCGGCTTTCATCTGGAAATATGCCTGCGGATGCTTGCATACGGGGCAAACATCGGGAGCTTTTTGTCCGATTACGATATGGCCGCAGTTTGAGCACTGCCATATAGCGTCGCCGTCTTTTGAAAATACCATTTCATTTTTAACATTTAGAAGAAGCGTTCTGTAACGCTCCTCGTGCTCCTTTTCAATAGCCGCGACCATCAAAAAGAGGTCGGCTATCTCATCGAAGCCCTCTTCTCTTGCCTCTTTGGCAAAACCGGCATACATATCGGTCCACTCGTAGTTTTCGCCGTCAGCCGCGTCCTCGAGATTTTCCGCGGTATCAGGTATCGAGCCGCCGTGCAAGAGTTTAAACCAAATTTTGGCGTGCTCTTTTTCGTTGTTTGCGGTTTCTTCAAAAATATTTGCTATCTGAACAAAGCCGTCCTTTTTAGCCTTAGACGCATAATAAGTGTACTTGTTTCTCGCCTGTGATTCACCTGCGAATGCCGCCATAAGATTTTTTTCGGTTTTTGAACCTTTAAGTTCTGCCATAGCTTTTACCTCTTTCTATTAAAAATAATATATTTGCAATCGAAATTTCTTCCGAAAAGCAAGACAAAGTATTTAGACAAGCGATAATAATCCGAACTTGCCTACGGTTTAGCCGCGGTATTTTCGTATGCGCTGCCCTCAAAAACATTCCGCTCCGCAAAGGCGCGGTTTATAGTATTTAATACATTCTTTTTGTCCGCCGACCACAAGGGCGACACCAAAAGGCTCTTTGGCGCGTCTCCGGTGAGGCGGTGAATTACCGTTTGCGGCGGCAAAATCGGCAAAATTTCGCACAAAATATCGACGTATTCGTCTAAGGTCAGCGTTTTATTCTTTTTCGAGATACATTTTTTCAAGTGCGGTTCCCCGAAGCACGTACAAAAGCTGTAATTTTATACCGTCGGAGTGAACCTCAGCTATATGGCGCGCCGTATTTTTCATATCCTCGGTCGTTTCATGCGGCAAGCCTATTATCATATGCGTCACAACATTTACGCCGATGCTTTTAAGCTTATATACGGCTTCGTCATAAACACACAGCGGATAGCCCCTTCGTATAAGTTTTCCCGTTGCCTCATTCGAGGTCTGAAGCCCAAGCTCGACGAAGACAGGCTTTATTTTGTTCAGTTCGTCCAAAAGACCGATTATATCCGGCGGCAGGCAATCGGGTCTTGTGCCTATTGACAGAGCCGCTATGCGTTCGTCCTTGACAGCCGTACAAAACAGCTTTTCGAGATACGGACGCGGCGCATAGGTGTTTGTGTAGCTTTGAAAATAGGCTATAAATTTCTCCGCTTTAGTCTTGCCGCTTATACGGGATATAGCATCGGTGATTTGTGTCTCTATATTGCCGGTATATCTTTCTGCGAAGTCTCCGCTGCCGCCCTCGCTGCAAAATATACAGCCGCCTGTTCCTTTTGTCCCGTCGCGGTTCGGACATGTCATACCGCCGTCAAGGGCTAATTTATACACCTTTTCGCCGAAGGTATCCTTAAGATAATCGTTTAACGAACGGTAGCGTCTCATTTTTCTTCCTGCGGCAATGATTCGTAATAAATATCATTTGAAATCAGCGTATCAATATTTTTGAGAGACGAATTATATGCCGCGCGAAGCTTTGAAACGGCAGCAGGCACGCTGACTGAATAGATAGGCTCTGCACCGTGCTCGTAAATTTGCTTTGACGTCTCGTATATGTCATCTGTCTTTCTGAGCCCGGCAAGATAGACGTCTACACCGTTTTTGTGGCACTCGTCGCAAAATTCGGGAAGCCCGAAGGAGCCGCCCGCGCAGGGTGCCGAGCCCGTATGATATGTAACATTAACAACCGCACAGACATTATCATGCTTTATGCGAAGCTCGGAATAGTCAAGCCCCGGATATGATTTTAAGAGCACCACTCTTCCGGACAGCTCGAACTCTCCGTCCGTTATACCGGGAAGAGGCTTTGAAAGCTCCTCCTGAGACGGCAAACGCGAATCATTTGAGAATATAATTTTACCGTCCTTGAATTCTGCCAAAACGGCATCGCCGAGCGAATGGAAATCGTCGTGAAGGAAGTCGGCTTCGGTGAGCCTTGTAGCAAGGTGAATATATGTTTTGCCGTCGCTGTTTTCGTATGGGACAAAGAACCCCCTACCGCCGGCTTTAAGATATTCCACGGCGGCACGGAAATTTACAAACGCGTTGCTCTTTGGGTGCTTAAGAGGATAATTCGCTCCGACAAATCCAACGGGAATAGGGAGACTGCGGCATACCATTGCCGCAAGGGACGAAGTGTAGGCAAGCGTATCGGTTCCGTGCAGAACGATTACGCCGTCATATTTTTCGGTATCAACCGCAAGCAGCCTGTTTATAAGCTTTTCGTAAAAAGGCTCGGTGACATTTTCGGAAAGAATATCCGAAACGCTCTCACAGTCAAATTCCGCCACGTCCTGAAACGAGGACTCATAGAGCAGTACAAGCAGGGCCGTTGCGTTTTTGTCGGGTGACATAACCCCGTCCTTTGTCGCAGAGCCTATTGTTCCGCCTGTTGACAACACAAGTATTTTCATATTTTTACACCTTCGTTTAGCTTCTGTATTTCTCTTTTGTAATCATCAAAATCCATAAATGAATTTATAAGCTTCAGCATAGAATTAGCGGAGAGATGCTCCGGCAAATCAAGTTGCTTTAAAAGCCTTGCTCTTTTTTCGGCACTGTCTTTGCCGCCGGAAAGACCGTCAAGAAAAAGGTCGGTCTTAGTAACAGACTTTGTTTTTTTAGGGGATTCGGCATCGACGTCAAACTTAACACCAGCTTTTTTGAGAGCATCTATTATAACGTCGCTCTTTACGCCCTCGACGCCCAATTTTCCCTCTTTTGACGGTTCGCTCTTGCGTTTTTCCTTTCCGAATATGTCGGGAATATACACGTTTATGAGTTGTTCCTTCGGAACGATTCCGTTTAAAAAAGAACGTATCGTAAAGCCTGCCGAATCGCTGTCCGTCAAAATAAGTATACCCCTTGTTTCTGCTAAGCGGCGTATAAGCTTTTGCTTGTTTTTATCCTTAAATATTCCGAATCCGTCTGTTTCGATTATCAGGGTATCAAGTATATTTGATACCTTTATTTTGTCATATTTGCCTTCGACTATGACGGCTTGCTTTATTTGTATCATTTACTGTTCACTCCGAAGCAGCTCAACAAGCAGCTTTTCGAGAATTATTTTTTCGTCGATTACTCTGATTTTGAGTTTTCTGTCCGCTTCATTTAACGAATCGAGATTTTTACGCAGAGTCTTTATGCTTATATTGCGGCTGTCGTAAGAGGCGTTGCGAAGCCTGAATTCCCTGCCACGGTAATTGTAACAGCTTGCGGCAAAATTCGCTTTTTCTCCCGATGACACGGCAACCTTGGCGCGGTACATATCGACGAACGCCATTATCATAGTGCCTAAAATCAGCTCCGGCTTTTCCTTTTCCGCAAACAGCTTATGAAGAACCGAAAACGCCTTTTTGCCGTCGTTTTTCGTTACAGCCCTTGACAGGTCAAACACGCTTGCTTCAAGTGATTTTACGCACACCTCGTCAATGTCCGTTTTTGTTATCTGATCCCCGTTTTTGAAATTGCACAGCTTATCGGTCTCGTTTTGCAGAATCGTAAGGTCGTTTCCGCTTGTCTCTATAAGATATGCCGCCGTCTCACGGTCTATATTGCAGCCGCGCTTTGCGGCACCCGACATTATAATTTTTGTAAGTGACGTAACATCGAGCCTGTCAAAGCATATCTCCGCTCCGTATTTTTGAAACTGCGCAATGATGCTTTTATATTTTGCGCTGCGCTTTGCATCTACGCTCACCGTGTCTTGTAAAATATTACCACGGTACTGTCGGGGAGCTCCTTGAGAAACGATTCAAATGCGCTTTTATCCGATGAATATATTGAATCCAAGGGGTAATCCTTAGCTACAACGCAGGCATATCCGCCGAAAGCCGGAAGAGTTTCCGATGCGGCGCGCACTTCTTCAAAGGTACTGCCCTGCGAATAATCGAATCGCTTTAGGTTAAAGCCCTCCATACCCGATGTAACGCATTTTGAGGCTATAAGCTCCGAATAATAATGCTTTAAATAATCCTCTTCTCCGTATATTAAATATGAACGCTCAAATTTTTCTTCTTTCAGCTGCGCTTTGAGCTGTTTTGTGTCAAGACTCGGCATTATGCCATCCTCCGGTATGTCATTTTTCCGTTATGGGACAAGGTAAAAAGCACCGTTCCGTTTTGTGAAGTCAATATAACCTTTTGTGACGGTAAATCCCCTATATCGGTTTTATCGGTTGAAACAAGTATTATATCGGATTTTTCGTATCCCGTAAGCCCGCGGCAAATTAAAAGCCCTGCATCCGAGCCGTCATTGACGTCGCCGAATGATATCTCCGAGAGAGAGTCACCGAAGGAAACATAAACTCGGCTGTCCTGTACGGTGATTTTAAGCTTACCGTCGGTAATTTCCGCAGAATTTCCGTTCAAAGAAACAACGGAATCAAAGGAAAAACCGTCTTTTATGCGGTCGGTTGCCGTAACCGCCGACGATATCCGGTATGTCTCCTTTACGCGTCTCACACCGGAAAGGCTTTTCTCGCTGTCCTCCGGTAAAATGATATAATCTATATTCGAGCTTCCCAATGTATTTATTATATCACAAACCGCCGAGCCTGAAAAGTAGTTACCGCCGCAGCCTACGACATAAGTTTTATATTTGTACTTCATAACAACGGCAGATCCGTCGCCCACCGACACGGCAGCAATGCACAGTTTATTGTTTTGTACCGTTGAAACTACGGCTGCGGATAAAAATATCATACAGAAAAGTGTAATGGCAATTCACTTTACAGCTGTTTTGTTTTTGTATCCGAACAGCAAAACGACTGCAAAGACAATAAGCGCTGCGGCGATACTGATTCTTGTGAAAATCGAGTCTATCGGTAGCAAAGCGTGGTGAAATTCCGATATTTTAACAGCTGTTTCCGTGAGATATTTCGCCGTAATTCCCGATAGCAAAACAAACGGTTTTCCTATAATATCAAGCTTTATGAGCATAAAAAGTGCCCCGAGTCCGCCGCTTGTCATACAAACGGAGCCGGCGGTAACCATAAGCAGATTTGAAAGCACGGATACTGTTGAGACGGTCGGCAGACTGACGGCAAAGACAGGCAATGATGCTACCGTTACCGCTAAGCTCACAGCTACGAGAGACGATACGGATTTATACACAGTTGTAAAGATGTTTTGCTTTACATTAGCTATCGGTCTGTCGAGTGCCCGTGTCAGCGGCTTTAAGAAGTACATCATACCGAGCGTAGCGGCAAGCGACAGCCACAGGCTTAAAGAGGTACTCATATACGGATTAAATGCGAGCAATAAAATAAGCGAAAGTCCTATTGAATTCAGAGAATCAGCCTCTCGCTTGAACAAATCGGCAGCAAATACAAGACCTATCATTGTGCCTGCTCTTACAACGGGAGGATTCATTCCCGTGAGTATTGCGAAGAAAATAATAAACACGATTGATGACGCAGAAGAGATACGGCGCGACACACGCAGCTTTCGCATAATCATATACAAAAGCGAGGACCACACACTCAGGTGAAGCCCCGAAACGGCAAGCAAATGCGAAACTCCGGCTGCCGAGAACGCCGTAGTGACATTTCGTGGAATATTCGACTTGTCACCGTAGCAAAGCCCTGCCACAAGTCCGCCGTATGTGTTCGGCAGAAGGCGCAGCGTCTCGCTTGTCAATTTTTGACGAAGCAAAAGCAACATAGTGCCGATGTTTTTCTCTCCTCTTTTTATGCTTATATTTTCCGGTGAATGCGCGCCGAGAAACAAAGATTTTGACTTATAGTATTTGAGTATTTCGTCGCTGTCGCCGCCTAAGAGGAATGCTTTTGCCGAAAGGCTGACCTCGTCCGTCACGTCTATACAGAGCGGAGCTTTTGATACCACGCGAAATGACAGAGAGCTTTTTTCGCCGTTTACCGTATCCGCTTTCACCACATAATAAAAGCTTCCGTCCTTTTCGTACGGCAAATCCGAGAGGGTGCCGCTAATGATTACTTCTTTGCCGTTTAGTGGCTTTGCTTTGCCTAAATAGTATGCGTTATTTGACATCAGGAGCAAAACGGCAACCGCCGCGCTGAGAGCCGCAAAAGGCAAGGTTTTATCTCGCCTCACCTTAATACACATAAAAACAACAAAAGCGATAAGCGCAGCCAAAAGCACTGCGCTTATCGCTTTATCATTTGAACCGCTCAATACAAGAAGTGTAAAGAGCATTGTAAATCCCGTAACTGCAAGCGGCCGTTTCATAATCAAACGAGTCTTTCGCCGAGATTACCTCCGCTGAGAACGTGGAAATGAAGATGCATCACCGTTTGACCGGCACCCTCGCCACAGTTGTTTATAATGCGGTATGAGGAAAGACCGAGCTGCTTTGTAAGAGAGGAAATCACCTCAAAAATGTGCGCAACAACAGCGGAATTTTCGCCTGTTATCTTATCCGCTCCGCTGATATGCTGCTTCGGTACGACGAGAAAATGCGTATCCGACTGCGGATTTATGTCATAAAACGCATAGCACAAATCGTCTTCATATACTTTTTTTGACGGAATTTCTCCGGCTATTATTTTGCAGAAAAGGCAATCTTCCATTTTCATCCTCCGTTTAGGCAAGCAATAATAAATCCGAACCCGTTTTTAGGCTGCAGATTTTTCGCATAGCCATGTTAAAATACTCGTTAATCCGACAGGATTAACTGCGTTTTTGCCTCGCTCTGCATAAAAATCTGCCAAGCATAAAAATCAGCGACCTAAAATGAGCTGATTTTCGAGTGGAGTTTCATGCGGAGGATGCAGTGAGGCTGACGCCTCACAAAGACGACAAGTTAAAATACGCCGAAAATACGCCATTTTAGGCGAGCTCGGATTATTATCGCTTGCCTAAAAGCATAGCAGCGACTATTTCGGAAGCCTTTTTAAGAGCTTCCGGTATTTTTGAAACGTCTTTGGCACCTGCCATGGCGCTATCGGGTTTTCCGCCGCCTGCACCACCTGCAACGCGTGCTACCTCGCGAACTATATTACCTGCATGAGCTCCGCACTCTATGGCTTTTTTACCGACGCGGCAAGCGAATGACGCTGTGCCCTTTTCGGCATTTTTGCCTGCGAACACGGCGATAATATCATCTCCGCTTTCAAGTGCTTTGTCGCAAAGCGAGCGAAGAGCATCGGCTCCGGCTTCGCCTATATCGGCTGTGACAAGGCGTACACCGCCTATCTGCTTTGCATCTTTCATAAGGTCGGCAGTTTTCGATGCTGCAATCTCTGCCTCCAAAGACGATATTTCGCGTTCCTTTTCTTTAAGCTCCGCAGAGAGAGCCGCGGCACGGGACGCCAACTCATGATAATTTGTAAGCTTAAGGTTTTTGGCGGTTTCGGCAATAAGCTCATTGCTCTTATCAATGTATTTCATAACATTATTGCCCGTAACAGCCTCTATTCTGCGGACGCCCGACGCTACCGATGACTCGGATACTATTTTGAATAGTCCTATTGATCCGGTATTTTTAACGTGCGTACCGCCGCAGAACTCGACAGAAAAATCATCTGCCTTTACAACTCTTACGATATCGCCGTATTTTTCGCCGAATAATGCCATTGCGCCGAGCTTCTTAGCCTCGTCAATCGGCATTTCGCTTGTAACAACCGGCACGGCCGCCATTATTACTTCGTTTACGGTATTTTCAACCTTTCTGAGCTCATCCGCCGAGAGAGCCGAGAAATGAGTAAAGTCAAATCTGACAGCCTCGCTGTTTACAAGCTGGCCTGCCTGCTCAACATGAGTGCCGAGTATTTTACGCAGAGCCGCCTGTAAAAGATGCGCCGCGGTATGGTTACGCATGGTGGCTTCACGTACCGAACGGTTGACCTCGGCGTGAACCTTGTCGCCGCACGATACAGTCTCGCCGTCCGAGATGTAGCCGTGGTGAAGAACTACGCCCTCATGTGTTTTAGTGGTGTTTTCAACGGTAAATTCAAATCCGTTGCCCTTGATAACGCCGACGTCGCCGACTTGACCGCCGCTTTCCGCATAGAACGGAGTTTCGGAAAGCACAAGTGTTATATTGTCATCTTCCGTTGCAGCCTGTTTCTTTTCGCCGTCAACTACAACAGCGAGTATCTCGCTGTCGCCCGAAAGTGTTTCATAGCCGACAAACGGGGTTTTATCCATTCCCTTGGTGGCATTGCCCGAGCTCTTCCAAGCCTCTGCGCCTGCGTCCTTGTGAGCCTCACGAGCTTTTTTGCGAGCCTCGGTCATAAGAGCCGTATACTCCTGCTCGTCAACGGTCATACCCTTTTCGTCAAGAATGTCCTTTGTAAGGTCAAGCGGGAAACCGTAAGTATCGGAGAGCTTAAACGCATCGGCACCGCTCATAACCTTACCGTCGGTGTTTTTAACCATTTCCTCGAGCATATTAAGGCCCGTATCAATGGTCTTTGCGAAGTTTTCCTCCTCCGCTTTAATAACATTTATGATAAAGTCGTGCTTTTCAAGAAGACTCGGGTAAGCTGTATCGTTCTCTTTAATAACCGTCTCGGCAACCTCATAAAGGAAGGGTCTGTCAATACCGAGCAATCTGCCGTGGCGTGCTGCGCGGCGCAAAAGACGTCTTAAAACGTAGCCTCTGCCCTCGTTTGACGGCATAACACCGTCGGATATCATCATTGTGGTGCTTCTTACGTGATCTGTTATAACACGAAGAGATATATCCTTTTTCTCATCATCGTGATATTTCACGCCGGCAATTTTCATAATGTGCTTCATTATATTCTGAACCGTATCAACCTCAAAGAGGTTGTCAACGTCCTGCGATATGCAAGCGAGTCTTTCAAGGCCCATACCGGTATCTATATTGGGATGCGCAAGACGCGAGTAATTGTTGTTACCGTCATTTTCGAACTGAGTGAATACGAGGTTCCAAAATTCGATATAACGGTCGCACTCGCAGCCTACCTTGCAGTCGGGCTTGCCGCAGCCGTACTTTTCACCGCGGTCATAATATATTTCCGAGCACGGCCCGCACGGACCCGCTCCGTGCTCCCAGAAGTTATCCTCCTTGCCGAAACGAACCATGTGCGACGGGTCAACGCCTATATCCTTAGTCCATATATCGTAAGCCTCGTCATCTTCCTCATAAACGCTGATATAGAGCTTTTCTGGATCCATCTCCAATACCTTGGTGCAAAATTCCCATGCCCACGGAATTACCTCGTGCTTAAAGTAATCGCCGAACGAGAAGTTGCCGAGCATCTCAAAATACGTTCCGTGACGCGCGGTTTTGCCAACATTTTCTATATCGGGCGTTCTTATACACTTTTGGCAAGTTGTTACGCGCTTACGCGGAGGCGTTTCCTCGCCCGTAAACCACTTTTTCATGGGAGCCATACCGGAGTTTATAAGCAAAAGGCTCTTATCGTGCTGCGGTACGAGCGAAAAGCTCGGCAGTCTCAAATGGCCCTTGCTTTCGAAAAAGCTGAGGTATTTTTCTCTTAATTCGTTAAGACCTGTCCATTCCATACTGTAAAAATCTCCTTAACGTGTCGCGGGTCTTATCCGTTTAAGCGAAACGGATTAAGCCTTACGGCACACTTATCAACATAATAAAAAATTATACATTCAATAGCCGTTCTTGTCAACCTTGACGCGGCTGTGCCGGTTAAAAAATAAGGCTTGTTTTACTGTGTGTTTTCATTTATAATTTAATATATGTGCTATCGAATATTATCATTTGGAGGGTTTTAATTGTTAACTGATATCGAAATAGCAAAACAGGCCGACATTAAGCCTATATCCGACATTGCCGAAAAGCTCGGCATCAGTGCCGACGAGCTTGAATTTTACGGCAAATACAAAGCGAAGCTTCCGCTGTCGCTGCTCAAAAAATACGAAAACAAAGAGGACGGCAAGCTCATACTTGTAACAGCCATAAATCCGACGCCTGCAGGCGAAGGAAAAACCACCGTCACGGTAGGTCTCGGCGAAGCGATGAACCGCATAGGCAAAAAAGCTGTAATAGCCTTGCGTGAGCCGTCTATGGGTCCTGTTTTCGGAATAAAGGGCGGTGCTGCCGGCGGCGGTTACGCTCAGGTAATACCGATGGAGGACATAAATCTTCATTTCACGGGCGATATGCACGCCATAACGGCCGCAAACAATCTTTTGTGCGCGATAATCGACAATCACATTCAGCAGGGAAACGAGCTTCGCATCGACCCGAGAAGGATTCTCTTCAAGCGCTGCCTTGATATGAATGACAGAGCGCTGAGAAACGTTGTGATAGGTCTCGGAGGCAAGGTAAACGGCGTACCGCGTGAGGACGGCTTTATGATAACGGTGGCAAGCGAGATTATGGCTATACTCTGCCTCTCTTCCGGAATCAAAGATTTAAAAGATCGCCTCGGCTCAATACTCACCGCATACACATACGACGGTACTCCCGTATACGCAAGGGATTTGAATGCAGTCGGTTCAATGGCGGCTCTCTTAAAAGACGCAATAAAGCCGAATCTTGTACAAACACTCGAAAACACTCCCGCTTTAATGCACGGCGGACCGTTTGCCAACATAGCGCACGGCTGTAACTCGGTAACCGCCACACGTCTCGCGCTGAAGCTCGGCGACTACTGCATAACCGAGGCAGGCTTCGGGGCAGACCTCGGTGCCGAAAAGTTTCTCGATATCAAGTGTCGCTGTGCAGGCCTCAAGCCCTCCTGCGTTGTAATAGTAGCCACAATCCGCGCGCTGAAATACAACGGCGGCGTACCGAAAACCGAGCTGTCAAAGGAAAATACCGCCGCTCTGAAAAATGGTATCGTAAACCTTGAAACTCATATTGAAAACATGAGAAAATACGGCTTACCCGTTGTGGTTGCGATAAACCGTTTTGCGACGGATACCGAAGCGGAAATCGAAACGATAGAAGCTTTTTGCAAGGAAAAAGATGTCCCGGTTTCGCTTACGGAGGTATTTGCCCGCGGCGGAGAAGGCGGAAAGGAGCTTGCCGAAAAGGTCGTTAAAACGATTGAGACAAAAGAAGCTCACTTTAAGCCCATATATGACGAAAAGCTTTCGATAAAGGAAAAGCTGAATGTTCTTGCAAAGGAGATTTACCGCGCCGGAGATGTTGTATTCACCTCGAATGCGGAAAAAGCAATTTCCGAAATTGAAAAGCTCGGCAAAGACAAGCTCCCGATTTGTGTTGCGAAAACGCAGTATTCTCTGTCGGACGACCCGCAAAAGCTCGGCAGTCCGAAGGGCTTCACACTCACGGTACGCGATGTCCGCCTGTCGGCAGGCGCCGGATTTATAGTGGCTCTCACAGGAGATATAATGACAATGCCCGGGCTCCCGAAGCAGCCTGCGGCGTATAAAATAGACGTTGACGACGACGGGAATGTGTCGGGGCTTTTCTGATAACCCACCAAACCAATCGAAATTCGTATTTATAACAAAAAGACGGCTGTAAGAGCTTCGGTTCTTACGGCCGCTTTTGTTTTTTTGTGCAACAAAAAAAGGTCCGCTTACGCGAACCTTTTTTATCGGTTGAATTATGCCTTAGCTTCCTCTTTTTTGTCAGCGTCCGCGTCATCTTCGCCGTCTTTCTTCTTTTCTTTAAGAAGAACGAATTTCTCCATCGGGAAGAGAACTACCATCTGAACAAAGCCTGCCGCAAGACTCGCAATAGTTCTTGCGAGAGCCTGTAACCAGCCCCATGATGATCTGCCGATAACGCCGACGAGCCAGCCCTGGAACCAGGTTGAGAAGAGTATAAGTGCAATCATAAGGAATATGTAAATTGCGAAGTTATACCAGGGAGCGTCAGACTTAAATGTCGTCTTTTTATTCTGATAGAAGCCGTAGATATTGGCTACAAGGTTTGAAAGGAAGAACGGAAGAAGATAGCCCCAAGTAACTACGCCGCCTATGACGGTTCCGTTTTCTATAACACCGCCGACAACATATTTACCTATCTGCTCAACGCCCTTTGCGGTAGCTGCGTCAAAGATTGTGTTCGGTGCGAAGATTCCCTGAAGGAAAGCGGGAAGAGTGGCTGTCACGCTGTCGAAGATAAGCGGAAGAACGTTCGCAAGCACCAGCTGAATGATGGTGACAAGTCCGCTTACTACAAGGAACTTAATGAACTGCCAAAGAGCCTTCATAAAAGAGCCCTTTTCCTCTGCGGCGTTGTCTATACCGCCGAGGCTTATTTTTTTCTTATCTGCCATAGTTTTACTCCTCTTAATGAGATTTCGGAAGCGATAAAACACTCCCACGGTTTTTACATAGCCCTTTTAGTATAACAAATAATGTATAAATATGCAATACAAAACTTCACAATTTATTCATAATTACAATTAAAAGGCTCCTGTGAACCACAAGAGCCTTTCAAAGAAAAGTCAAGTAAAGTCTCGGTGTCTTTTTAAGCGACAACCGAATTGTCAGTTTACGTTCGGAGTTATTTTGAGCGTCGCAATATCGGTAAGCGACATTTTATCGCTCGGAACTATAAACGTACTCTCCATAAGAGCCTTTGCCGCATCAAGCGAGGTAAGACATGATGTACCGCTCTCAACCGCAATTCGGCGAAGCTTAAAGCCGTCTCTGTCGGGACGTCTGCCGTGAGTAGGCGTATTGATGATGAGTGAGACATCGCCGGAATGGAGCATATCCATAATATTGGGGCTCTCTCCGGTGAGCTTATTTACGGGCTTCGCATCTATGCCTGCCTCAAGCAAAGCCTTACGCGTTCCCGGAGTTGCGTAGAACTTAAACTGCGAATCCTTGAACGCCTTAAGCATCTCACAGACCTCAGCCTTGTCCTTATCGCGGACGGTAACAATAATCTTGCCGTCCTTAGGAAGCGAAACTCCGCCACCGTCGAATGCCTTTAAAAGAGCCTCGTTGTAATCCTGTGAAATACCGAGCACCTCGCCCGTAGATTTCATTTCGGGTCCGAGAGATGTATCGGCACCGATTATCTTTTCAAATGAGAATACGGGAAGCTTGATTGCATAATATCCGCTGTTTCTGAAAAGGCCTGTGCCGTAACCCATATCAGAGAGCTTTTCGCCGAGCATAGCTCTTGTAGCGAGTGCAATAGCCGGAATGCCGGTTACCTTGCTTATATACGGTACGGTTCTTGAAGAACGCGGATTTACCTCGATGATGTAAACTTCTTCCTTGAGCACGATGAACTGTATATTCATCATACCGATAACGTGAAGCGCGGAAGCGAGACGCTTTGTATAATCAACTATGGTCTTTTGAACCTTTTCGGAGAGTGTAACTGCGGGATAGACGGAAATCGAGTCGCCCGAATGGATGCCGGCACGGTCAATGTGCTCCATAATACCGGGAATCAGTATGTTTTTGCCGTCGCATATAGCGTCAACCTCAACCTCCTGACCCATAAGATATTTATCTACAAGCACGGGGTGCTCGGACAAATCGGGAATGGTACGGGTTATGATACCCATAAACTCTCTTATGTCATCGTCGCTTGCGGCAATTTGCATGCCCTGTCCGCCGAGAACGTAGCTCGGTCTTACCAATACGGGATAACCGAGCGAATGTGCCGCCGAGAGAGCCTCGTTTACGGTAAACACGGTATGTCCCTTAGGTCTTTGAATGTCGCAGTATTCGAGTATCTCATCAAAACGCTCTCTGTCCTCTGCGGCGTCAACGTGGTCGGCGTCGGTACCGAGAATCGTGACTCCGAGGTCATTAAGCGTTTTTGTGAGCTTTATAGCAGTCTGACCGCCGAACTGAACTATTGCGCCGTCGGGTTTTTCCGCCTCGACTATATTGGTAACGTATTCGGGAGTCAAAGGCTCAAAATAAAGCTTATCGGAAACGTCGAAATCGGTTGATACGGTTTCGGGGTTGTTATTTACGATTATGGCTTCGCAGCCGGCTTTTTTAAGCGCCCAAATAGAGTGCACCGAGCAATAGTCAAATTCTACGCCCTGTCCTATTCTTATAGGACCCGAGCCGAGAACGATAATCTTCTTTTTCTTCGGAGTTGTATCGACCTCGTTTTCAACGCAGTAATCCGAATAATAATACGGCGTTTCGGCCTTGAACTCCGCGGCGCAGGTATCAACTATCGAGAATGACGGAGTGATATGCCACATTCTGCGGAGATTTTTAATTGACGCCTCGGAAACGCCGACATCATTTGCTATAACGTCGTCCGTAAAGCCGAGACGTTTCGCTTCGAGCAAAGTGTCGCGGTCACACGCGCCGGTCATAAGCGTTTTTTCCATATTGACGATGTTTTCTATTCTCGTCAGGAACCACATATCAATCTTTGTGATGTCATGTATTTTGCCGAGAGAAATACCGTTATAAATCGACGCCGCCACAACATAAAGACGCGTGTTGTCGATATTTTTAAGAAGCTCGAGCAGCTCGTCGCAGCTTTTTTCGGTATACTCGGACATCAAAAGGCTTGTCTTGTTTTCTTCAAGCGAATGAAGAGCCTTTTGCAGCGCACATTCAAATGAACGTGAAATTGCCATAACCTCGCCGGTCGCCTTCATCTGTGTGCCGAGTGTACGTTTTGCGTTTACGAACTTGTCAAACGGCCACTTCGGAATTTTAACGACGCAGTAGTCGAGAGCCGGCTCAAACGAAGCATATGTTTTTTTTGTAATCGCGTTCGGTATCTCGTCAAGCCCGAGTCCGAGAGCTATTTTTGCGGCAATACGCGCTATGGGGTAGCCGGTTGCCTTTGAAGCAAGTGCCGAGGAACGTGAAACACGCGGGTTAACCTCGATTACGGCATAGCGGAATGAATCGGGATGAAGTGCAAACTGAACATTGCAGCCGCCCTCTATGCCAAGCTCCGTTATGATGTTAAGAGCCGCGGAGCGCAGCATCTGATATTCCTTATCCATAAGGGTCTGAGACGGTGCGACAACTATCGAGTCTCCGGTATGAACTCCTACGGGGTCAAGGTTTTCCATATTACATACGGTAATGCAGTTGCCCTTGCCGTCACGCATTACCTCATACTCTATCTCTTTCCAGCCGGCAATACATTTCTCGATAAGGACCTCGTTTACGCGCGACAGGCGAAGTCCGTTTGAGCATATCTCGCGAAGCTCCTCCTCATCGTCGGCAATTCCGCCGCCCGTACCGCCGAGCGTATATGCCGGGCGGACTATTACGGGATAGCCTATCTTATCGGAAAATTCAACCGCAGCCTCAACGTCGTGTACAACGAGCGACTCGATACACGGCTCGCCGATTTTTTCCATGGTATCCTTAAATTCCTGCCTGTCCTCAGCCTTTTTGATAGAGGACGCCTTGATACCGATAAGGCGCACGCCGTTGGCCTTTAAAACGCCTTTTTCGTCAAGCTCCATAGCAAGGTTGAGTCCTGTCTGACCGCCGAGCGTGGGAAGAATCGAATCGGGTTTTTCTTTTTCTATTATCTTGGTGAGCGTGGGAACATTCAGCGGCTCGATATACACCTTATCCGCTATATCGCCGTCGGTCATTATTGTAGCGGGGTTTGAGTTTACAAGTACAACCTCTATCCCCTCTTCCTTCAGAGAGCGGCACGCCTGAGTTCCGGCGTAGTCAAATTCGGCAGCCTGACCTATGATAATAGGACCGGAGCCGATAACAAGTACCTTTTTTATCGTCTTATCAATCATCGTATCTGCCCTCCGCTGCCATCTTCAAAAATCTGTCAAACAAAAACGCCGTATCGCGCGGACCTGCGTTGGCCTCCGGGTGGAACTGCACGGTGAACACGGGCTTTCCGTGATAAACTATTCCCTCAACGGTCTTATCGTTTACGTTTATGCAGTTAATTTCGGCGTTATCCGGCAGCCCCTTGCCGTTTACCATATAGCCGTGGTTCTGCGACGAGAGGTAGGTCCTGTCTTCATTAAGGAATTTGACCGGGTGATTTGCGCCCCTGTGACCGTACTTCATTCTTTCGGTCTCGCCGCCGTTGGCAAGTGCCATAAGCTGATGGCCGAGGCAGATTGCAAAGGTCGGTATACCGTAATCGTAAAGCTTCTTTATCTCTTTGATTATATCGACGCATTCCGACGGATCGCCGGGGCCGTTTGAAAGCATAATGCCGTCGGGCGATGTCTTTATTATTTCGTCTGCCGACGTAAATGACGGATAAACCGTTACAATGCAGTTTCTCTTCACGAGATTATTTATTATATTCCGCTTTGTTCCGAAATCCATAAGTGCTATTTCAGCACCGGTGTTTTCTTCGCCGTATACCTTTGTCTGCTTTGCGGTAACGCTGCCGACAAGGTCAATTTGACGGAATGACTTAATGACATCCATAAGCCTTTCCCTGTCGCCGATATCCGAAGTGAGTACGCCGCGCATGGTTCCGCTCTCGCGCAGTTTCTTTACGACGGCGCGCGTATCAACGCCAGATATGCACGGGATATTGTATTCCTTTAAAAGATTCTCTATTGTATCGGTGCATCTGAAATTTGACGGGTCGGAGCTGAGCTCATGGACTATAAAAGCACTCGGCTGAAGCCTTTCGCTCTCAAAATCCTCTCGGCTTATACCGTAATTGCCTATCATGGGATAGGTCATAACAACTCCCTGCCCCGCATACGACGGGTCAGTAAGGATTTCAACATATCCGGTCATGGAAGTGTTAAACACTATTTCGCAGGCAGTTTCTTTAAAATCGCCCCTTGCGGTTCCCTCATATACGGAACCGTCTTCAAGCATCAAATACGCTTTCAAACAATACACCGACCTTTCAAATAAATGCTTTTACTTAATTGAAAATTTTATCATATTTCGGGTTCTATTTCAATACAAATATTAAACATAAAAATAAAAACGACCTTTGAAAATTCCGAAAAAAAAGGAGCTGTAAAAAATACAGCCCCTATCATTTAAAACGGAAGATAATGCATGGACGAATTCGTGACAAGCACCGCCACATAGCCGATATAAATACAAACCATCAAAGCGCCCTGCCAACGGCTGAGCTTTTTGAAAATCAACGTGGGTATTATGGCTATCGCTATGACGAGCAGGCAAACCGGCATATCAAGAAACGCCGACTGCTTGCCGACCGTAAGAGTTCCGCCCGATAAAAACGCGCATATCGGAAGAATGAGAGTCAAATCAATGATATTTGCGCCAATAATGTTGCCTATGGAAAGCTCCGACTGCTTTTTGGCAACGGCGGTAAGAGTTGTTACAAGCTCGGGCAAGGATGTGCCTATCGCTATTATGGTAACGCCGATTATCGCCTCGGACACGCCTAAATGGCGAGCTATCACGGTACCGTCGTCAACGAGCAAATCAGCTCCCACAACAACGGCCGCGGCACCTATCAAGAACTTAACTATATTGAGCGCCATCTGCTTTCCGGTGTGTTCCATTTTCTCAACCTCGCCGGAATCGGCGGAGAGAGATTTTTTGCCGGAAATGATGTTTTCTATCATAAAGACGGCAAATATCGCTATCATTATAATGCTCTGCCAAAGATTTAAATCAAGGTCATAAGAAAATGCAAAGAGCGCGGCAACCGCGAGAATCATAAGCGAGCCCTTTAATGCAACGGAGCTGCGTTTAATGACGGCCGGCATACACAAAACGGAAATGCTCATTATAAGGCCGATATTGGCGGTTACCGAGCCTACGGCATTGCCTATTGCCATATCGTTTTGCCCCTTTGCCGCCGCTATTGACGAAACAAGAAGTTCCGGAAGCGTCGTGGCAAAGCTGACCACCGTAGCGCCGATTATGAATTTCGGGATTCCCGTAGCTTCGGCTATCCATGTAGCGGCGTCAACAAAAACATCGCCGCCCTTAACTATAAGCACAAGGCCTATAACAAACAAGATAACGGCATATATAATATTATCCGACGGCACGCTTATAAGCGATGCAAGTGAACTTGAAATATTCATAAAATTCCCTCCTGCGGATTGGCATATCCTTGTTATGTTAACACCAAAACGTATTAAAGTCAATAAAACAGAGCGAAAAGCCGAATTTTGCTTAACACAAACAGGGATTATACGAAGCAAAAAATATTTTATTTACAATTTAAATTAAAAATGTTATAATCAATAATAATTTGTGTATAAAATGCACAAAGCTTGGAGGAGTAAAAAAATGAAAAGGTTTTTAGCGGTACTTTTGTCGCTGATACTGGCAGCAGGCTCGCTCTTTGTGGCGGCCTTTGCGGCAGACGGCAAAAAAGAAAAAGCTTATCCGGTCATTCTCTTGCAGGGCTACAGCGGTCCAAAGCTCTTTAATCAGGACACCGGTGAAAAAGCCTGGGGTCTTGACTTTGACAAGGTCAAGGAGCACGTTTTAAACGACTACGGCAAGGAGCTTGCAAACGGCGCGAAGGAATATGCAAAAGGCAACCCCGATCCGCTTGTGGACACACTCGGCACGATTCTTCTCGACGTGATGGACCCGATAGCCTGCAATGCGGACGGTTCATCGAAATACAACCTCGATACCTTCCCGAAGGGCGCCGAGGCCACGCGAATGTCCACGCTTATTGCAAACGGTCAGGAGGAGTATATCGGCGAAAAGCCCATAATGACCGGCTTCGTGGAAAAACTTACACAGCAGGGCGTTGAAAATGCCGCCGACTACATATTCATTTACACCAACGATTGGCGTAAGGGTCAGGCGCAATACGCAAAGGACATTGACGCATATATCGATGAAGTAAGAGCCTTGACTTGTTCCGACAAGGTAGATATATACGGCCTTAGCTTCGGCGGTCAATGCGGTGCCTCGTATCTCTATTATTACGGCGAAAAAGCAAAGGTTCACAAGGCCTGTCTCAACGTTCCGGCAATAGGCGGAACCAATATGGTAGGCGACCCGTTGCTCGGCAACGATATAACGCTTGACTTCCCGACGATATTGCAGTTTGTCGAAATCGGGTTCCGCTCCGAAAACGAGTGGGAATGGATACTCGAGTTCCTGTCATCTCTTACGGGCGGTTACCAAAACCTCAACAAAATAGTCAATCTCGTCGCGCAGAAATACATTGTGGATTACATTGACAAATTCGGCAGTATATGGGACTTTATCCCTCTTAACGTATACGATGAAGTGAAAGCCCGTCTTATAAGAGACGGATATGTAGACCCCGTTGCGGCCGCTCCGCTGATAGCAGCCTCGGACGAATTTCACTACAACGCGCTCGCAAATATGAGAGAGGGTCTTAAAAGAGCACAAAAAGCCGGCACTCAGATAGCCATAATGTCCAATACGGGCATAAACGGCGTTACCGGTACATACAAAAACTCCGACTATATAATAGACGTGCACACTTCATCGGGCTCTGCCTGCGCTCCGTTCGGAGAGCAGTTTCCGGAGGATTACGCTCCCGTCGGAACACAGTGCGGCAACAAAAAGCATTGGCACATCTCTCCCGACAGGGATATAGACGCCACCTGCTCCTATCTTCCGGAAAACACATGGTTTATAAAGGGGCAGTTCCACGGTCAAAGCAACTGGGACTCATACTCTCGCGAGTTTATACTCGAGTTTATGTTCGGCGACAGTATAAAGGATATATACTCAAATCCCAAATATCCGCAATTTGAGCTTGCCCAGAATCCGGCGGACGGTCTCTACATGAGATTTGACAATACAAACTCCGGCTTTCACACGTCGGAGGACACGGCACTTGTATTTACAAATCTCTCGGAGCAATACACAATAGATATTCTCGACATTTCGGCTAAGGGCTTCAACCTTTTCCCGGAGTACAATTCTTATTCCGGAATAGGTGCCGGCAGCACCAAGGTAATTTCCATGACCGACCACTGCTTTGCCAAAAGCACTCAGCCCATCAGCATAAAGGTCAGATACCGTCTCAACAGTCCACAAAGGCTCATAAAGGAAAAAACATTTACCTTTACGCACTTAAGCGACGATGAAATTAAGGATTATCCGTTCATAAATGACGCCGCAAAGCTTATAATCGGCGAAAACGAGCCTGCACCCGTAACCGAAACAGCTCCGGCGGATACAACGGAAAACACTCCGGAGAATATCGAAGAGCGCGCCGAAGTAAGACTTTCAGGCGGCGAAAATAAGGTCTCATCCAAAATTCCAAAAACCGGAAGCGCAAAACGCGGTATTGCGTTATCGTCATTTGCCGTTATTACGGCAGTTGCCGCGGCAGGCGTGATAATCAAAAAGAAAAAAGAAGAAGCCTGATATAATCCAAGAAAAAAAGCACCCCTTGAGTACTTAAAGTGCCCAAGGGGTGTCTTTTGTTTGCTCTTAAAAATCGGTTCAGCTCTTTTAAATACCCGTTGTACCGAGAATTGCGGGAGCGGCATCATTAAGCAGCTTTTTCAGTGCCGAATAGCGACGTGTTTTTTTATCGTTAGCCGCCATTTTCATAACCTCGTCTTTCGTGCCGACAATTATCATAAGCTCCTTCGCCCTTGTTACTGCGGTATAAAGCAGATTTCTGTAACAGAGCTGCGGTATTACATTTACGACGGGCATTATAACGGCTTTAAATTCGCTGCCCTGACTTTTATGCACGGTAACGGCATATGCAAGCTCAAGCTCGGTCATCTGCTCCTTTGCGTACTGTGCGGTTCTGTCGTCAAAGCTTATAAACGCAGTCTCGCTCTTTAAGTCTATTTTTTCGATTATTCCGATGTCTCCGTTAAAAATTCCCTCGCCGGACTCCTTATCGCCGTCCCAATGGATATCGTAATTGTTTTTTATCTGCATTACCTTGTCGCCCTCGCGGAAAAGACGGAAGCCCGAATTCAGCTCGTTTTTATTATCCGACGGCGGATTCACAAGAGACTGGAGTATTTTGTTGAGATTTACCGTGCCGGCCTCGCCCTTTTTTGACGGGCAAAGCACCTGTATATCTCTGAGCGGAGAATACGAATATGCGCGCGGCAGTCTCTCGGCATAAAGCTCCGCTATCGTTTTCGCAGCAAGAGCCGGGGTCTGCCGTTCCATCAAAAAGAAGTCGCCGTCCTTTCGGTCTGTCACGATTTTTTCACCGTTCACTATACGGTGTGCGTTGGTGACTATGAGGCTGCCCATGGACTGACGAAAAACCTCCTTCAACTCAACCACAGGCAAAAGGCGCGATTCAATTAAATCGTGAAGCACATTGCCTGCACCGACCGGAGGCAGCTGATCGGAGTCACCGAGCATAATAAGGCGACAACCGAGAGGCAATGCGTTTAAAAGACTCGCAAAAAGGCTTATATCCACCATGGAGAGCTCGTCAAGTATAAGAGCTTCACACTCAAGCGGATTGCGGATATTTCGTTTAAATGTAGGTCTGTCATGCTCGTCCCACTCAACCTCCAAAAGCCGGTGAATGGTCTTAGCCTCCTTGCCGGTAAGCTCGGTCATTCTTTTTGCCGCTCTTCCCGTGGGTGCCGCAAGGCTTATGTCCAGCCCCTCGCTTTGAAAGAGACGAAGTATGCCCTTGAGTGTGGTGGTTTTACCTGTTCCGGGACCGCCGGTCAAAATCAGTATACCCTTGTTAACCGCTGTCTTTATGGCAAGCTTTTGCTTTTCGGCATACGATATATTATCGGCTTTTTCGATTTTCTCTATTTCGCTGTCAAGTGCCGAATGGCCTGCCGGCGGAAAGTTCAAAAGCACCTTTATGCGGTCGCTTATACTCTTTTCATCGCGAAACGCCTGAATTAAAAAGACGTACTCCTTGTCGGTAAACACCTTTGAGACAAGTCGGTTTTCATGACAAAGCTCGTCCGTCATTATATCTACGGTATCTGCATTTGTATTAAGAAATTCGGCAGCCACGCGCAAAAGCTTATCACGCGGTATGCAGGTGTGTCCGTCAACATATAAATTATGTCTTAAAATATGCTCTATCCCCGCCTTTATCCTGTATGAATCATTCGGTCTGTGCGGAAGATTGTCAGCTATTGTCTCAACTCGGTCAAACGGTACGCCGACCTCGGGCAAACAGAGAACGTACGGGTTTTCCGTGACCTTTCCCACCACATCACCGCCGAACGCTTTATATGCGGCAAGGCACTCGCGCGGACCTATACCGTACGATTCGAGCGTCATGGTAATGCTGCGTATCGCAAACTGGCTGCGATATGACGCGCAGATTTTCTGCCTTTTCCGGCGAAATGCCCTTGACCTTTGAGAGCATCTCGGGATTGCTTTCGAGATAATCGAATGCTTTTTCGCCGAACATATCCACAATACGCTCTGCCGTAGCCCTGCCTATTCCTTTTATTGCGCCTGCGGCAAGATAATTATAAAGCTGTTCGGTTGTTGCCGGCATATTGCGTTCAAACGCCTCCACCTTAAATTGCCTGCCGAAGGTTGTGTGATAAGTCCATTCACCCTGAAGCTTTACGGTTTCGCCGACGGAAATATCGGAAAATACGCCGACGGCCGTGATAAGGTCATCATCACAGCCGACGGAAAGCACGGTATATCCGTTTTGCTCATTTCTGAACCTTATGTCCTCTACCGTACCCTCTATTATTTCTTTTTCGCGAGTTTCGCTCATTTCAAATATTCCTCTAAATCCTCGGCGGTAAAAAGATATATGCCGTTTGTTTCACGGCAAATATTTTGGCAGCCGAGCTTTTTCTTTTTCGGTCATTCCCGTGTCAAGCACTATAACCTTACCGTAATCCTCATCGCCTATGAGATTCATTTTCATTCTCGCGGCGTATACTGCCGCAGACACATTTTTCCCGCAATGCTTAGACGGGATAAGTACATAGTATTCGTATTTTGCTTTCAGCAGCAGTTTTAACAGCACAGCATATACTACGGCAAAGACGCCCAATATTATAAGTCCCACAAAAACCGCGCCGAAAAAGCCCTCTAACATTAAAACCACCCCATATCATCATATGAGGCGGAAATAAAAGAGTGAGCAGCCTTGTAAGCCGAGTTCTGTCGTTTAAAGCAGTTATCTGTCTAGGCGTACCGTTGCCGGCACGCTCAAGCCATCCTTCGAAGTATTTGCCCAGCTGACAACTTCTGTCGATGTTGCATCGGGTAGGGTTTGCCTGGCAATGCCGTTACCGACATTCCGGTGAGCTCTTACCTCGCCATTCCACCCTTACCGCAAAAGCGGCGGTATATTTCTATGCACTGTCCCGGAGGTCACCCTCGGCGGCCGTTAGCCGTTACCCTGCTGTGTGATGCTCGGACTTTCCTCATCGCGCAAAGCGCTCCGCAACTGCTCGGGCTGCTCACTCTATGTATTTTATTATATTAACCTCGGCTTGTCAAATGCCAAAGTAAGCCGCGGCATTGTTATACGATATATCCTCCGCGATATTTTTAAGAAATTCCATATCGCGCGGATATTTTCCCTCCTCGACGAGGTCGCCTATATATTCGCAGAGAATACGTCTGAAATACTCGTGGCGCGGATATGACAAAAAGCTTCTCGAATCCGTCACCATACCGATAAATTTGCCGAGACATCCGAGATTTGCGAGCGTCGCAAGCTGCTTTCTCATTCCGTCGTAATTGTCGTTGAACCACCACGCCGCTCCGTACTGTATTTTTGAATAGTTGCCGCTGCCCTGGAAATTGCCTATCATAGAGCCGTAGACAAAATTGTCACGCGGGTTAAGATTAAAAATGACCGTTTTGGGGAGAGCGTTTTGGCTGTCAAGCGAGTCGAGGAATTTTGAAAGTCCCGAAGCCGTGTTACAATCGTCTATTGAATCAAAGCCCGAATCGGCACCGATTTTCTTAAACATTCTTGTGTTGTTGTTGCGAAGAGCACCTACGTGCAGCTCCATAACCCAATCGTGTGCCGCGTATTCTTTTGCAAGCTCGGTTAAAAGGTCGGTTTTGTAGCAGTCGCACTCAAATTCAGTCGGTTTTTCGCCTGCCGCACCCTTTCTGAATATCTCTTCGAGCTCATCCTCGCCGCATTTTTCATATGGTATATATGAAAAAGAATGATCACAGGCAAGGCAGCCTACGGAATCAAAATAGCGTATTCTTTCTTTAAGGACTTCTTTTAACGTCTTATAAGAATCTATTTTCACGCCCGCCGTTTTTTCCATACGGGAGAGCCACTCCGGAAACGACGGCAATTCTATACCGAGAGCCTTTTCCGGTCTGAACGCCGGAAGCACGCGGCATGAAAAACTCTTATCCTTAGCCAAAAGCTTATGGTATTCAAGTGTATCGGCCGGGTCGTCTGTTGTGCAGACGCACACAACACCCGATTTTTCTATAAGCTCGCGCGGAGAAAAGCCGCCTTTTTTGATTTTTGCGTTGCATTTTTCCCATATCTCATCGCACGTTTCGGGAGACAGCGTTTTATAAATTCCGAAATATCTTTGAAGCTCCAGATGAGTCCAATGATAAAGCGGATTACCTATAAGATAGGGCATTGTTTTAGCCCACGCCTTAAACTTATCATAGCCGTCGGCGTCGCCCGTGATATATTTTTCGTCAATGCCGAACGAACGCATGGCGCGCCACTTGTAGTGGTCATAAGAAAGCCACAGCTCAGCTATATCGTCGGGGTTTTTGTTATCGTATATCTCCTTCGGCGACAGGTGGCAATGCCAATCGAATACAGGCATTTCTTTCGCCGCCCTGAAGAGATCCTTTGCGGTATCGGTTGACAGCAAAAAGTCGTCGTCCATAAATTTTTTCATTTTAAGCACCTATCCTTTCGAAAAAAAGCAATCTGTTTTATTTCAGCTTTAAAGTTACTATTTCAAACGGTTTCAACGTAAGATTTACCGTTCTGCCGTGTTTTTGAAGCTTTCTCTCTTCATTTTCGAGAAGGTCGGTCAAGTACACATCGTCAAAATCAAATCCGAGCGTGAGATTTACATTTGCGCGTGAATTACAGCACTCGTACAATCTCACGATTACGCCGTCGCCGTCCTCTGCATTTTTCACTGTCTCGCATATGACATTTTCCGAATCAATCGACAAAAGGGAATATTCTTCGGGAAGAGTACCGTTTTGACTTTCGATTTTTTTTGCCTCAAGCGGAGAATTGAGCAGATAAGCGAGCTTTACCGTACCTGCCTCCCTGAAATCACCGCTGTGCGGGAACAGCGAATATGTAAACTTATGTCTGCATTTATCGGCGTCGGGATTGGGATAGTTTCCGCACTTAATCAGCGTAAGGCGAATAACCGAGTCGTGAATATCATAGCCGTACTTGCAGTCGTTTAAAAGGCTTACGCCGTAGCCGTATTCGGAAAGGTCGGCGAATTTATGCGCGCACACCTCAAATTTTGCCGCGTCCCAGCTTGTGTTTTTGTGAGTCGGTCTTTCAACCGTACCGAATTGTATGTCGTATGTCGCCTTGTCGGCATTTATTTCCGTGGGGAAGGCGGTTTTGAGAAGTATATGGCTTTCTTTCCAGTCAATATCGTTTTCGAAGTCGATTTTCGGCGTGTTTTCATAGAGCCATATGCGCTGTACTATGGTGCTTGAGAGAAATCTTCTTGTTATCTCGATGCCGGCTCTGACACCGTCCGACAGCGGGTTTATAGAAACTACGGAATCAACTTCCCAAGACTTGTCGGTATAGTAATTGCTTATCTCCCAGTTGTCGTAGTCACGTGGAATATCTTCGTATGCAGTAAGCACATTTCCGCGCTCGCCCTTTTTGAGCACCTCGCGTTTATTTTTCTTATCGAACAGAGAAGAAAACGCTCCGGTCTTATCAAGTTTTATTTTAAAGAACCTGTTTTCAAGGAATTTATCGGTAACCTTTACGGAATTTGTATTGCAGACATCCGTTACAACCTTATAACCCTTCGGAGGTATATTTTTAACGTACACGGTTTTGCCGTCAAGCTTCGTTTCGCCGCTCGCCTCAAAGGAGTTCGGATTAAAAACGAGCACTCCGCCGCGTGTGTTTATATTTTCCGCGACGGCGGTTTCGGCGTCGTTTTTGATTCTTTTGCCCGCTTCGCCGATTTTCTCATACTGCCGATGCGATACCTCATATACTTCCTTTATTGATGAGCCGGGTATTATATCGTGGAACTGATTTAAAAGTATTGTCTCCCAACCATCGTGAAGAGCCTCCCTCGGGTACTCTTTGCCGAGCAGCTTTTGCGCCGTCACGGACAGCATTTCGGCATTTTCATAAAGGAATTCGCTTCGGCGGTTCAGCTTTTTATTCTGCGCCATGGAGGTATAGGTTCCGCGGTGATATTCAAGATACAGTTCGCCTTGCCAACAAGGAGTTTTCGGATTTTCGGCTCTCTTTTTAATTCGCTCAAGGAATGAGCCGGCAAATTCCATTTTAGCGCACGGTACTCCCGAAACGCCCTTTTTCAGCACATCGTAATATTCAAGGTCTTTTCTTATAGGTCCGCCGCCGCCGTCGCCGTAACCGAAGGTTATCATCACTTCGTTGTTTATATCCTTTTGCTGATAGCGGTCATATCCGCCTATGAGCTGACAAGGATTGAGTTTTGCGTTGTAAGTGACGTTTGTCGCCGGCTTTTTACCTCTGACCTTATCCTGCGCGGTCATAAAATACGTGAATATATCGGTACCGTCTATCCCCTTCCAAAAGAAGGTGTCATACGGCATTTTATCGGTCTCGCTCCAGCCGATTTTGGAGGTTACGAATTTATCAACGCCGCTTTTGCGGAGGATTTGCGGCAATGCCGCGGAATAACCGAATACATCGGGGAGCCAAAGCACCTTTGAATCAACGCCGAATTCGTTTTTGAAGAAGCTCTTGCCGTATAATATCTGTCTTACAAGGCTCTCGCCCGACGACAGATTGCAGTCCGCCTCTACCCACATGGCGCCCTCGACCTCCCATCTGCCGAGGCGTACCATTCTTTTACCTCGGCGTAAAGCTCGGGGCTTTCCTCTTTCAGGAATTTATAGAGCTGCGCCTGACTCGACATAAACTTATATTCGGGATATTTTTTCATAAGCTCAAGTACGGTCGAAAAAGAGCGCAACACCTTTTCCCTCGTCTGTGCAAGAGTCCAGAGCCAAGCTACGTCTATATGCGTATGGCCTATGCAGACGGCGTTTACATCTTCTTTTTTGCAGTATTTGCCGTAGAATTCCCTGTCGAGATATGCTTCGGCAGTATCGACGGAGTCAAGAAATTCTTTTGAACCCGGCACGCGCATATCAATGAGATTTATTGCGCCGACAACGTAGTTTTCGATATCGACATAGACCTTTTCATACGGCTCGTGATAAAGCGTAACCTCATACGGCACGGCGATTTTATAATAGAGGCGGCGTGCGTTTTCGTAATACGCGTTGAGAGTCACGTTAAAATCAAGCAAGCAGTCGTTTCTGCCGGAATAGGCGTAAAGGAAGATATCATATTCGCCCTTTGCATTATCAAGGAATATTTCGCGGTGATTCACATCAAGCCCTTGCTGCAATTTGCCGTCAACATACGCTATAAACTGAGGATTTATCGCGTCCCAGCCGTCAAGCTGAGTGGAGACGGTAAGCTCGAGATTTTTGCCTGTCAGTTCTTTCGGAACAATCAGTTTTTTATAAAGCCATGCGTGTGCATCATATTTTCCGCCCCAGCGGTCATTTTTTTCAAAGCTCTTAAAGCTCTCATCAACAACGGGCAATTCGTTACCGACTTTATATTCGCACGGCTTATATAAAAAGCCTTCGATTTTTTCGCTGTAAGCCACGGTATTTTTTTTGAACTCCTCAAGGAACACCCTGAGCCTGTCCTCATAAAAGTCTGTCTGCATATTTGCCTCCCGATATTGCTTTTTATTGCTGATATTTTATCACAGTAAAACGCGTAATACAACATACAAACAGCGTTTTACTAACGTTTTTTATGCTCCGAATATACTGCCGTAAAGTCTTTTTGCAGCCGGCAAAAAATCTTCGGACGCCACGGACGAGCACAAGAGCAAAATCTGCGGATATTTTTTCCCCGTGCCGCTCTCCTTTACCGCCACGCCGCTTATAAGGGCTCGCTCCGCGATTTCTTTTTCCGACATGGCGCACTTTATTTCGAGTCTTAAAACAAAGCCCGTTTCGCCGATGTAGATATTGGCTTTATCGCCGAAAACCTCTTTCAGGGCTGATGTCAGCAGCTTCATTTTTTGGGTATACAGTCTTTTGATTTTTCTTATTCTTATTGACAGATTTCCGTCGCGGATAAAGCTGCACAATGCTATCTGTTCGGTCTTTGAGGCGGTTTGGTTATACAGCTCCGCCTTTTTTTCGTATTCGCCGAGCAGCGCGTCCGGAAGTATCATAAAGCTGAGTCTGATAGACGGTAAAAGCAGCTTTGAAAACGTACCGATATAAATTACATTTCTGCCGCAGTCAAGTCCCTGAAGCGATGGTGTGGGGCGATTGAAATATCCAAACTCGCTGTCGTAATCATCCTCGATTATAAGCTTGTTTTCTCTGTCCGCAAGACGAATAAGGCGAAGCCTTTCACTTGTCGGCATAACGTCGCCGAGGCGGTTTATATGCGACGGACTCACATAAATTATATCGGCCTCTTCTTTTGTACGGCATGATTTAAAGCCGTGGTCGGAAAAAAACACCGCTGCGCCCTGTTCAAATTCCGACTCACCGAAAAAGACCTTTTGCGAACGCGGCAGCACGGCGCATATTATATGTAAAAGGCTTTGCACGCCCGCGCCTATGACTATGTTATCGGGTGAGCAGACCGCATTTCTGTGCTCAGTAATGTATTTGCAAAGAGCCTCCCTAAGCTCGCGTTCCCCCTGCGCCTCGCCGTAGGACAGCAGTCTTTCATCCTGCCTCAAAGCACTTTTGATGTATCTTCGCCACAGCGTGAAATCAAAGCTCTCCCTGTCTGCCGAGAGAGAAGTGAAATCATAGTCGGTTTTCGGCTCAAGCTCTTTTTTCCCTCTTACCGTGCCGTCTTTTTTTTCACGCCGCGCAACATCCGTCACAAAGTACCCGCTCTGCGGCTTTGATACAACATATCCGTCCGCCGCAAGCTGAAAATACGCCGCCTCAGCCGTAGTGCGGCTTACCGACAGTTCCTTTTCACACCGCCGTATTGACGGAAGCCTTGCGCCCGGAGACAGCTTGCCCTCGGTGATTAAGTCTTTATAATATTCGTAAACTCGCATATACAGCGGTATGTTTTCCTTATTCAGTCCGGAATCCACAGTATTCTCCATAACTGTCCCCTAAAAAATTTTAGTTTTTGTGTATTTCAATAATGACACATCGGGTATATTATATATTAAAATCAGGAGTTTGGGCAAGTATTAAATACCGACTCGTATTTCGGCAAAAAATCATCTCGAAAAAACGGAAGGGTGTTAAAAACCATGAAAAAAATAGCCGTTATAAACGACCTTTCCGGCTTCGGCAAATGCTCTCTCACGGCGGCTATACCGGTTATATCGGCTCTTGGGCTTGAATGCTGCCCGATGCCGACGGCGGTACTGTCAAATCAAACAGGCTTTGAGAGCTTTTACTGCGATGATTTTACCGATAAAATGGATTTTTTCACAAGCGAGTGGAAAAAGCTCGGCGTTCGCTTTGACGGCATTCTTACAGGCTTTATAGCATCGCACCGTCAGGCGGAAAAAATATTTCGTTTTCTTGACGAATTTCAAAATGACGACACTGTTTTTTTCTGTGATCCCGTTATGGCGGATGACGGAAAAATTTACGATATATATGACAAGGCTATGTGCGACGCCGTAACGCGTCTCGCAAAAAGAGCCGACATTATCTCTCCGAATCTCACGGAGCTGTGTGTTCTGACGGGGGAAAGCTACGAAGCTCTCTCTTCATCGGAACCGGACGATATAGCAAAAGCCGCATCGTCCCTTTTAAACGATACTCTGAGCACGGTCATTGTTACCGGCATAAAAAAAGACGACACCGTTTTAAACGTTGTCGCCGATAAAAGCGGTTTTAAAACTGTTTCATCCAAAAAATACGGCGGAAGCTTTTCCGGTACGGGTGACCTGTTTGCCGCGGCTGTTGCGGGACTTACCGTAAAAGGCGAAGCTCCGCTATGTGCTACCGAAAAAGCCGTAAAATTCCTTGAAGGCGCCATAAGGGATTCTTACGAAGAAAACACGGATCGTAATTTCGGGGTAAATTTTGAAAAATATTTGGGGAAGCTTATGTAAAGCATCTCTCAAAGAGCCGTATTGCGCCCTGCAGTCCGGCACCGCGAGCTTCTCGGATATTTCACTACGAAAGAATATGGTGACCACTATGAACACAAAATCAAAATCAATGACAGCGCTTTTAAACCTTGTTAAAGCTGCGGTTTTTGCCGCTCTTATTGCCGTAATGACGGCATACATCAAATTTAACACCGGTATAAACGACGGTTATCTCCACTTCGGCGACAGTATGATTTACCTTGCCGCATGTATTCTTCCGCTTCCGTACGCAATGGCGGCTGCGGCAATAGGCGGTTTTTGTGCCGATATACTTGCCGGCGCTGCCGCTTGGGCTCCGTTTACGGCAGTAATTAAGGCTCTTAACGCTCTGCCGTTTGCACTCGTTTATACCTGCCACGCAACGAAGAGCCCCAACAAAATTCTTAATAAGACCACCGCGTTTATGCCTCTTGTTTCCGGTCTTATAACAATCTTCGGTTATCTTCTTGCGGAGGGACTTTTATATTCGTTCCCCACGGCATTAACCTCCGTTCCGTTCTCGATTATTCAGGCAGTCGGCAGTGCAATAATCTACTATATTGCCGCTCCGGCGCTTGATAAAGTTAAATTCAAAACAAAATTATCCTAAAGGGAGTCTTTTTAATGGCTGATATAGTTTACACCTTTGAGGGCAGCGTATACCTTAACATCACAAATTCCTGTCCGTGCAAATGCAAATTCTGCATCCGCAATAATTCGGATTCGGTAGGCGACGCGGACACGCTTTGGTTCTCGGGTCACAACCCCTCGTTTGATGAAATAAAAAAAGCTATTGACGAATACGATTTCACCGGCTACAACGGCGAGGTTATATTCTGCGGCTACGGTGAGCCGACTTTTGCATATGACAATCTCATAAAGACGTGCAAATACATTCACGAAAAGCTCGGCTTAAAGGTTCGTCTTAATACGAACGGCCTTTCCGACCTGCTCAACAAAAAGCCGACAGCCAAGGAATTATGTGAAAATACCGATAAAATCTCGATAAGCCTTAACGAATACAGCAGCGAAAAATACTGTGAGCTGTGTGCTCCGGCATTCGGTGAAAAATCGTTTGACGCCATCATCAAATTTGCAAAAGAGTGTAAACAGTACGGTCAGGATCTGCGTTTTTCGGTGGTCGATGTTATCCCACAAGAGGATATTGAAAAATGCAGAGAGCTTGCCGACAGTCTCGGTATCCCGCTTAGAGTCAGAGCCTATGTTGCCGACTGAGAATAATCGTCCGTAAGCTTTTTTCGCATAATCGCAAGCACGGCTCTCTCCTTTCTTGAAACCTGCACCTGTGACATTCCGAGTTTTTCGGCTGTCGCACTTTGCGTAAGCCCCTTGAAATATCTGAGCCTTATAAGGGTTTGGTCTTTTTTTGGCAAAGCTTTTAAAACCTCTTCGAGAGCCAATTTATCCTGAATGGCATCTTCGCCCGAGGGCACGGGAACATCGGTTTGACGTTCATTGTCATCGTCCGACGCAGTGAGCGACACGGGCGGCAAGGAAATATTTAAAAGTTCCGATACGGCAAAGCAGTCTATCCCCAGAATTTTTGATAATTCTGTTACGGTAGGCTCTCTGCCGTTTTCTTTTGTCAACTTTTCGCTGAGCTTAACGGCTTCGCGCGAGCGTTCCTTTAAGGAGCGGCTGACCTTTACCGCTCCGCCGTCTCTGAAAAGTCTTCTGATTTCACCCAAAACCGCAGGTACGGCATACGTTGAAAAAGCAAAGCCGAGCTCCTCGCGAAAGCCGTCCGCCGCCTTGACAAGTCCGAGACACCCTGCGGAATAAAGCTCCTCATATTCTATTCCTCTGCCGCGAAATCTGTTTGCACAGGCGTGCACCAAGCCGAGATTTTGCTCAATCAGCTCTTTTCGGTCCATTGCTCTTTACCCTTTATCGTTTTATATAAGGTTACGGTTGTGCCTTTTCCGAGCGTTGACGTCACTCTTACCTTATCGGAAAAGCTCTCCATCACGGAAAACCCGAGCCCCGACCTGTCACCGCCGAGCGTTGTAAACAGCGGCTGACGGGCTTTTTTTATGTCTTCTATTCCGCGACCTCTGTCGCGTATTTTCGTCACAGTTTTACCGTCGCCGAAAATTTTGACGTCTATGTATATTTTTCCGCACGAATTTTTGTAGGCGTGGACTATACAGTTTGTCACCGCCTCGCTGACGGAGGTCCTTATATCGTTCAGCTCCTCTATTGTGGGGTCAAGCTGTGAAATAAACGCCGACACCGCTGTACGCGCATATCCTTCGTTTACGGAACGGCTCTCCAGTTGCATTTTGAGTTCATTAAGCGGTTTCACTTTTCTCCGCCTCCTTTTTCTTTTTCAGCACCGCGAGATTTTGAAGCCCCGCGAGGCACATTACCTTATATGCATGGCGTGACAGGCCGTGAATTTCGAGTGATGCTCCCATACTCTCGCATATCTTGTATCTGCCCATCACAAGTCCTATTCCGGAGCTGTCCATAAATGTGACTCCCGAAAAATCAAGCACGACTCTTTTAGGGTGTGCCGAAATAATTGCCGCGTCTGTTTTTTCGCGTATGGGCAAAGCGACATGATGGTCGATTTCACCTGATAAAAATGCCGTAACAACATCTTCGTCTGTCTTAATTTCAACGGACATATTTTTTCATCCCTTCCGAGTTTTCTTTCATTTTAACGGACAAGCATTAAAAAAGCTGTCGCAATATGGTAACGAATACCGTTTTTTCAAAATATAATGATACTGTATATATCAGAGCAAAGGAGAGAACAGCCTTGGAGCATAAAAAAAGCCTTGCCTTTTTGCCTGTCGGTGAAAAAGCAAGGGTGTTATCGGTTGAAAACGAAGGAAATATGAAAAGACGGCTTCAGGATCTCGGAGTTATAAGGGACACCGAAATCGGTTGTGTTCTCGACAGCATATCCGGCGACATAAAAGTCTACATGATACGCGGTGCATACATTGCGATACGAAAGTCCGACGCAGAGCAGATACTTCTTAAATAGGGTGATAATTTGAAAAAACAAAAAATTCCCAATAAAAAAGTAATAGCACTTGCCGGCAATCCGAACGTCGGAAAAAGCACGGTATTTAACGCGCTCACAGGTATGCACCAGCACACCGGTAATTGGACGGGCAAGACGGTAGACTCCGCAGAGGGCAGGTTTCTTTATAAAGAAAGAGAATATGTTTTGGTCGATCTGCCGGGTACATATTCTCTTTGCTCACACTCCGAAGAAGAGGAAAATGCAGGTAAATTTTTGCAATCTCAACGGTATGACGCCGTAATCGTTGTATGCGACGCGGTCTGCCTTGAGCGCAATTTAAATCTCGTCCTGCAAGCCATGGAAATAACGGGTAATATAATTGTTTGTATAAACCTGTTAGATGAGGCGAAGAAAAAGGGCATAGAAATTGACACGGAAAAGCTCGAAAAACGACTCGGCGTTCCGACAGTCGGCATTTGTGCGCGTACAAAGCAGGGGTTTCCGGAGCTTTTGGCCGCAGTTCAAAAAATGTCGGCAGATAAAAAAGCACCGATTTTCCCCGTAAAATACAGCGAAAAGCACCGAAAAGGCAATAGAAATTCTCTGCGACGCATTAAGAAAAAATGCAAATCTTCCGCTGAATGAAAGATACATGGCTCTGCGTCTTTTAACAGAGCCGAAAAAAAGCACGGAGGAATTTAAGAAGATATTCGGCGACGACAAATTAAAATACTGCGACATTTCGAACGCGCTGAAAAGAGCATACCATGTGTGCGGCGGAAAAGAAAAAGTTCAAGACGATATTCCCGAAAGCATAGTTAAAACAGCCGAAAATGCAGTTGACGGCGTTGTAAAAACAAATCAAAACAAGAAGCATGACTTTGACCGCAAATTAGATAAGCTTTTCACAAGTAAGCTTACGGGAATACCGATAATGTTGCTGCTTTTACTGCTCATATTTTGGATTACCGCGGTGGGTGCCAATTACCCGAGCGAGCTTTTACAGCGTGCAAGCGGTTTTCTCACACAAAAGCTTATGCTACTTTTGACAAATGCCAGAGTTTCTGTGTGGCTGCGCGAAATGCTTGTAAACGGAATGTTTAAGGTCTTATGCTGGGTCATATCGGTAATGCTGCCTCCCATGGCAATATTTTTCCCCCTGTTCACCCTGCTTGAGGACTTCGGATACCTGCCGAGAGTTGCGTTTAATCTTGACCACGGCTTCAGAAAATGCGGTACCTGCGGCAAACAGGCTCTCACGATGTGTATGGGCTTCGGGTGCAACGCAGTAGGGGTCACCGGCTGCCGCATAATAGACAGTCCTCGCGAAAAGCTTATAGCCGTTATAACAAACTGCCTTGTCCCCTGCAACGGGCGTTTTCCGTCGCTCATAAGTATTATAACCATATTTTTTGCCGCCGGCAGCTTCGGCATATGCCGTTCGGTATTTACCGCCGCACTTTTGACGCTTGTTATTGTATTCAGCGTACTTTTAACCTTTGTTTCGTCGCGTATACTGTCAAACACTTCTTCGCGGAGTACCGTCGTCATTCACTCTTGAGATGCCCCTCCGTACAGAAAGCCGCAGGTCTTAAAGGTCATAGTGCGTTCGATTTTTGACAGGACCCTTTTTGTTCTCGGAAGAGCCGCCGCAGTTGCCGCTCCGGCAGGCATTATAATCTGGCTTGCGGCAAATGTAACTGTTCGCGGTGAAAGTCTGTTATCTGCTTTTTCGGGTGCGCTGGACCCATTTGCAAAGCTCATAGGGCTCGACGGAGTCATACTGACAGCCTTTATACTCGGTTTTCCCGCTAACGAAACAGTTGTACCGATAATGATAATGGCATACACAGCAACCGGTACGCTTACGGATTTTGACTCGCTTTTAGGGCTAAAAGACATTCTCATCTGTAACGGTTGGACTTATACAACTGCTGTTTGCTTTATTCTGTTTTCCCTGATGCATTGGCCGTGCTCAACAACTCTTTTGACAATAAAAAAAGAAACGCACAGCCATTTTTGGACCGCCGTTTCCTTTATTTTCCCGACTCTGATGGGATTTATTGTGTGTTTTACTGTAAAACTCATATCCGTAATATTCTCTTTTTAAGCTCTTCAGACAGAATTTCCGGGTTCTCATCGCTGTATTCAAACTGCTTTGATAGATATTTCACGCTGTTTATCCTGTCGTCAAGGTCAAATTTTCCGCGCTCCGCAAAAAGCAATACGTCGGCATAAAATGTAATCGCCGTAACTCCGACGCAAAAGCAGAATTTACCTAAAGCATCGCCGTCATACACGGCTTTAGGGAAATGGCGGAACACAAGATACGATAAGAGCTTTTCGTAGTCAGCCGTTCTTTCGCCGAGATAAGATATAAAAGTCTTTCGAAAACAAAGCCTCGGCTTTGTTTTCGCACAGGCACTTTAACAGATGAGTAAAATCGGCGTCATACGCCTCTGTTTTTTTCGACGCTTTAATTAAAATGTCGTAAAATTCATCCTCGCTCGGAAAAGCAAAGTTGATTTTTCCGTACTGCTTTAAAAGTAAGTTTTCAAATATTGAGTGAATTCTGTCATGAAGAGTCTGTGTTCTGTCGCAAAGCGTATGTAAAGTGCTTTGCCTTAACACATATAGCGTTTCCGGATCAATCAGGCCGTCATCAAAATATGCGGCATCATCGCGTGATTCTGCCTCGGTAATCAGCTTCAGCGGAGATGTGTTGAGAAAAAGTAAGCTTGCAGCTTCCTCGCAGCAAAGCCCCTCGCCCATATCGTAAAAATCGCCGTATCGCGCGTAAAATCGCGGATGTTCACGGCATATTTCACACAGCATATCCTCGCCCTTTGTCAGTATCAGCTCACACAAACCGTCGCTTTTGAGAAACGGACAGCGATCGTCTTCTGTCAGGATAAAGCATTGCTTCTCTCTATCTGTAAATCTGTTTAGCTTTACAGATAGAGAGTCGTTTTCATTCTCATATTTTCGCATTGTTTCATCATCAATGTCTATTTCCCAGCCTATACAGCACGAATCCGTACATTCACCCGCCCTGCATTTAAAGCTGTCATAAAAATCCGGTTTAGTTATAAGCATAAAGACGGCTCTCCTTTTACTTTTCCCTGAAATAATATCACAAATCGACTGTATCTTCAATAAATTATGCAGTGCACTTGATAAGCTGCGATTTTTCTGCTAACATTATATAGTGTAAATGATAATTCGTTTTAAACGAGGTATAAAAAATGGAAAAGCTGCAAAGCATACTGAATTACTCCGTCGGCTCATTTACTGTGGGGAAAATATTTGAGGCCGTCATAGTATTTGTTATATGCTACTTTCTGATACGCATTATTATGAAGGTGCTTAAGAGAGTGCTCGGCAAAACAAGCCTTGACGCGACACTCAGTAAAATAATAACGGCGGTAATAAAATTTATTCTCTGTTTTATAACCGCAATAATAGTTATAGATACGCTCGGCGTCTCCGCGACTTCGCTTGTGGCGGCATTCTCGGTGGTCGGCCTTGCCGCATCTCTCGCCGTTCAGGATTCGCTTTCAAACCTTGCAAGCGGCATTATGATACTTGTTGCAAAGCCGTTTAAAATAGGCGATTATGTCGAGGCTGACGGGGTTACGGGAACTGTTATGATGACGGGACTTATTCACACAAGAATAAAGGCAATAGACAACAAGGTAATATATGTTCCCAACAGCAAAATAATAGCGGCGAAAATAGTAAATTACACTTCGCAGGAAAAGCGGCGTGTTGATATAGAGATTTCGGCGTCATATGACGCGCCCATTGAAAAAGTCCGCAAGGCTCTGCTTGACGCAGTTGAAAATACGGATATGTTTTTGGAAGACCCCGAAAAACCTTTTGCGGCGGTACTCTCTTACGATGACAGCAGCATAAAATATGTTGTAAGGGCATGGGTTGAAACACCGAAGTATTGGGACGCACACTTTGCCCTTATGGAGAGGATAAAGACCGAATTTGATAACGCAGGCATTGAAATGACGTATAATCATCTCAATGTACATTTGATTGATAAGTAAGAGGGTGTAAAAATGTTTGATCCGCTTAACCAAAACGGCGACGATGAAATAGATTTTTCCGAAAAGAATTTGTTCGAAGGACTCCCGGTTGATGAGATTTGCAAAAATACAGTCGATTTCCCGGAGGAGGAATTCAAAAAGCCCGAAAAAAGTAGAAGAAAAATAGAAGAAGAAGAAAAAAAAGATACCCGATAATTTAACGGTATCCGAAGATCAAAAACCTCATTTGGTGATTTAACATAATATTTTTATAAATAGGGCGACAAACCGTCGTTTCGGCTTCGCCGCCATTATGCTATATTTTCGACGACAAATCACAAGAATGTACTTGACAAAAACGCCTGTTGCATATATAATATTCAAGCACTTAAAAGTGTACCTGTTATGCGCTTGTAGCTCAGCTGGATAGAGCATCTGCCTTCTAAGCAGAGGGTCGGGGGTTCGAGTCCCTCCAAGCGCGCCAGTTAATATGGTGGGTATAGCTTAGTTGGTTAAAGCGCCAGTTTGTGGCACTGGAGACCGTCGGTTCGAATCCGACTATCCACCCCACTTTCTAAATCTGCAAGATATTTCTCTTGCAGATTTACGTTTATTAAGGTATAATTTTAAAAAAGTAAATATTGGGGTGTCGTCAAGCGGTAAGACACAGCACTTTGACTGCTGCATTCGTAGGTTCAAATCCTGCCACCCCAGCCATAAATCGGCAAGCATAAAAAATGCTTGCCGATTTTACTTTTTACCATTCACTTTTCTCGCCGACGTGCCTCCCTTAAAATGGAGGTGGGCCTCGTTAAGGCAAGCCGGAGGGATTTGCCGCCCTTGTAAAGGGAGGTGGGTTGCCGTAAGGCAAGCCGGAGGGATTTCGTGGAAGTTTATGTAATTTGAATAGATTGTGCTTGACCTTTTAATCCCTCAGTCTACTCACTTCGTTCGTAGCCAGCTCCCTTTGCAAGGGAGCCTTTTTTGTCGCTTCGCGACGTTTCCCACACCGTGGGGGGAATCACCCTTTTTAGGGGAGCCTGATAATCCCTAAGTTATCTGTGGTGACAGCTCTTGACGGGAGGAGTCCCATTTGTCATCTTTTCTTATATAAGACAAATTCCGGATTTTTGCCGTTGTCATAGGCTTCCTTGAACTGTGCCAGCGTCTGCGTTCTTGCAGAAAAGTACATATTCATACCATTCATCCCCTTTGGAGATTTATTCTTATCCAGTATACCCCAACCGTCATATCGCAAGATACGGCGATTGGGGTTCTTTCAGAGTAAATTTATTCTTATATCATCTTACCAGTAATACAGTCATATTGAAATTACTTAATCACAAAAAATTCAACATGCATGTTTTTTGAACCAAATTATGTTTTATTTATTGAGTGTTTGTGAAACTAAATCTAAATATGTACTCAAATTACCTATAACATAATTTTCGGGTTTATCTGTTCCTCCCAGTAAAATCCATGGTTTAAGAATAAATGCTTCTCCATATTTGAGATAGCCAAATAGTGATGTGATTTTTTTAAATTTTTCCTCTTGTAGTAATCCCGATTTTATACTTGGATGATTGAATGCCTCATCAAACAATTCATCTATATTTTTTGTAATCATATCGTTAGTATTGTATTGTGGCTGAAAATAGTACACGTATTGGTTGGCAACACAATACAAAAATAGATCACCAAATGCAGTTGCTACAATAGGAATAAATCTTTTATTGAATTTCCAATTCCAACTTTTAATTATATTAACAGAAGTATCGATATCCAAAATGCTGAAAATACCATCTCCGTAGCTTCCAGCGGATAATTTATTCTTTCCTTTCGTAATATAATCAATCGTCGATTGCACTTGATAGTATTCTGTAAGTTTATATTCATCTGAAAATTTCATTTCTATATTCCTTTCGACTAAAAATGATATTTAAAGATGCCTATGGTTGCACAACAAATTAAAATTAACCGGTGAATCTGAAGGCAAAGAACTAACGACATCATAAATAGTATCCTGCCTATATCCATTTTGTCTTCCAATAGAACGGTTTACACCACTATCGCCATATGCTGCCATTCGGAATGGGTCGAGAGCAGAATGACTGACAGCTTGAAGCTTATGTCGCGTTTCATTGTAAAGGGAGCCTTTTATGGGGCTTCGGTTTGCGCTTTTATTTTTTTAATTGTTATTCAATAAGTTTCTCTGCTTTGCGCCGCACAGTTCATATTGCGAACATAATCGTAAACCGGCTCGAGCTTACTCTTCGAAAGCGGATATGCGAACTGATAAAGCAGGAATATAAGAGTATAAGTTATTGCGGGAATCAGTGTGCAGATTTTGAGTATTCCCTCGCTTACGCCGTCGACATAGCCGGCGTTTGACATAAGCTGCACATCATAGCCTACCTTGCCGAGAAGCATAAGTCCGCCGTAGTCAGCCGCTGTCTGCCCGAGTTTACGGCAGAAGGTATAAACGGCGTATACCGCACTCTCGTTTTTAATTCCGGTCTTATATTCCTGATAGTCGATAACGTCGGCGACAACCGCCCAGTTTGTTATGGAAACAAAGGAATATCCGAAGCCTATAATGAACAGCAGGAAAATGAAAATGCCTGCCTGATCGGGTCTCGGCTTTATAATATAGCACGCTATTGCGGCAAGAGCCGAGAAAAACGCTCCGAATCCGCTGAGCTCCTTTTTGCCGAACTTTTTAACGAGTTTCGGCACAAACGGTATCATAACAGCCATAGGTAAATACTGTGCTATTGTGCCTATAACGGAAAGGCTTGTATTACAGAAATAGTTCTTATAGAGATACTGATTGAGCGAAGCAAATTGAAGCTGACCGCTTATCAGTATTCCCGTAAGAGCTAAAACTATAAACGGTCGGCTCTTAAACATTCCGGCATACAGCTTTTTCATATCCACCTTAGGCTCTGCCTCGGAGGGAACACGCTCTTTGGTGTTAGCATAGCAGGCATAATAGAATATAACCGCACACGCCGCCATAGCCGCGCCAAACCAAAACATACCGTTGGGATTTGCAACGTTATATGTAGATCCGTCGGGATTTTTGACCTTTGTATAAATAATAAACGGAGCCAAAAGAAGCGGAGCCGCTCCGCCGATTCCGCCGCCTATTGAGCGGAAAGTCGAAAGAAGGGTTCTGCCGTCGGGATCGTCGGTTATAACAGACGCAAGAGAGCCAAACGGAACATTCATTCCGGTATAGAGCATACCGAACGCTATATATGTAACATACGCGAACAAAAGCAGTGCCCACTGCTTATTTGTTATCGCCCTAACATCAATAAAGCACACAAGCTGCGAAAGAGCAAGCGGAATTGCGAGCCATTTGAGATACGAACGGTATTTACCGTCCTTATTTGGGCGCCTTTTTGCAACAATCGTTCCCCACATAGGATCGTTTACCGCATCCCAGAGACGCGAAACCAAACAAAGTGGCTACCTTATCTGTCGCTATTTTAAGTACATCGGTGTAAAACACCTTTAAAAACGACGAAACATAAGTTAAAACAAAAAGGTTTCCGGCATCGCCGAGCATATAGCCTATGCCCTCCTTGATGCCTATTTTGTTCGGATGCGGAGCAGTCGTTTCAACTGCCTTGGATTCTTTTTTCTCCATTTTTCTCCCCCGTTTATACTGATGTAAAATACAGTATAACATAGTATAAAATGTAAAGCAATTAATTTTTTTGTGAAATCTGTTTTATTTCAGTGTAAAATTTGTCAATTTTTTGTCAATTTTTTGAGTTCAAAGTAACTTTTAACACTACTTACTATAAACTCATTTAGTCCTTTTGATTAGTTTATTATGTATAGCGGCGATAAGAAGAGTCAACAGCGCAAAAATCAATATGCCGAAAATAAGCAAAGCCGCTATAATTAAATATGAAAGTCCGATATTGAACGGCGTATTTTTTGCAACGGTTTCCCATATAAATTCAGGATTGTAAAACGGATACGGATAATATGTAGGTCGGAAAATCTTCCGCGCACCATTGAAAAAATCGAATAAACAAGCGGATAAATTCCCGACAGCCAAAAGCATTTTTTGCCTATTGCACGGTCGGTAAACGGGAAAAACCATACTATAAGCGCCGCCGGCGGCATTATCATATGGTAATACACCTGTATAAAGCTCGACATCGAATGAGCCGGCGTATCCCACTTGAAGGGCGGAGTAAGCCCCATTGGGATACCGGCGCAATATGTAATTCCGGCCACGAGAACATATACGGTAACAAGAGCACCAATATAAGGATTAAAGCCTATTTTCTCCGCCTTTTTAACTCCGAATATCGAAAGTGCCGCGCACAGGAAATACACATACGCAAAGAAATTTGACTGCACGGTAAAGTAAGACAGGATATTGTATTTGCCGTAATCCACCGGGCTGTATTGCGGGTCGTACTCGTAGTGATAGTAACAAAGTCGATAGATAAACACAAAGAACCCGAAGAGAGCCAAAATCAAAAGCACCGTGCCGAGTAATTTACTCCTTGACGCCGAGCTGTGTTTTTCAGACATAAGTAATGCCCCTCTCTTTATTCTGCGACCGAAAATCTCAAATTCACCCATTTAGCTTAAACGTCATATACACCGGATTGTGATCGGAATACTTAAATCCGAGATCGTAGACATCGCTGCCGGAAACGGTAACATTGTCTGAGACTATAAAGCCGTCAACAGTAAGGACAAATTGATTGTCGTTATACGGACCGTCCGCATTTCTGCATGACGGAACGGGTTTTTCCTCGTTAAACGGAGCTACCATACTGAGATTGGTACCGTCAAACAGCGTCGGATCTACCGGCTGTGCCCAAGTATAGTCGGCACCGTCGATTCCGAATATTTTTCCGGAGTCGACGAGCAAATCCTTGTTAAAGTCGCCGCCTGCGATACAATAATTGCCCTTTTCATACTCAGCCTGCATATCATTTATGAGCATGGTTAGCTGCTCGGTGGCAATTGTGCCGTCGGAAGTGTATGCGGAAAGATGAAGCGTATACAGCACAAGCTCCTTATCGTTGCTGACGGAAACTCTTGATACCGAATAGCAACGGTCAAGGTCAACAAATTTCATAAATCCGTCTTCGATAGGCAGACTGCGTCTGAGTCCGCTTTCAATATTGAATCTTGATAATGTGAGCATACCGGCATACGATTTTCCATGCGGCTTGCTGAGCGGATAGAATAGATACGGGCTGTCAAAATTCACGGTAAATGTAGAGTCATAACCCTCAAGCATATTTCTGAGAGCAGCCTCTTCGTCATAGTGATAGCTGCGAGTCGCATTTTTATCGACCTCTTCAATAAGGATGAAATCGGGAGCTTCTGATTTAAGAAAATCCCCGACGCCGCTTATCACATTTTTGACCGACTCCTCCGATTCGGCACGGCTTTGTGTACCGCCGTCCATAAAGAAGCCGAAATCGGGAGTATATGCCGCGAAGCCGATATTGTAGGATATGACCTTATATTCCGTATCTACAAGGGCAGCATCACTCGTTGCATCGTTAATTTGTAAGGCTTGATTATCTTCAATTCTGTGATAATCAATCATAACATAGGCGACATATCCCCCCACTATCAGAACCGCCGCAAGTAAAATAATTAAAATGACCTTAATAACCTTTTTTGCCTTAGCTGGCACCACAAGCACCTCTTTCTTGTTATTTTGTAGTAAAATTAAAAGTAGACTGCTTTGAATTATATCACTATTTCACATTATATTCAAGACAAATAACAAAACAGACAAGCAAAGCGGGCTTTTTTATACATAATATCCGTTTGTGTGCAGAAAACGTCAACAATCGTGAAAAAAGGCTCTCCCCCGTTAGGACCTGCTACGAACGAGGGGAGTAGAGTGAGGGATTTAGTAGACTCCCTCAAAAAGGGAGATTCCCCACGGTGTGGGGAAATGTCACGAAGCGACAAAGGGGACTCTCTCCCGTCAGGATCTGGCTGTGAGCAACGCGAACAGACTGAGGGCTTAAATTAGGCTCCCTTGTAAAGGGAGCTGTCATCGAAGATGACTGAGGGATTAAAAAGCGAAGCACTTTCTTTTTGAAATCTATTTTTTTGAGGAAATCCCTCCGGCTTGCCTTACGGCAACCCACCTCCCTTTACAAGGGAGGCAATGGCGAAGATGACTGAGGGATTAAAAAGCGAAGCACTTTCTTTTTGAAATCTATTTTTTTGAGGAAATCCCTCCGGCTTGCCTTACGGCAACCCACCTCCCTTTACAAGGGAGGCAATGGCGAAGATGACTGAGGGATTAAAAAGCGAAACACTTTCTTTTTGAAATCTATTTTTTTGAGAAAATCCCTCCGAGTTGCCGTAACGGCAACCCACCTCCCTTTACAAGGGAGGCTGTTTTCCGCAAAAAGATGGACGAAGAGTTCGAGTCTCTCTGCCATTTTTACAATATACAGAAAAAAGGTACCGGGGAAAATCCCGATACCTTTTTTGGCGCAGAAGGAGAGACTCGACGGGTTTTCAACCCGTCGTGTTCGCTTTGCGAACAGTTTATTTTATGTCCCTTTTTGCTCCGCAAAAAGATGGACGAAGAGTTCGAGTCTCTCCAAACAAATTCATATATACAAAAAGAAAAAGCACAAAGGAAAAATCCTTGTGCTTTTTCTGGCGCAGAAGGAGAGACTCGACGGGTTTTCAACCCGTCGTGTTCGCTTTGCGAACAGTTTATTTTATGTCCCTTTTTGCTCTGCAAAAAGATGGACGAAGAGTTCGAGTCTCTCCAAGCAAATTCATATATATCAAAAAGAAAAAGCACAAAGGAAAAATCCTTGTGCTTTTTCTGGCGCAGAAGGAGAGACTCGACGGGTTTTCAACCCGTCGTGTTCGCTTTGCGAACAGTTTATTTTATGTCCCTTTTTGCTCTGCAAAAAGATGGACGAAGAGTTCGAGTCTCTCCAAACAAATTCATATATACAAAAAGAAAAAGCACAAAGGAAAAATCCTTGTGCTTTTTTTCTGGCGCAGAAGGAGAGACTCGACGGGTTTTCAACCCGTCGTGTTCGCTTTGCGAACAGTTTATTTTATGTCCCTTTTTGCTCTGCAAAAAAGATGGACGAAGATTTCGAGTCTCTCCAAACAAATTCATATATACAAAAAGAAAAAGCACAAAGGAAAAATCCTTGTGCTTTTCCTGGCGCAGAAGGAGAGACTCGAACTCTCGCGCCGGTTACCCGACCTACGCCCTTAGCAGGGGCGCCTCGTCACCAACTTGAGTACTTCTGCATTGGTAGCGTCTATGACACTATTCGATTGTTAAAAGAGAGAGCGGAAAATCCGCTTTCTCTTCTAAGTGGCGGAGAGAGTGGGATTCGAACCCACGGTACGTTGCCGTACGACGGTTTTCAAGACCGTTCCGTTATAACCACTTCGGTATCTCTCCGTATTAGGCGAAAACTATAATATCATAGTTTTCGCTTTGTGTCAATGTTTTTTTGCTTTATAACGAGCTTTCAGAAGAAGATTTGCACCGTAAAATCACAAATTCAGAAGTATCTCCGAAATGAGCTTTTGCATTTCGCGAGCCTTGAGTTTACCCGTGGTCAGCACCTCTTCCTCGCTTAACGGCTGTTTTAAAACTCCTGCCGCCATATTTGTGATAAGAGAAAAAGCGAGCACTTTAAATCCGCAATGATTGGCGGCTATTACCTCCGGAACGGTGGACATACCGACTGCGTCCGCTCCGAGTATACGAAATGCACGAATTTCCGCCGGTGTTTCATACGACGGCCCGAGGCAGCCGAGATACACGCCCTTTTTAAGGTCGGTACCCGTTTTTGCGGCGCACGATTCGGCAATTTCACGAAGTGACGGATTATATGCAAACGACATATCCGGGAAACGTGTGCCTACGCTGTCGTCATTTTTTCCCACGAGCGGATTTCTGCCCATAAAATTGATATGGTCGGTTATAAGCATAATATCCCCGGGTTTAAAGTCGAGATTAACTCCGCCGGCGGCATTGGTAAGTATCAGATTTTCCGCTCCGAGGGCACGCATAACTCTTATCGGCAACACGACTTTATCAAGCTCCCAACCCTCATAGCAGTGAAGCCTGCCCTGCATACAAATAACGGTTTTTCCCGAAAGCTTGCCTACGATAAACCTGCCCTTGTGACCGGGAGCGGTAGATACGGCAAAGCCTTCAAGCTCGCCGTAATCTATATACACGGGATTTTCGATTTTTTCGCCCATATCGCCGAGCCCCGAGCCCAAAACTATGGCTGTTTTCGGTATTTCGGTTATTTTCGACCTTATATAATCTGCGTTTCGCTCTATTATGTCAGCCATTTTTCTTTACCTCGCTTATAATTCTGCTCGATGCGGCATTTACGGTGCTTTTGACCTTTTCAATGTCAATCGTTGTGAATTCTCCGTCCTTATAAAGCACTCTTCCGTCCGCCATAGTCAGCACAACATCGGCACCGTCTGCGGCATATACAAGGTTATTTATCATATCGGTTTGCGGATACATATGCTCGCTTTCGATGTTTAAAACGCAAAGGTCAGCTTTGTATCCCGCTTTTATTGCACCGCTGTCCTCTCTGCCCTGTGCCTTGTAACCGTTTACGGTAGCCATTTTTAAAATATCGCGTTCGGAAACCACCGAGGCGTCGTTATGAAGACCTTTCGGCAAAAGCGCGCAAAGGAACATTTCCTTTATCATATTAAGATTGTTGTTTGAGGCGACGCTGTCTGTACCTATTGCCACATTGACGCCGCTTTTTAAGAGCTTGTAGACATCGCATATACCGCTGCCGAGCTTCAGGTTACTCGCCGGGCAAGTGGCTGCCGTCACGCCCTTTTCGCGTAAAAGCTCAATATCTCCGTCCTCAACCCAAACACAATGAGCCGCAGTTGTCGGCACGTCAAAAACTCCGCATTTATAAAAGAGCTGCGTCGGAGTTAACGAGTATTTCGCCTTACATTCTTCGTGTTCCTTCTTCGTTTCAGACAGGTGTATGTGCGCCCTAAGCCCTCTCTCGCGGACCTTTTCGGCGAACTGCTCAATTATTGTTCTTCTGTTTGTATACTCGGCATGCAGGCTCATATCTATTTTAAGTCTGCCGTCTGCGGCATTGTGAAACCGCTTTACTATATCTTCACTTTCGCGGAAGCTTTGCAGATTTTCAATATCGGTATCCTCAAAGCTCGTTATTGCGCGGCTGAAATTGCATTTAATGCCGCTGTCCGTTACGGCTTTCGCGACATTTTCGGAAAAGAAATACATATCGGAAAAAGATACGGTTCCGTATCGGAGCATTTCGGCTATCGCAAGCATTGACGAATAATATGCATCCTCGCCCTTTATTCTGTCCTCAAACGGAAAAACCTTTTCATTCAGCCAACGCTGAAGCGGCAGGTTTTCGGCATAGCCGCGCAAAAGCGTCATCGGCGAATGCGAATGTGCGTTTACAAAGCCGGGCATCAGCACCTTGCCGGTACCGTCGTATTCTTCGCCTTCATAATTTTCGGGGCGGACGCTGCTCACATAAACAATTCTGTCGTCCTTTGTCTCCACGAACATTGATTTTACATAATCAAAGTTTTCATCAACAATACCGATATTTTTAAATAACATAAAAGCTCCTCTTTGCATATTACGAAAAAAGGGCGTTTTGCGCCCTTAATTCTCAACTATTTCTATTGTCTGTATTTTTACATCCTCTAACGGCTTGTTTTGGAAGAAATCCACCTTAACATTTGCTATATCGTCAACGACATCCATTCCCTCAAACACCTGCCCGAATACCGTGTGATGATAATCGAGCCACGGAGTGCCGCCGTTGTTCTCGTATTCGCGCACAGCCTCGAGCGGGAAAAGCTTTTCCGAAGCGGTTTCAAGCTGATCAACAAGATCGTCGGAAACGGAATCCGCCTGAACTATAAAGAACTGACTGCCGTTTGTATTTGGGCCTGCATTAGCCATGGAAAGCGCGCCTCTGAAATTGTGCAGCTCGCTTGAAAATTCATCGGCAAACGGCTTGCCCCAAATGCTCTCGCCGCCCGTTCCGGTACCCTTGGGGTCACCGCCCTGAATCATAAAATCCTTTATTACTCTGTGGAATATAAGGCCGTCATAGTACCCGTTTTCAGCGTGCGTAACAAAGTTTTCAACCGCTTTGGGTGCTTCCTCCGGGAAAAGTCTCACCTTAATATCGCCCTTGTCGGTCTTGATAACTGCTATTTTTTCGCCGACAGCCGGCATTTCTTTTTGCTTTAACATTTGTTCCAACTCCCATAATACACTTATAAATTGCACCCGGTTTTCTCTGCAACAAATCGGATACATCATCAAGTTAATAATATCACACAAACACGAAATCGGCAATGAACAATTCCCCGAAAAGTGATAAACACCAAAGCGGTATTGTGTGCAAAACAGAATAATTGTTGACAAATACGGTTTGCGATAATATAATAATTTAAAGCAAAGAAGCGAGTTGTACAGCTCGCTTCTTTTTTATTTAGGAGTGAAAAATATGAAAGTTTATCACGGAAACATACTTACGGTAGATAAAAACGATACCGTAGCCGAATATCTTGTTGAAAATTGCGGCAGGATAGTTTATGTCGGTGACAGTCTGCCGGAGGCTTTTAAAGACGCAACGACGATAGAGCTTCGTGAAAAGGCGTTGGTACCGTCATTTGCCGATACTCATATACATTTTGCGAGCTTTGCCACTTTTTATGCCGGTCTTAACGTTATGGAGGCAAAAAGCAACTCGGAAATACTTGAAATGCTGCAGTCTCACGTCCTAAAAAGCAAGGAAAAAATAATTATAGGCTTCGGAGCCTCTCCGTATTCGGTGTCCGACGGTCATCTTGTCAGACGCACCGAGCTTGACCGCGTCTGCCCCGACAAGCCTGTGTTTATAGTTAAATACGACGGTCACGCCTGCGTTATAAACACCGCTCTTTTAAATAAAATCCGTGATAAAATAAAAGGTCTTCGCGGCTTTCACGAGGATACAGGCGAAATGAATCAAGAAGCGTTTTTTGTCGTTTCGGATTATGTTACCAATTCTGTTTCACCGTTGCACCTTATAAAGAATATGCAAAAGGCGGCCGACTATATGGCCTCTGTCGGCATAGGAATGATACACAGCGTCAGCGGCGTCGGATTTTCTCACGATTTGGACGTCGATATGGAACGCTATTTCGGTGCGGGATTGAAAAACGGTATGCAATATCGTGTATTTTTCCAAACCATGGATACCGAAAAGGTAATCAAACGCGGTCTTACGAGAATCGGCGGATGCTTTGAAACAGCTCTCGACGGTTGCTTCGGCTCAAAAGACGCATCTCTTCTCACACCGTATGAAAACAGTAACGACTGCGGAGTTTTATATTATTCCGATGAAAAGGTGACGGAATTTTGTAAAAAAGCAAACCGCGCGGGCTTACAGATAGAGATGCACGCAATAGGTGACAGGGCTTTTAATCAGGCGACAAGAGCCTTGAAAGCAGCCCTTGACGATTATCCGAGAGAAGATCACCGTCACACAATAATTCACGCGTGTTTGCCCACCAAAGAGGGCATTGAAATATGCAAAAAATACAACATCTCATTATCGGTGCAAACCGCATTCATCGACTGGCGACAAGAGCCGGATGAATATCTCAAAGAGATACTCGGCGCGCGCTCAAAAAGACTAAATCCAATTAAGACTTTCTCCGAAAACGGGATAAGGCTTTCTGCGGGCTCGGACGCGCCCTGTACATCGCCCGATCCCATTAACTGGATGTACAAAGCCTGCAACCACTCCTGCGCCGAAGAAGCGTTGTCCGTAAAAGACGCCCTGCGAATGTGCACCTACAACGGGTACCTCGCCACATTTGACGAAAAGGACCGCGGTTCTCTGGAAACGGGAAAAATCGCCGATATGGCAATTCTCTCCGAAAATCCCTATACTATCCCCAAGGAAAGACTCGGAGAAATCAAAGTTACGGAGCTTCTTCTCGGCGGAAAGACTTACGAGAGTGCAGTCTCGCCGATATTTACGCATATTGTGCGCGGTATAAAAAACAAGGGCAATTGCTGAAAGCAAAAAACGGGAGGTGAAAAATTTTCACCTCCCGTTTTGTATGTACTGCGTATCAAGACGTATATGCGACCTAAATCACAAATATTTTGTTACATCTTCGGTTTTTCGTTTCGGGACAACGTAATCGCCGTTACCGTCGATGAAATACTTCACGTCTTCGCCATTTATGTCTTTTATTTTGCTTTTATGTGTAGGATAACCGAATGCGACCACAGTATGGAGCGTTTGATTTTCCGTGAGTCCGAAAAGCTCAGACAGCTTTACCTTGTTACAGGCGCCTATAACACAACTTCCGACGCCCTTATCCCACGCCGCAAGCGTCATATTGGGAAATGGCAAGTCCCGCGTCCGTATCGCAGTTTTTATTTATATCGAGGTTTTCAACCACTCCTATAAACAGCGTCGGCTCTTCTCCTTCTTTTGGCTGTCCCACCTCAGGCGGCAAATAGCCCGCCCATCTTGTATACGAAAAGGTCTTTTTAACCATTTCGGGAGATTTTACCACGACGAAACTCAGAGGCTGTTTATTCGCCGCACTTGAAGCGTAGCGCGCAGCAGTCAAAATATCCTCTACCACGCTGTCGGGCACGGGGTCCTGCTTGAATCTGCGGTATGTACGCCTTGTCTTTAATAATTCCATAATATCCATAGGCTATACTTCTTTCTATACTGAAATTGAATTTATTGCGTCTGCCGCATTATTCGTCGGTGTGATTTTGCAGACAGCTTATATCGACATAATAATAGGACGGGTCCTCCGAATCTATCTGCACGGGAAATGATGTAATATTTCTGCGGGCAATTAAATCCGTAGGGTCAAACCAGAGATTAGGGCTTACAAAAACGTAAACCTTTCCGTCTACGGGATCGGTCCATTCACAGAGCACGACATACGGATTGTGACCGTTGACAGAATAATTTTCATTTACGCTGACTTCGGTGTACGTCGCGTAAACCGTCCTTAAATTTTTAAGATAACGCTTATAAGCACGGTGTTCTTTTATAAGGCTTAAGCCGCCTACCGCAATAAATATAAAGCCGAAAGCACATATAAATATTGATATTCCGTAATCGTCGCCGACAGCAACTCTGTCGGGGTTATCGTTGTCATAGTAAATCTTAATTACCTTTCCGACACGATACGAGCTCGTATAAGTGCCTATCTCGGTGATATGCTCTTCACCGTCAACATCAAATGCGACATAGACTCGATGGTTTGTCTCATCATCGGCGCCTCTCTCGGTCGTTATCCTAACAATTTCAGCCTCGGCAGCCGTCATATTCTTATGGTTAAGCGACCTGAAACCTATAATGCAGCCGACAATAAAACAGTACGCCTGCCACAACAAATGACGAAAATACATATGTTGCCGTTTTATCTCTTCTCATAAACACGCCTCGATTTATACTCTAATATTGCGAGCTAAAAATATTACAACTATACGGATATTTTAGCATAAAAATACAGTTAATGGAAGAAATATATAAAATGGGCAAATCAAACCTGATTTGCCCTAAAATTTGGTTTCCATGCCGCTGAATAAAATAGTGTGTCAAAACATATAAGCGGTTATATGAAAAAAACACTCCGCATAAAGCTCGGTGCTGTTCACGTGACTGTGCAACGAGATAGCGTAACCAAATTATTGTATCTTTTTAGAAATCTCTCTGCAATTAGGAAAATACGGCTTTTGCTTCCTATACTCTCTAATATCTACAGCAATCCCATATCGTCATTTTTATCGATTTCTACAAAGCCTAAAAGTGCGAACGAGTCCGGAACAACCGGCGGAAAATTTTGTTTATTTACTTAAGCTCAGTTTCATACCTCACCGTTTTTTCATTATCTAAATCTTGAGCATAAAAAAACAGATAGATTCTTTTTTATCTATCTGCTAATATCTATCTGCTAAAATCAATAATGTTTTACCTTGAGCGTTTGTTCGTTAAATTATGATGATTAACAATAAAATCCGACTTGACTTTACAGAATTGTTCCTCATTGATATTTGCACCTATTGAAATTTCGCGGACAATTGCTTGAATGCAAAGGAATAAAAACACAAAATAAAAACCTATCACAATCGTGGTAGGTTTTTGTTTTGGCTCCCCCAGTTGGACTCGAACCAACGACACCGCGGTTAACAGCCGCGTGCTCTACCGACTGAGCTATGGAGGAATATTGAAACCGACTAAGCAAAGCTTAATCGGTTATTTATGTCGGCATCGACCTATTTTCCCGGGCCGCTTCCAGCCAAGTATTTTCGGCACGAATGAGCTTAACTACCGTGTTCGGAATGGGAACGGGTGGACCCTCATCGTAATAAACACCGACTACATCAGCAAAAACTGATTTCTAACTATTTAGCCCACAAAAGTGGGATTTATATAAACAGGTTGCCCCGTTATACACTCTGGTGACCCGTAGCGGATTCGAACCGCTGTTGCCGGCGTGAGAGGCCGGAGTCTTAGGCCACTTGACCAACGGGCCATGTTTAAATCAGGTGGTACACCATCGGAGACTCGAACTCCGGACACCCTGATTAAGAGTCAGGTGCTCTACCAACTGAGCTAATGGTGCATATTGAATTACACCCTAAAAACTGAACAAAGGAAAGAGAGAAAGGAGAAGAGGAAGAAACAAAAGATTCGACCAAAGGTGACGTAGCTGTCACAAAAGGTCAAGCCCTCGACCTATTAGTACTGCCAAGCTAAATACGTCGCCGTACTTACACACGCAGCCTATCAACCTCATAGTCTTTGAGGGGTCTTACTAGCTTATGCTATGGGATATCTTATCTTAGAGATGGCTTCACGCTTAGATGCTTTCAGCGTTTATCCAAACCGCACATAGTTGCTCGGCCGTGCCATTGGCATGACAACCGATGCGCCAGCGGTGCGTCCATCCCGGTCCTCTCGTACTAGGGACAGCGCTCTTCAAATATCCTACGCCCACGACAGATAGGGACCGAACTGTCTCACGACGTTCTGAACCCAGCTCGCGTACCACTTTAATCGGCGAACAGCCGAACCCTTGGGACCGAATTCAGCCCCAGGATGTGATGAGCCGACATCGAGGTGCCAAACCTCCCCGTCGATGTGGACTCTTGGGGAGATCAGCCTGTTATCCCCTGGGGTAGCTTTTATCCGTTGAGCGACGGCATTTCCATTCACATACCGCCGGATCACTAACTCCAACTTTCGTTACTGCTCGGCCCGTCAGCCTCGCAGTTAGGCTCGCTTTTGCGTTTACACTCTAAGGCATGGTTTCCGACCATGCTGAGCGAACCTTTGAGCGCCTCCGTTACTCTTTTGGAGGCGACCGCCCCAGTCAAACTGCCCGTCTAACAATGTCCCCCGGCCGGATTCACGGCCGCAGGTTAGAATTTCAGTACTTTAAGAGTGGTATCCCAAGGGCGACTCCGCTAAGGCTGGCGCCTTAGTTTCATAGTCTCCCACCTATCCTGTACATAAAATACCGAAACCCAATATTAAGCTACAGTAAAGCTCCATGGGGTCTTTCCGTCTTGCCGCGGGTAACCGGCATCTTCACCGGTACTACAATTTCGCCGGGTGGGTAGTTGAGACAGTGTCCAGATCGTTACACCATTCGTGCGGGTCGGAACTTACCCGACAAGGAATTTCGCTACCTTAGGACCGTTATAGTTACGGCCGCCGTTTACTGGGGCTTCAATTCAGAGCTTGCACCCTTCCTCTTAACCTTCCAGCACCGGGCAGGTGTCACCCCCTATACGTCATCTTTCGATTTAGCAGAGAGCTGTGTTTTTGATAAACAGTCGCCTGGACCTATTCACTGCGGCTCACTCTCGTGAGCACCCCTTATTCCGAAGTTACGGGGTCAATTTGCCGAGTTCCTTAACTACCCTTCTCCCGTTGGCCTTAGAATTCTCTTCCTGACTACCTGTGTCGGTTTGCGGTACGGGCGCCATCTTCTATACACAGAGCTTTTCTCGCCTTCCTTAAAGCATGCTTCCCTACTAATTTTCGGTCCCTTACGCCCGGGTCTACCAACGCCCGGGTCATGCCCCTTGAAAGTGTCCCTCTGTTTAAATTAATGGCGGCTACGGAATCTCCACCGTATGTGCATCGACTACGCCTTTCGGCCTCGCCTTAGCTCCCGGCTGACTAGAAGCGGACGAACCTTCCTTCTAAAACCTTAGTCTTTCGGCCATTATGATTCTCACATAATTCTCGCTACTCATTCCGGCATTCTCACTTGTATACAGTCCACCAGCGCTTCCGCTCTGACTTCACCCCGTATACAACGCTCTCCTACCATACATTAGATGTATCCCAAGCTTCGGTGTACAATTTAGCCCCGTTAAATTTTCGGCGCAGAATCACTCGACCAGTGAGCTATTACGCACTCTTTTAATGAGTGGCTGCTTCTAAGCCAACATCCTGGTTGTCTATGCAATTCCACATCCTTCACCACTTAACTGTACTTTGGGACCTTAGCTGTGGGTCTGGGCTGTTTCCCTTTTGACAATGAAACTTATCTCACACTGTCTGACTCCCGATTATCATTATCCGGCATTCTTAGTTTGATAGGGTTCAGTAACCTCTCGGCCCCTAGCCCATTCAGTGCTTTACCTCCGGTAATGTCAAATCGAGGCTAGCCCTAAAGCTATTTCGGAGAGAACCAGCTATCTCCGAGTTCGATTGGAATTTCTCCGCTAGCCACAAGTCATCCCCTACCATTTCAACGGGAGTGGGTTCGGCCCTCCATGGAGTTTTACCTCCACTTCAGCCTGCTCATGGCTAGGTCACACGGTTTCGGGTCGAATACAACTGACTTGACGCCCTATTAAGACTTGCTTTCGCTTCGGCTCCACACCTGAAGTGCTTAACCTTGCCAGTTACATTCACTCGCCGGACCATTCTACAAAAGGTACCCGATCACCCTTTGATGGGCTCTCGGTGCTTGTAAGCATAAGGTTTCAGGTTCTTTTCACTCCCCTCCCGGGGTTCTTTTCACCTTTCCTTCACAGTACTGTTCTCTATCGGTCACCAGGGAGTATTTAGGCTTGGAGGATGGTCCCCCCATGTTCCCACCGGGTTTCACGTGTCCGGCGGTACTCTGGATACAGTTGGCTGCCTTCTCTTTTCGCTTACGAGACTATCACTCTCTATGGTGTGCCGTCCCATGCACTTCTGCTAAGATACCGCAATGCCGTTTACTGTCCGTACCCCGAAGATATTGCTACCTTCGGTTTGGCCTCTTCCGTGTTCGCTCGCCACTACTTACGGAATCTCGGTTGATTTCTTTTCCTCGTCCTACTTAGATGTTTCAGTTCAGACGGTTCCCGACGCATACCTATTTATTCAGTATACGTCGCATGGCTATTAACCATGCGGGTTTCCCCATTCGGATATCCACGGATCAAAGCCTGCTTTCGGCTCCCCGTGGCTTTTCGCAGATCGCTGCGTCCTTCGTCGGCTCCTGGTGCCAAGGCATTCCCCTTACGCTCTTTGTAGCTTGACCAAATTTGCTCGAATCTTTTTTTGGTTCTTCTTTGGGTTGTTTCTCGACGATAATTAATATTGTAGTTATTACCCTAAAATATTTTTCTTATCACTTTACCTTTTTCTTTGTTCAGTTTTCAAGGTGCAATTTCGATTACGGCTTTCCGTAATCTGGTGGGCTCAAGTGGACTCGAACCACCGACCTCACGCTTATCAGGCGTGCGCTCTAACCACCTGAGCTATGAGCCCGTAAACGGTTTCATCGCTCTTTCTTGCCAGAGCGTGGTGGAGATGAACGGGATCGAACCGATGACCCCCTGCTTGCAAAGCAGGTGCTCTCCCAGCTGAGCTACACCCCCATTTTTCACACGGGGTCCGTTCTCCACTTGCTTTTTGAAGTTCTTTTTGAACCTCAAAAATTAAACAACGACTTCTTCCAAGAAATCCTCTGACCTTGGATTTTGCCTTTCGGCTTTTCTCCATAGAAAGGAGGTGATCCAGCCGCAGGTTCTCCTACGGCTACCTTGTTACGACTTCACCCCAGTCGCTTATCCCACCTTCGGCAGCTCCCTCCTTGCGGTTGGGTCACTGACTTCGGGTGTTACAAACTCCCATGGTGTGACGGGCGGTGTGTACAAGGCCCGGGAACGTATTCACCGCGGCATGCTGATCCGCGATTACTAGCAATTCCAACTTCGTGTAGGCGGGTTGCAGCCTACAGTCCGAACTGGGACCGTTTTTAGGGTTTTGCTCTGCGTCACCGCTTTGCTTCCCTCTGTTAACGGCCATTGTATTACGTGTGTAGCCCAGGTCATAAGGGGCATGATGATTTGACGTCGTCCCCACCTTCCTCCACCTTGTCGGTAGCGGTCCCATAGAGTGCTCTCTTGCGTAGCAACTAATGGCAGGGGTTGCGCTCGTTGCGGGACTTAACCCAACATCTCACGACACGAGCTGACGACAACCATGCACCACCTGTCTCGACTTTCCCCGAAGGGCACCTGACATATCTCTATCTCGTTAGTCGGATGTCAAGACCTGGTAAGGTTCTTCGCGTTGCTTCGAATTAAACCACATAATCCACTGCTTGTGCGGGCCCCCGTCAATTCCTTTGAGTTTCAACCTTGCGGTCGTACTCCCCAGGTGGATAGCTTATTGCGTTAACTCCGGCACGGAAGGGGTCAGACCCCCCACACCTAGCTATCATCGTTTACAGTGTGGACTACCAGGGTATCTAATCCTGTTTGCTCCCCACACTTTCGAGCCTCAGCGTCAGTTAAAGCCCAGCAAGCCGCCTTCGCCACTGGTGTTCCTCCGAATATCTACGCATTTCACCGCTACACTCGGAATTCCGCTTGCCTCTACTTCACTCAAGAACTACAGTTTTGGATGCAGTTCCGTGGTTAAGCCACGGTATTTCACATCCAACTTGCAGTCCCGCCTGCGCTCCCTTTACACCCAGTAAATCCGGATAACGCTTGCATCCTACGTATTACCGCGGCTGCTGGCACGTAGTTAGCCGATGCTTATTCCTTAGCTACCGTCACTGTCTTCGTCACTAAGAAAAGAAGTTTACAATCCGAAAACCGTCATCCTTCACGCGGCGTTGCTGCATCAGGGTTTCCCCCATTGTGCAATATTCCCCACTGCTGCCTCCCGTAGGAGTCTGGGCCGTATCTCAGTCCCAATGTGGCCGTTCAACCTCTCAGTCCGGCTACTGATCGTCGACTTGGTAGGCCGTTACCCCACCAACTATCTAATCAGACGCGAGCCCATCTTTCAGCGATAAATCTTTGATGTTCAGATGATGCCATCCGAACACGTCATGCGGTATTAGCGACCGTTTCCAGCCGTTATCCCCCTCTGAAAGGCAGGTTGCTCACGTGTTACTCACCCGTCCGCCACTAAGTCATATCTGGTTTCATTCCGAAGAAATCATCCGTCAAGCTTCGTTCGACTTGCATGTGTTAGGCACGCCGCCAGCGTTCATCCTGAGCCAGGATCAAACTCTCTAAAAAATTGTATTAACTCGAACCTCTCGGCTCGCTTTAATCATTCTTCAAAGTAGCTCTTTAGCTCTTTTACTTTATCCAAGAAATTTTTCAATTTCCCGAATTTACTGTTCGTACTTTCGTACTTCTAAAACTCTTTAAGTCTTTCGACTTTTAGAATCTCAGGGTTCCTTGTTTCTTGTCGTTGTTTAATTTTCAAGGTCCATTTGCTGTTCTCCGGGATTATCGGAGGGCTTATATAATAACATAAGCTAACGAAATTGTCAAGTGCTTTTTTCAAACTGTTTAATCAAAAACGTTGAATTATCAAGCGTTCTGTTCAATTTTGTTTCCGTGTCTCTCGCGACAGCTTTGATATAATATCACAGCGCAACCCAAAAGTCAACACTTATTTTTAAAAAAATCAAATTTTTTTCAAAACGGATTTTATCTGTCAATATTTAGTATATGTCTTTTTGTGACACACAATTTATGTGTATAAAAGTGTCACACATGAAAACAATAATTCCGTAAGCGAGCACTTAAACAGTTAAAAGGTCGGTAAATTATTATGAAGATGAATTCTCCCGGTGCAAAATTCAAAAAGATGTTAGCCGTGTGTCTTGCCGCCGTGCTGCTTTTTGCCGTAGGCTCGATAGCGGTATACAAGCAGAGTGCAAGCCACAGCACCGAAGTGTTATCAAAAACTGGCTCTCGCGGCGAAGAGGTCAGACAGATACAAACCAAGTTGAAATCTAAGGGAATATACAGCGGATCCGTTGACGGTATTTACGGCACACTTACCAAAGACGCGGTAAAGAAGTTTCAAAAATCCGCAGGTCTTAATGCCGACGGCATTGCGGGTCCGAAAACATTGTCGGCACTCGGAATCGGTTCTGCGTCCTCGGGGCAATACAGCTCGAGCGACATATATCTGCTTGCAAAGGTGATTGCAGCCGAAGCGAGAGGCGAACCGTATATAGGTCAGGTTGCAGTGGGTGCGGTTGTTCTGAATCGCGTTCAGCACGCGTCTTTTCCGGACTCAATAGCCGGAGTAGTCTATCAGCCGGGAGCATTTTCCTGCGTAAACGACAGCAACTGGAGCACAGAGCCTACGGCACAGTCAAGAAAGGCGGCTCAGGACGCAATAAACGGCTGGGATCCGTCGGGCGGTGCCATATACTACTATAATCCGGCAAAAACTTCAAACAAGTGGATACGCACAAGACCCGTTATACAGACCATAGGCGCACACGTATTTTGCAAATAAGCACGCGAGCTGCTTTTTGCACGTACAAAAAGCAGCTCATAGGCCTATCCTATAAATAATTGAACCCAATACCTTACTCCGTTCACCTCATAGCAGCCGAAGCCGGCCTCCGTAAAATCCTCCGAGAGAATATTCTCTTTATGCCCGGGAGAATTCATCCACGCAGTCACCGTCGCCGAAGCAGACCGCGTACCGTAAGCAATGTTTTCACCGCATGTCATATAACCGCATGTCATATAATTGACCGTAACCGCGGTAAAGCACATTGTGCCGTCGGGTCTTGTATGTGAAAAGCAGTTTTTCCTTGAAATTTCCTCGGCTCTTACCGCAGCATTTTCACACAGAGTATTGTTAAGAGCAATATCGGGTTTTCCGTTCGCGCGACGTTGCTGATTGCACAACTCGAGCATCTCGCGTTCAAACCCCTTTACGACAGTCGGCTCAGGAACGGCTGTCGTCTTAGGCGAAGTCTCTGTCCGAGTTTTTCTTCCCTCTTGCGTAGGCTTTACGGACTTTTGCGTTACCTTCGTTTTTTGAGGGTCGGCGGCCGGCGATGGAGCTTTAACCTCTGCCGTTGACTGCTTCTCAATTTCTGTTTCCGTCTCGGTTTCAAAATCCGACAGCACTTCCGTTTCCTGTGCCGCACTCGTACTTACATCTTGTGTCGAAGGCTCTGTGCCGCCGCTGTTTTCTTTTTGCGCATGACGCAAGCGCAAGGCACAAAACAATTACCGTTATAATTTTTTTCATTTTTATCACCGCTTTGATTTTACCACTTTACAATATTTTATACAACAAAAACGGGAAGTGTAAAAACACTTCCCGTTTAGCATAATATATACTGTAATGCCGATCAGCCCGCTATGGCATTGTAGAGCTGAGGTATAAACGTGCCGAGAATCGACGGCATAAACAGCGAGAATACCACAGACGTGACAAGCGTAAGCCCGACGCTCTGCAGATATGAGCCGACATACAGCACGGCGAATATCGGCGCGGCGATTATTTTCACAAAGAGATTTGACTTGCCCTTTCCGTAAATCTGCTCTTTGAGGGTAAGAGCGTCTTCTATCTGTGGGAACAGATTGGTAAGACACGAAATACCAACCCACAGAAATAAGAAGTTCGGGAAATTCGGTACTTTTGAATCGGCGCTCATAAAAAATTCACCGAGATAGAAAATATTTACCGAGCCTGCCGCAGTCAGGATAAGACCTATCAGCAAATTGAAAAGGAACGGGAAGAAGCACACACCGAATGCGGTGCCTCTCTTTTTGATAAGTTCGTGCTCTATATGCCCGCACATCTCATTTGATCTCAAATATCTGCCGTCCTCTATCAGAACATCATACATACGACATGAGAGATGCTCAAAAAAGCCCTGAAGGAACGTACCGACGATGGTTATATATTTTACTGTAAGATATACTGCTCTCATTCTACGTCATAAGCTCCTTTCAAAAGAATATCATCAAGCGTAACGGTACCTGCCTTAAAGCCGGTAACCTTATCGGACAGGCTGTAACCGCTGCCGTCCAAAAGCGATTCCATGCTGTTGTATGTGGCATCATCGTTTTTCAAAACAGCGCAAAGTGCCAAGGTATCTATAACCTCAAGAGAATTGCCGTTATCGTCATAAGCCTTTTTCGCCGTTTCTAAAGCCGTGTCGTAATCGTCCTTGAGGATATAGCAAAGTGCCTCCTGACGGTAAATCTCATATTTGACCGTGCAGTCATCCGGTGAAGCGTATTCTTCACATTTCGCTATTGCCGCGTCATAATCGCCCTTTATGCGCAGGCTTTCTATTTCAATAAGATCCGGCGACGGGTCCTCGGAATTATTGCTGCGGATTTTATCGCAGATTTCGGTGACGTCCTTGCCTGTTTTTGCGTAAAGATCGCCGAGTGCCGAACCGTAAAGCCAAATATACTGAGGATATTCTTCTTTGATTTTTTCAAGGTATTTGAGCTGTTCGTCGTTATCCTTATTGCAGATTACCGATATATAATATTCATAGTAATATACCATGGCCTTATTATACTGTGTAGCCTTAACGGATGACGTCGTCGCGGACGAAGTATTTGCCGTTGTCTCCTCGGTATAAGGCTCGCTCTCAAGCGACACCAAAGCCGCCATAGCGTCGTCATACGGGAAATCCGAAGGATCGTTGACATCATACTTTGTAAGTATTGTATAAGCCTTGCGCACGGTGGCTATAAAATCCGCCGACTCGCCCATTGCTTTTTTAACGCTTCTGAAGTGCGGAAGAGACAGCTCCCAAGAATTTATATGGCCGCTCATAGAGTCAATATCCTGAAGGTAGCCTATGCGGTAATTTGCCATTATTTGGCGCTTATACACAAGCTCGCCCTTTATACCTGCCTTCTCCATTGCAGAAACCGTATCCTCATATGCGGTAACGGCTGAATCCATTTTCTTCTGCGAAACATATTTATCTGCCTTATAGACATCGTTTAAAACGCCCATACGCCCCGCAAATACATAGCCGCTGTAAAAAACAAGCGCAATAACAACAACGACAAAGAATATATTTAAGAAGCTGAACGGATAGTGACGAAGACCGAGATCACATTCTTCACAATACGGCGAATCGGGGTCGGCTTTTGTGCCGCGCCTTTTCTCACCACAGCATTCGCAAAGCTCGGCTTCCGAAGGCTCCTCGTCATCATTTCGGGTCGAAGCCTCGGGGATATCCTCAAGCTCCTGTATAAGCTCGCCTTTTTCCTCTGCCTCCGCCTTGGTTTTGTCAAGCTCGCGCTGAAATGTAGCCGCAAGCTCTTCCATTTCCTTTTTGACATCCTCGGTATTGCGGTCAAATGTTGAGCCGTAGCTCTCGTCGTTTCCGCCGGATAAAGTCTTGTCTTTATTTTCGTCCAAGGGAAAATCCTCCTTGCAAATTATTACGGCGTTGTACCAAACAAGTACAATACCTCTATATATTAACACTTACTTTATGATATTTCAAACAAAATACGATAAATTCAGTTTTTGTTCACAAATTAAAAAGCGACTCCGTAAAAACGGAGCCGCCGAAGCAATATTCTGCTTTTTATTAAAGGCGCTTAATAACCTCGTCGCCCATACCCGAAGTCGATACCTTTCTAAATCCGTCTTTGTATATATCGGGAGTGCGAACATTTTCGAGTGCCGCGTTTACCGCGTTTTCTATATCCGCCGCAGCGTCGCTCTCATCAAGAGAGTATTTGAGCATCATGGCTGCGGAGAGTATGGTGGCAAGCGGATTTGCGACGCCGAAGCCGGCAATATCCGGCGCAGAGCCGTGTATCGGCTCATAGAGTCCGAATTTTCCGTCCGAGAGCGAAGCGGAAGCGAGCATTCCTATCGAGCCCGATATCATAGACGCTTCGTCCGAGAGAATGTCGCCGAATATGTTTGACGTAACTATAACATCAAACTGCTTTGGATTGCGTACAAGCTGCATGGCGCAATTATCAACATACATATGGTTAAGCTCTACCTCGGGATAGTCCTTTGACATCTCGATAACCGTCTTTCTCCACAGTCTTGATGAATCGAGCACATTTGCCTTGTCAACGCTTGTGAGCTTTTTGCTTCTCTTCATTGCCATTTCAAAAGCGGTTTTCGCAATTCTCTTAATTTCGGAAACGGTGTACTTTTCGGTGTCATAAGCGTATTCCTCGCCGTTTTCGACACCCGTGCCGCGCTCCCCGAAGTAAATTCCGCCGGTAAGCTCGCGAACTATCATTATGTCAAGGTTACCCTCGGTTATGCTGTCTTTAATCGGAGACGCATCTTTTAAGGGGGCAAATATTCTTGCAGGACGGAGATTTGCATAAAGTCCGAGCGCACCGCGTATTCCGAGAAGCCCTGCCTCGGGGCGTTTGTTGCCGGGAACGCCGTCCCACTTAGGACCGCCTACCGCTCCCAAAAACACACAATCCGCCTTTTTGCAGGCATCTACGGTTTTCTGCGGAAGCGGCTCACCCGTCTCGTCTATGGCACAGCCGCCCATAAGCTCATAATCATAATTCATCTTAAAGCCGTACTTTTTGCCTGCTGCATCAAGCACTTTTACAGCCTCGTCGACTATTTCGGGGCCGATACCGTCACCCTTTAATACTACAATATTATGTTCTCTCATATTACTTCCATATCCTTTCCTGCCGCTCACGGCACGTTTTGCCGAATAAAGCGAACATATAAAACGCCGAATTGTGTTCAGATAAAATGCCTTTGCCGCAAAAGCTTATTGCTTTTTCTCAAATATCGGCTGCTGCGGCTCGCGCACAACATTCGGCTGACAACGGTTTATGGCACACAAAATACCCTTTATTGAAGCATAGTTTATGTTGTGTGAAATGCCTATGCCGAAAACAGCCTTGCCGTCGGGAGCTTCAAGCTCGATATAGGAGCAGGCCTTGGCGTCCGCGCCGATTGAAATCGCGTGCTCCGCATAGTTTTTGAATTTGTATCCTGTGATTCCCACGTGCGACAGAGCGTTAAAGAACGCCTCTATGGGGCCGGAGCCTACGCCCTCGATAGAGACCGGCTCGTTTCCGTTATATTTTATGGTACCCGTAAAATGCACCCTGGTGCGAGACTCGCTCTCAAGCTTTTCTTCGCTGAATTTATGGTTGAGAAGCTTATAAGGTCCGCAGACATTGCGATATTCTTCACAGAACAGCTCAAATACCTCATCGGCTCTGAGTTCCTTACCCTTTTCATCACAGGCCTTTTGAACGACCGCTCCGAATTCGGGGTGCATGGCCTTAGGCATCGCAAATCCGTATTCCTGCATAATATACGCGGCACCGCCCTTGCCGGACTGACTGTTTATACGGATTATCGGCTCGTATTCCCTGCCGACATCTGCCGGGTCTATCGGGAGATAAGGAACCTCCCACTTGTCGGGATTATTCTCACGCATAAATGCCTTACCCTTGTTTATGGCGTCCTGATGAGAGCCTGAAAAGGCGGTAAAAACAAGCTCACCGGCATACGGCTGGCGAGGGCCTACCTTCATATTTGTGGCGTCCTCATATACCTCTTTAATATGGTTGATGTCGTGAAAGTCCAGCTTGCAATCGACATTTTGCGTATACATATTGAGCAAGCGTAACTATATCCACATTGCCGGTTCTCTCACCGTTGCCGAAAAGAGTTCCCTCTATACGCTCGGCACCTGCAAGAAGACCGAGCTCGGCAGCTGCGACCGCAGTACCGCGGTCATTGTGAGGATGGAGGCTGATTACGGCGCTGTCACGGTCTTTAAGGTGACGGCAGAAATATTCTATCTGATCGGCATAACCGTTCGGCGTGCTGCCCTCAACGGTTGAAGGAAGGTTAAGTATGACCTTGTTTTCGGGCGTTGCGCCGAGCTCCTCCAAAACTCTTTGGCATATTTCAACCGCGTTATCCATTTCGGTACCGGTAAAGCTCTCCGGCGAATATTCATAGCGTATGTTTATGTCGGACGTTTCCATAAGCTCATCCGACAGCTTTTTAATAAGTCTTGCGCCGTTTACCGCAATATCGATAATGCCCGGCATATCCTTTTAAATACGACCTTGCGCTGAAGAGTCGATGTGGAATTGTAAAAGTGTATTATAACGTTCTTTGCGCCCTTTACAGCCTCAAAGGTCTTTTTGATAAGATGCTCGCGGCTCTGCACAAGCACCTGAATTGTCACATCGTCCGGAATATAATTCCCGTCTATAAGCGTACGGAGAATTTCATATTCCGTCTCCGATGCGGAAGGAAAGCCGACCTCGATTTCCTTTATGCCGATGTCTACAAGCGTTTTGAACATCTCAAGCTTCTGCTCAAGGTTCATGGGGTCTATAAGAGCCTGATTTCCGTCGCGGAGATCCACAGAGCACCAAACAGGCGCCTCTTTTATGGTCTTGGACGGCCAAGTTCTGTCCGGAATGTCGATAGGTTCAAAAGGAATGTACTTGTTTGTTTTCATAATCATTTCTCCTATGAAGTACTCCAATCATATAGCTTGCTTTGCAAAGACTGACAGCACAGCGAAAAATACAAAAAATAAAGCGCAGTCTTTACAAAACAAAAAATCGCCCTTATCTCTGAAGAAGATAGGGGCGAAGTAAAAACCACGCTGTACCACCCTAATTCGGCAGCCGAGGCTGCCCTCTGCGGTCTCCAACAAGACCTGACATATAACGGTGTCTGCCGTCACAGCCTATGACTTCAGCTATGAAACTCCGGAACGAGTTATACACGGATACTTGGTACTGCCTTTCACCACACGGCAGCTCTCTGGAACTCACGGTAACCGTCTTGTTTCCTTCACAGTTTTTAAAGGCGATCTTTTCGATTGTGCTTTATATTATAATTACAGTTAAAAAATTTGTCAAGCGTTTGTTATTTATCTTTTTTCGGATTTTTAACTCCGGTTATCTGCGGAACGTTACCGAGAATAGCCGCCACAACGGTTGTTATGATTATTTCCGGAACCATATAAAGGCCGTTATAGAATACCGAATAAACTATCGACAGAGCCGTACCGGAATATTTGCCGAGTATGCTCTCTCCTATCTTATAGAAGCCCTCCTGAGAGAAGAACCATTCGGCCCATGCTCCGTAAAATATCGCACCCGATATAATATGAACAATATACCTTAAGAGCAGGGCGACAAATACGCCGAGTGCAAGCTCCAATGCCGGTTTTTTGAATTTGCCCTTAAACATACCGCCGACGCCGAGTATGGTATAAGCGAGCACATAGTCAAGAAGGCAAACGCATATTGCCTGCCAAACAGCCATTTGGTCTTCGCCCGGCAGGAACATAGCCGAAACCACCTTAGCACCCATTATCATCTGCAAAAGCGAATAGGTAAAGCCGCTGAGCAACCCCCATTTCACACCGTATCTGTAAGAAATGAGAACTACCGGGAACATACTTGCAAGCGTTATTGTTCCTCCGAACGGAAGCTCAAGTCCCAAAAGCTTTGAAACGAGTTCCAACACCACAGCTATTGCAAGAAGCAATGCACTTTCTGTGAGTCTTTTGTAGAATTTCTTTTGTCCACAATATCAATCCCTCTCTAAAAAATTAAGCCTTACGATATGAAAATACCGTAAGGCTGAGATTATACTACCTACGACGGCATTATCCGTATCAGGTTAAAGGGTCAAAGGAGCATTTATCCTTAATCTCAGCCGGCTTTTGCGCCGACACCCCCGATATTAAACTATCGCAATAAAGCTGCACCTGCTAGGTACAACTAAGCTTTAAAATATTATAATTCAGCGGCGGAACCTTGTCAAGAATTTAGGACAGACCAAAGCGTGAAAAAGTAAAAAATAAAAACGGCAAGCATCAAATGATACTTACCGTTTATTTGGAGGCGACACCCAGATTTGAACTGGGGAATCAGGGTTTTGCAGACCCATGCCTTACCACTTGGCTATGTCGCCTTATTTCTGTGTCATTGGATTTAGGAAAAAAGGACGCTTAATATTTTTAAGCGTCCTTTTTGGAGCGGATGACGAGGCTCGAACTCGCTACCTCCACCTTGGCAAGGTGGCGCTCTACCGGATGAGCTACATCCGCATTTATGGTGCCTCCGATCGGAATCGAACCAATGACACGGGGATTTTCAGTCCCCTGCTCTACCGACTGAGCTACAGAGGCAAATTGGCGACCTGGATCGGGATCGAACCGACGACCTCTAGCGTGACAGGCTAGCGTTCTAACCAGCTGAACTACCAGGCCATAATGGTGGGAACAATAGGGCTCGAACCTATGACCCTCTGCTTGTAAGGCAGATGCTCTCCCAGCTGAGCTATGCTCCCATTTGTTGGCCGCCGTTTTCTGACGGCTGAAATAAGATAACATATTTTAAGCCCGATGTCAACACTAATTTGCAAAAAAATTAATTTTTTTATTTTTTCGGTCTCGGTACCGTTTTATTATATATTACATTATATGAATTGTAAAGATTTTTGTTATTTTCCTCTTTTGTGTTTACTTTTAAGATTTAGTGTGCTAAAATATAAAAACAACAGGGCAATTTCACTATTGATTTTTGCCTGTTTTTTTCACTTTGAAACCAACTGCGCATAATTTAAATATGCGGCTGTTTCGGCTCCTTGTTTTTTGCCGCGGCAAGGGGCTCGCAAGTCCAAAACAATATCGCGGTGCGAAAGGCATTGGAATTATTATGAACAGTAAATTAAAAAACGCCGATACGGACTTTCTTTTTGACTGCGTGCTCTCCTTAAAGACGCGTGAGGAATGTTATGATTTTTTTGAGGATCTGTGCACCATAACCGAGCTTAAGGCTATATCTCAGAGAATAGTCGTGGCCAAAATGCTGTCTGACGATCGCGTTTACAGCGACATTGTAAAGGAGACCGGCGCGTCCACAGCCACAATTAGTCGAGTTAACCGTTCTCTTCAATTCGGCTGCAACGGATACGAAAAAATCTTTGAGCGCGTCGAAGAAAAAGACAAATAAATATGAGTTACGGTTATTTTGCGGAATTCTATGACAGCTTCACAGATGACGTGAATTATGACAAAATCGAAAAATTTGTATGCTCCCTGTTATCCCGAGAAGGAATAAACGGGGGGCTTTTGCTTGACCTTGCGTGCGGTACGGGTTCTCTCGCGGTGCGCCTCTCCGAAAAGGGGTACTCCGTAATAGGCACTGATGCATCTCCCGAAATGCTGTCGGTTGCACAGCAAAAGGCGGCAGTTAAAAATGCCGACATACTCTTCTTGTGCCAGAATATGACACAGCTTAATCTTTACGGCACAATCATCTGCACCGTATGCACGCTTGACAGTCTGAATCACCTCAAAAGTCTTGACGAAATAAAGAAGGTATTCTCCCTCGTTTCGCTTTTTACGGAGGAGGGCGGAATTTTCGTTTTTGACGTCAACACCCTTTACAAGCACAAAAAAGTTCTCGGTAACAATGCGTTTATCTATGAAAACGGCGACGCTCTTTGCGCGTGGCAAAACAGCCTTGACGGCGACACGGTAAATATTGAGCTTGACTTCTTTGCGGAGGCGGATAACGGCCTTTACGAGAGATATTCGGAAAGCTTTTCCGAACGCGCATATGAGCTTTGTGACATAGAGGACGCTCTCACCGAAGCGGGCTTTGAAATCATAGGAATTTATGACGGATATGACAACAGCCCTATAAGCGACAATTCACAAAGAGCCGTATTTGCGGCTCGGAAAGGCAAAAACAATGGGTAAGCTCGTAAGAATGATAGACGAAGAAGGTACGCTTTCCGTAATAGCTGCGGACAGTACAGATATAGTACGCGAAATGCGCTCAATACACGGCACGTCAAAGGTTTGCTCCGCCGCACTCGGCAGAATGCTTACCGCGGCCACCATGATGGGCAGCACTCTCAAAGGGAAAGACGATTCAATCACGGTAAAAATAAACGGCGGCGGTCCGTGCGGCACGGTTTTGGCGGTTTCGGACTCCGACGGCAATGTCAGAGGCTGCATAGGCAAGGCCGATATTTCTTTGCCTCTAAACAAAAAAGGAAAGCTCGATGTTGCCGGTGCTGTCGGCAACAACGGCTTTGTAACAGTTATTAAAGACCTCGGGCTTAAGGAACCGTACATCGGCAAAACTCCGATAGTATCCGGAGAGATAGCCGAGGATATAACCTCATATTACGCCGTCAGCGAACAAATACCCACGGTTTGCGCGCTCGGCGTTCTCACGGAGCATGACAACGGCGAAATAATATGCGCCGGCGGATTTATGATACAGCTGCTACCAACGGCTGACGACACGATAATAGAAAGAGTTGAAGAGAGCATAAAAGACCTGCCGCCCGTCACAAAAATGCTTTCCGACGGTATGACTCCCGAAGAAATATGTAAAAAGGCACTCTCAAAATTCAACCTGCAGCTGCTTGACGAAACGAATACGGCTTATCGCTGCACATGCTCGCGTGAAAGAGTCGAAAAAGCTCTCATCGCAACAGGAAAGAGCGGTCTCTCGGAGATGGCTGAGGACGAAACCACAGAGGTTGTCTGCAACTTCTGCCATAAAAAATATCATTTCTCAAAAGAAGAGATTCAAAAAATGCTCAAAAGAGTTTAAAATCGAATTCACAAGCGCATAAAAAGACCGATTCGCCGGAGCGAATCGGTCTTTTACATATATGCCGTATAAGCTTTTTTACTTTTTCACCGCTTTATAAGCCTTGGAAATTTCCGAGAGCTTTTTATCGAATTCCTCACCGCAAAATTCCTTAAGGCATTTAATGCGATAAGTCGAAAACAGATTATCGTTTCCGCTTACATCCTCACGACTGACAATATAAACATAGTCGCCTGCGATAAACGCCCCTGTTTTGCCGGGTTCTATGGCAGAAACGCTGTCAAAAAAGCCGTCCGGATACGAGGTGTCGTTTTTTCCTATTACAACGGTATCGGAATCGGTGTTAACGTTTTCGAGAGCCGCTCCGACCTCGTCTATGCTCGCACCGTCGTTAACGGCACCCGCATACTGCGTAAAATTCTGCAAAAGTGCCTGCTTTTCAAGCTCATCGGTATCGCTTCCCGACGGGAGATAGCCCGTTACGGCCTTAAAGGCAATAAAATTCTCGGAAAAATACGAACGCAGTTCATCGTCGGTAACAGGCTCGTCGCCGTTTTCCGAATAATAATCCGCCATTACGGCATCCTTGTATTTTTTGCTCTCTTCAATTTTCTGGAGATCCTGCTTGGACACGCCGATGGTATTGTAATATACGGAAAAGACGTGCCAATAATTATTGACATTTTGCGAAATCTCGTTTTTGTCCTCGGACGAAAGCGAGAGAGCACGGTTTTTAAATTCCGAATTTACCGCAACATAGGCTGCGACATCGGACAGCGCGGCGTCGGAAATCTCTTGCTGTGACTTGTCCTCATCGGAATTCTTTTCTATATCATAATAGTAATTATAAACGCCCTCGGAAACGGGTACGCCGTTCACCGAAACGGAGCTTTTTTTATTGCACGACGAAAACGCCAATGTCGCCGTAAGAACTGTTATAAGCAAAATTACAGCTTTTTTCAATCGCCGAACCTCCGTTAAATCAGATATTGGTATCATTGTGTGCTTTGAGATATTCGTCGAGAAGCTGCCTTTTGAGCTTTTCCTCTTCTTTTTCTCTCATAAGCCTTGCGCGAACCTCTTTTTTATTTTTACCGATAACGCCGTTCCTGTAAAACGCCACGGCGAACATTCCCACAAGTGCTCCGCTTGCGGCACATATAAAGTCGCCCATTGTGTCTATAAGGCCGTAATCCGTTGTCGGCGAAGAGCACTGAAGCGAAAGCCCGTAGAGGCGGTCCATGGTAAATTCATATATCTCCCAGCCGACGTCAATGCCGAGTGAGAAGCAAAGGCCGAACATCGCCGCGAGAGCCGGAGAAAGCTTTGAATAATTTTTCTCCTGCATAAGCACCGCAAAATCATAGCCGAACCACGCCGAGATAAAGCCGGAGCAGGTGTGCGTTACTATGTCGAAGCTGCCGAAATCGGTTCTGTTATTAAGAGTAGAGCCTATTACAACGCAAACAAACATGAACACGTTGAGCATTGTCTGATTTTCGTAGCCGATTCTTATAATAAACGATCTGCCGCCGAATACCTGGAAATAGTCCCAAAGATGCGTAAAAAGAATTGCAAATATCGCTTCGAGAAACTCCACCACGGAGCCGTGGAAAATACCGTAAATTCCCCAAAGCATCAAAGCGACGCGAATTAAAAGCCAAAGTATTCTGTGGCTCTGAGGCAAATAGCCGGGATAATTTTTCATCAACCAAAAGTCCTTTACTTAAATCTTGCTATCATACCCATGCTTGCGGAGCCACTACTGAGGTATTTTGAGCCTATCAGGTCGCCGTTGTCGGAGTATGTGGAGCCGCAGGCTATTATCTGACCGTCGGAGAGCACGCATACGCCGCCGAACGAGTCGTCGCGACTGCCGCCGTAGCTCTGTATGCTCTTGAGCGAGCCGCCGTTAGAGAAGGTCACGACGAGAGCATCTGAGCCTCCGCGGTTTCCTACCGCCTTGAGGTCACGGTTGCTTGAGCACGAGCTTCCCACCGCAACATAACCGTCGTCAGTAGCTTCTATGGCATTGAATTCCTCATCGAAATAGCCCTTTACGGCAGTGTGCCAGCCGAATGAGCCGTCACCGTTATATTTCACGACTACCGCGTCAAAGGAGCCTGCGTTGCCGAGTGACGCGAGGTCGCCGTCCGAGGAATTGCTCTTGCCTGCTATAACGCATCCGCCGTCATTGGCGGGCGTTACCGACACAAAATTGTCTATGCCGCTGCCGCCGTACTGCTTGACCCACAGCGTATCGCCGCCGGAGCTGAGCTTTACTACGCCTGCGTCGGCTCTGCCGCGGCTTCGGAACAAAGCGCCCGACTGGAACGCTCCGACCGCATATATGCTGCCGTCGGAGGCGGTCTTTACATCGTTGAAGGTGTCGCCGTTTCCGCCGAAGGAACGAACGAAAATCACGTCGCCGGACGAAGAGTATTTTACGATGATTGCCTTAGAAGAGCCTACGGCGCCGGCATCCGACGCGTTACCGTCAGATGAAAACGTAATGCCTGCCGCTATATATGAGCCGTCCGGAGAAGCGCTGACGGAATAAAAGCCGTCCGTTTTGCTTCCGCCGAAGGAGCGTATCCATTGTATATCACCCGAGGAATTTAACTTGTATATAACAGCGTCGTAATCGCCGTAGCTCTGCACGCCGAGATCGGTGGATTTTGAGTAGCCTGCCGCTATTATATTGCCCGAAGAATCGGTATCGACGGACGACAATATTATACCGTTATTTGACGGGAGATATTTCTGCCATTGCAGCCTGCCGTCCTTGTCATATTTAATCACGACAGCTGCCGGAGTGCTCTTAACCGAAAGATTTTTAAGGCTGCCGTCATCGGAATTTGCCTGAACCACGGCAACAAAGCCTCCGTCGGGAGTTTTGGCGGTATCGTTAAACGAATCATTACCGCTTCCGCCGTAGCTTGAGCCCCAGTTTGCGCTGTTGTCGCCCGGCGTTGCGAGAGGTTGTATAGACCATGGTGTATGTGACCGTTTCGCCGCCCGGCTTTGTAACGACATTCCCCGTTTCCGTCGGTTACGGGAAACTCGGTAACGACGGGTCCGCCCGTGGTAGGCGGCACGATTATCATTGTGGTCAGCACTTCGCCGCGCGCATTGGTAACCGCCTTGCCGTTCTCATCCGTAACGGGGATACCGACTTCCTTTGAAATATAGACAACAGAGGTCTTTACATTACCGTCCTCATCATAGACAAGCTCGCCGTTTTCGTTTGTTACATCAACTATGGTGGTATCAAGCACAACGGTTACCGCCTCGCCGTTTTCGTCGGTTATCGGCACGCCGTTTTCATCCGTAACTACCACAACCTCGCCGTCGCCGGAATTTGCGATGTTCTTTTTGCAAGCCGACATTACGCAAAATACGGCAAGCAGCATAACGATGGCAGCTATGACTATCTTTTTATTTGAATTCATCGTTTTAAACCTCCGTGTCAGATGAAGCACTTTAAACACATAAACATATACGTTCGTATTGTATCATATTGCATAAGCTTTTTCAATTCAAAAATCATAATATTTGTTACAATATTATGTAATTAAATACTATACATTATCCGAACATTATGATATAATACGATACTGTATAATTAGGTTTTTTATGCAGTACGGTGTCCGTTGCGGCAACGCTGCAAAAATCTCGGAAGGATGTATAAATCAATGGCTTACAGAACACACAACTGCAACGAGCTTACCTTTGACGATTTAAACAAAACCGTCAGCCTTGCAGGATGGGTAGACACCATTCGCGATCACGGCGGAGTAGCATTCATCGACCTTCGCGACCAATACGGCGTTACCCAAATAGTAATAAACAACGACGAGCTTTTAGAGGGCGTAAAAAAGGAAAGCGTTATCTCGGTTACGGGAAAAGTCGTAAAGCGCGACGAGGACACCGTTAACAAAAAGATTGCCACGGGCGAGCTTGAGGTGCGTGTAAACGAGGTCGAAATTCTCGGCCCATGCTCCGAAACACTCCCCTTTGACGTTGAGAGCTCAACCGACACAAGAGAGGACGTAAGACTGACATACCGTTTTCTCGACCTCAGGAATAAAAAGGTTCACGACAATATTCTGTTCCGTTCCGAGGTAGTAAGCTATCTCCGCAAGAAAATGGAGAGCCTCGGCTTCCCGGAAATAAACACGCCCATACTCACCTGCTCTTCTCCTGAGGGCGCAAGAGACTATATAATCCCCTCAAGAAAGCACGAGGGCAAATTCTATGCTCTGCCGCAGGCTCCGCAGCAGTTTAAGCAGCTGCTTATGGCTTCGGGCTTCGACAAATATTTCCAGATAGCTCCCTGCTTCCGCGACGAGGACGCAAGAGCCGACCGTTCCCCGGGAGAATTCTATCAGCTTGACTTTGAAATGGCCTTTGCAACACAAGAGGATGTTTTCGCCGTAGCCGAAGAGGTTCTCTATGACACATTCACAAAATTCGGAGGCGGCAAAAAGGTAAGCCCCGCTCCGTTCAGAAAAATACCGTTTGAAGAGGCAATGCTTAAATACGGCACCGATAAGCCGGATCTTCGCAATCCGCTTGAGATTTGCGACCTCACCGAGTTTTTCTCGGACGTTGACTTTAAGCCCTTCAAGGGCAAACCCGTCAGAGGAATCGTGGCTCCCGGCTGCGGCAAAAAGAGCAAGGGCTTCTTTGAAAAGCTCCTCGAATATGCTCTCTCGATAGGCATGAAGGGACTCGGTTATCTTACCGTGCTTCCGGACGGCTCCTTCAAGGGTCCTATTGACAAATTCCTCGTTCCCGAAAAGAAGGCGGAGCTTAACAGCATGCTTAACCTCAAGACTGACGACACGCTCTTCTTTATAAGCGACAACATCAAGGTTGTAAATCTTCTTGCCGGTCAGATAAGAACGGCCCTCGGCGAGAGACTTGAAATTATCGACAAGGACCGTTTCGATATGTGCTTCATAACAGACTTCCCGATGTATGAAAAGACGGACGAGGGCAAGCTCGACTTCACTCACAATCCGTTTTCAATGCCTCAGGGCGGTATGGACGCTCTCGAAAATCAGGATCCGCTGACAATAAAGGCTTATCAGTACGATATAGTCTGCAACGGTGTTGAGTTGTCCTCGGGCGCGGTCAGAAACCATCGTCCCGACATTATGATAAAAGCATTTGAGCTCGCAGGCTACACAGCCGATGAGGTCGAAAAGCGTTTCGGAGCACTGTTCCGCGCATTCCATTACGGAGCACCGCCTCACGCAGGTATGGCTCCCGGTGTTGACAGAATGATAATGCTCTTAAAGGACGAGGAAAATATCAGAGAGGTCATAGCTTTCCCGATGAATTCAAACGCCCAAGATCTTCTTCTCGGTGCGCCCAATACCGTTTCGGAGCAGCAGCTGCGCGAGGTTCACATAAAGCTTCGCCGCCCCGTGCCCGAAAAATAACCGACATACTAATCGAAAGAAAGTGATCTTATGACGATAGACAGAAGCCTTGTAGAATACCTCGAAAAGCTCGGCAGAATACACCTGAGCGAGGAAGAGCGCTCCGCTTCTGAAAAGGATTTGCAGAGCATACTCTCATACATTGACACTCTCAATGAGCTTGACACGGACGGTGTTGAGCCGGCTTCCCACTCTTTCCCGGTTGCAAACGTAATGCGTGACGACACAGTTACAAACGGCGCCGATACGGAAAACATTTTGAAAAATGCTCCGCAAAGTCGCGACGGCTGCTTTGTCGTTCATAAAACGGTTGAGTGAGGTAAACTATGAATATTTGCGAAATGACGGCTCTTGAAATATCAAATGCCGTAAAAAATAAAGAAATTTCCGTAAAGGACGCAGTTGACGCATTTTTTGCGGCAATAGACGAATACGACGGAAAATACCACTGCTATAACACCCTCTGCAAAAAAGAGGCTTATGAAAGAGCCGAGGAAGTGCAAAAGGGAATTGACAGCGGTAAATATAACGGCAGGCTCGCAGGCGTACCGATAGGCATTAAAGATAACATCTGCACTAAGGACATTCTTACAACCTGCTCCTCCAAGATACTCGAAAACTTCATTCCCACATACAATGCAACGGTTGTAAACCGTCTGAATGACGAGGGAATGGTAATAATAGGCAAGCTCAATATGGACGAATTTGCCATGGGCAGCACAACCGAAACCTCGGCAACGGGAGTCACACATAACCCGTGGGATACAGACAAGGTTCCCGGCGGAAGCTCGGGCGGCGCGGCAGCCGCGGTGGCAGCAAGACTATCTCCCGTGGCTCTCGGCTCCGACACCGGCGGCTCTATCCGTCAGCCCTGCTCTTTCTGCGGCGTTTCAGGTCTCAAGCCGACTTACGGTGCGGTTTCGCGTTACGGGCTTGTAGCCTATGCGTCGTCTCTCGACCAGATAGGCCCTATGGGTAAAACGGTTGACGACTGCGCCGCTCTTTTTTCCGTAATCCAGGGCAAAGACGAAAAAGACGGCACCTCCATGGTCTATCCGAAATTCGACTTCGATAAAGCCGTCAAAGGCGACGTCGGCGGCAAAAAAATCGGTATTCCCGAAGATTATCTCGGCGAGGGCATTTCGCCCGACGTAAAGGACGCGGTTCTTGCCGCTGCCGATATCTTCCGTGCAAACGGTGCTTCTGTTGAAACCTTTAAGATGCCGATAGTAAAATATGCAATACCCGCATATTACATTATTGCCTGTGCGGAGGCGTGCTCAAACCTCTCGAGATATGACGGCATAAAATACGGCTATTCAAGCCCCAATGCCGACACGCTTATGGAGACATACGTGAAAACGCGTTCGGAGGGCTTCGGCATGGAGGTTAAGCGTCGCATAATGCTCGGCAACTTCGTTTTAAGCTCCGGCTATTATGACGCATACTACAATAAGGCTCTCTTAAGGCTAAAAAGCTTATACAGAACGCCTTTTACGACGCCTTCAAAAAATATGATATGCTCTTAGGCCCCGTAGCTCCCACTACGGCGCTTAAAATAGGTGAAAGCCTTTCCGACCCGCTTAAAATGTACCTCGGCGACATATACACGGTTATGATAAACATAGCCGGTATGCCGTCAATGTCTGTCCCCTGCGGATTTGACAAAGACAATATGCCGATAGGTATGCAGATTATAGGCAAGCCGTTTGAAGAGGCGGAAATTATGAGTGCCGCAAAGGCATTTGAAAATGTCACCGACTTTCACAATAAACTGCCGGATTTAGGCTAAGGAGGTAAAGCTTTATGGAATGGGAAATAGTTATGGGACTTGAAGTCCACACGGAGCTTGCCACCAAGACCAAAATCTTCTGCGGCTGTTCCACCGAGTTCGGCGGTGAGCCGAACACTCACGTTTGCGAAATTTGCTCCGGTATGCCCGGAACACTTCCGCTTCTCAACAAAAGAGTTGTGGAGTTTGCCGTGAGGACCGGCATAGCAACAAACTGCACGATTACTCAAAATAACAAATTCGACCGAAAAAACTATTTTTACCCCGATCTGCCGAAAGCGTATCAGATATCGCAGCTTTATCTGCCTATCTGCCGCAACGGTTTTATAGAGGTCAAGGATAAGGACGGCAATTCCAAAAAGATAGGAATTCACGAAATTCATATGGAGGAGGACGCAGGCAAGCTCGTCCACGATGAATTTGAGGACTGTACTCTTGTAGACTACAACCGTTGCGGCGTGCCGCTGCTTGAAATTGTTTCGGAGCCGGATTTCAGAAGTGCCGAGGAGGTGCTCTCGTATCTTACGGAGCTGCGTTCGATTCTTCAGTACATCGGCGTTTCGGACTGCAAGATGCAGGAGGGCTCTTTAAGAGCGGACGTGAACCTTTCGGTTCGCCCAAAGGGACAAAAGGAATTCGGAACCCGTACCGAGATGAAAAACCTCAACTCCTTCAGAGCAATAGCGAGAGCTATCGAGTATGAGGCCGAAAGACAAATCGAGCTTCTTGAGGACGGCGAAAAGGTAATGCAGGAAACGCGCCGTTGGGACGATAACAAGGGATATAGCTATGCAATGCGTTCCAAGGAGGACGCTCAGGATTATAAATACTTCCCCGAGCCCGACCTTCCGCCGATTGAAATTTCGGACGAATATATAGAAAATGTCAAAAACACTCTGCCCGAGCTTCCGGAAGCAAAAAAAGCTCGCTATATGTCACAGTTCGGTCTTCCCGAATACGACACCGGAATCATAACCTCGGACGTAAATCTCGTAAAGCTCTTTGAGCATACCGTTGAAATCTGCAATTCGCCTAAGGATGCGGCAAACTGGATAATGGGCGAGCTTATGAAAATGCTCAATGACACCGGCACCCTGTCAGAAAATATGTCGTTTAATCCCGATTCGCTCGGCAAACTCATAAATATGATAAAGGCCGGTAAAATCAACCGCGGCACGGCAAAATCGGTATTCGAAAAAATATTCACCGAGGATGTCGATCCCGAAAAATATGTTGAAGAAAACAACCTCGGTCTTGTCACCGACCTTTCGGCTATTCGCCCCGTAATTGAGCAGGTAATAGCCGACAACGAAAAGAGCGTAAGCGAGTATAAAGCAGGCAAAACTCAGGCAATGGGATACATCATGGGTCAGGCAATGCGCGCTCTCAAGGGCAAGGCACCGGCTCAAGAGGTTCAAAAAATACTCAAGGAAATTTTAGGCTGATGAATACCAAATATCTTTTTCTTGACATAGACGGCACGCTCGTTGGTTTTGACGGCGTTATGCCATCGTCGGCGTCGGAGGCGCTAAAAAAAGCTCACGAAAACGGTCACAAGCTCGTAATCTGCACCGGCAGACAACTCTCGCAGGTTTATCCGTGGCTATTAAAGGAGATTCCCTTTGACGGTTTGATTTTATCGGGCGGAGCTATGGTCATAAATGACGGCAAGGTGGCAGCTCATCACTTTATAAGTCAAAGCAGTCTCAAAAAGCTGACCGACTACTTTGAGAACAGCAACACCGCATATTATCTGCAAACTCAGAATTTTCTCGTATCCAAAAAATGGTGCGTCGACCGCACGCTTTCGCTCTTTAATAAGCTTGGATACACCAAGGAGGATTTACTGACGCTCTTCGGAGAAACGGTAATCGATGATAACGCCGGAGGCAGGAGCGATATTGAAAAGCTGATATATTACGATTCGGGTGTTGATTTTTCCGAGCTGCAAAAGAATATAGGCGATGAATTCTATATTGTCGGATACAGCTTCGGCAATCTCGGCAATACAAGCGGGGAGATTGCGGCGCGCGGAGTCAACAAAGCCAGCGGAATTAAAGAATATCTCGATTGCTGCGGCGGAGACATAAACGACGCATTCGCATTCGGCGACGCGGAAAACGATATCGAAATGTTTAAGAGCGTAAACACGGGCATCGCAATGGGGAATGCCTGTGACGAGCTCAAACACTTGGCCTCGTATATAACCGCCGATATCACGGATGACGGTCTATACAAAGCGTTTGCGCATTTCGGTTTGATTTGAATTTTGATTATAAAGCAAAAAAGCACGTTTGAGTTATTGCTCAAACGTGCTTTTACTGTTTATTTGTTATCTTCCGAGATACGGCATGGGATTAGTTCGTCTGCCGTTTACATAGACCTCAAAGTGAAGATGCGGTCCGGTTACGTTACCCGAGGAGCCTATATTCGCAATAGGCTGACCTGCCGAAACCTTTTGACCGACACGCACCTTAAACGAACCGGGTAAGGTATGTGCATAGAGCGTTGAAAGGCCGTTGCCGTGATTTATGACAATATAATAGCCCCAGCTCGGATGATATGTTGCCGTGGTTACGGTTCCCGAAGCCGCTGCTACTATTGTAAGACCGGTACTTCCGCCGCCCGGCTTTACTATATCTATACCGCCGTGACGTCTTGCTCCGCCGTAGCCCGAAGAAACGGACGTTGCGCCTATTGCCGGCCAAACGAATCTGCCGCCTGTTGTAATGACCTTGCCGCCTGAGCTGCCTTTTCCGGTGATCGGTGCCTTTGTGCCTATCTGTATAACCTCGTTTACAGGCTCCGAAAGAGTCACTCTTGAAACCTCTTTCGATGAAACACGAGTACCGTCAATATAGGTTACAAGCTCCGTAACCTGCTGAACTCCGTTCACACCCTTTGTTGTAACCTTTTTTGTGCCTGTATAGAGATTGGCATTATTTACGTTTGTGCTTGTATAGGCTATTGCTTCATTATGAGTTTCGGTCTTTGTGACCTGCACTCTGACATAGTTTACCTCACTCGAAACAAGCAGCTTGTCGCCGGAACGAATCGTCTCGGAAATGCCGGGATTCAGCTGTGCCAATTCGGAAACGGTGAGCCCGTTTGCGGAAGCGATTCCCGAAACGGTATCTCCGTCCTTTACCGTGTAATACACCGCTTCGCTCTTTTTTGATTTGAGCTTGGCGGATAGCTTTTCCGCGTCCCAAACCGTGGCCTCATTATCGGGATAAAGCCCCTGCTCATATGTTATGTTTTCAACGAAGCTCTTTGCCGCGTTGGGGTCGTCTATTTTATAATCGCTGAGTATCTTATCGAAAACGCTTGTAGCATCCGTCTCATTTTTAACGGCGCACAAGAAATCGCCGTTAATATATATGCCGCAGGCATTGGTGATATTGCTGTCTGAATTTTCTATGAGCTTATCGCACATTGACGAGGAGTCGGTAAGGTCGGTCTTATTTACGACCTTGAGCTGATACTGCGCAGGCTTAATAAGCTCCTGCTCCTTACCGGAGGCAGACGCAGCGGTTTTGAGCCTTGTTTTGGCCTGCTGCTCGGCGTCGAGATATTCCGACTCGTTTTTGGCATAGCCTATTACGGAGCCGTTATATTTTATCTCAAGAGCGAGCGTGGCTTTGTTCCAATAGCCTATCGTGGAGCAAAGCACACCGAGGCAAATAATCGGAACAAGCAGATTTACAGCAAAAGTAAACACTATGCCATGCCTTGAGAATGCCTTCTTTATATAAATACGCAGCTTCGCTTCGGCGGATTTTCTATCTGTATGGATAAGGGAATTTAAGCCTGAGCTGACTCTTTTTATATCTGCCATAAGGAGCTTGAATTCCGCGCTTACGGTTTTGAAGGTCTTGAGTATAAATTTGTCAATCACAAGAAACACGGCAAAAAATACCGCTCCGACTGTTTTTACGGGACGCGAAAGCCCCCTCGACAACCATTTCCCGAATTTCATAAATCCGGAGCCTGCCGTAAAACCTATGTGATATATTAAGTTGTAAAGCTTTTCAAAAAACATAACAGCCTCACAATAAAATAGTAAAAGTTATTTTACCATATAATGCGACAAATTTCAACCTTACGCTTTTACATACCCGTTGCCGAACATCTTATCTATTTGGCGTTTTATTCCTTTGTGCTCCGGCAAAAGCAAACCGCCGTCTGTCGCAATTATCATTTGAGCACTCTTTTGCGCCTCGTTGAGCATTCCGGTGTCCGTCAGAATATCCGCAATCCGCAGCGACGGCAATCCGTGCTGCTTTGAACCGAAGAAGTCCCCGGGGCCACGCATTTTAAGGTCCTCATCCGCTATTAAAAAGCCGTCGGTAGTCTTGCACATTATATCAAATCTGCGTTTTGCCTCATCGTTTTGTGCATCCGACACCAAAATACACGTGGAGGGCGCGCTTCCCCTGCCGACTCTGCCGCGAAGCTGATGAAGCTGCGAAAGTCCGAATCGCTCGGCATTTTCGATGACCATAACCACGGCATTCGGCACGTCCACACCTACCTCGATAACCACGGTGGACACAAGAAGCTGTATTTTGCCGCTCTCAAAATCGCGCATTATGTTGTCCTTTTCCTTGGGCTTCATTTGACCGTGCAAAAGTCCGAGCCTGTAACCCCTGAATGCGGTATTTTGTAAAAGCTTGTAATACTCCTGTGCAGGTATCAGGTCGCTGTCGCCCTCCTCGACAAGCGGACAGACGATATATGCCTGAAAGCCCCTATCAAGATGCTTCTTTATGAATTTGTATATTCTCTCATGCAGAGCCTGAGACACACAATATGTCTCGGTTTTTTGCCTGCCCGGCGGCAGCTCGTCGAGCACCGACACCGAAAGGTCGCCGTAAATTATGAGTCCGAGCGTTCTCGGTATGGGCGTAGCCGACATAACGAGAATGTTTGGATTTTCTCCCTTTTGGGAAAGCGACGCCCGCTGTGCCACACCAAACCTGTGCTGCTCATCGGTGACGGCTAATCCGAGGCGGCTAAACTCAACGTCGCCCTGTATAATCGCGTGCGTTCCTATGACAAGCTTTGCGGAACCGTCGCGCAACTCTTTTTTTATTTCTCTCTTTTCCTTAGCCGTGCTGCTTCCGGTCAAAAGTACAATCTTTATATCTGTACCGTCAAAGATTTTTGAAAGAGTTCTGTAATGCTGCTCGGCAAGAACCTCCGTAGGTGCCATAAATGCGCTCTGCATACCGTTTTTTGCCGCGTTATATATAAGTGCCGCCGCCACAAGAGTTTTACCGGAGCCGACGTCGCCCTGAAGCAGACGGTTCATCGGCTCACCCGATTTCATATCTGACAGTGCCTCAAAGACCGCTCTTTTTTGCGCTCTTGTCGGAGAAAACGGCAGACGGTGATAAAACTCTTCGGTACAGTCATTTTTGATAACCATCTCGGTTTTTTCTTCACCCGTTCGTTCCTTGATGGATAAAAGTCCCAGCTGCAATATGAAAAGCTCGTCGAAAATAAGCCTTTTTCTCGCCCTGTCAAGTGACTCGAAGCTTTCCGGAAAATGGATGTTGCGTATTGCATAATCAAGAGAGCAAAGGTCGTTTTTCTCAAGTATTTCGGACGGCATAAAATCAGGTATCTCTTTGCAGCCTTTTAATGCCTGCATTGTGCATTTTTCCGTGAGTTTCGAGCTCACATCAGCCGTTTGCGGATAAACGGGACGTATTCTGTCCTTATCCTCTCCTTTTGAAATCAACGGCGATACCATTTGCCTTATGCCGTGCTTATCTACTGTGATTTTGCCGAAAAAGAGATACTCTTCGCCCTCCTTCAGCATACTGTCAATAAACTTGTTGTTAAAAAAGACAAGATTTAATATGCCTATGCCGTCCGTAACGCTTGTTTTTGAAAGCAGCCTGCCTCCGGGTATTCTGATCTTAGAGGGAGTGTAGCTGACAACGGCACGGATACAGCATTCCGTATCAACCGGAGCTTCCCTTATGGGAACAACGCGGCTCCAATCCTCATACGCGCGCGGATAAAAGCGCAAAAGGGCGCCGACCGTATCGACGCCGAGCTTTGAAAATGCCTCGGCACGAGTGGGTCCGACACCCTTTAAATATTGTATTTCGGTTGAAAAGTCCATTATGAACACATCCGAGAATTGTTTTTGAAAACGTCCTGTTATTCGACGGACGAAATGAAGTAGTAAACCGGCTGACCGCCGTTAATGACATTTACCTCAACATTGGGGAAACGCTCCTGAAGCCGCGCCGAAAGAACATTTGCCGAGTTTTCGTCGGCTTCCTCACCGTAAAATACGGTTATAAGCGAGCCGCCGAATTTCTTGACAAGACGGCGTGTAACTCTGTATGCGGCGTTTACAAGGTCATCCTCCACAAGGGTTATTTTGCCGTCCTCCATGCCGAGGTACTGACCCTCCTTGATTTTTTGTCCGCCGAACACGCTGTCACGTGCGGCAAACGTGACCTGAGCCGTATGAACGCTCTCGGCCGCTTTCGCCATATTCAAATGGTTTTCCTCGCTTGAAAGGCTATCGTCAAAATTGAGCATTGCGGTAATGCCTTGCGGAACAGTCTTTGTTGCGACAACACTGACGCCCCTGTCAGCAAGATTTACGGTTTGCTCCGCCGCCATTATAATATTTTTATTGTTCGGCAAAACAAAAACGTGCTTTGCCGGAGTTGACTCAACGGCATTTAAAATATCATCGGTGCTCGGATTCATGGTCTGACCGCCCGAAACAACTACATCACAGCCAAGCTCCTTAAAGAGCTCTGCCATACCGTCACCTGCCGCAACTGCGACAAAGCCGTAATCTTTGGTCGGCTGTACTCTATTGATTTCGGTATCACGACTTAAATTTTCTTCTTTGTTGTCCTTTTTGGCGTCCATACCGACATCGGCATTCGCGTGCTGATAACGCATATTGTCTATTTTAATATTTATGAGCTGACCTATTTTGAGAGCGGCCTGAATTACATTGCCGGGTTCGTTTGAATGGACGTGAACCTTTACTATATCGTCATCGTCAACCACAACAACGCAGTCGCCTATCGACTCAAGATATGCCTTTAATTTGAGCGGTGTGCTCTCCGGATTTTTTGATTTGGTTATGAGGAACTCGCTGCAATAACCGTATTTGATGTCTCCCGAAGCCGCCGCCACGACGGATTTGCTTTCCTCGGCATTGCTCTTTGCGGGCGAGGCATCGTCATTGCTTTCTATAAACTTGCCCTCGTTTATATAGCCTCTGATACCGTCGAGTATATAGAGAAATCCCTGGCCGCCGGCATCTACCACGCCTGCTTCCTTGAGAACGGGCAAAAGCTCAGGTGTTTCGGCAAGAGCCTCCTGCGCCGCGCGGTAAGCCTCGTCGAGAACAGCACCGCAGTCATCTGAGGCGAGTGCCTCCGCCGCTGCCGCCGCCTTGCGTACAACGGTTAAAATAGTACCCTCGGTGGGCTTCATTACAGCCTTATAAGCCGACTCCTTGCCGAGAGTGAGAGCTGCGGCAAGGTCTTTGCCGCCTACCTCCTTTTTACCCTTGAAGCCGTTTGAAATACCTCTGAAAACGAGTGATAATATAACGCCCGAATTTCCTCTTGCGCCCAAAAGAGCTGCGGCGGTTTTTGCCGCGACGACACTCAAATCCTCGTCATCGCTTACCACCTGAAGCTTCCCTGACTGCCGCCGAGGAGGTCATTGACATATTTGTTCCGGTATCGCCGTCCGGTACCGGAAATACGTTGAGCGCGTCAACGTCCTTTCTGTGATTCAGTATATTGTTAGCGCCGGAAATGAAAGCGCGTTTAAACTGCTTACCTGTTAACAAAACTTGTACACTCCTATTATTCTTTCATTCCGTCAACAAACACATTGACTTTTTTCACGCCGAGACCCGTTGACTGCTCGACGGTATATCTGACCTTGTTTGTTATGGAATCCACTATGGTTCCGATATTAACGCCGTAAGTCACGATTATGTGAAGATCTATTATTAAATCGCCGCCGTCGGCACGCACGCCGACGCCCTTATCCGGATAATTCTTACGTTTAAAAAGAAGCGACCGAAGCCCCTGTGACGCGCCGCTGTTAGCCATACCCGCAACGCCGAAGCACGAGGTTACGGTTTGACCGATAAGCTCCGAAAAATAATGCTGATGTATCTCAATAACGCCGAGATAATTTTCAATTTTAATCATACATCGGTTTATATTGCAAAAGCGCAATATTCTCCTTTCCTGTGATGTTGTTATTATATACCATAAACCGCACAAATACAATATTGTATCCGAACGGCGGCTCAGCTTAAGCTCCAGCGGCAAATCCCCGCATAGAGATGGTCGGAGGAATACGAGAAATCCGGCTTTAGGCCCTTTTTATACGCCGCAAAGCCGCTCCTGTAACAAACGGGAACAAACGGCATATCGTTTAAGAAGCTGTCAAGGAACTCTGAAAGCCCTATGCTACCCTCGCAAAAGGCTTCGTAATCGGTAACCGCACGCAACGAGAAATCTATACCCTTTGACGCAGACCCCTTTTCCGAAAAGAACGGGCGCAAATCAAGATTTTCGGTAAGCTTGATTTCTCCTAAATACAGGTCAAAATCACCGGAAGCGATTTTCTGGTTGTATTTATCAAGCGGAACGGCATCAACTGTCACGGAAAAGCCTATACTTCTGAGGCTTTCGGCTATGCTGTTCGCCGCCGCCGCGCGGAAGCTGTTTTCGCTGTTCACAAGAAGCGACACCTTAAGGTTCTGTGAGCCGTTCGTAAGAGAACCGTCCTTTGCATATTTATTATATCCTGTTTTTGTCAGTATGGACTTTGCCTTGTCGGCATTTGCACTCTCGGCGAAATTGATGTTTGTAATTCCCGAAAGTTCTGAAAACGCAGGATTGAACAGAAGCGGAGCTGCTGTTGCATAGCCCTGATACGACGACGAAGCAATGTCTTTTTTATCTATTGCGTAATATATTGCGGTTCTGACGGCGGACGATGAGAGAACATCCTTTGAGTCGTTAATACCGAGAAAAACAAGGTTGTTCATATTGACCGTACTGCTGTCAACGGAGACATGGCGGTAAACACTGTCGCTCATATCCTTGAAGAGAAAGTTCACATTGCCTATTTCGAGAGCATTTTCGGCATAGGTGAAATTTTCTATTTCATAAAGCTTTATCTCGGGTATATTTACGCTGCCGCCGTAATTTTCATTCTTGGAAAACACCCCGTCGCTGTACACATAAGGGCCGCTGCCTATCGGTATATTTTCCGTCTTATCGGCTGTGCCGTTTTTTACAACGGGAAAACTGAGTGCATTCAGCACATACGGGTCCGGTGAAGAGAGCGTAAACGTAACAGCTCCGCCGGACGCCTTTGCCGACTGAATATTTGACAGCAGCTGCCCGTAGCGCGACGACGCCTTTGCTTTATTGAACGAATATACGACGTCCTGCGGCGAAACGGACGAACCGTCCGAAAAGCGCGCACCTGAGAGTGTAACGGTAACCGAAGTTCCGGTAATATCACCCTTTTCGGCTATCACATTTTCGGGCGTATAGTCTGCCTTGACCTTAAAAAGCGGGTCGTAGGCTAAATCCGTAAGGCTTATATTTTCCGTGCCGACGGCAAAAAAAGGATTCAGCGAATCATTATTGGAATACGGCAAAACAAGGTCGTTTGCCGATGAGGCAGTGCTGTCGCCCGAGGCGGCAGAGCCGGTCTGCTCATCCGAGCCGCCGTTGCCGTTATCCTTGCGGCAGGCCGAAAAAATACATACCGCAGAAAGCAAAAGGCATATTGCAGAAAATATTTTCTTTTTCACTGTCGCACTCTCCTTTTAAAGCGATATTCTCTGAATCCGAACGGTTTTTGCCGTGTCACGGCTTACGGTGAATATAACACCGTCAAGCTCGGCTTCACCGTCGGGGTTTTGAAAGCGCACCGGCAAATTGGTTTTCATCTTTTCTATCGCAAGCTCGGGGGTAACGCCCAATACGGACATTTTAGGCCCGGTCATGCCTACATCTGTTATATATCCCGTACCGTGCGGCAATATTTGCTCGTCTGCCGTGGGCACATGGGTGTGAGTTCCAAATACAGCCGAAGCCCTTCCGTCAAGATAAAAGCCCATAGCGCGCTTTTCGGCAGTCGCCTCTGCATGGAAATCGACAATTATTATATCGGTTTCTCTTTTCAGCTTCTCCAATACACGGTCTATACATATAAAGGGATTTTCGAGCGGCTCCATAAACACCGTGCCGCAGAGATTTACCACGCCTACCCTGTATGCGCCCCTGTCAACTATCGTATATCCTCTGCCGGGAGCCTCTTTTCCGTAGTTTGCGGGCCTTAAAAGAAACTCGTTTCTCTCAAGCTCGTCATATATTTCACGACGTCTGAAGGTGTGGTTGCCGCCGGTTATAACATCCGCGCCGCTCGTAAAAATATCATCGGCGGACATCGGCAATATGCCGTTTCCGACAGCGGAATTTTCGCCGTTTACCACCGTCACGTCTATATTATTTTCTCTTTTAAATTTCGGTAAACAATTCCTCAGCTTTTCGCAGCCCGACGCCGATACGACATCGCCCACGGCGAGGATGTTTATTGTATTTGACATAATGCACCGTTTCTGTTTGTTTTTTCGAAAAGCTAAGCCCCGATAACACTCAAAGTTTTTCTCTTTAAGGCATCAGGGCTTAAAAATTATTTCGCGTAATCGACAGTCCTGTTTTCGCGTATGATGTTGACCTTTATCTGACCGGGATATTCAAGCTCATCCTCAATCTTTTTGACAACTTCGCGCGCAACAAGTGCCATCTGATCGTCACTTATAACTTCGGGCTTAACCATTATGCGAATCTCACGGCCTGCCTGAATTGCAAATGACTTCTCAACGCCCTCAAACGACGTTGCTATTTCTTCGAGTTTTTCAAGACGCTTGATGTAGTTCTGAACATTTTCGCGTCTTGCGCCGGGTCTTGCGGCTGAAATTGCGTCCGCCGCCTGAACGAGACAAGCAACAACCGTCTTTGCCTCCACGTCGCCGTGGTGAGCCTGAATTGCATGTACTACATTCTCGTTTTCCTTATATTTCCTTGCGTATTCAACGCCCAAATCGACATGAGAGCCTTCAAATTCACGGTCAAGCGCCTTGCCTATATCGTGGAGAAGTCCCGCTCTTTTAGCCGTTTTAACATCGGCACCGAGCTCTGCCGCCATAAGCCCCGCTATGTAGGAAACCTCAAGCGAATGATTAAGCACATTCTGGCCGTAGCTTGTGCGGTATTTTAATTTTCCGAGTATCTTGACAAGCTCCGGATGTATGCCGTTTACACCTGCGTCAACTACTGCGCGTTCACCGGTCTGACGTATGGTCTGCTCAATCTCACGCTTTGATTTTTCGTACATCTCCTCAATGCGTGCGGGATGTATTCTGCCGTCGGAAATAAGCTTTTCGATAGTAAGTCTTGCTATTTCGCGGCGAACCGGTTCAAAACTTGAAACGGTTATGGCTTCCGGTGTGTCGTCGATTATAAGGTCAACACCGGTTATTGTTTCGAGTGTGCGTATGTTTCTGCCCTCGCGGCCGATTATACGGCCCTTCATCTCGTCATTGGGAAGAGTAACCACCGAAACCGTGGCTTCTGCAGCCTGATCAGCGGCACAGCGCTGTATTGCGGTAGAGATTATCTCACGCGCAAGAGCGTCCTGCTCATCCTTGGTTCTCTGCTCAAAGTCCATAATTTTAACGGCCTTGTCGTGAGTGAGCTCCTCATCGAGATTTTGCAAAAGCAAGGTCTTAGCCTGTTCCTTTGTATAGCCCGAAATTTTTTCGAGCATATCGAACTGGCTCTTTTTGATTTTTTCAACCTCTTCGAGTTTTTTATCGGCTGTTTTGACCTTTTCGTTTAAAGCTTCTTCTTTTGCTTCAAGAGCCTCTGTCTTTTTATCGAGAGACTCCTCTTTTTGAATTATTCTGCGTTCCTGCCGCTGAACCTCCGCTCTGCGCTCTCTGTTTTCCTTTTCAGCCTCGGATCTCAACGAATGGATTTCGTCCTTTGCTTCCAAAATCGCTTCTCTCTTTTTATTTTCCGCTGTCTGAACAGCCTGATTTACGATTCTGGTAGCTTCCTCCGTAGCTGAGCCTATGGCAGACTCCGCCACCTTTTTACGGTGTACCTCGCCGAGTACAAATCCGACGACTCCGAAAACAACTGCAGCTGCGACTGCGGCTATTATAGCTATCGTTACAGGATTCAAAAAGTTCTGCACCTCCTTTTGGTTTTTAGTTTTCCGATTATCATGCTTGAAAATAAGAAAATTTATTGGTTTTTGACAGTGTAACGGTATCATTTGTAATACTGTTCGCATTTTAATACACTATCTAAGATATTTTATATCTTTTTATATAATAAGTCAAGAAAAAGCGGACCGTTAGGCACAAAAACTGTCGATATATAAGATACAAAAGACGCGCCGCAAATGCTCACAGCCGTTGCGACGCGCCAAACACGATTTAAAATTTTTAACGTATAGCCGAAACCGAATTACGCGAGCTTGAGATCCTCCCAAAGCTTTGAAAGAAGATCAAGCGTATCCTGGTCAAGATTGTGGAAGAACTGCGTTTTCACTTCCTGCTTGGGGTAGAGCACCTCGTTATCCTTATACTCATACCTGTCATCGCTGAGAACAGCCGTAACGGGGCAGAGATAGCCGAGATAATTGGCGTTGTGGAGTGCTACCTCGGGCTCGCACATATAATTTATAAACAGCTCGGCAGCCTTTTTGTTTTCAGAGCTTGACGGGATGCACATTACGTCAACAAATTTATTTGTTCCCTCCTTGGGGTAAACAAATGCAAGATCGTCATTTTCCTGCTTCATAGTGAGGTAATCTCCTGCATAATACGGAGCCATGGCGGCTTCGCCAGCCTCCATCTTATTAAATACCTCATCCATAACATACGACTGAATCAGCGGCTTTTGCTCCTTGAGCTTTTCCTCCGCAGCGCGCCACTCATCGGGATTCGTCGAGTTTACATCGTAGCCGAGTAGATACTGCGCCACACCGAATGCATCGCGTGAATTGTTGAATGTGAGAATTTCGCCGGAATATTTCGGATCCCACATAGCGCTCCAGCTGTCGGGCTTTTCGGAAACCATGGTCGTATTATAGATAAGTCCGACCATACCGCCCGTGTAAGCTACTGTATACTCGTTGTTTTCGTCAAAGAAAAGGTTTTTGTATTCGTCGCCGATACCCTCATAATTGGTTATCACCGAATAGTCAAGCTTCTGTAAGAGTCCCTCGTTCTTTAAACGCTCTGCCATATAATCCGACGGAATTATAACATCGTAATTTACTCCGCCGCTCTTGAGCTTTGCATAAAGGTCCTCGTTGCTGTCATACATATTATAGTTGACCTTTATTCCCGTGAGCTTTTCAAATTCGGAGATGACGTCAACGCTTCCGCCCTCGCCGTCGGAAATGTACTCACCCCAGTTATATACATTTATTTCGGTACCTTTGAGCTCCTCGATATAATAATTTCCGAGAAGAGCGGCCGTATCAAGCTTTTCGGTTTTAAGCGAGCAGCCCGAAAGCATAAGTATTCCCGCAAGCAAGGTCAATGTTAATACAACAGAAATTATCTTTCATTTTTCACGTTCCTTTCTCAACCCTCTGAGCCTTTGGCTCTTTTACGTTCCTTCTTTTCGCTGCGCGCCTGAAGCACATTCATAAGAATCATAAGCACAAGCACCGATACAAATATCAGCGTCGATAACGCATACATATCGGGTTTCACCTTCTTCTTTGTCATTGAGAAAATGACTATCGGAAGAGTCTGGAATTTTGCACCGCTTACAAAATAGCTGATTATGAAGTCGTCCAGCGAAAGCGTAAAGGCCATTATAAAGCCGGTTATTATACCGGACTTGATATTGGGAAGCACAACCTTGAAAAACGCGGAGGTCGGTGTGCAGCCGAGGTCCTGCGCCGCCTCCGAGAGATGGCGGTCGGTCTGTCGAAGCTTCGGCAATACGGAAAGTATGACATAAGGCAAATTAAACGTGACGTGAGCTATTAAAAGCGTGGGGAAGCCCAAAACGCTGCTCGACGACACTATTTTGCCGGCAAATACAAAAAGGAGCATCATCGAAACACCCGTAACTATTTCCGGATTCATCATAGGTACGTTTGTAACGGTCATAACGGCACTTCTCAGCCACCGTTTTTTCATTGCATTTATTCCGACTGCCGCCGCCGTTCCGATAATAATCGAAATAAGAGCGGAGGTAACGGCTAAAACAAGTGTGTTACGAAGAGCCGTAAGAGCCGTGGCGTTACGGAACATTTCGACATACCATTTCAGCGAAAATCCCGACATAACGCTTGTGCTGTTTGAGGCGTTAAACGAGAACACTACCATAACGAGCATCGGGGCATAAAGAAATAACATTATAAGAGCGATGTATATTTTTTTGAGAGCTTTCATATTATCATCGCCCCCTCTTCATTATCGGCAAAGCGATTCATAATAAGCATACATACTATTATGAGAAGCATCAGCACAAGCGAGAGCGACGCTCCGAGATTGTAGTTGTACGCTGACTGGAACTGCATTTCAATGGAGTCTCCGATAAGCAGGAATTTTCCGCCGCCGAGCTTTTGGCTGATATAAAATGTACTTACCGACGGGACGAACACCATTGTTATACCGGAGATAACGCCGGGCAGGCTTAGCGGAAAGATGACCTTTTTAAGTACCTGAAGCTTACCCGCTCCGAGATCCTGTGCCGCTTCAACAAGGCTTTTATCAAGCTTTGACATAACGGAGTATATCGGCAGCACCATATACGGCAAAAAGTTATATACCATTCCGAGGATTACCGCGCCCGGAGTGTTGATAAGCTGCGCCGTGGGCAGCCCCACAGCCTTTAAAAGCGAATTTATAAGGCCTGTATTTGAGAGAATCGTTATCCACGAATATGTGCGGATAAGAAAATTCATCCACATGGGGAGCATTATGAGCATCATTATGGTTCGCTGAGTGTTCGCACGGCTCTTTGCCATAATATACGCGAGCGGATATGCAAGAATAAGGCAAATGACCGTAGCCAAAACCGCATACCACGCAGATCTGCCGAAGATAGCTCCGTAGGATGAGAGCGCCTTGATATTGTCAAGGGTAAATGCGCCGCTGCGGTCGGTAAAAGCGTAGTAGATTACCATTATAAGCGGAGCCAAGATAAAAAGCACCGCCCATATCATATACGGAGCGTTTATGAGCTTTAAGGTGAGAGAAGACTTTTTCATGGCTTACTCTCCAATCTCGGAGACTTCGTCTTCATCCGTAAGCTCTGCATTGGGGTCGGAAAGCTCGTCAAATTCTTCGCTGAACGAGCTGTAATCGCCGTAAAGACCCGAATATTCGCTCTTTTTCATTATCTGAATTTCATCCGGCTTTATCGAAATACCTATACGGTCGCCGACTTCGGCTTTTTCGGTGGTCTGTATCATCCACTTAAAGCCTTTAATGTCAACGATTATTTCATAGTGAACGCCCTTAAACGTAACAGAGGTAACGTCGCCGGAGAGCATACCATCCCCTGGCGGCACCATATCTATATCCTCCGGTCGCACAACTACATCTACGGGTTCGTTAAGGCCGAAGCCCTTATCGACGCAGCGGCAGCGCATACCCTGGAATTCGACGTTGTAGTCGGAGAGCATAACACCGTCCACAATATTGCTTTCGCCTATGAAATCCGCAACAAAAGCGTTCTGCGGTTCATTGTAAATATCGGTGGGCGAGCCTATCTGCTGAATAACGCCGCCGTCCATAACCACTATGGTATCGGACATGGAGAGTGCTTCCTCCTGGTCGTGCGTTACATATATAAACGTTATGCCGAGCCGCTGCTGTATGGCTTTGAGCTCGCTTTGCATATCCTTGCGAAGCTTTAAGTCAAGTGCTCCGAGCGGTTCGTCGAGAAGCAATACGCGCGGTTTAACGGCAAGGGCGCGCGCAATTGCGACGCGCTGCTGCTGACCTCCGGAAAGCGAAGAAACATTGCGTTTTTCAAATCCCTTGAGGTTTACGAGCGAGAGCATCTCTTCAACGATTTTTTTAATTTCACTTTTTGACTTCTTCTGAAGCTTTAAACCGAAGGCGATATTGTCCGCAACGTTAAGGTTGGGGAACAGTGCATAACGCTGAAAAATGGTGTTCACCTGTCGTTTATGAGCAGGAACACCATTTATTTTTTTACCTTCGAAAATGACATCGCCGCTGTCCGGAGAGAGAAACCCGGCTATTATACGAAGTGTCGTCGTTTTACCGCAGCCCGAGGGTCCGAGTAAAGTGACGAATTCGCCGTCGTGTATCTCGAGACTCACATCTTTTAGTATAGGCTGGTCGTCAAAGCTTATTGAAATGTTCTTAAGGTCAATTATTACTGCTTTGTTTTCCAATTATGCAGCCCCTTTCCAACCGATAGATATTGTTGGGAAGTACAAAAGTATGCACTCCCTAATTGGTATGAGATAAATATAATTTGAAAATCATAAAAAGTCAATGTTTTTATCGAAAAACGGCGGAATATATTTTCCCGACGATACCGCCGAAGCCGAAACGAGCAAATATGTGCTTCGCCGCATTTTCGGGGCATAAAAAAAAGTAAGCGGGGAAAACATCCTCGCTTACCTTTATTTCTTTAAATTATTCCTGTGCGGGAGCGCCTACCGGGCATGTATCTGCACAAGTACCGCAGTCAATGCACTTATCTGCATCTATTTCATACTTGCCGTCGCCTTCGCTGATAGCCTCAACCGGACACTCAGCAGCACAAGCGCCGCATGAAATGCAGTCATCCGAAATCTTATATGCCATTTTACATGACCTCCTTTATTATGTTTAAACACATTGTAACATATATTTTTTGAATTTCAATACCATATTTGATAATGTAAAAAATTTTTTATCAACCTTTGCTTTTTGCAAAAACGGCCTTGAGATTTGCGCCCTTTAAAATGAATATTTCGCGGAAAAGCATAACCGAGAGAAAAGAAATAGTACCACCCATAAGCACGTCGCTGAAGAAGTGAGCGCCGACAACTATTCTGCTTACGGCAACAATTCCCGTGAACAATATCGGGCATATCCAAAGGGCAGCTCTTTTGCCCTTGCTCTTTATACCGAGAGAATCCGCGAGCATTATAAGCCCGTAGCTCATTCCCGCGGCGCAGGTGTGACCGCTCGGAAAAGACTTGCACGCGTCTGTCGTGCCGAAGAGCGTCATCATTTGCGCCTTATCCATCTGACCGTTTCTCACATACCATCTTGTGAAGTTCGCAAATCCGCCTATTGAAGCACCGCCGGCGGTATTCATAGCGCGGTAACGCATACGGCCGAACGGGATTTTAACTATCGCAACCACGGCATTTGCGAGTATTACGGTACAAATCATTGCAAACGCAAAGTTTATAAGCTTTTTTATGGATTCATCGGAGAAATTCTTTACGGCAAGGGTTCCGAACAGCATAAAAAGCGCCGCCAAACAGCGCAATCCCCGACAAAAAAGCCGAGCCCTTGTAGCTCTCCGCATTCAGGTGTTGTAAAAGATAGCCCACGGTCTCACTTAAAAATGCGTAATATGCCGCAGTACCCGCTATGACGCCTATAACTTCAACAATATCCTTTATCGGGCGTTTTTTCCAAAATCTGCGAACACCCCAAAAGAGTATCTGTATACTGAATGCAAGCATAAAATAAACAGGCGCGCTGCCGACGCTCTCAAATGTGGCACCGAACGGGTCGTTAGTGTAATACAAATGTGATGCCAAAGCATGCCGCGTCAGGATATCGCTCACCTGCAAATCGGTAAACGTAGCGGTTAAAAGAAGTCCGCCGAACAAAACTACAAACAGCAATATTGAAATCAGGGTTTTAGATTTTTTTGTCATTTCATGTACCCCTTTCGGATATTTTACATAAATTTTACCATAAATCAACATTCAAGGCAATTAAAATTTTTATCCTGCCGTATGGTTTGACAATGCATTTTGCGTATGCTAAACTCTTCCTAAAAAATTAACGGAGAGATAAATGAAAACACTTTACATATCGGATATGGACGGAACGCTCCTGAATGACGGCGGGAAAGTAAGCCGCCGCAGCGTCGAAATAATAAATGAGCTTATAAAAAACGGTATGCTGTTTACCGTTGCTACCGCAAGAAGCGCAATGTCTGCCGCAGAGCTTTTGAAGGATATTGACATATCCGTGCCGGCGGTGCTTATGAACGGGGTGTTTCTGTTTGATTTAAAGAACAAAAAAGCAGTTACCTACCACGAGATACCGAAGGACGCCTTTTTTGCGATAACGGAAATATTTGTGCGAAGGAACAAATCGCCGTTTGCCTTTTTCTACGGCGACGACGGGAAATTCACAATAGAATACACTGATTTCAAATTGCCTATTCACCGTGATTTTTACGAAAAAAGGAAGGGTAAATTCTTCGGCGAATTTAAAAAAGTCTCCGAATACGAGATTTTAGACGATATGCACCCCGTTTTTATAAGTCTTTCCGACGGATATGACGAGCTGAAGCCCATCTATGACGCGGCGCAGAAAATAAACGGCGTTACCTGTTCTTTTTACGCCGACACATACACCCCATACTGGTTTCTCGAAATATACAGCAGTAAGGCGAGCAAGGCTAACGGCGCACAGGAGGTTATGGCTCTGGTCGGCGCGGACAAAATCGCGGCGTTCGGCGACAACAGAAACGATATACTTCTGTTTTCGCTGGCGGACAGAAAATACGCCGTCAAGAATGCTGTCCCGGAGCTTCGGCAGATTGCCGATGAAGTCATAGGGGAAAACAATAATGACGGCGTAGCTGAATTTTTGAAAAAGGATTTTAAGGCATAATATATTTTAAAATCGGTATTTTTTTGATGACGAACGACAGTACGGCGCATATAATATATGCTATAAACGGCATAAACACCGAATAATACACGGGATGCTCCGCAAAAACAGCCACTTTATCAAACGCAAACAAAACGAGCATATGCGTAACATATATTCCGAGGCTGAGCGACGACAGGGCTCTTATGAATTTTTCCGGAATAATCCTGAAAAGCCGCTCCCATTTGATATATTTCGCTGCCGTAAACACGGCGGCGGACATAGGCAGGCAGGCTATCGACGTATAGTCCATAAACAAAGTGTCGGTTTCCCCGCCTTTTTTGCTGACAATATATGTTCCGAAAAACATTAGGGCGGCTCCGAAAATACCCGACATATAAATAAGTATACGCGCCTTTTTGGTATAATCCTTGTTTTTTATAAGCCAGCCCATAAAGACAAATACCACATAGCCCGTTACTATAACCGGAGTCAGTCCACCGTATATGGGAATTACAAATCTGTTGACGAGCGGCAAAACCGAATTGAACACAAAGCCGAGAACGCACACATACTCTATGGTTTTGATGTTTTTCTTGTCCGCGGCGAGCGAAAACAGCGGCAGGCACATATATACGGCAAAAATGCAATAGAAAAACCAAAATACATAATTTGCCTCGTTATTGAATATCGCAAGGAAAAGACCCTTTGCGCTCATGGGCGCGGTTGCCTGCTTTAACACAAACGGGCGTACCCAGTAAAGCAGCGACCAAAGAAACGGTGCAAGTGTTCTTGCGGCACGTTTTTTAAAGAACGTCTTTGTATCGTATTTTTTGCGGTAATCAAGTAAATTTGCACCGGTTATCAGAAAAAACACAGGCACGGCAAAATGAGCTACGGTCTGCAAAAACATATATATGAACCAAAGGCGTGTTTTCTGATAATAAAAAACTCCGCCGGAGCAATGCAGCACCACAACGGCAAAACAAGACAGAATATTGAGAATATCGATATAATAAAGCCTTTTTGGGCTGTTTGTTTCCACGGCAGGCAATTTACCGCTCCCCATTTTATCAACTCCTTTTGATGTTTATATCATAAGTTACTTTGACCGTTTTGTCAATTACGCGCGCATAAAAAGGGTTTGACAACAACGCCGCTAAATGGTATTATAAACAGCGGAAATTAAAAATCTATACTTTATCGCTTCTCGGTAATACGAGGCTTTGATTTTTAATATCATATATTATATCGTGCGGCAAATCGGCAGATACTGTGTCCGATAATGCACCCACGCCGAAACCGGTAAAATCGCAGAAATGCGTTTTTATATTTGCGGAACAAGCCGAAAGTAAGATTTATCTGAAAGTAAGCTCCGCCTCGGATGTCCTCGCCGTGTAAAATTCAGAGGACAAAACTTAATATGCGGGTATGGCGGAATTGGCAGACGCGCAAGATTCAGGTTCTTGTGGAGGCAACTCTGTACAGGTTCAAGTCCTGCTACCCGCACCACGTCGGAGCAAAGCAAACTTTGCTCCGCTTTTCTTTGTATAAAAAATATCCGCTTACAAACTGCTGACGTATTTATACCGTTTCGCGAAAGATTATATTTTATTCGCCGTAACATTGCCATAAGAAATGACAAAATAATCTTTTTATAGACAAAGCTCGCATTCTTATGTATAATCTTATCGTTGCATTCTCTGTAAGGTTCGCCTTGCCGATGTCAAGTTAAATCAAAGCTGCGGCAAAACGGTGCCTGCAAGCATCCGATGCCCGAAAGGTGATGAATTTCAAAATGAAAAAATCAAAAGAAATCGAACCTCTCTCACAATATACGGAGAGCTCCGATACTGCGGTCGTTCCCGAAAATCGTCTTGCAGGAACGGTAGGTGCACTCCTTTTTTCACTTGCGGGAGGAGTAGTGTATTTTCTGCTGTACCAAGTAGGCTATATTGCCGCAATAAGCGGACTGATAGGAGTTATCTGTGCGTTTAAAGGATATGAGGTTTTCGCTAAAAAGCTCAGCAAATTCGGCTGCATAATTTCCGTGGTTATGGCTTTGCTTGTGATAATTCTCGCTTGGTACTGCTGTCTTGCAAAGGATGTTTACAGTGCCTATCAGTCGTGGTTTGCCGACGGCGAGATAGATTTTACGCTCACCTTTGCCGAGTCATTGAGAAATGCTTACAGATTTCTCAGTGAGCCCGAAATCTCCAAATCATATGTGACCGACCTGATAATCGGCATATTTCTGTGTGCACTCGGCGCAGTCAGACCTATTATAAATATTGTAAAAGGCAATAAAAACAAAGCTGCCGAGGACAAAAACGAGCCCTCTTTTCAGGCTGAAAAATACAACGCTCCGGAAGAAAAGTCAAATGCGTATATGCCTCAAAGTATGCGTGCGGCAAGTTCCGAGAAGCCGCAGGATAAAAACGGCGATATGTAACCCTCGAAGCATTTAAAATTACATATTACGAATACGAAAAGCCGAAACGCAGCAGTAAATTTTACTTCTTAGTTTCGGCATTTGTTTTTGTCAGATGACGGGTTCTTGAAACCGTCTTAATAACATTCTCTTTGTTTTGCTCATTACTCTTTAAGTTCTGTTGTTAAACCGGGATTTTTAACACATAAACTCGGTCTTGACTATCCTACTAAATCGGTAGTATAATAGGGATATATTTTGAAACGGAGGATATGTTATGATTTCAACAAAAGGGCGCTACGCTTTGCGCGTTATGATAGATATAGGCCGCCACCAAAATGCCGCACCGGTCTCTGTTAAAGATATATCCTCAAGGCAGGATATATCGGTGAAATATCTTGAACAGGTGGTTTCAATTCTGAGTAAGGCCGGCCTTATACGCAGCTTTCGCGGCAATGCCGGCGGATACAAGCTCAATGTTGACCCCGAAAAATGCACGGCGGGAGACATTCTCAGAGTCTGCGAGGGTTCGCTGTCGCCCGTTGCCTGTTTACAGGACGAAAACAACTATTGCGAGCGCAGCTCATACTGTGAGACACTTGATTTTTGGCGCGGCTTTTACGATGTTATCAACAAATATGCCGACAGCGTCACTATTCAGGATTTAATCGACAAGGCAGTAGGCGCAAACGGCTCTTACTGCATCTGATAAAAATAAATTCGAAACAACCCATATACGGCATCGCAGACATCACGCTGCCTGTTGCGCAAAAATACTTATTATAATACAAAGGCGGAAATTATGCTGAATCAGTTTTCACGTACCGAGCTGCTTCTCGGAAAAGAAGCCATGGAAAAGCTGCAAAATTCGCGCGTTGCCGTATTCGGCATAGGCGGCGTCGGCGGCTACACCGTGGAGGCGCTTGCAAGATCGGGCATTGGTAAATTAGACCTTATAGACGATGACAAGGTCTGCCTTACGAATATAAACCGTCAGATAATCGCAACGCGTTCAACAATAGGGAAATATAAGGTCGAGGTTGCCGAAGAACGCATCAAGGACATAAATCCGGACTGCGAGGTTACAACGCATCGGAAGTTTTACACTCCGGAAACGTCGGCGGAATTTGATTTTTCACAGTACGACTATGTTGTTGACGCCATAGATACCGTATCGGGCAAAATCGAGCTTGTTATGCAGGCGCAAAAGAGCCAAACTCCCATAATCTGCTCAATGGGTGCCGGCAACAAGATGGACCCGACTGCATTTGAGGTGACTGATATTTATAAGACTTCGGTCTGTCCGCTTGCGAGAGTTATGCGATACGAGCTGAAAAAACGCGGAGTTAAAAAACTCAAGGTTGTTTATTCAAAGGAAAAGCCGCTTGTACCCATTGAGGATACGGCGATAAGTTGCCGCGAACACTGCATTTGCCCTCCCGGTACGGCGAGAAATTCCACACAAAGACGCGCTATCCCCGGCAGTAACGCGTTTGTCCCGTCGGTAGTCGGGCTGATAATAGCAGGTGAAGTCGTAAAAGATTTGACGAATTACAGGGCAAAATAAAGACACAAAAGGGTGTTTGAATATGACAAGAGACGAAGCATATGCGCTCCTTACGGAATACAACAAAGAGCCGTTTCACCTTGAGCACGCCGAAACAGTTGAAAAAACAATGATGCATTTTGCCGACAAGCTCGGCTACGGCGACGACAGGGATTTTTGGGGAATCGTAGGTCTTTTGCACGACCTTGACTTTGAAATGTATCCCGAAAAGCACTGCATAAAGGAACAGGAAATAATGCGCGAAAGAGGCATTGACGAAAAGATAATTCACGCAACGGCAAGCCACGGGTACGGCATAACGGTAGACATTAAGCCGGAACACGAGATGGAAAAGGTTCTCTATGCGGTAGATGAGCTTACGGGGCTTATAGGAGCCGTTGTAAAAATGCGCCCGTCGCACAGCGTACAGGATCTTGAGCTTAAATCCGTGAAGAAAAAATTCAAGGCGAAGAATTTTGCCGCCGGCTGCTCTCGCGAGGTCATACAGCGCGGTGCGGATATGCTCGGTATTTCGCTTGATGAGCTGATACAAAATACGATTGACGCCTTAAAGTCATTTCAGGACTGAAAGCATTAAAAATGTAATAATCAAAGCTTAGTTATTTTTTAACTAAAGGCGGCTATAAAAATACGGTGGGAACTAAATTTAAGCTCCCACCGATTTTTTATTTAATGCAAAGGATTGTCGCCGCCATCGTAAACTGAGCTGCGTAGTATAAGATATGGTTTAAGAATATGTTAAACTTTGTATTCTTGTTTTCGGCAAAGTACATACCCGAAAGAACGGCGTCGGACAGAGTAAAGAGGACACCGCCAACAGCCATAACAACCCAAACCTTTTCAAATCCGGTGGCAATTGCCGCTATGATAGCCGAAACCATAGTCAACGCCAGGAAGAAGGTATAGAGAAATACAATGAATTTAAACTTACCGAAATGATTTTTCATAAGCTTTTCGGTCAATATATTGCCGAGAGCTATAAGAAGCGATACGCCTATGGAAACAGCAAGTGTTTTGCCGGTAAATCTGTAGCTTTTATAAATCGCCACGTTAAAACAGATGTGACCTAAAAGGAATGAGATAAAGCCGGAATAAAGATATGAATCCTTATCCTGCAAATAAATCCATTTCAAGTCAAGCCAAATATCGCCGACCATTCCGAGTATGAGTCCAAACGCCACCCAAAGGCCGAATTGAAGATTGTCGCGGTTTGCGCTTGTTGCGGCAAAAGCGGTTGAAATAAAACAGAGACTCGCCGCCGCCTTGGCATACAGTGCGGAAATTCCGCCCTTTTTAACACGCAAGAACAAAAATATACCTGTCATAACAATGCCGATTGCCAAAAGCACCCAATATAATGTCCAGCTCATAGTTATCCCCCAAATTTAATTTCTGTTTAATCAATGAGCAGATTATATAATATTTCAACAATAATTGCAATAGCTTAGGCTGTTTTTTTGTTAAATAAAAGACAATTTTCCGACAACGCTTTTAGTCTCGCCATCGTACAGGACAAAAACCGCAAGCTCTTTTTATCGCGGAGGCAATTCATTGTACATTGCCTCAAAAAGCGCGGTTTCCGAAATACGCTCCTTTGTATCTCCCGTCATAAATTCACTTCCAAATAGTAGTAGCCGTTCGGTTACCCGTCAAGGCTTTTTTGGGGAATTTTTAAAACACAGCTAACCGAACGCAAAATCCTTTTCTCGGTCTATGCAAAGAAGCCGTTATGGTATCGCCATATAAAAAAGCCACGGAAAACCGTTGATTTCCCGTGGCTTTTGAAGTATTTGATTGAAAAATCGTAACCGATTATCTCTTTGAGAACTGCGGTGCGCGACGAGCGCCTTTGAGACCGTATTTCTTTCTCTCTTTCATTCTCGGGTCACGAGTCAAGAAGCCGGCTTTCTTGAGTGCCGAACGAAGATTTTCGTCGTACTGAAGAAGAGCTCTTGAAAGGCCGTGGCGAATTGCGCCTGCCTGGCCTGTTACACCGCCGCCCTGAACGTTGCAGACGATGTCGAATTTGTCAGCTGTGCCGGTGAGAGCGAGAGGCTGACGAACTATAAGTTTAAGTGTTTCAAGGCCGAAATAATCGTCGATATCACGATTGTTTATCGTTATTTTGCCTGAGCCTGCATAAACGCGAACTCTTGCAACCGACTTCTTTCTTCTGCCTGTGCCGTAAAAATAAGGATTAGTCTCGTACATTTATTTTTGCCTCCCTTTCTCAGAATTCTTTAACTTCGGGCTTCTGAGCCTCATGTGTGTGTTCGCCGTCTTTGAAGATACGAAGTCTTGTAAGCTGCTTTCTGCCGAGTGAGTTATCGGGAAGCATACCCTTAACTGCCTTTTTAAGAGCAAATTCGGGCTTTTCAGCCATAAGGGTCTTATACTGAATCTTCTTCATGTTACCGATATAACCGGTGTGATGATAGTACATTTTCTTTTCAAGCTTGTTGCCTGTAAGAACTATTTTGCCGGCGTTGATTACGATTACGTGATCGCCGCAGTCAGCGTGAGGAGCAAATGTCGGCTTGTGCTTGCCGCGAAGAAGCGTAGCAGCCTCCGCAGCAACGGAACCGAGGGTTTTGCCGTCAGCATCAAGAACATACCAGTTACGGCTGATGTCGGCAGCCTTAGGCATATAAGTTGACATAAAACATAACCTCCGAATAATTATTTCTTTTTTATTGCCCGAATATATTATCACGAAGAAACGATTTCGTCAACACCGTTTTTTCAATATTTTAACGATTATATGATTTATCTCTCGTTTTCTCGCATTTTCTCTTGTTTTCTGCTATATTGCTTATTTATTATTTTTGAGTCTTTGCCTATCGTAAAGGCTCTTTCGGACAAAAGCGAGGCGGCGTTTTTCATACAATGCTCAAGGCTTATACCGTTTTCCTTTATTTTATGTATTTCGCATACTCCGAGTTTCTCGGCGGAAATATCATTTTCGACGTCGCCGCTCAAAAGGATACACGGAACACCGAATTTTCTGGCTATGTCCGAGACCCTCTTAGGAAGCTTGCCGAATAGGGTTTGCCTGTCCGTCTTGCCCTCGCCTGTTATAACCGCATCGGAGCGACGTATTTTATCCTCAAGCGATGCAGCCCTTGCCAGCACATCAAATCCGCTTTGGAGCTCACAGTTCAAAAAGGCGGATAAGCCACCGCCGATGCCGCCCGCAGCTCCGGCTCCCGGAAGATTTATAATCTTTTTGCCGGACTCTTTTTCAAAAATCTCTCCTATATTTCGTAAGCCGTCGTCCAAAAGCTCCACATCGTTCTTCGAGGCTCCCTTTTGCGGAGAAAAAACATAAGCCGCTCCGTTTTCTCCGCACAGAGGATTTGTAACGTCACACGCGAGAGTGAACTTTATATCCTTGAATCTTTCAAAATTCTCGGTTCGCCGTATTTTCTTAACTCGTATCATATTTTGACCGTCGGGCAAAACCTCGACGCCGTCCTCCGAAAAGAACCGCATACCGAGGGCATACAAAATGCCCGTCCCCGCATCCGTGGTAGCACTGCCGCCGAGTCCGAGAATTATATGTTTTGCCCCATGCTCCGCAGCGTCGCAAATCAGTTCTCCGCTTCCCAATGACGACACCTTCACGGCGTCGCGCTCGCTGCTCTTGAGAAGCGTCAGCCCGCTTGCCGAGGCTATATCGATTACAGCAGTACCGTCGGGCAAAACGGTGTATTCCGCCGTGATTTCACGAAGCAGAGGGTCGTGCACCGCCGCTTTTCGAAGCTGCCCTCCGAGTATATCGTAAAAACAGCGAGAGGTCCCCTCTCCGCCGTCGGCAAACGGCAGAGAAAGCACCTCAAAATTTTTGTTACACCGAAGAAGTCCGTCTTTAACCGCGGCGCAAGCATCCTTTGACGTAAGACTCCCTTTAAAAGAGTCGCAAACAACAGCTATCTTCATAATCAGAACACCATATATCCGAATATTTCCTTGAGCGTATCGAGCGGCGACTGACCATCGGCAATCTTTACCGCGATGTGCTTTTTGCCGTAATCCATTATAGACACTCTGCCGCGCATCATGGAGGACAGGTTCAAAACCGTATTTGTATCTATATCGTTCACATAAAGGATAACGGAATTGCCCTTTTGCCCTATTTCGTATATACCCTTTGCGGCGGCGGTATTACGAAGAAGCGAAACATCGATAAGACCCTGAACCGACTGCGGGATTTCACCGAATCGGTCGCGGAGCTCATCTTTAACGTCCTCTGCATCCTCGGTATTTTTAATGTCCGCAATTCTGCGATAGACCGCAAGCCTCTGAGGAATGCTCTTGATGTAATTATCGGGAATGTGAGCGTCTATTTGCATATCTATGAGACACTCCTTCTTACGCGAAATCGGCTTTTCGCCCTTTTCCTCCTCCACGGCTTCACCGAGAAGCTGCAGGTACATATCGTAGCCTACCGCCTCCATATGGCCATGCTGCTGCGCACCGAGGACGTTGCCCGCTCCGCGGATTTCAAGGTCACGCATGGCAATCTTAAAGCCGGAGCCGAATTCGGTATATTCCCTTATTGCCGAAAGTCGTCTGTTCGCTATTTCCGACAATTCCTTGCCACGCTTAAACGTGAAATATGCCGACGCTCTGCGTGTGCTTCTGCCGACTCTTCCGCGTATCTGATGAAGCTGTGCAAGCCCGAGCCTGTCGGCGTCCTCGATAATCAACGTATTGCAATTCGGAACATCGACGCCCGTCTCAATGATGGTGGTGCAAACGAGTATGTCTATGTCGCCCTCAAGCAAGTCACGCCAGATTTCAGACAGCTCCTCCTCGCCCATTCGGCCGTGCGCCACGGCTATACGAGCCGACGGCATCATTTCCTTTATCTTAGCCGCCGTGCTTTCGATTGATTCGACACGGTTGTGGAGATAATATACCTGACCGCCTCTGCGAAGTTCCTTCTCCATGGCCTCGCAGAGAATTCCCATATCATGCTCTATAACATATGTCTGAACGGGGTATCTGTCCTGCGGAGCCTCCTCTATTACGGACATATCGCGTATGCCGGTCATAGCCATATTAAGCGTTCTCGGGATAGGCGTCGCCGACAAGGTCAAAACATCAACCGTTGGGAACAGCTCCTTAAGCTTCTCCTTTTGAGCCACGCCGAAGCGCTGCTCCTCATCGACTATTAAAAGGCCGAGGTCCTTAAATTTTACATCTTTTGAAACAAGACGGTGCGTGCCTACGATTATGTCAAGCGAGCCGCGCTTCAAATTTTTAAGTATTTTCTCCTGCTCCTTAGGAGTTCTGAAGCGTGACAGCATCTCTATCTCGACAGGGAAACCGTCAAATCTTTTAAGTATGGTACGGTAATGCTGATACGCAAGAATTGTTGTGGGAACAAGTATTGCGCATTGCTTACCGTCTGCCGCGCATTTAAAAGCCGCACGAAGCGCGACCTCGGTTTTTCCGAAGCCGACGTCGCCGCATAGAAGTCTGTCCATGGGATAAGGCTTTTCCATATCGCCCTTTATTTCATCGATTGCTCTGAGCTGATCGGACGTCTCGTCATATTCAAACCGCCGTTCGAAATCGCTCTGCATATCTATATCCGGAGAAAATGCATAGCCGGGGCTGTTTTGCCTTTTTGAATACAGGGCTATGAGCTGATCCGCCATATCCTTGACTGCGGCACGAACCTTATTTCTCGTTTTTTCCCAGTCCTTGCCGCCGATTTTATTCAGCTTTACTGTTCTGCCGTCGTCCTCGTGAGGGCCTATATATTTTGAGACAAGGTCAAGCTGCGTTACCGGGACATACAGAACGTCGCCCTTTGCATATTTGATTTTGATATAATCCTTGGTTATTTTGCCGACCTCAAGCTTATTGATGCCGTCAAACACGCCTATACCGTGGAGCGAATGAACAACGTAGTCGCCCTTTTTAAGCTCATCAAGCGAGTGGAGGCTCTGTCCCTTTTTAAACCCACTCCTGCTTTCTTTTTTTGGACGCAACGGCGTTTCTGCCATAGGTAAAGGCATAAAACTTTTCGTGCGGATAGCCGAAGCCGCCCGAGAGCGCACCGGGCAAAACCGAAACTCTGCCACGCGGAAATTCGGCGGGCTCGAGCGGAAAATAAAGTGCCGGAACATCCTCGTTTTCGAGATCCTCGGCAAGGTTTTTTGCAGCCTTTTCCGTTCCTTCCCATTACTACAACCGTCGAATCCTTTTGAACAAGCGGAGACAAATCGTCCAAGAGTATGTCGAGCTTTCCGTTCCATACGGGAAGTGTTGACGCCGTAAACGTTACAAGGTCGCGTACCGGTACGTCAAACGAACCGCGCGCAAAATCGTCGAGAAAAACAGTATCCTTTTTTTCATATTCGCGTGTAAGCTCCGGGAAGGTCATCGTAAACTCGTCGAGTCCGCGGCAAAGCTCGCCGTCCTCAAGGAGATATTTGATATCCTCGTTTTGGAGCTTTATTGCGGTGTTTGCCTTCTCCTTGACTCCGGCACTCTCGCAAACAATAAGCAAAAGCGAATCGGCATAGCTTAAAATTGTCGCATTCTCTTCGTAAGCGAGCGGAAGATACTTATCGGCAGAGCTTAAGCTCACGCCGTTTTTGAGCCTGTCTATATCCTTGCAGCATTTCGCGAGCCTTTTTGGCTCCCTTACCCTTTACGGTATCATAAAATGCGGTAATCTTTTTCATTAAGTCGTCGCCGCCCGAAAAGACTATCTCGGTTGACGGCATAAGCGTCAGCTTATCAACATTGTCGGTTCTTCGCTGCGACATTATGTCGAAATGAGCCATGGTGTCAACGGTATCGCCCCAAAACTCTATTCTGACGGGATTTTGGTCGTCGGGCGAAAACAGGTCGAGTATTCCGCCGCGCACGGAAAACTGACCTACTCCCTCCACCATATCGGCTCTCGTATAGCCTGCGGAAAGAAGCACACTCGTTATGTCGCCGAGCTTAATATCCTCGCCTCGCCTTATCGTAAGCGAATGTTTTTTTAAGTCCTCGGGCGGAATAGTCCTCTGAACCGCCGCCTCTGCGGAGCAAACCACTATATCGGCGGTGCCGTTTAAAATATTTGTGAGCGCATTTATACGGCGCTGTTCATATTCGTGGGAACGATTTTCCGCCGAGGTAAACGAAAAGTCCCTCGCCGGATACAGAAACGAATTCTTACCGAAAACACGCAAGTCCTCGCAAAGCTTCGTCGCAGCCGCTTCGTCGGGCATAATGACAAGAGCCCTGCGGTCTAAATTACCGCAGAGCGAATTTATAATATGAGCCTTATGTATTCCCGAAACGCCGAGAACTCCGACAGGCAGATTTTTGCTTTTTACCGCCTTTTCGAGCGTCTTATATTCGGGCGAGGTCTTTAAGACCTCAGCAAATGCTGACATATTAAATTAAAGCTCCTTCAGGAATTATATTTATTCATGGCTTCGTCTGTTTTGCCGTCCAAAATAAGCTCCACCGCACAGCAGGCATTATCAAGTGCCTTTTTAAGCTCCGGGGCCTCGTCCTTTTTGTACTCGGAGAGAACCCATGCGGCAAGGTCGTAATCGGGATGAGGCTTTTTGCCGCAGCCGATTTTGACTCTCGGAAAATTTTGGCTGCCTATACAGGATATTATGCTCTTTATACCGTTATGACCGCCGTCTGAGCCCTTGCGGCGTATTCTCAGTCTGCCTACGTCAAGCGATATATCGTCAAAAATCACAATGATTTTTTCCGGAGGTATCTTATAAAAATCTGCCGCAGCCTTTACGGCCTCTCCGCTTAAATTCATATAGGTCTGCGGCTTCATTACAATGCAGCGGTGCGAGTTTATAACCGTATCGGCTATAACCGCCTTGAACTTGAGTTTATTTATTTTAAAACCGTGCTTTTCGGCAAGAAAGTCAACGCACAAAAACCCCGAATTATGACGTGTCAGGGTATATTTTTTCTCGGGGTTACCGAGTCCTGCCACTAAAAATTCGGGTGCGCCGACAGCTTCCGTTTTTTTGAATCTGCCTAACATTATTGTGTTTACCTGTCCTTATTTATCTTTTAGGCACCAGCCTATCTTATTAACCTGCCGTGCTCTTGCTATACCGAGCGAATCGCCGGGAACGTCCTCTGTTATTGTGGAGCCTGCCGCGGTATATGCGCCGTCACCGACCGTCACGGGAGCTACAAGATTTGTGTTGCAGCCTATAAACGCATCGTCGCCTATGGTGGTTCTGAATTTCGCCTTGCCTGTATAGTTGACCGTTACCGTTCCGCAGCCGAAGTTTACCCTCTTGCCCACGTCGCTGTCGCCGACATACGTAAGGTGCGAAACCTTTGTGCCGGTATCTATATTGGAATTTTTCACCTCGACGAAGTTGCCGAGATGCACCTTTTCGCCTATCACCGAATTGGGTCTGATATGCACAAACGGGCCTATATTTACGCCGCTCATTATCCTTGCGTCAAAGCTTTGAACGCTGTTTAAATACGCATCATCGCCGACAGTTGTATTGTGAAGAAGCGTATTGGGCCCTACGGTGCAGTTTTTGCCTATCGTTACGTTTCCGCGTAAAATCGTGCCGGGCAAAATAAGCGTACCCTCGCCGATTTTTACGTTCGGGGAAATCATAACTCCGTCAAAGCACGGGATATTCACCCCGCAGTCAAGCTGATGCTCTATCTCTCTTAAGCGAACAGTCTCGCTGATTTCGTGAAGTGAGCACATATCATAGACGGCACTCGTTTCGCATCTGCAATCGGTTTGGAACCGTGCTTTTTTATCACAGGCGCGAAAAAGCTCCTCGGCAGAGCGAGATGCGCCGTTTTTAATGAGTGTCATGAGTTTTTTTGAAGAGAACACATACGCTCCGGTCACGTCCTCACCATTAGGCTGTCTTGAAAAGACTGCGGCCGCCTCATTTCCCTCGTTCACGCAGAGAGAAAGCGCGTTTTTAAGAGAGCTGCCGTTCATAAGCGGTACATTTCCATAGAGAACATATACATAGTCAAATTCGTCTGCAAAGCCGTCGGCTGCAAGCAGAAAATCGCTGTCATTTTCGGCATCCGGCGACACAAACACCCGGCTGTCGCCCTTTATTGCTTCAACACCGGAGCTATCACTTTCAATTATAATTGCCGTTTTTTCCGCATCAGCCTTTTCGGCATACGACTTCACATACGAAATGAGCGGCAAAGACAAAGCCTCACACATATAAATGGGTTTTTCGCGTTTTTTATTATCTGCGGCTATAATCAGCGCACCTGTTTTAAGAGCCATAAGAGCACTCTCCCAATATATTTTGTATTCTGCCGCCGTATCTGCCCGATACCTTTGCAGCAACAATATTATTGTATCACAAAATGTCTTTTCTTACAATAAAAACATCCGCCTCATTGCGCACAACAAATCAACACTTCGGCCCGACTTGTTAGTTTTTACCAATATAAGCAGTTTAATTTTGTAGTGTTTTTTCGAAAAAAGCTCTTTTCTTTTTTTATTTTCTCTGATATATTATACACAGGAAGGATCCTAAAACCAATTAAAAAAAAGGAGAGATAATCCATGGATTTCAGTTCTATCTTTGAAACAATCAAGGGCTTCTTCGAGGCTAACGTGCTTCCGACCCTTAAGCCTATCATCGACGCTATAATGGGTCTCATCGGCGGCATCATCGGCGGCAAATAATCAAGCCAATCGACAAGCGGTGTAATTTCGGTTACACCGCTTGATTTTTTATAAGGATTTGTTATGAAGCACTTTAAAATCTCATTATGTATATTGCTGATGCTCGCGTGTCTTTGCTCCTGCGGCAAAAAGCAGGAGGATTATACCACACCTGCCGTCTCATATCCCGAAACAACCGGTCCCATCGAAACGACAACAAAAAAGGTTGAAAAAACCACAGCCGAATCCACAAAGCCTCAAAGCACGGCTCCCGCCGCAGTCAGCACGGAAACAACGGAATACGAAGCACAATACGGCGATTCGCAACTTGACTTCGATACGGACAACAAATTTGTTGACGCCGTAGTCGCGAAATACGGAATTGACCGCGAAGGTCTTATAACCGCATATTCGGTAAAGGGCAGAGACAGTAACTACGTCTGGCAATTTAACGGCAGCCGAGACGAAAACGGCAAGCTCATAAGAAACGCCGACACGCTTAAATACGTTTATTACGTAAACGCCGATTGTTCCAAGGTAAGCCGTACCGGCGGCTATACGGGAAATGACGGTTGCACCTTAAAGGACGGGCTGACGGTATTTTTACTTACACAAAAGGTTCTGATACCTAATTTGCAGGAGCAGATAGACCAAAACTCATAATCACAATATAAAAATATGTCGGACTGTAAAAAGCACGTTTTTACAGCCCGATTTTTTGTACGTATTTCAAAAAACTCTGACGGAGATTTTAAGACGCTGTTTTTTTGTCTCTCCGATTTTGCCGCAAAACACAAACCGTCCCTTGTGCCGCACCGATATTATCTCGTCCTCTTTCGGTATATATGATGAATTGACGGTCATTTTGCCGTTTACAAATATAAGCTTTTGCATAAAAAGCTGCTGTGACTCGCTGCGCGATATTTTATAAACCGCGGCAACCATCGCGTCAAGCCGCAGAGACGGCACCGTAACCGTCCGCTCCTCCGGCAAGGCTCCGACAGAGTCCGGAGGAGATAAGGTCATCTCACATCGCACCGTGGTGTGCTTGACCCTGTCAAGATTGTCGAGCACAAAGCGTACAACCTTTTTTTCGCAAAAAACGTATCCGCAATTATCATCCGTGAGAATATCGCCTATTGTCTCCCTCTTGATGCCGAGCCCCATAAGCGTACCGAGAAAATCACGGTGAGTGAGCTCGTCGGCAAACTTTTGCCACCGGTGAAATTTTCACCCACACAAAATCGCATTCGGCTGCTTTTTCCTCCTCACTCTTTTCGCCGAAAAGAGCCGCACGACGCTCGGCAAGCGGATAGCCGCCGTAAAGATACACCCTCGAAAACAGCTGTGCAGATGCTAAAGTGCTTTGCTCGTCAAGCGTTAAAAAATCGGAGCTTACGGTTCTTCGCTGCTCGACGGCGCGCAGCGATAGCTCCGCGAAGCGCTTCTTCAGTTTGTTTTCGTCATTGTCCAAAATCCGAACGCCTCCTTTAAATCGATAATATATCGATAATATAATATCAAAACACAAGTCGCGTGTAAAGTACCGTAAAAAAAAGTGACGAGCCGCCATTACGGCGGCTCGTCCCTTAAGCGAGGAAACCAAAATTTCGTTATTGTTGAGTAATAATGCGTCAGATAAGCGAACGATAGAGTTCTGCAATCTCTTCAACGCTTGTGTCGCGGGGGTTACCGGGACGGCAGGCATCCGCATACGCAGACTCCGAGAGGAACTGTATATCTTTTTCTTTAACGATTTCTTTAAGGTCTGCGGGAATACCTACATCGGAAGCAAGGCGTTTTACTGCATCAACAGCAGCCTTTCTGTACTCCTCCTGAGTCATATCGTCCGTACCCTTTACGCCCATAGCCTTTGCTATATCTCTGTATTTTTCACCGGTAGCCGGAGCGTTATATTCCATAACAGTCGGAAGAATAATTGCATTTGCAACACCGTGAGGTGTGTCGTAAAGCGCGCCGAGCGGATGAGCCATAGAGTGAACTATGCCGAGGCCGACATTTGAGAAGCCCATTCCGGCTATGTACTGACCGAGAGCCATTTCCTCTCTGCCCTCGGGGGTGTTTTCAACAGCACCTCGAAGAGCGCGGGAAATTATTTCGATTGCCTTTAAATGGAACATATCGGAAAGCTCCCAAGCACCCTTTGTGATGTAGCCCTCAATAGCGTGTGTAAGAGCGTCCATACCGGTTGCGGCAGTAAGCCCCTTTGGCATACTCGACATCATATCCGGGTCAACAAAAGCAACTACCGGGATATCGTGAACATCGACGCACACCATTTTTCTGTTTTTCTCGGCGTCGGTTATAACATAGTTTATGGTAACCTCAGCGGCTGTGCCTGCGGTTGTGGGAACGGCAAAAATCGGAACAGCCTTATTCTTTGTGGGAGCCACTCCCTCAAGGCTTCTGATATCTGAAAATTCGGGATTCGCAACAACTATGCCAATCGCCTTAGAGGTATCCATTGAGGAGCCGCCGCCGATTGCGATAAGATAATCGGCACCCGAAGCCTTAAATGCCTCAACGCCGTGCTGACAGTTTTCTATTGTGGGATTAGCCTTGATGTCGGAGTATATCTCATAGTCAAGTCCGGCTTTATCAAGAACATCCGTAACCTTTTTGGTAACTCCGAATTTAAGAAGATCGGGGTCCGAGCAAATAAAAGCCTTTTTAAAGCCTCTGCCCTTTGCCTCGTCGGCAATGCTCTCTATTGCGCCCTTGCCGTGATAAGAAGTCTCGTTAAGAACAAATCTGTTAGCCATAACTTATTCCTCCGTATTCAATAAAATAAATTTAACGGCAACGTGGGTAAACGTTTAACCATCTACGTTAAAATTTTAACAACCGTTTTTTGAAAAATCAATAGGCAATACTCACAAATAATCGAAAAAATTTTTGACACTTAAAAGACCTGCCCTCGCCGCAAAGCGAAAACAGGTCTTGGAATCATAAAACCATATAAGACTTACGAGCCGGAAACTATCCAGCCTATGCCGTATGTCACGGTGGTCATTATAAGCCCGGCTATAAGTACGCCGAGGGCGATTATCGGAAATGCCTTTTTAGGCGGTATTTCCAAAAGCGACGCCATAAGCGCGCCCGTCCAGCCGCCGGTTCCGGGAAGCGGAATCGCAACGAACAGCAAAAGCCCCCACTGCTTACCGCGGTTTATTTTATCTCGATTCTTTTCGGCTTTTGCTTCAAAGTGCTTTATTATTTTGTCAAAGCCCTTTATCTTTCTCAGCCACTCGAATATCTTTTTGATGAACAAAAGGATAAACGGTATCGGCACAAGATTCCCGAGATACGAGATGATGAATGCCTGAAGCATATTCATATTGAGCAGTCTTGCGGCTATCATACCGCCGCGGTTCTCAAGAATCGGGAACAGCGAAATTATAAGCACCGTAAGCCATGACGGTATGGTGTCTCCGAACAGATGCACCATTTTTTCCGCGAGATTTTCTGTCGCGGACAGCGTCATAAAGTACTGCGAAAATGTAGACAGCATATAATTCTCCTTATAATCAGATAGAGTGCTCCGTCAAATAAGCCTTTGCTTTTTTGAGAATAGCCTTGTCGTTTTCATAATTAAGGGTCGTATAAGCATTATCATAGCTTAACCAAATGTAGTCCTCAATTTCCTCCGGCTGAATAACGGTTCTTGTATCTTTTGTGGAGGCGATATAAATTATAACCGTTTTTTCTATTCTGCCCTGAATCGTATACTCCGAACGGCTCTTAAATTCCGGAAGAATGGCTATATGAAGCCCGGTTTCCTCAAGGACCTCGCGTCTTGCGGTATCCTCGTTGCTCTCGCCCTCTTCGACATGGCCTTTGGGGAAGCCCCAATTTGCGCTGCGCTTGTTTTTGATAAGCAAAAATCTTCTTTCGCCCGCTATTTCCCGGTAAACTATCGCGCCGCAACTGCGCTCATAAAGACAATCTATCGAATAGGAGCCTTTTTTGTACATAAACGCGAGCGCGTCACGCACATCATTTACTATAAATCTTTTACTCTTTGGCGACACAACAATAATTACGCCTTTTGTCTTAGGTATTTTAACGGTGGCTATTACCCTGCCGTCAAAATTTCTTACGGGGTGATTTATGCCCATAATAAAGGCGCCCTTTACGGGAGAGTGCGGCTCAAGCCCGCTTTCGACGGTACCGTAATTAAGGCGGTACTGCGTCTTGCTGTTGCCGTCAAAGAATCCTATGGGTCTTGTGACCCTCACTTTGACAAACCTTCCCAGCATCGTGGTTCTCCTTAGAAAAATCTGAAAATATTATACAGGTTTTTTTCGCTCGTTTCAAGACAAATTTAAACATTAAGCCTCAAATCACGCCTCAATGTTTAAATTGACATTAAAATTACTGTTTTTGTAATAAAATTTTAATCAAAAGGGATTGTGAAAAGCAGTAATTTACGATAAAATATACTCATTATATTATAAGCTGTTGTGGGAAAGGGTGTCAATTATGGCAGATGACAAGAAATTCGGCAATAACGATTTTGAGGATATTTACAGTTCTTCCGAAGAACGGTTACGAGGATATATACAGCGACAGCGAGGAGGAGGGACGTGCAGTCTCTTCCGACAAGAAGGGTGATGACGATTTCGAGGACTTCTTCACGGGGAGAGACGACAAATCAGACAACGAAGATTTCGGAAACGAGACTCCCGTTCCGCGCCACAGAGAGATAAACACAAGTCCGGAGGTCAAACCTTACAGCTACAACTATAACAGAGCCGCAAATTCAAGAGCCAAAAAGGTTTCAGACGAGCACGGCTTTACCGATATTTCAAGCGGCAGGCAGCCGAGAGAAAAAAAAGCCTCACCGACACAGCGCAGGCAAGATAATCGGTATAGTCATATTGATTTTACTGCTGCTCTGCGCCGCCTTTGCCGCAGTTACATACCATCAGGCAAAGAAGCTGCTCGGCGAGGTCAACTACTCTCCGCTTCAGGAGAACGAATACATAGATTCTTCAAAACTCGCACATTCGGATTCGGTACGTAACATTCTCCTGATAGGCGTTGACGCGCGCGAGGGTGAAAGCTCAGACAGCACAAGGTCCGACACCATGATGATTCTTTCCATTGACGAAAAGAACAAGCAGTTAAAGCTCACCTCCATTCTTCGCGACACATATGTTGAAATTCCGGGCTGGAAGTGGAACAAGATAAACGCGGCGCAGAGCCACGGCGGCAGGCAGCTGCTTGTAGACACAATAGAATACAATTTCAAAGTGGATATAGATAACTATATGCTTGTGAACTTTGATATGTTTACCACTATAATCGACGAGCTCGGCGGCGTAGATGTTGAAGTAACCGAAAAAGAGGCAAACTACATAAACGCGCGTTACAATATGACTCAGGCCGAAAGACGCTTTCCCCGGAGCCACAAACGCCGGTGTAAATCACTTCAGCCGGTATGCAGGCTCTTTGGTACAGCCGTATGCGCTATCTCGACAGCGACTTCTACCGCACACAGCGTCAGCGCAAGGTCATTTCGGCAATTATAGATAAGGCAAAATCAAATCCGACGGCACTCTATTCGATAGCCGAAAAGGTTATGCCGATGATTGAAACGGATCTTACCACGGACGAGCTTGTAAATCTCGCAAAGGGCTCCGTAAAATATATGAAATACGATCTTGCTCAGATGCAGGTTCCGATTGACGGAAGCTGGAAGAGCGTTAAAAAATCAGCCGGTAACGTGCTCTCGATAGATATGGATAAAAACGTTTCGGCAATGCGCACATTCATATACGAAAAGGCGGACACCTCAAATAACGAGACTACAACGGAGAATTCCAAAAAGAAATAATTTTTCAGGAGATACAATATGAAAAAAGCTGAATTATCACTTGCCGGCGAATTTAAAGTAGGCAAGGTTGACGACAGGATCTTCGGTTCGTTCATAGAACACCTCGGCAGAGCCGTTTACGGCGGAATATATGAGCCACATCACCCCTGTGCCGACGAAGACGGGTTCAGAAAAGACGTTATCGACGAGGTTAAAAAGCTTCGTGTACCGATAGTGCGCTACCCCGGCGGAAACTTTGTTTCCGGATACAGGTGGGAGGACGGTGTGGGTCCCATAAGCGAAAGGCCGAAAAAGCTTGAGCTCGCCTGGGGCGTTACGGAGCCCAATCTCTTCGGCACGGATGAGTTTATGAAGTGGTGCAAAAAGGCGGACACAGCTTGTATGATGGCCGTAAACCTCGGTCTGCGCGGAGTCGACGACGCAAGAAATCTTGTTGAATACTGCAATCACCCATCCGGCTCATATTACAGCGATATGCGACGTAAAAACGGTGCCGAAAGCCCTTACGGTATAAAGCTGTGGTGCCTCGGGAACGAGATGGACGGCGGTTGGCAGCTCGGCCACAAGGAAGCGAAGGAATATGCTTTTTTGGCGGATCAGGCATCAAAGGCAATGAAGCTAACGGATGACTCAATCGAAACCGTAATTTGCGGCAGCTCCAACGACCATATGAAAACCTTCGGCAAGTGGGAGGATACCTGCCTCGACATAGCCTACGACAGCGTGGATTACATATCGCTTCATCAATACTACGACAACAAGCTCGGCGACACGCAGAGTTTCCTCGCTAAGAGCATGGCTATGGACGAATTCATAAAAACGGTAATTTGTATATGCGATTCCGTAAAGGGCAGAAAGCATTCAAAACACACCGTCAATCTCTCCTTTGACGAGTGGAACGTTTGGTTCCACTCAAACGGCGACGAGGTAAAGAAGTGGAGCACCGCTCCGCACCAGCTTGAAGACGTATACACCTTTGAGGACGCACTTTTGGTCGGGCTTATGCTGATAACTCTGTTAAAGCATGCCGACAGGGTTAAGGTCGCGTGTCTTGCACAGCTTGTAAACGTCATAGCCCCCATTATGACGGAAAACGGCGGCGGTATTTTTGAGCAGACTATATTCTATCCGTTTATGCACGCGTCAAATTACGGCAGAGGAACCGTTTTACTCTCAAACACAGTATGCGGCAAGCACGACACAAGAGAGTTTACCGATGTTCCGGACGTGGACTCCGTGGCGGTTTTAAGTGACGACGGCAACGCTCTTACCGTATTTGCGGTAAACAGAGACCCGAACGAAAGCTATGATATGTGCATAAAGCTTTTAGATCTTGAAGACTTTTCAGGCAAGGAGCATATTGAAATGTGCGGCTTTGACAAAAACGCGGTCAACGGATTCGACAAAATAAACGTCTTCCCCGTAAGCGGAGAAATCCCCACAGTTGACGGCAAGACGGCACACGCCGTTTTAAAGCCGTTTTCATGGAATGTTATAAGATTTTATAAAAACAAATAATAAAGAAGGATTGAGAATTATGGCAAAATGTCCCAAGTGCGGAGCAAAGCTTCATTGGTACGACTTCCGTGCCGAATGTAAACACTGCGGAGTTAATATTCCCAACTACAAATGGGAAGAGAGGCTTGAAAATGACGCCGATACGGCCGAGACATCATTCGCAAAGCTGCATTACAAAATGAGTAACTTCAAATACGGCACGGTAGGCTCTCCGCTTATGATAGTGCGCCTTGTTTTTACTCTTTTGCCGCTTGTGGCTCTTGTTGTGCCGCTTGTAAAAATCACACTCTGCTTCCCGTTTTACGAAAAAACGGAGAGTGTTTCATTTCTCACGTTTATACTTAACTATTTGACCAAATATGATATAAAGGCTTCGCTCTCGCTGATGCACGGCGAGGCACTCGGCGGTGTTTTTGCAAAAATGTTTCTCGGCGTGGGATTTGCGTTTTTGGCCGCCGCGCTCGGAGTTGTAAATTTCTTCGTTGTGCTTATAGCGTCAATGTCACTCAGCAGCAAAGCCGACACGGTATTAAACATCCTCAGCACCGTTTTTTGGAGTCTTTCGGCATACTTTGTTTACGCCTTTTTAAATGCCGCGGCCGAAACAAGCGTAAACATAATCACAGGCTCGGTATCCCCGTTATTTGCGGTAGGAATAGCGTTGTTCCTCGCAAATGTCATAATCAATATTGCGGTGTCCAAAAAATTCAAAAAACAAAAAAGCCACAGATCCGTCTATGGAGGAAGCCATAGAAAAAGAGCTTCGTGAGCTCCGTGAAAAAGACAGCGAGCCGGTAGCCGAATAAAGTCTTAAAAACTTGTCCCCCTCATACATTTAGTATGAGGGGGTGTTTTTTTTTGAAATGTATAATTTTGACTAAGAGAGGGCTTACGGCGATAACCGCTGTCACATTATCCGCGCTGCTTATCGTATTCGGAATCTGCGGCAGAAAAAGCGCACTCAGCTCTGCCGCTGCCGAGGAGAGCAAACGGCTTCTGCCCATCTACTGCGTTGAGACGGGCGAAAAAAGGTCGCAGTCACCTTTGACGCTGCTTGGGGAGCCGACGACACGGAAAGGCTCATAGAAATTTTAAAAAATCACAATGCCAAGGCCACGTTTTTCGTCGTCGGGGAATGGGCGGAAAAATATCCCGACAGCGTAAAGGCGTTTTATGCCTCCGGACACGAGATAGGAAATCACTCTGCATCGCACAATATGTATTCGAGTCTTACGGAGAGTGAAATCATAAAAGACATAACACTCTGTAACGAAGCGGTAAAAAAAGCCATAGGAGTTACACCCGTTCTTTTGCGCGCTCCGTCGGGGGATTATACAAATGACACGATAACCGCGGCGACAAAGCTCAATATGAAAACAATACAATGGTCCGTCGATTCGCTTGACTGGAAGGGACTTGACACCGATGAAATAGTAAAGCGCGTAACGGATAAGACCGAGTGCGGTTCAATTATACTCTTTCACAACGATATAAAAAACACGCCCGACGCGCTCGACCGAATTCTCACGGATCTTGAGAAAAAAGGCTATTCGTTTGTTACGGTAAGCGAGCTTATATACGACGGCGATTACAAAATAGATTCAGCCGGCAAGCAAATCAAAAATGCCGCCGCGAATTGAACGCTCCGCCGTATAAAAAATTCGATTGGAAATTTTATCCGAAAAATACGTTTTTATTTGTCTCTTTACCGTATAAAGAATTTATAACTGCGCAAAATATAATATCATCTTACGGGAGGTGACATTATGGAAAATAAGGGTGTAAAATGCGATGTATGCGAATGCGTACACAACACCGCCGGCTGCGGCTGCGACAGAAGCGTTATCGAGGTAACTCATGACTGCTCATGCACAAATCAGCAGATTCAGGACCCGCATTTCTGCAAAAGCTACGAAAAGAAATAAGCACGTGAATTAAAGAAAAAAGGAGCCGTAAGGCTCCCTGCTGGTAAGACAGCAAAATTCAAATTTCTTGGAACAGGTATGATTTCGGTCATGCCTGTTCCGCTTTTAGCAGCTCATCCACGGGAATATAACCCACAAGGTCGTACTCGATATGTACCTTCTGCCTGCGCTTGCCGCTGGACTTGTCCGGTGCATCTACATAGACCGCCTTGACAAGCTCTCTGAGGGCATAGGGGGTCAGCTCCGTGACGGTGCTGTTCCTCTTTACCCGCTGAACAAACTGCTCTATATTCTCTGCCTGTTGTTCCTGTTCATGGATTTGCTATTGCAGACCCTTGACCTCGGCTTTGAGGTCTTTCTGCTCCTCGGTGTAGTTCTTGCTCATCATGGCGAAGCGTTCATCGTCCAGCCAACCGGCAACATTGTCCTCGTAAATGCGGATGAAAAGACGGTCAAGCTCTCCGATTCGCTTCTCGGCCTGTGCCAACCGCTTCTGATACAGCCGCAGTGATTCCTCGCTCTGCATACGGAGCCTTTCTCCATCTCGGAACGGAAGTGTGCCTCATAGCGAGTGACTACCGATATGACCTCCTGAATGTGCTTCCAGACGATCTGTTTCAGCACAACGGCACGGATTTTGCGGCTGGTATCCTTGGAATACCACTCATTGAACCAGTTCTTAATGCCTGCCATGTCGCTGTCGGTGCTGTTGGGATCGATGGTGACGAAGTGGTCGTTGATGGCAATATACCGCACGCCATACTGAGGAAACGTGTAGTTGATATAAAGCCCTGTCAGCGAGGAATTACGACCGAGTCTTGAAAAATCTTTCGTAATCACCACTTCCACATGACCGGCTTCAATTCCCGCAAGCATCTTCTGAGAGCCGGGGCGGTACGACCGAGATTTTCTTGCAGAATAGCAAGCAAATCCGGTGAGTACCCACACCGGAGCTGAACATCACTCCATCTTGAAAAGCGAGTCAGGGATTTTGGGGTTCACGGCGTTCAAGCATATCCGGTTTTTCCTCATATCCGTCAATCGCCACTTGGCGAAGGTAAGCGCTCATATTCTCTATCCCAAGCTGTGCCATCCTCACCTTTATCAAGCTGAGTTCTTTTTCATCTACGAAGAATTTGACCTGTATCGGTCGCTTACGATTCCTGTTTTCTGGCATAAAACATTTCCTTACTCTTTATACATCCAATGGTATCCACCCGCCCGTTTTTGAACACCATTAGCGGCATCCCGAATGCTCTTAGAACTTACACCAACTTCTTGTACTGCGGCAGCTATTGAATCAAACTCTTTTATAATATTTCCGCTATCATCCATCTGCAAAATCGCTCTACCCCGGGGTTTCTTCGGAACAGACACAGCGATTTCTTTCTGTGCCACTTTTTCAGCTTGCCGTTTCAACTTTTCAGCAGCTTTTCGTTCCTTTTCTTGTTGAGCAAAGAGTAAGCTTATAGCTTTAGTTCTTCGAGCACTCCATGCGCTGGCTTGATCGGGCATTCTTGCAATGCCTTCATCCAAGATTACTATTTCGTTGCTGTAGTCCTTTAGCTGCCGATATGCCAACGCATAAGAAGTGTATAATGCAGGAGCAGCATAACCGTTCAATCTTGCTTTATCAAATAATTCTATAGCTAACGCAAGGTTTCCTTTTTTTCGCTCATTTTCGCCTTTTTCCCAATGCGGGAATCCTATTTTGAATCCCTTGTCCCAATTATCAGCATTTCGGATTTCACTCAGCGGAACCCGATTATAAACAGCATGGATTACAACATCGTCATAGGAAATCTGGCGTTTATTTGCTACAGAAATAGTTATCGGCGCATAGTTGTGCTCTTTAATCTCGTTCAGCAAAGAAGATACTTCTTCATTGGTCAGGGCACACATGAAGCGAATGCTGTTTTCGATTTCTCGCCTTCTATAATTGCTATACGATGCGTATTCCTCCATAGATTCATAACAGTTGAAAAATGCCTCATAGATGTACTCTGACAGAGGTTCCAAATCAAATGGGCTTGAAAAATACACCCGGATATAATCTGTGCCGCCTTCACTCTGTGTACACAATTCGGTAACGTAATTTTCTGTGGCAGGACAATTACTCCTAATCAGAATATAAGCACCTTTTTTGGCGAATTTGACTTTCAGGAAAGTATACAGACAGCACACATCCACATATCCGCTACTATTTTTTCTGAATCTAAGTAATTTCGTATCTCCACCTTTTTGAGAAATGACATTTTGAATGAAGGCGCATACTTCTAATTCTTGTGAATTTGGCTTTGATTGCTCAATTTGTCTTTTTTCTATTTCCAAGGATTCGCTGGCGACATCTAACAAACGATACAAGATATGACCACAATTTTCAGCATCTGATGCAGCTCTATGAGACGAAGGATTTGTCAGCCCGAAATAATTTTCAATTGTGCTTTGCTTATAGTTTTCCAGTCCATGCAAATACTTCCTTGAAAGGCTAAGAGTATCAATATACTCAATATTCGCATTAAAGCCGAGACGAGATAGTGTGTGGCAAAGAAAATCAAAATCGAATTTTGCATTGTGAGCGCACATTACGATTCCACCACATAAAGCGTCTCCCAAAAAGTCTACCAACTGCGAATATACTTCCTTTTCAGATGGAGCGCTATTGAGCATGGAGTTTGTAATATGATTGACAGCAGATGCAGATTGTGAAATTGAAATGCTGGGATTTACGAGAGATGAAAATACCCTTTGTACGGTTCCGTTTTGAAAAATTGTAGCGCCAATCTCAACAATTCGATCGGATATAGGACTCAGTCCCGTTGTTTCCACATCAAAAGCAATGTAGCAGTTTCTTATGCTATTCTCATTATGGGAATCAAGTTCAACTCGTTTTGAGATAGCAACGCCACGTTGTACTGGGGCCTCTATTGCAGTTTCTTTCGACTTGAGGCTTTATATCCGCTTTCTTTTTGAAAAAACCAAATATACTCATAAGCACTTCCTCCGTTCTTAAAAGAAAGTATATGTGTGTACACACATTATAGCGCATGGATGCGAAAATTTCAATAGGCTTTCTGATATGTATCGTGTAAAAGAATCGATCTTCTGTGCATATAAGCTGATTTTCCGATTTTCTCGATATCGAACATACTCTGCATCGAAATACCCACCTATCGACTTTGCGGCTTTGTGGGGTATTTTGCACGACCGCAAATATACGCACTCTCAAGCGAACCGTATACACTATACAGCGATTCGCTGTTTCACAAAAGAACTGCACAAAAGCAATAACTATTTCACCCTTTTTTCACTTCCTTTGCCTTACATCGTAGGAAATTGGTGATTTTCAACCCTTAGATGTACAAAAACAGGCAACACTCAACCGAAGTTGAATGTCGTCTGTTTTGTTGTCCAATCCTGTTTGACAGATGCCGATTTCGTAATTCCTTCAAATTACTGTCTTATCAGCACACGGGAAAAAACCGCTGTTTTTACAGTTCCTTTTTTATTATCGGTCAAAGCTTTTTTAAATCGGCGTTTTTGTTGTTTGGCGATGCGGCGCAAGCGGCACAATTGCCGGAGCAGCCTATACACTTGCCTTTTTTGCGGCGCCTGACTATAAAGACCGTTGCCGCCGCCACAGCCGCCGCCAAAATGCAGATAATCACAATGTCGGCGATACTCATACAAAAAGGCCTCCGACGCTGTAAACTATAAATGACGCTATGTACGCGACGGCGCATTGCATAAATACAACGCCGACTGTTTTAATGCGCGAGCCGAGTTCCTTTTTAATGGTGGCAACAGCCGCAACGCACGGTGTATACAAAAGGGTAAACACAAGGAAGCTGACAGCCGAAAGCCCCGTAAACAGGCTCGGAAGAACCGAGCCGAGCTGCGCCGTGCCCGTATTCATAAGAACAGACAGCGTACTTACAACGGCTTCTTTTGCGGTAAAGCCCGATATAAGCGCCGTTACGGCTCGCCAATCACCGAAGCCGAGCGGCTTAAATATCGGTGCTATAAATTTACCTATCATGGCGAGCAGGCTGTCCGCGCTGTCGTCCACAACATTGAGTCTTGTATCAAACGACTGTAAGAACCAAATTATTATCGTCGCAATAAATATTACGGTGAATGCTCTCTGCAGGAAATCACGCGCTTTTTCCCAAAGCAGTAAAAAGACGCTTTTCGGCGATGGCATACGGTAATTCGGGAGTTCCATTACAAACGGTACGGGTTCGCCGCGGAAGGCCGTCCTTTTTAATATCAGCGCAACAATTATGCCGAGAAGTATACCCGTGGCATAAAGTCCTATCATAACAAGCGCGCGGTATTTTGTAAAAAATGCCGCCGTAAACACGGCATATATCGGTATTTTTGCGGAACAGCTCATATACGGAGTCAAAAGAATAGTCATTTTGCGGTCACGGTCTGACGAGAGAGTCCTCGTCGCCATTATCGCAGGCACGGAGCAGCCGAAGCCTATGAGCATCGGAACAAAGCTTCTGCCCGAAAGGCCTATTTTTCTGAGAAGCTTATCCATAACGAAAGCGACGCGCGCCATATAGCCCGTGTCTTCGAGAATTGACAGGAAGAAAAACAGCGTAACTATTATAGGCAAAAAGCTCAAAACACTTCCGACTCCGGCGAATATACCGTCAATAATAAGGCTGTGTACTATGGGATTTATGCCGTATGCGGTAAGTCCCCTGTCGCATATGTCCGTCAGCGCGTCAATTCCGAGTGACAGCAGATCCGAAAGGCGTGAGCCTATTACGTTAAAGGTGAGCCAAAATACAAGGAACATTACGCCGAAAAACACCGGCAGCGCCGTGTATTTTCCCGTGAGTATTTTATCTATTTTCACGCTTCGTTTATGTTCACGGCTTTCACGGCACTTAACCACCGACTCGGAAACCGCCTTTTCGATAAACGTATATCGCATATCGGCAAGAGCCGCATTACGGTCAAGACCGGTATCATGCTCCATTTCCACAACGCTGTGCTCAATAAGCTCTCGTTCGTTTTTATCAAGCTCAAGCTTGTCGGCAAAATATTCGTCGCCCTCTATGAGCTTTGTGGAACAAAATCTCGGAGGGACCGAGATGTTTCGCGCATGATCCTCTATCACGTGGGCTACCGAGTGAATGCAGCGGTGTACGGGGCCGTCTGAGCAAAAATCTATTCTTTTCGGCAAAATACGATTTTTTGCGACATATACCATTTTATCCGCAAGCTCCGAAACACCTTCGTTTTTTGCGGCGCTTATAGGAATTACCGGTATACCGAGGCTCTCGCTGAGCTTTTTGACATTGACCGTTCCGCCGTTTGCCCTGACTTCGTCCATCATATTCAGTGCCAGCACCATAGGCAGGTTCAGCTCCAAAAGCTGCAAGGTCAGATAGAGATTCCGCTCAATATTTGTGGCGTCAACTATATTGATTATCCCGTCGGGCTTGCCATCGAGTATAAAGTCTCGCGAAACTATCTCCTCTTGTGTATACGGTCTTATCGAATAGATACCGGGAAGGTCGACGACGGAGCAGTTTTTTGCCCCCTTTATGCTTCCCATTTTTTGGTCAACCGTAACGCCCGGAAAATTTCCGACGTGCTGATTTGAGCCTGTCAACGCATTAAAAAGTGTTGTTTTACCGCAGTTTTGATTTCCTGCAAGTGCAAATATCATTTATTATCCTTGACCTTTCCGAATTAAAAGCTTTATGCTTTTTCTACCTCTATAAGCTTCGCGTCCGCCTTCCTGAGCGTCAATTCATATCCCCTGACCCTTATTTCTATCGGGTCGCCCATGGGCGCGGTCTTTTGAAGAGTGACGGCCGTATGCGGAATAAGCCCCATATCAAGGAAACGCAGTCTCAGCGCACCCTCGCCGCCAACCGTTTTGATTACGGCCGTTTCGCCGTTTTTCAACATATCAAGAGTCATTTTGATCCTCCGCAGCGTGTTAGTTTTGACTAACTTCGACATTATAACAGTTTGTTTGTTTTTTATATTTTAATTATATAATGTTAGCACAGCCACACTTTTGTTGTCAACTGTTTAATATATATTTACCATGTTAAACAGTTGACGGCTGTATACATGCTATTCAGCCATCCGAGCACCCATAAAAAATAAAAAATTATAAATCGGTTTAGGTTGAAATAACAAACGGTATAATTTTAAAACTGTTTGAAAAACTATAAAAGTAACAAAGTTTTAAGGAGCAAAATTTATGAAAGCGACAGGAATAGTGCGTAGAATAGACGATCTCGGCAGAGTTGTCATTCCTAAGGAAATTCGCAGAACCATGCGTATCAGAGAGGGTGACCCGCTCGAAATATTTACGGCGTCGGACGGAGAAGTTATCTTTAAAAAATACTCGCCGATTGGCGAGCTGTCCGAATTTGCCGACCAATATGCCGAGGTGCTTTGCAGAGCTACCGACTTGCCTGTTATAATAACGGACCGTGACCACGTGATTTCCGTTTCGGGAATATCGAAAAAAGAATATCTTGAGAGAAGAATATCGTCGGAGCTTGAAACACTCATGGAAAGCAGAACCAACTATACCGCATCTGCCGATGAAGAGCCTATTTACCCGATAAGCGGAATGAGCCGTGAAGCGGCGGTAGCTTATCCGATAATAGGCAGCGGCGACGTTTCGGGCTGCGTTGTGTTGCTTTTAAATTCCGACGGTTCTCTTCCCTCTGAGACGGAGCGCAAATTGGTAGCTGTTGCGGCGTCTTTTCTCGGCAAACAGATGGAGGAATAACCGTTTGCACGCCTAAAGAACGGAAAATATACAAAGCAAAAGAAAAACCCACCGCTTTTTGCGGTGGGTAAATTTCTTATTAAGCCTTAATTATTCGGCAACAGCGTCTTTAAGAGCTTTACCTGCTTTGAAAGCCGGAACCTTGGAAGCGGGAACGGTCATGGTCTCGCCTGTTCTCGGATTGCGACCCTGCTTAGCTGCACGGTTGCGAACCTCGAAGGTACCGAAGCCAACGAGCTGAATCTTGTCGCCTGCTTTAAGAGCGTCGGTTATAGCACCGAGAACTGCCGATACTGCTGCGTCAGCGTCTTTCTTAGAGAGGTCGGTCTTTTCAGCAACTGCTGCGATAAGTTCTGTCTTATTCATTTTGTTTTCCTCCGTTTTTACAATGTTTTATTTATCCGTCGCTTCGCCCTCGGCGTGCGAACAGAAAGCTGAATTTAATTTTGCCTCGTCCCAAAGCTTATCAAGCTCCGTGATAGAGGACTTTTCCATATTGATATTCCGCTCTTTTGCAAGGCGTTCCACCGTCGCAAAGCGAGACAGGAATTTATCGGATGAACGGGTAAGAGCCTCTTCGGCGTCAACACTTATAAAACGTGCTGCATTGACTGCCGAAAACAGTAAATCGCCGAGCTCCTCAAACGCATTTTCGCTGTCGCCGTTTTTTACAGCGGCTTTGAATTCGGCGCTCTCTTCGTCTATTTTGTCTATCGCACCGCTCACATCGGGCCAATCGAAGCCCACCTTGCTCGCCTTTTCCTGAAGCTTCTGTGCACGCATAAGCGCCGGAAGCTCTCTCGGAACGGACAGCATTTTATCGGTAACGGTTTTGCGCTTTTTCGACTTAGACTTAATGGCGTCCCAATTACTTAAAACCTCGTCCGTGGACGAAACCTCGGTATCGCCGAAAACGTGCGGATGACGCTCTATCAGCTTTTTGCAGACACCGTCCGCAACATCGGAGAAATCAAACGAGCCGTTTTCCCTCTCCATCTCCGCATGGAACACGACCTGCATTAAAACATCGCCGAGCTCCTCGCACAAAAGCTCCTTATCCTTTTTGTCGATGGCCTCAACAACCTCATAGGTCTCTTCGATAAAATTCTTTTTTATCGACTCATGAGTCTGCTCCATATCCCAAGGACAGCCGCCCGGTTCACGGAGTATGCGCATAATGCTTAAAAGGTCATCAACATTGTATTTTGATTTAAACTCAAAATCAACCGCCATTTTTAATAAGCCTTCCTTTGTATTTTACTCTATAAATCCATATTTTGCAAGCTTTTTGGCAATTTTTTCTCCCTTGGGCATCATAATTATATCGTCCTTTGCAAGCCCTCCGATAAGCAGCATGGAAATAACATAGACAATTATGGCTGCAACTACGGCAATCAATGTTGCGGTTATATTGGCAAACGAATATCCATGTAAAAGTCTCTGAGGCAATATCTTATAGGATATGCCATATGCACAATATGCAGCCACGCCGCAAAGAACCGAACTGATAAGCGGCTTTACCACAACCGACATAAGGTTGACTTTAACCTTAGTCGCCTTAATAAGTGCTATATAGTTATATATCACCACAATGAGATAGCACAAAACGGTACCTATGACCGCTCCGTTGATATTGATGGATGGTATGCCTATGAAAATGTAGTTTGCCACTACCTTGACAACGGCTCCGACAGTCAGCGATTTAACGGGGACGTTTGCTTTGCCGACAGCCTGAAGCATATTAGTCATGGGCTGGGAAATTGCCATCAGGAAAATGGTGTAGCCGTAAGCCGCCATTATAGGCGCGGCTATTGATATGGCGGGTGCGGATTTGCCGTTCTCGTAAAACATACGAAGTATCGGCTCCGCCAAAACGCCCATACCTATACCGGAGGCAAGCGATATTATCATACCCACTCTTAAAACGGACTCTACCGACGACTTCAGCGCATGCTTATCTTTAACGGCATAAGCCGCCGAGAGTGCCGGTATAGCGCTGACGCCGAGAGTTGTGGTTATGGACGGAATAAGGTTTTTAAAGTCAAGAGAGAGCGTATATGCACCGTAAAGGAAATCCTTAAGGTCGGCATCAAGGACGTGAGCCTCGGCTATCTGCGTGGCATATATACTCTTTATAAGGTCAAGGTTATTTGAAATAACGCCGTCAAGCCTGTTTTGTATGGTTATGGCGTCTATAAGATTTGTAAGACTGAAAATTATGGACGACGTAACTACGGGAATCGCAATCGCCACAAGCGTTTTTGCAATGGCTCCGCTGTTTACCGGACGCGGCGAATTGACTATTTCGGTGCGCGTTATGCCGTCGCCCTTCGCCTTGTGCATGATTATCATGTATATCATACCGATAACGGTACCCATGGTAACGCCTACGGCCGCTGCCGCTGCCGCATAAGGGTAAATGGCACTCATAGCCTCGGATTCGGTCGCGCATACCTTTCCGAACACCTTAGCACCCGACTCAAACTGCGAATAACCGTATGTTATGGTCAGCTTTGCCGCAGCAATACCGAATATCATTTTGCCTATTGCCTCTATAACCTGCGAGATGGCTGTGGGGTTCATATTGCGAAGTCCGTTATAGTATCCGCGATATATCGACATCATACAGCAGAAGAATATAGACGGAGTTATGGCAATAATGGCGGGGATTACTTCATTTGTCTTTGCTATAAGAGCATAAGGATATGCAAAAATGAGAAGAAGCACCGTGCCAAGAATACCCGTAAACGTAAACAGCCTTGCCGACACGCGAAAAATCATACGCACATCGCGGTATCTGCCGAGAGCCACGTGCTGCGACACCATTTTTGAAACAGCAACGGGAAGACCCGCCATTGAAATGGTATATATCGGTATGTAAAGGTTGTATGCCGAGTCAAAATAGCCGCGACCTACCGCGCCCATCATATTGGAAATGGGTATCTTATAGATAACGCCTATAATTTTAACAAGCAGCGTCGAGACGCTCAAAACGAGCGCGCCGTTTAAAAGCGACTGGCTTTTTCTCTTTTTTTGCGCCAACTGACAATCACCTCATATTTTGCAGTAAAAGATAGAATATCATTTTATGTCGGTTTAGTCAATAAATTATCCTAAAAATTCGCGCAGCAACGATGTTTCCGGCACCATATCCGGAGATATGGAATTGAATTTTTCAAGAGCTCTTATAAGCCTTGAGGCATCCTTTGCACGTTCGCCGTCAAGTTCGGCATTGCGAAGAAGATTTAAAGCCGTCTCTTTAAACAGGCACGGCTCACTGAGATGTATCGAATTTATACGCATATCGGCAAGCCCCGAATACGGGAACAGATATTTGTCTTCGCCGCTGCGGACGTTATCCCAAAGCTCATATGTATTTTCAACCGAGCTGCCCCTGAAATTGTAATCGCGCACCATTCGCCTTATAAAACGCATGTTGCGCTTATTTAGAATTATCTTATTGTTTTCGTCATATATACGCGACGACACGCTGATATATATTTTAAGTATTCTCTCGTGCGGGAGCTTATCGGTAATTATCGGATTGAGCGCATGAAGCCCCTCCACAACAATGGCGTCGCTTTTGCCGAGAGTTATTTCATAGCTCTCGTCCTTGCGCTTACCCGACACAAAATCGAACATCGGCATAACCGTTGTCTCACCGCGCAAAAGGCTGTTTATACACTTATCTATAAGCGGTAAATCAAGCGCAAACACGGTTTCGTAGTCGGGTTTACCCTCGCTGTAACCCGGAATATCGGTTCTGTCAAGATAAAAATCATCAAGTGAAACACGGTATGTTTTCATACCGCGCCTTGTGAACTCCTCGGCAAGCTTTTGCGCCGTTGTGGTCTTTCCCGACGCGGAGGGCCCCGCGAGCATAACCACCTGAAGTCCCGAATCGTTTTCTACCTTATCTGACACATCACGGATAATATTTTTAAATCTCTGCTCACTTCTGTCTATAAGCTCCTTTGGGTCGCTTTGAGACAGCGAATTTATGTATTCTATTGTGTTGTGAAGATTTGACATATCAAAGCCTACTCTTTCGATTTTGTCAGCAGAGCGGATATCTCGTTTTTCCGCTCCTTTATAATATCGAACCTCGAAATATATTCATACGGATATTTGAAATTGAATATTCGCTTTATCTCGTTTTTTTCGGGAATACATATCTTCGTGACGGCTCCTGCTCCAACCGCAAATATGCTGTGGCACTCCTCCATCATAAAGATATTATAGAGGCACTCTCTGCCCTTTTTTGCATACCCCGTGTTTTCAAGATTATTCAGGGTTTTGGACTGACGGTACATATAATACGGGAAATAGCCGTTACCGGTGAGCAAGCCGTAGGCGAAATCGAGCATTTTATCTGCCGCGGCACCGTTTTCGGTATTGACCTTGCCTATTTCCGTGCCGAGATTTGACGCGCGCTTTAGGGCGAGCGTATGTACCGTTATATTTTCGGGTGAGAGCTCAAGTGTTTTGGTGAGCGAATCGCAAAAGCCCTCGTAGGTGTCGCCGGGCAGCCCCGCTATAAGGTCGGTATTTATATTGTCAAACCCTATTGAGCGCGCCTCAAGGAATTTCTCCCTCGTAAGCTTTGCAGAATGACGCCTGCCGATATTTTTGAGAACCTCGTCGCTGAAGGTCTGGGGATTTATGCTGATTCTGCCGGCACCGCCGTTTTTAATCGCAAGCAGCTTTTCTTCCGTTATCGTATCGGGTCTGCCGGCTTCAACGGTGTACTCCCTGCACGTTGACAGGTCAAAATTTTCTCTGACGGCGTCAAACAGCATAGTAAGCTGAGAGGCCGACAGCGATGTGGGCGTTCCGCCGCCGAAGTATACACTTTCAAGCCTGAGCTTTGCTTCTTTTGCGATTTTGCCCGTTATGCGAAGCTCCTCACATAAGAGCTTAACATACTCGGGAATTGTTTTCTTTGCACTCTCTGTTTCCGTTGAATGCGATACAAATGAGCAGTAACTGCACCGCGACGGGCAGAACGGTATTGCGACATAAAGGCTGAAAGAATCGGGGCGCGACAGAGCGATTGTTTTCCTCTGCCGAGGCAACGCTTGCCGTAAGACCGGTCTTTTGCTTTGAAACGAAATAATCGTCCGTGAATATTTTTTTCGCCTTTTCCTCGCCGTACCGTTCGGCAAATCCCCTGAAAAGCTTAGACGGCCTTATGCCCGTGAGCATTCCCCACTTAGGGATATATCCCGTGTTTTCGCAGAGAAGCGAAAAAAGCATAGATGCCATACACCGCTCTTCGTCCTCTTTTTCGGGACGCGGTTTGGTGAGAACCTTTTGCTTTTTTTGCTCGGCAAACGACACGGTAACATTATCTTTTGTGAGCTCGGTTGTGATTACCGTTTCGTCATCGCCTGTATCTGCAGGCGAAAACAGCAGGTCGATTTTTGTATTCGGATAAAATATCTGAGTGAGCTTTAACATCTCATACTGATATTTATGTCCAATTATAAGAAGCTTCATCAAAGCGCCCTCATATATCTGTTATTTTTGCGTTCAAAGTCCAAGGTTGTTGCCTTGTTATGCCCCGGACAGACCGTATAATCGCCCGGCAAATCGCGCAGCCTTTTAAGAGACTCGAAAAGCTCCTTTGTGCTGCCTCCGGGAAAATCCGTTCTGCCTGCACTTAGACAAAACAGCGTATCACCCGAAAAAATAAGTTTGTCTTTTTCATCAATATAGCACACGCCGCCCTTTGTATGCCCGGGGGTGTGCATTACGCGAAGAACGGCGTCGCCGATTGATATTTTATCGTTATCGGACAGCAAAATGTCGGCGGACATCTTTTCTGCTTTCCCGGATACTCCCATGAGCACAGGCTCTTGTTTTCATCCGACAGGCAATCGCCGTCAAGCTTATGTATGAGCACCTTAGCCCCGGTAAACTCCTTTAAGCCGCTAACTCCGAGAATATGGTCAAAATGCCCGTGTGTCAAAAGTATGTATTTGATGTTTAAATCCTTTACGGCGTTTTTAAGTGCTTCGTTAAAATCGCCCGGGTCTATTACCGCACTCTCGCGGCTTTTTTTGTCGGTCAGAATATAGCAGTTGGCGCTTATCGGACCGAGCGGCATAACCTTTATATCAAGTGACATTGTTTTCTCCGTTATTTTTTCCATACGGAAGTATCGTAAATTATTGTGACCGGACCGTTGTTTACAAGCGACACCTGCATATGTGCGCCGAAAACACCGGTTTCAACTTTTTTAACTCCGTTTTTCAGAAGTTCCGAGCAATACTCATAGAGAGCCTTTGCTTCATCGGGCTTTGCGGAATTGTCAAAAGACGGTCTGTTGCCCTTTTTTTTACGTCGGCACAGAGTGTAAATTGCGACACAACAAGCACCTCACCGCCGATATCGAGCACAGATTTATTCATTTTATCGTTTTCGTCGGTGAACACGCGCAGCATTGCGGTCTTTTTGGCAAGCAGTTCGGCGTCCTCTTTTGTGTCGCCGTTCATTACGCCCAAAAGCAGCATATACCCCTCGCCTATTTTTCCGACGGACTCACCGTCCACGGTAACTTCAGCGTTTTTGACACGCTGTAAAACAGCCTTCATAAGTATATTCCTTTTCGGGGGCTGTAAAACTTTTAAATTTTACAGCCCCGTTGTGTTTTTTTATTTTCCTTCGGCAAAAACCTTAAACGCTCTGTACGCCATATATACATCAAGCTTTGATACCACTTCAAACGGCGCGTGCATTGAGAGCACCGGCACGCCCAAATCCACTACGTCAATGTCAAGATTTGCAAGATACATAGCTACTGTTCCGCCGCCGCCCGCGTCAACCTTGCCGAGCTCGCCCGTCTGCCATACTACGTCGTTTTCATCGAGCAGTGCTCTGATTTTGCCCATATATTCCGCAGAGGCATCGCTTGTACCGCCCTTACCCCTTGCGCCCGTGTATTTTGTTATGACAACGCCGTGGTTTAAATATGACGCATTCATTTTTTCCGATACATCGGGGAACGACGGGTCAAATGCGGCGTTTACATCGGCGGAGAGACATTTTGTATTTGAGAGAACTGTGTGGTAATTAGCACCGAAGCAATCAGCCAAATCCGATACAAAATACTTAAAGTAAGAAGAGTTAAGTCCGGTGTTGCCGTCGGAGCCCGTCTCCTCCTTATCGGTGAGTATAGCAACTGCGGTATAGCGCGGCTCGGTCACGCTGAAAACAGCCTCGGCAGCCGGATATGCGCAAACCCTGTCGTCGTGCCCGTAGGCACCTATCATACTGCGGTCAAAGCCTATATCCACCGCTTTTAACGCAGGTACAGCCTCAAGCTCTGCACTTAAAAAAGTCGCTCTCGGTAACGCCGTATTTTTCATTGAGAATACTGATGATATTGAGCTTTACTTTTTCGCTGCCCTCGTCCTTTGAGAACGGGCGGCTGCCTATGAGAATATTAAGCTCTTCACCGCGGATACCGTCGGAAAGCGTGCGTTTCATCTGCTCTGCGGCAAGATGCGGCAGAAGATCGGTAACAACAAACATGGGGTCGCCGTCGTCCTCGCCGATGTTTACCTTAACCTTAGAGCCGTCTTTTTTAACCATAACTCCGTGAAGCGAGAGCGGCATAGCGGTCCACTGATATTTTTTTATGCCGCCGTAATAATGGGTTTTGAAATATGCCAGTTCGTTGTCTTCGTAAAGCGGATTCGGTTTTAAATCAAGGCGCGGAGAGTCGATGTGCGCCGCAGAAAGACGGATTCCGTTTTCAACAGGCTCTTTTCCCATTACGCAAAGTATAACCGCCTTGCCGCGGTTGTTTAAATATACTTTATCGCCGCACTTGTATTTCGCCGCGGACAAACGGTTTAAAGCCGAGCTTTTCCGCCTTTTCGACAAAATATTCGGTTGCCTCGCGCTCGGTCTTTGCAGTGCGCAGAAAGTCCATGTAGCCGTCGCAAAATTCGTCGGCCTTTTTCGTCTCGTCGTCGCTTATTATCTCCGACGCGTGCTTCTGTGTGTAAAAGAGCTTCTCTTTAAGAGAATCAATTTTTTTGTTTTCTTCGCTCATATTTTATTTAACTCCTTCTTGTATAATTTGTCATATATCGAAACAGCCCTTTGGACCTTTTCTACATATTTTTTTGTCTCGCTCTCGGGTATGTTCACGAGAGTTTTGCCGTCGGGTGAAATGTCGGGGTCGCGAAGCCACGCGTTTACCTGACCGCGCCCTGCGTGATATGCCGCAATTGCGGTTTTTTCGTCGCCGCCGAACTCCTTTAAAAGCAGCCCGTAAAATACGGCGCAGTATTTTACCGACGTATCCGCGTCATACAAAGCCTCCTCCGGCAAGGTCTCGCCTGTTTTGGTCTGAAGCCATAAGAACGTTTCTGGCGTTATCTGCGTGAGTCCTATTGCACCCGCGTGCGATTTAGCCTTTTCGTCATATCCGCTCTCCGTGTGGATAACTCCGTAGAGCAGATCCTCGGGGACGCCGTAGGTTTCGGCATACAGCGATATTTTATCCTGATACTTCATCGGAAATTCGGCTTTTAAAATACTTCTTACGGCAAAAAACGTCGCCGAAATTATTACCGTCGCAAGGCATACAACAATCACGGTAATTTTTACGGCACCGATTGCCCGTCTGCCCTTTTCGGTCTTCATAGCTTTGCCCATAGCAATACCTTTTTTACCTCGTCATCTAAATTATACGGCGGATAGTTTTTTATTATTATATCCGCATGATTTTTATAAAAACTCTCATCCTTTTGTGCCCTTATGCGCCGAAGTGCGGCATTTTTTTCGATGCCGTCGCGTACCATAATCCGCTCAAGGCGCATTTTCTCCGGTGCGATAACCGCAAATGTAAAATCACAAAGCCGGTTTTCGCCGCTTTCAAAAAGCGCTATCGCGTCCAAAAGGACTCCCTTTGTGCCGAGGGAGCTTTGTTCTTTTATTATTGCCTTTATTTTTTGAGTGACAGCCGGGTGGACGATGCTGTTCAGCTTTTCCGTATTCTCGGCGGACGAAAACGCCTTTTCGGCTATTTTAGCCCTGTTCGCCGTGCCGTCGGGATTTAAAATATCTTCGCCGAAGGCTTCGGAAAGAGCCGAAAGCACATCGGAGCCCTTTTTGTAAACCGAATGTGCCACCTTGTCTGCGTCTATGTGGTACAGCCCGTATTTTTCAAGCATTTTGCAAACCGTACCCTTGCCGGCACCCGTTTGCCCGGTAACTCCTATCACAAGCATTCAAGACACCTCACTTATTTTGCGTCCGCCGTCTTAAATGCCGCAGCGCGGATAAGACGGTTGTATACGGCAAGGTCTACGCCGCTCGTCCCGGGGTCACGTGCATAAACGGTTTTTGCACCCTTTTCGTCAAGCTCACGCAGAGCGTCAAACAATCTGTTAGCCTGTGACGAGGGGTCGTCGGCTCTGCCGTATGTGACATAATTTTTAAAATATTTTTCCTCACCCTCAAAGCATAGCACAAAGCAGTCACCCTTTTCCGCCACAAAGCGGCGAAAAGCGTCGAAACTGCCTTTGACAATCGTAACGTCTGCCTTGGGTGCATAATGCTTATACTTCATACCCGGAGACGCAGCTTTTTCTCCCGACTTCAGCATATGAAGCACAGCGTCGTCTATAACCACTTCGCCGAGCACGCTTTTTAGCTGTTCTGCGGTAATTCCGCCCGGTCTTAAAAGTCTTGCCGGCTTTTGAGCCAATGTTACCACGGTTGATTCAACACCGACCTCGCTCTGACCGCCGTCAACTATCATATCTATTTTGCCGTTCATATCTTCAAAAACGTATTTTGCGTTTGTGGGACTCGGTCTGCCCGAAACATTTGCGCTCGGCGCGGCAAGCGGAACTCCCGCCGCCCTTATTATTGCCCTTGCCACGGGGTGTGACGGGCAACGCACAGCCACGGTTGAAAGCCCTCCCGATGTCTCGTCGGGAATGAGGTCGCTCTTCGGCATTATCATGGTGAGAGGTCCCGGCCAGAACCTTTCGGCTAAGCGGCGCGCTTCGTCGGGTATGCTCTTAACAAGCGGCGTGACCTCTGATATATCCGTAACGTGAACTATCAGCGGATTATCCTGCGGTCTGCCCTTTGCCTCAAAAATCTTTTTTACTGCCTCGCCGGACAGCGCGTTTGCGGCAAGTCCGTACACGGTTTCGGTGGGTATTGCCACGATACCGCCGTTTCTGAGTATCTCGCCTGCGAGAAGTGCCGTCTCATTTATATTGCTGTCATTTGCTTTAATAAGTTCAGTCTGCATTATTATCTGCCCTATCTTAAAAATCAAAATGCTTTAATAAAATATTTTATCATTATACGACAATAAAAACAAGTAAATAACAAAAAAGCGTCCGCAAAACGGTAAAATTCCGTTTGCGGACGCCAAACAGCGACTTTCAGGTATTTTTATCCACCTGATGAAATTTTTTGAGGTTCCCGGATTTTTGATGACGCTTTGACAGCTCCGCCTTTACGTCGTCGGGTGTGATTCCCTCGTTTTTCATCATAACAACAAGGTGGAAGAGCAGGTCGGAAATCTCGCCGACGGTATCCTCCTTTATGCCGTTTTTGGCGGCAATTATAGTCTCGGCGGACTCTTCGCCGACCTTTTTCAGTATTTTATCGAGCCCCTGGTCAAAAAGGTAGCATGTATAAGAGCCCTCCTGCGGATTTTCGTGCCTTTGTGTAACTACCTCGTAAAGCTCCGTAAGTACGTCTTCCATTTACTTTACCTCCGATTTTATTTCCTTAAAAAAGCAGGTCTTGCTGCCCGTATGGCAGGCAGGGCCTTTTTGTATTACCTCTATAAGCAGCGTATCGTCGTCGCAGTCGCCCTTTATCGAGACGACCTTTTGCATATGACCCGAGGTTTCGCCCTTGTTCCACAGCTTTTGCCTTGAACGCGAGAAAAACCACGTATAGCCCGTCTCGAGTGTTTTGGCAAGCGACTCCTTATTCATATACGCGAGCATCAGCACCTTTTTTGTGCCGTGCTCCTGAATTACAGCCGGAATAAGCTCCGACTTAACAAAGTATCTATCTAAATCCATATTTACTCCCTGCAAATTTCAAGAGCTTCTCTTAAATCAAGCGTGCCCTTATATATAGATCTTCCGCAAATCGCACCGTACAGCCCGGCGTCTTTGAGAGCTTTTATATCGCCCGAATCCTTTATTCCGCCGCTCGCGGTGATGTTACACGACACGGCGTCGTTGAGAAGCGTAAGCTCCCGAAGATTCGGCCCCGAGAGCATGCCGTCGCAGTCTATATCGGTATAAATAATGTACCTTACGCCGACATCCTCCATACGCTTTGCGAGCTCGATATATGAAATGTCGCTGGTTTCAAGCCAGCCCTCAGCCGCCACCATACCGCGGCGCGCATCTATGCCTACGGCTATTTTTTCACCGTTATTTTTTTGCCGCCTCGCGTACGAGGTCGGGATTTTTCAAAGCCGCAGAGCCTATGATAACGCGTGAGATTCCGCGTGACAGATAGTATTCGACATCTGCCATGGTGCGTATGCCGCCGCCGAGCTCAACACGAAGCCCCGTTTTTTCGGCTACCGTTGTAAAAATGTCCGAATTAACCTTTTCGCCCTTGACCGCTCCGTCAAGATCGACCATATGTATCCATTTTGCGCCGCAGGAATAAAACGAATTCGCTGCGGAAAGAAAGTCGTCGGCAACCTTTTCGGCGGTGTTCATATCGCCCTTGTAAAGTCTGACGCAGCTGCCGTTTTTAATATCAATAGCCGGAAAAATTATCATCAGAGAACTCCTTTTGTCGAGAGCGTTTCTCCCGTGGCATTCTTTTGCACCGCAATTTCAATGCATGGGCAAACGCCTTGAAAAGCGCCTCTGCCATATGATGCGAATTACTTCCGTACGGGACGCGCAGATGAAGTGTTATGCCGGAATTCACGGCAAAGGCACGGAAAAATTCTTCGCACATACAGGTGTCAAATGCGCCGATACGCTCCTCGGGGAAGCTTGCCTCAAACACAAGAAACGGTCTGCCGCTGATATCTGCGGCGCAAAATCCCAAGGCCTCGTCCATCGGTATAAAAAAGCTTCCGTAACGCATAATTCCGCCCTTGTCGCCGAGTGCTTCGGAAAATGCCTTGCCGAGAGCTATTCCGACATCCTCTATCGTGTGGTGACAATCCACGTTGAGATCGCCTCGGCACGTGAGCTTCAAACCAAAGCCGCCGTGAACCGAAAAAGCAGTCAGCATATGGTCAAAAAAGCCTATACCGGTGTCAACCTCACAGTCTCCGCCGTCAAGATTTAAAAGCAAAGATATTTGCGTCTCTTTGGTGTTTCGCTCAATACACGACGTTCTCATGAGGTTCTCCTTTCAAATAGGCGTTTATTTCGCTTGCCACAGCGTCGTTTTCATAATTTCTGCCTGCGGTGATACGCAGTCTGTCACTGCTCATTTTACGGATAATTATACCCGCTTCTTTAAGATAAGTAAATATCTTTTCGGCTTCGGGAGTTTCAACATATATAAAGTTTGTTTCGCTCGGAATTATTTTAAATCTGTCGGGGTATTCCCTGCAAAGGGGCGTGAGCCGCTCCGTAAGATCGTCGCGCGCCTCGATAAGACGTTTTACGGACGAATCTATATACTCGGGGTGACTGAAAACAACTTCGCCGATAGCCTGTGTTACGCTGTTTACATTGTACGGGGATTTAACCGCCTTCATCGCCTTTGTGAGCACGGAATTCGCAACCGCAAAGCCGAGACGGACAGCCGCCATACCGATAGCCTTTGAACACGTTTTTAAAATAATCAGGTTGTCGTATCGGTTAAACTCGGAGAGTAAGCTCTGATTTGAAAAATCCATATAGGCTTCGTCGAGAACCACGAGCGAGTCAACGGACGAAACGAGCTTTCGACGTCGGAGCGACCGATAACGCGCGATGTGGGGTTGCAAGGGTTGGAGAAAATTATTATACGTGCGTTCTCCTTTTTTGCAGTCGCTATCACATCGTCAATATCTACGGAATAATCGTCGTTTTTGGTGTACGGTACGTGCCTGCACTCCACGACGGACGTATAAAACGAATACATCGAAAAATCCTTTTCAAGGGTCATTACGGTGTCGCCCTTTTGCAGAAAAGCATTCATTATTATCGAAATAAGCTCATCCGAGCCGTCGCCCGCAGTCACATTTTCAGCCGGCACGCCGTAGTATTTGGCAAAAAGAGCGCAAACATTTGAGGCATACGGGTCGGGATAACGGTTAAAATGTATGTCCTTTACCGTTTGTGCTATCTCCTCTTTGATTTCGAGCGGAAGAGTTATATATGATTCATTTGCGTCAAGTCTTATGCGGTATGTACCCTCGATCGGGTCATACGGCACAAGATCCTTTACCTTGCGGTTGAGTGAGAACATTTAAAATACCTTCTTTACAAAACAAAAATGCTCCGATTTAAAATCTAACTTTGATTGAATTTGCGTGAGCGGTAAGCCCCTCGGTCTCGGCAAGCTTTATAATGTCGTCCTTCGCCTCTGAAAGAGCCGGTTCGGTATAATAGATAAAGCTTGATTTTTTTATGAAGCTGTCAACCGACAGCGGAGAAAAGAACCTCGCGGTGCCGCTTGTAGGCAAAACATGGTTGGGACCGGCAAAATAATCGCCGAGCGGCTCGGGAGAATAATGGCCGAGAAAAACACTACCTGCGTTATCCACTCTGCCGATATACTCCATCGGATTTTCGACTGCAAGCTCTAAGTGCTCCGGAGCCAGTTCGTTAGCAAAATCAACAGCCTCCGATATATCCTTGCACACTATTATTGCTCCGAAATCATTGAGAGACTGCTCTATTATGTCTTTGCGCTCAAGAGTTTGCATTTGACGCGAGAGCTCCTTTGCCGTTTCGTTTGCCGTCTCTTCGCTTGTGGTTAAAAGTATGGCACTTGCCATTTTATCGTGTTCCGCCTGGCTCATAAGGTCGGCGGCGAGGAATTTGGGATTTGCGCTTTTGTCGGCAACTATGAGGATTTCGCTCGGCCCTGCAATCATATCAATATCCACGGTGCCGTAGAGAAGCTTTTTGGCGGTAGCCACGAAAATGTTGCCGGGGCCGACTATTTTATCGACCTTGGGGACCGACTGCGTACCGTAGGCAAGAGCCGCAACAGCCTGAGCACCGCCCATTAAAAATACTCTGTCAACACCGGCTATTTTTGCGGCGGCGAGTATATCGGGGTTTGCCGTACCGTCCTTTTGAGGCGGTGTTACCATTACAATTTCCTTAACGCCGGCTATTTTTGCCGGAATGACATTCATCAGCACGCTTGACGGATACGCCGCCGTGCCACCTGGAACATATACGCCGACTCTTTTAAGCCCTCTTATACGCTGACCCAAAATTACGCCGTTTTGCTTCGGCTCAAGCCAGCTCTGCTGTTTCTGACGGGCATGGAAATCACGTATATTGTCTGCCGCTTTGTAAAGAGCAAGTATAAAATCGCGGTCGCATTTATCGGGGGACGAGTCTATCTCCTCACGGCTTATCTCAAATTTCGACGGCATATGCCCGTCAAATTTAAGCGTGTATTCGCGCACGGCGTCATCGCCGTTTTGCTTTACGTTATTTAAAATGTCGGTTACCGCAGAGGTTACCTTGCGGTCAATTTCACCCGAACGGGCTTTAAGCTGATTTATAAGCTCGCGTTCCGAAACGCCGTCTGCCTTTGCTATGCGTATCATTTTACCGTCTCCTTCGCCTTTTCTATTTCGGTTATAAAGCCGTCTATCTCATCGCGCCGAAGCTTCATACTCGCGGTGTTTACTATAACTCTTGCCGAGATGGGCATTATTTTTTCTATAACCTCAAGTCCGTTTTCTTTAAGCGTGGTTCCCGTTTCAACTATATCGACTATTGCGTCGGAAAGATCCAAAAGCGGTGCAAGCTCAACGGAGCCTTCAATCTTTATGATTTTGACGTCCATATTTTTGCTTTCAAAATACTGCTTTGTGACGTTGGGGTATTTTGTCGCAATTCTCTTTATATTGTATCCGCCGAAAAAGTCCGTTCCCTTTTTGCAGGCGAGCGCAAAATCGCATTTACCTATGCCGAGGTCGCAAAGCTCATAAAAGCTTTGCCGTTTTCGACTATTGTGTCTTTTCCCACAATTCCTATATCGCATACGCCTTGCTCGACATACGTGATAACATCCGCGGCCTTGGCCAAAACCGCCTCGTAGTCTCCCACGGGCAATATAAGTTTTCTGCCCTTATTTATAAGCTCGGTGCAATCAAGCCCCATTTTTTCAAAAAGCTCTACGGATTTTTTTTCAAGCCTGCCCTTTGTAAGAGCGATACGAAGTTTTCTCATAATTCTTCCTCCGATACGCCGTCGCGTGAAATTACAAAAAGCTTTTTAATGCCGCGCTCTTTGGCGTATTTCAAAGCCTCGTCACGGCTTTCGCAAAGGCTGTTTTCGCTTTTAACGCCCTTTTGCGACAGCTCCCTCACAAGGTTTACCGCCGCAAGCTCATAGCCGTCCTCGCCGAAAACGAGCACCTCCGACGCCTTTTGGGGTTCTATTTCGCCGCGCATAAGTGCCGCTCTCGCGAGGTCGTCGGTCTGAACGCCGAAACCGATAGCCGGCAAATCCTCGCCGAATTCCTTGATAAGGCCGTCGTACCTACCGCCCTGAAGAACGGTGGCTCCGCTGCCCTCGGTGTATCCGCGGAAAACTATGCCGGTGTAATAATTGCTTCGGTGCACAAGGCTTAAATCTATTATCAGATTATCTCCGCCGCTTGCGCCGCCGAGCTTTTTATACAGCTTATCGAGGTAATTCAGAGAGCTTTGAGCCTTATCGCTCTTGCAGAGCGTCATGGCTTTTTCTATAACCTCGCTTCCGCCGAACATTCGCGGAAGATTGCGGATAGTCTCGGCAACCCTGTCGCCGCCGAGCGTATCAAGCACTGAATTGAGCGCGACGAAGTTTTTTTGCTCCATATACTCGTTAATGTCGTTTTTTACCTCCTGCGGAGCCGAAAGCTCATCGCAAAGAGCCTTAAAAAAGCCGGCGTGACCTATTTCTATTTTATAATCCGGTGCGCCGCAGACCTTGAGAGCCTCGATTGCGGTTTCGATAACCTCTATATCGGCTCTTATGCCGTTAACCCCGATAAGCTCTATGCCGCTCTGTGAGGTTTCGTCGTTTCTGCCGGTCAGCTTTTTGCGGCGCGAAAACACATTTTGATTGTAGTAAAGCCTTATGGGAAGCTCGGCACCCTTGAGCCTTGTTGCGGCTATACGCGCTATCGGAAGCGTCGAATCGGGTCTTAAAACAAGAAGTCTGCCGTAAGCATCGGTCATACTGTACAGATTTTCCGGCAGCGTTCCTGCGCTCTCGCGGTTAAATACGTCAAAAAATTCGACGGTGGGAGTTATGACCTTTTTGTATCCTTTTTCTTTAAACAGCTCGGAAAGGCCGCGTTCAATACGCCTTAGTGCGTCGCTCTCTTCAAAGAGAAAATCCCTTGTTCCCTCCGGAGTCAGTTTTTCATAGCTTTTCATAATCCGCCGCCTTTCTGCTTTTTATGCGCAATCGCTTTAGCGTGCTAATATACTACCACGCTAAAGTGCAGCTGTCAAGGAGAAATAATCTCCCGTAAAAATTTAAAATTCGGACATATTGCCGAAGTCGCTCCTAATATAAGTTCGACTGCGATTATCTTTCAACCGAAAGTACGCCGTCTACCTTTTTAAGACGCGCTATTACGTTTTTCAGGTGATCGACATTGCTTACGGTTATGGTCATACTTATCTGGCTTCTGCCGTCTTTTGTCTCGCGAGACGATATCTCGTTTATATTGACCTTCATTGCGGCAAGCTGCACCGAGACATCAGCCATAAGACCGATTCTCGAAAGGCAGGTTATTATGAGCGAAGCCTTGAACTCGGTCTTGACGTCGGTATTCCAAGCGGCGGCAACCCATCTTTGCGGCTCGTCGCATTTTGAAAAGTCGGACGGGACGTTCGGACAGTCACGCTTATGAATCGAAACGCCGTGGCCGCGCGTTATAAATCCTATTATATTGTCACCGGGGAGCGGATTACAGCAGCGTGAAAATTTGATAAGGCAGTTGTCTATTCCGCTCACCGTAACGCCGTCGGAACCGCCCTTGCGCCGGCTTGTCTTTATCTTATCGTCCTCGGGGAGCACCACGGTCTCCTGAGAACGGTAATTTTTGTTGTACTCCTCTTTTATATACGGCATAAGCCTTATAACGGATATTCCGCCGTAGCCTATCGCCGCGTAGAAGTCGTCAACATTTCTCAAATGCTGCCGCTCCGCAAGATTTGCAACAAATTTTTCATAGTTTTCGTCGCTGAGCCTTATGAAGTTGCGCTTAAATTCGCGGTCGACCTCTGCCTTGCCCTCGGCGATATTTTCGTCGCGTCGCTCATTTTTAAACCATGAGCGTATCTTGTTTCGTGCCTGACTCGTCTTGGCTATACTCAGCCAGTCACGCGACGGGCCCTTACCCGTTTGAGAGGACGTGAGCACCTCGACTATTTCGCCGGTTTTGACTACGTAATCGAGCGGAACTATTCTGCCGTCCACCTTGGCACCGACCATCTTATTACCGACCGCTGTATGAATAGCGTATGCGAAGTCAATGACGGTAGCACCGGCAGGGAGGCTTATAACGTCGCCGCGCGGAGTGAAAACAAACGTATCTTCGGGGACAAGGTCGCTTTTTATGGCCTGAACTATCTCGCGTACATCGCCTGTCTCCTGCTGGTCCTCAAGCATCTGCCTTATCCACGCAAGACGCTTGTCAAGGTTTGATTTTCCGTGAACTCCGAGTTTGTATTTCCAGTGCGCCGCAATACCGAATTCGGCCGTGCGGTGCATTTCCCAGGTTCTTATCTGAACCTCAAACGGTATGCCCTCCTTGCCTATGACCGTTGTATGAAGCGACTGATACATATTTGGCTTCGGAGTCGAGATATAGTCCTTAAATCTGCCCGGCAGGGGTCTGAACATATCGTGAATTACGCCGAGGCAGTTATAGCAATCTATAACGCTGTCAACTATTATACGTATGGCGTAGACGTCATATATTTCCGCAAAATTTTTGTTTTGCATATACATTTTGCGGTAAATGCCGTGTACGCTCTTTATTCTGCCCTCAATAGTAGGATCTTTTACAACGCCCGTGATTCGCTCGCGTATCTTACCTTCCATCGACTCCAAAAAATCAAGACGCGATTTGCTGAGTCTTTTTAAATTTTCCTCAATTTCCTTGTACGCTATCGGGTCAAGAAAGCGTATCGACAAATCCTCAAGTTCTTCTTTAGCCGGTCTGATACCGAGACGGTGCGCTATCGGCGCGTAAATCTCAAGTGTTTCAAGCGCTGTGTCGCGTCGCTTCTGCGGAACCCTAAAACTGAGCGTACGCATATTGTGTATTCTGTCCGCAAGCTTGATTATGATGACCCTTATGTCGTGGGACATGGCAAGCAGCATTTTTCTGATATTTTCCGCCTGCTGCTCCTCGCGATTTGAAAGCGGCACCTTGCCGAGCTTTGTGACGCCGTCTACAAGTGCTGCAACATCGTCGCCGAATTCGTGCTTAATATAATCCAAGGTTATATCGGTATCCTCGACCGTATCGTGTAAAAGCGCCGCCTCTACCGATTGTGCGTCCATACCGAGGTCAAGAAGTATATTTGACACGGCTATAGGGTGAATAATATACGGCTGACCCGAATATCTCAGCTGTGCCTTATGAGCCTCGCGCGCCACGCGGAAGGCCTTGTCGATTTCCGCTGCCTCTTCGGCGGTAAAGGCCTTATCAAGGCGAGCCTTTAATTCCGCATACAGCTCGTCGGGGGTCATTTTTGCTTCTCGCTCCTGCTGCTTTATCAGCTTTTCGGGGCGCATATCCGGCTCTGCATATTCTGTTTTCTCTGCCTCGGTGGCTTTTGTTTTTTCGATATCAGCCATGGTTTTCCCCCATTTCTGCCTTTAGGCCTGCTAAAATTTTTGAGCTGTCAAGGTCTTTCTTTTCACTTGTCTCGCACAACGAAAAAACTCCGTTCTCCGTTTTTTCCATAAGCTTCAGTTCACACAGCACGTCCTCGGAAACGAGCAGCGTAGCCGCCGAAGCCTCGGGACAATTTGCCCTTATAAGAAGGCTGTGAAGGTCAAAATGCCAGCCTCCGCTCTTTTTTAAAAAATTTATATGCCGACGCGAGAAAATCTCTGTTCGGTGTAATAAACCTAAGTTCCTTTTCGTTCAGCTTTTCGTGCCGTCTGTATTTTTCGTACAGTCTTACGGATTTCAAATAGTTTACGTCGTTACTGCCCGAAAAACGCATATCGCATATGCGAACACTGGGCTTTACTTCGCCGCGAAATTCGTTTTTTGTTATTTTAACCGCCGCGTCAACCGTATCGCCGAGTCTGAATGGAAATTCCTCCGCCCGCACGGAAAACAGCAAAGCCGTAATCTCCGTATTGCCCTTTTTCAGAGCGAGCCTCAAGTGCTTGCCGTCGCCAATCGGGGTTATTCTGGATATCTTCATATTAAACAGCCCGAAGCACGGCTCTTCGTTACCTGCGCCGAACGGTTCAAGCAATTCGAGGCTGTTTATCAAATCCATATTTATGTATGCAGGATTTAATTTGCAATCGAGCCTGAGCTCCGGAAACGGCATTTCGACAGTTTTTGCATACTCGTTTATCGCCGTGCGAAATTCGTCTATCCTGCTTTTTTCGACACCGAGACCTGCGGCGAGAGTATGACCGCCGAAGTGGGTCAATGTGTCGGAAACGGCGGAGAGTGCGTCATATATCGAAAAGCCCTCTATGCTGCGGCATGAGCCCTTACCCTTCTCACCGTCCACGGAAATGACAACGGCCGGTTTTCCGTATTTTCCGCAAAGCCTTGCGGCAACTATTCCTATTACGCCCTGGTGCCAATTTTCACCCGACACCACTATGACGCTCGCATATTTTTCGTCGGGACGGCTCTCTATTTCCGCTATTGCCTGCTTTGTTATCTCGTTTTCAACGCTGTGACGCTCTTTATTGTAAGTGTCTATTGTTTTTGCAAGCTCTGCGGCATCATTCTCGTCATCACTCAGCAAAAGGCGAAACGCAGTCATGGCGGAGCCCATTCTGCCTGCGGCGTTTATGCGCGGCGCCAAGGTAAAGGATATTCCGCCTGCGCCGAGCTTCTTGCCGGAAACGCCTGCCGCATTTTTAAGAGCCTCTATTCCTTGGGCTGCCCGAATTTATACGCTTCAAGCCCTCATACACGAGAGCGCGGTTTTCCTTTTTTCAGGGGAACAACGTCAGCAAGGGTTCCTATGGCAACAAGGTCGGAAAACTCATCAAGCAGCTCTTCTTCGCCGTCGCCCTCTACGGCGCAAATCGTTTTAAATGCTACGCCCACACCCGCCCAATCGCGAAACGGTATATTGCAGTCCGTTCTTTGAGGGTCAACCACGGCAACAGCTTCGGGAAGCTCTCCGCTCTGCTTATGGTGGTCTGTTATAACAAGGTCCACCGAAAGCTCCTTTGCGGTCTTAGCGGCGTCAAAAGCCGAGATGCCGTTATCGACGGTGATTATAAGCGAAACACCGCGTTCCTTTAAGTTTTCGACAGCCTGCGGCGATATGCCGTAGCCCTCATTTATTCTGTCTGGAATGTGGCAAATAACATCGGCACCGCGACTTTCAAGATAGCTGTACATAACCGCGGCAGAGGTAACACCGTCGGCGTCATAGTCGCCGAAAACCGCGATTTTTTCAAATGACTCTATCGCTTTTCTTATTCTGTTTGCCGCCTTTTCCATATCGGGAAGCAAAAAAGGGTCTATGTCGCACTGCGGATACAGAAACTCATCGGCGTTATCCGCCGTTACTCCGCGTGAAACGAGAAGCAGTGCCGCAAACGGGTCAAGCTCATAGCTCTCGGCTAATTCCGCCGCCATGTCCTTATCATATTGTGATACCGTCCACTTTTTACGACTCAAAACATATTACTCCAAACATAAATACCGCCTAACGATTTTACGCGGCCGAAGCCCACGGGCATTTAAACTGCCTTTATCCGAGCAAACTGTCAAATCGGTGCGGCATAATTATTAACCTTATTATTTTATCATTATTATTTATGTGTTTCAATACTATTTTAACGGTTGATTTTTTTCAGCGGTGATTTATTACAAATAAAAAGCCTTAAATGACAGCTTATAAAATCAATTATACGCTCAAATGATACCATAGTATTATTGACACTACTATCATAAAAGTGTAAAATGTACATAAGTTGTTTTCTTGGGGGAAAAGAAAAATAATGAAACTCAAACCACAAAGGCACAAAGCCAACTATAAGTCGCTGGCGCTCATTCTTGCGGATATAGTAATAGTCAACCTTGCTTATCCGATAATGGTCCTGATTTATTGGAATTTCAGATACAGTCTGGACCTTATGCTGAAGCTGCTGATAAGAATCCCGTTTGTAACGCTGTTTTACATAGGTTCTTACGCCGTATCAAAGCTTTACCGTTCGGTATGGAAATACGCCGGGATATACGAATTGTTCAGATATGCGGCAGCAACCGCCGCAGGCACAATTCTTGTATGGCTGGCAGATTACATAGGCATGAAAATCTGTCGCCACGCAGGTAGCGAAATCTTATATTTCAACGTACTGCCGTGGTCAATATACCTTGACTGCTCGCTCATAATAATCTGTGCCTGCCTTGCGGTGAGACTTGCTCCGCGTTCGTTCAAAGTCGCAAGTGCCGAGTCATCACGCGCAGGTCTAACACACGAATACTCATTTTGGGTGCAGGTGTAGCGGGAAGCTCTCTTGTACATGAATTTCAGCAAAACGGCTACCGCTTCGGAAATCCTGTTGTACTCGTAGACGATGACCCCGAAAAAATAGGGCGCTCAATAAACGGTACACCTATTGAGGGCGGATGTGACAGACTCACTCAAATCGCCAAAAAATATAACGCCGACGAAATTATTTTTTGCATAAAAAGCGCTGACGAGAAAAGAAAACGTGAATTGCTCGAAGCGGCTGTCTCCACAGGCTGCAAGGTAAAAATAGTTCCCGATATAAACAACCTTCCCGACGGCGGCAGGGCAAATTACAAGGAAATCAGAAACGTCGATATTCTCGACCTTTTATCGCGTCCCGAAATAAAGCTTGACCCCGAAACATGTAAATATCTCACGGGAGAAACGGTTTTGGTAACGGGCGGCGGCGGAAGCATAGGCTCCGAGCTGTGCCGTCAGATAGCAAAATATGCTCCGAAAAAGATTATAATATTTGACATATACGAAAACAACGCATACACATTAAAGCAGGCCTTGGACCGGCATTATTTCGGAAGCCCCGAAATAATCATCCGTATAGGCTCTGTACGCGACAAGGCGAGACTTCGTGAGGTGTTTGAGGAATTTCACCCGTCAAGCGTTTTTCACGCGGCGGCACACAAGCACGTTCCGCTTATGGAGGACAGCCCGTTTGAGGCAATAAAGAACAACACACTCGGCACATACAACACCGCCGAATGTGCTAACGAATACAAGGTCAGCCACTTCGTACTTCTCTCGACGGACAAGGCGGTCAACCCGACAAATGTCATGGGTGCAACCAAGAGAACGTGCGAGCTTATAATTCAGCACTTCGCCAAAATATCAAAGGACACCACATTTGCCGCCGTGCGCTTCGGTAATGTACTCGGTTCAAACGGCAGCGTAATACCTCTTTTCAAAGAACAGCTTGAAAACGGCGGACCGCTTACTGTAACGCATCCCGACATAACCCGTTACTTTATGACTATACCGGAGGCAGCACAGCTTGTTGTTCAGGCCGGCGGACTTGCAAAGGGCGGAGAGATATTCGTGCTTAATATGGGAGAGCCGGTAAAGATACTCTCGCTTGCCGAAAAGCTTATAAAGCTTTCGGGGTTTGAGCCGTATGTTGATATTGACATACAGTTTACGGGGCTTCGTCCCGGCGAAAAGCTCTACGAGGAGCTTGTTCTTCAATCCGAAAAGGACGATATACACAAGACTCAAAATGACAAAATTTATGTCACATCTCCGGGAGATATAGATGACGAAAAGCTGATTTCCCATATAGAAAAGATACGTTCGATGAAGCCGGGTGATTCCCGCGAGTTTCTCATGGAGCTTGTTCCTACATACACGCCCGATCGTGAAGCTTGAGAAAATCAAATATTCAAACAAAAGTGAGCAAGTCGTTCCGATGAGAAAGACCTGCTCACTTTTTAATAATGAACACCGCTGTGTAATGTGTGCATAATATCTGCTTTATTGTATAGTTTTTTTATTTTAGTTGCAAAATATTTGTTGAAGTGGTACAATGTCTCTATATTGTTAATTGAAAGGTGTTGTGTCGCTTGAGTACAAAAAGCAAAGAGCTTCCGCGCGCCGCGTCTCCCGAAGAGGTCGGCGTTTCATCGGCATTGACGGAGCAGTTTTTACACTACATAAAAGAGCAAAATCTTGAATTTCACTCATTTATGGTTATAAGGCACGGCAAGATTGCCGTCGAGTGGTATAACGAGCCCTATACGGCCGATACAAGCCATTCCATGTATTCCGTAAGCAAAACCTTTTCGGCAACCGCGATAGGCTTTGCGGTATCCGAAGGGCTTCTGTCACTTGATGACAGGGTTCTTGATTTCTTCCCCGAATACACTCCGAAATCAGACAGCCCGTACTTTGACAAGCTGACGGTACGGAGTCTTATAACCATGACCTCCGGTAAGCAGACTAATATGCTTGAGGAAAAAGGAAAAATCGACTGGATTGAGGATTTTATAAATTCGCCATGGGTATTTGAGCCCGGAACGCAATACCTCTATGTCAACGAGAATATTTATATGCTCTGCGCCATTATCCACCGCGTGGCAAAAACGAGCGTGGTAGACTACCTTATGCCGCGACTTTTTGAGCCGCTCGGAATTGAAAGACCGTTTTGGGAGACTGACCAAAACGGCATAGAGGCAGGCGGATGGGGTCTTTACATCAAAACCATGGACCTCGCAAAGGTAATGACTTGCTATCTACACGAAGGAAAATATAAAAATAAGCAGGTTCTGCCGAAGGAATGGGTTAAAGAAGCTACCGTAAACCAAATAGGCGACATCAAAATGCCGAGCAAGGATAAGGATTGCTGTGCCGGCTACGGTTACTGCATTTGGATGGATGACACGGAGCCTTATTCATACCGTGCCGACGGTATGTTCTCTCAGTTCGGCATAAATTTTCCTTCTCTTGACGCAACAATAATTTCAACCGCCGCCATCCCGTGCGAGGACGAGGCAAGAGCCGCAATATGGGCATTCTTCCCCGCAGCATTCGCCGACGAAGACGGCAACGGCGTTGAGGTTGATACGTCGAGCGTCAACCGCCCCGTGGCTTCAAAGCACTCCGTAACCGAGAGCCGCCTTATAGGCAAGACAATAAAAGTTCGCAAAAAGATACTGCTCAACATTATAGGTATGCCCGTGAGTATGCTTCCGCTCGCCGTTACGTTTATGATGTCCGACAGAGCCGGAAACATTGACAACATCAAGTTTAATTTCGGCGATCACGAATGTGATATGACATGGGACGAGGGCGACGAGAGAAATACCGTTTGTTGCGGTATGGACGGACGTTACCGATACGGCACGATGACGCTCGGAAAAATCAAATTCAAGGTCTGTGCCAACGCCGAGTGGATTGACGACATTAACCTCAAGGTTATGGTTCGTCCGGTGGAAACGGTTGGCATGAGAACACTCAACTTCCTTTTCCGTCGCAACAACAAGGTAACCATAACTCCGACATCGACACCGTCAACATACAAAATAGTTGACACGCTCTCAAGGAGTTTTACGGAAATTATCAAAAATCCGCTGCTCTCAAAGATATGTCAAAAAGCCATACAAATTGCGCCTCCGCTTGCGGAGCCGAAGCATTACGGTAAAATTGTCTGAAAATACAGGCAAAACAAATGCCCGTTCCGGTATCTCGGAACGGGCATTTTTGATTGATTAAATAGAAAATCAGTCTGAAGTGTAAGGAAGAAGAGCAATGTGACGTGCTCTCTTTATTGCCTTAGTGAGTTCTCTCTGATGATAAGCGCAGGTACCGGTTACTCTGCGGGGCAAAATCTTTGCTCTGTCAGAAGTAAAACGGCGAAGTTTCGCTGTATCTTTGTAATCTATTTCTTCGACCTTATCAACGCAGAAAGCGCAAACTTTTCTGTGCTTTCTGTTCATGGGACGGCCGCCAGCCTGGGGAGCTGTTCTTTCGTTAGCCATTATGGTATCCTCCTTTTAAAATGTAGAAAAATTCAATGTTTAGAACGGTAAACCGTCATCCTCGTCCGACGCGCCGCCGAAGGGCATACCGTCGTTGTCGTCATTTGACGGGAGTACCGAAAAGCTGCCCGAGTCGCCGCTCTGATAAGACGGAGCTGCCGGCTGCTGCGCTTCATAGCGATTGCCGCCGCCCTGCTCGGACTTGCTGCCGCAGAAAGATACGTTATCGGCAACTATCTCGACTGCGGTTCTCTTATTGCCGTTCTTATCTTCATAGGAACGGGTCTGAATAGAGCCCTGAACTGCTATCATAGAGCCCTTGTGGAAATAGCGTGTGACAAAATCAGCCGTCTGACGCCATGCAACGACATTGATAAAATCGGCCTTTCTCTCCTCGCCTGCCTTGACAAACGAACGGTCAACGGCAACGCAAAAAGATGTAACCGATATGCCGTTAGGCGTGGTGCGAAGCTCGGGGTCTGCCACCAATCTGCCCATTATAACTGCACAGTTTAACATTTTGCTATTCCTCCGATTATTTCTTTACAACGAGCGAACGAAGAATACCGTCGGTAATTCTTGCTATACGCTCAAGCTCAGCCGGGAACTCCGGAGCGCTCTCAAAGTTGTAGAGAACGTAGTAGCCCTCTGCCTCGTCGTTGATAAGGTAAGCGAGTCTTCTCTTACCCCACTCATCAACGCTTTCAAGAGTGCCGCTTTTCTCAATAAGAGCCTTGAATTTTTCAACAAGAGCTGATACGTCATCGCCGTTTTTAACTGAAAAAACAACAACTGCTTCGTATTTTGACATTCTTTTGCACCTCCTTATGGACATAAGCCCGCAAACAGAAATATTTATTTACGGGAAGGAGCCGAAAACACAAAAATATTTTCAGCGAGTTATAATTATAACAGTTGAGTAAAGATAAGTCAAGAATTTTTTATTTCTGCGGAAGCTCAGAAAAGCACCTTCATTCAAATACAATTGTTAAGAGCTATAACGCCGTTTTCATCAATATGTTAACAGATTTCTATTACCTTTTTTTCGGGATATTGAGAAATCACAAGAGACATATTCTGTTTTTTGATTTTTTCAATCGGATATCGTTTACTGTATACCGATTCAACAACAAACGGAATATGAAAGACCTTTTCGGTATTCGTGCGCAGGCGGAACGAATACGATCCCGCAAGCTGGGGATACATCTCGTCCCATAGGTATTCATCCGCACGCAACATCAATTCTTTTCCGTTGACCAAAAGAGTGTCAAACATATCAATCGCGCCGTCTTCATTATCTGTATTTACAAATTTAATTTCCACATCATAAACATATTCGGGTCTGTATATTGTGTTTCCTGCTTCATCCGTTTCAATTTCAGGCAAATCGATATTATATTTTTCTGCATACTCATCATATGGTATAATTTCATATCCCAGAACGGTTGCCGAATATCCGTTTAAGATATTGTCGGCGCGCCTGAAATAATCATCTTCATACGGAACATTTTCATTCATATAATATTTTTTTACAACGGGTCTTTCAGCTCTGACATTCGTATAAATCACACCGAAAAGCCAAGCAACAAACAAAACAAGGCAAGCAGAAATAACGGTTACTTTCTTTTTCATTTGTCTTCCTCCGTAATATGACCGATCAGCCTGCCCTGCTCCAACAGGAACACTTCATCGGACATACCTTTAAGGATTTCCTCATCATGGCACGAAACAACAACCAAAGCACCGCGTTCTTTTTCGTTTCGCACAATATGTTTAACAAGGTCTACACCGTCCTCGTCCAACGAATTGGTGGGCTCATCCAGAATAACTATTTCCGGCTTTTCCATAATTGCCGCGGCTATACCTAACCGTTGTTTCATTCCGAGCGAATATTTTTTATATTTTTTGTCACTGTTCGGGTCTAACCCGACCCGTAAAAGCGTGTTGCGAATATCCTCGTCCGATGCAACAGATTTTATCGATGCTAATAATTTCAGATTGTTAAAGCCCGAATATGCATCCAAAAATGCAGGGTTTTCCAAAAACACGCCTATACTGTTCGGGAACGATATATCTTTCCCGAGAATTTTGCCGTTCATAGATATTTCGCCCTGTGACGGACGAATAAGGCCGCTTATCAGCCGCATCAACATTGTCTTTCCGGAACCGTTAATGCCTTTGAAGCCGTATACCGCTCCGCTTTGAAGCTCCATTGAAATATCTTTTATTACAGGGTTATTTTTTATTGTTTTGGAAACATGACTGATTTTTATATTCATCATATCCGAACTAATCCTCCTTATTCAGAATGTCATAACGCCTAAATATGAAAAGACCGACTACACACGACAATACAAGCAAAGCAAGCGAAAAAACAATACCGGTCTTAGTGTTAACGCCATTGTCGATTAGCAAATCATTTCTCTGCGACATTGCATAATTCCCGAGTAATAACGGATTAAGATAATATGCCGACAACACGAGTATGCCTGCACTGATACAAAAGCTGAAAAACGGTTTTATAACTAAAGATACAGCCATTTGCATTACCGAAAGTGCAGAAACAATTAAAAAAGGCATTAAGAGCATTTGACAGGTTAAATATCTGTTTGAAAAAAAGTCACCCTCACTTAAGAAAACATTTTCCGACGGCATCGGAATCATCTTGAAAATAAGCGACTTTGAAACATTCAAAGTTAATTTTCCCGCACCGCATACGCAAAAGATAATTATAATTGCCCACATTAAAATAAAGTACGTAAACACACAGCTCACTGCCCAAAAACATTTTGAAAGCCACCAGGCATTACGGCTTTTTGAATTTATCAGTACGTTTTTTCCGTATGCGGTTAAGTCATAAAACGGATAATAAAGTGTGATATATAGCGGTGCCAAAATCATAAGCATCCAAAGCGCCGGAAACATAAAAATATTTCCCGGCATAGGTATGTATTCCTCCATACCCGCAGTTATAAAGAAGAGAAAATCTCCGAATGTGCGCGCCCCCAAGTCTTTTCCCTTTGTATATATAAAGCCGATACAAAAGCCTAAAAACAGAACAACGCAAGCAAGATATTTTATTCCCTCTTTGAACATACCGTTTTTTAAGTCATATTTACACAGCTTAAAAAATGTCATTTTTCTTTCCTCTTATCATAGTTATACTAAAACTAAGGATAAACAAAACAATGCCTTCAAATAATACAATACCGAGAGAAACATATACCTTTCCCGTGTGCAAAAACTGGATCGGCGATATTTGCGGAATATTACCGATTGTATTTGAAAGATAGTTGATAAACAGGAATAAAAACAGCGGAAAAAACACTGTTACAAATTTATTTTTGCTCAAAAAAGAAACGCAGATGCACAGTTCGGATATAAGTCCGGCAAAAATGAAAGTTGCAATTATCTTCAAAAGCATATATATCACAGGATGTGCATAAAAGAGCGGGGTCAATGTCGACCAAGGATGTTCGGCATAATACACATCATAAAACACATCGGGTTTTATTGCGGGAACAAAAAGCGAGACAACCGCTGTATTCAACAGTATAGGTACTGCTACAACCGTTCCGCCTGATAAGAACACGGCAATATATTTTGAAAGGAAGTAATTTTTCTTTGATGTCCTTGTGACAACATTTTTGATATATCCGCTTTTCACTTCAGAGCAATACGACCATCCGTAGCCCAAAGAAGCAATAAGCGGCAATAACAAATAAAACAGCGAAGCAGCGGGAGAAATATGATCTGCACCGATCCAGTTTGTAAACAATGTAATACCGGGGAGCTCGGGATTTAACGCATATCCCGTCAATGCGGCTGAAGCAGAATCCGCATTTACATATTTGTGATAAGATATAATGCTGAACACTGCCGCATACAAGGCAATCAAAGATGCAGTCAGCATTGACAGCAGAAAGAGTTTATTTTTATATGCCTTTTTTATTTCCATAAGCAATATCGGTCGCATAAAACTCACTTCCTTTATCGGGGATAAATGTATTGCACTTTATCGGGATTGGGGCCAAGCTCAAAAAACAGCTTACTTGCATCGCTCTCTTCGTTTTTCGGAACAAAATAACCTACTTGACATTCTACGGAACAGCCCACATCAAGGTATACGCCCAAATATTCATTCGGCAACGAAGAGCGTTTTGCATTATCCGTTTCTTTAAAATACAAATATTCCATCTCATCATCGATACTCTCAGCTTTCCCGTCTTTGCCTGAGCGCACTAACCGAAGATTATTAAGGAGTACCGGTTGTTGACCTGCTTCACCCTCTGTTGTCTTTTTGACATTTACATCAACAAGAACAAACATATACTCGGGATTCAATGTGCCGTCTTTTGATACCCATCCATTTTCAACCGGACGCTTGGGAAACGTAAAGTTTTCGCCGTCAAATGAATTTAAAACCGTCATTTTGTTGACCGTATATTCCTCGTTTCCCGTAAATACTTCCACGGGAACCGGCTCTCCGAAATAATGTGTATTTTCTTTGCTTGGCAAAGGCTGTGTATATATTTCGCCGCTTTGAAGCGAAGTACCGCCGCCTTGGCCGCTGTTTCCGACAATTTTTTGCGCCTGATTTTGTATATCGTCTTTCGTGCATCCGAAAAAGCATACCATAACCGACAGCAAAGCAAAAGCAATTAAAACGGGTGCCGTTTTGGCAAATTTTCTCACTATACCAGCTCCTTATTCAAAGGGGAGAATTTAAACAATTCTCCCCCATTTAGATTACAAATTAATTTGCATACGGGTCTGAGCCAACGGAATCCGGGCTCCATTTTCCGCTAATTGTTAATCCCGACTGCCCCGAGGACGGTGCTAATCCGATAAACGCATACGGATATCCCCATTCATATACATACTGCCTTATACGTCTTTTCTGACCTGCATAGATAACGGCCGAATCATTTTTCGTGCAATTTCTGTAACCACCCTCAATCGATTCAGTATAACCGCCGTGTATTGAGTAATATGTTCCGCCTGACGGATTAGTATAGTTGCTGAACACATAGGAACCCGAAGCATCTTCTTTTCTATGTCCCTCACCATAAACTTTGTAATATCCCTCGTTTGGCAAACTGTAACTGAACTCTACATCTTTGTTATTTTTTGCGCTTGCCGAAATCGCAAACGAAGATATTATTGAAGTTAAAAGCATCATTAAGACTATCAATTTTTATTTTCATAACATTCCCTCTCTTTATGTTTTATTATTCTTTTTGAAATAACAATCAATAAAACATCGGAATCACCCCAAACATTTTGGAACACCGAATAAAAAACGGCTTGACTTACACATCGGCTCTGATTCTCCGAAACTGATAAGCTTGTGTATACTACGGTCGGCAATATAAGAAACGCTAAAAACGCAAAGAATAATATAAATATTCTTCTTGCGAATCTTTCCTTTTAAATGTTGCTTACATAATATACAACAATCCAAAACTGGGGTTATGTTACAAAATTTTCAATTTTTTTCAATAATATGGTAAGGAGCAGTCATTATGTAATCTTCGGCATCTGCCGTGCCGTATACTTTAAACCAATATTCACCGTCTGTCCACACAAGGCACGCAAAATTCTCACCTGTGTAATAAAAGGCCTCATACCCGTTTATTTCCAACTTTTTGCAATTAAACTTATTATCAATACTGAAACTCAAACTCAAAAGATTTTGACTGAATTCTAATATACTGCCGTTTGCATTTTTCCAAACGGTCAAATTATCGTGTTCGTTTTCCTCATATGAGTAAAGAGCATATCCCTCCGGAATATCTGTTATAATATAATTTTTTTCAATTGTTTTATGGGTTGGAATATAACTTTCACTTGCTTTTATTTCCGTTGTTCCTCCGAATTTGTTCATTATAAAATTAACAATCGGCTCTCTTGTAGCCGAAACGCTCATAAGACCGGAAAACACCGCAATTAAAGCTATAATTGCGGCAAGCAAGCCTCTTCTGACGGTTCTGCGTGTTGACAGCCGAATGTGATTATTTTTTCTTATCAGCTTATTCATTGAGTTTTCAAATTTTTCCGAAAACTCCCATTCTATTTCATTCTCGCCTTTAAGCTTTGAAATTTCTTTGTTTTCGGCTTCAATCAGCGCCTGCACAAATAATTTCTTGACATTATCCAATTTAATCCCTCAAATCATCGTCTAATATTTCAAGCAATTTTTTCTTGCCTCTTATCAGTTTTTGCTGAACGGCAGAGGGCTTCTCCCCCAATAAATCGGCAATATCATTTATCTTCATATCACAGACGAAATGATAATACATAACGTCTCTGTATGTTTTATTGAGCAACTCAACAGCGTTTACAATTTCCTTGTAGCTTTCTGTAAGGCTCATTTTTTCAAAAAAACGTTCATCCGTCAGATTTCCGATATCGCCTGTAAAAATATGCTCGCACGCTCGTTTATTTTTATTAAAAAGATTTATTGCATTATTTTTGGCTGCCGTAATAACATACGCCGATGTCTTTTTAGACCTCGGGTCATCAATGGCTTTCATATTTTTAGCAATTCTGATAAACGTCTCATGCACTGCATCCTCAGCGTCTTCATTGTTATGAAGAATCGAATAAGCAACCGAAACCATTCTTTTTCTGTATTCGTGATATATTATTTCAAATTTTTCTCTGTCATCCTCACTGTCTATGAATGACATATACATCGCTATCATATTTTCACCTATTATATATAACAATCCGATTTTGCATTTACATAACAAAATATCTCATATTTTTTTAGCATTTATTTTTTGCCGTGTCAAGAAAAAGTGCAAAAATGTTTAATTAACGTGCATAACTATAGAAAATGCCGCGTTTACGAGGTCTTAATACTTTCGGGCACAAAAAAAGAAGCACTCAAAATGAGTGCTTCCTTGTGGATGTAATTAAAATTACTTGAGTTCAACCTTAGCGCCGACTTCTTCGAGCTTAGCCTTAGCTGCCTCAGCCTCGTCCTTAGAGAGACCTTCCTTAACAGCCTTGGGAGCACCGTCAACAAGAGCCTTAGCTTCGCCGAGTCCGAGACCGGTGAGCTCACGAACAACCTTGATAACCTTAATCTTGTTTGCGCCTACGTCAGCAAGAACAACGTCAAACTCTGTCTTCTCCTCAGCAGCGGCTGCTCCGCCTGCTGCAGGTGCTGCAACTGCAACTGCTGCAGCTGCCGATACGCCGAATTCTTCTTCAACGGCTTTAACGAGCTCTGAAAGCTCAAGAACTGAAAGAGCTTTGAGCTCTTCGATCATAGCAGTAACTTTCTCTGATGCCATGGTAATTAACCTCCGATAAATTATAGTAATAAATTTTAAAATTATTCAGCAGCCGGTGCTTCTGCTTCTGCGGGAGCAGCGGTCTCTGCTGCGGGAGCCTCCTCGGCAGCTTCTTCTGCCGGAGCTTCACCGCTCTTATCAACAATAGCCTGAACAGCACGAGCAAAGGCTGCGATAGGCGCGTTGAATGCGCTGAGAACAGTAGCAAGCAAAACTTCTCTTGAAGGAAGCTTTGAGAGCTCGCTGAGTTTTTCCTCACCGATAACATCCTTATCAATGAAGCCGCTCTTCATCTTAAATGTCTTGATTTGCTCCTCGTATTTACCGAGAATTCTTGCAGCTGCAACGTAATCTTCCTTACTGGTTGCGATTGCGCTGGTACCCTCAAGTACGCTGTCCATACCCTCAAGACCTGTACCGTCAAGAGCCAAACGGATAAGTGTATTCTTAATAACGGTGTACTCAACACCCGCCTCACGAAGCTCTTTACGGAGCTTGGTGTCGTCGGCAACGCTGATACCCTCGTAATTAACGATTACACCTGCGCAGGAATTCTGTATTCTCTCCTTGAGAGCAGCTACCTGCTGTTTTTTGACTTCGAGAACTTTCTCACTTGGCAAACGAATTCACCTCCTAAAGATTATTGACGCTTGCGCTATGAGAATAAAGAAAAGGTCTTTTCCGCACAAAGACGAAAAAGACCGTAAACTTTTAAAAAGCTGATCTTCCTCGGCAGGCAACCGCTTGGGTTTTACGCATTTTGCACCCGCTGTCTTCGGCAAGCGAATATTATACTAACACAGAGCCGCGGCTCTGTCAAGTATTTTGATTATTCGGCAACTACTGCGGTACCGAACTTGTTGGCGTTGATTTTAACGCCGGGGCCCATTGTTGTAGCAACAACGCAGGACTTAATATACTGGCCCTTCATTGCGGCCGGCTTAGCCTTAACAATAGCATCCATAAGAGTGTTGAAGTTCTCACAGAGCTTATCTTTGCCGAACGAAGCCTTGCCGATGGGGCAATGGATGATGTTGTTTTTATCGAGTCTGTACTCGATTTTACCTGCCTTAGCCTCGGTAACAGCCTTTGCAACGTCGGGTGTTACTGTGCCGGCCTTGGGCGACGGCATAAGTCCGCGAGGACCGAGAACCTTACCTAAGCGGCCTACAAGACCCATCATATCGGGTGAAGCTATGCAGACGTCGAAGTCCATCATACCGCCCTGAACCTCTGCAACGAGGTCGGCGTCACCGACGAACTCAGCACCGGCAGCCTGTGCAGCCTTAGCGGCGTCGCCCTTAGCGAAAACGGCAACTCTTACCTTTTTGCCGGTTCCGTTCGGAAGAACGACAGCGCCTCTTACCTGCTGGTCGGCATGACGAGAGTCAACGCCGAGGCGAATGTGTGCTTCTATTGTTTCATCAAACTTCGCGGTAGCTGTCTTAACTGAAAGTTCAAGTGCTTCCGGAGCGTCATAAAGCTTTGTTCTGTCGATAAGCTTAGCGCTTTCGACGTATTTCTTACCGTGTTTCATAATCTAATTTTCCTCCCATTAAGTGGTTATCGGATCTTTCCTCCCACGGGGGAGATCAATCTACGACAGTTATGCCCATGGAACGAGCTGTACCGGCGATCATGCTCATAGCTGTTTCAACGGTAGCTGCGTTTAAATCGGGCATCTTCTGCTCAGCGATTTTTCTTACCTGATCTTTTGTTATCGATGCGACCTTAGTCTTATTCGGAACACCCGAACCGCTCTCAATGCCGCAAGCCTTTTTGATAAGGACTGCCGCGGGCGGAGTCTTAGTTACGAATGTGAATGAATGGTCTGCATAGACCGTGATAACGACGGGGATTATAAGACCTGCGTCGTTCTTTGTGCGTTCGTTAAATTCCTTTGTGAACGCCATAATGTTTACACCGTGCTGACCGAGTGCCGGACCAACAGGCGGAGCCGGCGTTGCTTTTCCGGCCGGGATCTGAAGCTTAATAAAGCCTATTACCTTTTGAGCCATTGTTTGCACCTCCAAAATTCGTGGTAGTGGCGGAATGAGCGCTCGACTCACCCCTCCCACAGCGCACCCTTAAGATACGCCATAAAAAGCGGATATACCGCTGATTACCTGTTTTAATTGTTTATTGCTTCAACCTGGTCGAGTTCAAGATCGACCGGGGTCTCTCTGCCGAGCATTGAAATAACGACTCTGACAGAATTGTTGTCGGTATCGACATTGTCAACAACACCGATAACGCCTTCGAACGCGCCGTCGATTATGGAAACCATATCGCCCTTCTTGTAGTTGACCTCAACTACCTTCTTCTCAACGCCGAGAGCATAAATCTCATCGTCGGTGAGCGGAACGGGTTTTCCCTCAGGACCTACGAAGCCGGTAACGCCGCGCGTATTGCGTATTACGTACCAGGTGTCGTCGTTCATCTGAAGCTCGTCGGAGTCCTCGTCCTCATAGACGGCGACCTTAACAAGCACATAGCCCGGGAATATTTTGCGTTCTACTTCTTTTTTGGTTCCGTCGTCACGTATTTCGGTAACGGTTTCCGTGGGAACCTTTACTTCAAGAATCTGGTCATGAATTTTACGGTTCTCGACAACTGTTTCAATGTTTGACGCAACCTTGTTTTCATAACCCGAATAGGTATGAACTACATACCATTTGGAGATATCTGCCATATGCTACCTCCGTTATAAGCTGAAAAAGTTTGCTGTAATCGCACCAGCCGTCGCAGCCCCTGCTCCGCCGCCTGATTTGGAAGCGAGATTTATAAGAAGCTTAACGAGTTCGGAAAGTCCGGTGTCAATAAGCCATATAACGACTCCGATAATAACAACCGAAACTATAACTACAAGCGAGGACTTGAGTACGGTTTTTCTGTCGGGCCATACGACCTTTTTGGACTCGCCGCGAAGTTCCTTAAAGAACTTCTTTATACTCCTGCCCATACGTACGAATACGTTAGGCTTCTTGTCCTTTACTTTGCGGTTTTTGCAGGCTTTTCAGCCTTTTTGTCTTTCACTTGCTTTGCGGGTTTGGTATTTTCGGCAGAAACTTTTTTGTTTTCGTCAGCCATATTTTTACCTCCGCTTACTTAGTTTCCCTGTGGAGAGTATGCTTCTTGCAGAAGGGGCAATACTTATTCATCTCCAACCTGTCGGGTGAATTTTTCTTGTTCTTCATCGTGTTGTAGTTGCGCTGTTTGCATTCAGTGCAAGCTAATGTGATTTTGACTCTCATTTATTTCGGCACCTCCGTTATTGGCGGCTCACGGCCGCTTATGTTAGCCTACCTCGAAAAAAGCGGGCACAAAAAAAGAACCCTCTTTCAGAGGTACAGTTACTATATCACACTGTGGGCTTTAAGTCAATAGTTTTTATTCAATTTGCGGCGACAGTATCCGGCAAGTCGTGAATTTTGCGGTTTTTGTCAAATTTTCCGTCCGCCCTGCGAAAGAAGCTTCTCTCCTCGCGATTCACGGAAACGGAAAAATATGTTTGACTTTTTATATACGCCGGATATATTATATATAGTATATAAAAAGCAAAAATCAAGACGTGACAACAAGCAATGACAGACTGCCGCCGCGGCGGGCAGTCGGAAAGGCGCGGATATCAAATGGAATTCATAAAAAAGATGTTCAAATGGTCGGCTCTGATTTTTTCCGCCGTCACCACTCTTTTCTGTATGTATGACGCCGTTAAGGAAAAGGACAAAATTTCTTCCGAACTGAAATAATGATTTTACATTCTGTTTAAGAGGTAGAAAATGTCTGTATGCATTATATACGCGAGCAAATACGGCTCCGCAAAAAAAGTTGCCGGGTTGATTTCCGAAAAGCTCGGCGGATGCGATATTTTTAACATCGCAGAGGATAGCTTTGACTTGTCAAAATACAATTTTGTCATAATCGGCAGCGACATACGCATGGGAACGGTTGACAAGCTGATAACAAAGCTGCTCTTTCGGTTCATAAAGCCGCTTTCCGAGAGAAAATGCGCATATTTTTTAACCTGCATTTTTCCCGAAAACGGCGACGGTTATTTTAAGCGCAATATCCCCTCTCAGCTTTTAAGTGAAGCCGTTGCCGTCGCCGCAATAGGCGGCGAGCTTGACTTCAAAAGGCTGCGCGGAGCAGACCGATTTGCCGCAAACATGATTTTAAAGGCCGAACGTGAAAAAGATGTTTACAAGACGTTTTCGCTCGACACCGACAAAATATCGGATTTTGTTGATAAACTGAAGCCGCAACTTTAAGTTGCGGCTTTTGCTACCGCTCCGCAACCTATATTTTCCGCTTTTTTCGTTTTGCAAAGCAGAATGTCTTGAAGTTAATAATTCATAAGCTAAAATGGAGACACAAACGAACGAGAGCTAAAGGAGGAAAAAATATGGCATATCTCGATAAGGTCAAGCTTGCCGATTACACAAGGAAAGAAGACTGGCTCAATTCAATATCACACATGGTAGGCGGCGGACTGTCGGTAGTGGCACTTTTGATGTGCTGCATAAAATCAATAATTCTTCGCAGATGGGATTATCTGCTTTTGAGCTTTATATACGGCATCACCATGATAGCTATGTATTCGTGCTCTTCGGTTTACCACGCATTGCGCCCCAACAACGGCAAAAAGGTAATGAGAATGATAGATCACTCGATGATATATCCGATGATTGCCGGCACAATAACGCCGTTTGCGCTGCTCGTAATCAAGCCGGTAAAGCCTGTTCTCGGCTGGGTGATTTTCGCTGTCGCATGGGTCGTTGTGGCGACAATGATACCGCTTACTCTTACGATTTTTGAAAAGACAAAGGGAATAGACGTTGTCATGTATCTCGCACTCGGCTGGCTGATAATAATCTCGATAAAAACCCTGTGGGAGGTTTTCAGCAGAACAGGAGTTATATTATTGATTTCAGGCGGTATAGCATACACACTCGGAGTCATTCTCTACGGCATAGGCAGCAAAAAGCGCTATTTTCACACGGTTTTTCATTTCTTTATAATAATAGGCTCTGTTCTTCACTTTCTCGCTGTATATATGTATGTGCTTGTATAAGCGGGCAAAAAGCGAACCGAAAAGCAAAGTCGAGCGGTAAAGGCAAAGTCTTGGCTGCTCGACTTTTTATATTTTTACAGCGCACAGCGCAGAATTTTATGTTAAAATAACCTCACGAAACAAAAACCAAATCAAAGATTTTGACCGTTTCGGAGAACATTGAATGGTAAATTGCGGATTTCACCGCCGCACTTCGTGTCGCTCTTGCTGTCGTAGGGCAATTTATGATAAAATTAAATTCAACAAAGAATTAAGGACGGTGCAAAGCTATGCTCCATATAGGCTGCCACCTCTCATCATCGGGAGGCTTTTACAAAATGGGTGAAACCGCTTTGAAAATAGGTGCTGACACGTTTCAGTTTTTCACGCGCAATCCGCGCGGAAGCAAAGCAAAGGAAATAGACCCGGAGGACGCAAAAAAGCTTCTTGAGCTTATGGAGGAAAATCGTTTCCCCTGTATTTTGGCACACGCTCCTTACACCTTGAACCCGTGCTCCGCAAACGAAGACACGAGGCAATTTGCGCTTGATACAATGGCCGACGACCTCAAGAGGATGGAATTCACTCCGAATCAGATGTACAATTTTCACCCCGGCAGCCATACAGGGCTCGGAGTTGAAAATGGTATTGAGCTGATATCGTGTCAGCTTAACAGGATATTGACAAAGGGGCAGACTACCACCGTGCTTTTGGAAACCATGGCAGGAAAGGGCACAGAGGTCGGCAAAAGCTTTGATGAGCTTCGAGAAATACTCGACCGTATCGAATTGAGTGAAAAAGTCGGCGTGTGCCTTGACACGTGCCACGTTTTTGACGCCGGCTACGATATTGTAAACTCTCTTGACGAGGTGCTTACGGATTTTGACAGAATAATAGGCCTTGAAAAGCTTCGAGCCATACATATAAATGACAGTAAAAATCCGCTCGGCAGTCATAAGGACAGACACGAATGCATAGGTAAAGGCTATATTGGGCTTGACGCCATGAAAAGAATAGTCACTCATCCCGTTCTTAATCACCTGCCGTTTTATCTTGAAACACCGAACGACCTTGACGGCTACAAGGCAGAAATTGAGTTGCTCCGCTCTTTTTGCGATTAAACGCGGCGTCACTTGAAAAAATTATATATTTATGCTAAAATATTTTATAAATTTGTTTGTACCGTTAAAGCTTTTAAAAAGATAGGCTGTTCAAACTTTTAAAGGAATGAATATAAATGCATTTGCAGGAATCCGGCGAGATGTATCTCGAAACAATATATTTGCTGTCAAAAAACAGCGACAGCGTCCGTTCGATAGATGTATGTGAGAAAATGGGTTTCTCAAAGCCCAGCGTAAGCCGTGCCGTTGGCCTTTTAAAGCAAGGCGGATACCTCTACACCGATAAAAACGGCTATTTGTTTTTGACCGATGAGGGCAAAAAAGTTGCACACAAAACATATGAGCGTCACGTGGTGCTGTCGCAATTTTTTGAGTCGATAGGCGTTTCTGCCGAAACGGCAACAAATGACGCCTGCAAAATCGAGCACGTTATAAGCGACGAAACCTTTAACGCCGTAAAAAAAGCTGCTCCGTGACAAATAACAGATGCTTAAAAATTACAGATAAAAAGCGACAAGGCGAAAAAATCGTCTTGCCGCTTTTTTTATGAAACAATTAAAAGCTTATAACTCCGAGATGTTCAAGCAAAATCTTTATGCCGATTAAAACGAGTATTATTCCGCCGCAAAGCTCCGCTTTGTTTTTATACTTCGCTCCGAATTTGTGTCCTACACCCACGCCGAGAGCGGAGAGTATAAATGTTACACTTCCTATTACGGTTATCGATGTCAGGATATTCACCTGCAAAAAAGCAAAAGTAACGCCGACGGCGAGTGCATCGATACTCGTTGCCACCGCCATAAGAGTCAGCTCCTTAAGGTCGAGCTCTTCGTATTCGGGCTTTTCATCAGAGTCTTTATCCTTTTTAAACGATTCTATTATCATTTTTCCGCCGATAAACAACAGCAGGAAAAAAAGCAATCCAATGGTCAATACTCGTTATGTAGTGCTCAAACTGCTTACCGAGTGCCCAACCAAGCAGCGGCATCAATGCCTGAAATCCGCCGAAAAAAAGCGCAATAACGGCTGTTTTGCCGATATCAAGTCGCCGCATTTTCAGTCCATTGCAAACAGCTACTGCAAACGCATCCATTGAAAGCCCGACGGCAATGAGTAAAAGCTCGGAAAAACCCATAACACAACCTCCGTTTGTAAACAAAAAAAAGACCTGCGTACGGCTTTTGCCATACGTAAGTCTTGTCTTTTAAGGTAAGCAGGACCAAAAAGGTCAGTATGTTGACTTGCCGCGCACAAAAGCGCTGACTACTCGCTTACGAGTAAGGAGAGTTTAACATAATAACAGACACCCGTCAAGAATTTTTTATGTTTTGCCTTTAACAAGATCCCAGTACGCTTTAGCCGCCTGTTCTATCTTATTATCGCCGAATACGTAATATTTCCTGCTTTTGATGTCGTCCGGCAAATATTGCTGACTTACATAGTGATTTTTATAGTCATGCGGGTATTTATAGAACTGCCCCTTATTGGGATTATCCTCCCCGTCAAAATGCTTATTCTGAAGAGTTCGCGGAATTCTTCCGTAATTTCCGTTTTGCACGTCCTCCATTGCAGCATTTATTCCCTTGTATGCCGAATTTGATTTCGGGGCGGTGCAAACGAGCACCACCGCGTCGGCAAGAGGTATGCGCGCCTCTGGCAGACCCACCTGCAGGGCGGCATCCACGGCTGCTTTTACTATGGGAATTATCATCGGATAGGCAAGCCCCACGTCCTCGCAGGCGCACACCATAAGCCGCCTTGTAGCCGAAGGGAGGTCGCCTGCCTCAAGAAGCCTCGCAAGATAGTGAAGTGCGGCATTGGGGTCGCTGCCGCGCATGGATTTTTGGAACGCGGACATAACGTCATAGTTTTCGTCGCCCTTTTTGTCATATCTGAATGTGTTTTTTTGCGTAAGCGACATTACGCTCTCCGGCGTTATTACCCGTTTGCCGTCCTTCGGTGCTACGGACAGCACCGAAAGCTCCACAAAATTCAGAGCCTTGCGCACATCGCCGCCTGCGGCGTATGCTATATGCTCCTTAACCTCTTGCGGAACCTCTATCAAAGTTCCGCTTTCGTTCTCAAGAAATTTATACCCGCGGTCAATCGCCGGAAGCATATCCTCGGCTGTAACCGATTTAAATTCAAATACCGTTGAACGGCTGAGAACCGCGCTGTATATATAAAAATAAGGATTTTCGGTTGTTGAAGCTATAAGAGTTATAGCCCCGTTTTCTATGTACTGCAAAAGCGATTGCTGCTGTTTTTTATTGAAATACTGTATCTCGTCGAGGTAAAGCAATATCCCGTTAGGTGCCGCGAGGGTGTCAAGCTCCGAAACTATTTCTTTAATATCCGCAGTTGACGCATTTGTTCCGTTGAGCTTATGCAGCTTGCGGTTTGTGGTTTTTGCTATAATTTTGGCAAGCGTCGTTTTGCCTGTGCCCGACGGCCCGTAAAATATCAGATTCGGAAGCGTACCCGAATTCAAGATATTGCGAAGCGGCATACCCTCTGCCAAAAGGTGCTTTTGGCCGACCATATCTTCGATTTTTTCGGGGCGTAGCCTGTCAGCTAACGGTGAAGACATATTTTTACCGCCTTTCCGACTGCATATCCATAATAAAGAATAAAGCGGCGCGCCCCGTTGCAGTCGTAAAGGACGCGCGTCGACTGAAATTTTTTGTTTTTATTCGGAAATAATCAGCTTTTCGATTTCAGCGGGAGTCGAAACAATATAATCCGCTTTGTGCTCACGAAATTCCTCAAGACTGCCGAAGCCGTAAAGCACCGCTATACACGGTATGCCTGCTCCCTTTGCACCGTCGATGTCAAATTTTCTGTCGCCGACCATAACGGCGTCGTTTTTGGATGAGCCGAGCTTCTTCAGCGCATTTTCGATTATCTGCGTCTTATCGGAGCGTATTTCATCAAAAGTGACGCCTCCTACATAGTCGAAATAATCGTATAGGTTGTTTTTCTTCAGAATGCTTATTATAAATTGCTCCGGCTTTGACGACGCGGTGGCTGTTTTCACACCGCAATCTCGCAGCTTTTTCAAAAGCTCAGGTATACCGTCGTAAGCCCTTGATTCCCAAAGGCCCTTTTCGCGGTATCTCTCGCGGTACTTTTCCACCATAAAATCTATTTTTTCATCGTCGTAGGAATAAAAGCTCTTAAAGCTGTCATATATAGGCGGTCCTATAAAACGGCGAAGTTCCTCGTCAGTCGGCTCCGGTTTATTATCCGCCCGAAAAGCATATTTAAGGCTTTTGAATATTCCCTCCGACGAGTCAAAAAGAGTTCCGTCGAAGTCAAAAAGCACTGTGCCGAAGTTAAGTTTCATAAAATCCTCGCTTATTTCACCTTTGATACATCGGCAACGACATTTATATAAGCACCGTTTGCGTCAATCGTATAGAAGGTAACTGTATCATTTGAAGAAAATCTGAGATTGTAATGAGCGGCATAATTACTCTCGGTATATACCTTATAGCCCTTTGTCTCGGTATTGAACACATACATACGGTAATCCATGGCATTTGTCACCGTACCGAGCATTACGACATATTTCCCGTCGGGACTTACGGTGAAAAGAAGCGGATTCATTTTATAGCCTACCGTCTCTATAACCGTGTTATCCTCAGTATTAAACAGTCTGCCGTCCTCTTTCGAAAGAATCCAATCGCCGCTTCTGACATAAGAGCTGCCGTATGTTCCGTAGAACATATTTATTACACTCGACTGACCGTTAAGATACTTCATAGTATTAAAACCGTTGTCGGTTTCTTTAATATACACAAAGCCGCCGTCCGACGTGGGCTTCGCATATGTATCGAGCACGTCTGTTACCGCGTCAACATCTTTATTGTTGCCGTTTTTGATATAAATATCCTTCGGGGTGCTGCCGTCCTCCTGCTCCTCGTAGTTTCTGCACGAGAAGAACGGTATTACGGAGGTAGTAGATTTAAGCTCCGTATCGGTTATCATACAGAAGTCCGGACGAACCGCTCCGTTTATGTTTACGGTACGGTTGTTCTCATTGAGAAATCTCGTTGAGGTGCCGTCGTTACGATTGAGAATATACGCTTCCTCCCAGACAACATTGTCGGTATACACCTTTTGAGCGTCTGTATGAAGAAGGAGCAAGCACTTACCGTCCGCAGCGTAAGCCGACGGAAGATTTGCCACCCTGAACATAACGAAATCGTAAATATACACGGGAGTCTGCGCACTCTGCGCCGTGTACACGCCGTAGCCGGTCAAAACACCGTCGCGCTCAACATAATAGATTTTTGCAGGTATCTGCTGACCGCTGAGAGAAACCGTAACGTCCATGGTACCGGTGGGGTCTATCGGGTCATAACTCTTGCCCTTGAACTCATAGAACTGAACGGTTCCGGCGGTGTCTACGGTATAAACGACGGAAGAAATATCCGTTTTCATATACGGTATTTGAATTTCCTTTTGAGAGAGCGTTATTGCGGAGAGCTCTGCCTTTTCTTCACTCTTTGCCGAACCCTGAGAAGAGCCGTCAGCAGTTGATTTAAGGTACAGTGCGCCGCCGAGCATCAAGAGCGCAAGCACCGCAACTATTACGGTAAAAACGGTTTTACCCTTTGTCGGAGCTTTTTTGTCATTGCCTGCATTAGGCTTTTGCGCTTCTTTTTCAACCGGAGTGCCGTCATTTTTGGTCTTTTCGTTTTTATCCATAAACGGAATACCACCTTTATTATAGTTTGCACTTTTTATACAGTTTTATATTATACTATGAGGCGACAAAAAAAACAAGCCGCGAAGACTTATTGTGTAACGGCACTTATTATAATCCGCAACAAAAACTTATCGGTTTTTGTCGTTTTTTTGCCGTGTGATATTGCATTTTTCAAAAAACTACATTATAATAATTTGTGTCACACTTAAGACGGTTGTGATACCGACCGTTTGAGGTGTGTTTTTTTATGTTTGAATAACGCCGCAGGCGAAAAACAAAAAAGGCTGATCCGCAGCCGTTTACAGGAGAAAAAAGTGAAAAAAGGATTTGACAACGACAAGTATCTAAGTCTCCAATCGGAGCAAATCAGAAGCCGCATCGATGAATTCGGAGGTAAGCTCTATCTTGAATTCGGCGGAAAAATTTTTGACGATTATCACGCTTCGCGCGTGCTACCGGGATTTTTGCCGGACAGCAAAATGAAAATGCTCATAGAGCTTAAAGACGAAGCAGAAATGATAATCGCAATAAACGCAAACGACATCGAAAAGAGCAAGGTGCGCGGTGATATAGGTATAACCTACGACCTCGACGTGCTGAGACTTATCGACATATACTCGTCCTTCGGGCTTGTTGTCAGAAGCGTGGTTTTAACGCAGTACAACTCTCAGCCGCTTGCAAAGGCTTTTTCCGAAAAGCTGAACTCACTCGGCATTGACGTTTATCGTCACTATGCCATTGACAACTACCCTACCGACGTAAAACTCATAGTCAGCGATGACGGCTACGGTAAAAATGATTTTATCAAGACCGAAAAATCGCTCGTCGTGGTAACGGCGCCGGGTCCGGGCAGCGGAAAAATGGCTGTTTGCCTGTCTCAGCTATATCATGAGAACAAGCACGGCGTTAAGGCGGGATACGCAAAATTCGAGACTTTTCCCATTTGGAATCTCCCGTTAAAGCACCCCGTCAACCTCGCATACGAGGCGGCAACGACCGACCTCAACGACGTTAACATGATAGACCCGTTTCATCTTGAAGCGTACGGGAAAACCACCGTAAATTACAACCGCGACATAGAGGTATTCCCGGTGCTCAACACTATTTTCGAGCGTATTTACGGAAGCTCGCCCTACCGCTCACCCACCGATATGGGCGTTAATATGGCAGGCTTTTGTATAACCGACGACAAGGTTGTATGCGACGCCGCAAAGCAAGAGGTTATAAGACGTTATTACAAAGCCCTCGTAAGAGAGAAAAACGGCGAAAAGGTTTCGGGCGAAATTTTCAAGCTCGACCTTTTGATGAAGCAGCTTGAGGTCTCGGTTTCGGACAGAAAATGCGTAGAGCCTGCAATAGAAGTGAGCAAAAAGACTAACGCTCCGGCAACGGCGGCATTGCTTCCCGACGGGCGGATTGTAACCGGCAAAACCTCATCTCTTCTCGGCGCAACCTCGGCAATGCTTTTAAACGCGTTGAAAACAATAGCCGGTATAGATGATTCGGTAAAGCTCATCTCGCCATCCGTCATAAGTCCCATACAGCACCTTAAAACAGAGCATTTCGGCAGTAAAAATCCGAGGCTTCATACGAACGAGGTGCTTTTGGCGCTTTCGATTTCCGCTGCAACCGACGAAAATGCACGAAAAGCTATGGACGCTTTACAATATCTTCGCGGATGTGAGGTCCACTCTACCGTAATACTCTCTTCGGTAGACTCCGACACACTCTCAAAGCTCGGCATAAACGTCACATGTGAGCCCGAGCGCGAGACAAGAAATCTTTTCAACAGATAAAACACGGTGCTGCACCGGGCAGGATGCACGGCATACCGCAGCACAGTCTTTATATATACTAAATCACGCGGGAAACCGCTCTCATAAGGAGAGAAATTTTATGGCAGCAAAGTATATTTTCGTAACAGGCGGCGTTGTTTCCGGTCTCGGCAAGGGAATTACCGCGGCTTCTCTCGGCAGACTTTTAAAGGACAGAGGTCTTAAAGTCACCGTAATGAAGCTTGACCCGTATCTCAATGTTGACCCCGGCACAATGAATCCCATACAACACGGCGAGGTATTTGTAACGGATGACGGAGCGGAAACGGATCTTGACCTCGGACATTATGAGAGATTCATTGACGAAAGCCTCACCAAAAACAGCTCATGCACATCCGGCAGCGTTTATTTTAACGTGCTTTCAAATGAGCGCAAGGGCGTTTACGGTGGGCAAACCGTTCAGATAATTCCTCACATAACAAACGAAATCAAGAGAAGAATCGCTCTTAACGAAACAGAAAATACCGACATAGTTATGGTGGAAATCGGAGGTACCGTAGGCGATATCGAAAGTCTTCCGTTCCTTGAGGCCATACGTCAGTTCGCTCAGGAAAGAGCCGGCAGATGTATGTTTATTCACGTGACGTTGGTACCCTTCCTCGGGGCATCAATGGAGCTTAAAACAAAGCCCACGCAGCACTCGGTAAAAGAACTGCTCGGCATCGGCATAAGGCCGAATGTTATAGTCCTCCGCACCGAGCATCACATAGACCGCGACATAAAGGAAAAGATTGCTCTTTTCTGCAATGTTCCATGTGAAAACGTAATAGAAAATATCGATCTCCCCACTCTTTATGAAATTCCGCTTGCACTTGAAAAAGAGGGACTTGACAAAATAGTTGTAAACACCTTAAAGCTTGACTGCAAAGAGCCCGACCACACCGATTGGATGAATATGATAGACAAAAATTCGCATTTGTCAAAGGAGGTCAACATTGCGCTCGTCGGCAAATATGTTGAGCTTCACGACTCATACCTCAGCGTAAACGAGGCATTAAAGCACGGCGGACTCGACCACGACGCGCATGTCAACATCGATTGGGTCGATTCAGAATCAATAACCGAAGAAAATGTTGCGGAACGTCTTAAAAATGCCGACGGCATACTTGTCCCCGGCGGTTTCGGCACACGCGGAATAGAGGGAAAGATCGCCGCAGCAAAATATGCGCGCGAAAACAAGGTTCCGTATCTCGGCATTTGTCTCGGACTTCAGATAGCAATTATCGAATTCGCGAGAAATGTACTCGGTCTCAAGGATGCAAACACAACGGAAATTGATCCCGATACGGAAAACCCCGTAATTTATCTTATGCCCGACCAGCACAACGTAACCGATATGGGCGGCACCATGAGACTCGGCGCATACCCGTGTATGCTTGACGAGGGCTCAAAAGCATACAAAGCATACGGCAAGCAGCTCATTTCCGAGCGTCACCGTCACCGTTACGAGGTAAACAACGATTACAGAGACCTGCTTGAGAAAAACGGTATGCACATATGCGGACTCTCCCCCGACAAGCATATTGTTGAAATGGTAGAGCTCAAGGATCACCCGTGGTTTGTCGCAAGCCAGGCACATCCCGAATTTAAATCGCGTCCGACAAAACCGCATCCCCTTTTCAGCGGACTTATAGGCGCCGCTCTCGATTACAGAGAAAGCAAATAAGACTTCAAAGTAAAGGCTGTAAAAACTCTCGTTTTTACAGCCTTTTTTTTATTGCTTTTAAATTTTTATATAAGCTCTCTGCCCATAAGCACGCCCATAACGCTCGCCATCATAAGACCGCGAGTCCAACCGCTTGAATCGCCGAGGCAATGAAGCCCCTCAATATTCGTATTGAACTTCTCATCCATTTTAACCTTATTGGAATAGAACTTGATTTCGGGGCCGTAAAGCAGCGTTTCCTCACTTGCAAAGCCGGGTACCACCTTATCTACAGCCTCTATGAATTTGATTATGTTCATAAGAGTTCTGTACGGCATTGCGGCTGTAAGGTCGCCTGCCACCGCGTCCGGAAGGGTCGGACGAACGTTACTGCGCGTCAAATCCTCCTGCCATGTGCGCTTACCTGCCAAAATATCACCGTATCTCTGAACGAGGATGTGACCGTCGGCAAGCATATTCACAAGTTCGCCGACTTTCTTTGCATACGGTATAGGCTCATCAAACGGCGGACGGAAATTGTGGCTGCAGAATAGCGAGGTTCGTATTGTCGCTCTTTGTATTTTTATAGCTGTGCCCGTTTACCACGGCAAGCGAGTTGTTGTCGTAATTCTCCTTGGCTGACAAAGCCTCCGGGATTTTGACAGAAGGTACGCACCTTATTTGTGAACGGTTCGGGATAGCCTATAAGCTTTGACTCATACAGAGCCTCATTTACGTCCTCCATTACCTCGTTTCTGACCTCGACTCTGACGCCGATGTCAACGGTTCCGGGGAGATGCTCGATATTATGCTTTTTGCACATATCCTCAAGCCAGTCGGCACCCTTTCTGCCCGTTGCTATGACTACATTGTCGGCGGAAACGGAAAATTTTTCGCTCTCCGGCTTACCGCACGGAAGGAATACCGCGCCTTTTGCTCTGCCGTCCTCGACGATCAAATCCACGCATTCCGTTTTAAAGATAATCTCAACGCCGTTGTCGGTAAGATGCTTTTCGATTTTCCCGTAAAGCTCCTGTGCCATTTCTGTACCGAGATGACGTATGGGACAATCCACAAGCTTCAATCCTGCCTGTATCGCACGCAGTCTTATCGCCTTGATTTTTTCGTCGTGACCTACGCCCTCGACCTTTTTATCGGCACCGAACGAAAGATATATTCCGTCCGTATACTCTATCATCTGCTGAGCGAACTCATGCCCGATAAGGTCCGGCAAATTTCCGCCGACCTCGCAGCTGAGCGAAAGCTTGCCGTCTGAGAATGCACCCGCACCGGAAAAGCCCGTAGTGATATTGCAGTCGGGCTTACAGTTTACGCATTTACCCGTCTTGGCTTTGGGACAATGCCTCTTTTCCACGGGCAAGCCTTTTTCAACGATCATTATTTTTTTCTTTGAACCGTTTTTCAGCATCTCAAGAGCGGTAAAAATACCCGAGGGACCTGCGCCGATGATCAATACGTCCGTTTTCAAATTACTCATTCCTTTACATAAAAAAACCGTAAATACCGACTTACGTTTTCCGGCTATTTACGGTAATCAGTTACTACTAATTACATATTATATTAGCACGACTCAGCCGTAATGTCAAGCGGACAAAAAAAGCGCCGCGCAAAGCTGAGCGTTGTGCGGCGCAGATATGAATTTTACATAGGTTTTATCAGTTGGGTGTGTAGAGATTTGCATACGGACGCGAAGTAGTGGGAACAAGCTTTGTGAACGGCACGGACATAATTTCATCAAAGCTCTTGCCGAACTTTTCACAGTAAGCGCGCACATGTCTTTGAAGCTCATCCGTATCGCGGCTGTCAAGCTCTTTTACGGCGGTTATATGCTCCGATATATTCTCCTGCGGCACCTCACCGCGTATGAATATTCTGCCGCCGTGCATACCGGTGGCACAATGCGGTCCGACAATCGGCAGCTTTTCCGAATTGTCGAGTCCGAGGACTATGAGTATTCCGCCGGCCATATATTCGCCGAGGAATGCACCTGCGACGCCGCCTATGACCACCACCGGCAAAAGCTCGTGAAACTCTTTCATATGAATTCCCGCTCTTGAGCCCGCGCGTTTTTCGACAAAAATATCGCCGTCGCGCATAGCATAGCCGAGAGTATCGCCGACATGACCGTGTATTGTAACTAAGCCGCCGCCCATGGTATTGCCGACAGCCTCCTGACCGTTTCCGTACACCTCGATATTGCCGCCGTTTAAATACGCGCCCATATCGTTGCCGGGCGTTCCGTGTATTTCAATGGTTTTGCCCTTATCGAGTGCTGCGCCTATATACCTTTGGCCGTTTACGTCCTCGACGCGTATCATATCTTCACTTAAAAGCATTCCGCGTATCTCATTATTTAATTCCTGAAAGCTGCGTTTTCCGGCTGTTATTATCATTTCGGACACCTCCGGTTAATTTCTGATTTGCTTATTCGCCCGCATGGCGAATTCCGAGTATTTCAAGTTCTTTGTCATTAAGGCCGATACCTCGCAGCATAAGTCTGTTGCCCCTTAAAGAATCTATCGAGTTAAGCCCCATGCCGCCGAGCATCTCTTTTATCTCGTGATTCCACGCATTCACGAGATTTACCACGCGCGGAGTCATTTCGTCCGGGTCAAGTCTTTTCGTAAGCTCGGGCCGCTGAGTTGCAATACCCCAATTACACTTGCCGGTGTGGCATTGCTGGCACATATGGCAGCCCATGGCAATCAAAGGTGCGGTTGCGACATATACCGCGTCCGCTCCGAGGGCTATGGCCTTGACAACATCAGCTGAATTTCTGAAAGAGCCCGATACGACAAGCGAAACCGAATTTCTTATGCTCTCATCCCTGAGCCTTTGGTCTACCGCCGCCAAGGCGAGTTCTATCGGGATACCGACATTATCCCTTATCCTTGTGGGAGCCGCTCCGGTTCCGCCGCGGAAACCGTCCATAACTATTATGTCGGCACCTGCGCGCGCAACGCCTGAAACTATCGCCGAGCAGTTGTGTACGGCGGCTATTTTCACCGCAACGGGTTTTTTATACTGGGTGGCCTCCTTTAAAGACCAAATAAGCTGGCGCAAATCCTCTATCGAATATATATCGTGATGCGGAGCGGGAGATATGGCATCCGAACCGGACGGTATCATACGCGCATTGCTTACCTCCACAGTAACCTTTTCGCCCGGAAGATGTCCGCCTATGCCGGGCTTTGCGCCCTGCCCTATCTTGATTTCGATAAACCGACAGTTATTTAAATACTGCTTGTGAACGCCGAATCTGCCCGATGCAACCTGTACTGCGGCATAATCGGTAAAATCGCTAAGACCCGGGTGAAGTCCGCCCTCACCGGTATTAAAAATCGTTCCGAGCTCTTTGGCTGCCATAGCGAGCGTTTTTTGAGCATTGAACGAAATCGAGCCGAAGGACATTGCCGAAAACATAATCGGGGTTTCGAGCTTTACCTGCGGCGGCATAACCGTCTTGAGCCTGCCATCCTCGGTGAATTCTATCTTGTCGGGCTTTCTGCCGAGGAAGGTCCTTATCTCCATAGGCTCTCTCAAGGGGTCTATGGACGGGTTTGTTACCTGGCTCGCATTTAAAAGCATTTTATCCCAATAAATCGGATACGGCTTATTGTTTGACATACCCGAGAGCAAAACGCCGCCGGTAGTCGCCTGCTTTATAATTTCTTTCTGCGCCGTCGGAGTCCAGTTAGCGTGGTCGCGATACGCCATATCGTATTTTACGATTTTTATCGCGTGCGACGGGCAAATCACGGCACAGCGATGGCACGCCACACACTTTCTCTCATCAGCCAAAACGGCTTTTTTATCCTTCGAGAAAAAATGCACCTTGTACGAGCATTCCTTGACGCATGCACCGCAAAGCGTACAGCGGTCGCGGTTTCTCTCTATATCAAATTCGGGAACGGTAAAATCCATTATCTGTCGCCCTCCCTTGCAAACGGAATAAATATCGGAGTGCCGCCGTCAACCGCGGCTATTTTTTCGGGATCAGGGCAAATTATGCGTATAGCCGATTCCTCTGACGCAAAATATGTTTTGTTACCCTTTTCCGCAGTGATAAGTGAACGCAGTTTAAGCCTGTCGTTAAGAGCGAGCAAGCCGTGCTTTGAGCCTACCAATATCGAGAACGGACCGTTTATCAGCGCGCTTGAATACGCAGTCCTGAGAACGGTGTATACCTTCTGTTTTTCCTCGGGCATACGGTCTATAACATCCCATTCGGGTGCCGCCAATATCTGCGCCGCCGTATCAAGTCTTAAGCCCTGACGCCTTACAAGCAAATCAAAAAGATAGGTTATAACCTCGGTATCGGTCTGTAAATTACAGCGATAACCGAATTGCTCAACGTAACGTCGATTTGCGTCATAGCTTGAAATCTCGCCGTTATGGACTATTGACCAGTCAAGCAGCGTAAACGGGTGCGCGCCGCCCCACCAGCCGGGAGTGTTCGTGGGAAATCTGCCGTGAGCGGTCCACGTGTGAGCCTTGTAGTTTTCAAGCATATAATATTCGCCGACATCCTCGGGGTAACCGACGGCTTTAAACGCGCCCATATTTTTTCCGCTTGAAAAAACGAACGCACCGTCTATCTCATTATTTATTTTGACGCAGCGAGCCGTGTACTCGTCCTCGTCAAAGTCGTTCTTTTTGATTTTACTGGCCGGTACAGCTCCGAAATAACGCCATATAAGCGGCGCGTGGTGTATTGACTTTACCTTACGCGTAGGTATCTGCTCAAAATTCTCTATGTCAAAGTGTCTGAATAAAAACTCCTCGGTTTTAATTCGTGCATCATTGTCGTCATAGAAAATATGGAAAGCAAACAAATCCTCATAGTCGGGATAAATCCCGTAAGCCGCAAAGCCGCCGCCGAGACCGTTTGAGCGGTCATGCATCAGCGCAATGCAGTCTATTATATCCGTGCCGTCAAAGCGTTCGCCCGTTCTGTCGATTATCGCCGCGATGGCACAGCCGGACGGTATACGCACTTCGCCTTCTTTTTTGAGCATAAAAACATCTCCGGTTTTAATTTATTGCTTATTGCAAAATGAAAGTTTCGCGTCAGCGACTTTCACTTTGATATAAATATGGGAAATATTTTATATCGGATTTTAATTTTTTTTCAAGTGGATTAGCCCTTGTTTTTCAACAATTACACAGAAAAAGCAGATTGCAAGAACACTGTTTTTGATTTTTGCGTTTTTTATATAATTTGACTAAATATTTTTCGTAAAATTCATTTTTGCAGCATTCAAGTGAAATCAAGCTCACCGAACAGCACAAAATGAGGCGAACGACAACGCTCTCAAAAACGTCGAATTTCGCTGTATTCTTTGATTTTTTCGCCGTAATGTGATTTAATATTTACTGTGCGCAACGCGGAATGATGCAGCGCTGTTAACGTTTTTAATCGGAGGAATAATTTATGATAGGAATAGTTGATGTAGGCGGAGGTATGCGCGGCGTTTTCGGCTGCGGCGTCACCGATTTTCTTTTGGATAACGATATAACCTTTGACTACTGCCTGGGCGTATCCGCCGGGAGTGCCAATTTAGCGTCCTATGTATCAAGGCAGCGCGGCAGAAATTACAGATACTACACCAAATACTCGCTGCGTCCCGAATATATGAGCGCATTCAATTTTGTAACAAAGCACTCGTTTTTTGACCTCGACTATGTCTATTCCGTGCTATCCGATTCCGACGGTGAGGACCCATTGGATTACAAAACTCTTTCGCAGTCAAATCAAATCTACAAGGCTGTTGCCACCAACGGCGAAACGGGAGAGCCGCATTACTTTACAAAGGACGATTTCCGTCAGGACTTCTATGAGCCGTTAAAGGCCTCGAGCGCGATACCCGGTGTTTGCAAGCCCGTAAGCATAGACGGCACCGACTACTTCGACGGTGGGGTTTCCGACCCGATCCCCGTTGAAAAGGCACTTGCGGACGGCTGCGACCACGTGTTTCTCATATTGACAAAGCCGATTGATTTCGTCAAAAAGCCCGAAATGTTCAAAAGCGCATACACAAAGGTATTGAAAAAATATCCCGCCGTTATCAAAAAGCTGAATATACGCCACGAAACATATAATAACGAAATCAAAAGCACTTGAATTATCAAAAGAGGGCAAGGTCACGATTATAGCTCCGGATGACGGATATTCCGTCACCGCATTCACAAGAAATATACGAGAATTAAATCATCTTTACAACGAGGGCTATATAAAGGCGGGAGAAATCCTTAAAAATAAGGGTTATCTGTGATTTTTTGTCTATATCGCTGAAATAATCGTTACTTATCTTATTACTGTTGAAATTTGCTTAATATTAGTATAGTATAGACAAAGAGAAGTTTAAAAAACGCATTTTTTCTCAATATATTTGGAGGTTTTGTATGAATTATTCACTTTCCAAGAAGAAAGCAAAAGAGCTCGTCGAAGCAAAACTTTCTCACTTTATGGGAGTTTCTCCCGAGGAGGCTACCGACGAGCAATACTATAAGGCTATTGCTCTTATCGTCCGTGACATGATGAGTCAGGGTAGAACCGAATTTTCGGAAAAGGCCGCAAAATCGGGAACGAAAAAGGTTTACTATCTCTGCATGGAATTCCTCATGGGACGTTCTCTTAAAAACAATCTTTACAATTTAAATCTCACAGACGTTTTCGCGAGTGTTCTCGCCGACTACGGAGTTAAGCTTGAAAACCTTTATGAGTGCGAACCGGACGCAGGTCTCGGCAACGGCGGCCTCGGCAGACTTGCCGCCTGCTATCTTGACGCGCTCGCAACCGACGGATACCCCGCAAGAGGATATTCCATACTTTATGAATGCGGAATTTTCAAGCAGAAGCTTGTTGACGGCTGGCAGACCGAGCTTCCGGACTTTTGGCTTCCGGGCGGTGAAGTATGGCTTGTCCCCCACGAAGAGAGCGCACTTGAGGTTCGCTTTGAGGGCAACGTAAACGAATCGTGGGACGGCGGTTTCCACCATGTAGACGTTGAGAATTACAAACCCGTACAGGCGGTTCCGTATGATATGTATGTTGCGGGTAAAGACGGAAAGGGAATTTCCGTGCTTCGCCTTTGGGCCGCTAAAGCACCGGCTCTTGATATGACCCTCTTTAATCAAGGCGACTATATGCGTGCTATGGAGCAAAACGCCATGGCCGAAGTCATTTCAAAGGTTCTCTACCCTGCCGACAACCACCCCGAGGGCAAGAGTCTTCGTCTTCGCCAGCAGTATTTCCTTGTATCGGCGTCAATTCAGGATATAGTTCACAGACACCTGCGCGTATTCGGCACAATGGATAACTTCCCCGAAAAGGTTGCCATCCACATAAACGACACGCACCCGACGCTCGCAATACCCGAACTTATGAGAATACTCCTCGACGAATGCGGCTACGGCTGGGACGATGCATGGAAGATAGTCACAAAATCCGTGGCTTACACCAACCACACCGTTATGAAAGAGGCTCTCGAATGCTGGCCGGAGGATATTTACAGCCGCCTGCTTCCGAGAATTTATCAGATAACAAAAGAGATAGACAATCGTCTGCGCTCCTTTGTATGGCAGGCAACAAACAATGCCGATCAGGTTGAGAGAATGGCTGTTGTTTCAAACGGCGTTATACGAATGGCTAATCTCTGTGTTGCATCTTCGCACAGCGTAAACGGCGTTTCGGCGCTCCACAGCGAAATTCTTAAGGAAACCGTATTCCACGATTTCTACGTTCTCACGCCCGACAAATTCAAAAATGTCACAAACGGTATTGCCCACAGACGTTGGCTCTGCCAATCGAACCCCGAGCTTACCGCACTTCTCACCGAGCTTATCGGCGGCGGCTTTGTGTATGACGCAAACGAGCTTTTAAAGCTCCGTGAATTCAAGGACGATGAAAAGGTTCTCGAAAAGCTGCGTGAAATCAAGACGCACAACAAGGAGCATTTTGCCGCACTCGTTAAGAAAAATACCGGCATAGAGCTTGATCCGACCTCAATTTTTGACGTGCAGGTAAAGAGACTTCACGAGTACAAGCGTCAGCATCTCAACGCGCTCAATATTCTTGCCGATTACCTAATGATCAAGGCGAACCCGGGCATTGACTATACTCCGCACACTTACATCTTCGGCGCAAAGGCAGCCGCAGGCTACTATATGGCGAAGAAAATAATCAGCTTTATATATGCTCTCGGCGAAATGATAAACAACGACCCCGACGTAAACGGCAGACTCAAGGTTGTTTACATTGAGGATTATAACGTAACAATGGCCGAAAAGCTTATGCCGGCCGCCGACATTTCGGAGCAGATTTCTCTTGCCGGCACAGAGGCGAGCGGTACGGGCAATATGAAGCTTATGCTCAACGGCGCCATAACCCTCGGCACAATGGACGGTGCAAACATTGAAATTCATGACGCCGTAGGCAGCGACAACATCTTTATTTTCGGCATGAAAACTCCTGAGGTAAACGAGCTCAAGCGCCGCGGCTACAACCCGATGAATTACTACAACAACAATCAAGAGCTGCATAACGTCATTGACTTCATCGCGAAAAATGATATTGCAGGAAAGCGTTTCCCCGAAATTGCCAACATCATCAACAATGACCCGTATATGGTTCTTGCCGATTTTGCCGATTACAGACGTATGCAGCAGTACGCCGTTTCCGTTTGGGCGGATAAGAAAAAGTGGCAGCAGATGTCGCTTATGAACATCTCCGGTGCAGGCATCTTCTCGGCAGACAGGGCAATACATGAATATGCCGATAACATTTGGCATACAAAATCCGCATTCAACGGCGAGACATACCAGGTAGCTGAGCCTGCAAAGGTAAAAAAAGAGGCAGCCGAACAAATCACAGAGAAAAAAGTTGCAGAGGCGAAAGCCCCTGAAAAAAAAGCCGAAAATAAACCGGCAGAAAAAAAGCCGGCAGAAAAAAAGGCAGCCGCAAAAGCAGCCGCTTCCGCAGGCAAAAAAGCTAAGAAAAAGAAAAAATAAAATCGCAGCAGCATAAACGTAAAGGCGTCATCAAAATTTTGATGACGCCTTTTTATTATAATACATTGCGGCTTTTCAGAGGCTTATTTGCCTTCGTGAGCCTTGGCTTCCTTCAGCGCACAGACGAGCTGGTCGGGACAAGATGTGTTTTTAAACCCACACTTGATTCCCGAGAAAGCCTTTTCGACCTCCTCCACGGATTTACCGCGCACTATCGCCGAAATACCCTGAAGATTTCCGTTACACCCGCCGTAGAACTTAACATCCTTGATAACATCTCCGTCAAGCTCCACATCTATTTGCCTTGAGCAGGTTCCCTTGGTTTTATAGCTATACATCATTTTAGCTCCTTTCCTATTTCATCCGAGAGCCGTGAAAGCTCCTCCATTGAGAGCTTTTCCGCTCTCACCGTAGGCGACAGCCCTGCACGCTCTATTGCCGCCGCCGCTGCCTCCTTTGATATGCAAAGTCCGCCCGACAAGCCGTTTACAGCTGTTTTGCGACGCATTGAAAATGCCGCCTTAACCGTATTGAAAAACACCTTTTCGCTCTTCGGAGTCACCCTTTTGCCGTCAAGAAGCGTCAATTCAATCACCGCGCTGTCAACCTTCGGACTCGGTATAAAGCTCTCTCTCGGGACGGGAAACAGGAGCCTCGCATCGGCATAATAATTCACGCCTACCGTTACCGCACCGGAATTTTTTACCGCCGACCTCGGCACAGAATCTGTCTGCCGCCTCTTTTTGAACCATAACCACTAATTTTTTTAAGCGGCAGCTGCTCGGACAGCAGTTTCATAATTACGGGTGAAGTGATATAATACGGCAAATTTGCACACACCGTCACTTCGCTGCAATCGGCAAGCTTCTCGGATATAAGCTTTTTTAAATCAAGCTTTAAAATATCGTCGTTTACTATTTCCACATTATTGCAGTCACAAAGCGTTTCGTGAAGCACCGGCAAGAGCCGCTTGTCAAGCTCTACCGAAACGACCTTTTTAGCGCGCTTTGAAAGCTCGCTCGTCAGCACCCCTATGCCGGGTCCAACTTCAAGCACTCCGTAAGACTTGTCTTTTGCCGCGGCGTCTGCCATACGCGGACAAACGCTGCTGTCGATTAAAAAGTTTTGCCCGAGAGATTTGGAAAACGCAAAGCCGTGCCGTGCGAGAACAGATTTTACAATATTTATATCAGCTAAATCAACAGACATCTTTTTTAACCTTTTCGAGTCTTTCCATACCGAGTACGATATTTTCATCGGAGGGTGTGGTGTAATTCATACGGAAACAATTAGTGGTGTCGCCGTCCTCCACCATAAATGCAGTACCGGGAACGACAGCCACCTTTTCCTTAATGGCTCGCTTGACAAAGTCAAGCATATCGATTTTTTCGGGGAGCTCGCACCAGACGAACATTCCGCCCTCGGGGCGTACATACGATACAAGGTCGCCGAGCTTTTCATCTATAAGGTCACACATAAGAGTCATCTTACGGCGGTAAATATCGCGGATTTTGCCTATATGCGCTTCAAAATCGGTAGTGCTCATCCACTCGTATACAAGCATCTGATTAAACATTGCCGTGTGAACATCCTGCCCCTGCTTGCAGACTGTCATCTTTGCGACAATCGGCTCCGGAGCTATTACGTAAGCAACGCGGATACCCGGTGCCAACACCTTTGAGAAGGAGCCGGCGTATATTACGATACCGTCCTCATCCATACTCTTGACGGTAGGTACATTTTCACCCGACACACGCAAATCGCCGTATGGGTTGTCCTCTAAAATTAACACGCCGTATTTTTTGGCAAGTGCATACAAGGTCTTTCTTTTTTCGAGTGACATAGTTCTGCCGGACGGATTTTGGAAATTGGGTATGGTATAAATAAAACGCACGTTCTTATTCTCTTTAAGAACCTTTTCAAGAGCGTTCATATCCATACCGTCCTCTTCAACCGGAACGCCCTTAAGCTTGCAGCCGTAAGAGCGGAAGCAGTTAAGCGAGCCGATAAACGACGGATTTTCACATACGATTATATCGCCGAAATTGCAGAGTGATTTCGTTGCCAAATCCATAACCTGAGTAGCTCCCGAGGTTATGATAAGCTTATCGAAGTCTCTTCCTATATTGTTCTTCTTCATATAATCGGCAACGGTTTTTCTGAGCGGCTCATAGCCCTCGGTAACGCCGTACTGAAGAGCCGTTATAGGCTCGTTCTCAAAAATTTTTGCGCTGATACGTCTTACGTCGTCTACGGGGAACGCCGCGACGTCGGGATTGCCTGCGGCAAACGGGATTATCGCAGGGTCTGCCGTAGCCTTTAATATTTCACGGATTGCGGACGGCTGAAGAGCCGAAATTCTGTCCGAAAATACATATTCCATAATATTTTGCATCTCCTTGGGTGATAGTGACCTTAAACATAAAGTACAACAATGATTATAACACAACGCGCCGAATATAACAAGCGCGGCGCATACTGTTTCAGATATACCGAAAAGACAAAACGGATGCAAAGGAAGCCTTCACACCCGTAGCTTTTATTTGTCCCACAGGACTATTTTGCCCTCTTTTCGCGTTTTGTTCATATCAATAAGTCTCTGATTTTCACTTCCGCGAAATCTCAATGAAATATTTCTTTTAGCCTCTACGAATTCGCCGTCAACAAGCACATCGAGCATAGACAGCATCTCATTTGTAACCTCGCACACGGCGCGGCTGTCGCCCGTCAACTCTTCATAGGTGAACCCTGAAAAGCTCCACACGGTCTTTTGCGGCAGTTCTTTTTTTATACGCCGAAGCAGCTTTACGAGTTCACGCTGATTTTCCGGCTCAAACGGCTCTCCTCCGAGAAGAGTTATGCCGTCTACATAGTCCGGCCTTAAGGACTCGATTATTTCATCCTCGGTCTCCTTTGTGTACCTTTCGCCGTAATCGAAGTTCCACGTTTCGGGTTGGAAGCAGCCCTTGCAGTGGTGTGTGCAGCCCGATACAAAAAGCACCGTGCGCACGCCCACTCCGTTTGCGATGTCACATTTTTTAATAGCACCGTAATTCATTACAGATGAAGCACTCTTTCTTTTATTTCCTGAGTTCTGCCCTGATTCCAGAACTGAGAACCGATATAGCCGCAGGTACGTCTTGCAACGTTCATCTTAGACTGATCCTCATTGCCGCAGTTGGGGCAACGCCACACAAGCTTGCCGTCCTCCTCGACTATCTGTATTTCTCCGTCATAGCCGCACACCTGGCAATAATCCGACTTTGTATTAAGCTCGGCGTACATAATATTGTTGTAGATAAACTTCATTACCTCAAGTACCGCAGGGATGTTCTGCTGCATATTGGGCACCTCAACGTACGAAATAGCGCCGCCCGGTGAGAGCTTTTGGAATTTGGATTCAAGCTCAAGTTTACTGAATGCGTCTATCTTTTCGGTGACGTGGATATGATAGGAGTTTGTGATGTAATTTCTGTCTGTAACGCCCTTTATGATACCGAAACGGTTCTGAAGACATTTTGCGAATTTATACGTTGTGGACTCAAGCGGTGTACCGTAAATAGAATAGTCTATATTCTCGGCAGCCTTCCACTCGGCGCAAGCATCGTTAAGCCTTTGCATTACGCGCAGACCAAACTCCTCGCCCTCTTTTTCGGTTAATTTTTTGCCTGTTATCTCATAAACGCACTCCCAAAGTCCGGCATAGCCGAGCGAGAGCGTGGAATAACCGCCGTGAAGAAGCTTATCGATAGGCTCGCCCTTTTTGAGCCTTGCAAGCGCACCGTACTGCCAGAGTATGGGGGCTGCGTCGGAGAGTGTGCCCTCAAGTCTTTCATGGCGGCACTGAAGAGCTCTGTGGCAAAGCTCAAGTCTTTCATCGAGAACCTGCCAGAATTTTTCTTCGCTCTTGTTGCCGTCACGTGCGGCTGTGCAGGCGACATCTACGAGATTTATGGTTACGACGCCCTGATTGAATCTGCCGTAATATTTCGGCTTACCGTTTTCATCGACGTACGGAGTTAAGAAGCTGCGGCAACCCATGCAGGTATAGCAGTTACCGTTGCCGTTCTTATCGATCTTAAGCTTCAACATAATTTTTTCCGAAATATAATCGGGAACCATTCTCTTTGCCGTACACTCGGCGGCAAGCTTTGTGAGATACCAGAATCTCGAATCCTCGGTTATATTGTCCTCTTCAAGCACGTAAATAAGCTTAGGGAATGCGGGAGTGACCCATACGCCCACCTCATTTTTGGTGCCCTTTATACGCTGCTTTAAAACCTCTTCGATTATTATTGCAAGGTCCTTTTTCTCCTGCTCGTTTTTAGCCTCGTTGAGATACATAAAGACGGTTACAAACGGTGCCTGACCGTTTGTGGTGAGAAGAGTTACGACCTGATACTGTATAGTCTGAACGCCGCGCTTGATCTCGTCGCGGACGCGCTTTTCGACAAGGCTCTTAACCTGCTCGTCGTCTGCAGCAATGCCGAATTCTTCCATCTCGGCTCTCACCTGACGTGTTATTTTTTCGCGCGAAATCTGAACGAACGGAGCCAAATGTGCAAGCGAAATCGACTGACCGCCGTACTGATTTGAAGCAACCTGTGCTATTATCTGCGTAGCTATATTGCAAGCAGTAGAAAACGAATGAGGCTTCTCTATCATGGTACCCGAAATAACGGTACCGTTTTGGAGCATATCCTCCAAATTTACAAGGTCGCAGTTGTGCATATGCTGAGCGAAATAGTCGGCGTCGTGGAAGTGAATAAGGCCTTCCTCGTGAGCCTTTACTATATCCTCGGGAAGAAGAATTCTCTTGGTCAAATCCTTGCTGACTTCGCCCGCCATATAGTCACGCTGAACCGAGTTTACGGTAGGGTTCTTGTTGGAGTTTTCCTGTTTAACCTCTTCGTTATTGCACTCGATAAGAGACAATATCTGGTTGTCGGTGGTATTTGAGGCACGGGCAAGGTTTCTGGTGAAGCGATAGCGGATATATCTCTTGGCGGTCTCGGGAGCACCCTGCAAAATGATGTGGGTTTCGACAAGCTCCTGTATCTCTTCCACGGAGAGTGCGCGATTCATTTCGTTACAGTGATCCTCTATAACAAGAGAAATATAATCTATCTGCCTGTCGGTAAGCTCAGGCGTGCCGTCCGTCTCGTTATTCGCCTTAGCTATGGCGTCCTTTATCTTTTGACGGTCAAATGTCTCCTCGGCGCCGTTCCTCTTGATGATTTTCATTACTTCTGCCCCTTTTATGATTGATTTATATACAATTAATTTTTTCGCGCAGTCATATGTTTTGTCGCGTCATAGATATATATTACTACACACAGGTTCTTTTTGCAAGAGCAAAACACAATATCTATGAATTTTTTGAGTATTTTTCAGTTTCAACAACTATATATTGTGATAGTTTATAGCTAAAACCGCTCTTTGCACAAAAAATATTTTTTCTTTTGTGCAACATAGACATTAAAATTTGATATTACTTTTACAGCATTAAAAATGTCGTAAAAAGGAAAAATCGGACAAAAAAAGAGCCGCCAAACGGCGGCTCTCAATTTTTCTTAAATTACGCTTTGTCTGCGCAGCCGAGAACAGTCTCGATTTTATGAGAAACAACCTCTTCGATAAGGTCTCTTGCCGGAGCAAGATACTTACGGGGATCAAAATCGCCGGGTTTCTCAACAAAGTGCTTACGGATAGCAGCCGTCATAGCTATACGGATATCGGAGTCTACGTTTATTTTGCAGACAGCCATTTTAGCAGCCTCACGAAGCATATCCTCGGGGATACCGATAGCATCGGGCATCTGTCCGCCGTACTCATTGATCATCTTGATGTGATCCTGATTTACAGAGCTTGCGCCGTGGAGAACAATCGGGAAACCGGGAAGCTTTTTGCCGACTTCTTCAAGAATGTCAAAGCGGAGCTGCGGCTTCTGACCGGGCTTAAACTTATATGCGCCGTGGCTTGTACCGATAGCAATTGCAAGCGAATCAACGCCTGTTCTCGTAACGAAATCAAGCACCTGCTCGGGCTTTGTGAAGGAAGCGTCCTCTGCGTTTACGTTAACCGCGTCCTCGATACCGGCAAGAGTACCAAGCTCGCCCTCAACAACTACGCCGTGAGCATGAGCATATTCAACTACCATCTTTGTAAGAGCGATATTCTCTTCATAGGGAAGAGATGAACCGTCTATCATAACCGAAGTAAATCCGCCGTCTATGCAAGCCTTGCAGGTCTCAAAATCGGGACCGTGATCAAGGTGAAGGGCTATCGGAAGACCGGTCTCCTCTGCGGCAGCCTTAACCATAGCTACAAGATAATTGTGAGAAGCATATTTTCTTGCGCCTGCGGAAACCTGAAGAATTACGGGCGCATTATGCTTTTTGCAAGCTCTTGTGATACCCTGGATAATCTCCATATTGTTGACGTTGAAAGCGCCTATTGCATAGCCGCCCTCATAAGCCTTTTTGAACATTTCTGTCGTTGTTACCAATGGCATTGAAAGTCACTCCTTGAGTTTTTATATTATTTGATTGATTGTTTTTTCAGCACTTAAATACCCCTTCAAGTGCGAACATATTATAACTCACAGTATCGGATATGTCAAATCATAATCTTTAAAATCCACAGCATTTTGCGGGCTCATTTTTAAAAGCTGCTTTGCAAAGCTGTTTTTCGCTGTCGAAGGCGCAAAGCATAAAATAAAACGGCACAGACAGTGCCGTTTTACAAGCTTGATTATTCAATTAAACTCCGAGGCCTTACGCCACTATTCTATTCGGAAAGATACGCCTCGGCTTTCAGCAGTGTAGCCTTTACTCTGTATGAGGTTATCACGATTATTCTGCGTGCGGTTTTCACACGCCTTAAAAGACAAATTTTCTTGTAACCTATAACCGTGCCTTTACAAAGTTTTTTCCATCTGCCGTTTTTCTCGCAGTAAATCTTAAACGACTCTATCTGCTGACCCGTTGCAATATTTTCCTGAAGCACAAGCTTATCGAAGTTTACGGGTTTTCCGAAATCCACTACGATTTCCGGCTCTTCATCGTCCGACGCGGCCTGCCAATAAAGCGAATCGTCGTCCTCTATTATGTTTTTGGCGAGATGCTCGCTGTCAATTTCGCTTGATGAGGTCGCCTTAGCGTCAGAAGCAAGATTTTTCGGAAAGCGGCGTTTTAAAAGTCTGCCGAAGCTGTCGAGCGTCAACTCATCCGTCTTTGCTATCTTACCGCGTTTATCGGGCGGAATGTTAAGAAGCAGGGCGGCGTTTCCTCCTACCGACTTTATATAAATATCGTAGAGTTTCTTTAAAGATTTGACCTTTGCGTCCTCGTTTTCGTGGTAAAACCAGCCCGGACGAATTGAGACGTCTACTTCGGCGGGATACCATATAAAAGCGGTTTCGCCCTTTATCGCCTTGCGCGAACCGAGGTCAAGAGTCATCTCGTTGTGTTTTTTACGGAACTTCTCGTCGTCAACCTTTTGCGATTTTTCGGCGATATAGTCGTTTTTGGAAAGCCATGCCGGCACGACGCTCCACTCGGATGAGCGGCACACGCCCGCTTCGTTGCCTATCCAGCGAACATCGGGTCCGCTGACGCAGATAACCGCATTCGGCTGAAGCTCTCGGACAAGAGCATAGTAACCGTTCCAATCGTATTTCTGGACCTTACCGTTAGCCCTCGCCGCACGCGCCGTCAAGCCACACACAAAAGATGTCGCCGTAGTTTGTAAGAAGCTCACGGAGCTGGTTTTTGTAATAAGTATTATATGCCGCTCCGCTACCGTAGGTTTTTTCGTGTCTGTCCCACGGGGACAGATACACGCCGAAGCCGAGAGAATACTTGCGGCAAGCCTCTGCGACCTCCTTTACAATGTCGCCGTTTCCGTCTTTAAACGGGCTGTTCTTAACGGAATAGTCCGTGTACTCGGACGGCCAAAGGCAAAAACCGTCATGATGCTTGCAGGTTAATATCAGCGCCTTCATCCCGGCGCTCTTTACCGACCTTGCCCATTGTTCGGCGTCAAAATCGGTGGGATTAAAAACCTCGGGCGGCGTTTTACCGTCGCCCCATTCTTTACCCGTAAACGTATTCATTCCGAAATGACAAAAAGCGTAAAATTCGGTTTTTTGCCACTTTAACTGTCTTTCCTCCGGGACTATACCGGCAGCTTTTCAAAATCCTGCATTAAGATATCCTTCCGATGATTATGATTTTCCGAGCGTAACTATATGTATTGCGCCTGTCGGGCAGCCTGCGGCACACTTTCCGCAGCCGACGCACTTATCGTAATCCACGTGCGCCGTGTTGTTTTCAACCGTAACCGCGCCTACGGGGCAAACCTTTTGGCACTTCATACAGCCTATGCAGCCGACCTTGCATTCTTTTCTTGTGAATGCGCCCTTGTTGTGATTTTTACAGGTTACCGCAGCCTTTTTTTCGTACAGCGGTAAAAGCTCGATAAGCCCCTTAGGGCAGGTATTTATGCATTTTTTACAAGCTCTGCAAAGAAGCGGATCAACTCTCGCGACGCCGTCGCAAATGCTTATTGCGCCGTACTCGCAGACGTTTACGCAATCGCCGTAGCCTATGCAGCCGTATACGCAGTCCTTGGGTCCTCCGAAGAGCTGATTTGCCATTTTGCAGCTTCTCTGCCCCTCATAGTTAAGCTTGAGTTTACTGTTTTCGTGGGTGCCGTTGCAGTGAACAAACGCCGCCATCGGCTTTATGTCGCCTGCCTCCACGCCGAGCACCGCAGCTACACCTTTGGCAGCGTCGGCTCCGCCCGGAGCGCAGAGATTAGTCTCTTTTGTCTTGCCCTCCGAAAGTGCCGCGGCATAACCGTCGCAGCCCGAAAAGCCGCACGCGCCGCAGTTTGCACCGGGGAGACATTCTCTTATTTTTTCGGCGGTTTCATCCTTCGGAACAGCCATAACTATGCTCGCCACGGCAAGACCGAGTCCGCATATAAGACCTATGCCCGCAACAAGGATAACAGCCAATAAAATCGTGTTCATTTAAAAGCCCCCCCTTATGCAAATATGCCTTCGACAAGGCCGGAAAAGCCGAGGAACGAAAGAGAAGTAAGACTTGCGGCAACAAGCGTTATGGGCAAGCCCTGCAAAAATTTCGGTATATCCGCCGTTTCAAGCTTTTCTCTTACTCCGGCGAACATTACCATAGCTACAAGGAAGCCTACGCCCGAACCGAAGGAGTTTACAAGACCCTCAAGGAAAGTGTAGCCCTCGGTTATATTGAGTATGGTAACACCGAGCACGGCGCAGTTTGTTGTTATAAGCGGAAGATATATGCCGAGCGCCTTATAAAGCGACGGAATATATTTTTTCAAGGTTATCTCAATAAGCTGAACCAAAGCGGCTATTACAAGAATGAACACTATCGTCTGAAGATAGCCGAGCCCGTGATTATCAAGAAATGTATTTAACGGGTAAGTAACCGCCGAAGAGATGACCATTACGAAAATTACCGCAAGGCTCATACCGACGGCTGTATTTAGTTTTTTGGATACGCCGAGGAACGGGCATATACCGAGGAATTTGGAGAGTATGTAGTTGTTTGTAAGAATAGCGGTCAAAATTATGGACAAATATATTTTCATTATTCAGCCGCCTCCTTTTTCTCGTTTTCGCACTTGTCGCCGCTGTCTTTAAGACTGCACGAAGCCGCCATGGGGCAGCTGCCGCACGAATGGAGTTCCGCCTTCGGCTTACCCTTCTTTTCGGCAAGGCGGTTTGCACATGCCATAACCAAGCCGAACACAAAGAAGCCGCCGGGAGCCAATACAAATATCGTCATAGGCGGTATGGATTCGGGAAGCACTTGGAAGCCCAAAAGCTTGCCTGCACCGAGAAGCTCTCTGACGCCGCCCATTATTATGAGCGCGCAGGTAAAGCCTATGCCCATACCGAGGCCGTCGGCAGCCGAACGTATAACGCTGTTTTTGCCTGCGAACGCCTCGGCTCTGCCGAGAATTATGCAGTTAACGACTATAAGGGGCAAATACACGCCGAGCATATCGTTAAGCGCCGGCAAATAAGCCTTAACAAGCATTTGCACTATCGTTACAAAGCCGGCTATAACAACTATGTAGCAGGGAATTCTTACCTTTGAAGGAATTACCTTGCGAAGTGCCGAAATTACTATGTTTGAGCAAACCAAAACTATGGCAGCCGAAAGCCCCATACCTATGGCACTCTCAAGCGATGTGGTGGTGGCGAGTGTGGGACACGTTCCGAGAACAAGTCTTAAAACCGGGTTTTCCTTTAAAAGTCCCTTGGAAAACTCCTGAAATATCGTTTTCTTTTCAGCCAACCTTCTCGCCTCCTATCTGTGAATAAAGACTGAGCGCCGTATTAACCGCCGACGTAACCGCCTTTGATGTTATCGTAGCTCCCGTAAGAGCTTGAATTTCGGTATCGGACGCGCCGTTTTTGGAAACGCCTATCGTACCGGATTTTCCTATGTACTGATTTATAAAGCTCTCGTTTTTGGCATTCATACCGAGACCTGCCGTCTCGCTTATCGAGAGTATTGACACGCCCGTAACCTTTCCGCTCGTATCAATGCCTACCATAAGGTCAATGTCGCCGCCGTAGCCCTTTGCCGAGGTTTTGAACACATAACCTATTGTGTCGCCGGAGGCGGTTCCCTCATAGTAGGTGTAGTCCTTGCCGTCGGCACTCACCGTAAGAGCGTCCGAAAACTCGTCTGCCGAGGCTAAGACCTCTGCCTTTGTTTTATCCTCTGTCTCTTTTGACAGCTTTTGTATCTGCGGAGCCGTAAGCATATTTGTGACCGCCAGAAGAGCGGTGACCACAAGGCAAATCACAAAGAGTGAAACGGTAGGAATCAAAATGTCCTTTGCGGTGAATTTCTTTTTCATCACGCTGCCGCCTCCTTTTTCTCTTTTTTCTCCTTGAGAGTTCCGAAGGGCTTTGGAGCTGTGAGATGCTCAATATGCGGAACGAGAATATTCATAAGGAATTATTGAGAATGAAACGCCCTCGGGCAAATTTCCGAATATTCTAATGAGAGACGTTACAATTCCGCATCCCACGGCAAATATTATTTTTCCCTTTGCGCTTATCGGCGAGGTGCTGTAATCGGTAGCCATAAATACAGCACCGAGCAAAAGGCCGCCCGACAAGAGCTGATATGCCGTAAAGGTAAGACTGCCCTTGCCCGCTATCAGCATTATTACGGCAACTGTGCCGACAAAACAGAGCGGAATTACGGGAGATATTACCTTACGTATTAAGAGATAGATAAATCCGAGCAGCAGCGCGACGGCGCAAGTTTCGCCGAGGCAGCCCTCCCTTACGCCGAAGAACATATTTGTGAGCGTGGGAAGCCCCGCGGCATTTATAGCGGCATCTATATCGCCTGCTTTATACACGCTTGTCATCTGTGAAAGAGGCGTTGCGGACGTGACCGCGTCAACCGCGGCATTTCTCCAAGCAAACGGAGCCGGATAGTCGGACATCGCATTTGCAAACGACGTCATAAGCACGATTCTGCCTGCAAGCGCAGGGTTTACAAAGTTCTGACCTATGCCGCCGAAGAATTGCTTTGCGACGATAATTGCAACTGCGTCGCCGATTATTACCATCCAGATCGGCATTGTGGACGGCAAATTGAAAGCTAAAAGGATACCGGTTACCACAGCACTTAAATCGCCTATGGTATTATCTCTTTTCATAACCTTGCGCGCTATGTATTCAAACAAAACACATGAGAGGACGCTCACCGCCGTAACGAGCAGCGAACGGAATCCGAACAGCACCACCGACATTATAAGCGCCGGCATAAGGGCGATAATTACGTCGAGCATTATGCTTCTTGTTGTATCGACTGAACGCTTGTGAGGCGAAGGAGATACGGTAAGCTTTACATTTCTTCACTCATTTTTTCTGCGCCTCCGATCTTACGATTGATTTTGCATCACGCATAAACTGAACAAGCGGTTTGCCGGCAGGGGCACGTATACGCGCACGAACCGCACTCCATACAAACCATTGCGCCCGCCTTTAAAAGATTCTTTACATCCTTTTGCACCGCGTACTTATGTATTACCGTCGGCTGAAGATACATGGGGCAGGCCTTAGCGCATCTGCCGCAGTGTATACAAGCCGTTTCCGTCTTAAGGCTCATATCGTCATCGGTGAAGGCAAGAATTGCGTTATTGCATTTTAATATCGGGTGGTGCGTATCGACTATCGAGGTACCCATCATGGGTCCGCCGGTAATTATTTTAACCGGGGGCTCGCGGAAGCCGCCGCACGCCTTGATGATGTAATCTATCTCGGTGCCTATCGGAACGCGCACATTCTGCGGAGCGGTTATGGCAGAACCGTCAACCGTAAGAGAACGCGATACAAGCGGCTTGCCCGATTTTAAATAGCGTGAAATAAATGCCGCCGAGGTCACGTTCATAACAACACAGCCCACGTCCGAGGGAAGCTTTCCGGGGGGGAACGCGTCTGCCCGTTGCGGAGAGTATCATCATTTTCTCTGCACCCTGCGGGTATTTTGAGCGAAGAGGCATAACTTTAATTACGTCGTCGGGGTCGTCCTTTTCGGCTATTCTCTCAAGAATTTTGATGGCATCGGGCTTGTTGTCCTCAACCGCTATTATGACCTTCTTGAAATTGAGCATATCCTTTAAAAGATGTACTCCGCTCATTACGTCCCACGAATTATCGAGACATTCGCGGTAGTCAACCGTTATATACGGCTCACATTCCGCCGCGTTTATTATAAGTGTGTCAACGCTGCCGTCCTGCGGAAAATTGAGCTTTACATGAGTCGGAAAGCCCGCTCCGCCGAGTCCTACCGCGCCGGAAGCTCTGACGGCCTTTATCAGGTCATCGTGAGTTTCGACCGTTGGCGGTGTAAACTCCGCCTCCTCCATAAGCCCGTCGTTTTCGATAATGACGGCTTGAGACACAATACCTTGAGCGGTTCTGATTTCCTTTACCGCCGTAACCTTACCCGACACGGACGCGTGCACGGGTGCGCTTACGTACTTATCGGTATCGCCTACTACCTGACCTACAAGAACTCTGTCGCCGACCTTTACCGTTGGCGTACACGGCGCGCCGATATGCTGGCTCATCGGAAGCGTGACCGTTTCCGGAGCCGGAATGCGTTTAACCTGCATATCCTTGGTGTGCTTTTCGTGCGAGACACTTACACCGCCTCTGACTTTTTTTACAGGTTTTATTATTTCAGAGCGCATTCATCTTCCTCCCTTTACAGCTTTATCTATATTATGAAGCTTTGGCATAACGGCCCTCAATATGCTTCCCGTGACGGCCCCCGTAACAAGAGCCGACAAAAGAAGCACCGGGGCATAGCCTATAACCGACTCTCCGGAAACCATAATCGCGGCAACCGAAAACTGCCCTGCATTATGAGCCAAAGCCGACAAAATACCTATTTCTATATATCCTGCGTTTTTTGAAAATCTAAATAACAAATACATCACAAGGGTGCTGAGCACTCCGCCTGCGAGTGACATAAAAAATGCCGTGGCACCGCGCGTAAGGAAAACAAACAGCGACTTTAAAAGCGTCACCGACAGTGCCGGTATAAGCCCGAATTCCGAGGCGGCAAACATAACCGCTATATTGGAAAAACCTGCCTTGGCTCCGGGCGGCATAAACGCAGCTGTCGGTATAAGCCCCTCAAGAAACGAGAGTGTTATTGCCACAGCCGCAGCTATACCCGTAAATGCGGCCTTATATGATTTTGTCTTAGTTATCTTCATATCAATATGTAATCACGTCTATATTTTCGGTAGTGCCCTTTATGCTTACGACTGTTTTAAGCGGCACGCACACGGCACTTTCCCCCGCGCGGCACAGCTTACCCGTTCTCATACATATCTTGTCTTTACACGGAGAGCTTTCTACCCATATTTCGCCGTTTTCGGCGGCTATTACAATACCGTTGTCGAGCGTAAACTCTCGCTTTTCCGCAATCTCATCAAGAGACAGCGTCAAAACAGTCACACCGTCCGACGTGACAACGGCAGTGAGTGATGTTTTCGCCCTTGTATATTTATACGCCGTAAGCACCGCAATTACCATAACCGTAATTATTATAAGCGCCGCTCCGTGCTTTCCCAAAAGCTTTCTTTCCATATCAGACAAGAGAGTAATCGCCGTTTGTTATTTTTAAATACGGCTTTATGCCGTCCGTCGCAAAGACGGTTTTATCCTTATAGACAAACACCGCGTCCGCATTGTACTTTTCGAGTATCGGCAGAGACTCTTCCTTTCCGAGAATAAAACAGAGCGTTGAGAGAGCGTCGCTCAAAAGCCCCGTAGGAGCCTTTATCGTAACACTTGTAAGCTCCGTTTGCACCGGATAGCCGGTGGTCAAATCCAAAATGTGAAAATATGTTTTTCCGTCCTCGGCGGTAAATCTCTTTTCATAATCGCCCGAGGTTGATATAAAAGCATCTGTAAGCGACAGCACCGCAAAATAATCGTTTTCCGTTTTGTACGGGTCGCGTATTCCTACATTCCAGCTTTTGCCTTTTTTCGGTAAGCCGTATGTCGCTACGCTGCCGCCTACGGAAATTACGGCACCCGTTATTTTGCCGCCCTGCGAATTTATTTCGTCTATTCTCTTAACCGCCTCGTCAAGTGCTATTCCTTTGCCTGCGGAGCCGAGATTGAGCTTTGCGCCGTCGGGGATATAAACTTTTTTTGCCGTCGTCGAAAATCAATTTATCGTCACCGCATTTTTCTTTTGCGGATAGAATTTCATCCTCGCTCGGGAGGCGGAACTCGTCGGTATCAAAGCCCCAAAGCTCAGTCAGCGCCCCCGATAAAGCGGCAGCCTTACCGTGTGACTCGGAATACACGTCGCATACGGTGCGAAGCTCATCATATGTCTCAGAGCTCACCGTTTCTCCGTGCTCGCCCGAGGAATTTACTCTGTATATATCGCTGCCCTCATAATTTTTTGAAATGCGCTCGTCTGTTTTAACCACTTCAGCCAAAAGGTTTGCGTTTTCCAACGCCTCGGAGTTTTTTCCGTAAAGCTTAATGCCTACAAGGGACCCCATGGAAAAGCCCGTCTGCTCCGCTGATTTTGTGTTTACCGAACAAGATGACAGCTCAAACAGTAAAACAAGGCAAAACACAGCGGCAATAAGTTTTTTTAACGACCTTGCCAAGCTTGTTTCACCTCACAACTGCCTAATTCGACGACACTACAATTAAATATACAATATTTCAAGGGTTAGTTCAAGCAAAGTTTGAAAATTAACAAAGTTTGCCGTGTAAAACTTCCCTTTTTGTCTCAAGCCTATAAAAATTCAGGGGAAGCAAGGCTCAAAGCGATGCTTCCCCGTAAAAACCGCGGATTTTTATTATGACAATTCAAATTGACCGGTATATAACTGATAATATTTCCCGTGCTGCTTAATAAGGTCATCATGACTGCCGCGCTCTATTATTTTACCGTGCTCAAGCACCATTATGGCGTCCGCATTGCGTACCGTGGACAAACGGTGAGCTATCACAAAGGTGGTTCTGCCGTTCATAAGCTTATCCATACCCTTTTCTATAAGATGCTCGGTACGTGTATCTATGGAGCTTGTAGCCTCGTCAAGCACGAGCACGGGCGGGTCTGCCACAGCCGCTCTCGCAATCGCTATGAGCTGTCTTTGCCCCTGACTCAGGTTTGCGCCGTCGCCTGTTATAACCGTGTCGTAACCGTCGGGAAGTCTTGTTATAAACGAATCGGCATTGGCGAGCTTAGCGGCTTTTACAACCTCTTCGTGAGTTGCGTCAAGCTTGCCGTAGCGTATATTGTCTTCGATTGTACCCGTAAACAGGTGTGTATCCTGAAGCACAATCGAAAGCGAAGAGCGAAGGTCACCCTTGCAAATCTTTTGTATATTTATTCCGTCATAACGGATTTTTCCCTTTTGTATCTCATAAAAGCGGTTGAGCAAATTGGTTATCGTGGTTTTGCCTGCGCCCGTTGAGCCGACAAACGCAATTTTCTGACCCGGCTTTGCATAGAGCGAAATGTCGTCGAGAACCGTCTTTTTGCCGTCATAGCTGAAGCACACGTTTTCAAACACAACGTCGCCCTCAAGCTTTTGATAGGTTACGGTATTGTCGCCGCTGTGCGGATGCTTCCAAGCCCAAAGGCCCGTATGCTCCTTGCACTCGGTCAAATTACCGTTCTCGTCATATTTTGCGTTTACGAGCTTTACATAGCCGTTGTCCTCTTCCGGCTCTCTGTCGATAACGTCAAATATACGCTCGGCACCGGCTAAGGCCGCAAGAATGTTGTTGAACTGCTGAGAGAGATTTGCTATGGGCTGAGAAAACGATCTTGAATACTGCAAAAACGAGCTTATTGTACCGATTGTGGTAAAGCCGCCTATGCAGAGAAGTCCGCCTGCCATGGCAATCACGGCATAATTGATATTTGAGAGGTTACCCATTATCGGCATCAGAACACTTGCAAAGGTATTGGCGTTGGTAGAGGAATGCTTGAGCGCACCGTTAAGTGCGGCAAACTCCTCCTTGACATTTTCCTCGTGATTGAATACCTTTATGACCTTTTGTCCCTCTATGGTCTCTTCGATATATCCGTTTACAGCTCCGAGGTCCTTTTGCTGCTTCTTGAAGTACAGCGCGCTCTTGCCGCCTATAACCTTAATTACAATCAGCATAATTATAAGCATCAGAATTACAAGAAGAGTGAGCTGCCAGCTGAGATACAGCATCATGGCAAAGGTTGCGATAACGCTGATAACCGAGGAAATCACCTGCACAAAGCCGTTGCTCAGAAAATTTCGGACGGTATCGACGTCGTTTGTATAGCGGCTCATAAGGTCGCCGTGAGTATGCGTGTCAAAATAGCTTATAGGCAAATCCTGCATCTTGTCAAAGAGGTCGCGCCTTATCGTATTTACCGTTCCCTGCGACACCTTTATCATAATTCTTGCATACGCATAGGCTGATATCGCACTGAATATGAAAAGCATAGCCATTTTGGAAAGAGATAACGCAATAGCACCTATATCCGGCGTCATCGTACCGTTTGTCATGGGAACAAGATAGTTATCTATTACAATTTTAATGAAGTACGAGGACGCAATCATTCCGACCGAGCTTAAAAGGACGAAAATTATGACAAGCACCAACAGGCCCTTTGACTTACCGAGATAAGAAAAAAGCTTTGAAACGGTTTTGCCCATATTTTTCGGCTTTTGGAAGCCGCCTCTCGGTGCTCCGCCGTGGCCGCCCGGTCCGTTTTTAGGTTTCGGCATCAGTTTTCGCCTCCTTCGTCTTTGTTACCCTTTTGCTGCGAGGTATAGACCTCACGGTATATTTCGCTTCTCTCCATAAGCTCCGAGTGCGAACCAATATCGGTTATTTTACCGTCGTCGAGAACTATGATTTTGTCGGCGTCCTCAACGGAGCTTATTCTCTGAGCGATTATGATTTTTGTGGTATTCGGTATGTCATTTTTGAACGCCTCGCGAATTTTGGAATCGGTAAAGGTGTCCACAGCGCTTGTGGAGTCGTCCAAAATGAGTATTTTAGGCTTCTTCAAGAGAGCACGCGCAATACAAAGACGCTGCTTCTGACCTCCCGAAACATTAACGCCGCCCTGGCCGAGGTCGGTGTTGTAGCCGTCGGGGAAGCTCATTACAAAGTCGTGAGCCTGAGCTGCCTTACAGGCGTCTATTACCTCCTGCTCGGTGGCGTTTTCGTTGCCCCAGCGGAGGTTATCAATAATTGTGCCCGAGAAAAGCACATTTTTCTGAAGCACCATACTTACGGCTTCACGAAGCTCAAAAAGCTTGTATTTTTTGACGTTTTCGCCGCCGACGAGAACCTCGCCGCCGGTCACGTCGTAAAGTCTCGGAATAAGGCTTACGAGCGTTGTCTTTGCGCTTCCCGTACCGCCTATAACGCCTACGGTTTCGCCGGAATTTATTTTAAAGCTCGCTCCGTCTATAACATTCTTTTTGCCGTCTGAGCTGTACTTAAAGCTGACATTTTTAAACTCTACGGAGCCATCCTTAACCTTGAGGTCCGGTTGAGCGTCATCGTCGTTTATGTCGGGCTTTTCCTCGATAACCTCGGCTATACGTGCCGCGGCGGCTCTCGACATAACATACTGTACCAATATCATGGCTATCATTATGACAGACATAAGTATCATCATAACATAGGTCGTAAGCGTACTGAATTTACCTATTTCCATTTCGCCCCTCAAAATGAGCTTTGAGCTGATATAGGTAATAGTGAGTAAGGTGCCGAACATCAAAAACATCATCAGCGGCTGTGCCATAACCATCATTTTTTCCGCGCTTACCGACGCATCCATAAGGTCGTCATTTGCCTTTTTGAACTTTTTCTTTTCGTAATCCTCGCGGACAAACGCCTTTACAACGCGCATTGCGATAAGGTTTTCCTGAACGGACGCATTGAGCCCGTCAAACATATTGAATACCTTCTTAAAGCGCTTTACGGCAATAGGTCCGAACAGCGCGAGGAATATCAGGATTATCGGTATAACCACAAGAAAGGTATTTGATACCGTTCTGCTTATCTTGAAGCTCATGGTGAGTGCTATTGCAAACATAAGCGGTGCTCTGAAGAAAATTCGCAGCATCATCATATACATATTCTGTATCTGAGTTACGTCCGTTGTCATTCGCGTTACAAGAGAAGCCGTGCTGAACTTGTCGATATTCGAGAATGAGAAATTCTGGATGCTCTCATACATAGCTGTGCGGAGATTTGTGCCGAAGCCCATACTCGCAACAGACGCAAGCCTTGCCGCGGTGGCACCGCAGAAAAGAGAGCCCAATGCCATAGCAACCATTTTAACGCCGATTTCGATAATGTACTTCCTGTCGCCGTTCGGTATGCCCACGTCGATTATATACGACATATAATACGGCAGCATAAGCTCAAGCACTACCTCGCCAACCATAAGTATAGGGCAGATTATCGACTGCCAAGTGTACTGCTTTGCGTATTTCATAAGCTTACGCATTGTCGTCGCCTCCTTTTCGTGTGATCTCATCATCATTTCAAAAATTGCTTTTTCGCTCGGAGCGTCCTCCGAAATATTGTCAATAAGACGATTCAAAAAGCTGTTGAGAAGTGAAAGCTCCTCTTTTGTGAAGCCTTTGAACATCCTTTTGTCAAGTTTATCAAACTGACTGTGTATATATTCCGTACGCTGCTTGCCATTTTCGGTAAGAGCTATCCGGTTGCAGCGCAGGTCGTTTTCGTCTGAAATTTTTGTGATAAGTCCGCTCTTTTGCATTCGTTTTACGGATACCGCCACCGATGCCGGCGAAACATTTATGCCGTCGGAAAGCTCTTTTTGCGAGCATTCGCCGTGCTCACTTAGATAATCGAGCACCGGCGGCTGGCCGAAATACACGCCGCTGTCGCGAAGCATTTTATGCATGGCATAGCGTTTATAGCAGTCAAGCCTGTTCATCTTAAAGACCAATTCTTTAAGTTCCGAAGCCAAAGCCTTTTCCTCCTTTTTAAATATAAGATAACCGATTTATAGTTAGTCGGTTAATTGTTAATCGGTTTACTTATTGTAATACCGATTTTTTTTATTGTCAATAACATTTCAAAAAAATCTCAAATCATTAAAGTCCGCCTGCATCAACGGTTTTGAGATGTTAATAGACACATATCGGAAATGTGTCGCAACGTTTTCGGAGCATTGCTCCATTTTTGCCGTTATGTATGAAAAAACTTATACAAAATCACAAGGGAGGAATTATTACGGACAGAAAAAGTCTTAAAAAACGTGAAAAAGATTTTTGCCGCGAATACGTTTACTGCGGTAATCCGAAAGATGCGGCGCTGAGAGCCGGATACACCGTCTTCCCGGAAATGTGCGGTATTCGTCTCCTCACGGAAAGACGGATTAAAGAAGAGATAGCCGAGCTTGAAGGCAAGCTTGCCGCTACAAGAGCCGAGGCGCTTTGCGGTTACCGCCGTATTGCGTTCGGTAACATTTCGGACGCTGTAAAGCTCATACTCGAAAGTGACGGTGACAGGCTTGACGCCGAAAAGCTTGACCTTTTCAATGTGGCGGAAATCAAAAAACCGCGCGGCGGAGGAATGGAAATCAAGTTTTTTGACCGTTTGAAGGCACTTGAAAAAATCGAGCAGCTGTCATTATCAGAAAGCGACAAATATTCCGTTTCTCTTTATAAGGCTATCGAAAATTCGGCAAAGGCTTCCGCCGGAGGGAACGACGATGACTGTTGACGCCTTTAAAAGCTTCTCGAAAAAGCAGCTTATACTGCTGAATTGGTGGACGGACTCTTCGCCGTATAAAAACCGAGATGCGATAATCTGCGACGGCTCTGTCAGAAGCGGTAAGACGGTGTGTATGTTTCTGTCATTTATATTTTGGGCATTTTATATGTTTTCAGACAGCAGCTTTGCCGTTTGCGGGAAAACCATCACCTCTCTGCGACGCAACATAATAACGCCGATGCTCCCGATGCTGCGTTCTCTCGGCTTCACATACGAGGAGCTTGTTTCAAAAAATATGATAATCATAAAAAAAGACGGGCGAGAAAACCGTTTTTACATTTTCGGGGGTAAGGATGAAGGCTCGGCGGCACTGATACAGGGTATGACTCTTTCGGGCGTCATGCTCGACGAGACGGCTCTTATGCCGCGCTCCTTTTGCGAGCAGGCAATAGCTCGCTGCTCCGTCGATAATTCGCGCCTTTGGTTCAACTGCAACCCCGAAAATCCGGCGCACTGGTTCTACACGGAATGGATAAAAAAGGCGGTAGATAAAAATTGTCTATACCTGCATTTCACAATGGACGACAACCCCTCGCTGTCGGAGGAGATTAAACAGCGTTATAAAAATCTTTACAGCGGTTCATTTTACAAGCGATTTATTGAAGGTAAATGGGTCAGCTGTGACGGCGCGGTTTACCCTTTTTTCGACAGCTCATATATATACGACGTGCCGGTAGGTGTCACGAAATATTTTGTTTCCTGCGACTACGGCACGGTAAATCCGACATCCATGGGGCTTTGGGGCGAAAAAGACGGCACCTTTTTCAGAGTGGATGAATTCTACCACGATTCAAAGCAAAAAGGCTTTCAGATGACCGATGAGGAGTACTATTGTTCGCTTACAGCTCTTATCGGCGACAGAAAAGTGGAATACGCGGTAGTTGACCCCTCGGCCGCAAGCTTCATTGAATGTATAAAAAGGCACGGCAAAATACGCGTGGTGCGTGCCGACAACGACGTTGTAAAGGGCATACGCAAAACGTCGGACGCGCTGAAATCCGGCAGGATAAAAATCTGCAAGCCGTGCCGCGACGCCATACGTGAGTTTTCATTATACCGCTGGGACGAGAGTGCAAAATACGACGCTCCGCGCAAAGAAAACGACCACGCCATGGACGACATAAGATATTTCGTTATGTCACTCGAAAACTCCGCCGACGGCTTTTTTGCCGTTTCGGTGGAACGATGAAGGGAGGTAATTATGCTTGAAGCTATTCAGAAGAGGCAAGCGCATTGAGGCTCCGGTTACCGCCGCCGCACAAGGCACAGCCTCGGGGGCTTTTTCCCGCCGTCAACAGCTATACGCCGCTTGTGATGTGCCAGAACACGCTTTATAAAAGCCTTATGGAGGCGGTTCCCATAATAAATGCGGCTGTTCACAAGATAATCCGATTGACGGGCGGCTTCTCGGTGGAGACCGGAAGCGACGCCTGCGATAAAGCTCTTGCCGAATTTTTGTCCGACATACCGTGCGACTCGGGCGAAAGAAGCATTTATTCGTTTTTGGATACTTATTTTGAGCAGCTCTTGATTTACGGCACGGCAGTCGGTGAAATGCTTACGGACGAATACGGAAACATACGCTATCTCTACAATGCAAGACCGGACGATGTCAGTCTTTTAAGAGATCCTAACGACTTTTCAAGGATTCTCGTATGCCGCGCAGACGCGGTTCCGACTCCGGTAAAGCATCAGGAGAGAATACTGTTTACGGCACTTGACGCAGAGCCCGGCTCGCTCTACGGTACCTCTGTGCTTTACGGCCTGCCGTTTGTAAGCTCGGTACTGCTTAAAATATTCGAAGCCACCAAATCCAACTGGGACAGAGTCGGCAATGTACGATTTGCCGTCACCTATAAGCCGGACGGAGAAGCGTTGTCGAAATCATTTGCTAAAGAGCGCGCCGAGCTTATAGCAAGCGAGTGGAGCGAAGCTATGAAGAGCGGCAGCGTCAAGGACTTTGTCGCCGTCGGAGACGTTGATATAAAGGTCATAGGTGCCGATAATCAAATTCCCGACAGCGAGATTCCCGTACGCGAGATGCTTGAGCAAATTGTCGCAAAGCTTGGTATACCGCCGTTTTTGCTCGGACTCTCGTGGTCAACCACCGAGACGATGTCCAAGGTGGAGACGGACGTTTTGACTACGGAGCTGTGGCATTACAGGAGACATTTGACGCCTGTAATAGAAAGGATTTGCTCAACATTTCTTCGCAATTCGGGCTCATCCTTAAAACCGAACGTTGTGTGGGACGACATCACGCTTCAGGACGAGGTGGAAAATGCCAGAGCAAGGCTGTATTCGGCACAGGCAAAAGCACTTGAAAAGGAGGAAAAAACCGATTGAACAAATCATTTGAAAGTCAGACGGATGAAAACGAGCTGTCAAAAGAGGATTTGGCGCTCATAAACACATTCACTCAAAAGGAAATGACGAAGGACGATATATTCACCTTCTGCGTAATACTCTGCGACAACGAAATCGACCGTGATTACGAGCGATTCACGGAGGACTCTCTTCATAAGCTTGCCGACTTTTTTATAGGCAAAACCGCAATACGCGATCACAGCATGAAAAGCTCCGACCAGAGCGCGAGAACCTATAAAGACCGAAGTCATTAAGGACAGCACGCGCAAAAATTCTCTCGGTGAGGACTATGTATATTTAAAGGCATGGTGCTATATGCCGAGGATAAAGAAAAACGAGGAGCTCATTGAGGAAATCAAGGCAGGCATTATAAAAGAAGTGAGCGTGGGCTGCGCAGTTAAAAGCTGCATCTGCTCCGTTTGCGGAAAAGAGCTCGGCAAGAGTGAATGCTCACACGTCAGAGGCGGCGTTTACGACGGCAGGCTCTGTTACGGTGAGCTGCAAAATCCCACGGACGCATACGAGTGGTCGTTTGTCGCCGTACCTGCACAGAAAAACGCCGGTATAACAAAAAAAATTCGGTTTCACCGCAGACGGCGACGCAAACCGACAGCTGACGTTCTTAAAAAGTGAAAACGAACGTCTGAAAGGTCTTGCAAAAGCCGGACAGCTGTACCGTACCGAAAAGCAGACGGAGCTTGTAAAAGCGTTTGTCGCCGCGTTTCCGTCACTCGGTGACAAGCTGTGTAAAAAAATGGCGGAGTGTCTTGAAACGGATGAGCTTTGCGCCGCAGCGAAAGCCGTGAGTAAAAATAATTTTACCTTGAGCTCTCCGCAGCTCACACCGGCTAAAAAAGCCGAAGCAAATTCAAATTCGCAGTTCAGACTGTAAAAAGAAAGGATAAAACAAATGGCAATTTACGAAAACATCAAGCTCGACAAGGGACTTTACGGAACATCAAAGGGCTTCCTCGCGGAGCTTGAGAGCATTGACCCCTCAGAAAACTACAAGGGCACCTCTCTTGAGGGCCTTGACGCATTTGAACGTCAGCTCAAGCGCTTTGACATAAAGGTCAGCGGCAATATGTCAAGCCCCGTCGATAAATTCTTCGCAACCACCGACAGCGCCGCACTCTTCCCCGAATATATTTCAAGAGCCGTGAGAACGGGACTTGAAAGCGCAGACGTTCTCTCGGAAATCATTGCGGCAAAGACCGTTATCGACGGCCTTGACTACCGCCCGATAACCTCGGTTCTCACAGACGACGACAAGGCTCTGAAGGAGACAGCCGAGGGTACCGCCATACCCGAAACCTCAGTTAAAACTCAGGAGAACCTCGTAAAGCTCAAAAAGCGCGGCAGAATGTTATGCGCGTCATACGAGGCTATACGCTTCCAGAAGCTTGACCTGTTCACCGTCACATTAAAGCAGATAGGCGCATACATTTCCCGTGCGCTCTTTAAGGACGCGGTAAGCGTTTTATCGCTCGGCGACGGAAACAAGAACCCTGCGGCCACCCTCAAGGTTTCATCTGCGGGCAAGCTCACATATTCCGACCTCGTTTCGTTCTGGAACGGCTTTGACCCGTATGAGCTCAACACCGTTATAGCCTCACCCGACATCGCAGCAGCCATACTCAATATGCCGGAAATGCGCGACGCTGCGGCTGGCCTTAATTTCCACGCGACCGGTAAAGCCGTAACGCCGCTCGGCGCTAATATGCTGAAAAGCAGCGCAGCGCAGGCAGGCACGCTTATAGGTCTTGATAAAAACTGCGCCCTCGAAATGGTTGAAGCAGGCGGTATTCTCACCGAATATGACAAGCTTATCGACCGCCAAATAGAACGCGCCGCAATTACTCAGACCGCAGGCTTTGCTAAAATATTTACAGACGCTTCAAAAATTCTCACCACAAAAGCCTGATAAATTCGACAGAAAGGAAGCCCGAGCAGCCATTCTCGGGCAAGGAGCAAAATGATAAACGAAAATATGGTGCTTTACAAGGCAAAAAGCCTTTTCGGCTTAGATAACGCCGCACTCGCCTCTCTTAATTGCGTATGTCATCTGTTTTGCCTTGAACTGTTCTCACGGTTAAAGGACAAAAAGGCTGCAAATGACGAGAGGATAATTTACCTTGCTGCGGTAAACTGCCTGTATTACAGTATACTCGAAAACACCGACAGCGGCTGCTCTGTGGAATCTGTGAAGGCCGGCGACGTCACCGTAAAGGAGGACGCATCAATGCCCCTTAAAAAAGCCGCCGAATTAAAGGGCGAGGCAGAAAAGCTTGCGTCACCGCTCCTTATTGACGACGGATTTGTGTTTACGGGGGTGTAATATGAAGTTTTCTGATGTATCCGCAAGGATAGGCAAGGACGTATTCATAACAAACAGCACCGGCTGGCAGTCACCCGTATTTCGTGCCGCAATACAGCCGCTCCGCTATAAAAACAAGATGTATCTCGGCGGAGCTTACACCGAAATCGGGAAGGCAAAATACGATTACTTTTTATATATAGGCCCGCCTGACCACGATATAAGTCGTCTGTCGGCAGACTCGAGAATAATCGACTCAAGCGGCAGAGGCTTTACGGTGGATCACTGTGAAACGGTGTACTACAAAAATACGCCGTTTTATATATGGGCAATAGTAAGGGAGACGAACGGAATATAAATGTTTTTTGCGGTTGTTGCGCCGAGCGATATTCTCGGATTTCTGTCCTCACAGACTGAAATTACACGAAACTGTGAATTAACGCTCGCATACGAAAACGAAATCAAACCCACACCCATGAAAAAAGCAATAGTTGCCTTGGGTGTGGAAAAGATGACCGTCGGCGACTATCTCACCGAAACCGCCGCAGACGGGTCAGTTACGGTAACCTCAAACAGACAGGCGGATTTGGTCTTAAAAATATCAATATTCGCTCCGTACAGCTACGGCTCATACGAGACGCACAAAATACTTGACAGAATAGTCACGGCTATGCTGTATTCGCAAAAGCTGTACACGGTCACAAGCTGTGAGAGCGGCGGTGTGCATTATGTGCGCGATACGGGGGCTCTCGTGCTCGACACATATTTTACGCTCAGCAAGGTTTTTTCCGAATAGGCACACACAAAAAAGGGACTGTAACAAAGAGGTACCTTCCACAAGGAAGGTGCCTCAGTTATATTTACCTATGGTAAGTGATATTGCGATGTAGTGATGTTACTGCGTGGTGATGTTGCACTGCGTGCAGTATCGGTTTGGTAAATATTATATCACCCCGTGCCTAAGGCACAACATCACTTGTGAAACAAATATCACTTTTCACTTGAATAATTATCACATAAATTATATAATTATTTTGGATTTGGCTTTACAAATCCTGTGCTCGCTACGCTACGACTATGGACATATCGAATCATTATTTTTAGTATGTTATAATCATTTAGACAAATCTGGATTTGAGGGAGTCTTTATATGTGTGATATTTGCAAAACAATCGAAAAATCATTGAATGGAGAAAATCCATTCTTTGTTAAAGAACTTGAAACTGGGATTGTTGTTCTTGGTTGGAACCAGCATTTTTATGGTTATACAATATTTATGTGTAAGAGACATGCTACAGAACTTTATCAGCTCGATGACGAGTTTTGTTCAAAATATATGCAGGAAATGGTTAAGGTAGCAAAGGCTGTTTCAAGAGCTTTTGATTGTGAAAAAATGAATTACGAATGTCTTGGTAATGGAGATACTCATATTCATTGGCATTTGTTTCCACGAGTTAGTGGTGATTTAGGTGAGTACGGAAATAATGGCAAAGGACCCGTATGGTGGTTACCAAAAGAAATTATGTGGGATAAGAGTAATATCCCCAATGAATATAAACTTGAAGAAATGAAAGGAAAATTGCTACAGGAACTTAATATATAAGTTAACAACTTCCAATTTGTGTGTTTAATTTAAAATGGATAACAGTTGAATTTCAACTGTTATCCATTTTTACTTCCTTGTGTAGGGTGTCCTAAAGTTACAGTCCCTTTTAAAATACGGAGCCTTACTTTATGAGTCCGCTCTCTTTAAGAAGCAGTTCAATATCGGTGCCCTTAACCTTTTTCATAACTATTTTAAGAAGTTCTTTTTCTTTGAAGGAAAGCTTAATATCGGTTATGGGCTTTTTATCTATCGCATAGTAGCAGGCGCGCAGAAGCTCTCTCACGTCGTATTTACTGCCCCAAACCTCGGGAACGCCCCTGTCAACATTAAGAAGCGTGTAGACGGATTCCATACCTGTACGCATTGAGTATTCCGTAGTGAATATGGTATCGCGCGGAGTCTCTGCGAACTGACCGATAAAAGCGAAATTCACGGCACCGTCCGGCACGACCTTCGGTCTGTCCTCATTCTTCCTCGGTTGGAAGAATGCGTTGATGTAAGGCATAAAGCACGTTGTTGTGTTGCAGGCATTCTTTGCCAAATCTTCTATCTCGTCTGTGGGTACTCCGATATGATAGAGCCACTCGCGGCAGACCTCTTCGCCGGTGCAGTCACGCATTGCCTTTTTAACAAAGTTGCCCTCTTTGTTTGTGCTCAGCGAATAGAGCCAAATGAGTACGGCGTTTTTATCCTGCGATTTAAACTGCGGCTGACGGTTAATGGTCCAAGAGAGATACCAGTTTTCCGTGCTGTCCTTTACAGTGACTATGCCGCCTGTTGTAACCTTGCCCTCGCGGGGGTCACGCTTGCAGATTTTCATAATGTGACTGATAACTTCTTCGTTTGACGTCTCTACCGTGGCGCTCATCCAGTTTGTAGCTTCAACATTGCTGCAGAAAGCATCGGGATTGCCGAATTCGCCGTGTGCCGCCTGTTTTGCTATATTCTTCCACATATCCCACGACTCGCCTGCGCCGTTTTTAACGCCCGACAGGTCGGGAGCGTGAGTCTGGTCGCCGTAGCAGGATGTGTCGGTGCAGCATCCGTTTGTAATAAACACAAGGTCATCCTCAACAAGGTCTATGGTCTGCTCCTTGCCGTCCTTAACATAAACTATCTGCTTTGCGATTTTCTTGTCGCCGACGGTTTCGATTATTACATTTTTAACATCCATACCGTATTCGATTCTGACATTGTGTGCCTCAAGATATTTTACGAGCGGCAAAATCATACTATCGTACTGATTATATTTTGTAAAACGAAGTGCACTGAAATCGGGAAGTCCGTCAATATGATGTACGTAGCGGCAAAGATAACGCTTCATCTCAAGTGCGCTTGACCAACGCTGAAAAGCAAACATAGTCTGCCAGTAGAGCCAGAAGTTTGTGCTCCAGAACGAGTCGGGAAGTATATCGGAAATCTTTTGTCCTCAAGGTCTTTTTCCTGTGTGAGGAAAAGCTGTGAAAGAGCCATTGCCGACTCCTTGTCAAGCTCAAATTTTTTGTCGGTGTGTGCGTCCTCGCCGCATCTTACCGTGGCACGGCAGAGCGAATAGTTGGGGTCGTGCTTGTTAAGCCAATAGTATTCGTCAAGCACCGATACACCGGGAGTTTCTATTGACGGAACGTCGCGGAAGGTATCCCACATAACCTCAAAGTGGTTATCCATCTCACGTCCGCCGCGCATAAAGAAGCCCTTCGTCACGTCCTTGCGGCCGTCGCAGCTTCCGCCGGCAAGCTCCAGCTTTTCAAGCAGATGTATGTGTTCGCCCTTCATCTGACCGTCACGGACAAGGTAAAATGCCGCAGTCAGACCGGCAAGTCCCGTACCGATGATGTATGCCGATTTTTTGTCGACGTCCTTCGGCTTTTCGGGATGTGCAAACGATTCGTAAGTTCCTGCAGAATAATACATAAAAGGTTCCTCCGTTTTTCCTCCGAGCCTCGGCAAGCTTTTTTGCGTCGCTCGGTCTTTTTTTATTTTGTAACCATATTGTAAAATGATACAAATTTTATTTCAATCGACAAAAAAACCGCTGTGTCGGAAATTCCGACACAGCGGTTAAAGTGTATTATTTTTTGACAAAACAGCCTATGTGTATAAAAGGCGAAAACTATTTGTCTGTGCGAAATCTGTCAAGCGCACGTTTTATGTCGCCCTTAATCAAAACCGAAAGTTTTTCTATAAAAGCCTCCGGCTGCTCCTTCATTCCCTTTTTTATCCAATCTATCATAAAGCCGACAAAGGCGTATTTATAAAAGTCGATTATAAACTTCTTGTCTTCCTCTCTTATTGAAACGTCAACCGCCTCCTCCTCGACTACACCGAGCAAGAGGTCGTATGTCAGAGCGTATAAAAACCGCTCTACCTGCTCGTGACTGAGGGAATTGTATGCGTTCATAATGAGCCTGCGGTTTCGGAGCACGCCGTAAAGTATCTGCGTAAATCCCTGCTGCCACGTATCATACGTTTCCTTGCCCTCAAGAAATTCGGAAGCCATTTCCAAAAATATCCAATCCACAAGGTCATAAATATCTTTAAAATGATAGTAAAAGGTCTGACGGTTTACGCCGCAATCCTCGATAATATCCTTTACCGTTACCTTATCGAGCGGCTTGCGAAAGAAGCTTTATCAAAGACGCTGCAAGCGCCCTTTTTGTGACCTGCGACATTCAATCACTCCTCCGAGATGCTAATCGACATAGATGTCGACAACATTTTCATCAGCGCGTATGGTGGAAATTATCATATTGAGAGACTCATCGCTCTTCGGGAAAATCAAAGCCTTTATGGTAGAAGTGTTTTTCTTCTTACGTAATTTCGAATCGCTGTCGTAGAGTATTTCCATGGAATGTATAACAGCACCCGAACGTCTGATTATTTTTGAGAGCTGCGGCACTTCGTCGGCAAGGTCCTTAACCTCTATATAAAGTGCTTTTCCTGCGTGGCCTTTCGCGACTACCTTTTTGAGAGAATTCAGGGTGAGATATATTACAAAGGTTGCGACAAGTGCGCCTACAAAGAAGCCTGAGCCTACAGCAAGACCGACGCACGATACCGCCCAAAGACTTGCGGCTGTCGTAAGGCCTTTAACGGAAAAGCCCTCGCGGAGAATTGTTCCGGCACCGAGGAAGCCTATGCCGCTGACTACCTGTGCAGGCATTCTTGAAATATCGAGATGGTCAGGGTATCTCTCTGACATATACACAGCCGTCAGCATAACAACAGCCGAGCCGACTGCCACAAGAATATGAGTTCTGAAGCCGGCGGGGCGGTGAGAATGCTCGCGCTCGTAGCCTATTATACCGCCGAGTAATGCGGCAAGGCACAAACGTACTATTGATATAATTGTGTACTTTACAGGACTTATCGCCCACAGCCACTCGGCTGCGTCCCTTATCCATGCCAATATTATCAACTCATTTCCGTATAAATTACGGTTTTTTAAACCGCGGTATAAAAATCACAAGTGCCGTCCAAATAAGGACGAACATTATTATCTGAAGTGCCCCCGCCTGACTGAGTCCCGAGGTGAACGCCATAGCGGCAACGGCAAGTATTCCAATGCCCACGCCGATATATTGAAGGACGGAGGAAAGCCTGAATTTGTCGGTTATCAGGAATGCGGCGGCAAACGACTTCAACAGCGTATAGACGCTGCCGTCGTGTATCACCTTGCAATCTCCCGAAGGCTTAACAGTCTCATACAGTTCCTTAAACATCTTGCCGGCAACAGGGCTTATGACCTTGACAAAGCCGTGAGGCAGGTCAAAATACTGTTCTACAAGCTCCTCGGTGATATTCGGATCAGTCGTTCTGACAAGCACGCTCACACCGTATTTTTCAAGCCTATTCAAGTACCTTGCTATATCACCGTTCGGCTTGTATTCAACCGAAAAGCCTGCCGCTGTTTTGCCCTCTACTGCAAGATAAATAACCTGCCTGCCGGATTTCAAGAATTTCTTTTCCTCATCCTCGCTTGGCGGTGTCACATTGTGCTTTGAGAGCAGATCACGGTTACCCACAAGCACGCGCTGATTGTTTATCCAGCAGGAGCAACCGAGCTTTTCCTCATAGACAAGCGATTCCACAGGCGGCAAAATGTCGCGCTTTGAAAGTATGACGCTGTCAAAAACGTCCGACAATGCGCCTCCGCTTTTAATAACGACAGCCGCCGTATAGAGAAATGCGTCGTCTATACGCATTGAATTGTAGAGCTTGAAGCCGTGCAAGCTGCATCCGCCGTAGAGGAAAAGGTCGGACGCATCTATAACCACCGCATTTGCGGTTGAGGCGTCCTCGGCGGCATAATAGCCGGAAACTAACGAACCCGAGCGTCTGAGCTGCTTATTAGTCGTTTTAAGTATGTCAAACGCCGACAGGCACGACGATGCCGGAAGCCCTATAAGAGTGACTGCGGTAAATGCCGACACGGCGTAAACCAAATTTTTTGAAATAACTCCGGCTACAACGGCTGTAATCACCGCCGCCGTAAGCACGGCAGGCAGAGAGAGCGCATAAACGCCGTCCGACGGGTCGCGACGAAGCGTCATCTCGACAAATTTTGACGGGAATCCGATTTTTGCGCTGTATCTTATATCGGGGTCACCGAGCAAAAGCCCTCTGCCTATTTCAAAGGCCTCGCCCTCGTCCTCGATTTTGCTTACGCTGTAAAGCTCATCTGGGTGCTTCACTATGTACTCAAAATCAGCAATGTCGGTTTTGGCTCGCACTTTATCCGCGACAGCCGTAAATATAAGCGGAACAAACACCGCCGGCGCATAAATGTGGATATTGCCCGGCAGCTCCCCGTGCCCCGAAAAAGCCGCAATGCACTGCAAAATGCCTGCAAGCAACGCTACGGTAACACACATAGAACGCGTAATTTTTTTCCGCCCGAGAAGCGAAAAGCTCTTTTTGATTTCTCCGACATCAATAAGTGCCGCAATCAAAAGCAGCATAAGATTGACGCCCAAGAAGGCATATTCGCTGTTCCCGAAAGCCGACAAATCGGCAAACATGGTTTTGAGCGAAGAAAACAGCGTGAGAACCACAAGAAAAATCACAAAAACAATTATCTTTGCGGTCGCTTTTCGTTTATTGCCCATCATTATATCATAGACGGCCTTTGCATCCTTGTTACTGTAATATTCGCGCGCTATCCTTATCGGCTCGTCGCCGTTATCTGATTTTTCGCGCTTGCTGCGTCGCTGCTTTTTCTTCGGCTCAAGATCTACGCCGTCGTCACCGCATTCGGCGGATTCGTCTATGACATCTCCGTTTTCGTCCTCCTCGGGGAGGTCGTCGAGAATGCGAATATTTTTTCTTATCTTTTCCGCAGTTTTATTTTCTTCGTCCGACTCATCGTCCTCAGGCTCGCTGCGGTGAACTTCCTCTTTTTCGGTCTGTCTGAACGCAGGCTGCAATTTAAAGCTCTTGGCTTTTTTGCTTCGCCTGCCCAAAAGCTCTATTTCAGCCTCATATTCGTCAACTGTTTCAGGCTTAACCTCTTCCTCAAAGCCGTCAAGCTTTATCTGATTTTGCAGCTGCTGTGTATCGCCGTCCGCAGAATTCTTTTTGGCGAGGGACTTAAGCTCGCCGGTGCGGTATTTTTCGGCGTTGCTTTTTTGTTCCCTCAGCTCATCCTCTGCCGAGATTATTGTGGGAACGGGCATCAAGCCCTCCTCACTCGTCTTTTCGCCGTCGGGCTTTTTTACTATAACCCCGAACTTTTCTATGGTTTTGGGCGGGAGCGACGACATAAGCTTTTCGTGCTCGCGTGTTTTTTCCATATCAAGCTTCGGTTTATTAAGGAACCTCTCGCGGTATTTATCCGTCTCCATTCCCTTTTTGACAGCGGGTTTTTTGTCGGTAAATTCCGAAGATGTTGTTCTGGTTATTTTTTTGCCTATATGATGCTCGATTTTATCGCTGCGTATGGCTCTTGCATCAACCTCATTGAAAACGCGCGTCTTTTCGAGCGAAATCTGCCCCGGTACCGATTCGTTTTCCGACTGCACGGGCGAATTTTCATTATCGCTTGTAAGGCTTGGGGTTGTCCCTCCGAAAAGCGGATTCTCGGGGAGAACCTCGGAAGAAGCAATATTTACTCCGGCCGCTTTTTTCGAGTCATCGTCTTTTCCGAAAGCTTTCTTATCTTCTTCAATTTTCGCGGCATTGATTTTTCTGTCCTCGGTTTTTTCTCTGCGGCTGCCGCCCGATAAAATCTCGTCAAAAATGGCAGGGTCTATGGAAAAACTGTCGTCCGACTTTTTGTCGGGCTCTTCTTTTTTTGATGTGTGTAAAACCGGTGTCTTGCCGTTTTTTTCTTCGGCTGACTCATATTTTTTCTCTGCGTGTTCCGTCTGCTCTTTCGGCTTGTGAGCCTTCTCCGTTTGAACCTTTTCGGACTCGGACAGCCCCTCATCAGCTAAAAGGGCATCAATCTCCGCAAGCGACCAGAGCTTGCCCGGCACTTTTTCTGTATCTTTTTCGGTTTCGCTGAGAATATCGTCAAGAGAAAATCCTGACGACATATTACGGTCTGCCATTTTTCACACCCCAATTTTTATCTGTGCGACGCCGCCTCATACATAAGGATGCCTGCCGCCACAGAAGCATTCAATGAGTTTATTTTTCCCCTCATGGGAAGCGAGACGATAAAATCGCATTTTTCGCGGACAAGACGGCTCATACCGCGACCCTCGGACCCGATAACCAAAGCGACTCCGCCTGAATAATCCACAGACCTGTAATCGCTGCCGTCCATATCGGCACCGTATATCCAAATATTTTTTTCCTTAAGCTCATCAATGGTTGACGCAAGATTTGCAACCCTCGCAACCGGCACATATTCGAGTGCGCCTGCCGAGGTTTTACCCACAGTAAAATTCAGAGAAGCACTGCGGCGCTTCGGTATAATCACGCCGTGTGCGCCTGCCGCATCGGCGGTTCTTATTACTGCACCGAGATTATGCGTGTCCTCTACGCCGTCACAAATTATTATAAACGGCTTCTCATTTTTCTCGGCCGCTTTATTTAAAATATCTTCAACGGTAGAGTATTCATGCGCCGCCGCCGAAAGAGCCACACCCTGGTGCACACCTCCGCCGCACATAAAATCGAGCTTTTTTTGAGTCAACCTCTTTAATGACTGCGCCTTTTTCGCGCGCCATTGAGATTAACCTTTTAACCGCAGGGTTTTGCTCGCCGCGTTGAACAAACAGGCGGTCAATCTCACGGCCTGATTTGATTGCCTCAAATACCGCGTTTCTGCCTATAATTAAATCGTTCTGGTCATTTCTTGCTTCGTCCATCAAAATACTCTCCGGTAAACGTCAATAAATTATATATATTATATTGTAACATAACTCAGCCTGTTTTTACAATAGAATTATCAAGTTTAAGCGCACCAAACCAAAAAAAGCCCTCGATTTTAAAAACCGCAAAAAATCCGCGCGGTTATCCATCAAAAACGGGCTTTATCATTTCGTGGGCAATAAATTTGAATGCCGGAAAACGGCTTTGCTTTTCAGGCGCATTCAAATCCAAAAGGGATTGCAAAAAACATAAGTTTTTCACAACCCCTTTGCGAATAATTATATTGCTATATATTATTCTTTAGCTTCGGCCGTATCGTCGGTCTCGGCTTCTTTTTTCTCTGCCTTTGGAGCAGACTTTTTAGCTGCGGGCTTTTTTGCTGCGGGCTTCTTTGCAGCCTTTTTAGCTGCGGCAGCCTTAGCTTCAAGCTCAGCCTTAGTCTCAACAAGCTCTATAATGCACATCTCGGCTGCGTCGCCGCGGCGTGCACCGGTCTTGGTGATTCTTGTATATCCGCCGTTAACATCTGCGTATCTGGGCGCAATAACGTCGAAGAGATTTTTAACAACGTCCTCTTTGGTAACGTAAGCTAAAACCTGTCTTCTTGCGTGTAAGGAGTTATCCTTAGCAATGGTGATCATTTTCTCTGCCATTGCTCTAACTTCCTTAGCCCTTGTAACGGTCGTTTCGACTTTTCCGTTTTCAAACAGGTAAGTTACCATTCCGCGAAGCATAGCCTTGCGGTGATCGGTAGTCCTGCCGAGTTTTCTTGTTCCGGGCATCTATAACACTCCTTCTGATTATTCGTCATCCTTGCGGAGAGTGAAGTTGAGCGACTCAAGCTTGGCGATAACCTCTTCAAGAGACTTTCTGCCAAGGTTTCTCACCTTCATCATATCGTCTTCTGACTTGCTTATTAAATCTTCAACCGTGTTGATTCCTGCTCTCTTCAGGCAGTTGAAAGAACGTACCGAAAGGTCAAGCTCCTCAATGGTCATCTCCAGAGCTTTTTCCTTGCCGTTGTCGTCTTTAACGACCATAACCTCAGTATTGCCTGCTTCATCCGACAGCTCAATAAAGAGATTGAGATGCTCATTGAGAATCTTAGCTGCGAGAGAAACTGCTTCCTTTGCAGAAATAGTACCGTTGGTCCAAATTTCAATGGAAAGCTTATCATAGTCGGTGATCTGCCCTACGCGGGTGTTTTCAACCGTATAATTAACCTTCAACACGGGTGTGTAGATAGAGTCGATAGCAATAACGCCGATAACAGGCTTCATCATCTGCTTGTTTCTCTCTGCGGAAACATAACCTCTGCCTCTGTCGCAAGTCATCTCCATGCTGAGATTTGCGCCCTCTGACAGTGTAGCGATAAGATGATCGGGGTTGAGTATTTCAACGTCCGAATCGGTTTTTATGTCGCCTGCCGTAACAGTGCATTTGCCACTCGCTTCTATATAGATAGTCTTAGGACCGTCGCCGTGTATCTTGAGGATAACGCCCTTAAGATTAAGAACAATCTCCGTGACATCCTCTTTAACACCGGGAATGGTCGAAAATTCGTGAAGTACGCCGTCAATTTTTGCTGATGTGATGGCGTATCCCGGAAGAGAAGACAGTAAAACTCTGCGGAGACTGTTTCCGATTGTTGTACCGTATCCTCTTTCGAGCGGCTCCATTACGAACTTGCCGTAGGTGCCGTCTTCCGACAAATCGAGTGCTTCAATACTGGGCTTATCAATTCCTATCATTCAAAACCCTCCTAATTGTGGGTTCGGGCTAAGCCCGACTGTGGTTTGTATTCGTATGAAAAGTAATGCAGCGAGCCTATTATTTTGAGTAGAACTCAACGATAAGATGCTCTTCAACGGGATAGTCGATATCCTCGCGCTCGGGGAGAGCCACTACCTTTGCCGTAAGCTCGGCAGCGTTGACATCAAGCCACTTCGGAGAAACGCCGAAAACGCCCTCTTCCTTAACGGCTTTAAATCTTGCATTATCTTTGCTTGTCTCTGCAACTGCGATTACGTCGCCTGCTTTAACAAGGTATGACGGGATGTTTACTCTCTTGCCGTTTACAGTGAAATGGCCGTGAGAAACTGCCTGTCTTGCCTCGCGGCGGGTCTTGCAGAAACCTGTTCTGAAAGCTACGTTGTCAAGGCGGGTCTCAATCATTGTAAGAAGTACAACGCCGGTCTGACCCTGAGCCTTAGCAGCCTTTTCGTAATATGAGTGGAACTGCTTTTCGAGAATACCGTAGATGAACTTAACCTTCTGCTTCTCGTTAAGCTGCATAGCATACTCACTCTTTTTACGGCGGCCTTTAGTATAGGAATTTCTGGTAGTTTCCTTATTGGTATAACCCATAACGGCCGGTGAAATACCGAGCGCCTTGCAGCGCTTTGCTACGGGTTCCGTATTCTTTGCCATAAAAATTACACCTCCGAATTAAACTCTTCTTCTCTTGGGCGGACGGCATCCGTTGTGAGGAATAGGAGTAACGTCTTTAATCATAGTTACTTCGAGTCCTGCTGTCTGAAGCGCACGGATAGCTGCCTCACGTCCCGAACCGGGACCCTTGACGTAAACTTCAACGGTCTTCATTCCGTGGTCAACCGCAACCTTAGCAGCGGTCTCGGCAGCAGTCTGAGCTGCGAACGGAGTTGATTTCTTAGAGCCTCTGAAGCCCATTTCGCCTGAGCTTGCCCAAGAAACCGCATTACCTTGTACGTCGGTGATGGTCACGATAGTGTTATTGAAGGTGGATTGAATATGAGCTGCACCTTTGTCGATATTTTTGCGTTCACGACGCTTGCGAGAAGCAGCGCCTTTTGCTGTTGCTTTGGTAGCCATTTACTAATCCCTCCCTTATTTCTTCTTATTTGCAATGGTCTTCTTCGGACCCTTGCGTGTACGGGCGTTGTTCTTAGAGGTCTGACCTCTTACGGGCAAGCCCTTGCGGTGACGAATACCGCGGTATGAACCTATTTCGATAAGTCTCTTGATGTCAAATGCTGTATCGCGGCGAAGGTCGCCCTCTACCTTTACGTGATGGTCGATATACTCACGAAGCTTAGCGACATCTTCTTCGGTCAAATCCTTTACACGAGTGTCGGGATTTACACCTGTTGCTGCGATAATATCGCTTGCAGTTTTTCTGCCGATACCGTAGATGTATGTGAGGCCGATTTCGACTCTCTTATCTCTCGGTAAATCAACACCTGAAATACGTGCCATTTACAGTTGCACCTCCATTTTTGATGCGGCGGCAACTCTGACCGCCATTGAAAAAGCTTTTACAAAAAGAGCAAGCATCGTTGTTTAGATCTTTAACAACGATACGGGCAATCAGCCCTGGCGCTGCTTATGCTTCGGGTTTTCACAGATTACCATGATTTTACCCTTGCGCTTGATTATCTTGCACTTTTCGCACATTTTCTTGACAGAAGGTCTGACTTTCATTGGAATACCTCCTTAAAAAAGAACTTCTATTGTCTTGCTTACAAAGCGAAAATTTCGCTTATTTCGAACGCCATGTTATACGCCCGCGAGTGAGGTCATATGGCGACATTTCGACCGTCACCTTATCGCCCGGAAGAATGCGGATATAATTCATACGCAGTTTGCCGGAAATATGGGCTAAGATTTTGTGTCCGTTTTCAAGCTCAACCTGAAATGTTGCATTCGGGAGAGCCTCGACGACTGTACCTTCAATTTCTATCATATCCTGTTTTGACATAGCAGAAGCCTCACTAACTTTAATAATGCTTTTAGTCCTGAACCGAGAATTCGGGAAACCTCAGTTACGCTTGTGTTAAGATGAGCGGACCGTTTGCGGTTATCGCCACGGTGTGCTCGAAATGAGCTGATAGCTTTCCGTCTTTTGTTTTGACGGTCCAACCGTCGGGCATCTGTTTGATTGCCGCCGTGCCCTCATTTATCATAGGCTCAATGGCAATTACCATGCCCGGCAACAGGCGCACACCCCTGCCGGGAGTGCCGAAATTCGGTACGCTGGGATCCTCATGGAGTTTTGTACCTACGCCGTGACCGGTATACTCTCTCACGACGCCGTAGCCTCTGTCCTCGCAATAGCTTTGCACCGCGTGGCCTACATCACCGAGTCTGCCGCCAGCGACAGCCGCTTCGATGCCCTTATACAGGCTCTCTTTTGTGGTGTCGCACAGCCGCTTCGCTTCGTCGGAAACCTTTCCGGCAGCGAAAGTAGCGGCATTATCGCCGTTGTAGCCGTGAATTTTGGCGCCGAGGTCAATACTGACTATGTCGCCCTCACGGATAACACGCTTTTTGCTAGGAATACCGTGAATGATCTCATCATTTATGGAAATGCATGCGGTGGCAGGGAATCCGTACAGATGCAAGAAATTCGGCTCAGCACCATGTTTCTTTATATACTCATACGCGATGTGGTCAATCTCCCAGGTAGTAACGCCCGGTTTAACCGCCTCGCCTGCCACTTTTAATGCCTCCGCTGAAATACGGCAAGCCTCTTTCATAAGCTCGATTTCTTTCGCGGTTTTCAGCACTATCATGCTTAATCCTCCAATGCTTTGAAGGTGAGAGCTGTGGTATCGGCCACATCTTCCTGACCTTCCACTACGCGGAGAATGCCTTTCTTCTCGTAGTAACCCTTCAACGGTTCGGTTTGCTCATGATAGGTTTTAAGCCTGTCGAGTACCGTCTCGGGCATATCGTCCTTTCTCTGGACGAGCTTTTCGCCGCAGACGTCGCAAACGCCTTCCGTCTTTGGCTTTTTGTACTCGGTATGATAAGTTGCGCCGCACTTGAGGCAGACTCTTCTGCCTGAAAGTCTTGCGGTTATCTTTTCGTCCGGTACGTAAATTTCGAGGACGCGGTCTATTCTGACACCCATCTTATCGAGAGCTTCGGCCTGAGGAATAGTCCTCGGGAAGCCGTCAAGGATGAAGCCGTTTTTGCAGTCCTCGGCCTTAAGTCTGTCTTCGATAATACCGATAACGACCTCGTCGGGGACGAGCTTGCCGGCATCGATATAGGACTTGGCTTTAAGTCCCATTTCTGTTTTAGCCGCCATCGCTTCACGAAGGATATTGCCCGTAGAAATGGCGGGAATCGAAAGCTTTGCACAGATTTTTTCAGCCTGTGTGCCCTTACCTGCGCCGGGGGCGCCGAGAAGTATAAGATTCATACTTTTCCTCCGTATCTTAATCAAGGAATCCCTTATAATGACGCATCATCATCTGAGACTCAAGCTGTTTAACCGTTTCAAGAGCAACGCCGACCATAATGATTATGGAAGTACCGCCGAGTGAAAGGTTTACCTGATGATGGAACGCACCCGTAATCTGTGAGAACAGAAGCGGGAAAAGCGCAACTACCGACAGAAGAAGAGCACCGAGCAATGTAAGTCTTGACAATATCTTGGTGATATAGTCCGACGTGGGCTTGCCGGGACGAATGCCGGGGATGGCACCGCTGTTCTTTCTGATGTTGTTCGCCATTTCGATGGGATTGTACTGAATGGCTGCATAGAAATATGCGAAGAATATAATCAACACAAAGTACATAATTCCGTATGCCCAATGAGTTGTTTCAAAAATCTTGAAGAAGCCTGCCCAGAAGCCGCCCTCTTTAACTGTGACAAACATCTGAATTGTAGGCGGAAGAGAAAGAATGGACGAAGCGAAGATTATAGGAAGAACGCCGCACATATTTACCTTAATCGGAATGTGAGTGTTCTGACCGCCGTACATCTTGCGTCCTACGACTCTCTTAGCGTACTGAACGGGAATTCTTCTTTCGGCGTTGTCCATCCATACTATGAAGCCTATCATAAGTATGAGTGATACAAACGCTATGGGAGCAAGTGCATAGTAAGCACCGCCCTTATCCATATAGGAGTAGAGGCTGTATAACGTGGTAGGCATTCTTGAAACGATACCTGCGAAAAGGATTATTGAAATACCGTTGCCGATACCCTTTTCGTTGATCTGCTCGCCGAGCCACATAATGAGTGAAGCACCGGCAGTGTAGCAGAAAATAATCGTTATAGCCTGAAGCACTGCGAAGAAGCCGGTAAATTTGTTGCCGTCTGCATCGAGTGAGAGGTAGTTCTGAGAACGGATATAGAAGTAATAAGCCGTGCTCTGCATAAGTGCAAGAACTACCGAAGAATACCTCGTTATAGTGGAAATCTTTTTGCGGCCCTCTTCGCCCTCTTTTGCGAGTCTTTCAAGAGCCGGGATAGCTACTGTGAGCAATTCAATGATGATGGATGCATTGATGTACGGAGTAATCGACATTGCGAACAGCGTACCGTAGTTAAAAGCATCACCTGTCATCATACTAAGGTATGTCATAAAGTTGTTTGCGTTCTGATCAGAGATGAGTCCACCGCTGATATTGACAAACGGGACGGGAAGCGCGGCACCGAGTCTAAATATAAAGACGATAAGTGCCGTAAAGAGCATCTTTTTGCGAAGATCCGCAATCTTCCACGCGTTTATGATCGTTTTAAACACCCTTAGATCACCTCAGCCTTTCCGCCGGCTGCTTCGATCTTCTGCTTAGCCGAGTCGGAATAAGCATTAACCTTAACAGTAAGCTTTTTGCTGATTTCGCCGTTTCCGAGAATTTTAACACCGTCAAGCGCCTTTTTAACAAGACCCTTTTCGATTAATGCGTTTACATCAACGACTGCGCCGTCTTCAAACGCCTTATCAAGAGCTGATACATTAACAGCAGCGATTTCCTTAGCGAAGATATTGTTGAATCCTCTCTTGGGAATACGTCTCTGTAAAGGCATCTGGCCGCCTTCAAATCCGGGGCGCATACCTCTGCCTGCGCGAGCCTTCTGACCCTTATGGCCTTTGCCCGCTGTCTTACCCTGACCGGATGCAGGACCTCTGCCGATACGCTTTACAGCCTTCTTGGAGCCCTCTGCCGGTGAAAGTTCGTGCAATTTCATTTTCGCACCTCCTTACGCTTTCGTGACCTCGATAAGATGAGAAATCTTCTTTATCTTACCCTGTGTCTGCGGGTTGTCGGGCTGTGTTGCCTTGTCCCCGATCTTACGAAGACCAAGGGAAGAAGCAGTAGCAATCTGGTCTTTTTTGCTTCCGATAAGGCTCTTAACGAGCTTTACTTCTAAATTTGCCATTGTAAGCCCTCCCTTAATCCAATATTTCTTTAACTGTTTTGCCACGTACGGCAGCAACTTCATCAGCATTGCGAAGCTTTGAAAGTCCGTCGATAGTAGCTCTTACTACGTTGCAGGGGTTGTTAGAACGAAGAGCCTTCGATCTGATGTCTCTGATGCCGACTGTTTCAACAACGGCACGTACGGGACCGCCTGCGATAACGCCGGTACCGGGAGCAGCGGGTTTAAGAAGAACTACGCCTGCGCCGAATTTACCGGTGATCTCATGGGGAATTGTCGTTCCTTTGAGAGCAACATTGATAATGTTCTTTTTAGCGTCCTCGATACCCTTGCGGATAGCATCCGGAACCTCGCCGGATTTGCCTATACCGAAGCCGACTCTGCCTTTACCGTCGCCAACAACCACAAGAGCGGAGAACTTGTATATGCGTCCGCCCTTAACGGTCTTGGATACACGGTTGATAGTAACGACTCTCTCCTGAAATTCCTGCTCTGCGGAATCGTTTTTATAAGCCATTTCTTTGTTCTCCTTTCTTAGAAGTTGAGGCCGCTCACGGGCGCCTTCGGCGAGAGCAGCAACTCTGCCGTGATATACGTAACCACCGCGGTCAAAAACAACGTCTTTGATGTTCTTTTCTGCGGCTCTTTCTGCCAACTTTTTGCCGACTGCTTTCGCAGCGTCAATGTTTCCGCCGTAATCCTTAAAATCCTTCTCGGTCGTTGACGCAGAAACGAGTGTAACACCGTTTACGTCGTCAATGAGCTGAGCGTAGATGTTCTGAAGTGAACGGAAAACATCAAGGCGAGGACACTCAGCTGTTCCGGAGATCTTTGAGCGGACTCTTGTGTGGCGTTTAAGTCTTGCCTTTTTGCTGTCAGGCCTTGTAACCATTTAAAACACTCCTTTTTATTTTCCGCCTTTACCGGCTTTACCTTCTTTGCGGCGGATATGCTCGTCAGCGTATTTGATGCCCTTGCCCTTATAAGGCTCCGGCGGACGCTTTTCGCGAACTTCGGCTGCGAACTGACCTACCTGCTGCTTGTCGGGACCGGAAATTACGATTTTATTGGGTGCCGGTACCTCTATTGTGATACCGTCAACCTCGGGAACGATTACCTGATGTGAATAACCGATATTCATAACAAGGTCGCTTCCCTGCTTAGCTGCACGGTAACCTACACCGTTTATCTCAAGCTCCTTCTTGAAGCCGTCGGTAACGCCGACAACCATATTGTGGATAAGAGTACGGGTAAGACCGTGAAGTGATTTATTAAGGTTTGACTCGTCGGGACGAGTAACTACGATTTCGCCGTTTTCCATGGCGACGTTCATATTGCTGTGTACGGTTCTGGTAAGAGTACCCTTGGGGCCCTTAACGGTAACAGTACTGCCGTCAATAGTAACGTCAACGCCAGCGGGAATGGCAATCGGATGTTTGCCGATTCTTGACATACTGAAACCTCCTTACCAGATGAATGCGAGAACCTCGCCGCCAACATTGGCCTTGCGAGCTGCTCTGTCAGTCATAACGCCCTTTGAAGTTGAAAGGATAGCAACGCCGAGGCCCTTCATGACCTTAGGCATATCCTCACAGTTTGTGTATATACGCAGACCGGGCTTTGATACTCTGCGAATACCGGTGATGACAGACGATTTGTTGGGACCGTATTTGAGATCCATCTCAATGATGCCCTGCTTGCCGTCTTCAACAACCTTAAAGCTCTTTATATAGCCCTCATCAACAAGAATCTGAGCAATCGCCTTCTTCATGTTAGATGCGGGAACGCTCACCGTTTCATGCTTAGCAGAATTCGCGTTGCGGATTCTTGTAAGCATATCACCGATGGAATCAGTAATTTGCATACTGTTTACCTCCTTTGCAATTGCTCGTAATTACCAGCTGGCCTTCTTGACGCCGGGTATCTGACCCTTGTGAGCTAACTCACGGAAGCAGATACGGCATACTCCGTACTTGCGGAGATAAGCATGCGGCCTACCGCAGATTTTACATCTGTTGTACTGTCTTGTTGAATACTTAGCAGGAGAAGCCTGCTTAACCTTCATTGATTTCTTTGCCACTGTTTATCCCTCCTTATTTGGCGAACGGAGCGCCCATGAGCGTAAGCAGCTCTTTGGCTTCTTCGTCGGTTTCGGCAGTCGTTACGAAGCAAATGTCCATACCGCGAACTGCGTCTATCTTATCGTACTCGATTTCGGGGAATATGAGCTGCTCTTTAATACCCATAGCATAGTTGCCTCTGCCGTCGAAAGAGTTGCCGTTGATTCCTCTGAAGTCACGAACTCTCGGAAGAGCGAGATTGAAGAGTCTGTCCATAAACTCAAACATTCTGTCGCCTCTGAGCGTAACCTTAACGCCAATCGTCATGCCCTCACGGAGCTTGAAGTTTGCGACTGACTTTTTAGCCTTGCACTCAACCGGCTTCTGACCGGTGATGGTAGCGAGGTCTGTCATTATAGCGTCAACAACCTTTGAGTTGTCTTTAGCTTCGCCGCAGCCTACGTTGATAACGATCTTGTCAAATTTCGGGATCTGCATAACGCTCTTGTAGCCGAACTTCTTCTGAAGCGCCGGAGCAACTTCCGAAGCGTACATTTCTTTAAGTCTTGCTGCCATGTTGTTATGTCCCTCCCTTATTCAAACTGTGCGCCGCATTTTTTGCATACGCGCATCGAAACAGTCTTGCCGTTTTTGTTTTCAACCTTGGTGTGGCCTACTCTTGTAGCAGCGCCGCACTTGGGGCAAACGAGCTGAACCTTTGAAGCGTAAAGCGCGCTCTCGGCCTTAACAAGACCGCCCTGCTCGCCCATCTTTTTAGGCTTAACGTGCTTTGTGACTACGTTTACGCCCTCAACGATTACCTTATCCTCGGCGGGAGAGACCTGCATGACCTTTCCTTTTCTGCCGCGGTTTTTACCGTTGATGACTACGACGGTATCACCTGTTTTAACGTGAACTTTATTCATCTCATTGCACCTCCCATTAAAGCACTTCGGGAGCAAGTGACAAGATCTTCATGTAATCCTTATCACGAAGCTCTCTTGCTACCGGCCCGAAAATACGAGTGCCTCTCGGGGTTTTGTCTTCTTTTATCAATACCGCTGCATTCTCATCGAAACGGATATAAGTTCCGTCGTCTCTGCGAACGCCGCTTACTGTTCTTACAACGACCGCTTTTACAACATCGCCCTTTTTAACAACGCCGCCGGGTGCTGCCTTTTTGACCGAAGCTACAATAACGTCGCCGATATTTGCATACCTTCTGCCTGAACCACCGAGTACGCGAATGCACATAATTTCTTTCGCACCGGTGTTGTCGGCTACTTTGAGGTAAGTCTGTTGCTGTATCACAGTTATAGCCTCCTTAGAAAATTATTTCGCTTTCTCGATGATCTCGACTACACGCCATCTCTTATCCTTTGAGAGGGGACGTGTTTCCATAACAAGAACTCTGTCGCCTATTCCGCACTCATTGTTCTCGTCATGAGCCTTGATTTTAACTGTACGGTTAATGATCTTATTGTAAAGCGGATGCTTAACTCTGTCCTTGATTGAAACAACGACGGTCTTCTGCATCTTATCGCTTGTTACGATACCAACCTGAGTTTTTCTGAGGTTTCTTTCACTCATTTTAAAAGTCCTCCCTTTCCTTAGCCTTGAGCGCCGTGTAATTCAACATCGCGCATAACGGTTTTGATTCTTGCGATGTCTTTTTTAACGGCACTTATGCGCATTGGATTATCGAGTTGGTTGATGGCCTGCTGGAAGCGTAATTTGAAAAGCTCATCCTTAAGCTCTGTGAGTTTAGCATCCAACTCGGAGGGGGAGAGTGCTTTTATTTCTTTTGCTTTCATTACTGCTCACCATCCTCTGACTGATCTGCCTTTGCGACAAATTTGCATTTAATCGGAAGCTTGTTTGCTGCAAGACGCATAGCCTCACGAGCTGCTTCCTCGGGAACGCCGGCGATTTCGAAAAGAACTCTGCCGGGCTTAACTACTGCTACCCAATATTCGGGAGAACCTTTACCGGAACCCATTCGGGTCTCAGCCGGTTTTTCTGTAATCGGCTTATCCGGGAAGATCTTTATCCAAACCTGGCCGCCACGCTTAATGTATCTTGTCATAGCGATACGGGCTGCCTCTATCTGGTTTGCGGTTATCCATGCGGGCTCGGTTGCTACAAGGCCGAAGTCACCGTAAGTTACTTTATTTCCTCTTAAAGCCTTACCGGTAAGACGTCCTCTTTGAACTCTGCGGTATTTAACTCTCTTAGGTAATAACATTATTTAGTGCCTCCTTCCTTTTCCTTGCGAGGCCTGCGGTTGTCGTGAAGGACTTCACCTTTGTAAAGCCAAACCTTTACGCCGACACGACCGTAAGTCGTTTTAGCCTCTGCGAAGCCGTAATCAATGTCGGCACGCATGGTCTGAAGCGGAATGGTACCCTCGTGGTACTGCTCGGTACGTGCGATTTCAGCACCTCCGAGACGGCCGCTTACCTGAATCTTAATGCCCCTTGCGCCGAGCTTCATTGTTCTGCCGATAGCCTGTTTAAGAGCGCGGCGGAAAGAAACTCGTCTTTCAAGCTGACCTGCGATATTCTCTGCTACAAGCTGAGAATCAAGGTCGGGCTGCTTGATTTCTACGATATTGATGAAAACGTCTTTGTCTTCACCGAGTTTTGCTTTGCATACATCCTTGAGCTTCTCGATCTCAGCACCGCCCTTACCGATAACCATACCGGGCTTAGCGCAGTGAATGTTGATGCGGACTCTCTTGGGATCTCTTTCGATTTCGACCTTCGGAACGCCTGCGGGAGCAAGAGTGCTGAGTAGGTAGTTACGAAGCTCATAGTCCGAAATAAGAGTGTTGCCGAAGTCCTTTTTGCCGGCGTACCAGCGGGACTCCCAATCCTTTATAACGCCGACACGGAAGCCGGTAGGATTTATTTTCTGGCCCATTTTATTACCTCCTCCTTACTTACTCTGCTTCTTTAACCACAAGGGTTATATGCGAGGTTTTCTTGTTTATTCTGTATGCGCGGCCCTGTGCTCTCGGACGAATACGTTTAAGAGTCGGACCCTGGTCTACCTTGCACTCCGAAACGAAGAGCGATGAGGTATCCATATCTTTGTTTTCTGCATTAGCCATTGCAGACTTCAAAAGCTTTTCAAGCGGTTCACACGCAGCCTTCGGTGTGTACTTGAGAATAGCTAATGCTTCGTCGCAAGGCTTATTTCTGATAAGATCAAGTACGATCTGCACCTTACGGGGAGCGATGCGTACGTGAGTTGCCTTAGCAGTTGCTTCCATTAGTTAATACACTCCTTTCGCTGATTAGTTTGTTGTCTTTGATCCGCTGTGACCTCTGAAGGTTCTTGTCGGAGCAAATTCACCAAGCTTGTGACCAACCATATCCTCTGTAACATAAACCGGAACGTGCTTGCGGCCGTCGTGAACTGCAAACGTGTGTCCGACGAAGTCCGGGAATATAGTCGAGCTGCGGCTCCATGTTTTGAGAACGATCTTTTCGCCGTTCTTGTTCATTTCTTCAACCTTGCGAAGCAGTTTCGGTGCAACGTAAGGGCCTTTTTTAGTACTTCTGCTCATAATCTACACTCCTTTCGACTTACTTGCTGTTACGGCGCTTAACTATAAGCTTATCCGAACGGTTCTTCTTAGCTCTGGTCTTATAACCGAGAGCGGGCTTGCCCCACGGTGTGCAGGGACCGGGACGTCCTACCGGAGCCTTACCTTCACCACCGCCGTGCGGGTGGTCGTTCGGGTTCATTACAGAACCGCGGACTGTCGGGCGGATACCGAGGTGACGGGTACGTCCTGCCTTACCGAGCTTGACATTTTCGTGGTCGGTGTTGCCGACTGTGCCTACTGTTGCCATGCAGGTTGCGGGAACATTTCTGAGCTCGCCCGAGGGTAAACGAAGGAGCGCATATACGCCCTCTTTAGCCATAAGCTGAGCGGAGTTACCTGCCGAACGTGCGAGCTGGCCGCCGCGTCCGGGATAAAGCTCAACGTTGTGAACTACGGTACCGGTCGGGATATTTGTAAGAGGAAGTGCGTTGCCGGTTTTGATGTCGGCGTCTGCGCCTGCCTCAACCTTGTCGCCTACCTTGAGGCCTACCGGAGCGAGGATGTATCTCTTCTCGCCGTCGGCATACTGGATAAGAGCGATATGAGACGAACGGTTGGGATCGTACTCAAGTGTGAGGACTGTTGCCTCGCCTGCCTTATCTCTCTTAAAGTCGATCACGCGGTACTTTCTGCGGTTTCCGCCGCCGCGATGACGGACTGTGATTCTTCCGTAGCTGTTTCTGCCGGCGTTCTTTGAAAGAGGCTCTAAGAGGCTTCTCTCGGGAGCTACCTTTGAAAGCTCGGAATAATCTGTTACCGACATATTTCTTCTTGAGTTAATTGTCGGCTTATAGACTTTTATAGACATTTTTTCACTCTCCTTGATCCGGCTTAGCGGAGTATGTCGGACTCCATACATTGCCGGATGGATAAATCAAATTTAATTACTGCCGGTAAAATTACATCATATTATCGAAGAACTCAATTGTCTTTGAATCCTCGGTAAGTGTAACGATTGCTTTCTTCCAAGAAGAAGTATAACCTTCGTTATTGCCGTATCTTCTCTTCTGACCTCTGACGTTCATGGTGTTGACGTCCTTAACCTTTACGTCGAAGAGCTTTTCAACAGCCTCTCTGATCTCGGGCTTTGTTGCTGTTTTGGCAACACGGAAAGCATATTTCTTTTCAGCGATACCGGTCATTGTTTCCTCTGTTATTACCGGACGGAGGATTATGTCTTGTGCAAGCTTCATTATGCGTAAACCTCCTCTATCTTAGCAACGGCATCCTTAAGAACAACGATGGTGTTGCAGTTGAGGATATCGTATACATTGAGTGTGTTCACAAGAGAAACGTTGGTGCCCTCAATGTTGCGGGCGCTCTTGTAAAGAACATCGTTCTTTTCGGGGAGAACGATAAGAGTCTTTTTGCCTGCCTTTACGGCCGAGAGGATATTAGCCATCTCTTTCGTTTTGATAGCGTCCATTGAGAAATCGTCAACAACGATCATCTCGTCGGCAGCTACCTTTGAAGAAAGCGCAGACTTCATAGCGAGTCTTCTTACCTTCTTATTTACATCAAAGCCGTAATCACGCGGCTTCGGGCCGAGTGCGATACCGCCGTGAGTCCACTGCGGAGCTCTCGTTGAGCCCTGTCTTGCGCGGCCGGTGCCCTTCTGCTTCCAGGGCTTTTTGCCGCCGCCGGAGACCTCAGAACGAGTAAGTGTTGACTGAGTGCCCTGACGCTGATTTGCGAGATAATTGACGACTACGAGATGCATAGCCGATTTGTTGGGCTCGATAGCGAATATTTCGTCTTTAAGCTCGATATCCGATACTTTCTTGCCTGTTTTATCAAGTACTGCTAATTTAGCCATTATTCAACACTCCTTTCTTACTTACTCTTAACTGTATCTGCGAGAACGACGATTCCGCCCTTCGGGCCGGGAATTGCGCCCTTGACAGCTATAAGATTGTTTTCTGCGTCGACCTTTACGATGTCAAGATTCTGAACCGTAACTCTCTCCGCGCCGAGATGACCGGCAAGCTTCTTGCCCTTGAATACTCTTGAAGGATCGGAGCAAGCACCGAGTGAACCGGCATGTCTTGCAACAGGACCCGAACCGTGAGTTTCTTTAAGGCGTGAGAAGTTCCATCTCTTGATGGCACCCGCGGTGCCCTTACCTTTGCTTGTGCCGACAACGTCAACTCTGTCGCCGACTGCGAATACGTCAGCCTTGAGGATGTCGCCGACGTTCAGAGCGCTTGTATCAGCGAGTCTGAACTCCTTGAGCACCTTCTTCGGTGCTACGTCAGCCTTCTTGAAGTGACCTGCCTGCGGCTTGTTCACACGGCTGATTTTAACCTCGCCGAAGCCTACCTGAACGGCTTCGTAACCGTCGTTTTCAACGGTTTTCTTCTGCACTACTGTGCAGGGACCGGCCTCAACTACTGTTACCGGGATAACGTTTCCGTTATCGTCGAAGATCTGTGTCATACCGATCTTCTTACCAATAAGACCTTTTTGCATTTTTATTTTCCTCCTTTGGTTATTGGTCGGCTTTCACCGACTTGACCTGTAAGCGCAAAATCAAAATCAGAGCTTGATTTCGATGTCTACGCCTGCGGGAAGCTCGAGACTCGTCAGAGCTTCAACGGTTTTGTTTGAAGGTCTGAGTATGTCGATAAGCCTTTTGTGTGTTCTCTGCTCAAACTGCTCACGGCTGTCCTTATACTTATGAACAGCACGGAGGATTGTAACTACTTCCTTGTCTGTGGGAAGCGGAACGGGACCGGAAACCTGAGCACCTGTGCGCTTTGCGGTCTCAACGATCTTTTCCGAAGCCTTGTCAACAAGGTCATGATCGTAGCCCTTGAGCCTGATTCTGATTTTCTTTCCTTTTGCGGTAGCCATTTTTTTGCCTCCTTGATATTTAGGGCAAGCTTTTTTGCAACCCTGCCGGGTGTTTCCACCATTCTCTTTTTAAAATCCGAAAAACCAATGTTTTCCGGACGGCACAAAAAAGCACACAGCATCCTTATTTCACGGCAGAGGTTGGGTTCTCGGCCGGAAAAAGAAGCTTATTAGTTCGCCCGGTTTTAAAATCGGACATACTCCGCGGTAATTCCCTGCATCAAAGTGCAGCCACCTACCGCATCATCGCATATCAAGCTGCGTATAAAAAGGCATAATACGCCCTTTCCACGCGTGCTAAAGTAGTTTAACACAAAAGACTGGCAAATGCAACAACTTTTTTCAAAAAAGTTCATTAAAAAAGCTGAAATTTTTTTGTCATCCGTTCCGCGTGTTCGCACTACACAATATATAGTGTTTTTAGCTCCATATCGGCAAATATGCGAAGCTTTTTCTCCGTAAAAAAGTTCCGTTACACCGACGCCGTATATTATATATATAATAGTATGGGATTTTTCGGCATTAAAACAAAAAAGTATTGTGTTACCGTCATTTGCGCGGCAAATCGAATAAATCATCTGTTCTGTCTGTTCTTGTCGGTTGACATTCGGTTAAGAATACTATAAAATTATATATTGATATTTTCGCGCACAGCCGGTGCGCTAAATACTTATAAAGGGTGATTAACCAATATGAAAAACACAGAAAAGACCATGGATCAGATAGTTGCTCTCTGCAAAAGCAGAGGTTTTGTCTATCCCGGCAGCGAAATTTACGGCGGCCTTTCAAACTCCTGGGACTACGGCCCGCTCGGCGTTGAATTCAAAAACAACGTAAAAAAAGCCTGGTGGAAAAAGTTTGTTCAGGAAAATCCTCACAACGTAGGACTTGACTCGGCCATACTTATGAACCCCGAGGTTTGGGTTGCAACAGGCCACGTAGGCGGCTTCTCCGACCCGCTTATGGACTGCCGCGACTGCAAAACAAGACACAGAGCAGATAAGCTTATCGAGGACTTCAGCGGTCAGTCGGCAGACGGCTGGACCAACGAAGAGATGAAAAAATACATTGAGGACAACGGCATAACCTGCCCGAACTGCGGCTCAAAGAACTTTACCGATATCCGTCAGTTTAACCTTATGTTTAAGACGTTCCAGGGCGTAACAGAGGACGCGAAGAGCCAAATCTATTTGAGACCCGAAACGGCACAGGGTATATTCGTAAACTTTCAGAATATCCAGAGAACCACAAGAAAAAAGGTTCCCTTCGGCGTTTGTCAGGTAGGTAAATCCTTCAGAAACGAGATAACTCCCGGCAACTTCATATTCAGAATACGTGAATTTGAGCAGATGGAGTGCGAATTCTTCTGCAAGCCCGACACCGACCTCGAATGGTTTGATTATTGGAGAAGCTACTGCCACAATTGGCTTCTCAACCTCGGACTTCACGACGACAATCTTCGCCTGCGCGACCACGCAAAAGAAGAGCTTTCATTCTACTCAAAGGCAACCACAGACATCGAATATCTCTTCCCGTTCGGCTGGGGTGAGCTTTGGGGCATTGCCGACAGAACCGACTACGACCTCACAAGACATCAGGAGCATTCGGGCAAGGACCTCTCATACTTTGACCAGGAGGAAAACAGAAAATATATCCCCTACGTCATAGAGCCGTCACTCGGTGCGGACAGAGTTGCACTCGCGTTCCTTTGCGACGCTTACGACGAAGAGGTAATTGACGAAGCAAAGAACGACAAGCGAATTGTTTTAAGACTTCATCCGGCTCTTGCGCCCATGAAAGCGGCGGTGCTTCCGCTCTCAAAGAAGCTCTCGGAGGAAGCAGGCAACATTTATGCCGAGCTTTCAAAGCACTTCTCGGTCGATTACGATGACGCCGGCTCAATAGGCAAGCGCTATCGCCGTCAGGATGAAATCGGTACTCCGTTCTCAATAACCTATGACTTCGACAGCAAAGAGGACGGCTGCGTTACAGTTCGTGACAGAGACACTATGGAGCAGACAAGAATACCTGTTTCAGGCCTTGTAAAATACATTGAAGAAAGACTCGAATTTTAACATTCGCAAGGGTAACCATTATGGCAGAGGATAAAGCTAAAAAGCTTTTGCTTATTGTAAATCCGGTTTCCGGCAAAAAAATGGCAAAACGCTATATGATGAAAATGATAAACCGTTTTGACGAGGCCGGATACAGCGTCACAGCCTGCTGCACGCAAAAAAACAAAAATGCGTATGACATCACGCTCTCAAGAGGCGCCGGCTTCGATTTGATAGTTTGCGTCGGCGGTGACGGAACCTTAAAGGAAACCGTTGCCGGAGTTATGAAACTCGGCAAGGATATTCCGCTCGGATTCATTCCGCTCGGCTCCACAAACGATTTTGCCAAATCGCTCGGTATTCCCATCGATGTCAGCGATGCCGTAGATGCCATAATCAACGGTACGCCAATGCCGGTTGATATGGGTGTGTTCGGAAAAGACAGCTTTATATATGTCGCGGGCTTCGGCAACTTTACCGCAATATCGTATTCGACCAACCAAAAGGTCAAAAACGTTCTCGGCAAAAACGCTTACTATTTGCAGGCCGTGGGCGAATTCTTCAAAATGAAGCCTTTTCACGCCAAGGTTATAGCCGACGGTGAGGTTTTTGAGGGCGACTATTTTTACGGCGCATTTTCAAATTCGTACTCGGTCGGCGGTATGCCGGTTCTTCACAATATGGGCGTTGAGTTTAACGACGGACTTTTTGAAATGGTACTTGTGAATATGTTCAAAAATCCCGGAGAAATCGCATATCTTGCAAATTCAATGGTGCGTAAAAATGTCAAGAACAACCGCCTTGTCACAATAAGACATTGCAAAAACGTCAAATTTATATTTGACAAGCCGACACCGTTTACGCTTGACGGCGAATACGGCGGAGCTTTTACCGAAATAGACGCTTCGTGTATACATAACGCAGTACGCATAATGCTGCACAGGAGCGACTGGGTCGAGCTGCCGAATGACTCCTCCGCTGTAAAATCGGAGGACGAAAAAGAGCCTGTTGAGGCAAAATAACATAATATTAAATCGGAAACGGCATAAAAACGGTCGCATTTCATCAACTGAAAAGGGTTGTAAAAACAAATGTTTTTACAACCCTTTATTATTTGCTTATGTGTGATAAAGAAGCAATAGAAGTGCAAAAAATTTTGCCGTTCCTATCCGACACTTGGCCATTGTGTCGGATAGGTCGGGCGGTTATTCGGGCAAGTCAATCTTGCCGACAAAGCTGTAATAAATCTCAATGTCCTGCCTGCGGGTGCCGTTCTCGTCATAGCTGCACTCATGCACCACGATTTTCTCGATCATTTCCCGCAAGAGGGTGGGGGTCAGTTCTTCAAAGGCAAGGTGCTTGCGGACAATGCCCATAAATTTCTCGGCGTTGACGGTAGCTGCCTGTGACTTGTCCAGTTCGGCTTGCAGGGCGGCGGCTCTCTTTTTCAGCTCCGCTTGCTCGGCTTCGTAGTCAGCCGACAGTTCCATGAAACGCTCGTCGCTGATTTTGCCGTTTACATTGTCCTCATACAGCCGCTTGATAATGCGGCTCACTTCGGAAATGCGCTCCTGCGCCTGTTCAAGCTGCTTGGTGGCTGCGGCGGTCTTTCTCTTGCCGCCGATCTCGTTCTGCTGGATAAGCAGCTTCACAAAGCGGCTCTCATGCTTGGCGGCGTATTCGGTCACTTGCCGGAGATTTGCCAGGACACCAGCGGTCAACAGATCGGTGCGGATAAAGTGCGCCGTACAGTCGCGGGTGCGCTTCTTGTAGCTGCCGCAGATGTAACAGTCCTGCTTGCGGTTCTTGTTCTGATACCGCTGCTGGTACATCACATGGCCGCAGTCGGCGC